>Ga0247811_1000001_pt1 | contig 894319 bp, 877 predicted proteins | sample UWRJL134311R1_FD_189018 | JGI IMG/M metagenome (GOLD analysis project Ga0247811, IMG submission 189018) | Plant litter microbial communities from Arlington Agricultural Research Station in Wisconsin, United States - UWRJ-L134-311R-1 | ecosystem: Environmental > Terrestrial > Plant litter >...
CCGGTCCATATCGCCGCGTTGAACTCGCGGGCGCCATCGGCTTGCACGATCCACCCCCAGATCAGTGTCGCGTCGCGCGACCCGCCCTCGCCATGCTTCTCTTCGGGCACGCGCGTGATCGGCGGCCGCTGCTCGCCATTGCACGAAGCGCGGACGACCTTCGGCTTCTCGGGCAGCGCGCGCGGCGCCGGCAGCGCGTCGCCGCCGTCATATATCCATTTGAAATGCCCGTCGGCCTGGCGCACCCAGACGGTGGTGAAATAGCCGGTCCCATTGGGCCGCTTCCACGGACCGGTGTTGACCGCCACGTTGCCGTCGCACGAGACATAGCTCTCCGCCGGCCACCATTGCACCGCGATCGGCGGGTTCTTCTCAGGCAGCGATTCCTTCGCCTTGACCGGTTGCGGCGTGAACACCACCGCGTCGTCGGTCATGAACTTGCGGAAGGCGGTCCATTGCCCCTCGGTCTGCGCCGAACGATTGAACGCGCGCTCGGCCTCGATCGCGGTCTCCGGGTCCTGCGCGGCGAGAAGCATCAGCGTCAGCAGCATCAGATTGCCCCCTCATCGAGCGCCAGCCCCTCGCGCCGGTGCGCGGCGACCAGCGTATTGCGCAGTAGCACCGCGATCGTCATCGGCCCGACCCCGCCTGGCACCGGCGTGATCGCGCCCGCCACGGACATCGCCGACGCGAAATCGACATCGCCGCGCAATGCGCCATCGACGCGGTTGATCCCGACATCGATCACGGTCGCGCCGGGCTTGAGCCATTCGCCTCGCACGAAATCGGCGATGCCGACCGCCGCGACCACAATGTCGGCGTGCGCCAGATAGTGCGGCAGATTGCGGGTGCGCGAATGGCAGAGCGTGACGGTGGCGCTGCGCGCGGTCAGCAACGCCGCCATCGGCTTGCCGACGATGTTCGAGCGGCCGATCACCACCGCGTCGAGCCCCGAAAGGTTGCCTAACCGATCCTCGAGCAGCATCACGCAGCCGAGCGGGGTGCACGGCACGAAGCCGGACAGCCCCGTCGCCAGCCGCCCGGCGTTGACCGGGTGGAAGCCGTCGACATCCTTGTCGGGGTCGATCCGCAACAGCACTTCCTGCGAATCGAGATGCGCCGGCAGCGGCAACTGGACGAGGATGCCATCGACCGCCGGATCGGCATTGAGGCTGTCGACCAGTGCGATCAGATCGGCCTGGCCGACGCTATCGGGCAGGCGATGCTCGAAGCTCGCCATCCCCGCCTCGCGGGTCATCTTGCCCTTGGAGCGGACATAGACCGCCGACGCCGGATCCTCGCCGACCAGCACCACCGCCAGCCCGGGCACGCGCCCCGCCTTGGCCTCAAATGCCGGCACATGGGCAGCCACGCGCGCGCGCAACTGCGCGGCAAAGGCTTTTCCGTCGATCAATTCTGCGCTCATTTCGCCGCCATAGAGGGTGACGGCGATCTCTGCCAGCTACTCAGCCCGCCAGCCCGGCCTCGATGATCTTCACGGCGATATAGGGCAGGATGATCGAGCGCAGGATCAGCAGGATGATCAGCACCGCGAACGGCGCGAGATCGAGCGGCTTGGCATCGGGCAGGATGCGCCGCAGCGGGCGATACATCGGCTCGGTCAGCCGATGCAGCCCGGTCCACAGGCCACCGACGAACTCGTTGTAGGTGTTGATGACGTTGAACGCGATCAGGATCGAGAGGATCGCCTGGATGACGATGATCCACCAGACGACGTCGAGCAGCACCATCAGGATATTCAGGATTACGAGAAGCAAGTCACTCTCCGTTCGCGGCTGTGCGGATGGGAATAGCCGACAAGCTAGGCGTGCACCAGCGTGCCCGCGCCGCTCCGCGTGAAGATCTCCAGCAGCATCGCGTGCGGCACCCGCCCGTCGAGGATGACCGCAGCATCGACTCCGGCCTCGACGGCGTGGACGCAGGTCTCGACCTTGGGGATCATGCCGCCCTTGATCGTGCCGTCGGCCTTGAGTGCGGCGATGCCCGCGGGATCGAGATCGGTGAGCAATTCGCCCGATTTGTCGAGCACCCCGGGGACATCGGTGAGCAGGAAGAAGCGCGACGCCTGACACGCGCTGGCGATCGCTCCCGCCATCGTATCGGCGTTGATATTATAGGTGTGCCCGTCGGCGCCGAGCGCCACCGGCGCGACCACGGGGATGAAACCCTGTTGCGACAGCGTCCACAGGATCGACGGATCGACCTTCACCGGCTCGCCGACGAAGCCGAGATCGACATGCCGCTCGATCCCCGAATTGGGATCGGGCTCGCTGCGCCGGACCTTCTCGGCCACCACCAAAGCGGCGTCCTTGCCCGAAATGCCGACCGCCTTGCCGCCCGCCTGCGCGATCCAGCCGACGATTTCCTTGTTGATCGATCCCGCCAGGATCATCTCGGCGATCTTCGCGGTCTCGGCATCGGTGACGCGCAAGCCCCCGACGAACTGCGATTCGACCCCCAGCCGCTTGAGCATCGCGCCGATCTGCGGCCCGCCGCCGTGGACGACGATCGGGTTGATCCCGACCGCCTTCAATAGCACGACATCCTCGGCGAAATCGCGCGCCAGCTCGGGATCGCCCATCGCGTGGCCGCCATATTTCACGACGAAGGTCTTGCCGGCATAGCGCTGCAGGTAGGGCAGAGCCTCGGTGAGGGTCTCGGCCTTGGCGAGCATCGCCGGATCGGGGGAATGATCGGTCATGCGCGGCCAATAGGGCCTGGCAGGCGCACCCGCAACGACAGTGAATCCTCCCCCTTGCGGGGGGAGGATAGACGTTCAGGCGGCCGCCGACTTCCCGTCCAGCGATCGCCCGATCGCGACGAACAGATAGATGAGCGCGGGCACCAGCACGATCGACAGCACGATCTTCGCCAGCATTTGCCCGGCCATCAGCGAACCGATCTCGCGCTCGCCGTAGAAGGAGATGCTGATGAACAGCAAGGTGTCGACGATCTGGCTCAATACGCTCGCCACCGCGGCGCGCAGCCACAGCAACCTGCCCGTCCCCTTCTTCATCGCGCTGAAGATGGTGACGTTGAGCAATTGCGAGGTTCCGTAGGAGATCAGGCCAGCCAGCATCATCCGCCCGCTTTGGCCCACCACGATGGGGAACGCCTCGACCGCCGGGGGATACATGCCCGGATCGGCGGGGAGCTTGAGCACGATCTGGATCAGCGCCATCGATACGACCAGCGGGATGAAGCCGAGCAGCACCAGCATGTCCGCGGTCCGGCGCCCGTGCAGCTCCGCGATCGCACTGGAAAGCGCCACCAGCAGCAGGAAGCCGAAGATCCCCGCCTCCACCGCAAGCGGCCCGAGCGCCACCTGCTTCACGCCGAGCACCCCGGCGATGCAGACCATTCCGCCGTAGAACAGCGAGAAGACGAAGAGCGAGCGCGATATCGCGGGGGCTGGTGTGTTCATGTGCGGAGGCTAGCGGAACGGACGGCGAGGTAAAGCCCCCTCGCCGTCCGCGGCGATTCGGATTAGTCTCGGGCATATGAAGCGCACGGCACCGGCATGCGGATGGATATTGGCGCTGGCGGGCTGCGCGCCCGTGCCGATCGCGCCGGGGGCCGCCGCCCCTTCGGCCTACACCTGCGGCTTCACCCGCGAAGACGCACGCGGATCGCTGCGGATGAGTCTGGGCTACGATTCCGACGGCACCTATGCGGGCGGCCTGACCGACTGGACGATCACCCGCGACGGCGTGCGCATCGCGATCGGCTGGGGCGGCGAGCCTTGGACGCGCCCGCAGGACGACAATCTGGTCCAGGTCTTTCTCCCTGGCGCGCCGCCGCGCGTCTCGCATTCCCACGGATCGCTCGTCATGCGCTTCGGGCGCGAAGGGAGCGACGAGGCCGGCCCCGCCAGCCTGTACGCCATGCGCGACCGCGGCGAATATGTCGGCGCCTCGACGGTCGGAAAGCTGAAGGCGCTGGCGGCGGGCGGACGGGTTTCGGTCGCCGCGATCGACAACGGGCATATTCTGGCCCGGGGCAGCTTCGATCCCGCGTTGCTCGATCTGCCGCGGGCGATGCTCGCCGAGGTGCGGGGCGAAGTCGAGGCGATGCATCGCGACAATCCGGCCTGCTCGATGTCGTCCGACGAGGACATCGTGGTCACCTGAGCCGCTTGCCTTCGCCGGGCGACCCCGCCAAGCTGCGACATTCGATCTCGGGGGAAACGAAGATGCCGCAGTTCAACGCGTTCCAGCCGGGGGCCGCCACGTGAACGGCTTCCCGATCGGCATTATCGGCATCGCCGCGATCCTCGGCATCGCCTTCCTGCTTTCGAGCAACAAGCGCGCGATCCGCCTGCGTGTGGTCGGCGCCGCCTTCCTGCTCCAGGCGGGGATGGCGGTGCTCGTGCTGCGCACGCCCTGGGGGCAGGATGCGATCCGGGGCCTTTCGAGCGGGGTCTCGTCGCTGCTCGGCTATGCCCAGGCGGGGACCAATCTGATCTTCGGCGATCTCGCCACCGATCCCAAGTTCGGCCACGCCTTCGCGATCTCGGCGCTGCCGATCATCATCTTCTTCGCCGCCCTGGTGGCCGTCCTTTACCACCTCGGCATCATGCAGTTCATCATCCGCTGGGTGGGGGGCGCGATCGAGAAGATCACCGGCGTCACCAAGGTCGAGAGCCTGTGCGCCGCCGCCAACATCTTCGTCGGGCAGAGCGAATCGCCACTGGTGATCCGCCCCTATCTGGCCGGCTTGCCGCCCGCGCAGATCTTCACCGTGATGACCGTCGGCATGGCGGGCGTGGCGGGAACGATCCTCGCGGCCTACGCCAGCCTGCTCGGCCCCGAATATCTCCCGCATCTGCTCGCCGCCTCGTTCATGGCGGCGCCGGGCGGGCTGCTGATGGCCAAGATCATCATGCCCGACGAGCCGGCGGCGCAGGGCGAGCTGCCGATCGAGGACGGCGCGCCTGTCGCCGAGGCGCAAATGATCCGCGCGGTCGAGCATGAGATGGAGGAAGAGCGCGCCGCCAACCTCATCATGGCCGCCTCCAACGGCGCGCTGACCGGCGTCAAGATCGCGGTCGCGGTGGGCGCGATGGTGCTGGCGTTCGTCAGCCTGGTCGCGCTCGCCAACGGCCTGCTCGGCGGGGCGGGCAACAGCATCGTCTGGCTGGCGCAGCAGATCAGCCCGGCGGCGGGCAATTGGGCGCAGACCTATCTCACCGATCTGAGCTTCCAGAAGATCGTCGGCACGCTGTTCGCGCCGGTCATGTATCTGATGGGCGTGCCGTGGCAGGATGCGGGCCAGGCGGGCGGATTGTTCGGCACCAAGGTGGTGCTCAACGAATTCGTCGCTTTCATCGATCTCGGCGGGATGACCGAGCTGGCGCCGCGCACCAAGGCGATCGTAACCTTTGCCTTGTGCGGCTTCGCCAATTTCAGCTCGATCGCGATCCAGATGGCCTCGACCGGCAGCCTCGCGCCCAACCAGCGCCCGACCATCGCCAAGCTGGGCATCCGCGCGCTGATCGCGGGCAGCCTCGCCAATCTGATGAGCGCGGCGCTGGCAGGATTGCTGCTGCCGTAACGCGATGCGGCTGATCTTCACCAAGGGCCCGGCCAGGATGGACCGGATGGAGATGATCCATGCCGACGGGCGGGCCGAGGCGCTCGATTGCCCCAAGCAACGGATCATCCCGCACGACATGGTGCATTATGCGGTCGAGACGGTGCTGGATGCGCGCGGCTTCATCGGCCGCGTCGCCGCGGGCGAGGCGGCGGTGCTCACCATGGCGGGCAATGCCGAAAGCGACGGGGTCGAGCGGCTGGTCGAGGCTATACAGGGCGATGGCTGGTCGGGCGGGACGGCACCGGCGGACGAAGTGATCGACCTGTACCGGGTGACGTGCGAAGCGCGGGCCTGCCCGATGCTGCCGGTGGACGCGGCCGCGATCGATGCGATCCGGGCGCGGATCGCGGCGCTGACCGCCGAATGGGAGCAGGTGCCGGTCGGCGGTACGCTTGCGCTCGAATTTTAGGCGAGCTTCAATTTCAGGCGGGCACGCGCTCCAGCCAGGCAAGCGCCTCGTCCTCGGTGTCGAACAATTGCATCGAATCGTCGAGCACTTCGCGCTTCGCCTGCATCTTCACCAGCGCGCTATCGAGATGATCGCGGTGCGTGCGGTCGGGCAGGCCGAAAGCGCCATGCCCTTGAGATAGTCGAACCCCTGCGCGACGTCGACCGTCTGGACCTGAAAGCCCGAGGCGTTGGCGAAGGTATCGAAATGCCGGTGAATCCGCGTGATCTCGCGCACCGCCGTCTGAAAATCGCCGGCGAAGCGCAGGAAGGTCTCGGGCTCCCAGAAGCCGGTCAGGGTTAGCCTGAGGAGGGGAAGGTCGTCATCGATACGGATCGTATAGGGCACGCGTCATCCTCTCCGCCGCTCGCCTTAGCCGCAAAGGGTAAGCGCCGGGTAAAGCCCGCGCTCCGCAATTACCGCGTCGGCACAGGCTCCGCGCCGGTGTAATCGTAGAAGCCGCGCCTGGTCTTGCGGCCGAACCAGCCGGCTTCGACATATTTGACCAGCAAAGGCGCGGGGCGGAATTTGGGATCGCCGGTGCCTTCGAACAGCACGCGGGTGATCTCGAGGCAGGTGTCGAGCCCGATGAAATCGGCGAGCGTGAACGGTCCCATCGGATGGTTGAGGCCAAGCTGGCACGCCGCGTCGATATCGGGGATTGTCGCCACGCCTTCGCCCAGCGCGAAGCACGCCTCGTTGAGCATCGGCATCAGCACGCGGTTGACGATGAAGCCCGGCGCATCGTTGGCGTGGACGATGCGCTTGCCGAGCGACTGGCCGAACGCCTCGACCGCGGCGACGGTGGCGTCGGAGGTGGCGAGGCCGCGGATCAGTTCGATCAGCCCCATCACCGGCACCGGATTGAAGAAATGCACCCCCATGAAGCGCGCGGGATCGGGCGATGCCTGTGCCAGCCGGGTGATCGGGATCGACGAGGTGTTGCTGGCGAGGATCGCGGTGTCGCTCAGCACCTTGCCGACGCTCTCGAAGATCGTCCGCTTGATGGCCTCGCGCTCGGTGGCGGCTTCGATCACCAGCGCGCATGGGCCCATTGCCGAGACGTCGGCGACCGGCTCGATCAGCGCAAGCGCGGCGTCGCTATCGGCGGCGGCGATCTTTTCCTTCTCGACAGCGCGGGCAAGCTGCTTGGCGATGCCCGCCTTGCCGGCCTCGGCGCGCGCCAGATCCATGTCGGACAGCAGCACGCGATAGCCTGCCTGCGCCGAGACCTGCGCGATGCCCGCCCCCATCTGCCCCGCGCCGATCACGCCAATTGTCTTCATCGCTTGTACTCCGCAAGATTTCCGGCTTCCTAGGCGCAACTTCTCCGCTTCGCTAGGACACCCGGGTGCCGATACTGATTCTCCTCGCGGCGGCGCTCGCGCCGGCCGGGCCCGGCGCCGAACGGCTGTTCGGCGATTGGGCGGTGGCCTGCGACAATGTGAAGCGCTGCGAAGCGACCGCGCTGATGCCCGAAAGCTGGAGCGGCGACGAAGCGCCGGCGATGACCGTCGCGCGCGACGCCGGGCCGGGCGGTGCGGTCACCGTGACGCTGACGCCCGTCACCAAGGCCGGCGGGATCATCGACTTGCTGATCGACCGCCGCCTGATGGGATCGGGAACGATGCGTGAGGGCAGCATCACCCTGACGGGGGGCACCGCCGAGGGGCTGGTCCGGGCGATGGCGAGCGGCCGCGGGCTGACGCTGCGCTCGGGGCGCAGGACGCTGGCGACACTGGGGCTGAACGGTTCGGCGGCGGCGCTGCGCTATATCGACGAGCAGCAGGGCAGGATCGGCGGGGTGACCGCGCTGGTCGCACGCGGGATGAAGCCGGCGGCGGTGGTGCCAGCGGGGAAAGCCGTGCCTCGGGTGGCGGCGGTGCGGCCCGGCGCGGGCAAGGCGGCGGTGCTGAGCGCGGCGCAAACCGGCCCGCTTCGCCAGCAGGCGGGATGCGCGGACTTCACCGCCGCGCCCGAGCTCAAGCCCGAATTCCACCGGCTCGACCGGCGATCGACGCTGGTGACGATTCCCTGCGTCAGCGGCGCCTACCAGAGTTCGCTGGCGCTGTTCGTCGTCACCGACGGGCGGATCGCGCCGGCGCCGTTCGATATTGCGCCGCCCACCAACGGGATGGACCCGGTGCCCTGGCTGACCGAGCCCGAATGGGACGCGAAGGCCGGCACGCTCAGCAGCCATGCCAAGGGCCGGGGCCTTGGCGATTGCGGAGTCGACCAGAGTTGGGTGTGGGACGGCACCCGCTTTCGCATGACGCGCTACGACGGGCTCGATGCCTGCCGGTTGTCGGGGGAATGGCTGACGCGGTATCGTGCGCTGCCGGTCTACCGTTAGGGTTAGTGTTCAAACCGAAGTTGGTACCGACATTATCAAAGAGCGGCGGCCGAGCGGCAGCGCACCGATCTCAGCCACGCGGAATCCAACATTGCAAGGGCTAGGGCGCCCGGCGGATCGGCTGGGCTTCGCAGAGGATCAGCGCGAACCAGTCCTGCGGGTCGGTCCATTCCTGGATCGGGGTCCAGCCGCCCGCGCGGAGCAGCATGCGGGCGCCGTTGGGGCCGTATTTATGGCTGTTCTCGGTGTGGATCGTCTCGCCCGCCGCCATAATGAAGGCGCGGCCGTCGACTTCGAACGCCACGTCGCGGGTCGCCTCGAGGTGCATCTCGATCCGGGCGGCATCGGCGTTCCAGATCGCGCGGTGGCGGAAGGCGTCGAGCGGGATGGTGCCGCCCAGCTCGCGGTTGATGCGTTCGAGCAAATTCATGTTGAACGCGGCGGTGACGCCTTGCGCATCGTCATAGGCGGGGACCAGCACGCCGGGCGATTTGACCCGGTCCATGCCGATCAGCAGGCGGCTGCCGTCGCCGAGCCATTCGCGCATCGCCCGCAGCAGATCGACCGCGTGCCACGCGTTCATGTTGCCGATGGTCGAGCCGGGGAAGAAGCCGAGCTTGGGCGTATCCGCGACCTGCACCGGCAGCGGCAGCGGGCGGAGGAAATCGGCCTCGACCGGATAGACCGGCAGGCCGGGGAACGCCTGGCCCAGCTCGCTGGCGGACTGGCGGAGGAAGTCGCCCGAAATATCGATCGGCACATAGGCCGAGGGCTGGATCGCGCGGAGCAGGATCGGGGTCTTGGCGGACGATCCCGACCCGAATTCGACCACCGCCGCGCCCTTGGCCGACAGGTCCGCCAATGCGGGACTGATGCTGGTCAGGAGCGCGGTCTCGGTGCGGGTCGGGTAATATTCGGGGAGATCGGTGATCTTCTCGAACAATTCCGATCCGCGGCGATCGTAGAACCAGCGCGCGGGGATGGCGCGGGGGCTGGCGGCGAGGCCGGTCAGCACGTCGGCGCGAAAGTGCGGGTCGGCGAGCGATGCCTGGCCGTCTTCGGCCTCTTGCTTCAACATCAGAGGTCCTTTGCGAGCCGGACGCCGGTGAATTGCCAGCGCTGGTGCGGATAGAAGAAGTTGCGGTACGAGGGCCGGACATGGCCGCGCGGGGTGGCGCAGCTGCCGCCGCGCAGCACGAACTGCCCGCTCATGAACTTGCCGTTATATTCGCCGACCGCCCCCTCGGCGGTGCGGAAGCCGGGATAGGGGCGATAGGCGCTGCCGGTCCATTCCCAGACATCGCCGAAGAAGGCGGGGCCGCCGGACGATGGGCGCGGCTCGACCGGGCCGGCGGCATCGAGCTGGTTGCCGGCGAGCGGGTCGTGCCTGGCGGCGGCGGATTCCCATTCGAACTCGGTCGGCAGGCGGGCGCCGGCCCAGCTGGCATAGGCGTCGGCTTCGTAGAGACTGACGTGGGTGACCGGCGCGGCGGGGTCGATCGGGCGGCGGCCGTCGAGGCCGAAACGGGTCCAGGCGCCCTTTTCCTGACGCCAGTAGAGCGGGGCGTGGATCGCCTCGGCCCGCACCCATGCCCAGCCGTCGGCGAGCCACAGCGCCGGGTTCCTGTAGCCGCCGTCGGCGATGAAGGCGGCCCATTCGCCGTTGGTGACCGTGCGGTCGGCGATGGCGTGCGGGTGGAGCAGCACCTGATGGCGGGGGCCTTCGCAATCGAAGGCGAAACTTTGCGATGTTTGCGCAGCGGCGGCACCGATGTCGACGATGCCGGTGCGGCCTTCGATCCAGCCGATCGGGCCGGGCATGGCGACGGGGACCTTGGGGGCGCCCGGCCAAATGGCTGATTCTAAAGGATTTACCGAGAAGTGATGGAGGATATCGGTGAGCAACAGTTCCTGATGCTGCTGCTCGTGGTGGAGGCCCAGCTCGACTAAAGTTTGCGCCTGCTCCGGAAGATCGGGGAGCGCCGCCCGCAACGCCGCGTCGACCGCGTGGCGATAGTCGAGCACTTCGGCGAGCGACGGGCGCGAGAGCATGCCGCGGTTCGGGCGGGCGTGGCGTGCGCCTTCGGCCTCGTAATAGCTGTTGAACAGGAACGGAAAGCGTTCGTCGTGGAGCGTGTAGCCGGGCACGTGATCGCGCAGCACGAAGGTTTCGAAGAACCAGGTGATGTGCGCGAGGTGCCATTTGGCGGGCGAGGCGTCGTCCATCGACTGGATCGTCGCATCGGCATCGGAGAGCGGCGCGACCAAAGCCTCGCTCAATCCGCGCACGGCTTCGAAACGCGCGGCCAGGGCGCTGGAATCCGGAATGGCCCCCGTTTCCGTTCGCATTATGTTCTCCGTATCGCCCGCGAAACGGGCTTCGTCAATCGCCGGGAAACCGGAATATAGGTTAGCGCGACGCCCCGGGAACCCACAGAACGTCGCCGGCGCCGCTTTGGTTCACCGCGCGGGCGGCGACGAACAGCAAATCCGACAATCTATTCAGATAGATCAAGGCTTCGGGACGGATCGCCACGGTTTCGCTTGCCAGCACCGCCGAACGCTCGGCGCGGCGGACGATCGCGCGGGCGAGATGGAGCGCGGCGGATCCGGCGTCGCCCGCGGGCAAGACGAAGCTGCGCAGCGGCTCGAGCGCCGCATTGAGCCGGTCGATGCTGCCCTCCAGCCAGTCGGCCTGGGCGGCGGTGACGCGCAGCGCATAACTCTGGTCGCCGTCCAAGGGCGTGGCGATATCCGCGCCGAGATCGAACAAATCGTTCTGAATGCGCGCGAGCATGTCGCTGAACGACCCGGGGCCGAGCGCGGCACGGGCGACGCCGATCGCGCTGTTGGCCTCGTCGACGTCGCCGATCGCGGCCATGCGGGGATCGGCCTTCGACACGCGCGAGCCATCGACGAGGCCGGTGGTGCCGTCGTCGCCGGTACGGGTGTAGATCTTGTTGAGCTTGACCATCCGACCCCCGGGCGGGTCAGCCCTTGGCGGCGAACGAGAAGAGCAGGATCGCGAAGATCATCAGCGCCCCGCCCTGAAACAGGATGCGCTGCTGCATCAATTTGTTCGATTTGAGCTGGCGTTCGGTGGGGCCGTCGCCGGTGACGTCGGCGTCGGTCATGCCGGCCATGTTCACCAGCCCCTTGATGAGGATGAAGAGCGTGGCGAACATCGCCGCGACGCCGAGGAGCAGGAGGAAAAGAGCCATGCGCGGCATCTAATCCTTTGCGCGGGTAATTCCAATGGGGAGCTGCCCGGCGCGAAGCTGGTCGGCGAGCGCGCGGCCATCCTCGCCGGCAAGCCGCATCGCTTCGAGAGTCGGCGCGCCGTGGCGCTTGGCGAGGCGGGTGCCGTCTGGCGCGGCGAGCAGGGCGTGATGGCGGTATTCGGGGGTGGGGAGATCGAGGAGCGCCTGGAGGAGGCGGTGGATGTGGGTCGCCTCGAACAGGTCGTTGCCGCGGACGATGTGGGTGATGTGCTGGGCGGCGTCGTCGACGGTTACGGCGAGGTGGTAGGAGGCTGGGGCGTCCTTGCGGGCCAGGACCACGTCGCCCTGGGGGGCGGGGTTGGCGGGGATGGGGTGACCGTGGTCGTGCCAAAGCAATTCCCTCTCCCATCGGGAGAGGGGGGGAGGAGCGGAGCGACGGAAGGGTGAGGGTGACTGGTTTGCCGATCGGTCACCCTCACCCTTCCCACCGCTTCGCGGCGGGCCCCTTCCCTCTCCCGATGGGAGAGGAAGAGTAGAGAGTGCCTTGGCCATATCCAGCCGCCAGCAATGCGGCTTGGTCACGTCGGGCGCTTTCAGACCCCGGCACGTCCCCGGATACACCGCGCCCTCCGGACCATGCGGCGCGGAGAGGCTCGCGGCGATGTCGGCGCGGGTGCAGAAGCAGGGGTAGAGCAGGCCCATCTCCCGCAGGCGGCTGAGCGCGGCTTCGTACAAGGGCAGGCGTTCGGACTGGAAAACCACCTCCCCGTCCCAGCCCAGCCCGAGCCATTCCAGGTCCGCCACTATCGCCGCGACATGCTCGGGCCGGCTCCGCGTGCCGTCGATATCCTCGATACGCAGCGTGAAGCGGCCGCCGTGCTCGCGGGCATGGTCGTGCGCCTGAATCGCCGACCAGGCGTGGCCCAGATGGAGCCTGCCGGTGGGGCTGGGCGCAAAACGGGTGTGGATAACCATCAAAGCGGCTCTTGACCGCGAGTCGCGGCATATGCTGTCATGACCGTGTCACGCGAAAGGGCGACTGGAGCGGGCGTAGCAACAGGGGGCATGGCGCACGCATGTATCATCCCGATCTGATCCGCCATCCGGACAGCTGCCCCGCGCTCGTGCTCAACGCCGATTATACGCCGCTCAGTTACTATCCGCTCAGCGTGTGGCCGTGGCAGACCGCGATCAAGGCGGTGTTCCTCGACCGGGTGGACATCGTATCGCATTACGAACGCGAGGTGCGAAGTCCCACCGCGAGGCTGAAGCTGCCTTCGGTCATCGCGCTCAAGCAATATGTCCGCCCTTCGAATTTCCCCGCCTTCACGCGCTTCAACCTGTTCCTCCGCGACAAGTTCACCTGCCAATATTGCGGTAGCTTGCGCGACCTCACCTTCGATCATGTCATCCCCCGGGCGCAAGGCGGGCGCACGACGTGGGAGAATGTCGCCACCGCCTGCGCGCCGTGCAACCTCAGGAAGGGCGGGCGGACGCCGCGGCAGGCGGCGATGCCGCTGCATGTCGAGCCGATCCGGCCGACCAGCTGGCAATTGCAGGACCACGGCCGGCGGTTTCCGCCGGGGCATTTGCATGAAACGTGGCACGACTGGCTCTATTGGGATGTCGAACTCGAGGCTTGAGGCCGCGCGCAGCGCATTCTCTCTGTCTCTGCGCCCTCTGCGCGAAAAGGAAATTGGTTCGCGCAGAGGCGCAGAGAGCGCGGAGAAGAAGAAAGATTCTTGCGCCTTCGGCGCGGGAGATTGGGCGGGTTTCGCGATGGGGCGAGGATGCGCTAGGTTTGCGCGGGCATGATATGCGTGTATTATTCTAGCAACACAGCTATTTGAGCCGGGATGGCGAACGACTCCGATTCCTTCGAACAGCGCTTTCCGCTCCGACGGCCCGCCGAGCCGGCGGAGCAGCCGCGCGCGCGGCCCGCGCCGGTCGTAAAGCCGGCGGTGTTTCCGAAGGTTGCCGCCAAGGCTTCGGGGGCAAAGGCGGCCGCCCCAACGCCGCCGCCGCCCTCGCCCGTGCAGCGCGCAAGCGCGGCGGTGCAGAACTGGTTCGAGCCGTTCGAGCCGCTGGAGCTGACCAGCGTGATGGCGCCGGAGCCCAGGGGCGGACGGCAGCAGGGCTGGCGCAGCCCGCCGCCGCCTCCCCCGCCGCTCGATCTCGTGCCCGCGATGGCAGGGGATTACACCACCAATCTGCCGGTCGCCTTTCGTCCGCGCCGCTGGGGCCGCTGGATCATGCGCGGGATGGGGGTGATGATCCTCCTGTTCATCCTCGCGGTGGCGTGGCTGGCGCTTACCGCGCCGCTCTCCAAATCGCTGCAGCCGCCGGCGCCGCCCTCGATCACCCTGCTCGACACCGACGGGCGGCCGATCGCGCGGCGCGGCGCGGTGATCGGCGCACCGGTCGACGCCGCCAGATTGCCCGCCCATGTCCGCGACGCCTTCATCGCGATCGAGGACCGGCGGTTCGAATCGCATTGGGGAATCGATCCGCGCGGGATCCTGCGCGCCTTCGTCCACAATATGAGCGGGGACGGCGGATCGCAGGGCGGCAGCACGATCACCCAGCAGCTCGCCAAGAACGCCTTCCTGTCATCGGACCGCACCGCGGCGCGCAAGTTCCAGGAAGTGCTGATCGCCTTCTGGCTGGAGGCGTGGCTGACCAAGAACGAGATCCTCAGCCGCTATCTGTCGAACGTCTATTTCGGCGACAACGTCTATGGGCTGAACGCCGCCGCGCATCATTATTTCAGCTGCGATGCCGGGGACCTGACGGTGAGCCAGGCGACGATGCTGGCGGGGCTGGTGCAGGCGCCGAGCCGCCTGGCGCCGACCGGCAATCTGAAGGGCGCGCGCGACCGGCAGAAGCTGGTGGTCGGCGCGATGGTCGGCGCGGGGCTGCTCCGTAAGGACGAAGCGGCGGACATCCGCCCCGCGGTGCTCCATGTCGAACGCGAGCGGCAGCTGCCCAATGGCACCTATTTCGCCGATTGGGTGCTGCCGCAGGCGCGCGACCGATCGGGCGAAATCACCAGCGACCAGCAGGTGCGCACCACGCTGGAGGCGCGCATCCAGAAGGCCGCCGAGCGCGCGGCGCGGGGTGCCGGGCTGCGCAAGTCGCAGATTGCGATCGTGGCGATGCGTCCCGACGGGCGGGTGGTCGCGATGGTCGGCGGGAGCAGCTATGCCGCCAGCCCGTTCAACCGCGCGACCCAGGCGCGGCGGCAGCCGGGATCGTCGTTCAAATTGTTCGTCTACCTCGCGGCGCTGCGCTCGGGGATGACGCCCGATTCGATGGTCGACGATTCGCCGGTGAGCTTTGGCGGCTGGTCGCCCGAGAACAGCCATGGCCAATATTCGGGGCAGATCAGCTTGCGCCAGGCCTTCGCCAAATCGAGCAATGTGGTGGCGGCGCGGCTGACCCGGCGGCTGGGCGTGGCGAACGTGACGCGCGCCGCGCGCGACCTGGGCATCTCGACTCCGATCGGCGGCGATGCCTCGATCGCGCTCGGCACCTCGACGGTCTCGCTGCTCGAGCTGACCGCCGCTTATGCCGCGATCGCGGCGGGCGATTATCCGGTGCGGCCGCGCGGGCTGGACGACAGCAGCGCCCCGGCGGACTGGCTGGGCCGGACATTGGGCGCGCCGAGCAATTTCCCCAGGCGCACGCTCGACGACATGCGGTCGCTGCTGGCGAGCGTGGTGCAATCGGGCACCGGGCGCGGCGCCAATCTGGCGATCCCGACCTTCGGCAAGACCGGCACGACGCAGGACAATCGCGACGCGCTGTTCGTCGGCTATGCCGGCGATCTGGTCGCGGGGGTGTGGCTGGGCAACGACGATAATTCGCCCAACCCGGGGCTTTCGGGAAGCGGGCTGCCCGCGCGCGTGTGGCGCGATTTCATGACGCAGGCGCTGGGCATCCGCGCGGCGCCGGTGGCGGCGCCGGTCGAGAATGTCACCGAAGGCAATGGCTCGATCCTCGACGACATCATCGACGAGATCGGCGATCAGCTGGGCGACGGAACGATCGATACCAGGGTGGAGGGGCCCGACGAGGAAGACGATAGCGGGCGGTTTCCCGACGAGCGGCGGCGCGGCGACCGGCAGCGCGAGGACGCGGCGATCCCGCAAGCGCGCGTCATCGAGATGCGGACCGGACGCCCGCCACTCTCCGCGCCGCCGCAGCGGCCGCCGCCGGATGGCGAATAGCCCGGTTGACGCCGCGCCTTATCCCCTTGAACCAACGCTCTTCGCACACGCCGTGCTCCGGCGAAGGCCGGAGCGTTGGCCGCCAACGAGCGGCTAGCCTGCCAGGGCTCCGGCCTTCGCCGGAGCACGGCTCCTTGGCTGAAGGCGGAAGCACCGTCGGAGATGGGAAAGGGAGGCCGGTTGACGCCGCGCCCGCGCGCTCGCAAGGGCTGGGGATGCGCTTCTTTTCCGACAATGCCGCGCCGGTCTGCCCCGAGGTGCTCGATGCGCTGGCGCGGGCCAACGCCCAGGACACCGCTTATGACGGCGATGCGCTGAGCAGGACGCTCGACGCGCGCTTCTCCGAATTGTTCGAGACCGAGGTGCGGGCCTTGTGGGTGCCGACGGGGACTGCGGCGAACAGCCTGGCGCTGGCGGCCTTGTGCCCGTCGTACGGCGGGGTGGTGTGCCACCGCGACGCGCATATCCAGGTCGACGAATGTGGCGCGCCGGTGTTCTATACCGGCGGCGCGACCCTGCTGCTGGCCGAAGGCGAGGGCGCCAAGCTGACCCCGGATGCGATCCGCGCGGCGACCGGCGCGATCCGGCCCGACGTGCATCAGGTGCAGCCGCATGCCGTATCGATCACCAACGCCACCGAATATGGGCTGGCCTATGCGCCCGGCGAGGTCGGCGCGATCGGCGAGCTGGCGCGCGGCAAGGGCTGGGGCCTGCATATGGACGGCGCGCGCTTCGCCAATGCGGTGGCGCATCTCGGCTGCTCGCCCGCCGATGTGACGTGGCGCGCGGGGGTGGACGCGCTGAGCTTCGGCTTCGTCAAGAACGGGGGCATGAACGCCGAGGCGCTGGTGTTCTTCAAGCCCGGGCTGGCCGAGGCGACGCTGTATCGCCGCAAGCGGGCGGGGCTGCTGTTTTCCAAGGGGCGCTATCTGGCGGCGCAGATATTGGCGATGCTCGACGGCGATTTGTGGCTAGCCAATGCGCGCGCGGCCAACGCCGGGGCGCGGCTGCTGGCCGAGGCGGCGCAGGACCGGCTGGTGCATCCGGTTCAGGCCAATGAGGTGTTCCTGAAGGTTACGGCCGACGAGGCGGCGAGTCTGCGTGCGCTGGGGTTCGACTTCTACGACTGGGGCGTCGGCGAAGCGCGGCTGGTGATTTCCTGGGACCAGAAAGAGGAAGCGATCCGGCCGCTGGCGGATGCGATCGCGACGCTTTGAGCGACTTCGACACCCAGCCGCGATCGAGCCGCCTCTCGGTCCTTATCCCCTTCGCCATCGTCACGCTGATCTGGGGATCGACCTGGCTGGTGATCAAGGACCAGCTCCACGTCGTGCCGCCGAGCTGGTCGGTGACCTATCGCTTCGTGGTCGCGGGCGTGGCGATGTTGATCTGGGCGGCGATGCGCAAGGAGCAGCTGGGGCTCGATGCGCGCGGCATGGGCTTTGCGGCGGCGCTGGGCGTGTCGCAGTTCGTGCTGAACTACAACTTCGTCTATGTTTCGGAGCAGTACATCACCTCGGGGGTGGTGGCGGTGGTCTATGCGCTGCTGCTGGTGCCCAATGCGGTGCTGGCGCGGGTGTTCCTCGGACAGCGGATGGGCGCGCAATTGGTGATCGGATCGGGGATCGCGATCGCCGGCGTGGCTTTGCTGTTCGTCCATGAGGCGCGGCTGAGCGCGGCGGGGACGCAGCAGGTGCTGGTCGGGATCGCGATCGCCTTCGTCGGGCTGCTGTTCGCGTCGGTCGCCAATGTGATGCAGGCGACGCGGACCGCGAAGGCATATCCGATGGCGACGATGCTCGGCTGGGCGATGCTGATCGGCGCGGCGCTGGACGCGGTGTTTTCGTTCGTGACGGTGGGCGCGCCGGTGATCGAGCTGCGCTGGGGGTATTGGATCGGCATCCTGTATCTCGGGGTGTTCGGATCGGCGGTGGCGTTCAGCCTCTATTTCGCGCTGATCCGCACGATCGGGCCGACCAAGGCGGCGTATAGCGGCGTCGTCGTGCCGGTGGTGGCGATGCTGCTGTCGACCTTGTTCGAAGGCTATGTCTGGTCGCTGCTGGCGGCGGGCGGGACGGCGCTGGTGGTCGCGGGACTGGTGGTCGCGCTGAGGGCGCGCAGGCCGAACCGGTAGCTCGGGTATTTGGGCTGCCAGTCGAGGACGCGCTTGGCCTTCAGGTTCGAGACGCGGCGGTTCTCGCTGTAGAAGGCGCGGGCCTGCGGGGTGAGGTTCGCTGTTTCCAGCGCAGTTGGCTGCTGCGGCGTCTGGCCAAGCAATTCGCAGGCGTAGGCAATGACTTCGCTCTGCGGCGCGGGGCAATCGTCGGCGAGGTTGTACGCGCCCGGCGGCGCGTCGAAGCCCGCGATCACGCCGCTGACGATATCGTCGACATGGACGCGGCTGAACACCTGCCCCGGCGCGAGAATGCGCGCGGCCTGGGGCCGGTCGAGCGCCGAGCGGCCGGGGCCGTAGATTCCGGGGAGGCGGAAGACGTGCGCGCCGCGCGCCAGCCACGCGGCGTCGGCGGTGGCGCGGGCGCCGCGGCGGCCGGTGCCGGTGGGCGCGGTCTCGTCGACCCATGCGCCGGCGGTGTGGCCGTAGACGCCGGTCGAGGAGAGATAGCCGAGCCAGGCGTTGGTTCGGGCGATGGTGTCGCCGTAGGTTTCTAGGACGGGATCTGCTTCGCCGGGTGGGACCGAGGAGAGGATGTGGGTGGCGTGGCGGATTTCGAATGCCACGCGGTCATGGTCGGCGAAGTCGGCGCGGCCGACCCCGGCGACGCGCCAGGCGCATGCGTCGAGCGCGGTGGCGAGGCGAGAGGCGGTATAACCTAGGCCGAAGATGAAGAGCCGCATTTGCGCCTTCCATATCTTCTCTTCGTCTTCGCGTCTTTGCGTCTTCGCGGAATAAATTCAGATTTCCGCAAAGACGCGAAGCCGCAAAGAGGGCGAACCCCGATCCGCCGGATTCGTGCATCAATGGCTTAAGAGGAGACCCGCTGCGCGGGATTACTTCGCTCCATATCCATCGAACAGCACACCGAAGAAGTCGCCCTTGTTCCAGCGTGGCCGCGCATCGGCATCGGCCAAAGTCCGCGCGACGCCGTAGTTGATCCGCACGAACTTGGCCGCCGAATCCCAGTTGAACGGCAGATCGATCTGGTCCGAGGGCTTGTGGTAATTCTCCGCGAGGAACTTCTTCTGCGCCGCCGCCCCCTCGCCGCCCGGGCCGGTGTCGATCGAAACCGCGGGGATGCCCGCCTGGACGAAGCTGTAGTGATCCGAGCGGACGAAGAACATTTCCTCGGGCGCCGGATCGGGCACGACCTTCAGCCCCTCGCCCGCCGCCACGGCCGCGACCACCGGGCCGATGCTCGAACGCTCGCCGCCGAGCACGACCACGTCCTGCAGCGGATAGGTGAGGATCGGCATGTCGAGGTTGATATCGGCGACCAACGCGGACTTGGGGACGGTCGGGAGCGTGGCGAAATAGTCCGACCCGATCAGCCCCTTTTCCTCGGCGGTGAGCGAGAGGAAGATCAGGCTGCGGCGCGGGCGCTTGCCCGATGCCTGAAACATCCGCGCGACCTGGAGGATCGAAGCGGTGCCGACGGCATTGTCCATCGCGCCGTTATAGATGCGGTCGCCGCCCACCGGCTCGCCGACGCCGACGTGATCGAGATGCGCGGAGAGCACGACATACTCGCCCTTCAGCGCCGGGTCCGATCCTTCGAGGATGCCGACGACATTGTGGCTGGGGGTGGTGCGCAGACGGGTCTTGGTGGTGGTTTCGAGCGTGACCATCAGCGCGCCCGTCGGGATGCGGCCGCCCTTGCGCTCGGCGGCCAGCACGTCGGCCCATTTGATCCGCGATCCGGCGAAAAGCTTCTCCGCGCCGGCCCAGCCGAGATAGGCGACGATCGGCGCGCCGGGGGCGGTGGCGTGTGCCTTGCCGTCGGGCCCCGCCCAGGTGGTGCGCGGGTAATCCCAATATGGCACGATCGCCTCGAACGGATATTGCTCGTGATTGGCGGCGGATTCGAGGACGACCACGCCGCGGGCGCCGCGGAGCTCGGCGATATGCGCCTTCTGGTCGTCGTCGCTCAGATGCGCGGTGACGTCGGCGGGCAGCCCCTTGGGCACGCCGGGCAGGATCGCGACGATGCGGCCGCGCACGTCGAGTCCCTTGTAATCGTCGCGCTTGCCCTCGGGATAGACGATCCCGTAGCCGGCGAAGACCACATTGCCGGAGACGGTGAGATCGGGGCTGGCGGGCGCGGGGCTGGAGACGAAGTCCGTGCCGAAGAGCATCGGGATCCGGGTCTTGCCGTGGGTGAGCGACATCGTTCCCTTCTCGGCCGAGCGATAGGTGACCAGCGACACCGGCTGGAACCAGCCGCCCTTCTCGCCGCCCGGCTTCAGCCCCGCCGCGAGGAATTGCGCCGCGACATATTCGGCGGCGATATCGAAATCGCGCGTGCCCGCCTCGCGCCCGCGCATCGCATCCGACGCGAGGAACTGGACGTGCGCCTTGATCGCCGCCTGCTCGGGGGGAAGCGTCTGGGCGTGAGCCAAAGGCGCGAGCAGGAGCAACGGCAGGGCAAGCAACGAACGCAGCATCGGGCGCCTTTCACGAACGGACATATGCGGAAACCGCGCCTATTTCGCGCCGGGGCCCCCGTACAGCGTACCGAAGAAGTCCCCCTTGTTCCAGAGCGGGCGCTGATCGCCGTCGGCGATTTCGCGGGTGATCCGGTAGTTGACGTCGACAAAGCGGACGCCCTGGTCCCAGAGGATCGCGGGGTCCTGCGTCAGATCGTCCGATGGCTTGTGATAATGGTCCCGCATGAACGCCGCGATCGCCGCCTTGCCGGGGCCGCCCGCCCCCGGCCACAGGAACACCGCGGGGATGCCCTGCTGAACGAAGCGGTAATGATCCGAGCGGACGAAGATGCCCTCTTCGGGCAAGGGATCTTCGGAGAGCGTCACGCCGATCGCCGCGCCGGCGCGCGCGACGATGGGTCCCAGCGTCGAGCGTCGCGCGCCGTACACCACCACGTCCTGAAACTTGTAGGTGAGGATCGGCATGTCGAGATTGACGTCGGCGACGATTCCGTCCTTCGGCACGGTCGGGTTGTGCGCGAAATAATCCGATCCGATCAGCCCCTTCTCCTCGGCGGTGACCGCGAGGAACAGGATCGAGCGGCGCGGCGGCGCGGCGGTCTTGAAGCGCTTCGCCTCCTCGATCAGCGAGGCGACACCGGCGGCATCGTCGAGCGCGCCATTGCTGATGGTATCGCCGGCGGTGTCGGGCTTGCCGGTGCCGAGGTGATCGAGGTGGGCGGAGAGGACCACCACCTCGGCCTTCAGCGCGGGATCGCTGCCGGGGATGATGCCGGCGACATTATAGCTTACGATGGTGGTGGTGGTGGTCTTGAACGCGACGCTCAGCGTGGCGGGGAGCACCACCGCCCTGAACGTGGCGCCTTCGGTTTCGGCGCGCTTGCGGATATCGGCCCAGGCGGTCTTCGAACCGGCGAACAATTTCTCCGCGCCGGCGAAGCTCAGCATCCCGAGCGACGGCGTGCCCGGCGTGGCGACATGGCCCGAGCCATCGGCCTCGGCCCAGGTGAAGCGCTGGCGGGCGAAGGCGCCGCGGCTGGCGGCGAAGGGGAATTGGCGGGCCGAGGGCGGGGCTTCGAGCTGGATCGTGCCGATCGCGCCGTGCGCGGCGGCGATGGCGTTCTTGGTCGCGGCGCTGCCGAAATGCGCGCTCTCCTCGCCGGGAAAGGCGCTCGGCGCGCCGCCGAAGTAAGCGACGATCTTGCCCTTCGCGTCGACGCCGCGATAATCGTCGCGGCCGAGATGGGGCGCGGCGATGCCATAGCCGACGAACACAACCTGGGCGCTGGCTTGGGTGAGCGGCCTGGCGGGATTGGCCGAGGGGATGAAATCCTCGCCGAAGACGAGCGCAACCGGGGCCGCATTCTTGCGGGTGATCGCCATGCTGCCTTCGCCATCGGGCTTGTAGCCGATCAGCGGCACGCGCTGGAGATACGACCCGTCATCGCCGGCGGGGCGCAGGCCCGCGGCGTAGAATTGCGCGGCCACATATTGCGCGGCGATATCGAACTCGGGGCTGCCCGCTTCGCGCCCGCGCAACGCGTCCGAGGCGAGGAACATCACATGGCTCTTGAGCGCGGCCTGATCGGCGGGCAGCTCGGCGTTGAGGCGGGCGTTCTTCTCGGCCGGCGTTGGACCATCCTGCGCGGCGAGCGGGACGGCGAGCGCCAGCAACAGGAGCGGCGGGACCAGTCGGAACATCTGCGGGCTTCCTCGGCGGAGAATGTCACGCGGCGGTAGCATCCCCTCGCGCGCAAGCAAGCGAGGCCCGCGTTTTCGGCTGGCGGAGCGCCCCGCCACGCCTATATGCTGCGCACAATGGCAGATGTTCAGACCGCAACCCAGACGCCGCGGGTCACCCGCCGCGCGGACTATCGCGCACCCGATTGGCGCGTCCCCGAAATCGCGATGGATTTCGACCTCGACCCCGCCGAGACGCGGGTTCGCACGACCCTGTGGGTCGAGCGGAACGGCGCGCACGACCGGCCGCTGCGGCTGGAAGGCGACGGGCTGACCGCGCTTGCCGTGCGCGTGGATGGCGAGGACGCCGCCGGCTGGGCCATGGACGGCTCCGACCTGGTGATCCCGCTGACCGGCACCGCGCACCGCATCGAGACCGAAGTGTTGATCGCGCCCGAGCGCAACACCCAGTTGCAAGGGCTTTACGCCTCGCAGAACATGCTGTGCACCCAGTGCGAGGCGGAAGGGTTCCGCCGGATCACCTTCTTCCCCGACCGGCCCGACGTGCTCAGCCGCTACCGGGTGCGGATGACCGCCGACAAGGCGCGCTTCCCGGTGCTGCTCGCCAACGGCGATCCGGTCGCGCAGGGCGAGCTCGCGGGTGGCAGGCATTGGGCCGAGTGGCACGATCCCTTCCCCAAGCCCTCCTATCTGTTCGCCTTGGTGGCGGGCGACCTCGTCGCCAATCGTGCAACCTTTGTCACCATGTCGGGCCGCGAAGTGCAGCTCGGCATCTGGGTGCGCGCGGGCGATGTCGAGCGGACCCACCATGCGCTGGCCGCGCTCCAGACCTCGATGAAATGGGACGAGGACGTCTATGGCCGTGAGTATGACCTCGACGTGTTCAACATCGTCGCGGTCGACGATTTCAACTTCGGGGCGATGGAGAACAAGGGCCTCAACGTCTTCAACTCGCGCTACATCCTGGCGGACCCCGATGTCGCGACCGATTACGATTACGACGCGATCGCCGCGGTGGTGGCGCACGAATATTTCCACAATTGGTCGGGCAACCGCGTCACCTGCCGCGACTGGTTCCAATTGTCGTTGAAGGAGGGCTTCACGGTCTTTCGCGACCAGAGCTTCTCGGGCGATCAGGGATCGAAAGCGGTCAAGCGGATCGAGGACGTGCGCGCCCTGCGCGCCAGCCAGTTCCCCGAGGATGCCGGGCCGCTCGCGCATCCGGTGCGCCCTGACGAATATATCGAGATCGGCAACTTCTATACCGCGACGATCTACAACAAGGGCGCCGAAGTCATCCGCATGATGGCGACGATCCTGGGGCCGGAGAAGTTTCGTAGCGGCACCGATCTCTATTTCGACCGGTTCGACGGCACCGCCGCGACCTGCGAGGATTTCGTGGCGTGCATGGAGGAAGCCGGCGGGGCCGACCTCGGCCAGTTCCGCCGCTGGTACACCCAGGCGGGGACGCCGCGGCTTTCTGCGTCGCTCAAGAGCGAGGGCGCCAGCGCACGGCTGACGCTCCGCCAGACCGTGCCGCCGACCCCGGGCCAGCCCGACAAGGCGCCGATGGTGCTGCCGCTCAAGATCAAATTGTTCGGCTCGGTGAGCGGCAAGCCGCTGATCGACGAGCAACTGGTCTTGCTCAAGGACGCGAGCCACGAGATCACCTTCGACGGCCTGTCAGAGCCGCCGGTGCTGTCGATCAACCGCGGCTTCTCGTCGCCGGTGATCGTCGAGACCGACCGGACCGCAAAGGACCTCGCCTTCCTCTCGGCGCACGACGACGATCCGTTCGCGCGCTACGAGGCGATGCAGCAGTTGATGCTCGACACACTGGTTGCGGCGGTGACCGGCGGCAGCGCGGATCACGCCCCGGTGATCGAGGCGGTGCGCGACACGCTGGCCGATTCGCGGCTCGACCACAGCTTCATAGCCGAGGCCGTGCTGCTGCCGTCGGACAGCTTCATCGGCGACCAGATGGCGACGGTCGATCCCGACAAGATCTTTGCCGCGCGCGAGGCTTTGCGTGCCGATCTCGGCCGGACGCTCGAGAAGGAATGGCGCGCGGCCTATGAATCCACCCGCGCCAACCGCTTCGAATATTCGCCCGCGGCCAAGGGCGCGCGGCGGCTGAAGTCGGTCGCGCTCGGCTATATCGCCGCGAGCGGGGCCGGGGATGCGGCGGCGCTGGCGTTCCAGCAGTTCGAGGCGGCGGACAATATGACCGACCGGCAGGGCGCGCTGACCACCCTGGTCAATTCGGCGGCGGACAGCCGCACCACCGCGCTCGAGGCCTTCTACACGCGCTATGCCGACAATGGCCTGGTGCTCGACAAATGGTTCCAGACGCAGGCGCTGTCAAGCCGCGAGGACACCGCCGATACCGTCGAGGCGCTGTCCAGGCATCGCGACTTCACGCTTGCCAACCCGAACCGCGCACGCGCGCTGATCGGCGCGTTCAGCGTCAACCAGCGGGCGTTCCATGCGGCGGGCGGGCGCGGATACCGCTTCCTGGCGGACCAGTTGATCGCGCTCGACAAGCTCAACCCGCAGACCGCGGCCAAATTGGTGCCGCCGCTGGGCCGGTGGAAACGCTTCGACCCCGCCCGCGCCGCGCTGATGCGCGCCGAGCTCGAGCGGATCGTCGCCACGCCGGGACTGAGCAAGGATATGTTCGAGCAGGCGAGCAAGTCGCTGGAGTAAGGCGCTAGCCCATCACCCTCCGGCCACGCTTCACTATCGCGGTGTGGCCGACGCTGGCGGTCAGCGAGCGCTCCTGCACCGTCTCGACGAACACCCAGTCGTTGCTGGCCTTCTCGGGCGTAAGCGTCAGCGCCATATAGCCGCGGCGGCTAGTGTCGCACCATTTGAGCTCGGGATTGGCGGCGACCAAGGCGGCGGCGACGACCTTGGGATCGGCGGCGAAGGCGGATTCGAAGCCCGAGGAGCTGACCGCATGGCCGGCGAATTCGACGCCGGCGGGCTTGCCGTCCTGCGCCAGATCGAACGCCCAGCCGTTGTGGCTGTCGCCGCACAGCACGACGAGGTTGGCATTGGCCGTCTGCGCCGATTTGAGGAAGCGGGCGCGCGCGGCGGGGAAGCCGCCCCAGCCGTCGAAATCGTACGGTAGCCCGACTTTTGCCGCCGCCACGCCTGCAGTCAGCTTGTCGCGCACATAGCCCGGCGTGCGCGGGCTGAGCCATTCGGGCGCGGCGGCTGGCGCCGCCATCTTGCCGAGGATCGTGCCGAAGCCCACCACCTGCCAGTGCTGGCCGGCGCGGACCGATGCCGCCATCGCATGGCCGAGCCAATTCTCCTGCTCCGAGCCGAGCATCGTCCGGCCGGTATCGCTCCAGCGCCCATCGCGGAATTCGGCGAGCGCCTTGGGAATGTCGCCGCTACGCGCCAGGAAATCGAGCGTCAGCGGCTCGCTACGCGCAAGCGCCCGGCTCTCGGTGCGAAAGAAGGTGGCAAGCGTGCCGATCTCATACGACTTCCACGGCGCCTCGGAGACCGGCATCCATTCATGCCACGCCTGCTCGGCCGCAGCCTTGCGCGCGTTCCAGTCGCCTTCGTTGGGCTGGTGGTTCTGCGCGCCGCCTTCCCAGGTATCATTGGCGAATTCGTGATCGTCCCACTGCGCCAGCATCGGCACCGCGAGGTGGAGTCCCTGCAGATCGGGATCGGCGCGGTAGCTGGCATAGCGCAGGCGGTAATCGGCGAGATGCAGGCATTCGGCCAGCGGCTGGGGCACGCGGCTGGCGATCGAGACGTCGATGCCCGGATACACGTTCGGCGCATATTCGTAGATATAGTCGCCGAGGTGGACCGCGAGGTCGATGTCGCCGCGCGCGGCGGCGTGGCCATAGGCGTTGAAATAGCCGAACGCGGTGTTCGAGCAGGAAAAGACCGCGATGCGGAAATTGGGAACGCGGCCCTGGGGGAGCGTCCTGGTGCGGCCGACGGGCGAGATGCCGCCATCGGGCGCGACGAAGCGGTAGAAATAGCGTGTGCCGGGCTTGAGGCCGGCGACGGTGACCTTGGCGGTGTGATCGCGCCATGCGCCGGTAACGGTCTCGCCGCCACCGGCGATGCGGGCGAAATCCTCGGTCTCGGACAGCTCGGCCTTGAGCTTGACCGGGGCGCCGCCAGCGGGGACGTAGCGCGTCCACAACAGGATCGAATCGGGGCCGGGCTCGCCGCTGGCGACGGCATGGGTGAAGCCGGTCAAGGCGGCGACGGACAGGCCGCGGGCGAAGCCGGGCATGGCAAATGCGCAGATGCCGAGCGTGCCGGTGAGCAGAAGCGAGCGGCGGTCGATGATCATGACATTCTCCCCTGCGGCGAGGCTTGCGCCCGGCTTGTGGCGGAGTCGTGACACCATGCGCTCGCTTGGGCAATCAGCGTCTGGGGGAATAGCGGAAGCCGATCCACAGCGTGCGGGGCAAGGCGCGCTCGATCACGCCGGGGCCGCTGATCCCGGCTTCGACGCGGGCATCAAAGAGGTTCTCGGCGCGGGCTTCGATCGACAAGCCGGATGCGATGGGCGCGCGGGCGACGAGATCCACGGTCACCGCATCCGCCAGCAGGCGCTGGTTCTGGTCGTCCTCATATTGCGGGCCGATGTAGCGGGCGGTGACCGAACCGGCCCAGCCCCCGCGCTGCCAGCCGAGCATCGCCGAAGCGCCGTGGCGCGCGACCTGCGCGGGGCGCAGGCCGTCGAGCGGCGCGGCCACGCCGCTGCCGCGCACCCGCGCGTCGGTGTAGGTGTAGGAGAAGGCACCGGTGACCGGGCCGTGGGCGAGCCGGGCTTCGAGCTCGATCCCCTTGGACTCGACCGCGTCGAGGTTCTGGCGCTGGCGGTAGACGCCCGCCGCCGAGACGAAGCCGACCCCGGGGAAGGTGCCGGGGCCGTTGGCGAGGGTGACGTTGGCGATCGCGCCGTCGAGGCGGTTCCAATAAGCGGTGGCGTGGAGCGTAAGGCCGGCGAGCGGCGCGATATCCACCCCGCCGTCCACCCCCCACAGCCGCTCGGGATCGAGCGCGGCATTGGCGGCGGTGGCGTCGGCGCCGACGCGGAACGGGCGATAGAGCTCGTTGAGCGTCGGCAAGCGCCAGCCGCGATAGCCTTGCAGCCGCAGTGTGACGGTGCCGCCGAGATGGATCGCGCCGCCCGCGCGGCCGGTGGCTTCCCAGCCGTCGCGGTCGGCGAAGGCGAGATCGGTGACCGCCACACCACTGGCGAGCGCGCGTTCGAGCAAATGGCCGCCGGTGATCCGCCAATGATCGAGGCGCGCGCTGAGGCCGATGGTCAGCGGGCCGGTCTCGATCTTGAGGTCGGCGAAGCCGCCGGTGGTGCGGCTTTCGCCGCCCGCCGCGCGGCGGCGGGTGGGGCTGCCCGCGACATAGGTGAACAGCTCCCGCGTACGGCCCGAGACCCGGCGCGCGTCGGCGCCGAGATGGAGGGTCACGGCCTTGCCGAGCGGGGGCGCGAGCTCGATCCGCCCGCCGACGCCGGTGGAGGGAACACTATATTGGTCGAGTGTCGGGGTTACCGTGGTGCGGGCATCGTTGACGCTGGCGAAGCGGCTGGCGAAGGCGCGGGTCTGGAGATAGGCGAGCGCTTCCCAGCCCCAGGGGCCGCGACCGACCAGCCGGACGCTGGCGTCGGCGCCGTCGCTCTTGATCGCGGTAAAGTCCACGCCCCGGTCGCGCCGGTCGCGGAAGGCGAGCAGGTTGGTCTGAAGCTCGGTATCGGTGCCGACCGGGACCACTGCCCGGAGCGCGAGACTCCCCTGCCGGTAGGGCGCGGCGCGGTCCACGGGGCCGCGGTCCTCGGCGACGACGGGCACGAAGCCGTCGCCGCGCATGACCTGTCCGGCGAGCAGAACCCACCCCTCCCCCAGTGCCGCCGATCCGGCCGCGCTGGCGTTGAAGCCGTGGCGGCTGCCCCCGGCCAGCGCCAGCCGCAGCGGGTCCGAGCGGGGGCCGGCGCTGTTCATCTCGATGGTGCCGCCGAGCGCGCCGGGGCCGAAATAGCCGCTGCCGCCGCCGCGCGTGAGCACCACGTTGCGGAGACGCTCGGGCATATAGGCCGGGAACGGCACCCAGCCGCCGAACGGATCGGCCTGCGGCACGCCGTCGAGCAGCACCAGGGCGCGGCTGGATGCATTGCCGCCAAGGCCGCGCAGGGTGATGCCCTGGCTGGTCGGATGTGCCGAGGTGGAATCGGAACGGCGGAACTCGGCGAGCGTGGGGATATCGCGCAACGCGTCCTCAAGTCGCCCGCTCGCGGTGCCGGCGGTGCGGTCGATGGCGAGGATGGAGGTTGCCGATTGGGCGGAGCGGTCGCCCGGCTCGGGCTCGATGCCGCGGCCGGTGACGACGATGTCGGGATATTGCGCTTCCTGGGCGAGGGTCGGAGTGGAGGTCAGCAGCGCGGCCAAAGCAAATAAGCCCCTGCTCTTCAGAGGAGGGGGAAGGGGTGGGGAGTATCTCATCGAGACCGTGGCCTGCGGGATAGGCCCCACCCCAACCCCTCCCCTGAAGGGGAGGGGCTTGAGAAGAAAAAGGTCACGCCCGGGCCACGCGATCGGGATGCGCGGCGGCGAACGCTTCGATCTCCGCGCAGGCGGCGTCGGCGGCGACCAGCCTGGGATAGGCGTCCAGCGGTGTGCCGAAGCGGCGGGCGTTGAACATCTGGGGCACCAGAAACACGTCGGCGATGCCGGGCGCCTTGCCGCCGAGGAACGGGCCTTCCGTTTCCCTGGCCCCCGCCATCGCCTCGAGCGCGGCGAAGCCTTCCGCGATCCAGTGGCGGGTCCAATCGTTGCGCCTGGCATCTTCGACCTGCAGCTCGCGGGTGAGCCAGCGCATTACGCGCAAATTATTGAGCGGGTGGACGTCCATGCCGACCACCATCGCTTGCGCCAGCGCATGTGCGCGTGCGGCGGGGTCGACGGGGATCAGGCGCGGCTCGGGATGCCTGGCGTCGAGCCAGTCGATGATCGCGAGGCTCTGGGTCAGGACGAGGCCGTCCGCCTCCAGCGTCGGCACCAGCCCCTGGGGATTGCGCGCGAGATTCTCGGGCGAGCGCTGCTGGTTCTCGAGCAGCTTCACCTCGCGCCGTTCGTACGCCAGCCCCTTCAGGTTGAGCGCGATCCGCACCCGATAGCTGGCGGAGGAGCGGAAATAATCATGGAGGATCATCTCAGCCGCCTTCCGCGGCGGCCGGTCCCCTCGCGCGGCGCCGCCAGCTTGGCCGGCCTTCGCGCGCGCCCGCCTTGGCCGCGCGCTCCGATTCGCGTTCGAGCGCGATCTTGATCATCGCCACCATCGGATCGGCCAGCGCGAGGCCGAGCACGCCGAACAGGGTGCTGGCGAGGATCTGCGCGGACAGCGTCAGCGCCGGCGGCAGATCGACCGTGCGCCGGGCTACCAGCGGGATCAGCACATAGCCGTCGAACGTCTGCACGCCGAAATAGACCGCGATCGCCCACAGCCCCTGATCCGGACCGGCGCTGAAGCCGACCGAGACCATCAACACGCCGCTGACGAAGGCACCGATATTGGGGATGAAGGCCAGAATGCCGGTAATGATCCCGAGCAGCAGCGCCATCGGCACGCCGGCGATCCACAGCAATATCCAGGTAAGCACCCCTTCGAACAGCATGCCGAGCAGCCGCCCCGCAAGCAGCACGCGGAGCGTCCGCGCCATCCGCGCGATCGTCACCGCGAATTCGTCGCGCGCCGCCATCGGCACCATCCACTGCAGCCCGCGCTCGTACAGCCGCGGCTCGATCGCGATGAACAGCCCGATCGTCATCACCATCACCAAGCTGCCGACCGCGCCGAGCACCGTGCCGACCGCCGATGTCAGCCGCCCGACCGAACCCAAAGCCTGCTGCGCAATGCCGGAAATATCGGAAGCGCCGGGCATCAGCCCGAGGCTGGTAATGAAGGCGCTGACCCGGTTGCCCTGGACCGTCAACGTCGCCCGCAACTGCTCGGCCTGCTGGGCGATCTGGATGCCGGTGAGGTAGAAGACTCCCGCGACGAAAGCGATCACCAGCACCACCACGATCATCAGCCGCAGCCCGCGCGGCAGCGGCGCGACTCGGCCGATCAGCCGCACGCCGCCGTCGAGCATCGATGCGAACACCATGCCGCCGAAGATGATCAGCAGCGGCTGGATCAGCAGCACCACCAAAGCGACAGCGATGCCGAGCCCGAACCACACCGAAGCGCGCTTCAGTTCGGCGCGCATCAGCGGATCGCGCATCTCGTTGGGACCGGGCTCCTGGACGACCGAGACCGCCTCCAGTTCGGCTTCGCTGGTCACTTGACCGCTTGCGGATGGAGCGAGGTGCCCGCGCGGCCGCCGCGGAACGAGGCGAACCAGGTCATCGGGTTCCACCCGGCGCTGCCGTCCAACGAAAACGTGATGAATTCCGCGCGGCCACCGATATTCTCCCACGGCACCGGGCCGCCCAGGCCCTGCTCCGACAGCGCGTAGCGGCTATCGGCGCTGTTGTCGCGATTGTCACCCATCAGAAACACCTTGCCCTGGGGGATGCGGATCTCGGGGTAATTGTCGCCATCGCTGCGGCCGATGCCGAGGTCGATGGTGTCGTAGGATACTCCGCCCGGCAAGGTTTCACGGTAGATCGGCAGACTGCAATAGAGCTTGCCGTTGGCGCCGCGGACCAGCCGCCCGCGATAGGTGACGGCCTCCATCGGCTTGTCGAGCCCGCAGCGCGTGTTGGCATCGACCGCGAGCATCCGCTCGCCGCTGTAGCTGCGCGGCACCGGATTGCCGTTGAGCATGACGATGCCGTCGCGGACCGCGATGCGGTCCCCCGGCAGCGCGATCACCCGCTTGATGTAATCGGTGGTGGTGCCGGTCGGCGTGACGATCACGACATCGCCGCGCACCGGCATGCGCCCGAAAATACGGCCCGGCGCGAACGGGAGCAGATGAAAGGTCGGGGTGACGAACGAATAGCCGTAGGGATATTTGGTCACCACCAGCCGGTCGCCGATCAGCAGGCCGGGCAGCATCGATTCGGACGGGATGTAGAACGGCTTGGCGATCAGGCTGTGGAAGCCGAGCACGGCGACCACCAGCCAGAAGACGCCGCGCGCCTCCGCCCACCAATCGGTGCGGCGGCGGGTGTCGCCCGCGTCGTCCACGCTTTCATAGGACAAAGCGAAATCGTCGCCGGGCATCAGGCTTCGGCCTCACCGGGCAAGGCCTCGATCATCACCACCGCCATTGCCCAGGGGTGATCGTCGGTCAAAGTCACGTGCACCTTCGCGTAATGGCCTGCGGGAACGAGCGAATCGAGCCGGGCGCGGGCACCGCCGGTGAGCGCCAGGGTCGGCGCGCCGCTTCTGGAATTGACCACGCCGATATCCTTCATGAACACGCCCGCCCGGAAACCCGTTCCCACCGCCTTCGAAAAGGCTTCCTTGGCCGCGAACCGTTTGGCGAGCGTTCCCGCCCGCGTATGCGGCCGCCGCCGCGCCTTCTCTAACTCGGTTTCGGTAAAGACGCGGTTCTCGAATCGAGTCCCGAAACGGTCCAGCGAGGACTGGATCCGCTCGATGTTGCAAAGGTCGGAGCCGAAACCGATGATCACGCTAAATTCCTCCCCGGAACGGGGAGGGGGACCATTTTGCTCCTTAGCAAAATGGTGGAGGGGCCGCGCGCTTCTTCAGCGCGCGGTTCCGTTACGACCGAACGCGAGCCAAGCGGCTCGCGCCCCTCCACCATTCGCTGAAGAAGCGAATGGTCTCCCTCCCCGTTCCGGGGAGGATGTAAGAGGGCCATCACCGCGCCGAATCCATCAGTGCCCGCATCTGCCGCACCACCGGAGCCAGCCCCTCGAAAATAGCCTCGCCGATCAGGAAATGGCCGATATTGAGCTCGGCGAGCTGCGGGATGGCGGCGATCGGCACGACATTGTCGAAGGTCAGGCCATGGCCGGCGTGCGGCTCGATCCCCGCTTTCACCGCCAGCGCGGCGGCATCGGCGATTCGGCGCAGTTCGGCCTCGCGGCCATCCTCGGGGAGCTCGCAATAAAGGCCGGTGTGGATTTCGATCACCGGGGCGCGCAGGCGGAGCGCGGCGTCGATCTGGCGCTCGTCGGGTTCGACGAACAGCGAGACGCGGCATCCGGCGTCGAGCAATTCCGCCACCATCGGCGCCAGATGATTGTGCTGCCCGGCAGCGTCGAGCCCGCCCTCGGTCGTGCGCTCCTCGCGCTTTTCGGGGACGATGCACACCGCATGGGGGCGATGGCGCAGCGCGATCGCCAGCATCTCGCCGGTCGCCGCCATCTCCAGATTGAGCGGGATGGTCAGCTCGGCGGCAAGGCGGGCGATGTCCCGTCGGTGATATGGCGGCGGTCTTCGCGCAGATGCGCGGTGATGCCGTCGGCCCCTGCCTCCGCCGCGAGCAAAGCCGCGCGGACGGGATCCGGGTAGCCCGAGCCGCGCGCGTTCCGCACGGTCGCGACGTGATCGATGTTCAGGCCGAGGCGTAGCCGAGGTTGCATCAGCGATGTATACCAGGGCGGCGATGCGCTGGGCAAAATCCGCGTTCTTTTTCAGAGGAGGAAAGCTTCATGCTGAATATCTTGATCCTGACGGCGGTTCTGCAGCAATGCGCGACGCCCAATCTCGGCGCCGAATTCGAGCGGCGCCGCGAGCGGGTCCGGCAATATGCTTCGCAATTGGATCAGGGCGCCGACCGCGAGTATCGGAAGGCGATCGGTTACTGCACCGTCGGCGACCGCGAAGCCTGCCGTTCCCGCGCGGATCGCATGCTGCAATCGAAAAGAGCGCATAACCAGCAATATCTGGCGCAATCGCTGGCCGCGATCGATTCGGGCGAGCAGCGGCAGCGCCGCACCCGGCCGCAATGTTTTTGAAGGCGCGCGGGGCCGTCACGCCGGCACCCTGCTCCCGGGCTTGATCGCGGGGATCGCCGCCAGCTCGGGCGGGAGCGCATCGGCGGGGTACGCGGGCACGTCCAGCTTTAGCAGCGAAACCAGCGGCACGCCGATCTCCGCGGTGCCGTTCGAGCGGTCGACGATGCACGCCGCGCCGAGCAATTCGCCCGGATGCCTGGCGATGGCGGCGATGCATTCGCGCGAGCTGAGGCCGGTGGTGACGATATCCTCGACCATCACGATCCGCGCGCCCGCCGGAATTTCGAATCCGCGGCGCAGCTGGAACTCACCGTCCTCGCGCTCGACGAACACCGCGAGGCAGCCGAGCGCGCGTGCGGTTTCATAGCCGGGAATGATTCCGCCGATCGCCGGCGACACGACGATGTCGACCTGCCCGAACGATTCGCGGATCAGTGCTCCAAGCGCGCCGCATATTTTTTCGGTGCGGGCGGGATCCTCGAATATCCGCATTTTCTGCAGGAAAACCGGCGATCTCAGCCCCGAGGAGAGGATGAAATGCCCCTCCATCAGCGCGCCCGCATCGCGGAATTCGTCGAGGATTTCGTCGCCGGTCACATGGCCTCCTATGCGGTTGCGGGCCGCTGCGTATCTAGGGCCGAGGCCCCATAGCCGCAACGTCACCCAAAGCCATTGGCCAAAAAGCTATTGAGAATGGGCTTGAGCGGCGTATAGGCCCCTGCCATTGGCTAATCTCCTGCCCGCCTTCGGCGCTTCTGAACAGGGTGAATATCGACGATGCGCATGCTTGGGTTGACCACGATTGCTCTGGCCGCGGGGCTTTTCCTCGCCGGTCCGGCAACCGCCCAGAACACCGCGGCCCCGGCTGACGCCGCTGCCGCCACCACCAACACGCCTGCGGCGGCTGCCGCAAATCCGGGCGCGCCGGCGAACGCGACCGCTCCGGCGGTTGCCGATCCGACGCTCAACCCCGACGGGTCTGTCAAGACGCCCGCCGTGGCCGGTTTCGGCCAGCCGGGCGTCGGCCTGATCATCCCGCAGGAGCAGGTGACCCCCACCGGCCGCGAGGCGGTGTGGTTCCATGACAGCATCCTGATGCCGCTGATCGTGCTCATCTCGATCTTCGTGCTGGTCCTGCTGATGTGGGTGGCGTTCCGCTATCGCCGCGGCACCAATCCGGTGCCGTCGAAGACATCGCACAACACGATGATCGAGATCGTCTGGACCCTGGTGCCGGTCCTGATCCTGATCGCCATCGCCATCCCCTCGATCCGGCTGCTCGCCGCGCAGTTCAAGCCCGCGCCCGACGGTGCGGTGACGCTGAAGGCGATCGGCAACCAGTGGTTCTGGACCTACGAGTATCCGGATAACGGCGGCATCCAGCTCACCTCGAACATGCTCAAGGAAAAGAGCGAGGTTCCCGCGGGCACGCGCTATCGCACCGATGCCGACGGTCCCCGCCTGCTCGCGACCGATCAGCGCGTCGTGCTGCCGGTCGGCGTGCCGATCCGTCTGATCACCACCGCGCAGGACGTGATCCACAGCTGGGCGATCCCGGCATTCTGGATCAAGCTCGACGCGGTTCCGGGCAAGCTCAACGAGACCAGCTTCACCATCGAGAAGCCGGGCGTCTATTTCGGAGTCTGCTCCGAGCTGTGCGGCGCGCGCCATGGCTATATGCCGATCACGGTCGAGGCGGTTTCGCCCGAAGTGTTCGCGCAGTGGGTCAAGTCGAAGGGCGGGACGATGCCGGGCGCGGTCAATCCGAGCGCCGCTTCGCCCGCGCAGCCGGGCAGCGACGCCTCCGACAAGACCGCCCCTGACAATGCGCAGGGCCCGCTCGAGAACGTAACCGTCGCTCCGGCGACCACCAATCAGGCCGCGACCGGCAATCCGGGCGCAGGGAGCCACTGAAGATGACCGATATCGCTCTCAACGCCGGCGCGCACGGCCACGATCATGACCATGGGCACCATGACGATCATGGCGATCACAAGCCGGGCTTCTTCGCCCGCTGGTTCATGTCGACCAACCACAAGGATATCGGCACGCTGTACCTGATCTTCGCGATCACCGCGGGGATCATCGGCGGGTCGATCTCGGGCCTGATGCGGCTCGAGCTGGCGCAGCCGGGCATCCAGTATCTGGGCGCCTGGGCGAGCTTCATCCACCAGAGCCCGCAGACCTTCGACGAATCGCTCCACTTCTGGAACGTGCTGGTCACCGCGCATGGCCTGATCATGGTGTTCTTCATGGTCATGCCGGCGATGATCGGCGGCTTCGGCAACTGGTTCGTGCCGATCATGATCGGCGCGCCGGACATGGCCTTCCCGCGGATGAACAACATCTCGTTCTGGCTGCTGATCCCGTCGTTCGCATTGCTGCTCGCCTCGCCCTTCTTCGGCGGCGCCGGCACCGGCTGGACAGTCTATGCCCCGCTGTCGACCTATGGCGAGCCGGGCCCGTCGGTCGATATGGCGATCCTGTCGCTCCACCTTGCGGGCGCCTCGTCGATCCTCGGCGCGATCAACTTCATCACCACGATCTTCAACATGCGCGCGCCGGGCATGACCCTGCACAAGATGCCGCTGTTCGTCTGGTCGATCCTGGTGACCGCGTTCCTGCTGCTGCTGGCGCTGCCGGTGCTGGCGGCGGCGATCACGATGCTGCTGACCGACCGCAACTTCGGCACCGCATTCTACGATCCGCAATATGGCGGCGATCCGATCCTCTACCAGCACCTCTTCTGGTTCTTCGGCCATCCCGAGGTCTACATCATGATCCTGCCGGGCTTCGGCATGGTCAGCCAGGTGATCTCGACCTTCAGCCGCAAGCCGGTGTTCGGCTATCTCGGCATGGCATACGCCATGGTCGCGATCGGCGTGGTCGGCTTCGTCGTCTGGGCGCACCATATGTTCACCACCGGCCTGGGCGTTTCGGTGAAGATGTACTTCACCGCGGCGACGATGGTGATCGCGGTGCCGACGGGCGTGAAGATCTTCTCGTGGATCGCGACGATGTGGGGCGGCTCGCTGACCTTCAAGACGCCGATGGTCTGGTCGATCGGCTTCATCTTCATGTTCACCGTCGGCGGCGTGACCGGCGTGGTGCTCGCCAACGGCGGCGTCGACGATTACATGCAGGACACCTATTACGTGGTCGCGCACTTCCATTACGTGCTCAGCCTCGGCGCGGTGTTCAGCCTGTTCACCGGCTTCTATTACTGGTTCCCGAAGATGTCGGGCCGGATGTACAACGAGCTGCTCGGCCAGCTGCACTTCTGGCTGTTCTTCATCGGCGTGAACGTATTGTTCTTCCCGATGCACTTCCTGGGGCTCCAGTCGATGCAGCGCCGCGTGCCGGACTACACCGACAATCTGGCTTACTGGAACCACGTCGCGGGCTACGGCTACATCATCATGGCGATCGGCGTGCTGATCTTCTTCGTCAACATCCTGTGGTCGATGAAGGCCGGTCCCAAGGCCCCGGACAATCCGTGGGGCGAGGGCGCGACGACACTGGAATGGACCCTGTCCAGCCCGCCGCCGTTCCACCAGTTCGAGACGCTGCCGGTGATCGACAGCGACAAGCATCACTGAGGCTGGCCTCGGCCAAAGCAACGAAAGCGCCCCGGGGAGACCCGGGGCGTTTTTCGTTTGCGCGACGTCGGCTGTGGAATTGCCCCCCGGCGGGCGCGCGCCTATAGGCACCTGCGAGTCATGAGCACCACCGCAACTTCCCCCCTCGCCCTCCCCGCCGACTGGCGCGATTTCCTCGCGCTGACCAAGCCGCGGGTGATGAGCCTCGTCGTCTTCACCGGGCTCGCGGGAATGATCGCGGCGCCGGGGACGATCAACCCCGTGCTCGGCTTCACCGCGATCCTGTGCATCGCGCTCGGCGCAGGTGCCGCAGGGGCGCTCAACCAATGGTATGAGAGCGATCTCGACGCGCTGATGAAGCGCACCGCGCGGCGGCCGCTGCCAGCGGGGCGGATGGACCGCCAGTCGGCGCTGCACTTCGGGGTCGGCTTGTCGGTCTTCTCGGTCGTGCTGATGTATTTCGCGACCAACTGGATGGCGGCGGCGATCCTGGCGGTCTCGATCCTGTTCTACGTCTTCATCTACACCATCTGGCTCAAGCGCCGGACGCCGCAGAACATCGTCATCGGCGGCGCCGCGGGGGCATTCCCGCCGATGATCGGCTGGGCGGCGGCGACGGGCGATGTCGCGACCTTGCCCTTCATGCTGTTCCTGCTGATCTTCCTGTGGACCCCGCCGCATTTCTGGGCGCTCGCGCTGTTCGTGAAGACCGATTACGCCAACGCCGGGGTGCCGATGCTGCCCGTGGTCGCCGGCGAGCGCACCACGCGCACCCAGATCCTCCTCTACACGCTGCCGATGATCGCCGCGGCGGTCTCGCCGTGGCTGTGGGGGCTGACCGGCGCGATCTACGGCTGGGTGGCGGTGGCCGGGAGCGCATTGTTCCTCGCCTTCGCGCTGCAGGTCGCCTTGCGCACCAGCGCGCCGGACGATGCGATGGTCCCCGAGCGGCGGCTGTTCAAATATTCGATCCTCTATCTGTTCCTCTTGTTCGGCGCGGTTATCGCCGACCGGTGGTTTGCATGACCGATTTGCCCCAGACGCCCACTCAGGCTTCTCCGCTCCAGCCCGCCGACCACGAGGCCGTCCGCGCCCGCCAGCGCTCGCGCGCGATCGTGATGGCGTGGCTGCTCGGCGGCTTCGTCGTCCTCGTCTTCGCGATCTCGATCGTGAAGATCCAGCTCGGTCTCGGATGACGATCAGCCGCAATCTGCGGACCGCGCTGCTGGCGTGCGTCGGGATCTGCTGCATGGGCGGGCTCGGCTTCGCCAGCGTGCCTTTGTACCGCATGTTCTGTCAGGCGACCGGGCTGAACGGCACCACCCAGCGCGGACTGGCGGCGCCGGGCAGCGTCGGCAAACTGATCACCGTGGCGTTCGACAGCAATGTCAGCACCAAATTGCCGTGGGAATTCAAGCCCGAGCGCCGTTCGGACACGATCGAGATAGGCGGGCGCGACATGGCTTTCTTCACCGCGACCAACCACGGCAAGGTGCCTATCACGGGCACCGCCACGTTCAACGTGACGCCCGCGCAGGCCGGCAAATATTTTACCAAAATCCAGTGCTTCTGCTTCACCCAGCAGACGCTGCAGCCGGGCGAGACGGTGCGGATGCCGGTGATCTTCTACGTCGATCCGAAGATCCGCGACGACGAGGATGCGCGCGACGTGAAGGAAATCACGCTGTCCTACACGTTTTACCCGGTGGACGACGCCAAGCCCAAGGGCTGACCCGACCGGACCGCGCTCCGGCGGAGCACGGCACCCCTCGATAACGCCCGGTTCAATGGAATGCCCAAAGCGCGTATTCCCTGTGGATTCCTGTGGAACCGCGAGCTAGAGCACCCCAAACCAAACGACAGGGACCGACCATGGCCGGAGCCAAGAACCACCAATACCATATCCTCGCGCCGAGCGCCTGGCCGATCTTCGGCGCCTTCTCGGCGTTCGTGCTCGCGGTCGGCGGCATCATGTGGATGCATAAGGCGCCGAGCGCGACGATGGTGTTCTTCCTTGGCCTGGCGTTGGTCATCACCACCTTCGTCGGCTGGTGGACCGAGGTTATCAAGGAAGCGCACCAGGGCGATCACACGCCGATCGTGCAGCTCCATCTGCGCTACGGCATGATCCTGTTCATCGCCTCCGAAGTGATGTTCTTCGTCGGCTGGTTCTGGGCGTGGTTCGATTTCTCGCTATTCCCCTCGATGGCCGAAGCGGTCGGCGGCACCTGGCCGCCCAAGGGCATGCACGTGCTCGACGCATGGCAGTTCCCGCTGCTCAACACGTTGATCCTGCTCTGCTCGGGCTGCACCGTCACTTGGGCGCACCACGCCCTGATTCACGGTCAGCGCGGCGGCGAGATGAAGGGCCTGTGGGGGCTGATCGGCGTCGGCGAGAATGACGGCGTCAAGAAGGGCCTGTGGTGCACGATCGTGCTCGGCATCCTCTTCTCCTGCTTCCAGGCATATGAGTACAGCGAGGCGCCGTTCCCGTTCAAGGCGGGCAGCGAAGGCGGCAGCAGCTACGGCGGCGCCTTCTTCATGGCGACGGGCTTCCATGGGTTCCACGTCATCGTCGGCACGATCTTCCTGATCGTCAACCTGGTGCGCGTGTACAAGGGCCACTTCACCCCCCGCCAGCACTTCGGCTTCGAAGCGGCCGCCTGGTATTGGCACTTCGTCGACGTGGTGTGGCTGTTCCTGTTCGCCTCGATCTACGTCTGGGGCGGCTGGGGCGCACCGGTTCACGGATAGTGACCACCCACTGGCATCTCGCGCAGGTCAACATTGGGCGGCTGATAGCCCCCCAAGGTGACCCGCGCGTGGCGCCCTTCTTCGAAGCGCTCGACCGGATCAACGCGCTGGCCGAGGCGAGCCCGGGATTCGTGTGGCGGCTGAAGGGCGAGGGCAATGACGCCACCGACCTCCAGCCAACCCCCGATCCGCTCGTCATCCCGAACATGAGCGTCTGGGAAGACGCCGAGTCGCTGTTCGCCTTCGTCTATCGCAGCGCCCACACCCCGGTGATGGCCAGGCGCCGCGACTATTTCGCCCGCTTCGACGGCGCCTATCAGGCTTTGTGGTGGATTCCCGCGGGCAGCATCCCCACCGTCGAGGACGCGATGGCGAAGCTCTGGCTGCTCGACCGCTATGGCCCGTGCCCGCAGGCCTTCACCTTCAAGGTGCGGTTCCCCGCTCCGGGGATCGCCGGGGTCCCGGTCGACATGCAGCCCGATCCCTGGTGCATCGGCACCGCGTGAGCGAACCCGCACCCGTCCAGGCGGCGATCAAAGGCATCTGCCCGCGTTGCGGACAGGCCAGCATGTTCACGGGCTGGATCAAGTTCGTCGATATTTGCTTGAAGTGCGGACTCGATTTCACGGCGTTCAATGTCGGTGACGGGCCGGTGGTGTTCCTGACGCTGGGCATCGGCACGCTGGTGACGATCCTGGCGGTGATGACCGAATTGACGTTCCAGCCCGGGTTCCTGATCCATGCCTTGCTTTGGGTCCCGCTGACTTTGGTGCTGGTCGTGGGCGGGCTGCGCTTTACCAAAGGCCTGCTGCTCGCACTCGAATACAGCAACGCCGCACGCGAGGGGCGGATCAAACCCGAGTCCGAAGGGCGGTCCCAGCCATGAAGCTGCCGCGCCTGCCCCTGATCCCGACGATCGTCGTCGGCCTGTGCGTGGTCGCGATGATCGGGCTCGGCATCTGGCAGCTCGATCGCAAGGCGCAGAAGGAAAAGTTGCTCGTCCAGCTTTCCGAGAACTTCGACAGACCGGTAATGGCCTTCCCGCGCCTGCCGGTGGGCGACGAAAACCTGTTCCGCCGCGCATCGGCGAACTGCCTCGAGGTTATCGGCTGGCGCAAGCAGGGCGGGCGCAGCGCGCGGGGCATGATCGGCACGCGCCAGCTCGCCGAATGCCGCACCGGCGCGGAAGGCCCGGTGCTGCTGGTCGACATGGGCGTGGCGCAGGATCCGAAGACCCAGCCGGTCTACAAGGGCGGGCAGGTGACCGGCACGATCACCCACGCCCCCGACGCGCGCCCGCTGATCGCCAGCCTGTTCGATTCGGCCCCCAAGACGCTGATGCTGGTATCGGACCAGCCCGCGCCGGGGCTGGAAGTCACCGCCCGGCCGGCGCTGTCGAGCGTGCCGAACAATCACCTCGCATATGCGGTGCAGTGGTTCCTGTTCGCGCTGGTGGCGGTGGTGATCTATCTGCTGGCACTGCGCTGGCGCCAACAGAAGCCGCTTAGCCGCGCGTAGCTCAGTGTCTTTTCTCTTCGCGTCTTTACGCCTTCGCGTGAATCAATTTTTCTTTTTTCACGCGAAGACGCGAAGATTGAGTGCCGCTTCGCGGCGGAAAAGATTTCGCTGGCTTGCTCGCCCTTCCCCCCACCGCTAACGCGCCACCATGCGCTATCAGAGCACTCGCGGCACCGCCCCCCTGCTTGGCTTTCGCGAGGTCACCCTCGCGGGGCTGGCGAGCGATGGCGGGCTATACGTGCCCGAGAGCTGGCCGCAGTTTTCGCGCGACGAGATCGCGGCAATGGCCGGTCTTTCCTATGTCGAGACCGCCGTCAGGGTGATGCTGCCCTTCGTAGGCGAGGACCTGACCGAGACCGAGCTGCGCGACCTCTGCACCCAGGCATATGGCCGCTTCAGCCATGCAGCGGTGACGCCGCTCGTCCAGCTCGACCACCGCCACTGGCTGCTCGAACTGTTCCACGGCCCGACGCTGGCGTTCAAGGACGTCGCGCTGCAATTGCTCGGCCTGCTGTTCGAGAAGTTCCTGAGCGGTAGCGACGATCACCTCACCATCGTCGGCGCCACCTCGGGCGACACCGGCAGCGCCGCGATCGACGCGGTCGCCGGGCGGCACGGCGTCGATATCTTCATGCTCCACCCCAAGGGCCGAGTCTCCGACGTCCAGCGCCGCCAGATGACCACCGTGCTCGCGCCCAACGTCCATAACATCGCGCTCGAGGGCACCAGCTTCGACGATGCGCAGGCGCTGGTGAAGGCGATGTTCAACGACGCCGCTTTCGCGAGCAGCTTCCGCCTGTCGGCGGTCAATTCGATCAACTGGGCGCGGCTGATGGCCCAGATCGTCTATTATTTCTACGCCGCCGTCCGGCTCGGCGCGCCCGATCGCAAGATCGCCTTCGCGGTGCCGACCGGCAATTTCGGCGATGTTTTCGCAGGCTATGCCGCCGCAAGGATGGGGCTGCCGGTCGCGCAGCTGGTGGTCGCGACCAACGTCAACGATATCCTCCACCGCGCGCTGTCCTCGGGCGATTATTCGGCTGGGGCCGTCACGCCGACCGCCGCGCCGAGCATGGACATCCAGGTCAGCTCGAACTTCGAGCGGCTATTGTTCGATGCCGGCGGCCGCGACGGCGCCGCGCTGGCCGAGCAGATGCGCGGCTTCGAATCGACTCGGGCGATGCGGCTGACCAACACCCAGCAGACCGAGACCGCGAGGCTGTTCGCCAGCGACCGGATCGACCCCGCCGAAATGGCGCAGGCGATGCGGTGGGCGAGCGAGACCGGCGAGGTGATCGATCCGCACACCGCGATCGGCCTCGCCGCCGCGCGCCGCGCGCAGACCGGCGACGCCCCGGTGGTGACGCTCGCCACCGCGCACCCCGCCAAATTCCCCGATGCCGTCGAGCGCGCGACCGGCAACCGGCCGATCCTGCCCGCGCGCATCGGCGACCTGTTCGACCGCGAGGAGCGCTACGACAGCCTGCCCGGCACCTACGAGGCCGTCACCGCTTATATCGCCGAGCGCGCGCAGGCCCGATGACAGCCGCCCAGCTTCCTATGGTCGTCCTCACCGGCACGCCCTGGGCAGATTACGGGCTGATCGACTGCGGGCATGGCCGCAAGCTCGAGCGCTACGGGCAATACCGCTTCATCCGCCCCGAGCCGCAGGCGATGTGGGCGCCCGCATCGGACGATTGGGACGCGCACGGCGAGTTCCTCCCCGCGCCCGACGACGAGGGCGGCGGCCGCTGGCACTTCGCCAGGCCCACACCGCGCGAAGGCTGGCCGCTCAGCTGGAAGGAAGTCCGCTTCACCGCGCAGACCACGCCCTTCCGCCACTTGGGTTTCTTCCCGGACATGGCGCCGGTGTGGGACTGGATGCGCGAACGGATCGACGGGATGGACGCGCCGGAGTGCATGAATTTGTTCGGCTACACCGGAGTCGGCACGCTGGCGCTGGCGGCGGAGGGCGCGCGGATGACGCATGTCGACGCCTCGAAGAAATCGGTCGCCGAGGCCAAGGCCAATGCCGAGCTGTCGGGCATGTCCGACAGACCGGTGCGCTGGATGATCGACGATGCGGCGAAGTTCACCGCGCGCGAAGTGCGGCGCGGGCGGCGCTACGACGGCATCATCCTGGACCCGCCCAAATGGGGCCGCGGCCCGACTGGCGAAGTGTGGAAGCTCGAGGAAAGCCTGCCCGGCCTGATCCAGGATTGCCGCGCGCTGCTCGATGCCGAGTCCCGCTTCCTGTTCCTGACGGTCTATGCCGTGCGCATGTCGGCGCTGGCGATCGGCGAACTGGTGCGGCAGCATTTCGCCGACCTGCCGGGCAAGGTCGAAGTGGGCGAGCTGACGGTCCGCGAGGAAGCGCGCGGGCTGCTGCTGCCGACCGCGATCTTCGCGCGCTGGAGCCGCTAGCTCCTCCCCATCCGGATCGCCGCGCCCGCAACGAACGGGCAACCAGCCACCAGCAACAAGCTCACCGCCGCGAGCAATTTGAGCGCGCCGGGCGTGCCGTCGGCCGATCCCGCCCCGAAGATCAGCAGCGGCACCGCGAACGGCAGCATCACCAGCCCCGCCAGCGCGCCCGCGCCGCGCAGGCCCGCGACCAGCGCCGCAGTCGCCACCCCGAGCGCCGCCAGCCCCGGCGTGCCGATCGCCAGCCCCAGCGCTACGGGCATGAGTTGCTCGGGCGGCAGCCGCAGCAGTGCCGCGGCGATCACCGTCGCGGCGAGCAGCGACGGTGCGAAGCCCAGCCAGTGGCCGGCGATCTTGGCGGCCGCCACGGTCGTGTCGGACAGGCCGCGCACCGCGAACTGATCGAGCATCCCGCTCTCGGCATCGGGCGCGATCAGGCGCTCTACGGGCAACAATGCCGCCAGCAGCGCCGCCGTCCAGATCACCCCGCCGCCGACCCGCGCCAGCAGTTTCCCGTCCGGCCCCACCGCGAACGGGAACAGGATCGCCACCAAAAGGAAGAAAGCGACCGGCAGCAGCAGCCCGCCGCTGGTCCAGCTGCGCCGCAGCTCGCGGGTGACGATGGCGGCGAAGACGCTCACAGCGCAATCTCCCGCGCGCCCGGCACCGCGATCGGCAGATGCGTCGCGACCAGTGCCGCGCCGCCGCCCGCGCGATGGCCCGCGATCAGCCCTTCGAGCATCGCCACCGACGCCGCGTCCAGCCCGTTAGCGGGTTCGTCGAGCAGCCACACCTTCGCCCGGCTCGCCACCACCCGCGCGATCGCGGCGCGGCGGCGCTGGCCGGTCGAGAGGAAGCGCACCGGCACTTCGGCGAGCTCGGCCAACCCGACGGCCTCCAGCGCGGGCGTCACCGCGCCGCCGTCGAGCGCCGCCCAGAAGCCCAGCGCCCGCCCCAGCGGCAGTTCGGGATCGAGCGCGCCATGCTCGCCGAGCAACGCCCGGTCGCCGCACGCCACCACGCCCGCCGCCGGATCGAGCAGCCCCGCCGCCACCCGCACCAGGCTCGATTTGCCGACGCCGTTCGGCCCGGTCACCAGACATGCCTCGCCCCCCGCCAGCGCGAAGCTAAGCCCTTCGAACAGCAGCCGCCCGCCGCGCGCGCACGCCACGTCGCTGAAGGCGAGCAGGCTCATCCGGCGGCGTCTTCCAGCGCATGCATATCCGCGTCCGACAGTCCGAAATGATGCCCGACCTCATGCACCACCACCGTGTTGACCAGCGCCTTCAAATCCACGCCGGTGACAATCCATTCGTAGAGGATCGCCTGACGATAGAGCAGGATGCGATCGGGCATCTCCATCGGGTTGAACGACGATTTCTCCCCCACCGCGCGGCCATCATAGATGCCGGTCAGTTCCAGCGGATCGTCGATCTCCAGGCTGTCCAGCGTCGCATCGTCGGCAAGCTCCTCGACAAGCAGTGCCACGCCCGCGAGATGCTCGGCGAACGGCGCGGGGATGCGCGCCAGCGCCTCGCGCGCTAGCCGCTCGATATGTGCCGCGTCGGGGGCTTGTCCGCTCATGGCCATCGGCATAGGCCGGGCGAGCGAGTTACAGCAAGGGAGTGGGTGATGGTTGCGCGGCTGACCGACGGACTAAGGGCCGAATCGCTGGCGTCGCTGCCCGAATGGGCGCACGAGCCCGCGCGCGACGCGATCGCGCGGCGCTTTACCTTCAAGGATTTCAACCAGGCGTTCGGCTTCATGACGCGCGTCGCCCTGCTCGCCGAAAAGGCCGATCATCACCCCGAATGGTCGAACGTGTGGAATCGCGTCGATATCCTGCTCACCACCCATGACGCGGGCGGCCTTTCCACCCGCGACATCCAGATGGCGCAGGCGATCGACGGGCTTATTTGAACGAGCGCCGGGTCATCTTCCGCAGCCGCCCCGGCATCCAGCGCGCCATGAACCAAAGCCGGTGCGCGGTCTTGCCGACACGGGTGTGCACCGCCTTGCGCTGCTCCAGCATGCCCCACACCACCTTGGCAACCTCGTCGACCGGCGTGATCTCCAGCCCCGCGCCGCGCACCGATTCGCGCACGCTGCGGTTCGAATCCTGCGTCACGCTGTTGAGCAGCGGCGTCTCGATGAAGCTCGGCATCAGCGATCCGACATAGATGCCCTCGGGCGCCCATTCGGCATTGAGCGCCTCGGCGAAGCCGCGCATCGCGAACTTGCCCGCGCTATAGACCGACATGCCGGCATTGCCGGCGATCCCCGCGGCCGAGCTGGTGACGATCATCGCCGATCCCGGCGTCGCCTTGAGCAGGTCGTGCGCGGCCTTGGCGCCATAGACCATACCGGTGATGTTGATATCGAGCCCGCGGTCGATGTCCTCGTTGCTCATCGTCGCGAGCTGGCCGCCGACGGCGATGCCGGCATTGTTGAACAGGAAATCGAGCCGCCCGCCGCTTGCCTCGGCAAACACCGCCAACTCGCGCTCCCATCCCGAACGGTCGCGCACATCCATCAAATGCGTCGTCGCCATGCCTTCGGGCAGCATCGCCCTGGTCGCGTCGAGTCCCGCGGCGTTGACGTCGGCCAGTCCGACGCGCCAGCCGCGCGCGGCGAGATCCTTCGCGACCGCCTGGCCGATCCCCGATGCGCCGCCGGTGATGAATGCCGCCTTGGTGGCCATTGGCCGCTCCCCTCGTTCTTTTGACCTTTGCCGCTTCATCCCGCACAACTTGCCGCGATGCCAGAGCAAACCCGCGTTACCTTCAAAAATGTCAGTAAGCGCTATCCGGGCGGCGTGGCGGCGGTCGACGACGTATCGCTGGAGGTCACTGCGGGCAGTTTCGTGGCGCTGGTGGGCGCATCGGGATCGGGCAAATCGACCCTGCTCAAGATGGTCAACCGGCTGATCGCGCCGAGCGAAGGCGAAGTGCTGGTCGGCGGCGTCGCGGTGGATTCGGTCCCCGCGCCCGAGCTGCGGCGGCGGATCGGCTATGTTTTCCAGAATGTCGGGCTGTTCCCGCACATGAATGTCGGCGAGAATGTCGCGATCGGCCTGCGGCTGGCCGGCGAGCGCGACACCGGCGCGCGCGTGACCGAGTTGCTCGCGCTGGTCGAGCTCGATCTCGGCATGGCGGCGCGAATGCCCGATGCGCTTTCGGGCGGGCAGCGCCAGCGGGTCGGGGTGGCGCGCGCGCTGGCCTGTTCGCCGGGGCTGATGCTGATGGACGAGCCGTTCGGCGCGCTCGATCCGGTCACCCGCGACGGCCTCGGCAAGGCGATCCGCGCCTTGCACGATCGCATGGCGCTGACCACGATCATGGTGACGCACGACATGGCCGAGGCGCTGCTGCTCGCCGATCGCGTGCTGGTGATGGAGCGCGGGCGGATCGTGGCGGACGCCACGCCGAGGGAATTGCTGACCGGCAAGGGCGGCGCGGCGGCGGACGCCTTGGTCGCGGTCCCGCGCGAGCAGGCGCACCGGCTGGCGGAGATGGAGACGTGAGGGTGAGCAATTCCTCCCCGGAACGGGGAAGGGGGACCGTTCGCGCAGCGAATGGTGGAGGGGCCGCCGCGCAGACGGCGGGACAACGCTTGCGGAGAGCGACACCGCCGTCTTCGCGGCGGCCCCTCCGTCACGCTGCGCGTGCCACCTCCCCGTTCCGGGGAGGTGGTTAGATGATCGCCGCCTTCGCCCGGGTGCCCGATCTCCTCGCGCAGCACCTCCTGCTGGCCTTCGCGGCGCTGTTGCTCGGCCTCGTCGTCAGCCTCCCGCTCGCAATCCTCTCCGCCCGCAACAAGACCGTGGCCCGCATCGCGCTCGGCTTCGCCAGCCTTGTCCAGACGATCCCCAGCCTCGCTCTGCTCGCGCTCTTCTATCCGATCCTCCTCTCGGTCTCGGCGCTGGTCGGCGGCGGCATCCCCGCGCTCGGTTTCCTGCCGTCGCTACTGGCGCTGTCGCTCTATGCCTTGCTGCCGATCCTCAGGAACGGCGTCACCGGGCTCACGACCCTCGATCCCGCCGTGCTCGAAGCCGCAGACGGGGTCGGCATGACCAAGTGGCAGAAGCTCCGCCTGGTCGAAGCCCCGCTCGTGGCGCCGGTGCTGATGGCGGGCATCCGCACCGCCGCGGTCTGGACCATCGGCGCGGCGACGCTCTCCACCACCGTCGGCCAGCCGAGCCTCGGCGACCTGATCTTCGCGGGATTGCAGACGCAGAACTGGACGCTGGTGCTTGCCGGCTGCATCGCCGCCGCCGGGCTGGCGCTGGCGGTGGACGCGTTGCTCGGCCTCGCCGAATACGGCATCGCCCGGCGCAAGCGCGGCCTCGTCGGGACAAGCCTCGGCGTGCTTCTGCTCGGCGTCCTTGTCGCGCTGGCTCCGGCGCTCCCCAGCGGCAAGGGTACGATCACCGTCGGCGCGAAGGGCTTTTCCGAACAGTTCATCCTCGCCCGCCTGATCGGCCACCGGCTGGAAGCAGCGGGATACACCGTCCAATATCGCGAAGGCCTCGGCTCGGCGGTGGCGTTCAGCGCGCTCGCGAGCGGCGATGTCGACGTCTATGTCGATTATTCGGGGACGATCTGGACCAACCAGATGAAGCGCGCCGAAGTGCCCTCGCGCGATGCGATCGTCACCGGAGTGGCGGGCTGGGCCAGCGCCAACCACCACGTCACGTTGCTCGGATCGCTCGGGTTCGAGAACGCCTATGCCTTCGCGATGCGCGGCGCCGATGCCCGCAAGCGCGGCGTTACCTCATTGGCGGATCTCACCCGCATCGCGCCGCAGCTCAACCTCGCCACCGATGTCGAATTCCTCGAGCGTCCCGAATGGCGATCGGTGCGCGACGCCTATGGCCTCAGCTTCAAATCCGCCCACCCCTATCAGCCGACCTTCATGTACAAGGCGCTGAGCTCGGGCGAGGCCGATGTCATCCCGGCCTTCTCCTCCGACGGGCGCATCGCCGCCGACAAATTGACGGTGCTGGCCGATCCCAAGGGCGCGATCCCCGGATATGACGCGATCCTGCTGCTCGCACCGCGCCACGCCGGCGACGTCCGCTTTCAGGCCGCGCTCAAGCCGCTCGTCGGCGCGATTCCGGTCGAGGCGATGCGCGAGGCCAATTACATGGTAGACCGCGACACCGGCAAGGCGAGCCCCGAACAAGCGGCGCGCTGGCTGGAGCGGCGAATCGGAGGGCAGTGATGCGGCAGGCGATACTGGCAGGCGCGCTCGGGCTGGCGGCGATCGCCACGCCTGCGCAGGCGCAGTCTCCGAAATGGGCCCCCGAAGCCGGTACGCTGCCATACCGCTACGTCGCGGTCCAGAAGATGCCCGATCGGTCCGAGCAGGGTTTCCGCATGGACTATGATCTCGTCTCGGACGGCAAGGGAGGCCTGATCGCGGTCGTGCTGCGCGCCGAGCATGGCAAGCCCGACGCCTGGGTCGAGGCGGAGGTGGACGAGGCGTGCCGCACCAGTCTCCACGCCCGGCCGGGCGAGCTCGCGCGCATCACCCTCGCGCCGGTCGCCCCCGCGGTCGCGGCGAGCATGGGCGAGGCGTTCATGGCGGCGTGTGCACCGCAGGATATCTTCTCGCCGATGACCGACATCCTCAATGTCGCGCAGGTGCAGCTCGCGCCGCATTTCGGCCTCGCCCGGCTTGCCCGGGCCGGCGACACCCGGCGCTTCCCGGCCTTCGCGGTGAAGATCGAGCGCTTCGACACCGCCGCCAGCATCGCAGCGCCGGGCGGCAGCACCACGCTTTCGGCGCTCGCCCCGGACCGCGCGACGATCGACTGGGTGCCGGACCCGATGACCGTCGACATCCTCATGCGCGGCGCGATGAGCGGCGCCGATGTCTCGCTGAAGGGCACCCAGAATTTTGCCTTCCGGATCCTGATCGATCCGCGGACCGGCGCGCTGCTGGGCGCAACCGCGCCGGCCGGCAAGCTCGACCTGACGATGACTCTGCCCGGCGGCTTTTCGCAGCCGCTGCCGGTCGTTCGCGAGGTCGTGATCGCCCCGCGCCGCTGACACCGTTGACACGCGCCCCCCCTTTCGACGACTGTCGTTGACAAGGTAGGACAAAAATCCGGGAGAGAGAGATGCGGCTGGGCCTGAAGCTATTGCTGGCGACGACGATATTGTGCGGCGCCCCCGCATTTGCCCGGCAGGATCCCGCTGCGGCGGGCCCCACCGTCGCCGACCCCGCCAACTGGCCCGAGGCGCATAGCCAGGGTCTGGTAAACCCCGAAACCGAAGCGGCGATCACCGCGCTGATGGCGCAGATGACGCTGGAGGAAAAGGTCGGCCAGCTGATCCAGGGCGACATCGGCAACCTCAAGCCCGAGGATCTGCGCAAATATCCGCTCGGATCGATTCTCGCGGGCGGCAATTCGCCCCCGCTCAACGGCAACGACCGCTCGCCCCAGAAGGATTGGGTCGATACCGCGCGCGCCTTCCGTGCCGTGGCGATGGAGCCGCGCGGCAAGCATGCGCCGATTCCCTTGATCTTTGGAATCGACGCGGTCCACGGCAACGCCAATGTCGTCGGCGCGACGATCTTCCCGCACAATGTCGGCCTCGGCGCGATGCGCGATCCCGCGCTGATCCGCCGGATCGGCGAAGTCACCGCGATCGAGACCGCCGCCACCGGCATCGACTGGGCGTTCGGCCCGACCGTGACCGTGCCGCAGGACGACCGCTGGGGCCGCGCCTATGAGGGCTATTCGGAAGATCCCGCGATCGTCGCTTCCTATTCCGGCGCGATGGTCGAGGGGTTGCAGGGCAAGCCCGGCATGGGCCGTATCCAGGCGGGCCGGGTCGCCGCCAGCGCCAAGCATTTCCTCGGCGACGGCGGCACTTTCAACGGGATCGACCAGGGCGACACCCGCGTCGACGAAGCCACGCTCGCCCGCGTTCACGCCGCCGGCTATCCCGGCGCGATCAACGCCGGCGCGATGTCGGTGATGGCATCGTACAACAGCTGGAACGGCGCCAAGATGCACGGCAACCAGTCGCTGCTCACCGGCGTGCTCAAGGGCCGGATGGGCTTCGAGGGCCTCGTCGTCGGCGACTGGAATGCGCACGGGCAAATCCCGGGCTGCACCGTCACCGATTGCGCGCAGACGATCAATGCCGGCCTCGACATGGTGATGGCGCCGGACAGCTGGAAGGGCATGTACGAATCGACGCTCAAGCACGCGCGCGACGGGACGATTCCGATGGCGCGGATCGACGACGCCGTGCGCCGCATCCTCCGCGTCAAATATGCGCTCGGGCTGTTCGATCCGGCGCGGCCGATCGAAGGCACGAACGTCATGGGATCGCCCGCGCATCGCGCGGTGGCGCGCCAGGCAGTCAATGAATCGATCGTCCTGCTCAAGAACAGCGGGGTTTTGCCGATCAAATCCTCCGCCAACATCCTTGTCGCCGGCCCCGCGGCCGATTCGATCGGGATGCAAACCGGCGGCTGGACGCTTTCGTGGCAGGGCGACGGCAACGGCAACGCGCTGTTCCCCGGCGGCACCTCGATCTACGCCGGCATCGCTCAGGCGGCCGCGGCCGGCGGCGGCAAGGCAACCCTCTCGATCGACGGCAAATATACCGCCAAGCCCGACGTCGCGATCGTCGTATTCGGCGAACAACCCTACGCCGAAATGCGCGGCGATATTCGCACGCTCGAATTCCAGCCCGGCGACAAGCAGGCGCTGGCGATGCTGCGCACCCTGCGCGCGGCGGGCATCCCGACCGTGTCGGTGTTCCTCTCCGGCCGTCCGCTGTGGGTAAACCCCGAGCTCAACCAGTCCGACGCGTTCGTTGCCGCCTGGCTGCCGGGCAGCGAGGGGCAGGGTATCGCCGACGTCATCATCGGCGACCCGCAAGGCAAGCCGCGCAAGGATTTCCATGGCACCCTGTCCTTCAGCTGGCCCAAGACCGCGGGCCAGTTCGTGCTCAACAAGGGGATGGCGGGATACGACCCGCTGTTCGCGCTGGGATACGGCCTGACCTATGCCAAACCCGGCACCGTCGGCGCGCTTGGCGAAGTCAGCGGCGTCGATGCCAGCGTCGGCAACACCAGCGTCTTCTACTCGCGCGGCGCCGCGCCCGCGCCCTTCGCGCTCGGCTCCGACGGCGCGATCGCCCGCAAGCAGGTCGAGGGCGTAGCGCAGCAGGAAGGCGCGGTGCAGCTCAGCTGGCCCACCGGCCCCGCCAAGCTCCGCATCTCGGGCAGCACGCTCGATCTCTCGCGCGAGACCAATGCCGAACTGTCGCTGCGCCTCACCTACCGGCTCGACACGCCCGCCACCGGCCGCGTCCGCCTGTCGATGGAGGGCGGCGACGATACCGGGGCGATCGACGCGACCAGCCTGTTCACCGGCACGACCGGCCAGTGGCGCACCGTCAACGTGCTGCTCAAATGCTATGCCGACGCGCATATCGACATGACCAAGGTGACCGCGCCGGTGGTGATCGACGCGTCGGGGCCGTTGGTGTTCACGCTGGGCGAGGCGCGGCTCGTGTCCGATCCGCTCAATTCGGTGTGCCCGGGCAAATGATCCGTGCCCTCCTCGCGCTGGTACTGCTGGCATTCGCGCTTCCCGCCACCGCGGGCGAGACTCCGCATATCGCCAGCAAGGACGGGCGGCATGCGCTGATCGTCGATGGCAAGCCGTTCCTGATGCTCGGCGTGCAGGCCAATAATTCGAGCAACTACCCCGCGATGCTCCCGCTCGTCTGGCCGATGGTCGAGCGGCTGCATGCCAACACGCTCGAGATCCCGGTGGCGTGGGAGCAATTGGAGCCGGTCGAAGGCAAGTTCGATTTCTCCTGGGTCGATACGCTGGTCAAACAGGCGCGCGCGCACGACACCCGGCTCGTCCTGTTGTGGTTCGGCACGTGGAAGAACGGCAACGGCACGTACGTCCCCGAGTGGGTGAAGTCCGACACCGCGCGTTTCCCGCGCGCGCGCACCGCATCGGGCGCGACGCATCATTCGCTGTCGCCGTTCGGCAAGAACACGCTGGCATCGGATCGGCGCGCCTTCGTCGCGCTGATGACCTGGCTGCGCGATCATGACGCCGCGAACACCGTCATCATGGTCCAGCCCGAGAATGAAGCGGGCGCCTGGACGCTGGGCCGCGATTATCGCCCCGAGGCGACCGCCCTGTTCGAAGGGCGGGTGCCCGCAGCGCTCGTCACCGGCCTGAAGCGGTCTCCCGGCACTTGGCGGCAAGTGTTCGGCAAGACCGCCGAGACCGCCTTTTCCGCATGGTACACCGGCCAGTATATCGATGCGATCGCCGCCGCGGGCAAGGCGATCAAGCCGCTGCCCATGTATTGCAACGCCGCGCTGAGCGACCCCTATAATGCCGAGCCCGACCCCACCGGCGTGCCCGCCGGCGGCCCCAACTGGCCCGTCATCGCGATCTGGAAGGTCGCCGCGCCGCACGTGGACCTGCTCGCGCCGGACATCTACACGCGCGACTGGAAGCAATATCTCACCTATCTCGATCATTATGCGCGGCCCGATAATGCGCTGATGGTGCCCGAGACCGGCAATGCGCTGGAGCATGCCCGCTTCTTCTGGCCGGCGCTCGGGCGTGGCGCGATCGGCTTCTCGCCCTTCGGGCTGGATGGCGACGATTATTCCAATTACCCGCTGGGCGCGAAGACGCTCGACGATGCCACGGTCGATACCTTCGCCGCCAATTACCGGCTGTTCGCGCCGATGGCGGGCGCCTGGGCCAAAATCGCGTTCGAGAACCCGACCTGGGGTGTCGCCAAGGGTCCGGATGCCGCGGCGCAATCCACGGTGATGGGCCGATGGAAGGTCAGTGCATTGTTCGAGCAATGGCAGTTCGGCGAGCCCGAATGGACCTTTCTTCAGCGCGATCCGCATCCGACCAAGGGCCAGCCCGTCGGCGGCGCGGTTGTCGCGCAGATCGGGCCTGACGAGTTCCTCATCGCCGGCACCTCGACCCGCATGCGCTTCGCCCTCGTCAAACCTGCGGCGGGCGAGCAGTCCCAGTATCTCCGCATCGAGCAAGGCAGCTTCGATGGCGACGGCAAATGGGTGTTCCACCATGTCTGGAACGGCGACCAGACCGACTATGGCCTCAATTTCACGGCTCGCCCGGTGATGCTGCGCGTTCGGCTGCAGAGCTGGAAATGAGGCTGGTCAGGGGTGGCACGATCGAAACGATCGAGATCGCGCGCGGCCCCTATCGCGCGCAGTTCCTCAATCTGGGTGCGGCGCTCCGCATCCTCGAAGTGCCCGGCCGCGACGGCACGCCTGCCAACGTGGTTCTCGGCTATCAGCACGTCGAGGAATATCGCGGCCACCCGCGCTTCTACGGCGCCATCGCGGGGCGCTACGCCAACCGCATCGGCGGCGCGCGGTTTTCATTGGATGGGCGTGCATATCAGCTCGCCAGGAATGACGGCGAGAATAGCCTCCACTCGGGGCCTTTAGGCTTCGATCAGGTGTTTTGGGAGGTCACGGCGCACGACGCGCACTCGGTCACCTTCAGCACGCTCAGCCCCGACGGCACGAACGGCTTCCCCGGCACCCTACACGTCGACGTGACCTACACACTGGATGAAGACGGCCTCGCAATCGCCTTCACCGCCACCACCGATGCGGCGACGGTGATCAACCTTACCCACCACGCCTATTTCAACATGGCCGGCGAGGCATCGGGCGGATCGATCCTCGGCCAATGGCTCCAGATTCCCGCGAGCCGCTTCACCCCGGTGGACGCGCATCTGATTCCGACCGGCGCGCTGGACGACCTGACCGACAGCCCGCTCGACTTCCGCACCCCCAAGCCGATCGGCCGCGACATCGCCGTCGCGGACGCGCAACTCGCGCGCGGCCACGGCTACGACCATAATTATGTACTGGATGCCGCCGGCGGCGTGCGCCGCGTCGCCACGCTCTACGATCCCGGTTCGGGCCGCGTGCTCGAAGTCCATTCCGACCAGCCCGGCGTGCAGTTCTACTCGGGCAATTTCCTCGCCAAGGGCGCGCCCGGCACCTCAGGCCGCATCTACGCCAACCGCGACGGGCTATGCCTCGAACCGCAGAAATTCCCCGACAGCCCGAACAAGCCGGCCTTTCCCTCGGCGCGCCTCAACCCGGGCGAGCGGTACGTGCATCAAATGGCGTTCCGCTTTCGGGCAGCGGCGGATGTGGGCGAGGCATTCCCAACCACCTAATTCCTCCCTCGCGAAGCAGGGGTGGTGGCAGCGAAGCTGACGGAGGGGGCCTCTCCACCAGCGCATCGCCAGCGGCTAGGCCCCCTCCACCACTTCGTGGTCCCCCTCCCCCGCTTCGCGAGGGAGGAAAAAGAATTAAAGCGTAACCTTCCCATCCACACGCCGCGGAACCCCCGCGCCGGCATCGGTCAGCTCCGCCGGCAGCAGTGCCTCGGGCAGATCCTGATAGCTCACCGGCCGCAGGAAGCGGTCGATCGCCAGCGTGCCCACCGATGTGCTGCGCCCATCCGAAGTCGAGGGATACGGCCCGCCATGTACCATCGCGTCGGTCACCTCGACGCCGGTCGGCCAGCCATTGGCCAAGATCCGTCCGACCTTGCGCTCCAGCAGCGGCACCAGCTTCCTCGCCAGATCGATGTCGCCGTCATCGAGATGCACCGTCGCGGTCAACTGGCCCTCGAGCCGCCCCACCACGCCCAGCATCTCGTCTTCGTCGGCGCACACGATCACCGTGCTCGCCGCGCCGAACACTTCGTCGGCATGCTCGGCATCGAAATCCTTGGCAGCAATCGAGAACAAGGCCGCGCGTCCGCAATGCGGCCCGCCCGGCTCGGCACCCTCGGCGACCTGCCTGAACGCCGGGCCCGAGGCCAGCTTGGCGACACCGCTCTCATAAGCCTTGTGAATGCCCGGGGTCAGCATCGTCTGCGCTGGCGCGACGCCCACCGCATCCGCCGCCGCGGTCAGGAAACGGTCGAGCGCCGGTCCCGCCACCGCGAGCACCAGGCCCGGATTGGTGCAGAACTGCCCCGCTCCCATCGTTAGCGAGCCGACGAATCCCGCGCCCAATGCTTCGGCGCGCGCTTCGAGCGCGGCGGGCAACAGGAACACCGGATTGATGCTGCTCATCTCGGCATAGACCGGGATCGGCACCGGCCGCGCCGCAGCCGCCCTCATCAGCGCGGTGCCGCCGCCGCGCGATCCGGTGAAGCCGACCGCGCGCACGCGCGGATCGGTAACGAGCGCATTGCCCACCGAATTGCCCGGGCCATTGATCAGCGAGAAGACGCCGGCAGGCATGCCGGTCTTTTCCGCCGCGCGCGAAATCGCGCCCGCGACCAGTTCGGCGGTGCCGGGATGCGCCGAATGGCCCTTCACGATCACCGGGCAGCCCGCCGCCAGCGCCGAAGCGGTGTCGCCGCCGCCGACGGAGAAGGCCAACGGGAAGTTGCTCGCGCCGAACACCACGACGGGGCCAAGCGGCACCATCCGCAGCCGCAGGTCGGGCTTGCGCGCCGGCTGGCGGTCGGGAATCTCGTGGTCGATGCGGATACGCAGATATTCGCCGAGCCGCAGCTCCTTGGCAAACAGGCGGAGCTGGCCGCTGGTGCGCCCGCGCTCGCCGGTCAAGCGCGCGTGCGGCAGGCCGGTTTCGGCCATCGCGCGCTCGGTCAGCGTTTCGCCCAAAGCATCAATCTCGTCGGCAGCGGCTTCGAGGAAGGCGGCGCGCGTCTCGCGCGGCAGTGCCGAATAGATCGGAAAAGCAGCTTCGGCGGCGGCGCAGGCAGCTTCGACATCTTCCTCGATCGCCAGGCTGAAGCTTGGCTCGATCTCGGCGCCGGTAGCGGGAGAAACCGCGCGGAAACCCTCGCCACCGCGGCCTACGCGCTTCGATGCAATGAACAATTCGCCGGTCAGCGCCATGGCCCGATATCCTCCCAAAGACCGCCCGAATCAGCGAAACGTTAGCGGTAACATGAATGCCCGTCGCACTTAGGGATTGGAACGCCTGCGTTCAACCGTCCGCGCGAGGATCAGCAGTAGCCGGCGCGCGGAATCGATCCCTCGCCGCGCGCCTCCATCGTATCGGTCAGCCCGCGATCGACCAGCGCCGCCATCGCGTCATGCGCTTCCTGCGCGTCCCGCGCCTCGATCGCCTCGAACACGCGCAAATGCACCGGCAGCGCATCGTGCGGCGCGGGCAGGCGATGCTGCTTGAACGCCGTGGTCAATTCGATCGCGGTCGCCACGCCATTGGTCAGGGATATGACGAAATCATTGTGGCTGGCCTCGAGCAACGCGGCATGGAATGCGTGGTCGCAACTGCGCCCCTCCTCGGTCGCGAAGCTGTGCTGCTCGACGCCGGCCAGCCCTGCGCGCATCCGCTCCAGTTGCTCGGGGGTCCGCCGCAGCGCCGCCAGCCGCGCCGCATCGGGCTCGACGATTCGGCGCAGCTCGAACAGATTCTCGATCAGCCGTGGATCGGGCTCGGAGGCGAACATCCAGCCGAGCACATCGGGATCGAGCAGGTGCCAGGCGCTGCGCACGCTCACCTGCGTGCCGATTTTGGGCCGCGAATGGACGAGTCCCTTGGCCGCGAGAATCCGGATCGCCTCGCGATAGGCGGTACGCGAAACCTTGAACTGCTCGCTTGCGGCGATCTCGCCCTCGAGCATCTCGCCCGGCTGGAGCACGCCCGAAACGATGCGAATCCCCAGCTCGCGCGCCACCGTGCCGTGCAGCCGCAACGAACGCGGCTTCGGCTTGCGGCTCGACGATCTGGCGATTGGCTGGATGGCGCCCACTCCTGTTTGCGGACGAGAAGCGCTGGCGGAGACGGAGGGATTCGAACCCTCGGTGCGGGTTAACCCCGCACGGCGGTTTAGCAAACCGCTGGTTTCAGCCACTCACCCACGTCTCCGGTAAAAGGGCCCGAGTGCCGCGCTATAGCGGCGCAATCGCGCAGGGGTCAACGCCAACTACCGGATGAGCGCAAATTCGACTCGGGTCGTCGCGCATTCATTGCCGGGTCAGGTGGCGAGGCATAGCCTCAAGCTGCAATTATTGCGCGGGGTTGGGGCTATGCGTTTGGGTAATCTGCTGCTGTGGGCGGCTGCTGCCGCGCTGGGATTGGGCGCGGTGCCCGCCGGCGCGCAGGTCACCACGATCGATCCGAACACGCAGATCGACGGCGATCTCGGCAGCCCGCCGCCGCCGCGGCCTTCCCCGCAGGATCGGGGCGCGCCTGTCGATCCCGGTCCGCAGGATGGCCAGATCCCGGCGGCCGGCAACGGCTATGATCAGCTCGCGCCGGTACCCGCCGAATCGCGCGTCACCCCGGTGGGGGCGCGCTCGCAGGCGACCAACACCTTCCAGCACGACGATTTGATCGGCGCGGCGGAGGGCGTGTTCGGCAAGGGCGCTTCGGGCCTCGCCGGGATCATCGAGAATATCCTCAAGGAGCAAGGCGAGCCCAACGCCTATATCGCCGGACGCGAGGCGTCGGGCGCGTTCGTCCTCGGCCTGCGCTATGGCTCGGGCCAGATGTTCCACAAGGTAGAGGGCGAGCGGAAAGTCTATTGGACCGGCCCGTCGGTAGGCTTCGATCTCGGCGGCGATGCAAGTAAGGTCTTCGTGCTCGTCTACAACCTCTATGATTCGCAGGAACTCTATAAGCGCTTCCCCGCGGGCGAAGGGCGCGTCTTCTTCGTGGGCGGCTTCTCCGCCACCTACATGCGCCGCGGCAACGTCGTGCTGATCCCGGTCCGCACCGGCGTCGGCTGGCGGCTCGGGATCAACGCGGGGTATATGAAGTTCACCGAGAAGAAGAAGTGGCTGCCGTTCTGAGGCAGCGCGGCTGAACCGCAGCGATGCTCGTCACCGCCGCGCTCGCCCTGACCACGATCAATCTCTGGACGATCCTGCGCTTCCATCAGGACAAGCACCGCGCGATCGCGGGGGCGCGGCGCATCCCCGAAGCCAACCTCCTCGGCCTCGCGCTGCTCGGCGGCACCCCCGGCGCTTTCGTCGCGCGCCACCTGTTCCGCCACAAGACACGCAAACAGCCCTTCTCGAGCCTGTTATGGCTGATCACGGCGATCCAGGCTGGCGTAATCATCGGCTTTGCGGTCCCGCGTTAACATGGCCATGGAAACGCCAGGCCTGCCATGCCAAGCTGACTCCATGGACGCACCGCTCGACGACGCGAGGCAAGACGAAGAACCCCGCGGCCTGCTCGCCACGCTCGGCCCCGGCCTGATCACCGGCGCCGCCGACGACGACCCCAGCGGCATCGGCACCTATAGCCAAGTCGGCGCGCAATTCGGCTATGGCCTCGCCTGGACGATGGTGCTGAGCTTCCCGCTGATGGTCGCGATCCAGACCGTCGCCGCGCAGATCGGCCGCGTCACCGGCCGCGGCATCGCCGCCAACCTCCGCCAGCATTATCCGCGCCCGTTGCTGTACACGGTGGTCGCGCTGCTGCTCGTCGCCAATGTGATCAATCTCGGCGCCGATCTCAGCGCGATGGGCGCCGCGCTGCAATTGCTCGCGGGGGGCAATGCCGCGCTCTACACGCTCGGCTTCGGATTGCTCTGCATCATCCTCGAAGTCGCGATCAGCTATCCGCGCTATTCGGCGATCCTCAAATGGACGACGCTGTCGCTGTTCACCTATGTCGCGGTCGCGGCGGTCGCCGGGATACCATGGGCGCATGCGTTGCGCGCGCTGGTGGTGCCCGAGCTGGAATGGAACGCGGCGTATGCCACTGCCTTCGTCGCGATCCTCGGCACCACGATCAGCCCCTATCTCTTCTTCTGGCAATCAAGCCAGGAAGTAGAGGAGCAGCGCCGCCGCCACGCCAAGCCACTCTATATCGTGCCCGAAACCGCGGGGCCCGAGCTCAAGCGTATCCGCACCGATACGCTGACGGGCATGGCATTCAGCAATCTCGTCGCCATCGCGATCGTCTTCGCCACCGCCGCGACGTTGCATGCCAACGGCGTCACCGATATCCAGACCTCGTCGCAGGCGGCCGAAGCGCTGCGCCCGGTTGCCGGCCACTTCGCCTTCGCCTTGTTCGCGATCGGGATCATCGGCACCGGCCTGCTCGCGGTGCCCGTGCTGGCCGGATCGGCCGCCTATGCCGTGACCGAGATGGTCGGGGTGAAGGGAAGCCTCGACGCCAAGCCGCTCGACGCGCGTCTGTTCTACGCCACCATCGCCTTGACCACGCTGGCGGGCGCCAGCCTCCACACCATCGGCATCGACCCGGTCCGCGCGCTCTATTGGGCGGCAGTGGTCAACGGCATCCTCGCCGTGCCGCTGATGGTGGTGATGATGCTGGTGGTGCGAAACAAGCGCGCGATGGGCCAGCTCCGCCTGCCGATCCTCTCCGCCCTGCTCGGCTGGGGCGCGACCTTGGTGATGCTCGCCGCCTCAGTGCTGTTCTTCGTCTTCGCGCTCTGAGCTATTCGACGAACTTCGCAAGGTTGGCGAGCGACGACTTCAGCCCCGCGACATGGTCTTGCTTGCGGATTCCAGCCGGCACATTCTCGCACGTGATCGCCACCCGCGAGGCATCGCCAGCCGCTTCGAACGACCAGATCATCGTCATCGTCCCCGCAAAGGCGGGATCCTCCGACACGAAGTCCGCCGCCTGCAGGATCAGCTGGTTCGGCGCCAGTTTGAGGAAGCGCACCTCGACCACATCGGCATCCTCCGTCGTCATGCCCGGCGCGTCATCGGCGTCGACATAATGAAGCGCCATCTTGTACGATCCGCCCGCGCGCGCATCGAACGCCAGCATCTCCCCGGTCATCCCCTCGGGCGGCAGCCAGCGCACCAATGCGTCGGCCTCGATGAACGCGCGATAGAGCCTGGCCAGCGGCGCCTTGATCAGCCGGGAGGCGCGATCCGTCCTCATCCGAAATCAACGCTCTCGAACCGGATCGGCTCGCCTGTCGCCGCATCCGCGAGCGCCCCGTCCCACATCACGCGATGCCCTCGGATGATCGTCCCCACCGGCTTGCCCGTCAGCACCATCCCTGTGAACGGCGACCAGCCGCAGCGCGACGCCAGCCAGCTTTCCTCCACGGTCCAGCGCGCTTTCAAATCGACCACCGAGAAGTCCGCGTCATAGCCGACCGCGATCCGCCCCTTGCCCGCGATCCCGAAAATCCGCTGCGGCCCGGCGCTGGTCATGTCGATCACACGCGCCAGCGTCAGCCGCCCCTCGGCGACATGGTTGAGCATTAGCGGCAGCAAGGTCTGCACTCCCGGCATGCCGGAAGGCGAATCGGGATAAGGCTTGGCCTTCTCCTCGATGGTGTGCGGCGCATGATCCGAGCCGATCACATCGGGCACGCCCTGCCGCAGCCACTCCCACAGCCCGTCGCGATGCGCGCCCGAACGGATCGGCGGGTTCATCTGCGCATAGCTGCCCAGCCGCGGATAGGCTTCCTCGCCCGCCAGCGTCAGATGCTGCGGCGTCAGCTCGCAGGTGGCGATATCCTTGTTCCGCCCCAGCAATTCGAGCTCGGCCGGAGTCGTCACATGCAGCACATGAATCCGCCGCCGCGCCGCGCGCGCCAGCCGCAAAATCCGTCGCGTCGCCAGGATCGCGCTCTCGTCGTCGCGCCACACCGGATGCGAGGACGGATCGCCCGTCACCCGCTCGCCCAGCCGGTCCTGCATCCGGAACTCGTCCTCGGCATGGATCGCCACGCGGCGATGCCCGCTCGCCAGCACCTTGGCGAGGTTGGCGTCGTCGGAGACCAGAAGGTCGCCGGTCGATGCCCCCATGAAGATCTTTACCCCCGCCGTCCCCGGCATCCGCTCGAGTTCGGCGAGGTTCGCGGCATTATGGTTGGTCGCGCCGACGTAAAAGGCGTGGTCGCACCACATCCGCCCCTTCGCGCGCGCGAGCTTGTCGTTCACGGCATCGGCGGTGTCGGTGTTGGGCTTGGTGTTGGGCATCTCGAACACCGCGGTCACCCCGCCGAGCACCGCCGCGCGGCTGCCGCTCTCGAGATCCTCCTTGGCCTCCAGCCCCGGCTCGCGGAAATGGACCTGGCTGTCGATCACCCCCGGCAGCACGTCGAGCCCGGTGCAGTCGATCGTCTCGCCCGCATCGCCGACGTGGCCAATCGCGACGATCCTGCCGCCGGTCACGCCGACATCGACTTGCGCCGGCCCGCCCGGCAGGTGAACGACTCCGCCGGTAAGCTTCATATCGACGCCAGCCATAATCGCCTCTTTCGCAGGAGTATGGGGCCTCCTACCTCTAGGCGATGTCCGATGCCACCCTCCTGCCGAACCGCGCGCTCCTCCGCCTCGCGGGCGAAGATGTCCGGGGCTTCCTTCAGGGGCTGGTCACGCAGGATATGGCCACTGTCTCCGCGCAAACCCCGCAATGGTCGGGCCTCCTCACCGCGCAGGGCAAGGCATTGTTCGATTTCCTGCTGTGGGAAGACGGCGAGTCGATCCTGATCGACTGCGAGGCCGACCAGCGCGACGCCCTCGCCCGCCGCCTGACGCTCTATCGCCTGCGCCGCGCCATCAAGATCGAGCCGGCCGAAGGCGGCGTCCATTGGTCGCTGGAGGCTGAGCAAGGCATCGCCGACCCCCGCCTCGCCGCGCTCGGCCGCCGCTGGCTTGGCCCCGCCATCGGCGACCCCGCCATCGCTTGGCTGGCCCACCGCCTCAGTCTCGGCGTAACCGAAGGCGCAGCCGAGCTTGGCCAGGACAAGACCCTCTGGCTCGAGGCCAGCGCCGCCGAGCTGAACGGCGTCAGCTTCGCCAAGGGCTGCTACATCGGCCAGGAAAACACCGCGCGGATGCATTACCGCGCCAAGGTCAATCGCCGACTGGTGATCGCACCGCTGGGTGAGGCAGGCGAACGCACGCGCGCGAGCTATCCCGATCTCGGCCTGATGGTGGAACTGCGCCGCACCGAATCGCTCGCCGATGCGCTGGTGCCCAGATGGATGGCCGCAGCGCTGGCCTAAACCCGGATCGGCTTCCACTTCACCCCTTCAGGGATCGCCCCGCCGGACCAATAGGCCAGGAACAGCGCCAGCACCTCGTCGAGCGAGAAAATCCCCGGCGGCGGGTTGCGCGCGGCGTCGTCGCTCCGCACCGCGGCGAAGTGCCGCTGCCAATCGCCGTCGCGCATCTCGACCTTGTACAAGCCGTGACCGCAGCCGAGGGTCTGGAGATAGGCCTCGTCCGCCGACTCCAGAATCACGAAATCGTCCGCGTCGCAGGCGCGTAACGCTTGCTCGATCGCCGTGGCCGTCACCGGCCCAGCCGCGTTCCGCCCGTTGACCACCAATGTCGGCGCCGGATCCGCGCCTCCGTCGGACGTCGCGCCAGCGGCGGCAGGCTTGCAGTCGTGAATGGCTCCTGCGAAACCGCCGATGCAAGGGTATCGCGCAGAAACGGACCAAAGGATCGGCATCGCGCCGAAAGGCATGATTGGCCCAGAAAGCCAACACGAGGAGGATCGCGAATATGCCTGAGTCCACCACCGCCGTTACTGCCCTCCGCCGCGAGCACGCGGATCAACCACAGCATCACCGGAATCAGCAGCGCGGCCATCATCATGCCGTTCAGGTTCGACCCCGCCGCCCGCTGATCCGGACTCCCGCCCCGTCGCGCGCGATTCGCCCGAACAGCATCGGCCCGTTCGAATCGAACGCGCTCGACCACAAGCAGATGAAGTTCCCCGCGATCCACCCGCGCGCGCCGCCTTGATGTCGAACCAGTCTTTCTTGCGCGCCCGGATCTTCGCCGTCGCGGCATCCGGGGACAAAGGCGACACAAGGTCGAACCCGTAGCCAAAAGGCTGAAACGCCATCCATTCCCCCAACTGGCAGCCGCGTGCCGCATCGCGCGCCCATTCAGCCGCAAAGCATGAGACGACGCAATGGCCGCCCCGTATTTCCGGAGAAACCGATTCCAGAGCAGACCGGAGCCGGCCTGCATCACTTCTCCGGTTCAGCCTGAGCTTGTCGAAGGCAAGCTCGTCATCAGCGCTTCGCTCGTCGATAGCTGCCCTCCGACAGTGAGCAGCGAGTGTGCGAACCCAATCTAAAACCGCGCTAGCCGCGATCTCCCGAACTGCCGTCGCCAGCGAGCTGCGCGAGCCACGCCTTCGCCTGCTTGGGTTCCCCCACCGCGCTCGGGCTGCGCGGCTTGCCCCGCACCGCCAGGAATTCCCGGTGCAACGCAAACGGCGCCAACCCCGGACGCCCGCGCAGATCGTCGATCTGTTCGGCAAGCTCGCCCAATGCTTCGACCGCGGGAGCAGCCTTTGCGCGCGCCGCGCGGTCCTGATTATGATCGAACAAGCCCCAGACGCCCGATGCCGTGACCTCCAGCGCGGCGATCAGCGCGGCACGATATTCCGCCTCGGATTCGACGCGCTGCTCGTCATAGCGCGCGAGACGATCGGCCTTTGCCATCCCGTGCCTTTAGCGCGCCGTACGCCGGCATCAAAGCGCCGTCCGCCCAATAGCCTCTCGCCGCCGGCCATTCGATCCGCGCGGGCGTGTCGCCGCCGCCAATTCCGGCGCCGCCGCGCACAGGACAACCGCATTTGTACGTTGCATGGTCGTCAAAGAAAAGGGAGGCCGGTCGCCCGGCCTCCCCAATTCTGTGCAGTTCCTTACGGAAGACTGGGCTTAGTTGCCCGAGCCCGGCCCGTAGGTGACTTCTACGCGGCGGTTCTGCAGTTCGCGAACACCGTCGGCGGTGGCAACGCGCGGCTGGCTTTCGCCAAACGCTTCGGTGCCGATCACGCCACCCGGGATGCCCCGGGCGGAGAGATAGCCCTTAACGGCGTCAGCGCGACGCTGCGAGAGACCCACGTTGTAGCTTGCGGCGCCCGAACGGTCAGCGTGACCAGCAAGCATCACAGATGCGTTACCGCAGTTCTGATAGTTGCTGATTGCGTTGTCGAGGATGCCAGCGGCCTCCGGCGTGATGTCCGACTTATCCCAGTCGAAGAACACGATGTACGGTCCGGGCGTGCAGACAGTCTCGATCGGCGTCGGAGTCGGCGTCGGAGCAGGCGTGTAGACCGGCTCAGGCGTAGGCTCAGGCGTCGGGGTGATCACCGCGACAGGCTCCGGCGCACCGAAGTTGAACGTGATGCCGCCCATGATGCTGTGCGAACGGAAACGCCCGCTGAAGTTGCGGCCGCTCACGTCGACCAGATTGACGTCGGCGGCGTTGAAGAAGCGATACTTCAGGGTCACGTCGATGCTGTCGGTCAGCGGAGCGCGAACGCCCGCGATCGCCTGATAGGCGAAGACCGAGTCGGAATCGTCGAGGAAGTTCGAACGCGTGTTCAATCCCGCCTCGACACTGACGCGGGCAACGCCAACGCCGCCGCCGATGAAGCCGGTGATGCTTTCGTCATCGCCGAAATCGAGCATGCCGTTGACCATGAAGCTGAGCGCCGAAGACGTTCCGCCCGCATAGCGGAAGGTACCGGCAGCGACGTTGCGCGGCAGGCCGCCAGCGGCGAGTGCCGGGGTGGTCAGCGTCGACGAATAAACGTCGATGTTCGCCTGGCGATAGCCGACTTCGGCCTCCGCACGGAACCCGCCAAAGTCGTAACCGATCGTCGCGTCGGCGTCCCAACCGGGATGGTAGCCGATCTTCGCCGCAGCGGGCGTGGCACCAATATCGAAATCGACATCTTCGACGAGCATCGCGCCGCCTTCAACACCCACATACCACGCGTCGTCGCGGGCGAGGGCGGGCGTGCTAAGCGCGGTGGTCGCAAGTGCCAGAATAACGGCAAGCTTCCGCATCATAATCCCCTTTCTGAGTTGTCACTACGGACAGCGCAAACTCACTACCCAAACGTTGGTTTCAGCGCAAGCGCACAAATCAGGGGACTGTTGCAGGAACGTCACAGATCAGGCGGTATCGACCAGCCCATGCTCCCGCAGCGCAGCGAGAATCGCGGCGATCGCATCGCGTGCCTCGCTGTCGACGATCGCGCCACCATCGGGCTCGTCGATCGCTTCGGCGCGCGGGCCGACAACCTGTTCGCCGTCGACGATCAGCCGTCCATGCGCCTCGCCGATCCGCCACTGCCCTTCCGAAAACAACGCGAATCCGTCGCTTTCCACCACCCAGGCGCGCATCCCCTCGGCCGCGTCGAGGAAGCGCCAACCCGATTCGCTCCAGCCCGCGATGGCATGCGCCCGCCCCGCCCAGGCGCCGCTCGGCGCATCCCCCACGATCCATGCCTCGCCGGGCGCGGGATCGTCCGGCGGAATATTTGTTCCGGCGGCGACAACCGCGGCCTGGACCGCGAGGTCTAGCCGCGCCAGCGCCTCATTATGATACATTTCCTTCTGCGCCTGCCCGGGCTGCAGCAATGGCAGCGCCAGGCGCGGCGTCGGCACGTCGGTCATGATGATTCTCCGATTGCGTAGCGCGGTGCCGCCGCTCCCCATCGGAGAGCGGGCCGGCACCGCTGGAACAAAGCTCAGATCAACGCGGCCAGGCTGATCGCTGCCGGCGCCGACCGTCCGTGCAAGCCCGCTTGGCGCACTGTCACCGTCACCCCGTCCACGCGCTCCCCGGGATCGATCGCCACCCGTGGCGCACCGGTCTCGACGGTGCGCGCGGCCCCGCCCACCGGGGCGACCGTCACGAGATATCGCTCAGCCTCCTCGCCCAGCGGCGCATCGACTCCGTCGATCCAGCGCCACCCGATTCTGCTGCGCCGCACCCAGAGAATCGCGGGGCCGTCCTCGTCAATACTCTCGTGCAAATGGACCGGCGAAGGTGGCACCACCGAAAGCCGGGTAATCACTGTCTCGGCCGCTGACGGCCCGCCGTCGTCGCCCGCGCCTTCGGCGAGCACTTGCGCCACGATCCCCGCCGCCGCGCCCGCCAGATCTACCGTCACCAGCGAATCGCGCTCGATCAGCACGAAACGGTCCCCCGCCACCTGCGTGCCGATCCTCGACTCGGTCCCGCGCCGCCCGCGCCACAATCGGCGCAGCCGCCAGCGATTGGCTCCCAGAGGCTCGGCCACGCCGAACTGGATCAGTTCCTCGCCCAGCATCGCCAGATTGGCGCCCGCATCCATCGCCGCGTCGTCGGCGTCCGCCAGAGCCATGCCGCCATGCGCCAATTCCACTTCGGCGCTGTTGGCCAGGTCGGCCAGCCCCGCCGGCGCCGTGCCGGGCGGCGCGATCACTTGCCCGAGCACCGCCGGCAGCCCGGTCGCTCCCGCCGTGTCCCAGCGCGCGCCGCCGTCCACGCTCACGAGCAAGGCCGCCCCGCGCCACCCCGGCTCGGTCCCCGCCGCGGCGATCGCCAGCCGCGGCATCGCCGCCGGGCCGCCGTCGAGCGGCGGCAATTCGAATGCGTGGACGATCGTCGTGCCTAGCGCGACATCGGGCGCAGGCAGCACCCGCCCGCCGCTGGCGTCCGCCGCCACGGGCGCGTCGGCGACCGCGACGCATTCCAGCGTCACCACCATCGCTTCCAGCGCCCAGCGGTCGACCCGCCACACGCCCGGCGCACCCGCGATCCGCACCCGCGCGCCCGGCGGCACCGCCAGCGCGTGCCAGCCCAGGCTGACGCTGCGCCGTTCGCGCTCGCTGTCGAGCCGAGCCAGCGCGCCTTCTGCGATCGTCTTGGCGGTCCCAGCGGCGAGCACCGCCGGCAGCTCCATCCGCGCCTCGCGCGCGCCCGCGCCCGGCCGCGCGGCGCGCTGCACGCCGATCTGATAGTCGCGCGCCGGATCGTAATGCGCCAGCGTCAGCGCACGCGGCACGCTGTCCGCCGCCGCGATCGATCGATCGCCCAGGCAACCCGCGCGCCCGCCGGCGCCGCGTACCCGCACCCCCGAATCCGGCACGGTAAGCGCCTCGCCATCCCCGCTCAGCAGTTCGAGCAGGTCGCCGGTGCCCGCAAACCACCCTCCGTCGGCTCCCGCCAGCGTCTCCGCCACCGCGCGCACGCTCGCGCCATAGGCCGAGAAGCCCCCCAGCACCCGCGTCTCGCCCGCGCTGATGATGTCGCCCCCGGCGATTTCCGCGATCATCGCGCCCGCCGCCACGCCCCCGGGATCGGCCTGCACTTCGAAGGTCAGCGCCGGAATCCGGTTGCCGAATTCCGCCAGCTCGACATCCTCGAGCACCGCATAGGCAATCCCGCGATGCGCCGGCGCCAAACCCGCGCCCTCGGCGGAAACGATCAACGGATCTGCCGCCTGATCCTCGCTCCCCAGGTGCAGCCGCAGCGCGCCCACCCCCGATTTGAAATCCCCCGCCGCCCCGCGCAGCAATTTGCCGTCGGCCCAGATTCGCCCCACGCCCAGGATCGCCCGGGCCGAAAGCGCCACCGCGAACGACGCGGTATAGCTATAGCTCGTCACGGTCGGCCTGCCCTTGCCGCCCGATTTGCTGCGATGCTCGATCAGGTCGGTCGACCAGATCACCGATCCCGCCACGCGCATCGTGCCGAACAGTTTGGGGATTTGCGTGCCATAGGAAGAGGTCTGCACCGCCAGCTCGGTCAGGCGCGGCCCCTCACGCCCCTTGGGCTTGAACAGCACGTCGCGGTCGATGGCATTGCCGATCGACACGCCCAGCATCGCCCCGATCGGCCCGCCGATCAGGCCGCCCACCGCCCCCAGCACCAGCGTCGCCATCCGCCCCTCCCAATTCGTTCAATCCGCCACCCGCCACCGCCCGATCACCGGCCAGCGCATCCCCGGCCGCTCGGTCACCCGCCGCAGCATCGCGTCGGCGTGGACGATCCCGTCCCCGGTCCAGATCGCGAAGTGCAATTGCCCGGGCCCGGTCCGCAGCAGCAGCAAGTCCCCCGGCCGCGCATCGTCGCAAGCCACCAGCCCAGCGTCCGCTATCGCCCGCCACACCCGCGAAGCATCCCCGCTCCGCAAGGCATAGCCGCTCGGCACCGCCCCTTCGAACCCCTCGGCCCGTAGCGCCAGCGCCGCCAGCCCGACACAATCCAGCCCGCCCGCCACGTCGCGCCCATGTAACCGTAACCGCGCGCCCACCGCCGCCCGCGCGGCAGCCACCGCCCGCGAGCCCGAATCCGGTGCCGCTTTCACCCGCCCGGATACCGCGTCAGCAGGTCGATCCCCGGCAGATACGGCTCCCCGCGAAAGTTCAGCGCGTTGCCGAACCGCCCCGCGCAGGTCGCCACGCTCTTGTCGCACCCCTCGATCAGCTCGACCCGCGCGCCAACGCCCGCGAACCGCGGTGCCCGCCGCAATGTCACCGTCGCCCCCTCGGACCGCGCCACCGTATCCTCGAGCCCCGAATTCTCGCCCGAAAACCACCGCAGCCGCCCGCCGCCATAGCCATTGGCCACCGCCTCCGCGCCATCGAGCGTCAACACCGCGCCATCGACACCGGTCACCAGCGCAAACCGCCGCCGCCCCGCCATCGCCACCCGGCACCGCGCATCGCCCAGCTCGGCGCGGCACTCGGGCGAAGTCTCCTCGACCACCGCGCGCTCGAGCCGCCCCGCCACCCCGCGCAATTCCGCGGTCAGCACGCCGCCTTTCGTCTCGACCGCCCCGATCGTCCCCTCGCCCAGCGAAACCCGCTCGCCCGGATCGGCCCAGTCCACGGCGAACAGCGACACGGACGCCCCATCCCAGCGCCCTGCCAGCAAATCCGCCTCCGAAATCGCCGAACTGCTCAGCGCGCCCGTAACATCCATGCTGTCCGCATCCAGCGCCGCGCTCCGCGTCACCGCGCTCGGGGTCATCCCCGGCGCCGCCCGATAGAGCAGCCCCTCGATGGCTAGGTCGCGGTCATGCGCGGTCAACCCCACCGCCACCCCATCCCGCCGCTCGACCCGCCAGCACAAGGTGACCGTGGTCAGTCCGCCATCCAGCCATCCCATCGCCGCCTCCAAATCAGAAGAAGAGAGATTTCACGCGAAGACGCAAAGACGCGAAGAAAAGAGAAAAAAGCCCGCCGCGAAGCGGCGGAAAGCGTCGCGAAAGACCGCCTGCACCGGCATGCGGGTCAAACATCTTCGCGCCTTCGCGTCTTCGCGCGAAAAATTCCTTCTTTTTAACTCTCGCGAACCTCAACCAACGGCACGCTCGCCGCCATCCCAGCCAGAAACGTCGATCGGCTCACGCTAAGCCTATCTTCGGCGAACCGTACCGGTACATCGAACAGGAACCCCGCAGTCACCACAACCCCATCGCCAGGCGCAACATCGAGCGTAACCACCCCGCCCGCACCGACCGAGAAATTGCCGGTCTCGACCCCATCCACCGCCACCCGGACACTCCCGGAAACCGGCCGCGTAATCCGCCGAATCACCGCGCCATACCGCTTGACCAGCGCAAACGCCCGAACCGCGCCGTCGCCAACCCCGATAACCTGATCGGTTACCGAAGCCACACCGCCGTCCCCCGAACTCCAGTCAAAAGGATCGCGCAGCCGGAACCCCCGCGCCGGCCCCATCCGCGCCCGGAAAAACCCCAGCAACGCCGCGATATCGGCCTCGCTGCGCACCCCCGGCCCGACATCGTACGAAGTCCGCGCCTCGGCCCAGTCGGCATTGCGCATCTCCTGCCCGCCAGCGCTGGTCACGATCGCCGTCGAAACCTCGGGCGCCACCTCCGCCTCACGCCCCAGCGCGATCGGGAACAGCACGTCGTCGAACGCGTCCACATCAGCCTCCCAATTTCCCGAAAAAGCGTCGAAATGCACGAAACCATCCCGCATCACCTGCGGCAGCGCCCACAGAAATACGCCCGCGACCCCCGAAGCCCGCGCTGCCTCCGCCGCCGCATCGATCCGCAGCCACTGCGCGCGATCCGCCGGCAGCAGCACGAAGCCGCTCAGATAATGGCGGTCCGCCGCCGCATACCCCAGTCGCGCCTCCGCCGCCGCAACCCCCGCAGCATTCGCCGCGGCATTGCCCGCGGTCACCCAGTCATAATCCTCGAGCTGCAGCACATCGAACGCCGGCGAAGCCCAGCCCAGCGGCATATTCGTCCGAACATTGCCCGCGACCGTCGGCAAATAGACCAGCAACAAGACCTGAGCCTCGGGCGCCGCCGACCGCACGGCATCCCGCAACGCCAGCGTGGAGTCCGCCAGCAACACCCCCGCCGCATCGAGCACCGCGTCGTCCGGGTCCGTCCCTGGATCCCCCAATACCACTCGCGCGGCATCGTCATAAACGCAAAGCCGCCCGTCGGCCCCGGTCCACCACCAAGGCTCGCCAATCTGAAACCGCACCGCCAGCCCGGCCGCCAGCGCGATCCCGACAAACGCCCCGGCCACGGTCCGCAAATACCCCATCGCCCCGTCATGCGCCGGCGACAGCAGACACGAAGGGGGGCTCCACCCGGTCAGCCCCGGCGACCCATCGAACGCGCGCTGCTTCCAATCCCCCCAGCAGTGCTGGTCGAGCAATTCGTACGAGAGCGACCAGATCACGTCATAGCCAAGCGCCCCAGCGCGCGCCGCGAAGTCGGCATGCCAAGCCGCGCAGGCGACATTCAGAACGCCCCCGCTCAGGCTGGCATAATAGCCATCCCCGCTCGCCTCGAGCCGCAAATAATGGCTCATGCCCACATAGTGCAGGATCGACCCGCGATACCCGAGCTGCAGCGCGTTGCGCAGCACCCGCGCCGGCGTCAGGTGATAGCAATCGTCATAGCCATTGGCGATCTGCAGCCCATGTTCGGGCACCACCACATCGCCGATCGCCAATACCGCGCATGGTCCCCCGCACGCGATCTCCGAAAGCTCGGCCCACCCCTCGACCGGCGCAGCCAAGGCCGCATCCACGCCCGTAAATCCCTCGGGCACCAGCGAAACGAACATCCGGTCGACATCCCCGGCAAACACCGGATCGGCCTCTCCCGGCAGCAGGAACCCGCCCTCCAGCGCCGCAAAGTCGAGGCTGACAACTGCGTCCTCCGCCTCCCCCTCGGCATAGTTCCAAAGCCGCACGTACCAGGCCCGCGCCGCCCCGCCGGCATCGCGCCCCTCGATCGTCAGCACCGGCCCATTCACCGCATCCAGCGCCAAAACCCCGCCCGAACGCCACCGGAACCGCAACCGGCACCCCCGGAAATCCCGGCTCGTCGCGTACGAAAGCAAAGGATGATCCCACCGGTCCTCCGCCTCCCAGATCAGCCCCGCCAACTGGTCCGCGCGATAGAACACCGCGTCCACCCGCAGCGCGTCGGGCGCGATCGTCACCACCGAAGCCATCATCGGCCGCGGGAAATTGACCGTCCAGAATCGCGGATCGAACCGCGAGACCACACCCCCGATCTGTCCCCGCCGCTGCGAAGCAAGCCACCAGCCCATCTTCTGTCCCTTTCGCTTGCTTGCGCGGGTCCGCCTGGCCTAGCCTCGCCCGTAAAGGAGCCGCATATGCGCCTGCCCAGCTTCCGCCTGCCCAAGCCGCATGCTTCCGCCATTTACTGCTCGGCCACCCCGCTGTTCGATTTCGCGCTGGCGCGTCAGCCCCTCGCCGACGGAACCTACCGCAGCATCGCCGACGGCGCCGCAATTGGCTTCGAACGGCACGATACCGCCTATCGCGTCCGCGGCGATGCTTCGCCGGAAACGGTCACGCTAATCCCCATTGCGTCGCGCCCCGACGCCTATGTGTTCAGCAATCCGACGATCACCGCTCTACCTTCTACGGCGCGCTCGCGGCAGAGCGAGACGGCTTCCGCCTCTTCTCACCCGAAGCCCTCCGCGACGAAGCCATCCGCAACGCCAAGTCCGAAGGTGCTGCGGTGATCGATGCGGGTTGCCTCTTCACAACCGGCGAGTCGCTGCTGGCGGCGCTTCTCCCGCTTATCGCCACGGCGCCCGCGCATAGCTGGAGCGCATACCACCGCGAGTGATCACTCTACGCCCGACAGTGCCGCCTTCACCGCTCGAGCCACCTGCCGGCTCGATTGCGCGAGCGCCCGCGGCGCATCCCCACCCTGCGCATGCACGGTAATCGCTACCCGAACCTCCCGAACGCCACCGCCGCCACCGGCAGCCGCCACGCTCCCCGCGCTGGCCGGCACGAACAATTCCGGCCCCCGCTCGCCAACCCAATAGGGCCGCCCGGGGCTCACCGGCCCTCCCGTCGCACGCCCGGGAGATCCGCCAAACAGCCCGCCGATCGCGACGGCAAGGCCGCCGCCGCCGAGCCCAAGCTCCTTCAGCCCGCCCTTGATCGCCGCCGCCGCAATCTCGTTCAGCACGCTCAGCGCCAGCGAACGCAGATCCTCGAACCCCAATTTGCCGGTCCGCACCGCCTTCAGCAGCGCGCCCTCGATCGCCCGCCCCGCGCGCGCCGCGCCCGCCTCCAGCGGCCCTTCCAGCCCGCCGCGCATTTCCGCCACGTCGCGCGCAAAGCCCGCGGTATCCGCGCGCACGCTGACGATCAGCCGCTCAATCTCTTCATCCATCGGGAAAAAGCTCCTTCAGCCGCGCCAGGTCGCTCGTCGTCAGCGCACCCGGCGCATCTCCGCGCAGCGCCCCTGCCAGCGCCCCCAATTCCGCCGGCGTGGCATTCCAGAAAACCTCGGGCGCCCACCCGAACGCCAGCCCCGCCACCCCCGCCAGCCGCGCCGCGGCCCCAGCGAAGTCCATTACCGCCCCGCCAATATCTGCCTGATCAGCATTTTGAGCGCCGGCGTAGCCGCGGCCAGCCCGCCCCGCGCCACCCCCTCGCCAAACGCCTCGCGCGTCAGCCCCTCGGGGCGCTCGCGCAGGCAATGCCAGAACAGCCCAACCATCTCGCCCAGCCCCAACCGGCCCCCCGCCGCCCGCTCGACCAGACCGAACAATGGCCCAATCTCCGCCTCCGCCGCGACCAGCGCGGAAAAGCTCGGCCGCAACACCAAAACCTCGCCCACCACCCGCAACTCCGCCTCGCCCCGCGCAGGGTTCGCCCCGCTCACGCCGACACCACCGCGCCAGAGCTCTCCAATGCCAGCGTGTACGTCCGCTCCCCATTGAAATCCCCGGCATAATCGAGCCGCGTGACCAGGAACCGCCCGGTCATCGTCGCCCCGCTCTCGAACGCCAGCCGGTAATCGTCGAGCACGCCGGAAAGCGCATTGCTCTTCACCCGAGCCTCCGCCGCCGACCCGGTAAACACTCCCGCGCCGCTCACCGAAACCGATCGCACCCCAGCCCCGGACAGCAGCTCCCGCCACCCGCCAGAATCCTTCGACGTGATCGTAACCCCCTCGCCATTGACGCTAAGCTGCGTCGTCCGCAGCCCCGCCACGGTGGTGAACGCCACCGGCGATCCCCCGTCTCCAACCTTCAGCAGGAACGCACTACCCTTCTCGGCTGCCATACTCTCTCTCCCTATCCGTCATCCCGGGTCAGCTCTCCCGGAGCATCCGCACCCGCCACTCGCTCATCGCCATCCAGCGGCCCTCGCCCTCGCGAACGATCCGGCTACGCGCGAGGACGAGCGTCACCACCCGCCATCCGCCGCCGACATCGCGCGGCATCGCCTCGATCGCCGCTTCCACCTCGCCCGCCAGCGCTCGCAGCCGCACCGGCCGCTCGCCGCCGTCGTACAGCACCACCGCCAGCACGCCCTCGCGCCCGGCCAAATCCTTGGTTCCCCAATTGCCGAGCACCGCCTCGCCGACCACCGCATAGGGCCGCGCGGCCCGCACCGGGGGCGCATCGAACACCGCGGTCACGACGTCGGCCACCCCTGCATGATCCGCCAGCGCATCCACCATCGCCGCCGAAAGCAACGCCTGCACGCTCATCGCACCGCTCCCGCTATCCAGCGCAGCTCCGGCTTGCGCCAAAGCCCGCGCCCAGAGACCACCACCCGCCCCGGCTCAGCCTCCGCAACCACGCCGGGCACTTCCCCCAGCCGCGCCGCCACTCGCGCCACCGCGCGTTCGGCCGCAGCCTCGCCCAGCGCCCGCCCGTGCGCTTCCAATTGCTCCATCACGCCGCGTGCTCCGAGGCGCGCAGCCGCAGCGTCCGCCACGGCCGCCAAAGCGCGCTCACCGCCGCCGGCGGCGCCGCATCCTTCTCGCGATGCTCGAACAGATGCGCGATCAGCAGCACCACGCCCAAAGCCAACGGCGGCGGCAGGTCGCCCCAACCCGCCGCCGCCCCGGCGCTCAGGGTAACGCGGACTCTGCCCTTAACCCCCGGCGCAATTACCCGCACCCAGCCATCGCCCGCCGCATCCAGGTCGATCGCATAAGCATCGCTCGCCAGCGCGAATGCCGCCCCGTCGGCGGACAGCCCCTCCACCGCGGTGATCGCCCCCACCGGCGTCGTCTTCAGCCGCTGCCACGCTCGCGACACCGGCAGCACGTCTTGCCATTCGCGCGCGATCCAAACGGTCCCGGTAAACGCCTCGCCGAGCGCGAGCGCACTCGCAGCCAGCGCATCGATCAGTCCGTCCTCGCCATCGCCCGCGATCCGCAAATGCGCCTTGGCGGCCGCGCGCGCATCCGCGATCGCCGCCCCGGGAAAGGGTGGTGCCAACATCGTCATTCCCCTGTTTGAGATTTGCTCAAGACCCTTGGGGTTTGATGGCCTTGGCCAAACCCGTTCGTGTCGAGCGAAGTCGAGACACCTTCCCCCCCCCACAGCTTCTCGACTTCGCTCAAGGCGAACGGACGAGGTGGAGAAAGCGAAATCGTTATGCGCTACGCCGCGCCGACTACCTGCATATACCCCAGCAGCGCGCCGTAGAGCGCCGCCTGCTCGCCCGCGCTCAGGCTCGATCCGATCGCGCACGCCGCGAACTGGTGCGCCGAGAAGTTGCCGTTGTTGTACACCCCCAGCGCCAGCGAAGCCGCGCTCGGCGCCGACGACGCCGTCGATGCGCTCGCCAGCAACGCCCCGTTCCGGTAGATCTGCACCGCATTGGCCGCCGATCGGTTGGCGGCGGTGAACCCGCTGCCATCCACCACCGAGCCCGCCGCGCTCGCCGAGGCCGACGCCTGGTTGACTCGCACTCCCGCCGCATCCGAAGCATTGCGCGGAATGATCACCACCCCCGTGGTGGTCGAAGTCCCCGCCACCGGCATCGCGCTTTGCGTCCCCGTCCGGTCCCACACCGCGAAGCACAGGCTGTCCTGCGCCCCCGCATTCGGCGCCCAGCCGGTATCGAGGTATGAGTTCGACCCGTTGCCCGCATAGCCGCGATCGGCCACGAACCCCGGCGCGTTGACCGCGCCCAGATCATAGGCCACCTGCACCCAGTTGAGCCGCGCCGCCTGGGCATCGTGCGCTGCCATCACGTGCAGCGCCACCAATTTGCCCCACACCCCCGAGGCCTTGAGCCCGCGCACCACCGCATCGATCGCCCGCCCGCGCGCCGCCGATGGCGCCACGCTCATCCGCGCGATCAGCGCCACCGCGCCCGGATCCAGCCCGCTGCTGCGCTCGGCGATCTCGGGGATAGAAAGCCCGAGCATCAGTAGAGCGCCAGCAGGTCGCCCGCGGTCGTCCCCGTCGCGCGAACATATTGCGCGCGAAACGGCAGCACCGTCCCGCTCGCGACATTCTTCCAAAGCTGGTCCGCGGAGCCATTGACGCCGCGCATCGTGATGCTCCCCCCGGTGCCGACGAACAGCGCCTTGGGAATGTCGGTCAGCGCAGTGGAATCATGCGGCGAAACCGCCACCGCCCGCGTCGCCGGCGCCGAAACCTGGTCGGCGCTATTCTGAAACTGGTCTGGCATTGGAGATCTCCTGGCCGCATCGCGGCCCTAAAAAAGAAGATAGATTTCACGCGGAGGCGCGGAGACGCGGAGAAAAAAGAAAGGGCGCAAAGCGCCCCTCTTCTCTCTCGAAAAATCTCCGCGCCTCCGCGCCTCGGCCGCGCAGCGGCCCCAAATCTAAAGTCTCAGCTCACCGAAAACTTCAGCAGCTTGATCGCCTCCGAGTTCGAAACCATGCCCCCCACCCGCTTGGTCGCGTAGAAGTGGACATAGGGCTTGTTCGAATAGGGATCGCGCAGGATCGCCGTCTCGCCGCGCTCGGCGATCAGATACCCCGCCTTGAAGTTGCCGAACGCGATCGACAGCGAATTTGCCGCCACATCCGGCATGTCCTCGGCCTCGACCACCGGATACCCCAGCAGCGTCGCCGGCTGCCCGACGCTAAGCGAAGGCGCCCACAAGAACTCGCCGTTCGAAGTCTTGAACTTGCGAATCCGCGCCAAAGTCGCCGAATTCATCACCCAGCTCGCCCCCTGCCGGTAAGGGCTGCGCAAAGTCTGCACCAGGTCGATGAGCTTCTCCTCGGGGTTCGCCGCAAACGCCCCCGACGCGCCGCTCGCGACATATTGCAGCTGCCCGAACGTCCGCGAAGCATCCCCCGAACTCGACAAGGTCGCCGCCAGAAACCCCTTCGGCTTGTTGGTGCCGTTGCCGCTGACGAACGCCGTCCCCTCGGCCTTGGCGAACTCCATCGCGATTTCGCCCGCCAGCCATTCCTCGACGTCGAACGCGGCATCGTCGAGCATCGTCTGGCTCGCCGCCGGATTGGCGTAGAGCTCGCCCATCGGCGGCGCGATCTCGTTGAACACCGGCGTATCGGTCTCCGCCCGCGCAGCCGTCTCGGCCGCCCAGCCCGAAGGCGTGCCGCCGCTGGTCACCAATTTGCGGTACCCCGCCGATCCCACCTTCACGACATTGGCGATCGCCCGGATCGGCGAGATGCTCTTCAGCACCGCATCGATCTGCGCATCCAGTTCCTCGGGCACCGCATAGCCGCCCGCCGCATCGCTGACCCCGGTAAACGCCTTCATCTCCACGCCGCCGCTTCCGGCACGCAAAAACCCCTCGAACGCCGCCCCGCCAGGCCGCCCGCCCGCCAGCATCGGCCGAACCGGCGGCAACCCCGCTTTCTCCACCGCCTCGAAGCTTGCCTCGAGTCCGTCATGCACGTTTTCCATCTCCACTTCCTCCACTCGCCAAAAACCAAAAAGGGACCACGCCGCCGGCGAAGCCCCATGTTGCTCAATCGAAAACCGCCTCTAAGCTGCGTCCCTAAGGGGGCGCGGCATGAGCAATTTCGAATTCTTCATGACCTTTTACGGCCTGCTGCTCGGCCTTGCCGTGGCGGAGCTGCTGGGCAGCTTCGCCAATCTGCTGCGCGAGCCGGTCCGGCCGAAGCTGGGCCTGCTCACCCCGCTGACCGGGGCGCTCTTCCTCGTCCAGATCATGACGACCTTCTTCGACGCCTTCAGCAAGCTGCGCGACGTCCACATCAACTTCGCCGGCCTCGCGCTGCCGACGCTGATCGGGCTGCTGTTCTTCTTCGGCGCGGTCATGGTCGTGCCCCGCCGCGCCGAGGATTGGCCCTCGCTCGATGACTATTTCTTCCGCCAGCGCCGGCTGACGATCGGCGTAATGATCGCCGCGTTGGTCGCGACGCTCGGGATCGAGCTTCCCCAGGTGATCGGCTTCGTCGCGCGCAGCGATTGGCCGCGCCTTACCTTCTACCTATGGGCGAACGTCCTGCTGCTCGCTGTGCAAGTCGTCCAGCTCGTCGCGCGGCGCCGCGCGCTCGTCGCCGCCGCTTTGATCTTCAACCTGGTATTCCTGATCTATCTTTACACCCCGCTCGCGTTCAATCCCTTCGGTTCGTCGGGCGGCACGAGCCCGTCCGGGTAGAGGATGGCGCTAGAGGGTGCGCCCCAATCCTTTCCCCCATTGCTCCCAAAAAACCCGGCCCTATGCTCGCGCACATGCCGCTGAACTTCGCCGATCTCGGCCTCTCTCCCGTCGCGCTCGATCTCGGCGGCCCGTTCCAGCTGCGCTGGTACGCGCTCAGCTATATCGCGATGCTCGGCCTCGGCTGGTGGTACCTGCGCAAATTGGTCGCCCAGCCCGGCGCGCCGATGTCGCGCGCCCATGCCGACGACCTGTTCGCCTATGCCGCGATCGGCGTCATCGCCGGCGGCCGCATCGGCTATTGCCTCTTCTACCAGCCCGAGATCTGGCTGACCCCGTGGCGCGTCCTCGAAATCTGGAAAGGCGGCATGTCGCTCCACGGCGGCCTGATCGGCGTATTGCTCGCCCTCTGGCTGTTCGCGAAACGCAACGGCCTCGAACTGCTCCGCGTCTATGATTACGTCGCCTGCGCCACCCCGTTCGGCCTGTTCCTCGTCCGCCTCGCCAATTTCGCCAATGGCGAGCTCTGGGGCCGCCCGTCGAACCTGCCCTGGGCGATGATCTTCCCCGGCAGCGGCGACGGCATCCCCCGCCACCCCAGCCAGCTCTACGAGGCGTTCCTCGAAGGCGGCCTCGCGATGCTGGTCCTGGCCTATATGTTCTGGCGCACCGACGCCCGCTACCGCCCCGGCCGCCTCGTCGGCACCGGGCTGTTGCTGTACGGCGCCACCCGTTTCGCCCTCGAATTCACCCGCCAGCCCGATGCCGGCCTCGAGCATCTCTGGTGGGGCCTCACCATGGGCCAAACGCTCTGCGTGCCAATGGTAGCCGCCGGCGCCTGGCTGCTGTGGCGCTCGGCCAAGCCGATTCCCGCGACCACATAACCCCCCCCTCTTCCCTCTCCCCTTGTGGGAGAGGGTTGCGCAGACTTAGTCCGCGCTTCTTCAGCGCGGGCTTAGTCGAAGCTGGGTGAGGGGTCGCGGCGCACTTGCGCCGCTCGGCGCCAAAGCGCCGACCAAGCCAACCCGCCCGCACCCGCATCGGCGAAACCCCGTTGCGCGTTGAAAAACCCTGTTTAAGCTGCCCCCCCGGGGGCCGCCGCATGTCTCAGTTCGAATTCTTCATGACCTTCTACAGCCTTTTGCTCGGCCTCGCGGTCGCCGAGCTGCTGCTAGGCTTCGCCAATCTCCTGCGCCACCGCTCCCGGCCGAAGCTCGGGCTGCTCACCCCTTTGCTCGGCGCGCTCGTCTTCCTCCAGCTGATGGCGACCTTCATCGATGCCTGGGGCCGCCTCCAGGGCGTTGCCCTGACGATGGACGGCCTCGCTTTGCCCACCGCGATCGGCGTGCTGCTGTTCTTCGTCAGCGTGATCGTGGTGCCGCGCGATCCCGCCGAATGGACCAATCTCGACGAATATTTCCGCGCCAACCGCCGCTGGGCGTTCGGCCTGCTGATCGCCGCCAACCTTCTCGTGCTCGGCTATGAAGTGCCGAACGTCTCGCGCGCGCAACTCCCGACCTATATTCTGATCAACGTCTCGGCCTTCTCCGCATTGGGCGGCGCGATGCTGCTGCGCCCGCGCCCGGCCATCGCCGCCTGCATCGGCACGCTCATCCTGATGTACCTCTATGTCTACAGCGGCTTTTCGGCCAAGCTGTTCGCCTAGCGTATGACTCCCTTCGAATTCTTCATGACCTTCTACGGCCTGCTGCTCGGCCTCGGCACCGCCGAGCTGTTCGGCGGCTTCGCCAGCATCCTGCGCGAGCGGAATCCGCCGCGGCTCGGGATCATCCTGCCGTTGGTCGGCGTCATCGCGCTGATCGAGATCATGGCCACCTTCATCGATGCCTGGACGTCGCTGCGGGGCATCGGGATCAACATGCCGCAATTCGCGGTGCCGATGCTGGTCGGCCTCGTCTATTTCGTGCTCGCCGTCGTCATGGTCCCGCGCCATCTCGACGACTGGCCCGATCTCGACAGCTATTTCGATCGCCGCCGTCCTTGGATCGTCGGCCTGCTGCTGGCCGCCAACCTGTTGCTGATGATCACCGAGGTCACCGCGATGGTGCAGGGCCAGCGCCCATCCGACCCTGCGACGCTGACCGCTTATGCCCTGCGCAATAGCTGGCTGTTCGCCAGCTACTGCGCGCTCCTGCTCTCGCGGCGGCGCTGGCTCGATTATGCCGCCGCCGCCTCGGTCCTGACCTTTTATTTCGTCAGCTACGTCGTGGGCTGGTTTTTCGCCTGATCCGCCACCGCATGCACCCGCGCCAGCGGCTGCATCGGCGAGGCCACCAGGCTCACCTCCTGCAGCTCCAGCGCCAGCAATTCCCGGTACCGCCCCGGCCGCGCCACCCGCACCCGATAGCCGAACGAAAGCCCGCTGACCGCGCCCGCCGCCACCGCCGCAGCCAGCCGCGGCTCGCTGACCGACCCGATCACCCGCAGCCCGCGGCTATCCTCCCCCAGCCACGCGATCTCGCCCACCGGCGCGCCGCCGTGCTGCCACAGCAACGGCACCGGCCCGCGCACCCTAAACGCGCCCTTGCGGACGACATCCCCGCCACGATCCGGCGCATCGAACACCGAGGCATAGCCGGCGAACCGGGTCACTTCACCCACCCCGAAAACCCCATCTTCACCGCCACCCCGACCAGCACCAGAGCCAGCAGCATCCGCACCACCCACTGAATCCCCGCCTTCAGCGCCGACCGTTTCGCATCGCGCCAGGCCGCCAGCAGCTCGCGCAGCTCCGCCATGTCCTTGCCCGCGCCCGCATCCTCCAGCCCCAGCCGCGCCAGCGCCCGCGCCGCGCCCAATTCCCCCGCCTCCTCGGCAATCGCCCGCAGGGTCGCCAGATCCGCGCCCTCGCCCGCCGCCTGCCCGATCAGCCGCGCCAGCAGCACGCCATCCGCGTTATTGGCGCTCACGACCCCAACCCCAGCATCGCCCGTTTCTCCTCCGGCGAAAGGAAATCCGCCCCGCTAACCTGCCGCCACAGCCGCTCGCGATCCTCGCTGAGCGCGGTCACCCCATCCAGGTTCACCGCCAGCGAAGCGCCCGGAAACCAGCCGCCCAGCGCCTGGCAGATCCCGCCCAAAATCTTGTCCGCCAGCGGCAATATCGCCAGCCGCCACAGCGCCCGGTTCGCCTCGCGGTAATTGGCGTAGGCGGCATCGCCCGGCAGCCCCAGCAGCATCGGCGGCACGCCGAACGCGAGCGCGATCTCGCGCGCCGCCCCCGCCTTCAGCCCCACGAAGTCCATGTCCGCTGGCGTCAGGCTCATCGCCTGCCACCTGAGGCCGCCCTCGAGCAGCATCGGCCGCCCGGCGTTGGCCGCGCCCGCGAACCCCGCCTCGATCTCCGCCTGCAGCCGCGCGAACTGGTCCGGCGCCATCACCGCGCCGTCGCCCGGGTCGTAGACCAGCGCCCCGCTCGGCCGCGCCGCATTGTCGAGCAGCGCCTTGTTCCAGCGCGCCGCGGCATTGTGCACCGCCACCGCGCCCGCCGCCGCGCCCAGGCACCCCAGCCCGTAATGATCATCCACCGGGTGAAACGCCTTGATATGCGCCACCCCCGGCCGCGGGCCATCGGCGGCAAGCCGCAACACTTGCGCGCCGACGCGATAGCTATACCCCGCCGGCCAGCCGCTCGCATCGGCCTCCACGCGCACCCGCTCGGGCCGCAGCGCGAACAACTCCGCCACCGCCCCGTCCGTGTCGGTCAATATCTGCACATAGGCATTGCCATGCAGCAGCAATTGCGCCGCGACCGTCTCGAGCAGCCCCTGCCCCCCCGAGCGCGCCGAGACCAAAGCCGCCAGCGCCGGATCGGACGCCAGCAACGGCGCCCCGCCCACGCCCTCGCTGACCAGTTTCACCGCCCGCTGCGCCACCGGATTGCCTAGATAGGCCTCGCGCACCTGCGCCTCATACGACCGCGGCCACTCCCCGATCGCCGCGACGCTCCCGCCACGCGACAACGCCGGACGCGACTCCTCGCGCCCGGCCTTCCTGCCGAACCATTTCATGATCGTCTCCATGTAGAAGAAGAGAGATTGTTCGCGCAGAGGCGCAGAGGCGCCGAGAGCGCAGAGAGCGCAGAGGCGCTCCCCTCCGCGAAGCGGCTCGCATACCACCGCATCCAAAAAGGCTGTCGCTGACGCGGCTACGAAACGCCACCGCGCACGAACCGCCTCAGCGCTCTCTGCGCCTCTGCGCGAACAAATCTCTTCTGCTTCGCGCCTTCGCGCCTTCGCGTGAATCAAACTTCTTCTTCGTCGCGCCGTAGCGTCGTAGCGCGAACCCTAAACCTTCCGTCCGAACCAGATCACATGCCGAGGCCCCTTGCCGTTCGACCGCGCCCGAACCGCAACCTCCTCCACCGCAAATCCGCCCTCGCGCATTCGCCGCGCGAACTTCGCATCGGGCCCCGCCGACCACACCGCCAGCACGCCCCCGGCCCGCAACGCCCCCCCGCGCCGCCTCGAGCCCCCGCTCCGAATAGAGCCGGTCGTTCGCCAGCCGCGTCAGCCCGTCCGGCCCATTGTCGACGTCGAGCAAAATCGCGTCATACGCCCCCCGCGCCCGCCCGATCATCGCCGCGACATCGCCGATCTCCACCGTCACCCGCGGATCGTCCAGGCACCCCGCGGTCAAATCCGCCATCGGCCCGCGCGCCCAGTCGATGATCTTGGGCACCAATTCGCCCACCACCAGCTCGGCATGCTCGTCCGCCACGTCCAAGGCCGCGCGCAGCGTGAACCCCATTCCATAGCCGCCAATCAGCACCCGCGGCGCGTCGACCGTCAGCCGCGCGAAGGTCATCACCGCCAGCGCTTCCTCGGATCCGCTCATCCGGCTGTTCATCAATTCGTTGCGATCGAGCACGATCATGTGATCCGCCCCCCGCCGAAACAGCCGCAGCGGCTCGCCCCCCGGCACCTCGGCGATATCGATCAGTTCGCGTGGGGTCATGGTGCGCTCCGCTGCATCTTCGCGCGGCTACACCATCCCCGTCGCGCTTGCCACGTCTCGCGAAATACCCAAGGACAGCAATACGATGATCGCCGCCCTCCTGCTCGCCATTCCCCTGCCGCAAACCGCCGAAGCCCCGCGCTGCGGCCCGCCGCCGCGCGGCAGCCGCGCCTGGGTAGCGCCAGGCGACTATCCCGAGGCCGCCCGCCGCGAGCATATGCGCGGCAACACCATCGTCGATCTCGACGTTTCGACACAGGGTTGCCCGGTCGCGTGCCGGATCGTGAAATCCTCGGGCTATGCGCTTCTCGACGATACCAGCTGCACGCTCCTGCTGGCGCGCGCCCGCTTCAGCTTCACTCCCGAAGAACTGGCCCGCGCGAAAAACCCCGTGACTGTGCGCAAGACAGTGATGTGGGCGGAGCCGTGAGAGCCCTGGCGCTACTGCCTGCTTCTTAGCCCTCTCCCGCCTTCGCGGGAGAGGTGTCGCCAATTTTGCAGCGTCGCATTTGCAATCGACATAATTGCCCAAAAGCATCGGGCCGGGAGCACCTCGCCGTGCTCCGGCCCGTGTCCGACCCCGTGGGACCGACTCGCAATTCTTCAGCGTGCCAATATGTGCCAGATTACCGTGACGATGTCAAGCATAAAGTGCCATATGGGTTCAAGGCACGCAAATCCGCTATCCGACGCGGCGCCCCGAAACCAACTGCACGACGAACACGATCAGCGCGATCACCAGCAGCAGATGGATCAGCCCGGCGCCGATGTTCAGCGAAAAGCCCAGCAGCCACAGCACGACCAGCACGACGATTACGGTCCAAAGCATCGATCCAACTCCCTGTTGTTCGCCCCGCGGCAGAATCGGAACGCACGCATAACGAAGCCGGACGGCGAGCGTTCCCCGCCCCCGGAAATGGGTGACCCTGTGTTAAAAGCGACCGCGCTCCGGCGAAGGCCGGAGCGTTGGCCGCCGGAGCGGCAAGCCCGCCAAGGCTCCGGCCTCCGCCGGAGCACGGCCCCTGTAACCCGCGGCCAGTCCGCACCGGCTTGCGCCTGCAGCCCCGCGCAGATAGCGTGCGGCCCAGGGGAGAATTACCATAATGCTGTTGCTGACCGCCGCGCTGGCCATGACTGGCGCCTTGACCGCCGCGCAGGACGCCCGCCCGCCGATCGCCGCCTGCACGCCGTCCGCCCGGGTCTGGGTGCAGGCCGGCGAGGACTGGCTCCCTGGCACGCTCACCGGCGCCAGCCCCGGCGCGGGCAAATGCGCCGTCCTCCTCGACGATCACCTCCGCGCCGGCCCACAGCCCGCCGAAATGGCCTATATGACCGCCGACAAGGCGCCGCCTGCTCCCTCCGCGCGGATGCTCGAGCTCGGCCGCGTCCGCGATGCCGACCCCGCCCGCCAGCGCGAGATGCGTGGCCTCGCCGAGCAGACCCACGCCAATGCGCGGATCTACCTCAGCCATTATCTGCTGACGGTGAACGATTCGCTGATCGTCTCCAGGATCTGCAACGCCGATCCGCGCGGCGCGCTCTGCCATAAAGCCAACGGCCAGTTCCACAATGGCGTTACCGCCAACAACGTCGTGATCGACGAGCGCAACCGCAAGGCCGAAGCCGAGGAACGCGCCGCCCGCGCCAATTCGGAGCCGGTGAACAGCGGTTTCTACACCAAGGGCGCCGGCAGCGTGAACGGCAGCACGCCCTACACGCCCAGCTCGGGCGCCACCACCAGCAGCACCCCGGTCAAGGTCCAGTCCGAATCCGAAATCCGCAAGGGCCAGGCCGCCTGCCGCGCCGGCAGCGGCCCGTGCTGAGCGGGCGCTAACCCCATCCGACCCGTGCTCCGGCGAAGGCCGGAGCGCCGGCCGCAAGCGATAATTCCGCGGGCACTACCCTAATCCAGATCGTTCGTGTCGAGCGAAGTCGAGACACCATTCCAGCCGCAGCTTCTCGACTTCGCTCGAAGCGAACGGGGGGAAGTCCTGTCCCTCCCCCCGTGCGGATTTCGCCCAGCGGCACCTTCAGGCATGGAAACCCAAAGGAATTCCATTGCCCCTCCCCCGCGGCAAAAGACGCGCCCACGCCCGGCGCCGGGCCTGATGTTCGCCACCGAAGCCGAACGCCTCCGCGAAATCCTCCTCGCCCAGACGGCATTTCGCCCCTGCTCAACCTGGGCGCCTCGACCGGCCATTTCCGCCACGTCGCCCGCCCGCATATCCAGGCCCATCTGCTCGATCCGCTCGACCAGGCCGGGGTCGCGGTCTACCATTCGGACCTCAAAGCCGCCGACGGCGTCGATCTCGCCGGCGACATCCTCGATCCCGCCATGCTGGCGCAGCTCCAGGCGATGACCTTCGGCTGCGTGCTCCGCTCGAACTGCTCGAGCATGTGCCGGACCGTGCCGCGGTGATCGCCGCCTGCGAGGACATCGCCGGCCCCGGCGGCCTGATCCTCGTCACCGTGCCGCGCAGCTACCCCTACCACGCCGACCCGCTCGACACCGGCTACCGCCCGCGGCCCGCGGCCCTCGCCGCCGCCTTCCGCCGCTCGGACGTCCTCCTCACCGGCCTGGTCGAGGACCAGACCTACGCCGAGCATCTGTGCTCGCAGGGCATTCCCGTCTGGAAAGCGGCGGCCCTGACCCTGGTCTGGATGCTGATCTTCCCGCTGCGCCCCACAAGCGCCCGCGCCCGCCTCAGCCGCTGGCGGTGGTACGCCCGCCGCTACCGGGTCGCGGTCGCGCTGGTGCGGGTGCGACCAGCCTAAACGGGGCGCCGCCTTCTTTTTTTCTTGGCGTATCTGTCTTTTACAAACCCAAGGAGAAAAACAGTGACAGAACAACACATTACGGACGAACTGGCGAAGATCAGCGCTCGCCTTGCTGGTTACCCCGATCCGTTCGAGCACGCGGGGCTGTACGCGGCCCAGCAAGCCCTCAACTGGGCCGCGCAACCTGAAGCGTTCAAGTCGCCTTATGCGCTTGTCACCCGCGACACTGAGACAGGTTCAAAAGATTGTTAGGGGGAAAGCTGTCTGCGAGGGTTGTCAGATACCACCGCTTTGATGTCGCATGTTGCCTAACGACGACCAGCACGACGTTGCCGCCAACCATGACGTAGAAGATATGGCCACCGTTTATCATGTTGATGATGGTGTCGATCCCGAACCACCACGGGCTTGGCACGGTTCCGCCCAATCCTTGGATACGGCGGTCGGCATCGAAGTCATCAGGCGTGTGGCATTCAACTCTATAGGTTGTCATCGCGGCAAAATCCCTTGTTGGGATGAAGCAACCGCCTTGACCTATCGCACGATTGGGAACAGGATTCCCGTCGCGAGAAAACGCTAGTCCGCTGGCGATTGCATGATCGTAGCGGATGATCGAGCCGGGGCCTGCCAGCCCCGGCTTTTTCATGTCGGCGCGTTCCCTACCTGTTCACCGCCAGCAGAGTCTATGCTGCGAGAGCGGCCCGTAACGATTCTGTTAAGCATAGTTGCCCGAAAACATCGCAGAGGCATGTAGATATAAAGATGTCTTTATGTAGCTGGCCGATGCCACCAAATCGGAGCAAATCCCACGTTGCTAACTTGCGCATCGGCAGTAGGTTTTTCTGGCGCTTGAGAACGCCGGAAGGCTCGGGGAAACCCGGGCCTTCTTGCTTTTACCGCTTGGCGCGACGCCGCTCTAGCTCGGCGACAAGCCCATGGGCGGCTCTAGAAATCGGGTCTAGCGGGTTCGCGGTGCAGTATTGGTCGATCCAAGCCAGTAGGCTGGTGGCAGAGGTGCCCGCCCCAAGGTGAGTATCTATGCCCACTGCGTACCGATTTCGCCCTGAAACATAGCCCAAGACCCACCCCTGTAGTGTCTGCCCGCGACGGTTCGGGTCCTTCCGCTCGGCGGTCCAATCGCCGCAGCTATCGTTGCCGGGGAAGCCGTAATACTGCCACTGTTGTGCGGGCGATGCAGCCAGCGCGAGCGCCAAGAGAATCACTCCGGCTTCTCCACCGGCTTATGCTTCACCAGCTTCCCCACGCGCTCCTTGAAGCGCTCGGGGTCGTCGTCCGTCTCTAGCTCGCGCGCGGCGGCTTTGAATTTGTCCAACTGGGTTGGTTCTGCCTCTGGCATTTGCGAATTCCTCATCGTTCCGTTATATACGGAAAAGGCCCGGCACCTCAAAAGGGTGCCGGGCTGGGAGTTACGGATGATCGCCGCTCTTTGAGCGGTCTGGCTCCCCCTACGGGGCTGTGAGGTTGGCAGGTGTCTAGACCTGTTTCCCCCAGAGTCCCACACTAGCTAGTGCTGCGTGGTGGTGGCCTCATTGACCTCACCCCCTTCCTGGCTAGAGGGAAACAGCGGAGCGGGGCCTTCTCCGTTCGCACCAGAGCTAGGCTCCGCTCCGTTTCCAGCATCCTTCAAAGTCCAGCCTGCGCGACCGTGACCCTTGAAGGTTTCAGGGTGGCGAGAAAGCAGCGACGACAGGTTGTTCATTCCACCTGCCAAGCTCACGCCATTCTCTTCCAGCATGTCGTACAGATCGCGCGTGCGGACGGGCATTGCATGCCCTTCGAGCGCCTTCTTGCTGAGTTCATAGGCCTTGGCTCGGCCGGGCGAGAGGTTGCGTTTTACCTCTCCGCGCTTGAGCGTGACATGCGGAACCCCGGAGGCGAACAGACCGCCCTCTGACGCACTCATATAGGCGTCACGAGCAGTCTGGAGCTGCGTCAGCAGCGCAAAGCGGGGATTCCCCCGCAATTCATTCTCCAGTTCATCGATCGCGACGTTAAGCGCCGCAAGCGCATCTTGTGCCATGTTCATTCTCCGTTCGCGCCAGCACACATACTGTCCCACCACACGTGGCGCAACCGTGAATCGGATCGTGACACGAAAATGATTTAAGCGTGTGGCGTTGCGGTGGAATCAGAGAATTGAGCGGTGGGGCTTCGTACGCCAGCGCGAGCGGCTACGCTTCCCCTCGCTTCGCTCAACCTTAAGCGTTGAGGTCAGGCCTTGCGTAAGTGAGCCGCTTGCCAACGATGCCCTTGAGGCTGACAATCGCGCGGGCGCGGTCATCAACGCCGTTCGCGATGCGGTTGTTATACCGGAACTCGAACTCAGCCAGATAGCGGTGGAGGTGCTGCTCGCCACAGTGCTGATAAACGCCCTTCATGCCGCGCTTGAAAATCGAGAAAGCGCCTTCGACGGTGTTGGTATGGATCGTGCGATCCTTCAAATCCACGTACTGGCGAGCGCCGTGGAGGGTGGTGCCATGCTCGGCGAACTCCTTGCCGATCTTTTTGTACATGCGGGCTTCGTCCGTCATCAAACGGGCTTCGCGGCTGATGTTGGCTAGAACGATCGGGTGCACTGCATCGGCGCGGAACTTGTCGAACGTGAACGTGCGCATGGTGCCGGTCGTGCGATCCACCAGCGCCAGCACGCCGAACTTGTGGGCGTGACCGGCGCGAGCCTTGGGAACGTCGCGCTTTTGGCCGAAATAGGTTTCATCAACCTCCACCGCGCCGCCGTTCGAACCGAACGGGGTAAGATCGCCCGAGCGCATCGCTTCGCGGATACGGTGGGCGAGGAACCACGCGCTCTTGTACTGGACTTCCAGCACGCGGCTTAGCTGGTGCGAGGAAATGCCCTTCTTGCTGGACACCATGAGGTGAACGGCTTGCAGCATCTTGTGGAGCGGCATGCGGGCATGTTCGAACACCGTGCCAACCTTGACGGTGAACTGCGCGCGGCACTCACCGCACTTCTTGAGGCCGTGGCGAACAACGCCCTCAGGATGCTTCACGCTCGGCTTGGACCGCACGCCAGCCAGATCGTACACCCGACCGCCGACCGTACCGCAGTGCGGGCACGTCACCCCACCAGCCCAGACAATGCCCTCAAGGAAGGCGAAAGCCTTGGCTTCGTCGTGAAAGTGCGGGGAAGAAAGAACCGACATGGTGAAGTGCTCCGTTGATAGGAGACACCTACACCATGCCTATGGGTTTGTAAACTACATAAACGCGTTTTTCTTCCCTCGCCCCTGCTCGCAGGGGAGAGGGTTGCGCAGACTTAGTCCGCGCTCCTTCAGCGCGGGCTTAGTCGGAGCTGGGAGGGAGTGACAGGTCGATCACGCCCCGGCATGATCTGAAAGCTACGGGGCAGCTTTCACCTGTCGCTCGATTGCCTTTGCAATCGCGCGGCGCAAAGCGCCGCTGAGTTGCTGCGATCATTGCGATCAATGCCAGGAGAACCACATGCTCCGGTCCCAAGTTGCCGGCCTGCTCGTCCGCGACGACCGGATATTGCTGTGCCTCAGAAGCGCGACGCGCGCTTATTATCCTGCCGTGTGGGATTTTCCGGGCGGCCACGTCGAGCCCGGCGAAACCGGCGCAGCCGCGCTGCGAAGGGAGTTGGAGGAGGAGCTTGGCATCGTCGTGCCCGAGCACCCGGGTCCGCCGCTCGCGCATATCGTGAATCCGGTGCTCGGATTCGACTTGAAGCTGTGGGTCGTCCGCGACTGGCGGGGCAATCCGGAAAACCTACGCCCGGACGAGCACGATGCCATTGCATGGCTGTCGCCCGATGAAGCCGCACCACTGCCGCTGGCCCATCCGGAATATGGCGCGCTTATCGGGCAAGCACTCGCCCGAACCTAGGCGCGCAGCCCGTCGTACAGCCCCTCGAGCCGCGAAATCTGCCCCGCAGCGTCGAACCGTTCCGCCATCAAGGCCCGCCCGGCAGCCCCCATCCGCGCGCGCAATTCGGCGGACCCCAGCAAGTCCCCCAGCCGCGCCGCCAGCCCGGCGACATTCCCCTCGGGCACGACAAAGCCGGTACGCCCGTCCAGCACCGCCTCGGGAATCCCGCTATGCAAAGTCCCCACCACCGGCAGCCCAGAGGCCGCGCCCTCGACGATCACCGTCGGCAGCCCCTCGGCATCGCCATCGCGCGCGGTAATGCTCGGCACCGCGAGGACGGCCGCGCGCCGCATCCATTCGCCTACCGGCTGGAACCCGGCAAAATCCACCGCGGCGCCCAGCGCAAGCTCCCCCGCCAGCGCCTCCAGCGAAGCCCGCAACGGCCCCTCGCCAACGATCACCAGCCGCGCCTCGGGAAACCCTTCTCGCACCCGCGCAAAAGCCCGCAGCAAATCCGCGGTGCCCTTCTTCTCGACCAGCCTGCCGACATGCAAAATCGTCCGCCCATCGCCGCCGTCCCCCACCGGAAACCGCGACAGATCGACGCCATTGTAATGCGTAACCACCCGCTCCGCCGGATAGCCGACCCCGATCGCCCGCGCCCGGATGGCGTCCGAAACGGCAAGAAACAAAGCCCCCTCGCGCGCCAGCCGCGCCCGCCCCAAGGCGTATCGCATCCACGATAGCCGCCCCGAGCCAAGCAAGGCCGCCTGCGACCGCGTCACGTCATAGCCATGCAGCGTCGTCACCAAAGGTACGCCAAGCGCCCGGGCCACCGGCAGCGCCAAAACCCCATCGGTCCCGAAATGCGCATGCACCAGCGCGGGGTCGAAAGCCCGTACCCGCCCCGCCAGCCCGCCGCCGTGCCCAGCCAGCTTCAGCGCCAGCCGCTCCCCCAGCCCGGCGATCATCACGCGCCCGTCCAGGCTCCTGGGCACATGCCCCTTGTCCTCCAGCCCCAGCATCAGCGGCTGGTACCGCACCAGCCCCGCCGCATGCCCCGATACGAAGGTCTCCGAGGCGTTGAACACCGGCGAGCGAAACACCGCGGCGACCGGCCGGCCATCGTCGATAAACAAGGATGGAACCGGCGCAATCATGCGTCTAGTCAGCCCAAACCGGGCCGCGAAGCAATCTAAACCGCCCCGCAGGAGTGCAATGAGTCAGGCGGCGTCGGCGGGAAGGGTGATATTGCGCGGCGCGCGGGCGACCGCGGGCGGCTTCGTCATCCGCTTCGGTGCGCGCATCGCCTTTCTCTATGTCGCCGCGCATCTGTTCGGCATCACTGCGTTCGGCGCCTATACGCTCGCGGTCGCCGCGGTCGAGCTCGCGGTCACCGTCGGCGGGCTCGGCAGCAAGCGCATCCTGTTCAAGCATCTCGAGGAGCAGGACGCCGAGCGCCCGCGCATCCATATCGTCCTCGATTCGGCGTTGCTGGTCAGCGCGGTCAGCGCGATCCTCGCCGCGCTGTTCCTGCTCACCGCGCTGGCCGCACCCGCGACCACGCTCTCCCCCGAAGTCGCGCTCGCGGTCGCCTTCCTCGCCCCGACCATCGCCGGCCAGTCGCTGCTCGACCTGTTCTGCGCCGCCACCCGCTGGACCCATGCGATCCGCTACGAAGTCCTCGCCCGCAGCATCATCGAGCCCTATGCCTCGCTGGCCTTCACCGTCGCCGCCTGGGCACTCGGTTATCGCGAGACCGGCCTGCTGATCGGCTATAGCGCCGGCACCTTCGTCGCTTTGGCCTACGCATTGCTCGGCGCGCACCGCTGCTTCCAGGGCTTCCGCCTGATCAGTTGGCGCCCGGCGCACATCACCACCAACCTCCGCGAAAGCGCCACCGCCACCTTCAACGACGTCCTCAGCGGCCTGTTCGGGCGGATCGATCTCTACCTCGTCGGCATCTTCCTCGGCGCAGCGCCCGCCGGCATCTACGGCATGGCCCGCCAGATCCGCACGCCCGTCCGCCAGGTCCGCCAGAGCTTCGACGGCCTGCTCAACCCGATCATCGCCAAAACCCTGGCGCTCAAGGGCCCCACCGAGACCGGCATCGCCACCGCCAGCGCCGCGCGGCTGATCCTCGCGGTCCAGCTGCCAATCCTGATCGCACTCGCCTTCGCCGGCATGCCTTTGCTCGCCTCTTTCGGCCCCGCCTTCCCGCCGGGTTACGCCGCGCTGCTGCTGCTGGCGGCGGCCGAAATGGTCCAGGGCGCGTTCGGCGTCAGCGACCTGATTCTCCTCTATCGCCGCCCGCTCGTGCAGATCAGCATCACCGCCGTCAGCATCGCGGTGAACCTCGCCGCCGGCGCGCTGCTGATCGCCCCGCTCGGCGTCACCGGCGCCGCGCTCTCGGTGCTGATCGGCGTCGCCGCGGGCGCCGTCATCCGCCGCCAGTCGCTCCGCTATTTCTTCCAGATCCGCATCCCGCTCCATTACAGCGCGCCCCCGGCGATCGCCGCGCTGATCGCCACCGCCGCCGCGTTCGCGGTGCAGGCGCTGATCGCGTCCAACAACCTTTGGCTGCACTACGGCCCGGCGCTGGTCATCGGCCTGCTGACCTACGCCGCGGTCCTGCAGGCATGGCTGCGCCTCACCCGCGACACGCTGTCGCTCGGCGATTTCCAGACGGGCACGGCGGCATGAGGCTCACCGATCCCACCGGCGCGCTCGCCACCGGCCTCGCTGCGATCCGCACCGAATTCCAGGTCCCCGGCGCCTTTCCCCAGCAAGTCCTCGCTGCCGCCTCCGAAACCGCCAGGCGCGCGCCCACCGAGCATGTCGACCGCACCGCGCTGAACTTCGTCACCCTCGACCCGGCCACCTCGACCGACCTCGACCAGGCCTTCGCGATCCAGACCGCCGGCGCGAACCTGATCCTGAACTACGCCATCGCCGACGTAGCCTGGTTCGTCCCCGACGACGGCGCGATCGACCGCGAAGCCTGGGCACGCGGCGAGACCCTCTACCTCCCCGACGGCAAGGCCAGCCTCTATCCCGCCGCGATCGGCGAGGCCGCCGCCAGCCTGCTCCCCGATGGCCCGCGCCCGGCGATCAACCTGATCGTCCGCATCGATCCCGACGGCAACGCGACCCTCGCCGGCGCCGAACGCGCGATCATCCGCAGCCGCGCCAAGCTCGCCTATGACGCGGTCCAGCCCGCCGATCTCCCCCCCGAATTTCCCGAGCTCGCCCGCCGCATCGCCGCCGCCGAGGCAAAGCGCGGCGCCGCCCGCGTCGATCCCCCCGAACAGGAAGTCGCGGCGCTCCCGGGCGGCGGCTACGAGCTCTTGTTCCGCCCGCGCCTGCCCTCCGAAGACAGCAACGCCGCCCTCTCGCTCGCCGCCAACCTCGCGGTGGCCCAGGCGCTGCAAGCCCACCGTACCGGCCTGTTCCGCGTCATGCCCGGCCCGGACAAGCCCGCGATCCAGCGCCTCCGGCACACCGCCCGGGCGCTGCGCCTGACCTGGAGCACCGGCGCCCCGCTCACCCAATTCGAGCGCACGCTCGACCCCGCCGATCCCCATCACGCCGCGATGATGCTCGCCATCCGCCGCGCCGGCCAGGGCGCCACCTACGCCCCCTATCAGGACGGCGTCGTCCCCTGGCACGCCGCCATGGCCGCGACCTACGCCCACGCCACCGCGCCGCTGCGCCGCCTCGCCGACCGCTACGTCCTGCGCGCCACCCTCGAAATCGCCAACGGCCGACCGGTCCCCGAAATGGTCACCCAAGCCTTCGCCCGCCTCCCCAAGGTCATGGCCCGCGCCGACGCCCTGGCCGGCCGCATCGAACGCGCGGTCCTCGATCTCGCCGAAACCGTCCTGCTCGCGGACAAGATCGGCCAGACCTTCCCGGCGATCGTCACCGACAGCGGCGAGTCCGGCGCCCGCATCCAGCTGCGCGACTTGCCCGTCATTGCGCGCCTTTCCGAGGATGCGGCCCCCGGCACGAAGCTCGATGTGCGGTTGCGCGCGATCGATCGCGCCCGCCGCGCGATCCGCTTTGATCGGGTCTAGCTTCCCGCGCGCCGGCCGATACGAAAACGGCCGCCTCGCGGATCGGAGGCGGCCGCTATCATTCCGTCCTGATGGCTCAGGCGTTGCGATCGCCGCCGCCCTGATTGCCCTCATTCACACCACCGAAGCCGCCGCCGGCGCCGGTCTGGCCGCCTTCGTCGATTTGGTCGGTTCCGTTCGCATTCGTCTCGCCGTCGGTACCGGTCCCGCCCTGCTGGCGATTCTGCTGGTTCTGCTGGCGATCGAAACCCTGCTGGCCTTCCTGATTCTGCTGCCCGCCGCGGTTCTGGTCGCCCGCGTTCTCGCCGCCCTGCATGTTCTGGTCCTGATTGCGATTTTCGTCGGCCATGGTCCATCTCCTAAATGCCGCCGGTGAATCCGGCGCGCGCCCGTATCGGGATGCAGGTTCAACGCGGCGCCGATCCGCAAGCTCCACTCCGTTCGTCGATTCTTCAATCATTTCATCCGGTTAGGTTGATGCAGGTTAGCCCGCGCCAGCTGCGTGCCGCGCCGCTTCCCACCCGGCAGGCGCGTCGCTAGTGTCCGGCCTAGGATCCGGGGAGAAACCGAATGACCGCCGCACGCCTCAACCTCGCGCTGCTCGCCGCCATCGCGTTCGCCGCCCCCGCCCAGGCCAGGCCCGAGCATTATTCCGCCACCATCACCCGCACCACGCAGGGCGTCCCCCATATCCGCGCCGCCAACATGGCCGGGCTCGGCTATGGCTCGGGCTATACCGCCGCCGAGGATAACGGCTGTGTCATCGCCGAGACCATCGTCACCGTCCGCGGCGAACGCTCGCGCTGGTTCGGCAGCCAGGAAAAAGTCACCGTCGGCTTTTCCGAGATCGCCAATCTCGAAAGCGATTTCTACCACCGCGTGATCGGCGAGCTCTCCCGCCTGGAGACCGCCTTCCGCGCCACCTCCGCCGATAACCGCGCGCTGCTCCGGGGCTTCACGGCCGGCTACAACCGCTTCCTCAAGGACCACCCCGATCGCTTTGCCGTCAGCTGCCGCGGCACCCCATGGCTGCGCGCGATGAACCACGAGGACCTGCTGCTCCTCGTCAACAGCGCGATGACCCAGGCCAGCTCCGCGCCGCTCGCCGCGATGATCGCCGGTGCCGCGCCCCCCGCCACCCGGGCCGCCGCCGCCGCGCCCGATGCCGCCGAACTCCGCCTCCCCGCCGCGCCGCCCGAGGCCCAGCTCGGCAGCAACGGCTGGGCGTTCGGCGCCGACACCACCGCCAATCGCCGCGGCCTTGTCGTCGGCAATCCCCATTTCCCCTGGAAAGGCCCCAACCGTTTCCGGCGGCTCCACCTGACCATCCCCGGCAAGCTCGACGTGATGGGCGCCGGGCTGGTCTTCTCGCCCTTCGTCGCGATCGGCTTTACCAGGGACGTCGCCTGGACCCACACTGTCACCACCGCGCAGCATTTCACTTTGTTCGAGCTCCAGCTCGACCCGAAGGACCCCACCGCCTATTTGATCGACGGCAAGTCCGAGCCGATGACGCGGGTGCCCGTAACCATCGCGGTGCGGGATGGCGCCCCGGTCACCCGCACGCTCTACGCCACCCGCTTCGGCCCCGCGGTCTCTGGCCCCGCGGCCGGGCTGATCTGGAACGGCAAGCGCGGCTATGCCCTGCGCGACGCCGATCAGGCCAACCAGCGCTCGGGCGATGCCTGGCTGGGCGTGGCCCGCGCCCGCAACGTCGTCCAGATCCGCGACGCCATCTCGGCCACGCTCGGCATCCCCTATGTCAACACCATCGCCGCCGACCGCGCCGGCAATGCGATGTACGCCGACATCACCGCCGTCCCGAACGTCTCCACCGCCAAATGGGAAGCCTGCGCGACCCCCGCCGGCCGCACCCCGATGGCGCGTGATGCCGGCATCACCATCCTAGACGGCGCCCGCGCGTCCTGCGACTGGGATGTCGACCCGGCTACTCCCGTCCCCGGACTGATGCCCGCCCGGGACATGGCCGTCCTCATCCGCCGCGACTGGGTCCAGAACAGCAACGACAGCTATTGGCTGTCGAACAGCCTCGCCCCCTTCGCCCGGCTTTCGCCGCTGCTCGGGTCGTGGGGCACCCGCCAGAATCTGCGCACCCGGTCGGGCATACGCGAAATCCTCGCCGCCACCGCCGCCGCCAGGATCGACGTGCCGCGCGTCGAAGCCGCCATTCTCGGCAACAAGGTTCATGCCGCCGAGCTGATCCTCCCCGATCTGCTCAAACTCTGCGCCACCCGCGCGTCGCTCGCCGGGCCCTGCGCGATCCTCGCCCGCTGGGACGGCAAGGCCGATACGGACAGCCGCGGCGCGCTGCTGTTCTTCGCCTTCTGGCGCAAGACGAGCGGCATCAAGGATTTCTGGGCGGTCCCGTTCGACGCCGGCGCGCCCGCCACCACGCCCAACACGCTGAACCCAGGCCCCGCGATCCTCGACGCGCTCCAGTCGGCGGTCGACGACCTGGCCAGGGCCGGCACCCCGCTGGACGCCCCGCTGGGCGCGATCCAGATCGCCCCCCGCAATGCCGAAAAGATCGCCATCCACGGCGGCCCCGGATCCGCCGGTGTGCTCAACGCGATGGCCAGCGCCGTCACGCCCGAGGGCCTCGTTCCCTATCACGGCTCGTCCTACATGCAGGTCGTCACCTTCGGCGATCGCGGCCCGATCGCCGAATCGATGCTCAGCTACGCGCAGTCGACCAACCCCGAATCGCCGCATTACGCGGACGGCACCCATGCCTTCTCCGAAAAGCGCTGGCTCAAGCTTCCCTTCACCCCGGCGGAAATCGCCGCCCAGCGCGAAGGCGGCGTGGTGACAATCCGCGAGTGAGCCGAACGCACGAACGGCCGGCAGCGCGCGCGCTACCGGCCGTCATTGCGTCCCGATCCCAGGCGGAATCAGAAGCTCCGCTTGGGATCGATCCCGCCGTTGGCCGGGGATTGATCGGCATTGGTCTGCGGATCGGCGGCACCCGCCGGCACATTCTTGCTGGTCGGCGCGGCGGGATCGACCGGCGCGCCTTCGCCCTGACGCTGGCGGTCGGTGCCGCCGGCGGTCTTGCCGGGCTTGTCCATATTCTGCTGTTGCATGGCATCCACTCCTCAAAGGCCGCGCGCAAATCGCCCGCACGGCATCCAAGTCATCACAACGCGCACCAAGGCTTCGCGCTCCCTGTGCCCTGCGAATATTCCCGATTATTTCTTGGGCTGTACTGGGCGGGACTCGCCCCAAATCGGTACGCGACTCTAGGACAAAGCCGAAACCGCCGCGTTCCACGCCGCCGCTTCTTCCTCGCGCCGCGCGATGACCACCGGCGCCTGCGCCACATCGCCCGCCACAACGATCGTCGCATCGTACAGGAAGGTCGCATTGCCCGAGATCGTCACCACCGCGCCATCCCCGGGCGAAGTCGCCGCCCCGCGCACCAGCCCGCCCTTGTTGAACACGACCACCTCGCGCCCGAACGGCACCCGCCCGGTCACCCCCGCGGCAAACACCGCGGACGCCATCGCGCTCCCGCAACTGTCGGTCAGCCCGACGCCGCGCTCGAAGGTCCGCACGTAGAGATCGCCGCCGCGCAATTCGGCGAACGAGACATTCACCCGCCCCGGGATCAGCGCCGGCCCGGCCTCGCACCACGCGCCAAGCGCGACCAGCTCCTCCTCGTCGATGCGGTCGACAAAGGTCACCAGATGCGGGTTGGGCATCGAAACCGCGGTGAACTCGCGCTTGCTCGGCAGTTCCGAAAGCGGCCCGGTCAGCCCGATATCGCGCCCCGCGGGCCCGACCCGGGTGCGCACCGTCACCACGCCCGGCGCCAGCGCGGCCTCACGCGCCACCTCGGCACTGCTGGTTTTCAGCCGCACCCGCGCAGCGTCCAGCCCGAGCAGCTCGAACCCCAGCCGCGCCACGCAGCGCAGGCCGTTCAGGCACGTCTCCGCCTCGGACCCGTCCGAGTTGAACATCCGCATCCCGAAATCGTGATCCTTGTCACCGGCGGTCAGCAGCAACAGCCCATCGCCGCCGACCGGCCCGTCGCGGTCGGCGAGCGCCCGCGCCACCCCGGCCCAGGCGGAATCGCTCAGGTCCTGCGCGCGCGCGTCGATCAGCGGGAAATCATTTCCCGATCCATGGCATTTGATGAAAGCGAGCTGCATCGGCCCCATTTAGGGAAGCAGCCGGCGTTACGCCACCTCGAGCACCGGCCCGCCCATCGCATCGACGATCGCCTGATCCTGCGCGATGATCGCCGCGAAGCTCGGGCGTGCGTGCATCGCCTTGATGTAGGCAGCGGTCTTGGGATGCGTCGTGGAATCGCAGCCCACGCTAATGCAGCCGAGCGTCGCCATCGGGCTGGCGATCGCAATGTCCGCCAGCGTCAGCCGGTCGTCGACCAGATAGCCGCTCGCAGGGATCACCCGCTCCAGATAGTCGAAGATCGGCGGCAGCAGATCGCGTACCGCCGCGTCGGCGGCGGCATGATCGGCCTCGATCTTCATCACCCGGGGCCGCACGAAGCGGTTGCCGAAGATCGCCCCGCCCGCCGCCATCATCAGCGTGTCGGCCAATTCGTCGAACCAGATCGTCCGCGCGCGGCTCTCGGGCGCCTCGGGAATTAGGTTCGGATCGGGATATTTGGCCTCGAGATAGGTGACGATCGCCGAGGAATCGGAGATCGAAAAGTCGCCGTCCTTGAACCCCGGCATCTTCCCGAACGGGCTCGCCGCCATGAAATCCGGGCCACCGCGCCCCATCCCCGCAGCCTGCAATTCCAGCGTCAGCCCCTTTTCCGCGCCGAACACCATCACCTTGCGCACATAGGGCGATAACGTCGATCCAAAGACGATCATGGCCGATCTCCTCTTCCCAAGTGAAGTTGCCGCGATCCTATCATATCAGTTGCAAACCGCAACGGGGTTTTGCGCGACAAAGCCATTCGCTTGTGCAAGCATCGCCGCGGTGTTCGAATTCCTGATCCTCCTCGCCTTGTTGCTTCTCGGCACGCCCGTGGTGGTCGCGGTGCTGCTGGCCAGCTCGCTCGCACGCCAGCGCCGGCGGATCGACGATCTCGAGCAATACAACCACGATCTCACCCGCCGGCTGTTCCGGCTCGAGCGGCGCTTCGAGGATACCCCGGAACCACTCGCCGCCGCCGCGACGCTGCCGCCCACGATAACCGCGCCGGTCGCGCGCCCTGAACCCGCGCCCGAACCCGAACCGGCCCCGCCGCCCCTCGGCGAGCCAGCCGAACCGCCCGCGCCGCGCCCCACACTCGAATCGCTGATTGCCGGTCGCCTGCCGATCTGGATCGGCGGCGCCGCGCTCGTCCTCGCGGGCTTCTTCCTCGTGCGCTATTCGATCGAGAATGGCCTGCTCGGGCCGCTCGCGCGCACCTTGCTCGCCACCGCTTTCGCCGCGGTCCTCATCGCCGGCAGCGAAGTCACCCGCCGCCTTCCCGCCACCCGCGACGACCCGCGCGTGGCGCAGGCGCTCGCCGGCGCGGGCACCGCCAGTTTCTACGCCACCCTCTATATGGCGGCGCAGATCTACCATCTGGTCTCCTCGCCCACCGCCTTCGTGCTGATGCTGTTCGTCACCGCGCTCGGCATGGCGCTGTCGCTCCGCCATGGCCCGCCCACCGCGGTGATGGCACTGGTCGGCGGGTTCGCGGCGCCATTGGTGGCGGGGTTCGACGCCGCGGGGATCGGGCCGTTGCTCGTCTATCTCGGCCTGTTCATCGCCGCATTGTTCGGCCTCGCCATCCATCGCGGCTGGGCGTGGCTCGCGCTCGCCGCGACGGCTGCGGGCTTCGCCTGGATCAACTTCCTGGTGGCGATGGTCTCGGGCGACCAGCTCGCCGCGGTCGGCGGCTTCATCCTGATCCTCGCAGTCGGCGCCAGCGCCGCGCTGCCCGCCACCGGCACGCGCCTGCCCTGGCTCCGCCTCGCGCCGCTCGTCGCCGGGCTGGTCCAGCTGATCGCGCTGGCCCCGGCGCTCGATTTCAGCCCGCTGGCGTGGAGCTTCTATCTGATCCTCGCCGCCGCATCTTTGTTCCTGTCGTGGCGCGACCGAATCTTCCTTCCCGGCGCGCTCGCCGCGCTGGCGCTGATGCTGGTCCTCGAAGTCCTCGGCTTCACCCTGCCCGATATGGTCGTTACCCCGTGGGCCGCCGTGGCCGCCACCGCGATCTTCGCGCTTCCCGGCCATCTGCTCGCCAGACGCGCACAGGCGTGGGGCGCGCTGGCGATCGGCGGCACCGCCGGACCGGTACTGATCGCTCACGCCTGCGGCGCGATCCTGCTCCCCGACACCGGCTGGGCCGCGCTCGAATTGCTTGCCGCCGCCGCCTGCGCCAGCCTCGCTTGGCGCACCCGCGCCGGCGAAGACTCGACCCTCCTCGTCGCCGCCACCGTCGCCACCGGCCTGCTCGCGGCAATCGCGCTGGGCATCCTCATGCCCCTCGCCTGGATCGCGCTCCCGCTCACCCTGGTGATGCTCGCGCTCGCCGGCTGGGCGCGCGTCGCCAAGGCCCCGGCGCTGTTCGCCCTGCCGATCTTCGCCCTCGCCGCCGCGCTGATGTTCGCCTACGCGCCACTCGCCGGCTGGCTGCAGGTCATCGGCGCCTCGCTCGCGGGCGACCCGCTCCCCTATCGCTACCTCCCGACCGCCGCCGTGGCGCTGCGCGAAGTCGCCATCCCCGTCGCCGCCGCCATCGCGCTATTGCTCCGCGATCCCCGCCAGTTCGGCCGCATCCGCCGCGAGGTCGAGGGCGTTGCCATCACCCTCGGCATCCTGATCGTCTACACAATTGCCAAGCAGATCCTCGCGATCGCCGCGCCGGAGCAATTCCTCGCCTGGGGCTTCGCCGAGCGCGCGATCCTCACCCAGCTCTGCTTCGCCGCCGGCTGGCTCCTGATCCGCCGTACCAGGCTGACCGCTATCGGCGGGGTGTTCCTCGGCCTCGGCCTGCTCCGCTTCGTCTGGCTAGACCTTTTCGTGTTCAACCCGTTGGCGATGGCGCAGTCGGTCGGCGCGCCGCCACTGGCGAACCTCGCCGTCGTCCATGTTGCGCTCACCGCCTTCTGGCTCCATCGGCTTCCGTCCAACCGGCTGTTTCGCCCCGATTCCCTCGCGCTGGCACTGGTGCTGCTCGCCACCCTGACCGCCGTCCGCCAGGCCGCGCACGGCACCCTGCTCACCGGCGGCGTCGGCAATGCCGAGAATATCGGCTATTCGGCGGCCCTGCTCGCGCTGGCCCTGGTCTGGATGTGGCGCGGCATCGCCACCGTCAGCAAAGTCCTGCGAGTCGCCGGCCTCGCCTTGCTCACCTTGGTCACCTTCAAGGTATTCCTGATCGACGCCGCCGCGCTCGACGGCATCCTGCGCATCCTCTCCTTCCTCGGCCTGGGGCTGGCCTTGATCGGCATCGGCTGGGCCTACAGCCGATTCGTGGGGAGGACCTCAGTCGTTCGTTGAGCGCTTGACCTTGTTGGGTAAATCCTTCCCCTTGGTCCGCCGCGACGGCAGCTGCACCGGGTTCTTCTTCTTCCACTGCGCCCAGGTCATCGGCCCCTCCGGCGTATCGATGATCGTGTCGTCGATGCTCATGCTTTGCCTCATTCCGCGCGACGGCTATCTATTTCAGGAACTTGCGCCTATATAGGCGGCGCTGACGTCGCATGCGACGGATATCGGGCCGCCTTGGCCACCCTATGTCCCTTTCTACGCCTCACGAAGCCGGGATGTGCCGCTGTTGGCGCATGCCCGTCATCATCGGACTAAGGAATCCCGATATGATCACCGGAACCGTAAAGTTTTTCAATGCCGACAAGGGCTATGGTTTTATCGCGCCTGAGGGCGGCGGGAACGACGCCTTCGTGCACATCTCGGCCGTCGAGCGTGCCGGCATGCGCACCCTCGATAAGGACCAGCGCGTCTCGTACGAGCTCGAGACCGACAACCGTGGCAAGACCTCGGCCGTCAATCTCCAGTCGGCGTAACAGCTGAAACGGGGGCGGCGGGTTCCTTATCGGAGCCCGCCGCCCTTCGCTTTTTTACGGGAAGGCCCCTTGCCATGTCGCGCGCACTCAATATCAAAGCCACCGAAGCCCATGTCCTCGCGACATGCGCCAAGCGGGGCGTGGCGATCAGCACGATCGAAACGCTGCATTCGGGCGGAACCCGGGTTGTGCTCAACAATGCGGATGATACTGCCACGATCAGCAAGGCCTATGGCTCGAAAGTAATCGCCGGTCCGGTGCTTCGCACGCCGACCCGGCTCAACCGACACTGATCTGGAGATTCTACGCGATATGGCAGGCTTCAAGCTTCCCACCTTCCAGGACCGCGCCGCAGCCGCGGCCGCCGCCAAGCAAAAGGCGATCGAGAAGCTGCGCGCCAAGCCCAGGCTCGACGACGCGACTTTGGCCGAGATGGCCGCCGCGCGCGAAGCCCGCGAGGCCGCCGAGGCCGAGAAGCGCGAGGCCAAGCGCCTCGCCCGCGAAGCCGCCCAGGCCGAAGCCGAAGCCGCCAAGCGCGCCGCCGCCGAAGCCGAAGCCGCCCGCCTCGCCGAGGAAGCCGCCAAGCCCGCGCTCACCGAAGCCCAGCGCAAGGCCGAACGCGACGCCCGCTATGCCGCCCGCAAGATGCGCAAGGGCAAGTAACCCTCAGCGGCGGGCCAGCCCCAACCAGAGTCTTGCGGCGGTGAACTGCCGCAGGACGACAGCATCCAGCGCCAGCATCAATGCCAGCGTCGCTCCGAACATCGGCATGTAGATCGCCAGCGCCGCGATTGCGCTCACCAGCCCCCAGCCGAAGCGCGGCCGGGTAAGCGGGATCGGCGCGCCGAGCAGCCCGCTCGGACGCCGCCGCCACCACATCACCGCGCCCGATACCGCCAGCGTGACCAGCAGCAGCGCGGTCACCGTGCCGAGCAACTGGTTGGCGAGCCCGAACAGCGCGCCTTCGTGGGCGGCGATGCCGTAGCCGATCGTCCGGTCGATCCAGTGCCGGTCGGCAAAGTCGCGCCGGCTCAGCAGCTGCCCGGTGGCGCCATCGACCTTCAGATCGGCGCGCTGCGGCCTGTCCGCCGCGTCGGACGCGACCGACCAGGGCGCCCCCGGCGATTTGGGCGGCGACACCAGCACGGGCGCGGCAATCCGCTGCGGCCGGGCCACGGCGATCACCCGGGCAAGCTCGCCCGGCGCGAATGCGGCCCCGTGCGCGTCCATGCCACGGTGCCCGTCGTGGTCCTCCGCCGACGCCTCGGCCTTCGCCGCCTTGCCGCCGATGGTCCAATCGACCGGACCCGCGGTGGCGCCGGTGATCGCGCGGACCTCGGCCAGATAGCCGCCCCAGCTCTTCGCCCAGGGCAGCCCGGTCAGGATCAGCCCCAGCGCGAACAGCGATACCCAGATGCCGCTGACCGCGTGCAGATCGCGCCAGAACAAGCGTTTGCCCCCGCGCACCCGCGGATAGAGCACCCCCGCCAGCCCTCGCCGTCCGCGCGGCCACCACAGATAGAGGCCAGTCAGCAGCATCACGATCGCCCAGCACGCCGCCGCCTCGACGATATAACTGCCGATCGTGCCAGCCAGCAGTTCCCCATGCAGCCGCGATATCACCGCGAACAACCGCCCGTCCTCGCGCACGGTTTCGAGCACCGCCAGACTGTGCGGCGCGAGATAGACCCGAACGTCGCCGTCCGGCCCCTGTACCAATATCCGCACCGCCTGCTCCGGCGTCTCGGGCACTATATATTTGCGCAGCGTCGATCCCGGCACCGCGTGCAACGCGGCCGCCACCTGCGCGTCGGGCGAAGCCGCGGGCCCGGAGACCGGAACCTGGTCGAACCTCCGGTCCAGCCACCCCTCGATTTGCGGCCGCCACAGATACGCCGAACCGGTCACCGCCAGCCAGATCACGAACGGAATACAGATCAGCCCGGCATAGAAATGCCATCGCCACACCGAATGGTACCAGCGCGTCCCAGCCGGATGCACGCTCATCGTGCGACGCCCGCAATCGAAAACGCCGGCGCGCAGCCACGCGGGCGGAATAGGTCTGTCATGTTGGAATCCTGACCGGAGTTCGTCTTGCTCGCGCGCGGGAGCGGATGCAGTCGGATCAGAAGCGCGGCGGGCCCCGCAACGGCGGCCGCAAACGGGCTACGCGCCGAACCCGCGCCACCGGCGCCAAAAACAGCGCCATCGCCAGGATCAGCGCCAGCGCGATCGCCAGCTGCACTGGATCAGCCCCCGCCAGCCCCGGCGCGGCCAACGCGGAGAAGGCGCATGGGCTATCGGGCTTATGCTCGGCCTTGTCCGGCGAGCCCGGCAATTCCATGACCATCGTCATCGGCCCCGAACCGCTGCAAATCTCGACCGCGATCTCGCCAGACGCCGCCGGCATGAACCCGGCCGGCACCAGCACCCGCATCGCCAGCGCCGCCGCGAACAACAGGCAGGCCAGCAAGCGATGATCGCGAATGGCAAGCCGCAGCAAACCCATGTCCCGCCGCTTAGGGCGGTGCGTTACTGCGTCAACGCCAATTTCACCCCGAACGCGACGAAGATGCCCCGGTCGGCCGGTCCATCGCGGTCACCACCCGCCCCAGCGGCACCGTCGCGCCGATCAGCAGCGCGAACCACAGCACCGATAATGCGACATGCACCCCCGCCAGCAGGAACGAAAACCCCGCGATGCTCGCCCCCATGGGCACGAACTGCGGCGGGAAGGTCACGTAGAACACGCCGATTGGGATTGAGCAAATTGGTCAGCAGCCCGCGCCGCATCGCCGTCCAGCCATCGCGCCCCGCCTCCTCCGCCAGCGGGATCCCCCGCCGCGGCCACAATATCAGCCGATCCCCAGCCAGAGCAGATACGCCGTTCCCGCCCATTTCAGCATCGTAGGCCAGGTCGGACGCCGCCAGCAGCGCTCCCAGCCCCAGCGAAACCGCCCCGCCCCAGATCAGGCACCCAAGGCCAATGCCGAGCGCCGCGAACCACGCCCGACGCGTCCCGCCCACCGCCGCGGTGCGCAATATCATCGCGGTATCCACGCCGCGGGTGACCGTCAGGATCAACGCGGCGAAGACCAACGCGAGCAGCGATTGGAGGAGCGTCATGGCTACTTACGATCGATCTCAGGGACCGCTTCTTCAGTGGGGACATCTGCGGCCTTTGCAGCTGCCGCTTTTGCCGCAGCCGCCTCCTTCGCCGCTTTGACCTGCGGCAAAATGAATTGCGCCTGCAGGAAGAAGAGGACCGCCATCGCACCTACGAGCAACGCGATAAATAGCCCCTCCTGGAGCGTTGTTGGATCGTGCGCTACGCGGAGTACCACGACACTCGCAAGGCCAAGCACGACCGGATTCACCGCCTCATCCGGCTCGCGAGTATATAGCATGTAACAGAGCTCGATTCCGGCAGCATAGGTCAAGCCACTCGATACCAGCAACAGCGGCTCGATTTGTGCGAACGGTTGTACGTATGCACAAGAAGGAAGAAGCTTGGAGAGTGCGCTTCCCCCCAACGCGATGAATAATGTAGCCCCGATCAGCATCTGGGCGCGAGCCTTCAGCCAGAGCGCAATCTCCTCGAAACCGGCGTAAGGATCGTATTCCAGGTCGTTGCTCGGCGGTTTTAGCTTCCTCAACCACCATTTTCCGATCCAGCTTGCCCGAATGGTGCTCATTTCAGCGCTCCATACTCACTTCACCGCAGCCCATAATGGCTCGCGACCCGGTCGAGCGCCAGCCCGAGCACCAGCTTGCCCGCCCGCGTGGGCCAGCCAAGCGCCTTCTCCGCCGTGCCCAGCGCCTCGCCCGCGCAGACCACGCGCCACAAGACATCGGCCAGCCCGGGCCCCGCCGCGCGCACCGCTTCGTCGAACCGCCGTTTCGCGGCGATCTGCGCCAGCGTCGGATCGATCCCCGATGGCGCCCCGCGCCGCCCGCCCGCCAGCGGCGCCGCATCCCAGCGCATCGTCACCCGCGCGCCCAGCGCCGCCATTTCGTAATCGCCGCGCAGCCGCTCGCCCGCCTCATATTGCCGCGCATCGACATGCCCGTGCGCGCGCAGCCACGAGAGCGGCGATTCGGCGAGGTTGACCGTCACGCTCCGCCGCTGGCCTCGCGCCGGACGCCCCGCCGCCCCGCCGTCATCCAGCTGCCGTTCCACCAGTTCGCGCATCGCCCGCCTCCGTCATTTCCGAGTCGCGCAGTCTTGCCACAACGGCAAATCTGTAGGACAGTGAAAAACCGAATAGGTTATGGAGACGGGCAAATGATTACCGCGATCCGCGAGGTGCGCCGCGCCAAGGGCCTTACGCTCGACGATGTCGCGCAACGCTGCGTGCCGCCCACCACCGCGCAGACGATCGGCCGGCTCGAGACGGGCACGCGCACCGTATCGGTCGGCTGGCTGAACCGGATCGCCGATGCGCTCGGCGTCGATGCCGCCCATCTGGTGAAATTGCCTGAGCGCCCGGACATTCAGGTCGCGGCGGTGCTCGACGGCGCCGGCGCCCAGGCGCCGCGCCGCTCGGCGACAGTGGTGCCGCCGCGCGGCGGCGGGGCGACGGTTGCGGTGTCGGTCGCGGGCGGGATCGGCGATTATCGCAGCGGCGACGAGATCTGGTGCGATCGCCTGGCCCCCGAAGCCTATGCCAGCGCGCTCAACCGCGACGTGCTCGTGCCGCGTCCCGCCGGGCGCTTCGTGTTCGGCCGGCTGATCGGGCGCGAGGATGGCAAGCTGCACCTGCTCCCGCTCGGCGCCGGCGCCCGCCAGCAGATTCTCGCCGATCCGCCGTGGATTGCCTGCGCGGTTCGCCTGATTCGCATGCTTTAGAGTCGGATTCAGCTTCGCTGAATCGTGGCGGTGCCGGCCCGCTCCCCCTCCCGGCCACCCACAGCGTATCCTGGAATGGGCGGCCGGGAGGGGGAGCGGGCCGGCACCGCATCCACGGCAGTGGATCAGACTCTAGCCTCTTGCCGAACGCCGCGGAGAGGCGCATTTTGGCGGCAACAGGAGAGGTATGCGATGCGAAACACGCTGATACTGGCGGCTGCGGCCATGATGATTGCAACGCCGGCGTTCGCCGACGAATGGGATTTCGTGCTGATCAACAGCACCACCAAGCAGATCAAGCTGGTCGAGCTCGCGCCAACCGGCACGACGACCTGGCAGAAGAATAGGGTCGAAGAGGGCCAGAAGACGATCGACCTGACGCCCGGCAAGCGCGGCACGATCCATTTCGACAAGGATGGCGCGCAGTGCAAATACGACATCAAGGGCACCTTCAGCGATGAGACGTCGGCGGTTTGGACCGCGGTCAACGTCTGCGACAACGCCTATGTCACGCTGAAGTACAACGCCGCCGGGGCGCCCGTCTTCACCGCGAATTGAGGTTCTTGCTTGGGGGGTGCGGCAACGGCCCGCTCCCCACCCGGAGCGGGCTGGTGCCGCACGGTTTCAGCGTGGCTGAAACCCGATAATGGTGGGCGCTGACGGGCTCGAACCGCCGACCCTCTCGGTGTAAACGAGATGCTCTACCAACTGAGCTAAGCGCCCTCGGACCCGCGATGCCAAAGCCTGGCGCCGCGGGCAAGAGGCATCACGCGATCGACAGTCCCTGCCGCTTCACCGCCGCGACATAATTGCGCATCCCCTCCTGCCCCTTGGCGCTCAGCCCGATATAGGCGCGGCGCCGGTCGGCCGGGTCGGCGTGCCGTTCGAACAGCCCCGCATCGTGCAAGGTACCGATCCAGCGGAGCGCCGTGGTCGGCGGCACCGCGGCGGCAATGCACAGGCTCGACACCGAGACTCGCCGCTGCTCGAGCTCGGCCGCGAACAGATCGAGCAGCATGTCCCACGCCGGATCGGCGAACAGCTCGCCTGCGAAGAATTGCGCACGCAACCGGCGCGATCGGATCGCCGCGCGAATCTCCTGCGCGTTCGCGGTTCTCTCGCCATCGTTCGGCCCGCGATAGTCCTGGCCGGGCGCGCGCACGCGCCGCTCCTCCTCCTCGCCGCGCGTCAGCCGCGCCAGCGTATCGGCAATGCGCGCGACTTCCTCGTTCAGCCGCTGGAGCCGCTGCGTCTCGGCATCGCGGCTGGCATCGTGCAGCCGCTTGCCGATCCGCCCCTTCGCCACCGCCAGCGCGGCGATGCGCTCGGCCATCGTCGGCGCGCACAGCAATTGGCAATTGCTGCCCAGCAGATGCGCCGCGGCCATATCGATCTGGTCCGCGGCGATCGCCGCCACCACCGCGGCACCACGCTCGCGCGCGGTAGCGTCGGCACGCGCCAGCACCGCATCGATCAGGGCATCGGGCGCGCCCGCCGCTTCGATCAGGATCAGGTCGACCGTGACGTGCGCGCCAAGCCGCTGGGGCGCTTCGGCGAAGCTCGCCACGCCCGCCGCGCGAATGCCCGCCAGCGCCAGCGCTTCGCCGGCGTCGCGCGCGTTTGCGCCGGGTTCGGCAATGACCAGGGCATTGGCCGAGAGCGCGTAGGAATCCTCCAGCGGAACCGATTGCATCGACAGCTTGACTACCCCTTTTCGAGTTCGCCTTCTGTTCCGGAATGCCGCAAGGCTCCGAAACGGTTGAGTCCGATTTCCTCCGTTTCGGAGGTTATAGGGCGACCGCGTACGATTGAGTCAGTCCATGGCTCCGTTTCGGATCATTCGAAGATCGCCGCTGTGGCTTCCGCGTCCTCCTCAAGCACTTCGCCCGAATCGGCCAGCAGTTCGCGCGTCGCGGTGGCGGTGGCGCCGCCGCTGAGCGCGAGCAGCACCGCCTGGACGATCGCGTTGAGGATCGTGATCAGCGCGGTCATCGCCAGCGGCTGGTTCATCTGGCGCTCCATCTGCGCCGCCTGAATCTGTTCCATCGCCTGCGGGTTGCGAATCCCCTCGATCATGCCCGCGAACATCGGCCCGGTGAACGGCAGCGATACCGCCATCAGCAGCACGAAGCTGATCACCCCGATCACGAAATAGGCGCCGAACAGCGTCCAGAACCGCCCGCGCGTCAACGCCCACGCGCCGTCGATCGAAATGCGGCGCCGCGCGAAAGTGAGCGGGAACATCAGCGAGAGGCGGACATAGATGTAGATCATCGCGCCGAGCATCGCGATGTAGAGTCCACCGCCCAAAACCAGGCCGATCAATGGGCTGTTACCCGCGGCAAGCATCAGCCCGCCCGCGATCATCGACATCAGCAACACGAGGATGAACCCGCCGACGATCGCGACGACGATAATGATCAGGAACAGCCCCAGCATCCGCAATTCGTCCATGCCGATGCGCAGATAGCCGAACCCGCTTTCGCCGGGGCGCAGCACCGCGCGATAGCTGGCGCAAAGCATCACGATCCCCAGCAGGCATAGCAGCAGGTAGATCGGCAGCATCGCGCCGAACATGCCCATCATGGCGCTTGGATCGGGCGCCTCTCCCGGCCCCACTCGCACGGCGGCTACCATGCGCAGCGCCAGCATCTGCGAGCCAAACCCGAGCAACGCATATAATGCCGCCCATATCACCACCGCGACAGGGCGCTCACGGATCAGGCGGAATCCGCCGCCAACGATCGAACCTACGCTAGTCATCTTCAATCCCCCCAAAGTTGAAGATCAGTCGAGAGACTTCACGATCTCCTCGACCATCTTCTTCGCGTCAGCCAGCAACATCATGGTGTTATCGGCGTAGAAGACGTCATTGTCGACACCCGCATAGCCGACGCCGCCCATCGATCTCTTGATGAACAGCACGGTCTTGGCCTTGCCCACATCGAACACCGGCATGCCATAGATCGGCGAGCTCTTGTCGGTCTTCGCCGCGGGGTTGACCACGTCGTTCGCGCCGATGATGAACGCCACGTCGGTCTGCGCGAATTCGGAGTTGATGTCCTCCAGCTCGAACACCTCGTCATAGGGCACGTTGGCCTCGGCGAGCAGCACGTTCATATGCCCCGGCATCCGCCCCGCGACCGGATGGATCGCGTATTTCACGCGGACGCCATGTTCCTTCAATTTGTCGCCCATCTCGCGGAGCACGTGCTGCGCCTGCGCGACCGCCATGCCGTATCCGGGGACAATGATGACCTGCTCGGCCTGGCTCATCAGGAAGGCGGCATCCTCGGCCGAGCCGCGCTTCCACGGGCGCTGCTCCTTCGCCTCGCCGCCCGCCGCCGCGCTCTCGCCGCCGAAGCCGCCGGCGATCACGCTGATGAAGCTGCGGTTCATCGCCCGGCACATGATGTAGCTGAGGATCGCGCCCGAGCTGCCGACCAGCGCCCCGGTGATGATCATCGCGCTGTTGTGCAGCGTGAAGCCCATCGCCGCCGCAGCCCAGCCCGAATAGGAGTTGAGCATCGACACCACCACCGGCATGTCCGCGCCGCCGATCGGGATGATCAAAAGGAAGCCGATCGCGAAGCTGAGGCCTGTGACGGTCCAGAAAATCCACGGGCTCTGGTCCTGCGTGAAATAAGCGATCAGCCCGAGGATGCCGGCCAGCACCGCCAGGTTGATCACGTGGCGCCCCGGCAGCAGGATTGGCTTGCCGCCCATGTTGCCGTTCAATTTGAGGAAGGCGATCACCGATCCCGAGAAGGTGATCGCGCCGATCGCGACGCCCAGCCCCATCTCGATGCGGCTCTGCAAATGGATGACGCCCTCGGCATCGGCGATGCCGAACGGCACCGGATTGAGGAACGCCGCCGCGGCCACCAGCACCGCCGCCAGGCCTACCAGCGAGTGGAACGCCGCCACCAATTGCGGCATGTCGGTCATCGCGATCTTGCGCGCAGTGACGAGGCCGATCGCGGCGCCGATCGCGATCGCGGCAAGAATTTCCGCCAGGGTGACATAGTCCAGACCGGGACGCGCGCGGACGGCGCAGTCGCTGCACATGATGTGCACCATTATCGTCGGCGCGTGCACGATCAGCGTCGTCACCACCGCGATGGTCATGCCGACGATGCCGAAGCGGTTGCCCCGCTGGCTGGTCACCGGGCTGGAAAGCCCGCGGAGCGCCAGGATGAAGCACACGCCGGCGATCAGATACGCCAGCGATGCCCACGGATTCTGGGCGACACTCTCCATCTCAGCGCACCTTCTTCTTGTACATCGCCAGCATTCGCGCGGTCACCGCGAACCCGCCGAAGATATTGACGCTGGCGAACACCACCGCGAGCAGCCCCAGCCATTTCGACGTGGCGCCCGATCCGCCGGCCCCGGCCGCCGCCGCGGCGATCAGCGCGCCGACGATGATCACCGAGGAAATGGCATTGGTCACCGCCATCAGCGGCGTATGCAGCGCCGGCGTCACCGACCAGACGACGTAATAGCCGACGAAGCAGGCCATTACGAAGATCGACAGGATCGAGAGGAAGTCCATGGTTATTCCCCTATCGGCTTGGCAAGGAGGAGCTCGCCGCTGTTATAGCCGTCGTTGATCTCGCGAAACTTGATCGCCTGCCCGCCGAACGCGTGCGTCACCCGGACACGAATATCTTCGCCGCGCCGCTCCAGCACGTCGAGTTCCAAACCTGCCAGCGCGAAATGCGAAGGAAAATTGGCGCTGGTGCAAAGGCTGGGCACCTTTGGATCGCGGCATTCGCGAATCATCCATTCGCGCCGTTTCTCGGTTCCGACCTTCAAGTGAAACCGCACCATGTTGCCACCTTCCTGGCCGATCGGCAGCTTGAATCCGCCGTCCAGGATGCGCTGATAATGAAACGACGCATATGGCGCTTCGGCCATCGTCGCGGGGTCGATGGCGCGTAACGCCGCAGCGGCGATCGGCCGAAGCGTCTCCCGGCTCAGCTGGCCTTCGAGCGTCATCCAGTAATCGCCGCCCCGCCCGCGCGTGAAGCTGCTTTCGTACATTTTGTCGTCGTCGCGATCGACCAGGCAAACCCGCTTGCTCATGGCAAGCCCGGTCGCCGTCCGCACGATCGTGCAGGCAATGGCATGGCGCGCATCGAGCCGCAGCAATTGCGCTCCCGCGGGAACCAGCAGCTTGCCGGTGCCGTCCTTCACATCGGCCTCGGCCACGAAGAGCCCGGTCGGCACCAGCCGCGTCTCCACGATCGCCGCCTGCTCCTTGATCCAGGCGTCGTCGCCGGACACCGGGTGGCTGGCGACCGTCCAGGACAGTGCAAAGCCGTCTTCGGCATCGGCAGGATCGTCGCGCGCCGCCACTGGCGCCGCCATGATCGCCGCGGTGAGCAACGCTTTCGCGACCATGCCGATCATGATTTCAAGCGCTCGCTGACGACCGCGCCATCCTTGGTCAGCCGGATCGCGTCGCCGATCTCTTCGTCGAGCACCGGCTTGCCCGCCTCCTTGTCCCAGAAGGCCGACAGGAAATTGAACAGGTTGCGCGAGAACAAGGCCGATGCGTCCGCCGCCAGCCGCCCGGCGACATTGCGGTGCCCGACGATCTTCACGCCATGCTTCTCGACCACTTCGCCCGCGACCGATCCTTCGACATTGCCGCCGCTCTCGACCGCGAGATCGACGATCACGCTGCCCGGCTTCATCGTCGCGATCTGCGCATCGCTGATCAGCCGCGGCGCCGGACGCCCGGGAATCAGCGCGGTGGTAATGACGATGTCTTGCTTGGCGATATGCGCGGAGACCAGCTCGGCCTGCGCCGCCTGATATTCCGCCGACATCTCGGTCGCGTATCCGCCCGATCCCTCGCCTTCGATCCCCGCGACATTCTCGACGAAGATCGGTTTGGCGCCGAGCGACAATATCTGCTCCTTCGTGGCGCTGCGCACGTCGGTGGCGGAAACCTGCGCGCCCAGCCGCCGCGCGGTGGCGATCGCCTGCAGCCCCGCCACGCCGACGCCCATCACGAAGCATTTCGCAGCAGAGATCGTGCCCGCCGCGGTCATCATCATCGGAAAGGCGCGGCCGTATTCGCCCGCCGCGTCGAGAACGGACTTGTAACCGGCAAGGTTCGATTGCGAGGAGAGGATGTCCATCGATTGCGCGCGCGTGATGCGCGGCATGAACTCCATCGCCAGCGCTTCGGCGCCAAGCGCGGCATAGGCGGCGACGCGCTCGCGCTCGACGAACGGGTTCAGCCCCGCCGCGATCCACGCGCCCTTCTTCAGCCCCTTGAGGCTATCCGGGTCCGGCCCCTGCACGCCAAGCACGATATCGGCGTCCTTGAGCACATCGGCGCGCTTGCCGACGCTCGCGCCGGCGCCCGAATAGTCCGCATCGCTGACCGAAGCCCCCGCGCCCGCGCCCGCCTCGACCGCGACCTCGGCGCCCAGCCCGATGAACTTCTTGACCGTTTCCGCGGTCGCCGAGACGCGTCGCTCGCCAGCGGCGCCTTCCTTCAGGACGGCGATCTTCACTTACTTGGCGATCAGGAAAACGACGAACGCTCCAACCAGGGCGCAGCCGATCGTGCCCCAATACATCATCACCTTGAACCCGGCCCAGGTCTGCTCGTGCTGCGCGATTTCGTGGGTCACCGGGTTGTCATTGCCGTCTGCCATGCGATCTTCCCCTGAACTTTATGCGCTGTTCCTAACCGGCGCCGCGCTTTGTCTCAAGCCCACGGCATCCAATCAGCCTTAAGCCGACCTTTACCCAACCGTTTTATGACTGGCGACCTGAAACGGGACATAAGGGACGAAAAATCGCGATGACGCGCAACGGCCAAAGGCTCCTGATGTTGATCGACGACGAACCGGCACAGCGCCGTCTCGTCGCGGCGATCGCCGCACGCCGCGGATGGCGCACCCTGTTCGCGAGCGAGGGCGAGGTCGCCATCGCCACGCTGGGGACGCCCGACGGCATGTCGCTCGACGCGATCATCCTCGATCATAGCTCGCCGGACATGGATGCCGCGGCGTTGATCGCCGAGCTGCGCGTGCGCCGCCCGTCGCTGCCGATCCTGATGCTCACCGCCAACGGATCGGTATCCGCCGCGGTCGAATCGATGCGCGCGGGCGCCACCGATTTCCTGGTCAAGCCGATCGCCTCCGAGCGCCTGCTCGCCGCGCTCGAGGCCGCGGCCGGCGGCAAGACCGCGGGCGAGCTGCGCCCCTTGACCGAAAAGCTCTCCGCCCCGCTCGCCTTCGACGAGGTCGTCGGATCGGCGCCTTTGTTCCGCGCCGCGCTGGCGATCGCCGCCAAGGCTGCCCGCGCCCGCGTCCCGGTATTGATCGAGGGTGAAAGCGGCGTCGGCAAGGAAGTCATCGCCGAAGCGATCCACGCCGCCTCCCCGCGCAACCGCAAGGAGATGGTCAACGTCAATTGCGGCGCGATCCCCGCCAATCTCGTCGAATCGGAGCTGTTCGGACACGAAAAGGGCGCCTTCACCGGCGCGTTCGAGCGCAAGATCGGCCGTTTCCAGGAAGCCGACGGCGGCACGTTATTTTTGGACGAAGTCGGCGAGATGCCCTTGGAGGCGCAGGTCAAATTGCTCCGCGTCCTGCAATCGGGCGAGATCCAGCCGATCGGCGCGCGCCATGCCAAGGAAGTCGACGTCCGCGTCATCGCCGCGACCAACAAGACCCTGCTCGCCGAAGTCGAGGCCGGGCGCTTCCGCGAGGACCTTTATTACCGCCTCAACGTCGTCCAGGTGACGATCCCGCCCTTGCGCGAGCGCGGCGGCGACATTCCCGCGCTTGCCCGCCACCTGCTCGGCCGAATCGCAGAGCAACCGGGGCTGCGCCCGCTCGGCATTACCGACGATGCGCTCGCCCTGCTCGGCACCTACGACTGGCCCGGCAACGTCCGCCAGCTCCAGAACGCCTTGTTCCGCGCCGCCGTCCTCTGCGACGGCGACGGCCTCACCCGCGGCGATTTCCCGCAAATCGCCCAGCTCGCGCTCGGCAAGCCCGCGGGAACCGGCGGCCCGGCGCAACAATCGGGCAATGGCGGCGTTACCCTGTTTCGCCCCGATGGAAACCTCCGCGCGCTGGACGAGATCGAAGCCGACGTCATCCGCCTCGCCATCGGCCATTACCGCGGTCGCATGACCGAAGTCGCAAGGCGGCTGGGCATCGGGCGTTCGACGCTCTATCGGAAACTGGGTGAGCTCGGCATCGACCAGAGCGCCGCGTGATTCGAACTCTCTCCGGCTTCGGCGGGAGAGGAGCGAGACCTGGTCCGGCCCGCCGGACCTCGTCGATGCGGTGAGGGCCTTCTCCTTTCGGACAGCACCAGAGGAGAAGGCCCTCATTCCGCGCCCCTTGTTATCGCTAACAGCCGTGGGTTAGTCTCCGCTCCACAAGGAGAGGAAGAGCCATGCCCGAGAGGATTTCGCGCCGCACCCTGATCGCCGGCACCGCCGCCGCGACGCTTGCCGGAACCGCAGCCAGGGCAGCGCCGGGCCTGCCGCCGCTGCCCGAGGACGAGAAGCTCGGCGTCGCCATCGTCGGCCTGGGGAAGCTATCGCTCGGCCAGCTGATCCCGAGCCTCAAAAACGCCCGCGGGGTCAAGCTCGCCGCCGTGGTCAGCGGTCATCCGGACAAGGCCGCCAGGGTCGCCGCCGAAAATGGCCTGCCCGCTGACGCGATCTACAGTTACGCGAATTACGACCGCATCGCCCGGGATCCGCGCATCCACATCGTCTACATCGTCCTGCCCAATTCGATGCACGCCGAATATACGATCCGCGCGCTCAAGGCCGGCAAGCATGTGCTGTGCGAGAAGCCGATGGCGATCAACGCGGCCGAATGCGAACGGATGATCGCCGCCGCCAAGGCCGCCAGGCGCCATCTGATGATCGCCTATCGCTGCCATTACGAGCCGCACAATCTGGAGGCGATGCGCCGTATCCGCTCCGGGAAATACGGCAAGCCGCGCCTCGTCGTCACCGAGATGGGCCGCCAATCCTCGCTCGGCGATCCCGCCGACGTCTGGCGACTGGACATGAAGATGTCGGGCGGCGGCGCGCTCACCGACATGGGCATCTATGGGATCAACGGCACCCGCTACCTCCTCAACGAGGAGCCCACCGAAGTCCGCGCCTGGGCCAATACCGACAAGAGCGACCCGCGCTTCAAGGACGTCGAGGATTTGATCAGCTGGCAGTTCAAATTTCCGTCGGGGGCGCTGTCCCACGGATCGACCAGCTTCTCCTACGCGGGCTGCATGAAGTTCGACGTGTTCTGCGAGAATGCCCGCATCCGCGCCGATCCGGGCGCCTATTACGGCGGCATCCAGCTCGATATCTTCAGCCATCCCGATCAGGGCAATGTGAAGATCGCCGACATCGACCAGTTCGCCCGCGAGATGGACTGGATGGGCGATGTCGTCCGCGGCAAGGTACCGATGGTATCCCCAGGCGAGGAGGGCCTGCAGGACGTGCGGCTGATGGAGGCGATCCTGGAATCGGTCGCCAGGGGCGGCGCGACGGTGAAGACCGACTTCGGCTACAAGCGCGCCGTCGATCCCGCCGCGGCCGTGGACGTGCCCGCCTGACCCCCGCCCAGGCCGTGGCCGCGCTCGCCCGTCATGCCCGGCCCGGCGGTATCGCGGGCATGGCCCGCGGCATCGTCTCCAGCCAGCGTGCTGGGCGTCAGCGTCGGCGACACCCGGTGGGTCGGCAAGGAGCGTTGCGCAATCTCAACCGCCCTCTGGTCCTCAAGCGCCTCGGGCTGTAGACCGGGGCAATGCTCGCACTCATCGCCCTCGTCGCCGCCGCGCTGTTCACCGGCGCGGCCTTCTACGTCGCCTTCGCCGAGCATCCCGCGCGGATGCGGCTCGACGATCGCGGCGCGCTCACCCAGTGGAAACCGGCCTATGCGCGCGGCACGATCATGCAGGCGCCGCTCGCGCTGATCGGCGGACTCGCCGGAGTAGGCGCGTGGTACAAATGGATGAGCGTCTGGCCATGGCTGGCCGGTGGACTGTTCCTGCTCACCGCGATCGCCTGGACCTTCGCGCTGATGTGGCAGCTCAACAACAAGCTCAAGGCCACCGCGCCCGATCAGGCCGGCGCGGAAACCCGCGCCTTGCTCACCCAATGGGGCAAGCTTCACATCGGCCGCACCGCGCTCGGCGCGATCGGCCTGGCGTTCATCGTCTACGGGATGACCTGACGCCCACCGTTTCAGCGCTGCTGAAACGGGCTCTAGCGCACCGCCACCAGCCGTGCCGTCTTGATATGCCAGCGCTCGTCGGCGCGGTTCGCGCTCACCCCGGCAACCACGCGGTGGAGCGTATAGCGGCCCCGGAAATGCTGGTGCCGGCCGTTCTTGAGCGTCGCATAGACATCCACCGGCACATCGAGCCAGCGCTGGCTCATCCCGGCATCGCCATTGACCGGCGTCCCCGTCACCACGCGGCTGCGCGCGGTCGCGGCAAAACCCGCACGGAACTGGGCAAAGCTCTTGCCGCTCGCCCGGCCGCCATCGTCCCACGCCAGATAGGCGCCGCGGAAATCGCCCCGGTCGATCGCGGCATAGTAACGCTCGACCAATTGCCGCGCCTCGACCGGCCCGTCCTCGCGCGCGATCGGGGAAGCCGCGACCAGCGCGGGGAGGGCGAGCAGGGAAAGCAGGGCGGTACGCATCGTCGATCTCCAACTTGTCGGCCAGCGAACGCGCGAACCCTTGCCGGGGTTCAGCGCCCAACCAAGGCCTGATCTCGCAGCCCGCGCCATACGCGGAGCGCCTGCGCGGTCTCGAACACATCGTGCACCCGGATCAGCTGCGCGCCCAGCTCGGCACCTTTCAGCGCCAATGCGACCGATCCGCCCAGCCGCGCGTCGGCGGGCGCTTCGTTCGAAAGCGCGCCGATCATCCGCTTGCGGCTGGCTGCGAGAACGATCGGGCAGCCGATCCCGTGGAACAGCGCCAGCCCGTTGAGGAGGGCCAGATTATCGCTGAGCGACTTGCCGAAGCCGATGCCGGGATCAATCAGGATTTTCGCGCGATCGACGCCAGCCGCCGCGACTGCGTCCACCCGCGCCTCCAGCCAGTCGTACACCTCGATCAACACGTCACCATACCCGCTGCCGCCATGCGGCCCCTTGGCCGGATCGGGCGAGTGCATCAGCACCACCGGGCACCCGGCCTCGGCGACCACTGCCAGCGCGCGCGGGTCCCACAGCAAGGCTGCGACATCGTTCACCAGATGCGCCCCGGCCTTGCGCGCCGCCTCCATTACCGGCGCCTTGCGCGTGTCGATCGACACCGCCGAGCCGCTGCGCGCCAGCCGCTCGATCACCGGCACGACGCGGGCGATCTCGTCGCCCTCCCACAAGGGCTCCGCGCCCGGCCGGGTCGATTCGCCGCCGACATCGATCAGCGCCGCGCCCTCGCGACTCATTGCGACGCCCGCCGCCGCCGCGCCTTCGGGATCGGCATAATGCACGTCGCCGTCGGAAAAGCTGTCGGGCGTGACGTTGAGGATGCCCATCACCTGCGGCTGGTCCATTCGCAGCACCCGCTCGCCGAGCGTCAGCGCCGCGCGGGGGCCGGTGATCCGCGCTGCGGATTCGGCCAGCGCCTCGGGCAATTCCGCAACCGGCACCACCGCCTGCAGCATCCTTTTGCCGTCGCGAACCGCAATCAGCTCATAGGCCGAGAACCAGGTCATCCCCCCCGCCAGCCGCGCAATCGCGCCGTCGCGCCCGACCGGCGTGTCGACGAACTGGATCGGGCGGAGGTAGAGCTTGGCGTTCGCGGGAAGGTCGATCATTCCCGACGTCTATCGGCGCGCAATCCCATCAACCAAGGCTTAATTTGCAAGCCCGTCGCTTTGTGAGCGGCTACCCCTCCAGCCCCAGCAGCCAGCGGTCGAGCCGCACCGCGCCGACCTGCGCGCCGGGAAGCACATCGGTCAGCTCCCCGCGATGCCGCATGATCCAGCGCAGGCAGCTTCCCTTGCTTGCGAATGCGGCGAAATCGGTCCGGCTGGCGCGCAGGCTATGCCGATCGACCAGAAAGCGCGCGCCGCGGCGGCACCCGGGCACCGCCGCCCAATCGCGGCACGGCGCGACCACGCTCGGCACCCAATAGGCCCGCCGCGAATCGAGACGATCGACGTCGGCACGACGCATCCCCGCGCTCCTCTCCTGTCGCCCGCGCGGGCGCGGCGGTTTTCCCGCCTGCGCCCGCCGGTCGTTCTTTACGCCAGATCGAAGCGATCGGCGTTCATCACCTTGGTCCAGGCCGCGACGAAATCCTTCACGAACTTCTCCTCATGCCCGCTCTCGGCATAGACTTCCGCCACCGCGCGCAGCTCCGAATTGGAGCCGAAGATCAGGTCGGCGCGGGTGGCGCGCCACTTCTCATGGCCCTCGGCGCGGTCCGTCGCGACATAGTCCTGGTCGTTGCCATCCTCGGCGGCCGCCCAGACATTGGTCATATCGAGCAGATTGACGAAGAAGTCGTTGGTGAGCTGGCCCGAACGCTTGGTGAAATGGCCATGCCCGCGCTCGCCGTGATTGGCGCCGAGCACGCGCAGGCCGCCGATCAGCACGGTCATCTCGGGCACCGACAGCCCGAGCAGGGATGCGCGGTCGAGCATCATTTCCTCGGTCTTGATCGCGAGCTTCTTCTTGCCGAGATAATTGCGGAACGCGTCGGCCTCGGGCTCCATCACCGCGAAGCTCTCGGCATCGGTCTGCGCCTCGCTGGCGTCGCCGCGCCCGCCGGTGAATGGCACCGCGACGTTCGAGCCGCCGTCCCTAATCGCCTTCTCGAGGCCGACCACGCCGCCGAGCACGATCGTATCCGCCAGCGACAGATTGTCGCGCAGGCCATCCAGCGTGGCGATCGTCTTGGCGAGCATCTCGGGCTCGTTTACCTCCCAATCCTTCTGCGGCGCCAGGCGAACCCGCGCGCCATTGGCGCCGCCGCGATGATCGGACTTGCGATAGGTGCTGGCCGATGCCCAGGCGGTCTTGATCAGCTGGCTGACGGTCAGCCCGCTGGCGACGATCCGCGCCTTGACCACGGCGATAGCGGCGTCCGAAGGCGCGGTGCCCGCCGGCACCGGGTCCTGCCAGATCAGGTCTTCGGCGGGGACTTCCGGCCCGAGATAGCGGACCTTCGGACCCATATCGCGATGGGTCAGCTTGAACCATGCGCGGGCGAAGGCGTCCTTGAACGCCGCGTGATCGTTCCGGAATTTCTCCGAGATGACGCGGAACTCGGGATCGACCTTGAGCGCCATGTCGGCGGTCGTCATCATCGTCGGGACCTTGACGTTGGGGTCCCATGCCGCCGGGGCCATATCCTCCGGCTTCTGGTTGATCGGCTGCCACTGCTGCGCGCCGGCCGGCGAATGGACGATCTCGTAATCGTAGTCGAGCAGCAGCCGGAAGTAATTCTCGGTCCATGTCGTCGGCGTGTTGACCCACGAGCCCTCGATCCCGCTGGTCACGGTATGCTCGCCGATCCCGCCGCTCTCATGCCCGCTGACCCAGCCGAACCCCTGCGCGACGAGATCGCCGCCCGAGGGCGCATTGCCGAGCAGCGATGCATCGCCGTTGCCGTGCGCCTTGCCGAAGGTATGGCCGCCGGCAGTGAGCGCGACGGTTTCCTCATGGTTCATTGCCATGCGCTCGAACGTCGCCTTCATGTCGCGCGCCGACAGCAGCGGATCGGGGTTGCCGCCCGGCCCCTCGGGATTGACGTAGATCAGCCCCATCTGGATCGCCGCCAGCGGCCCCTCGAGCTCGTGCATGCCATGCTCGGGCGAAATGCGGGTCTGGACGCCCTGGTTGACCCATTTGTCTTCCGAGCCCCAATAAATGTCGCGCTCGGGCTCGAACACGTCGGCGCGGCCGCCGCCGAAGCCGAACACCGGCCCGCCCATGCTCTCGATCGCGACATTGCCGGTGAGGATGAACAGGTCGGCCCAGCTGATATGCTTGCCGTACTTGCGCTTGATCGGCCACAGCAGCCGCCGCGCCTTGTCGAGATTGCCGTTGTCGGGCCAGCTGTCGAGCGGGGCGAAGCGCTGCTGCCCGCTATTGGCGCCGCCGCGCCCGTCGGCGGTGCGATAGGTGCCGGCGGCGTGCCAGGCCATGCGGATGAAGAACGGGCCGTAATGCCCGTAATCGGCCGGCCACCACGGCTGGCTGTCGGTCATCAGCGCGGTCAGATCGGCCTTGAGCGCGGCATAATCGAGCGCCTTGAACGCTTCGGCATAGTTGAAATCCACGCCCATCGGGTTGGAGGGCCCATTGGGGTTGAGCACCTCGGTCGCGAGCATCTCGGGCCACCAATCCTTGTTGGTGCGGCCGAGCAGCGAGCGGCCCGCGCCATGCATCGGGCAGCCGCCGCCATCGATAGATCCGGTTTTCGCGTCCATGTCGGTCATCCTCTCGGTTGGTTGCGAGGAGACTAGACCCGGGGACGGGCGGAAGGAAATTACTTCGCTCGGTCAGACCGAACGGGAAAATCGATCAGGGCGCATATAGGAAACGGTGCTCCGGCGAAGGTCGGAGCGTTGGCCACGTGGTCCGCAAGCTTGCCAAGGCTCCGGCCTTCGCCGGAGCACAGTCCTTCTCCGACTGACGTAGCTACGATCGATCCACTTTAGGGCTGCGTCGCCAGCAGATAGGTCTGCCGCAGCGCGTCGATCGGCTTGAGCCCGTCCTCGGCCTCGTAATGCCAATAGGTCCAGCCGTTGCACGACGGCGCGCCCTGCAGCGTCGCGCCGAGCTTGTGGATCGATCCCACGCTGCCGCCGCACAGCAAGGATCCGTCGGCGCCGATCGTCGCGCGATGCTTGCGCTTTGCATCGGTAAGCACGTTGCCGGGGATAAGGAAGCCGTTCTCGACCAGCGCACCGAACGCCACGCGCGGCGCGCCCTTGGGCGCCTGCATCGTCCGCAACGCCGATTCGTCGAGCGGCAGCGCCGCTTCGATCCGCTCGATCGCCGCCTTGCAATAGTCCGGCTCGCGCTCGATGCCGATCCAGCGGCGGCCGAGGCGCTTGGCGACCGCGCCGGTGGTGCCGGTGCCGAAGAAGGGATCGAGCACCACGTCGCCCGGCTTGGTGCTGGCGAGCAATACCCGGTACAAGAGCGCCTCGGGTTTCTGGGTCGGGTGGACCTTCACGCCGCCGCTCCGCAACCGCTCGGGCCCGCCGCACACCGGGAATTCCCAGTCGCTGCGCATCTGCAGTTCGTCGTTCAGCGTCTTCATGCTGCGATAGTTGAAGGTGTAGCGCGATTTCTCGCCCATCGACGCCCAGATCATCGTCTCGTGCGCGTTGGTGAAGCGCGTGCCCTTGAAGTTGGGCATCGGATTGGCCTTGCGCCAGATGATGTCGTTCAAAATCCAGAAGCCCAGGTCCTGGATCGCCGAGCCGACCTTGAAGATATTGTGATAGCTGCCGATCACCCAGATCGTGCCGCTGTCCTTGAGGATGCGGCGCGCTTCGGCCAGCCAGGCGCGGGTGAATTCGTCATAGATTTTCAGGCTGTCGAACTTGTCCCAATCGTTGGTGACCGCGTCGACGTGGCTGCCGTCGGGCCGGTTGAGATCGCCGCCGAGCTGGAGGTTGTAGGGCGGATCGGCGAAGATGCAGTCGATCGAATTCGCCGGCAGCGAACGCATCGCCGCGATGCAATCCTGCATCAATATCTGGTCGAGCGGCAGTTCGGCCTGCGCCGTTTGCGGTACCGCAGCCGCTTTCGGACGGCGCGTGCCGACCTTCTCCATAACCCCCATTTACCATCCCCGCTTGCCCGGAACCCCCGGTTTCGTAGGGTTTGGGCGGTGTGGTCAAGCGAACATTGGTTAACGCCTAAGGGTACCAAAACGTTAACGCCGCAGAACATTTCGAGACCCGCCTAGATGTTGAGTCCGGAACTTATCCACAGGCCCCAGCCATGGGGGTGTGGCCCGAAAGACTCACTCGCAAAGCGTGAGCGAACATGCTTAGTCGAGACACGACACCAACTGGGGACGCCCGCCCGATGATGCTCCTGCCGATGCTGTTCGCGCCGATCCTGCTGCAAGCCGCTGCGCAGGAGGCGGACAAGATGCCCGAGCCGGTGGCCGCCGATTCGGCCAACATCTTTTACCCGCCATCGAAATCCTTGCGGTCGGCGACCGCGGCGGCGGCAACCGGGCTGCCCGCCACTCCGGTGGCCGTCCGCCTCCAATGCGAAGTCGCGAGCTGGGGCGGGCCGATCGCCTGCCTGCCGCTGGAGAGTAATGCCAGACCGGTGACCAGCCGCGCCGAATGGCGGAAGCGCCAGGCCGCCTGGACCGCGACCGGAGCCGCCGCGGCGTCGCCCGCGGTCAAGGTCGCGATCGAGCGCGTGCGGTTCATCCGCGTCCGCGCGGCGGAGGGCGCCACCACCGCGCCGCCGCAGATGATCTTCACCGAGGCGGTGAGCGCAAGCGACGCGGTCACGCTCGGCAAGCCGGCCGGCATCATCGAATCGCGCGATCTCGAGATGGACGAGCGCCCGGGTCCGGATATCCTCCAGGCCTATTATCCCGCCGCCGCGATCCAGGCCGGCGTCACCGCGCGGATGAAGGCGACCTGCCGGGTGACGCCGGACCGCAAATTGCTGTGCCGCGATGCCGAGCTGGTCAGCCCCGATGCCGCGATGACCGCCGCGGTCGCCAGCGATTTCCGCAATGCCACCTATCAGGTGCTGGACGTCATCCGCCTCGCGCCGCTCACCAAGCAGGGCGATCCGGTGGTGGGGCGCGAGATCGACATGCGGATCAGCTTCGTGCTGCCGGAATAAAGGCGGGCTCTATTCCCGCCGCCGCCGGCCTGAAATCGAGATCGGCCTGCGCCACGCGCCAGAAGCTGCGGCGATGGTGCGGCGTCGGCCCGAGCGTGCGCAGCGCTTCCTGATGGACCTTGGCCGAATAGCCCTTGTTGCTCGCCCAGCCATAGCCGGGATGGAGCGCGTCGAGCTCGAGCATCATGCAGTCGCGGCGGTGCTTGGCGACGATCGAGGCGGCGGCGATCGACACGCACAAGGCGTCGCCGCCGATGATCGCGCGGCTGGTATGCGGCCATTTCGGGCAGCGGTTGCCGTCGACCAGCACCATGGCCGGCACGAACCCGAGCGCATCGACCGCGCGATGCATCGCCAGCATCGTCGCCCACAGGATGTTGAGCCGGTCGATCTCCTCGACCGTGGCGATGCCGACGCCGACCTTCGCGCATTCGAGCAATCGCGCGCACAGATCGGCGCGCTTGGCAGCGGTCAGCACCTTCGAATCGTCGATCCCCTCGGGAATGCAATCCGGATCGAGCACAACCGCGGCGGCGACCACCGGCCCGGCCAGCGGCCCGCGACCGGCTTCGTCGACGCCCGCAACCGGCCCAGGATGAAAGCGTTCGTGAGAGTAATCAGGCATCGTCCAGACGCCATGGCGGAAACCGCCGCATCTCGCCAGCCTGGTAGAGGCACACCGCATTGCCCGCCGGATCGCGCAACCGCGCCTCGCGCCAGCCCCAGCTCTCGTCTCGCGGCTCCTGCTCGAACTTTACGCCCTGTTGCTGGAGATAGGCGACGGTGACGTCGAGGTCGCCGCATTCGAAATAGACTACCGGGCCGGCGTAGCTTTCGTCGGTGGCGATCGAGAAGGTCGCGCCGCCTTCGGTCTCGAAGCGCGCATAGCGCGGGCTCGCGCGGACGATCTGGCGAAGTCCGAGCTGGCGGTAGAAGCGCTCGCTCGCGGCCAGATCCCTGGCGGGAACGGTGACCTGGTTCAGCATCGGCTCGAAAAAGCTCATGTTGAGGTCGAGCCGCACCGATTGCTGCCCCATCGGCCCGTGCCCGCGCCCCAGCTCCGGCGCCTCGCGCAGCGCAATCCGCACGAACTGCCGCGCGCGGCGCACCGCCTCGGGCAAGTCCCATTCCTGCGCGAGGCCGCACGCGATCGCCGACGACAAGGTACAGCCGGTGCCGTGGGTGCTCTCGGTCTCGATCCGCGGGCCGCGCCATGTGATCTCGGGCGGATCGTCGGGATCGACCGAGAACAGCCGGTCGGTGATTTCGCCGCCGTCGCCGTGGCCCCCCTTGGCAAGCACCGCGCAACCATGCGCCGCCGCCAGCGCCCGCGCATCGCCGCCCAGTGCTTCCAGCTCGGGCAGATTCGGCGTGACCACCGTCGCGCGGTCCATCAGCCGCTCGAACGCCGCGATCGTCGCATCGTCGGCCAAGGCCGCGCCGCTGGTCGCGATCATCACCGGATCGAACACGACCGGAACCCCCGGCAGCTCGCCAAGCTTCTCCGCCACCGCCAGCGCGGTCCGCGCCGAGCCGATCATGCCGATCTTGATGGCATCGACGCCGAGATCGCGCACCACCGCGTCGATCTGGGCGATGACCATCTCGGCAGGGATCGGGTGGACGCCGTCCACGCCCAAAGTGTTCTGCGCGGTGATCGCCGTGATCGCGGTCATCGCATGCCCGCCGAGCATGGTGACGGTCTTGATGTCGGCCTGGATGCCGGCGCCGCCGCCCGAATCCGAGCCGGCGATGATCAGGATACGCGGCACGCTCACCCCAGCTACTCCGTTCGCCCCGAGCTTGTCGAAGGCTGCTTTTCTTGCCCCGGTAGAAAGTACAGGCCTTCGACAAGCTCAGGCCGAACGGGGTGAGGGTGGTCCTAGCCTTTGAACTTGCGCTCTGTGCTTGCCGGGTTCCCCGCCAGCGCCTTACCCGTCCGCGTCGGCCGATCCAACAGCTCGCCGCCGCAATTGGGGCACCGCTCGTCGAGCGCTTCGGCGCACGCCGCGCAGAAGGTGCATTCGAACGAGCAGATGAACGCGCCGCCTTCGTCGGCGGGCAGGTCGGTGCCGCAGCGTTCGCAATCGGGGCGCATATCGAGCATCACCCCGCTCTAGCGCGACACGCGGCGCGGGAAAAGCACCGGCATATGCTTGCGATTACTGTGGTAGTCATATAATACACCCTATAAGGGAGAGATAATGATGCGATGGATCAAGGGGCTTGCGCTCGTGGCTGGGATGGCGCTGACCGGCCCGGCGATGGCGCAGGACCGCGGCTTCGATCCGCGCGCGCATCGCGTCTTCGCCGGACGCCCAAGCGAAGTGCTGGTGCTCGGCACGCCGCACCTCTCCGGGCTTCCGGCCACGTTCAAGGTGGAATCGCTCGCGCCGGTGCTCGACCGGCTCGCCGCCTGGCGTCCGCAGATCATCACGATCGAAGGCGTATCCGGCCCCGAATGCGAGATGCTTGGGCGCTACAAATCCGCCTATGGCGACGCGTTCGACTCCTATTGCTGGGACCTGGAGCCGGCGCGCAAGGCGACCGGGCTCGACGTGGTCGCGGCAACCGCCGAGGTCGCCCGGCTGCTGGCGCACTGGCCGGCGAACCCATCCCCGCGCGATCGGCGCCATCTCGCCGCTTTGTTCATCGCCGCCGGCGAACGCGCCTCGGCACTGGTCCAATGGCTGCGGCTCCCCGCCGTCGAGCGCCGCGCGGGCGACGGACTCGATGCCACCCTCATCGAGATCCTTCACAAGGGCGAAGTCAGCCGCAACGAGAATTACGCGTTGGCCGCCACCCTCGCCGCCCGGCTGGGGCTGGAGCGGGTCTACACCGTCGACGATCATACCTCGGACGCCGCGGTCGCGGGGCTGGGCAAGCCTTATGAAGACACGCTCATGCGCGTCTGGAGCGGCGCAGCGCCGCGCAAGGCCGCGCTCGACGCGCAGGAAGCAAGGCTCGGGACGCCCGCGGCGACGCTCGCTTACTACCGCTTTCACAATCGCCCGCAGGCGGCCGCCGACGCCTTTGCCTATGATTTCGGCCTCGCGCTCAAGGACCCGTCGCCCGAGCACTACGGCCGCAGCTACGTCGGCTGGTGGGAAACCCGCAACCTCAGGATGGTGGCTAACATCCGCGCCGCGCTGGCGCCGCGTCCGGGCGCCCGCCTGCTCGCCATCGTCGGCTCCTCGCACAAGGGCTATTTCCAGGCCTATCTGGGCATGATGCACGACGTCCGCGTTACCAACGCGCTGACGGTGCTGCGCTAGCAAATTCCTCCCCGGAACGGGGAGGGGGACCATTTTGCTCCTTCAGCAAAATGGTGGAGGGGCGCGCTACTTCAGCGCGCGTAACGTTGCCGCAAGCGTCCACGGCGCGTCTCCGCGCGCCGCCCCTCCACCACGCCGCTTCGCGGCGCGGTCCCCCTCGCCGTCCGCTTCGCTACCGGGGAGGAATTTATGCGACCGCCGCTCGCACGGCGTCGCAAATCCGATCGACGATCACCTCGACCTGCCCTTTGTCGTCGCCTTCGGCCATCACCCGGATCACCGGCTCGGTGCCCGATGGCCGGATGACGAGGCGGCCCCTGCCGTTCAGCTCCGCCTCGGCGCCTGCAATGACGTCCTTCACCGCGCTGTCTTCCAGCGGCTTGCCGCCCTTGAAGCGGACGTTCTTGAGCAATTGCGGCAGCGGATCGAAGCGGTGGAGCACTTCGCTCGCCGGCGCGCCGGCGCGGACCAGTTCGGCCAGCACCTGCAGCCCCGCGACCAAGCCGTCGCCGGTGGTGGCATAATCCGACAGGATGATATGCCCGCTCTGCTCGCCGCCGACATTATACCCGGACGAGCGCATCTTCTCGAGCACCTGCCGGTCGCCGACCCCGGTGCGCACCATTCCCAGCCCCTGCGCCGCCAGGTGCCGCTCGAGCCCCAGATTGGACATGACCGTGGTCACCAGCCCGCCGCCGGTCAGCCGCCCCTGCCGCGCCCAGCCGCTGGCGATCAGCGCCATCAGTTGGTCGCCGTCGATCACCCGGCCCATCTCGTCGACCACGATCAGCCGGTCGGCGTCGCCGTCGAGCGCGATCCCGATCGCCGCGCCAGTGCCGACCACCGTCTCGCACAGGGTCTGCGGCGCGGTCGATCCGACGCCGTCGTTGATGTTCTTGCCGTTGGGCGAGACGCCGATGGTGACGACTTCGGCACCCAGCTCCCACAGCGCCGACGGCGCCACCTGATACGCCGCGCCATTGGCACAATCGACGACGATCTTGAGCCCGTCGAGCGTCAGCTCCTCGGGGAAGGTCGATTTGGCGAAGTGGATATAGCGCCCGCGCGCATCCTCCACCCGGCGGGCGCGGCCGATCTCGCCCGATGCCGCCAGCGGCACGTCGCCGTCTATCAGCGCCTCGATCGCTTCCTCGTCGGCGTCGGAGAGCTTGTAGCCATCCGGCCCGAATAATTTGATGCCATTGTCGGCGAACGGATTGTGGCTGGCGGAGATCATCACCCCCAGATCGGCGCGCATCGAATGCGTCAGCATCGCCACCGCCGGCGTCGGCATCGGCCCGACCAGCACCACGTCCATTCCGACGCTGGTGAACCCCGCCACCATCGCATTCTCGATCATATATCCCGAGAGGCGGGTGTCCTTGCCGATCACCACGCGGTGCTTGTGATCGCCGCGCACGAAATGCGCGCCCGCCGCCATGCCGACCTTCATCGCCATTGCCGCGGTCATCGGCGAGACGTTGGTCGCTCCCCGGATTCCGTCGGTGCCGAAATATTTTCTTGCCATGTCCCGCCTCTAACGGCCTTGTTGCACGCTTGCGCGACTGGATAGCGCCGAAACGTAAAGAGGGCGAGCATGTCGCAACCAACCCGTATTCTTCTTTCGCTGCTCGTCGGGCTGGCCGTTGGCGCGATGCTGGCGAGCTATGCGCCGGCGAGCGCGCTGACCGTGGCCGATTGGGTCCAGCCGGTCGGGCAGGCTTGGCTCAACGGGCTGCAGATGACGATCGTGCCTCTGGTCGTCGCGTTGCTGATCACCGGCGTCGCCGCCACCGCGGAGGCCGCGCAGGCCGGGCGGCTCGCCGGCCGGGCGATCGCGCTCTACGTCACGGTGCTGTTCCTGTCGGCGCTGTCGGCCGCGATCCTGACGCCCCTGTTCCTCCAGATCTGGCCGTTGCCCCAGGAATCGGCCGCGGCGCTGCGATCGGCGCTGGCGGGTGCCGAGCAGATCGGCCCAGTGCCGCCGCTCGGCGAATTCTTCGCGGCGATCATCCCGGCGAACATCATCAAGGCGGCGGCGGAGAATGCCTTCCTGTCGCTGATCATCTTCTCGTTGATCTTCGCCTTCGCCATCACCCGCGTCGGCGAGGCGGCACGGACCTTGCTGATCGGCTTCTTCGCCGCGATCCGCGACGTGATGCTGGTGGTGATCAACTGGGTGCTGTGGATCGGGCCGGTCGGCGTCTTCGCGCTGGCTTTGGTGGTCGGGGCCAAGGCCGGCACCGGCGCGTTCGGCGCGCTGATCCACTATATCCTGACCGTATCCGGCGTCGGCCTGGTCGTCGCCTTGTTCGCCTATCCGGTCGCGGTGTTCGGCGGGCGGATCGGCTTCCTGCGCTATGCCCGCGCCGCGCTGCCCAGCCAGGCGGTGGCGTTCAGCACCCAAAGCTCGCTCGCGACGCTGCCGGTGATGATCGAGGGCGCGAACGATCTCGACGTGCCCGTCGCGGTCTCGGGCGTGACCTTGCCGCTGGCGGTCGCGATCTTCCGCGCGACCGGCCCGGCGATGAACTTCGCGGTGGCGATCTATGTGGCGGAATGGTTCGGCGTGCCGCTCAGCCCCGCGACGCTGGCGGTGGGAGTGATCGTCGCGACGCTTACTTCGCTCGGTTCGGTGAGCCTGCCCGGCACGGTCAGCTATGTCAGCGCGATCGCCCCCGTGGCCTCGACGATCGGCGCGCCGATCGCCCCGCTCGGGCTGTTGGTCGCGGTCGAGACCCTGCCCGATATCATGCGCACCGTCGGCAATGTGATGTGGGATCTCGCCACCGCCACCTGGCTGTCGCGCGGCGCGGGCAAGGTGCCGATGAGCGAGGCCGACGCGATTCTCAAGGAAGACGGCGTCTAGCGCTAGGTAGAACCCCGGCTCGCGCTTTCCCCAACTGCCGCAGATCCCCCGCCAAGCCTATCCAAAGGGCGTAAACGGAGGGGACGGGCGATGATACGCGTGCTGATCGTCGATGATTCGACCACGATCCGGGCGATGCTCGAGGAAGTGCTCGGGCGCGAAAAGGACATATTGCTGGTCGGCTCGGCCGCCGATGCCGCGACCGCGCTGCGGCTGGTTCGCGAATGCCGCCCCGATGTCGCCACGCTCGACATCGCCATGCCCGGCGCCGACGGCCTCGCCCTGCTCGAAGCGATCCACGGTCAGACCCACGCGATCATGCTCACCTGTCATTCCGAAGCCGTCGCCGAAAGCTTCGCCAAGGGCGCCTTCGGCTTCTTCGATAAGTCCGCGATCCTGACCGATTCGAAGCGGCTGCTGCGGATGGTCCGCGCCGCTGCCCAGGGCAAGCTCACCCGCCGCGCGGCATGAGGCTCACTTCATCAGCACCAGTTCCTCGGCCATGCTCGGGTGCAGCGCCACGGTCTGGTCGAACGCGTCCTTGGTAAGGCCCGCCTTCACCGCCACCGCCGCCGCCTGCAAGATCTCGGGCGAATCGGGCCCGATCATGTGCAGCCCCACCACCCTGCCGGTCGTGCCGTCGCAGATCATCTTGTAGAGCGCGCGCTCGTTGCGGCCGGCCAGCACATTCTTCATCGCGCGGAAGTCCGAGGTATAGACCTTGACCGAACCCAGCTTGTTCTTGGCCTGCCCCTCGGTCAGCCCCACCCCGGCCATCGGCGGATGACTGAACACCGCGCTCGGGATATTCTCATAATCCACCCGGTGCGGCTTCTTGCCGAACACGGTGTCGGCAAAGGCCTGCCCCTCGCGGATCGCCACCGGGGTCAATTGCACCCGGTTGGTCACGTCGCCCACCGCATAGATGCTGGGAACGCTCGACTGATTATCGGCATTCACCGTCACCGCGCCCTTTTCGTCGAGCAATACTTCGGCATTTTCCAGCCCCAGCCCCTTGGTGTTGGGCACGCGGCCGGCGGCGAACAGCACGCAATCGACCTCCATCGGATCGTGCCCGCTCATCTCGACCTTGAGGCCGCCCTTGACCTTCTCGATCCCGCGGAACTCGGCGTTGAAGCGGAAATCGATCCCCTTCATCATCGAGATCTGGAGCAACCGGTCGCGGATCGACTCGTCGTACCCGCGGAGAATCACGTCGGTGCGGTTGATCAGCGTAACCTTCGATCCGAACTCGTTGAAGATGCCGGCGAACTCGTTGGCGATATAGCCGGCGCCCGCGATCAGCACGCGCTTGGGCAGGCTATCCAGGTGAAACACCTCGTTCGAGGTGATCCCCAGCTCGTGCCCCGGGCAGCCCGGCACATGCGGATGCGCGCCGGTCGCGATCAGGATTACCTTGGCGGTGACGGTCTTGCCGTTCGCGAGCTTGACGTCGTGCGGGCCGGTGACGGTCGCGCGCTCGAGGATGATCTCGACGTCATTGCCCTTGAGCGTCTGGGTGTAGATCCCGTTCAGCCGATCGACCTCGCCCAGCACATTGTCGCGCAGCACCGTCCAGTCGAAGTCGCATTCGGGGACGTTCCAGCCGAAGCGCCGCGCGTCCTTCAAATCCTCGGCAAAATGCGCGCCATAGACGAGCAGCTTCTTGGGCACGCAGCCGCGGATGACGCAGGTCCCGCCGACGCGATACTCCTCGGCCACCGCCACCTTGGCGCCGTACGCGGCGGAGACGCGCGCCGCGCGCACGCCGCCGGAACCCGCGCCGATGACGAAGAGGTCGTAGTCGTAGGTGGCCATCAATTCTCTCCGAATGCACGTTTGATCAGATCCGCCGTCGAGGCGTCGAAATCCCCGCCCTGCTCCGCCGCTTTGGCCATTTCCTTGCCCAGCTCGACCCCGAACTGGTCGAACGGATTGATGCCGAGCAGCACCGCGTTCACGAAGGTCCGCGCCTCGTAGAAGGCGAGCAGAGCCCCCAAGGTCCGCGGATCGAGCTGGCCGAGCAGCAAGGTCGCCGAGGGACGATCCCCCGGATAGGCGCGCGCTTCGTCATCATTGCCGCGCCCCGCCATCAGCGCCGCGCCCTGCGCGAAGGCGTTTAGCAGTAACTGGCGGTGGTGCTGCTCGTTCAGCGCGTCGCCGGCCTCGATCACCGCGATCAATTCCACGGGCACCAGATGCGTGCCCTGATGGAGCAATTGGAACACCGCATGCTGCGCATCGGTGCCCACCCCGCCCCAGGTGATCGGCGCCGTCGGCCAGGTCACCGGCTCGCCCTCGGCGGTGACGCGCTTGCCGTTCGATTCCATCTCGAGCTGCTGGAGGTACGACGGCAGCAGCCGCAGCCGCTGATCGTAGGCGAACACGCCGCGCGTCTCGCATCCGCGCACCTGCGTATAATAAAGGTCCGCGAACGCCGCGAGCACCGGCGCATTCTCGGCCAGCGGCGTGAAGCGGAAGTGCCGGTCCATCTCCGCCGCGCCTTCGAGCAATTCCTCGAACGCGTCCCAGCCCAGCGCCAGCGCCGCCGGAAAGCCAATCGACGACCACAGCGAATAGCGCCCGCCGACGCTCTCCGAAAACGGCAGCACGCGGGTCTCGTCCACGCCCCATTCGACCGCCTTGTCGGGCGCCGCGGTCAGCGCGATCACCCGGCCATAGGGATCGTCCACCCCGCCCTCGGCCAGCCACGCCAGCGCGCTGTCGGCGTTGAGCATCGTCTCGGTGGTGGTGAAGGTCTTGGAAGCGATCGCGATGATCGTCGCCGCCGGATCGAACCGGTCGAGCGCATCCTCGAGCGCCACGCCGTCGACGTTCGAGACGATCGCCACCTCATAGCGGTCCATGTCGCGCCCCAGCGCATCGACCAAAAGGTCCGGCCCCAGCGCCGATCCGCCGATTCCGATATGCAGGATATGCCGCACCGGCCCCAGCGCCTCGGCCTCGATCGCGTCGATCAGCGCGCGCATCCGGTTGTGGAAGCCGCGCGCGATCGCCACGCTTTCGGGCGCGCCCTCGCCGCGCTCGGCGCCATGCTCGGCGGCGCGGCCCTCGGTCACGTTGATCGCCTCGCCGGCGTAGAGCGCGTCGCGCTTCGCGGCCAGCCCCATCGCCTCGGCCACATCCGAAAACGCCGCAACGCCCTCGCGCGTCAGATGCGTCTTCGACCAGTCGAAGTGTATCCCGGCAACATCCGCCGACAGCGACGCCACCCGAGTCGCGTCGCCCTCGAACAGATCGCTGAGCGTGCGCCGTTCCAACGCGTGGATCGCCGACCAGTCGGGAATCGCCATGTCTCGTCTCCTTGGTTGCGGCGCATATCGTCCCGGAAACGGCGCGTCACAAGGACTGATCCGCCTTGACGCCGTGCCCGGCGGCGGAGCAGAGCAAACACCATGGATACTAGCACTCCCGACGCGCCCGAAGACGCGGCCCCCTTCACTGGCGACGCCGCGGCCAAGCCCAAGAACGAATGGGTCGATCTCGGCCAGTTCCTGCTGAAGCTGGTGATCGTCGTCGTCGTGCTGCGCAGCTTCATCTTCTCGCCGTTCAGCATCCCGTCCGAATCGATGCTGCCGCGCCTTTTGGTCGGCGACTATCTGTTCGTGAGCAAGTTCAGCTACGGCTATTCGCGCCATTCGCTGCCGTTCAGCCTGCCCTTGCTGCCCAATATGCACTGGAGCGATCCGACCCGCGGCGACGTAGTGGTGTTCAAGGCGCCGCCGACGAACAACGAGGATTGGATCAAGCGCGTCATCGGTCTGCCCGGCGACACCATCCAGATGCAGGACGGCGTATTGATCCTCAACGGCAAGCCCGTGCCCAAGCAGCGCGTCGCCGATTTCGTCCTGCCGATCACGCCCAACGTCAAGAATTGCGACACCGAATTCCAGGACATGGATGACAAGGGCAAGCCGATCTGCCGTATCCCGCGCTTCAAGGAAACGCTCCCGGGCGGCAAGTCCTATGACGTGCTCGATCAGGGCATGCGCCCCGCCGACAACACCGGCGTCTACACCGTCCCCGCCGGCCATGTCTTCATGATGGGCGACAATCGCGACGATTCGGCGGACAGCCGCTTCCAGCAGGGCATCGGCTTCGTGCCGATGGAGAATATCGAGGGCAAGGCGGTCGTGAACTTCTGGTCGACCGACGGCAGCGCCTCATGGTTCCTGCCCTGGACCTGGTTCACCGCGGCGCGCTGGAGCCGCATCGGGGAAGGTTTTTGAATCCCACGCTCGGGGGCTGGATTAAGAGCACTTTCGGTCATGCGCCGGCCGACCTCGCGCCATACGAGCGCGCGCTGACGCACGGCAGCCAGGCCGCCGCCAATTACGAGCGGCTGGAGTTCCTTGGCGACCGCGTGCTCGGGCTGACCGTCGCCGAATGGCTGTTCGAGCGTTTCCCAAACGAGCCCGAAGGCGCGCTATCGCGCCGCCTCAACGCGCTGGTTACTGGCCCGGTCTGCGCCGGAGTCGCGCGCGAGATCGGCATCGTCCCCCACATGAAACTCGGCAAGCAGGCCCGCGAGGACGGCGCCGCCGACAGCGACAATGTCCTCGGCGACGTGATGGAGGCGCTGATCGGCGCGCTCTATCTCGACGCCGGGCTGGTGCCCGTCCGCGCCTTCATCCGCAAGGCATGGGAAACCCGCATCGAAGCCCATGGCGAGGCCCCCAAGCACCCCAAGTCCGAGCTTCAGGAATGGGCGGCCGCGCACAACCGCAAGCCGCCGGAGTATCTGATCGTCGATCGCTCGGGCCCGAACCATGCGCCGCGTTTCACGGTGAAGGTGTCGCTCGGCAAGCTCGCCGAAGCGACGGCGGAGGGCACCAGCAAGGGCGCGGCGGAGACTGCGGCCGCGGCGGCGCTGCTGGAGAAATTGCCGAAGTGAGGAGGGGGAGCCACCCCCCAACCGTTCGCCCTGAGCCTGTCGAAGGGCGCCCCGCTATCCGCGAGATCGACCGATGAGTTTCTGGGTCTACATCCTCAAATGCCGAGACAACTTTTATTACACAGGCCACACCGACAATCTCGACGGCCGAATCGGCCAGCATCACGCGGGCATCGGCTGCGACTATACCCGAACCCGCAGACCAGTAACCTTCATGTGGTGCCAAGATTTCCCCTCCCGCATCGAGGCCCTCGAATCCGAACGCCGCATCAAAGGCTGGACCCGCGCCAAGAAGGAAGCGTTGATTGCGGGCGATTGGGAGCGGCTGTCCCTGCTCGCACGCAATCGCCAGGACGATAGCCGCCCTTCGACAAGCTCAGGGCGAACGGAGTAGGGGGTAGCAAGACCTTCCCAAAATCCGTTCGGGCTGAGCTTGTCGAAGCCCGCCTCACAGTATCGCGAGACCCATGACCGAAACCAAACCCCAGCATTGCGGCCTAGTCGCCATCGTCGGCGCGCCCAATGCGGGCAAGTCGACCCTCGTCAACCAGCTCGTCGGCCAGAAGGTCGCGATCGTCTCCCCCAAGGCGCAGACCACCCGCGCGCGGCTGATGGGCCTCGCGATCGAGGACCAGACCCAGCTGCTCCTCGTCGACACCCCCGGCATCTTCACCCCCGAGCGCCGGCTCGACCGCGCGATGGTCGCTGCCGCCTGGGAAGGCGCGGAGGGCGCCGACGTCATCGCGCTCGTCGTGGACGGCAAAGGCGGCATCGGCTCGAAGGTCCGCACCATCCTCGAAAGTCTTGCCAAGCGCCCCGAGCCCAAGCTGCTGATCCTCAACAAGGTCGATGTCGCCGACAAGCCAAAGCTCCTCGGCCACGCGCAGAAGCTCAACGAAGCGCTGCCCTTCACCGAGACCTATTTCGTCTCCGCGCAGACCGGCGACGGCGTCCCCGAACTCAAGGCCGCGCTCGCCGCGCGCATGCCCGAGGGGCCGTGGCATTTCCCCGAGGACCAGGTCAGCGACGCGAGCGAGCGGATGATCGCCGCCGAAGTCACCCGCGAGCAGCTCTACCTCCAGCTCCACGCCGAGCTCCCCTATGCCTGCGCGATCGTGACCGAGAAATATTCCGAGCGGCCCGATGGCTCGGTCGAGATCCACCAGCAGATCCTCGTGGGGCGGGCGACGCAACGCGCGATCATCCTCGGCAAGGGCGGCGTCCGCCTCAAGGAGATCGGCAGCCGCGCCCGCGCCGAGCTCAGCCGCATCACCGGCGTCCAGGTGCATCTCTATCTTCACGTAAAAGTAAACCCGAAGTGGCAGGACGACCGTTCGCTGTATCGCGAGATCGGGTTGGACTGGGTGGAATGAAGCAGATTGTGAAGGCGGCGATCGTTCAGGATTCGCCGATACCGCTGGCGATCGACGCAAGCATCGAGCGCGTCACCCAGCTGACCAAGGCCGCGATCGAGACCGGCGCGCGGGTCATCGCGTTCGGCGAGACCTTCATCGGCGGCTATCCCGCCTGGCTCGAGCATATCCCCGCGCCCGCATTATGGGACCATCCGGGCACCAAGGATCTCCACGCCCTGCTGCTCAAGCAGGCGGTGCGCGGCAAGGACCCGCGCTTCGCTCCGCTGCAATGGGCGGTGGATATCGCCGGCGTGGTCGTCTCGGTCGGCGGCTACGAGCGCGTCCGCTCCAGCCTCTACAACAGCCAGTTCCTGTTCCGCCCCAAGGCGCCGGTGCTCGTCCACCGCAAGCTCCTGCCCAACCCGGCCGAGAAACTCTTATTCGGCGCGGGCGACGGCTCGACGCTCGACGTCCACGAATGGCATATGGGCCGCGTCGGCCAGCTCATCTCGGGCGAGCATTGGATGCCCTTGGTCCGCGCCGCGATGCACCACGCCAGCGAATCGATCCACATCGCCTCCTGGCCCACCGTCGGCGACATCGCGCTGCTGGCCTCGTCGCATTACGCCTATGAGGGTCGCAGCTTCGTCCTCGCCGCGGGCACGCTCCAGACCAAGCGCGACATCCTCGAAGGCTTCGACCGCGCAGGCGGCAGCGGCCCCGCACGCCAATTGCTCGACCGCCTGCCCGAAGGCCGCCTCCAGCACGGCCGCAGCGCGATCATCGCCCCCGACGGCGTAATGATTGCCCAGGCCGGCGACGAACCGACGATCCTTACCGCCGACCTCGACCTCGCCGAGATCGACCGCGGCCTCGCCACCCTCGACGTCGACGGCGGCGCCGCGCGCCCCGACGTGTTCGAGCTGCGCGTAGATCGCCGCCCACGCACCGGCATCGTCGATGTCGAGGATGGTGAGCCCGAGTCGGCGGCCGCCTAAGCCAGCAGCGAATCCACCCACTCGGGCACCAGCACCCCCGCCGGCCCCAGCCGGCTCTCGCCAAACCAGGCGCTGCCCTCGCTCGGCTCGAGATTGAGCTCCAGCGTAGCAGCCCCGTGGTACCGCGCGGTCTGGACGAACCCCGCCGCCGGATACACCGCGCCCGAAGTCCCCACCGATACGAACAGATCGGCGCACGAAATCGCCTGCTCGATCGCCTCCATCCGGTAGGGCATCTCGCCAAAGAACACGATGTCGGGCCGCAACGCCGCCGCCCCGCAAACCGCGCAAACGCTCCCCGGCGGCAGCGAATCTTCCCAGGCCACTCGATCCCCGCATCGCGCGCAAAGCGCCGACTTCAACTCGCCATGCATATGGATCAGCCGCCGCGACCCCGCTCGCTCATGCAGATCGTCGACGTTCTGGGTGACCAGCAGCAAATCGCCCGGCCATTCGGCGTCGAGCCGCGCCAGGGCGAGATGCGCCGCATTGGGCACGACCTCTGCCAGCGTCTCGCGCCGCGCATCGTAGAAGCGATGCACCAGCACCGGATCGCGCGCCAGGGCCTGCGGGGTGCAGACATCCTCGACCCGGTGCCCCTCCCATAATCCGCCGGGACCGCGAAACGTCGCGACCCCGCTCTCGGCGGAGACGCCCGCGCCGGTAAGGATGACGATATTGCCGTACGCCCCCACGCCGCTTCTCCGAATCGAAACCGCGGCCCCGGACTCGGGACCGCGGCGCCGATCCTAGCCCGGGAAAGTCGCGACGTAACTCTGAATGCCCTTGGTGCCCGAATCGGCATAAATCCCCATCAGCACATTTTCGTAGATGCTGTTGCCGGTGGTGAGGATCGCACCCGGATAGCCATAGGGCGCCCAGACCGCGTCGCCGAACGAGCCGTCCGGATTGACCGTGATCGAAGCGAGCGCGGCCGAAGATCCGGTCGACATCGCCGCGAGGTTGAAGCCACTCGCGGTGGCGGTGATGCCCTCGAAATGCGTCAGCAGCGCAGGCTGGTTCATGCAGCTGTAGAGCTTCAGATGGCTGAACACGCCGGTTTCCGAATCATATGCGACGACGAACCCCTTCGAGCCATGCCCGTCATGGGTGCCGCCGACGATCGTGTAGCTGCTGCTGCCGATGCCATTCTGCCAGATGCCGTATGCGGTGGTGAGGGTACAGCCGGCGAAATCGAACGGGGTCCAGCGGTTCTGGCCGATATGATAGACGAAGGCGTTGGCCGACAGCGGCTCGCCCTGCAGATCGTAATCGCCGACGACGAGATCGCCCATATTGCTGTGCGGAATCGTATTCCACACGGTCTTGCCGCCGACCGCACTGCTCGGCACGTCGATCTGGGTCCAGCTGCCGCCGCCGCCCGGCGGGCCTTCGTAGAGCATGCCGTGGTTGATCACGTCGCTCTCGGAATATTGGTAGCTGCCGACCGCGCGGATATTGCCCTCGCCGAGGCCCGGATTGAACACGAACGTGTCCGGCCCGTAGAAGGTCGAGCTCGTCACGCTCTGGCCGTCGAACACCGGCGGGCTGAGATACAGTGTGCCGCTGTCGGTCGCCGTAAGCGGGCCGACATAGATCAGCGCGGTCGTCGGGCCGCTCCCGGCAGCGTTTCCGGTGAGCACCACATCGGTACCGGTCCAGCCGCGCACGCCGGTAACGAATTGATTGGGACCGAATATCGTTACCGAATCTACTTGCTGTGCCATTGGTTCGTGCTTCATGATATTGTCCCTCTACTATGTGTGACCAATATTTCTGCAACGCAATTCGCGTGACTTGATCATGCAGAATGATCGCATTTGCTTTATTAAGTGCGAACGGATTTATCCTTCGACCTATTCGACAGAATATTTTTCACGATAGTATCGTCGTACAACGCGCCATCTTCGTCTTGTTGGCTATGTCCGGACCGCCATCTGCGGAAACGCCATCGCCCAAAGATCCCGTGCGACTGCGGAAACCCCTGTTCGAAGGGCCGCGCATTGTGCCACAGCATCCGCATGACCAGCATCGGCATCTACGGCAGCCTCGGCCGCATGGGGCAGGCGATCGCGGGGCTCGCCCCGGCGCTGGGCGCGCAGCTCGCGGGCGGCGCCGACATGGGGGATGATCCCGCCGATCTCGCGCGCAAGGCCGATGTGCTGGTGGATTTCTCCGCGCCCGGCGCGCTCGCGGCGCATCTCGCCGCCGCGCGCGCGGCGCGCACGCCGATCATGATCGGCACCACCGGCCTCGCCCGGCAGCACCATGCGCTGATCGACGATGCCGCGGCCGAGATCGCCGTGCTCCAGACCGGCAACACCTCGCTCGGCATCGGCCTGCTCGCGCGGCTGGTGCGCGATGCCGCGGCGCGGCTCGGGCCCGACTGGGACGTTGAGATCGTCGAGACGCATCACCGCGACAAGATCGACGCCCCCTCGGGCACCGCGCAGATGCTCGGCAAGGCCGCGGCGGAGGGCATGGGCACCACCCTCGCCGAAGCCCAGGTCACCGATCGCGCGGGTCTGACCGGTGCCCGCGCCGCCGGCACCATCGGCATGGCTTCGGTGCGCGGCGGATCGGTGGTCGGCGATCACACCGTCGTCTTCGCGGCCAGCGGCGAGCGGATCGAGCTCACCCATCGTGCCGACGACCGCGCGATCTTCGCGCGCGGCGCGGTCCAGGCGGCTTTGTGGCTCGCGGATCAGCCGGCGGGCCGTTACACGATGGATCAGGTGCTAGGGGTTTGAACAAGGCGCAGGTTTTCGACTTCTTCGCCCGGCTGGCGGAGAATAATCCGCACCCCGAGACCGAACTCGAATATGGCAACGCCTACCAGCTCGTAGTCGCGGTGGCGCTCTCGGCGCAGATGACCGACGTCGGCGTCAACAAGGCCACCCGCCCGCTGTTCCTGTTGGTCGATACCCCCGAAAAGATGGTCGCGCTCGGCGAGGAGGCGCTGCGGACCTATCTCCGCACGATCAATTTCTACAACACCAAAGCCAAGAACGTCATCGCGCTGTCCGAAGCGCTGATCCGCGACCATGGCAGCCAAGTGCCGGGCACCCGCGAAGCGCTCGAAACGCTGCCCGGCGTCGGCCGCAAGACCGCGAACGTGGTGCTCAACAGCGCGTTCGGGCAAGAGACCTTCGCGGTCGACACGCACATCTTCCGCGTCGGCAACCGCACCGGCCTTGCGCGCGGCAAGACCCCGCTCGCGGTCGAGCTGAAGCTGGAGAAAGCGGTCCCCCAGCCCTTCCGCCTCCACGCGCACCATTGGCTGATCCTGCATGGCCGCTACGTCTGCAAGGCACGCTCACCCGAATGCTGGCGCTGCGTGGTCGCCGATCTCTGCGCGTTCAAGCCCAAGACCCCACCGCCCAAGGATGCGCGCGCCTAAGGGCTGGCGTCGCCCGCGCGCCTTTGCTAGGCGGCTCCTCCAGGCACCCGTAGCTCAGCTGGATAGAGTACTGCCCTCCGAAGGCAGGGGTCACAGGTTCGAATCCTGTCGGGTGCGCCAATTACCCATGAAAGTACGAACTTTGTCGTCGGCGGGCATATCGCCCGCGGCGGCGAGTTCGAGGGCGCGATTGGGACCGCGGATGATGAGCTTTTCACGGCTCATCACGACCTCGCCGACAAAGGCACGGACGTAACGGCGGCGAACCTGCATATCGCTGGCATCGCGCAGCCGAGCGCGCATTGCCGCAGCGAACTGCTCGACCTTTTCGGGCGTGATCCGTCCGCCCTTCGCGCCGATCTGGCGTTCGAGCGCGGCCATCTCCTCAGCAAGCGAGGAGAGTCGCAACTTGAGCGTGGCAAGGCGCTCCTTGAGGAAGGGATCATCGGGCGCGGTTGCGCCGCTTTCGACCATCATAAACAATGCCCGGATCGACCTGTTGACCTCGGTGTCCTCGCTCCGCAGCACAGCGAGCCTCTTACGGCGATCTGCATCGGCAAGATCGGAAGCGTCGAGCATCTCGCCGAGCAACGCCTTGAGCCGATCCGGCTGAAACAGACGCTTTTCGAGCGCGGAGATAACCGTCTCGTCAACGTGATCCATGGGCACATTGTTGCCGCCGCAGGACAGGTCACCCTTCTTCCGTCGGTTTGAGCACGCGTAGTAGCGATAGCGTCCGCCCTTGCCGGTCATCAGCATCATCGTCGAGGTGCAGCCGTTGCAGCCGCATCGCCCCAGACCGCTCAGCAAGACGGGTGACGTGTGCGACCTTGGCGCGGTGATATGGGGATTGCGGGCCTTTAGACGCTGCTGCACCGCCTGGAAGCGCTCTTCGCTCAGAATCGCAGGAACTTTGACCTCGATCCACTGGTCGCGCGGGCGAACCTTGCCGGTGCGGCTGTCGCGGCAACCGTAATAATGGCGGCCAGCATAGGTTTCACGGGTGAGGATCGCGTAGATAAGACCGATATGAAACGCCTGGCTGCGGTGTGTGTGGCCGTTTCGCTTTAGCCACTTGGTAATGGCGTCGATGCCGAGCGGCTCGCTCGTACCGTCGCCTTCGAGATACAAGCGGAATATCAGCTCAACGAGCGGTCGCTCGGCAAGGTCGATCTCCAGCTTCTTCTTGTCCTTCTTGCCGCGGCGCTCGGCCACATAGGTGCGATAGCCGAGCGGCGGCGCCGAGCCGTTATGGAATCCCGCCTCGGCGTTGGCGGCCATCACCACCTTCACCTGCTCGGCGTTGATCTCGCTCGACGCCGCATCGAGCGAGGTGAAGATGCTGCGGATCAGCCGGGCATGCGGTCCCTCGCCAACGTCCTGCGTCGCCGAGATGAGCTTTACACCGGCCTTCTCCAGCTTCCGGCGATAGCCCTCACACTCATATTCATCCCGGAAGAACCGCGAGAAATTATAGACGAAGACCGCGTCATAGCGTTGCGGCCGGGCGCAGGCGTCGGCGATCATGCGCTGAAGCGCGGGGCGGCGGTCGTTCATGCCCGACTTGCCCGCCTCGATGTACGTCTCGACGATCTCGTAGCCGCGTTCGGTCGCGCCACGCGCAATTCCGGTTTCCTGTTCGTTGAGCGAGGTCTCGTGTTCGGCCTGCCGCTTTGTGCTGACCCGCACATAGGCGCAGGCACGCAGAGGCGCGGCGTTCGGGTCAGTCATCGGTAAGGATCCTCGCGAGGTCGTCGGCCAGCAGGGCCATCAGCCATTGTGACTCGCCGGAGAGAATAGGGAAAGAGTCCGCGAGGGCGTCAACGACCTCGAATTGGGGCACACCCATGCCGGGGACACGGAACGACCGGCGTCGGCGAGCAGTGCCGACGCCGGACACCTTGTGCCCATCACCAGAGGTGGGCGTGCCCACGTCCTATGCCTCCGCCGCGTCTCCTCTCAGCCGCGCTCGTCCAGGCCGAAGTGGATGAGTATCTGGCCGATGCAGGCTTCCGCGGCGATCTCGCGCTCGGCGAGCGACATCCCAGACACGTCCGGCAGTCGGATGCGGTCGATGTTGTCGGCGAGACGCTCGTAGGCTGCAACCGGCTCGTCGTCATGGCCGAGGATCGGCTCGCTCTCCAGCGGGACGATCGCCTTCGGTCTGGCCAGCGTCGGCTCGGGCGCATCAGTATCGACGACGCGCTCGATCTGCAGGAAGTCGAACGCCTCAACCGGCTTGCACCGGTCGCCATTAGCGGCGAGATCGACGGCGCGGTCGAGCACCGTCTGGAACGCCTCGCCCATCGCCTTGCGAACCTTGTTGAGCTCGACCCCGTAGGAGATCGGCGCGCGGTCAGGTTCGAACAGGACGTCGAACAGCGCCGGATAGGCAGCCTTGGTCTCGGCGGCGATCAGCATATTGCTGACCTTCGACACGGTCAGCCTGGGATAGCGGTTGGCGATCGCAGTGCGGCCGATGCCGTTGGTCTGGGTCAGGCTGAGCAGCGCCTGTGCCTGCTCGATCGCACTGGCCCCGATCGTGCCGAGCGTCGCGTCGCAGACGGCGGCGACCGCCTCCTTTTCGTCGCCGTCGAACAGGATGCAGCGGACCTCGACGTCCTCGTTGCCGTTGTGCGCCTCCCGGATCGCAGCCCACAGGAACCGGCCATCGACGATCGGGTGGATGCCCTCGGCCGCGGCCAGCACGACGATCGGGCGCAGCGACGCGGGATCGGCGGCGCTGAGCAGCAGCGCCTTCTCGTGGCTGCCGAAGAAGCGCGAACCGCGTCGGGGGTGGTGCTGCCATTCGCCGAGCTTGCTGAGCGGGACAACGAACTCATCGGCGCTCATCGGAGCGGGCTGGAAGTCCTCGCCGGCGTCAGGATCGCTGTCCGTGTCCGCGTCGTTGTCCGGCGTGTCGGTGTCATCATCGCCAATTACCGTTTCATCGGCGATCGGGTCGGCGGGCGCTCCGGCGTCGGACAGGAGTTCGTCACCGGCTTCAATTCGCACGGTCGGTTCGGCGCCAGCGGCGCCATCTTCCTCGCTCAGGTTTTCGAGGAGTAGTTCGTTCTTGTTGCTCGCGGCCATGACGGGTCTCCCGCGAGTCGCAGATGCACCATGCACCGCGTACTCGCTGGAAACCCGATCAGCCGATTCGCTGCCTAATCCTTTCCGAAGCTATGGCTTCAGTCGAGCAGGGCCTTCGAAGGGCAGCATTTGGGACTTTTCTGCCAGGCAGCTGCGTCTCCTGCCTCGATGAAGCGGACATAGCTGCCGCTGCAACAGAATCGGCAATAGTGTTGCGCAAATATTTGCGTTGCCCCGGAACCGTCGCGCGATCGAGGGGTCGAAAGTCGCAGTGCGGCCTAAGCTTGCGTGATCGCGGGGAAGCCCGCTCGACTCCATAGCCAAAGCGGAGTGTGCAGATCGATCGGAAGAAGCTGGGTGACACTGAGAACCTCCGCCCACCGTCGGGCTATCTCCGACGTCAAAGCAAGTTGGTTTGAACTGTCCGTAACCAGCCCCAGCCGCACACTTGCTGCCACCACGTGAGTATCAGGGGCGATGGTGAGACTGGCTCGGTTTCTCGTAGGCCAAGCCATGTAGCTCGACAGCACATAGAGCCAATAATTTGAAATTTTCGGACCACACAAATATGGAAAACTCGCCCTTCGATCGGCGATGAATCCTTTCACCGCCCCGAGATCATACTGATGAGTTTCGAACAACGTTTTGACGCTGCCACCCACATGCTCGACTAAGCCGCGTGCATTTTTACTCCAAATCTGAGGGTGACGGTTCGGTTGCAGAGCGACACGGTGACTAACCAAGACCTCTGACAGCTGCACCGGATCGGCATCCGCAACAGCGAAAGGGTCAAAAACCCAACGCGCCAATGGATCATTGAAGGCAGCCGTACAGGCTCGCCATAGTGCATAAGAATTGCGTTGGTAGTTTAAGCTCATTCCCAGAGTGAAATAGGTCGCAAGCTCATTTGAATCGAGAGCTAGCAACGGGTGCACATCCTCCGGCATCTGCTCTCCGCCTAGCTCCCCGGCTTTCCACATGCGGTGCAGGTCTAGTGCCGTTGACGCAAGTTGGTCGTCGCTTTTGGGCAACACAGGGGAATCCCAAAACGGTAGCAATTGCTCTCCCCCGCCAGCCTTCATTGAACCTCCTGTGCGACGAAGTAGCTTTCAGCTTCAACGATCATAGAATGTGATTCCAAAATCGGCTGCATAAAGCCGTACCAATAGTCATCTAATGCGGGATCGAGAACCGGCTGTTTCCCGTGCAACCGCAGCGACCGCTCGGTATCGATCAAAGCCTTGGCAACAGATTGTCCAGTCATTCGCATCGCTGGCATTGGACGATCGGCATTCACTTCAGATGCGATTATCCGCTCGGCGAGCAACCGTTCCTCCTCATAAACGTGCATCGATGCTGCTATGTGGGTGTAGACACCAGGCTCTATTCCGAGATCAACAGCCAGCCACTCTTGGATCATCGTAAAGAGAAATACATCGTAAGGCATGACCATGGCCGCGGATTGCGACCGCATGAAGCATACCGTGTCTAGTCGATCATCGCGTATCATGAACTGAAGCGCGATCGCACAAGGAGTGTCGCGGCGGTCGAGCAGCGTGTCTTCGGCACAGTAGATAAGCGCTGTTGCTCGACGGCTCGTCCGATCAGCTTGAAGCTTGCGCGCGGCATAAGCCAGCTGGTGTCCCGGCGAAAACAGGCGCGCGCCGAATGCTGACTCGAACCGCGACGAGTCCTCGGCAAACTGCTCGCCGCGAGCATTGTACGCGGTGATCATTTCAGGCTCGTGCCCGCCAGCTAGCGTAAAAATGAAATTTGCCGTCGCAAACGCTGCGTTGGGCTGGCGCAGACCGTGCTCCAACCATCTCGCTCGGGGGTCTAGGAGGCGAAAGCCGCCGCCCTGGATCTCAATGAATGGTCGCTCCCTTGTTCCGAAACCAGACCCAATCGACGTGGGACTCACGATACCTTCCACACGCTCGCCGTGTGAAAGCAGGTCCTTTAGAGTTGCTGAGTAGGCGTCAGCGAAGGAAACAAAAACCTTCATGCGCCCTTCTCCGCCAAGCAAGTTGTGATGATCGGCAAGCGCTGGGAGTTTGGAACATTTTGCAGTGCTTCCTGAACTGCTGGCGGAAGGCCAACATCGCCGCGCATGACCTCAACGCTGGTGATCTCAATCCGCGAGAATCCGATCGAGCGCAGCGCCTCGGCCAATGCAGGCGCGCTACAGCAAGCCGAACCGACACGCGTGGACGCTCCATCGCCAGTTACGAACGTCGTCTGGAAAGCGCCTGAATTGCCCCTAAGCGCAATCGCCCATTCTGCGGCTGGGGTTGTGAACCCGAGCCATCCGCTGGGCCTGAGCACGCGCAGCGCCTCTGCGAGAAAGTTTGGTGTTAGTAGTGGATCGACAAGTGAACCAAACACGCCGTCGAAGCTCTGGGCGCGGTAAGGCATGGCCGCCGCCGTGCCTATGTCAATTTCGTTTGCACGAGCATTGAGGCTACGCATCGCGTCCGACAACTCAAGGCCGCGATAATGACACTGAGGCGGCCATCCTAGGTGCTCGATCAACCAACCCCGGCCCGGTGCGGCTTCTAGGTATGCACCTCCGGGAAGAAGTCTGCGCCAGACGTCCCTCCAGTACGGTTCGGAGAGACGATGGAAAAAGGCGGTAGTAACACGTCGATCGTCCGTGAATTCCGGAGCGATGTAATCGTACCCAGACCGGTTCAGCTCCTCCCATTCGGGGCTCAGCGTGTGCCCACCGCTATCGAGCGCGTTCATGGTCAGGGCGGCGTCGAACCAGCTGACAAACGCCTCAGCCAAAAGCGAAGGCGGCTTCCCTTCGCGCAGGAGGCGCAAGTTTGCGACGCTACCAGCTGACGATGGTCCCAACTCTGCTTTATCCGTCAGTTCTCGACCCGAACGGCCGAAGATCGGGTCAAAGGAGGCGAGATGGATTATTAGGGGCTCGATGCCATATTCGCGCAGTTGCACAACGTTTTTCGCTGCCATCTCCTTCACTGGAATCTGCCCGGCGACGATGGCGCGCGCGATGTCATCGGCCACGATGCCATACCAGTTCCCGTGGACCTGATCGGCGTTCAAAAGCTGTTCGGAGGAATGAAGCCCCCTAAATGCCCCGATATTGATGAAGTCATACTCGCGGATGCCCTCGCCCTCGCGCCGAGATCGCGTGGTGACGGATTTGGCCCGAGCGAACCGGTGAGGGAATCCCTCAACGAGTGCATCAACGAAGCTCGTTTTACCAATGCCTGAGTCGCCGCATACAGCGACAAAGGTGCTGCCCACGAATTCAGGTCTAGTGGCTGTGGAAGAGGACATTGCCGGCTCTCTTGCGAATACAATAGCCGCAATCGGCACATGACGGCCCGTCTTCATATTGTTCCGGGCAATCAAAATTGGGACGCTTGTTAATGTGTTGCCCCTCGGAAATGATCGAAAGGCGCCATCCATCGGGCGGGCGCGGCATCGTCGCGTCCCAAGAAGCAAACAGCTGTAGATTGCTAAGACTGCGCAGCCTTTCCAAGTCCGTTTTTAGCGATTGAGTGGTCCACGACCGGGTGTAGGCCCAGAAGCGTACCTCGGGGCTCGCCTCAATAATTTGCCGCCACCAATCGATATACGCAGAGGAGTAGAAATCCCCGGAGGAGTGAATTCTGACACCTGCACGCCTCGGCGCGCTCGCGAAAAAGTCAATTATATGAGCCGCGGAGTTTTCGGGCTGCTCTTCCACCAAGCGCAAATTTTGCAGCCACTTTGCTACTGGATAAACTTCATCTCGCGGATCGGCGTTATAGCAGTTTGCAACGCACCATTTTGAACGACCCGGACAAGTCGCCATGGGGGGAAGGTTCCACACCCAGATGGACCGGAAAAAACGTCCGGAGACACCAGTCTTGCCGTTGCCGGGTTCAATAAAAGGCGACAACAAGAGTTCCGCCGACGCCGGCTCCAATTGGGCAAGATTGGCAAGGCGCTGCTCGCGCCAGGCAACCGTCTCGTCGGTTGGGCGAGTGCGTTTCCGTTGATGGATCGGCAGTTGGTGCATCGCCGCCTCAAGTCCTCACGTAGAGAACGTGGTTACTCCTCCTCGATTCTTCAATGCGGAACTAGATGAGCGGCACCGCAGGTATATTTCGGTTTCACCTAGAGCAATCGAGCGACTTGAGAAAATCGCGTGAGAAAAAGGGCTTACGTTGAGCTTTCAAGATCAAGTTATTGATATAATCGACCTCTATTGCAACAAATTTGCCGATGCTGTCGCGCGCCGCGGCTTCCGGGTTTCCGCTGTTCGGCATGAACGGCGTTGGTTGGGTCGAAACCTGCCTACACATCACGGTCGCGCACCTTTCACATATTCCACAACACCTTGCGTGCCAGCTTCCGCTGTTCATCGCTTGGCGGAGAGAGCATCCGCTCATTGAGATACGGATCGACGGTGATCGGGCTGACCGCGGCGAGCAGCGGCGCGACCTCACGGAGCACCGCTTCGCGATAGGCGCGGGAGTGGGACGACGCTTGCCCCGCTGCCAGCTCTGCGACCTGAAGGTGATCGAAGAAGCGGCGGAACAGGTCTTGGATGCGATCGAGCGGATGCTGGCGCGGTAGGTCGGCATGGGTGGCCATCGCGTCGGCCTCTGCATCGGCGCTATCCGGAAAATGCTCGGCCAAATAGGCGTCTCGCTTCGCGGCCTGCGCCGGGTCGTATTGGATGTAACGGCAGCAGTTGCGCAGGAATGCCAGTTCGGCGTCGGGGCGCAACCACGCCTCGAACCGGAACCCCTGCGTCCAGCCCGGCTGGCCGACCGGGAATGCACACAGGTTCGCGCGTTTGACGGCCTGTTTGTAGGGGCTGGACCGGCGTTTGCGGTCGCAGTCGGCATTGCCCGGAATAGGCCAAGCAATGCCTGCCTTGTGCGCCATTGCCTCGACCTGGTCGCGCAGTCGCGGGTTATCGATGAGAGTCGGGACGACCGCCTGCGCCCAGCCATCATCCGATCCACCCAGCTTCGCCTCGCGCTGCAGGATGGTGCGCCCGGTCGGCAGGCAGAGGTTGCTGGTCATGAGCACTGCCAGCTCGACGCTTGCCGTGTCCTGCCGGTCAAAGGTGCCGAGGCCCGTCCGGCCCGGCTGGCGATGGTCGCCCTCCAGCCGCTTCACATCCTCCACCATGTGGACCAGCGCGACCAAGGCGAGCATCCCCGGTTCGACGCCGAGGAAGTAGCGCACCGGCATCCCGCCTGCGACGTGACGTATGGCGTGGCAGCGTGAGCGGAATATCGCGCTGCCGTCGAACGCCGCGGCGATGCGGTCGGGCCGGTCGGCGGAGTCCGGGTCCATCGTCGGGTGAAGCGCGCGGGTGTGCGCCACCGCGCCGCCGACGAAGTCCCCGGTCTCGACCAGCGCCACGCCGGTCAGCGCCGAAGTGCCGAGCAGCAACGCCTTCACGTCGTCCCGGGTCACGCCCTTGTCCACCTTCAGCGCGTCGATGATCTCGAACAGCCGCTCGAACTCGCCCATCAGCGCGGTGCCGTAGATCAGGCGGCGCAACCGGCTGCGGATGCGGCTCTTGGGATTGGACGCTGGCAGGTCGGCACTCTTCATCCTGCGGCCGAACTTCCACGCCTCCTCGATGTCGCGCCGCCACAGTGCGACGAACAACGGCAAGTTGGTGGTCTGGAGCGCGACCAGGTTGTCGCAATGCATCGCGGTGCTGAACATCAGCAGCGACAGCTGCGTCTCGTCGGTCACATGACGGCCGTCGTGATCGACAAGGTGGATGCGTTCGGCGTCCTCGCCCTCGGCGATGCCGAGCGCCGCGCGATCGGCCGGGCGCACCTCGGCCGGATCGCGGCTGTAGATCAAGTGCGGCAGTGCGAACGGGCTGTAGAGCGGTCGCCAGCGCAGCAAGACGTAATAGTCGGTCTGTCGCCGGCCCGCGGGGACAGGCACGCCGTGGATGGTGATGACCTTGCCGTCGCGAGCAAAGCCATCGAGTTCCGAGAGCCGCTCGACGACTTCGTCTTCGGGCGCCGGGATCAGGTTGCGGTCCGCTGCCAGCCTCGCCGACAGGTCTTCGACCACCGGGTGGCCGATGACGAGAATATCGCGCAAACCCGGGAAGCGGATCGCGTCGCTTGCTGCGCGCTGCATCTCGGCGGCGGGCACAATGCCGACGTCCAGATCGACACCGTCCTTGAACCAGCCGCCGGGGTAGCCCGCCAGTCGGTGCGTTGCGCCCCACGCACCGCGGAACGGATAGATCATGCCGGTGGCAGTAGCGGCGGCCAGTTCCTCACCATATATAGGGCCGGTATATGCGGTCACGATGTCCTCCTCTTCGACCGCCAGTCGGCGGCATATGCAGTCCATGCGGCGTCCTCGCGGGCGATGGCCGCGCGATCGAACCGCTCCAGATCCTGTTGTAGGATTTGGAGTCGCTCCCAAGAAGCGAACCCTGCATCGACCGCACCGTAGAGCGCGTCGGCGGTGCCCCTGCCGGTCAGTGCGGGGCGCAGGCCGGCCAGCTCCTTCGCGATACCGGCGACCTCGCGCTCGATTGGCAGCGGATCGGCTAGGCGATGGGCGTGACCCTTGCGATCGACCCAGCCGAACCAGCCGCCATCGACCTGGCCTCCGCGCGCAAAGCGCGGTTGCGCGTCGAGCCACGTCTTCGCCTGGCCCCTGGTCGCCGTGTCCGCGGGCGCGGTGCGCGAGACGCATGCCGCGATCGCGCGGCGCTGGTGCGCGGTCATCGGCTCGGCGAGCCTGCGCGCGCGCATGTCGGGCGCGTCGGCGGTGACGGCCAAGAGCCGGCCGTGCTCGCCGTGCAGTTCCACGTCCAGCAGGATGTCGGCGATCATCGCCGGCAGCCGATCGATCTGTTCGGCGAGCTTCATCGCTTCGGCCCGCGTCGCCGCGAGAGCGTGGTCATTCCAGCGGGCAAGATCGCTGTGCAACTGCTTCAGCCGCGGCTGGACACGGCTGATCTCGGCACGCGCCGTATCGCGAAGTGCGCGTTCCGGCCCTTCGAGGATATCGATGTAGCGATCCAGCTCCGTGGCGACTGCGGTCGCCTCCGCCTCGATCCGCGTCGGGTTATCGAGCTCCCAGTCCCGCCCGTCGCGGTCGGTCCAGACGAACGCGGTCACGCCCCGAACTCGCGATAGTTCATGTTGGCGCCGTGCGCCTCCAGCCAGTCGGCGGCGTTCCCGCGCGACAGATGGCCGGGCACGTCGATCCGGCGCAGGCGGCAGGTGACGCGCATCAGCCACCGCTGATCGCGCGTCATGCCCTCCGCGCGCCACGCGCCTTCCAGACGATATTCCTCATCGCGCGCGAGCCATTCTGCGCGATCCTGGTCATAGGCCGCGAGTCGACGGGTCCAGGTCTCGTACAGCCCGCGCGCCGACAGGTCACGATCATGGCGGTCGATCATCATGACGATCGCCTGGCCGAGCGACACCGACGGGTCGGTGTCGATCAGCTCGTCGATGTCGGAGAAGACCTGGTCGGCCCAGAACGCCAGCAGGCCGGCGAGCGCATCGGCATCGATCGCCGACAGACCGATGTTCACCAGCACGCCGCCGAGTGCGATCTTGTTATGAACCTCGGTCGGCTCGGCGACTATGGTCTTGTAACTCGGTGCGATGAGCGCGCGGCGACGCGCGGCAAGTGCAGCGCGGTCCTCGGCCAGCCGCGCGATATCGGCGTCGGCTTGCGTAAGGACACGGTCGATGTCCGGCTGGCCATCGGCGTTTTCGTAAATTTGCGAATCCATGCTGCTTCTCCTGTGAAGCGGCATGATCGGGCGATTCGGGGGATAATCCTTTCCGAAGCTAGGTCCGGAAAGGATTAGCGATTCAGGAGAGCTAAGGTTGGGGGGCTACATGGCGCAAGAAATGTTTCACCGATGGCGAACCCCTCATCACCCTTTCGGGCTCCTCGGAACGCCCCCCAACCTAAGGTGCATCGTTACATTGATGCGTCGTTCACCGACGATTTCGGCCGCCAGTCGAAGCTGACCACCGCCAGCGCCAACGGGTTTGCGAGAAAGAAACTCGATGCCGCCGCTCAGTCGCTACAGTTGATGGGCGAGCGACGCGAAAAACAGCTTCGCCGGATCGAGGTTCGCGAGTGGCGCGCCGCCGAGCGCAGCATCGCCGCCGAGCTGCGCGAGAGCGACCACCGTAACCGTTCGATGTGGCGATCGCTCAGGACGAAGGTGCGACCGGAGACGAAGGTCCGGCACACCCCGCCCAAGGAGCGCAAGCGCCACTGGCCGTACGCTGCGGTCGCGCTGCCCAAATACGATGGCCCGGTGATTGACCGAAGCGGCCAGCGCGGCGTGTTCATGCGGATGCGCTATTACTCCCGCCGTACCGCCGAGGCCGGCGTGTCCCAGCGCGTCGTCAAATATTGCTACAACGGTGCCGAGCTCGATCCGGACGGCAACCCTTATGTCGCGACCAACATCGGCGTGACGATCGACGAGGCGCTGTGCGGGTTCGATCATCTCGAGCAGGTCAACTGGTCGGCGGCGAAGAACGCCAAGCTGCTGATGCACGGCATCCTCGCGGTTGATCATCGCCAGTCGCCGGACGAGATGATGACCTGCGGCCTGCGCTGGGCCGAGGAAACACTGGGCCGGTTCGACCTGCCGTATCTAGTCACGCTGCATGCGCCACCGCCGGACGGCGACCAAAGGAACTGGCACCTGCACATCCTGTGGTCGTTCCGACCTATGACCCGCACCGGTGATCATGAGTGGGAGGTCGGCGAGATGCTGCGCACCGATCTCGACAATCCCGCCGCGATGAAGGTGTTTCGCGAGATGTTCGCGGTTGTCATGACCGATATGTCGTTCGAGGCCGGGCAGAACCAGGTCTGGACCGCCAAGAGCAACACTGACCGCGGCCTGGTGCACGAGCCGCAGGTTCATCTCGGCGGCGCCAAGACCAACCAAGCCCGTAATGGCGAAGCGGTCGCTGAGAACGAGGAGAACCACGAGCGCGTCACCCGCTCAAAGGCAGCGGTAATCGACGACGCGCTGCGTCATGCCGACGAAGCGCTGGCCAAGGCGCAGGACGCCGCACGGGCCTTGGCCGCGCGGTTCGCCAGGTTGCCGGCGCTGCCGATGCGGGTGCCGGAGCGGGTTGTCGCGGCGGCGATGGCGTTGGACGCACCGACGTTCGGCAATGTGCCACCGCTATCGACAGCGCCTATCATCGTGCCAGCGATGCCGCTGCCGACCAAGATCGAACCGGCCCGGATCGTCGAATCGATCGAACCGGCGAGGCATGACTTGCCGCGGCGTTCGACCGTCGACGTCGTCCCGTTGCAACTACCCCGTTCAATCCCGCGTGCCGCGCACATAGAAATCGCAAATTTGCGAATCCGTCCAATGCCGCTGGCGAACGTATCGATCGACCATCGCACGACGGTGCCCAAGACGCCGGCGCGAACCCGCATTCCTGCCCTGCCAGAGCTGTCGAAGGTCACCCCACTTCGCTTGGCAAAGGCCAAATATTCGACTGCCTTGCCGGCGGTCGTCGTTCGGCCGACTATCCCACAACTCGCTTCGTACGCACCGTTTCGCCCGCTGCCTATGCACGCCGACACCGGCATCTTCGATCGCGTCATCGCCCGCTACGATGATGCCAGACGGCGCGATGAAGAGCGTCGCCAGCGCGAAGACGAAATGGTCCGACGCGCTGCGCTGGAAGCAAGGGCCACTGCCGACCAACGCGCTACCGCCGAACGGCATCTGCACGCGGCCAGCACCGCATTGGCGGAAAAGCCACGCGGAAGTGCGTGGCGGGCCGCACGCGACCAGCGTCAGCAGGCAATGGCCGAATGGGACGATATCGAGCGGCTCGATCAAGCCAGGATGACGCGCCCAGGCCGTGAGATTACGCGCCCGCGCACCGTTCAAGAAGCGGATCGCCCCGCCCCGGCGCGCCGGTTCCCTGGCCTGCCCGGGCGGGGAATAGGCGATTGATCCTTAGCTCTCTGGATCGCCGTCGTTCTTCTTGAGCGCGTCGGCGCGTGCATCACACGCCGTCACCGCGCGCCGCCCGGCACCGTACATCACGCCCCGGAATGCCGTGCAGAAGCATTCGAACGTAGCCACACCTTGGTCGCTTTCCAGCTTATACCATTGCGCCATTGGGCAAGCGGCGCAGACCGGCACGCTATCCCACCCCTTGAGCAGGTCGTAATTCTCCCTAAGGGTCGGGCCAATCTGATCGTCCCAATCGCGCAGGAAGCGGCTGCCGTCGTCGTTCATCGGGTCAGTTGTGCCTTGCGAAGATGAAAGCTCGGCTAACGGGATGCTTACGTTAGAAAACGCCGCGTCATAGTGCTCCAAGAAGGACAGAAGGTGCTTCTGCGTGATCGCGCCTATGTAGATAAGCGCGTTGCCAATGGTGGTCTCCGTGGCACTGGAGTGGCGTATGGCTAATTGGAGTTGCTTGGAGGTCACTACCTCAGCGGCGACCAGCGCATCGCCGAACTGCAGTTGATCCCTGGTGTGCCATTGCAGCCCGGCGCGCACGCTTTGCGAGCTGGAGTAGTTCAACTCTGTCATCTTAACTTTCGATATTGGCCACGGGCCGCGTTCCGACTGACCGATGCGAGAGGGCCGCTGAGCGGCGGCGTAACCGGCATAATTACCGGCAGCGCGCATCCTACACGGACGGAATGTTTCGATATTTATCACATACTTACAATCCACCGAGAACCGGCACGAAAATTGATGTTGGAGCCTCAGACCAGCCATCATCAGGTTGCCCCGGGTATTAAAGGGAAGCTGCGAACAGCTAGCCACCATGCCATTCGCATGTGACCGGCGTGGAAAAGCCGCCTGCGGGCGTCTCCTGCGATCGAGATAGTAGAGGGGAAAAGCTCCGCTGCGGCTCGGTCGGTTCCGACAGGAGATATCGACCATGACCCACATCACCGACGCCGTTCCGACAGGGACGGCGCTGTGCACCTGCGCCGAAGATCCGGACATCCGAATCCTGCTCCGCGTGGCCGCCCTCAGCGATTTCCCGCTGGCGGCGAAGACCCCAGGCGCCGTCCGGCGTGTCGCCATCGTCGACACCGAGACGACCGGCACCGACGTCGTCCATGACGAGATCATCGACATCGCGGTGGTCGTGATTGAGGTGGACGAGGCCGGCGAGATCGTCGGCATCGCCAGCGCCGGACAGGCGCTACGCGATCCGGGGATGCCGGTCCCGCCGCACATCACGCGGCTCACTGGCATCACCGACGACGACGTGCGCGGCAAGACGATCGATCTGGACCGGCTCGAACCTCTCCTCGCGGGCGTCGATGTCCGCATCGCTCATTCGGCGGCGTTCGACATCGGCTTCATCGAGAACCTGATGCCGGGTCTGGCAGGCGAGGCGTGGGCGTGTTCGATGCGCGACTTCGACTGGCCGGCAGCCGGGTTCGACGGGGCCAAGCTAGGCTATCTCCTGACGCAGATTGGCCGCTACAACACCGCGCACCGCGCTATGGCCGATGTCGTCACGCTGCTGCATCTTCTGGCGCACCGACTGCCGCACGGCGGCACCGTGCTGGGCGCGTTGCTCGCCAACGCCGAACGCCCAACCGTTCGCTTCGAGGCGATCGGCGCTCCGTTCGACCGGCGTGAACAGCTCAAGGCCCGCGGCTATCGCTGGGACGCGCGCAACCGCGTCTGGTGGACCGAAATCGCGAAGGACGAATGCGCTCAGGAAGAGCGCTGGTTCCGCCGGGACATCGCGCCACATGGCCCCTTGCCGCGGATGACGCCGATCACCTGGTACCAGCGCCATCGTTGAGCTTTAGCCGGCACGCCGAGGCGTGCCGGCTCTTTCCGGAATGAAATGAGCACCCCAGGGTGGGGAAAATGCTCCGGCCAGGACGGCCGTCACCAAGGAACGAGCATCATGCAACAAGCCACTATCACCCTTCGCCACCAGAACTTCATGCTCGCGGTGCGCCACGAAATGGGCTGGCCGGCGTTCAAGCCAGCCAACGACGCCATCGCCTTCTGCTCCGGCCGTCCAGTGGACATTGAGGTCGGCTCCGAGATCGCACGCATCGCGCAGATGCTGGGCAAGGATGCGGTCTATACCGCCTGGGCGAGCATCACGGCGACCGCGCCGCTCGGCTTCACGATCGTTTATCGCGAGATGCTAACGGTCGATATCGTTGATCGCGTCGTGCCGTACGCCGCCAACGACGAGGCGCCGATCGTGTTTGTCAGCACGCGGGCCGACGAGGTGTTCGCCGTGGACCGGCGCGGTTCGCTAGCGCGCATCCCCGGCAAGCCGAAGAACATCGGCAAGGGACACCAGCTTGCGATGAAACGCATTCGGGCCACCGCCGCCAAGATGGGCGACGCACTGCTCGACGGTAACCGCTTCGTGCCCAGCGGCGCGTCGATCGAGCCGGAAGCTGCCGTCGAGACCATCGTCCGCTTCGGTTGAAGTTTCGGCGGGCCTCTCCCGGCGAGGCTCGCCTTCCATCCATCAACATCGTGATCGGGGATGATCCCTGAGGAGAAAATCATGAAGATCGACAACCCGTTCGAACCGCGCCGTCCGCGCAGCTATGTCGTGCTCGACATCGAGAGCGCCGTCACCGATGAGACCGGCCACCGGCGCTACCAGGCGATGGAGCGCTACGTCCCCAGCGACGACGACCAGCCGAGCCGCCGCGGTTACAAGCGCAGCGAGGATCCTCTGACCACCCCACGCTGGGCTTTCCAGACGATCGTCACCGCCGCCGCTATGGTGCTTGTCGAGCACCCGGATGGCAACATCGACGTGTCGCGGTTTGTGACGCTGAGCCAGCCGGATCAAGACGAGCGCGCGGTGATCGCGGGCGTCCTCCAGGTGCTGGCCGATGCGCCGGAGGGCGCTGAGCTCGTTTCCTGGGCCGGCATGATCCACGATGTGCCGCTGCTGACGCTGGGCGCGATGCGTCACGGGCTAACACTGCCGAAGGGCTGGGGCTGGCTTGGGTTCGGGGGCAATGACCCCGTCCGCCACATCGACTTCGCTCGGACGACCACCGGGGGTTTCAAGATGAAGCCTGTGCACATGGCCGAGATCCTCGCCAGCCTCGACATCCCAGGCAAGATCAGCGTCCCAGCATTTGCCGTCGCGCGCCTGATCTACGCGGAGCAGTGGGACGCGGTGCAGGAAGCGTGCGAGGGCGATGTCATCAGCACCGCGCTACTGCTGGCCCGCTGGAAACAGCTGCAAGACCCCCGTGCCGATGTCGCCTCGGTGACAGACCGCATACTTCGGCGTGTGATCGAATTGCGCGGCGGACGCGGCTACATCGCTGAGCTGGAAGCTCGGCGGGCGCAGGCGTTCGCTACTCAAATTGCACGGGCCGCGAACGACGCCGCAACGCTGGCTCCTTGGCTCAGCGACGAGGCCGCCTGATAGCGGCTCGCACCGCCGACGGCTGCCCAACATGCGCCGTAATGGTAGCATGATGAACAGCGGTCGGCGCCTTGGTGTCAGTCGTGATTTGTTCTACTCATCTGCAGATGAATCCAGTCCTCCAGCCATCCAACGGCAGTGTGCCTATGTCATTCGCTTCGAACCGGCTCGCCGCGGGGCTCAGCGTCGGCGATGTCGCTCGAGAATTCGGGGTGACGGAGGGCGAAGTTCTAAAGTGGGAAAATGGTAATGCGCGGGCTCCTCAACATGTTGTTCGATCGATCGAGGTACTGCGCGCTTTCGGCTCGACAGCTGCGCCAACACCCTCTGTTGACCCGGGGGCGCCTGGCGTATCCGGCCCCAGTGCGCCGTTGTCGGATACTAGAGCGTCAAGCGTGACCCGGTCATCCCCCGTCGCCAAGGACGCGCTCATTAAATCGAAACGACGCGTTGCCGACCACGGCGAGGTGTTTACGCCGCCATGGCTGGTCGAAAAGATGCTCGATCTGGTGAAAGGCGAAACGGAGCGGATCGACGCCCGTTTCCTTGAGCCCGCGTGCGGCAGCGGCAACTTTCTGGTGCCAATCCTGCAACGTAAGCTCGCCGCTGTGGAAGCGAAATACGGGAAGTCCGACTTCGAGCGCCGACATTACGCACTGCTGGCGCTTACGTGCGTTTACGGGGTCGAACTGCTAGCCGACAACATTGCCGAATGTCGCGCTAATATGCTGGAGGTGTTCGCCGGCTATCTGAACCTAGACCCGGCGGATGACCTATATCGCGCCGCATCGCACGTGCTGTCGCTCAACCTCATCCACGGCGATGCGATGACGATGAAGGACGCCGGCGGCGGACCGATCACGGTCGTCGAGTGGGCGTATATTGGAAAAGGTAAGTTTAACCGGCGGGATTTCCGGCTCGACGTGCTGACAGGCATGGCGGCTTTCCGCGAGGAGCGAACGCTGTTTGCGCATCTGGGCAAGCATGAGATCTTCCAGCCAGCGGAGAGCTACCCGCCAATGACAGTTCGCGACCTGGCGGCACGCGATGTGGAAATGGTCGAGTGAGCGAACAGGCAAGCTTTACCCTGCGTGGCCGCAATCCGGACGTGTTGAGCTGCATCGCCAACTTATCGAACGACGAGGTGTTCACCCCTCCGGAGTTCGCCAACCGGATGCTAGATACGCTGGCTATAGCTTGGGGGGCGGACAATGATGGCCATGAAATCTGGGCGGACAGCACGGTCACATTCCTTGATCCCTGCACCAAGTCCGGTGTGTTCCTACGCGAAATTACTAAACGGCTCCTGAAAGGGCTGGAGGCTGAGATACCGGACCTGCAAGCGCGGGTCGATCATATCTTGACGCAGCAAGTTTTCGGGATCGGAATAACCCAGCTGACGGCCTTGCTCGCGCGGCGCAGTCTCTATTGTTCCAAGCACGCGACAGGCGAGCATTCAGTAGCCACGAAATTCGATGATGATCACGGAAACATATGGTTTGAGCGGACCGAGCATTCTTGGGTGTCCGACCGTTGCAAATTCTGTGCCGCCAGCAAGGAGTCTCTCGATCGTGGGTTAGGTGCGGATAGCTACGCTTACCCTTTCATACACACTAGCAACGTCAAGGCGCGTGTCGCCGAGTTGTTTGGAGCCAACATGCAATTCGACGTTATTATAGGAAATCCACCATACCAGCTGGACGATGGCGGCTTCGGCACCAGCGCCGCGCCAATTTATCAGTTGTTCGTTCAGCAAGCTCTGGCGCTTGAGCCGAGATACGCCGTTTTCGTGACCCCATCTCGGTGGATGACCGGTGGCAAGAACCTCGATGCCTATCGCACGCAGATGCTAAGCGATAAGCGCTTAAGCAAGATTGTGGACTTTCCTAAGCTCTATGAGGCTTTCCCCGGAGTGAAAATCCGAGGAGGGATTTCATACTTCTTGTGGGATCGAAACCACACAGGCGCCTGCGAGGTGCAGACAATTTGGGACGGTCAGCCGACCGGTCCGGCAGTCACGCGCGATCTCGACGCTTACGATGTGCTGGTTCGGCGTAACGAAGCCGTACCAATATTGGAAAAGATCAGAGCGAAGGGTGAGGCCACACTTGAGGCGCGTGCATCCAGTCAAAAGCCCTTTGGTCTACGCACGTTTTTCCACGGCAAACCAACAGCGAAAGAACTAAATAATCCGGTGAAGCTTTACGGATCGCAGAAGATAAGCTGGGTAGAACGCTCTGAGGTTCCCAATAACGTTCAGTGGATTGATCGTTGGAAGGTGTTCATGAGCCGTGTGCAGGGCACCAGCGCGGCTATAGAAACTAAATTCCTTAGCAAGCCAATTATCGGTGAGCCCGGCACGGCATGCACGGAGAGCTATATTGTTGCGGGTATCTTCGATACCGAAACTGAAGCGAAGAGATACGCAGCATATCTAAGAACTCGTTTTGCTCGGTTTTTGGTATCACTCCGTAAATTTACTCAGGACGCTCCTAAGGGCGTTTACGCATTCATTCCTGATCTTCCGCTGGATCAAACCTGGAACGACGCGAAACTTTACGAACGATACGGGCTGACGCGCGCGGAGATAGCGTTCATAGAGGCGCAGGTCGCAGAGCATGACGACGCTCAACTCTACGATGAATAAGCCAACCATCGACGAGGTGCTGACGCCCAGGCCTGAAGCGCGGCTCCGCTTATATGCCTGGGCGCCGAACGATCCGCCTGCGGCCTACGCTGGCCTGATCAAGATCGGTCAGACGACGCAAGAAAGTGTCAACGATCGCATCCGCCAGTCGCAAGGACAGATGCACCAAGAGTATACGCTGTATACCGATATCGAGACTTTTGCTGAGCGCGAAGATGGCACCCCCTTCCGTGATAGTGACGTCCGCCAGCGGCTGATCGAAAAGGGTTTTGAGAACGTTATCATTGGCGCCTCGCGCGAATGGATGCGCTGCTCGCCCGGCGACGTGAAAACGGCCATTGCTGAGTTGCAAAACGGGCTGCGGCTCACCGGCACGCACCATGACGATTTTCCGATGCGGCGCGAGCAGGCCGAGGCGGTCGCGCAGACCTTCGCATATTATCGATCGCGCTGGGACGAAGACGCCAAGGCAGTGCCGCGCTTCCTGTGGAACGCCAAGATGCGCTTCGGCAAGACCTTCACCAGCTATCAGTTGGCAAAGAAGCTCGACACCAAACGCGTGCTCGTGGTGACGTTCAAGCCAGCGGTCGAGGACGCCTGGCAAGCGGACCTCGAAAACCACCAGGATTTCGATGGCTGGCAATATCTTTCGCGCAACTCTAGCGGCGATCCGCGGGACGTGTCCGCCGATACGCCACTCATCTATTTCGGGTCGTTTCAGGATTTGCTCGGCCGCGACCCTCTCGGGAACATCAAACCGCGCAACGAGTGGATTCACACGATCAACTGGGATCTTGTGATCTTCGACGAATACCATTTCGGTGCGTGGCGCGACAGCGCGAAGGAATTGTTCGAGGGCGAGGATTTGGCCGTGGTCAAGGCCGAGAGGAAGCTCGAGGCCGACATAGGTGCCATGAACGAAGACCTCGAGGTGTTATCGGAGGCGGAGGCCGAGTTCCTGCCAATCACGACTCGCGCGTATCTCTATCTATCCGGTACTCCCTTCAAGGCGCTCGCCACCGGGGAGTTCATCGAGGAGCAAATTTTCAACTGGACCTATACCGACGAACAGCGCGCCAAGGCGGCATTTGCCGAGGAGCGTCCGGACCAGCGAAACCCTTATGGCGCCCTTCCCCAGATGCGCCTCATGACCTATCAGATGCCGGACGAGCTGTTGGCGATCGCGAGCGCGGGCGAGTTCGACGAGTTCGACCTCAACGAGTTCTTTGCCGCCAGCGGGACCGGCATTCTCGCCGCGTTCAAGCACAAGGACGACGTGCAGAAATGGCTTAGCATCATCCGCGGCGCCTATGCTCCGCAAACGGTCGAGGCACTCAAGACCGGCACGAAGCCGCCATTCCCCTATTCCGACGTACGGCTGCTGCCGTATCTGCAGCACAGCTTCTGGTTCCTGCCCAACGTCGCCGCCTGTCAGGCGATGGCAAATCTGCTGGAAGAGCCGCAGAATGCTTGGTGGAGCGATTACAAGGCGATCATCGCCGCAGGCGCGGACGCCGGAATCGGCCTTGATGCGCTGCCACCTGTTCGCAAAGCGATTGGCAGCGGCCATGATACCAAGACGATCACGCTATCGTGCGGCAAGCTGACCACCGGCGTGACGGTATCGCAATGGTCGTCGATACTGATGCTCCGCAACCTGAAGTCGCCGGAGACCTATTTCCAGGCAGCGTTCCGGGTGCAATCGCCCTGGTCGATAAAGAACCCGGACGGCGACGATCCGAACCGCGAGCAGGTGCTGAAGCCGATCTGCTTCGTCTTCGACTTCGCACCGACACGCGCGCTGCGCCAACTTTCCGAATATGGCATCGGCCTGTCCCCCGGCGAGGCGAACCCGGAGAAAGCAGTCGCTGACCTCGTCTCTTTCCTTCCTGTGCTCGCCTATGACGGCGCAAACATGACGCAGGTCGATGCCGGCGGCATTCTCGATATCGCGATGGCAGGCACGTCGGCCACCTTGCTGGCCCGCAAGTGGGAATCGGCGATGCTGGTCAATGTCGATAACGACACGCTGCGCAAGGTGCTGTCGAGCGAGGAAGCGATGGCCGCGGTTGAGCGGATCGAGGGTTGGCGCGCGCTGGGCGACAACATTATCGAGACGATCATCAACAAGAGTGAGAAGGTCAAAGAGCTCAAGAAGAAGGCGAAGGACGAGGAACTTTCCGCGAAGGAGAAGAAGGAGCTGAGCGACGAGGAAAAGGAATACAAGTCGCTGCGCAAAAAGGTTCAGGAAAAGCTGATCAAGTTCGCGACCCGCATCCCTGCGTTCATGTATCTGACCGATTTCCGCGAGAACACGCTGGTCGATGTCATCACCAAAATCGAGCCGGAGCTGTTCCTTACCGTCACGGGGCTAACGGTCGCCGACTTTCACCTCCTCGTCGATCTGAAGGTGTTCAATACCGAGCGGATGAACGGCGCCGTCTTCGCCTTCCGGCGATACGAGGATGCGTCGCTACGCTACACCGGCATCGACAGCCACGAAGGGCTAACACGGATCGGTGGATACGACACGGTGGTGGCGCTTGAGTGATGCCAGAATGGCTTAGGGAGGCCGGATCTTCGCTGTAAGTGGAAGGGCGGATTCTGCGTTGAAGCCGCCTGGGAATTGAAAAGCGAAGCTACCGCCATGCTATGCCAAGCGGTGAACAGCAGTTAGGCGTATAGACGCTGGTCCAATCGCGGCGGCCTGCCTCGGCGTCGACAAGTGTCACATACAGGATCGCATCGCGTCTGCGAGCGCTGTAACTTTGCTCGAACAGCATCCACCAAATCGCTACGATGCTTTCGGGGCTTTCGTGAAATACAATGTGGGCGGGGACGTATGAAGGTTGTTTATCTTGGCCGGTCCATGCGGCGCGGCACCTTACCTGAGCCAGGTGTTGATGGCGATGCGATCGAGCTATTTGAGAATAATTGGGACGATTTTGGCAACAAGACCACTTTCGGGACGTCGTGCCGGATCGACGGTGAGGAAGTCGAGCTTGGCTTCGTCAAGATCATGGTCGAGGGTCACCCAACCAGTTCGACCTATCTGGAGGAGTTGAGAAAGAAGGGATGGACCGGCGAGTTTCCCTTACCCAACAGCAATTTCCTCTCGGTCCCCAGCGAAATCACATTCTACGAGCAGATTGCGGCGCTTCTGGAAATCAATGGTGCGCGAGAAATTGCCGTCAAGCTTCGCGATGCCAGCTATCTAGTCAATATTGAGCAAGATAAGAGCGCGCTGGCGCTGATCGATTCCAGCCCGTTCCGTAAGTCGCTGCAGCGTGAGCGCGGCGAGATGAAGTCCTTCCTGGATGGCTGGAAGGTATTTGCGCGGCAAGCTGTCGACGTCATGGACCTAGGGTTTCGCTTCCGTGACGTTTTCGGCGAAGTATCGACACTTGATCTCCACTTCGGCGCGAAGGGCTTGCTTCCGCGCGATGTGAACGTGCTCATCGGCCCGAACGGATCGGGGAAATCCCAGCTTCTCCATCAGATTGTACGCGATTGGCTCGATGACACCGACGAAAGCAAGGATACCGGCTTCGTCCAAAAGCCCAATCTGAGCCAGCTGGTCGTCGTTTCCTATAGCCCATTCGAGCAATTTCCCGTCGATCTGCGCGGCTTTCACAAGCAAGATCAGGATGCGTATCGTTATTTCGGCTTTCGCGGCCGCTCGGTGCCGCAGCCCGAATCGAAGCGCCTTGGCGGCATCCGGCTGACCCATGAAGCGCCAAAGCGCAACGCGGCAGCCTCGTTGCTTGACTGTCTTGCTGACGACAAGCGCTACCGCTCCCTGCCCGGCTGGCCACAGAAGCTCAAGACCATGGAGCGCGTCCTTCGAACCGCATTCGATTTCGATTCCGCCGCCATCTTCGTTGAGCAGGACGACATCGATCCCGAGCGCTACTACCGCGATACGAGCTTCCTCGATCCGCAATTGATCGAACATGGCAGCGATCCCGGTCGCCGTCTGCTTCCCATTGATGCGGGCGAGGTCGACGAACTCGATCTCGATAAGATACGCGAAGACCTAGTCCCAGCCGAAGGCGTGTTTTTTCTCAAGGACGGGCAGCCGATCGCACTCAGCTCGGGCCAGAAGCTGTTTTCGTTCATCGTCATCAACATTCTGGGCGCGATCCGCCGCGATAGCCTGATCCTGATCGACGAGCCCGAGCTGTTTCTGCACCCCACATTGGAGATTCGTTTCCTCGGCATGCTCAAGCGAATTCTGCAGCACTTTAACTCGAGAGCCCTGATGGCAACACACTCCGTCGTGACCGTGCGCGAGGTTCCCAGCGACTGCGTCCATGTCTTCGAGCGCACCGAAGAGGGGCTGAGCGTGAAGAAGCCGCCATTCCAAACCTTTGGCGGCGATATCCAGCGCATCACTTCCTATGTATTTGGCGACAGTGCAGCCACGAAGCCGTTCGAAGGCTGGATTACTGAGCAGCTTGCAGAGCTAGGCAGCGCCGAAGCGCTGATTGAGGCACTGGGCGACGAGCTTAACGAGGAGCTGATCGTGCAAATTCGCGCAATGGATATCGACCCATGGTGATGCACCTTCCCTTGCCGGCGGCGTGTAGCGTGGCGCTGGTCGACCAAGTTGTGGCCGAGCGTCAGAACGGGATCCACGCTTTGTTCTTCGCCGGCATCGCGGCGCAGTGGCGCGCAAGCGTCCAGCTCTATCTGGATCATGGAGGATCGCCCCAGCACGTTCCAATTTGGCCCGCGATCGATGCGCGCCGCGGCACCTTCCATAATCTTTACAAGAATGCGGACCCCGCCTCGGCGCACGGAATCGCCGTGCATCCAATTCGCGAGCACATGCTCGACCTTTGTCCCGCATGCGGCGAGCCGGGCGCTCCTAACACGCTCGATCATTATCTTCCTAAAGGCGTCTATCCGCATTTTTCGGTGACCCCGGCGAACCTGTTTCCCATGTGCGACGCCTGCCAGGCAGAAAAACTCGAAAAGACCGGGGACGCCAATAATCCACGCTTCTTCATCCATCCCTATTTCGATGTCTTCTCGATTCCCAAGATCGTCAACCTGGTGATCGCCCCACCGTTCGGCGCGCCCACCTTCGATGTGGTTCCGAGCCCAGCACTCCAGCCGGAGGAGGCCGTGCTTGTCACGAGCCACCTCAAGGAACTGGACATTCCCAACCGCTACGTGCGGTTCTTCCGTAACGAGCATCGCCGCCTCATTCGCAACGTCACAAAGATGCGTGCCTCCGGCCAGGCAGTGCAGGCAACGATCGAGGCCTTTCGCGACGGTCATGCCGATCCGACGCCGAACTCATGGCAGCACGTCTTCTATTCAGCCGTTCTGGAAACGCCGGAGCTTCTGGAGTATCTTACGAACGGCGACTTGCCGGCTTATCCGTGACGCGCCCTGCGCGGCCCCAGCATCGCGGTCGCCTCATAGCCTCCGGCATGCTGTGCTTCCTGCGTAATATCCGCCAACGCCTCGCGGCGGTCTGAGTCGCGCCGCTTCATATAATCGATCACATCCGCGCTTCGAATGCGGCGGTGGTTACCGGTTCGCGTGAACGGCATGTCGCCGCGGTCGAGGACGCGCACGAGATATTGCCGTGAGACACCGAGCAGCGCCGCGGCTTCTTGGCTGGTGAGCTCCTTGTCACGCGCCAGCACATCGACGGCCGTACCCTGAGCGACGATCCGGGCAGCCTGCTCAATCAGACTCAGCATCGGTGCAGACAGCATTGCCACGCGACCATCCTTACCCCTAACCTCGAAACGATCACGCGCGTGGCGATCTCCCAGAAGGGACACCAACTCACGCGCGGTCTTGCGGTCAGCGCTGGAGACGCTGCCTTGGGCCGATTCAGGCGTACGACGGGGAGCGGCCATGCCCAACCATATAGCCAATAATCGCTATAAGTGCAACCTGACGGTGCCGCACCAATCTGCCAATAGCGGATTTTACACGCGCTGGAGGAACTGATCGCCGCGCAATAATTCGGGGCAAGGTTCGCAGCACCATGATCAAGGCAGTGTTGGACGCGGACGTGTTATATGCGCTGCCACTGCGGGACACATTGCTGTCGGCGGCAATTGAGGGCTGCTTCTTTCCCTATTGGAGCGACCAGATCCTCGACGAGGCAATCGGCAACCTGGTGGCGGATGGGCGCCTGCCTGCGCCCAGCGCAACGAAGCTGCGGCGCGCACTGGACACGCATTTCGCCGATGCGTTGATCGACGACTATAAACCGCTGATCCCCAAGATGCGCAATCATCCCAAGGATCGGCACGTGGCGGCTTGTGCCGCCGCAGCGGGGGCAGCTTATATCGTCACGGGCAATTTAAAGGACTTCAAGCATTTGCCAGACGGCATCGAAGCGATCCATCCAGACGCATTTCTGTGCCGGCTCCTCGATGTGAACCGGAGTGCCGTGCTCGCGGCGCTTGCCGCGCAATCGGCCCGGCTGCGCCACCCGCCGATGACGGTAGCAGCCATCATGACGCTGCTGGCGCCGCTAACCCCGCTGTTCGCTGCAGCATGGCAATTGGGAGACGCTGCATGACCTCGCCCACTCAAGCCATTAAAAGGGCCGTAGATATCGCTGCGCTCGACATCCGCTCGCCCAAGCGGAACTCGAGGGAGGAGGCGGGATGGCATGGCTTCTTCCCTTATTACGCTGGCTATCCCCAGAGTTTCGCCGACGCGCTGATCGAAAGCGCGGCGCTGCCGACCGGCGCCACCGTGCTCGATCCTTGGAACGGCAGCGGAACTACAACCTATAGCGCCGCTGATCACGGATTTCGTGCCGAGGGATGGGACGTCAATCCGGTTATGGTCATCATTGCACGCGCGCGCCTGCTGCCGCTCAGCGAAGCGGACACGCTTGGGCCCCTGGCCCGCGATACCGTCAAAAGCGTTCGCGCAGACCAACGCCGCTTGCTCGATGGCGATCCGCTGTTGTCTTGGTTCCAAAAGCCCGTCGCCGCGCTGATCCGCGGTGTAGAGACACGCATTCGCGAGCAGCTGGTGGGGGTGACGACATTTTCCCCGGATGGCGCGCGGGTCGAGCGAATTTCGGCGATCGCAGCCACCTTCTATGTCGCATTGTTTTCTGTGTGCCGCGAACTCGCTGCCCCGTATCAAGCCAGCAACCCGACTTGGCTCCGCAAGCCCAAAGCTGGAGAACCGCTGATCGCTTGCGATCGCGATATACTGCTCAGTCGCTTCATCGCCGTGATCGACGTGATGGCGTCATCGCTGGAGGCCCGCAATCAAGCGATGGGTCCGATGCGCCCGATTTCGACAAACCTGAGCGTCGTGGACACAGCCCTCGCCAAGCCGGCCGCCGAGTCAATCGACCTGATCCTCTCCTCGCCGCCTTATTGCACCCGCATCGACTATTCGGCTGCGACGCGGATCGAGCTCGCGGTCCTTTACCCCCGACTTGGCCTGTCGATGGAATCGCTTGGGCGGACTATGATCGGCTCGACCCGCGTACCGAAATCCGAACTCGCGCCGCGCCAAGCCTGGGGTGATACCTGCCTCACCTTCCTTGAGAAGCTCAAGCATCATCCGTCGAAGGCTTCAGGAGGATATTACCTCAAGACTCATCTCGACTATTTCGACAAGATGCAACGCTCGCTCAAGGCGCTAGCTCCAGCGCTGAAGCCCGGTGCGGCCGCCGTCCTGGTGGTCCAGGATTCCTATTACAAGGAAATCCATAACGACCTGCCCACAATCATCGGCGAGATGGGTGTGGCCGTAGGCCTCACGCTGGCCCGACGCGTGGATTTTGCTAGCGCGCGGTCGATGGCGGGCATCAATCCCTATACGCGAATCTACAAGCGGAAGGGTGGCGCTCTGGAAGCCGTCCTGTGCTTCAACAGCCCCAGTTAGGCATGGCCAAGCGTGGTATTGCATGGAAAAGCGTGGAAGCGTATGTAAGCCGTCATGACACGCACCAAGGATCAGATCGCACACCGTCTCGGCAAAGTAGTTGCCGAACAACGTATGCTTCTCGAATCCTTCGATTTAGCGTTGGCGGAAGGCTCGCTCGGCGATCACCGAGACCTGGATTCCAAACTTGAGCGACTCGGAGCGGAGCGCCGCCGCCTGACTGCAGAATTGCGGTTCGTCGAGGCACACGGCGATGCCGGCCACGGCCCGCGTGCGCGCGGCAGCGGCCGGGTGGTACGCGAGCAGATCCTCGACACGCTCGACGAGATCGGCGTGCCAGCGCCACCCGCGCTCATCAGCGAACTCGCGCTCGCCACAACCGGAGCCGACATCGGCGCATCGCGCTTCTCGAGCTTGCGTCGCGACGAGGAGCGAGCTGCGCGGCGTGATCCGGCGGCACGGCCGGCATGGATCGCACCGGCGCTGAACATCGCGACGCTGACCCCGATGCCGCGCCTGCTGACGAGTTCGGCCTGGCCGATCGAGCGTCGGCTGATCGGTTCGCGCAGCCTGCGGACCGGGCATTTGCGCACGACCCTCGCGCTGCTGGATCGTGCCGAGCATCTCGCGGCCACCAATCCGGTTCGTGCGGCGGCGGTGGAGGCGATGATGCTTCGGCTCGCGCGCGGCGTGCCGGGCGCGGTCGAATCGAGCAAGCCTGCCGACCCGGCGCGTATCCGGGCTGCAGTAGAGAGCGAGTTGCAGCTCATCGAACAGAGTGACCTGAGCGAACGCTTGGCGGGCGCGGCAAGGCTGCGCGGCTATCGTGAGCAGCAGCAGCTCTGGGGCTTGCCGGCGGTTGTCGAAGGCGAGGCAAGGCACGGAAAGGTAGTGGGGTGAGCCAGGCAGCACGCGTCGCCAAGCTCCGCGGAGCGCAGCCGGTTCAAGAGTTGGGCGCGCGTGGCATCGAGCGGGTGGCGCGCAACCCCGACTGCCTGAGGCTCAAGGCGCTCACCATCGCTGGCGTGAGCCCTGCCAAGGCCGCACAGGATATTCTCAATCGCGAGGATGCCGAAGCGCAATCGCCTTTCGCGTTGGTGCTCGATCAGAAGTTCGACCGTCACGTCCTGCAAAACGGTGCCGCAAATCTGTTCTCGCTTTATGTCGAGAACGCGCATCTCGCCCCAGCTGAATCCAAGATCACTTCTATGCTGGACTTTGCCCCCGGCGACAGCTTCGCGCAACGGCGCCGCCGCGAGACCGAGACGCGCCGGCTGCTTGCGCTCAAGCTTGGGCGGGATCCGGCCGCGCCCAATATCATCATCCAGCCGAGGCTGCTGCTCGATTATGGCGGCGTGCCCCATGCGATCGAACTAGACTATCTGGTCGCCCGCGATGACGAACCGTTTTACCGGGCGGGCGTTCTCAAATCCTATGCCGACCGCGGCGGCAAGACCGATCCCGCCGATCTGCGCGCAGCCTGCCGCCAAGCGGCAGTCGGCGTGGCGGCGCTGCGCCAGTTCCTGGCGGAATTCGGTGCGGACCGTTTGCTCGCTGCCGCACGCTGCGATCTGATCCTCAAGGTCACCGGCTTCTTCCTGCCCACACTCCAGCGCATGGCAATCCTCGGCGAGGTCGATTCGATCGAGCGCGCACTAATCGATGCGCCGGACAGCCTCGATGAGATCGAAGCAATCGTTCCCTCATGGGGCACGCTCAGCGACGCGGCGGTCTTGGTCTCGATCCCGAGCCGCTATCACAGCAACTGCCGCGAGCATTGCGCCTTGTGGACGCATTGCCGGGAGCAGGCGATCGCGGCCAGCAATCCGGCGCTGCTTGGCGAGCATGCCAGCGAGTATCTGGCACCGGCAGGATCGATCGCTCGCGCAATCGAACTGATGAAGAGCGCTCCCGGAACCACGCCACGGACGCAAGCCGAGGCGATCGTCCAGGCTGAACTCGCACGCGCCTATCGAACACTGAACGAGGCTGCCAATGGCTGACGCGCTCGACCTCGTCGCACGGCTCGCCGCGGTCGACCAGCAGCGCGCCATCCGCCATGCGTCGCACCGGCAAGTCGTGATCCAGCCCCATACCTTGATCGTCTGCCCACTGGCGATGGCCGGGGAAGACACTGCGGTCCATGCACTGGCTATTGGCGGGATCGGCCAGGCTCCGGAAATCTTTGTCGTGGGGGACCCGCGCCAACGCGACGATCAAACCGCGTTGATCGCGTGGTTCGGCGAACGGATCGAACGCTATTATACCGAATGCCGGGCGCGGGGCGATTTTCCCCAGCTGTGGGTCTCGTCAAGCGCGGCGGCAGGTCACTTGGATATTCTGGCCGACCGTCTTCGCTTCACGCGCGATAATCCGCCGATCAAGCGGGCTGGCGAATTGCTGACCTACGCGACCGAGCGCATGCCCTACGCTGGCCAGCAAGCCTTGATGACCGCGACCGGTGCCCTAGCCACGCTGTTCGCGACAGGCCAGCACAAGGGCGACGACGAGCATCTCGGCGTCTTCTTGACCTGGCTTGCACCGCCCGCGGGCCTCAGCCTACAGAATGCCATCGTCCAGGCCGAACGCCAGGTCATGGGTGTTAAGACGGATCCCGAGTTCGACCGCCTCAACCTCCAGCCGCTGGTCAGCGCCTATGACGCGGCAAAGAAATCAAACGCATCGAGCCAAGAATTGCAGTTTCGCCACCAGCAAATCTTCGGCGCGCTCAGTCCGATCGTCACGCAAATCTACAATGCCGTCCAGCATGCTCTGCGCTGGCTTGACCAGCCGATCCCCGAGGCGCCCGTGCTACAGGAATTGCGCCGGCAGGAGGCCAGTGCCTTCGCCAGCTTCATGGTCGGACGTGATGCCAGCGCCGCGCTGCCCTATCGCGATGGACCCAAGGCGGCAGCGTTCAAAATGGTTGAGCGCGAGCACGCTTTGCAGTCGCTGTCGGCCGACCAGCCTTATGGCGACCGGGTGGCCGCGGCGCGGGCGCGTTGGGTCGGGCGGCTGGTTGCGGGCAATGTTCTTTCCGCCACCGCAACGCGCGAAGGCCGAAGGACTGTGCATCGCATCGTCATCGCGTCCGACCAGGTCAATCTTCATGTTCGGCCGCGTGATCAGCTTATCCTGACGTGCGACCCCCGTTTGCTGCTGGTGATCGAGGACGTTCGCATCGCATCGAACGGCACGCATCTTCATGCGCGCATCAAGAAAGGCCATCAGGCGGTCGGCGTGCCCGCCGCGGGCACATCAATCGAGCTTGGGGCAAGTCGCGCAGATTGGGACCAGATGATCCGCAAACGGGGACGGATGCGCGATCGCTTGACGACATTGCCCTGGACCCATGCCGATGGCCCCGCACCAACTATGCAGCCCCTCGCGGTGCCGCTCGACTTGCAAGCCTCGATCGAGGCGCTGCGATGACTGCGCTGCCGGTCACCGCCGCCGATCGCGCCGCCTCCGCGATCGAGGCCGTTCTGGCGACCCAGTGGCAACGTATTCCGGCGTTCGTGCTCGATTCACCCCCGGGCGCGGGCAAGACCGGCATCGTCGAGCGGCTGGCCGTGCAAGGCTTTGCCCGCCTGAACGAGCGCGTGATGATCGTTACGCTCACTAATGAGCAGGCGTTCGACATAGCCCGCCGCCTCGGGGCCGGATTCCCGCGCATCCCTATCCACATGATGGTGAGCAAGCAGCTCGAAGTTCCAGACGAAATAGCGGATATCGCTTCGCTGACATTGGTCGACAGCGCGCAAAGGCTGCCGAGCGGCCCGATGATCGTGATCGGCAATGCCGCCAAATGGTCGTGGCTGGACCAGCACCACCCGCTCGCCGACCTGCAGATCATCGACGAGGCCTATCAGCTTCCGGACTATCAGTTCCTTCAGATCGCCGGCCTAGCCCATCGCCACGCGCTGATCGGCGATCCGGGCCAGATCGCCCCTGTCATCCAGGCCGAACTCGAACGCTGGCGCTGCGACCCGGCCGGTCCGCATGTGCCAGCACCCGATGCGCTGGTCGCACGCCATCCGGGAACGCTGAGACTGGCGCTACCGGTCAGCCGTCGCCTAGTGCAGGACACCGTCTCCTTCATCCAGCCGGCATTCTATCCCGACCTCGCATTCGAGGCACTCACGCCTGTTCGCCCGATGGGCTATGCGGTGCCGGGCATTATGCCGACGGATCTGCCGCTCGATGCGCCGGTGCGCGGGCAGAGTCTGACGATGATCGAGCTGCCGGCAATGATGGCGGGCGACGTCGACCGTGCGATGGCCGGAACGATGGTCGCGACAGTCCGCCGCGTACTGCAACGTCAGGCCTTTATCGTGGAGCTAGATGGTCGTCGCGTTGCGGTCACGCCATCGATGATCGGTCTTTCTTGCGCACAGGTTGCGCAGGTCGCGGCGGTGCGCGAGCGACTGTGGCCCGACCTCGCCGATGTGCTTGTCGAAACCGCCAACCGCTTTCAGGGTCTCGAGCGGCCATTGATGTTTGTCCAACATCCTTTGTCGGGACGAGCGGATGCCACGGCATTCCACCTCGATACCGGCCGCCTTTGCGTGATGCTGTCACGCCACTCGGTTGCATGCTGGATTTTCGGGCGCGAGGGGATTGCAAGCCAACTGCGCCGCTATGCCCCGGTCGGGGATCGCGCGCTCGGCATTGACGCCGATCCCGAATTCACGGGCTGGCGTGCCAACGAGAACCTGCTCGCCCAGCTGGCCCGACAGAACAGGATTTACGCCGTACCCGCCGAACTACGTTAGGCGCTCCTCACAGAATCCGCCGCCCGATTCGCCTGAACAATCGGCTTTTGCGGGGCCAAGCGGCCACTACGCAGCCATCTCAACTGCAATCTCCCAGTGATCTGAGTGCCCATCTTCGCTATGCCGGGCGCGCCAGTTTTGTTTTGAAGTGCTCGCAAGGCTTGGGCGGCCGCTCGTCCTTGCGAACCCTATCGGGTTCGTCGCTCCTGCGGCAGGTGCCTTTGGAATCCCCCAATCAGGCCGCGGATTCCAGTATCGCCGCGAGCGCCTCGAGCAAGCGCTCTACCTGATCGGCGCGCCCCACCGTGATGCGGATATAGTCGTCGGTCCGAGGGCCGGCGAAGTGGCGCACCAATATGCCGCGCTCGCCCAGCCTCGCGGTGAGATCGGACCCGCCGATGGCCGGGCTGCGGGCGAAGACGAAGTTCGCCTTCGACGGCAGGCTGTCGAAACCGAGGTCCGACAGTCCGGCGCGCAATCGTTCGCGGCATTGCGCGACATCGGCGAGAATGCGCTGGAAATAGGCTTCGTCCGCCAGCGAGGCGATTGCGCCGGCCTGCGAAACGCGGCCCAGCGGATAGGAGTTCAGGCTGTCCTTGACGCGGTTGAGCGCCGCGATCAGATCGCGGCCGCCGATGGCATAGCCAACGCGCAGCCCGGCCAGCCCGCGCGACTTGGACATGGTGCGCACCACCAGGACATTGTCGAGCTCGGCAGCCAGCGGAAGCGCCGTTTCCGCGCCGAAATCCACATAGGCCTCGTCGATCACCACCGGTCGGCCGGGACGCCGCACGACCCAATCGGCGATTTCCCGCCGCGCAAGCGCGACTCCGGTCGGCGCGTTTGGATTGGGAAAGATGACCGGATTGTCGGCCAGGTCATAGTCGCCCAGCGCGATCGACATATCCGGCGCCAGCGGCACGGCCGCATAGGCAATGCCGAAGAACCGGCAATAGACGGTGTAGAAGCCGTAGCTGATGTCCGGGAAAAGGACCGGAAGATCGTGTGCCAGCAGACCGACGAAGGCATGCGCCAGCACCTCGTCGGACCCGTTGCCGACATAGACCTGGTCCGCCGCGACACCGTGATAGGCGGCAAGCGCGTTCCGCAATTCGGTGGAGGCCGGATCCGGATAGAGGTTGAGCCCCTCCGCCGCGGCGTCCTGAATGGCGGCGATGGCAAGCGGCGATGGGCCGTGGGGGCTTTCGTTGGTGTTGAGCTTGATCGTGCCGGGCCGGACGGCGCGAAGTCCCGGCACATAAGGCTTCAGGTCCGCGATACCCCTGCCCCATAGCCTGCTCATCTGCCGTGCCACCCGCGATTGCCGAATCCGCCGGTCGAGGCCCTAAGACACCAGGGATTTTGCCGCCACCGAATTCGGTCTCGCCGCAGCGGGACTTAGCGGTTGATCGGGACCAAGCCCGATCCTAAGCCGACGCGCAACGCCCTTTGTGTAGCCGATCGTCGATCGCGCGGATTGGAATTTGGCCTGTCGCAGCAGTTTTCCGCAAGCCCGTCGTCGTTTTCGGCGCTGAAGCAGCTTCCAGCGGACCCCTTATTGTCGATCATGGTGGCGCACCGCGCCGATCCCCGGCCGGACAAGATCGATCTCGGCGTCGGCGTGTTCAAGGACGAAGCGGGCAATACCCCGGTCTTTCGCGCGGTAAAGGCAGCCGAGCGGCTGCTGCTCGAAGGGCAGCAGACCAAGGCATATCTGGGCGCCGAGGGCGACATGCGCTTCACCGCGCTGCTGCAGGACTTGCTGTTCGGAGCGGATTTCGATGTTGCGCGGGTCGCGGGACTGCAGACGCCGGGCGGCACCGGCGCCTTGCGCCTCACCGCCGATCTGCTGGCGCATGAAGCCGATACCGCATCGCCCGGGATGCCCGTGGTCGTGGGGCTGCCTACCTGGACCAACCACTTGCCGATCCTGCACGCCGCGCGGCACATTGTGCAGGGCTTCGGCTATTTCGACATCGCTTCGCAGACGATCGATTTCGATGCGATGCTCGCGGCCTGTGCGCCGATGCGGCTGGGCCAGCCGATCCTGCTGCAGGCCAGCGCGCATAACCCGACGGGCGCCGATCTCTCGCCGCGGCAATGGGACGAACTGATCCGGGTCATGGCCGAGACGCGCTGCCTGCCGATTTTCGATTTTGCCTATCACGGCCTGGTGGCGGATTTGGAGAGCGACGCATATCCGATCCGGCGCGCCGCGGAGATTCTGCCCGAATTCGTCGTGACCTATTCGTGCGACAAGAATTTCGGCCTCTATCGCGAGCGCACCGGCGCGCTGTTTGTCGTGTGCGATGGCGGCGAGGCGCGCGCGCGCGTGATGTCCAACATATTGGCGCTGGCGCGCGCCAATTGGTCGATGCCGCCCGATCATGGCGCCGCGGTCGTGCGCACGGTGCTCGACGATGCCGGTCTGACGCAATCGTGGCGCGCCGAGCTTGGCGAGATCGCCGCCCGGATCGGCGCGATGCGCGAATTGCTCGCGGACGGGCATCCGCAACTGGCGTTCCTGCGCCAGCAAAACGGGATGTTCGTGTCGCTCGGCCTGTCGGCCGATCAGATCGGCAAGCTCCGCGATCGGCACGGGATCTACCTGATACAGTCGGGCCGCATGAATATCACCGGGATGCGATCGTCCGATTGCCCGCGCGTCATCGACGGCCTCATCGATGTCGGGTTCCTCGCCGCATAGCCGAGGCGGAGCGCGCCTATGGCTTGCCGTTCACCGGGAAGGTGACCGCGACGCGCCTGTTGAGCGATTCGATGCTCTTGGGGTGCCCCGGCGGACGCGGCAGCTCGTCGCTCCCGAAGGCGGCGATGGTAATTGTCGAGGTCGGGATGCCCTTTGCGGTCAGCAGCGCCCTGATCTTGGCGGCGCGCTGCTGGCTCAGCGCGAGGTTTGCCGATTTGGTCCCGGGCTCGTCGGCATAAGCGGCGAGGTGCACCGGTCCCCGCTGCTCGTTCCAATGATCGAGCACTGCGTTCACCGCATTGTCCACCGTCCCCAGATTGCTGCGGTCGGGGGCGGCGCTCGCCTTGGGATAGAAGAAGATGATCCCCGGCTCGGGCACCCTGAGGCAGATGAACATATCGAGGTCGCCCGCTTTCTGCGGGTCGCGCGCCTCGAGCAGCAGTTCGCGGCCGGTAACCGTATCGCGGGTGCCGAGATGCTCGGCGTTGAGCCAGATGCGCTTCTTGGTCTTGGGGCTGTCGGCGAAGATCAGCGCGGAGCGCAGCCGGATCCTGCAGATCGCATAATCGAGCACCGGATCGCGCCAATCGCTCACATCGCGCGAAACGGCACCGAACCGATGATTTATCGCGCTGAGCAGGAAGCGCTGTACGAACCCCGAAGGCTTCCACTCGAGTACATTGCCGTTCCGCACCGCTACAAGGCCGTCGAGCCGGATCGTCTGGAAGCCGAAGCAGCTCATCGGCGAGCCCTCCCTCTCCTGGTTCGGGTCGACCGCCCAGCGCCAGTAGAATCGTTCGGTGTCGGTGGTGGGATAAGGAAGCTCAATGGTAATCTCGGCGACGGGATCGTGGGTTTCGATGGCGATGTCGAGCTGGACCGGATCGAACTCGAAGCGGATGCCGTCGACCAGCGCATTGGGCTCCACCGGCAGCGCGTTGAGGATCAAGGGGCCCTTGATCAGCTCGGTCGGCCGGTCGTGCAGGCCGAGCAAGGTGATCTTGCGGAGCCGGATCGTCTCGGGCTCGCGCTCGTCGAGCGCCGCGCACAAGGCGTCCAGCGCACCCTGGACATCGGTGCTGCCCGCCAGCGTCGGGCAAGTGCCCGGCTTGTAGCTCGTCCGCGCCGCGGTCGCGAACTGGGCGGCATAGCGGATCGCCGGGGTGTTGGCCGGCTGGTTGCCTTCGATCAGCACCGCCTCGACCGCGTGCGGCACCGCCTGCTGCTTCGCATCGATCGCCCAGGTCACTTCGGCCAGCCCGTTGGCATCGGTAACCGATTCGAACGGGTTGACCGAAATATCGCTGCCCGCGATCCAGCTCTTGATCCCCCCCGCCGGCATCCGCCAGCGCACCCGGGCGCCGGGCACCGGCGTCGCGCCGCGCATCACGGCGAGACGCAAAGTGCGCGGCAGCGTGACCGCGGTCGACACCGCGACCTCGGGCGCGAACGCCTCCTGCCCGTCGCCGCCGCGATACAGCAAGGCGCGGTCGGACAGGGTCGCGAAGGGGATGCGGCAATCCGCATTGCCCGCCGCGCCGGCGGAGAAGATGCCCAGCGGCGCATAGCGTATCTCGGGGCCGTGCGGCGTCTGCTGCGCGGTCCCCGGCCAGGCGACCGAGCCGTCGGCGCGCACCGCCGCGGTCCAGTAATCGCCGCGGCGGAAAATGCCCGTCGCGCCGCCGCCGAGCAGGATCGAGATGCCGTCGCCCAGATCGACCGGGCCACCATTGGCGGGCACCGTGCAGGTGCCGGCGCCATCGGGCCAGGCATCCCACATCCGCAGGAACCACTTGTTGTTGGCCTGCACCCCCGTGCCGGTCACGTCGCCGGTCACGCCGGCCAGGGTAATCACCTCGTCGGTCGCGAAATCGACCTTGAACAACCGCTCCTTGGCGAGGGCTGCAGCCGGGTCGATATCGTCGCCGGGGCCGACGATCTCGGCATAGCAGCCCTTCTCGAACCAGGCGCGCGGATCGAGCGCGGGCGGGGAGACGGTGATCTCCATGTCGCTGATCTTGACGATCCGCGCCATCAGGCTGGCGTTGCGGCGCGAAAGCTTGAGCTTCAGCCCCGCCATCTTGAAGCGCGGCCCATCGGCGGTCGCCGTGCCCGCCGCGGTGCTGCCGTGCACTTCGATGCGATAGAGCAGATTCTCGAACCGGCTGTGCCCGCCCGCCGGGGTGAGCGAGCAGGGATCGGACGAAGCCGGCGGCGCCGGGATCTGGAACGCGAGCGTCCCCGTCGACGGCGCCACCAGCGCCTGCCAGTCGGCAACCGAGGTGACCGCCGGACAGTCCGTCCCCGCCGGCACGTGCAGCAGGAAGGCCTGCCAGTCGTTGAGCGCACGCCCGGAGGCCTGCGCGTCGCCGAGCGCGACATCGGCGAGCGCGGGATCCTCGGCGGGGTCGATGTGCCGGACCAAAGCCTTGAGCACCACCACGGCGGACGGCGCCGGGGCGGCGCCCTTCCACGGATTGGGCTGGTTGAGCAATGTCACCGGGGATGCGGCGGCGTTCACCAGCTGCCAGCCCTTCAGATAGCCGGTCCCCGGGGCGATCGTGCAATTGGCGAGCGTCCCGCTCACCGCGAAGCCGCTGGTTCCCGCAGGATAGAGCAGCCGATCGGGCGGGCCGAGCATCGCCGCGTCGGCAGTCTCGACGCGATCGAGCGCGGTGCGCGCGAGTTCGTTGACATCGGTGTCGAGCAGCACCTGCCCCTGCCGGGCGACCACGCCGCGCAAGGGGCGCGCCTCCTTCACCGGGATGCGTGCGCGCGTGGCATCGTTGCGAATGGTCATGGGACGTTCCTTCGTGCGGCGGCGGCACTCGACCGCGTGTCATCGATCAACCCGGCCTCGAGGCCGAAGGGCAGAGCTTCGGCGAACAGCCTGCGGATGTTGGCCATGCGCAGCCCCTCGGCGGCGCGGGCGAAGGCGCCGATCTCGGCCTCGCCTTCGCCGCCGAGGCGGATCGTCTCGGACGCGAGCGGGTGGAGCATCGCGCAGGTGGGCTCCTCGAACCCGGTGTCGAGGAATAAGGGGCGGACCGACAGATCGACCTCCGCGGCTTCGAGCGCGGTGAGCGGCACCAGCGGGTTCGGCTTGCGCGCGGCCGCGGAGGCGCGCGCGAGGTCGGGCTGGCAGCGGAAGCGGCGCGGCACGCGCGATCCCGCGACCGGATCGTAGCAATTATGGACGTAGCAATAGCGCACGCACCCGCTCTGGGTGCGCTTGACCGTCACCACATCGGTGAACAGCGTGTTGGTCGCCTCGAGCGACTTGAAGCTGCTGGTGCCGAGCAAGGTGACATTGTCGAGCCGGGCGTCGAGCGCGTCCGCCGCGGCCACCGCTCCCGTCAGGCCGTCGCGCGCGACGATGCAGTCGCGCAGCGCCAGATTGCCCGTCGCGCCGGCGGCGGTGAGCCGCAGCGGCCCGAGCAACGCCTGCTCGAAGCTCAGCGTCCCGCCGTCCCACGCGCCCGCGACCTTCACCGCCGCGCTTCCCGGCGCGCGCACCGTGCAATGGCGCACCCGGATCGATTGCGCGCTGTCGCCCGCGATGACGATGCCCGCGGCAAGCTCGATCCCGTCGATCACGAGGGTGCCGCTGCCCGCCACTTCGTTTGCGAGAACCGCCGGCGCGGCGCTGACGGTCAGCCTTTTTTCGAGGATCGCGCGCCGCTCGAGCCGCACGACGAAGCCCAGCCGTCCCGGATCGGCCGGCGCACCGGCGCGCGCGACATAGGCGCGCCACTGGCCGGCGACGAGGTGGTGCTCGACCCCGGCGGCCAGCGGCAGCGCGAAGCTGCCCGCGATCGTCTCGCGGTCGCAGCGGTCGAGGACGAACAAGGCGCGCTGATAGGATTTCGCGGCCCATTCTGCGGGCGCCAGCGCCGCCGCCCAATCGGCGAGCGCGGCGGCGAGCGTCGGCACCCGGCGCATCGGAGCGGGATCCGCCGCGCCGCCGCTCACGGTGGCATCGATAACCCGCACGAAATTGGCGAGCTTGCTCTCGTCGACGATCTCGAACGGCACGCTCGCATCGTTGCGCTCCTGCGGCCCGGCGCCGATCGGCAGCGCGATGCCGGTGCCATAAGCCACCCGGACCTCGCTGACGTCGGGCTGGCCGACCGGCGGCGCCGGCACCGCGAGCCGGCCGGTGACCGGATCGACCACCACCGCGACCGGCGCGCCATCGGCATGGCCGAAGGGGCGGCCCGCCGGCGCCGCGGCGAGATTGGCGATGCGGACCTCGGCGGGCGGAATGCGGCGGAAGCTCAGCCCGTCGCTGCTGGTGAAGACGGTGAACGGCGCATCGGCATTGAACCACGGCATCGGCGCGAGCACCGGCGCGCGCCCGGCGGCGATCGCCAGCCGCAGCTCGCGCGTCTCGAGGTGGAGCGGCAGCCGCGCCAGCCGGTCGGGCAGCGCCTGCGGATCCGGGCGCGCGCCCGGCGCATCCGAACGGCGATCGGGATTGAACAGCCGGACGACGCCGTTCGGCTGTGCCGCGAGCCGGAACAGCCCCGGCTGGCCGGTCCACGCCGCCGCGCGCGGCACCCCGGCCATGTCCTCCGCCGCGACAATCGCCCCCGGCGGCGCGGGATAGCGCGGCACCACCGGCCGCAGCAGATGCACGCCGACATTGGGGACGTGATGCCGCCCCGCCGCCCGCGCGATCGAGCGGAAATCGGCGAGCCGCGGCAGCCTGTCGAAAGCGGTGCCGGCCTGTCCGGCGGTGATCCCCGGCCGCAGCCGCGCCACGCCGGGGCGCTCGGCGCGCACGTCGATCAGATTCTCGGTGCGCGCGAGCCGCTGGAAATATTCTACCACGACCGTGCCGAAGCTGCCGACGTCGCTCGCCAATTGCTCGAGAGCGCGCGCGGTACCCTTGCCGGCGCGGTTGCGCAGCGTGTTGGCGACATAGGCGCGCAGATCGTGCCCCGAGCCGGGCGGCAGCGGCACCAAGGGCGTCGCGCCGACCAATTGTCCCAGATCGTCGAGCGCGGCGTCGTCGGCGGTCTCGACAAAGGCCGCGTCGGCCATCGTGTCGAGCGCCTGCGACAGCTCGAGGCTGCCGCTCGCGAACACCCGGATCAGCGCTTCGAGCGGATGCCCCTCGGCGGCGTCGCGCACGCGCATCGTCGCGGGCAGCAGCGCGAGCAGCTCGGCGGCGGCTGCCTTCAGCGCCTCGGAATCGAGCAATTCGGTGTCGCCGCTCATGCCTTCAGCTCCTCGAATTGCACCGCGAGCGGATCGATCGAGAGCAGGCCGGCGAGCGCATAGCTCACCGCCCCGGTCGCTGCGTCGACCGCCGCCGCCGGGCCGGGCACCAGCAGCCGGCCGTTATCGAGCGGCTGGCCATTCGGCAGGCCGAACTGGGTGAGCGTCACCCCGGTCACCCCCGGCACGCCCTGTACCGCCGCGATCACCGTGCTGCGCGCCAGCCCCTCGGCGAAATGGCGGCTGGCGGCGCCGAAGCGCGCGCGCAGCGCGGCGCGGATCGCCACCTCGACATCCTCGCGGCGCAGCGCCGGATCGGCGGAGAAAGCGATCGTCGCCTGCGCGTTCATCGGCGTGAAGCCCTGGACGCGCAGCCGGCGGCCCGGCGGCGCGAGCGCGCGGATCGCCTTGCCGATCCGGTCGATCAGCGCCTGCGAGGGCTGGCGCAGGCTGGCGCTGGCGACGGTGAGCACCACGATCCCGCGCATTCCCAGCCATACCTCGCTCGCCAGCGCCTTGCCGACCCCGCGATAGCCGCTGGCGAACGCTTCGAAATCGGCGAGCGACACGACGCGGTCGAACGTGCCGAGCTGGCGCGGGGCGGCGCCGCGCATCGCCTCGATCCCCTCGGCATCGCTGCCGCCATCGGACGGCACCGGATTGATCACCGAACGCACCCCCGGCACCGGCGCCAGCGCGGTGACGATCCGCCCCGCATCGAGATTGCCGGCACTTCCCGCGCCCGAGCGATAGGTCGCCTCGACGCTGTCGGGCGCGGTCGGCAGCCGCCCGGCGAAGCGGACGAAGGCGCGGCCCTCGCCATCGGTCTCGACCCGGTAGCCGTGCGCGTTGGCCGGCACGTCGTATAGGTTGGGCAGCAGATCGTAGCGCCGCCCGCCGACGCGCACCTCGAGCGCCGGGGCGTAGCCCTGCGGGCCGTCCGCCGGCAGCTCGGTCAGCGGCTTGCGCGCCAGCTTGTAGCGCGGATTGAGGATGGTCGCATCGCCCGATCCGAGCAATTCGGTGCCGGTGGGCGAACGCTCGCCGTGCGAGGCGGGGACCATATTGCCCCAGACGGCGACGCTGGCGGCGCGGAACCGGCTGGTCAGATCGGCGGCGAACACCAGCCGCGTGCGCGGCGGATCGGCCGATTCCACGCTCACCGACTTGATCGCCGCGACTTCGCTCGCATCGTTCCACAGCCCGGTGTCGGCATCGAGCGCCGATCCGGTGAGCAGCAGCTGGCGGCCGGTCGGCAGCGCGACCGCGCCTTCGACCACCAGCTCGGCGAGCTTGCCGGGCGCTGGGAAGATCGCCGTCGCGTCGGGCACCGACAGCAGGGGGTAGCGGGCGGACTCGATCGCGAAGCTCGTCGTCCGCACCTCGGCATCGATCGCCGTCACCGTCGCGCCGGTGAAGGTGGTGCGCATGATCTTGCCCGAAATGCCGAAGTTGCGCCGGGCGGCTTCCACCGCCGAACTTATCTTCACGGCCTGGGGGCCGGCGGAGGAGAGGATCACCATCAGGCGGCCCGCCACCGCTTCGGCGATGGTACCGTCGAGATCGACCGCGTAGCCGGTCGCCACGCCGGGCGATTTGAGGGCGAAATTATTCCATTCGGGCGGCGTGGCAGCGGCGTTGATCTGCGCCGCGACGGGATCGCCGGCCACCGGGGCCTTGAGGAACAGCAACGGATCGGGCGACGTCGCGCCGAATGCCTGCGCGCGCTTGTCGAGCAGGATCAGCATGCCCTTGTCTGCCGGATCGGCAGCGAGGCCGCCCATCGAGTCGGGGTTGCCGAGCGTCAGCCGCACCCGCGGCGGATCGGCCTTGTCCATCACCGCGATCGCAGTGATCTGCGCGACGAGCCAGCTCTTGGCGCCGTCCGCCGTGTCGAGCGCCACCGCGATCCGGTCGCTCACCTTGCCGGCGAAATGGGTGCCGGCGAGATCGAGGGTGGTGCTCGCCTTGGTTACCGGCGCCATGATCCGCGGCACCACCGGCACCAGCCGATTCCACTCGGGCCGCGCGATCAGCTCCAGGTCGGTTTCGAACATCACCGGCAGCGTGCCGGGGCTCGGCATCGACGCAACACGGTTGCCGAGCGGGATCTTCACTTCGGCCGGCGCGCCGGGGAAGTCGTCGAGCGTATAGGCCAGCAGGGTGGTCGCCGAGAGCGCCGGGCGCGGCTGATAGCCGGTCAGCGCGACCAGATCGGCGAGCGCCTGGCGGTCCTCGCCGCGCGCGAGCGTGGCATCGTCGGCGAGCCGCGCGGCGTTCCACGCCAGCACGTGCAGGCTGCCGGCAAAGGCGTCGATCAGCGCGATCGCCGGATCGTCGCGGGTGCGCGTGGTCAGCGCCGCGAGCGGCAGCGTCTCCGCGATCTCGATGCGGCCGATGCGCTCGAGCAGCCGCTCGCGCACCACGCCGTGCCGCCACCGCGCCGGGTCGAGCGCGCCGGGGGGCGGCGCGCTGCCGGGGGCGCAATCGGGGCAGGTTCCGCAGGCGCAGGCCGCGGCATTGCTCGGCGCGTCGCTCATCGCCCGCCTCCCACGCGGATCCGCAGCCGCCCGCGCTCGGGGAAGCTCGGATCGTCCGCCAGCTCGAGCACTTCGGCCCCGAAGGCGTGGATCACGCCCTTGGCAAGCTCGCCCGCGGACACGCGGCCGTAGCGCTGGAAGGTGGTGACCTCGACGCTCTGTACCCCCTCGACCGCCATCACCGCCGCGATCAGCGCCGACAGCCGGAGCGGCGCGCCGAAGGTGAAGAGGTCGGGGTCGAAGAAGCCCGCGCTGCCATCGGCGCGGCGCGGATGCAGCGCGTCGCGCACCCTGGCCCCGACCATGCCGCGAAGCGCGCCCGGCACCGCGCAGACGAACAATTCGATATCGAGCGGCGCCGGCACCGCCGCGCGCACCGCGACGTCGATCCCCATCAGCCGGTACTGCTCGAGATGCGTGGCGATGGCGGCGAGGAAGCCGCGATCGGCGGGCAGGCCCCCGCGCCGGTCGACATAGACGAGCATGGTCTGGAACGCGCCCGTCCAGCGCGGAATCGCGAGCGCGGCGCTCACTTCGGGATGGCGCCTGGCCGCCGCGACATAATCCTCGGGCGTCACCGCGCGGTCCTGCCGGCGGAAGGCGTAGGGGGCGCTCAGCCGCACCGACGCGATCGGCTCGGGATCTGCGCCCGAGCGCGCGGGCAGGGGGTTGGTGACCGCGGTGATCGTCGCGCCGGCCTGCGCAGCCGGCAGCACGACATGGCCGAGCGAATCGCTGCCGATATTGCCGACCAGGCCGCTGCCGAACCGCCCCTGCACCGCGAAGCTGCTGCCCGGCGCGGGGGCGAGGCCATGGATGCCGTCGCCGAAGCGCAGCTCGGCGCGCCCGCCGATCCCAGCCTCGACCACGAAGCCGCGGTCGAACGGATCCGATGCGAGCAGGTCGGTGCGCGCCTTCCAGCTCGAGAAGGCGTCGAGGATGCCGAGCGCGGGCAGCACGCTCGCGGCGTCGGCCGCGAGCAGGCGGCTTGCCGGCACATCCGGCGGCAGCGCGCGATCCGCCCGGGGGGGTACGATGCGCGCGACATCGGCACGGTCGAGCACCGGCCGCCAGCGCGCGCCGTGCGTCGGGACCGGCGGATCGAGCCGCGGCCGCAGCGCCTCCATCGCCGCATCCTGCAGCCCGAGCGCCGCCGCCGGCGACAGCGACAGGCCGTGATCCGCCACCACCAGGTTCGCCGACGCATCGGCGCAGACATTGGGCGCCTGCGCGCTGGTCTCGTTGCCGCCCCGCGACTGGATCACCAGCTCGAACGGCAAGGCGTCGGCGCTGTCCCAGGCGACATCGACCAGCCTGGTGGAGACCGGCGCGAGCGGATCGACCACCGGCGTCACCCGCGTCAGCCGGACGACATGGCGATGCGCCGGCGATGCGTCCGCCTTCTTGCCGTTCTCGGGCGACACCGTCTCGCGCAGCAGCAGCAGGTCGCCGGGCTTGAGCGCGGCATCGGCGCTCGGGCTGCCGTCGACCAAAGTCGCGGCGGTCGCGCCCTTCGCCAGCCGGCACGAATCGTCGGACCAGGTGTGGAAGGCGATCGCGCTGCGCCACTCCCACAGCCGCACATCGGCGATCGTCTCGAACACGATCGCCGCGTCGGGGATCATCGCGGGCCAATCGTCCGCCGCGACGACCGGATCGATCCCATCCTGCCGCAGCAGCAACGGCGTCGATTGCGCGAGCGGCATGCCGTCGGGCACCAGCCCCGCCGCGAACGCGAATTGCACGAAGCAGCGCGCGCTCACGCCTTCGCCGGGGCGGTATCCCACCAGCCGGGCATGCCGCGCGACCGAGGTGCGGCTGCGCGCGGTGGGCAGGAACGCCTCGGTGCCGATCCAGTCGAGCCGGTAGCTCTGCCGGTCGGCCTCGGCGGCGAGCATCTCGACCAGGGTCACGGTCAGGTCGAGCGGATCGTCGCCGCGGAACCCGGGCACCAGCGCCGCCAGCCGATCGAGCATCGCCTGGCGGAACATCGGCCAGTCGCGCGTGCGGTAATCGAAGGTGGCGTCCTCCGCCGGCAGTTCGGCGTCGCCGTCGCATTCCGGCGCGCAATCCACGTCGCGCGGGCAGGCGAGCTTGAAGTCGATATCGACTGCGGAGAGGCGCGGATCGATGAAGCCCGGCGGCGCCTCGCTCCCCGGCGCCGCCACCATCGCGAGCCGGTACAGCGAATAATCGGTCGGGTGGCCGCCGGGGATGGTCAGCGTATAGCTCGCCACCTTGGTGCCGCTCATCCCGAGCGTCACCATCGGCGACAGCGGCGGCGGCGCGAAGCGCGTGCCGCCGGTCAGCCGGAAATTGCCGATCGTGAGGCTCGCGGTTGCGGGCGGCATCGCCCGCACCAGGGTGATGGTGATGGTCGTCGGATCGGCGGTGGTCGCGCCGGCGCGAACTTCGACATAGTCGATCCCGCTCCACGCCGCGAATTTCGGCTGGAGCAGGACGCTGCGGCGCCCCTCGTCGCAGCAGACGAAGCGGGCGCCGGTCATCCGAGCCTCCGCTGCAGCTCTAGCCGTCCGGGCGCCAGCGCTTCGAGCAGCCAGTAATCGACGGTGATGTCGAGCGCCGCCTCGGCCTCGTCGAATTCGACCGTCAGCCCCTGCAGGTGCAGAAATTCTCCGAGATATTGGGTGATCGTCGCCGCCAGCGTCGCTTCGAGCGCCGCCGCCGCCGCGCCATTGCCGGCGCCGAACAGCATCTGCAGCGTCGGGCTGCCGAGATCGGGGCGCATCACCCGCTCGCCGGGGATGGTCAGGATCAGTAACGTCAGCATCTGGCGGACGTGCTCGGGCCCGCCGTCCTCGACGGTGACGCTGCGCCCGCTCTTCGACGCGCGGAAGGGATAGGCCAGCCGCGTCATGTCGCGACGACCCGGGTCTGCGATACCGAGATGACCGGTGGCCCCCCGGGGATCTGCTCGGCCGAAAGGCACAGAGCGGTGCAGGGATTGATCAGCATCGGCACGCCCCCCGCCATCACCCGCGTCGCGCCGACGATCCATTTGGTGGTCACGCACGGCTGCGGCTTGGTCCCGGCGCCGACCGGCACCTGGAACGGGCAGCCGGCGATCATCCCCTGATCGGTGAGCACCGCCGCGGGGGTGCCGCTCACCATCACCCGCGGGCTGGCGACGATGATGCTGAGCTGCCCGCCATGGGGGCACATCGCGGTCGCGCCGGTATGGAGGATCGGCCCGGGCATCAGGTCACCACCAATGCGGTGCCGTTGATCGCCACGCTCGGCCCCGCCAGCGCGATCGATGCGCCCTGCCCGTTCGAGATGGTGATCCCCGCCGCGCCGATCAGCACGCTCGCCCCTGCCGCGGTCTTGATCATCACCTGCGCGGCCGGATTGTCTGACAGCGTGAAGGTCACCCCGCTGGTGGTCTGCAGATGGATGTTCGGAGTTACCGGCGTCAGCCCCATCGCCAGCACCGGGAAGCCCGCCGGATCGTTGAAGAAGCTGCCCGTCCAGATCGGATAGTCGGGATCGCCCGCCTCGAACTCGATCCACACCAGGCTGCCGAGCGCGGGCAGCGCCACCATCCCCGCCTGCCCCTTGCCCGCGAACGGGAAGCACGGCAGCGCCCAGGTCGACGGGAACAGCCCATATTGGTCGCCCAATTGCACCTGCACCCGGCCCTGCATCTGCGGGTCGATATTGTTGAGCACCGTCGCGCGGTACTTGCCGTAATAGCGCGCCCCCTCGCTCATGGCCGCACCGCGGGGACGTTGGAGATCATGCCCTCGCGCGCGAGCTGGAACGCCTGCTTCCAGCTGCCGCGGCCGAGCGTGTGCGTCACCTGCTTGACGAACCACAGCCCGTCGTGCGCCAGCCCCGCGCCGCGCACCCCGACCAATTGCCGCGCGTCGAGCGGCGCGCCATAGCGCTGGAGATCGAGCGACCCCTGCGCGCTCATCGGCTCGGCACGCGCGCCGCCGGCGAGCAGGGCCTCGAGCACCTCGGGCGCCGATTTGCGCTCGGTATCGAGCAAGCGAAGCTTGGTCGAGATCAGCGGCCGCGCGGCAAGCGGCGGGCGCAGCAGCGACATCGGCGGCATCGGCAGCGGCACCGAGAAGCCGGCGATCTTGACGAAGGCATAGGTGAGCTCGGCCGCATTGCCGTCGGCGCTGAAGGTCATGCCGTCGGTGTTGCTTGCCTGGTCCATGTCGATGGTGATCGCGGGCTGCGGCACGCCGACGCGGATCTCCGGCCCCCAATAGACCGTGTTGGTGCCGGGCAGCGGCCCCGGCGTCGCATAGAAGGCGTATTTGGCGTCCTCGGCGAGCTTCTTGGCATAGGCGTAATCGGTGCCCTTCTGCTGGGCGTATTTCTCGGTCGGGCTCGCGGTGAAGGAGAAGGGCGTCGGGATGGTCGCCGGGATCACCCCGAACATCGCATATTTGGCGAGGATCATCGCCACGCGCGCGAACGGCGGCATCGCCGGATAGGGCATGCCGTCGAACGAGATCAGGTCCATGTAGCTGGTCACGTCCTCGCCGGTGATCGTCAATTTATTCTCGCCCGGGTGCGACGAGGCGGCGACGTCCTGGCGCTTGATCGGCCCGTCGGCGAGGACGTGCGGAATGCCGTTGAGCGTCGCGACCAGGATCACCCGGATCAGCGGATCGAAATAGCCGGCGGGCAGCAATTGCGTCGCGATCGGCGAGGTCTTGGAATAGACGAAGCTGATCTGGAAGCCCGAGCGCTGATCGACGCCGCGCGTCACCTGCGCGCTCTCGAGCGCCTGCACCACCGCGGCGGGCGCCGGCGCCACCGCTACCGGCCCCATCAACAGAGTCAGCGATACGCCCTTGAGATCAGCCATCGCCGCTCACCTCGATCGGCAAGGGGATCGTCAGCGCGCGGCCGACCGGCCGGCAGGCGGCGAAGGGATCCGATTCGCCGCTGGCATCGACGATCCGCCAATATAGCAGGGGATCGCCATAGACCGCGGCGGCGATCTGATCGATGCGGTCGCCCTCGACCGTGCGGCGGCGGTCGAGCGGCTTGTACCGTTCGAGATCGGGAATGATCCGCCGGCCGATGAAGCGCACTTCGTCGCCAGAGGGCAATACGGTGCGGCGCTCGGCGACCAGGCAGTACCGGCTGTTGCGTGGCAGTTCGGCCATCATGGCGCTCCCGTCAGGCCGAGCCCGCCGAGCGAGCCCTTGCGCGCGCCGGCCAGCCGTTCGCGCCGCTGCAGCGCGGCGATGTACAGCGACGCGCCCTTGCTGCCGGGCGCGAGATCGTCGGTGTTGAGCACGCGCAAGGTGATGCTCACCCGCGCTCGGATCGGGGTCAGCCGTGTGTCGAACATTTCCTCGACCATGCCGATATCGGTGATGCGCACCGGCAGGATGCGGTGTGGCCCGAGCACCACCACCACCAGCGGCGCGGGCGCCGGCAAGATCTCGAGCGTGCCGAGCGCCGCGCTGCGCGCCTCGGCCAGTATCTCCGATGCGGCGGGGGACAGGATCGTCTCGAGCGCGGCAAGGTCGCCCGCGACGCCGTCGCCCCCCGGCAGCCCGCCACCGCCGCCGACCCGGTCGACCGCGTCGAATTCGGCATCGAGCTTGATCGTCTCGACCGGCGGCCCGACCAGCCGCAGCGCCTCCAGCCGGTCCCCCGCCTCGACCTTCGCGCCGCGCGGCGTCAGCGTCCGGGTCAGCGAGTCGGGATTGAACTGGAAGGGGATGCTGCGCAGCAAGGTCTTGCCCTCCGCATCGAAGAGGATGAACCCGCCCGAGAGCACGGGTGGCGCGATGGGAGTCGCGCTCATTTCTTCTGCGGCTTCGTGTCGGTGAGCAGGTCGATGATGATCGACTTGGGATCGAAATCCTTCGGCGCATAATCGACCTGGTCGAGGCTGGGCCAGACGATGCCCTTGTCCTTCGAATAGCCGATCTTGCCGAGCGTCACCTTGAACTCGGGGCCGAGCTGCTTTTCCTTCGGATCGTTCAGCGGGTGCGTCCAGGTATATTCGAGCGCGCCATAGGCCGCGTAGATCTGCGCCTTCAGGTCGAACGCGACCTTCGCGAGCAGCACGGTCTTGACCGACGCGTCGGCTTCGAAGGCGAAGCCCTTTTCGCCGCTGTACGATGCGTTGACGTCGACCCCGGCGTCGATCTTCAGCCGCATGCTGGGGGTCACGTCGATGCCGCCGTTCAGCCCCAGCGCGCCGCCGAGCACTTCGGCGCCGACCCGCGCGCTGAACGTGCCATAGACTCCGGCAAAGCCCGGCGCGGACAGCCGCCCGGCCAGGGTCGCCTTGATCTTGGGATCGTCCTCCAGCGGCCACAATTCGCCGGTGAACTTGACCGCGTTGAGCGCGAGCGGCCCCATGCCATAGGTCACGCCGAACGAGCCGCTCGCCGAGAAATAGACGCTGAGCCCGACCACCGGCGTCGGCAGCGATACCTTGACCCCGACGCCCTTCAATATCTCGCGCTTCTCGCCGCCGGGCTTGGGCCATTCCTTGGTGAGCGGGATCGAGGCGATGTTGACCTCGCCGAACAATTTCACCCGGTAATGCGGATCGGCGATCAACTGGACGCCGAGCTTGGGCCGTATATCCTTGGTGACCTGGTACGAAACCTCGCCGAGGCCGCTGACCTTGCCATTCTCCTGCAGGTGGAGGGTGATCTGACCGTCCATCTTGGCGGTGTCGCCGATCGTCTTGGCGACCACCGTGCCCGAGAATTTGCCTTCCTCGCCGTCCTTCTGGACATATTTGACGCCGAGATCGCCCTGGAACTTGTTCTTCCAGGTGAAGGCCTTGACGGTGCCGGTGAGCGTCAGCAATTTGTCTTCGTAGCTGCCGCTCAATTTGACCGAATCGACCAGAGGCAGCGGCTTGGGGACGGTGACGTCGCCCTTGTAGCCGATGCTGCCGCCCTTCCAGACCGCGCCGAGGGTCAGCTCGCTCTCGCGTACCTTGGTGGTGAGCCCGCCCGCGCCATAGAATTCGATCCCGCTGGCGCCTTCGCGAAAGCCGATGACGACATCGACCTTCGAGGTGCCCGGCAGCGTGGTCGAGCTCGCCTTGACCGATCCCGCCCAGCCGGTCTTGCTGCTGTAGCTGACCAGCCCCTCGGCGGCGCTGATCCCCGGGATCGCGCCGGGGACGAGCTTGCCGGTCGCGACGAACGCGCCGCCTTCGACCTTCGCCTCGATCGTGCCGGTCAGCAGCGGCTTCGCCTCGGGGCCCATGGTGAAGGCCGCCTTGCCGCTCGGCACGAACTTCATCAGATCGAGATCGAGGCTGCTCTCGGTGAAGCGGAAGTGCGACTTGAGCTTGCTCATCATCGCCGAATTGTTGAGCGCGGTGTGGTCGAGCTTCTTGACCAGCTTCAGCTCGTTGGGGCCGAAGCTGATGTCGAGCTCGCCGAGGAACTTGACGCTCGGGCTGATCGTGCCGGTGCCGGACAGCGCGCCCTTGGCGTCGATATCGATCGTCTTGATCACCCCGGGGCTGAGATAGGGGTAATAGAATTTGACCTGCGAGAATTTCTTCTTGTCGAGCTTGAGCTCGCGCTGCTCGCCGGCGGGCGCCGTCGGGGAGACGACCGCTGCGGGGACGGCGGCGCCCGCCGCCCCGGTCTCGGGCGCGGCCATCGGCGGCGGCGCGGCCGCGGCGCCGGCCTTCAGCGGCGTCGCCGCGAACTCGATGCCCTTTTCCGCGCTCTCGCTCTTCTTCATCGCCCGGTGGTCGAGTTCGCCGATGACCAGGTCGGGCAGGGTCTTGGCGACGCCCCGCCGATAGGTGACGAGCTTGACGCCGGGGACGATGCGCACGCCCGCCTCGTCGATGCCGGTATCGCCCTTGTCGGTGACGTCGATCGTCTCGCCCACCCCGCCGGCGGCGAGGTACAGGGGCTTGCGGTCGGTGGCCGCCTTGACCTTGGCCTTGCCCAAGGTCGCGGCATTGTCGCGCAGCAGTTTCTCGAGCTTGTAGCTGACGTCGTCGGGCGTCGGCTCGACCTTGGCCGAGCGGATCCGCATCATGATGCGCTTGACGTTCGACCAGTCGGGCGAAAAATCGATAAAGCTCTTCGCATGCTCCTTGAGCTTCTGATACGCCTCGCGGCCCGACGCCTGGTTGACGTCCGAGGTCAGCAACTGGAGGTTCGAAGGCTGGCTGGTGCCGCCCATCTGCTTCTCGACGATATGGTCGATGTCGCATTTGAGTGCCTTCAGCCCGCCCGCGATCGACGGCAGGATCGCCTTCACATCGGCGTGCATGTCGAGCGGGGTGGTCTTGTTCCCGGCGGCGGCGACCAGCGCCATCCCGAGCTCGGGAAAGCTGTTGAACCCGATGCGGTGCAGCCATTGGTTGCGATATTCGTCGGTCTTCGAATCTTCCTTCCAGGCGGCATAATTGTTGCCGTCGATCATCAGCCCGGTGCCCAGCCGCCCGCCGGCGGTCGCCTGGTCATAGGCTTCCTGCACCCACGGACCGGCGCCCTTGGGCTTGGGCAGCACGAACTTGTCGAGCCAGATCGTCACTTCGGGGGCGTTCGGGACGGGCGGGTCGGCGCTGTCGATGCTGAAGTCGGGGTGGATGTTGGCGGGGCGCATGGGCAGCGCGGTGCCGGCCGGCGCGGTGCCGGCCGGCGTCGGCGTGCCCACCGGCGCGCGGAACACCGCCGGCCGGCTCGCACGGCTGAGCGCCGGCGCGCCGCGGCCCGACAGCACGTCCGCCGCCGCATTGTCGGCCTCGGTCTCGAGCCGCGCATCGCTGCCGGCGGGCAGCGGACCATCGGCCTTTAGCGCCAGCCCGGCCTGCTGGACGGTGTGCGCCAGCTCGTGCGCGATCAGCCCCCGCCCGGCGGGCGTGTCGGGCTGATATTGCCCGGCGCCGAACACGATATGGTCGCCCGCCGCATAGGCGCGCGCATCGAGCGCGCGGGCGCTGTCGTGCGCATGCGCGTCGTCGTGCACGCGGATGCGCGAGAAATCCTGGCCGAAGCCCGATTCGAAGCTGCTGCGCGTCGCGGTATCGAGCGGGCGCCCGGCATCGCGCAGCGCGGGCGCGGTCATCACCGGATCGCTCCGCCGGGCCTGGGTCAGGCTCATGGCCGGCGCTCCCGCGCGGCGCGCACCGCATCGGCGACCGCCCAGGCCGCCTGCTCGGCGGGGGTGGGACGCGGCGGCCGCACCGCGCCATCGGCCAGCGCCGCGTCGAGCGCACCGGACAAGGCGTCCGCCACCCGGCGCGCGTCGATGCTGCTCGCCGCGCGCACCCGCACCGCGCCGATCGACAGCGTGAGCGGGCGTGCGGGAGGAATCGCGCTCATTGCGGCGTTCCCCAGTCGATCACCGGCACCAGGGGATCGGACTTGCGCAGCTCGGTGGCGAGCTCGGCGGCGATGAGCTGGCGATCGATCTTGCCGCCCGCCGCCGCCGCCTGGAATGCCGATGCCAGCGCGATGTTGCGGATCGCCGCGCCGGTCAGCGGCTGTTGCGCGAGTATGCCGAAATCCACCTCGTCCAGCGGCGCCGCTTCGGGAAAGGCGCGCTGCCAGATCCGCAGCCGCTCGGCAGCGGGCGGTACCACGAAATCGACGATGAAGCGGAACCGCCGCAGGAACGCCGGATCGATCGCGTGGCGCAAATTGGTGGTGACGATGGTGAAGCCTTCGAACGCCTCGATCCGCTGGAGCAGATCGCCCACCTCGGCATTGATGTGCCGGTCGACCGCCTGCCCGACCGAGCCGCGCGCGCCCCAGATCGCGTCGCCTTCGTTCCACACCATCACCGCCCCGCTGCGCTCGGCGAGATCGAAAGCGGCGGCGATGTTCTTCGACGTCTCGCCGACGAACTTGCTGATCACCTGCGACAGGTCGATCGCCAGCACGCGCAGGTCGAGCGCATGCGCGAGCACTTCGGCGGCCATCGTCTTGCCGGTGCCGCTCGGCCCGGCGAACAGCGCCGCAATGCCCCTGCCGCGCCCGCCGAACCCGGTGGCGAAGCCCCATTCGTCGAACACCCGGCCGGCATGGCGGACATGCGATTCGAGCCGGTGCAGCGCCGCTTCGATTCCGGGCGGCAGCACGAGCTCGGACCAATTATGCACCGGCTCGACCAGGCTGACTCCGGGCAGCCCGCGCGCGGGCTCGGCGCGCGCGGCAAGGTGCCACAGCAGCTCGGCCGCGCCGCCATCCGCCGCGTCGATACGCGCGCCGTGGCTGGCGGCCAGCGCATCGATCGTCGGCCCGTCGAGCCGAAACTGGCGCGAGACGCGATCGAGGCCCTTGCCGAGCCGAGCCGCGCGATCCTCGCCCAGCGCCTGCACCCAGCGCTTGCGCCGTTCGGGCACCGGCGCGGCGAGCGGCCGCAGCGGCCGGAGGCTTACGGCGGCACCCTCCAGCTCGGTGATCACCACGTGCCCGGCGATCCGCGCGGCGAACCCCAGCGCCAGCGCCGCCGGCACCCCGCCGGCATCGAGCAGCAGCGCGGCGCGATTGAGCGCGGCATCGCGGCTCCACGCGCGGGCGAGGCTGTCGCGCGCTTCGGCTTCCGCCGGCAGATCGGCGGCGCGCAACAGGAACGGCTGCAGCCCGAGCGCGGAAAGCGCCGCGGCGAGCGCGCCCGGCTCCTCGCGCCCGGCCCGGACCAGCGGCGGCAGCGCCCCGCTGCGCTCGCGCAGCCGGTCCGCCAGCGCGGCGGTAAGCTCGGGTTCGGCCAGCCCCGGCACCACCGGCACCGGCGCGATGCACGCCGCGCAGCGCGGGTCGGCGGCGGGCAGGCCGAGCAGCCAGTCCTGCACGGCGGCGGAAAGCGTCAGCCGCGCCGCGATGTCGCCACCGGGGGCATCGATCAATGCGAACCGCCGCAACCGTTCCTGCGCCGAAAGCTGATCGAGCCGCAGCTGCGGCAGCAGCGACCGCGCCAGCCACACCGGCACGCCGCCCGTGCCGCCCGCCGCCTCGAGCGCGCGCGCGCCGGCTTCCGAGAAAGCGGCGACGCCGAGCAGCAGCACCAGTCCAAGCTCGGCATCGGACAGCACGAAGCCGTCCGCCAGCCGCCGTTCGGGCGAATCCGCATCCGCGTCGCGCACGGCGGCGATCGCGCCCGCCAGGCATTGCCCGCCGGCGCCGTCGCCGGGTGCGAGCGCCGCGATCACATCGGCCTCGGCGCGGCCAAGCAGCGGCCAGCTCATGGCACGACTTCGACCAGATTGTCAGCCGGCTCGTCACTCCGCCGCGCCGAACCGGGCCAGACGCCGAGGCGCAGCTTCTTGACGTCGATCGCCGCCGGGAAGGTTTCGTCGACTTCGAGGAACACCGTGGAAACGGTGAAATAGGCGCTCGGCCGCAGCGGCGACTGCAGCGCCGACCACAGCTTGGTCGACATATCGATGTCGATCGGATTCTGCGCGATCGACAGGCTTTCGAGCTGGTGCGCGGGATCGGCGAGCGGCGCCCTGGCGACCCGTTCCAGCATGGTCGCCGGCGGGGTGGCGACCGAGACGCTGTCCAGCAGCTTGGTGATCATCGGGCGCGGCAGGATCGCGTTGCGGGTGAGCGCGCTCACCGCGATCCCCAGGATGACCTCGCGCTCGAGGTCGCCCCCCTGCGCGGTCACCAGATAGGCGAGATCGAGCACCACTGGCGCCGGCCCGATGCGGCTGCCATCGGATGCGACGTGCGGCTCATACATGTTGCGCCAGGCCGGATTGGGCGAGACATGGTGCAGGAAAAGATAGAGCGCCGCCGTCTCGGCCGGCGGCGGCGGGCCGGCGCCGGTGGCCGCCGCGCGCTGCGGCGGCGGCGCGATCGACACCGGCGGCGCCGTCAGCCCGGTGCCGTAGGCGGCCTTGAGCCTTTTCTCGATCAGCAGCTTCAGCACCAGGGTGGTGGCCGGGATCGCCAGCGCCTCGCTCACCCTGCCCTCCGCGCGAGATAGTCGTTGAGGTCGACCGGCGCGGGCGCGCGGCGCGGGGCAGGCGCCGCGGATGCGGGAGCGGCCGGGGCATCGACGCGGATTTCGATGCGGTCGATATGAATGTGCAGCGGTTCGGGCGCGGCGGCTTCGGCGCTGGCCGGCACGGGCTGGGGCTCGGCGGCGGGCGCGAACGGACGCGGTTCGGCGATCACCGCATGCAGTTCGGCAGCGACAGGCGGGGCGGCGGCGGGGGGCGCCTCCACCGGGGCCGCGTGCACCTCTACGCCTGCCGGCTCCGGGTTCGGCGGCGCCGCGGCTTGCTGCGGCGACGGCGCGAAAGGAGGTGCCGGTGCGGGCGGCTCATTGTGCTCGATCCGCTCGATGGCCGGAGGCGCGAAGAAAGTTTCGCGCACCACCGCGGTTGGCGGCGCCGCTGATACCGTCGCGATCTGCGGCGGCGGTGCGGATACCGGCACCTCCGCCGCGGCCGTCGGCGGCGGCGCATCCTCGGCCGGAAGCGCTGGCTCCGCCGCGGGCGGCGGGCGGCTGGCGACCGGCTCGCCGGCATCCGCGGCAGGCGCCACGCGCGGCGCGTCGGCGGGCAACCCGGTTTCGAGCGGTGCTTCCTCGATCTCGAGCCCGCCATCGTCGCCGGTGTCCGCCTCGAACCGGCTGAGCGGGCGCGGCGACGCCTCGCCTCCCGCGCCGCTGCGAACGCGCTCGGCGGCCGCCCAGAAACTCACCGGAGGGCCCCGCCGCGCGCCGCGGTACTTGGGACGCTGCCGCGCGCCGCGACCATCTCGACATAGCGGCGCCTGCGCTCCGCCGGCAGCGCGGCGATCGCCCGCTCGCTCCAGCCATAGGCCGATGCGAGCATGTCGACTTCGCGCAGCAGCCGCGCCGCCAGCCGGTCGAGCGCCGCCGCGACGAACCCGGCGATATCCACCGCCGCGCGATGGGCATCGCCGCATGCCGCGCAGACAAGGTCGAACACCGGATCGGCGGCGGGATCGAGCGCACCCAGCGCCGCGTCCGCACGGGCCACATCGTCCGCGGATGGCGCGGGCGCTGCTTCGCAGCAGCGCTCCGCCAACGGCCGCGGATCGTCGCTCAGCAGATCGTCCATGCGCGGCAGCCGGAATCGGACGCCACCGATCATGGCGGCGGCATCGGGCGTCGGCGCGGGCAATGCGAGCAGCAGATCGCCGGGCAGCGCGAACTCGTTGACCGTCGCGCACGCCGGGCATTTCGCCACGGCCTCGAGCGGTCCGCCGCCAAGATCGGCATGCAACCGCAACAGCCGCTGGTTGCGCATGCCCAATGTATCCTGGCCCAATGTATCCTGGCCCAACGTGTCCTGGCCCAACGTGTCGCGGCCCGGCGCTTCCGCACCGTCATCCGGCGCGAGCGCGCGAAGCATCCGGTCGAGCCGCCGGTGCGGCGGCCCGCCACCGCGCCAGCCGTCGAAGAATAGCCGCATGTCCATCGCGCCCCCGCCGCCGCTCAAGGCTCGACGAAGCTGGGCTCGCTGGGCTCGACGACGTCATAGTCGCGTTCCCACCCCTCATTCTCCAGCTTGATCTTGGCGATCGCCACCGCATTGGCGTTGGCGTCGAGATCGGGCAGCGCCTGATATTCGGACACCCAGCAGCGATAGATGCGATAGGAAAGCGCCACCTGCCCCGCTTCGTTGAGCAGCTCGAGGATGATGTCCTTGCGGAAATCGGCGAGCGAGACCTCGCCGCCATTGCCCGATCCCCAATTCCACACTTTGTTCGCCCAGCGTTCGAAATCCAAATCGTGGGTAACCCCGCGCTCGAGCGTGATCGCGTCATATTCGGTGCGCCCCGGCCCCTTATAGCTGGTCGAGGCATCGCCGCCGGCGCGATGCTTGGTGACTTCGGTGGTGCGCTTGAGCGTCGACACCTTCGAGACGCCGGCGACGTAGCGCCCATCCCACTTCAGCCGGAACTTGAAGTTCTTGTACGGATCGAGCCGATTGGCGTTGACCGAGAATTGTGCCATTTTTTCGATCTCCCTCAAGCCGCCGGCTGTACGATCTGGCGCAGGCTGACGACGACGAACTCGGCCGGCTTGAGCGGCGCGAACCCGATCACGATGTTGACGATGCCCAGGTTGATGTCCGCGGGCGTGGTGGTGCTCGAATCGCACTTCACGAAATAGGCTTCGCGCGCGGACACGCCCTTGAACGCGCCCTGGCGGAACATGCCCTGCAGGAACGCCGTGACGCTGATCCTCAGCTGCGACCAGAGCTCTTCCCCATTCGGCTTGTGCACTGCCCAGCGCAGGCTCTTGGACATGGTCCCGAGGATGTAGTTGCTGGTCCGCCGCACCGGGATATATTTCCAGTCGCTCGCCATCTCGTCGGCACCGTCGGTGGTGCGCGATCCGAAGCCGACCGTCCCGAACACCGGGAACTGGCGGACGCAATTGAGGCCCACCGGGTTGAGCAGCCCATGCTCGTAATCCGAAAGCACCACCGAGGGGCCATAGACGCCGTTGAGCGACGCGTCGGTCCCCGCTGGCGCCTGCCACACGCCGACCTCGCCATCGATCCGCGCCATCATCCCGGCGATCGCGCCCGACGGCGGGTGCGACCGGATCGATCCGCGCACCAGCGGATCGTCGACGCGGAGGTTCGGGAACCAGGCGCCGGCATGGCTCGACTGGAACGGGAATTTGAGCACCTTCCACGCCAGCGCCGCGCCGGCGTCGGTCACGTCGGGGGGCGGATCGACGATCAGGAAGGCGAACTTGCGGTCGCACAGCTTCGCCGCCGCCGCATAGATCGCGCTCGCATTGCTGTAGAAAGGCGCCAGCGGATCGGTGGCCTGCGCGCGCGCGAGTTCGGGCAGGCACAAGGTGTTGAAGAAGGGATCGCGCGTCTCGAGCGCCTGCACCGCCTTGAGCATCGCGGTTTCGGAGGGCTGCCCGCTGGGGTCGCCGTCGCTGCCCGCCTGCTGCGTGCCTTCGACGAAGGACGCCGGATAAGCGGCGCCGAGCTGGTAGCGCGAGGGCCCGACGTGCTGCCCCGCCGTGCCGAAGCCGGCATCGGTGAAATCGGTCAGCCAGCTCGCCGGCGCCGGTCCCGGCGTGGGCGCGGGGGTGGGGGCCGGCGTTGGCGCGGGGGTCGGAGCCGGCGTCGGCGCGGGGGTCGGGGCCGGAGTCGGCGCGGGCGTCGGCTCGTCGAAGCGGATCGCGGCGTCGTAGATGCGGTTGGCGTACGTGCCCCCGCCCGGCGCGCTGACGCGGAAGCGGGCATAATTTCCGCCGTCGTGGAGCGTCGCCTCGATCTCGAGCCCGTTCATCGCCGCGAGCGCGGCCGGATCGGCGCGGATCGCGGTGTTGAGCGAGGCGACCGTGCGCGCGAGCAATTCGAGCTTCGATGTCGGGCGCTTTTCCGCGGCGGTGAACACCGCGACGTCGGGCAAGGTGAAACCGAGCGACGGCTGGAACACGCCGGCCGGGTCGAGCACGTCGACCTGCAGCTCCATGCGGCAGTCGTCGCCGAAGACCGCGCCCGGATTGGCGATGTCGAGCAGCGCGACGACGGTGCCGGTCGCCACCGGCGCGGACGTGTTGGGGCTGTCGAGCTTCAGCGAGACGAACTTAGATCCGGTGTCGGGATCGTTGATCACCTTGTCCGCCGCGCGTCCGCCCGTCGCCGAGGTGGTAAGGCCGCCGAAGCGCTCGCCGATCCCGCTCGCCCGATCGGTGACCGTGAGGTTGAAGACGATCTGCGGGGCATCGATGTCGAGGCCGAAGCCGAAGCTGTCGATCTCGACCATCAGATTATTGCCCGAGAGCCCGCTCGACAGCGCGGTGAGCGTGAGCACCCGCCCCGCGGCGTCGCTGACCTTGTAGCCGCCGATCGCAGGCTTCGCGCCGCTGGCGGGCACGCGGATGAAATAGGCCTCGCCGCCGCCGTTCGAAAAGAAATGGAGCACCGAATAGCTGCTGAGGCTGGTCTGGCTGAGCCCGCCGTAGAGCCGCTCGAAATCGGCGAAGCTGGCGAGCCGCTGGGCCCGATCGTCGATCCCGGCGATCGCCGGCCCTATGAACAGCGCCACGGAGGTGGGCGCGCCGACGATGGTTCTGACGCCGCTATCGATTTCGCGCGTGTAGACGCCCGGTGCAGTATATTGCATCCGCCAAATACTCCTCTACCGATATGAAATTCTCCCGATACAACCGGGAAGAGGGATCGGAGAGTTACCCCGCCGAACCGTCATAACGCAAAAGCAAATACCCAAACGGCGCCCATATACTATTGGGCCTGTCGATTCTTTCCGGTCATCAATTCGAGCCGAAACGCGATGATTGTCAAGCAATGTGGGAAAATTATTCCGCCGCAACAACTTTACGCTGCGGCACTCATCACGCGACTCAGCACGCACTACGAAAACCCCGCCTATCTTCGCCCCTTGCACGCAGAAAGCGAGAGAATTGTTGGCTTAAAGCCTGTTTACCAGATACATTTCTTCAACATATTGAGAGTGAACCGTATTTCTTGCGCAAGCGGTTGAATATGACCGAGCTTCTATTTTGCCGACGGCGCGGGGACGGTCGCCCTGTTTCAGACGCACACGCTTCGCTGCATCTCCGCCACCGATCGCGTGCTCCAGCCTGACCGTCCTGGCCGCGAGCTAGCCGTGGTTCTCGGGCCGCAGCGGCCAGCTGCTTCAAATAACGGTCACTGAATACTTGTTATAATCTGTAGATATTACTGTAATTAATAGCTTATCAATCCAATTTGGATCAATAGATATCGTATTATATTCCCATTCACTTAGGGTGCTTAAGACGTAACCGGACAGAATCACGTAACTGGGACGTCATATTCGCGATTACACCCGCATTGCAACTTCGCTCCACTGCGCTGACGTGCCGGTTTCTCGGTTGTATCGGAATCCGTTTCTATCTAGATTTGCTTATCGGGGGAGTCGGGTGGAGCGAATGGGGCGGCCTTTCATCCACATCAATTTCGCCGCGGAGGATCTTCGCGGCCCCGGCGGGCTAACCTATGCCGGGAACATCTCCTGCTGCGCCGACTGGAACCGCGTCCATGCATTGCGCGAACTTTACGATGCGATCGCCGTGGGCGGGCGGACTTGGAATCTCGACCGCCCGCGGCTCACCGTCCGCCCCGAGCGGCTGGGGCGCGAGCCGCGACGCCAGCCGCGGCGCGTGATCTTCGCGGGCTCGCATCCGTGCATGCCGCAGCCCGGCACCCCCGCCTTCGTCGTCAGCACCCGCGCCTCGGCGGGCCATAGCGCGGTGGCGCTGGCGATGACCGGCCACGATCTGCTGGGCCCGCTCGCGTCGCTCCACGACCATGGCATCGAGAGCCTGCTCGTCGAGGGCGGACCGACCTTGCTGCGCTCGTTCATCGGCCAGGGCCTCGCCGACGCGATGACCGTGTTCGTGCGCGCGGGCACCGCCGAGGCCGCCGGCCGCGGCGTGCGCGACAGCCTCGGCACGCTGCCGGGAAGCGTGCGTGTAAGCGCGTTCGGCGAGGGCTTCCTGCTCGAAGCGGGGCGGATCGCGATGGCGGCGTCGTGAACCCGCCCGCCCCCGCCCGCTTCGTGATCTTCGCGGCGCCGCGAACCGGCAGCAATCTGCTGTGCAGCCTGCTCAACGCGCACCCGGACATCCGCTGCCACCACGGATTGTTCAACCCCGATGGCGTGCATTGCGCGCGCGACCGGCCCGATACGCTCGGCACGATCGCGGACCGCGACCGCGATCCCATCGCCTTCCTCGACGGCGTCTGGGCATCGGGCGAAGGCGCGCGCGCGATCGGCTTCAAGATCAACCTCGGCGAGAATGCCGTGGCCGCCGGCGCGCTGCTGCGCGACGCATCGGTACGCAAGTTGCTGCTGCGGCGGCGCAATCGCGTCCGCGCCTATGTTTCCGAAGCCATCGCGGAACGCACCGGCGTCTGGGAGAGTTTCGATCCTCCCGCCGATACCCGCCTGCCCACGATCCGCGTCGCGGCCGGCGATCTCCTGCGCCACGCCGATCGCAACGCCGCGTATTACGTCGGGCTCGAGGAGACGCTCGGAGCAACCGGGCAGGATTGGTTCGACACCGGATATGAGGCGCTCGGCGACACCAGCGAGCTCGCGCGGATCCTCGCCTGGCTCGGCGTCGCCGGCCGCCAGCCGCTTGCGCCGGCGAGCAGCAAGCGCGGCCCGTCCGATCTCGGCGCGGTGGTCGCCAATTTCGACGAGCTTGCCGCCGCGCTCGCCGGCACCGCGCTCGCCGAAGAGCTTCATGCGCGCGACCTGCCCGAACTCCGCTCCCCGCTTCTCACGCAATAGGTGCCTGCCGATGCTTGATCCCCGTCCAGCCCCGCTCGCAGCCGATCGCTTCACTCGCCATCGCGGGCCGGTGACCTCGGTCGCCGCCGTTCCCGGCCGCGCGGCGGCGGTCGCAGCGGCGTATGACGGCGCGGTCGCGCTGTTCGATCTCGACGCGGGCACCGCCGAGCTGCTCGGCTATCACCGCCATCTCGCCAACCACGTCACCGTCAATGCCGAGGGGACGCTCGCCGCTTCCTCCTCATCGGATTACGACATCCGCATCTGGGATTTGCGCACGCGCGCGCTGGCGCGGGTGCTGCGGGGGCACAGCGACGACGTCGAATGCTTCGCCTTCGTCGATGCCGATACCGGCCTGTCGGCGTCGCGCGACCGGCGGATCATCGTCTGGGATCTGGCGACCGGCGCGATCCGCCGCGTGATCGAGGGGCATGAGAAGGACGTGCTGTCGGTCGCCTGCCATGACGGGCTGATCCACTCATCGGGCGACGACATGACGCTCCGGCAATGGGATCTCGCCACGGGCGCGCTGCTGCGCACCTGGGGCCCGTTCGAGACCGAGACCGATACCTGCGCGATCGACGGACTGAACCACCGCGTCGTGCTGGGCTGCGACGATGGCGTGATCCGCATCTTCGACAGCAGGAGCGGCGCCGCGCTGGCCGCGATCGCGGCGCACGCATCGGGGATCAAGAAGGTCGCGGTCTCACCCGTCACCGGCGACATCCTGTCCTGCGCCTATGACCAGAAGATCATCGTCTGGGACGCGCAGAGCTTGGCGCGCAAGGTCGCGCTCGCGGGCCATGGCGCCAAATGGGAGCGCTCGTTCGGCTGGTCGCCCGATGGCGCGACCATCCTCGCCGGCACCTTCGACGGCACGGTCGTGCAATGGGACGCCGCCTCGGGGGAATTGATCGCCGAAGCCGGCGGTGCGCCGGGCGACCGCGGCAATGCTTGCTTCAACGACGCCGCGGCCGCTGCCGACGGCAGCATCGCGCTGGTCGCCGACGACGGACTGGTACGGATGGTCCGCCTCACCGATGACGACGCACAGCTGACCGCCTGCATCGAGCCGCGCGGCGGCCGCGTGCTGATGAACGCGGTGGCGCGCGATCCCGGTTCGGACCGGATATTCGCCGGCGCGCACGATCACCGGCTCCACATCTTCGCCGGCCGCGCCCTCGAAAGCGTCGCACGGATCGCGCTCGGCCAGGGACCGATCAACTCGATCCGCGTCGGGCACTGCCCAGGGCACGAAGGCGCGGCCTTCGCCGCTTGCTACAGCGGCGCGATCGTCCGCGTTTCGCCCGACGGGCAGGTGCGCGCGCATGCGCTGCATGACGGCGCGGTCAAGGCGCTGCGGCTGCATCCGCGCGAACCCCTGGGGGTCAGTTGCAGCGCGGATGGCGGCCTGCTCTCCTGGACGCTCGACGGCGAGATCGTCCACCTATTCCCCGGCCATACCGCGATCGTCGACGATGTCGATATTTCGCCCGCCGGCGACCGCATCGCCAGCGCCTCGCGCGATTTCACGCTCAACGTCTACGATCTCGCCGACGCGCGGCTGACGCACTCGATCGAGCTTGGCAGGCGCTCGCCCAAATCCCTGTGCTTCTGGGATGCGGACACGGTGATCGTCGGCGACTATTGGGGAGCGCTGGTCAAGGCCGATCTCGCGACTGGCCGCGTCACCCGCCGGACGATCGCCGCGAACGGGCTCAGCGCCCTGACGCGATGCGGCGAAGCGCTGGTCGCCACTTCCTATGACGGCGGCGTCTATCGCGTTTCGGTTAATGACCTCGAAGTGACGAACAGCTATCGCGCGATGACGCAGCGTATTGTGCCTGTACCGCCGCCGTGATATCCAGATGCCATCCAGTTGAACTGCGCACGTATCGATGACTCGCCGCAGTAGCGTACCCAATTCTTTAGCAGCTGTTCTTTGCATATTCGCGCAAAGGGCACGTCACATGGAGGGGACGAAACATGCTACGCAGATCCTGGACAATCGTTCTTGGGGCAGCTCTTACGCTTGCCGGCACAGCGTGCAAGGACAAGACGGCGCTTCCCAATCCCAATAGCGCGGCGGCGCTCTGCGCCTTGACCCCGGCCGAATTCGCCAGCTGGCAATCGCCGGGCGGCGCCGGCTTCGTCGCGCCGAACAGCGTGACCTTCAAGTCGACCGACGATTGCGTCTTCTACAAATGGTCGTCGCAGATGTTCCTGTGGCTGACCAGCCAGGACGCGACCGGAACCTTGAACCTGTTCTCGTCGACCTTTTACACCGCGGTCGAATCGACCGATACCGGTCAGTTCGCGCTCGTCCGCAACCCCGGCGGCGCGGTCAACGCGCTCAAATCGGGCCGCCCCGCGACGATCTCGTTCCGCGCCCGCGTCAACAAGCCGGTGGTGCTGCGCACGCACACCCCGGCCCAGCTCAAGGCGGCGCGCGCCGATATCAACAACAAGAGCAATGATTCGACCGGCCAGGCGGGCGGCGGCGTGCTGGTGCTCGATGGCGCCAAGGTGCCGGTGGACGGCAAGCCGGGCTATGCGACCTATCCGGTGGCCTATTATGCGATCCAGGTGAACGACGTGTTCGCCGGGCTCCAGGCACACCAGGCCACGATACCCTATTACAAGGGCCCCGGCGCGGGCGCGGGCGATTTCCCGACGACGCTGCCGCAGGCCCAGCAGATCGAGGCCGCGGCCAAGACCCACTATGCCGACATCAACCAGCTCGCGCTCGAGATAAAGAGCTCGTGGGTCGATACCGCCTATCTCACCCCCGATCAGGCCAAGGGGCTGATCACCATCCAGGGCGAGGTTCCGGCGTTTCAGGAGGCCAAGAACGCCGCCGGCAATCTGGTGCTGACCTGGGACGGCACCACCATGGCGCCGCGCACGCTGGCTTTGGTCGGCATCCATGTGACCGGCACCGTCGCGGGCCATCCCGAAATGGTGTGGGCCACCTTCGAGAGCGTGTTCAACAGCCCCGACAACACCTATTCCTACATCAACGCGAATTTCGATCCGAAGACCAAGGCGTGCAAGGTCGGCAATTGCCTGACCACGGTGAACTTCAGCACCAGCAACAGCAACCCGACGATCTTCTACAATGGCGCGGCGGGCGCCACCACGCCGCCCGATCCGCTCGTCACCACGGCGACGTCGAGCGACTTCAACACCGGGATCAACTCGACCACCCCCGGCCTCGTCGCCACCAATGTCGTGCGCTACAATCCCTGGGGCAGCCAGCAGCCGGCAACGCCGTCGGTCACCGACAAGGTGGTGCTGAACAACACCCTGCTGATCTCGCTCCAGCAAACCCTCGCGCCCCAGCTTGTGAATGCGGGCGGACAGGGCGCGACGCTGGCCAATTATTTCCAGGTCGGGGCGATCTGGGGCAAGACCGTGACCACGCCGCCGAGCGGCCTGCCGCAGGCCGGACCCGCGCAATTCGGCTCGCTCTATCTGGCGAACACGACGATGGAGACCTTCCAGCAGGTGTCGCCGCAGAACAGCGATCCCGATGCGACCGCAACCAACTGCTTCAGCTGCCACCGCGTCGGAACGCCGGGGACGGGCGTCAGCCACGTCTTCCCGAATGTCGCGGCGTCGACCGCGAACCGCCCGGGGCCGGCGCCTAGCCCCACGGCCTCACCGACGGTGACACCATGAGCTGAGCCGCCGCCTCTCCCCCCACGGCGGCGAACGCAGCGGGGCGCGATCGGGGACCGATCGCGCCCCGCTCTGCTTTTGCGTTCGATCCACCGCCGTGGACGCGGTGCCAGCCCGGCACCGACACGATTTATCGAAGCTGAATCCGGCTCAAAAACGGATGGCGGCGCGGTGAAACGCGCGCGCGGTCAGCGGGTCGCCGCCTTGGGCGAAATAAAGGTCACGGTATTCGCCGGCGGTGACTCCGTTGACGCTGCTGTTGCTGTGGTCCGATCCATAGAGGAAGATGCCCGGTGCCTTTTCCGCCAGCCGCACGATCCAATCCTCGTAGATCCGCCGTTTCTCGGCGAGGCTGTGATGCGCCGCGCTATAGATAGTGCAAAAGGCATTGCTCCACCAGATCGCCGATCCGGGCGCATCCGCGATCCGCGCGAGCAAGGCGGCGGGCTCGAGAATGTTGCACGCAAGATAGTCGCGCGCGACGCCCTGGTAGCGCTGCCAGTGCGCCGCAAACGCCTCCGCCCCGCCCCAGCGCGCCAGCTCGGCCTGCCACAGCCGCTCGAGCTCGGCCCAGTCCATGTTATCGGGGGTGGCGCCGGGCCACAGATAGTAATGCGTGGCGCCGCGCCGCGCGAACAAGGCGCGCAGATAGCGCGGATAATCGCGCCCGTCCCATTCGCCGTCGAGCCGCCGCCGGAAATCGAGCGCATGCTCGCTATAGTCGAAGAACACCACCCGCGTGCCAGGCCCGATCCCGTGGGTTTCCAGAATGCGGTTGGGCTTCAATCCGGCGGCGACGCAATAGAGCGTCGATACCGGCGCCGCGAAGCCCGGCGGCGGTTCGGCGACATCGTCATAGGATTCATAGTTGAGCACGAACACGCCGCGCCCCGCCTTGTCGCACATCGCGTCGAGAAACGCCTGGAACGGCGCCGCGGTGGCGAGATCGGGCCCCAGGTCGATCAGATGCCCCTCGAGCTCTGGACCGAACGGGACCGGCGCGCCGTCCCGCGGCTCGCCCGCCCGCGTCCAGGCGGCGAGATCGACCAGCAGGCAACGCCCGGGCACGCCCGCGAACAAGAAGTCCCGCCCCGCGATCCACGGCGCCAGCGCGTCGAAGAAGCTGCGCGCCAGCCCGCCGTCGGGCCCGGCATGCTCGGCGACGATATGGCCATAGCCCTGGACCAGACAGTAACGATGCCCGTCCGCCCGCGCCCGCGACAGGATCGCCGGCAGCGTGGAGTCCTCATAGATTTCGCCGGAATAATGCCAGCGCAGCCAGGCGACGGTGAGGTCGCGCGCGCGGCCGCGCGAAGTCCCGGCACCGGCAGCCGCGCGATTCCCCAATAGTCCGCAGCTGATATCGATCACGCATTTCCCCCCGCCAGTCCGCGAACACTATTTCCCGGGAACCGAGCAGTCCATGTCCGGGCAAGCGAAAGTGAAAACACGCCTTGACCGCGGTCCGCACCAAAGGCCCTATGGAGCGATGAGCGCGCGCATTCTCCTGCTTCAGGACGCCGTCTATCTGCCTTCCTTCGGCGGCGGCAACAAGGCCAATCGGCTGCTGCTGACCGAGCTGGCCGCGCGCGGCTTCGCATGCCGCGCGGTATCGCGCGCCCCCGGCGCGCGGGGACACACGTTCGGCGCCGAGGGACTCGCCGCGCGCGGCGTGAAGCTCGAGCCCGGCGGCGCCTATCGCCACCAGGGCGTCCACGTCACCCCGCTCGACTTCGGCGCGCCCGATGCGCGCGCGCGGATCGACGCGCTGATCGCCGATTTTGCCCCCGACTGGATCCTCGCCTCCGACGACCGCCCGGCGCTGCTCCTCGACGCGGCGCTGCGGCACGCCCCCGAACGCACCGTGGCTGTGGTCCACACCCATTTCCACTTGCCCTTCGGCCCCGAGGCCGGGCGGATCGACCTCGCGCAGCATGACCGGCTGCGGCGCGCGCGCAGCGTGATCGCGGTGAGCGGCTATAGCCGCGCCTACCTGCGCGAATGGGGTGGAATCGAGTCCGACGTGCTGCACTTTCCGGTGTTCGGCCCCGGACCGTTCGGCCCGCCGGCGCCGCCCGGCACCGGCTATGTCGCGATGATCAACCCGTGCGCCGCCAAAGGGCTGCCGGTGTTCCTCGCGCTGGCCGGGCGCTTTCCCGATACGCCCTTCGCCGCGGTGCCGACCTGGGGCGCCGACCAGGCGGTGCTCGGCCAGCTGGCGCGGCTGCCCAATTTGACCCTGCTCGATCCCGACGACGATGTCGGCAAGCTGCTGGCACGGGTCCGCATCCTCCTCGCACCCTCGCTGATCCCCGAGACCTTCGGCTATGTCGCGGTGGACGCGATGCTGCGCGGCATTCCGGTGCTCGCGGGCAATCTCGGCGGCCAGCCCGAGGCCAAGCTCGGCGTGGATTTCGTGCTGCCGGTACCGCAGCCGATTGCCGCCTGGCACGCGGCGCTGGCGGGCCTGCTCGCAAGCGACGCCGCCTATCGCCGTCTGTCGCGCGCATCGCGCGAGGCCGCGCACGCTTTCCTGCCGCGGACCGACGCCGGCCATTTCATCCGCCATCTCGAATCGCTCAGCGCCCCGGCGCGTGCAATTCCGCCTCCAGATCGCTCCCCCGCAATTCCAGGCTGAGCGCATCGAAGTTCGCCACCGTTTCGCGTAGCGATCCCGGCGCGAGCTTCCACGTCTGCCCCTTCGGGCGCGCCGGCGCCCCCGCCACCTCGAGCAGCGCCAGCGCCGGATCGATCCCGCCGGGCGCGAAAAGATCCTCATACCAGAGCTGCGCGTGCCCCTGCCCGGTCGCGGCCAGCGCCGCCTCGGTCTCGCGGTAGAAGCGCTCGTGCAGCGCGATATTCTCGAACAGTTCGTGGAGGTCGACCGTCACCTTCGGCCGCGGCCCGGGTGCCCCCCGGTCGTCATAGACCACCCATTCGCCGGTCTGCCGCGCCAGCAGCAGCGACACGAACGCCTTCACCCGATTGCGCCGCCGCAGCAAGATCTTGCGCACCGACCGGTCGGCCAGCACCGCGCGCCACGCCGCCTCGTGCTGCCACAGGCACAATTTGAACCCCACCGCCGCATGCCCGAGATTGGTCCGCCACACGCGATCGAGAAAGCCCTCCGGATCGCGCTCGCGCTCCGCGACCGTGCCGAGCACGAAGCCGCTCTCCTGCAAATGCCGCGCGACGCCGACGACATGCGGATTGAAGATCTCATGGTGGCACAGGATGCCGGGATGCGAATTGAGCACGGTGCAGAGATAGTTGCTGCCGGTGCGCGTCGCATGAAGGATGACGAATCGAACCGCGGCCTTGAGTTCCGTCATCGTCCATTCCATTGAAGGGCAAGTCAGCGGAAGCGTAGCCCGTTCGCGCGACAATGCCAGTCTCGCGCTCGTCGCGCAGAAAGGAAGTGATTTCCGCGATGGCGCCAGACGAGCATTATGCCCCGGCCAGCGTCTGGGACACCAAGTTCCGCGCGATCCTCGCCGCCGGCGAGCCCGATCGCTCGGCGCAATGGCTCGATCCCTTCCTGCCCCTGCTTGCCGCGCACGGCTGCCACCGCGTGCTCGATCTCGGCTGCGGCACCGGCTTCGACGCGCTGGCGCTGGCGCGGCGCGGCTTCGCGGTCGAGGGCGTGGACTATTCGCAGGTGGCGATCGACGCGGCGATCGCGATGGCGGATGCCGCCGGGATGGCGATCGGCTTTCGTCAGGGCGATATCGGCCTGACCTTGCCCTATGCCGATGCGGCGTTCGACGCGGTGATCAGCAACCTCGTGCTCCACAGCTTCGCCGAGGCCGCGCTGCGCCGCGTGATCGCCGAGGTGGCGCGCTGCCTGCGCCCCGGCGGGCTGCTGCTGTTCCACGCCAATGCGACCGAGGATCGCGACCGCCGGCTCGCCTTCCAGCCGCCCGAGCGCCAATTGGGACCGCGCTCCTATGTCCTCGACGGCGGCCAGACGATGCATTTCCTCGGCCGCGAGGATGTGGCGGCGCAGCTTGCCGGCTGGGACCTGATCGAGCTCGCGCCGGTGACGCGCCGCGATGCCGCTGGCAATCCGATCAAGCAGGTCTGGCGCTGCGCCGCCGCCAAGCGGGACCGCTGACCGCGCCATGCATATTGTCGCGATCGTCGATCCCTATGACGCCGGGTCGATGCTCGCGCCCGCCTTCGCCGAACGCGGGGCCGATGCGGTGATGGTCGGCAGCACGCCCGATGTTCCCGGCAGCGAGGGCGCGTCGTTCGATCCCGCCAGCTTCCGCCATATGCTGCCGTGGTCGGACGACGCGCGGGCCGCGATCGCCTTGCGCGGGCTGGGCGTGACGCAGGTGATCGCAGGGTCGGAACGCGGGGTCGAGCGCGCCGACCGGCTCGCCGAGCTGCTCGCGCTCCCCGGCAACGGCACCCGACTGAGCGAGGCGCGCCGCGACAAATTGCGGATGATCGAGACCGCCGCGGCGCAGGGCATCCGCGTGCCCCGCCAGATCGCCGCCGACAGCCTCGATGCGATCGTCGCCTGGATCGACGCCAGCGGCTGGCCCGTTATCGTCAAGCCGCGCCGCGCCAAGGGGTCCGAAGGCGTGCGATTGTGCGCCACCCGCGACGAGGCCGCGCAGGCCTTCGCGGCGATCCACGGCAGCGTCGACCGGCTCGGCTCGGCCAACGGCACCGTGCTCGCCCAGCAATTCCTGCGCGGCCGCGAATATGTGATCGACACCGTCAGCCGCGACGGGCGCCACCGCCTCGCCGCGCTGTGGGAATATGGCAAGCCGCTACCCGATTTCGCGCGCGTCGGGCTGCTGTCGACCAAGCGGCTGCTGCCCGCCGAGGGCCCGCTCGCCGACATGCTGTTCGCCTTTGCGGTGCGCGTGCTCGACGCGCTCGGGATCCGCCATGGCGCCGGGCATTGCGAAGCGATCGTCGATGCGGACGGCCCGGCCCTGGTCGAGCTCGGCGCGCGGCTCCACGGCGGCCCGCCCGCGCATCTGATGGCGCGCGCCGCCACGGGGACCAGCCAGCTCGACCTGCTGGTGCAATCGTGCCTCGATCCCGAAGCCTTCCTCGCGGACATTTCGGCCCGCTACGCGCTGACCGGCGGCGCGGCGATGGCGCTGCTGCGCGACGGCAGCCTCCGCGGCGAGATCGAGACCCTGCCCTCGGCCCAGCGCGTGGCGTGGAACGCGCCCGCTGGCACGCCGCAACCGCCGGTCGCGGGCCTCGCCACGCTGATCCACCCCGATCCTGCGCAAGTCGATGCCGATCTCGAGATCGTAACCGGCGGCCTCGCCTGCGCGCTGCTGACCGGGCGCGACGCGATCGAAGCGCTCGTCCCGGCATGGCGCGCCCTGCTCGGCCGCTCGCGCGCCAACCGCGCCTTCAGCGGCCCCGACTGGTATTTCGCCGCGCTCGACGCCGCACCGGCGCTGTCGCCGCTGCTGGCGGTCGCCTCGCGCGGCGGCGAGGTCGCCGGCATCCTCCCGCTCGCCCGCGATCCGGCGCGCGACGGCCCGGGCTTCGCGACCATCCTCGCCGACTATAACGATGCGATCGCGGCCGATGGCGATTTGGCCGCGGCACGGCGGCTGGTGCGGTTCGCCCGCCACCGCTTTCCCGCGCTCGCGCTCGGCTGCGTCCGCTCCGATTCGGATCTCGCGCGCGCCGAGCCGGGCGCGGTGCTGGGCGAAAAGACCTTCGCCTGCCCCTTCGCCGATCTGTCGCAGGGCTATGCGGCGTGGCTCGCCACGCGCAGCCCGCGCTTTCGCCACGGCCTGGCGCAAGCCGAGCGCCGCGCCGCCCGCGCCGGGCTCAGCGCGACCCGCACGCACGACCCCGATTGCGCCGCGCATTTCCTAGGCTTCCACCGCGACCGCTTCGGCGAGCGCAGCCTGTTCGCCCGCGATGCCGCCGCGCGCGCCTTCGTCGAGCGGGCGCTGCCGCCGCTGATCCGCGACGGCGCCGTCATCCCGTTCGCCCTGCACGCCGAGGGCCGGATCATCGGGATCAACCTCTGCATACGCGGCGCCGGCAGCCTCGGCTATTGGAACGCCGGTTTCGACGCCGCCTTCGCGACCTTCTCGCCGGGCACGCTGATGATCCACGCCGCGTTGCGCGAGGCGTGCGCGCTCGGGCTCGCGGAGCTCGATTTCCTGCGCGGCGCCGAGGCATACAAGGCGCGCTGGTGCACCGATGCGCGCACGATCGGCACGCTGGCATGACGCTCCCGCCCGATCCCTGGTCGATCGGCCTCTACGCCGGCCCCGATCCGCTCCATCTCGCGCCGATCCCGGGCCGGAGCCCGATCATGACCCGCGAGCAGGTGACCGACGTGCCAGCCGCGTTCGTCGCCGATCCCTTCCTGCTGCCGCATGCGGGCCGATGGCATCTGTTCTTCGAAATCCTCCACCACGGCCGCGGCATCGGCGAGATCGGCTGGGCGAGCAGCCCCGACCTGCGCGGCTGGAGCTATGGCGGCGTGGTCCTCAGCGAATCCTTCCATCTGTCCTATCCGCACGTCTTCGCGCACGGCGGCGAAATCTACATGACCCCCGAGGCGCTCGGTGCCGGCGCGGTCCGCCTCTACCGCGCCGATCCCTTCCCCACCCGCTGGGTGCATGCCGCCGATCTGGTGCCCGGCGCGCTCGCCGATCCCACGCCGTTCCGCTTCGCGGATCGCTGGTGGATGTTCGCTTGCCCCACCCCTTCGCGCCACGACGCGCTCGCGCTCTTCGGCGCCGACGCGCTCCACGGCCCATGGACCGCGCATCCCGCCAGCCCGCTGATCGCCGGCGACAACCGCCGCGCACGGCCCGGCGGGCGCGTCGTCCCGTGCGACGGCCGGCTGCTCCGCTTCGCCCAGGATTGCGGCCCGCGCTACGGCAGCGGCGTCCGCGCCTTCGCGATCACCGCGCTGACCGCCGATCGTTATGCCGAGCGCGAATGCAGCGAAAGCCCGATCCTCGGCCCGGCCGGCGCGGGCTGGAACGGCAAGGGCATGCACCATGTCGATGCCTGGCGCCTGCCCGACGGGCGCTGGATCGCCGCGGTCGACGGAATACGTCCAAAATGAAGCTAGCGATTTTTTCCACTTATTTTCTATTGGACCCGCGGTCTTTTACTTTGCGGCCAGGAAATTGGCGTTGCGGAGCTTTGTGCGCACCTGTAGCCCCTGCCTGTCCAGTATGCGTAACCCTGTGAGGAACTGTATCCACATCTTGTAACAGGAGGCCGCTCATGAAGACCGCGACTATTTTGCTGCTCGCCGGAGCGCTCACCGCCTACGCGGCCCTGCCCCAGAGCACGCCCCAGCCGCCGCCGTTCGGGCCCGCGGTCACGGCCGGACGCACGCTCGCCCTCACCGACATGACCAGCACCAGCCCGCTGATCCCCGCCGACATCTATCGCACCAGCCAGAACACCGTCGATCACGGCGATCTCGCCACCTTCGCCTGGCTCTCGTTCATCTCGGCGGTGTCCCCCGCCGCTTCGGGCAGCCGCGGCGTGCCCGGCGGCAGCTTCGCCGCTTCGGGCCTGTCGAGCTATACGGGGCCATTGGTCTGGGAAACCTACCAGCATCGCACCGAATTGCTGCCGTGCGGCTCGGTCAACAACCAGCAGGTGGCGGTCGCGCCGCAGCCGTGGGGCGCCGCGCCCGCCTATCTGTCGCCGAGCCCGGTCCCCAGCCCGAGCCCGACCGCGTCGCCAACTCCGGCGCCGACGCCCGGGCCGACGCCCACCCCCACGCCGGCGCCCTATAATTGCAACGCGGTGTCGCTGGGCGGCAGCGGCCCGCTGCCCTACAACAATCTGGATGAGGCCAACCAGATCGGCCAGAACAGCCTCTTCTATCCCGCCGACCCGGCCAACCCGAACCCCGCCACCGATGCACAGGTGCTGTTCGAGGCCAAGGTCAACCAATATGAATCCGATTACGTCAAGGCGAACTACACGACGTTCCAGCCGCAATTCCCCCCGTTCCACTTCAAGCCCGGCATCAAGTTGCCGACCGGCACCGTCGAAGTGAAGGCGGCGTGGCGGCCGCTCTCCTCGATCCCCGCCAGCGAGCGATACCGCTATCACACCGCGACGGTGATCACCTATGGCGGTACCGACAATCAGCCGGTCCCGCAGACCCAGACCTATGCGCTGATCGCGCTGCACCTCATCCACAAGACGCCCAATTATCCCGCCTTCGTCTTCGCCACCTTCGAGCAGGTCGACACCCTCAATCACGGCGAGACCGGCGCGGCGAGCGGCGTCTATTACGTGCCGTCGTACGACCGGGTGACCTATACCACGCCGGCCACCACCACCTTCCCGCCGGGCGAGCCGGCGGCGACCAATCCGGACATCGACTTCTCGACCACCACGCCCACCGCCAGTCCGCTGAACGGCGGCACGGTGAACCTGCCGCTCGGCGCCACTTCGGGCTTCCCGAACGCCAAGGTGGTCGACGGGCTCGTCACCATCCCGGTCTATCAGCCGGTGCCGCTGGTGAGCCAGGTGGCGGCGGTGAACCAGCAGGCGCTGGCGCTGATGAAGACCCTGCCGAACTTCGACGACAAATTCGTCTGGCAATATTACCGGCTCGCCGGCGTCCAGGCGGTCCCGACCAACACCGAGGCGACGCCCGACTTCTATCTGGCCAACATCGTCGTCGAGAGCAGCCAGCCGGGCATCCAGCTGTTTCGCGGCTTCCCGCCGCTATCACCGCCCGCCAAGCCGACGTTGCTCACCAACGTCCGCAACCAGGTCAATGTGATGGACCATCACTTCACCCCGGCCGCGCAAGTCTCGATGGGCGGGTGCCAGGGCTGCCACGGCATCGCCCAGACGCAGAACGGGTTCGACTTCAGCTTCCTGTTCTTCGGCGTGGGCGGCGGCGGCTTCTCGCCCGAAACCGCGGGCATCATCTCGCCCGCCATGGCGCAGGCACGGGCGGCGCGGAAAAAATATCTGCTCGCTTCGCCGAGCCCGGCCGGCAGGAAGAAGTAATGGCGGCCTCCCCTTCCCACGCGGGAGGGGAGGCGGCATCCCTACCGATGCCAGCAATCAGTGCCAGGAATCAGTGCCAGGAATCAGTGGTTATCGCGGGGCACGCCCATCGTCTCGTGCACGCGCTGGAATTTCTCGGCGCCCTCGAGGATCGCGCCGCTCTCCATCTGCCCGACCAGCGCGCGCTGGATCTCCTGCCACGGCGTCTGCGACGGCGGGTAGGGATAGCCGCCCTTTGCATCGAGCGCCGCGCGCCGCGCCGCGATCTCGTCGGCGGGCAGCAGGATATCGGCGATGCCCTTGCGCAGGTCGATCCGCACCCGGTCGCCGCTCACCAATAGCGCCAGCCCGCCGCCCGCCGCCGCTTCGGGCGAGGCGTTGAGGATCGACGGCGAGCCCGAAGTCCCCGATTGCCGCCCGTCGCCGAGGCACGGCAGCGACGTGATCCCCGCCTTGATCAAATAATCCGGCGCGCGCATGTTCACCACTTCGGCCGCGCCCGGATAGCCGATCGGCCCCGCGCCGCGCATCACCAGCACGGTGCGTTCGTCGATGCCGAGCGACGGATCGTCGATCCGGTGGTGGTAATCCTCGGGCCCGTCGAACACTGCGACCTTGCCCTCGAACGCCTCGGGGTCGTCGGGGTTCGAGAGATAGCGTTGTCGGAACTCGTCCGAGATCACGCTGGTCTTCATGATCGCCGAATCGAACAGGCTGCCGCGCAGCACCAGGAAGCCGGCACGCTCGCGCAAGGGCGCATCGAACCGGCGGATCACTTTCTCGTCCTCGATGGTCGCATCGCGATTATTGTCGCCGATGCTTTGCCCGTTGGCGGTGAGCGCATCCTCGCGGATCAGCCCCTGCCGCATCAGCTCGGCCACCACCGCCGGCACGCCGCCGGCGCGATAGAAATCCTCGCCGAGATATTCGCCCGCCGGCTGCAGATTGACCAGCAGCGGCACGTCGAGCCCCACCTCCTGCCAGTCGTCGAGCCGCAACTCGACGCCCATATGCCGCGCGATCGCGGCGAGATGGATCGGCGCGTTGGTCGATCCGCCGATCGCCGAATTGACGGCGATGGCGTTGAGGAAGGAATCGCGCGTCATGATGTCCGACGGCCGCCGGTCGGCCTTGACCATCTCGACGATGCGCAGCCCGGTGCGATAGGCATTCTCCTGCCGGTCGCGATAGGGCGCGGGGATCGCCGCCGAGCCGGGCAGCGACATGCCGAGCACTTCGCACAAGGAGTTCATCGTCGTCGCGGTGCCCATCGTGTTGCACCAGCCGGTCGACGGCGCCGACGACGCCACCAGCCGGACGAACTCCTTGTGATCGATCTCGCCCGCCGCGAGCATCTGCCGCGCTTTCCACACGATCGTGCCGCTGCCGGTGCGCTCGCCCTTGTGCCAGCCGTTGAGCATCGGCCCGACCGAGAGTGCGATCGCCGGAATATTCACCGTCGCCGCCGCCATCAGGCACGCCGGCGTGGTCTTGTCGCAGCCGATCGTCAGCACCACGCCGTCGATCGGATAGCCGTAGAGCAACTCCACGAGCCCCAGATAGGCGAGGTTGCGGTCGAGCCCCGCGGTCGGGCGCTTGCCGGTCTCCTGGATGGGATGGACCGGGAACTCGATCGCGATCCCGCCCGCCTCGCGAATGCCCTCGCGCACCCGCTCGGCGAGGACGAGATGGTGGCGGTTGCAGGGCGACAAATCGCTGCCGGTCTGGGCGATGCCGATGATCGGCTTGCCCGACTGCAATTCCTCCTGGCTCAGGCCATAGTTGAGGTAGCGCTCGATATAGAGCGCGGTCATGTCGATATTGTCGGGATTGTCGAACCACGCCCTCGATCGGAGCGGTTTACCGTCAGTCATCGTCTTTCCCCGGATACGCGGGCCAGGCCCTCGTCGATTACAGTGCGCATGGCGCTGGCGGCGGCGGCTTCATCGCCCGCTTCGATCGCGTCGGCAATCGCCGCGTGCCGCGCGACATTCGCGGCCGCGGCGTCCGCGTCGGGCGGCGAGCTGAGCGAGAAGGACGCCGCCAGCGCGGTCTCCACCACGCCCGAGAACGACCGGAACAGCGGATTGCCCGAGGCCGCGCTCACCGCGATATGAAAATCCAGATCGGCCTCGGCAAAGGCGCGCCGGTCGCTTCCCGCGTCCGCCATCGCGTCGAGCGCCACGCGCATATCGGCGACATGCGCCTCGCTGCGATGCAATGCCGCCAGCCGCGCGCCCGCCGGCTCGACCGCGCGGCGCATCTCGGCCAGCTGCCCCAGGAACCCCGCATCCAGCCCCAGCCGCACCCGCCACGCCAGCACATCGGGATCGAACCAGTTCCAGTGCGACGCTTCGAGCACATGCGTGCCCACCCGGCTCTTCGATGCGACCATGCCCTTGGCGGTCAGCGTCTTGATCACTTCGCGCATCAGCACCCGCGAAATCCCGAAGCGCTCGAACATCTCGAGCAAGGTTGGCATTCTTGCTCCAGGCGCGCGCGCGCCGGAAAGGATTTCGGCACCGAGGATTGCAGCGATCTCGTCATGCCCGGTGAAGTGGAGGGGCGTGTGCCGGCTCACACCCGCCTCGCCGAGAGCAATAGCACGATCCGTTGCATCGCGATGAACCCGAACAGCAGGACGCCGGTCGCGATCTTCGCCCACCAGCTCGAAAGCGTGCCGGTGAAGATGATGTAGGACTGAATCAGCCCGAGGATCATCACCCCGAAGAAGCTCCCCAACAGCCCGCCATAGCCGCCGCTGAGCAGGGTCCCGCCGATCACTACCGCCGCGATCGCATCGAGTTCGATCCCGACCGCCGCCAGCGACTGCGCCGACTGGGTGTAGATCGAGAAGAGGATGCCGGCGAGCGCCGCCGCCAGCCCCGAGAAGGCATAAATCCCGATCGTCGTCCGCCGCGTGCTGACCCCCATCAGCTCCGCCGCGCGCGCATCGCCGCCCAGCGCATAGACGTTCGCGCCGAACCGCGTCCCCCGCAACATCATTGCACCCGCCACGAACGCCAGCAGCATCACGATCGCGCTGAACCCGCTCCCGCCCGACAGCGCGGCATAGGCGGGATGCGTGACCGGAATCGAATCGGTGGTCAGCAGGAAGCAGGCGCCGCGCGCGAGGAACATCGCCGCCAGCGTGACGATGAACGGCGGCGCCTCCAGCCAGTGGATCGCCGCGCCGATCAGCGCGCCGTAAGCCGTCCCCACCACCAGCACGATACCGAAGGCGACGAACGGGTTCACGCCATGCCACTCGATCAATATCGCCAGCAGCACGCCGGTGAACGCCACCACCGCGCCGACCGACAAATCGATCCCGCCCGACAATATGACCACGGTCATCCCGACCGCGAGCACCCCGAGGAAGGCATTGTCGGTCAGCAGATTGCCCGCGACCCGCGTCGACAGCATGAACGGAAATTGCACCACGCAGAGGATGTACAGCAGGACGAACACCGCGACGGTGACGAGCGAAGGCAGGTTCCGGGTCATGCGCGCGCGAACCTTTGCCGGACCGCCGGGGCCTGCACCACCAGCAATACCGACACCACCGCCGCCATCGCGACAAGGTTGAATTCCGGCGGGAAGCCCGAGAGCAGGATGCCGGTCTTGAGCGCCTGCAGCGTCAGCGCGCCGAGCAGGGTCGGCCCGAACGACAGCCGCCCGCCAAACAGCGACGCGCCGCCCAGCACCACCGCGAGGATCGCATCCAGCTCAAGCCACAGCCCGGCGTTGTTGGCGTCCGCGCCGCGAATGTCGGCGGCGACGATCACCCCGGCGATCGCCGCCATCAGCCCCGATCCGGCATAGGCACACATCAGCAGCCCGCGGGTCTGGATCCCCGACAAATGGCTCGCGCGCGGATTGACGCCCACCGCCTCGATAAAAAGCCCGAGCGCGGTGCGCTTGGTCAGCAGGATAAGTCCCGCCGCCACCGCCACCGCGATCAGGATCGGGATCGGAATGCCGAGCAGGCTGCCGCTGCCGATCGCCGCGAGATGCGGCTCGGTGAAGGTCACGATCCGTCCTTCGGTAATCAACTGCGCGATCCCGCGCCCGGCCACCATCAGCACCAGGGTCGCGACGATCGGCTGGATCTCCAGCAGCGCCACCAGCGCCCCGTTCCACAGCCCCGCCACCAGCCCCGTCGCCAGCGCGAACGCCACCGCGACATACCAGGGGTATCCCGCCTCGACCGAAACCGCCGCCACCGCCCCGGCAATCGCCATCACCGCGCCGACCGAAAGGTCGATACCGCGCGTCGCGATAACCGGCGCCATGCCGAGCGCGAGCAACGCCACCGGCGCACCGCGGTTGAGCACGTCCACCAGGCTCCCGGTCAGCCGCCCCTCGGCGAACGACAGGTTGAAGAAGCCCGGAAACACGATCCAGTTGGCCAGCAGCAGCAGGCCGAGCGCGATCAATTGGGGTGCGGCCCTAAGAAAATTGGCGCGGATCATGAGGCAATCGCCGTGATGATGCCGTCGACCGACACGTCGTCGAGCATCCCCACCTGCCTGCGGTCGCGCATCACGCTGACGCGGTCGGCATAAGCGGCAAGCTCCTCCAGCTCGGACGAGACGACATAGAGCGCCATGCCATCGTCGCGGAGCCGCTCGATCAGCCGGACGATCTCGGCATGCGCGCCGACGTCGATGCCGCGGGTCGGCTCGTCGAGGATCAGCAGCCGCGGCTCGGTCGCCAGCCAGCGCGCGAGCAACGCCTTCTGCTGGTTGCCGCCCGAGAGCTGCTCGATCGGTTTTTCGGCATCGGGCGTGCGGATGCCGAGCAGGTCGATATAATGGTTGGCGATGGCGTCCTGTCTGGCGCGCGTCAGCTTGCGCATCCAGCCGGCGCGCGCCTGGAGCGCCAGCACGATATTCTCGCGCACCGACAGCGCGCCGACGATCCCGTCGCTCTTGCGCTCCTCGGGCGCGAAACCGAAGCCGAGCCGGATCGCGTCGCGCGGGGCGTGCAGTTTCACTGTCTTGCCATCCACCTCGACCGACCCCTGATCCGCGCTCGCCGCGCCGAACATCAGCATCGCCGTCTCGGTCCGCCCCGATCCGAGCAGCCCCGCGGCCCCGATCGCCTCGCCGCTGCGCAAGTCGAGATCGAACCCCTCGACCATCCCCTTGCGCCCCAGCCCCCGGAAGCGCGCGATCACCGCCCCGTTCGAGGCTTCGCGCGCGGGCCGCTGCACCGCTTCCTCCAGTCCCTTGCCGAGCATCATCGACACCATCTCGAGCCGCGGCAAATCCTTGGCGGCCCTGGTCCCCACCAATTTGCCGTTGCGCAACACGGTGAAGCGGTCGGCCAGCGCATAGGCCTGGTCGATAAAATGGGTGATCAGGACGACGCCGGTCCCCTTGGCGGTGAGCCGTCGCACCAAGGTGAACAATTTCTCCACCTCCGCCGTGTCCAGGCTGGCGGTAGGCTCGTCGAGCACCAGCACGCGCGCATCCCCGCGTGCCGCCCGCGCGATCGCGACCAATTGCCGCACCGCCACCGGATAGCTGCCGAGCAGCCGCGTCACATCGAGATCGAGCTCCAGTCCCGCCAGCACCTCTCGCGCCCGCGCGTTCATCGCCCGCCGCTGTACCAGCCCGAACCGGGTGGGCTGGAACCCCAGGAACAGATTCTCCGCCACGCTGAGATTGGGCAGCAGGCTCACTTCCTGGTGCACCGCCCAGACCCCCGCCGCCTGCGCCGCCGCGGTACCGCCCGGCGCATAGGACGCGCCGGCCAGCGTCATCGTCCCCGAATCGGGGGACAATGCGCCGGTCAGCACCTTGATTAGCGTCGATTTGCCCGCGCCATTCTCGCCCATCAGCGCATGCACTTCCCCCGCCGCCAGCGTAAAATCCACGCCGTCGAGCGCCACCACCCCCGGGAAGCCCTTGGTTATCCTCCGCGCATCGAGCATCGGATCAGTACATATCCTTCCGCTTGGCATATTCGGCCGCGGCGGTTTCGGGCGTGTAGAGCTTCGACGGAGTCTGCACCCATTTCGGCGGCGCCTTGCCGTCCTTGCGGTACGCCGCCAGCAGGTCGAACGCCGGCCCGGCCATGTCCGGGGTAAGCTCGACCGTCACATTGGCGTCGCCGTCCGCCATCGCCTTGAAGATATCGGGCACCGCGTCGATCGAGATCGTCAGCACGTCCTTGCCCGGCTTCATCCCGGCTTCCTTCATCGCCTGGATCGCGCCGATCATCATGTCGTCGTTATGCGCATAGACCGCGCAGATGTTCGCCGCGCCCTCGGCCTTGATGAAGCTCTCCATCACTTCCTTGGCCTTGGCGCGGGTGAAGTCGCCCGATTGGCTGCGGACGATGGTGATGCCCGGCGCCTTGGCGATCGCCTCGCCGAAGCCCTTCTTGCGGTTGGTCGCGGGCGAGGAGCCGACGGTGCCCTGGATCTCGACCACCCGGCACGGCTTGCCCGCCTGATGCGCGACCAGCCAGTCGCCCGCGACCCGCCCCTCGAACACCGTGTCCGAGGTCACCGCCGACAGATAGAGCGTGTCGTCCTTGGTCTCGATCGAACGGTCGAGCAGCACCACCGGGATCTTCGCCGCCTTGGCCTCGCCCAGCACCGAATCCCATCCCGTCGCCACCACTGGCGCGAGGAAGATCGCGTCCACGCCCTGCGCGATGAAGCCGCGGATCGCCTTGATCTGGTTTTCCTGCCGCTGCTGCGCGTCGGAAATGCGCAGGTCGATGCCGCGCTGCCCGGCGGTCAGCTTCGCCATCTTGGTCTCGGCGGCGCGCCAGCCCGATTCGGATCCGATCTGCGCGAAGCCCACCACCATCTTCGAATCGGCGGCTTTCTTGCCGTCGCCACAGGCGCTCACGCCCAGGCACAAGGCGAGCGCGGCAAGCGCTCCGGTCAGACCCTTCATCGTTCCATCTCCCAATGACTTCCTTATTTGCGCAACTGGTATTATCAATCATCCCAGAGCGCAATCGGCGACGTGATTTTTGAGGGGATGCACCATGGCGATTCGGAAGATAATGGCGGTGGCGCTCATGGCGGTCACGGCGCCGGCAATGGCACAGGCTCAGGCCCAGACCATCGCCGCCACCGCGACGATCGACTTGCAGGCGCCGGGCACCCGGATCGCCCCCGAAATCTACGGCCAATTCGCCGAGCAATTGGGCAGCGGCATCAACGGCGGCATCTGGGTCGGCGAAGACTCGCCCATCCCCAATATCCGCGGCTTCCGCACCGATGTGGTCAATGCGCTCAAGGAGCTTCATGTCCCGCTCGTCCGCTGGCCGGGCGGTTGCTACGGCGATATCTATCACTGGCGCGACGGCATCGGCCCGCGCGCGAAGCGCCCGGTCACGCTCAACAAATGGTGGGGCAATGCCGAAGAGGCCAACCAGTTCGGCACCAGCGAGTTCTTCGACTTCGCCGAGCTGATCGGCGCCAGGACCTATCTCAGCATCAACGTCGGCAGCGCAGAGCCCGCCGAGGCCGCGGCCTGGGTCGAGTATATCACCTATGCCGGCAATTCGACGCTCGCCAACGAGCGCCGCGCCAATGGCCGGGACAAGCCATGGAAGCTCGATTATATCGGCGTCGGCAACGAGACGTGGGGCTGCGGCGGCAATCTGACCGCCGAGGAATATGACACGATGTACCGCCGCTTCGCGACCTTTCTGCGCGATGAGAAGGGTCCGAAGCTGATCGCATCGGGCGCCAACAGCGCCGATTATCACTGGACCGAAGTGCTGATGGGCAAATCGCGCAAGATGCTCGACGGCGTTTCGCTCCATTACTACACGTTGCCCACCGGTGTCTGGAACAAGAAGGGCGGCGCGATCGGCTTCCCCGAAAGCGAATGGGCGAGCACCTTCGTCCAGACGCTCAGGATGGAGACGATGGTCCGCGAGCACGGGCTCCGGATGGACAAGGACGATCCCGAGAAGAAGATCGGCCTCCAGGTCGATGAATGGGGCACGTGGTACGATCCCACTCCGGGCACCAACGCCGCCTATCTGGTGCAGGAAAATACGTTGCGCGACGCGCTGATCGCCTCGACCAATCTCAACATCTTCCATCGCCATGCCGACCGCGTCCACATGAGCAACATCGCCCAGATGGTGAACGTGCTCCAGGCGATGATCCAGACCGACGGCGCCAGGATGGCGCTGACCCCGACCTATTGGGCCTTCCATATGTATCGCCCCTTCCAGGGCGCGATGGCGCTGCCGATCACCGTCCAGACCCCGGACTATGTGTTCGGCGACACGAAGCTCCCCGCGATCGACGTCACCGCCGCGCGCGATACCCAGGGCAATATCACCATCGCTTTGACCAACATCGATCCGCATCGCGGCGCCGAAGTGCAATTGCCCGCGCTCGGCAAGGGTAAAGTCACCGCGCAGGTGCTGACCGGCGACAAGATGGACTCGCGCAACAGCTATACCGCGCCCAACGTGGTTCGGCCCCAGGCCTTCACCGGCTTCCGCTGGAAAGGCGACGGCATCGGCGTGACGATGCCGGCCAAGTCGCTGGTGGTGCTGACGATCAGCGCGAAATAGTTGCCCAGCTTCTCCCGCTCACTTACATCGATGTAAGCGAACGGGAGAGGCAGCATGGCAGAAGCATATATCGTCGAGGCGGTGCGCACTGCCGGCGGGCGCCGCAATGGCAAGTTGATGGGCTGGCACCCCGCCGATCTGGGCGGCGCATCGCTCTCGGCGATCGCCGCGCGGTCGGGGATCGATCCCGCCGCGATCGACGATGTCATCATGGGCTGCGTCGGCCAGGCGGGCGAGCAGGCGCTGCACATCGGCCGCAATGCCGTGCTCGCCTCGACGCTGCCGCAGTCGGTTCCGGCCGTCACCATCGATCGCCAGTGCGGCTCCTCGCAGCAGGCGATCCAGTTCGCCGCACAGGCGGTGATGTCGGGCACGCAGGATGTGGTGATCGCCGCGGGCGTCGAGCATATGAGCCGCGTGCCGATGGGCACCAGCGTCGCCGGGGCCAAGCCGTTCAGCGACAAGGTGCTGGCGCGCTTCGGGGTGCGCGGCTTCAGCCAATTCACCGGCGCCGAGATGATCGCGAAGAAATACGGCTACAGCCGCGACCGGCTCGACGCCTATGCGCTCGAAAGCCACCGCCGCGCCGCTGCCGCGACCGGGCGCGGCGATTTCGACCGCGAGATCCTGCCGCTCGAAATCGAGGGCGGCCACCACAGTATCGACGAAGGCATCCGCTTCGACGCCAGCCTCGAAGGGCTGGGTTCGCTCAAGACCCTGGTCGAGGGCGGCGCGATCACCGCGGGCAACGCCAGCCAGATCTGCGACGGATCGTCGGCGGTGCTGATCGTCTCCGAGCAGGCGCTCAAGGATCACGGCCTCACCCCGCTCGCGCGCATCCACAATCTCACCGTCACCGGCGGCGACCCGGTGGTGATGCTCGAAGAGCCCTTGTTCGCCACCGATCGCGCTCTCAAGCGCGCGGGCATGTCGATCGCCGATATCGACCTCTACGAAGTCAACGAAGCCTTCGCCCCGGTGCCTTTGGCGTGGCTGGAGCATACCGGCGGCGATCCGGCCAAGCTCAACGTCAACGGCGGCGCCATCGCGCTTGGCCACCCGCTCGGCGCCTCGGGCACCAAGCTGATGGCTACCCTCGTCCACGCGCTGCGCAAGCGCGGGATGCGCTACGGGCTGCAGACGATGTGCGAAGGCGGCGGGCTCGCCAACGTCACGATTATCGAGGCGTTGTAATGGCGGTGCTCGATGTGCCGCCCCCGGCGTGCATGCAGGACCCCGAGATCGAGTTGCTCGCGGACTCGGCGGCGCGCTTCTTCGAGCGCGAGGCGACGCCGGCGCGCATCCAGCAATGGCGCGACGACGGACAGGTCGAACGCGCCTTCTGGCGGCAGGCGGGCGAGGCCGGGCTGCTCGGCGTCTCGATCCCAGTCGAATACGGCGGCGCGGGCGGCGACTTCCGCCACGATGTTACGCTCGTCGAGCAAGTCGGCAAGCACGGCGTCGAGGGCTTCGCGCTGTCGCTGCACAATGTCATCATCCTCCCCTACGTCCTCGCCCACGGCACCGAGGAGCAGAAGCGGCGCTGGCTGCCCAGGCTCTGCTCGGGCGAAAGCGTCGCCGCGATCGCGATGAGCGAGCCGGGCGCGGGATCGGACCTCCAGGCGATCCGCACCACCGCATTGAAGGACGGCAATGGCTACCGCATCAACGGCGCCAAGACCTTCATCTCCAACGGCCAGATCGCCGATTTCATCATCGTCGTCGCCAAGGCCGACCCCGCGCTCGGCGGCAAGGGCGTATCGCTTTTGGTGGTCGAGACCGGAACCGCCGAAGGCTTCCGCCGCGGCAAGGCGCTCGACAAGATCGGCTTGGATGCGCAGGACACCAGCGAATTGTTCTTCGACGACGTCTGGATCCCCGCCGACAATCTCCTTGGCACGACCGAAGGCCAGGGCTTCCGCCAGTTGATGGCCGAGCTCCCCCGCGAGCGCCTCGTCATCGCGGTCGGCAGCATCCAGACGATGGAGAAGGCGCTCCAGGTCACCACCGAATACGTCAAGGAGCGCCAGGCGTTCGGCCAGCGCATCTTCGATTTCCAGAACACTCAGTTCAAGCTCGCCGAGTGCAAGGCCAAGGCGACGGTGGCCAAGGTCTATGTCAACGATTGCGTCCAGCGCTACATGGACGGCACCCTGGATCTCACCACCGCCGCCATCGCCAAATTATTCGCGACCGAGGCGGAGTGGGAAATCGTCGACGCCTGCCTCCAGCTCCATGGCGGCTATGGCTATGTGAACGATTATCCGATCGCCCGCATGTTCCGGAACAGCCGCGTCCAGCGCATCTACGGCGGATCGAGCGAGATCATGAAGCTGCTGATCGCGCGTTCGCTCTGAAGGACTCGATCCCGGCACCGACGCGACCTATATGCGTGGCGTGACCCGCGATCCCACTCCTTTCGAAGCCATCCCGTCGCGGCCGAACCCGGCCGGCGCGGTGCTGGGCATCGCCCTCGCGCTGCTGATCGCGCTGCTGCCAGGCGCGGCGCCGCAGGGATCGCGCCTCCAGTCGGCATTCAGCGCCACCACGCTCGAGCAGGCGCTGGTCGTCGCCTCGGATCGCGCCGGGGACTCGCGGCGGAGCCTGCAGAACGCCAAGGGCCCCAACCCCCGGCGGCCCCATTATGGCGATGCGCCCGCGCTGCTCGCGGCGAGCATCGTACGTACGCGTATCGCGCCACAGGCGGCATCGCCCCGCCCGGCGCTATCGCAGGCGCAGCCCCCCGGTCGCTGGCCCTCGACCGCACGGGCGCGCGCACCGCCCCTCGCCTGAGCTTTCGTATCCGACATGCCCGCCCGGCCCCCGGCCGCGCGGGCGCTCTGCGATTGCGCGCGGCCGCCCCACGGCGCCGGCGCCAAAAAGGCATCGACACAGATCATCGAACACGAAACCAATCCGAGCTGGGCCACGCCCACCGCTCCCCGCAACCCGCCAAAGCGCCAGGCCGACGAGATCGAGGCGCTGTTCCGGCGCTATCCCTTGCTGGATGCGGCGGAGACCGCGCGCTGCGTCGCTTTCCTCGCGCACGCCCCGATCGCCGAGCGCGGCGCATTGTCGTCACGCCCCGGCATCGCCGCGAAGATGGAGCAATTGCGCCGCGACCATCCCAAGCCCTTCCGCCCTTCGATCACGGCCTATCTGGTGTTCGGCCTGCTGATCGTCGCGATCCTTGGCTCCAGCCTGATGGTGGCGGGCTGAGCAACAAGCGGCGGGGTGCCCGGCGCACCCCGCCAAGCTTGCAAGCGCCGCGCACCCGTGAAATGCAGGCGGCGATGATCGCCCGCGCCGCCGCCCTGCTCCTGCTGCTCGCCACCCCCGCAATGGCGCGCCCCGCGCTCGACACCGCGCACATCGCCCGCGCGCATTTCGGCAACGACGCCCCTTGGTACCGCGACCGCATCCCCTTCTTCGAATCCTCCGACGCGACGCTGAACGCGGTCTATTATTACCGCTGGTCGATCTTCCGCGCGCACCAGCGCGACCTCGGCGAGAAGGGCTATATCTCCACCGAATTCCTCGACGACGTCGGCTGGCAGCTCGAGCCCTGGGCGAGCCTGAACGACGCCACCGGCTTCCACCTCGGCGAAGGCCGCTGGCTCCGCGACCGGCGCTATGCCGACGACTACATCGCCTTCATGTACGGCGGCGGCAACGATCGCCACTTCACCGATTATCTCGCCGATTCGGTGTGGGGCCGCTTTCTGGTCGACGGCGACAAGGCCGCGGTGACTCGCCACCGCGCGGCGATGCAGGCGCTCTATCGCCAATGGGACCAGAATTTCGACGCCGCCAGGGGCCTCTACTGGATCGAGCCCCTGCTCGACGCGACAGAATACACCGTCTCCTCGATCGACGCCTCGGGCGGCAAGGACGGTTTCCGCGGCGGCCACGCCTTCCGCCCCTCGATCAACGCCTATATGTTCGCCAATGCCCGCGCGATCGCCGGCATCGCCAGGCTCACCGGCGACAATGCCGTGGCGCGGGATTTCGACAACCGCGCCGCCGCGATCAAGGCGCACGTCCAGGCCGACCTGTGGAGCCCCGCCAAGGCCCACTTCATCGACCGCCACCAGCGCACCACCGACCACGTCCGCGCCTGGGACCCGATCCGTGCCCGCGAATTGGTAGGCTATCTCCCCTGGACCTTCGACATGGCCGACGACACCGCCGCTTATGCCGCGTCCTGGTCGCATCTGATCGCGCCCGATGGCTTCGCGGGCGGGGCGGGCATGCGCACGGTCGAGCCAGGCTACGAATATTATATGCGGCAATATCGCTACGAGGGCACCCGCCCCGAATGCCAGTGGAACGGCCCGGCCTGGCCCTTCCAGACGACGCAGGTGCTGCTCGGCATGGCCAATCTGCTCGATCATTACCAAAACGCGCCTGTCACCCGCGACGATTATATGCGCCTGCTGCGCCAATATGCGCGGATGCATTATCAGGGCGGCCGCCTCGATCTCGAAGAGGATTACCACCCCGAGACCGGCCAGCCGATCGTCGGCCTGGCGCGCAGCCATCACTATTTCCACTCGGGCTTCGCGGACCTGATCCTCGGCGGCCTCGCCGGCATCCGCCCGCGCGCCGACGACATGCTCGAGGTCAATCCTTTGCTCCCGGACGCGAGCGACCCGCAGGCGCTCCGCTGGTTCCGCGTCGAGCATGTCCCCTATCATGGCCACGAAATAGCGGTGACCTGGGACGCCGACGGGCGCCACTATGGCACCAGCGGCCTGACGCTCGAAATCGACGGCCGCCGCGCCGCGCACCGCGCCACGCTGGGCCGCCTCACCGTTCCGATCGCCCGCCGCGAGCCCGCCGCCGTCACCCGCCCGATCGCCAGATCGATCCAGCTCGTCCGCAAGGGCTTCCCCAGGGCCAGCGCCTCCACCGCCACCAATCCCGAAAACCTCCACGACGCGATCGATGGCCGGATCTGGTTTTACCCCGAACTGCCCAACGGCTGGTCCTCGGACCCGGCCCCCGCCGGGCAATGGTACGCGATCGACCTGGGCAAGCCGATGCGCCTCGACCGTGCGGAACTCGCCTTCTTCGCCGACGCCGCCCGCTACGCCGCGCCGCAAAGCTATCGCCTGCAATATTGGCGCGGCGACGCATGGGGCGACCTGCCCGCGCGCGCCGAACCCGCGCTCGCCAACGGCATCACCCACGCCCGCTGGAAGCCGGTCGAGACCAGCAAGGTGCGCATCCTCCTGCGTCAGCACACGGGCCGCGCGACCCGGCTGGTCGAGTTCAAGCTCTTCTAGAGATCGAACGCGACTCCCTGCGCCAGCGGCAGGGTCCGCCCGTAATTCACGTTCTGGGTCTGGCGCCGCATATAGGCCTTCCACGAATCCGAACCCGACTCGCGGCCGCCGCCGGTATCCTTCTCGCCGCCGAACGCGCCGCCGATCTCGGCGCCGCTGGTGCCCATGTTGATATTGGCGATGCCGCAATCCGATCCGGTGGCGGAGAGGAACGCCTCGGCCTCGCGCAGATCGTTGGTCAGGATCGATGAGGACAGCCCCTGCGGCACGTCGCGCTGCAGCGCGATCGCCTCGTCGAATTCCGAATAGCGCAGCACGTAGAGGATCGGCGCGAAGGTCTCGTCGCGGACGAGATCGCTCTGCCCAGGCATTTCGGCCAGCGCAGGCGCGACATAGCAGCCGCCGAGCAGCGACCCGCCGGTGACGATACCGCCCTCGGCACGCGCGCGGGCGAGCGCGGCGGTCATCGCATCGACGGCGGCCATGTCGATCATCGGCCCGATCAAATTCGCCGGATCGCGCGGATCGCCGATCCCGAGCGTCGCGAACGCCCGCTTCAGCCGCGGCAGCAGCGCGTCGTAGATCGATGTGTGCACGATCAGCCGCCGCATCGTCGTGCAGCGCTGACCGGTAGTCCCCGCCGCGCCGAACGCGATCGCCCGCAACGCCAGCTCCAGATCGGCCGAGGGCGCGACGATCGTCGCCGCATTGCCCCCAAGCTCGAGCAAGCTCCGCCCCAGCCGCTCGCCAACGGTCCGCGCCACCGCACGCCCCATCGCCACGCTTCCCGTCGCCGACACCAAGGGAATGCGCTTGTCCGCCGAAAGCGCCGCCCCGATCGCGCGCCCGCCGGCCACCAGTTGCGACAAGCCCTCCGGCGCCTCGGCAAAATCCGCCGCCACCGCATCGAACAATGCCTGCACCGCCCAGGCGCTAACCGGCGTCTTCTCGCTCGGCTTCCAGATCACCGAATCGCCGCACACCAGCGCAAGGCACGCATTCCACGCCCACACCGCCACCGGAAAGTTGAACGCCGAAATCACCGCGACCGGCCCCAAAGGATGCCACATCTCGCGCATGTGATGGCTCGGCCGCTCCGACGCGATCGTCAGCCCGTAGAGCTGCCGCGAGAGGCCGACCGCGAACTCGCAGATATCGATCATCTCCTGAACCTCGCCGATCCCTTCCGAGAGCGGCTTACCGGTCTCGATGGTGACGAGGCGGCCGAGGGTTTCGCGGTTGGCCCGCAATTTCTCGCCGAACAATCGCACCAATTGCCCGCGCACCGGGCCGGGCACGCTGCGCCATTGCGCGAATGCGGCGACGGATTTGGCGACGGCGGCTTCGATGGACGCGGTTTCAGGCACGCCGGGCATCGCCGAACCATCGATCGGCGAGGCAAGGCCCGTGGCTTCGAGCGGGCAACCGAGGGTGCGGAGCAGTTCGGCGGCTTCGGCGCCGGCAGTGGGAAGATTGGTCATGCGCCTCCGTACTCCGCCCGCCCTTCCCGCGAAAGCGGGCGCAATCGTTCCTTCGGCTAGCGTCGAATGTCGGAGACCACCTCACGCGAAACATCGTCGCGTCTTTGCGTCGTTGCGCGAAATCTCTCTTCTTTTTGTTCGCGCAACGACGCGGCGACGCGACGAAGAAGAAGGGAGATTTCATGCGAAGACGCGAAGACGCGGAGAGAAAGGTATGAGCGGCTTCGCCGCAGGGCTGGGCTTGAAGCCGCATCGCCCGAGGCGTACCCCGCCAGCATGACCGACTCCACCCAAGCGCTCGACTATATCGAGCAGCACCTCGACGACAGCCTCGACCGCCTGTTCGCGCTGATGCGCGTCCAATCGGTGTCCACCGATCCGGCCTATGCCCCCGAATGCCAGCGCGCCGCGCAAGTGCTTGCCGACGAACTCACCGGCCTCGGCTTCGAAGCCCGCGTCGCTCAGACTCCCGGCCACCCGATGGTCGTCGCCCACCATGACGGTCCCGGCCCGCATATCCTCTTTTACGGCCATTACGACGTCCAGCCGGTCGATCCACTCAATCTGTGGAAGCGCGACCCGTTCGATCCGATCCTCGAAACCCGCGCCGACGGCAGTAAGGCGATCGTCGGCCGCGGCGCATCGGACGACAAGGGGCAGCTGCGCACCTTCGTCGAGGCCTGCCGCGCGTGGAAAGAGACCACCGGTGCACTCCCGTGCCGCGTCACCATATTGTTCGAGGGCGAAGAGGAATCGGGCTCGGTCAGCCTTGAACCTTTCCTCCGCGCCAACGCCGCCGAGCTGAAAGCCGATTTCGCGCTGATCTGCGACACGTTGATGTGGGACGGCGATACGCCGGGCCTCACCATCGGCCTGCGCGGGATGGCGGCGGGCGAAGTGACGATCAAGGCCGCGCGCCGCGATCTCCACTCGGGGCTTTACGGCGGCGCCGCGGCGAATCCGATCCAGCTGCTCGCGACGATCCTCGGCGAGATGAAGGACGCAGAAGGCCATGTCACGCTCGACGGCTTCTATGACGGCGTCGATCCGGTCAGCCCCGATGTTCGCGCTTCCTGGGACGCGCTCGGCTTCGACGATGCGGAATTTCTCGGCGATGTCGGCCTCCGCATCCCCGCGGGCGAAGCCGGGACCGACGGGCTCGAACAGATCTGGGCGCGCCCCACTGCCGAGGTCAACGGCATCTGGGGCGGCTATACCGGCGAGGGTTTCAAGACCGTCATCCCGGCGGAAGCCCATGCCAAGATCAGCTTCCGCCTCGTCGGACGGCAAGACCCAGACAAGGTCTGGGCCGCGTTCGAACGCCATGTCCGCGATCGCCTGCCCGCCGATTGCGAGGCCGTCTTCACTTCGCGCGGCCCCGGCAGCCCGGCGGTGACCGTCCCCAGCGACAGCCCGCCGCTTGCCACCACCCGCGACGCGCTCGACGCCGAATGGGGCAAGGCCGCGCTGATCGGCTGCGGCGGCGGCATTCCGGTGGTCACCTCGATCCGCAACATCCTCGACATGGACACCGTGCTGGTCGGCTTCGCGCTCGCCGACGACAATATCCATTCGCCCAACGAGAAATACGACCTCAAGAGCTTCCACAAGGGCCAGCGCTCGTTCGTGCGCATCCTCGAAAAGCTCGGCGCTATGGCGAAGGTGCCCGCCTGAGATGCGGCGGCTCGGGGGCTTCGCGCTACTGCTAGCCGCGGGCTGCACGCCGGCGTCGCAGCCGGCGAACAATGTTGCCGAGCCTGTCGTCGCCGACAACCCCAAGCCGCCGCCCGCCAATGTTACGGTCGCGTCAGATTCGTATCTCGTCGGCCACTGGGCGTATGGCGAGGACTGCGCGACCGATTTCTCGGTAATCTATCAGGCCGACGGCAAGCTCGACGCACATGGCGAGGTCGGCAGCTGGCGACTCGAAGGCAATCGGGTGACCGAAACCATCACCGAACGCATGGGCGAAGCCGGCGAGGAGCGCGTCGATCCGCCCGAAACCGTCCGCTACACGCTCGAGAAGAAAGACCAGGATCACGCCATCCTGCGCCGGGGCGACAAAAGCCAGCCGATACGCCGCTGTTGACTTGGCAGCCCGGTCCGCACGATAGCGGGGCATGGTTCCCCTTTCGTTCGCCGGTCACGATCTTTGCGCCTTGCCCGAGGGCGCGCTCTACTGGCCGGCGCGGCGCGCGCTGCTGGTCGCCGATCTGCACTTCGAGAAAGCGAGCTGGTTCGCCGCGCGCGGGCAGATGCTGCCGCCCTATGATTCGATCGCGACGCTGACCGATATCACGGCGCTGGTGGACCGCACCGGCGCGACCGAGCTCTGGTGCCTCGGCGACAGCTTCCACGATTCCAGAGGTTGCGAGCGCCTCCCCGCCGATGCCCGCGCGATGCTGACCGGGCTGACGGCGCGGCTCGACTGGCGCTGGATCACCGGCAATCATGATTCGCTGCTGGTCGATCACTGCGGCGGCACGATCGAGGAAGAGGCCCTGGTCGACGGCCTGCTGCTGCGCCACGAAGCCGACCCCGGCGAGCCCCGCCCCGAACTCTCGGGCCATTTCCACCCGAAATACCGCGTCCAGGTCCGCGGCCGCCTGGTCTCGCGCCGCTGCTTCGTCGCGACCGAGACCAAGCTGATCCTCCCCGCCTTCGGCTCGCTCACCGGGGGCCTCGACGCGCATCACCCGGAGATCGTCCGCGCCGTCGGCCGCCAAGCGCAGGCGCTGATCGCCGTCGAGGGCCGCTTGCTCCGCTTCCCGATCGCGGCCTAGACGCGCGCTACGAGCAACGCCCTTCGCCCGAACCCATGCTGCTGACCTTGCACTTGGCGCCGCCTCCCAGTTCGGCATCGCCCGAACCGATCAGCGAGACATCGGCCTCGCCGTTGACGGTGCCGCGGACATTGCCCGATCCGGCGATCGATACCCTGGCGCTGGTCGCGGTCATGCCCTTGGCGTCGATATCGCCCGATCCCGCGATCGACGCGGTCAGCCGGGTCGCGGTGCCGCCCGAAACGGTCAGGTCGCCCGAGCCGGCGATGTCGAGGTCGACCGCGCCGCCCTGCAGCGCCGCGATGTGCAGATTGCCCGAGCCCGCGATCGCGCCCTTGAAATCGCCGTCGCCGCGATCGGCGTCGAGATTGCCCGATCCGGCGACGCTCGCCGATGCCAGCCGCGGCATGGTGACATGCACCTTCACCCCGTCGTCGCCGCGATTCCCGCTCCACCAGCCGCCATGTTCATCGTTCTTGCGGCCGATGCGCAGCTCGCCGTTCACGACGCTGATCTCGAGCTGCTCGATGATCTTCGAATCACCCTCGGCGCGAACCGAGAATTGCGGCGCGATCTTGACGTCGACATCGTCCGATCCGCGCAGGTCGACCCCGGTGAAGCCGGTCGCGTCATAGCTGCGCGAGGTCGGCGTGCCCTTCGATTGCGCGGTCTTGGCGCTGCCGCCGTCATGGTCCCAGCTGGCGTGGCATGCCATCAGCGGCAGGAAGGCGGCGGTAAGCAAAATGCGCATCGGATATCCTCTCGCGGATGTGTGTTGCAGAGGCAATACACCATCTTGCATGCGATGGGAAGAGGACTGCGTAACGACCGCTGAGGACCCAATTGCGGGCATGCAATAGCCGTGCGAGATAGCGTCTACCGGGGGGTTGGCGGATGCGGCTTGGAAGATGGAGGCCAGAGAACGGGTGGCGGGGGTTCTCCACAGACTTGATCGTGGTGGTCCTTGGCGTGCTGATCGCATTAGGCGCCGAGCAATCCATTGGCTGGGTGCGTCGTCAGGGGGAGGTCAACTCGCTCCGCTCCGCGTTGAGGGATGAGTTAAGCAACAATTTCGCATCCTACCAATACCGCCTCGTACAGCCGCGGTGCGTGGCAAGTCGTCTAACCGAGCTGAAGACATTGCGGGATCGCGCGTTGGCTGGCGAGGCGGCTGGTGTAGACGGTGAGATCGGTCGGCCTTCGAACGCCAGCCTTCGAACCAGCGTCTGGAATGCTCGCAGCAGCGAGGTCATGGATGCCATGCCGCTCGAGCAACGCCTCGCATATTCGTCCCTTTATGACGAGCTCGCCTTCAACTTTGGTCTGATAGATCAGGAGCGCGAAGCTTGGCGTTCGCTCGCGCGTTTCAATGGAAGCCGCCGGTTGAGCAGAGACGATGCGCAAACCCTCAGCGAATTGGTCTGGCGCGCGGTAAAGCTTGACGAAGCCCTCCGCTACAACAGGGCTGATCTTGAAGAGCGGTTCACGCAGCTCGGCATCGGCCCCAGCGCGCGGATGAAACAGTTTTTAGGCAATGACGACGGAGGATTGTGCGCACCCCTATCGCATTGAGGCGGCGCAAGAACCGACCGGCCGACGTCTGTCCTTTACATCAATGCGGATCTAGGTCGGCAAGGGTAAGTTTAATGCCGGCTGCAGCGTCCGCTTTCCACCCGCTAGCGGCCGCTCGCCGTCCGACTTGCGCTCCATCTGATCCCGAAAACAAAAAGGGCGGCCATCGCTGGCCGCCCCTCTTCGTTCCCGGATGGTGTCGCGCGTTACGCCGGCACCTTGTCCTTGTTCCACACCGCTGCGGACTTGCGCAGGATGTCGAGGATCTTCTCGAGCGCGGCGGGCTCGAGCACTTCTTCCATCGCCGCGAGCTCGCGGGCGAGGCGGCTGGCGGCCGCTTCGAAAATCTGGCGCTCGGAATAGCTTTGCTCGGGCTGGTCCTCGGCACGGAACAGGTCGCGGACCACTTCGGCGATCGACACGAGATCGCCCGAATTGATCTTGGCTTCATATTCCTGCGCGCGCCGCGACCACATGGTGCGCTTGACGCGCGGCTTGCCCTTGAGGGTTTCCAGCGCCTCGCGCAGCGTCTTGTCCGACGACAGCTTGCGCATGCCGACGCTCTCGGCCTTGTTGGTGGGCACGCGGAGCGTCATCCGCTCTTTTTCGAAGCGGAGCACATACAGCTCGAGCTGCATGCCCGCGATTTCCTGCTTTTGGAGTTCGATCACACGGCCAACGCCGTGCTTGGGGTAAACGACATAATCGCCGACATCGAAGGACAGCGCCTTGGCAGCCATGTACAGCCTTTCCGTGATACAGGCCCCGAGCGATTGCGGCGTCACCCGATAGCGCGGTCTAGCGCGGCGGGCGGCGGATCGGGGCGACTTCTCGTTGTGTCTCCGGGCGGAGGAACACACTCCTCCGTCTCGTGCTTACTAACACGACTGTAATAAAATTACCAGCGTTACGTCACGCTTCCCCGTCAGAAAGTTGCGTTGCAGGCAAGCTTCCGTGGAAAAGGGTGTGGGCGGACCGTTTAACTCCCGGTGCCGGGCTCCGCCGAGAAATATTTGTCGAACTTGCCCTCTTCGCCCTTGTGCGTGTCGGCGTCGGCGGGGGCATCGCCCTTTTGGGTGATGTTCGGCCATTCCTCGGAATAGGTCTTGTTGAGCTCCAGCCACTTCTCGAGGCCGTTCTCGGTATCGGGCAGGATCGCTTCGGCCGGGCATTCGGGCTCGCAGACGCCGCAGTCGATGCACTCGCTGGGGTTGATGACGAGCATGTTCTCGCCCTCGTAGAAACAGTCGACCGGGCAGACCTCGACACAGTCCATATACTTGCACTTGATGCAGGCATCGGTGACGACATAGGTCATTGGAACGGCCCCTGAGACGCGAAAATCAGGTCTCTGCTATGCCCGCGATTCCGCCTCGTCAATCAATCAGGTCTTTCTGCGAGACGTTCTCAGTCTTTAGATCGATGTAGCAGGCGCGCGCCTCTGCGGGCGGGCCGCGCCGCGTGGGGAGCGCTTCGACGCGGATCACGCGGACCTCGCCGGTGTGAGTCACGAAGGCGAGGATATTGCCCGGGCGGACGGGACAATGCGCCCGTTCGATCCGCCGCCCGTCGATCCGGAAGCGCCCGCTTTCGGCCAGCGCCTGGGCATAATTGCGCGACGCCGAGATGCGCGCGAACCACAGGAAGCGGTCGAGCCGCATCGTCCCCGGCGCTTCAGCCACGCAGCACGCCCAAAGCGGCGAAGCACTGTCGGTGGGCGGCGCCTTGGGCGTGGCGGTCGGGGTCAGCCCCTGCCAGATCCATCGCGGCGGCTGCCCTTCGACTCCGCGCGCGGTGCGAAAGCCAAGCTGCGCCATCAGCCGCGCCAGCGTATCGGGCTGGAGCCCAATCGAGGTGGCCAGCGCCGGATCGGGCGCGAAGGGTTTCCGGCCCCCCTTTCCATCCTTGGCGCGCGAATCATGCGCCGCCCGCGCGATCCGCTCGACCAGATCGACTCGCACCGCCTGGCTCCCAAGCGGGCGATAGCCGTGGACGAGATCGGCGCCTTCGGCCCCGCGCGGGAGGACGGTGGCGCCATCGCGCGGCGCTTGGTCGAGCTGCATCAACACCCGCCGCCACCGCGCCGCGCCGGGCTTCAGCAGCGCGGGCGCGAACAGGTCGAGCGTGCCGATGGTGACGCCGATCGACCGCAGCGCGTGCCGCGCGGCGGGGTCGAGCACCTCGACCATCGCCCCTGCGGCGCGGCGGGGGAGCACCCCGCCCGCTTCGAGCAATGCCCCTGCGACGGCGCGGAGCGGAGCGCCCGCCGCGGGATCGCGGGTCGCGGCGTCGAGCTTGGCCAGGACCGGGAGATGGCGGGCGAGGTGCGCCGCGAACCAAGTGTCGAGGCGGGTTTGGATTGCGGCACGGGCTTGCGCGTCGAGGACGTCGAGCGAACGGTCGAGGACGATCTTGGGACGCGCGAGAGTAGGGCCAACCTTGAGTTGGGCGATCTCAACACCACTCCACAGAATCGTTCGCCCTGGTGGGCAGGTCGCCGAGCCCCCGGCTCGGCTGGAAACTGCCGGGGGCAGTTTCCCCCTGCCCACTGTCGAAGGGCTGTCCTTCTTCGCCGCAGCAGGAAAAGGCAGTGCTTCGACAAGCTCAGCACGAACGGAGTGAAGAGAGAGTTCGGTATCGGAAGCTCCAGCCAGCGCCTTCCCCCGCGCCCGCAACTCCGCCCCCAGCCGTTTCTCCGCCGCCGCCAGCAGCATGCGCTTGTCCGCCGCCCGCGCATCGGGATCGACGACAAAGCGGAACCCCTCCAGCCGCCCCAGCGCATGCTCCTCGACGCTGACTTCGCCCTCCGGCCCGATCGTCACCGGCAGATTGCTCGTATCCGCGCCGATCTGGCGGAGCAGCACCGTGGTGCGCTTGTCGACGAACCGCTGGGTCAGGCTGGCGTGGAGCGCGTCGGACAATTTCTCCTCGATTCCCCGCGTCCGCTCGGCCCAGTGGAACGGATCGGCGAGCCAGTCGGCGCGGTGCGCGATATACGCCCAGCTCCGCGCCGCCGCGATCCGCCCCGCAAGCGTCTCGACATCGCCCCCCATGTTATCCAGCCGTGCGATCTCGTCGGCGAACCATTGGTGCGGCACATGCCCCTGCCCCTCGCTCAAATGCCCGAACAGCCGCCCGACGAAGCGCGCATGCGGGTCCACCCCCAGCTTGCGGAAATCGGGCAGCCCGCATGCCGCCCACAGCCGCGACACCATCCGCGGCGAGCGCACCCGGTCGCGCACCCAATCCTCGTCGGCCAGCCGCTTGAGCACCGCGAGATCGTCGGCCTGCGGCGCCGCGCGTAGCACCTGCGCCTGCGGCTTGGCCTCGAGACTGCCGATCAGATCCTCGATGGTCGAAAAGTCCGGCTCGCCCTCGCGCCAATAGAGATGCTCGAGCCGCGGCACCCGGTGCGCCTCGATCGCCAGCACTTCCTCGGGCGTGAACGCGCTCGGCCCCTCGTCGTGCAAGGCCCCGAACGTTCCGTCGCGCTGGTGCCGCCCCGCGCGCCCGGCGATCTGCGCCATCTCGGCCACGGTCAGCCGCCGCGTGCGATGCCCGTCGAACTTGGTGAGGCTGGCGAAGGCGACATGCGCCACGTCCATGTTCAGCCCCATCCCGATCGCATCGGTCGCGACCAGATAATCGACTTCGCCGGCCTGAAACATCGCCACCTGGGCGTTACGCGTGCGCGGCGACAGCGCCCCCATCACCACCGCCGCGCCGCCGCGCAACCGCCGCAGCGCCTCCGCGACGGCGTAGACTTCCTCGGCGCTGAACGCGACGATCGCCGACCGGCGCGGCAGCCGCGACAGCTTCTTCGCCCCGGCATAGCTCAAAGTCGAAAAGCGCGGCCGCCCGATGATCTCGGCTTCGGGGACTAAGGCCTTGAGCATCGGCCGCAGCGAATCCGAGCCGAGGATCATCGTCTCCTCGCGGCCCCGGGCGCGCAGCAGGCGATCGGTGAAGACATGCCCGCGCTCGGGGTCCGCGCCGAGCTGGGCCTCGTCGAGCGCGACGAACGCCAATTCCTTCTCCAGCGGCATCGATTCGGCGGTGCACAGGAACCACCGCGCCTTGGCCGGCAGGATCTTCTCCTCGCCGGTGATCAGCGCGACCTGGTCCGCGCCCTTCATCTTGACCACCCGGTCATAAACTTCCCGCGCCAGCAGCCGCAGCGGGAAGCCGATCATGCCGCTGGCATGGCCGCACATCCGCTCGACCGCGAGATGGGTCTTGCCGGTGTTGGTGGGCCCGAGGACCGCTGTGATGGGGGAACGCGCGAACCGACTCATTACCCGTACAAGATCGCCCCGAGTCGCCCCTTAAGCAACACCCCCGAGTGGCCGAATCGCGTTAACTATGTTGGTATCCTTAGCGAATATGGTGAAAGCTTCCCTTCATCTTGGGTGTGGCACAGGTGGTCGCACGGGTGAGCACCATGGGGCCTGCTTAATTTGACTTTAAACCCTGCCTTACACAGTGATCGGCGCGCCGGGGGGTCCGGCGTAATCGATGATTTGTGGGGGCAGCGCGCCTTGTTCATGCGCGACGATTATGGCTCGGCAAGCGGACACCGGGGCGCAGGCGCGCAGCCCGGCATTCTCCAGCGCCAATTCCCCGATTTCGATATCGCCCCCGATCTCGGCTCGCGCATCGGCACGCTGACCTGGTATCGCGGCGCCGCGACCTGCGTCGGCCTGTGCGCGCTCACCTTCCTGCTCTCGCCGGGCTTCGAGAACCCGATCTACGGCTATGTCCCGCCCGCGCTCCACGGCAAGGAGCTCGACGCCGCCCGGTCGCAGGCGATCGCGCCCCTGAGCAAGGGCGGCATCACCGGCTTCCATATGGCCGCGACCAATCTCGTCGCCCCGCTCAGCGACACGCCCGAGCGCCCGATCATCAACGTCAGCGCAAAGCTCGCTTCGGGATCGGGCCTGATGAGCACGCTCAAGCGCTCGGGCGTCGGCGGCGGCGATGCCGAGCAGGCCGCCGGGCTGATCGGCAAGGCGCTCGCGCTCGCCGATATCCAGGGCGGCACCCCGCTCGACATCACTTTGGGACGCCGGCAGGATAAATCGCAGCCCCGCCCGCTGCAGGCGCTGGCGTTCCGCGCGCGCTTCGACCTCAATCTCCAGATCAGCCGCAGCGCGGACGGCGCCTTGTCGCTCAAGGAGATGCCGATCCGGATCGACAATACCCCGCTGCGCATCCAGGGCGCGTTCGGCCCCAGCCTCTATCGCTCGGCCCGCGCCGCCGGCGCCCCCGCCAAGGCGGTCGAAACCTATATCCGCTCGCTTGGATCGCGGATGGCGGTGTCGCGGATCGGCTCGGGCTGCCGCTTCGACATCATCGTCGAGCAGGCGCGCGCCGAAACCGGCGAGGTCCGCATGGGCAATCTGGTCTATGCCGGGGTCAACGGCTGCAACAACAAGCTGCAATTGGTCCGCACCAGCGTCGACGGCCGCGACGAATGGTATGACGGCTCAGGCCGCGGCGAGAAGAAGGGCTCGATGGGGATGCCCGCCAACGGCCGCATCTCCTCCACCTTCGGCATGCGCCGCCACCCGATCCTCGGCTACACGCGGATGCACAAGGGCATCGATATCGCCGCGCATTACGGCTCGCCGGTGTTCGCCGCTACCGATGGCGTGGTCCAGTTCGCCGGGCGCAGCAGCGGCTACGGCCAGTTCGTCAAGCTCGCGCACGGCGGCGGCTTCGGCACCGGCTATGGCCATCTCAGCCGCATCCTCGTCCGCAACGGCCAGCACGTCCGCCGCGGCCAGCAGATCGCGGCGAGCGGCAACTCCGGCCTCTCGACCGGCCCGCACCTCCATTACGAAACCTACCGCAACGGCGCCGCGGTAAATCCTTTGTCCTTCTCCTTCTCGGTGGTCCGCCAGCTCACCGGCGGCGATCTGAGCGCGTTCCGCTCGCGGCTGGCGCGGCTGCTGGCGACGCCGGTTGGTGCCGGCAAGCGCGAGGACGACGAGGAATAGAAATGTTCCCCCTCCCGCTTGCGGGAGGGGTTAGGGGAGGGGCTATCCTCCTCAACAAATTCCGGAAACTGGTACGCCCTCCCCCGGCCCCTCCCGCAAGCGGGAGGGGAGAAGATTTACCGTCCCTGCGCGCGCCAGCGTTTGATCGTGCGCTCGAGGATCGCTTCCTCGCCGCCGGTGTCGCGCCACAGCACCGAGAACAAGGGATCGTCCGAGGCGGGCCGCTTGTTGTCGTCGAGATTGTCGAACAGCAGCCGTACCGGGGTCGCAACGCCCTCGCCCACCGCGATGCACTCGCGGTTGCGCAGCGCGGGGATCGAATCGAGGAACCCGCGCGCACCCTCGGGCATCGCCGCGCGGACAAAGGCCTGGTCGCGCTCGTTGTTGAGGCGCATCGAAAGGATCGTGCCGCATTGCGAGAGCACGCCCTCGGCCAGATCGGACGGCCGCTGCGTGATCAGCCCCAGCGACACGCCGTACTTGCGGCCCTCCTTGGCGATCCGGCTGAGGATGCGCCCCACCGAAGAGCCATCGGCATTGCGCTCGTTGGGCACGTACCGGTGCGCCTCCTCGCACACCAACAGGATCGGGCGCTTCTGCTCGGCCCGCGACCAGATCGCGAAGTCGAACACCATCCGTGAGAGAACAGCGACCACCACCGAGGTGATTTCGCTAGGCACGCCCGACACGTCGATGATCGAGATCGGCTTGCCATCCCCCGGAAGGCGGAAGATGCGCGCGAGAAAGTCGGCCATCGTGTCGGCGACCAGCATCCCCGAGAACATGAAGGTATAGCGCGGATCGGCCTTGATCTCGTCGATCTTGGAACGGAGGCGGAGGTACGGCGCCGTATCGGTCGCCTTGTCCATCTTACCCATCTCGTTCTGCAGGATCGTGGTGAGATCGCTGAGCAGATAGGGGATCGGCGCGTCGACGGTGAGCTTGCCGATCTCGGCCGCGAGCCGGTTCTTCTGCTTGGCCGCCAGCACGACCTTGGCGAGGATATCGGCATCGACCTGGCGATCCGAGCCGCTGGTGGTCAGGAAGACCTCGCAATGCTCCTCGAAGTTCATCAGCCAATAGGGCATCTGCAAATTCGATACGTCGTAGAGCGCGCCGATCGACTTGAACGCGCTGGCATATTCGCCGTGCGGATCGATCATCACGATATGGCCCTGCGGCGCCAGCTCGCAGATGCGGTGGAGGATCAATGCGGCGGCGGTCGACTTGCCGGTGCCGGTCGATCCCAGCAGCGCGAAATGCTTGCCGAGCATCGCGTCGATATAGAGCGCGGCGCGAATGTCCTTGGTCGGATAGACGTTGCCCACCGCGATATGCGCGCGGTCCTCGGCGGCGTAGATCTGCTTCAGATCGGGCGTGGAGACCGGGAACACCTGGCAGCCCGGCGTGGGATAGCGCGTCACACCGCGGCGGAATTTATAGAGCTTGCCAGTCAGTTTCTCCTCATCGCCCTCGCCGAGGAAATCGACCTGCGCGGCGATGCCGCCATCGGCGAGCTTCAAGGAGCGGACATTGGCGATCAGCCATGTCGCGCCGACCCGCATCTTGACCTGGCTGCCGACGGTGCCGGCATTGGCGACGGCAGCGTCGGGATTGCCGCCGAGCGCTTCGAGCGCCTTTGCATCGAACATCACCATGCTCGACGAACCGGCAATCTCCCTCACCACGCCGATCAATCGACCGGGCGAAGGCGCGGGGATCATATCCCGTGATACCGGCGTCGCGCCTTCGAAAGCGCGTCCGCCAAACTGGCCTTCCATTCGGCTGCTCCCCGTTGCCGTGAACGACCATGCGCCCGAGGAGGTAAATATTGCGTGTTTGTAGGTGTTTAGAATCGGCGCCAGATTGCGCCGGCGCCCCAGCCGAACAGAACGGACAGCGCCACCGCGACCAGGCCATAGAGGATCGAATATTTGTCTGCAGAACGCGCGATAAACCGTTCGAATCCCGACTTTCGGATCTCGATCGGCCGCACCGCCGCCGCCAGCACGCGCCCGTCGCGAATCAGGAAAGTCTCGGCGGTAAAGCGCCCCACCGGCACCCGCGCCGGGATCGTCATCCGCGCGCGATAGAGCACCCCGCCGGTGATCTCGACCGCGCCCGGCTCTTCGTAATAAAGGCCGCTGCGCTTGCGCAGATCGACCAGCCCCGCATCGAAGCGCCTTTGCACGTCGGGCGACGCGCCCGATGCGGGCGATAGCTGCAGGCTGCCGACGCCCAGTTCGTAGATCGCCTGCGTCCGCTCATCGACCAGCTTCTCGATCGGCTTGGACGAAGCGATCGCATAAAAGCTCGGCGCCGAGCGATACCGCATACGATCGGCATTGACCCAGATCCCCGCGACCTTCTCCTTCTCGCGCACCAGCACCGATTGCGTGGGACCCTTCACCACCACGACGATGTCCGCGGGCTCCTCGCCCTCCGCAGGCAACTTTCCGCCCGGATAGAGAATCGCGCCGAACAGCAGGAGGTCCGCGCCGGTGAAGGAATAGATGATCTCGATATCGCGCTGCGAAACATCGGGCACCAGCACCGGCTTCGCCGGACTCTGCGCCAGCAGCAAGGGCGCGAGCAGCACCAGGCCCAGCGCGCGCTTCACAGCAATTCGACCGAATAAATCTCGTCGGGCCGCCATGCCAGCCCGAGCAGCATCCGCACCGCCACCAGCAGCACGATGATCGCCAGCGCAAGCCGCAGATGCTCGGGCTTGGCCCTGGATGCCATCCGCGCGCCCAGTTGCGCACCCACCACCGATCCCAGCAGCAGCAGCACCGCCAGCACGATATCGACCGCCTTGGTCGTGGTGGCATGCACCATCGTGGCCCAGGCGGTGACGAACAATATCTGGAACAGCGAGGTGCCGACCACGACCTGCGTCCCCATCCCGAGCAGATAGATCATCGCCGGCACCAGGATGAAGCCGCCGCCCACCCCCAGCAGCATCGTCAGGATGCCGGTCAGGAAGCCCAGGATCACCGGCGCCAGCGGCGAGATATACAGCCCGGAGCGATAAAATCGCCACCTTAAGGGGAGCATCGCCACCAAAGGATGATGCCGCTTGCGCCGCGCCCGCGGCTTCGCGCTGCCGCGCGTCACCCGCATCGAATGAATCGATTCATACAGCATCAACCCGCCGATCGATCCGAGCATCAGCACATAGAGCACCGCGATAACGGTATCGATCAGCCCCTTCGCCTGCAGCCAGGCGAACAGCCCCGCGCCCGCGAAGCTGCCGAGGATGCCGCCGGCGACCAGCACCATCCCCATCTTCACGTCGACGCCGTCGCGGCGCAGATGCGCGAACACCCCCGAGACGCTGGCACCGGTCACCTGGCTCGCGGCGGAGGCGGCGGCGACGGTCGGCGGGATGCCGTAGAAGATCAGCAGCGGCGTGGTCAGAAAGCCGCCGCCGACCCCGAACATCCCCGAAAGCAGCCCTACGCCGAGCCCCAGCGCGACGATCACCGCCGCGTTGACCGACAGGTTGGCGATGGGGAGGTAGAGATCCATGCGGCCCGGCGATACAGTCTCGCGCCGCAATGCAAAAGCCGTGACGGCAAATGTTTGCCCGCCGTTGCATTGGTTGCACCTAGGGAACAAACTTCCCCGTCCGAGACTTTTCACCTTCGCATGCCCGGCTGGTCGGGCTCAACGGAGGAAAACAGATGGGACTCATCATTTGGCTCATTGTGGGCGGCGTAGTTGGCTGGCTCGCGAGCTTGGTAATGCGCACCGACGGTCAGCAGGGCATCTTCCTGAACATCGTCGTCGGCATCGTCGGCGCTTTCATCGGCAGCCTGCTGTTCGGTGGCTCGATCAACAGCGGCGTGATTACCCCGATGACCTTCGTGATATCGCTGGTCGGTGCGATCATCCTGCTCGCGATCGTCAATCTCGTCCGCCGCGGCGCGATGCGCTGAAGCGGCAAGCATGATTTAAAAAGGGGTCGCCTCGCGAGAGGCGGCCCCTTTTTCGTATCTATTTGAGCAGGAAGCGCATCGTTACGGTGACCGTGACATCCTGCTCGCCCTGCATCACCTGCATCATATCGGCATTCGCCGCGAAGCCGCGCATCATCCCGGGCTGGGCATAGGCCCGCTGCGGCGCGGCGTCGGAGATGGTGAGGATCCGATCCACCCGCAGCCCCGCCGCCTTGGCATAGAGTTCGGCGCGGCCGCGCGCCTTGGTCACCGCATCGATTCGCGCCTCGTCGAGCGCGGCGGCGGGCTGGCTGATTTCCAGATTGGGGCCCGAGATGGTGTTCGCGCCCTCGCGCACCAGCAGGTCGAGGATCGCGCCGGCGCGCGACACCTCGCGGAAGCGGACGCTGACGTTGTTCGACGCCTGATAGGCATGGATCTGCTGCGGCTCGCCTGATTTCGACTCGCGATATTGCGGCTGGAGCGAAATATTGGCGGTCTGGATGTCGCGCTCGGCCACCCCCGATCCGCGCAGCGCCGCGATCACCCGCGCCATCTGGGCATTGTTCTGCGCCAGTGCGGCAGCGGCGGTCGGCGCCTGGGTGGTGACCCCGGCCTGGATCACCGCGAGATCGGGGACCCGCGCCGAATGGCCCTCGGCGGCGACCTCGAGCATCGTCCCTTCCATCGGCATCGGCGGATGCGGCATCTCCTGCGCGGTCGCCGGCAGCGCCGCGATCGCCACCAGCGTGGCGCATCCGAATATCAAGGCTCTCATGTGCATGTCTCCGAACGGAAAAGTCCCGCGCACGGCGTTGCCGTGCACGGGACTAACCCTGGATGAACCGGAAGCGGCCGAGGTCGCTAACCGGCAAATTACGTGCGGCGGACCATCACCACGCGATAGAGCGCGAGCAGGATCACCGCGCCGGCGGTCGCCGCGGCATAGGCCTGCCACGTCGCGTCGACGACGTTGATCCCCATCATCGGGGTCAGATATTTGGCGAGCAGCGCACCGGCGATGCCCAAAAGGATCGTGACGATGATGCCGCCCGGGTCCTTGCCCGGCATGATGAGCTTGCCAAGGACGCCTGCGACGAGGCCGATCAGAAGCCATCCGATGATACCGGTGGGCATGGTATTTCCTCCTGTATGCGGCCCGTTCGCGCGGACCTGCCGACAAGGTTGTCCCATGCCGCCCGCTTTGCAACCGTTTCTTAACGGTATTTTTGATTCTCCACGGCGCGTCGCGGCCCAATCAAGGGCCATCCCGGACATAGCTTTGCTTGCGGAACCACCCGGAAACGGGCATTGCCCGCGCCGGGGGGCAAACGATCGCTTGTGGTCGGTGCCTTATTCATCTAATACAGCTGTTCTGGCGGCGGGCGCAGGCCCGGATCCAGGTGGCGCATACGAATTATGAGGCAGGGATGTTCGGTAGAGACGAGCAGCTGGCATTGACTGGCGAGGATTATGTGCGGCGGCGCCGCTGGCCCTGGATCGTCGGCGCGATCGTGGTCGTGCTGCTGCTCGTCTTCGCCTTCATGGCGATGGGCGGGTCCAAGGACGCGGCCAAGACGCCGGAAAAGGGCGCGGCCGCGAAGGCCGACAACAATGCCCAGATCCCGACGGTCACCGTCGCGGTGCCCGGCCGCTCGACCATCCAGACCGTGGTGACCGGCAACGGCTCGCTCGCCGCGCGCCGCGAAATGCCCGTCGGCGTCGCCGGCGAAGGCGGCATGGTGACGCGCGTCCTCGTCGAGCCGGGCAGCTGGGTCGGCGCGGGCCAGGTGCTCGCCACCGTCGACCGCTCGGTCCAGTCGCAGACCGCCGAATCGCTCGCCGCGCAGGTTCGCGTCGCGCAGGCCGACGCCAATCTGGCGCAGGCCGATCTCAACCGCGCGCAGGCGCTCGTCGGCCGCGGTTTCATCTCCAAGGCGGATATCGACCGCAAGACCGCGACTCGCGATGCCGCCGCGGCCCGCGTCCGCGTCGCGCAGGCGCAGCTCGGCGAGACCCGCGCCCGCAACGGCCGGCTCGACATTCGCGCGCCCGCCGCCGGCCTGGTGCTGACGCGTGCGGTCGAGCCCGGCCAGATCATCAGCTCGGGCTCGGGCGTCCTGTTCCGCGTCGCATCGGGCGGACAGATGGAATTGCGCACGTTGCTCGCCGAAGCCGATCTGCAGCGGCTCCACGCCGGCATCGCCGCCGAAGTCACGCCGGTGGGCGCGACCCAGGTGTTCAAGGGCGAAGTATGGCAGGTCTCGCCGGTGATCGATCCGCAGACCCGCCAGGGCGTCGCGCGCATCGCGCTCGCCTATAATCCGGCGCTGCGCCCGGGCGGCTTCGCCTCGGCGCGTATCGTCGCGGGGGCGCAGGTCGCGCCGCAGCTGCCGCAATCGGCGGTGCAGAGCGACGAGCGCGGCAATTTCGTCTACATCATCGACAAGGACAATAAGGCGCAGCGCGTCGCCATCACCACCGGCGACGTGTCCGATTCGGGCGTGGTCATCACCACCGGCCTGAGCGGCACCGAGCGCGTCGTGCTCACCGCCGGCGCGTTCCTGACGCCCGGGCAGAAGGTGATCCCGCAGGTCCAGAAGGCGCAGTAAGCCAAAGGCGCAGCAAGAGCGCAGCAGAGGGTATCGATCATGAGCTTCCGGAACATCTCGGCCTGGGCGATCCGCAACCCGGTCCCTCCGATCGTTCTCTTCATCTTCCTCTCGATCGCGGGCATCCTCAGCTTCGCGCGGATGGATGTGAACAACAATCCGGACATCGATTTCCCGATCGTATGGATTTCGATCTCGCAGCCCGGCGCCGCGCCGAGCGAGCTCGAGACCCAGATCACCCAGAAGGTCGAATCGGCGGTCCGCAGCCTCCAGGGCATCGACGAGATCAACTCGACGGTCACCGAGGGAAGCTCGACCACGGTCGTCCAGCTCGCGCTCGGCATGCCGATCGACCGCGCGGTCGAGGACGTGCGCAGCGCGATCCAGCAGGTCCGCGGCAACCTTCCCGACGGCATCCTCGAGCCGCAGATCGGCCGGGTCGACACCGCCAGCGACAACGACATCGCCAGCTTCACCGCGATCGCGCCCGACATGACCGTCGAGCAATTGAGCTGGTACATCGACAATAGCGTCGCCAAGGAATTGCGCGCGATCAACGGCCTGTCCGCGGTCAACCGCAACGGCGGCGTCGATCGCGAGATCCGCGTCAACCTCGATCCCGCCAAGCTGCAATCCTATGGCCTCACCGCCAGCCAGGTGAACCAGCAGCTGCGCCAGGTGAACATGAACGCCGCGGGCGGGCGCGCCGAAATCTCGGGATACGAGCAATCGGTGCGCGTCCTCGGCAATTCGCGGAGCGCGTACACGCTCAGCCAGGCGCAGATATCGATCGGCGGTGGGCGCACCGTCCGCCTCGCCGATCTCGGCCAGGTGCAGGACAGCTATGCCGAGCTGCGCAGCTCGGCCAAATATAACGGCCACGAAGTCATCGCCTTCGATATCCAGCGCGCCAAGGGCGCGTCGGACGTCAGCGTGTTCCACGATGCCCAGGCCGCGCTCAACAAGATCGAGAAGAACAACCCCAAGGTTCATTTCGAACTGCTGTTCAACCAGAGCAAATATGCCGAGCAGCAATATCATTCGGCGATGGAGGCGATGATCGAGGGCGCGGTGCTCGCGGTGCTCGTCGTCCTGCTGTTCCTGCGCGACTGGCGCGCCACGCTGATCTCGGCGCTGGCGATCCCGCTGTCGGCGATCCCGACCTTCTGGTTCCTCGACCTGATGGGCTTCACGCTCAACCAGATGACGTTGCTGGCGCTCAGCCTGGTCGCGGGCGTGCTGGTCGACGACGCGATCGTCGAGATCGAGAATATCGTCCGGCACATGCGCATGGGCAAATCCGCCTATCAGGCATCGATCGACGCCGCCGACGAGATCGGCGTCGCGGTGCTCGCGACGACCATGTCGATCGTCGCGGTTTTCTTCCCGGTCAGCCTGATGCCGGGCATCTCGGGCCAGTTCTTCAAGAATTTCGGGCTCACCGTCGTCGCATCGGTGCTGATGAGCCTTGCCGTCGCGCGTCTGGTGACGCCGATGATCGCCGCCTATTTCCTCAAGGCCAAGGGCAACGCCGCGCACGGCGAGGGCCGGCTGATGAACTGGTACGTCGGCCTGCTCGGCTGGACGCTGCGCCATCGCTGGTCCGCCGTGCTCGCCTATATGGTCTCGTTCGGCCTGACGATCTGGTGCTTCGCCAGCACCCCGATGACCTTTCAGCCGACGCAGGACGAGGACGCCGTCACCGCCACGGTCGAGATGGTCCCCGGCACCACGCTGGCGCAGACCCAGCGCGTCACCGATCAGGTCGTCGAGATCCTGCGCAAGGAATCGAACGTCGAGAATCTGTACCAGCGCAACAACGTCGGCTCGGGCCGCGTCGTCGCGTTGCTCAAGGACAACCGCACCGAGACCAGCGACGAATTCACCCGCCGCCTCTCGCCCGAATTGCTCAAGATCGCCGATGCCCGCGTCGGCTTCCGCGCGCAGGGCGGCTGGGGATCGAGCGGCCGCGCGCTGACCGTCACGCTGGGCGGCGAGGATCCCGAGCTGCTGACCCAGACCGCGATCAAGCTGACCGATCAGATGGCCGGCCTCAAATCGGTGATCGCCCCGCGCATCGCCGGCGATCTCAACCGGCCCGAGATCGTGATCAAGCCGCGGCTCGATCTCGCCGCCAACCTCGGCGTCACCACCGCGGCGCTGAGCCAGGCGATCCGCATCGCGACCTTGGGCGACATCGAGCAGAACAGCGCCAAATTCTCGCTGAGCGACCGCCAGATCCCGATCCATGTCGCGCTCAGCAAGGATGCCCGCGCCGAGCTGTCGACGATCCGCAACCTGCCGGTGACCACCCAGTCGGGCGGATCGGTGCCGCTCGGCGTGGTCGCCGATATCGGCTTCGGATCGGGCCCGACCAAGGTCGAGCGGCTTAATTTGCAGCGCCGCATCGTCGTTGGCGCCGATCTCGGCACCGATCCCAGGACCGGCAAGGCCATCGTCTCGGGCGTGGCGATGCAGGATATCCACAATCTGCCGATCATGAAGGCGCTGCCGGTCGGCGTGAGCGAGCTCACCGTCGGCCAGCAGAAGTGGCAGACCGAGATGCTCAACAACTTCTTCGTCGCGCTGGCGTCGGGCGTCTTCCTGGTGTTCGCGGTGCTGGTGCTGCTCTATCGCCGCTTCATGTCGCCGCTGGTGAACATGGGATCGCTGCTCAATGCGCCTTTGGGCGGGCTGATCGCGCTCAAGATCGCGGGCATGCCGCTGTCGCTGCCGGTGTTCATCGGCATCCTCATGCTGTTCGGTATCGTCGCCAAGAACTCGATCCTGCTGGTCGATTTCGCGCTGGAGGAGATGGCCAAGGGAGTCGACAAGGTCACCGCGCTGATCGATGCCGGGCACAAGCGCGCCCAGCCGATCGTGATGACCACGATCGCGATGGTCGCGGGCATGATCCCCACCGCGGTGTCGCTCAACGGCGATTCCTCGTGGCGCGCGCCGATGGGCGTGGTCGTGATCGGCGGCCTGATCCTGTCGACGGTGCTGACCCTGGTGATCGTCCCCGCGCTGTTCAGCCTCGCCACCGGGGTCGAGCAATGGCTCGGGCCACGGCTGCGCAGGAGCCTGCTGACCTACAAGCCCGGCGACGAAGGCGACACCCGCGTCATCGACCACAAGACCGGCGGCCTGATCGACCACCAGCCGGCGGAGTGAACCAACGCCCCGCCTGGGGATTGAGGAGCGTGTGAACCTGTTCGCACGCTCCTCGCGCTCCGCCGAGCCAGTCGCACCCGGTCTCCGGCGGATGCGCTGGGTGGCGACCGGGTTGCTGGTGGCGATGGCGATCGTCTTCGTCATCGCCCGCCAGTTCGACGATCTCCACCCCGCGATCGGCTTCGTCCGCGCCTTTGCCGAGGCGGCGATGGTCGGCGGGCTGGCGGACTGGTTCGCGGTGACGGCGCTGTTCCGCCACCCGCTCGGGCTGCCGATTCCGCACACCGCGATCATCCCGCGCAACAAGGATCGCATCGCCGGCACGCTGGCGAGCTTCCTGCGCGACAATTTCCTCACCCCCGTGGTGGTCGCCAGGCGGATGCGCCGCGTCGACGTCGCGGGCGCGGCGGGGCGCTGGCTCGAGCGGCCGGGGGATGGCCTCGGCGGCGGACGCCTCGGCACCGGGGCGAGTCGCCTCGCCGCGGACCTGCTCGAATCGCTCGACCGCGAGCGGCTCGGCGGGATGGTGAAGGGCGCGATCGCGGTGCGGCTGCGCGCGATCGAGATCGCGCCCTTGTTCGGCAAGGCGCTCGAGGCGGCGATCGCCAGCGACCGGCACGTGCCGATGCTCGACGGGATGATCCGCTGGTCCTCGCGCATCCTGCTCCACAACGAGCATCTGATCCGCGAGATGGTCCACGCCAAGGCCGGCGGGCTGATGCGCTGGACCGGGCTCGACGAGACCGTCGCGCGCAAGATCATCGATGGCCTGCACAAGTTGATCGACGAGATGGCGAGCGATCCCGAACATCCGCTGCGCGCCAAGGCCGAGGAAGGGCTGGGAAGCCTCGCGCACGATCTCCAGCACAAGCCCGAGCTGCGCGCGAAGGTCGAGGCGTTCAAGATCGAGATGCTCGACAATCCCGCCTTCCAGGCCTGGATCGACGGGCTGTGGGAAGCGAGCCGCGCCGCATTGCTCCGCATCGCCCGCAACCCCGGCAGCGCGATGTCGGGCAAGATGCGCGACGCGATGATCCAGTTCGGCGCGACGCTGCAGGCCGACAAGCGCCTGGCCGAGACGATCAACCGCTTCGCCCGCCGCACCGCCGTCGGCGCCGCCGCCGACTATGGCGACGGCATCGTCCGGCTGGTCTCGGACACGATCCGCGGCTGGGACGCGCGCACCGTCACCGGGCGGCTGGAGAATGCGGTGGGCCGCGACCTGCAATATATCCGCGTCAACGGGACGTTGGTCGGCGGGCTGGTCGGCGTGGCGATCCACGCCGCGGATATGCTTTTGTAATCTTGCACCCCTCCCTTACGGGGAGGGGAGCTTCAGTCCCGCCAGTCCAGCTCCGCCCAGCCTCGCACCTTCGCGAGCGCCGCCAGCGGCCCATGCGCATTCACCGCAAACCCTTCGTCCGCCCAGCCGAGCAAGGGCGCGTCCGAGACATGATCCGAATAGGCCCGCACATAGGCATCGCCGCGCGCGATCCCGGCCTTGGCCATCCACGCCTCGACCATGCGCAGCTTGGCGGCGGCGTAGCAATTCTCACCCGCGATCTCGGCAAGCACCCGCCCCCCGTCATCGCGCTTCGCCCCTGTCGCAACGACATCGTCGAAGCCCAGCCGCGCGCCGATTGCCCCGGCGTAATAGCCATGCGAGGCGGTGGCGAGCACCAGCCGATACCCCTCGGCCCGGTCCGCCGCGATCCGGTCGCGCGCCCCTTGCAATACCCCCGACGCCACCATCCGATCCGCGAACCCGGCGGCAATCGCGGCCATTTCGCTTTCCGAAAGCGCCCGCCCCACCATCAATCGCTGAGTGAATTGCTTCAGCCCCGAACGGTCGACCAGCTTCAGATAATAGCCGATCCCCGCCATCCCCGCGACCGGCAGCAGCGCCAGCCGCCACGGCGCCCGCACCCTTGCGGCATGGATCAGGAACGCCGTCCAGGTCGGATCGCGCGTGATCGTCTTGTCCATGTCGTAGATTGCGAGACACTTCATTGCGGCATCTAAAGCGCTACTTGCTTGCCGTTCCAGCGCAAATCGCCGAAAGATACCCGCGATGAGCGCCTTAGCCGATTTCGAGACCGTCGAGAGCGGGGGCACGCTGCGCTTCACCGGGGACCTGTCGCTGGCGAAGCTCGGCGATCTGCCCGATCGCCTCGCCACGCTTTCGGACAAGGTCACCCGCATCGACTTGAGCAAGGTCGACCGCATCGACACCGTCGGCGCCTGGGTGGTCCACCGTTTCGCGCGCGACCAGGGCGCCACCATCGAGGGCCTCGGCCCGGACTCGCAGCATCTGCTCGACCAGGTCGCCGCCGCCGAGAAGCCGGTGGTGCAGCCCGCCCGCGCCCCCGACGCGCTCACCCGCGTCCTCGGCGAAGTCGGCGACGCGGTCATCCTCGCCGGGCACACGCTCTACGGCCTGCTCGGCTTCCTCGGCGGCACGCTGATCGCCTTCTGGAGCGTAATCCTCCATCCGCGCCGCTTCCGCACCAACGCCACCATCCACGGTTTCGAGGTCGTCGGCGTCACCGCGCTCGGCATCATCGGGCTGATGAGCTTTCTGATCGGCATCGTCATCGCCCAGCAGGGCGCGGTCCAGCTCCGCCAGTTCGGCGCGGAAATCTATACGATCAACCTGGTCGGCCGCATCACCTTGCGCGAGCTCGGCGTGCTGATGACCGCGATCATGGTCGCCGGCCGCTCGGGATCGGCCTTCGCCGCGCAGATCGGCACGATGAAGCTGACCGAGGAGATCGACGCGATGCGCACCATCGGCGTCTCGCCGATGGAGGCTTTGGTGGTGCCGCGCACGATCGCGGTCGTGCTGATGATGCCGTTGCTCGGCTTCTACGCGTCGCTGCTCGCGATCATCGGCGGCGGTCTTTTGTGCTGGATCCAGCTCGGCATTCCCCCGGTCACCTTCATCCAGCGCATCCGCGAAGTCGTGCCGCTCACCGATCTGTGGGTCGGGCTGATCAAGGCGCCGGTGTTCGGCGCGATCATCGCCATCGCCGGCTGCTTCCAGGGCATGCTGGTCGAATCGGACGCCGAGCAGGTCGGCAAGCGCACCACCACCGCGGTGGTCCAGGCGATCTTCCTCGTGATCGTGCTCGACGCCTTCTTCGCGGTGTTCTTCAGCCAGGTCGGCTGGATATGACCGCGGTGCGCACCAGCGCCGGTGAGCCGGGCGAAGTCATCATCAAGGTGCGCGGGCTGAAGAACAGCTTCGGCGACCAGATCATCCACGAGGATTTGGACCTCGACGTCAAGCGCGGCGAGATCCTCGGCGTGGTCGGCGGATCGGGCACCGGCAAATCGGTGCTGATGCGCTCGATCATCGGATTGCAGACTCCCGATGCCGGCGACATCCATGTCTTCGGCGGCGAGACCATCGGCCGCGACGCGACCGAGGCCACCGAGATCCGCAAGCGCTGGGGCGTATTGTTCCAGGGCGGCGCCTTGTTCTCGACGCTGACCGTCTCCGAGAACGTCCAGGTCCCGCTCAAGGAATTCTACCCCAAGCTCGACGCGACCCTGCTCGAGGAAATCGCCGCCTACAAGGTGGTGATGACCGGCCTCGGCCCCGAGGCCGGTCCCAAATACCCGTCCGAGCTGTCGGGCGGCATGCGCAAGCGCGCCGGCCTCGCCCGCGCGCTCGCGCTCGATCCCGAATTGCTGTTCCTCGACGAGCCGACCGCGGGGCTCGACCCGATCGGCGCCGCCGCGTTCGACGAATTGACCGCGTCGCTTCAGAAGACGCTCGGTTTGACGGTGTTCCTGATCACCCATGATCTCGACACGCTCTACGCGATTTGCGACCGCGTCGCGGTGCTCGCCGACGGCAAGGTCATCGCGGTCGGCACCATCGACGAACTGCTCGCGTTGGACCATCCGTGGATCCAGGAGTATTTCAACGGTCCGCGCGGCCGTAACGCCGTTGCCAGCAGCGGACGGCGGACACCGAGCGAAAGCAGTGGGCGGCGCACGCCGCCAAGCGAAGACAAGAGGGTCTGATGGAAACGCGATCGAACCACGTACTCGTCGGCGCCGTCGTGCTGATCCTGCTGGCGGTGCTGGCGCTGTTCGTCGTCTGGCTGGCGCGATTGAGCGGCGGCAACGACCGCGAATATGACATCTTCTTCCAGCAGGCGGTCGACGGGGTCAGCCCGGGCGCGGCGGTCACCTTTTCGGGCGTGCCCTCGGGGCAGGTCAAGGAGATCGAATTCTGGAAGCCCGATCCCAAGTTCGTCCGCGTCCGCATCACCGTGAAGGACGAGGTGCCGATCCTCGAAGGCACGGTGGCGACGATCCAGGGCAGCTTCACCGGCCCCAGCACGATCCAGCTCGACGGCGCGGTCAAGGGCGCGCCGCCGATCGCCTGCCCGGCGGTAAACCCCAAATCCGCCTGCCCGCTCGACGTGCCGGTGATTCCGGCCAAGCAGAGCGGGTTCGGCGCCTTGCTCAGTTCCGCGCCGAAACTGCTCGAGCGGCTGTCGACGCTGACCGAGCGGCTGACCGAGTTGATGGGCGACAAGAACCAGAATTCGATCGCCGGCATCCTCGAGAACACCAACCGCCTGACTCACGCGCTCGCCGACCGCGGGCCCGAGATTGCCGCGACGCTCGCCGAAACGCGGGTAACGCTGCAGAAGGCCGGGATCGCCGCCGAGCAGATCGGCAATCTGGCGGGCACCACCAACAGCCTGCTGGCCGACGATGTCCGGCCCGCGGTCGGCAATCTCAACAAGGCGATCGCCGCCGCGCAGCACAGCATGGTGACGCTCGATGCCACCATCGGCGATGCGCGGCCCGGCTTGCAGGCCTTCTCCAAGAAGACCGTGCCCGAGATGGGGCAGCTGATCCAGGATCTCAGGATCATGGCCGCCTCGCTCGCGTCGGTCGCCGAGAAGCTCGATCAGGGCGGCGCGTCGAGCCTGATCGGCTCGCCCAAGCTGCCCGACTACAAAGGCAAAAAGAAGTGAGGCCCCCGATGAAGACGCTCGCCCCGCTCCTCCTCCCGCTCGCGCTGGCAGGCTGCATCTCGTTCGGCGGCAAGCCGCCCGCGGCGCTGATGACGCTGACCGCGCAATCGCCGCTGCCGGTCGGCGAATCGCAGAAGTCGAACGTCGCCGCGACGATCACCGTCGCGGTGCCCTCGCTGCCGCAGGAACTCTCCTCCTCGCGCGTGCCGGTCCATTCGGGCGGCACCGCGATCGCCTATGTCAAGGACGCGCAATGGGTCGAGCGCCCGTCGCAACTGTTCCAGCGGCTGCTCGCCGACACGCTGACCGCGCGCACCGGCCGGCTGGTGCTCAGCTCGCGCCAGTCGCTGACCGATCCCGGCTCGTACCTGATGGGCGAAATCCGCAATTTCGGCATTGATGCCGACACCGACGAAGCCGTCGTCACCTATGACGCCTCGCTGATCCGCGGCCCCGAGACGATGGTCGAGAAGCGCCGCTTCGAAGCGCGCGTGCCGGTAGCGCCGATCGAGGCCGGCACGGTTGGCGTCGCGCTCAACCAGGCCGCCAACCAGGTCGCCGGCCAGGTTGCCGACTGGGTCGGGCGGTAAGAGCCGTCAGCTACGGCCGACGGCTCGGACTCCCGTATCCGCTCGCTTCGAGCGGGTTTGCTTGGGCCTCGGGTCCAAGGCCGGTTCCCCCTTGCAATGTAGGATTTCGCCTGCGACTCCGCCCAGGCTATTTCTCATGATTATACTTGCCCCCTCATGCGCGCGCCCGCGCGCGGGCGCGCGCACGCGCCGCAATGGTCAAGCTGGTCACTTTCGGGTATCCTGCTACCCGCGACTCGAATTCTCAATCCCCCTGCGCCCGCCGGATCGGCGCCTCGGCATTGCAGATGTCGACCCCGCCCGCGGGCACGGTGAAGAACTCGGTCTTGCGGTTCTCACGGCTAGCGATCCACGCGGCGAAGCGCGGGTTGTCGGTCGCACGATACTGGAAGCGCGGGCGCTCGTCGTCGGGCAATTGGCTGGCGAGCCGCACCGACAGCACCGGCACCCGCTCGCTCTCATTCTCGTAGACGCCGAGCTGGCCGGTGCCGCGCGGCAGGCTCGAGAGCCAGCGCATCCCCTCGATCACCCGCCCGACGATGGCGATGTTACGGTCGAGATGGCGCGGCGCGTTGCCGTTGACCGCATAGAGCTCGGATCCGCTGCCCGTGCTCGGCGCCAGATCGCGCGCGACGCCGACCGCGCCGTAGCAGTGCGGCAGCCAGCTGTGCGTGCCGTCGCTGGCCAGCGCCCAGCCGTCGGCGCTGTGCCCGGTCTTCGCGGCATAGGGATCGGTCTTCGCCAGCCTGGTCACGCCGTCATAGCCCGCCCACTCATATTCCGGCGGCGGATTGGCGATCACCAAAGGCGGCAACGTCTTCTTCTCGGTCGCGTCGCCCCATTGCGTCACGTAATTGTCCTGGACGCGGTAGACGCTGGTCCCGTCCCACCACATCGCCAGCGCCAGCTTGCGGATATTGGCGACATGCGCGGGGGCATAGCGCGGCGCGAGCCGGATGAAGGCCTGGTGCCCGCCGGTGAGGGTGACGACGAGAATCTCGTTGTCGGGAATCAGGTGCCAGTCCCCGGGCGCCGCATCGGTCGGCGAAGGCGCGGTCTGGGCCAGAGCGGGGGTGGCGGCGGCGAGCGCGAGCAGCGCGATCAGGGGCTTGAGCATGGCCACCGTGGTGCCACGCGGCGCCGCGCTTGCCTAGGCGCTTTTGGTTTTGGTTTGCCGGACCAGCCCGCTCTTGCCGAAGCAGACCGCAACGGTTAGGGCCGCGCGTTCCAAGCATGCGGAGCGGTGGCCGAGTGGTCGAAGGCGCTCGCCTGGAAAGTGAGTATACGCCAAAAGCGTATCGAGGGTTCGAATCCCTCCCGCTCCGCCAGTTTCCCTTTGTTTGGAACCTCGTATAGGCCCGGGCTGCCGTTCGGCCAGTTTTGCGATGGCACGCCGCAAGCGGCGACTACGCCGCTGGCTCGAAGCGCATTCGGGCAAGTTCGGGAAACACCTTGCCGACCTTCCCGATCAGATAGTCACCATAGGTGCCGATCGGCGCGTGCGGATCGACGCCGTCCCAGCGGGTCTCCTCACTTGAAATGCCGCCGCCGGCCAACAGCGGTTCCACGCCCGCCGCGAAGCCCGGATCGTAGAAGAGCGGATAGGACAGGCGATCCGTCCCCGAACGATTGATCACCCGGTGGGGCGCGGAGCGATAGCGGCCGAGCGTCAGGCGCTCGAACATATCGCCGATATTGACGACGAGCGCGCGCTCGCGGGGCGGCACATCGATCCAGGCGCCATCGCGCGCGCGGACCGCCAGCCCGCCATTGCTGTCCTGCCCGAGCAGGGTCAGCAAGCCGTAATCGCTATGCTCGCCGACGCCAAAGCCCGGCTCCGATGGGGCTGCGGGCGGATAGTGGAAGATGCGGAAGAGCAAGGTCGGCTGCCGGGTGAGACCTTCGGCGAAGTGATCGGGCGACAGCCCGAGCGCCACCGCCATGCCGCGCATGATCGCCTCTGCCGCCGCGATCGCCGCGCCGAGATAGGCGTCCACCGCCTCGCGCAGCTCGGGCAGGGCTCCGGGCCAGAGATTGGCGCCGTGGAGCGGCCAGCCGGCCTGGACGCGCGGATCCTCCGGGCCGAGTTCCTCGCCGAGGTACAGGCCTTCCTTGCGGTCGGGCAGGCCGGAGGTGAGCTCGCCGCCGAGCGGGAACCAGCCGCGCCATGCGGTGCCGCCCTTCGCCATCGCAATGCCCGCCTTTTCCGCCTCAGGCAGCGCGAAGAAACGGTGCGAGATGGCTTCGAGCCGGTCGAACAGCGCATCGTCGATCCCGTGGCCCTCGGCGTAGAAGAAGCCGTATTGGCGGGCGGCCGCATCGAGTTGCGCGGCCACGCGCGCGATCTCCTCCGGGGAGCCCGTGCCGCGCAGCACGGTGACGTCGATGACCGGGAGCGTGGCCATCACCCGGCCTCGGCCGAGCGGCTCACCACGCGGTGATGCTCGACGTGGCGTGGGCGTTCGAGGAGGAAGCGGTCATCCTCGGGATAGTAGCGCGCGAACGCGATATCGTCACCGGCAAAGCCCCGGATCGCATCGAGCGATTCCCACCAGCTGAGCGTCGTCACTTCGCTGCGACCGTCGCCGAGTGCGCGCAGCAGCATCTGAAAGCCGCGATTGCCGGGCGTCGCGGCGTAATCGGCGGTGCCGGTGGCGTCGATATATGCGACATACGCCGCTTCGTCGGCGGTGCGGATCATGCCCGTCCATTTGCGCAGGATAAGCGTCATGGCTGTAGCTCCGCGATTTCCACCACGCGTTTCTCGCGCCAGCCGATCCCGGCGGCAATAGCGATAATCAGCGCCGGCCCCCGCCGCCGGCCAGCGCCCCGTTGCGCACCGGCGCCCCGAAATCGGGGGTGCCGTCCTTGCGATAGGCGATCGGCTGAACGCGCGTGTGGCGATTGGGATCGAACAAGGGGTCGCCCGTGATGTCGCGGTAGTCGCGCGCGTGATAGACCAGCATGTCGCGCCCGCGTTCGTCGACCGTGAAGCTGTTGTGCCCCGGCCCCCAGACATTGTTCGCGGGCGACGATGCGAACACCGGCACCGGCGATTTGGCCCAGGCAGCCGGGTCCATGATGTCGGCGTCGGCGCGCGCGGTCAGCATGCCCATGCAATAGCGGGCATCGGTCGCGCTCGCCGAATAGGTGAGGAACAGCCTGCCGTGGCGCGCGAGCAGCGCCGGGGCTTCGTTGACCTTGTAGCCCCGCCGCTCCCAATCCAGCGTCGGCACCGAAAGCCTTGCCGGCCTGGCGGCGAGGGTCAGCGGGGTGGCGAGCGGCGCGAGATAGAGGTTGCTGTTGGTATCGATCCCCGGCTCGCGCTGCGCCCAGCACAGATAGCGCGTGCCGCGATGCACGAAGCTGGTCGAATCCAGGTTGAAGCTGTCCCACGGCGTCTCGAGCTGCCCCAGCACCGACCATTTGCCCGTCATCGGGTCGCGGCCGTCGCAGACCAGTGCATAGGTGCGGATGCGGAACACGTCCTCGCCGCCGCCGCTGGGACCGGCGGCGAAATACATAATCCAGCGCCCGTCGATCCAGTGCAGCTCGGGCGCCCAGATGAAGCCCGACATCGGGCCGGTGGCGAGATGGCGCCACAACACCGCCTCGTCGGCGGTGGCCAGCCCGGCGATGGTCTTCGACCGGCGCAGCACGACCCGGTCGTATTCGGGCACCGATCCGGTGAGGTAATAATAGCCGTCGCCGTGGCGGAACACCTGCGCGTCGGCGCGCTGGCGCACCAGCGGGTTGGCGATGCCGGGCGCGGCGCGGCGCGCGGCCAGCGCCGGGCTGGCGGCAAGTGCGGCGGCACCCGCCAGGAACAGGCGGCGTGACGGATATGGCATGGCGCTCTCCTTCATTGTCCCTCGGCGACCGGCCAGCCGTCGGCGCCCCAGCGCAGCGCCGCGATGCGGAGCGTGGGGGTGCCTTTATTGTCGCGGTCGTAGGCGTGGTAGACGACGTAATCGGTGCCGTCGGCGTTGCGGAAATGGCCGGGGTGGCCGGGCCCGCGAAAGCGCTGCTTCTCCTGCAGATCGGCGCGCAACAGGATCGTTCCGCCGCCCGCCAGCATCGCGCTGCCGTCCTTGCCGCGATACGGTCCTGCGACCGTCTTCGAGCGCGCGATCACGGTGTAATAGGTGCTGTTCACGCCCTTGCAGCAGTAATCGTAGGAGGCGAGCAGCCAGTAATAGCCGCCGTGCGCGAAAATATACGGCGCCTCGACGATCGACGGCGCGCCCGCGGGCACCGGGCGAGCGGCGAGCGCACGGGGCTTGGCGCCCGGATGGAGCGGCTTGCCGGTGCGCGGATCGAGCTCGAACAATTTGAGCCCGGTCCAGAAGCTGCCGAGCGACAGCCAGTGCCGCCCTTGCGCATCGGCGAAGAAGGCGGGGTCGATCGCATTATAATCGTCCGCCGGCGTCGACAGCACCACCAGCCCTTCGTCGCGCCAGCCATAGCCCGGCGCGGCGGGATCCAGCGTCGCGCTCGTCGCCAGCCCGATCGCCGAGCGGTTCGATCCGAAGGTCGAGACGGCATAATAGAGCCGGTACCGGCCGTTCACGTAAGCGATGTCGGGCGCCCACATATTCCGGGCGCCGGGGATCGCCGCGACCGCCCAGTCGGGCAGGCGGTCGAACGGCGGCGCGCCCTTCTGCCACGTCACCAGATCGCGCGAGGTGCGCGCGGCGATGATGCCCTGGCTGCCCGGCCCGAGCCCGGTCGAGAAGACGTGATAGGTGTCGCCCTCGCGGATGATGACCGGATCGTGGACCGGGGTCAGGTCTCCGCTGAGCCGCGTGTTGAGCGGTTCGGACGGCGGCGTCTGCGCGCGCGCGCTTCCCGCCAGCGCGAGAAAGGCAACCGCGAGCGCCAGCGTTCGCATCACCTGAGCGCCAGCATCACGACCGACTTGGCCGGCAGCGTGACGGTAAGGATGCCGCCCGCAATCGATGCGCCGTCGAACGCGCGCGGCGTCACTTCCTCGGGCGTGTCGAAGCTGTTCAGCGCGTTCATCCGCGACGCGGTAAGCACCTCGCCGGTCACGCCGCTCGCGCGCACCCCCGCAAGCGTCACCGTGTTTGCGCGATTGGGATCGAGGTTGGCGAGCGCGACGCGCACCACCCCGTCCTTGCCGCGCACCGCCGAGGCGCTGACCGCGGGCATCGTCCATTTGTCCTTGCCGTACCAAGCGGACTTCACGTCGATCGGCAGCACGGTGCCGTCCATATAGGGCCTGTACATCGCGAAGACGTGGTAGGTCGGGGTCAGCACCATTTTCGGCCCGTCGGTCAGCACCATCGCCTGCAGCACGTTGACCATCTGCGCGACGGCGCTGAGCTTTACCCGGTCGGCATGCTTGGCGAAGATGTTGAAGTGCACCGCCGCGACCAGCGCATCGCGTAGCGTGTTTTGCTGGCGCAGGAAGCCGGGGGTGGTGCCGGAATCCTGCGCATACCAGGTGCCCCATTCGTCGACCGCGAGCCAGATGCGCTTGGCGGGATCGTATCGGTCCATGATCGCGGTGTGGCGCGTGATCAGGTCGTCCATCCGCAGCGCTTCGGACAGCGTTTCCGCCCAGCCCGCTTCGTCGAATGCCGTCGCCGACGCGCGCGGCGGCCAGCCGCCGGGGATGGTGTAATAATGCAGCGACATGCCGTCGATCTGGCTGGCGGCTTCGCGGATCAGCGTCTCGGTCCAGCGGTAATCGTCGACATTGGCGCCCGCCGCGATCTTCAGGATGCGCGTGCCCGCCGGCGCCTTGATGAAGGTCGCGTAGCGGCGGGTAAGGTCCGCCGCATATTCGGGCCGCATATTGCCGCCGCAGCCCCATAATTCGTTGCCGACCCCGAAATACGGCACTGCCCAGGGCTGCTTGCGGCCGTTGCGCGCGCGCTCCTCGGCAAGGCTGCCGGCGGGCGCGGTCATATATTCGACCCATTCGGCCATTTCCTGCGGCGTGCCGTTGCCGACATTGCCGGCGACATAGGCTTCGGCGCCGATCTGTTCGGCAAGGTCGAAGAACTCGTGGGTGCCGACGGTGTTGGGCTCCGTGACGCCGCCCCAATGGGTGTTGATCTTGACCGGGCGCCTGGCGCGCGGGCCGATGCCCTCGCGCCAGTGATATTCGTCGGCGAAGCAGCCGCCCGGCCAGCGGATCACCGGCACCCCCAGCCGCCTGAGCGCGGCGACGGCATCGTTGCGGAAGCCGCGGGTGTTGGGAATCTTCGATTTCTCGCCGACCCACAGCCCGCCGTAGATGCCGTTGCCGAGATGCTCGGCGAACTGGGTGAAAATGCGCCGGTCATAGGTCGGACCGGGCGTGTCCGCGTGAACGGTGATTTCGGTGCGGGGCGCTTCCTGCGCGGCGGCGGGCGTGGCCAGCAGGAGCAGCGCGGCGGCAGTGCCGCAATGTTGCAACAGACGCAGACGCAAAACCATTACTCTCCCTCGTCGCGAATTGGCCCTCGGTGAGCATCGCTTATTCTATTAGTCGGACATATTCGGCGCACCCGGTCATGGCAATCACCTTGTTCAACGGCGCATGACGCTGATAAAGGGGGCGCGAGGATGACTGACGCAACCAGCTTTGACACAGACAAGCCGCTGCGGACGCCGCGTGCCACCGGACGGCGGCTGCGCGGCGCGATCGCGCACAAATTGGGCGTGGCGATCCTCTCCGGCGAATATCAGCCCGGGGATGTCCTCTCGGGCGAGATCGCCTTTTCCGAAGCGCTCGACGTATCGCGCAGCGCCTATCGCGAGGCGGTGCAGGTGCTCACCGCCAAGGGGCTGGTCGAGAGCCGGCCAAAGGCGGGTACACGCGTGCTGCCGCGCAACCGCTGGAATTTGCTCGATCCCGACGTGCTGGCATGGGCGTTCGCCGGCGAGCCCGACATGGAATTGGTACGGCAATTGTTCGAGCTGCGCGGCGTGGTCGAGCCGTCGGCCGCGGCGTTCGCGGCCGAGCGGCGCGACCGGGCCGACCTGAAGGAAATGAAGGATGCGCTGTCGGCGATGCGGCGCCACACCCTCGCCACCGATGCGGGCCGGGCGGCGGACCGCCAGTTCCACCATGCGGTGCTGCACGCGACGCGCAACGATGCGCTGGTGGTGCTGAGCGCCAGCATCGGCGCGGCGGTGAGCATGACGACATTGTTCAAGCAGCGCGCGACCGGGCTGCCGCGCAACGCCATTCCCGACCACGCCGACGTCTATGACGCGATCGCGGCGGGCGATCCGGTGGCGGCGAGCGCGGCGATGAAGCGGCTCGTCGACCTTGCGCTCGAGGACACCCGCCACGCGATGGAGGCCCGCTGACTTCCCTCAGCCGAGCGGGCGATCGGGCAGGGCGTGGGTCGGGCGCGAGCCCCACAGCGCGTAGAACAGCACGTAAAGCGCGCACGCCGCGGTGACCAGAAAGCTCCAGTGCAATCCATAGCTGTCGCCGATCTTCCCCTGCATCGAGGCGAGCGCGCCACCGGCAATCGACATGATCAGCAGGCCCGACCCTTCCTCGGTCAGCGGCCCGAGCCCGCGGATCGAGAGCGCGAAGATGGCGGGGAACATGATCGACAGACCCAGCCCGACCGTAATCAGGCCGTACATGGCCGCCGGTCCCGGCACGAACACGGCCACCAGCGATCCCGCGATCGCGATCAGCGCGAAGAACGCCAGCACGCGCTCCGGCGCGATCTTGCGCATCAGCGCGGCGCCGGCAAAGCGCCCGACCATCATCCCGCCCCAGAACAGCGTGAGATAGGTCGCGGCATGCTCCTGCGTCATGTCGGCGACGCTCGGCTGCGAGACGAAGTTGATGAAGTAACTGCCGACGCCGATCTCGGCGAGCACGCACAGCGCGATGCCGACGCAGCCGAGGATCAGGTTGCGGTGGTTGAACAGCGACAGGTTGCGCCGGGCCTCACGCGAGGCCCGCCCCGTCGCCGACCCCAGCGCGGGAAGCTTGGCACGCGCGATCAGAACGGCGAGGACCGCCAGCACGATCGCGACGATGAGATAGGGGAGCTCGGTCGCCTGCGCGTCGGCCATGCGCTGGGCATGGGTCAGTTCGGTGCCGTGCGCGGTGGTGCCGGCGGTGGTGCGCGCGAGGATCAGATACTTGCCGAACAGGATCGCCAGCACGTCACCGGTGGTGTTGAACGCCTGCACCATGGTCAGTCGCGTCTCTGCGCTCTCGGGCGGGCCGATGACCGCGACATAAGGATTCGCCGCAACCTGCAGGAGCGCGATGCCGCACGAGACGACGAACAGCGACGCGACGGTAATTTCGTAGGAAACCATGGACGCCGCGAGGATCATGCCGAGCGAGCCGGCCGTCATGACCGCAAGTCCGATCGTCAGCGCGTGCTGATAGCCAATCCGCGCGATCAGCTTCGCCGCCGGGATCGAGGCGAGCAGATAGCCGATGAACCACACCGATTCGATCAGTCCGGTCTGGAAGTAGCTGAGTTCGAACACGCTGCGCAGATGCGGCAGCAGCGTGCCGTTGATGACGCTGATGAACCCCCACATGAAGAACAGGCTGGCAAGCAGCGCGAGCGCGGGGCGATAATTTCGCCCCGCCCCGGCAGATGCGGCCGCAGGCGAGGCGAGGGGGGAGTTCGGCAAAGCCATAGGTCGTCCTTGTTGCTGCGGCTCCGCCGGCGGAGCCGCTATGATGTGCCCGCGCGATGCACTCAGCGGCGCCGCCTGCGCCGCGGCTCTGCCGCCGGAGCCACCGCGCCGGCCACCGGCACGACGCCCTTCGGCGCGGCGCTGAGGCTGCGGATCAGATCGGTCTCGGCCTTGCGATACGGCGTGCCGTCGGCGCGGAACACCTCGTGGAACCAGATCGTCGGCTCGGACAGGACATAGGGCTTTTGCCAGCTGTCCCAGGGCAGCCGCGTCTGCGTCCTGCCGTCGACGAATCCCCAGTTCATCATGCCCACATTGTAGCGCTTGGCGATCGGCAGCGACCCGTCGAAGGTCGATCCGTTGCCGCGGGCCATATATTCGGTACAGATCACCGGCCGGTTGTACGGCAGCAGCTGCCGGATCCGCCCCTCGAACGTCTCGGGCCAGTTATAGTCGTGGAAGGTGATTACGTCGGACTGGCCGAGCTGGAGCTTCTCCATCGCCGATCCCTTGCCGCCGGGGGTCCAGTCCTCGCCGATCCACACGCCCGAGGTCAGCGGCTGCGACGGATCGGCATCGCGCGCCCATTCGAAGACCTGCGCCAGCAGCGCCCGGACCAAAGGCTCCTTGCCCTCCTGGCCCTTATACTGGTCGGCGCCGTTGTCGGGCTCGTTCCACAGATCCCAGCCGAGGATGCGGTCGTCGGCGGCAAAGGCGCGGATCACGCCCTGGACATAGGCCTTGTAGCCCGGATAGCGGCTGCGGTCGCGCAGCCCCGGCAGCCCCGGCGATTGCACCCAGCCCGAATTATGGACCCCGGGGATCGGAGGATGCTGCGGTCCCAGCTTCGGATCGGGATCCCAGCAGCTGTCGAACAGCACGAACAGCGGCTTGATGCCGTGGCGCTGGGCGATCGTCAGGAACTCCGCGATCCGCGCCTTGAAGCCCTCGGCATCCTGCTGCCACAGCTGATCGTGGAGGAACACGCGCATCGTGTTCATGCCGATCCCCTGCGCCAGGCCCAATTCGTGATCGATGCGCTTGGGATCCCATGTCTCGGCCTGCCACATCTCGAGCTGGTTGATCGCGCTGGCGGGGGTATAGTTCGACCCGACCAGCCAGGGCTGCCTTTCGTACCAGGCGTTGGCCTGTGCCTCGCTCCAGCGCTCGCGCGCTTCGGCGGGGGTGGCGCCGGCGAGCGCGGTTGCGGCGAGCAGGACGAAATGGAAATGCTTCATGTCAGCGCTCCGTGAACAGCTTGTAGGTCATGATGTTACGATAGGTCTGGCCGGGATCGAGCCGCACCGAAGGGAAGTCCGGCTGGTTGGGCGCATCGGGGAACAGTTGCGGCTCCATCACGATGGCATCGCCCATCCGATAGATCCGGCCGCCTTTGCCGATCACCGTTCCGTCGAAGAAATTGCCCGAGTAGAATTGCAGCCCCGGCTGGTTCGACCATAGCTCAAACCCGCGGCCCGACACCGGCTCGACCACCCGCGCCATCAGATGCTGGTCCGGGGTGACCGCGTCGCCGATCACCCAATTGTGATCGTACCCGCGGCCGTACACGATCTGGGGATCGCGCGCGTCGCGGACGCCGTCGCCGACCGCGCGGGGCTTGCGGAAATCGAAGACGCTGCCTTCGACCGGGGCATGGCTGCCGGTCGGGATCGAAGTCGCGTCGGTGGGCGTGTAGCGCGCCGCCGGGATGGTCACGACATGCCCCATCGCCCCGCGCGGGCTGCCGGCGCCGGCGAGGTTCCAATAGGCATGGTTGGAGAGATTGACGACGGTCGCGCGGTCGGTGGTCGCGCGATATTCGATGGTGAGCTGGTTCTGCTCGTCGAGCGAATAGGTGGCATATGCGGTCAGCGTGCCCGGATAGCCCATGTCGCCGTCGGGGCTGACATAGCGCAGGGTGACCGATGCGACCGGGCCGCTTTTGACCTCGGTCACTTCCCACAGCATCTTGTCGAAGCCCAGATTGCCGCCGTGGAGCGAGTTGACGCCGTTGTTGACCGGCACCGTGTAGGTCACCCCGTCGAGGACGAAGCGCCCCTTGGCGATGCGATTGGCGACGCGGCCGACGGTAGCCCCGAAGAAGTCGGGCCGGGCCAGATATCCGTCGATCGTGTCGTAGCCGATCTGCACGTCCTCGCGCCGCCCCGCCCGGTCGGGCATCCACAAAGCCTGGAGCGAGGCGCCGAGCGCGATCACCGTGGCCGAGACGCCGTGGCCGTTGGTGAGCGTCACCGCCGGCACGTCGCGGCCGTCGGGCATATGGCCGAAGCTGGACTGCTTCGCTCCGGCGGCGAGCGCCGGGCTGCCGGCGATCGTCGCCGCAAGCGCCGCGGCGATTAGGGTCCTGCGAGTCATTACCTCTCCCTGTCCTGGCCGATGCGCCGTCCTATTGTCGGACTGGTCCACATCGCCCCGCCGGCGGAATCGGTCCGCCGCACGTCGGCTACCTAGCTCGCATTGATTTTCCACGGCAAGGGCAAGCCCGCGCTAAACTGGATTAGTCCTACAAATAATGTTGCCTGACGCCCCGTATCGACTTAGGCAGGGGCCAGACGCGCGAGCCATCGACAGCGTTAGAACAGGGAGAGGGTCATGAGGGCAAAGACATTTTTGTGCACGTCTGTGGCGGCAATCGCGCTGATCGGCGCATCGCCGGCGCTGGCGCAGGCCAGCGACGCGGACCAGGCCGCCGATCCGGCGGCCGCGCAGGACACCGCCGCCGAGGACGACGGCATCGTCGTCACCGGCATGCGCCGCAGTCTCGAAACGGCACAGAATATCAAGCGCAATTCGGACGGAATCCTCGACGTGGTCGTCGCCGAGGACATCGGCAAGCTGCCCGACACCTTCGCTTCCTCGGCGCTCCAGCGCCTGCCCGGCGTGGGCGTCACGCGCGGCGGCGGCGAGTCGGCGGGTGTCACCGTGCGCGGCCTGCCCGATCTCACCACCACTTATAACGGCCGCCAGATCTTCACGGCCGAGGGCCGCTACGTCCAGATCCAGGATTTCCCCGCCGGCACCGTCGCCGCGCTCGAAGTCTACAAGTCGGGCACCGCCGACCAGATCGAGGGCGGCATCGCCGGCGAGGTCAACGTGCGCGGGCGCCGTCCGTTCGATTTCAGCGGCTTCGAGCTTTCGGGCTCGCTCAACGGCGTCAAATGGGACCAATCGGGCAAGGTGTCGTGGAACGGCAATCTGCTGGTCAGCGACCGCTGGGACACCGGCATCGGCGAGATGGGCCTGCTGGTCAACGTCTCCTATGTCGGCATCAACTTCCTCGATTCGACGCGCGAGCAGTCGCTGGTGATCGGCACCACCGATGCCGGCAACGCGCCGGGCGTGACCCCCGGTCTGCGCTTCCCCGACGCGCAGGGCATCTTCCAGGGCTATGGCGATCGCTGGCGGCCTTCGGCCAACGCCGCCTTCCAGTGGAAGCCGACGCCCGAGCTCGAAATCTACGCCGACGGGCTTTTCCAGGGCTTCCGCTCGCGCGACTATAACCGCTGGATGTTCATCCCGATCTTCGGCGCGATCACTCTGTCGAACGTCCAGGTGATCCCGAACACCAATCAGATCCAGTCGGCAACCGTCACCAACGCGGTGCGCCCCGATGGCTGGACCGGCTCGTTCAACGGCAAGACCGACACCTATCAGGCCGGCGGCGGCGCGATCTGGAAGCGCGGCGGGCTGAAGCTTTCGGCCGACATCGCCTATACCGACAGCACTTATACGGCGGACAACGTCAACGTCGATTACACGTTCGTCGGCTCGCCGGTGCGCGACGTCGTCTTCGAGGCGTCGCAGGACGGCGGCCCGAGCCAGGTCTTCCGCAACTACGACATCACCGATCCGGCCAATTTCATCAGCCGCGGCCTGTGGCAGGAATATTCGGTGGTCAACGGCAAGGACTGGCAGGCGCGCGCCGACGTCTCCTATGATTTCGACGGCGGCTTCCTCAAGCGCCTGCAGGCCGGCGTCCGCTACGGCGACCGCAAGGCCGGCCGCGACCTCGGCAACCTCTACATCTACAACGAGCCCGCCAATATCCCGATGACCGCGCTTCCGGGCGCCGACGTGCGGGCAACCTTGCCCGGCTTCGCCTTCAACGACGCGCTCCCCAACGTGACCTATGCCGCGATCACGCGCGACAGCATCCGCAACAATCTCCCGGCGCTTCGCGCCTTCTACGGCGCACCCGCGGGCCGGCCCGCGTTCAATCCGTTCGAGAATTTCCGCGCGAACGAGAAGTCCTACGCTGGCTATGTGCAGGGGAAATACGGCTTCGACCTCGGCAGCGTCGTGGTCGACGGCCTCGTCGGCATCCGCGCGGTCAAGACCAAGACCGACGTCACCGGCTTCGGCACGATCTCCGGCGTGTTCGGGCCGATCGCCGCCGAGAGCGAATATACCGATTACCTGCCCAACGTCAGCGCGCGCATCGCCTTCACCGACAAGTTGCAGCTGCGCCTCGCTTATACCCAGACGCGCACCCGGCCCAATTTCTTCGATCTGCGGCCGACCCTGACGCTGGGTCAGACCCCGAGCCCCCTCCCGGCGGGCGATCCCTGCATCGGCAACCTGACCGATCCCGTCTGCTTCGATCGCAATGCGCGCCTCGGCGGCGGCGGCAATCCCGACCTGAAGCCGCTCACTTCCGACAACTTCGACGCCAGCCTCGAATATTATTTTTCGCGGACGGGCTCGCTCTCCTTCGCGCTGTTCCGTCACGACGCCAAGGGCTTCCTGGCGACGGTGGACAACCGCTATATCGACCCGACCTACGGCGGCCCCGTCCGGATCAACCAGCCGATCAACCTCGGCAACACGCGGCTTCAGGGCGCCGAGATCAGCTTCACCAGCTTCCTCGACATCGACGGGATTCCGGAATGGATGAAGGGCTTCGGGCTGCAGGCCAACGGCACCTATATCGACTCGAAGGGCGATCTCGCGCCGTTCCTGGCGGCCTCGCTCAACAACGAGCAGCAGCGGTTCCCGGGCGTGTCGAAATGGGCGGGCAACCTCATCGCGCTCTACGAGAAGCCGTTCTTCTCGGCGCGGCTGGCCTATAACTATCGTTCGAAGTTCGTGAACTACTACAGCCTCGAGCCGCTCGATCCGACCACCCACGCGGTCATCGAAAAGGGCCGCGGCCAGGTCGATTTCGCGACGTCGGTCACGCCCTTCCCGAACGTCACCATCGCGTTCGATATCGTCAACCTGCTGGGCAATCCGCTCCAGCGCTATCGCCAGTACAACACTGCCGGCGACAGCTACACGCGTCAGGTGATCTACCTCGAGCGGACCTATTCGCTCGGCGTGCGGTTCCGCTTCTGACCGCCGGGGGAGAAAGGCACATGCTTCGCTTTCTCCTCGCCGCTCTCGCCCTCGCCGCCGCGCCCGTCGCGGCGGCGGCACAGGAGGGGCAGAGCGCATCCGACCGGATCGTCAACGATCCGCGGGTGCCGTCGCTCACGGCCTATGGCCTCAACCTTCCGCCGCAGATCCGCAGCGACAAGGCGGTGCAGTTCGGCAAGGCGATGCGCATCCAGTTGTCGGGCCATCCCGACTTCTGGCGCATCGGCGTGATCACCCCGACGCTGAAACCCGTGAAGAAGGGCGACCGCGTCGTCATCGCCTTCTGGGCCCGCGCGGTGCAGACCGAAGGCGGCGCGCCCGGCATCATCCGCCGCGCCCAACTCGAAGCGAACACGCCGGTTCGCACCATCTTCGAGAAAGCGTTCGAAATCGGCCCGGAGTGGAAGATGTATCAATTCAGCGGCACCGCCGACCAGGATTATCCCGCCGGCAAGCTCAACGCCGCGCTGCACCTCGACGGCGCCAAGCAGGTGCTGGAGATCGGGCCGATGTTCGTCCTCGATTACGGGCAGGCCGGATCGTGAGGCGCGCGCTCGCGGCCTTGCTGCTCGGCCCAATACTCATCGCCGCGGCCGTGGCGTTTCCAGGCAATCCGCAATTCCAGGGCGCGGACCCCCATGCCATGTTCGTCGGCGACGAACTCTGGGTGTTCCCGACCGGCGGCCCCGGCGGCAGCTGGGCGGCCGACCGTTTCGGCGCCTTTTCGTCGCGCGATCTCAAGACCTGGACCAGCCGCGGCGAGCTGATCCGCCGCGACCAGATAAAGTGGATCCGCGACGACGGCGCGCCCGAGCATTTCCTGTGGGCGCCCGGCGTCGTCGCCCGCGGCGGCAAATATTACCTCTATTTCTCGGTCGGTCCGCAGAATCCGACGCCGAGCCGGATCGGCGTTGCCGTCGCCGATCGTCCGCAGGGCCCGTATCGCGACAGCGGCGCGCCGCTGGTCACGGGCGGCAACGGATTCGAGGCGATCGACCCGATGGTCTATCGCGACCCCAAATCGGGCAAGGCCTATCTCTACGCGGGCGGCAGCGCGGGCGCGAAGCTGCGCGTCTGGGAATTGAACCGCGACATGGTCAGCCTCGCACGCGAAGTCGCGGTCGATCAGCCGCCCAATTTCACCGAAGGCGCGTTCCTGCACGAGCGGAACGGCATCTATTACCTCTCCTACAGCCACGGGCGCTTCAACGGCCCCGACTATTCGGTGCACTATGCCACCGCGCCCTCCCCCACCGGGCCGTGGCACTATCGCGGCGCGATCCTGACCAGCGACGCCCGCCATCAGGGCCCCGGCCACCACAGCTTCGTGCAAGCGCCGGACGGCGACTGGCTGATCGTCTACCACCGCTGGGAACAGCCGCCCGCCGAGGCGCCGCTCAAGGGCGAGCGCCAGGTCGCGATCGACCGCGTCCGCTACGCCGCCGACGGTGCGATCCTGCCGGTGGTGATGACCGACGGTGCGGCGTCGCCGACGCTGCCGCGCAAGCCGGCGCGCTGATGCTCGGCCGGCGCGCGATGCTGTCGCTCGGGCTGGGCGGCGGCTGCGCGCTGCTGACGGTCGGTGCGCGAAGCGTGCCCGCGTCGCTGAACGACCAGCTGACCGGCTATCTCCACGGCCTCCACGATCCGGTGATGATCCGCGAGGGCGACACGTATCACGTGTTCGGATCGGGCGGCTGGTGGGGCAAGCCGGGGCCGAGCTGGCGAACCTCGACCGATCTCCACAACTGGCGCGACAATGGCTCGCCGTTCGATGCGATCCCAGCATGGGCCGCCAAGGCGATCAACGACAAGGCATCGATGTGGGCGCCCGACATCCACTTCGTCGACGGCGTGTTCCGCCTCTATTATTCGGTGTCGACCGGCGGATCGATGCGATCGGTCACCGGCTTCGCCACCAGCCCGACGCTCGACCGGTCCAGCCCGCGCTACGGCTGGACCGACCACGGCCTCGTCGTCGAATCCTTCGCCGGCGGCACCTACAACGTCATCGACGCCAACTTCTTCATCGATCTGGAGGGCAACCACTGGCTCGCCTTCGGCAGCTATTGGAGCGGGATCAAATTGGTCGCGCTCGACCGGCAGACCGGCAAACCCAGGCCCGGCGCCAAGCTCCATGCGATCGCCTATCGGCCCGCGCCGGCGGGGGGCGACAACCCGCTCGAGGGCGCGTTCCTGTGGGCGCGCGACGGCTGGTATTATCAGTTCGCCAGCTACGACTATTGCTGCAAGCGCGACCAGAGCAATTATTACGTCGCGGTCGGGCGCGCCCGCGCGGTCACCGGGCCGTATCTCGGCAAGGACGGCAAGTCGATGATGGACGGATACGGCACCGCGGTGATCGCCGAGCGGCCGTGGGGATCCACCAACTGGCGCGGCCCCGGCCACTGCGGCCTGTACCGCGACGGCACGCGCGACCTGGTGGTGTACCACGCCTATGACGTGGCCCATGATTCGCGCCCGACGCTGCGGCTCGCCGAGCTGAGCTGGGATGCCGAAGGGTGGCCGGTGGCGGCGCTGTGAGGCGGGTGGCGGCCGCTTCGCTGCTGGCCGCGCTCGCCGCATCCTTGCCCGCCGCCGCTGCGCCGGCACCCGGCAGCGACCCGGTCTACCTCGGCGCCGACCTCTCCTACGTCAACGAGATGGAGGATTGCGGCGCGGTGTACCGCGCGGGCGGGCGGCCGGTCGATCCGTTCGTGCTGCTCAAGCGCGCGGGCGGCAATCTGGTCCGCGTGCGCATCTGGAACGATGCCAAATGGACCAGGTACAGCAATTACGCCGACGTGCTGAAGACGATCCGGCGCGCCAAAGCGGCGGGGCTGCAGGTGCTGCTCGACTTCCATTATTCGGACGATTGGGCGGATGGCGACAAGCAGATCGTCCCCGCCGCATGGGCCGCGCTCGATAGCGATGGCCAGGCCAAGGCGCTCTACGATTACACGCGCGGCATCCTCGCCCGCCTCGCCGCCGCGGGGATGATGCCCGAGCTGGTCCAGGTCGGTAACGAGACCAATCCCGAGCTGATGGGCGGCACCAAGGCCAAGCCGATCGACTGGCGCCGCAACGCCTTATTGCTCAATGCCGGAATCCGCGCCGTGCGCGACGCCGGCAAGGCGGCGGGGCGCAGCCCCAAGGTGATGCTCCACATCGCCCAGCCCGAAAATGTCCTGCCCTGGTTCGACGCCGCCGCCGCCGCCGGGGTGCGCGATTACGACGTCATCGGCATCAGCTATTACAGCAAATGGTCGACCCGGACGATCGGCCAGCTTGGCGATACGATCGCCGCGGCAAAGGCGCGCTACCGCGTCGAAGTAATGGTCGTCGAAACCGCCTACCCCTTCACCAGCGAAGGCGAGGACGCATCGCCCAACCTGCTGGGGCCGGACACGCTGATCCAGGGCTATCCGGCGACGCCGCAGGGGCAATTGCGCTACCTCACCGACCTGACCGACACCGTCGTCGCCAACGGCGGCAACGGCGTGGTCTATTGGGAGCCGGCCTGGATATCGAGCCGCTGCAAGACGCGCTGGGGCACCGGCTCCAATTGGGAGAATGCCGCCTGGTTCGATCTAAAGAGCCACGAAGCGCTGCCGGCCTTTTCCTTCCTCCGCCGGCGCTACGATCGCGACGGCAAGCCGGTTCCGGCGCGCTAGCGGTAGCCGGCCACGGCTTCAGGACGCGGTCATGCGCGCATCCCGCACGGTGACGATCGCCGCGATCTTGGCGAGTAATATCTCCGCCCGGGCGACGGTAAGGCCATCGACCGAGACTTCGGCATAGAGCCGGTCCTCGAGCCGCTCGCAGACGATGCGGCGCGGGATGGCATTATGCTGTGCCACCAGGCCGAGGATGCGGAGCATTGCCTGGGGGCAGAGATCGGCGGTGACGCGGAAACGGTATAGGCGGGTCGGTTCGGGCGCAGAGGCGGCGTCGGTAGAATGCGGCGCAGAGGCGCCTGCGATAAGAGTCGTCATGGGAAATTCTCGCGTTCGAACGGGGCGAGCCTCCCACGCGGGAGGCGAGCGGCGTCGCCGGGTCAGGAGACCCGGCAGCCGCTAATTCGCAAGCCCGTCGATACGCGCATGTTCACCTGAGCGGCGCCGGCGTGAACGGCGCTTCCGCCGCCATGCTCTTTGCCGCGCGCTCGGCCTGCTCCATCACACGGAGCATGTTGCCGCCGGCGAGCTTCGCGACATCGGCGTCGCTCCAGCCGCGGCGGAGCAGTTCGGCGAGCAAGGCCGGATAGGCCGCGACGTCTCCCAGTCCTTCGGGAAGCAGGTTGCCGACGCCATCGAAATCGCCGCCCAGCCCGACATGATCGACGCCCGCGATCCTGGCGATATGGACGATATGATCGGCCACCTCGCCCAGCGTGACGCGCGGCGCGGGGTGCGCCTTCAGCCACGCGGCATAGGCCGCCGCCGCCTTGTCCGGCTGGCCGATGAACAGGCCGCCGAACGGAGGCGTATTGAGCCGCGCCTTTTCCGCGACCGATTCGGCCGACCACAAGCGATAGGCGTTCGAGATATAGGGCTCGGCGAAATTGACCATCACGATGCCGCCGTTCTTCGCGACGAGCCGGAGCATTTCGTCGGAAACATTGCGCGGATGATCGTCGAGCGCGCGGGCGCTGGAGTGCGAGAACATCACCGGGGCGCGCGTCACCGCGAGCGCGTCGCGCATCGTCGCTTCGCTGACATGGCTGAGATCGACCAGCATACCGAGCCGGTTGAGTTCGTGCACTACCTGCTCGCCGAATCGGGTAAGCCCGTCATGCCGGGGATCGTCGGTCGCCGAATCGGCCCAGGCGCTGGTCCGGCTATGCGTCAGCGTCAGATAGCCCGCGCCGAGATCGCGATAGGCGCGCAGCACCGAGAGGTCGCCGTCGATCTGACCGCCGCCCTCGACGCCGATCATGCTGGCGACCTTGCCCGCGGCGTGGATGCGGCGGACATCGGCGGCGGTGCGCGCGAGCTCGAAGCTGCCCGGATAGCGCGCGACGATCGTCTTGATCAGGTCGATCTGCTGCAGCGTCTCGATCACCTGCTGGGTCCCGGGCTTGCCGGTGTCGACCCACACCGACCAATATTGCCCGCCGACCATCCCCGCGCGCAGCCGCTGGATATCGGTGTTATACGGTGCGGGCAGCCGGTCGAGGCCGATCGTCCAGCGCTTTTCGCCTTCCTCCTCGCGCAGCGTTTCCGCCCAGTCGTTGTGGCCGTCGATCAGCGGCGTCGCCTTGAGGATGCGGGCCACGCGCGCCGCTTCGTTCTGCGCCGCGGCGGGGAGCGGGGCAAGCAGGGCAAGCGCGAGGCCGGCAAGCGCCGTCCGATCGGGAATGGACAGGGTCAAGGCAGCTCTCCGGATACGCGGGGGATTTCAGCGCTTCGCCGCGCGGCGCGGGGGCGCGTTATCGTCGTTCGAAGGGACGCTGCCGCCCTTTTCGTGGTGGATATGGAGCATCTTCTCCATCAATTCCTCGTCCGGGCTCGACATCACCCCCAGCACCTCGGCTTCGTCGCAACCCTCGGCGGCGACATAGGCGTGGCCCATGCTCGAATCGATGTAGAGCGCCTCGCCCGGGCCCAGGGTCACCGAATCGTAGAATTCGGTGTGCACCGTGATGCGCCCGGTCAGGACATAGATGAATTCCTCGCCGGTATGGTGGACCAGCTCGCCGAATTCCTCGGCCGAGGTCGCGCGGATCTTGGTGACCACCGGGATCATCCGCTTCCGGCGCAGCTCGGTGCAGAGGTAATAATAATCGTAATTGGGGGTTTCGACGCGCACCGAATGGGCGATGTCGCCCAGGCTGCGGCGGGCGGTGACCGGCTGCGCCGCGCCTTCGTCCTGCTCGGCGAACAGCTCCGACATGCGCAGACCGAGCCGCTGGCTGAGTTGCTGGAGCTTGTCGTAGCTCAGCGTCAGCCGGTCATGCTCGATCTTCGACAGCGTCGAGACGGGAATGCCGCTGCGGGCGCTCATCTCCTTGAGCGTCCACCCTTCGCGCGTTCGCAGGCTCCGCAGCAACGCGCCGAGGGTGGGCGGGGATGACGGCACCGATACTCCCTTTCAATCCATGTTGACGAATTTTCCAATCAGGATCACAACGTCCCAATCAAGCCACAACATGCCTATCTTAGTGGGTGCTGGCGGCTGGAGCAATATCGACTCGAAAGGGATTGCGATGAAGCGCTTGTTGATCACGGGAGTGCTGGCGGGGCTGGCGCTGATGGGCGGCGGAATCGCCGCGCAGGACCTGAAGCCCGCCGCACCAGCGCTGGTTCCGCAGCCCGCGGCCAAGATCGTCCTCCCCGATTCGGCGAAGCCGCCGTTGGGCGGCCCGCACGAGCTCACCAAGACCGACGCCGACGCCTGGCTCGACGGCTATGTCCCCAACGCGCTCGCCAATGGCGACATCGCCGGTGCGGTCGTGACGATCGTCAAGGACGGGCAGATCGTCACCACGCGCGGCTTCGGCTATGCGGATGTCGCCAAGCGCGCCGCCGTCGATCCCGACCGCACGCTGTTCCGCCCGGGCTCGGTCTCGAAGCTGTTCACCTGGGTTTCGGTGATGCAGCTGGTCGAGGCGGGGAAGCTCGATCTCGACGCCGATGTGAACATCTATCTCGACTTCAAGATTCCGCCGATGAACGGCAAGCCGGCGACGCTGCGCCAGATCATGACCCACACCGCCGGGTTCGAGGAATTCGCCAAGGGCGTCGTCTTCTACGATTCGAAATATCTGAAGTCGCTGGGCGGCTATCTCAAAAGCTATACGCCCAGGCGCATCTACGAGCCGGGCACCACCCCGGCCTATTCGAACTGGGCGACCGCGCTGGCGGGCTATATCGTCGAGCGGCGCTCGGGCGAGCCCTTCGATTCCTATGTCGAGAAGCACATCTTCGCGCCATTGGGCATGAAGAATTCCACTTTCCGCCAGCCCTTGCCCAAGGCGCTGATCGCGCAGATGTCGACCGGCTATGGCAAGCCGGGCGAGGCCGCCGGGTTCGAGCTGGTCGGCCCCGCCCCCGCCGGATCCCTGTCTTCGACCGGTACCGACATGGGCCGCTTCATGATCGCCAACCTCCAGGGCGGCGCGCTCGACGGCCAGCGCATCCTCTCCGCCGAGGGCATGGCGACCATGCACAAGAGCCCGCTCGATAAGGTCAACCCGATCTCGCTGATCCCGCCGCTCAACCGGATGGAGCTGGGCTTTTTCGAGATCAACCTGAACGGGCATCGCGCAATCGGCCATCTCGGCGACACCAATGCCTTCCACACTTCGTTCGATTTCATTCCCGAGCAGGGCGTGGGCATCTACGTCTCGGTCAACAGCGCGGGCAAGGAAGGCGCGGGGCATAAATTGCGCCTCTCGCTGCCCGAGGATTTCGCGGTCCGCTATCTCACCCCGTCCGCCCCGGCCAAACAGGGCGTGTCGGCGGAGGATGCCAGGAAGCACGCGCAGATGATGACCGGCCTGTGGGAAGCCACCCGCCGCGCCGACACCAACTTCCTGTCGATGCTCTATTTCATGGGTCAAACCCAGGTCGGGGTGAACGACAAGGGCGAGCTCGTCATCCCCGCCGTCGCCGGCGCCAATGGCCGTCCGCGCGAATGGGTCGAGATCGCGCCGTTCGTCTGGCAGGACAAATATGGCGCGGAGCGGCTCGCCGCGACCGTGGTCGACGGCCAGGTCCATCGCTGGGCCTTCGACATGGTCTCCGCGTTCGAAGTGTTCGATCGCGTGCCCTTCGGCAAGTCGGGCAGCTGGATCATGCCAGCGCTCTGCGTGTCGCTCGCGGTGCTGTTCCTAACCTTCCTGTTCTGGCCGATCGGCTGGTTCACGCGGCGCAAATATGGCGCGAAGCTGGCGCTCGCCGGCCGCTCGGTCGGCGTCTATCGCGCGACGCGGATCATGGCGGGACTCGATCTCGCGGTCATCCTCGGCTGGGCGGTGGTGCTGACGAGCCTGCTCGGCACGCTGGACGGCGCGCCCACTGCGTTCGACGGGACCTTGTGGCTGCTGCAGATCGCCAGCGCGATCGTCTTCGTCGGCGCGGCCGGCATCGCCGGCTGGAACGCCTATATGACCTGGACCGACGGGCGCCGCTGGGCACGCAAGACGTGGAGCGTGCTCGTGCTGCTCTCGACGCTGATGCTGCTCTACTTCGCCTTCCGCTTCGGCCTGATGGCGATGACGGTGAACTACTGATGAAAAGGCTCAGCGTGCGGGCCGCGGCGCAAACGCTGCGGCTCGCCCAGCCCTTTCGCATCTCGGGCTATGTGTTCGAGACCGCCGATGTCGTGACCGTCACGCTCGACGACGGCACGCATCGCGGGCGCGGCGAAGGCGCGGGAGTCTATTATCTCGGCGACGACGTGCCGCACATGCTCGCGGCGATCGAGGGTGCGCGGGGCGCCCTCGAAGCCGGGCCGAGCCGCGAGGCGTTGCGCGCCATCCTGCCCCCGGGCGGCGCGCGCAACGCCATCGACGCGGCGCTTTGGGAGCTGGAGGCGGCGCGCGCGGGAACCTCGGTCGCAGCGCTCGCCGGCGTCGGCACGCCCAGGCCGGTGCGCACCACCTTCACGGTCAGCGCCGATACCCCGCAAGCGATGGCGGCGGTGGCGCGGGGCTATGCCGGGGCGCTGGCGATCAAGATGAAGCTCACCGGCGAACTGGATCTCGATATCGAGCGCGTACGCGCGGTGCGCGACGCGCGGCCCGAAGTATGGCTCGGCGTCGACGGCAACCAGGGATTCGATATGGGCGAGCTCGACGCGCTGGTCCCCGCGCTCGTGGATCAAGGCGTTTCACTGCTCGAGCAACCCCTGAGGCGCGGCCGCGAAGCCGATCTGCAGGGCTTCAAATCGCCGGTGCCAATCGCCGGAGACGAAAGCATCCTCTCGCTCGAGGACGTGGCGGCCGCCCCCGGGCGCTTCGACGTGATCAACATCAAGCTCGATAAATGCGGCGGGCTTACCGAGGGGCTGCTGATGGCGGCCGAGGCGCGCCGGCTCGGGCTTGGCGTGATGGTGGGGACGATGGTCTGCACCAGCCTGGGCACCGCGCCGGGCTTTGTCCTCGGCCAGCTCGCCGATCTCGTCGATCTCGACGGGCCCACCTTCCTTGCGCAGGATAGCGCGCCGGGCGTCACCTATCGCGACGGCATGCTGTTCGCCGGGCCCGAGGTGTGGGGATCCCCCGCGGCATTCGCATGACGGCGCCGCAGCCCTCCTGGTTCGGCCAGCCGCGCGGCCTGACGATCCTGTTCCTCACGAATATGTGGGAGCAATTCTCTTACTACGGCATGCGCGCGCTGCTGGTCTATTACATGACCAAGCAGCTGCTGATCGCGCAAGGCGACTCCTCGATCATCTACGGCACCTACACCGCCTGCGCCTATTTCACCCCGATCGTCGGCGGGGTGATCGCCGACCGGTTCCTCGGCAAGCGCCGCGCGATCATCATCGGCGGCGCGATGATGGCGCTCGGCCATTTCCTGATGACGTTCGAGCCGGCCTTCTATGCCGCGCTGGCGGTGATCGCGCTCGGCAACGGGCTGTTCCTGCCAAGCCTGCCCAGTCAGATCGACGACCTCTACGAACCCGGCGATCCGCGCGTCGGCTGGGCGTACAACGTCTATTATGTCGGAGTGAACATCGGCGGCTTCCTCGCGCCGCTGATCTGCGGAACGCTCGGCGAGCTGTACGGCTGGCATTACGGGTTCGGCGCGGCCGGCGTCGGCATGCTGCTCGGGCTGTGCATCTATCTGTGGGGCCAGCGCTATCTGCCCGAAGCCGCGCGGACGCGCGACGCGGCGCCGATCGCGCGCGGCGCGGGCCGGATCGGGCGCGAGACGGTGATGCTGCTGGTCGCGGTCGCGCTGGCGGTCACGGTGTTCCGCGGCGCCTATGAGCAGATGGGCAACACGGTCGCGCTGTGGGCGGACAGCAGCGTCGATCGCCAGGCGGGCGCGATGCTGATCCCGATGACCTGGTTCCAGTCGCTCAATCCGCTGATGGTGATGCTGTTCACCCCGCCCTTGCTCGCCTGGTGGCACCGCCGCGCGGCCACCGGAGCGAACCAGGCACCCGCGCGCAAGATGGCGCTCGGCGCGCTGATCGTCGCGCTCGCTTATGTCCTGCTCGCCGCGCTCGAATGGGGCCATGCGGGCGCGCAGACCGGCTGGCTGTGGTTCGCGCTCTTTTTCGGCGTCTTCACCATGGGCGAGCTATACATCCTGCCCACCGGCCTCGGCCTGTTCGCCCGGATGGCGCCCAGGGGCTTCGGCGCGACCACGGTCGCGGCCTGGTATCTCGCCAGCTTCGCGGGAAGCTTGGCGGCGGGGCTGGTAGGCACGCTGTGGAGCAAGATGGATCACGCGGTCTATTTCGTGCTGCTCGCCGGGATCGCCGGCCTTGCGGCGATGCTGCTCCGGCTGGCCGACCCGCTCGAACGGCGCGTCGCGGCCACAAAAAAGCGCGAGTCCGAATCTCTTTGACTATTCTCTGATCAGGATCATATGATCCGAATCAGGCTTTAATATGCCATATCGGGGATCCATGTCATGAACATCCAACGACCCGCGCTCTTGATTTCCACCGCGATGGCCGCGCTTCTCGGCTGCGCCCCGGCTCATGCCCAGGACACCGATGTCCGCTCGGAGGACGAGATCGTCGTCACGGCGCAGAAGCGCGAGCAGGTGCTGATCGATGTGCCGCAGTCGATTACCGTCGTCGGCGGCGAGACGCTGGAGAAGCACCAGGCGGCCAGCTTCCCCGATTATCTGAAGCTCGTTCCCGGCCTCCAGCTCGACCAGGCGACTCCGGGCGCCGGGCGCCTGATCCTGCGCGGGCTCAACACCGGCGGCGTCGCTTCGACCGTCGCGGTCTATGTCGACGAGACGCCATTCGGTTCGTCGACCGCGCTGGCCAACGGCGGTGTCCTCGCCGGCGATTTCGACACGTTCGACGTCGCCCGCGTCGAAGTGCTGCGCGGGCCACAGGGCACGATCTACGGCGCCAATTCGCTGGGCGGCCTGCTCAAGTTCGTCACCAACGCGCCTGATACCGGCAAGTTCGAGGCCCGCGCCCGCGGCAGCGTCGAGACCGTGAGCGGCGGTGACATGTCGTATCACGGCAACGCGATGATCAACGTGCCGCTGGGCGACACGCTCGCGGTCCGCGCCTCGGGCTTCTACAACAAGCTCGGCGGATTCATCGATTCGATCGGCACCACCGACACCGACGCATTCGGCTATACGCTGACCGCGGACACCGCCGAGAACATCAACGGCTCCGAAAGCTATGGCGGCCGCGCCTCGCTGCTGTTCCGCCCGAGCGACACCTTCGACATTCGCCTGAGCGCGTTCCTTCAAAACATCCGCACGAACGCATCGTCGGTGGTCGAGAGCGACCCGAACACGCTGGCGCTGCTGTACGGCGGGCCCACCCAGTCGCGCTTCGCCGACGCCTTCGTCAACATCGACTATCGCCTGTACAACGGCGTGTTCAATTACGATTTCGGCGGAGTTACGCTGACCAGCTCGACCAGCTATGCCAGCCAGAAGCAGACCTTCCGCGACGATGCGACCTTCAACCTCAGCGGCATCGTCCGCGCGCTGCTCGGTGCGCCGGCCAACGACTTCTTCCTCGATCAGCACACCAACAATCGCAAGTTCACCCAGGAGGTCCGGCTGTCCTCGGCGCCCGGCGGCACCGTCGAGTGGCTGGCCGGCGGCTATTACAACAACGAGAAGGCGCTGATTCAGCAGGATTTCGCCGCGGTCGTGCCCGGCACCACCACGCCGATCGCCTTCCCCTTCGTGCTGGGCCATGTGACCCTCGATTCGAAATATGAGGAATATGCCGGCTTCGCCAACGCGACGGTGCATCTCGGCGCGCGTTTCGACGTGGATGTCGGCGCGCGCTACAGCCACAATAGCCAGGTCGCGGACCAGGGTGCCGACGGCACGCTCGCGGGCAATGTGCCGATCAACAGCAACCTGCGCTCGTCGGACGATGTCTTCACCTTCGCGGTCGCGCCCAAGTTCAAGATCAGCGAGCGCGCCACCCTCTATGCGCGCGCCTCGAAGGGCTATCGTCCCGGCGGCCCGAACGTGGTCGCGCCCAATGCGCCCGCCGATACCCCCGTCTCGTTCGATCCCGATACCGCGATCAGCTATGAGATCGGCTTCAAGGGCGAGACCGCCGACCGCACCTTCGCGATCGACGCGTCGGTCTTCCATATCGACTGGAAGAACATCCAGCTGATCACCGTGATCAACGGCTTCGGGCTCAACATCAACGGCTCCAGCGCGACCAGCGACGGCGCCGAATTCACCGTCACCGTCCGGCCGACGCCGGGCCTCACCGCGTCGCTTAACGGCGCCTACACCGATGCCAAGCTGACCGGGGACGCGCCGCCCGAAGTGGGCGGGCTGAACGGCGATCGCCTGCCCTTCACGCCGCCGGTCAGCCTGTCGGCCAATGCGGATTACGAATGGTCGGTCGGCAGCGATGCCAATGCCTATCTGGGCGGCTCGCTGCGCTTCCTCGGCGCGCAATCGGGCGATTTCGACGCGGACTTCCGCGCCGCCAACGGGCGCCACCGCAGGGTTCGCGCGTATGAAGTCGTGGATCTTCGCGCGGGCGTGGATTTCAAACAGTTCGGGGTCGAAGTCTATGCCCGCAACCTGACCAACGCGCAGGGCCGCACCTCGACCGGGGCGCTGACGTCCAGCGGCTTGCCGATGACGCCGCGCGGCGCGCTCGAGACCGGCATCATCCGTCCGCGCACCATCGGCGTTTCGCTCAGCGCGGGGTTCTGAGGCGATGGTGCTTTCGCAGGCGGCACTGCTTGAACGGACCGCCGGGGAGCAGGAGAGACGGGGGCTCCCCTGCCCCTACCTCCTGTTCCTCGGCGACACCGTGGAGCCTGCATATGCCAAGACCGCGTTCGGGCTGCGCGACTGGAGCGCCGGGCGTTGCCTCGGCGAATGGGCGCTGCCGGGCGCGTCGGTGACCACCGGGCTCGATTGGATGACGCCGTCCGCTGCGGCAAAGCATGGCGCGCGGGCGCTGGTGGTCGGGGTCGCCAATCCCGGCGGCGTGATTCCGGACCTGTGGGTCGCCGCGCTGATCCAGGCGCTGGAGGCCGGGCTCGACATCATCGCCGGGATGCATGTCCGGCTCGCCGACATTCCGGTGCTGGCGCACACCGCGACGCGGCTGAACCGCCGGCTGATCGACGTGCGGACCCCGCCCGCCGATATCCCGGTCGCGAACGGCCTCAAGCGGGCCGGGCGGCGGCTGCTGACCGTCGGCACCGATTGCGCGCTGGGCAAGAAATACACCGCGCTGGCGATTGCCCGCGGGCTCGCCGCACGCGGGCTCGACGCCAGGTTTCGCGCGACCGGACAGACCGGCATCATGATCGCCGGCGAGGGCATCCCGATCGACTCGGTGGTCGCCGATTTCGTCTCGGGCGCCGCCGAATTGCTCAGTCCCGCCGCCGCGCCCGATCATCTCGATGTGATCGAGGGCCAGGGCTCGCTGCTGCACCCCTCCTATGCGCCGGTGTCGCTGGGGCTGCTGCATGGCAGCCAGCCGGACTTGTTCATCGTCTGCCATGATCCTACGCGCACGACCGTGCTTGGCCATCCGGACTTTCCCTTGCCGGCGATCGAGACGGTGATCGAGCAGACGGTCCTGCTCGGGCGCCTCACCAATCCGGCGATCCGCTGCGCCGGGATCAGCCTCAATACCTCGGCGCTGGCGGATGCGGCGGCGGCGGTGATCGCCGAAACCGCCGATCGCCTCGGCCTGCCCGTCGCCGATCCGGTTCGGGGCGGCCAGGCCTTCGAGCGGCTGCTGGACGCCTGTCAGGCATGAGCACGGCACCCGGCAGCCACTGGTTCAAGCGTTTCCTGCTGCCGGGGTTCGCATTCAAGGCGGTCGTGATCGGCGGGGGCTACGCCACCGGGCGCGAGCTCGCCGAATTCTTCCTCCCCGCCGGTCCCTGGGGCGGCCTCGCGGCGATGGCGCTGGCGACGGCGATCTGGAGCCTGGTCGCCACCGCGACCTTCTGGTTCGCGCGTCGGACCGCGACGCGGGATTACCGCAGCTTCTTCCAGGCATTGCTGGGGCCGGGCTGGATCGTTTTCGAGATCGCCTATGCCGCCTTCATCGTCCTGATCCTCGCGGTGTTCGGCGCCGCCGCCGGAGCGATCGCTGCGGCGACGCTCGGCGTGCCGCCGATCTTCGGCACGCTGGCGCTGATGGCCGCGATCGGCGGCTGCGTCGCCTTTGGCAACAGCGCGGTCGAGCGGCTGTTCGCATGGGTCTCGGTGCTGCTCTACGGCGTCTACGCGGTGTTCCTGGTGCTGGCGCTGAGCAGGTTCGGACCCGCCATCTCGACCGCCTTCGCCAATTCGCCACCGCCCGCGTCGGGCTGGATGCTCGGCGGAATCACCTATGCCGGCTACAATATCATCGGCGCGGTGGTCATCCTGCCGGTCACCCGCCATCTGACCAGCGACCGCGACGCCGTGATCGCCGGAATCGCCTCGGGCCCGCTGGCGATGCTGCCGGCCCTGCTCTTCTTCATCTGCATGTGCGCCTTCCTGCCGGGGATCGCCGGCGAAACCCTTCCCTCGGATTACATGCTGGTCCGGCTCGGCGTGCCCTTCTTCCACCTCGTCTTCCAGACCATGATCTTCGCGGCGCTGCTCGAGAGCGGCACCGGCGGGGTGCATGCGATCAACGAGCGGATCGCGCGCGCCAGCGGGCGCCTGTCCACCTCCATGCGCGCCGCCATCGCCTTGGGGCTGCTCATGGTGTCGATGCTGCTGGCCGACCGGATCGGGCTGGTCGCGCTGATCGCCTCGGGATACCGCGCGCTCGCCTGGCTGCTGATCGCCATCTACGTCCTGCCGCTGCTCCTGATCTGCGGCTATCGCCTTGCCCGTTCGCGGGCGCCATCACCGGAGGTTGCATGAAGAGGCTCCTGCTCGCCATGGCCGCGCCGCTGGCCCTGCCGTTTGCGCTACTCGCCGCGCCCGCGCTCGCCGATCCGCCCGCGCATTTCGCCGAGCGCGCCGATGCGGTGCGCAAGGCATCGGGCGCGCCGGGCATGGCGATCACCATCGTCGAAAACGACAAGGTGGTGTTCGCCCGCGGCTTCGGCGTGCGGCGGCTGAACGATGCCGCGCCGGTCGGCCTCGACACGATCTTCATGACCGGATCGACCGGCAAGGCCTTCACCAGCGCCGCGCTCGCCATCCTGGTCGATGCCGGCAAGATCCGCTGGGACGACAAGGTGATCGATCACATCCCGTGGTTCCAGATGTACGATCCGTGGGTCACACGCGAGATCACGATCCGGGACCTGCTCGTCCACCGCAGCGGCCTCGGCCTCGGCGCGGGCGACCTGCTCACCGTGCCGCGCGGCAGCCTGTCACGTGCCGAGACGGTGCGGCGGCTGCGCTACCTAGCGCCCGCGACCAGCTTCCGTAGCGGCTATGCCTATGACAACATCCTGTATGGCGTCGCCGGGCAGCTGATCGAGGAAGTCACCGGCCAGCGCTGGGAGGATTACGTCCGCGATCATGTGCTGAAGCCCGCGGGCATGCTGCACACGACGAGCGACAATGACGTTCGCTTCACCGTCGAGGACCGCGCGCAGCCGCATGGCCGCACCGGCGGCGCCGTGCGCGGCCTCGGCGAACAGCGTGTGCTCGACGAACGCGACGAGCTCGGCCGCGCGCTTGCCCCCGCCGGGCTGCTCGCCAGCAGCGCCAGCGACATGGGCCGCTGGCTCCAGATCCAGCTCGCCCACGGCGCCATCCCCGGCGGCGGGCGGCTGTACAGCGAAGCCGCGGCGGCCGAGATGTGGAACCCGGTGACGCTCGAGCCGATCAGCACGCCGCCCCCGCTGCTCGCCGCCATGAAGCCGGGCTTCCAGGCCTATGCGCTCGGCTGGGACGTGCGCGACTATCGCGGCGCCAAGATCGTCTGGCATGCCGGCGGCGTGTTCGGCTTCACCACGGTGGTCGTGCTGATCCCGGAGAAGAATGTCGGCTTCTCGATCATGGTCAATGCCGAGGACGTATCGGCGCGGTTCGGGCTGATGTACGAATTGCTCGATCATTATCTCGACGCCCCGAAGGCGGACTGGCCCGCGCGCTTCCGCCAATATCTCGCCGACCGGCTGGAGGGGGGACGCAAGGCGGTCGAGACCAGTCTTGCCGCGCCCGCGAAGGTCGGGCCCTCGCTCGGGCTCGAGCGCTATGTCGGCACCTATGCCGATCCCTGGTACGGCAATGTTGTGATCGGCAAGGACGCGCGGGGCCTGACGATCGATTTCACCACCACCCCGAACATGAAGGGGCGGCTGGTCCATTATCAATATGACAGCTTCGTCGCCGAACTGACCGACACCAACATCGAGCGCCCCTATGTCACCTTCGGCCTCGACGCGCAGGGCCGGGTCGAGCGGGTGACGATGAAGGCGGTCTCGCCGATCGCGGATTTCAGCTTCGATTATCAGGATCTGCTCTTCAAGCCGGTCGAACCGGCCAAATAGCCCCCACCACCGGGCGTATCGGGCGCGATCATGCAGTCCATTCGGCAAGGTCGGCCTGTTCGCCGATCAGCGCGAGGCCGTGCGAGATCGACGTGAGCTCGCCTCCGGTCGAGACCTGCCCGGCACCGAAGCGGCGCTCGAACAGCGAACGGATCGCCGGAATCAGCGAGGAGCCGCCGGTGAGGAAGACACGATCGATCCGATCGGACGCGATACCGGCGCGGGCGAACGCCGTGTCCATCGCGGCTTCGATCCGGCGCAGATCCTCGGCGATCCAATGCTCGAAATCGGCGCGGCGCACTTCGGCCCCGATCTCGACCCCGCCGCCGGCGAAGTGGAACTCGGCCTGTTCCCCGGCCGACAGCGCCCGCTTGACCCGCCCGACCGCGTCGTAGAGCGGAAAGCCCTGTTCATGCTCGATCAGCGCGATCATCCGGCCGATCGGCCCGGGCGCCACCGCGTCGCGCTGCAGCCGGCGCAATTCCTCCAGCGTGCGGCGATTGCGCATCATCGCCAGCCGCGACCAATCGGCGAAATCGCTGAAATAGCCGCCGGGTATTTCCAGCTCCTTGCCGAACGACCGGTACGTGCCGCCCTTGCCGAGCAGCGGCAGCACCAGCCGGTCGACGATGCGCTGATCGAAACGGTCGCCGGCGATGCCGATGCCCGCCGAGGCCAGCGGAATGCAGCGCCGCGCCGCGCCTGGCGCCGCCACCTGGACGATCGAAAAGTCGGTCGTGCCGCCGCCAAAGTCCGCCACCAGGATCGTCGCCGGATCGGTGAGTCCCGATGCAAAGCTGTAGGCCGCGCCCAATGGCTCATAGACGTAATGGACTTCCGCGCCGAAACCCTCGAGCATCAGATCGTAGCGCTGCCGCGCCAGCGCCGGATCGGGCCGCGCCCCGGCATATTCGACCGGACGGCCGACGATCACGCGCCTGGGCCGCGTGTCCAGCTGGCCCCCGGCGTGCGCCACCAGCCGCTCGAGGAAGCGCCGCCCCAGATCCTCGAAGCGGAACGGCTTGCCGAAGATCTGCGCGCGCTCGAACAAGGGGCTGGCGGCGACGGTCTTGAACGATTGGACGAAACGGCTGTCGAGCGGCGACCGCAGGAATTCGGCGATCGCCCAGGGCCCGGCTTCCTGCGCGATCCCGTTCCAGCCGCGCTCCTCCTCCCAGAAGCACAACGCCGAGCGGAATACCGCGCCGGTCGCCTCCGGCCCCGCAAATTCGATCAGCCGCGAATCCCCGCGCCCGTCGGCAAGCGCGACGACGGTATTGGTGGTGCCGAAATCGAGCCCAAGCGCGCGCACGCCATGTTTCCTCTACCGGTGCGAAAGCCGCCGGGCCGGATGCGGCGGCAGGGCCGGCGCCTATGCCACGCGAGGCCACGGCACAACAAGCGCGATCGAAGCTGCGGACGGAGCCTTGTCAGCCCAAGGGAGACCTGATAATCGCGCCGCCTTGCCATGCCACAAGGCATGCGCAGGCCGCTTTAGCTCAGCTGGTAGAGCATCGCATTCGTAATGCGGGGGTCACAGGTTCGAGTCCTGTAAGCGGCACCATTCCCCTAATCGCCAGCGTCCGCCAAAGGTTGAAAAACCCGCGGAAATCTGCCAAAAACTGGGCAGAACTGGTCGGGGCTGTTCCTGACTGTTCGCCAGCATTCGCCCCTTTTTGGGGGTACGGCTGGGGGTATTTGCCGGAAGGCTTTTCAATATACCCCCAAAATCCGCTGGCGATGCTTGGGAGATACCCCCAATGGCGCTTACGGCAACCGCACTAAAGAACGCCAAACCCAAGGCAAAACCCTACAAATTGGCCGATGAGAAGGGCCTGTTCGTGATCGTTGCACCGTCGGGCGGGATGCTTTGGCGGTGGAAATATCGCGTCGATGGCGTCGGGCAGGATGGCCAGCCAAAGCGGATCGAGAAACTTCTGGCGCTCGGCACCTATCCCGAAGTCAGCCTGAAGGCGGCGCGCGAACGGCGCGACGCTGCGCGCGAGCAACACGCCATGGGCATTGATCCGGCGGAGAAGAAGCAGCGCGACAAGGCGGCAGGGAAGATCGGGGCAGCGAACACCTTTCATGTGGTGGCCACGGCATTCATTGAAAAGTGCCGACGCGAGGGGCTAGCGGAAACGACCATTCGTAAGCGGCAATGGAGCCTCGGGCTTGTCGAGCGCGCTATGGGCAACCGCCCCATTGCTGAAATCGAGCCGATCGCGATCCTGAACGCCGTGCGCCCATTCGAAGCGGCCAAGAACCACGAGAAGGCGCGGCGCGCGCTGGAGTTTGTCGGCGCGGTGTTCCGCTTCGCAGTTGCCAATCAGCTTGCGCCCGCCGACCCGACCCGCGATTTGCGCGGGGCCCTCGCCAGCCGGAAGCCGAAGCATCTGGCGGCGATCCTAGAGCCGAAGCGAGTGGGGGAATTGCTGCGGGCGATCGATGGCTATGAAGGCCAGCCGCTCACGCAACTGGCGCTCAAGCTTTCGCCCCATGTATTCGTGCGGCCGGGCGAACTTCGCAAAGCCGAGTGGAGGGAGATCGACTTTGATGCGGCGGTCTGGCGGATCGACGCGGCGAAGATGAAGGCTCGCCAGCCCCATGCGGTGCCGCTATCGCGGCAGGCGCTGGCGCTCCTCCAATCGGCACACGAGCTGACCGGGCATGGCAAATACGTGTTCCCGTCGATCAGGACTTCGCAACGGCCGATGTCGGAAAACACCGTCAACGGTGCGCTGCGGCGGCTGGGCTTCGCTGGCGATGAAATGACGGCGCACGGCTTCCGAGCGATGGCTAGCACGCTGCTCAACGAAAGCGGGAAGTGGCAACCAGATGCGATCGAGCGCGCGCTGGCGCACAAGGATCGTGATCAGGTCCGGGCGGCCTATCACCGCGGGGCCCACTGGAACGAGCGAGTTGAGATGGCTCAGTGGTGGGGCGATTATCTTGACGGCCTGCGCGGCGAGCGTCGGACCAAGTGGGATTCTAGTGTGAACCCCAGCATGGCGATGGCGGCAATCAACGCACAGTGGATCGCTCAAGGCGCGAGTGCGCTCAAGATCGTGAGGTAGAATGATGTCGTCGGAGACGGGGCCACGGACAGACCACCGGCTGCACTGGGGCAATGTCCTCAATTCTCTCCAAGAAGGCGACCTGGATCTCTTCGCGGACTATTTGGCGGAGACCCAAGGAGCCATTGATCCCTGCATCGCGAGATACCTTGTCAAGATGATCCGCGGGTCGAAAAGCCAGACGGGGTTGCGCCTCGAGATCACTAATCATCCCGACAAGGTTGGTAACGAGGTCACCCAGGAGGAATGGTACCGTCTTTGGCATAGGGATTGGCGGATGGCGCGCTTTGTCGCGGTACGCCGTGGATTTGAGCGCTCGTTGGCTAAAGCAGCGTTTCAGGACGCCGCGGAAAAATTCGGGCTAAGTATCAACCACATCAGAAGAAGGGTGGCTCCCTTCAAGGATCGCGCAATTGCCTGGGCGAGCCGCTTGGAAGCAGTCCAGCGGCAAAGTCGCACGTTGCCTCCCCAACGCCGTTACGAGAAGCCTTTGCCTGTCGAGCACAAGACGCATAGCTGAGTTGCCGTTCAATCAAGAACGGAGTCGACCAATGCCGAACCCCCAACCTATCGCCTACTCGGTGAACGATGCCGCTGCCGTTTCCTCGATCGGCCGCACGAGGCTCTACGAACTGATCAACCAGGGGAAGCTGGACGTAGTCAAGATCGGTCGCCGCACACTGGTGAAGGCCGCCTCGCTCCATCGTCTCATCGAAACCGGCGCGTAATCGCGCCATCCTCGATGATCTCCTGCCGGTATTTGGCCGGCTTCTCCTATTGCGTATGGGAGGGACAATTGCCTGGCGCGCCTCTGAAAAAACTTGCGACCAATCAAATTCGGAAGTCGGGTATAAGTACCGAGAAACGTGGAAAAGTTTTGCCCTCCCGTGAGTACGGGTGTGCGGAAGGATCCAGTTGCCGGCGTTCTCGAACGCCGCTCGGCGATCGATACCGGCGAAAGGAAAGCGTCGCGCTCTCCACGGCACAGGTCGAAAATATCCTGTCGGCTGCACGCTTCGCGGATTGGATCGGGCGGCCGCTCAATCGCTTGATCACGCTGGCATGGGCACACGGCGAGGTAGATGATCCGTTCAAGGGAACGGCGCGCTTCTTCAAGCTGGCAAGCGACGCGATGCGCAAGCGCGGTATCGATTGGGCTTGGGTCTGGGTTCACGAGAACGGGCCCGTCATGGGCGTTCACGTCCATATCCTCGCCCATGTTCCGGTCGATCACGAGCGCTGGTTCCATCGTCGCTGTCACGGCTGGGCAAAGGCATGCGGAATGATTCGGAAAGCCGGAGGTCGCCACTCCCGCCGTATCGGGTTTCTCCATAGGTGCCCTTCGCCCGTTGAGCAGGAAAGCTATCGGCTGAACCTTGATCGCATCCTCGAATATGTCCTGAAAGACGCTTGCCCAGTGGCTCGCGTCCGGTTTGGCATCACCCGCGTCGGTGATCACGGCGTGATAGAGGGAAAGAGGGCCGGGTTCTCGCAGAACCTCGGCCCGAAGGCTCGTTCGGGTGCGCCGCAGATGCCTTTCAATCGCAGGCTGGGACCATGCCCGCCGACCAACCGGGTCCGGACCAGCGTTTCCACCCGTCTACTACCCCCTAGGTGTCACAAAATGGCGATGCTTCCTGACGAGATCAAAGCGCACATTGTCACGCTACTCGCGCAATTCTGCGGCGCTTCCGAGATCACGAAGGTGATCGAAGCCGAACACAGTGTGCGAGTAGATCGCTTCCAGGTCCGGACCTACGATCCGACCAAACTCGCCTTCGCCGCTGGCGAAAAATGGCGTTCGCTCTTCGATGGAGTCCGTGCTGAATATCTGACCCAGCTCGAAGCCATCCCGATCGCGCACAAAGGCTATCGGCTCAACCAGCTTCAAAGGAATTATGATCGCGCCAGCCAGGCGGGAAATCTGGTGCTCGCGAATGCGATCCTTGAGCAGGCGGCGAAAGAGGTCGGCGGTGCCCTCACGAACAATCAAAACATACGGGTGCAATCCGAAATCGAGCAGATGTCGTGGGAGGAACGCAGGGCCGCGCTGAGGGAGCTAATCCGCAGGGCGATTGCCAAGTCGGCAAGCGTCGAAGCGGCCCACAAATCCTAGCGTCGGCGCCGGCGCGCGTCCCTCAAGATCCAGCCCCACACCCAGCCGGCGATTAGTAGGCCGAGGGGCAGTCCAACGCCCCAAACGATCGCCGAATCTCGAGCATCCAGTGCCTGGCGGACGCATATGTCCATCTGCCCGACCGAAAAGATGCTGTTGCACTCGTCCACCTTGTTGATTGCCATGTGGTAACGGAGCCAACTGAAACTGGCCCAAGCTGCGAGGAGAACGCAAGCAATCAGCCAGCGCCGATCCATCGGTGATTTGCTCGAGACTTGGGGGGTGGCGCGTTCAGCCAGGATGACGACAGATTTTCCCGGCCCAAGGATGCGAGCATCAGCTACCAGCCAGATTGCAATCGCGCCCAACAGCAAGGACACGAGGCCATAGAGTGCGGAGAGTTTCAACGTGAGCGACGCCGCCACGCAGGCGCAGAATAGCACGGCTCGCCAAGGTTTCCCGCGCTGGAAGGGAAATCCGGAGCTCGTCGGGCCCAACCGTGGATTTAGAATCGCCGCGGCGATTAGCGCGGCGATCGCCCAAGCTGTACCCATCAGCACGCTGACCGCGAGAATGTCGGTTGCCTCGCCATCGTAGGCGACGCTCGGTGGAAAAATCAGCAGCAAATTGGCCAGGAAGGCGGCCAGCGGCCAAGTAATCAATCGTGTGCGACCAATCGCGGCGCGTGTGTCGTCCATACGAACCCCCGTGTTCGCCCGGCCTGAGCCGGGTGGTTCGTAACGTGCGAACACGAGGAAGCACGCCTCACGTATTCCCCCGTGAGGTATTGTATTTCGTGAGCCGCCCGACAAAGCGGAGGCTCGTGTTCGGCACGTTACCGTGCACCGCCGTCGGCTTACGAGACCGTTGGCAGCGCGGGCAGGTTATGCGGGTTGGGCGGCCAAGTCTATTGCGGATACAGCTTTGCCGATCCCTTCGGCTTCTTCGGCGCACTACGACAATCGGGATTGCGCTGAAGCGCCGGAGGCAGTCCGACGGCGCACACACGCGGCTCGCATCGCACGAGTGCGGGTGCTACTATGTTTAGAAATCGTCCCCGATCAGTGTTGGAGTCGGCGGCCGCGCGAAAAGGATATCATTAGACATCATGCGGTCGGCGAGCGCCCAGATCATAATGCCGCGCCCAGCCTCTATGCCCTCCGCCGCGCGGCGCCGCGCCGACCGGCAGTTGCTGAGCGCGCTCGATCACGGTCGTTCGATCCTTTTCCTTGATATCGAAACGACCGGGCTCAGCCGCTACTATGACGAGGTAACGCTCGTCGGCTTCATGCGGGATGGTCGTTATGGCGTCCATGTGGCTGGCGACGATCCGGCTGAGCTGCTCGACGCGGTGGCCTCCGCGGACACGCTCGTTACCTTTAACGGCACGCTCTTCGATGTGCCGTTTTTGCGCCAGACGTTTGAAACTGTGCGGTTGCCCGCCGCACACATCGACCTGCGCTACGCGGCGCGCCGACACGGTTTATCAGGCGGGCAAAAAGCGATCGAGCGCATACTCGGGATCGAAGCTCGCTCGGGTCTCGAAGACATCGATGGTGCCCAAGCGGTGCTCCTTTGGCATCGTTATCTGCGCGGCGATATGGCCGCGCTCGACCTTCTTATCCGCTACAACCTCGCTGACGTTTGGGCGATGACGGCTATCCTCGACCATGTTATCGATCAAGTCGAACACCCTGATCTCTTGATCAAGCCGGTGCGCTTTGGCGAAGAGCCCGTCCACCGCACCGGCCACGCTGTTGATGGCGCGACACTGCCTGACCCCTCCCGCCTTGCCCGCGCCAAATTCTCGTTTGACGGACTGTTCGGTGATACCCGCGCAGGCCGCGCGGTCGTGGTCGGAATTGACCTGACGGGATCCGAAGCGCGACCCTCGGGGTTTTGCCTGCTCGAAGGCAGGCACGCTACCACGCAGCTTATGCGATCTGACGACGAGATGGTGGACGCCATCTGTGCCGCGCAGCCGGAGGTGGTGTCGATTGACTCACCGCTGTGCCTGCCTCGCGGGCGGCTCCATGTCGGTGACGACGATCCGGGGCGCAATACGTTCGGTATTATGCGGATTTGCGAACGCACCCTGAAGCGCCGTGGCATCAACGTCTATCCCGCACTCCTTCCAAGCATGCAGCGTCTGACCGCCCGCGGTATCGCGCTTGCCTGCCGACTGCGTGCACTCGGCATCCCCGTCATTGAGAGCTACCCCGGCGCTGCCCAGGACATTATGGGCATTCCCCGTAAAGGCGCGGGACTGCCATGGTTGCAGCAAGGGCTAGCGGATTTTGGGATCATCGGCGACTTCGTTGAAACGCTACCGAGCCATGACGAACTCGACGCGATCACCTCTGCGCTAGTCGGGACGTTCCATCTCGCCGGACAGGTCGAGGGTCTCGGTGCCGAGGACGAACCCCCACTGATGATTCCAACGCTAAACGCCGAGCTGCTTCCGCTCGTCATTGGTATCAGCGGCCGTATCGCCGCCGGTAAGACCACCGCAGCCAAACGTGTCGCTGCCTTGGGCTTTGCTTATACTCGCATGAGCCTCGTCATCGACGAGGAGATTCGAACGCGCGGGCTGCCGCTCGATCGCGCCACCCGCCAGCAACTCGGCCTCGAGCTTCATCAGAAGCGCGGCCAAGCTTGGTTGTGCGAGCGCGCGATCGCCCTCGCCGGCGAGACTTCACAGATCGTCGTCGATGGCCTGCGGTGGCCCCAGGATCATGCCTATTTCGTCGAGCGTTATGGTCACCGCTTCGTCCATCTGCACCTGACCGCACCGTTGGACGTTCGCATCGCGCGAAGTGGTATATCCGCGCACGTCTTTGCCACCGCTGATAGTCAGCCGGTCGAATCCGGCATCGACGCGCTTGCTGCTTTGGCTACAAAGACCGTAGAAAATTCCAAGAGTCTCGGCCTTTTCGAAGCCGAGATCGTTCGCATAGTTGAGCACGCCATCCAGGAGAGTCGTTGATGCCTTTGTCAGTAGTCGTTGGGGGGCAGTACGGCTCGGAAGGCAAAGGAAAGACCGCGCTGCACATCGTCCGCAGTGATCCATCAACGGCCGCAGTGATTCGCGTCGGTGGTTCTAACTCGGGACACACCGGCGTCGCTCGCGATGGCCGTAGCTATGCGCTGCGGCAATTACCGGCGGGCGCGATCGATAGTCGCGTCAAGGTCATCTTCCCAGCCGGTGCTTATATTGACGTCGACATCCTGCTTTCGGAGATCGAAAGGCTCGACTATCCGCGGGCCTGCATCGCCATCAATCCTCTCGCGCATGTCATAACGACCGAGCATAAGGCGTGGGAGGCGAAGGTTCATCTCGCTAATTCGATCGGTTCGACGCAGTCCGGCACCGGCGCCGCCGTACTTTCGCGTATCGCGCGCGGCGTTGGGGATTTGCCGACTGCGGTACGTGCCGAAGATTTAGCTACGCTTGCCCCGTTCATCACTGACACCACGGCGCTCGCGCGCGACCTGCTTACGCAAGGCCGGCGGATCGTCGTCGAAGGCACACAAGGTTTTGGGTTATCGGTGATCCATGCCGAAGCTTGGCCGAAGGCCACGAGCCGGGACACGACGGCAGCTGGGTTTATCGCCGAAGCCGGTCTGAGTCCGCTTGATGTTGATGACGTAACACTAGTGATACGCTGTCACCCGATTCGTGTCGCTGGGCGTCAGTCGGGCCCGCTCCCAAATGAGACCAGTTGGGTCGAGATTGCGGACGCCGCAGGCATTGACCGGGATCTGACGGAACTGACTACCGTCACCCGCGCCCAGCGCCGCGTCGGACATTTCGATGCCGAAATCGTTCGTCAGGCGATTGCCGCCAACCGCCCGACGCGGATTGTACTCAACCATTTGGACTATATTGCACCCGGCACGACCGGCGGCGCGATCGATGCACTCGGGCGCGCGTTTGTTGATAAGATTGCCAACCAGATCGGGCAGCGCGTCGATTGGGTGGGCACTTCGCCCGCCGACCTCATGGCCTATGACGAACATCTGGCCATCGACGCCTGATGCCCGCAGTGCGCGAGTGGGCGGCCTTCATGCGCCAAGGTTCCGCCGGTAGGTTGGTTGGGATATGACTTGGCGGGAAAAATCCTTTAGTTGGCTGGCGAGAAAGAGCGCGCGCTGGGCGAACCTGCCTTTGGCGGAAGACGTGTCAGGCGCGCTGATCGCCACACCCCCCTTCGAAAATCTGCCAACGGCCCTGACTGGCGATTCCGCCCAAATCGAAGCACGCGAAAAGTTCGAGCGGTGGAAAGACATTGACCCCTTTCCTAAGGTTGCCCCCGCACTGCTGAATGCTGCCGATATTGACGACTACATGCGCGCTGCTGCCATGGTGTTTCCCTACGATCCGGCTAAGCGAAAGACTGCGTCGTATGCGCTTAGCGTGGGCACCGAGATCGCATACTGGGACGCCGAGAAGCCGAACCAGACGCCGATACGCGAGCTGAGGCAAGGTGCACCCGTAACGATCCCACCCAACTCGCTCGTTTATGTGCGCACTGCCCAAGATTTTCAGCTCCCCAACTACATGGCAGTTCGCTTTAATCTCCACATCGATCTGGTGCACAAAGGCTTGTTGCTCGGGACCGGGCCGCTGGTCGATCCTGGCTTCTTTGGCAAATTGATGGTCCCACTGCACAACCTGACCAGCAACACCTACGTGCTCGCAGTCGGAGACGATTTTATATGGGCGGAGTTCACCAAGACCTCGCTAGCAACGCGCTGGCAATGCGAGGATGTAAGCCGACCGGTGCCGTCAGGCGAACTCGTTGATTTCCCGTCACGCAAAGAAAATCGCACACTCGCCTATTATCTGCATAAGGCACGCCTCGGTCATGAGCGGATCCAGCCTGGCGTCAGCCATCATGCGCTTCAAAACGCCATTCCCGAGGCAATCTACAAGGCGCGTAAAACTGCCCAAGACGCCAAAGCGAGCGCAAACAAAGCGAAGCGCAGCCTGACCCAGACGCGCAACGTTGTCGCTGGACTAGGCCTCTTGGCACTCATCGGCGCAGGCGCGACGCTCTATTCCCAAATCCAGGCGAGCCGGTCGGCGCTGCAATCAACCTTGGGCCTCGTCAGGGACACGAATAAGGATGTTGATCAGCAGGACGCACGACTGCGTGTGCTGGAAGCGGAAATGACACGGCTGAGGGCAGAGCGTCAGCAGACGCCGCGTGCAGCCGATGAATCGGCTACCCCCGGGCGCCAATGACAGGAAATTCCAGCTCGGCCGATTTACCGCCAAACTACCCGCTGCAAACCGCGCTTGCTTTTCGAACCGGGTTCTTCCTCAGCGCGAGTGCGCCGGGCAGCCGGCCGACGCTCGGGTACGCGAACGCCTCAACTCGTTCCGCCGGGCACCCCGCGAAGCTACCGCCATCGGCCCCGCCGCGAGCTTAGCTTGTACGAGAACTCTCGACGCTGCTAGCTAGCGCCATGTTTGAACAGACCTTCAAGAATATCGACGACGTCCTCTGGAAAGAGGCCGGCTGCACCACCGAACTGGATTACACCGAACAGACCAGCTGGCTCCTGTTCCTCAAATATCTCGACGATCTGGAGGCCAGCCGCGCGATCGAGGCTGATCTGCGCGGCCAGCCCTACGTCCATATCATCGACGCGCCGCATCGCTGGAGCCGCTGGGCCGCACCCAAGGGCGCGGACGGCAAGATCGACCACAACCGCGCGCTGACCGGCGACGACCTGATCGACTATGTGAATCGCGAGCTGTTCCCCTATCTCCACGGCTTCAAGGGCCGCGCCTCCAGCCCGGATACGATCGAGTACAAGATCGGCGAGATTTTCGGCGAAATCCGCAACAAGTTCACCAGCGGCTATTCGCTCCGCGACGCGCTCGACCTGATGGACCGGCTTTCGTTCCGCTCGCAGGACCAGAAGCACGAGCTGTCCGAGCTGTACGAAGCCAAGATCAAGAACATGGGCAATGCCGGGCGCAACGGCGGCGAATATTACACGCCGCGCCCGCTGATCCGCGCGATGATCCGCGTCGTGAAGCCGCGCGTCGGCGAGAAGATCTACGACGGCGCGATGGGATCGGGCGGCTTCTTGTGCGAGGCGCACGATTACCTGCTGCCCCAGGCGAAGACCACCGGCGACCGCGAAATCCTGCAAACGCGGACCTTCTACGGCAAGGAGAAGAAGAGCCTCGCCTATGTGATCGGCACGATGAACATGATCCTGCACGGGATCGACGCGCCCAACATCGTCCACACCAACACGCTCAGCGAGAACATCCTCGACATCCAGGAGAAGGACCGTTTCGACGTGATCCTCGCCAACCCGCCGTTCGGCGGCAAGGAGCGGCCCGAAATCCAGCAGAATTTCCCGATCAAGACCGGCGAGACCGCCTACCTGTTTCTCCAGCATTTCATCAAGTCGCTGCGGGCGGGCGGCGCGGCCGCGGTGGTGATCAAGAACACCTTCCTGTCGAACACCGACAATGCCAGTGTCGCGCTGCGCCGCGAGCTGCTCGAAAGCTGCAACCTCCACACCATCCTCGATATGCCCGGCGGCACCTTTCAGGGCGCGGGGGTAAAGACGGTGGTGCTGTTCTTCGAAAAGGGCGAGGCGACCCGCAGTATCTGGTACTACCGGCTCGATCCCGGCCGCACGATGGGCAAAACCAGTCCGCTGAACGATGCCGATCTCGCGGACTTCGTCGAGAAGCAGGCGAGCTTCGCCGATGGCCCGAACAGCTGGAATATGGCGGCGGAAACGATCGACCCAGCGACCTGCGACCTGACCGTACGCAATCCCAATGAGCCAGAAGCCGAGGCGCTGCGCAGCCCGCAGGAGATATTGGACGAGATCGCTGCGCTGGATACAGAAAGTGCGGAGGTTTTGGCGCGGGTGAGGGAACTGCTGTGAGAGGGTGGAGGCGAGTTCCACTCGGGGAAGCCTGCGCCAAGATTACTGACGGCGCGCATCATTCGCCCGAGACGTTTCCGGACAAGGGAAACAATCGGTTTCTCTACCTGACATCAAGAAATGTCCGTGACGGCGGGTTGGATCTGAGCGTGACCTCCTACGTCAGCGCCCGGGATCACAGGGAGATATTCTCGCGCTGCGATGTTCAGTTTGGCGACGTGCTGCTAACTAAGGATGGAGCTGGGACCGGCAATTGCTGCATCAACACTCTCGAAGAGCCTTTTAGTCTCCTTTCAAGTGTGTGCGTTCTGCGCCCCAACCAACAAACGATTGATGCCAGATTCCTGCTCTATTTCCTGCAAAGCGCTGCCGGGCGGGAACAGATTGTCGGGCAAATGACAGGTGCAGCGATCAAGCGCACGATCCTAAGGACGATCAAACAGGCCACGATCCCACTCCCCCCTCTCGAAGAACAGCGTCGGCTTGTGGCGGTGCTGGACGAGGCCTTCGCCGCCATCACCACCGCAACCGCAAACGCCGCAAGGAATCTTACCAACGCGCGGGAGCTATTTGAGAGTTATGGCGAGGCGTTATTTTCTGATCTCTTGAACATCGGCATTGAGCATAAGGCGCTCGGCGACCTCACGGCTCCAGGGTCAGGCATCACATACGGAGTCGTAAAGCCGGGTGGAGAGGGGGCCGTTGCTTTTGTGCGTGGCGGTGATCTCGTTGATGGCGCTGTTCGCATGGACCGGTTGCGCACAATTTCGGAGGCGTTTTCACAACAGTATCGTCGAACGCTGTTGCGTGGCGGCGAATTGCTAATTTGCCTCGTGGGAACGCCCGGCCAATGCGCCATCGCACCAAAGGAACTCGCAGGTGCGAACATCGCTCGTCAGGTCGGACTAGTTAGGCTGCGTGAAGGTGTGAACGCCGGGTACGTCAGAGACTACCTTCTTTCCTCGGTCGGGCAGAGGGCGCTTGGCCTCAAAACGGGCGGTTCGGTGCAGCAGGTTATCAATTTGGGCGACCTGAAGTTAATCGGGATTCCCGTTCCGGATGCCGCGCTGCAATCCGAAATCGTCGGAAAACTGAGACTGATTAAGGAATCGACACTCCTTCTTGAGCGGCATTATCGTCGCAAGTTGGTTGACCTCGCGGTCTTAAAGCAGTCGGTGCTCCAGCGCGCCTTCTCCGGCGGACTGGCGAGGCAAGATACCGTTGCCAATGATAATTTCGCCACACCCGAGTTTGCCGCGAAAATTGTGGCGTTCGCGTACGAGCGCCATGTCGCGAGGAATCGCGTCCGAAATTTCGGCACCGTGAAAGCGGAGAAGATTCTCCACATGGTGGAAGCCGTGGGGGGAATCGATCTGGGTCGCCAACCCATGCGCCAGCCAGCGGGCCCCGATGACTCACAGCATCGACATGCAACATGGGACTGGGCGCGATCGCACGCGTTTTTCGACTTCGACAGGCGTAGCCGCGGCGGTCATGATTTCGTGAAGTTGCCAGCATACGACGCCATGATCGCGGACGCGCGGAGTGCAGTGGAGTGCGTCGGCCCATCGCTTGTGAATGCGATCGAACTGCTGGTCGATATGGATCGAGATTTCGCTGAACTGGTGGCGACGACCTACGCGGCGTGGAACAACCTTATCCTCGACCGAGGCGCCATTACGGATGAAGCCATCGTCCGGGCCGCCCGCGATGAGTGGCACCCAGACAAGCTTCGCTTTGATCCGTCTCGCTTCCACGATGCGATCCGCTTCATCCGAACCAACAACTTCATGCCGGACGGCTCCGCGAAGCGGGTGGGCGGACAGGAGCAGTTGGCGCTTTGAACGAAGCCGAAACCCGCGCCGAACTGATCGACCCCGCGCTGCGCGAGGCCGGTTGGGGCGTGGTTTCGGAGAGCCGGACGCGGCGGGAGATGATCGCGCCCGGGCGGATCATGGGCAAGGACAGGCGCGCCAAGCCGCTCAGCTGCGACTATGTGCTGGTCTACCGCAATACCAAGCTGGCGACGATCGAGGCCAAGGCGGCGACCAAGAGCTACACCGACGGTGTCGGGCAGGCGAAGGACTATGCCGGGCGGCTGCTGACACGCTTCGCCTATGCCACCAACGGCAAGGACATCTATCGCATCGACATGGCAACCGGGGCGGAGAGGCTGGTCGACGCCTTCCCGACGCCGCACGAGTTGTGGGACGCGACCTTCGCCACCGCCAACGCCTGGCGCGACCGCTTCGCCGCCGTGCCCTACGAGACCAGCGGCGGGCGGTTCGAGCCGCGCTATTACCAGCACAATGCGATCGAGCGCGTGCTGACGGCGATCGGCAACCATCGCGACCGCATCCTGCTGACGCTCGCCACCGGCACCGGCAAGACCGCCATCGCCTTCCAGATCGCATGGAAGCTGTTCCACGCCCGCTGGAATCTGGGTGACTGGAAGGACGGCGGCGAACCGACGCGCCGCCCGCGCATCCTGTTCCTCGCCGATCGCAACATCCTCGCCGATCAGGCCTACAACAGCTTCACCGCCTTCGATGACGGCGCGCTGGCGCGGGTGAAGCCAGGCGAGATCAAAAAGAAGGGCTCGGTGCCCAAGAACGCCAGCATCTTCTTCACGATCTTCCAGACCTTCACCAGCGGCACGGACGCGGATGGCGAGCCCGCGCCCTATTTCGGCGACTACCCGCCCGATTTCTTCGATTGTATCATCATCGACGAATGCCATCGCGGCGGCGCGAAGGACGAAAGCGAGTGGCGCGCGATCCTCGAATATTTCGCGCCCGCCGTGCAGATCGGCCTGACCGCCACGCCCAAGCGCACCAACAATATCGATACCTACGCCTATTTCGGCGATCCGGTTTACACCTACTCGCTGAAAGAGGGGATCAACGACGGCTATCTGACCCCGTTCAAGGTCCGCCAGATCGGCACGACGATCGACGAATATGTCTACACCTCCGATGACAATGTGATCGAAGGCGAGGTGGAAAGCGGCAGGCGCTACGTCGAAAGCGATTTCAACCGGAAGATCGAAATCCGCGAGCGCGAGGCGTATCGCGTGAAGACCTTCATGGGCATGATCGACCAGCGCGAGAAGACGCTGGTTTTCTGCGCAACGCAGGAACACGCGGGTATCGTCCGCGATCTGATCAACCAGCAGAAGACCAGCACCAACCCCAACTACTGCGTCCGCGTTACCGCCGACGATGGCGCGATCGGCGACCAGTGGCTGCGCACCTTTCAGGACAACGACAAGACGATCCCGACGATCCTGACCACCTCGCAGAAACTCTCCACCGGTGTTGATGCGCGCAATGTCCGCAACATCGTGCTGATGCGCCCGGTCAATTCGATGATCGAGTTCAAGCAGATCATCGGGCGCGGAACCCGCCTGTTCGACGGCAAGGATTATTTCACGATCCTCGATTTCGTGAAGGCCTATGCGCATTTCAACGATCCCGAATGGGATGGCGAGCCGCTGGAGCCGGACCCGCCCGGCCAGCCGCGCCCCAAGGGCGATCCCGAGCCCCCGGACGATGGGCCACTACCGCCTGACGATGGCGACGAACCCAAGACCCGGCTGCGCATCAAGCTGGCGGACGGCAAGGAACGCACCTTTCAGCATATCAGCGCGACGACCTTCTGGAGCGTGGACGGCAAGCCGGTATCGGCACAGCAATTCATCGAAGCGCTGTTCGGCAAGCTTCCCGAGCTATTCCGCGACGAAGACGAACTGCGCGAAATCTGGAGCGAACCCGATACCCGCCGGAAGCTGATCGAAGGCTTGGCGGAGCGCGGATTTGCGGGCGAGCACCTAGAGGCGATCCGCCGCACCACCGATTCGCAGGATAGTGATCTGTTCGACGTCCTGGCGTACATCGCCTATCTGCGCCCGCCGCTGAAACGCAGCGAGCGGGCGGCTTCGCGCCGTGCGTCGATCTTGTCCGGATACGATCTTCGCCAGCGCGAGTTTGTCGATTTCGTCCTGTCGCAATACGTCGAGGTTGGTGAAGGCGAATTGGACGGGGACAAGCTACCCGAATTGCTCCAGTTGAAATACGGCTCGCCTGCCGATGCGGTGGCAGCCTTGGGCAGCGTTTCCGATATTCGCTCGACCTTTCGGGGCTTCCAACGGGCGCTGTATGATGCGCGCGACGACGCCTCGAAGCCTAAATAATTTTGGCGATTTTGATTGGATGGGGGTCTCTTTGGGGGCTTTCTCGAAAGCGAAGTATTTTATATCGTTCATTTACAGCGTGATACGAGGACTATTCGAGTCCTGTAAGCGCACCACCCTTCCAGTCCTGGTCACCGCCGCGGCGGCACCGTCGAGCCGCGCAATTCCATCGCCGCAGGAACGACAATCGGGCCTTCGACGATCGTCGGGGCGGCTTCGTCGGCGATGATCAGCTCCACCGCGCGGGCGGTGACTTCGGCGATCGGCTGGATGATCGCGGTCAGCGGGGGGTGGGTGAAGCGGACGATCGGGGTGTCGTCGAAGCTGATCAACGAAAGGTCGGCCGGGACTTCGATCCCGCGCTCGCGGGCGACCTCCAGCGTGGCGAGCGCCATCTGGTCGTTGCTGGCGATGATTGCGGTCGGCGGCGCGGCCGAATCGAGCAGTTCGCGCGCGGTGCGGGTGCCCGAAACATAGCTGAAGTCGCCGCGGGTGAGCAGGCCCCCGGTGTCGAGGCCCGCCGCCGCCATCGCGGCCCGCCAGCCATCGACACGCCAGTCGCTCAATTCATATTCGTCCGATCCGGCGATGAAGCCGATCCGGCGGTGCCCCAACGCGATCAGATGCTCGGTCGCTATTCTGGCGGCGCGCTCGTCGTCCATCGTCAGCGCGAAGCCGGGGCCGGGCTTGATCGATCCGATTCGCGCGAAGCTGATCTTGTGCGCCACCAGCACATCGACGAGCAGGGGGTTTTCGGAGTGCGGCGGGGTGAGGATCACGCCATCCGGCTGCAGCGCGGCGATCGCGGCGAGCAGTTCGCGCTCGATGTGGTCGCTATGCGTGTCGATCAGCTCGACGATCATGCGATAGCCATATTGCGCACAGGTGAGCATGCCGCCGAGCAGCATCTGATCGACCCAGTCGGTGCCCTCGCGCATCCGCCAGCCGGCGATGGTGCGCTCGCGATCGTTGAGCGCCAGAATCAGATAGGAGCGCGATCCGCTCATCCGCTGCGCCGCGATCGAGGGGACATAGCCGAGCTTGGCGATCGACGCCTGCACCCGGGCCATCATCTCGGCGCGGACATTGGGCTCCTTGTTGATCACGCGGCTGACGGTCTGCAGCGACACCCCCGCATCGGCGGCAACGTGCTTGATCGTCACGGTCTGCTTGCGCCGGGCCAACGGCTCAGTTCCGGGCTTCGGCGGCACCGCAATAGCGGGCGACATAGGCGGCATGCCCGGGCAGGCCCGCTGCGGTGCGGGCGACATGCTCGCGGATTCCGTACAGGAATTTATCGAGATCCTCGTCGCGCATCTTGCCGGTGATCGGGTGGTGCGACCGCGGCATGATCCCTTGCCCCATCATCACCTGAATCCAGCTGTTCTCGGCGAACAACTCCTCGTTCTTGCGGAAGACGCGGCCGGTTTCGCGGAAAAGCTCGATCTTCTGGGTCAGCGTATCGGGGATCGGCATCGCCGCGCAATAGCGCCAGAAGGCGCTGTCGCGGCGTTCGGTCGCCTTGTAATGCAGGATCAGGAAGTCGCGGATCTGCAGCATGTCGGCATCCTGCTGATCGTTGAATTCGGCGAGGTCGCGTGCGCTGATATCGCCTGCGGGCATCATCCGCAACAGCCGCAGCACCGCGCGCTGAATCAGATGGATGCTGGTCGATTCGAGCGGCTCCATGAACCCGCCCGACAGGCCGATGGCGATGCAGTTGCGGTGCCATTGCCGCCGCCGCGCGCCGGTTGTGAAGCGCAATTTGTTGGGCTGGACCAACGTCTCGCCTTCGATGTTGCCGAGCAGGCGCTCGAGCGCGGTGTCGTGATCCAGATAGCGGCTGCAATAGACGATGCCGTTGCCGACGCGGTGCTGGAGCGGAATGCGCCATTGCCAGCCCGCGTCATGCGCCATCGCGCGGGTATAGGGCATTGCCGGGCCGACGCTGGCGGTCTGGATCGCGATCGCCGAATCGCAGGGCAGCCAATGCGTCCAGTCGTCGAAACCGGCGTGGAGGGCGCCTTCGATCAGCACCGCGCGGAAGCCGGTGCAGTCGAGGAACAAGTCGCCTTCGATGTTGGCGCCCGTGTCGAGCACCAGCGCGGCGATGTCGCCGTTTTCGCCGTTGAGTTCGACCCGGGCGATCTTGCCTTCGATGCGGGTCACGCCATCGGCTTCGGCCATCGTACGGAGGAATTTGGCGTAGAGCCCGGAATCGAGCTGATAGGCATAGTTCATGCCGTCATCGGGAAGGTGCGCGAACTTGCCCTGCAGCGCCGCGACCAGCTCGAGGCAATAGTCGTCGTAGGACTGATCATGCCCCTTCTCGCGCCCACGCAGCCAGAAATGCTGGAAGCCCGCCGACCAATGGTCCTTCCCCGTCGCGCCGAACGAATGGAAATAGCGGTGGCCCTGCTCCTTCCAGTTATCGAACAATATGCCGAGCTTGAAGGTCGCCTGGGTGGCGCGCATGAAATCGGCTTCGTTGATGCCGAGCAGGCGATTGTAGGTGACGAGCGGTGGGATGGTCGATTCCCCCACGCCGATCGTGCCGATCGCATCGGATTCGATCAGGGTCAGCTCGACCGTCCGGCCCATCGTCCGCGCGATCGCCGCCGCGGCCATCCAGCCCGCGGTGCCGCCCCCGGCGACGACGATGCGGCGCGGCCGTTCCATGCCCTTGCTCATCGGCTGAGCGTCCGCAGCAGGAAGGCGCGCATCCGGCCCGCGCTTTCGGCAGTCAGCGGATCGAGCACGCCGCGCCCGCCGGGTGGGATGTGGGCAATCGTCGCTTCGTCATTCTCGAAAACATAATGATCGAACATCGCGCGCCAATGCGCCTTCTCGTCAGCGGGCAGGTCGCGGATCGCCATCATCGCGTGGTTGAGCGCGTCCTGCGGCTGGCCCATCCAGCGCGGGGTCTCGCGCCACCAATAATTTACCAGCGCGTTGAACGGATCGAGCGCCTCGACATGGTGCCACCACATCGCCGGGATATAGAGCGCATCGCCCGGTTCGAGATCGGCGACCAGTGCGTGGCGCAGCGCCTCGCGGAAGCGCGGATGCTTGTCGAAATCGGGCTGGTGGAAATCGACCATGCTGACCGCGCGGCCCGCCGGGGTATTGTCGACCGGCCCGAGATAGAGGTTCGGGAATTGATCGCGCGGAAACAGCGTGAAGCGGCGCTGGCCGACCGCGACGCAGGCGAGGTTGTTGGGGAAATCATTGTGCGCGGCGATCCGCGTGCGCGTGCCGATCCAGATACTGGCGAGGCACGAGCGGTGGCCGAGATCGACATGGTTGGCCTCGTGCAGCCCCTCGAAGAAATCGTGCACGTCGATCGAGGCAAGATAGATGGCGGGAGCGTCGTCCTTGCCTTCGCTTGCATCGATCTGCGCGAAAATCTCGGGGAGCTTGGCGGTAACGGTGCGGAAGTTCATCGCCATCGCATCGTCGTAGAAGAAACGCCCGCCGCTGCCGGGCTGACCGACCGAAACGGTGAAGGCGCGGTCGCGGCGGCGGCGCAGCAGATAGTCGCGCGCCTCGCGCCCCGATTTGCGCCCGGCCTGCACGAGCGGCCAATCCGCCACCAGCCCGCGCACCACGAACGGCCGGTCCGCCGCGCGCAGAACCGCGTCGAGCGCACCAGCGCTCACCACAATCTCGGGAACGCGGGCCAAGCCCTCCAATATGCCGGGATCGGCTTCAGCCATGCCGCAGCCGCCGGTTCTTGCGCGCGATCAGCGACGGCAGATTGGCGAGCGAGGCCAATGCCATGAAGATCGGCATGAGGTGATCGGCGGCGTGAAGCTCGCCGAGCGCGGCGGCATCGAGCGCCTGGAGCTTGGCCTCGTCGATGGCGTGGAAGCCGACGAGGCGATTGGCCGATCCGTCGTCGAGGGTGATTTCGAGCACCAGGGGTTCGAGCAGATCGTAACGGCGCAGCGCGGCGAAGAAATCGCGCGAGGCCTGATAGCCTTCGTCGAGCGCGCCTAGCTTTTCGGCGATCGTCTCCAGATAAGGCGTCGCGCGGCCCGCATCGTCGAACACGCGCATGCCCTCGCTCGCGCCGATCCTGGGAGAGGCCATGTCGATATGGACCTGCCTGGCGCCGGCGTCGTCCGCGCCGCCGATCAGGAAGGGCTGGATATCGACCGAGAGCGGGCGATAGGCGGCGTCCCAGCGATCGCCCTCCAGATGCAGATTTTCGCCATTCTCGAACCCGAACATCGCCAGCGCGGTGAAGCCCTCGCGGTCGGCATCCATGCGGAACAGGATCGGATATTCGTTCTGCACCTGACGGAATTCGTTGGGCACCGCGATCGCGCACATCATCGCATCGCCCAGTTCGGCGGCGCTATCGGTGCGGATCCGCAGCTCGCGGTGATCTTCGGCGGTGAGGAGGGCGTGAGTCATTCGGCGTATCGTTTCCCGGCGGGTGCCGTCTCGGCGCGCAGCGCGTCGAGATAGGCGCGGTTGGTCGGCAGGCTGGCCACGAGCGTGCGTGCGCGCTGCTCGGCCTGACGCATCTGGCTGGTCACGGCGGCGGTGCCGTCGCCGCGGATCGCGCCGGCGGTGGGCGGCGGAAAACCCATGCCGTAGAGGACATATTGGTAGCTCGCCGTGGGGAAGATTTCGTCCATCATCGGCAAGTCGGCGCGCGACGGCGGCTGGTGGCGCCATAATTGGAGCAATTCGACCAGCCGGGGCGGGATCGACGCCGGCTCGCGATGCGCGCGCCAATAGGGCTGGTCGCGCGCGCTCAGCACATAGTGCAGCTTTAGGAACTCGACGATCCGGTCCCAGCGGTAGCGGAACAAATCGTTGAAGCGCCGGGCGTGAATATCCATCGCCGATCGCGTCGCGGGGAAATTCTCCAGCAGCGCATCGAGCGACAATTCGATCAGCACGATTGCCGATGCCTCGAGCGGCTCGAGGAACCCTGCCGACAGCCCGACCGCGAGGCAGTTGCGCTCCCAGAAACGCGCGCGGTGCCCCGAACGGAAAGTCAGGCGGCGAAACGGCAGGCCGTCCGCATCCATCCCGGCGCCGCGCAGATAGCCGGCGAGCGTCTCCGCCGCGGCTTCGTCGCTGGTGAAGGCCGAGGCATAGACGCAGCCGACGCCGCGCCGCGTCGGCAGGCCGATGTCCCAGATCCAGCCGGCATCGTGCGCGGTGGCGTTGGTCGCCGACGCGATGGCGCTGCCGGGGGCTACCGGCACCTGCACCGCCAACGCGCGATCGTTGAACAGCATGTCGCTGCGATCGACGAACGGCACGCCATATTGCTCGCCGATCAGCAGCGCGGCGTGGCCGGTGCAATCGAGAAACAGATCGCCCGAAACCGCCCCGGATTCGCGCGTCCGCACCGCGGCGATATCGCCGCTGTCGGCCATGTCGACCCCGACGACATGATCGCGGACATAGCGCACGCCGAGCCGCTCGGTCGCATGCCGTGCGAGCAGGGCGGCAAGCTTACCGGCGTCGAGATGGTAGGCGTAGTTGAGCGCACCGGCATAGCCCGGCATCGTCCGTTGGCGCGGCGCGAGATCGAGGGCGCAGACCCGCGGCTGCGGGCCCACCGCCTCCGCGAACGGGCGGCCGCCGTCCGCCCAGGCCGAAACCACATCGCGCGGCGCCCCGTCCACCGGCGCCACGAACGGATGGTAATAGGTATCGTCCGGCCCGCCTGTCCGCCAGCCCGTAAAGCGCGAACCCTGCTTGAACGAAGCATCGCAGGCGATAAGGAAATCGGCCTCGCTCAGCCCGATGCGCTCCAGCGTGCGGCGCATCGTCGGCCAGGTGCCCTCGCCCACTCCGATCGTCGGGATATCGGGCGATTCGATCAGCGTCACGGCGATCGGCGGCGATCCGGCGGGATTGGCGCGCGCCGCGATCAGGCAAGCCGCGAGCCATCCGGCGGTGCCCCCGCCGACGATCACGATCCCGGATATGCTCGCTTTCAACTTCGTGCCGTCCCGCTTTCAACTCTCGGCCGTAGCCTGCCGCGCAGACGGGAAGAAGGCCACCCCCCTTTGGAGAGTGGCCCATCCCGCATCTTCCGGTCTTTCCGGACCGACGCGCCCCCTCAGGATCAGAAGGCGAACCGGATGCCCGCGGAGTAGCGCGGATCCCCGGTCGATACGAAAGCGACGTTCCGGCTCGACCGCAGATGGCCGCGGCGGCTCTCTCCGGTCAGGTTGATCCCTTCGACGAACGCGGTGAGCCCGGGGATGAACTCGTAGCTCGCGCTGGCATCGAACTGGCCATAGGCCTCGACATAGAAGGGATTGAGCCCTCCCGATGCGAGGAACTGGTTGCGCCAGTTATAGGCGACGCGCGCCTGCAGCCCGCTCTTGTCGTAATAGAGCACGGCATTGGCGCTGTCGCTGAGGCCATTCAGCGTGAACTGGGTGACCGTCGATGGCTTGGTATTGTCGAAGGTCGCATCGCCGTTGACGATCGTATAGTTCAGGATGACGCCGAAGCCGGTGTTCCACAGGCTATGCTGGATCGCGAATTCCCAGCCCTGCAGCGTCGCCGTCTGGTTGCTGTTCACCGGCGTGGTGATCTGGAAGTTGAGCAAAGGATCTTCGCCCAGCGTCCGGATCGTGCCGACCGCGTTCGGGGTGGGGCCGCAGGCGGTACCGGACGTGATCGTCACCGATCCCGGATAGTTGCAGAAGATATACTGCCGGATTGCTCCAGCCGAAGCCCCTGCCCCCAGCGCGGCAAGCGCCGCATTATAGCGCGGGCCGCCGACCGGGGTGCGCAGCCCGAATGCCTCGGCATCGAACCGCGTCGTCGAGATGAAATTCTCGACGTTCTTGCGGAAATAGCCGACCGAGACGTAGCTCTGCTTGTCGTAATACCATTCGAGCGACACATCGATGTTCTTCGACTTGTACGGAACCAGGCCGGGATTGCCCTGGAGACCGGTGCCCCCGCCGACGCGGAACAGCTGATCCACCGTGCGGCCGCCCTGCAGGTTCGCATAGTCGGGGCGCGTGATGGTGTGGCTGTACGATGCGCGGAACTTCACGTTGTCGATCGGTGAGATGTCGAAGTCGATCGCGGGCAGCCAGTTTTGGTAATGGCCCTTGAACGTCGTGAAGGTGCTTGAGGTCGGCGGGTTGATATTGAACTCATTGTCGCCGACCCAGCGCGTTCCATCGGAGACCGGCACCAGCGCCGAGGACCGGATGTTCGTCGTATCGTAGCGGACACCGGCGACGATATGGGCCGGGTTGCCGAAGGCGTCGAACTTGGCGCTGGCCTGAATATAAGGCGACAGCGTCTTTTCGCGGATGCGCCGGTCGGTGGTGAAGGGCGCGGTGCAATCGCCGTCACCGCCGCAGGTCTTGTAGAGGCTGTCGATCAGCCCGACCATCCGCTCGAAATCGAACGTATAGAAGCTCTGGATCATGCCCGAGCCCGCGCCGTCGATCCCGTCGAACTTGTCCGGCAGCGTCTCGAGCGTGAAGATGTCGTCGGGAATGTCCGAGGCCGGGCCGGCGCCGCCCCAGGTGTCGTTCTGGATCACCCCGAATGCCGAGCGCACCTTGCTGTCGACATAGGAGGCGCCGAAATCGATCGCGTCGAGGAAGCCGCCGTCATGGTCGTAATGACCCTTCAGCTGGATCTGGTTGATCTCGTTGCGGAAGTAAGCGGTGCGGAACGCATTGCCGGTCGGCGTGATCAGCGCCTTGTTCAGCGGATCGATGCCGGCGTGCATCGCATAGGAAATGACCGGCAGGTCCTTGTCGAAGTTGATCGTCTGGCTCGCGACGCCGAATACGGCGTTGCCGACCGAGGTGCTCGAGCCATATTTGTTGACCGGCTTCGATTCCGCGGTCGAATGATGCCCGTCCAGCGTGATCGCCACGCCGCCAGGGCCTTGCCAGGTGAGATTGGCGCCGAGCGACTTGTTGACGGTGCGGGTCTCGGTGAGCGAGCCGCTGTACGACAGGTCCTTGTTCTCCGGGTCCACCGGAGCGGTCGGCGAGCGGAAGCGCTCGGTGTAGAAGATCGGGCCGGCGACGGGACCGTCGGTCCAGGCGCTCGACGTATCATTGTGGTTGAACCAGATGCCGACGTTGCTGTTCCGGTTTTCCACCGTGTTCTGCGAATAGGTATAGTCGATCGTCGCGGTCAGCGTCTCCACCGGGCGGAATTGCAGGACGGCCTGGCCGTTAATCCGCTCGCGATTGATGTCGTTGAGGTCGTACGAAGCGTTCTGCGGCACCTGATAGACGTCGGTGGGATCCGGGCGGTTGGTGATGTTCGCCGCGCGCGGATCGCCCGGCTGCGCCAGCGAGCCCCAGTTGTTCTCGTTGCCGAGATAGCCGTCGCGCCAGCCGACATTGGCCTGGTTGAAGCTGGCCTTGCGCTTCTGGTACGAGCCGCTGATCAGCACGCCGACGCGATCGTCCGCGAAGGTGGTGCTGACGATGCCCGAGATTTCGGGGGTGATCGGATTGCCTTCGTTGCGCGACATATCCATCACGCCCTTGGCCGAGATGCTGCCGCGGAAGCCGGGCTTGTCGAGCGGACGCGGGGTGCGGATGTTGATCGACGAGCCGATGCCGCCCGAGGGGATCGCGGCGCGGCCGGTCTTGTAGACCTCGACCCCGGCGATGCCTTCGGACGCAAGATTGGCGAAATCGAACGAGCGGCCCGAGGGCGCGCTGCCGCCGTCGCCGAGCGACGAAGTCGGCATCTGGCGGCCGTTCAACGTCACCAGGTTGAAATCGGGGCCGAAGCCGCGAACCGTGACGGTCGAGCCTTCGCCGTTCTGGCGATCGATCGACACGCCCGAGATGCGCTGGAGCGATTCGGCGAGGTTGGTATCGGGAAACTTGCCGATGTCTTCGGCGGAGATCGCATCGACCACGCCCTGGCCGTCGCGCTTGATGGTGAGCGATTGCTCGAGACTGGCGCGGATGCCGGTGACGACGATTTCAGGCTCTTCCCCGGCGGCCGGCGCGTCCTGCGCAAAGGCGATGCCTGGAGCGGCGATCATGGCGAGGGCGGACGCCCCCAGCAGCAGTGGCGACGTCCTGTGACGGCGGAAGCCCCTCATCCTCATCCTCCCAATTGTCGGCGCGGGTGTCCCGTCGCCGTTCGTTGAGAACGTTCACTTCCCCAGCTGTCCAGCGCTGTCAAGCCCTATCCGCTGCCGCAACGACCGCCGCACACCCAGAAAAAGCGACGGGTTGTGAACGTTATCAATATGTGCTGCATAAAAGCCACGCTTGCGCAGATTGCAGGCGGTAAGCACCAGCGGCGAATCTGCGCGCATGGGCAGAAGATGGGATGAGGGAATGGCTGTGAAGGCAAGATTCTACGCGACGCTGCTTGGCGCGACGGTGCTGGCCGGAATCGGCGCCGGGCGGATCGCCGCACAGGAAGCGCCCGCGGCGCAGCAGGACGCCCGCACCCGCGCGGAAGCGATCGTCGCCCGCATGACGCTCGACGAGAAAATCGCCTTGCTCCACGGCCTGTTCCCGCCCTTCGCCAAGGGCAAGACGCAGAACGAGCTGGTCCCCTCCGCCGGGCATATCGACGGCATCCCCCGGCTCGGCGTGCCGTTGGTGCGCGAGAGCGACGCCTCGCTCGGCGTCGCCAACCAGGTCGAGCAGCGCAGGGGCGATGTCGCCACCGCGCTCCCCTCCAGCCTCGCCACCGCCGCGAGCTTCGATCCCGCGATCGCCCGCGCGGGCGGCGCGATGATCGGCGCCGAGGCGCGCGCCAAGCGCTTCAATGTGCTGCTCGCCGGCGGCGTCAATCTGACCCGCGATCCGTGGAACGGCCGCAACTTCGAATATCTCGGCGAGGATCCGTTGCTCGCGGGCGAGATGGGGGGCGCGCACATCGCCGGGGTGCAATCCAACCGCATCGTCTCGACGGTCAAGCATTTCGCGCTCAATTCGCAGGAGACCGGCCGCATGGTCGCCGACGCGCTGATCGGCGAGGCGGCGCTTCGGGAGAGCGACCTGCTCGCCTTCCAGATCGCGATCGAGAAGGGCCGGCCCGGATCGGTGATGTGCGCCTATAACAAGGTCAACGGCGACTGGGCGTGCGAGAACGATTTCCTGCTCAACAATGTGCTCAAGCGCGACTGGGGCTATCGCGGCTGGGTGATGAGCGATTGGGGCGCGGTGCATTCGACCGTCAAGGCCGCCAACGCCGGGCTCGACCAGCAATCGGGGCAGGAGCTCGACCGGGGGCCGTTCTTCGCCGCGCCGCTCAAGGCCGCGGCCGAGAAGGGCGACGTATCGGCCGCGCGGATCGACGACATGGTGGTGCGCTATCTGACCGGGCTGATCGAGACCGGCGCCTATGACACGCCGGTGCCGGCCAAGGCCCAGACCCCCAATTACGCCGTGAACGCACTGGTCGCCCAGCGCGCCGCCGAAGCGGGGATCGTGTTGCTCAAGAACGAAGGCGATGTGCTGCCGATCGCGGCGCGCGCGAAGCGAATATTGGTGGTCGGCGGCGGCACCGACCTGGGCGTGCTTTCGGGCGGCGGCTCCAGCCAGGTGCGCGGCGTCGGCGGCGCTCCCATCGAGATTCCGCTCTCGACCGGCGGATCGGCGTCGTTCGCGCGGATCACCTATCACGCCTCGTCGCCGGTCAAGGCGCTCCGCGCGGCGCTGCCCGGCGCGAGCGTGACCTTCCTCGACGGGCGCAACCTCAATGCGACGGTGGACGCGGCGCGCGCCGCCGATCTGGTCGTGGTGTTCGCGACGCAATGGACCACCGAAGCCGACGACGTGCCCGACCTGCGCCTGCCCAACCATCAGGACGCGCTGATCGCCGCGATCGCCGCCGCCCAGCCGCGCACCGTGGCGGTGCTCGAGACCGGCGGACCGGTGCTGATGCCGTGGCTCGCTGCGGTGCCCGCGGTGCTGCAGGCATGGTATCCCGGCCAGCGCGGCGGCGAGGCGATCGCCGCGATCCTGACCGGCAAGGTCAATCCCTCGGGCCGCCTGCCGATCACCTTCCCCGCCACCGCCGCGCAGCCGCCCCGCCCCCATCCGGTTGGCCTCGACACGCTGAGCGGGCTCGAAGCGCAAGCGGCATCGGATCCGGCGCGGGCGGGCGATTACCAGCTCAAGAGCTTCCCGATCGAATATCAGGAGGGCAGCGACGTCGGCTACCGCTGGTATGAAAAGCAGCGGCAGAAGCCGCTGTTCGCCTTCGGGCACGGCCTCAGCTACACCAGCTTCGCTTATGCCGATCCAGTCGCGACCGGCGGCAGGACGCTGACCCTCAGCTTCGACGTGACCAACACCGGCAAGCGCGCGGGCGCCGATGTGCCGCAAATGTATGTCGCGCGCGAGGGAACGGGCAGGCCGATGCGACTGGCAGGCTTCCAGCGCGTCACGCTCAAGCCGGGCGAGACTCGCCGGGTGACGCTGATCGCCGAACCGCGCATCCTCGCCGAATATGACACCGGTCTGCCGGGCTGGCGAATCGCGGGCGGGCGGTACCGCGTGGCGCTCGCGCGCGATGCGACCGACCGCACCATCGTCACCACCGTCACGCTCGACGCGGCGACGATGAAGCCCTGAGTTGCCGATCCGGGCCGGTGGGCGCAATGCTGGGTGACCGCCGATGACCACCCGCCTTGCCACCCTCGCGGCCGATCCGCACAAGCCGGGGCACCGCCGGTTCGGCTTCCTGCTGCTCTATGCGATCGCCAATGCCGGCGGGGTCATCGGCTATATGCCGCTGCTCACGCTGCTGCTGCCGATGAAGATCGAGGGGGCGGCCGGCGATGCGCGGCTGGGGGTGTTCACTGCCACGGTGATCGCCGGCGCCATCGCCGCCAGCCTTTCCAGCATCCTGTTCGGCTGGCTGAGCGACCGTTCGGTGGCGCGCGGCGGCGGGCGGCGGCAATGGGTGATCGGCGGCATGATCGCGACGGCGCTCACGTATGTCTGCATCGCCGCGGCATCGGCACCGGGCGAGATCATCGCGGCGGTGATCGTCTTCCAGATCGCAGTCAACTGCGCGCTTGGGCCGCTTGCGGCGATCATGGCCGACGAGATTCCCGATGGGCAAAAGGGGCTGACCGGCGGCCTGCTGGTGCTCTCCAACCCGGTGGCGTCGGGCGTGCTCGCGATCCTGGTGAGCGCGAGCATGCTCGGCGAGGCATCGCGGCTGGCGATCGTCGTGCTGGCGTTCGCGGCCTGCCTCACGCCCTTGCTGCTGACGCGGGCGCGCGCCGCGCCCTTGCCCGAAAACCCCCAGGCCGGCGCGCCGCAGCTTCGCCGCGATCTTGCCGTTACCTGGGGGGCGCGGCTGCTGGTGCAGATGGCGGCCATCGTGCTGTCGCTGTACCTGCTGTATTATTTCGAGAGCGTCGCGCCAGACCGGCCGACCGGCGCGCTCGCCGCATCTGTCGGGCATCTGCTGACGATCAGTTATATCATGCCGCTGCCGATCGCGGTGCTGGTCGGGCGCTGGTCCGACCGGATCGACCGCCGCAAGCCGTTCCTGCTGGCGGCCGCCCTGGTCGCCGCCGCGGGATTGCTCGGCATGGCGCTGGCGCGCGACTGGACCAGCGGCGCGATCGCCTTCGCCGTCTATGCCGCGGGATCGGGCATCTTCCTGCCGCTGCAATCGGCCTTTTCGATGCAATTGCTGCCCGATCCGCTGCACCGCGGCCGCGATCTCGGGCTGCTCAACCTGACCAATACCCTGCCCTCGCTGCTCGGCCCCCTGCTTGCCTGGCGGCTGGCGACGCCACATGATTTCAGCACGCTGATGGTGGTGCTGGCGGCGCTGACGCTGTGCGGCGGATTCGCCATCCTCGCGGTGCGCGGGCGGCGCTAGAGTCGTTTTTCAGCAGAGCTGAATTGGCACCGGCCCGCTCCCCCACCCGGCCACCCATAGGGTACCCTAGTGTTGGGTGGCCGGGTGGGGGAGCGGGCCGGTGCCGGCTTACCGAAACGACTCTAGGCCGAGAGGAAGCCGGTGACGGTCAGCCGCCCAGAGGCGGGATCGGGGGACAGCGCTGCATCGGGCGCAATCGCGCCGCTGTGCAGCACGAAGCTGCGATAGATCAGCGCGCGATTGTAGCGCGCCTCGGCACGCATCGTCCGCTCGAACAGCGGCGTATCGCCATCGATATATCCCTGCGGCGGCGCGGCGGCATGGCGGAGCTCGGCGTCGAGCTGGCCCGAATAGATCGGCGCACGGGCTTCGTCGACGGTCTCGAAACCGGTCGAGCGGTGGCGGTAGAATGCGGTGCCGCCGCCACCTTCCGAAAGATAATGGACCAGCGCGATCCGCCCGCGCGCGAAGGCGTCGCAGTGCGGCAGGCGCTGCCCGATCGACAATTTCCCGGGCGGCGTGGTGACGATCGAGAAGCTGGCGTCGATCACGGCCGCGCCGGGCTGGCCGAACACTTCGGCGAGAATTTCCGCGATCACCGGTAGCTGATCGGGCAGATAATTTGCCGGAAGCGGCGCGCGGATGCCGGGGTACAAGTGGATCGCCGGTTCGAACGCGGTGGCGATCGCGGCGGCACGAAGCGCGTCGGGATCAGGCGCGAAGCCGTCGATCACCACCAGGGGCTGCCGCTCGCGCCCGATATGCTGAGCCGTGATCTCCATGCATGGAGAAGTCGCGGGCGGCGATTTGCTTGTCAACGCGCGCGCGCTATCCACACGACAAACTGAAGGAGAGCGATGATGCGGCGGCGAAGCGCACTGGCGACGATCGGCTTGGGACTTATGGCATCGGGCACCGCCTGGGCGCGGCCTTCGAAGCTGGCGCTCAACCGCAAAAGGATCGACGCCGCGCTCGCCCAGATGGTCAGCGGCGGGCGCGTCGCGGGGGCATCGGCGCTGATCTGGCAGGACGGCGCCGAGCGCTATTTCGGCACCGCCGGCATGGCCGACCGAGAGGCCAGGCGCCCGATGGCGCGCGACACCCTCGTCCAGATCTTCTCGATGACCAAGCCCGTCACCGGCGTCGCGCTGATGCAATTGTGGGAGCAGGGAAAGTTCGGGCTCGACGATCCGCTGGCGCGCTATCTGCCCACGTTCGGCAATGCCAGGGTGATCGGCGCCGACGGTACGCTGCGTGCGCCGTCGCGCCCGATCGCGATTCGCGACATCCTGCGCCACACCGCGGGCTTCTCCTACGGCATGCGCGACGGCGCGGCGGACAAGATCTTCCACGATCTCGACCCGCTGGCGCTGACCAACACCCTCGAGGAAGCGGGCGCGAAGCTCGCGCAGGTGCCGCTGGCGTTCGATCCGGGCGAGGAGTGGAATTACAGCAGCGGCGTCGACGTGCAGGCGTTGCTCGTCGAGCATCTGACCGGCGAGGCGTTCGAAGCGCATGTCCGCCGCGCGATCCTCGATCCGCTCGGCATGCGCGACACCGCCTGGACCCAGCCCGCCGAGCGCCTCCCGCGCTTTGCCGCCAGCTACCAGAAGCAGCCCGACGGCAGCCTTGCGCGCATCCCCGACGAAAGGGCGCAGGCGCTCAATTTCCGCCCGCGCAAGCTGACGATGGGCGGCGCGGGGATCGCCTCGACGCTCGACGATTATATGCGGTTCGCGCGGATGCTGCTGGGGCGCGGCACGCTGGAGGGCGTGCGCATCCTCAAGCCATCGACCGTGCGGCTGATGACCACCGACCAACTCGATTCGCGGATCACCCGCCGCTTCTTCCTGCCCGGCAAGGGATCGGTCGGCTTCGGCTTCGACTTCGCGGTCCGCACTGCCCAGCCGAAGGACGCGGCGGAGAATCGCGGCGCGGTGGGCGAATTCTTCTGGGACGGGGCCGAGACGACTTTGTTCTGGGTCGATCCCGCCAACGATCTGGCGGCGGTGTTCTTCGTCCAGATTTTCCCGTTCGACGGCACGCTCCACCATGATATCCGCGCGGCGGTATATGGCAGCGACTATCTCGGCCCTGCCGGCGACTGAAGGAGAAGCCGATGACGCTCGACCGCCGCGCCTTGCTGGGGATCGCCGCCGGAGCCGCGGTGCTGCCCGCGCTCGCCAGCGCGCACACCGCGCGCTCCGAGCCCGACGAAGTGATCGAACTATGGCCCAACGGCGCGCCCGGCATGCCCGCCAAGCCCCCGGTCGAGGTCGTCACCGAGCGGCATAGCGACCCGGTGCTGCCCGACCGATCGATGACCGGCATCACCCGCCCGCGCCTCCACGTGTTTCGGCCGGAGAAACCGAATGGCGCGGCGGTGATGATCACCCCCGGCGGCGGCTACAAATATGTCGTGCTCGACCGCGAGGGCCATGAGATCGCCCGCTGGCTGACCGCGCGGGGCTTCACCGCCTTCGTCCTCCTCTATCGCCTGCCCGGCGAGGGCTGGGCGGCGGGGCCGAACGTCGCGCTCGCCGATGCCCAGCGCGCAATGCGGCTGATCCGGCACCGCGCGGCGAAGTACAGCCTCGATCCCGCGCGCGTGGCGGCGATGGGCTTCTCGGCGGGCGGGCATGTCTGCGCCGATCTGCTCACCCGGTTCGCCGCCAAGGTGTACGATTCCTTCGACGCGGCCGATGCGCTGTCGGCCCGCCCCTTCGTCGCCGCGCCCATCTATCCGGTGGTGAGCATGACCCTGCCCACCGCCCACGCCGGATCGCGCGAATCGCTGATCGGCAAGGACGCCGGCCCGGCGCTGCAAGCCGCGCATGCGCCCGACCGCAACGTCCCCGCCGATGCGCCGCCGGTCTTCCTGGTCCATGCCGAAAATGACGGCGCGGTGCCGGTGGAGAACAGCCTGCTGCTCCGCGCGGCCCTGCGGGCGCGCAAAGTGCCGGTCGAGACGCATCTGTTCAGCGACGGCGAGCATGGCTTCGCGATCCGCCGCGCGGCGGGCAAGCCGGCAGCGGCATGGACCGATCTTTTCCTGGCGTGGGCGAAGAGCCAGGGGCTGCATTAACCGCCCGATGCCGCTATAGAGCGGTCACCTCGCGTGACTGGCGACTTGGATGGAGCACCATCGGGAAGCGCGGGGCCGGAACGCCGCATCGCCTGGGCATCTCTCTACAGGAGGATCGCATGCCCGAATCGACGCCGCTTCACATCGCCTTTCTGCTTTTCCCCAACGTCACCCAGCTCGACCTGACCGCGCCCGCGCAGGTGCTGTCGCGCCTCGGCAACGCCAAGCTCGACCTCGTCGCCAGGACCATGGACCCGGTCCCGACCGATGCCCAATTCTCTTTGCTGCCCACCGCGACCTTCGCGGACGTGCCGCGCACCGATATCCTCTGCGTTCCCGGCGGCTTCGGCACGGTGGCGGCGATGGAAGATGACGAGACGCTCGCCTGGCTGAAGCAGGTGGCTGCCGGTGCCACCTGGGTGACCAGCGTCTGCACCGGATCCTTGCTGCTCGCGGCGGCGGGGCTGCTCACCGGCTATCGCGCCGCCTGCCACTGGGCATCGCGCGAGCAATTGGCGCTGTTCGGCGTCGAGCCGGTCGCCGAGCGCGTGGTGTTCGACCGCAACCGGGTGACCGGCGGCGGGGTGACCGCCGGAATCGACTTCGCGCTGGCGCTGACCGCGGAGATCCGCGGCGAGGCGTATGCCAAATTCGTCCAGCTCAGCCTCGAATACGACCCGCACCCGCCGTTCGATTCGGGATCGCCCGAGCGTGCGGACGCGGCGACGATCGCATTGTACGACGCGATGGTCGCCAAGTTCGCGCCGGGCCGGGCCGAGAAGGTCCGCGCCATCGCGGAGGCGCTGCGCGATGGCTGAGCGCTTCGTCCCCGCCCATCCGCCGCGCCCGGCGCAGCCGAGCTACGGCTGGCGCAATCTGTTCGGCACCAATTCGCGCAACATGGTGGCGGGCTGGTCCGAGCTAGCCTTCGACGAATGGCACGCCAGGCGCACCTTGCTCGGCACGACGATCCATTTCATCCGCGATCCGGCAGCGATCAAACAGGTCCTGCTGACCAACGCCGCCAACTACGGCAAGCCGCGGCTGGTCAAGCAGGTGCTCGCGCCGATGATCGGGCTGGGGCTGCTCACCGCCGATGGCGAGCTTTGGCAGACGCAGCGCAAGATCGTCGCGCCGAGCTTCGCGCCCGGCGCGGTGGGCAGACTGACCGGGCTGATCGCGGCGGCGGCCGAGCGCAGCACCGCGAACTGGCCGGCGGAAGGCCGTATCGACCTCGCGGAGACCGCGACGGCAACGACGATGCGGATCATCGCCGACGCTTTGTTCTCGGGCGACAAACGGCTTACCGCGCCGGAGGCGTCACGCCAGATCGAAGCCGCGCTGATCGCGGTCGGCACGGTGCGGATCGTCGCATTGCTCGGCTTTCCCGGGATCAAGCTCACGCCCGCCGCATGGCGCGGCGACGCCGGCCGCCGTTATCTGCGCAGCACGCTGAGCGCGATCGTGCGCGAGCGTGGGCCCGAGGGCGGCGACGACTTCCTCGGCGGGATGATCCGCGACCTGCACAGCCGCTTCCCCGCCGACGAAGCCGTGGCGCTGGCGATCGACAATGCCGCGACCTTCTATCTCGCGGGCCATGAGACCACGTCGAACGCGCTGGCCTGGGCTATGTATCTATTGGCGAGCGCGCCCGAGGTGCAGGACCGCGCCCGCGCCGAGGCGGTGGCGGCGCTGGCAGGCGATGCCGAGAGCCTGCCCGAGCGGCTGCCCTATCTGCGCCAGGTGCTCGACGAGGCGATGCGGCTCTATCCGCCCGCGCCGCGCTTCGACCGCGAGGCGCTGGCCGATGATGCGATCGGCGATGTCACGATCCGCAAGGGCGAATTGGTCTCGGTGTGGCCGTGGCTGGTGCATCGGCACCGCAAGCTCTGGGACGATCCCGACGCCTTCGATCCCGAGCGTTTCGCGCCCGGCCGCGAGCGCGAGCGGCATCGTTTCCAGTATATCCCGTTCGGCGGCGGCCCGCGGGTCTGCGTCGGCGCGCGCTTCGCGATCGTCGAGGCGCTGGTGATCCTCGCGTATTGGCTCAGCAGCCGGCGCTTCACGCTGGCCGAGGGCTTTGCCGTCGAGCCGCATGGCGCGGTAACGCTGCGGCCGCGCGGCGGATTGCCGATCGATATTACACCCGCCTGAAGGAGCAGGAATGCGCACGCTGACGATGAACGACGGCCGGGAGATTCCGGCTTTGGGGTTCGGCACCTATCTGGTGCCCCCGGAGGATGCGGCGCGGGTGACGCGGCAAGGATTGGCCGCGGGATACCGGCTGGTCGATACCGCCGCTTTCTACGCAAACGAGCAGGGCGTCGCCGATGGGCTGGGCGAGGACGATGCCTTCCTCACCACCAAATTGTGGCGCACCGATCTGGGCTATGACGCCGCGCTGCGCGGGATCGACGACAGCCTGGCCCGGCTGGGGCGCGAGCGCGTCGATCTCTATCTGATCCACTGGCCGGTGCCGTCGAGCGGGCTTGCCGCCGAGACGTGGAAGGCGTTCGTCCGAATCCGCGACGAGGGGCGGGCGAAGTCGATCGGCGTCTCCAATTTCGGCGCGGACGATATCCGGGCGATCGCCGATGCCACGGGAGTGATGCCCGCGCTCAACCAGGTCGAGCTGCACCCGAGCTTCCAGCAGCGCGCATTGCGCGCATTCCATGCCGCGAACGGCATCGTCACCCAGAGCTGGGCGCCGCTAGGCCAGGGGCATCTGCTCGATCACACCGCGATCCACGGGGTGGCCGAGAAGCAAGAAGCCAGCACCGCGCAGGTGATCCTCGCCTGGCATCGCCAGCACGGCCTTGCCGCGATACCCAAGGCGTCGTCGCCGGGGCGCCTCAAGGAAAATCTGGCGTCGCTGGCGGTGACGCTCGATGCCGAGGATATGGCCGAGCTCGATTCGCAGGACGACCCCGAAGGCCGCCTCGGCCCCGATCCGGCGACGATGTAACCGCAACCTTCTCCCCTCTCCCTATGGGAGAGGGAGCGCTTACTCCAGCAGCGCCTTCGCGCCCTTCAGATCCTCCACGAACATCGCATATTCCTCCGCCGCGCGCTCGCGATCGGGGAGGCGGAGGAGGAAGCTGGGATGCACCGTGATCCAGCCGACCCCACCCTCGGGCAATTCGATCGCGCGACCGCGCTCGCGCGAGATGGTCACCGTCTTGCCGAGCAATTGCCGCGCGGCGGTGGCGCCCAGGGCGACGGTCAGCTCGGGCTTGATCAGCAGTTTCTCCTGCTCGTACCACCATCGGCAGGCGCTGATCTCGCCGGCGTTGGGCTTGTCGTGGATGCGGCGCTTGCCGCGCTGCTCGAACTTGAAATGCTTGACCGCATTGGTGACGTAGACCTGGCTCCGGTCGATCCCGGCCTCCTGGACCGCGCGGTCGAACATCTGCCCGGCGGGGCCGACGAAGGGCTTGCCGGCAAGGTCCTCCTGATCCCCCGGCTGCTCGCCGACGAACATCAGGCGTGCGTCCACCGGGCCCTCGCCGAACACGGTCTGCGTCGCGCATTTGAACAACGAGCAGCGGGTGCAGCCCTTCGCCTCCTCGCGCAGCGCTTCCCATGCGCCGGCGATATTGTCGCCGGTCTTGGTGGTTTGCACCATTGCGATCTCCCGTCCACGCGCGCCCGCGACCAGATCCGCCACCAACGCGGTTTCGGGCATGTTTTTCCAATATTTGCGCGGCATTTCCTTGAGCATGGCACCGACCTTGAGCCGGGCGGGATTGAAGATCGAGGCGTAATAGGTCTTCCACACCGCTTCGATCGGATCGCCCGCGGGCGCATCGGCGCGGGTGGCGCCGGGACCTTCGCTCAGCCGCTCGCGGTCCCAATGGATCGAAAGCTCGGGGGTGAGGATCGACCAGCGCATCGAGGCGAAGCGATCGACGAAGAAACGCGCATTGGCGCGGACGATATGATGCTCGGGCTCGAACCAGGCGACGAAGCGTGTGTCGTGACCAATACTAGTGCCGGGGAAAGGCAGCGCGGTGCCGGGCGCGTCCTCCACTTCGCGGAAGCGGACGAAGGCGCGCATCTTGTGGATGTCGCGGCGCACCGATTTGGCCATGATCTCGAGCCGGCGGACGAGCGGGTCGGCGGGATCGGCGATGCGATTGGGCTCGGTGAGCAGCGTGTAGAGCAGAGCGAAACGCTCCGGGTCCGAATGCAGGATTACCGATTGCGCGAGATCGAGGAAGGCGCGCGGAACACGGACCGGGCGCGGCGCGGCGGACTCGAGGATTGCCTCGTCGCCGAACAGATCGGCAGGCGGATCGCCCACCTGCCACACCACATCGCCCGGCGGCACCCGCGCTGCCGCCAGCGCCCGCGCGGCATCGCGCCAGCCTTCGAAATCGTCCTCGGAGGATAGCGTCGCGACGCGCATCAGGCGGTGAACAGCTCCAGTTGCTCGCGCTTTGGGGCGACGAGCGGGCGGAGATCGTCGCGGTCGGCGAGTGCCACCGGGCGCCAATCCTCGGCGATCAGAAAGGGGCGCAGCTTGGCAATCGAAACGGTGAGCCGCGCGACATCGGCAAGCCGCATCCGCCGCCACTTGCGCGCGGCGACGATCGCATCGACGGCCTTCACCCCCAGCCCCGGCACCCGCAGCAGCGCGGCGCGCGGCGCGCGGTTGACGTCGACCGGAAAACGATCGCGGAACCGCAGCGCCCAAGCCAGCTTGGGGTCGATATCGAGCGGGAGCATGCCCGTCACCGGATCGGCGGCCGCGGCGACCTCGCCCGGCTGGTACTCGTAAAAGCGCATCAGCCAGTCGGACTGGTAGAGCCTGTGCTCGCGCATCAACGGCGGGCGCTGGAGCGGGAGCACCGCGCTGGCATCGGGGATCGGGCTGAATGCCGAATAATAGACGCGGCGCAGGCCGAAGCGGCCGTAGAGCTGCGCGGCGCGGCCGATGATCTCGCCGTCGTTGGCGGCATCGGCGCCGACCATCATCTGGGTCGATTGCCCGGCGGGGGCGAATTGCGGCGCGGATTTGTAGCGCGCCTTGGCATCGGTGGCGTCGGCGATGGCGTGCTGGACTTCGCCCATCGCGGTCTCGATGCGCGGCGCCGATTTCTCCGGCGCCAGCCGCGCAAGGCCAGCTACGGTCGGCAATTCAACGTTGATCGAGACGCGATCGGCATAGCGTCCGGCTTCGGCGACCAGTTCGGGATCGGCGTCGGGGATCGTCTTCAGATGGATATAGCCGCGAAAGTGATGCTCCTCACGCAGCGACCGCGCGACGCGGACGATCTGCTCCATCGTATAATCGGGCGAGGCGATGATCCCCGAAGAGAGGAACAGTCCCTCGATATAGTTGCGGCGGTAGAAATCGAGCGTGAGCGTCACGACCTCCTCGGGCGTAAAGCGCGCGCGGCGGACGTTCGAGCTCTTGCGGTTGATGCAATAATGGCAGTCGAAGATGCAGCTGTTGGTCAGCAATATCTTGAGCAGGCTGATGCAGCGGCCATCGGGCGCATAGGCATGGCAGATGCCGGTGCCCTCGGTGGATCCGATGCCCTTTCCCCCGCGCGAGTTGCGCTTGGCGGTGCCCGATGACGAGCAGGACGCATCGTATTTCGCGGCATCGGCAAGAATCGCGAGCTTCGCCTGGACATCTAGCTGGGCCATACGTTCGCTGTATGTTCTTGATATCCCGACGTCAATGCGATTGCTTGGGCATCGCGTCGATCCACGTGCGCAACATCGCCACGCCCTCGGCATGGACGGTGGCGCGGCCAAGCTCGGGCATGGCGATGCCGGGGTCGATGCTTTCCATCCGATAGATCAGGATCGAGGCTTCGGCATCGCCCGGGGCGATGTCGAAGTCGCGGTTGCCGCTGCCGCGCCCGGCGGCGACCGGGCGCTTGAGCAGGCCTCGCGCGATAGCGTCGGGCTGGTTCCAGTCGAGGAACAGCCCCGAGTTGGACGCGGCGCCGGCTGGGTTGTGGCAATGCGCACAGTTGATCTCGAGATAGGCGCGGGCGCGGTCGTCTAGCGAAGCCTTGGCGTCGTCCCAGCGCGCGACCTTGGGCGCATCGGCGGGCGCGCGGTCGAGCATCCCGCCCGCGACCAAAGCCTGAAGCTGGCCCCCATGATTGAGATAGCGCGCTTTCACCCCGATCGGCGTGATCGCCCCGCTCAGCGCGTGGCAATCCTTGCACTGGTTCTGGTTGGGCACCGCATAGCTGATGCTGCGGCTCGCGCCCGAGGGATCGGTGAAGGTCACCGGAATCCGCGTCCCCGCGCGCTTGAGATCGGCGTCGGTGCCGTCGGCGTTCCAGACATAGGGCACCGCCACCCATCCCGCCGCGCGGTGGAGCAGCAGGCGCGTCTCCAGCGGGCGAAACGCGCCATTCTGCTGATACCCAAAGGTCTTGATCAGCGCCGCGCCGACCGGGAGGTCCAGCGCCTTGTCCGGTTCGTACCCCGCCGTTGCCCCGGCAGGCACGTAAAGATACCGTTGCTTCTCGGCGTAATCCGAGAAGAGCGGGGTTTCGAGAGTGTACGCAAACACGCGCTCCCCGGGCGTGTGCGCCTTCAGATCGGTGAAGAAGCCATAGTCCGAAAGATGCGCCGGATACCCCTCGCCGGTGATCGCCGCATCCCGCACCCCGCCGGGCCGGGCAAGCAGCACCGATCCGAACAGCAATAGGGCGGCGGCAAGCAGCTTCACTTGACGGCGGCCTCCATCGCCGCGGGCAGCACGATCGCGGCGGGGCGCGGCACGTTCGGTCCGTTCAGCTCGACCGGCGCCGGCTTGGCGGTCTCCGGCGCGGCGCCGAGCGCGAGGCCGAGGCTCAGCACCGGCACCTTGTCATCCACCCGCAGCCCCAGCTCGGGGCCGCCCGTGCCGTCCCACATCACCGGTGGAATGCTCCCGCCGAACGCCGCCGCCAATTGCTCGCCCCCCGGCAGCTGTGGCGCAAACCCCGCGCGGCCGTGGCGATTGCCGGTGACGACGATCTTGCGCGGCAACGGGTTGTAATGCGGATCGGTGAAGGCGGGGCGGTACGAGATGATCATCGCATTGGTGGTGGCGTTGCCCGACAGGTCGTTGTCGAACACGCGGACATTGTCGTTCGCCATGATCAGCACGCCGGTGCCGCGCCGCACGCTGGCGACGATATTGCCCTTGGGCGCGAAATTGGCCTGGTCGTTGTCGATCACGCGGTTGCGATAGACCGAGACATCGCCGCCGCCCTCCTTGGGCAGATTGGGCAGGTCGAACACCAAAATCCCCCCGGTGTTGTGCGTGGCGAGATTGTCGTGGACGTCGGCGTAGCGGCTGTTCTCGATCTCGATCCCCGCGACATTGCCCGAAACGGTCGAGTTGCGGACGATGATCCGCTCGGACTGGCCGACATAGATGCCCGCGTCCGATGCGCCCTTCACCGTGACTCCGTCGATCAGGATGCTCGTGCTGGAGACCGGATAGACGCCGTACGCGCCATTGGTCTCCTTCGGGGCCCCGGTCCATTCGACGCGGATATCGGTGTAGACGATGCGGTCGGCGCCCTTGGACTTGATGCCGTCGCCGCGCGTATCCTCCACCGCGAAGCCGCGCAGCACCACATCGTCGGAGGTGACCAGCAGCCCCTCGCCCGCGCCGAGCTGGCCCTTGAAGCTGAGCACGGTCTTGTCGGTCCCCGCCCCGCGCACGGTGACGCGGTCGACATCGAGGCTGAGCCCGTCGGTCAGTTCGAACCGCCCCGCGCCGATCCGGACCACGTCCCCCGGCGCGGCCTCGATCAGTGCGGCCTGGAGGCGTTCCTGCGCATCGGCGCCGGCATCGACGGTGATCGTCTTCGCCATGGCCGGCGGGGTAATGCAAAGCGCGAGGGCGCCCAGCGTGGCGGTGCGGATCATCGAAACCTCTCCCATTTTGGCGCCATCCTAGCCGGACGCGCACGAATTGACAGAGGTGTCAGTTACTCGCGGTCATCGCCCGGCGTGGCTTCCTCGGCGCGCGCCCGCTCCTTCGGCTTGCGGCGCTCGAACACCTCGGCCAGCCGCGCCTCGTCGGCGGCGCTCAATTTCTCCGCGGCGGAGGGAAACATCTCTTCCTCCTCCTCGTCGATATGATGCTCGTAGCGATGGCGCATTTCCTTGAACTTGGCTTCCCATTCGTCCGCGCCGAATTCGAGATCGAGCAGTTCGCCGAAATAATCGTCGATCTCCTTATGCTCGGAAACCGAATGCCGCGCCTCGTCGCGCAGGTCGGGGATGGCGAGCATCGTGGCGTAGAGCGATTCTTCCTCGGCGGCGGCATGCGCGGTGACTTCGAGGCGAAAGGATTCGAACACCGCCTCGCGGTCTGGCGTGCCGGTGTCGGCGATCTGCTCGAGCAACGCCCGGTGACGGTCGTGGTCGGCCTTCAGATCCTCGAATATGCGCGCATCGGCCATAAAATCTCCCTCGTTCGTGAACCGCAAACCGGTCAGGCTTGCGATTGTTGCAGGCAACGGCGAAAGATTGGCGATGCAGGCGCGATGGGACCGGACGATCAAGCGGCTGATGCTCGCGCTGGCGCTGACCTGCGCGCTCGGCTGGCTGTTCAAGGCGCAGTGCGCGCCGGGCGGCTGGACCGGTTCCGAACAATATAGCACCGGCTGCTACAGCGACGCGGTGCCCTTCTGGGGCGGGCGCGGGGTGGCGGCGGGCGAAGTGCCGTATCTGCAGGGCCGACTAGAATATCCGGTGCTGACCGGCGGGCTGATCTGGATCGAGGGCGGCGTCACGCGGCTGCTGTTCGGCGGACAGGCCAATGCGTTCCACTTCCTCGCCATCGTCACGCTGGTGAATGCATTGCTCGCGGCACTCCTGCTGTGGTTGTTCTGGCGCGAGGGGATGGAGCCACGGCGGCTATGGGCCTGGGCGCTGGCGCCGCCGCTGGTGCTGTACGTCGGGCATAATTGGGATCTGCTGGCGGTGAGCTTCGCGGTGGGAGCGATGCTGCTGGCGCGGCGGGCCGAGCCGGTGAAATCGGCGGCGCTCGCCGGCCTCGGCATGGCGGCGAAGCTGTTTCCGGTGCTGTTGCTGCCATTGCTCGGGCTGGCCGCATTGTTCCGGCGCAACCTCGTGCTGGCCGTGATGATCGGCGTGGCGGCGGTCGCGGCCTTTGCTCTGGTCAATGCGCCCATCGCGCTGGCGGCCTATCAGAATTGGAGCGAATTCTATCGTTTCTCGGGCGAGCGCAGCGGGACGGCGGCGTCGATCTGGGAGATCCTCGGCACCTCGGGCATGTGGCCGACCAGCATCGCCGATCGCAACGTCTATTCCGCATTGGCCTTCCTCGCCGGGGCGGCGGCGATCATCGGCTTCGGGTGGCGCCGGCATAATGCGCGGCTGTGGATCCTGTTCACCCCGTTGCTCGCCTGGTTCCTGCTGACCAACAAGGTCTATTCGCCGCAGTTCGACCTGTGGCTCTATCCGATGCTGCTGATGACCGCGCCGCGCCTGCGCCCGGTCGCGCTGTTCGTGGTGGGGGATGTCGCCGCATATTTCGCCGAATTCTGGTGGTTCGCATCGACCGACGGGGTTTGGCCTTATGTCGTCACCCCGGGCTGGATCGCGGCGGCGGCGGCCTTACGGGGCGCGGCGATGGTGTGGCTGATCGTCGAATGCGTCCGGCTGGAGGCGCCCGGATGGCTCAGCCGAACAGCCAGTGCCCCAGCAGCCGATCGAACGGAAACGTAAAGAAGCCCGCGGCGAGCAACGCGCCGGTCACCAGCCCGCGCACCGCGCGGCGATGCAGCCGCACGCGGTGAGTGCGCGCGCTCCACCACAAGACCGGGACCATCGCCAGCGTGAAGACCGAGAGCAGATGGATCAGGCTGAACTGGCCGCCGTTGATCGCGCGCAGGTTGAACGAAAGCGCGGCGGTGGCGATCAGCGCCACGACCCAGACCGTGCCGAGCCTGCGGTGGAGCCCGTCGCCGCGGCGGCGGAGCAGCATCGCCGGGGTCAGCACCAGTGCGAGCAGGATGGTCAGCAGATGCGGCCAGACCTGCCACGGCACCAGCGGCCACTGCGAATACCCCTTCGCCAGCGCGACGAGCACCGCCGCGAGCAGCACGACCGATCCGATCGCGAGGAGGCGCTCATAGCCGGTGGGCGCGAGCGGGTCGCGCCGGACCGGAGATTCCGCAAGTGTCGCCATGATCTGCCCCGCCTCGGTTCACGCCGAGGCTAGGGCCTGATCTCCGCGCCGGCAATCAGGGCAGCGGCAGATCCGTCTCGTCCTTCTTGCGCTGCCGGGTTTCGGCGCGCGCGGCGGTCGCCTGCTTGACGAAGCAGCCCGACGCGCCATTGGCGCCCACCGCCGAGCAGCTGCCGGTACCGGTGCCGCCGGTCGAGAGCGCTTCCTGCTGGCGGACCGCCCAGCTTTCCTGCTGCGGCCGCACCGCGGCGTCGCGCAAGTCCTTGGGGATGCGGAAGCGCTCCGATTCGTCGAGCCGCTGGCAGACGACGATCTCTTCGCCGTCGTTGTTGGTCGGGCACTTGTCCTTGCCATAGATCAGCAGCACGCCGCTGGTCTGTTGCGCGGCGGCGGGCATTGCCCAGACCAAGGGCATCGCGACCAGCGCGGCCATCGTGATCTTCTTCAGCATCGCCTTCTCCTGTCTACGCAGATCCGGGCATATCACCCCGAACCTGAACGCTGGCCTGTCATATCCGTTTCGACAGCGCAATGGCGGCACGGCACCCGGCCCGGATCATCCCGGACAGGAGCGGATAGGCCGGCGCATGCTCCGCCCCCGCCGCCAGTGCCGCATCGAGATGCTCGACTTCCTCGGCGCGAAACTCGGCGACGGCGTCGCCTAATTCCGGGTCGGTGGTGCCGAGTTCGTCCAATTGCTGCCGGTAATGCCGGTCGATCTCGGTCTCGACCGCGGCAGTGCACGCCATCGCCGCTTCCGGCCCGATCGCGGCGGTGACCATGCCAAGCGCATAACCCGCCACGCCCCACAAGGGTTGCAGCAGGGTCGGGCGCACGCCGCGCCGCGCGAGCATCGCATCGAAGAACTTGCGGTGGCGCGCCTCCTGCGCGGCCATGCCGGCGATGGTGCGCGCGGCGGCCGAGCGATCCCCCATCACCGCCAATTGCCCGGCATAGATACGCGTCGCGCCATATTCGCCGGCCTGATCGACCCGGATCATCGCCCGGATGCCGGAATCGGTCGCGTCGCGGCGGTCGCCGGGCTTCCAGCCCATCACCGGCGTCCGCGCAGCAGCAGGCCGAAGATCGCCAGCGCGCCGATCGAAGAAAGGATCGCGTTATACCCGGCGAGCGAAATGCCGAACAGGCTCCATTGCGCGAGATCGCAGCGGACCATCGGCCCTTTCCGGACCATCTCGATCATCTCGAGCCCGCTCAGCCCGGCCTTGATCGGCGCGGTGCACGGCGTGATTCCCGGCCACCAATGATATTCGACCCCGGCGTGGAACGCCCCGATCGCGCCGCTGAGCGCGATCAGCAACCCGGCAACCGCCACCAGGGCGAAGGTCATCCGCCGGTCGCGAACGGCGAATGCCAGCGCGGCGGCGGCAATCGCGGCATAATGCGGCCAGCGCTGCCACATGCACATCTCGCACGGCACGAGATGGCCGATGAACTGCGAGCCGAGCGCGCCCGCCATCAGGCCGAGCGGCAGCAGGAGCGCGATCCAGCGCGCGTTGATCAGGCCATCGGAACGCATCGAATGGCCCTCTTATCGGTTCTTGGCCGCCACGCCGCGCGGCTGGCCGCCGGTGCGCATGATCGTCTCCAGCGCGTAATGCAGCTGGAAATCGTCGATACCCTTCTTTTTCAGGTCCTCGGCGGTGGCCGAGAAGCGCGGATCGGTCTTGGCGTCGTCCTCGAGCACCGAATCGTCGACGTTGGCGGTGTTGATCAGGTGGCGGCGCAGGTCCGCCTCGCGCAGCACGGGCCGCGACTTGTAATCGGGATCGGAAATCTGCGGTACCTGCAGGTCGGGCTTGATCCCGCCTTCCTGCACCGAATGGCCCGACGGCGTGTAATAGCGCGCCGTGGTGAGCCGGAGCGCGCTGCGCGGGCCCATCTGCAGGATCGACTGGACCGATCCCTTGCCGAAGCTGCGCTCGCCCATCACCACCGCGCGATGATGATCCTGCAGCGCGCCCGCGACGATTTCCGATGCCGAGGCGGTGCCCGAATCGACCAGCACGATCACCGGCAGCCCCTTGGCCATATCCCCCGGCACCATCGATTCGGCATAATAGCGTTCGATATCATTCTTCTCGCGGCCTCTCTGCGACACGATCTCGCCGTGGCCGAGAAACACGTCCGACACGCCGATCGCTTCGCTGAGCAGCCCGCCGCCATTGGCGCGCAGATCGACGACATAGCCGAGCGGGGCGTGGCCGAGCTGCTTGTTGATTCCCTCGATCGCCTTGCGCGTGTCCGCGGTGGTGGTCGCGGTGAAGGTGTTGATGTTGATATAGCCGACGCCGTTCTTCACTTCCCACTTCACCGGCTTCTGGACGATGACTTCGCGCACCAGGCTGAACTGGAGCGGCTTGTCGGCGCCCGGGCGGACGACGGTGAGCGTGATCGGGGTGCCCGGCTTGCCGCGCATCTGCTCGATCGCTTCGTCGAGGGTGCCGCCGACGATGAACTTGCCGTCGAGATGAGTGATGAAATCGCCCGACTTCATGCCGGCGCGCGCGGCGGGCGTGTCCTCGGTCGGGGCGACGACCTGCACCGCGCCGTCCTTGAGCGTCACGACCAGCCCGAGCCCGCCGTAATTGCCGTCGGTCTGGATCTTGAGATTGTCGAACTCCAGCCCGTCCTCGAACGCGCTGTGCGGATCGAGCGCCGAGAGCATCCCCTGGATCGCGCCCTTCACCAGCGTCTTGTCGTCGACCTTGTCGACATATTTCGCCTTCACCTCATTGAAGATCTCCATGAAGACCTCGAGCTCGCGGTAGCTGCTGGTATCGACGCTCGCCATCGCGCCGGTGGCGACGGGGATGAGCGCCAGCGCGCTGACGGCGGCGGTGACCTGAAGAAACGAACGAAGGACCATGAACTGACTTTCCGGTGAAACGCGTCGAGCTGTGTTAGTCGAGAATAGCGGCATTTGCGGGGCGTAGCAAAGAGTCCTGCGCCCGCTTGAAACAAGGTTTGTCAGCCTACGCTGTGCTCCGGCGAAGGCCGGAGCGTTGGCCACCGGCGCGGCAGGCCTGCCCGGACGGCCTTTGCCGGAGCACAGCCCTTTGACGCAACGAAAACGCTCAGTCGAGCAAGCGGGTCAAATCCATGGGACGCCCCCGGCGGCGCAGTTCGACCGTGACTCGCGGGGCGTCGTCGCCGGCGCGCCCGATGGCCCCGCCCTGCGCTACGCTATCGCCCTTGCGAACCCTGACCTGCGCAAGGCCGGTGATCAGCGAGGTCCAGCCGTTGCCGTGATCGATGATGACGATCCCGCCGTAATCGCGGAAGCCCGAGGCGTAGACGATCTTGCCGCCCGCGGGCGCGATCGCCTCGGCGCCCGCAACCGGGGCCAGCGTGAGTCCGCGCGCGCGGACGCCGGTGGACGACAGCTCGCCCAGCCCCGTGACGATCGGCCCTGCAACGGGAAGGCGATAGGGCGCGGTACCGCGTGCGGCGGATCTGGTTGGCGCGACGTCGCCAGCCTGCGGCGGGCGCGGCAGCGGACCGGGGAGCGTCTGGAGCAGGGCCTGGCGCTCGGCGGCGTCGCCCATCGTCTCCATCTGATCGACGATGTCGCGCGCCTGCTCGCCCAGCGCCATCGCCTTGTCCGATTCGACCAAGGCGCTCTTGTCGAGCTCGCGGGCGTTGAGGCGATGCTCGGCCTCGAGCCGGATCAGCGCGACGCGCTCGGCCTCGAGGCGGCCGCGGCCTTCGCGCAAGGCCGTGACGGCGGCGACGGCCTCCGCCCGCAGGCCACGGATACGGTTGAGCTCGGCGCGGACATCGGCGGTGCGCGCCTGGACCACCGGCATCACCGTGCCGAGCACCGCGCGGACATGGACCATATCCTCGGTCGATCCGGGCTGGACGAGGCCGAGCGCGGCGGGGCGGCGCGCCATGGATTGCAGCGCCGCGATCAGCCGCATGATCGGCCCCTGCCGCTCGGCGACGCGGGTGCGTTGAGCGCGAAGCTGCCCGTCGACGATGGCGATGCGCGCGCGGGCGGCCTGGATATCGGCCTCGGCGGCCTTGATGCGTTCGGCGGCGGCGGCCTCGCGCGCGCGCGCCTGCACCGCCGCGTCTCGCTCGCCCGCCGCCTGGCGCTCGAGCGATTGCGAGCGTGCCTGTGCCGCCTGCGATTGCTGGTTGGCGGATTGGAGGCGGCCCTGCTGCTCCTGGATGCTCGGCACCTGCGCGACCGACAGGCCGCCGCAGGCGAGCATCGCCAGTAGCGCGGCACCGGTCATCAGGCTGCGGGCAGGTCCCATCGCGCTATCCTTCGCGATGATAGGGGTGGTTGGCAAGGATCGACGCGGCGCGCCACAATTGCTCGGCGAGCATCGCGCGGGCGAGCAGATGCGGCCAGGTGGCGCGGCCGAACGAGAGGAGCAGGTCGGCTTGGCGCCGCGCGGCATCGTCGAAGCCATCGGCGGCGCCGATCAGGAAGCGCACCTCGCGAATGCCGTCATCCCGCCACGCGCCGAGCCGCTCGGCCAATGCGCGCGAGGGAAGGTTGTCGCCGGTCTCGTCGAGCATCACCACGCGCGTGCCGGGTTCGAGCGCGGGCATCTTGCCGCCGACATCGGGAAGCTCGGTGATCTTGGTCGGCCAGGTAACGCGCTTCAGATAGCGCTCGATCAGTTCGGCCTCGGGTCCGCGCCCGATGCGCCCGCGCGCGACGATGTGGAGCTGCATCGGTTATTGGTGGACGGCACCGGCCCGCTCCCCAACCCGGCCACCCAACTTTAGGAACCTATGGGTGGCCGGGTGGGGGAGCGGGCCGGTGCGGGGCCGCAACAAATTACGCCTGGCCGACAGGCGGCGGCGCGGGGGCGTCGCCGAACGCCCACATGCGCTCGAGATTGTAGAAGCTGCGCACTTCGGGGCGGAACAGGTGGACGATCACGTCGCCCGCGTCGATCAGCACCCAGTCCGCCGTCGGCAGCCCCTCGATCCGCGTCGAGCGGCCGAACTCGGCCTTGATCTTCTCGGCGAGCTTGTTGGCCATCGACGCGACCTGCCGCGTCGAGCGGCCGCTCGCCACGACCATGTAATCGGCGATGCTGCTCTTGCCCGCGAGCGGGATCGATACGGTCTCTACCGCCTGATCGTCGTCGAGCGAGGCAAGCACCAGTCTGTGCAGCGCTTCGACGCTTTCATCGCTGGTACGCAGCACATGGGGAGAAGTGGCCAAAATGATTCCTAAGGGTTGGACATGCCTGTGCGTTGTGATCTTGGAGGCGACGAAAACCGTCGATGCCAGGCAGGGTCGGCGGCCCGAAGGCAGGTTGCCGAGGTCGGATCGGGGCGAAAACGCAACAGCACGAGTGCCGGCAATCTCCATCGCGTCCAGTTCTTTGCCTGGCCTGCGGGCCGCACAAAGCGCCGCAGCCAACTCATCGCAGGACTTGCGCGAGCCCCCCGCTCATAGCCCGGACGCGCGATCACCGCAATCGGAACCTTGGCCGCGATTTGGCGCCAGCTGCGCCATACATGGAATTGCGCGAGATTGTCCGCCCCCATCAGCCAGACGAAGCGGTGGCGGGGATACGTGCGGGTAAGCTTGGCGAGGGTGTCGACGGTGTAGCGCGTGCCGAGCCGCCGCTCGATCCCGGTGGCGCGGATCGGCGCGTGGCGGGCGATCCTGCGGGCGGAGGCGAGCCGCGCCTCGAACGGCGCCATGCCCTTGGCGGGCTTGAGCGGGTTGCCCGGCGAGACCAGCCACCAGACCTCGTCGAGCCCGAGGCTGCGCAACGCGTGGAGCGAGATCGCGCGGTGCCCGGAATGCGCCGGGTTGAACGAGCCGCCGAGGAGACCGATGCGTTTCATTCGGCCTGCCAATTCTCACTGGCGTGCCGCATGCGAAGTACCTCGATCCCACTTGGTACGGTCCGGTAGATTAGGACGAAATCGAAAGACGCGATTCGCCACTTTCGTGTGCCGTTGCGAAATGACGATCCCGCGCGCGGATATTCGGCGAGGAAGGCAGCGGCGCTAAGCGCGGCTTCGCCAAGCCGGTCGGCGAATTCGGGACTGGTCGGAAAGTAGAAATCGTCGATTCGCGCGACATCGGCTTGCGCCGCTCGCGTCCAGTTCGCGACACTCATTCAGCGGCGGCTTGGAGTCTGCGGGCGGCGAACCAAGCTTCCATCTCTTCCTGGCTGATCAGCTCGCCACGATCCGCGGAATCGATTCCAACTTGGATAAATGCCAGCAGCTCCAGTTCGGTATCGACATAGCGTTCGATCGCCTGCTGGATCACCCAAGCGCGCGAGCGATCGAGCTTCGACGCCAACCTGTCCAGCTTTTCCGAGGAGGAGGCGTCGATACGGGCGGTAACGACAGTGGTCTTGCGCATGTATCAAAAGTATACATTTCGGTTGCGACCTTCAAGCCCGCACCTGCCCGGTCCCGCGCACCACCCATTTGTACGTGGTCAGCCCCTCGAGCGCGACCGGTCCGCGGGCGTGGAGGCGGCCGGTGGAGATGCCGATCTCGGCGCCCAGGCCGAACTCGCCGCCGTCGGCAAATTGAGTCGAGGCGTTCCACATGACGATGGCGCTGTCGACGCCGCTCAGGAAGCGCTCGGCGGTGGCGTGGTCGCCGGTGACGATGGCGTCGGTGTGGTGCGATCCGTGCGCGTCGATATGGGCCATTGCGCCCTCGACGCCGTCAACCAGCCTTACCGAGAGAATCGCGTCGAGATATTCGGTATCCCAATCCTCTTCCGAGGCAGGAGCGACGCGGGATTCGATTGCGTGCATCTCGGCCTCGCCGCGCAATTCGCAGCCTGCGTCGGCCAGCGCCGCGAGGATGAGGGCGGGATCGGCAAAGGCGCGGTCGATCAGCAGGGTCTCGGCCGCGCCGCAGACGCCGGTTCGGCGCATCTTGGCGTTCAGCGCGACGTCGCGCGCCATGGCCGGATCGGCGGCCGCATCGATATAGACGTGATTGATGCCGTCGAGGTGAGCGAGGACGGGCACGCGGGCCTCGGCCTGGACGCGGGCGACGAGGCTCTTGCCGCCACGCGGGACGACCAGATCGATCGCGCCCTCGGCCTGGAGCATGGCGCCGACGGCGGCGCGATCGGTGATCTGGACCAACTGGATCGCGTCGGCGAGGTCGCCCAGCCCGCGGGCGAGCGCCGCGTGAATCGCGCGGTTGCTGCGGATCGCCTCGGAGCCGCCGCGCAGAATCGCGGCATTGCCCGACATGAAAGCGAGCGCCCCGGCATCGGCGGTAACGTTGGGGCGGCTTTCGTAGACGATGCCGATCACGCCGATGGGGACGCGGACGCGAGTGAGCACCAGCCCGTTGGGTCGCTCGACGCGGTCGATCACCTGCCCCACCGGATCGGCGAGCCCGGCGACCGCTTCGACGCCCGCCGCCGTCGCCTCTACCCGGGCGGGATCGAGCATCAGCCGGTCGAGCATGGCGCCGCTGAGGCCGTTCGCGGCGGCCACAGCCATGTCCTCGGCATTGGCGGCGACGATTGCGGCGCTGTCCGCGCGGATCGCGGCGGCGGCGGCGCGCAGCCGCTCGGCCTTGGGCGCGCTGCCCATGCCGGCGAGCCGCACGGCGGCGGCGCGCGCGCGCGCGCTCAGCTCCGCGATCAGCGATGTGGCATCGATTCCGGACATGGCTTCCGGCTAGCACGCGGCGCCCCAAGCTGATAGCGAAAGCCGCATGGGGGAATTGGACGCAGCGGGCGAAATCGTCACCGGCGCCTTGCTTGGCCGCGCGGTCGAGCCGCGCACCGGCGGGGCCGATGGGCACGACGCCATCTGCCTCAACTGCGATACCGCGCTGATCGGCCCGCATTGCCACCGCTGCGGCCAATCGGGGCACGTCCACCGCACCTTGAGCGGGATGGGGCACGACATCCTGCACGGCGTCTTCCACTTCGACGGCAAATTGTGGCGCACGCTGCCGCTGCTGGTCTGGCGGCCGGGCGAGCTGACCCGCCGCTATATCGAGGGCGAGCGCGCGCGGTTCGTTTCGCCGATGGCGCTGTTCCTCTTCTCGATCTTCTTCATGTTCGCGGTCTTCTCGTGGGTCGGGCTGGAAGCGCCGACCGACATCACGCCCGAGACCCAGCTCGAGGGCGGGTTCAAGAAGGCGCGTGCCGAAACGATCGAGAAGCGCCAGGACGCAATCGAGGCGCGCGGCGAACTCGCGCCCGGCGACCCGAAGATCGCAAAATATAATGCACGCATCGCCAAGGCCGATGCCGAGTTACAGTCGCTGACGCGGAGCGAAGCCGAGCTCAGGCGCGGCGGACGGCCGGTGAAGGTGACGACCTTCATTACCGGCTGGAAATTGCTCGATCACGGGATCGAGAAGTGGAACAAGAACCCGGCGCTGATGCTCTACAAGCTCCAGTCGAGCGTCTATAAATTCTCGTGGCTGCTGATCCCGCTGTCGCTGCCGTTCCTGTGGCTGTTGTTCTGCTGGAAGCTCGAATACCGGCTCTACGACCATACGGTCTTTATCACCTACTCGATCGCGTTCATGTCGTTGCTGTTCGTGGTGATCGCGGTGCTGGGGACGGCGGGGCTGGGCGAGGGCTGGATCGTCGCGGCGGTCCTGCTGCTGCCGTTCGCCCATCTGTTCCGGCAGCTCAAGCAAGCCTATCGGCTGCGCTGGTTCCCGGCGCTGGCGCGGACGATGGTGCTGGGGTTCCTGATCACGATCGTGCTGACGCTGTTCCTGTCGCTGCTGATGCTGCTCGGGATGCTCGGCTAACGCTCAGCGGCAGGGATAGCGGCGCTTCATCATCGCATAGAAGGCCGTGCGCATGCTCATGCTGCGCTGCGCCACCGGAATCCGTTCCAGTTCGGCGGTGAACTCGGTCGAGGTCATCTTCGACTGGCCCACCGGCGGCGGGCAGCTGTGCGGCGGCTTGTGCGCCGCCGCGGCGCGGGCGAGATCGGCGCGGTAGGCGGTGCGGATTCCCGCCACTTCGTCCTGAAGCAATTTGATATCGGGCGAGCCCAAGGCGAGGATGCCGCGCGCCTTGAGGGCATTGGCCTTGGCGAGAAATTCGGCGACGCTCATCGCCTGCGCTGGCACCGCGACGGCACCGAGCAGCGCCGCCGCGAGCCCAAACTTAGCGATCTTCACGCTTATGCGCCCTGCGGCGTCGGGTTGCCGAAGGGGCCCTTGGGCCGGCTGGTCTTGGGGATAGAGGTGCCCGCGCTGGCCATCGGCGTGTGGACGCCGGTGGGATCGTCGCGGCCGATATCGTCGCCCGCGATCACCCTTTTGGTCTCCTCGCCCGACAGCGTCTCATATTCGAGCAGCGCCTCCGCCAGCAGATGGAGCTGGTGGAGATTGTCGGTCAGCACCGTGCGCGCGACGCCCTCGGCCTCCTCGAGCAGGCGGCGGACTTCCGAATCGATCATCTGCGAGGTTTCCTCGGAGATGTGCGAGCGGCCGCCGCTATGGCCGAGATAGCTTTCCTCGCCATCGCGGTAGTGCAGCCAGCCGAGCTTCTTGCTCATCCCATATTCCATCACCATCGCCCGGGCGAGCCGGGTGGCATGCTGGAGATCGCTCGACGCGCCGGTGTTCAATTCTTCCATGCCGTAGATCAGCTGCTCGGCGATGCGGCCGCCATAGCTCATCGCGAGATCGGCCTTCATCTGCTTCTGGTTGCGGTTGAGCATGTCGCGCTCGGGCATCGTCCAGGTGACGCCAAGCGCGCGGCCGCGCGGGATGATCGTCACCTTGTGGAGCGGATTATTGCCCTCGACGTGCAGCGCGACGATCGCATGGCCCGCCTCGTGATAGGCCGTGGTCTTCTTCTCTTCCTCGGTCATCACCATCGATTTGCGCTCGGCGCCCAAATAGACCTTGTCCTTGGCATGCTCGAACTCGTCCATCGCGACGAGGCGCTTGCCGCGCCGCGCGGCAAGCAAGGCCGCTTCGTTGACGAGATTGGCGAGATCGGCGCCCGAGAAGCCCGGCGTGCCGCGCGCGATCACGCGCGGATCGACGTCGGGCGCCAGCGGCACCTTCTTCATATGGACCTGCAGGATCTTCACCCGGCCCTCGATATCGGGGCGCGGGACGTTGATCTGGCGATCGAAGCGGCCCGGGCGCAGCAATGCCGGATCGAGCACGTCGGGCCGGTTGGTCGCGGCGATGATGATGATGCCCTCATTGGCCTCGAAGCCGTCCATCTCGACCAATAGCTGGTTGAGCGTCTGCTCGCGCTCGTCGTTCTGGTTGCCGATGCCGCCGCCGCGCGAACGGCCGACCGCGTCGATCTCGTCGATGAAGACGATGCACGGCGCCGATTTCTTGGCCTGCTCGAACATATCGCGCACCCGGCTGGCGCCGACGCCGACGAACATCTCGACGAAGTCCGAGCCCGAGATGGTGAAGAAGGGCACGCCCGCCTCCCCCGCGATCGCGCGGGCGAGCAGGGTCTTGCCGGTGCCGGGCGAGCCGATCAGCAACGCGCCCTTGGGGATCTTGCCGCCCAGCCGCGCGAACTTGGTCGGGTCCTTGAGGAACTCGACGATCTCCTGCAATTCCTCGCGCGCCTCGTCGATGCCGGCGACATCGTCGAAGGTGACCTTGCCTTCCTTCTGGGTCAGCAGCCGGGCGCGGCTCTTGCCGAAGCCCATCGCGCCGCTCCCGGAATTCTTCTGCATCTGGCGCAGCACGAAGAAGGCGATGCCGAGAAACAAAAGGAAGGGCAGCGACTGGACGAGGATATATTGCCAGAGCGAGGGCGTCTCCTCGGGCTTCGCCGTGATCGCGACGTTATGATCGCGCAGACTCTTCATCAGCGTCGGATCGTTGCCCGGAATATTGGTGCGGAAGGTCGAATCGTTGGTGAAGGTGCCGGTGACGATCCCGGGGGCGATGTTGATCGCCTTGACCTCGTTGCCCTCGATCTTGTCGAGGAAGGTTGAATAGGGGATCGAATTGGTCGCGGTGGCCGCGCGCGGGCCCTCCAGCAAGGTGACGAACAGCGCCAGCGCGGCGAGAATGCCCACCCAGATCAGCAGGCTCTTCATCCAGGGGTTGGCGCCGCCATTTTCGGGGCCGTTCTGCTTGTCGTTGTCGTTCATGCGGATTCGGTACCTTTCGCGTGCCAACAAGATAGGCACGAGCCGGTTAATGGCAATGGAACAGATTGGTCGCTTGGGCCGATCAGTGCGATCGGCGCGGTGGAGCCTCGCCGGCAAGCCAGGAATTGCCCTTGGGCGAGACCATCACCCCCGCCTGAGTCGCGCTTTTGCCCGCGGCGAGCGCGTCGAGCAAGGCTTCGACATTGGCGGCGTCGCTCCACAAAGGCACGGTGATCGCGGCGAGCGCGCGGACCTCGCCGATCGCCCGGCGCGCGAGGCGGCGGCGGAGATCGCGGGGAAGGTGCGCGGCGTCGAGCGTGACGGTGGCGCCGGTGACAATGCGCCGGTCCCACGCGGCGTCGGCCAGCGCCTCCAGCGCCTGCTCGGCCTCGGCGGCATGGTGAGCAGTCGCGGCGATTCCGGCGACGTCGAGCTCGGAATTGGCCTCGACCATGCGGCGGAAGCGCGCGCGGTCATGCGCATCGTCGCGGTTGGCGGGATCGTCGACGAAGGGCGCGCCTGCCGCCTCGGCGACGGCGCGCAGTTCGGCGCGGCGCCAGTCGAGCAAAGGCCGGATCAGCGCCAAGCCTTCGAGATCGCGGACCCGGCGGATTCCCGCCAGCCCCGACACGCCCGATCCGCGCGCGGCGCGCATCAGCAGGGTTTCGGCCTGATCGTCGGCATGGTGGGCGGTGAGCAAGGCGGCCGCCCCGGCCCGCCCCGTCCAGTCGCGGAGCAGCCGATAGCGTGCCACGCGCGCCTGCGCCTGGATACTGGCGCCGGCGATCGGGGCATCGGGGGTCAGTATCGTGTGGGGGACGCCAAGGGTTGCGCAATGCTTCGCGACCATCGCGGCCTCGCCTGCGGCCTCGGCGCGCAGGCGGTGATCGACGGTCGCGGCGATGATCCGGCCGGGAAGGGCGGCATGGGCGAGCACGAGCATCGCCATGCTGTCCGCTCCGCCGGAGATTGCCAGCGCGATTGTGCCGGATTGCACAGCGCTTAGCGCCGCACTGAACCGCGCGACGGCAACTGGGTCAGGGGCCTTGGGCTGTGACATTCAATGCTGACCCTCCCTCTCCCGTCGGGAGAGGGTTGGGAAGACTAAGGCCTTGCGCTTGCAAGGCCTTAGTCGGAGCTGGGTGAGGGGGTCCCGCTCTCGAGAGGGTGATCCCCTCACCCAGCTCCGACTAAGGCCTGCTGAAGAAGCAGACCCAAGTCTGCGCAACCCTCTCCCGATGGGAGAGGGGACGCGAGGGTTCGCACGAATCAAGGCGTCGTCGCGGGGCACTTGTTCCTGGCGCGGCCGGTAACGACGCCGGCCTTCATCTCTTCGGACAGGCGATCGCCATAGAGCTGCATCAGTTCCGAATAGACCTTGCAGATCTCGCTGGTCGGCTTCTTGAGCTGCACCAGCGCCTGCGCCAGATAATAGAGGCTGTCGGGCGCGCGCTCGCCGGCGGGGTTCTTCTTGTAATTCTCGTAGAAGGCGACCGCGGCGAGGCTGGGCGCACCGGCGTCGAGATAGGCGCGGCCGAGCAGATTCTGCGCGAACGATGCGCGGCGATGCTTGGGATATTTGGCGACGACCTGCTCGAGCTCCTTGCGCGACTCGGGATAGAGCTTCGCCTGCCACAGGCGGTATCCGTAGAGATAACCGTCCTCGGCGCCGTCGCCGGTGGCGGGCTTCTCGACCGCGGCGACCTGCGCCGCGCGGTTTCCGGCGGCGGCGGGAGGCTTGGGCTTGTCCACGGGCTTGTCGACCGGCGCCAGGCGCGGATTGGGCCGCGCCGGCGTATCGTCGGCGGGCGGGACGGTCACGGCGGTCTCGCGCGCGGGCATCGACGAGGCCATTTCCTCCAGCGCCTTCAGCCGCCCGTCGGTCACGCGCTTATAGGCGGCGAAGGCGTCCTCGAACTGGCGGATGCGATACTGGTTCTGCTCGACCTGCGCGGTGAGCGTCTGCACTTCGGTCTCGAGCGCGCCGACGCGCTGGAGGAGATCGGTCACCGGGCCGCTCGAAGGCGTGCCGCCGGCATCGAGCGCGGCGGGGTCGGCAGTGATCTGCGGCTCGAAGGTCGCCCCCGCGCCGCCGGGGAAGATCTTGCGCTGGACCGCGCGCATCTCGCGCTCGAGCCGGTCGACGCGCGCCTCCAGCGCGGTCTGCGCGTGGGCGCTGCCGGTGAAGCCAAGCGCGGACAGCAGGATTGCCGCGGAAATCAGGATACGCATCGTCACACCCCCCCGGTGCAGTTTGGCCAGGTGCTTGTTTGGCCGCTAACTAAAGGATCGCGCCAGTATAGCTGACACGCCGTGCCTGTCGCCAGCATTAAGGGATATTACGGCCCCGTGGCATTGGCGGCGGGCGTCACCACCGGCAATGCGGGGGCAGCGGTGGGCGTCGGGCGCGGTGTCGGACGGGCGGTGCGCCGCTGGCTGGCCGCGGTGGTCGCAGGCGTTGCCCCCGGCGTCGGCGTCGGCGTGGCGCCGGGCTGGCCGCGCGCGCGGATCGCATCGGCGCCGACCTCGACCTCGACGGTGGTCGCGCCTTCGCCGAGCGGCGGCACGTTCGAGCCGTTGAGCGTCACCTGCACCTTGTCCGGCCGCCCGGTGAAGGCGCGCGGATGATCGGCGTCCTGCGGCACGTCGTAACGCTCGCCGGGAGTCATTTCCTTCTCGAACAATTTCTTGCCGGTGCCGTCGGTGACGCGCAGCCACACCGTGTCGATCGCGACCAACGTCACCTGGCCGCCGCTGCCGGGCGCGGCGACGGTCTCGTTGGCGATCGGATCGGCGGTGGGCGTCGCTTCGGGGATGACCAATGTCTCGGCCGGCGGCGCGCTGCCGCGGAACCAGCTGGTGCCGTACCAGGCGCCGACCCCCGCGAGCGCGATCAGCGCGACCAGCAACCCGACCCACACCAGCCCGCCCGGCGCCTTGCGGCGGGTATCGGCGAGATCGTAGGATGGCGGCGGCGCGGCGCGCTCATAGGTGTTGGTGCCGCCCAGCTCGTCGCGGACTTCGCGGGCGATCGCCACTTCGTCGGCGCCGACCGCGCGGGCATAGGCCTTGGCGAAGCCCACCGCATAGGTGACCGATGGCAAAGAAGCATATTGCGACTTCTCGATCGCCTCTAGGTGGCGCTGCGGGATTCGCGTGTTGGCGGCGATCTCGGCCAGCTCGAGGCCCTGCGCCTCGCGCGCGGCGCGCAGCTTCTCCCCCACGGTCGCGGGGAACAGCGTGGCCTCGGGTTCGGGCTCGCCTTCCATCTCGGTCTCCGGCGGTGGGTTGCTCAGGTACCGCCTTGGGCCGTGTCCCTCAGGCGGACACGGCTGTCAACGGCGCCCCGCCGTAAATCGGCTTCGTTTGGTTTCAGCATGCGCTGAAACGGGGCGGCACCGGCCCGCTCCCCCACCCGGCCACCCAACGGCAGTGTATTCTATGGGTGGCCGGGTGGGGGAGCGGGCCGGTGCGGGCTTAGCAAGGACTCATCAGGCCAGTTCGACCGAATGTTCGGCCGCCCAGGCGCTCAGCGAATCGCGCAGCGCCCCGGTCGGGCGGATCAGCGCGGCGTCCATATGCGCGATCAGCGCGCCGCGGTTCAGCGAGCGCACCATCGCCTTGATCGGGCCGATGGCCGCCGGGGTGATCGAAAGCCGCTCGATCCCGAGCCCGATCAGCGCCATCGCCTCCAGCGGCCGCCCGCCCATTTCTCCGCATACGGTGACGGGCACCTTGGCGGCGTGGCACTGCGCCGTCACGCGCTTGATGAAGCGCAGGATCGACGGGCTCAGCCAGTCGTAGCGCAGCGCGAGCTTGGGGTGCGCGCGATCGGCGGCGAACAGGAACTGGGTAAGGTCGTTGGTGCCGATCGACAGGAAGTCCACGCGCGGCAGCAGCATGTCGAGCACTTCGGCGAGCGCCGGCACCTCGAGCATCGCGCCATAGCGGATCTCGTTCGGCATCTTCTTGCCGCGCGCCGCCAGCCACGCGCGCTGCGCTTCGAACAAGGCGCGCGCCTCGTCGAACTCCCAGGGCTCGGAGACCATCGGGAACATCACGTTGAGCGTCTTGCCCGCTCCCGCCTCGATCAGCGCGCGCGCCTGCGCCTTCATCAGCCCGTCGCGGCCGAGCGCGAGGCGCAGCGCGCGCCAGCCCATCGCCGGATTCTCCTCCTCGCCATGCGCGTCGTGGTTGAGATAGGGGAGCGCCTTGTCGCCGCCGATATCGACGGTGCGGAAGATGACCGGGCGGTCCCCCGCGGCGTCGAGCACATCCTTGTACAGCCGCCGCTGCGCCTCGCGCTGGGGCAAGGTCGCCGAGACGAGGAACTGGAATTCGGTGCGGAACAGGCCGATGCCGTCGGCGCCGGTCAGGTCGAGCGCGGCGACATCGTCGCGCAGCCCGGCGTTGACCATCAGCGTCATGCGGAAATCGTCGGCGGTGACCGGCGGCACGCCCTTGAGCCCCGCGAACACCGCGCGGCGCTTCTGGCTGAGCGCGTGCTTGGCCTCGAACGCTTCCTCCATCGCCGTATTCGGGCGAATGAACAGGCTCTCGTCGCCGACGTCGAGCAGCAGCATGTCGCCCTCGGCGATCAGGCGCTTGACGTCCTTGACCCGCCCGAGCACCGGCACCCCCATCGCGCGGGCGACGATGGTGACGTGCGCGGTCAGCGATCCCTCCTCGAGCACCACGCCTTTCAGGCGGCGGCGGTCGTATTCGAGCAGTTCGGCGGGGCCGAGGTTGCGCGCGATCAGGATCGAATCCTGGCGCAGGCCCATCTGCGCCGCGGTGCCGAGCTGGCCCGATACGATGCGGATCAGCCGGTTGGAGAGGTCCTCCAGATCGTGCATCCGGTCGGCGAGCAGCGGATCGCTGATCTCGCGCATCCGCATCCGCGTGCGCTGCTGGACGCGCTCGATCGCCGCTTCGGCGGTAAGCCCGGAGTCGATCGCCTCATTGATCCTCCGCGACCAGCCCTCGTCGTACGCAAACATCTTGTACATCGCCAAGACTTCGTCGTGCTCGCCGCCCTTGCCGAACTCGGCCTGGCTCGCCATCCGATCGATCTGCTCGCGCATCTTGGCGAAGGCGGCATAGACTCTGTGACGTTCCGCCTCGGTATCCTCGGCGACGGTATGCTCGATGGTGATGCGCGGCTGGTGGAACACCGCGACCCCAGCAGCCATGCCCTCGACGATCTTGAAACCCGAAACGCGGTCGGTAGCGGTCGGCTGGTGGCGGATCGCGACGCCCGCGGCGGCATCGACCAGTCCCGCATTGGCGATCAGCTCGGACAGCACCATCGCCACGGTCTGCAGCGCTTCGATCTCGACGTCGTGATACCCGCGCGATTCGGCGTGCTGGATCGCCAGCACCCCCACCGCCCGCTCGCGGCGGATGATCGGCACCCCGGCAAAACTGTGGAACGCTTCCTCGCCCGTCTCCGGCCGATAGGCGAAGTCGGGATGGCTGGTCGCCTCGGCCAGGTTGAGCGTCTCGACATTGGCGGCGATCGTGCCGACCAGCCCCTCGCCGAGCGCCAGCTTGGTGACATGGACCGCGTCCTGCGACAGCCCGCGCGTCGCGAACAGTTCGAGCACGCCCTCGCGCAGCAGGTAGATCGAGCAGACCTCGCTATCGAGCGCCTCGCCGATCACGTTGACCACCGAATTGAGCTTGGATTGCGCAGGCAGCCGCTTCGCCATCACGTCGTGGAGGCGCGTCAGGATCTCGCGGGCGGAAGCGGCAGCGGTCAGGGCCATGGGATAGCGCTACCAGATACACGCGGAAAGCGCCAAGGGAGCGCGCCCGCAGAATATACCTTGCATCGCACAGTATAGTGCGTCATACAGTGTATGTCATACACGATGTGAGAAACAGCTCGTGCCCATCGAAGAGGATCTGTTCGAAAAGCTGCGCGTCGAATTGCGGAGGGGGTCTTTGGTCCTCGCCGTGCTCGGGGCGCTGCGCGAGGAACGCTATGGCTACACGCTGCGGCAGAGCCTCGAGGATGCGGGGCTGCCGATCGACGAAGGCGCGCTCTATCCTTTGCTGCGCCGGCTCGAGACGCAGGGGCTGCTCACCAGCGAATGGCGCGAAGAGGCGAAGCGCAACAAGCGCTTCTACCGCCTCTCGCACGATGGCGTGAGCGTGCTCGCGCAACTCCTCGGCGAATGGAATGCGATCTCCGAATCGATCCTGCGCCTTAACGAAAGGACCGCATGATGGACCTCATCGACCGTTATCTGACCGCGATCCGCTGGAATTTGCCGCGTGCAAAAGCGGACGACATCATCGCCGAACTGGGCGACGTGATCGCCAGCCGCGTCGAGGACCGCGAGGAAGCGCTCGGCCGCCCGCTCAGCCGCGACGAGACCAGCGCATTGCTCCGCGATTTCGGCCATCCGCTGGCAGTGGCCGCGCGCTACGGCACCCAGCAATATCTGATCGGGCCGGAGATTTTCCCCTTCTATTTCTTCGCGCTCAAGATCGTGCTGGCGATCGTCGCGGCGGTGATTGTGGTGACCAGCCTCGCGCAGGCATTGTTCAGCCAGCGCGGCGGCGCGCAGGCGCTGGCGCAGGGGTTCGACGGCGCTTTGTGGTCGCTGCTGGCCAATGCCGGGCTGGTCACGCTGATCTTCGTCGTCATCGAGCGGACCGGCTGGCTGACCAGCTACCTGCGCAACTGGAAGCCCGAGCAATTGCCGGACCTGAGCGACCTGAAGCTCAAGCCCAAGAAGATGTGGGAATCGGCGTTCGAAGTCGCCGCCGGCATCGCCATACTGCTCTGGTGGGCGGGGTTGATCCACATCCCGTCCTTCTATTCGAACATCCCCGGGCTCAAAGTCGAGCCGGCGCCGATCTGGGCGCAGCTGTACTGGCCGATCTTCGCTTTGCTCGCGGTGCAGTTGGTCGCCAACATCGTCCAGTGGCTGCGGCCGCGCTGGCGGGTGCTGCACGCCGCCTTCGCCGTGGCGATCGCCGCCGGCGGGGTGGCGTTGCTTGCCGCGATCCACCGGGCGGGCGAGTGGGTGATCCTGGTCCCCAACGGCACCTCCGCGAGCGAAGTGGCGGACATCGAGAAGAGCCTGCATCTCGCGCTGAGCATCACCATCGTCGCGGTGGGCCTGGTCTGGATCGGTCAGGCGCTCGCGGCGCTATGGCGGCTGTGGCGGGCGCGATAGAATCCAATGACCCGTTCGCCCTGAGCCTGTCGAAGGGCCGCTATCCTCCAGCAGATCGCTTGCGGACCATGCCCTTCGACAAGCTCAGGGCGAACGGAGATCAGGCTCAGGCCGCCCTGCGCTCCAGCGCCTGCGCGGCCTCGGCCATCAGCGTGGCGATGATCGCGGCGACCGGCTCTTCCTCCTTGACCATGCCGACCGATTGCCCCGCCATCAGCGAGCCATTGTCGACATCGCCGTCGATCACCGCGCGGCGCAGCGCCCCCGCCCAATAATGCTCGATCTGGAGCTGGGCCTCCATCATCTCGACCTTGCCCTCGTCGAGCAGTTGCGCGACCTCGCGCTGCTTGGCGGTGAACAGTTCGGACGAGGCGTTCTTGAGCGCGCGGACCGGAATGACGGGAAGCCGCGGGTCGATCTGGACGCTGGCGACCGCATCCCTTGCCGACGCGCGAATAAACGCCTTCTTGAAATTGGGGTGGGCGATGCTCTCGGTCGCGCAGACGAAGCGCGTGCCCAATTGCACCCCCGCCGCACCCATATCGAGATAGGCGCTGATCGCCCCGCCGCGCCCGATCCCGCCGGCGACGAACACCGGCACCTGATCGGCGACTTCGGGAAGGATTTCCTGCGCGAGCACGCTGGTCGAGACCGGGCCGATATGCCCGCCGGCCTCCATCCCCTCGACCACCAGGGCATCGACGCCGGAGCGGATCAACTTCTTGGCGAGCGCCAGCGCCGGCGCGAAGCAGATCAGCTTCGCGCCGTTACCCTTGATCGCATCGATGCTCCCCGTCGGCGGCAATCCGCCCGCGAGGACGACATGGGTGACCCCATGCTTGTTGCAGACCTCGATCAGGTCGAACAGCATCGGATGCATGGTGATCAAATTCACCCCGAACGGCTTGTCCGTAAGCATCTTGGTCGCGGCAATCTCGGCATCGAGCAGGTCGGGGGTCATCGCCCCGCACGCGATCAGCCCGAACCCGCCGGCGTTGGACATCGCCGAGACGAGGTGGCGCTCCGACACCCACGACATCGCGCCGCACAGGATCGCAACCTCGCTGCCGAGGAATTCGCAGCCGCGTGCCATGCGGCGGGTAAGGCGTTCTTGACCGATGCTCATGGGCGCAGGGCCTAGCCCTCCGCGCGGTAGCGGGGCAAGACCCGATGTCGAACGGGAGAGCGGACATGCGGATAGACAGGCGAACGATGATCGGCGGCACGGCGGCGATGGCCGGGATGATGGCGGCCCCCGGCGCCTCGGCGCGCATGGCCGGCTGGACGGCGCTGGCTGCGGAGGTGAAGGCCGAGATGGCATGGGCCTGGGACCACTATCGCGCGCGCGCCTGGGGCAAGGACGAGATCAAGCCGGTCAGCGGCGGTTTCTCGAGCTTCCCGCTCAAGGAGCATCATCTCGGCCTCACCCTGATCGAGGCGCTCGACACCTTGTGGCTGATGGGACTCGACAGCCGCTTTCGGGACGGCGTGAACTGGGTGCGCGGCAATCTGGATTTCGCGGTCGACGGCGAAGTATCGGTGTTCGAAACCTCGATCCGGCTCGTCGGCGGGCTGCTCTCGGCGCATCTCGCCAGCGGCGATCCGGTGCTGCTCGGCAAGGCTAGGGAATGCGCCGACAGGCTCCTCCCGGCCTTCGATACCCCCACCGGCATGCCGTATCGCTTCGTCAATCTGCTGACCGGCAAGCCGCGCGACCCCGTCACCAGCCCCGCCGACATTGCCACCTATCTGCCCGAATGGGGCACGCTGAGCCGGTTGACCGGCGATCCGCGCTATGAGGCGGCCACGCACCGCGCGATGGTGGCGCTCTACAGCCGGCGCTCGGACCTCGATCTGGTCGCGACCAAGATCGACGTGGTCACCGGCGAATGGAAGACCCGCACCGCCACCGTCGGCTCCTATGGCGACAGCTTCTTCGAATATCTGTGGGACAGCTGGCAATTGTTCGGCGATGAAGGCTGCAAGGCGATGTACGACATTTGCACCGCCGCGATCCTCAAGCATCAGCAGGTGTGGAAGGATGGCGATCTGTGGTTCGCCGATGTCGATTTCGAGACCGGCGCGGTGATCTCCACCGAGCAGGACGAACTCGCCTCCTTCTACGGCGGGCTGCTCGCGCAGGGCGGCGCGGCCAAGGAAGGCGCCGCCTATACCGAGAGCTGGGCCAAATTGCAGGACCGCTTCGGCGTGCTCCCCGAAGGCTATGATTACGCCAGCGCCAAGCCGACGCAGGTCACCAATGCGCTCCGCCCCGAGCTTGTCGACGCCGCGTTCAACCTGTGGCTGCTCGACCGGGGCGAACGCTGGCGCGAGATCGCCGCCGCGCATTTCCGGGCGATGCAGCGCTGGAACAAGGCGCAATACGGCTACACCGACCTCGCCGACGTCACCGCCGATCCCAAGACCCAGAAGGACCATTGCCCCGGCTATTGGTGGTCCGAGCAGATGAAATATTACTGGCTGATGTTCTCCGACACCAGGCGGTTCGACTATGCGAAGAATTGCCTGACGACCGAGGGCAATGTGCTGCTGGGCTTCCGGCGCGGCTGAGGAACGGCGGTCGCGCCCGGGTCACCGTCGCGACTCGGATCTGTCGCGAAGGAGCCGCCGCACTGCAACATACTGATGCCAGTACGGCACGGACATTCCGGAAGGGGAATCCGATGCTCCGTCGAGCCGTGCGACCCGGTGTGACCATCCTCTTGCTGGCGTTGTCGAGCCTGACGGTGGCCGCCGCGCCCGAACCCTTCAACGATGGCATCGAGAGCGCCCGCCTGCAGGGCACGCTCAAGCTCGAGGGCGAGCTGTTCCATGTCCAGGGGCTCGAGCTGGACGCAAAGCGGATCTGGGTCACCTCGGTCGATAAGCTACGCCGCAAGGGCTATCTCCACGAATTCGACCGGGCGACGGGCCGGTTCCTGCGCCGGTTGGACGTGACCGACGGCGCGCGCTATCATCCCGGCGGCATCTCGATTTCGAGCGGATCGATCTGGGTGCCGGTCGCGGAAATGCGGCCGGACAGCTCGGCGGTGCTTGTCGAAGTGGATACGCAAACCCTGGAAGTCCGCCGCAAAATCCATGTCTCCGATCATCTCGGCTGCGTCGCCGCATCGGGGCACAGGCTGGTGGCGGGGAATTGGGACAGCCGGTTGCTCTATATCTTCGATCTGAGCGGCAAGGCGTCCGCGCGGGTGGTGCGCAACCCGTCGCAAACCCAATATCAGGACATGAAGTTCGTCGGCGGTCAGCTCGTCGCCGGCGGCACGCGCAACGGGTGGAGCGGCACCGTCGACTGGATCGACTGGCCATCGATGACGCTCAGCCGGACGCTGCGCGCCGGCGCGATCGGCACGATCCGCCCCTTCGGGCGCGGCGGGCCGTTCACCGGCGAGGGGATGACGATCAAGGGGCGCGAACTGTATCTGGTTCCCGAAGACGGGCCGAGCCGGCTGTTTCATTTCCGGCTCGATGCCTGAGAAGCCCGGCGCCCCGCCTGATCTTGACGCGCGAAGCAACTGTGGCAAGCTCCCTGAGGAATCCGCTGCTAAGGGATAACGATGATTGCGAGGATTTTGGCGCTGCTGTCTGCCGCGACCGTTCCGCAACTGCATGCCCAGACGCAAGCCAGTGCCGCCACGATCACCCTTCCCGATCTCTCGGTGCCGGCCACGGCCGCAGACGCGCGCGACTTCGACAAATATTATTATTTCCACCGCGCGGGCATGGATTTCGGAACGGCGCTGGCGGACATCGGGAAATGTGACGCGCTCGCCCGCGGCCTTACCCCCGGCACCGGAAATCCCGCAATCGGAGGCGCGGCGCTCGCCGGCTTCTCGGGCTTGATCGCATCGAGTAACCGCCGGGCGTTGCGGCGCGTCAACATGCGCCGGTGCATGTTTTTCAAGGGCTATGGCCGCTACGGCATTGCCAAGGCGATTTGGCAGCGGTTCAATTTCGAGGAGGGCGGCGCGCCGCTGACGGATGCGGAGCGAATGCCGTACCTGGAGGCGCAAGCAAGGGCTGCATCCGGCCCGACACCGGCAACCGGAGATTTGGGCGAATGAAGCTGGTCCTTCCGCTCGCGCTGCTTCTTGCGATGATCGCACCGCACGCGGCGGCACGCGATCCCGATCCCAGTGCGCTGGTCCATCAATATAAGGCGGGCGAACCGGTCATGCTCGCGCCGGATACCGCTTATATCCTCGTCCGCGCGATCCGGATCGACGGCTTCCGCTTCGTGCGGATCGAAGACCGCGCAGGCGCTGTTTCCACCGTGGACCCCGCCGAGTTCGCCGAGCTTGGCGGCTATATGGCCTTTGCGAAGGCGCAGCCCCACAGCTTCTATTTGCTAGCGGTGAAGCCCGGAACCTATTGGCTATATGGCGAGAAGATCAAAATATTTCTGGAGGGGCCGTACCTCAATTGCCTGTGCATGGGCACCGTCAAGTTCGAGGCGAAGCCGGGCACGATCACCGACCTGGGCCTGATCCGCAATCTCTATCGCGAGACGGGCCGGGGCAAGCACGCCGATGCCCAAGGCCAGCAGCGCGATTTGATGGGCAATCGCGACGTTCGGGCGATATTGGTGCGGCCGCCGGTGCCGGAAGACGCCATGCCCCCGGCGCTGGCTGCCCTGCCGCGCGTTCCGGTGCAGTATCGCGCCGCGGGAAGCCTGCCGAATATCGACGGCACGATGATCGACCGCATCAGCGCGATGCCCGGCGTGATCGCGTTCGACCGGGATCGGATCATCGACGTTCGGAGCGGCGCCATCCTGCCGTAAGCCGCCAGATCACAAAGGGCGCTTGTCGTTGCGAGCCGATGACCGGCACGCCCATTCAGTCCGGATCCCGCGCCACCGCACCGACATGCGCCTCGCCCCGCGCCTCGGCCAGCCGGACCTGGCGGTGCCGCTCGGCATAGCCCTCGCGCTGCGCGTCGGAGCGTTTCGCATGGCACGCCGGGCAGGACAGGCCCTCTACATATTCGGGCGATGCGCGCTGTTCGGGACTTACCGGCATGCGGCAGGCGCGGCAGAGCGCGTGGCCGCCGGGCACCAGCCCATGCGCGACCGATACGCGCTCGTCGAAGACGAAGCATTCGCCTTCCCAGCGGCTCTGCTCGGGCGCGACGGTTTCGAGATAGGCGAGGATGCCGCCCTTGAGGTGATGGACGTCGTCGATCCCCTCGGCCTTGAGGAACGCCGTCGCTTTCTCGCAGCGGATGCCGCCGGTGCAGAACATCGCGACCCTGGGCGCTTCGCCGAATTGCTCGCGGTGCGCGCGGAACCAGCCGGGGAATTCGCGGAAGGATTTGGTGCGCGGATCGATCGCGCCGGCGAAGGTGCCGACCTGGACTTCGTACTCGTTGCGGGTGTCGATCAGGATCGTGCCGGGCTGGTCGATCAGCGCGTTCCAGTCCTGTGGCGCGACATACTGGCCCGCCGCGAGCGGATCCACGTCGGGCTGGCCCATCGTCACGATCTCGCGCTTGAGGCGGACCTTCATCCGGTGGAACGGCATCGCCGCGGCACGCGATTCCTTGACGTCGAGGGCCTCGCAGCCCGGCAACGCGCGGATCGCCGCGAGCACCGCGCCCACGCCGTCGTCCGTGCCCGCAATCGTGCCGTTGATGCCCTCGTGCGCGATCAGCAATGTGCCCTTGACGCCGTGCGCGCCGCAGACCTCCGCAAGCTCGCGGCGGAGCGCGTCGCAATCCTCGAAGCGCGTGAACCGGTACAGCGCGGCAACCCGGATCGGCAGCCCAGAAACAGACTGCTTCAGGCCGCTTCCTCCGCGTCGAGGCCGTAGGCGGTGTGCAGCACGCGCACCGCCAGCTCGGTATAATCCTCCTCGATCAGCACGCTGACTTTGATCTCCGAGGTGGCGATCGCCTGGATATTGATGCCCCTGTCCGCCAGCGACTTGAACATCGTCGCGGCGACACCCGCGTGGCTGCGCATGCCGACCCCGACGATCGAGATCTTCGAGACGCGCGGATCGTGGATCAATTTCTGGTGGCCGATCTCGCCCTGCGCCTTTTCGAGCACGTCGAGCGCGCGGGCCAATTCGGCCTGCGGCACGGTGAAGGTCACGTCGGTCGATCCGGTCGCGTGCGCGACGTTCTGGACGATCATGTCGACGTTGATGTTGGCATCGGCGAGCGGGGTGAAGATCGAGGCGACCGCGCCGGGACGATCGGGCACCTCGGTCAGGGTAATCTTCGCTTCGTTCTTGTCGTGCGCGATGCCGGTGATGAGCTGGCGTTCCATGTCGTCGATCTCCTCTTCGCCCACGATCAGGGTGCCCGGCTCGCTCGCGCCTTCGGCGTCGACGAACGAGGACAGGACCTGGACGCGGACGCCTTCCTTCATCGCGAGTCCCACCGAACGCGTCTGGAGCACCTTTGCCCCGACGCTGGCGAGCTCGAGCATTTCTTCATAGGTCACGCGCTTCAATTTGCGCGCGCGCGGCACGATCCGGGGATCGGTGGTGTAGACACCGTCGACATCGGTGTAGATGTCGCAGCGGTCGGCCTTCATCGCCGCCGCCATCGCCACTGCCGAGGTATCGGAGCCGCCGCGGCCGAGCGTGGTGATGCGGTCGCTGATGGCGAGGCCCTGGAAACCGGGGATCACCGCGACCTCGCCCAGCGCGAGGCTGGCGTTCAGGGCTTCGGTATCGATGTCCTCGATCCGCGCCGATGCGTGCGCATCCGAGGTGCGGATCGGGAGCTGCCAGCCGAGCCAGCTGCGCGCGGGCACGCCGATCGCCTGGAGCGCGATCGCCAGCAGCCCGCTGGTGATCTGCTCGCCGGCCGAGACGACGACGTCATATTCCTTTGGATCATAGAGCGAACTGGCCTCGCGGCAGAAGCCGACCAGCCGGTCGGTCTCGCCCGCCATCGCCGACACCACCACCGCGATCTGGTTGCCCGCGTCATGCTCGCGCTTGATCCGCGCGGCGACGCTGCGGATTCGCTCGATCCCGGCCATCGAGGTGCCGCCGAACTTCATCACGATGCGCGCCATGACCGGGTGTCAGCTTCCGTCTTGGGGGTGGGACGGCAGGCTGATAGGAGGGCGCCATGGTGATGGCAACAATAGCAACTGTTGACCGCAAAGAAGCTGAGCATTTCGGCAGACTCGCGGCGGACTGGTGGGACCCCAAGGGCAGCTCGGCGATGCTGCACCGGCTGAACCCGGCGCGGCTGGCGTATCTGCGGGATGCGGTGGATTCGCATTGGGGCGGGGACGGCGCGAACTTCGCGCCGCTGGCGGGCAAGGCCGCGATCGACGTCGGCTGCGGCGCCGGGCTGCTGACCGAGCCGTTGGCACGGCTGGGCGCGCGCGCGACCGGGCTGGATGCCGCGCCGGAGAATGTCGGCGCGGCGCAGGCGCATGCCGAGGCGGGAGGCCTTGAGATCGAATATCTCGCCGGCGGGATCGAGGCGGTCGCCGGGCGGCGCTTCGATCTGGTGGTATCGATGGAGGTGATCGAGCATGTCGCCGATACCCAGGCGTTCGCACGGGGACTTGCCGATGCGCTGGCCGAGGGCGGGCTGATGGTGCTTTCGACGCCCAATCGCACCTTGATCTCACGGCTGGCGATGATCACCATCGGCGAAGGCAGCGGCGCGATCCCCAGGGGCACGCACGACTGGAAGCAATTCCTGACGCCCGGCGAGCTGACCGAATTGCTCGCCGGGGTGGGGCTGAAGGTGACCGGCACGCGGGGGCTGAGCTTCTCCCCCGCGCGCGGATTCGTGCTTAGCGACGATACCAGCTTGGATTATCTGGTCACCGCCGTCCGCGCCTGAACCATAGAGCGGTGCTCCGGCGAAGGCCGGAGCGTTGGCCGCCGATAGCCCGAAGCCGCCAGGGCTCCGGCCTTCGCCGGAGCACGGCCCCCTTGCCTGACCTTTCGCCTTATTTGGGTTTCGCGAACACCGCGACCAGCCCCAGCCCCATGGTGTGGTGGCCGGTGTTGATGTGGAAAGCGGCGTTGATGCTGCCCTTGGCATAGTCCCTGTCGGCGGTGGCGGTGACGACGAACAATTTCCACTCAGGCGTCGCGTCGAACTGCTTGCTGACCAGAGCAGTATATGGGGCGCCGGAGAGCTGGATGTTGGCGGTGATCTTGGCGCTGGTGACGCCCGTCGCGGCTTTTTGCAGCTTGGCATAGAACATCAAGGTCAGATGATCGCCCGCCCTGACCGGGGCGCTGATCGGCACGTTGATGCCCACGGCATATGGGGTGCCGGCGCCGGTAACCGCGACGTTGAGCGCGCGGGCGCCCTGCACGCTTTCGTCCTTGACCGACTTGGGCACCGGCGTGAGGCCGTAGACTACGAAGGTGGAGGGATCGGGATTATTGATCATCGTGCCGGGATCGTCCGATTGCGCGCCCTGCGCGGCAATCGGCGCGGCAGCGGCGGGCACGGCGATCAGGCCAAGGGCCAAGGCGGAACGCAGTGACATATTCTCTCCCCGAGTGTTTCGTTTGTGAAACTTGTTTTCTGAAACACAGGCTATGGCGCGGCGGCGCGGCGATCAATGGCTTTTTGTCAGAACAGCCGTCCACCGTTGGGCACCGGCACCGTCGGGCGGAACAGCACGACCCGCCCTTCCGCATCGGGAAAGCCGAGCGTCAGCACTTCGGACATGACCTTGCCGATCTGGCGCGGCGGAAAATTGACCACCGCCGCGACCTGCATGCCCGGCAGATCGGCCAGCGCATAATGTTCGGTGATCTGCGCCGAGGAGCGCTTGGTGCCGATCGCGGGGCCGAAATCGATCAGCAATTTATACGCGGGCTTGCGCGCTTCGGGGAAGGGCAGCGCCTCCAGGATGGTGCCGACGCGGATATCGACCGCGAGGAACTGGTCGAAGCCGATCGTATCGGCGGCGGGGGCGTCCGGCGCGTGATTGATGTGCACTTTTTGGCTCCTCGCGGGTTGATGCCGCTCTCTCATAAGGAGCCGACCCATGCCCGCAAAGTCCGCCGCCCAGCAAAAGGCCGCCGGCGCCGCGCTCTCCGCCAAGCGCGGCGATACCCCCAAGTCGAAGCTCAAGGGCGCATCGAAGCAGATGGAAGAATCGATGACCGAAAAGCAGCTCGAGGAATTCGCCCACACCAGGCGCGAGGGCAAACCCGAGCACGTCTAGCTGGCGGCAAGCGCGGCCTCGACGATCGCGGGCCGCGCTTCCTCGCCGAGCTGCGCCATCGTGCACTGCCGCGGCGCCTTGTCCGGCCGCCAGCGCAGGAAGCCGGTGCCGTGGCGGAAGCGGCGGCCGGTGACGTGATCGTAGCGGACCTCGACGACCAGATCCGAACGCAGCGGCTGCCATTCGGACGAGCGCTCGGTCGACCAGCGGCTCGGGCCGCCGGGCGCGTCGCCGGTAAAGCCCGGGGCTTCGACCAGCGCTTCGAGCTGCTTGGTCAGTTCGGGCTTGTCGACGGCGGACAGGCCCGAAGTGAAGCCGACATGGTGCAGCAGCCCGGCTTCGTCGTAGAGCCCGAGCAATAGCGATCCGACTTCGCGCTTGGCCGTGGCGTAGCGGAAGCCGCCGACCACGCAATCGGCGGTGCGCAGGCGCTTGATCTTGCGCATCGCGCGCTCGCCCGGGCGATAGGATTCGTCGAGCCGCTTGGCGATCACGCCATCGAGTGCGCCGCCGGTCGCGTCCAGCCAGCGCTGGGCGGTCTTGCGGTCGTCGGTCCTGGGCGACAGGCGCAAGGTCGGCGAGCGATTGGCGGCATGGAATGCCTCCAGCGCGGCGCGACGCTCGGACAAGGGCTTGCCGGCGATGTCCCCGTCCGACCACAGACAATCGAACAGCATCAGCCGCGCCGGCGTTTCGGCGGACAATTTGCGGATGCGGCTTTCGGCGGGGTGCAGCCGCATCTGCAGCGCTTCGAACGACAGGCTCGGCCCGACCGGGATCAGCAATTCGCCGTCGAGCACGACCTGCTCCACCGGCAGCGCGGCGATGGCGGATGCGACTTCGGGGAAATAGCGGCCGAGCGGCTTGCCCGATTTGGAGACGAGCGAAACCGCGCCCCCCTGCTTGAACGCCAGGCAGCGGAAGCCGTCCCATTTGGGCTCGAACTGCCAGCCATCGTCCTCCGGCAATTCCCCAACCGACTTGGCTTCCATCGGCGTGAGCGCGGTATCCATTTAGCGGCTCGCGCCGTCGTATTGCTCGATCTCCAGCGTATCGAGGTCGATCCCGTCGGCGCAGCGCAGGTTGATCTCGACCATCGGCCCGTTCGGCCCCTTGCCTTCCGCGAACGGCGCGATCCCGCAGGTTGCGCAGAAGTGGTGGTGGATGACGTGGTGGTTGAATTCATAGGTCGAGACCGAGTCGCGCCGGGTGTGCAGGGTGAATTTGTCGGGCGTGGTGAAATGATGCAGCGGCGCCTTGCGCCGGCAGATCGAACAGTTGCACGCCATCGCCTTGGCGGGCGCCTCCTCGTCGACGGTGTAGGCAATCGCGCCGCAGTGGCAGCTTCCGGTGAAGGGCATTTCTCTCTCCTCTCAGGCTCAACCCGCGGGTGCGGAGTACGTTGCCATCAAGACATGGTGATCTCGGCCAGATCGCAACGGATGCGCAGCACGAAGCCCGCAGAGAAGCTGAGATGCAGTCCTGCGAAGCCCTGGGATGCCGCGAGACGTTCGTCGAGAAATTCGTCCCAATCGCAATCGGCGTCATCATATTGAAGTTCCACCGCATCCTTGTTCAAGGGCACCGGAGCGTCGCAAAGATCATTGAAGGCAATGTGGAGGTTGCCGGAGCAGGTCAGCGTCACGCGCTCCGGCAACCGGTCGGATCCCGTCCACCGATGACCCCGTTCGAAGACAAGAGTCGCGATTGCCCCGGCGCGGTCGGTTGCGATTCGGCGGGCGTCGTAGAGGTTGTGGAGATCGACCGTCCTGCCCTCGACAACGATTTCCGCGCCACCGCTGGCCAAGGCGAAATTCTTCTGCATCCACCCTTGGTAGCGCAACCAAGCGTGCGGGCAACGTGCGGTGCCCAGAGATTGACGGCCTAGCCATGCTTCCGCCATCCCGCCCGCATGGCCGACGTCAAACTGCACCGGAGCTGGCTCGAGCCTTTGCGCGACGAATTCGCCAGCCCCTATATGGCCGCGCTCCGCCAGTTCCTGGTCGCCGAGAAAGCCGCGGGGAAGCGCATCTTCCCGGCGGGGAGCGAATGGTTTCGCGCCCTCGACCTGACGCCACTGGAGAATGTCCGCGTCGTCATCCTCGGGCAGGACCCATACCACGGCGAGGGCCAGGCGCACGGGCTGTGCTTCTCGGTCAAGCACGGCGTCCGCACGCCGCCGAGCCTGGTCAATATCTACAAGGAGATGGAGACCGATCTCGGCATCCCGCCGGCGCGGCATGGCTTCCTCGAGCATTGGGCCGAGCAGGGGGTGCTGCTGCTCAACGCGGTTCTGACGGTGCAGATGAGCAACGCCGCCTCGCATCAGGGGCGCGGCTGGGAGAAGTTCACCGATGCGGTGATCCGATTGGTCAACGCCAAGACCGAGCCGGTGGTGTTCATCCTGTGGGGCAGCCACGCCCAGAAGAAGGCCGCGTTCGTCGATTCGATCGACAAGGGCGGGCGGCATCTGGTGATCAAGTCGGTCCATCCGTCGCCGCTCTCGGCCTATGGCGGCTTCTTCGGAAGCAAGCCCTTTTCCAGGGCCAACGCGTTTCTGGAGAGCCACGGGCAGAAGCCGATCGACTGGGCCTTGCCGCCGCCCGGCTGAGGGACCCTCCGGACCCGGCCCGCGTTGTGCGCTCCGGATATTATGGAGCGAAGACATGACGATGACCCTGGCCGAGCTTTCCGAGAAGATGCGCGACATCGACTTCACCATGCTTTCGACCCGCGCCGAAAATGGCGCGATCGGATCGCGGCCGATGAGCAACAACCGCGACGTCGATTATGACGGCGACACCTGGTTCTTCAGCTTCGACAACACCCGCTCGGTCGCCGACATCCTGCGCGATCCGCAGGTGGGCATGAGCCTGCAGGGCAAATCGGGCATGCTCGGGATGAAGCCCTTCTTCATCGCGATCGAGGGCCGCGCCGAGATCATCCGCGACAAGGCCGCCTTTGCCGAGCATTGGGTTAAGGATCTCGAAATGTGGTTCGAGCAGGGCATCGACACGCCAGGCCTCTGCCTGATCAAGGTCAGTGGCGAGCGCGCACATTATTGGGACGGCGGCGAGGAAGGCGAGCTTGTGCTGAACGGCGAACGCGCGCTGGCCTAGGTCCGCGCGGCGAAGAACATCAGATGGACGAGGCGGCCGTTCTCCGGACGGTCGCCAAAGCCCGCCGCGCTGTTGTGGAACAGCCAGGGGCTGAACAGGATCAGCCGGTTGAAGCGCATCGGCACCGTCATCACCCGCTCCCAGCGCGCCGGCTTCAGCGTGTCCCGGTTGACCACTTCCTCGATCAGCCGGTTGATATCGGTGTAGCCGGTCGCCGCCAGTGCGACGTCGCTCTGCGGCACGCGCTCGAGCCCGGTCGGCTTGTGGCGGAAGAATTCGGTGCCGCCGCGGCAATGCTCGGGCAGGCTCAGATAAAGAATGCCCGAATAGAAGCACGGATCGATATGCACGCCGCTACGCCCGGTATCGCCGCGCAGCGTGAGGCGGCAATGCTGATGGGTGGTGCCGGCGGCGGGCTGGAGCGGCACGCCGGCGCGCTGCGACGCGGCTTCGTCGAGCCCCGCGATCGGCAGCGGCTGGGTCGATAGCAGGCCGGGATAATTGCCCTTCTTCTTCGCCGGATCGTAATCGAGCGCGAGCGCCTGACGGCGGAAACCGTGCGGATCGCGCAGGAAATCGTCGACGATGATCAGCGAGGGCGGCATCGCACTCTAGATGGCAGCTTTGTCGGCGGAGCGAAACCGGCGTAGGACACGGCAGGGCGCTTCGCCCGCAAAGGAAAATATCATGGCTAAGAGTCAGAAGAAGTCGAACAAGGAAGTCCGCAAGCCCAAGGCCGAGAAGGTCAAGACGATCGCCGCCAACAGCTCGACCAAGGACAAGCCCAGTACCTTGGTGAACATCAAGAGCTGATGGCGGGCGAGGCGGTAGCCAAGACCGGGGCGGAGAATGCGGCCACGACGCCGGACTACGCACCGAGGACAAGCTCGCGTAGCGTAGAATATTGTCAAACTTAGCGCAGAATCGTATAAGCGCTGCATGGCACAGATGAACGTCTCCGTCCCCGACGCACTCAAGGCATGGGCCGAAGCCCGCGTCGCCGAAGGCCGCTACAGCAGCACCAGCGATTATGTCCGCGATCTGATGCGCCGCGACCAGGAATATGTGCAGAAGCTCGCGGTCCTGCAGACGGAGATCGACAAAGGTTTCGCCTCCGGCGTCAGCCCGCGCACGGTCGATGAGATTTTCGAGAATGTGCGCACGCGGATACGCGCTGCTTGATCCCCGTCGAGCTCGGCTCGGAAGCCGAAGCTGACCTGGATTCAATCTTTGCGTATAGCTTCGAGACCTTCGGCGACGAAATAGCCGAGGCCTATCGATTCGATCTTAAGGCGCCTTCGCGCGCCTGTCCGAATATCCTGAACTAGGAATGGTACGTGCTGATCTCCGCAGGAAACCTCGCTGCCTCCCGTGCCGCGAACACCACATCTTCTACCGTTTCGACGGCGTGAGAATGCGTGTCGGTCGCATCCTGCACAAGGCGAGGGATCCATCGCTTTGGCTGATGTGATTCTCGCCATCCTCCTCTCTGCCCTCGCGATGACCCTCATCGTCGGAGTCCGCTACCTCCTCGCATCCGGCGGCTTCGCCCTCGCCACCCGCCTCCGCCACCCCGGCCTCTACGCCGGCCTCACCCCCCAGATCCGCCGCGAGATCGGCTGGTCGCTCGCCTCCGCCGCCATCTATGGCGTGCCCGCCGGCGTGGTCGCCTGGGGCTGGCAGAACCGCGGCTGGACCCAAATCTACACCGACCCCCACGCCATGCCTTTGTGGTACCTCCCCGTCGCGCCGCTGCTGTATCTGATCGCGCACGATGCCTGGTTTTACTGGACCCACCGCCTGCTCCACCGCCCGGCCTGGTTTCGCGCCGCGCACGCCGTCCACCACGCCAGCCGCCCGCCGACCGCCTGGGCGGCGATGAGCTTCCACCCGCTGGAGGCCATCACCGGGGCAGTGGTCATTCCCGTCCTGGTGTTCGCGATGCCGATCCACGCCGCGGCGCTCGGTTTGGTGCTGGCGGTAATGACGGTTATGGGTGTCACCAATCATATGGGGTGGGAGCTGTTTCCGCGCCGGCTGGTGCGGGGGGATGCGGGCAAATGGCTGATCACGGCGAGCCACCATCAGCGGCATCATGATCTCTATGCCTGCAACTACGGTCTCTATTTCCGCTTCTGGGACCGCCTCTGCGGCACGGATAAGGGGATCGGCGATCTCGCTGAGCCTCGCCTGCCTGCTGGCGTTGCCCGCCGCCGCGCCGCTGACCGCGGACCTTGATATAGAGATTACCAGCCTGCGCTCGGGCAAGGGGCTGCTCCGCCTCTGCCTCACCGCCGAGCCCGCGCGCTTCCCCGATTGCAAGACCGGCGGCATCGCCCGCACCGTGCCGGCGAGCAGCCCGCATATCCGCTTCGAAGGCCTGGCCCCAGGCACCTATGCGCTCGCGGTGATCCACGATGAGAACAGCAACGCCAAGCTCGATACCTTCGTCGGCATCCCGCGCGAAGGCTTCGGCTTCTCGCGCAACCCGGCGATCGGCTTCGGCCCGCCGCGCTTCAAGGCGGCGGGTTTCCTGGTCGAAGCGGAAGGCGCCGCGCAGCAGGTGAAGATCCGATATCTTCTCTAGGGAGCGACTGTGTCACCGAACGACGAAGCCTCCCCTTGGATCACCGCGCTCTCGGCCTTTTCCTCGACTCGCGAGAAAATCCTGGAGCACCGGTTCGTCGCCGATGTGACGTCGGAACTGTGGCGCCGGGGCTGCTTCGATTTCGCCGTGTCGCGCAGCGAAGTCGATAACAGCGGCTATGACCTGATCCTCGAAGCCGCCGGCGTCACCCGCCATGTCCAGCTGAAGGCGATGCGCGCCGGGGGCAAACGGCGCGATTTCGATCTCCAGTTGCGCCTCGGGGCAAAGCCGTCGGGATGCGCGGTGGTGATGGTCCACGATCCCGTAACGCTGGCGATCCTGCAATACCGCTTGCTCGCCGGCGCGCCGGGCGATCCGCTGCCGCCGCTCGGCGAGCGGGCCGTGCGGCACAGCAAGGGCGATTCGCTTGGCCACAAGGCGGAGCGTCCTGCCCTGCGCAATATCGGGTTGACGCGGTTCGATGCGGTCGCGGACGTGCCCGATCTGGTCGATCGCCTCTTCGGCCGCCAACAATCGCTTGGAAGCTGACGCGCCGGCTTCTACACTGCCGCCATCCCCGGGGGACCGCGCCAAGCGGTTGAGATTTGGCTGAGGCCATGACCCGCAGAACCTGATCCGGCTGACACCGGCGTAGGGAGTGGGCGTGGCTTCACCCGAAGTCCGTTTTCTCCCCCATATGGAGAAGACGAATGGCCGACGTTGATATGAAAGAACTGGCTTCCGGTGGAAGCCAGCGGCCCGCCCAGACCGAAATCGGCGTAACCACCGGCCCCATTCGCGGCTCGAAGAAAATCCACGTCGGCCCGCTCGGGGTCGCGATGCGCGAAATCCATCTCGAGCCGTCCTCGGGCGAGCCTCCCTTGCGCGTCTACGACACCTCCGGCCCCTACACCGACCCGACCGCCCGCATCGACATCATGGCCGGCCTCCCCCAGCTCCGCCGCGACTGGATCATGGCGCGCGGCGATGTCGAGCCGATCGCCGCGCGCGAAGTCCGCCCCGAGGATAACGGCCAGCTCGGCCCCGACCGCAGCGGCGGCGTCGCCCCCTTCCCCAACGTCGTCAAGCGCCCGCTCCGCGCCAAGCCCGGCATGAACGTCAGCCAGATGTACTATGCCCGCCGGGGCATAGTCACTCCCGAGATGGAATATGTCGCCACCCGCGAAAACCTCGGCCGCGAACGCCTCGCCGAATATACGCGAGACGGCGAATCCTACGGTGCCGCCATCCCCGATTACGTCACCCCCGAATTCGTCCGCGACGAGATCGCCCGGGGCCGCGCGATCATCCCCAACAACATCAACCACCCCGAATCCGAACCGATGGCGATCGGCCGCAACTTCCTGGTCAAGATCAACGCCAATATCGGCAACTCCGCCGTCGCCTCGAACGTCGCCTCCGAAGTCGACAAGATGGTCTGGTCGATCCGCTGGGGTGCCGACACGGTGATGGACCTCTCCACCGGCCGCAACATCCACGACACCCGCGAATGGATTCTGCGCAACTCGCCCGTCCCGATCGGCACCGTGCCCATCTACCAGGCGCTGGAGAAGGTCGGCGGCGTCGCCGAGGATCTGACCTGGGAGATCTTCCGCGACACGCTGATCGAGCAGGCCGAGCAGGGCGTCGACTATTTCACCATCCACGCCGGCGTCCGCCTCGGCTATATTCCGATGGCGGCCAGGCGCGTCACCGGCATCGTCAGCCGCGGCGGCTCGATCATGGCCAAATGGTGCCTCGCCCACCACCGCGAGTCCTTCCTCTACGAGCGCTTCGACGAGATCACCGAGATCATGAAAGCGTACGACATCGCCTATTCGCTCGGCGACGGCCTGCGCCCCGGCAGCATCGCCGACGCCAATGACGAAGCCCAGTTCAGCGAGCTCTACACCCTCGGCGAGCTCACCCACCGCGCCTGGAAGCAGGACGTCCAGGTGATGATCGAAGGCCCCGGCCATGTGCCGATGCACAAGATCAAGGAGAATATGGACAAGCAGCTCGAGGTCTGCGGCGAGGCCCCCTTCTACACGCTCGGGCCGCTCACCACCGATATCGCGCCGGGCTACGACCATATCACCAGCGGCATCGGCGCCGCGATGATCGGCTGGTACGGCACCGCGATGCTCTGCTACGTCACCCCCAAGGAGCACCTCGGCCTCCCCGACCGCGACGACGTCAAGGTCGGCGTGGTGACCTACAAGCTCGCCGCCCACGCCGCCGACCTCGCCAAGGGCCACCCCGCCGCCCAGATGCGCGACAACGCTTTGTCAAAGGCGAGGTTCGAATTCCGCTGGCGCGACCAGTTCAACCTGTCCCTGGACCCGGATACCGCCGAGGAATATCACGACCAGACCTTGCCGGCGGAGGGCGCCAAGACCGCGCACTTCTGCTCGATGTGCGGGCCGAAATTCTGCTCGATGCAGATCAGCCAGGAAGTCCGCGCCTTCGCCTCGAAGCAGAACCAGGGCGTCGAAGGCTTCCTCGCCACCGGCCCGACGGGCGCGGAGACCGCCGCCGCCAGCAAGGCCGCGGCGCTCAAGGGGATGGAGGAGATGAGCAAGGTGTTCCGGGAGACGGGGAGCGAGCTGTACATGGGCGCGGGCCGCCGCGAGCACGATTGACTCGCCGAGGTCCCTCGGCGGGGCGATTGCGGGATCGCGGCAAAGGTGCCAATTTCGTCGAAAGTCAGGGTGGCATGCGCCCCTGGGCCGACGGTGCGCTATTGAGGGGGGACAATATGCCTGACGATCTCGACATTCTTGAGATGCCTAAAACGTGGACCCCTGCATCCTTTCGCTGGATGGCGGCCATCGAAGCCAGTGGCCCGAGCGACGATCCGCCCCGGCAATATTTTCTTTTCGTCGGCTCCACCAACAAGAAATTTGCGGTTCGCGTCGAGGCCGGGCAGGTCAAAGTCTGGTTCACCCGGTTAAACGACAGTGGAATAGTCGAGGACGGGGAGCAGCACCGCGAACTGGCCCAGGGCGGAGAGTTTGTTTTCTTCGGCAATGCGGCGCGGGTCGAAGTAGCCAACAACGAGGCCTCGGCATGGGGCCACTTTGCTTATCTTAGCGGAACCCCCGCATTTGGGGAGTTCAACACGCAGCGGGGGTGGAAGTACAATAGCGATACCCAGAAGGATAACGTCAGTACGATCTTCGAGAGCAACGAATCCTCGGTCGTTCGGGTCTGCGTCGATTCGCCAAGCCTGAGAAAAGTGATCCTCATGACCCAATTGCCCGCACCCGAAGTGGAGGGGACAGGCTCGAACCTTATCGCGCCCCCTGTGAAAAAGCCGGTGCCGAAGCCGGATCCCAATGTCGACAACCCCTTCTGCAGCGATATCGAATGTAGCATTCTGCATATCGGAACAGCCAGGAAGGGCGGCGTTTCAACGCCCAAGGATATCGTGTCGGGCCGCTTCTGGCTCGAGCGCGACTAACGCATCGGGCCTCCGCATCGGGGGCCCGGGAGCACGACTGAGATGGACCACAGCGCCGACTTCGATTTCCAGCAGGGCCGCTGGCACGTCCACCACCGCCGCCTAAAGGCGCGGCTCGCGGGCTGCACCGATTGGGAGGAATTCGAAGGCACCAGCGAGCAGCGCCCGATCCTCGGCGGCAACGGCAATGTGGAGGATAACCTCCTCCACCTGGGCGGCGGCGACTACCGCGCCGTCGCGCTGCGTTCGTACGATCCGGCCAGCGGCACCTGGGCGATCTGGTGGCTCGACGCCCGCAACCCCCACGCGCTCGACGTCCCCGTAATCGGCCGCTTCGAGAACGGCGTCGGCACCTTCTACGCCGAAGACACGCACGAAGGCCGCCCCGTCCGCATGCGCTTCCTGTGGCTCGGAACCGATACCGGCGCCCCCCGCTGGGAGCAGGCGCTGTCGGCGGATGGCGGGGAGACGTGGGAGACTAACTGGACGATGGATTTTATGCGGGCCTAGTGGGGCTGGCGCTTTAATTTAGCGCCCCGAGTCAGAACCAGGGCGTCGGAGGATCATTGCCACCGGCCTTGACGGTCCCGAACCGCCGTTGCCCGCAAGGCCGCCGCGCTCAAGGGTATGGAAGAGATGAGCAAGGTGTTCCGCGGGACGGGAAGCGAGCCGTATATGGGGCTGGCGGGCGGGAGTATGATTGAGTTTGAGGCTATTGCTCCTCTCACTATAACCTGATGAGCTAGATCTTCCGTAAGTGCCACGCGGAGATTTATCTTCCCGTCGATACCGAGCCTAGGTACTAGCGGTTACGGAGGTGTTGTGGCCAAAGATGATCCGGCGGGCGTAGACGCACCCTTAGACACTCTGTGGTTGAACCGGGTTTACCCAGATGCAGGGGCCACTCTCGCATTCGCCCAAGCTCCGATAGCCACCATCAAGGACGATTGCGTTGTCGTATTAGACGCTAATGTCCTTCTGCTTCCCTATCGCTTGGGTGCCACATCTCTAGAGGAATTGAGAAAGGTTTTTGACTCTCTTGCTCAAGGAGACCGTATATTTGCTCCAGCTCAGGCGGTCCGGGAATTTTTAAAACACCGCGCAGACAAGATCAGAGATATTGTGCGTGAGTTGAGCAAGCAGGCCAGCCAAATTAATATAGTCGCGGATCGTAAAATCGGATTTTTGCAAAACGATGCCGATTATTTAAAGCTCGTTGAGCTTTCTGAACAAGTAAAGCTATCTAAATCTGAGACACTTCGCACCATAGAAGCTATAGGAGCAAAACTCCGTACTGGCGTCGGGTCCGATCCGGTTTCTCTTGCATATCGAGAAATATTCGCAGGAAGAGTTATAGATTTACCTGAGGATACCGATATTCAAGCGCTTCAAAAGGAAATGTCGTGGAGATATCGCCATTCAGTCCCTCCGGGATACAAGGATCACAGTAAGCCAGACGAGGGAATTGGAGACTTTCTTATCTGGAAGACAATTATCCAGCTCGCCAAGGATCGACATAAGAGCTGCATTTTTGTGACTGAGGACGCGAAGAGTGATTGGTGGGTTCAATCGGAGGGTGCTTTCCAGCCGCGTTTGGAACTTGTTGACGAATATAGGCGTGAGAGCGAAGGGCAGACCATTCACCTAATGCCGTTGTCTGATTTACTTGCTTTGTACGGTGCTCAGCAGGGCGCGGTGGAAGATACTAAGCGCGCGGAAGAAACGCCTAATACTCGCCCTGTCGGGCGCACGTCGTTACGGTCTTTTGCAAATGCGGACGATCTAGAAATGGACAACTTATCGCTATTCGAGCTGGCTAGGCTAGAGAGGGAACTAGATAAGGAAACTACTCGTGTAGCTAACGAGCACAACAGTGTAGAGGCACAGATACGTAATTCTAGCTTAGAGCTTTCCGAGGCAGCACTTGAAGAAATGATGGTTAGAAAGTCTCGCCTCTTTGAGGAACTGAGAGGGATCGTCCTAAGGAAAGGGAGAGTTGCGCAAGCGACGGCTCGGGTCATCGCAGAACGTAAGTGAATTGCGATTTTATTATGGCGGCGGTTTAAGGTTACGCGGGCAGTCTACTAAATCCCGACTATACCCCCAAAACCCCCTTCCAATGTAGGATTTCCCCTGCTCCAAGCTCGTAGATGAGCAAGCGATCAGACCCTGCAGCCCGCGCCCGCGCCCCAGACCCACTGGAGGCCGCCGCCGATCCCGTCCACGCCGATCCGGCGCCCGCGCCCAATCCCGTCCCCCCGCCGGCGAGCGCCAATGCGCTTGCCGTGCCGCCGGACGCCGCCGCCGCGCCGCCCGAGGACTATAACCCCACCGACTATCGCTGGGTGCCCGTCCGCCGCAAACCGCGGGTCGATGGCTGGACCGAGGAGAAGCAGCGCCGCTTTATCGAGACGCTCGCCGATACCGGCCTCGTCAACCTCGCGGCCAAAGCGGTCGGCATGACGCGCGAGGGCGCCTATGCCCTGCGCCGCGCCGAACATGGCGCCGCGTTTGCTCGTGCCTGGGATACCGCGCGCCAGCACGCCGGCGGCCTGTGCGAGGACATGCTTTTCGAGCGCGCGATCGCGGGCACCGAGCAGGAGGTGCTCGACAATTATGGCAACGTCGTCGCCACCCGGCTGGTGCACGACAACGGGCTGCTGAAATGGCTGCTCACCCATCTGAAGCCCGAACGCTATGGCGGCGCCCGATTGCCCGGTGCCGAGCCAAAGGCGACGGCCGAGCCGGTTCTGGCCGACTGCCTCCGCGCGATGGAGCCCGCCTTGCCCGCGCCGCCCGAGCAATTGCTCGATCCCGAGACCTTCGCGGACGAACTGGAACTCGCCGAGATCGCCGACGGCAAGTTGCCGCACTTCCTGGGCGAGCAGCGCGCGCCCAAGTCCGACGCCAGGCTCGCCGCGGAGGAAGCGGCGGCGCGCGATGCGCGGGGCGCCGCGGCGTGCGACAAGGAACAAGCGGGCGGCAAGCTGTCCGACCAGGAATATGCCGACCTGTGCTATCATCTCGATCCGGTGGGCAACGCCCGCCCGCCCTGCCGCCGCCGCCAATAGTGCGGACCAGTGTGAAGTTCGTGTGAAGTTTCGCCCGATGTCGGCAGGTCTGCTAAGCGTGCCTTTATGCGCTCCCGCAACCCGCTCTACGTCATGGCCAAGCCCCCGCCGGCGGTGCAGGTGCAGATCGCCGCGCTCCCCCGCAACGATCCGGGCCGCGGACCCGAATTGCTCCACGTCACGCTGGTTACCCTGTTCGACCTCCATTACGCCCCGCCCGAATGGCTCGGCCAGGTGATCGCCGCGCTCGACAGTTTCGAAGCCGCCTCCTTCCCGTTGGCGTTCGACCGGATCGAGAACCGCAAGGCCGTCACCCTGCGCACCCGCGCGCCGCTCACCGAGGCCCGTGCCTTCCAGGGGGCGCTGGTCCGCCATCTGCTGGAGCGCAAGGCCCCGATGATGCTCGGCACCACCCCCGAGCCGCACGTCACGATCAACTATCGGGGCGACCGGATGGGCGCGCAGAAGATGCCGGCGATCGGCTGGACCGTGACGGAGATCATCCTGATGGAAAGCGTGGTCGGCAAGACCACCCATGTCGCGCACGGCCGCTGGCCGCTGCGCACGGGCGCGGCCTAGGGCCCGCTCCCCGCGCTCCAGCGCCCGTCCGCGCTCGGGGAGTCTCCGTCCGCCGGCGCTTGTGGTTCGCCTGCCATCCCGGGCGTGCCGGGAAATGCCGGACGCGCCTCCGCATGGGTGTCCATACCGGACAGCGTCAGCGCCCCGCTCGCGGCCGCCTCGGCAAGCGCGGCGTACAGGCGCTCCATCAGCAGCTCCGCGGTGACCGAGGGATCCTGCGCGATGGCCCGCGACTGGCCGAGCGCCTCGGCCGCGATGCCCGTCCGCGACAGCCAGTTTCGAACCAGCGCCCAGGTGACGTAGCGCGGCGCGAGCGTCGTCTCCGCATCCGCGTCGTGGAACGCGTCCAGGCTCGGGAATGGGCCGCTCGCCATGCGCCGTGCGATCGCGTGACATTGCGCGTGCAGCGGATATCGGCTCGCGCCGAGCAGCGCGAGGACCGGCACGCCGCGAGTCATTACGAGCGCATCCTTCAGGTCGCTGCGGACGATATAACCCGAATTGGGCGACATCCCTTCCCATTGCACGAAGGTGTAGCGGCCGGGCCCGATATGCTCGGCGAGGAAGTCGGCGGCAGTGCTCTTCGAGGCCGCCGGTTTCCACCTTTTGCCCGAGAAATCCTGCCAGGCCCGGAACAGCACCTGCGTTTCCATCATGATCGGCGAATATTCGAACAGCCGGGTGAAAAAGCCGGTTTCGTCCAGCGCCTTCAGCGGCGCGCTCCGCGAATAGGGGATTGGCGGCGGTTTGGCCGGCGCGGCGGCGCTCGCCGGGACTCGCGCCGCTTTGGGGGAAACGATCTGCTGAACGAGCTTCTTCGCGCCCGCGGCCAGCGATTTTGCCGGCCCATCCTTGCCTTGCAGCCGGTGGAAGATCACCTTCTTGGAATAGCCGTCTGGCTTGGTGGTCGAATAGAGCAAGTGAAGGTCGTTGCCGCGGCTGATCAGCCTGCTGGCGATATGCGTGAAATCCGAATCGTTGGTCACCAGCACGACGATGTCCTCGCCATGCTCGCCGAGCGCATCTTCGATGATGTCGACCGCCATGAATATATCGACACTATTCTTGCCTTTGCGGCAGGGAACCGAGACCGGATCGATGTCATTTTCCGCCAGCAAGGTCCGCGTCTTGGTGAGAATGGTCTGGACCTGCTCGACCGACGCATAGAATTTCCGCTCGCGCGCAGGCTTTCCCAGGGTTCTGCAATAAGCCTGTATCTGGTCAATATACCGCGGCGGCACGTTCTGGCCGTCGATATACAACTTATACTTGTCGGCCAAAAGTTGCTCTCCCCCGCGCATCGGATTGCTTTCGGACAATCAGCTACAACGGGACGGGTGCGTCAAGCCCGGATGGCGGTGCATGCATGCCGCGCGCGGCACGCGTGAGATCGGACCGTCGGCTGGTGAAAGCAGCGTCTCAGGCCGCCACGGCGGGATGCCGTTCCGGCGTCCCCGTCCGGTCGCGATGCGGCTTGCTCCAGCGAAAACCCCTTCATAGGATCGCTGCGCCAACACAATCCACGGGGTTCCCGATGCTCCTCCTCGCCGCCGCGCTCCTGTTGCAGACCGCCCCCGCCGAATCCTGGCGCGTCTATGCCGGCGACTATACGATGTGGTCGGCGATGGACACGCTGTCGGTCCGCCGCGATGGCCCGCTGTCGCGCTTCCGCAGCGTCACCGCCGGGCTCAAGGGCACGCTCGACGGCGGCAATGGCCGCCGCTTCGCCTATATCGTCGCCGACACCGAATATGATTGCGCCGCCGGCACCAGCCGCATGACCCACGGCGCTTTCTACGACGCCAGGGGCGTGCTGCTGTGGGAGCAGGACATCGACGTGCCCGCGCGCGCCTCCGCCGGCAACAGCAATTACGTCTTCTTCGCGCTCGCCGCCTGCCGTGAAGGCGCGCGCCAGCCCGATCCGCAGGGCAAGGCGAGCGTCGGCGATTTCCTCGCGATGGGCGCGTTCGACTGGATGCGCACCGCGCCCTGAGTGCCGAAGGACAAGTGCACCCGCATCCACGTCAGCGGATCAAACGCTAGAACGCCCCCGGCACCTCGCGCTGCTGTGTATTCGGCCGCTGCGGCTGGATCAGCTCGCGCCGCCCGCCGCTGGTCAGCGATTGCGCGGTCTGGCCGCCGTCGCTGATCCGGGTGCAGCTGCGCCCGGCGAGGAAGTCGATCGCCGAACGGGTCGAAGCCTCCAGCGGGTCGCCCATCGGGTGGGTGAGGTCGTCCGCCGCCTGGCAGCTCGCTTCGACGGTGCCGGCGAGGCCGGTGAAATAGCCGCCCTGGTGGTTGGCGTTCTCGGTGGCGAAGGCGATCACGCGCAGACGATCATCGCAGGCGGCGCGGTCGATCGCGATCTGACCGACCGGCTTGCCATAGGTGTTGGTGCCGATCAGGCCGGCGCTGGCATGGAGATAGGGGATCTGGCTGTTGATCACCAATTCGCTCGCCGATGCCGTCCCGCCGGTGCCGATGAAGGCCAGCCGGGTCGGCGCGATCGATTGCGATTGCGGCGAGAAGTAGCGGGTCTCGTTGTTCGACGATTTGGAGGCGCGGAAGGTAGTGAAGCTCAGCACGTTGGAGGTGGTGCGGCTGCGCCCGAGCAGGTCGCCGATCAGCTCGGCGATCGAGACCAGCCCGCCGCCGTTGTAGCGGAAGTCGATGACCACGTCGGTCACCCCGTTCGCGCGGAAATTGGCGAAGGCGGCGCGGAGCGCGGGGTCGGCGGTCGAGATGAAGGTGCGCAGATTGAGGTAGCCATATTGGCGGCCGGCCTCGGTGATGATCTTGGCGCCGTAGCGGCTGGAGACCGGGTCGAGCGTGTAATCGGTCTTGCTCACGGTCACGTCGCGGGTGCCGCCGGCGTCGGTGACACGCAGCAGGCGGGTGGTGCCCGCGGTGCTCGGCCCGAGCGCGTCGCTCACGGCCTGCGCGCCGCCCGCGGTGATGAGGGCGTTGACGGTCTGGAGGTTGGCGGTGGTGGTGCCGATCGCCAGTATCTCGGTGCCGCGGTCGATCCCGGCGTTCAGCGCCGGCGCGCCCTCGAAGGCTTCGGCGACGAACACGCGTTTGGCGCCGGTGTCGTAGGACAGGCGAATGCCGAAGCCGGCGGACGAGCCGGAAGCGTAATAGGCATTCTCCTCGGCGATCGAGGTGAGATAGGTGAAGTAGCGGTCGCGGCCCTGCGATCGCGCGGTCGCGGTGAGCGCGTCGATATAGGCGCTGACGCTGGCATAGGGCGCCGGGCTCAGGCTGGAAGGGAGGGTTTCGGGGAAGAGGTACCATTCGTTGAGCACCCCGAACGCCCAATTCTGGCGCTCGGCGAGCGAGCAGGCGCCGCTGGTCGGAGCCGGGGTCGCGCCGCCGCCGCCGGTGCTGCCGCCCGCCATCGAACCGCTGCCGCCGCCGCCGCACGCGGAAAGCATCGCCACCAGGCTCACCATCGCTCCGAAACGCCGAACTTTCACGCGCACTTCTCCTGTTTCGTCAAGCGCTTAGCTGCACATTGCGGCGAATATCGGGCGGTTTCAAATCCAGCCCGGAGCGAAGACATATTCGAGCTTCATCCCGTCGGGATCCTCGAAGAACACCGCATAATAGTTCCCCGAATATTCGGGATAGTGCGCCGGCGCGTCGAGTACGGGGATGTCCTGATCGCGCAGCAATGCGTGGAGCCGGTCGACATCGTCGCGGCTCTCCGCCCGCCAGGCGAGATGGTGCAGTCCGGGCGCATAGCGGTGGTGCCGGTGCCCCGCCTCTTGCGCCTCGCATTGCCTAAGGCCCAGCGAGGCGCCGCGTCCCTCGCCGATGCGCAGGTCCCATTCGTATCCGCCCTCGTCTTTGACCTGGGTGTAGCCGAGGAATTCGAGGACCGGTCCGTAAACGCGCTTCGACGCCGCCAGATCGGTGACGTTCAGGTCGATATGGTGGAATCCGCCGCGAATGATACCGGGCATGCGCGCGCTCCTGCTGCTTCGCGTTCCTGAAGGACTCTGATATAGCGGGCCCACGGCAACGCCGCCATTGCATCGTATCATTGCTTGCGCGTAACAATGTTCGAAGCCAGGCGCCGGGAGAGTGTTCGATGCACCAAGCCCAGACCGAGACCAACGCCGCGAACGTGCGCAGCGCCTATGCGCGCTGGGATGCGAGCAAGGGCGGCGATCCGGACGGCCTGCTCGAAATCCTCGCCGACGATGTGGTGATGCGCACGATCCTCAACCCGCCCGAGCTGCATCCGCTCGCGGAGGATCGCGTTGGCATCGACTTTGCCCGCGATTATCTCACCTCGCTCGCGCTCAATCTCGAAATGGTGGGCTTCCCCACTCAGGAAGTGGTCGCGCAGGGCGATACGGTGGTGTGGATCGGCAGCTGCCACTGGCGCGACCGCAGGACCGGCGCCGCGGCGGACACGCCCAAGGTCGATGTCTGGCATTTCCGGGACGGGAAGGCGGTGGAGGTGACCGAATATTTCGACACGCTCGGCTTCGCGCGGCTCAACGGGCTGGTCTGACCTGCGCCAGTCGCTCGCTCATGTCGCGCTGGTGGTGCGCGAGTATGACGAGGCGCTCGCCTTCTACGTCGGCGTGCTCGGCTTCACCTTGGTCGAGGACAGCTACCAGCCCGAGCAGGACAAAAGATGGGTGCTGATCGCCCCGCCCGGATCGCCCCCTGGCGGCGCCACGCTGCTGCTCGCCCGCGCCGCGACGCCGGAGCAGGCGAAGGCCATCGGCGATCAGGCCGGCGGCCGCGTCTTCCTGTTCCTGCGGACCGACGATTTCGACCGCGACCATGCGGCGATGCGCGCCAAGGGCGTGGTCTTCGTCCGCGAGCCCGCGATCCAGCCGTACGGCAAAGTCGCGGTATTCCTCGATTGCTACGGCAACCGCTGGGATCTTGTCGAATTCACCGACGGGCGTTGAGCGCGGGCGGGACGATCCTTATTTGGTGGGCGCGAGCTTGTCCTGGGTGCGCAGTTCGAAATCGCTGGCGTCGTGGCGCTCGTGGAGCTGGCTGGCGGGGTCGCCCATCACCCGGTTGACCATGCGGCCGCGCTGTACCGCGGGGCGACCGCCGATCTGATCGGTCCAGCGCTGGAGGTGCTTATAGTCCTGCACCTGGAGGAATTCGCCGCCTTCGTAGAGCAGGCCCTTGGCCATGGCGCCGTACCACGGCCAGATCGCGATATCGGCGATCGTGTACTCGGGGCCGGCGATATATTCGCTCGTTGCGAGGCGGCGGTCGAGGACGTCGAGCTCGCGCTTTACCTCCATGGCGAAGCGATCGATGGCGTATTCGATTTTGGTCGGCGCATAGGCATAGAAATGGCCGAAGCCGCCGCCGAGATAGGGCGCGCTGCCCATTTGCCAGAACAGCCACGACAGGCATTCGGCGCGTGCCGGACCGGTGCTTGGCAGGAATTCGCCGAACTTCTCGGCGAGGTACATCAGGATTGCGCCCGATTCGAAGACGCGAACTGGCGTGTCGCCGCTGCGGTCCATCAGCGCCGGAATCTTCGAATTGGGGTTCACATCGACAAAGCCGCTGCCGAACTGGTCGCCTTCGGTAATGCGGATCAGCCAGGCGTCATATTCGGCTCCGGCGTGGCCCAGCGCGAGCAATTCCTCGAGCATCACCGTGACCTTGACCCCGTTGGGCGTGCCCAGCGAATAGAGCTGGAGCGGGTGCTCGCCGACCGGGAGCGCTTTGTCGTGGGTGGCGCCGGCGATCGGGCGGTTGATATTGGCGAAGCGCCCGCCGCTGGCCTTGTCCCAGGTCCAGACCTTGGGGGGTATGTAATCGGTCATGGCTGTTTCCTTCCGGCGATCATTTCGACGCATTCGGCGGCAATCGCCTCCAGCGCCTCGCGGCTTTCGCCCGCACGCGCGCGGACACTGAGCGAGTGGAGGACGCAGGTTACGAGGCGCGCGTGGGCCGCGGGCGTGGCGTCGCCGGCTTGGCCGAGCAGCGCGGCGATTTCGGCATCCTGCAGCGCGAGGATACGGGCAAGCGCGGCACGGATATCCGGATCGGTTACGGCTTCGGCGGCGGCAGTGTTGACCGCGATGCAGCCTGAGGGCCCCTGTTCGCCGCCCATATAGGTGTCGATGCTGAAGGCGAAGATGCGTGTCAGTAATTTGTGCTTCGGGAACCCGGCCTCGCGCAGCGCGGCGAAGCTGGCGGTGAGCCACTCGTGGGTACGGCCCAGCGCGGCGAGGTAAAGCGCGCGCTTGTCGCCGAATGCCGCGTAGAGGCTGGGGCGGTTGACCCCGGTGGCGTCCGCGAGATCGTCGAGCGAGGTCGCGGCGAAGCCGTGCGTGCGGAAGCGCTGGAGCGCGGCGCGCAGCACCGTGTCGCGATCGAAATTGCGCGGGCGGCCGCGCGGCTTCGGCGCGGATGCCGTTTCTGTACTGGTTCGCATGAAACTCCTTGACCGGCTCATTTCTATGCGAGATGGTACAGAAATCAAGCCGGGAGGTTGATATGAAATTGTATTTCAAACCGTTCGCCTGTTCGCTGGCGGCGCGGATCGCGCTGGAGGAAGGCGAACTGGATGCCGACTTCGTGCTGGTCGAGGCCGGGCGGCCGCTGCCGGACGGGCGATTGTTCACCGCGATCAGCCCGATGGGCTATGTCCCCGCGATCGAGACCCGCGCCGGATTCGTGCTGAGCGAGGGGCCGGCGGTGCTGACCTACATCGCCGAGCTGGCGCCCGAGGGTGTGCTGGCGCCGCCCGCCTTTTCGGACGCACATTACCGGATGCTGGCGTGGCTCAATTTCACGAGCACCGAGCTGCACAAGGGGGTGTTTGCGCCGTTGATGGGATCGGCGACCGGCGAGGAGCGGGCGGCGGCGCGGGCGCGTTCGGGCAAGGTGTTTTCGGTGCTGTCGCAACATCTGGAGGGGCGCGACTATCTGGAGGGCGGGTTCAGCGTGGCCGACGCCTATCTGCTCGCGGTGCTCAACTGGTGCGAGCATGCGGGGCTGGCGATCGGCGAATGGCCGGTGCTGCGCGGCTATCGCGGGCGGCTGCGCGCGCGGCCTTCGGTGGCGCGGGCGATGGCCGAGGAGTTTCCGCTGTTGCGAGCGGCGTAAGTAATCTTCCGTTTGGCGCCACCCACATTTCCAAGTGGAGCGAGGCCGCATCGGCCGAACTCCCACCATCCTGCCGGCCCTGACTTCGGTCACGGGCGGGCATTTTTTCACCGGGGTTTCCCAAGGCGTAACCTTGGGCTAGGCCGCCGCCATGCCGACCAACCACCAGTGTGATGTTGCGATCGTAGGCGGTGGCCTGGCGGGCGGGCTGATCGCGCTGGCGCTGGCGAAGAAGCGCCCCGAGTGCACGATCCGGTTGATCGAGAGCGGGCGGGCGCTGGGGGGCAATCACCTCTGGTCGTTCTTCGCCAGCGATGTCGCCGCGGCGGACCGCTGGCTGGTGGCGCCGCTCATCTCCTATGGCTGGACCCAGTATGACGTCGCGTTTCCGGCGCGGGCGCGGGCGATCAAGGCGCAATATTATTCGATCGAGTCCGAGCGTTTCGACAGGGTGATCCGCGAGGCCTTGCCGCCGGAGGCGGTGATGCGGCGGAAGGTCTTGGCGGCGAGCGCGAAGGCGGTGGTGCTGGCCGATGGCGACCGCGTCGAGGCCGGGGGCGTGATCGATTGCCGGGGGCCGGGCGATCTCGGGCTGCTCGATCTGGGCTGGCAGAAGTTCCACGGGCGCGAACTGGTGCTGCATGGCGAGCATGATCTCAAGCGGCCGCTGATCATGGACGCGATGGTCGATCAGGCGGAAGGCTATCGCTTCGTCTATGCGCTGCCGTTCGCGGCGACGCGGGTGTTCGTCGAGGATACCTATTACAGCGACACGCCCGAGATCGATGGCGATCGGACCGGCGCGCGGATCGACCAATGGGTCGCGGCGCGCGGCTGGCATGTCGACCGGGTGGCGCGCGAAGAAGCGGGGTCGCTGCCGGTGGCGATGGGGGGCGATTTCGAGGCCTATTGGCAATCGGGGGGCAACAAGGTGGCCAAGGCCGGGGTGCGCGCGGGGCTGTTTCACCCGCTGACCAGCTACTCGCTGCCCGATGCGGTGCGGACCGCTGCGCTGGTGGCGGGGGCAAGCGATCTTTCGGGCGCGGGGCTGCATGAACTGCTCCACGGCTTTGCGCGAAAGACCTGGAAACGGCGCGGTTTTTACCGGATGCTGGCGGCGATGCTGTTCAAGGCGGCCGAGCCTGCCGAGCGATACAGGATCCTCGAACGCTTCTATGGACTCGACCCGCGGCTGATCGCACGCTTCTATGCCGGGCAATCGACTTTGTTCGATCGGGCGCGGGTGCTCAGCGGCAAGCCGCCGGTACCGATCGGGCGCGCGGTGAAGGCGTTACAGAAAAGGAATTCGAAGTGAGGCGCGCGGCAGTCATCGGTGCGGGATTCGGCGGGCTGGCGCTCGCAATCCGGCTGCAATCGGGCGGCGTCGACACGACGATCATTGAGGCGCGCGACAAGCCGGGCGGGCGGGCATACTATTGGGAGAAGGACGGGTTCACCTTCGACGCCGGGCCGACCGTCATCACCGCCCCCGATACGCTGCGCGAATTGTGGCGCTTGAGTGGGCGCGATATCGGCGAGGACGTAAAGCTCGTGCCGGTCTCGCCCTTTTACCGGCTGAGCTGGCCCGACGGCACCCAGTTCGATTATTCGAACGACGACGTGCAGCTGCGCGCCGAGATCGCCAAGCTCAATCCCGAGGACGTCGAGGGCTATCGCCGGTTCCTGCGCTATTCGGCGGGGGTCTATCAGGACGGCTACGTCAAGCTGGGTCAGGTCGCCTTCCTCGACTTCGCGTCGATGGTGAAGGCGGCGCCGGCGCTGATGAAGCATCAGGCATGGCGATCGGTCTATTCGATGGTCGCGGGTTTCGTGCAGAACGAGAAACTGCGGCAGGCGCTGAGTTTCCACACGCTGCTGATCGGCGGCAATCCGATGGAATCCTCCGCCATCTACGCGCTGATCCACAAGCTCGAGCGCGATGGCGGGGTGTGGTTCGCCGAAGGCGGGACCAACCGGCTGGTGGCGGGCATGGTCGCGCTGTTCGAGCGGCTGGGCGGGGTGATCCGGCTGGGCGATCCGGTCGAGGCGATCGAGACTCTGGGCGAGCGGGTGACCGGCATCCGTACCAAGAGCGGGTATGAGCTGGCGGTCGATGCGGTGGCGAGCAACGCCGATGTGGTGCACAGCTATCGCGATCTGCTGAAGACGTCGCGCAGCGCGCAGCGGACCGCGGGCAAATTGGTGCGCAAGCGCTTCTCGCCTTCGCTGTTCGTGGTGCATTTCGGGGTGAAGGGGACATTCCCCGACATTCCGCACCATTCGATCCTGTTCGGGCCGCGCTACCAGGGATTGCTCGCCGACATCTTCGATCACGGGGTGCTGCCCGAGGATTTCTCACTCTACCTCCACCACCCGACCGCGACCGATCCGAAGATGGCGCCCGAGGGACATTCGACCTTCTATGCGCTGGCGCCGGTGCCGCACATGGGCAAGTTCCCGGTCGACTGGAGCGAGGCCGGGCCGGTGCTGGAGGCGAGGATCCTCGCCGAGGTGCAGAAGCGGCTGATCCCAGATCTGGCCGACCGGATCGTCACCAAGTTCAGCTATGCGCCGCCCGATTTCCAGAAGAATCTGAACGCGCATCTGGGGTCGGCGTTCAGCCTCGAGCCGATCCTGACCCAGAGCGCCTGGTTTCGCACGCACAACCGAGACGATGCGATTTCGAACCTCTATTTCGTCGGCGCGGGCACGCATCCCGGCGCGGGCATCCCCGGGGTGATCGGCAGCGCCAAGGCGACCGCCGAGCTGATGCTGGGAGAGGCCAAGTGAAGCGTATCGCCGTCTATTGCGGGTCGGCGACGCCGGCCGATCCGGTCTATATCGCGGCGGCGCGGCATGTCGGGCGGACCTTGGCCGAGCGCGGAATCGGCGTGGTCTATGGTGGCGGCAAGCTTGGCCTGATGGGCGCGGTGGCGGATAGCGCGCTGGCGGCGGGGGGCGAGGTGATCGGGATCATCCCGACCGCTTTGGTCAATGCCGAGGTGGCGCATCGCGGGCTGACCAGCCTCGAGGTCGTCGAGACGATGCATGAGCGGAAAGCGCGGTTCGTCGACCTCTCCGACGGGTTCATCAATCTGCCCGGCGGCACGGGGACGATGGATGAGCTTTGGGAGGCGCTGAGCTGGGCGCAGCTTGGCTATCATACCGACCCGATCGGGCTGCTCAACATCGCCGGATATTACGACAAATTGGTCGAATTCTGGGGGCATATGGGGACGGTAGGCTTCGTGCGACCGCAGCATCAGGGGCTGTTGCTGGTCGACGACACGCTTGACGGGCTGCTGACGCAGATGGCGAGCGCTGTCCCGACTGTGCCGATCATCCATATGAAGACCGGCGACCTGTGAGCCATATGTTTCCCTCGCGCGCCGCGATCGTCGCAACCGCAGGGGAAGCGATCGCGCGCGGATCGCGCAGCTTCGGCGCTGCGAGCCGTTTGTTCGACCGGCAGACGCGCGAGCGGGCATGGCTGCTCTATGCGTGGTGCCGGGCGTGCGACGATCTCGCCGATGGGCAGGATCATGGGCATGATGCGCGCGCGGTAGCCGACCCCGAGGCGCGGCTGGCGATGATCCGGGGGCTGACCGAAGCTGCTTTGGCCGGTCAATGGATCGGCAATGCGGCGTTCGATGCGCTGCGGATCGTGGTTGCCGAGGCAGGAATACCGCACGCACTGGTGTGGGATGTGGTCGAGGGTTTTGCGCTCGATGCCGCCGGATGGCAGCCCGAGAGCGAGGGCGATCTGTACCTTTATTGCTACCATGTCGCCGGAGCGGTCGGGTGCATGATGGCGGTGGTGATGGGGGTTTCCGCGGACAATGACGCCGTGCTCGATCGGGCTTGCGACTTGGGAATCGCGTTTCAACTGGGCAATATCGCGCGCGATCTGGGCGAAGATGCGGCGAACGGCCGCTGCTATCTGCCGGTGGCGTGGCGCGACCAACCGCGCGCCGAGGCGGGTGCGCGGCTGGCGGAGCGGGCCGCGGCGTACGGCGCGAGCGGGCGGGCGGGCACGCCGGCCTTGAGTTTCCGATCGGCCTGGGCGGTGCTGGCGGCGGCGGGGATCTATGGCGACATTGCCCGCAAGGTTGCCGAGCGCGGTGCGGCGGCATGGGATACGCGCGTCAGCACTTCGCCGTTCGAGAAGCTCGGTTGGATTGGGCGCGCGTTCGGGCAGGCGGTGCGGCGGACTGCGCTGTTTCCGCCGGTTTTGCGCGACGGATTGTGGACGCGCGCGCAGGATTAACCAGTCCCGGCAAGGAATTGCTAATCCGAGGGCCGCAAGGCTTCGGCATGACCATGCTGTCGCTCCAGCTTTCCCGCGCCCTGGCCAAGGGCCGTGCCGCAGCCGGCCCGCAATCGCGCGCCGATTTGCTTGCCAGCCTGCTGCGCAAGCGCGCCGCCGCGCATAATGCCGGCGCCGGCGATCTGGAGGCGTTGCTGCGCGATCAGATCCGCTGGGCGCTGCCGATGCACGCCAACGACTAAGCGATCCACTGCGCCAGCGGCGCGAGGCCGGTGGCGCAGACATGGTAGATCTGGCGCGGCCCTTCGCGGTGCGAATCGACCAGACCGGCCCTGCGCAAAACCCCGAGATGGCGCGCGACCGCGGAGCGGCTGACCGGCAGATGCCGGGCGAGCGCGGTGCCGTCCGCGGGCGCGCGGCGCAGGCGCTCGTAGATTACCCGCCGGGTGGGATCGCCCAGCGCGTCGAGGATCGCCGCTGCGTTATTGCCGCTCCGCATCCGCTTCGTGTGCGTTCAGACGCACACACTTGGCAAGCGATGGCGGCAGGTTTCATCTCGCGGCGAAGGAGTCGTCAGATGATCACCGGTGCGCACATCATGATCTATTCGAAAGATGCCGATGCCGACCGCGCGCTGCTACGCGATGTGCTGGAGCTGCCGCATGTCGACGTCGGCCATGGCTGGCTGATCTTCAAGCTGCCGCCGGCGGAGGCGGCGGTGCACCCTTCGGACGAGAATGACCTGCACCAGCTCTATCTGATGTGCGACGATCTGGACGGCGCGATCCGCAAGCTCAATGCGCGCGGCGTGGCGTGCGAGCCCGAGAGCAGCCAAGGCTGGGGGCGATCGACGGCGATCCAGCTGCCGGGCGGCGGGAAATTGAGCTTGTACGAACCGCGCCACGCCCGGCCTTGAAGCGCCTTAGCGGCCCGAAGGGCCCCGCACCGGCAAATTGTTGGCATAGCGCGCGCCGGCCTGCTGGCAGGCAGCGGTGACGACCGGATATTCGACATCCATGCTGCGGCGAAGCGCGGCGGGCATCGCGGCCTGGCACTGGGCGACGGATTCGTAGCGTGCGGGCTCGACGCGCTGCTGGCTGCATGCGCTGCCGTCATCGCCACATCCGAGGATCGCCATCACGAAGTAGACCGGTTCCATCGCCACTTCCTTCCAAAGGTTAAAATGGATGAACGCGCAGGGAGTTCCGGCGAAGCGTTGCATCCGAGCGACAGCCGCCCCAAATTCATCGGAATGCCGCCCATGACCACCGATTCCGCGCCCGAGCGGCCGATGCTCGGAACGCTGAAGCGTTTCCTGCCGTACCTGTGGCCCGCCGACGCCCCGGCGCTGCGGGTGCGGATCGTGATCGCGCTGCTGCTCGTCGTCGCCTCGAAGATCGTCCAGGTCTATGGTGCGCCGTTCGCGCTGCAGGGCGCGATCGACCGGATGACGATCCCCAGCGGCGCGCCCAACGTTACCGTGCTCGCCACCCTGCTCGTGGTGGGCTATGCCGCCGCGCGGCTGGGCACCACCTTCTTCGACAACCTTCGCAACGTCGTGTTCGAGCGGGTCGGCCAGGAAGCGACGCGGCGGCTGGCGGCCAACGTCTTCCGCCATCTCCACAAATTATCGCTGCGCTTCCACCTCGAGCGGCGCACCGGCGCAGTGACCAAGGTGGTCGAGCGCGGCACCAAGAGCATCGATACGATGCTCTATTTCCTGCTGTTCAACATCGCGCCGACGGTGCTCGAGCTCGGCATGGTGATGCAGATCTTCGCGAGCCGCTTCGGCTGGTGGCTGGTCGCGGGCACGCTGACGATGGTCGCAGTCTATATCGTCTTCACCCGCTGGGTGACCGATTGGCGCGCCAAGCTGCGCGCGGAGATGAACGACCTCGATACCGGCGCGGTGGCGCATGCGGTGGATTCGCTGCTGAACTTCGAGACGGTCAAATATTTCAACGCCGAGGAGCGCGAGTCGCGGCGCTACGACAATGCCGTCGCATCCTATGCCAAGGCGGCAGTGAAGAGCGAGAATTCGCTGGCATGGCTCAACATCGGCCAGTCGCTGATCACCAACACGATGCTGGCCGCGGGAATGGCGCTGATCGTGTTCGGCTGGAGTTCGGGACGCTTCACTGCGGGCGACGTGGTGCTGGTCTCGACCCTGCTGTCGCAGCTTTTCCGGCCGCTCGACCTGCTCGGCATGGTCTATCGCACCGTGCGGCAGGGCGTGATTGACATGGGGGCGATGTTCGACCTGATCGACACCCCTTCCGAGATCGTCGATGTGCCGGGGGCGCTCCCGTTGGCGGTGACGCGGGGGCATGTCCGCTTCGAGGACGTGCGTTTCGCCTACGATCCCGACCGCGAAATCCTCAAAGGCATCGACCTCGATGTCGCGCCGGGGACGACGCTGGCGGTTGTCGGGCCTTCGGGGGCGGGCAAATCGACGCTCGCGCGGATATTGTACCGCTTCTACGATCTGAGCGGCGGGCGGGTGACGATCGACGGGCAGGATATTGCGCAGGTGACGCAGGCGAGCCTGCGCGCGGCGATCGGGATCGTGCCTCAGGATACGGTGCTGTTCAACGACACCATCGGCTATAATATCGCTTATGGCCGCGAGGGCGCGGGGCTGGACGAGATTGCCGGCGCCGCGCGCGGGGCGGCGATCGCGGGGTTCATCCAGTCGCTGCCCGACGGGTTCGACACAAGGGTGGGCGAGCGCGGGCTGAAGCTTTCGGGAGGCGAGAAGCAGCGCGTGGCGATTGCGCGGACCTTGGTCAAGAACCCGCCGATCCTGATCCTCGACGAGGCGACCAGCGCGCTCGACAGCAGGACCGAGGCCGATATCCAGGCGACGCTGGAGGCGATCGAGCGCGGGCGGACGACGATCGTGATCGCGCACCGCCTGTCGACCGTGGTGCATGCCGACCAGATTGTCGTGCTGGAAGCCGGGCGGGTCGCCGAGCGCGGCACGCATGGCGAATTGCTGCGGATGAACGGGCTTTACGCCGAGATGTGGGCGCGGCAGGCGCAGGAGGCCGAGAACGGCGACGGCGCCATGGCGGCGGAATAAGGGACGCGCGAATGACCATCTTGCTGTTGTGGATCGTCGGGGTGATTGCGGTGATCGGCGGGCTGCTGGCCTTCTGGTCGCTCTATATCAGCCGCAAGATCGATGCGGCGCTGCCGGCGCAGGGCGCGTGGATCGATGTCGCCGGCGGGCGCATCCATTATGTCGCGATGGGACCCGAAGACGCGCCGCCGGTGGTGATGATCCACGGCATCCTCGCCCAGCTGCGCCACTTTTCCTATGCGCTGGCCGATCGGATGGCGGCGGACCACCGGGTGATCCTGATCGACCGGCCCGGCTGGGGGCATTCGACGATTTCGGGCAAAAGGCCGGGGATCGGCGCGCAGGCCGATATGATCGCCGAGGCCTTGGGCAAGCTCGGGGTCGAGAAGCCGCTGCTGGTCGGCCATTCGATGGGCGGGGCGGTCAGCCTCGCGCTGGCGCTGCGCCATCCGGAGATGCCGCGTGCGCTGGCGCTGATCGCGCCTTACACCCAGCCGGTCGAGAATGTCGTGGATACCTTCCGCAGCCTGTTGGTCCCCGCCCGGCTGGCGCCGATGATCGCGTGGACGTTGAGCTTGCCCGTGGGAATCCGTACCGGCAGCAAGAAGGCCGCGCAGGCATTCTCGCCCGATCCGGTACCCATGGATTTCGGTCTGAAGGGCGGCGGCATGCTGGCGCTCAAGCCCGCCAGCTTCCAGTCGGGGGTGTTCGAGATCGCGGTGGCCAATGCCGAGATGCAGGCGCAGGCGCCGCGCTATGGCGAGATCGCGGTGCCGGTGGCGATCCTCTATGGCCACGGCGACTATCTGCTCGAGCCTGCGCTCCACGGCCGCAAGACCGCGGCGGCGATTCCCGGCGCCAAGCTGACCGAGATCGACGGCGGGCATATGCTGCTGGTCTGCCATGTCGACGCGACCGAGGCATGGCTGCGCGGGGTTAGCTAGGCCGCTTCCGCCGGTTGCGTCGTCCAGCCCAGCCGCGGAATCGTGATCGAGCGCTTGCCCGCCAGATCGACCCGGGTGACGAAGAGCTCGCGGCTCTCGATATAGCCGATCAGGCGGCGGACGCGGCCAAGCGAGCTGGTGCCGTAGCTGGCGGCGATCTCGGCATCGCTCGGGCAGGGCGCGGCATCGCGCGCGGCGCGGGCGACGAGCAGGAACGGCCCGAGCATGTCGTCGGGCAGCGCCCGGGCGGCTTCGAGCGCGGCGCCCCATTCGCCCTCGGGCGCCCCGTGGATCCCGGCGCGCGCGGCCGAGAGCCGGCGGACGAAGCCCGACAGGTCGAGCGGCGGGCGGGCGAGGCCGGCCATACGGCAGCGCACGAGGAAATCCTGATAGAGCAAAGACGGCGAGCGGAGCGCCGAATCGGTATCGGCGACGATTTCGCGCAGCACCTGGGTGACGGCCTCGGCTGCTTCGGCGGGGTCACGCTCCGGCTCGGCTTCGGGCGCGGGAACCGAGCGCGCGAGGGCCTCGATCAGCGTCTCGGACGGGACCGGCACTGCGGCTGGCGGCGCGGGCGGCGTCCAGCTTGGTTCGGCGGGGGCGAGCAGCATCTCGCGCATGTCGCCCGCCGATTGCGGCAAGGGCATCAATTTGGGGCTGCCGCTGCGCGCCGAGGTCTCGACATCGCCGATGCGGATCGAGACCGGGCGGCGCGACACCGCGGGGCCGAGCGCGAGGAACACGCCGCGGTCGAGATCGCGGATCGCCTCGGCCTGGCGGCGCTCCATCCCGAGCAGGTCGGCGGCGCGGGCCATGTCGATATCGAGGAAGGTGCGCCCCATCAGGAAGTTAGACGCCTCCGCCGCGACATTCTTCGCGAGCTTGGCGAGGCGCTGGGTGGCGATCACGCCGGCGAGCCCGCGCTTGCGGCCGCGGCACATCAAATTGGTCATCGCGCCCAGGCTGGCGCGGCGGACCTCCTCGGCGACTTCGCCGCCGCCCGCGGGCGCGAACAATTGGGCCTCGTCGACCACCACCAAAGCCGGATACCAATGATCGCGCGGAGCATCGAACAGGCCCGAGAGGAAAGCGGCGGCGCATTTCATCTGCCCCTCGGCCTCCAGCCCCTCGAGGCTGAGCACCACCGAGGCGCGGTGCTCGCGGATGCGCGCGGCGAAGCGAGCGACGTCCCGCTCGGCATAGTCCGAGGCTTCGATGACGATATGGCCGTAGCGCTCGGCCAAGGTGACGAAATCGCCCTCGGGGTCGATGACGATCTGCTGGACATGGCCCGCCGAGCGCTCAAGCAGGCGGCGCAGCAGGTGCGACTTGCCCGAGCCCGAATTGCCCTGGACCAGCAGCCGCGTGGCGAGCAGTTCCTCGAGATCGATCGGCACCACATTGCCCGATCCGTCCCGCCCCATGTCCACGCTGACTGTCATCGCGCGAATCCTTGGGGATGGCGCGGCGGGGAGGCAAGCGGGGAGATGATCGGGTGGTCGATTAGCTGGGGATTAGTCGGCGAGGAGATCCCGCCACTCCGGATGGCGATCGATATAGCCTTGGACGAAGCTGCATGCGGGGATGACCCGCAAGCCCTGCGCGCGGGCATCGGCGAGCGCAAAGGCGATCAGGCGGCTGGCGATCCCCTGCCCTTCGAGTTCCTTCGGGACGATGGTGTGGGTGAAGGTGATGACGCCGCCGTCGATGCGGTATTCGGCCACGGCGAGGCGATCGCCGACGCGGAGTTCGTAGCGATGGTTCGGCTTACTGTTGCGGGGCATATCCATTTGCGCGGACTAGCATTGCGGGATTCGGGCGCAAACCCTAACCGGGTGCCGTGACCGCACCGCTCGACATCCTCCGCACCACCTTCGGCTTTCCGTCATTCCGCGGGGTGCAGGCGCAGGTTGTCGACCGCGTGCTTGGCGGAGCGCGGACTTTGGCGGTGATGCCGACCGGCGCGGGCAAGTCGCTTTGCTATCAGCTTCCGGCGGTGGCGATGGCGGGGACTTGCCTGGTCGTATCGCCGTTGATCGCGCTGATGCACGATCAGTTGCGCGCCGCCGAGGCGATCGGCATCCGCGCGGCGACGCTGACGAGCGCCGACGACAATCGCGACGAGACGATCGCGCGGTTCCGCAGCGGCGACCTCGATCTGCTCTATGTCGCGCCCGAGCGGGCTTCGGGCGAGGGCTTCCGCAACCTGCTGCGCCAGGCGAAATTGTCGCTGTTCGCGATCGACGAGGCGCATTGCGTTTCGGAATGGGGGCATGACTTCCGCCCCGATTACCGGCTGCTCAGGCCGTTGCTCGATGCCTTTCCGGAAGTACCGCGCCTCGCGCTGACCGCGACCGCCGATGCGCATACCCGTGCCGATATTCTCGAGCAATTGGGGATTCCGGCCGAGGGGCTGATCGTCGCGGGCTTCGACCGGCCCAATATCCGCTACGACATCGCCCCGCGCGAGAACACCAGCGCGCAGGTCGCCGACTTCATCGCCGGGCAGCCGGGGCCGGGGATCGTCTATGCCCAGACGCGCAATGGGGTGGACAAGCTTGCCGAGAAGCTCGGCGCGGGCGGGCGGCCGGTGTTGCCCTATCACGCGGGCCTCGATCCCGCGGTGCGGCGGCGCAACCAGGCGGCGTTCGTGTCGTCCGAAGAGATGGTAATCGTCGCGACGGTGGCGTTCGGGATGGGGATCGACAAGCCCGACGTGCGCTTCGTCGTGCATGCCGGACTGCCCAAGTCGATCGAGGCTTATTATCAGGAGACCGGCCGCGCGGGCCGCGACGGCGATCCGGCGGTGGCGCAATTGTTCTGGGGCGCCGAGGATTTCGCCAAGGCGCGGCAGCGGATGAGCGAAGTCGAGCCGGCGCGGCAGCCGGGCGAGCGGGTGCGGCTGGCGGCGCTGGGCGGGCTGGTCGAAACGTCGGGGTGTCGGCGCGCGATATTGCTGCGCCACTTTGGCGAGGACCCGCCCGAGCGCTGCGGCAATTGCGACAATTGCCTGAACCCGCCGGCGGCTGTGGATGCCACCGTGGTCGCTCAGAAGTTCCTGTCGGCGGTGTTCAAGACCGGGCAGATGTTCGGCGTCGGCTATGTCGAATCGATCCTTCTGGGGCAGTCGACCGAGCGCAGCCTGATGAACGGGCATGAGAATCTGTCGGTCTATGGCATCGTCGATGGCGAGGACGTCGCGCTGGTCAAGCCGGTGGCGCGGGCGCTGCTGCTGCGCGACGCGCTGCGCGCCAACCACCATGGCGGGCTGGAGTTCGGACCCGGTGCCAAGGCGATACTGAAGGGCGAGGCCGAACTGTCGCTGATCCTGCCGCCCAAGCGCGAACGGCGGCGGCGCGGCGCGAAGCCGGGCGCGATCGCCAATCCGGTCGGCGATGCGCTGTTCGAAGCGCTGCGGGCCAAGCGGCGCGAGATGGCGCTGGAGGCACAGGTGCCGCCCTATGTGATCTTCCACGATTCGGTGCTGCGCGAGATGGCGGCGGGGCGGCCGGGCTCTCTGGGCGAATTGGGCCGCATCTCGGGCGTTGGCGCGCGCAAGCTCGAGGCTTATGGCGATGCGTTCCTGCAAGTCATCCGGGAGGCGGCATGAACCGGGCCCTGGCCGTCTGTGCGTTGGGCGCGCTCACTGCCTGCCGGCCCGCAGCGCAGGCGCCGGCACCCGCCCCGACGCCCACCGCGCCGGCCATCGCGGCACCCGACAGCATCGCGGTCGAGCGGTGGGGCAATATGGGTGGCGGCCGCAGCGAATGGGTAATCGAAGCGAGCGGTGCGGTGCGCATGGTGTGGGACGAGGCCGGCGACGCCCGCACCCATCGCCAGGGCTTCACCGCAGGTCCCGCCGCCTTCGCCGAAATCCGCGCGATGCTGGCGAAGCTCGAAGCGCGGCAGGGCAAGGGGCTGGAGAATAGCTATTGCGCGACCGACAGCCCGGGCTCGGCGATCACCTGGCATTACGGCAAGCGGAAGGTGGAGCTGCTGGTCGACAACACCTGTTCGGACGCCGAGAGCGACGCCGGTGTCGCGCAGCTCGATGCGATCGATGTGCGGCTCGCGGCCTTGGCCAAGGCCGCGCCTGACCTTAAGCAGACGGCCGGGCGGCCATGACGGGACGGACAAGATGATCAGACAAATCGACGACAGCATAAGCGTGGCGCCGCAGATCCTGCCTGGAGATGTCGCCGATCTGGCCGCAGCGGGCTTTGTCGCGATCGTCAACAACCGGCCCGATGGCGAGGACGCCGGCCAGCCCGAGGGCGCGGCGGTGCGCGCGGCGGCGGAGGCGGCGGGACTTAGTTACACCGAGATACCGGTGACGCAGGCCGGCTTCTCGGGACCGCAGGTCGAGGCGATGGCAGCGGCGATCGCAGGCGCGGGCGGGCCGGTGCTGGCCTATTGCCGTTCGGGGACGCGGTCTTGCAATTTATGGGCGCTGGCGGCGGCGAGCATGGGCGGGGACCCCGACACGCTGACCGCAAAGGGCGCGGGCGCGGGCTATGATCTGTCGGGCATCCGGCCGTTGCTCGACGCGCTTTCTCGGGACGCATGAGCAAGCTGATCGTCCTTGGCGCATCGCTCGCGGCGATCCTGCTGCTGGCGCTGGCGGCGCGGCTGCTGCGGCTGGGCGGCAAGCGGATCGCGAGCGAGGCCGAGGCGATGGCGGAGGCCGAGGCGATCCTTTCGGGGTTCGACGCGGTCGGCGCGGTGATCGGGTCCGACGGGCAGGCGGCGCTGGTGCGCGGCGCCGATGGCAGCGTGGGCCTGCTCAAGGTGCATGGCGCGCGGATCGCGGGGCGGCGGGTAGCTTCGCCCCGGACCGAGGCGGTGGCGGACGGCCTGCGCGTCGACAGCGGCGAGGCGCTGTTCGGCGCGGTGTTGATCCGGGACGTTTCCGCGCTTTAGTGGATCAGCCCCAACATCAGCCCGATCAGGCTGAATTGCAGCGTATGATAGCCCGCGTTGATCAGCACCAGCGCCAGCGGCTTGCGTTCGAACAGGCCGTTGATGCCGTAGCTGGTCGCGACCCAGCATAATCCCGCCGCGATGCCCGCGCCGGTGGCGAAGCCGAATCCGGGCTTTGGCCCCAGGAACATGGCGAACATCGCCGAGGCGATGAAGGCGAGGACGAACGACCCGCCGAAGATCAGCGCCGGATTGCCGGCCTTGAGGATTTCGTCCGAGAGGCCGGTCAGCGCCTGCCAGCGTTTGCCAAACAGCGCGGGCGAGTACCAGAGACCGCCGAGCACGAACGCCGCGACGGTAGCGGCCAGCACCGCGAGCCAGTTGATCGAGTCCATATCTTCCCTTCCGAATCGTTTCGGTGGTGACTTGATTGAATGACCAATCAAAGGTCAAGTCAAGCCCGCGGGATTCGCAAATCGTGACACGCTGCTGACATCGCGGTAAGCAAGCCCCGATGAAGCTGCCCAATCCCGTCGACTATGCGATCCCCTTCTTCGTCGCGCTGGTGCTGGCCGAGATGGTCGCCGCCTGGGCGCGCGACCGGACACGCTATTGCCCGCGCGATACGCTGACCTCGCTCGCACTGGGGCTGGGGAGCACGGTGGCGGGGATCCTTACCGGCTGGATGGTCTATGCGCTGGCCGTGTGGCTCTGGCAGTTCCGCGTCTTCACGATCGGATACCAATGGTATTGGTTCGTGATCGCCTTCGTGATCGACGACCTGCTCTATTACGCCTTCCACCGATCGGCGCACCGGGTGCGGTGGTTCTGGGCGAGCCATGTCATCCACCATTCGAGCCAGCACTATAACCTCTCGACAGCGCTTCGGCAGACGTGGACCGGGTTCCTCTCGATCGCGTTTATCTTCCGGATTCCCCTATTTCTGATCGGCTTCCCGCCGCAGATGGTGTTCTTCGTCGGCGGCGTGAATTTGATCTACCAATTCTGGATTCACACCGAAGTGATCGGGCGGATGCCGCGCTGGTTCGAGGCGGTGATGAACACGCCGTCGCACCACCGCGTCCACCACGCGACCAACCCGCGTTATCTCGACAGGAATTATGCCGGTGTGTTCATCGTCTGGGACCGGATGTTCGGCACCTACACGCCCGAGCGCGAAGACGACCGCCCACGCTATGGCATCGTCAAGGATCTCGGCAGCTTCAACCTGCTCTGGGCGGCGACGCACGAATGGGTGGGGATCGCCAGGGACGTGTGGGCGGCGCCGGGGCTGAAGGCCAAATGGGGCTATATCGCCAGGCCGCCGGGCTGGAGCCATGACGGCAGCCGCGATACCAGCGAGACGATAAAGGCGCGCTGGGAAGCAAGACAGCAGGCGAACGGCACCGCGCATGGCGGATGAGCAGACCTACGGCGCCGGCGAGGATATTCCCGGTACGCCGCCGCAATTCCCGTTCGGGTTGGTGTCCAACGCGTTCGCCGCGGTTGCAATACTATCGGTCCTGATCACGATCTTCACCGAGACGAACAGCTGGTTTCCGATCGCATTATGGGGGCTTCCCGGCCTCTACTGGCTTGCGGCGCTGACCAGTCTCGTCGCCGGCACGGTCGCGCTGACGCGAAAGCCGTGGCGGGGGATGCGAAGCGTGGGCGGAATTCTGGTGTGGCTGTTCGTGCTGACACCCTTCTTTCCTGTCGCCATGGTGCTGCTATGGCTTGGCACGAGACACTGAACGGGGGCCTTGCGTGGAAGAAGCCGATATCGTCGTCATCGGCGGAGGCTCCGGGGGGAGCGCCGCGGCGGGCCGGCTGAGCGAGGGCGGGAAATATACCGTCGTCCTGCTCGAGGCCGGCGGGCGCAACACCAGCGTCAAGACGACAATGCCCGGCATGATGCCGTTCCAGACCGACAAGACCAATTGGCGCTTCGAAACCGTGCCGCAGCGCGGGCTGAACGGGCGGCGCGGATACCAGCCGCGCGGGCGTGGCCTCGGCGGATCCTCCGCGATCAACGCGATGCTTTATGTCCGCGGCCATCCCCAGGATTACGACGAATGGCGCGATCTTGGCTGCACCGGCTGGGGCTGGGACGACGTGTTGCCGGTGTTCAAGCGCGCCGAGCATAATGTGCGCGGCGCCGATGCTTTCCACGGCGACGCGGGGCCGCTGTGGGTCAGCGAGCAGGATTATGCGCATGCGGGCAGCCATGCCTTTGTCGAGGCGGGTGCGGCGCTGCAGATCCCGGTCAACGAAGATTTCAACGGCGCGAAACAGGACGGCGTCGGCATCTATCAGGTGACCCAGAAGAACGGTGAGCGCTGGAGCGCAGCGCGGGCCTATCTCGATCCCGCCAAGGGCCGCGACAATCTGACCGTGCTGACCGACGCGATGGTCGAGCGGGTGATGTTCGAGGACGGGCGCGTCTGGGGAGTCGCCTATCAGCGCGACGGGCAGGCCAAGGTGATCCGGGCGAAGCGCGCGGTGATACTGGCGGGCGGCGCATTCCAGACGCCGCAATTGCTGATGCTCTCCGGCATCGGGCCGGCGGCGCATCTCAAGGAATGGGGACTTGCGGTGCAGGTCGACCGGCCCGCGGTGGGCGCCGATTTGCAGGACCATATCGACTATGTCGCGGCATTCGACACCAAGGGAAGCTTCTTCCTCGGGCGATCGCCATGGGGGACGATAAAGTCTTTGGGGTCGATGGTCCGATGGCTGGCGACTCACAAGGGCGGGATGACCTCGCCGTTCGCGGAAGCCGGCGGATTCCTCGCGACCGATCCCAATTCGGCGGTGCCCGATATCCAGCTGCATTTCCTGATAGCGATCGTCGAGGATCATGGGCGGTCGCGGGTGAAGGGGCATGGCTATAGCTGCCACGCCTGCGTGCTGCGGCCCGAGAGCCGGGGGACGGTGCGGCTGCAGTCGCTCGATCCTGCCGCGCCGCCGCTGATCGATCCCGATTTCCTCGGCGATCCGCGCGATGTCGAGACGTTGAAGCGCGGCGTCCGGGCGATGTACCGCATCCTCGAGACGCCGCCGCTGACCGGATACAAGGGCAAGGACCGCTATCCGATCGACCTCGACGACGATGCCGCGCTGGAGCGGCTGATCCGGGCGCGGGCGGACACCGTCTATCACCCGGTGGGGACGGCGCGAATGGGTTCGGACATGGATGCGGTTTGCGATCCCCGGCTGCGCGTGCGCGGGGTGGAAGGGCTGTACGTCGCCGACGCTTCGGTGATGCCGCGGCTGGTGGGCGGCAACACCAATGCGCCGAGCATCATGATCGGCGAGCGGTGTGCGGATTTCGTGCGGGAGGATCTGGAGGGCTGATGCTGGATTCAGGTTGGCCAAAGGGCGACCAAGCCGCGCCGCCTCTTCAAATAAAGCCTAACGTCGATGAGATTGGTAGCGACCGAAATGCGCAGAACGTCGGCACGACCTAGCCAGCGTTTCGCTCGGGTGCCAACGTCAACGCCCTTGCCCTTTTCGATAATTTCGGCAGCCTGCTGGACGATTTCCATAATCGCTATCGCACAAGTCCCAATCTCGATGGCCTCGTCCGACAATTCGGATCGGAGAATGAGCCTCCTCAGCCGTTCCTCAGTAAACATCGCCCGGGAAGCGATCGCGACGACGGCTTGGCTTCGCTTAGTCCCACTTAGATAGGTCTTGCTAGCATCACCAAGGACGACCAGCGCGTCATTCACGGCGCGGGCGACTCCGTGAGTCTCGGCATGCCGCGATGCATGCCGCTCACTTCGCGCTAGATATTGCGCGCCTAGAACCGCAAGACCTGAGCCAACCGCGCCCCCAATTATACCGCCGGCAAAGTTCAGCGTGTTCCCAAGCTCTGCGCCGCTTTTGAAAAGAAACCACGACGGGAGCCCGCCAAATCCAGCCAATATTATTATTAGCACTAGAATGGTCAGGCCCATCCCAGCCTGCTTCATGCGAACAGTCCAACTTTCGCCGAACATCTTATTTCCTCGATTACATGCCGTGCGGCACGAAGGCGAGAAAAGTGTATTTCTATCTCAGGAAATCAAGCGAAATCAATCGCCACCCGTGTAAGTGGCTGCACTTAATAATAAAAAGCTGTGCGCCTGTGCTTTCTAGCGCCGCCACGCAAAAAAGGGCCGGCGCTTTCGCACCGGCCCAGTGTGTCCGCAGGAGGAACCTGGTTCGGGTGCCGCACCTCAAAAGAGGTGCGACACCCAATCTCGTCAGTAGTTGTAGGCGCGTTCGCCGTGTTCGTTGATGTCGAGCCCTTCCTGCTCGACCTCAGCGCTCGGACGAAGGCCGAAGACCAGCTTGAGGATGGTGAACAGGACGAGCGAGACGACGCCCGACAGCAGCAACGTAACGCCGACTGCCTTCGCCTGGGTCACGATCTGCGCCATCATGTCGTACTTGCCGGCAACGGCGGGGATCACGGTGAAGTCCATGAAGCCCTGGCCGCCGAACGCCGGGTTGGCGACGATCGCGGTGCCGATAGCGCCGATGATCCCGCCGACGCAGTGGATGCCGAACACGTCGAGCGTATCGTCATACTTGAAGAGTTTCTTCACGGTGGTGACGAAGAAGAAGCAGACGATGGTGGCGACCGCGCCGAGGACGATCGACGTCATCGGCGACGCGAAGCCGGCAGCCGGGGTGATCGCGACCAGACCGGCGACCACACCCGAGGCCGCGCCGAGCAGCGAAGGCTTCTTGTGGACGATCTGCTCGATGATTGCCCACATCGCGCCCGCGGCGGCGGTTGCCGTCATGGTGTTGATGAAGGCGAGCGCGGCATATTTGTTGGCTTCGAGGTTGGAGCCGGCGTTGAAGCCGAACCAGCCCACCCACAGCAAGGAAGCGCCGATCATGGTCATGGTCAGCGAGTGCGGCGGCATCGGCTCGGTCTGGTACCCGATACGCTTGCCGATCACGAGGCAGCCCATCAGACCGGCGATGCCCGCGTTGATGTGCACCACGGTGCCGCCCGCGAAATCGAGCGCGCCGAGGCCCCAGAGGTAGCCGTGATCGTCAGGCAGGCCGGCGGTGAAGTCCGGACCCGGCCAGTACCAGACCATGTGCGCCATCGGGAAGTAGACGAGCGTCAGCCACGCGACCACGAAGATGATCAGCGGCGTGAACTTCACGCGCTCGGCAAAGGCGCCGACGATCAGCGCCGGCGTGATCATCGCGAAGGTCATCTGGAAGACGACGAACACCGTCTCGGGCAGATAGACGCCGTTCGAAAAGGTCGCCGCGAACGTGTTCGCATCGACGCCCTTTAGCAGCACCTTCGAGAAGCCGCCGACGAACCAGTTGAAATCGCCGCCGTTGGTGAAGGCCATCGAATAGCCCCACGTGCACCAGACCAGGCCGGCGACGCAGACGATGGTGAGGACCTGCATCAGCACCGAGAGCATGTTCTTGGTGCGGACGAGGCCGCCGTAGAAAAGCGCGAGGCCGGGAACCGACATCATCAGCACGAATGCCGAGGACAGCAGCATCCAGGCGACATCGCCCTTGCTGACCATCGTATCGTCCGGAACGACCGTCGCCGCGGCGGCCGCCGCGGCAGGTGCGGCGTCGACCGCGGCCGTGGCTACATTCGCCAGTGCGGGCGAGGCCGCAAGAAGCGCGATTCCCGCGCCTGCGGCCAGCTTGATTGCTTGCTTCATGGATACCCCCTTGATCACAGCGCTGTCTCGTTGGTTTCGCCGGTGCGGATGCGCACGGCCTGGCCGACATCGAGAACGAAGATTTTGCCGTCGCCGATGGCGCCGGTGCTGGCCGCGGCCTGGATCGCCTCGACCGCGCGATCGACCAGATCGGCCCCGCACGCGATCTCGAGCTTGATCTTCGGCACCATGTTGGTGCTGTACTCGGCGCCGCGGTAAATCTCGGTCTGGCCCTTCTGGCGGCCGAACCCCTTTACCTCGGTCACGGTCATGCCGGTTACCCCGACCCCCGTCAGCGCTTCGCGTACATCGTCGAGCTTGAATGGCTTGATGATGGCGATGATGAGCTTCATGTCGCCCCCTCTTGGTGGTTGTCCCAAGAGGCACTGCAGCAAAGCCCGTGCCAGCAGCAAGAATCGCGCGTTTCCGCCGATTCTGGCGCAATCAAATATTACCACAACATTAAAATTTGTGCAGATGCGAATGCGTGCCCGTTTTTTGGGCAGCTACGGGCTTCTACTTAGCCGGCTTCAGGCTCGGGTAAATCCCGAACGATTGAGGCGGCGGCAAGATCCTCGTCGTCGACCATGACTCGCACCGGGATGAGGAAGCGGCGCCGTCGGCGATGCTCGCACCGCTATCGAAGGCGAAGGCCATGATGCCGTCGGACTCGAGCCGCGACACCAGCAATTGCGCTTCGAAATAGTTGAAGCGGCCGAGCTCCACGAGCGCCATCAGGTGGGGACCACGGTGGGATTGCGCACCGGCAGCCCATCGATGCTCTGCGTGCGCACCGCATATTTGCCGAAGCGGACATCGTCGCCGTGCTTGCGATGATATTTGCTCAGCGTCTCGCGCTCGCGGACCATCTCCATATGCGGCACGCCCCAGCCGCACGAGGTCTGCACCGTCTCGACGCGCACGCGGAAGATCTGGCGGGTGCCGGGAAGCAACGTGAAATGGCGCGCATGCTCGGCCCAGCCGGCATCCTGCGGCAGCACCGCGACGCCGCGGCCATAGATGCGGAAGATCAGCGCCGGATTGTCGAACGCGCAGAACATGATGGTGATGCGGCCATCGGCGGCGAGATGCGCGTTGGTCTCGTTGCCCGAGCCGGCGACGTCGAGATAGGCGACGGTCTTGTCGTCGAGCACGCGGAAGCAATCCATCCCCTTGGGGCTGAGGTTGATCCGCGCCCCCTCGGCGGCGGTGGCGACGAAGAACACCGGCTGCTTCGCGAGAAAGGCGCGGTGGGCATCGGTGAGCGCTTCGAAGAATTCGGCCATCGTATTCCTCCCGCAGCGATACTAGCGGCGGGCGCGGTGCGCGGCTAGGCTTGCGGCTCAGGGGGTGCAAAATGCTGGTTTTCTGGTGGCAGGGCAAAGGCTTTTACGCGCTGTTGATCGTGTTCGGCGTCGGGCTGGCGCTTTCGCTGGTGCGCGGGGCGACGGGCCTGTTGCCGCAGGACGGGCCGGTGTTCGTGGCAGTCGTGCTGGCGGTTTCGGCGGCGGTGACCTGGTATGCGGGGAGCCGGCTGAACGCCTGGAGCCGTGGGCGGCGGCCCGTGATCGGCCCTTGGAAGCGACTGACCTATCGGACCGCCCGGCACCGTTTCCTGTCGCTGCCGATGGAAACCAGTTCGGTGCTGATGCTGATCGTCGCCGCGTGGATATTGATCGCCGCCGTGATCCGGGGCGGCAGCTACTAGGCGCGCCGTGGGACGCCGGGAATGCCCGGCGCGCATTCGAGGGCGGCGCGATCCCATCCGCCGAGATCGGCGGCGGCGGCATAGGTGGATTCGAGGAAGGCGGTTAGCGCCGCTTGCGGGTCCGGCGCGCTGCGGACGCTATCATAGTCGATGAGGAACTCGCCGAGGCTCGCGTCGAAGCGCGCGGCCCGGGGGCGGACGGGGACGTCGGCGAAGCCTTCGGGCGAGGGATAGGCGTAGGAATAGAAGGCCGCATGCGGATAGGCGTCGCTGCCCGGCCAGAAGCCGGCGCTCGAGACTTCGTGGCTATAGGCTTCGCGCGTGACCGCATCGGGCAGTCCGGGAACGCCGCCGGGATGGCGCGGCGCGGCGCGGCCCGAGAAGCGTGTCACCGCGAGATCGAAGCTGCCCCAGAAGAAATGCACCGGGCTGGCCTTGCCGAGGAAGCCGGTGCGGAATTGCTTGAAGACCGGATCGACCCGGCAAAGCGCGGCGTGGAAAGCCTCGACCGCGGCGGCGTCATAGGGCCGCTCGGCATGATCGTCGAAGAAGCGGACGGGATCGGGCAGCTCGTTGGGCAGGGTCGCGATCCTTACGGCGACGCCGAGATCGCGGATCGCCGCCATCGTCGCGTCGTGGAATTCGGCGATGCTGCCCGCGCCCAGCGGCACCAGCAAAGCCTGCCCCCGCGCGGTGGCGATGCGCAACTGGTGCTCGCGGAAGTCGAAGTCGATCTCGAACGGGCCCGCCTCCGACGGAATCTGCGAGGTGCCCAGGCCTCGCGAAGTGACATAGAGCGGAACGTGCCGGCCATGGTTGAGCCACGGCGTGAGCGCGAGGCGGACCTTGCCGACGATCTGGGTCATCAGCTGGAGATGGAGCGCGGTTTCGCGCCACGCGGGCCAGTCGAGTTTGGGCCAATCGGACACGGTAAGACTCCTTGGGCAGTCAACAGATTGACGCGCATTGAGCATGCGCATATCTTTCGCGCATGAAGTATGATTCCATTCGCTCCGGCAAGCGCAAGGCGGTCAACCTGTCGCTCGATACCGGCATCGTCGAAGCGGCGCGGGCTGCCGGGATCAACCTGTCGCAGGTGAGCGAAGCGGCACTACGCGATGCGGCCAAGGCGGAGCGCGACCGGCGGTGGCAGGAGGAGCATCGCGAGGCGATCGAGGCGAATAATGCCTGGGTCGAGCAGCACGGCCTCCCCTTAGCCAAATATCGCATGTTCTGATGGCGAAGTTCGACGTTTACCGGATCGCGGATGGGACGGCGCTGCTCGATTGCCAGAATAATCTCCTCAAGCATCTCAACACCCGGTTCGTCGTCCCGCTCGCCTCGCCCGACGATGCCGTGGCGGTCGAGCCGCGACTGACCCCTTTGCTCGATATTGCCGGCCAGGAGATGCTAATGCTGACGCATTTCGCAGCCTCGGTGCCGGTCAACGATCTGGGCCGCCGCATCGCCTCGGCGGCGGATCAGGAGTATGTCGTCTCGAACGCACTGGATATGCTGATCAGCAGCTACTGATTCCTCATGCCGCCGTCCCGCCCACCGTCAGCCCCTCGATCAGCAAAGTCGGTTGCCCCACGCCGGCCGGCACCGATTGCCCGCCCTTGCCGCACATGCCGACGCCTTCGTCGAGCGCGAAATCATTGCCGATGCCTGCGACGCGGGTGAGGACGGTGGGGCCGTCGCCGATCAAGGTCGCGCCCTTGATCGGGCGCCCGAGCTTGCCGTTCTCGATCCGGTACGCCTCGGTGCAGGAGAAGACGAACTTGCCCGAGACGATATCGACCTGACCGCCGCCGAAGCTCTTGGCGAACACGCCCTTCTTGACGCGCGAGAGCAGTTCGGCCGGGTCGTCGCGGCCACCGCGCATGAAGGTGTTGGTCATCCGCGGCATCGGCGCGTGCTGGAAACTTTCGCGCCGCCCATTGCCGGTGGGGGCGACCCCCATCAGCCGGGCGTTGAGGCGATCGTGGATATAGCCTTTGAGGATGCCGTCCTCGATCAGGATATTCTCCTGCGTCGGCGTGCCCTCATCGTCGATCGACAGCGAGCCGCGGCGCGCGTCGAGCGAGCCGTCGTCGACCACCGTGACGCCCGGGGCGGCGACGCGTTCGCCAACGCGGCCGGAGAAGGCGCTGGTGCCCTTGCGGTTGAAATCGCCCTCGAGGCCGTGGCCGACGGCTTCGTGGAGAAGGACGCCGGGCCAGCCGGGGCCGCACAGCACCGTCATCTCGCCGGCGGGGGCGTCCTCGGCATCGAGGTTGACCAGGGCTTGGGCGAGCGCTTCGTCGATCGCGCGGTTCCAGGTTTCGGGCTGGAAGAGCTTATCGTAAAGGGTGCGGCCGCCGAGGCCGAAGGTGCCGGTCTCCCGGCGCCCGCCCTGCTCGACCACGATCGAGACGTTGAGGCGGACGAGCGGGCGCACATCGGTGGCAACGAAGCCGTCTGGGCGGACGACTTCGATCACGCTCCACTGGCCGGTGAGGCTGGCCGACACCTGCACCACGCGAGGATCGCGGGCGCGCGCGGCGGCGTCGATCGTCTGGCAGAGATTCACCTTGTCGGCGAAAGGGACCAGATCGAGCGGGTCCTGATCGGTGTAGAGATGGCGGTTGTTCTTGCGCGGCGGCGCGGCCTTTACGCCCTTGGCCGGATCGATCAGGGCCATCGTCTCGGCGGCGCGGCGGATCGCTTGCGGGCTGATCTCGTTGGCGTGCGCGAAGGCGGTGGTTTCGCCCGATACGGCGCGCAGGCCGAAGCCCGACTGGGTGTCGTAGCTCGCGGTCTTCAGGCGCCCGTCGTCGAAGCCGAACGCTTCGGTCTTGCGATACTGCAGATAGAGCTCGCCGTCCTCGGCCTTGCCCAGTGCCTCCGCGGTCAATTTCTGCGCGGTGTCGGGGTCGAGGGTGTCGCGGTACAGGAAGCCGCGCGGATCGGTGAACTGGCTCATGTTCCCCGATATAGGCGGCTTAGACGCTCGCGCCAGCCGGATGATCGGGAAGCTGGCTCTGATCGGCGTGATCGGCCGGCCCGCCGATCAGCACGAAGCGCCGGTCGCAATAGCCGCAATCGACATAGCCATGCTCGTCGATCTGGAGAAACACGCGCGGATGGCCGAGCGCGGCGCCCCCGGGAATATCACTCGCGCCGTCACAGGCGACACGGGGCTGGCTGACTCGGGCGACTTCGGGCGGGGCGATCATGGGGCTGCGATAGCAAGCTCCGCCCTCGCCTTCAATTCTTCCGTCACCCTGAACTTGTTTCAGGGTCCATGTACCACCTCCGCGTCAGGCGGGCGGCTGATGTTGTACATGGATGCTGAAACAAGTTCAGCATGACGGAACTTGGCGGAGGGTCCGCATATCCCTAGAGGGCAGGCATGACCGAAGCCGCGATCACGATCGAACAGCTCTGCAAGACCTATAAGGGCGGCAAGCGCGCTTTGGACGGTGTCAGCTTCGAGGTGCCGCGCGGGTCGGTGTTCGGGCTGCTGGGGCCGAACGGCGCGGGCAAATCGACGCTGATCAATATCCTTGCCGGTCTGGTCAACAAGACCGGCGGGCGCGCTTCGATCTGGGGCTTCGACATTGATGCGCACCCGCGCAATGCCAAGGCGTCGATCGGGATCGTCAACCAGGAGATATTGTTCGATCCCTTCTTCACGCCGCTGGAAACGCTGGAGATCCAGGCGGGCCTCTATGGCGTGGCCAGGGACAGGCGCCGGTCGATGGAATTGCTGCGCGCCGTGCACCTCGAGGACAAGGCGCATGCTTATGCGCGCACGCTATCCGGGGGCATGAAGCGCCGGCTGATGGTCGCCAAGGCACTCGTGCATTCGCCGCCGGTGCTCGTGCTCGACGAGCCGACCGCCGGCGTCGACGTCGAGCTTCGCCAGCAGCTCTGGGCCTATGTCCGCGAGCTCAACCAGCGCGGGGTGACGGTGGTGCTGACCACGCATTACCTCGAGGAAGCCGAGCAGCTCTGCGACCGGATCGCAATCATCAACCACGGCACGTTGATCGCCAACAAGCCGACCCGCGAACTGGTGGGGATGGCGCAGGAGAAGGTCGTCGAAGTGACCGTGGACCGCGACGTGCCCTCGGCCCCGGTCAATGCCTGCTTCCAGAAGATCGAGGTCAAGCGCGAGCGGACCCTGGTGATCACCTATCGCAAGGATCAGGCGAACGCGGGCCAGGTGCTCGATGCGGTGCAGAAGGACGGATACGGCATCGTCGACGTTTCGACCCGCGAGGCCGACTTGGAGCACGTGTTCCTCAATCTGACGCGGGCGGCGAATGTCTGACCAAGGTTCGCCCTGAGCTTGTCGACGGGCCGTCTTTCCTCCTATCGCTGACAATAGAAAGAACAGGGCTTCGACAAAGAACAGGGCTTCGACAAGCTCAGCCCGAACGGAGTTTGGGGTGCCGGACATTAATCATACCAGCGATATCCTCATCATCGGCTCCGGCGCGGCCGGCCTCACCGCCGCGCTCAACCTCGCCGCGCGCTTCAAGGTGACCGTGCTCGCCAAGGGCAAGCTCGACGAGGGCGCGACGGCCTGGGCGCAGGGCGGGATCGCGGCGGTGCTCGAGCCGGGCGACACGTTCGACAGCCATATCGAGGACACGATGATCGCCGGGGCCGGGCTGAACGACCGCGGGATCGTCGAGTTCGTGGTCGAGAGCGCGCCGGCGGCGATCGAGCGGCTCGAGAAACTGGGCGTGCCGTTCAACCATGAGAGCGACACGCTCCACCTCACCCGCGAGGGCGGGCACAGCCATCGCCGCATCGTCCATGTCGACGACGCCACCGGGTGGGCGGTGCAGGAGGCGTTGCTCAAGGCGGCGCGCGAAAATCCCAATATTACGCTGGTGCCCGACATGGTGGTGATCGATCTCGCCACCAGCCGGCACGAGGAACGCTATTCGGGCGCCGGCAACGTCTGGGGGGTCTATGCCTTCAACCGCGCGACCAATGCGGTGGAATTGTTCACCGCGCGCGCGACGATCCTTGCCACAGGAGGTGCCGGCCGTACCTATCTGTTCTCGACCGCCCCGCGCGGCGCGACCGGCGACGGCATCGCGATGGCGTGGCGCGCGGGGTGCCGGATCTCCAACATGGAGTTCATGCAGTTCCATCCGACCTGCCTCTACAACCTCGACGTCAAGAACTTCCTGATCACCGAGGCGGTGCGCGGCGAGGGCGGGCAATTGAAGATTCCGGGGACGGGGCACCGTTTCATGCCCGAGTTCGACCCGCGCGAGGAACTGGCGCCGCGCGATATCGTGGCGCGGGCGATCGATCATGAGATCAAGCGGCTGGGCCTCGACTATGTCCACCTCGACATCAGCCACAAGCCGCCCGAGTTCGTGAAGGGGCATTTCCCCAACATCTACGAGAAACTGCTCGGCCTCGGCATCGACATGACCGTTCAGCCGATCCCGGTGGTGCCCGCGCAGCATTATACCTGCGGCGGGATCGTCGTCGATCGCGACGGCAAGACCGATCTGCCGGGGCTGTACGCGGCGGGCGAGTGCACCCAGTCCGGGCTGCACGGCGCCAACCGGCTGGCCAGCAACTCGCTGCTCGAATGCTTCGTGTTCGGCGAGAGCGCCGCCAATCATATCGCCAAATGCTGGGACGAGCTGCCCGCGCCGCCGCCGATCCGGCCATGGGACGAAAGCCGCGTCGCGGATTCGGACGAAGAAGTGGTGATCAAGCAGAACTGGACCGAGATCCGGCGCTTCATGTGGAATTACGTCGGCATCGTCCGCTCGACCAAGCGCCTTGAGCGCGCGGCGCATCGGATCAAGATGATGCGCGACGAGGTGAACGACTATTACGGCCATTTCCGGGTGACGCCCGACCTGATCGAGCTGCGCAATTTGCTCGAATCGGCCGATCTGATCGTGCGGTCGGCGCTCCACCGCAAGGAGAGCCGCGGGTTGCATTACACGATCGACTATCCCGAAACGCTGGCGCAAGCGGTGGATACGGTGCTGGTGCCGTAGAACCAGATTCTCTCCTCCCTGGAAGGGAGGGGTCGGGGGTGGGTTGGCTCTCAGTATTTCGAAACGGCGGATCGAAGTTCTTCGGTGTGCTTCAACGATTTGGCTCGGGGCACCGCCGGTTCGCTCCGGTGAGGAACCCGCCCCCAGCCCCTCCCTTTCGGGAGAGCAAAACTCAGCCCTTCGGAAAATACATCGCCCGCACGCCAGTGTCGTCGATCCAGGTCATGTCGAACACGCGCCAGCCCGCGCGGGTCCAGGCGAGAGTGAAGCGGACGTCGACCGGCGCGCTGTCGCCGAAGGCGAAGCGCACCGTCGCGGTGGCGCGGTTGCCCTTGACCGTCACCGGGCCGATCGCCGCCGGGGACATGCCTTCGAAATCCTGGCAGTTGCAGAAAGGATCGGCGTCCATTTTGTTCATGTCGCCGCGCGCATCGGCTTCGGCCTGGTCCTTGCGAATCGCGGCGGCGAGGACGGGCTCGAAATAGCGTTCGGGCCGGTCGAGTCGGACGCCGTTGCGCCCTTTGCCGTAGTTGCGGTAGATCGATTGCAGGAAAGCGCGGGCCGACGCGGCGTTGCCCGGAGCGGGGGCGTGAAGCGCCGGAACGGCGAGCAAGGCGAGCAACAAAGCGGGCATCGGCGTTCAGGCTCCCGAAATGACGCGGCGCCCTAACATATCCCACTTGAAATGGCGCGCGTTTGGGTGATGTTCACGCTTCGTCGCTACAAAGCGGGGATTCGTCGCAATGCGGCGAATACGGGCTTTTTTGGCGCTTGGGTTGGCCGCATGGTCTCGGGCGGGCAAGGGGCGGATAAATTGCGTTATTTTTCGCGACTGGCGACGGTGAAGACACATTTGAAACGCTGGGCGTCGGGGCAACCGCCGTTCACACGCCTGCAGCGCGCGCTCACCGTGGCGGGCGTGGGCCCCGCGCTGCTGATGGGCTGCGCGGTGCACGGCAATAGCGCGCGCAGCGCGCTCTATCTGCCCGCGCTCAATCTACAGTCGATCCTGACGGGCACGCCCGCGCCGGCACCGCAGGCCGCCCCCGCACCGCGCGCGCTGGCCGCGCAGATCGATGCGCTCGTCCGGAATTTCGGCGGCACCGCCGGCATTGCGATCACCAGCGTCGAAGACGGCTGGACCGCCGAGACCAATGGCGCGCTCAAGCTGCCGCAGCAGAGCGTGAGCAAATTATGGGTGACGATGACCGTGCTCGACGCGGTGGATCGCGGCCGCATCCGGCTCGAGGACCAGATCACCATCACCTCCGCCGATTTCACCCTGTTCCATCAGCCGGTGGCATCTTTGGTCAAGGACGGCGTCGGCTATACCGCCACCGTCGGCGAGATCATCCGCCGCGCGATGCAGATGAGCGACAACACCTGCAACGACAAATTGCTGCGCCTCGTCGGCGGGCCCGACGCCGTGCGCGCGTTCATCGCCAAGAAGGGGCTGGGCGAGATTCGCTTCGGGCCCGGCGAGAAATTGCTGCAGGCGGGAACCGCGGGCCTGGAGTGGAAGCCCGAATATTCGATGGGCAATGCCTTTGCCATTGCCCGTTCGCGGCTGGCGCCGGCGGTGCGCCGGGCGGCGTTCGACGCCTATGTCGGTGATCCGCCCGACGGCGCCGCGCCCGAGGCGATCGCCAACGCGCTGGCGCGGCTGAGCCGGGGCGAACTGCTCTCGCCGAATTCGACCGCGTGGCTGATGGAGACGATGGCGGGCGCCCGCACCGGGCGCGCGCGCGTCCACGGCGCGGTGCCCCCGGGCTGGCATTATGCGCACAAGACCGGGACCGGACAGGATCTGGGCGGTCGCACCGCCGGCTTCAACGATGTCGGCATCCTGACCGCGCCCGATGGCCGGTCCTATTCGCTGGCGGTGATGATCGGCGACAGCAGCCGCCCGATCCGCGAGCGCCAGCTGCTGATGCAGGCGGTCGCCACCACCATCGTCGCCAACCATGCCAGCGTTCTGCGGGCGGCGGCGGTGCAGGACAATGCCGATCCGGCGTGGAAGGCGTTCGTCAGCCGTTAGGGTTCGAACGCAAGGCCCGGGGTGCGGGCGCGGGTGACGCGCGGCAACTGGCGTCATGACGTTAGCCGATCAGGATATGCCCGCGCTTGCCGAGGCGCTCGATACGCAGGGGTGGGGGATCCTGCCCGGTCTTCTCGACGCGGACGAATGCGATGCGATGACCGCGGTCTACGACGAGCGCGAGCGGTTTCGCAGCGAGGTGGTGATGTCGCGACATGGCTTCGGGCGCGGCGCGTATCGCTATTTCGCCTATCCGCTACCGCCTTTGGTGCAGGCGCTGCGCACCCAGCTCTACCCCCGGCTCGCGCCGATCGCCAATGCCTGGCACGCGCGGATGGGGATGGTGCGGCGCTTTCCTGAGGCCCACGCCGACTATCTCGCCGAATGCCATGCCGCCGGGCAGGCGCGCCCGACCCCGCTGCTGCTGCGCTATGGGCCGGGCGACTATAATTGCCTGCATCAGGACCTCTATGGCGAGCATGTCTTCCCGCTGCAGGCGGCGGTGCTGCTCTCGCGCGATTTCGCAGGCGGCGAGCTGGTGCTGACCGAGCAGCGCCCGCGCATGCAGTCGCGAGTATCGGTGGTGCCGCTCAGGCAGGGCGATGCGGTGGTGTTCGCGGTCAACCAGCGCCCGGTCGCGGGGCCGCGCGGCGACTATCGGGTGACGATGCGCCATGGGGTCAGCCCGATCCGCAGCGGCAGCCGCCATACGCTCGGGCTGATCTTTCACGACGCACACTAGACGGCGAAGGCTGCAACGAACCGACCAACGCCGTAAAAAGACGCCGGGGGTGCACGCTGGGTGATAACTCGGCGACATCGAGTCGGCCGCCACCAAATCTCATCGCCCGGAATTGCGAGGGCCGATATCGTGATTGCTGGCGCCGGTCGGAAGCCGGCGCCCAGCCTTTACCCTTCACGCCCGAAAAATGGCGTGATGGCCTGACTGGACGCCGATTTACGTATCAGTGGCCGCGCTCAGAATCGGAAACGGAAGAAATCGCTGACCGCATCTCCAGTCGCGGCTCTGGCGCCGGCGCGAACCGCCGCTTCCCCCGCGCTGTCGGCATCCTGCGACCGGCAGTATTCCACGGCTGCCGCCCAAGCTGCGGAAGCACCGATGTGCAGGGCGTGCAACTTTACATAAACTATTAGCGCGCCAACTATCGCCGCTGGAATCAATAGCAATGGTGCGGGCATGGATTTCCCCTTTCGTCTTTTGGATTAGATCATTTTGCTACGCGAGCCTTTCTAACTGGGCATGATTATACTAATGCCCAGCCACATTTACTAAACCTTAACCGAATAGTTTTGTTACGGTGGAAATGAATTGCCGCGGCCGTGGCAGTGATGCCTGTCGATTAGCCTGCGCCGCGCTTGCGGCAAGGCGGCGGGCGACGCACAGAAAGGTGATCGGGAAAGCTCGCCGGAGCGCTTACGCACTGCTAAAGCGCCAACGATGCCCCATCTCTATCTCGTCGACGGCTCCGGCTATATCTTTCGCGCGTATCACCGGCTGCCGCCGCTGACGAACAGGCATGGCGAGCCGGTCGGCGCCGTCTACGGCTATACGACGATGCTGTGGAAGCTCGCCGACGAGGTCCACAAGGCGGACGGGCCGACCCACATGGCGGTGGTGCTCGACAAATCCAGCCACACCTTCCGCAACGATATGTACGACAAGTACAAGGCGCAGCGGCCGCCGGCGCCCGAGGATCTGGTGCCGCAATTCCCGATGATCCGCGACGCCACCCGCGCCTTCAGCCTGCCGTGCATCGAGGAGGAAGGCTGGGAGGCCGACGATCTTATCGCCAGCTATGCCAAGGCGGCGCTGGCGCAGGGCTGGCAGGTGACGATCGTCTCCTCCGACAAGGATCTGATGCAGCTGATCGAGCCGGGTCTCGACCTGTACGACACGATGAACAACCGGCGGCTGAGCGACGACGCCGTGATCGAGAAATTCGGGGTGGTGCCGAAGAAGCTCGGCCAGGTGCTCGCGCTGATGGGCGACAGCGTCGATAACGTGCCGGGCGTTCCCGGGGTCGGGCCGAAGACCGCGGCCAAATTGATCCAGGAGTTCGGCGACCTCGAGGGTGTGCTGGCGGCCGCGCCCGCGATGAAGCCCAGCAAAATGCGCGACAATCTGATCGAGCATGCCGAGATGGCACGGCTGTCGCTCAAGCTGGTGACGCTGGCGTGCGACGTGGCGTTGCCCGATCCGCTCGACGAGCTTGAGCTGAAGGGCATCCCGGACGCGCCGCTGCGCGCGTTCCTCGAGCATCATGGCTTCAAGTCGCTGATCGCGCGGCTCTCGGTGGTGGCCGACGCGCCGGTCGACAGCCCCGAGCCGGTGCCGCTGCAGGACGATCCGCCGTGCGACCACGACGCCTATGAGACGGTGGTGGACGAGGCGGCGCTCGACCGCTGGGTAGCGGCGGCCAGGCACCAGGGCTGGGTGGCGATCGATACCGAGACCACCGGCGTGGACGCGACTCGCGCCGATCTGGTGGGGGTGAGCATGTGCCTGGCGCCCAACAAGGCGTGCTACATTCCGATCGCGCATGGCGGCAGCGATATGTTCGCCGAGAAGCCGCCGCAGATCGACCGCGCGGTGGCGCTGGCAAAGCTCAAGCCGTTGTTCGAGGACCCGGCGGTGCTCAAGATCGGGCACAATCTCAAATACGACATGATCGTGCTCGGGCGTGCCGGTGAAAAGTTGGGCGGAATCGACGTCGCGCCCTATGACGACACCATCGTGATGAGCTTCGATCTCGACGCCGGGATGCACGGGCATGGGATGGACGAACTGGCGGCGACGCATCTGTCGCATAGCTGCATCGCGTTCAAGGAGGTGGTCGGCACCGGCAAGAAACAGCTCACCTTCAACGAAATCGATCTCAAGACCGCGACCCGATATGCCGCCGAGGACGCCGACGTGACGCTGCGATTGTGGCGGCGGTTCAAGCCGCGGCTGCCCTATGAGGGGGTGACGCGCGTTTACGAGATGGTCGACCGGCCTCTGGTCAGCGTGATCGCGGGGATGGAGCGCGCGGGCGTGAAGGTCGATGCCGGCGCGCTGGCCAGGCTCTCGACCGAATTCTCGCACCAGATCGCCGGCCTCGAGGAGGAAATCCACGGCATCGCCGGGTTCAAGTTCACCATCGGCAGCCCCAAGCAATTGGGCGACGTGCTGTTCGAGGGCATGGGGATCAAGGGCGGGCGCAAGGGCAAGTCCGGCGTTTACTCGACGGATGTCAACGAGCTCGAGCGGATCGCGGCGGACAAGGATTCGCCGGGCCGGGTGATGGCGGCGAAGGTGCTCGACTGGCGCCAGCTGTCTAAGCTCAAGTCCACCTACACCGACGCGCTGCAGGCGCAGATCAACCCCGCGACCGGGCGGGTGCACACGTCGTACAGCCTGACCGGCGCGCAAACCGGGCGGCTGTCGTCGACCGACCCCAATCTCCAGAACATCCCGATCCGCACCGAGACGGGCCGCCAGATCCGCGACGCCTTCGTCGCCGAGCCGGGCAATGTCATCCTCGCGGCTGACTATTCGCAGATCGAGCTGCGCCTGGCCGCGCATATCGCCGACGTGCCCGCGCTGCGCACCGCGTTCGAGAACGGCGACGACATCCACAACATGACCGCGATGGAGCTGTTCGGCGAGGTCAACCGCGACACCCGCGGCCGCGCCAAGACGATTAACTTCGCGATCCTCTACGGCATTTCGCGCTGGGGGCTGGCCGGAAGACTCGATGTCACTGCCGACGAGGCGCAGGACATGATCAACCGCTATTTCGAGCGTTTCCCCGGCATCAACCGCTACATCGCCGACACGATCACCAGCGTGAAGGAAACCGGCTACACCACCACCTTGTTCGGCCGGAAGACGCACTTCCCCCGTATCAAATCCGCCGTCCAGCACGAGCGCCAGGGCGCCGAGCGCGCCGCGATCAACGCGCCGATCCAGGGCACCAGCGCCGACATCATCAAGCGCGCGATGACGCGGATGGGACCGGCTTTGCTGGACGCGGGCCTGCCGAATGTGCGTATGTTGATGCAGGTGCACGACGAACTCGTGTTCGAATTGCCGGAGGGGGATGTGGAAGCGGCCAAGCCCGTGATCGAGCGCGTGATGGCGACCGCGGCCGAGCCGGCGGTCAAATTGACCGTGCCGCTGGGCGTCGAGATCGGCGTGGGCCCGAGCTGGGGCGCGGCGCATTGATGCGGCGCGCATGAACCAGACCAAGGATATCGATGCCCTCGCCAAGGGCGGGCGGACCAATGTGATGGGGTTCGTCATCCGGCTGGCGGGGCGGATTCCGTTCCTGTTCATCGCCGGGCGCAGCTATGGGCCGGAGATCGTCGGGCGGTTCGCGCTGGCGGTGCTGGTGATCGAGCTGGCGGCGCTGATCGCGACGCTGGGGATGAAGCGCGGGCTGGCGCAGGCGCTTTCCTCGACCGGCCGGCCGCACAATCACGTCATCGCCGATGCTCTGGTGGTGGCGCTGGCCGCGTCCTTGTGCGGCACCGCGTTGCTCGTGGTGTTTCCGCAGATCATGTATCCCAACAGCGAAGTCGTGGGGCTCGAGCGGTTGCTGCCGGTGGTGATCTTCGCGCTGGCATGGTCCGACGTGGCGTTCTCGGCGCTGGCCTATCGCCACAATGTCGGTGCTTCGGTGACGGCGCGGTCGATCGTCGAGCCGTGGACGATCAGCATCGCCGCATTCGGGCTTTCCTATGTCGCGTCGCACGACGGGCTGGTGATCGCCTATGTCTGCTCGACCACGGCGATGCTGATCGCGGCGATGGTGCCGTTGCTCAGAATGTATGGGCTGCCGAAGGACTGGAAGCCGCATCCGGGCGAGATTTCATCGCTGGCGCGCGAGAATGCGCCGCTGGCCGGGGCGGATGCGATCGAATGGGCGACGCGCAATATCGACCGGTTCATCCTCGGGCTGCTGTTCACGCCCGCCTTCGTCGGCATCTATTACATGGCGCAGCAGGTCGCGACGCTGACGCAGAAGTTCAAAACGACCTTCGATCCGATCCTGGGACCGGTGGTGACGCGCAGCCTCGCGGCGGGGGACCGGTTGTCGGTCGCCAAGCAGGTGCGGCAGGTCGGTTTCTGGATCATCGCGGTGCAGGCGGCGGTGGCGATCGCGCTGGGGGTGACTTCGGACGGGGTGATGGGCCTGCTCGGGCCGCAGTTCGTGGCGGGTGCCGGGGCGATGTGCATCCTGCTCGGCGCCGAGGTGCTGGCCTCGCCCGGCGCGGTGGCCGAGGGCGGGCTGGTCTATGTCGCGCCCAAGCGCAACCTGCTGATCTCGGTGTTCACGCTGACGCTGCAGGTAACACTGAGCTTCGTGTTCGTCTGGGCGCTCCGCGACGCCGGCTGGCCGCTCGCCTATCAGGCGGCGGGCCCGGCGCTGGCGCTGGCGGTGTCGCTGTCGATCGCGTCGGTGATCAAGAGCTGGCTGCTCAGCCGCATGCTCGGCGCGACGGTGGCGACGATCCGGCCGGGGATGCTGGCGGCGATCGTCGCGGGCGGGGGCGTGGGTACGGCGATCAGCTATCTGCCCGAGTGGACCCAGCTGACCATCGGCATCCCGCTGATCCTCGCGGCCTATTTCATCACCTTGTTCAAGCTCGCCTTCGGCCCCGAAGACCGGGCGCTGTTCCGCAAGATGCCCAAGGAGCAGGATCCGGCGATCGGAGCGTTCGACTGACCTTCATTTGAAAAAGGGTGGAATGATGCGACACTATCTGGCGCGCGCGGGCGCGTTTCTCTTGCCGGCGCTTCTCGCCGCGGCCCCCGCGGCGGCGCAGGGGCAGATGAACCTGATCGACGCGGGGAAGACGCTGGCCACCCGGCTGGGCGCGGCGACCGGCTTTGCCAATGTACCGACGCTCACGAACGCCGATGCGCCGCTGGTGCGCGCCGCGTTCGATGCGGACGCGGTGCGCGCGATGCCGCTCGATCTGGATACGGTCAGCAACAGCTGCATCGCGATCGGCACCGCGATCGTCGCCTACACCCAGTTCGCCACCCGCACCGGAAACGCCGAAGCGGCGATGTTGCGCTTGCAGGACGAAATCGCGTTGGGCACGGTCGCGGGCAATGTGTGCGTTCAGCGCGGTTTTCACGCGGTCTCGGCCGTGGTCGAGACCATGCCCGAAGCCGCGCGTGGCGGCGTGCAGGGCCCGCTCAAGCAGATGCGCGACGGCGCCGAGCAGACGATCATGGGCACGCTGCAGGCCTCCAGCGCGACGACGCTGAGCGTGAAGAACCGCACGGCGATGCTGGCGGCGGTATTGGAGGACGCGCCCGTGGTCGCCGCCTCTTTCCCAGCGGGCGAACGGCAGCGGGTGCGCCAGCTGATCCTGGGCTGGCAGGCGCGACTGCCCGTGGCCGACCGCAAGACGGTGGCAGCGATCGCCGCCGCGTTCGCGGCGCCGGCCTGCAACGTGCTGTGCAAGGCGGCGAGCGCGAACTGACGCTTCACTTGCGGATTCCGCTCCGCGGAATCGTGGCGGTGCCGGCCCGCTCTCCCGCCCGGCCACCCATAGGGTAACCTAGTGTTGGGTGGCCGGGCGGGGGAGCGGGCCGGGACCGCATCCACGGCAGTGAATCAAACTCAATGCCGGAAGTGGCGCATGCCGGTGAAGACCATCGCGAGGCCCGCTTCGTCCGCCGCGGCGATGACGTCGGCGTCGCGGATCGAGCCGCCCGGCTGGATCACCGCGGTCGCTCCGGCCTCGACCGCCGCCAGCAGCCCGTCGGCGAACGGGAAGAAGGCGTCGGAGGCGACTGCCGAGCCGATCGTGCGCGGCGTGGCCCAGCCGGCCTTCTCGGCGGCGTCCTTCGCCTTCCATGCGGCGATGCGCGCCGATTCGAGGCGGTTCATCTGGCCTGCGCCGACGCCCGCGGTCGCGCCGTCCTTGGCATAGACGATGGCGTTGGACTTGACGTGCTTGGCGACGGTCCAGGCGAAGCGGCAATCGGCCAGTTCGGCGGCAGTCGGCTGGCGCTTGGTGACGACCTGCAGATCGTCGGGTGCCTTGCCATTGTCGCGGGTCTGGATCAGCCAGCCGCCCGTGATCGACTTCGCCTGAAAGCCGGTGCGCCTGGGATCAGGCAGCGCGCCGGTGAGCAGCAGCCGCAAATTCTTCTTCGCCGCGAAAATCGCCAGCGCGCTTTCGTCGGCATCGGGAGCGACGACGACTTCGGTGAAGATTCCGGCGATCGCGCGCGCGGTAGCCTCGTCGAGCGTGCGGTTCAGCGCGATGATCCCGCCGAACGCCGAGACGGTGTCGCAGGCGAAGGCGGCGGCATAGGCCTCCTCTAGCGTGGAAGCGGTGGCGACGCCGCAGGGGTTCGCGTGCTTGACGATGACGACGGTGGGCTCGGCATCGCGGAACTCGGCGATCAGATCGAGCGCGGCATCGGCGTCGTTGAGATTATTGTAGCTGAGTTCCTTGCCCTGGACCTGGCGGGCCTGGCCGATGCCCTGCGCGTGCGGGCCGGTGGCGACGTAGAAGGCGGCCGACTGGTGCGGGTTCTCGCCGTAGCGCAAAGTCTGGCTGTGCTTCAGCGTGATCGGCATCGTCTCGGGGAACATCTGCTGCTGGTCGGCGAACCCGAACCAGCTGGCGATCATGCCGTCATAGGTTGCGGTCGCGGCAAAGGCGCGGGCGGCCAATCGCTTGCGAAAGTCCAGCGTGGTCGCGCCGCCGCTGGCATCCATCTCGGCCAGCAGTTCGGCATAGTCGGCGGGATCGGTGACGATGGTGACGAAGGCGTGGTTCTTGGCGGCCGAGCGGACCATCGACGGCCCGCCGATATCGATATTCTCGATGACCTCGGGGCGTTCGGCCCCCTTCATCACGGTCTGGAGGAAGGGATAGAGATTGACCACGACCAGATCGATCATGCCGATTTCGTGATCGGCGGCGGAGGCCATATGGCCCGCATCGTCGCGCACCGCGAGCAGGCCGCCGTGGACCTTGGGGTGGAGCGTCTTCACGCGGCCGTCCATCATCTCCGGAAAGCCGGTGAGATCGGAGATGTCGCGGACCGCGAGGCCGGCGTCGCGCAGCGCCGAGGCGGTGCCGCCGGTCGAGACCAGCTCCACCCCATGGGCGGCGAGCGCGCGCCCGAGTTCGACGATACCGCTCTTGTCCGAGACGGAGAGCAATGCGCGGGCGATCTTGACCTGGTCCATGCGCGCTTCCTCTAGGGATGGAACGACACGGCGCAACCCTATTCTCCCCTCCCGCTTGCGGGAGGGGCTGGGGGAGGGGCTATCGATGAGAGGACGTCGTTGCGGACGCGCCCTCCCCTAACCCAGCGCCGGGTAAATAGCGCCCCGCGCTATTTAGGTCGTGCCGGGGGCATGACCGGCCCCGGCACGCGCAAGCCGGAGGGGAATCAGTTCGCCCTATGGAAGACCCAGCCGACATTCGCCCCGCCGGGGGGCGATTCCGCGGTGACGACAAGCTGCTCGCTGGCGACGGGCTTGCCCCGCGCGTCGATCCACACGCTGTCCTCGATCGCCAGCGATCCGCCGCGCGCGCGGAACTGCCACACCGCGCCGGTGGAGGTGCGCAGAAACGCTGCCATGCCGTCGGCGGTCGGGGCGATCTCGATATCCGGGGCCAAGTGGAAGCGGATCGCGAAGGGCGTCGTGCCCTTCTTGCGGCGGCGATCGGCGGGGAGGAGCATATCCTCGCCGCGCAGGTCGCGGCCGTCGCTCGCCAGCGCGATCTGGCGGCGGTGGATGAAGCCGAAGCGGCGGGCATAGCCGTCGTGGCTCGCCTCGATCCGGCTTGAATTGTCGGTCTCGTGGCGCGAGAGCTCGACCTCGCCGACGCCGCGGCCGAGAGTGCCGTCGGCATGGATCGCGGTCGAATTGCTGTCGCCGACGATCAGGGTCGAATGCGCGGCGGTGGTGCGCAGGCCGTCGATCAGCGCGGCGGGCATCTGGACATGCGCCATCCGCGCGCCGCCGCAATTGACGACGATGCGGTGCGGCCCGTCGGACAGCTCGAACGCCAGCGTCGAGGCGCAACCGCCCTCGACCAGCCGGGCGAGCGGCGGCGGGGCGGCATCCATGATGAGGACGGTGCCCCCGGCGGAGAGGCGCTGGTATCCCCATTCGCGCGCCTGCTTGAGCGGGCGGGTGCGGACTCCGGTGGCCTCGACCGCCTGCGCGATGACGTCGCCGGAGAGCGGCACCCCACCCTGCCAGCTCGATAGCCCCCGATCGCCGTGACAGACACCGAGCAATGCCGTCACCATCTTCGCCAGCGCCGAGCGGACGAAGGCGGGCGCCTCCAGCCGACGCGCGGCATAGGTTTCGCTGAGCAAAGTGAGCAGCATCACCGCGTCGAGCTGGCCCGCCGGCGAGCGGCCGACGGTGCCGCCGTCGCTGAAGATCGAGGCGTCGAGCGCGCGCTTGAGCCCCGCTTCGCCGAACGACCGGCGCGGATCGCCACCGGGGATCACCAGCCCCGCGACCAGCACCCCGCACCAGGCGGCAATCCGCGGCGGGCCGATCTGGACGCGGTCGGCTGCGCGATCGAGATGGCGCGCGCCGCGCGCGAGCGCGTGGAGCACGGTGGATTTGTAGACGAGATCGTTGCCGCCGAGCAGCAATGGCGCATGCGCGGTCCAGGCGAGGATGCGGCGGCCCCACAGATCGGCGCGCCATGCCGGATCGGAGACCTTTTCGGCATGCGCCTCCAGCCATTTGCGCATGATCGCCTCGGCGATCGGCGCGCCCTGCGCGCGGGTGGCGACGGTCGACAAGTCGCGCAGCCAGGCGAAGCTGTGGAGATATTCGGAGAAGGGCTTGGAGAAATTGGCCTTGGTGAAATCGAGCGCGGCGACGGCGCGCTCCTCGCCGCGGAAGCTCAGCACGCCTTCGAGCAGTGCATTGCCACGCTCGGCATCGCCCAGGAACGGGTCATCGCCGACGGCGATCAATTTCAGGGGATGGCGGCCGCGCAATCGCATGGTGTGGATCGGTGTCCTCCAGGTGAGGCGCTGAAAACGTTCGGCGACCCGGTCCGCCAGGGAGAGTCCGCGGTCGCCGCCGAGGCGGATCAGCCGCTTGCCTTGCTCGACCCCGTCGGTGCCGGAGTCGGGCGGATCGTCGCTCAACTCCCTCGCAATGCGGCAATATTGTCGGCGTAGCAGGACGGGCCGCCCTCGAAGGTAGCGGTGCCCGCGACGAGCGCGTCCGCACCGGCGGCGATTACCCGCGCGGCGTTCGAGCGATCGACCCCGCCATCGACCTCCAGATCGATCGCGCGGCCGGATGCGGTGATGCGGCGGCGCAGCTCGGTGATCTTGGGGAGCTGCGATTCGATGAACTTCTGCCCTCCAAAGCCCGGGTTGACGCTCATCACCAGGATCAGATCGAGCATGTCCATGACGTGATCGATCGCATCGACCGGCGTCGCGGGATTAAGCACCACGCCCGCGCGCTTGCCCAGCGCCTTGATCGTCTGGAGCGTCCGATGGAGATGCGGCCCGCTCTCGGGATGGACCGAGATGCAGTCCGCGCCGGCATCGGCGAACGCCTGCAGGAAGGGATCTACGGGCGCGATCATCAGATGGACGTCGAACGGCTTGGCGGTGTGGGGGCGGAGCGCCTTCACCACCGCCGGGCCGATGGTGAGATTGGGCACGAAATGCCCGTCCATCACATCGACATGGATCCAGTCCGCCCCCGCCGCGTCGATCGCGCGGATTTCCTCGCCGAGCTTCGCGAAATCGGCGGAGAGGATCGAAGGGGCGATGCGGACGGCCGGCATGCCCGTTTCTCTAGCATGACCGGGGATGCGGGCTAGGGTGAATTGCGCCTTAGCCGTGCAATGAAGAAGCCATCGAGGCCGCCGCGATCCGCCAGCATGCCGGGGAGGGTGCGCAGCGTGCCGTCTTCGCGGGGGGTGACGCCCTCGGGCAGCTCCCCGGGGCGGATCGGGTCGATGGTGAAATCATGGCCCGCAAGGAAGGGGGCGAGATGCGCTTCGCCCTCGGACGGCTCGAGCGAGCAGGTGGCGAAGACGAGCATACCGCCGGGTTTCACCCATTTCGCCGCGCGGGCGAGCAACTTGCCCTGCATCTCCGCCATCTCGGCAATCATCGAGGGGCGGACGCGGTGGAGCACATCGGGGTGGCGGCGGAAGATGCCGGTGGCGCTGCACGGGGCGTCGAGCAGGATCGCGTCGGCGGGGGCTTCGGGCGCCCAGCTCAGCAGATCGGCGGTGACGACTTTCGCGGTCAGGCCGGTGCGGGCGAGGTTCTCGCTTAGTCGCGCCAGACGACTTTCGGAAATGTCCACGGCGGTGACGTCCCAGCCGGCGGCGGCGAGCTGGAGGGTCTTGCCGCCCGGCGCGGCGCACAGATCGAGGACGTGACCCTTGCCGCTCCCGAGCAGGCGCGCGGGGAGCGAGGCGGCGAGGTCCTGCACCCACCAGCCGCCCTCGGCGAACCCCTCCAGCCCGGTAACCGGCGCGCGGGCATCGAGGCGGAGATGGCCCGGCGCGAGGCTGACTCCCTCGAGCTCGGGCGGGGCCGCGGGATCGCGCAGGCTCAGGTCGATCGGCGGCGGCACCGCGATGGCGCGCTCGGCGTCCTCGATCAGCTGATCGCCCCACGCCGCGTGCCATCGCAGTGCCACCGGATCGGGCAGGGTCGGCTGATCGGGCAGGCTCGCGTTGCCGCGCATCAGCGTGCCGAACACCCCGTGGACCAGTTTGCGCGGGCCGCCATCGACCAGCGGCAAGGCCGTCGAGATCGCGGCGTGCGGCGGGGTGCCGAGGCTGAGCGCCTGCACCAGGGCGATGCGCAGCGCGAACCGCGCCTTGGCGTCATCGGGAAGCGGGCGCTGGGTGGCGCTGTCGATCAATGCATCGAGATCGGGAAGGCGGCGCAGCGCCTCGGCGGCGATGGCGTGGGCGAGGCCGCGGTCGTTGGGGGCAAGGCCGTGCCCCGCGCTCTCCAGCGCCGATTCGAGCGCCTGGCCGCGGCGCAGCACCGAATCGAGAATGCGCAGCGCCGCGCGGCGGGCCGGGGTGCCGGGCGGATCGGGCTTGACCTCTGGTTTCGGACGCACGACTTGGGAACCTTCCAATGAAGGCAATGCCCATGGGCCAGCGCCCGCCGCATGTGAAGCCGCCCGCGCATCTTTCGAAGAGTCCGCCGGTGCCAGAACCCGATCCCTTGCCCGCTGAACGCGGCGAGGACCCGCTCGGGCAGGACCCGACGCGCTATGGCGACTGGACGCTGAAGGGCATCGCGATCGACTTCTGACTTTCTTAGCCCCTCCCCATTAGGGGCTATTTCTTGGCGAGCAGCCCCGAATCCGCCAGCCAGTCGGTCAGGCGGAGCGGCCAGACCTTCAGGCCGGGCCGCTCGGTCCGCCCCGCGCCCATGTTGAAGGCATGGCCGCCGCGCGCAAACAGATGGACTTCGTTGGGCACCCCCGCCGCGCGCAATTTGGTGAGCAGTTCGACCACGGGGGCCGAGCAGCATGCGTCGTCGCTCGCCGCGACCAGGAACGCCTGCGGCGCGGTCTTGGGGATCGTCGCGGGGATGCCGAGCGGGCCGGGATAGACGAGGATCTGGAAATCGGGGCGGGCGCTGGCGCGTTCGATCGGGTCCGGCGAGGCGGCGTTGCCAGCGAGCGTCGCGGCATCGGCATTGGCGACCATCGACACCAGTTCGCCGCCGGCGGAAAAGCCCATCAGCCCGATCCGCGCGGGATCGACATGGAATTCGGCGGCGCGGGCGCGCACCGTCCGCATCGCGCGGATCGTGTCGCCCCGGGCGGTGCCCTCGATCGTGTAGGTCGAGCCGGGCTCGCGGGCGAGGCGATAGCGCAGCACGAACGCGGTGACGCCGAGATCGTTGAAATATTTGGCGGTGGCGGCGCCTTCGCCGGTGATGACCAGCAGTGCGTGGCCGCCGCCCGGCGCGATGACGACAGCCGCGCCGTTGGCCTTGGCTGGATCGGGCCGATAGATGGTGACCGAGGGATCGTTGATATTCTTGACCCAATAATCCTGCGCGACCTCGGCCTCGCCGCGATGCGCTTCGGAGCCGGGAGCGCCGTTGGGCCAGAGCGGCACGCGCTCGGGCGCGGCCTGCGGCGCGGCGAACGCCATCAATAGTGCGGCGATCCAGATCTTCATGGCCCTCTCCCCCCGCCCGTTCAGAGCATGTCGTGCAGCTTGTTCACCGTATTCCAGTTTCGCGCGGTCGCCACCTTCGGAAATTTGGCCTTGGCCATCGTCTGGAGCAACTTCGACTCGCGCATGCCCATCTGGCTGCGATAATCCGAATAGAGTTCGCGGCCATGCGGGTGGAGCAATTCGGGTCCGGGCTGGAGCCGGTCGAGCGCATTCGCCGGAAAGGGATCGCGATGGAAGGTCACCAGCATATGGCTCGGATGATCCAGCGCCGCCTCAGGGTAAGGGTTGGCGGCGATGACCGCCGCCATCTCGGCGCGGTTGCGTACCATGACGTCGGTCTTGAGACCGTGCGCGAGCAATGCCGCCTCCAGCATCGTCTCGAGCTCGGGGCCGGGCTGGGCGGCGTCGAACACGACGTTGCCGGAGGCGAGCAGGGTCTCGACGTTGGTGAAGCCGAGGCTTTCGGCGATCCGCTTGAGATCGGCGGAGAGCAGTTTTCGCCCGCCCAGATTGACCCCGCGCAGCAGCGCCGCCCAGCGCGTCACCGCGCTTCCTCGCGCAACGGACGGGCGAGCAACGCTTCGATTACCGAGACCACCGGCTTGCCCGAAAGCAAGGCGCACACCGCCTCGCATACCGGCATATCGACCCCGGCATCGGCGGCGGCTTGCTGGAGCACGGGCGCGGTGAAGGCGCCTTCGGCCACGGTCTTGCGGTCGGCCATCAGATCGGCGGCGCTGCGCCCCTGCCCCAGCCCAACCCCGAGCGAGAAGTTGCGCGACGCGGTGGACGAGCAGGTCAGCACCAGATCGCCCAACCCCGAGAGGCCGGCGAGCGTCTCGGGCAGCGCGCCGCGGGCCACCCCGAAGCGCGTCATCTCGGCAAAGCCGCGCGCGATCAGCGCCGCGCGGGCGTTTTGCCCAAGTCCCGCACCCTCGACTACGCCGCAAGCGATGGCGAGGACGTTCTTGACCGCGCCGCCGATCTCCGCGCCGATCACGTCGGACGAGCCATAGGTGCGGAAAGCCGGACCGGCGAGGCGATCGGCGAGCGCGGCGCGCAGGGCGTCGTCCTCGCAGGCGAGGGTGACGGCGGTGGGCAGCCCCTTGGCGACTTCGTGCGCGAAGGTAGGTCCGGAAAGCACCGCGATCGGCGCGCCGGGCTGCACCGCGCGGGCGACTTCGCCGACGAGCAATTTCGAACCCGCCTCGATCCCCTTGGCGCACAGCACCAGCGGGGTGTCACCGATCGGGAGACCCGACAGCACCGCGCGGACATGCTGGGCGGGGGCGACGACGAGGATCGCGTCCATCGCCGCCAGTTCGCCGATATCGCCGGTCGCGCGGATCGCGGGGGAGAGCGGGATGCCCGCGAGGAAGGTGGCGTTCTCATGCGCGCCGTTCACCGACTCGACGACTTCGGGCTCGCGCGCCCACAGCAACACTGGCCGGTCGCTACGCGCGGCGACCTGCGCCAGCGCGGTGCCCCAGGCGCCGCCGCCGATGACTCCGATTCTCATGCCTTCACTCCCGCACCGCGCGCCTTTTCGGCATCCGGATCGAGCGGCCAGCGCGGACGTGCCGGGAAATCGAGCGGATCGGTGAGGCCCGCGGCGAAGCGCTCGGCGCCCGCCCAGGCGATCATCGCGGCGTTATCGGTGCACAGCCACAGCGGCGGCGCGACGAAGCGCAGGCCATTGGCCTCGGCCAGTTGGCGGAGCGCAGCGCGTACACTGGTATTGGCGGCGACTCCGCCCGCGACGACCAATGCGATCGCGTCCACGGCGTGGATCGCCTTTTGCGTGCGATCGACCAGGCAATCCACCACCGCCTGCTGGAAGGAGGCGGCCATATCCTCGGCGCTATGATTGCTGGCGGCGCGCGCGACCGCGCTTTTCAATCCGGCGAAGGAAAAATGCGGCTCGGGGGAACCGAACAACGGACGCGGCAACGGCACCGCCCTGGCGTCACCGCGCTTCGCCGCTTCCTCGACGGCGGGGCCGCCGGGGAAGCCCAGCCCGAGCAATTTGGCGGTCTTGTCGAAAGCCTCGCCCGCGGCATCGTCGATCGTGGTGGCGAGGCGGCGGTATTTGCCCGCGCCCTGGACCAGCAGCAGCTGGCAATGGCCGCCCGACACCAAAAGCAGCAGATAGGGGAAGTCGAGATCGGGATCGGTGAGCCGCGGCGACAGCGCATGGCCTTCGAGATGATTGACCGCGATCAGCGGCTTGTTCGCGGCAAGCGCGAGCGCCTTGCCGGTGACCAGCCCGACCATCACCCCGCCGATCAGCCCGGGACCGGCGGTCGCCGCCACGGCATCGACCTCCGCCAGCGTGATCCCGGCATCGGCGAGCACGCCCTCGACCAGCGGCGCCAGCACCTCGACATGCGCGCGCGCGGCGATTTCGGGGACGACGCCGCCATAGGGGCGGTGCGCTTCCTCCTGGCGCGCGATCCGATGCGCGCGCACTTCGCGCGCGCTCGTCACCAGCGCGGCCGCGGTCTCGTCGCAAGAGGATTCAAGGCCGAGGATCAGCGCCATGGCCTCCCCCTTACCCGTTCGGCCTGAGCCTGTCGAAGGCCAGTTCTCCACGAGCGAGTCTTTTGCCGCGCGCAGCCCTTCGACAAGCTCAGGGCGAACGGATATGGGGCGACCATGCCTCCCTTCCGACTTGGTACCCGCGGTTCGCCGCTTGCGCTCGTTCAGGCCGCGATGGTCCGCGACGCGCTGATCGCCGCGCACGACTGGACGCCCGATCGCGTGGCGATCGTCGTGATCCGCACCACCGGCGATGTGGTGCAGGATCGCCCGCTCGCCGAGATCGGCGGCAAGGCGCTGTGGACCAAGGAGATCGACCGGGCGCTGCTGGCGCACGAGATCGACGCTTCGGTCCATTCGATGAAGGATGTCGAGACCGTCCGGCCGGACAGCATCGCGCTGACGGCGATATTGGCGCGCGCCGATGTGCGCGACCGGCTGATCGGGGCCGAGTCGGTCGCCGCGCTCGGGCAAGCTGCCGTGGTGGGGACGAGTTCGCCGCGGCGCGCGGCGCAGTTGCGCAAGCTTCGGCCCGATCTGCGGATCGTGATGTTCCGCGGGAATGTCGACACCAGGCTGGGCAAGGTCGCGGCGGGCGAGGCCGATGCGACGGTCCTTGCCGCCGCGGGGCTCGACCGGCTGGGGCGCGGCGATGGCCATGCGATTCCGGTCGAGACGATGCTGCCCGCCCCGGCGCAGGGCGCGGTCGGGATCGAGGTGCGCGCCGCCGACAAGGATGCGCAACGGACCGTCGCCGCGATCGATCACGCCGAGACGCACGCCTGTATCCGCGCCGAGCGCGGGCTGCTCGCGGCGCTGCACGCCGATTGCCACTCGCCGGTGGGGGCGCTGGCGACGATCGAAGGCGCGATATTGACCCTGCGCGCCGAATTGCTTTCCGAGGACGGTGCGTTCAGCGTGCATGCGCAGGAGGCGGGGGCGCCGGGCGATCCCGCGTTGCCGATCGCCATCGCCCACGATCTGCTGGAGCGCGCGCCGCCCGAGGTGCGGCGGCTGTTCGCTTTATGAGCAGGCCGATCGCCGTACTGCGGCCCGAGCCGGGCAATCGCGTGACCGCGGCGGTAATCGAGGCATCGGGCCGCACCGCGATCCGGCTGCCCTTGTTCGCAGCGCGGCCGATCGCATGGGAGGTGCCCGCCGCCGAGGCATTCGATGCACTGATCGTGACCAGCGCCAATGCGATTCGGCACGGCGGCGCGGGGCTGGCGCATCTGCTCGACCTGCCGGTCCATGCCGTGGGCGAAGTCACTGCCGAAGCGGCGAAGCGCGTCGGGTTCCGAGTCGTGGCTGCCGGCGATGCCGGTTCGGCCGAGCTGATCGCCGCAGCCGAGGCGACGGGGGTGCGGCGGGCGCTGCACCTTGCCGGGCGCGAGCGATCGATAGAAGCGGGCGGAATCGTCGCGCAGGTAATCACCGTCTATGCCAGCGAAACGCTTGCTGCCGACGGCGCGCGGCTGGCAGGCGCGGTGGTGCTGGTGCAATCGGCGCGCGCGGGGGCGCGGCTGGCCGAAGTGGTGGATGCCGCCGGCGTGGATCGCGCGGCGATAGCCCTGGTCGGGATCAGCCAGCGTGCGGCCGAGGCGGCGGGCCCCGGTTGGGAGACCGTCGTCGTCCCCCCCGAATTCGACGGCACCGCGCTGACCGACGCTGCAATCGCGCTCGCCAATTGACCGTACCGGCGCGGACGGGGATAAGGGCGGCATGAGCCCTGACGAGCCTCTCGCGCTGGAGCCGGCCCGCGGCTTTTCGCCGCTGATGACCAAGATCGCGATCGGCGCCGGCGCATTCGTGCTCGGCGTCGGCGGGACCGCCGGATTGCTGTGGTACACCAGCCCCGCCCCCAAGCCCGCGCCCGCCGCGGTGGTGGCGGTGCAACCGGTTGCCGCGCCCGCGGCCCTGCCTCCCGCCACCGATGTGGCGACGCTGTCGGCGCGCGAGACGATGCTCGCCGGGCGGCTCGACCAGCTCGAGACTCGCCTGCGCGATGTCGACAATGGCGCGCGCACCGCCTCTTCCTATGCCAGCCAGGCCGAGCGGCTGATGATCGCCGCCGCCGCGCGCCGCGCGATCGAGCGCGGGATGCCGCTGGGGCCGATCGCCCCGCAATTGCGCCGCCGCTTCGGCGAAGCGCATGCCGATGCGGTGGGAACGATCATCCAGGCCGCCGACCAACCGGTCACACTCGAGGACCTCCGCCTCGGCCTCGACGCGATCGCGCCACGGCTGACCAGCGCCCCCGATGTCGGCATCATGGCGCGGCTGCGCGACGGACTCGGTGATCTCATCGTGCTGCGCCAGAGCGACACGCCCAGCCCGCGCCCCGCCGACCGCCTGCGCCGCGCCCGCCGCACGCTGGGCGAGGGCCAGGTCGAGGCCGCGCTCGCCGAGGTCGCGCGAATGCCCGGAGCGCCCGCCGCGACAAGCTGGGTTGGGTTCGCCAAGGGCTATATCAACGCGCGCGCCGCCTTGCGCGAGATCGAAGCCGCGGCGATGGACGCGGCACCCGCGCCACCAAAACCCGCGGGCAGCTGAACGAGGAAGACCCAATGGCAGAGATGGGCCGGTTCGACTGGCAGGATCCGTTCGCGCTCGATGCGCAGCTGACCGACGAGGAGCGCATGGTCCGCGATGCCGCGCAAGAATATGCGCAGGGCGAATTGCTGCCGCGCGTCACCCGCGCCTTCCTCGACGAGGATTTCGACCGGGGCATCATGTCCGAGATGGGCGCGCTGGGGCTGCTCGGCGCGACGATTCCCGAGACCTATGGCGGCGCCGGCCTCGGCTATGTCGCCTATGGGCTGGTCGCGCGCGAGGTCGAGCGGGTCGATTCGGGCTATCGCTCGGCGATGAGCGTGCAATCGAGCCTCGTGATGTATCCGATCTTCGCCTACGGCACCGAGGAGCAGCGCCGGAAGTATCTCCCCAGGCTCGCCAGCGGCGAATGGGTCGGCTGCTTCGGGCTGACCGAGCCCGACGCGGGCTCCGATCCGGGCAGCATGCGCACCCGCGCCGAGAAGACCGCCGACGGCTACCGGATCACCGGCACCAAGATGTGGATCACCAATTCGCCGATCGCCGACGTCATGGTGGTTTGGGCAAAGTCCGACGCGCATGGCGGCGGGATCAAGGGCTTCGTGCTCGAGCGCGGCATGGCGGGGCTTTCGACTCCCAAGATCGAGGGCAAGCTCTCGCTCCGCGCGTCGATCACCGGCGAGATCGTGATGGACGGCGTCGAGGTCGGCGAGGACGCCTTGCTCCCCGAAGTGCAGGGACTGAAGGGGCCGTTCGGCTGCCTCAACCGCGCGCGCTATGGCATCGCCTGGGGTAGCATGGGCGCCGCCGAGGCCTGCATGCACGCGGCGCGGCAATACACGCTCGACCGCGCGCAATTCGGCAAGCCGCTCGCCGCCAACCAATTGGTGCAGATCAAGCTCGCCAATATGCAGACCGAGATCGCCTTGGGGCTGCAGGCCGCGCTGCAGGCGGGGCGGATGTTCGATGCGGGCACGCTCAGCCCGGAGACGATCAGCATCATCAAGCGCAACAATTGCGGCAAGGCGCTCGATATCGCCCGCGTCTCTCGCGACATGCACGGCGGCAACGGCATCTCGGCCGAATTCCACGTGATGCGCCACGCGATCAACCTCGAGACTGTCAATACCTATGAGGGCACGCACGATGTCCACGGGCTGATCCAGGGACGGGCGATCACCGGCATCGCGGCGTTCTGATGGCGCCGGACCGGCAGCCGGTGCTGACGGGCGATCTGGGCACGCTCCGTCCGAGCACGCCGGACGATTGGGAGGCCTTATTCACCGTCGCCGGCGATCCGCTGATCTGGGAAGTGCATCCGGCGCACGACCGCTGGCAGGAGCCGGTGTTCCGCGCCTATTTCGATGCCGGCATCGCCAGCGGCGGCGCGCTGACGATAGTCGACAAGGCGAGCGGCGCCGTGATCGGATCGTCGCGCTACGACAATTGGAAGCCCGAGGCCGACGAGATCGAGATCGGCTGGACCTATCTCGCGCGTGCTTATTGGGGCGGGACGTACAATCGCGGGATCAAGCGGCTGATGCTCGACATATCCATCGCTACGTCGGCACCGTGGTGTTCACCGTCGGCGAAGGCAATGTTCGCTCGCGGGGGGCGATGACCAAGATCGGCGGCGTGCTGCGCCCGGGTACCGAAATGCGGCTGATGGCCGGCGAAATGAAGCCGCACGTGATCTTCGAGATCAAACGCCCCTGATTCGTGATTCAGGCGAGCCGTTTGATCAATTCCTGCGCCGCCGCCGGAGCGCGGACCTTTCCACCGTGGATGAAGAAGACGAAGGTTTCGCGCGGCGTTTTGGGCGGGGCGGCTTCGGTCACATAGGGCAGGCCCTCGGGCCTTCCACCCGACGCCCAGGTCCTCGCGACCGCCGCCCATTTGGGGACGTCGCCCTCGGGATAGCAGAGCGGATTGTCATCCTCGCCGGCCTCGAGCCGGGCGTAGACGAAGTCGCCGGTCACATCGGCAATCGCCGGATATTGCGGCGAATCGGCGAAGACGATCGCGGCCCCTGCCTCGCGGCACATCGCGATGAACTCGGAGGTCCGGAAGCTTTCGTGGCGGACCTGGATCGCGTGGCGGAGCTTCACGCCCTCATGGGCATCGGGAAGCAATTTCAGGAACGCGCCGAAATCCGCCGCGTCGAACTTCTTGGTCGCCATGAACTGCCACAGGATCGGACCGAGCTTGTCGCCGAGCGCGACGATGCCCTGGCCGACGAAGCGCTGGACCGATTCGCCGCCTTCGGCCAGCACCTTGCGGTTGGTGCAGAAGCGCGAGGCCTTGACCGCATAGACAAAGCCCTCCGGCGCGGTCTTGGCCCAGCCTTCGAAGGTCGCGGGCTTGAAGCCGCTGTAATAGGTGCCGTTGATCTCGATCGCGCTCAGCGCACGGCTGGCGAATTCGAGCTCCTTCTTCTGCGTCAGGCCCTCGGGGTAGAAGGTCCCGCGCCAGGGCTCGAAGGTCCAGCCGCCGATGCCGATTCGAATGGGTGCATGCATGGCCGCACTGTAAGCGCAAAATTCGCGACCGAAACCCGAAGTCTGCGCCCAAAGCACACTGGACAATATTCGCCGGCGGTGGAAAGTTGGGGCCCGGGGAGACGTGCCATGACGCAGACGAATTCGCGCACCGCCAAGCACCGGAGCGTCACGCCATGAGCTTGGTCGACAGCGCCATCAAGGATTTGTTCGCCAAATTGCTGGGGCCACTCCCCACGCTGACCGACGTCGAGCTCGAGGTTCTGCGCAATCTCTGGCCGGTGGCGCGGCTGGGCAAATATTGCGCGGTCACCCGCTACGCCGATGTCACCACGGTGCTGACCGACGACCTGAACTTCCCCACCGACTATAACGCCAAGCTCGACGTAATTCTGGGCGGGCAGCCGTTCATGCTCGGCTTGCCGAGGGGTCCGCAGTTCAACGAGGCCGTCGCCGCGATGCGATCGACGATGCCGGCGTCGGACATTCCGAACCTGCTGGTCCCCGCGACGCTCGCCGCCGCCAAGGCAGGAGTCGCGGCGGGCAACGGCACGCTCGAAGTGGTGAGCTTCATCCGCGACCTGACCTTCACCACGCTGGGCGCCTATTTCGGAACCCCCGCGCCCAAGACCGGCGACATGAAGGCATGGGCGCAGACGCTGTTCAAATTCCTGTTCGCCGACATGGGCAACGATCCAGCCTTACTGGCGCAGGCGCAGAGCGTCGGGCTGCAGTTGCGCGATTACATCGACCAGTTGATCGCGGCGCGGAAGATGGCGCGCGGCGCGGGGCCGGACGATGTGCTCGGCCGCGCGCTCAAGCTGCAGGCGCAGGGCGCGCCGGGGCTTTCCGACATCCAGATCCGCACCGCGCTGGCCGGCTTCGTCGTCGCCGGGCTGCCGCAGCCGGCGATGGCGGCGCCGCAAGCGCTCAACCAGTTGCTCGATCGTCCGTCCGCGCTCGCCGGTGCGCAGAAAGCCGCGCAGGCCAATGACGACGCCACCTTCGGCGCCTATTTCTTCGAGGCGTTGCGCTTCCAGCCGCTGGCGCCGTTCCTGATGCGCCAGACGGTGAGCGACCAAGTGCTGGCCGGGCACAAGATCCCGGCGGGCACGATGGTGTTCGCGGTGATCCAGTCGGCGATGATGGACGGGCGCGTGGTCAAGAAGCCCAATGATTTCGACATCAGGCGGCCGCCGGACAATTATCTGAGCTTCGGCGTCGGCATGCACACCTGCTTCGCCAAGGCGATCAACGAAGCGACGATACCGCTGATGCTGAAGCCGTTGCTGGCCAACAAGACGGTGAAGCGCGCTCCCGGTGCCGCCGGACAATTGGTCAAGGTCGGGCCGTTCGCGCAATCTCTGGTGGTCAATTACTGAAGGCTCGACACGCGGCCTCGCACTGGCTAGCCTGCCTTAACTCGGACAAATAAGCCGGGGCAGGATGTTTGGAGAGGGCCGCAGGATGCGCATCACACGCAGGGACACGATCGTCGCCGCAATCGCGGTGGCGGCAAGCTGGTCGCTCGCCGCGTTCGCGCAAGGCATGCCCGCCGTGCTGGGCCCGGCGGTGTTCGACTGGAATGCGATGGAAGTGAAGGCGACCGACGTCGGCGCGATCCGCAATGTCGTCCGCGCGCCGACCGCGACGCTGTCCGAGCTGGAGATGCACATCACCACGCTCAACCCCGGCCTTGCCTCGCATCCGCCGCACCAGCATCCCAACGAGGAGCTGGTGATCGTCCGCGAAGGCACCGTCGAAGTGCTTTCGGGCGGCGCATGGAAACGGGTCGGGCCGGGATCGGTGATCTTCAACGCCAGCAATTCGCCGCACGCGCTCAAGAATGTCGGCGATACCCCGGCGACCTATTTCGTGGTCAATTGGAAGACCCCCGCCACGCCCGCCAACTGACTTTGGAGACGCGACCATGCCGATCGACCGCCGCCGCATGCTGACCGGGGCCGGAGCCGCGGGGATCGCCGGGATTGCAGCTTCCGGGCTTCCCGCCGAACTGCTCGCGCAATCGGCGGGCTCGGGCAATGCGGTGTCGACCGAGATGGCGCCCGCCGGACCCGATCCGCAGGCGAAATATAGCGTCGACTTCGCGGTGATCGGGCTCGACCATGCGCATATCTACAGCATGACCGACGCGATGATCCGCGGCGGCGGCAAATTGAAGCTGTTCCTCGCGTCGGACCCCGCCCAGATCGACACCTTCCGCAAGCGCTATGGCGATGTGAAGCTGGCGCGCAGCGAAGCCGAGATCCTCGACGACAACAGCATCAAGCTCGTCCTCGGCGCGCCGATCCCCGATCTGCGCGCGCCGCTCGGCATCCGCGTGATGCGCGCGGGCAAGGACTATCTGGGCGACAAGCCGGCGATCACCTCGCTCAAGCAACTCGCCGATGTCCGCCGCGCGGTGAAGGAGACCGGCCGCAAGTTCGCGATCATGTATTCGGAACGTCTCGAAGTGCGCTCGGCGATCCAGGCCGGCTACCTCGTCGATCAGGGCGCGATCGGCAAGGTGATCCAGACGATCAACATCGCCCCGCACCGCGTCGGCGAGCCGAGCCGCCCTGCGTGGTTCTGGGACAAGGCGCGCTACGGCGGCATCTTGACCGACATCGGCAGCCACCAGGCCGAGCAATTCCTCTACTACACCAAATCGACCCGCGCCCATGTCGTCGCCGCGCAGACCGGTAATCTCAATTGGGACAAATATCCCAAGTTCGAGGATTTCGGCGACATGACGGTGAGCGGCAACGGCGGCACCGGTTATATCCGCGTCGATTGGTTCACTCCCGATGGCCTGCCGACCTGGGGCGACGGGCGGCTCTTCCTGCTCGGAACGGAGGGCTACATCGAGCTGCGCAAATACGTCGACATCACCGGCAAGCCGGGCGGCAACCATCTGTTCGTCGTCGACAAAAAGGGCATCCGCTACTTGGATTGCAGCCAGGTCCATCTGCCGTTCGGCCCCGAGTTCATCGCCGATGTCGTCGAGCGCACCAGCAAGGCGCAGGACCAGGAGCAGGCTTTGCTCGCCGCCGAACTGGTGCTCACCGCGCAGAAGAACGCCAGCCGCCCGATATCCGCCTGAGGAGATGCCGTCATGATCGCGCGCCGCACGATTCTCAAAGCCGCCGCCGCTTTCCCTGCGATCGTGCCCGCCAGCGTGTTCGGCCAGAATGCGCCGAGCAACCGCATCAACGTCGGCGCGATCGGGGTGGGGCGGATCAGCCGCATCCACGACATCAAGGAAACGATTCGGCACGACGACGCCCAGATCGTCGCGGTCTGCGACATCGACACCAAGCGGCTGGGCGCGGGCCAGCAACTGGTCGACGATATCTACGCCGCCCGGACCGAGAAGCCCTATGCGGGAACACGCGGTTATATCGACCATCACGAATTGCTGGCGAACAAGGACGTTGACGCGGTCCTTATCTCGACCCCGGATCACCAGCACGCCCGGCTGGCGATCGAGGCGGTTCGCGCCGGCAAGGACGTCTACCTCCAGAAGCCGGCATCGCTGACCATCGCCGAAGGGCGCAGCCTTGCCGATGCGGTCAAGGCGTCGGGCCGCATTCTCCAGATCGGATCGCAGCAGCGCGGGAGCACGCCCTGGCCGCAATTCCGCAAGGCGTGCGAACTGGTGCGCAACGGGCGATTGGGGCAGCTCAAGCATGTCGAGGTCGGGCTGCCCGGGGATCCTGCGGGACCCGAGGCGCCGCCGATGCCGATCCCGCCGAACCTCAACTACGACGCCTGGCTCGGCTCGACGCCCGAGCGCTATTACACCGAGACCCGCGTCCACCCGCAGCATTCGTTCGAAGACCGGCCCGGGTGGCTGCGTTGCGAGCAATTCGGCGCGGGGATGATCACCGGATGGGGCGCGCACCATGTCGACACCGCGCATTGGGGCATGGACACCGAGCTGACCGGCCCGATCGAGGTTTGGGGCACCGCCGAATTCCCCAAGAGCGGCCTATGGGACGTCCACGGCCCGTTCGAGACGCATGCGATCTACGCCAATGGCGTGACGATGACTATTTCGGGCGCGCTGCCCAACGGGGTGAAGTTCATCGGCGAGCACGGCTGGATCTTCGTCACGCGGAGCGGCGCGGTGACCGCGAGCGATCCCTCGGGCAAGCCGACCAGCCCGCCCTTGGTGGCGAGCGATCCGAATATCCTAGATTCGGTGATCGGGCCGAACGAAATCCACCTGCCCGTCACCCCCGAGCACCACCGCAACTGGCTCGATTCGATCCGCACCCGCGCGCCCAACGCCGCCCCCGCCGAGATCGGCCACCGCGCCTGCTCGACCTGCCTGGTCCACTGGATCGCGATGAAGACCGGACGGCGGCTGAAATGGGACCCCAAGGGCGAACGCTTTATCGGCGACGATGCCGCGAACGCGATGCTAAGCCGGCCGCAACGCGCGGGATACGCGATTTAAGGAGGGGAGGCGCGACCGGGGTTCTTCCATGGGTGGAAGATGGCATGGGTTTGCGCCGCGGCAAAGCCGCGTCGTCGGACGCCGCAAGTGCGGCGCCGGCCGCGCTTCTCGCAAAATCGTAATTTAGCACCGCTAAATTACGGCGAGAAGCTGGAGCGGGCGAAGGGATTCGAACCCTCGACCCCGACCTTGGCAAGGTCGTGCTCTACCCCTGAGCTACGCCCGCTCGGCGTTGGACCCGCTGGGCGCGGGCCGGGTCAAGGCGGCGGCCTCTAGCATCGGTCCCATGCAGGGGCAAGCCCTTTACCACGCTTCCCAAAAAGGCTTGGCCTCAAGGGGTCTAGCCCCCACATAGACGCGAAATCGCAGCTGTTAGAGAATCGGGAGCGCCGCCTTGGCCACGACCATGACCCCCGCCGAACGCGAAGCCATCGAGGCGTTCCGCCGCGACATTGCCGAGCCTTCGATGACCAAACTCGTCATCGTCGATTTCTGGGCCGAATGGTGCGGGCCGTGCAAGCAACTGACGCCGATTCTCGAAAAGGTCGCGGCCGAATATGCCGACAAGGGCGTGCTGCTCGCCAAGGTCGACGTCGACAAGAACCAGTTCATCGCCGCGCAATTCCAGGTGCGGTCGATCCCCACCGTCTATGCGATGTTCCAGAGCCAGTTGGTCGCCGACCTGAGCCAGGCGCGCACCGAGACGCAGCTCAAGCAGATGCTCGACGAATTGCTCGCGCAATTGCCCGTCGAAGCCGGCGGCGGCGAGCCCGCTGGCCCGACCGAGGAGGAACTGACGCCCTTGTTCGACATGGCCGAGGAAATCCTTGCCAGCGGCGACGGCGAGCGTGCGCTGTCGATCTTCGACCAGATCGGCGAGATGGCTCCCGCCCACCCGGCGGTGGCCGGCGGCCGCGCGCGTGCGCTGCTCGCGCTCGACCGCGTCGACGAGGCCGAAATCGCGCTGTCCGACCTGCCCGACGACATCGCCAAATCCCCCGAAGTCGAGCGTGCGCGCGCCGCGATCGCCTTCGTCCGCGAAGCCACCCCGGTCGAGGACATCTCGGGCCTCGCCGCGCATGCCGCCGCCAACCCCGAGGATATGGAAGCGCGCTACGAGCTTGCCGGAGGCCAGATGGCGGCGAACGACCGCGACGCCGCCGCCGACACGTTGCTGGCGATGATCGCCGACGACCGCGAATGGAACGAAGGCGCGGCGCGTCAGCGGCTGCTCAAACTGTTCGAAGCGGTCGGGCTGGAGGACCCCTGGGTATCGGCGCAGCGCCGGAGGCTCTCCGCGATCCTGTTCGGATGAGCGCGACGCGGCTCTCGATCTTCCCCTTGGCGGGCGCATTGCTGTTTCCGCGGATGCAGTTGCCGCTGCACATCTTCGAGCCGCGATACCGCGCGATGGTGACCGATTCGCTGGCGCGCGACCGCCGCATCGGCATGATCCAGCCGCGCGAGGCGGGCGATCCGGCGGCGCTGTTCGATATGGGCTGCGTCGGGCGGATCGCCGAGGTCGAGGCGCTCGACGACGGCCGGTTCGATATCGTTCTGGAGGGGCTGGCGCGCTTCACCATATTGCGCGAACTCGACGTGACCACCCAGTTCCGCCAGGTCGAGGCCGAGCTGGAGCCGGCGGGCGAGAGCGAGATCCTCGCGCTGGCCGAGCGCGCCTCGCTCGAGATGGAATCGCGGCGCTTCGCCGATCTGCAGGGCTATGCGGTCGATTGGGAAGCGGTGACCCGGCTCGACGACGAGTCGCTGGTCAACGGCATCGCGCAGATCGCGCCGTTCGACATTGCCTCGAAGCAGGCGCTGCTGGAGGCCAATTCCTTGCGCGAGCGCGCCGATCTGATCGTCCAGCTGATGGGCTTTTACGGCCTGCACGGCGACGGCAGCGACGGGACGCTGCAGTGAGGGCTTACTTGCGGTAGGCGCCCGAAAAGGTGACGTTATGCCCGCCGCACCCATTATTGTCCTCGACGAGCAGATAGGGGCCAAGCAGCCGCAGGCGGACATTGCAGTCGCCCGGTTCGTCGGAAAGCGGCCCCAGCACCACATCGCCCGACGCCGCGGTGACGCGGCCGCCCGCGACCGTGATCGCGCCGTCCAGCTCGCCGAGATTGATGCCGCCGCGCTTTACCCGCTCGGGATCGAAGCTGCCCCAGGTCGCCTCGCCGTGGACCGCCAGCCGGCCGGCGCGGCGGGTTCCCTTGATCGCGATATGTGCCTCGGCCCAGCGCCAATCGCCCAGCCACGCGCCAGTTCCCGGCGGCGGCGGAGCGATACGCTTCAGCCCGGCCGTCTCGATCCAGCCCCAGCTGGAACGGCCGCGGGCGTTGACGAACCGGACATTGGTGAACCCGCGCTTCGCCTCACTCGCGACGAGCAGGTCGCCGGCGACGACATAAGCGGCATGTCGGCATTTGGCGGTCACCGCCGGGCAGCCGTCCTCATATTCGTCGTAGAAATAGCGCTTCGCGCCGGGCTGCACCTGAACGAGATACGCGTCCTCGATGCGCGTCTGCGCCTGCGCCGGCAGCGCCAGCAGGGCCGCAACCAGCGCACCTAGCGCAAGCCTCATACCGTCAGCCCCTGCAGCAGCTTGGGCACATCGCCGCTTTCGCCGCGCGCTTCGGCCATGAAGGCGCGCTTGAGCGGCGGCAGTTTCTGCACCGCCGACAGGCCGAAGCGGCGGACGGCGCTGGCGGTCTTGCCGGGCATGCCGAACAGCCGGGTGAGGCCATCGGTGGCGGCGGCGACCATGAAGGTGTCGAGCCCGCGCCACCGCTGATAGCGCGCGAGCAGTTGCGGATCGCCGAGATCGAGCCCGAGGCGCTTGCCCTCGACCAATACCTCGACCAGCGTCGCGACATCGCGGAAGCCGACGTTGACGCCCTGCCCGGCGATCGGATGGATGCCGTGCGCGGCGTCGCCGACCAAAGCCAGCCGCTCGCCGGTGATCCAAGCGGCATGGTGGAAGCCGAGCGGGTGGCTGAAACGCGGGGTCAGCTTGCTGAGACGCCCAAGGAATCCGCCCATGCGCTTCTCGGCCTCATGGAGATAGGCGCGGTCGGACAGCGCCAGCATCCCCGCGGCGTGATCGGCGCGCACCGTCCAGACGATCGCCGAGCGGTGCCCCTCGGCATCGTCGACCAGCGGCAGGATCGCGAACGGCCCCTCGGGATAGAATATCTCGTAGGCGATGTTCTCATGGGGTTGCTCGTGGTGAAGCGAGACCACCATCGCGGCGTGATCATAGGTCCAGCGCGCGACCCTAAGGCCGGCCGCTTCGCGGGTCGGCGAATTGCGGCCCTCGGCGGCGATCAGCAAAGGCGCGCGCACGACGGCGCCCGAATCGAGCGTGGCGATCACGCTATGCGGCCCGCGATCGACCGTCACCGCACGGGTCTGCATCCGCAGATCGACGCGCGGCGCGGCCTGCGCCGCTTCCAGCAACGCGGTGCGCAGATTGCGGTTCTCGAACATATAGCCGAGCGCGCCCGAATCCTTGTCGGGCTCGAAATCGAGCGCACCGGGGGCGAGCCCGTCCGACACGCGGATGCCCTGGATCGGGCACCCCTTGCCCGCCAGCCGATCCGCCACCCCGATCGCTTCGAACATGCGATATGGCGCGCTGGCGATCGCCGAGGCGCGGCCATCGAACGATGCGGCGAGTATCGTCGCGGGATCGGCGGGATCGACCACGATTGAGGAAAGCCCATGCGCATCGAGCGCGACCGCGAGCGCGCTGCCTACCAGCCCGCCGCCAAGGATGAGTACGTCCGCTTGAACAGGAGCATCGGCCATGCCGCCGCCCTAGCATGTTCGCGCGGCCAAGCCACCGGTACAAAACAAGTCCATCTTGACGCGGGACTCCGCAGGCGCGATGACTCTGCGCGCACCCCCTGAAATTTTGGAGGCTGGGCGATGGCGTCCCGGGCAAAGGCGCCGCTTTGGCGCGACACGATGAAGGCCGGCGCGCGCCGCAGCGGGACGCTGATCGGCGGCAGCCTGTTGTTCGTCACGGTGCTGCTGACCGTGCTGGCGTTGCTCACTTATCATTCGCAGGACCCCTCGCTGAACACCGCGTCGGGCGGCCCCGCGCGCAACTTCATCGGTGCGCCGGGGGCGTGGCTCGCCGATCTGCTCTTCTCCTTGCTCGGGGTGCCCGCCTATCTGCTCGCGCCGGTCGGGCTGATCGCCGCCAACCGGCTGTGGCAGGATCGTCCGGTCGGCAATTGGGGCGGCATGCTGCGCGGCGCCGCGATCGGCGGCTTCCTGATCGCCGCCGGCCTCGCCTTCGTGCCGCTCGATTCGTCGCTGCCGGCCGGGCGCGGCGGGCTGGTGGGCATCGCCATTGCCGGGGGCATCCGCTGGGGCCTCGAATTTATCGGCAATTCCGGCGCGGCGCTATGGATCGGCCGCGGGCTGGGACTGCTGCTTGGGGGTATCGGGCTGTGGCTGTGGTGGCGCGCGCTCGATTTCACGCTTCCGGAGCGCAACTGGAGCATCCCCCAGCTGCCGTCCTTCAAGCTGCCCGAGCGCGACCGCGACGATGGCCCGCCCAAACTGCTCGAAGCGCCCAAACCGCAGCCGCGCAAGGTCGCCCAGCCCGATGCGCGCCCCGGCCCGGTGATCGCCGACCGCCAGATCGCGCCGTCGCCCGCGCGCAGCAAGCCGCCGACCCAGACCAGCCTCGATTTCCGCGATTCGTATAAATTGCCGCCGCTCGACCTGCTCAAGGCCGCACCGCCGAACGCCAACGCCGCGATCGACAAGGCCGCGCTCGAGCGCAACGCGCGGCTGCTCGAGAGCGTGCTCGACGATTTCCATGTGAAGGGCCAGATCGTCGAGGTCCGCCCCGGCCCGGTGGTCACCATGTACGAGCTGGAACCGGCCAGCGGCATCAAGGCGAGCCGCGTGATTCAGCTCGCCGACGATATCGCCCGCAACATGAGCGCCATCTCGGCGCGCGTCGCCACCATCCCCGGGCGCAGCGTGATCGGCATTGAATTGCCCAACACCAAGCGCGAAGGCGTCAATCTGCACGAATTGATCGGCAGCGAGACCTTCGAGGATCAGGGCGCCTCGCTCCCGCTCGTGCTCGGCAAGAATATCGCCGGCGAGCCGATCATCGCCGATCTCGCGCCGATGCCGCATCTGCTCGTCGCCGGTACCACCGGCTCGGGCAAGTCGGTGGGGCTCAACTGCATGATCCTTTCTTTGCTGTACCGGCTCTCGCCCGATCAGTGCCGGATGATCATGATCGATCCCAAGATGCTCGAGCTGAGCATGTACAAGGGCATCCCGCATCTGCTCGCGGACGTGGTGACCGATCCGCCCAAGGCGGTGCGCGCGCTCAAATGGGCGGTCGAGCAGATGGAAGATCGCTATCGGATGATGGCATCGGTCAACGTCCGCAGCCTCGCCAGCTTCAACGACAAGGTGCGCCAGGCCAAGGCCAAGAACCAGAAGCTCGGCCGCAAGGTCCAGGTCGGCTACGATCCGGACACCGGCAAGCCGATCTACGAGGAGGAGACGCTCGACCTGCAGCCGCTGCCGCAGATCGTCATCATCGTCGACGAGCTCGCCGATCTGATGATGACGGCGGGCAAGGAAGTCGAGTTCCTGATCCAGCGCCTTGCCCAAAAGGCGCGCGCGGCCGGCCTTCACCTCATCATGGCCACCCAGCGCCCCTCGGTCGACGTCATCACCGGCGTGATCAAGGCCAATCTGCCGACGCGGATCAGCTTCCACGTCACCTCGAAGATCGATTCGCGCACGATCCTGGGCGAGCAGGGCGCTGAGCAGCTCCTCGGCAAGGGCGACATGCTCTACATGCCCGGCGGCAAGCAGATCACCCGCATCCACGGCCCGTTCGTCAGCGACGACGAAGTGATGGCGGTGGCGGATTTCTGGCGCAGCCAGGGCGAGCCCGATTACATCACCGCGGTGACCGAGGAGCCTGAGGACGGCGGCTTCTCGCTCGACGGCGCGCCCGAGGACGACGGGCCCGAGGAGCAGCTCTATCGCCGATCCACCCAGCTTGTCGCCGAAAGCCAGAAGGCCTCGACGTCCTGGCTCCAGCGCCAGCTCCGGGTCGGCTATAACAGCGCCGCCCGCCTGATCGAGCGGATGGAGCGCGACGGGCTGGTTTCCAAACCCGACCATGTCGGCCGCCGTGAAGTGCTGATGGATACCGACGGGCGACCCCTCTAAGGGGATCGAACCACGGGTTTCGCGAGTTCACCGGACATTCAAGCCGTGCCGGATAGCGCGATCCCAGGAATTTGGAGAAGCACGTGTTTCGTATGCCCCTAGCCGTGACCGTGGCGATCGCCGCGCCGATGCTGATCTCCGCCGCGCCGGTGGAGGGCGATCTCGCTTTGGTCCAGCAGCATCTGCAGGGTGTCGCCAGCATGACCGCCACCTTCGCGCAAACCGATCGCAACGGCCGGACCCTCAACGGCACGATGACGCTAAAGCGCCCCGGCAAGATCCGCTTTCAGTACGAGAAGGGTGTCCCCCAGCTGATCGTCGCCGACGGCAGCTCGCTTTATTTCATCGACTATCAGGTCCGCCAGGTCGAGCGCTGGCCGATCGGCAATTCGCCGCTGGCGGTGTTGCTCAACCCCAAGCGCGATATCGCCAAATTCTCCAAGCTGGTGCCGACCAGCAACCCGCGCGTCGTATCGATCGAGGTGCATGACGCGCGGCACCCCGAATATGGCCGGATCACCCTGATCTTCCAGCGCGACGCCGCCGGGCCCGCCGGGCTGATGCTCCAGGGCTGGGTCGCGCTCGATTCGCAGAACAACCGCACGACGATCCGTCTTTCGAACCAGCGCATCAACGCCGCGGTGTCCGACGGAACGTTCCGATGGAACGATCCGCGGCGCGGCACCGGCATCAAACGTTAATTTCGTTCATGTTGGCGACAGGATTACCCGACTAAAACAGTAACTGCGGATGGGGACCTAACCCGGGATTTTCCCCCTGTTGCCCGGTATGGGCTCACATCCTGCCTGCGTGACGAACGCCAGGTCGGCCCTTGCTCCAATGCCCCCGGAGCAAGGGCCTTTCTGTATCTGCCGGCCTTGCGCCCGGCCGGGCTGGCACTGTCGGCCAAAAGCGCTACATCCCGGCAATGAAGATCGCCTCGTGGAATATCAACTCGGTCCGGTTTCGCATCGATATCGTCCAGCAATTCCTCCGCGAGGAAGCGCCGGACGTTCTCTGTCTTCAGGAAACCAAGGTGATCGACGGCGATTTCCCCGCGAGGCCGTTCCACGAGATGGGCTATGATCACGTCATCATCCACGGCCAGAAGATGCACCACGGCGTCGCGATCATCGCGAAGGTGCCGGTGGTCGAGGATGACCGGCTCGACTGGCAGGCCAATGGCGAGGCGCGGCACGTCGGCGTGCGATTGCCGGGCGGCGTGCGGCTCGAGAATGTCTATGTGCCCGCCGGCGGCGACGTGCCCGACCGTGAGGCGAACCCCAAGTTCGGGCAGAAGCTCGATTTCGTGCAGCGGATGACCGAGTGGTCGGCGGGGCTCGATTGCCCGACGATCCTGACTGGGGATTTCAACATCGCCCCGCTCGAATGCGACGTCTGGAGCCACAAGGCGCTGCTCGATGTCGTCAGCCACACGCCGATCGAGGTCGCGGCGCTCGCCCGGCTGCAGGCGGCGCACGACTGGGTCGATCTCGGCCGCAAGTTCATCCCGGCGCCCGAGCGTAACTTCACCTGGTGGAGCTATCGCTCGAAGGACTGGACCGCCAACGATCGCGGACGGCGGCTCGATCATATGTGGGCAAGCCCCGCGGTCGCCGCGCAGGCGGTGGCGCACCGGGTGTGCGAGCCGTGCCGCAGCTGGCTCAAGCCGTCGGATCACGTCCCCATCGTCACCGAGTTCGCCTTTTGAGCGACGCCCGCGCCCCAGCAATTCGGGCCGCTCGCGCGATCGATGCGCTGCGCCGCGGCTGGCCGGTGGCGATCGACGGGCTGGGTCTGCTCGCGGTCGAGACCGGCGATGGCGAGCGGCTGAAGGCATTCGATCCCGAGGGGAATGCGCCGCTGCTGCTCTCGGCCGGGCGCGCGGCGACGCTCAAGCTCGCCAATCAGCGCGAGGCGGCGGCGCCTGACGGCCCGGTGCTGATCGCGCGCGTGCCTTGGCTCGATTTCGATATGGCGACCGCGCTCGCCGATCCGCAACTCGATCTCAAGACGCCCCTGAAGGGGCCATTCCGCGCAATCGCGGTCCCGCAGCCCGAGACCGCGCAGGCGGCGCTGCGGCTCGCGCGGGTGGCGGGGCTGCTCCCGGCCTTCTTCGTCAAGCCCGGCGGCGCGGGCGAGGCGATCACCGCCGCCGATATCGACGCGCATGAGGATGCCGACCGGCTACGCATCGTCGCGCGCGCGCATCTGCCGGTCGCGGGCGCCGAAGATGCCGAGATCGTCGCCTTTCGCACCGATGAGATGCCGGGCGAGCATGTCGCGCTGCTGATCGGCCAGCCGGCCGGCACGCCGCCCTTGGTGCGGCTCCACAGCGAATGCCTGACCGGCGACGTGCTCGGCAGCCTCAAGTGCGATTGCGGGCCGCAGCTGCAGGCGGCGATCCGCGCGATCGAGGCCGAGGGTTGGGGGATTTTGCTCTATCTGCGGCAGGAGGGGCGCGGGATCGGACTGGTCAACAAGCTTCGCGCCTATGCGTTGCAGGATCAGGGCTTCGACACCGTCGATGCCAATACGAGGCTGGGGTTCGCGGTCGACGCGCGCAACTTCGCAATTGCCGGGCGGATGCTGACGTTGCTCGGGCAACGCCAGATACGGTTGCTGACGAACAATCCGGACAAAGTGGCGGCGCTGGAGGCGTCGGGCGTAACCGTGGTCGAGCGCGTGCCGCACCATCTGCCGCCCAATCCGCATAACGAACACTATCTCGCCACCAAGCGCGACCGGACCGGCCACCAGCTCTGAGCCTTCGTGGCCGCACGGCTTTCGCGGTGCTTATGCGATCAGCCGCGCGACCGCTTCGAAATCATGCGCAATGGCGTCGACCCCTAACGCGCGCAGGCGATCGGCGTGGCCGGGAGCGCAGTGGCTGCCCGCGCACAGCCCGATGACATAGGCGCCCGAGGCAACCGCGCCGGTGACGCCGACCGGCGAATCCTCGAGGATGACGGCACGGGCGATATCGACCCCGAGCGCCGCGGCGGCGTGAAGATAGAGATCGGGGGCGGGCTTGCCGCGCGTCACATGCTCGCGGCCGCTGAAGATCTTGTCGCCGAACGCGTCGCGGATGCCGAGATGGTCGAGGTGTGTCGTAATCCAGTGCGTCGAGCTCGACGAGGCGATCGCGCGCGGCAGTTCGGGCGGGAGCGATCGGACGAATCGGATCGCACCCGCGACTTCCTCCAGCCCTTCCTCCAGCACCCGCCGGTTTTCGGCGTCGCGGTCGGTATGGAAATCGTCGGGAAGCATGCGGCCGATCCAGCGCTCGATCGCCGCGATGAAGTCCGCGCCGGCCAGGCCGACGAAATTGGCCATCGATTCCTCGGGCGTGATCGGGTGGCCGATGCCGGTGAGATAGTCGGCGATCTGCTTGTTGCCCGCATATTCGCTTTCGAGGAGGACTCCGTCGAAATCGAAGATCATAGCGTCGAACCTTGTCGTCAGCAGCCCGGGGGGCTGATGCCCTTCGATGCCGTCGTCGAACTTCATGCGCGCGCCCCGAATAACGCGGTGCCGACGCGGACGTGGGTGGCGCCGATGGTGACCGCACTCTCGAAGTCGCTCGACATGCCCATGCTGAGGCCCGTGAGCCCGTGATCCCGCGCCAGCTTGGCCAGCAACGCGAAATAGGGAGCGGGCTCCAGATCGAGCGGCGGCACGCACATCAGCCCGGCGAGGGGCAGATCGGCGGCGCGGGCGTCGGCGAGCAATGCCGGAAGCGCTTCGATCGCGCAGCCGCCCTTCTGGGGCTCGGCGCCGATATTGACCTGGATGAAGCAGGCGGGGCGTTTTCCCTGGCTTTGCATCGCCTTGGCGAGCGCGCCGACCAGCGACGGGCGGTCCAGCGAGTGGATCGCGTCGAACAGCGCAACGGCTTCCTCCGCCTTGTTCGACTGAAGCTGGCCGACGAGGTGAAGCGCGATACCCGGCGTCTCCGCCTGGAGTGCCGGCCATTTTTCCTGCGCCTCCTGCACCCGGTTTTCGCCGAAGATGCGCTGGCCCGCGGCGATCAGGGGCAGGATCGCGGCGGCGGAATGGGTTTTGGAGACAGCGATCAGGGTCACCGACTCGGGTTTGCGACCCGCCAGTGCGGCGGCGCGGGCGATCCGGTCGTGGATCTTCGCGATCCTCGTGCTGGCCCCATTGCTGGCCCCGTTGCTGGCATCGTCTGATGGCATGGTGGCCGCTATAGGCAGGGGTATGCGGCGCCGCCACCCCATGATTCCCGGCATCTGGCTGATGACCGACGAGCGGATGGGCGATGGCCTTTGGGCTGCCCTCGAACGGCTCCCGCGCGGGGCTGGCGTGGTGTTTCGGCACTATCGGCTGGCGGAGGCGGCCAGAAACGCCCTGCTCGATACAGTGAAGAAGGTGGCGGCCCGGCGCGCACTGGTGCTGGTGGTTGCGGGAAAAACGCATAACGGTCGCCGCGGCCGGCAGCCGGGCCTGCGCACGGCCTCGGCGCACAACCGCCGCGAAGCGATTGCGGCGATTCGCACCGGAGCGGATGCGATCTTCGTGTCGCCGGTGTTCGCCACGCGTTCGCACCCGGGCGCCAAGGCGCTGGGGCGGGTGCGATTCGGGCTGATGGTGCGCGGATTGCCGGTGCCCGTGATCGCGCTGGGTGGAATGGACGCGAAGCGCGCCCGCAGCCTGCGTACCTTAGGTTCGGGCGGCTGGGCCGCCATCGACGCCTGGATGCGTTAGAGTCCGTAGGCAATTGGATTCGATAAGGGGCGTGTTCCTGGTCCGTGCCGGATCACCGCTTGAAATGCTGGATTTCGCCTGCTGAGAACGATGCGCCGCCCGGCCCCACGCTTTGACAATGTCGATCCCAAGCTGCGGTCGGGGCCGAGCTATGGTGCATTTCCGCATTGGCCCGACCGCCGCCGGAACATGCGGGGCAGTGTCAAGTTCGTGTCAACTTCCGTTTCGCTGGATATGGGCGCGCCGTCCAAGTGCGGCGGACGCTAAGACCCAGCTTTGGCAGTTCCGGCTTACTTAAAAGCGAAAGGCAGTGCCGACATAGACCGCCTGGCTGTCACGGCGGTTGTCGGTGAGACGGGGCAGACGCTCGCGCTCGGTCTCGCTCTTGTAGCGGATGCCTGCGGTCACATCCAAGTTGCGGGTCAGCGAATAGCTGCCGCCGACGTCGATCGAATAGCTCGGCTTGTCGCCGATCAGCACCGGCGTGTTGGTCAGCGGACGATCCGTAACTGCCGTCACGCGGCCCGAAGCGCGCTTGCCCGAATAGCTGACGCCCAGATCGGCGCGCTCGCGGCTGCCCGGCTGGGTGACGAGATCGACGCGAGTCACGTCGCCCGAGACGGCGAAGCGCTTCCAGCCGACCGAGACGCCAAGGTTATAGGCGATCGGCGTAAGGCTGACCGATGCGGGCGCCGCCGCACGATCGGTGGCGAGCACACGCGTCGAGCGAGCGCGGACCGCGACCGTCACCGCGCGGCTGCCGCCACGGCGCGATTCGGATGGGGTGAAGCGGAAGCCGGTCTCCATCAGGCCGCTGCGCGAAAGCACCGCGGCGAGCTTGGGATCGGCGGCCGCCGGCGTGAAGATGCCGATTCCGCTGCTCACGCCGAGATCCTGCCGCTTGGCCAGATGCTGCGTACCGCTTTCCTGCGCTTGCAGCGAAGGCGCGACGAAAAGGCCGGCGACGGCAAGCGTCCCCAGTCCCATTCCCCACATCCAGCGCGCGAATCGCATTTTCATCCCTTTTATCTGGGGGAGAGTACCATGATTTGGAAGCTAGGTTCCACAATCGACACAATTTTCTCCCCAGCTGTTGCCCCAGACCCACAGAATCATCATGCGACTCGGGCGAAGCGCGAACCGACACCCGGGTGCGCCCCGCCTTGCTCCCGCCACACGAGCCTCTATAGATGCTCGACCTTACCTTTACTGCCTTAGGATGCCCTAGATGAACCGCCTGTTGCGCACCGCGATCCTGGGGTCGCTTATCCTGCCGCTCGCCGCCTGTGGCCATGGCGGCGATCGCCCCAAGACCGATATCGCCGCGTCGCAGGTCACCACGATCGGCGTGAACGCCTATCTGTGGCGCGCCAGCCTCGACACGCTGAGCTTCATGCCGTTGCTCCAGACCGATTCGAACGGCGGCGTGATCGTCACCGACTGGTATGTGAACCCCAACGTCCAGACCGAGCGGATGAAGGTGACCGTCACCATCCTCGACCAGGATCTGCGCGCCGATGCGCTGCGCGTCGCGGCGCTTCGCGAGATCAATCGCGGCGGCCAGTGGGTCACCGCTCCCGTGCAGGCGGCGACGGTGCAGAAGCTCGAGGACATCATCCTCACCCGCGCCCGCGACCTTCGCCGCGCCGCCATCGCCAACTAAAAACCAGAAAGTACCTCTATGGCGTCGCGCTTCAACGCGCTGAAGGCGGACGCGGCATGGCAGAAGGTGTGGGACGAGCGCCGCACCTTCGCCGCCAAGGACGATTCGCCCAAGCCCAAGACCTACGTGCTGGAGATGTTTCCCTATCCATCGGGGCGCATCCACATGGGGCACGTCCGCAATTATACGATGGGCGATGTGCTCGCGCGCTTCCGCCGGATGCAGGGCATGGAAGTGCTCCACCCGATGGGCTGGGATGCGTTCGGCATGCCCGCCGAGAATGCGGCGATGGAGAAAGGCGTCCACCCCGGCGGCTGGACCCGCGCCAATATCGCCGCGATGAAGGCGCAGCTCAAGCGCCTCGGTTTCGCGCTCGACTGGACGCGCGAGCTGGCGACATGCGAACCCGAATATTACGGGCATGAGCAGGCGCTGTTCCTCGATCTGATGGCAGCGGGGCTGGTCTATCGCAAGGAATCCTCGGTCAATTGGGACCCGGTCGACATGACCGTGCTGGCCAACGAGCAGGTGATCGACGGCAAGGGCTGGCGTTCGGGCGCGCAGATCGAGCGGCGCAAGCTGAACCAGTGGGTGCTGAAGATCACCCAGTTCGCCGACGAATTGCTGGAAGGCGTCCAGGGCCTCGCGCATTGGCCCGACAAGGTGAAGCTGATGCAGGAGAATTGGATCGGCAAGAGCGAGGGGCTGCAGTTCAAGTTCTTCTTAAGCCCCTCCCCTTCAGGGGAGGGGTTGGGGTGGGGCAGTCCGGCAAACACCGACGCTGCTCTCGGTGAGACGTCCCCCACCCCTTCCCCCTCCCCTGAAGGGGAGGGGCTTATTAGAGAAGTCGAAGTCTTCACCACCCGGCCTGACACGATCTTCGGTTCGAGCTTCGTCGCGATCGCGGCGGACCATCCGATCGCGCAGAAGCTCGCCGAGACCAGCCCAGAGGCCGTGGCCTTTATCGAGAAGTGCAAGCAAGGCGGCACGACCGCCGCCGAGCTGGAGACACAGGAGAAATTGGGCTTCGACACCGGGCTGCGCGCCACGCATCCCTTTGATCCTACATGGGAATTGCCGGTCTATATCGCCAATTTCGTGCTGATGGATTACGGCACCGGCGCCGTCTTCGGCGTGCCGGCGCACGACCAGCGCGATTTCGAGTTCGCGACTAAATATGGCCTGCCGATCACGCGAGTCGTCTCCGACGGCGACCGGACCGAGCCGGCCTTCACCGATGCCGAAGCCTATTCGGGACCCGGCACGCTGGTGAATTCGCACTTCCTCGACGGCATGGACGTCGCCGACGCCAAGCGCGCGGTGATCCAGCGCGCCGAAGCGGGCGGATGGGGCAAGGGCCAGACGGTGTGGCGGCTGCGCGACTGGGGCGTCAGCCGCCAGCGGTACTGGGGCACGCCGATCCCGGTGATCCATTGCGAGAAGTGCGGCGTCGTTCCTGCCCCGCGCGACTCCTTGCCGATCGTGCTGCCCGAGGACGTGAGCTTCGATATCCCCGGCAACCCGCTCGACCGCCATCCGACCTGGAAGCATGTCGATTGCCCCAGCTGCGGCGGCCCGGGCCGGCGCGAGACCGACACGCTCGACACCTTCGTCGATTCGTCGTGGTATTTCATCCGCTTCGCCAGCCAGCCCAACGACAAGCCGTTCGACAAGGCGGTGGCCGAGCAATGGCTGCCGGTCGCGCAATATATCGGCGGGGTGGAGCATGCGATCCTGCATCTGCTCTACGCGCGCTTCTGGACGCGTGCGCTCAGCCATATGGGCATGCTCGACGTGGCCGAGCCGTTCGCGGGGCTGTTCACGCAGGGGATGGTGACCCACGAAACATACAAGTCGCCCGAAGGCGCTTGGCTGTCGCCCGAGGAGATTCGCGATGGCAAGGTGATCGCGACCGGCGAGCCTGTACACATCGGCCGCATCGAGAAGATGTCGAAGTCGAAGAAGAACACCGTCGATCCCGGCCCGATCGTCGACCAGTACGGCGCCGACGCCGTGCGCTGGTTCATGCTCTCAGATTCACCGCCCGAGCGCGATCTCGAATGGTCGGAGAGCGGGATCGAAGGATCGTGGCGCTTCGTCCAGCGGCTGTGGCGGCTGTTCGACGGGCTGGCCGATGCAGAAGGCACGGATTCGGCGCTCGACAAGAAGCTGCATCGCACCATCGCCGGCGTTGCCGTCGATATCGAAGCGCTGACCTTCAACAAGGCAGTGGCGAAACTGTACGAGCTGACCGGGGCGATCGAAAAGGCCGCGCCTTCGGCCTCGCGCACCGCCGCGATCCGCACATTGGCACGAATCTTCGCGCCGATGGTTCCGCATCTGGCCGAGGAGGTCTGGGCGAAGATGGGCGAGGACGGCCTGATCGCCGATGCGCCCTGGCCCGAGGTGGACCCGGCCCTGCTGGTCGACGATGAGGTGACGATCGCCGTGCAAGTGAATGGCAAGCTGCGCGATACGCTGGTACTGCCCAAGGGGACGCCCCGGGAAACCGTGGAAGGCGCGGCGCTGGCTTCGGCCAATGTCGTGCGCACGCTCGAAGGAAAGGCTCCGCGCAAGGTGATCGTCGTTCCCGACCGGCTAGTGAATATCGTCGCATGAGGCGCGCGGCGCTCCTGCTTTGCGGCTTGGCTGCAGCGCTGACACTCTCGGGCTGCGGGCTGCGGCCCCTGTACGGCGGCGGCGTCGAGGGACCGGTGCAGACTACGCTGGCGTCGGTCGAAGTCGCGCCGATCGAGGGGCAATCGGGCTGGCTGGTCTCCAACGCGCTGCGCGATCGGCTCGTAACCGGCAATGCGGCATCGCCGCGCTACCGGCTCGACGTGCGGCTCGACGATCAGATCGCAGGCCTCGGCGTGCGCCGCGACGATTCGGTGGCGCGCGAGCGGCGGACGCTGCGCGCGCGCTATCAATTGGTCGAGCTGGCGACCGGCGCGGTGGTGCTCGATGCGACCGCGGGTTCGGATGCGGGCATCGACGTGGTCGGATCCGAATATGCCACCATCGCCGCCGAGCGGACCGCGCTCGAGCGGCTGTCGGGCATCGTCGCCGACCAGATCGTCGCGCGCGTCGCCCGCTACGCGCAGACCGCCCCTGCAGCCGCGGCCCCCGCAACGCCGTGAAGGTCAGCGCGGCGCAAATCCGCGCGGCGCTCGACGCGCCCAAGCCTGATACCCGCCTGTATTTGCTCCACGGGCCCGATGAATCCGGTGCAATGGATTTGGCCGCGCGGCTCGGGCGGGCGCTGGGACCCGATGCCGAGCGAATCGATATGGATTCCAAAGGCTTGCGGTCATCCCCGGGACAATTGGCCGACGAGGCTGCCTCGATGTCACTGTTCGGCGGCGCGCGGCTGATCCGCGTCACCGGTGTCGATGAACATGCAGTCGAAGCGATAACCCTGCTGCTCGCGGCCGAGCGCGCCGGCAATCCGGTGGTGGCGATCGGGCCGGGGCTCAAGGCGTCGGGCAAATTGGTCAAGCTCGCCATCGCCTCGCCGCTGGCGATGGCGCATGCCTGCTATGTGCCCGAGGGAGTCGATGCGGTGCGGCTGGTCCAGACCATCGCACGCGAACATGGCCTGCGGCTGGTCGGCGACGTGCCGCAAAGGCTGGCGAGCGCGTGCAGCGGCGACCGCGCGATCCTGACCCGCGAGATCGAGAAACTGGCGCTATACCTTGATGCCGCGCCCGACCGGCCGGGCGAGGCCGACGCAAAGGCGCTCGACGCGATCGGCGCGGATCTCGGCGATTCGGAGATGTTCGAGGCGATCGAGGCGGTGATCGATGGCCGCGTCGCCGAGATCGGCGCCGAACTCGCCCGAATCGGTGATGGCATGGCAATCCCCCTGCTCCGCGCCCTGTCGCGCAGGCTGCTCTCGCTGGCCGACTTGCGCGGCGAGGTCGATTCTGGCGGGACCGTCGACGAAGTGATTGAGAAGCATCGGATATTCTTCCGCGAGAAAGGCGCAACCGCGCGCGCCCTGCGCCGCTGGAATTCCGCCCAGCTCGCGCGCGCGATCGACCGGGTGCGCGAGGCAGAACGGGGGATGATGCGTTCCGCCAGCGCGGGCGAAATCCTCGCCGAGGCCGAGTGCGTCGCGATCGGCCGCCAGGCCGCGCGGCAAAACCGCTAACTAGATCCGCTCGCCGGTCAGCCGCTGGCAAAGCATGTCGAGCTGGTCGAGCGTCGAATAGGCCAAAGTCAGCGACCCACCCTTCGGCCCATGCCCGATCCGGACGTTGAGCCCCAGCACGTCGCCCAGATGCCGCTCCAGCGCGGCGATATCGGTGTCGCGGTCAGGTGCCTCGCCCTTCTTGCGCGGCTTGGCTTGGCGCGAGAGCTTTTCCGCCTCGCGGACCGACAGGCCCTTGTCGGCAATCAGCCGCGCCAATTTCTCAGCATCGGGCGCGCCGATCAGCGCGCGGGCGTGGCCCATCTCGATCCCGCCCTCGACCACCATCTGGCGCACCGCCGGCGGCAGATCGAGCAGCCGCAGCAGATTGGCGACATGGCTGCGCGACTTGTGGACGATCTTGCCCAGCACTTCCTGGGTGTGACCGAACTCCTTGATCAGCCGGGCATAGCCCTCGGCCTCTTCGATCGCGTTCAAATCCTGGCGCTGGATATTCTCGATCAGCGCGATCTCGAGCGTCTCGGCGTCGCTCAGCTCGCGGATGACGACCGGCACCTCGTGGAGCCGCGCCCGCTGCGCCGCGCGCCAGCGGCGTTCGCCGGCGACGATCTGATAGCCCTTGCCATGCGGGCGCGCGAAGATCGGCTGGATCATCCCGCGCGAGGCGATCGACTTGGCGAGCTCCTCCAGCGCGTCCTCGTCGAAATATCGGCGCGGCTGGTCCGGATGCGGGGTCAGCGAGCTGACCGGCAGCATGCGGATGCCCGCGCCCGAATTCTCGGCCGAACCGTCGAGTGGCTCCTCGCGAATATTGTCACCGAGCAAGGAGCTCAGCCCGCGGCCGAGGCCCGGGCGGCTCTTGCGCGAGGGAACGTGCACGTGGGGCTCGGTCTCGTCGGTCATGCGGCCTTCTTGTGCTTGGGCAGGCGCTCGATCACTTCGCGGGCAAGCGCGATATAGGCTTCGGAGCCGGCGCATTTATAATCGTAGATCAACGCCGGCAGCCCGTGGCTGGGCGCTTCGGACAGGCGGACGTTGCGCGGGATTACCGTGTCGAACACCACCCGGCCGAGCACGGCGCGGACATCGTCCGAAACCTGATCGGTCAGCCGGTTGCGGCGATCGTACATGGTGAGCACCACGCCGAGGATCGACAACCCGGGATTGAAGCGGCTGCGGATGCGCTCGACGGTATTGAGCAACTGGCTGAGCCCCTCCAGCGCAAAGAACTCGCATTGCAGCGGCACCAGCAGCGCATTGGCGGCGACCATCGCGTTGATTGTCAGCAGGCCCAGAGATGGTGGGCAATCAATCAGGATCACGTCCCAGCGCGCCTCGCCACGCGCCAGCGCGGCGTTGAGGCGATGGGTGCGGGCCTCGAACTCGATCAGCTCGATCTCGGCGCCCGACAAATCCTGCGTGGCGGGGACGATATCGAGCCGGGGCACACGGGTGGGGATGGCGACATCGTTCAGCGCGATATCGTCGGTCACCAGCAGATCATAGGAGCTATGCTCACGATCGGCGCGGCTGATGCCGAGGCCGGTCGAGCAATTGCCCTGCGGATCTAGATCGATCAGCAGCACGCGCTTGCCGATCGCCGCCAGCGCGGTGCCGACGTTGATCGCGGTCGTGGTCTTGCCGACCCCGCCCTTCTGGTTGGCGATTGCGATGCAGATCATCTGGAGCGTACTTCCCGCGCGACCACAATGCCGGACTCCGGTTGCGTAATGCTTGGTTCCACGTGAAACACACCCTGCCATGCCGCGCGCGCCGCATCCACCTCCGATTGCGCATTACGGCCCTTGGGGAGCAGCCAGACTGTGGATGAATCTGTGCAGTGTTTCGCCGAGGCAAGCAGCGCCGACAGTTCGGCGACCGCGCGGGCGGAGACAATCGCGGCGGGTCGCTCTGGCTTGTAGACCTCGATCCGGCTGGAGACGACGGTGACTTGCCTGCCGATTTCAAGCGATGCTGCAGCGCGATAAAGGAAGTCGGCCCGCTTGGCGCGCGGCTCGACGAGGACCACCGAGCGGTCTGTCAGGACGGCCACGACCAAGCCGGGGAGGCCCGCGCCGGCGCCGATATCGACCCAGTCGCCCTTCTTCGCATCGGCTCCAAGCGGGATCAATTGGGCGGAATCGACAAGGTGGCGCGCCCATAGGCTATCGAGTGTCGAGGCAGAAATTAGGTTCTGCCGAGCGGACTCGTCGCGGAGGATATCGGCAAACCGGACCAGCAATGTTTCACGTGGAACGCCGAACGTTTCGCGTATCCAGCCCCGGGCTTCGTCTTCAGTCATGGCGTCGCGCATGCAGAAGGATAGCCGAAAGCGCCGCCGGGGTGATTCCCCGGATGCGCGAAGCCGCGCCCAGCGTCGCCGGGCGCGACGCCGTCAGACGCTCGACCATCTCGTTGGACAGGCCGGGGACGGCGGCGAAATCGAGCGTGTCGGCAAGCCGCACCGCGTCGTTCGCGCGAAGCTGCGCGACCTCGCTCTCCTGGCGCTTGAGATAAGGTGCGTAGCGCTGATCCTCCACATATTCGGCGAGGAGCTGGGCATCGGCTTCCAGCTCGGGGACGAGGTGCCGCACCTCCACACCCGAGAAGCGCAGCCACTCCCGCGCGGGCCGGCGGGCACCGTCGAGGCCCACAGGGGCACCCAACTCGCGCAACGCACTGGCGGTGATCTCATGACCGAAAGCGGCATCGAGTGCCGCGCGCTTGCGCTGCTGGTCGGTACGACGCGCGCGGCGCTCCGGCCCCAGGCACCCGAGCGCCTCTGCAATGCCGCCCAGCCGCGTCTCGGCATTATCGGCGCGCAAGCGCAGGCGATATTCGGCGCGGGCTGTGAGCATCCGATAAGGCTCGGTAACGCCCTGCAAGACGAGATCGTCGATCATCACGCCAAGGTAGCTGGTGGCGCGATCGAGCACCATCGGGGCGACACCCAGCGCAAAAGCGGCGGCATTAATCCCCGCGACCAGCCCTTGCCCGGCCGCTTCCTCATAGCCGGTGGTGCCGTTGATCTGGCCCGCGCAGAACACGCCCGGGAGTGCCGGCAGCGCCAGCGTGGCGTCGAGCGCGCGGGGATCGATATGGTCGTATTCCACCGCATAGCCGGGGGTGACGATGACGGCGCGCTCCAGCCCGACGATCGATGCGACCATCGCCGCCTGGACATCGACCGGCAGCGAGGTCGACATGCCGTTGGGATAAACCAGATGCGTATCCAGCCCCTCCGGCTCGAGGAATATCTGATGCCCGTCGCGGTCGCCGAAGCGGTGGATCTTGTCCTCGATCGACGGGCAATAGCGCGGACCCAGCGCGTCGATCGCGCCCGCAAACAGCGGCGAGCGATTCAGCCCGGCGCGGATTACGTCGTGGGTCGCCGCATTGGTTCGGGCGATGCCGCAGTGAATCTGCGGCAGCGCGCGGCCCAGGGACAGAGGCGACATCGTCCAGGGATCGGCATCGGAAGGCTGCTCGGGGATGCGCGCCCAATCAATCGTGCGGCCGTCGAGGCGCGGCGGTGTACCGGTCTTGAGCCGGGCCATCGGCAGGTCGAGCGCGCGAAGCTGGGCGGCGATGCGGTGGGCAGAGGCTTCATCGATGCGGCCGCCGTCAAGACGTTCTTCGCCCCGGAAGATACGGCCACCGAGGAAGGTCCCGGTCGCCAGCACCACCGCCGCCGCAGCGAGGATGCGGCCATCGGCGAGGCGGACGCCAGTGATCACGCCGCCCTTCAGTTCAAGCGCTTCGGCCTCGCCCTCGACCAGCATCAGACAGTCCTGCGCACCCAGCATCGCCTGAATGGCGGCGGCATAACGCGTGCGGTCGGCCTGTACGCGCGGCCCCTGGACAGCGGTGCCCTTGCTACGATTGAGCATGCGATAATGGATCGCGGCGGCATCGGCGGCGCGCGCGATCAGCCCATCGAAAGCGTCGACTTCGCGGACGAGGTGACCCTTGCCCAGCCCGCCGATCGCCGGGTTGCACGACATCGCGCCCAGCTTCGTCAGGTCGAAGCTGAGCAGAGCGGTTCGCGCACCACGGCGAGCGGCGGCAGCCGCAGCCTCGGTTCCGGCGTGGCCGCCGCCGATTACGATCACATCGAAGTGCATGATGACCCGCCTCTACCGCAGAAGCGTTCCACGTGGAACATCATTTGCCGATACAGAAGTGCGCGAACAAGGTGTCAAGCATCGCCTCGACATCGGCGCGCCCGGTGATCGCATCGAAAGCGCGGCGCGCGGTGCGGAGATGTTCGGCGAACAGCAGTAGATCTTGCTCCGCTGCCGCATGATGTAATGATTGCGCCGCTGTGCCGGAGAGCGTGCGTTGACGCTGGTTAAGCGCTACCGCGTCGGTCGGCGGGAGCAAGGCATGGGCCGCGCGGTCGATCGCCGCCCACAGGGCGTTGAGCCCCTCCCCGGTAGCGGCCGAAATCTGCAATCGATCTGACGGGCCATTCTCGCGGCCCGGCGTATCGGCACGCGCATGCACCGCTATCGCCCCCGCCGGTGCACCCCGATCGCCCAGCCACAGCACCAGGTCCGCCTCGGCCAGCGCCGCATGCGCGCGGGCGATGCCGATCGCCTCGATCGCGTCGCCCGGCGCTTCGGTAAGCCCGGCGGTGTCGATCAGCAGATAGGCGACACCACCGCGTACCACCGGCACCTCTATCCGGTCACGCGTCGTCCCGGCGATCGGCGAGACGATCGCCGCGTCGCGCTCGGCCAGCGCATTGAGCAAGGTCGACTTGCCGGCATTGGGCGGTCCGGCGAGGACGATGCGGATGCCGTCACGCAAGCGCTCGACCGGCGGGCGAGCGACGACTGACTCGATCTCGCGGGCCAGCGCCGCCGCTGCGGCCTGCAGCGCCGGCAACGGATCGGCGGTGGCGACGTCATCCTCATCCGCGTGATCGAGCAGCGCCTCGGCATGCGCGGCCACGGCAAGCACCCGTGCGGCCCAGCCCTCCACTTCGCGGCGGACGGCGCCTTCTGCCGAACGGATCGCCGCGCGGCGCTGGGCTTCGGTTTCGGCCATCAGCAGATCGCCCAGCCCCTCGGCTTCGCTCAAGTCGATTCGGCCGTTCGCAAGCGCGCGGCGCGTGAATTCGCCCGGTTCGGCCTGGCGCAATCCGGGCATAATCGCGAGCGCGGCTTCCACCGCGCGGATCACGGCGCGGCCGCCGTGCAGATGGAGCTCGGCGATATCCTCGCCGGTGGTGCTATCGGGGCCAGGGAAGATCAACACCAAAGCGCGATCGAGCAGTTCGCCATCCACGGCGCGCAATGCCCGCAGAGCCGCGCGGCGCGGCGCGGGCAGATAGCCGGCAAGCGCCGTCACCGCGGCGAAGGCGCCCGCCCCGCTCAACCGCAGCACTGCGATCGCGGAAGGCGGCGCGCCGCTCGAAACCGCGTAGATCGTATCCATGTTCGCCGGTTACTTGCCGGTCTTGGTCGCCGCGTCGAACAGGCCGCGCCACATGCTCATCCCCGCGTCACCCATCGGCGCCCAGGCACGCGTCATCGTTTCGAACAATTCGGGGCTGACGCCTTTCTCCATCGTCTCGGTCATCATGGCAATATAACGGTCGTGGAGCGGGGCGAGATCCGGCAGCCCGACCGCGCGGCGCGCCTCCTCGGGCGTGCACTCGACTTCGACGTTGATCTTCATTGGCGCTCCCCGTCGATACATGACGAACATTACCTATGCGCGCGACCGGGGCATAGTGACAACGTCCGATTGTCAGGGTGGCATTTCCCGATATGGATCAATAACTTATAATAACGTCAGCAGCCCGGTCTCGCGGTGAATCAGGCCCTCGTATACCATCCTGACCGCCACCCAGACGATAACCGCCAGCCCGACGAAGCCGACCCAGCGGTGGCGCTCGATCACGCGGGCGATCAGATTAGCGGCCAGCCCCATCATCGCCACCGAGAAGACCAGTCCGAACACGAGGATCGCGGGATGCTCGCGCGCGGCACCCGCGACGCCGAGGACATTGTCGAGGCTCATGCTGACGTCCGCCAGCGCGACCGACCAGGCGGCCGCAAGGAAGCTCTTGGGCGGACGTGTGGTGATCTCCTCCTGCCGGGTGCCGGCACGCAGTTCGCGCCACATCCGCCACGATACCCACAGCAATAGCAGTCCGCCCGCGAACAGCAACCCGATCACCGCGAGCAATTGCGTCGCGATCAGCGCGAAGGCGATCCGCATCACCAGCGCCGCGCCGATGCCGACGAGGATCACCTGACGCTGCTGCTTGTGCGGCAGCCCGGCGGCGAGCGCGCCGACCACCACCGCATTGTCGCCCGCCAGCACCAGATCGATCACGATCACTTCGCCGAGTGCGGACAGTGCGTCGGGGGTTAAGATCGATGCGATGGTCATGATCGGAGGCTAGGAACGCACGGGGCCCGCGGCAAGTCTCAAACCAGCAGGTGGAGAATGCCGATCTTGTTGTCGACGATCCCCTCGTAGATCATCCGCCCGGCAACCCACAGGATCACCACCAGCCCGATATAGGCGATCCAGTGATAGCGCTGGACCAGCCGCGCAACGACATTGGCGAGCAAGCCCATCAGCAGCACCGAGAAGGTGAGGCCGATGAACAGCAATGCCGGATTGTCGCGGGCGATCGAGGCGACGAGCAGGACGTTGTCGAGGCTCATCGAGAGATCGGCGAGTGTGATCTGGATCGCGGCCTGAAGGAAAGTCTTGGCGGGCTTCCTGGGTGCGGCGTCGGCGGCGACGTCGTCGACGCTCTCGCCGGCGCGATGCTTGCGCGCGTGCTGGACCTCGCGGAACATATTGTAGGCGACCCACAGCAATAGCAGTCCGCCCGCGAGCACCAGCCCGGTTACCTGGAGCAATTGCACCGCGATCAGCGAGAAGCCGATCAGGAACACCAATGCCATGCCGACGCCGAGCAGCAGCACCCGGCGGCGATCTTTCTCGGGCAGGCCCGCGGCGAGCGAGCCCATCACCACGACATTGTCGCCGGCCATGGTGAGATCGCCCAGGATGATCTGGCCGAGGCTGGCGAGACCGGAAGGGGTGAAGATGGCGGCGAAACTGAAATGCATGGGGTTGCGTAGCGAGAAGTTTCGCTGGGGCAAAGGGCTGTGATTCTTATTTGGTCACAGCCGGATGCCGTGCTCCGGCGAAGGCCGGAGCATTGGCAAGCTTGCCGCTCCGTTGCCGACGCTCCGGCCTTCGCCGGAGCACGGGATGTCTATGGTTCGAGGCGTGGGCAAAGCCCTTTCGCAGGGCGATCATGCCCCCGGCATGTTCTATGGGGATGCGGGGGGCATCCCCATACTTGCGAACTCCGTCGGCCGGGGCCTTGCCCCGCCAGCCGAGCCGGAGCCATTCCTGAATTAGCGTGGCTATTCAGGCCGCTCGCGGCTACTGATTCATGCTGTCGAAGAAGTCCTCGTTGGTCTTCGAATCCTTCATCTTGTCGAGCAGGAACTCCATCGCGTCGATGGTGCCCATCTGCATGAGGATACGGCGCAGGACCCACATCTTGGAGAGCTTGGCCTTGTCGACCAGCAATTCTTCCTTGCGGGTGCCCGACTTGCCGACGTCGAGCGCCGGGAAGATGCGCTTGTCGGCCACCTTGCGGTCGAGGACGATTTCCGAGTTGCCGGTGCCCTTGAACTCTTCGAAGATGACTTCGTCCATGCGGCTGCCGGTGTCGATCAGCGCGGTGGCGATGATCGAAAGCGACCCGCCCTCCTCGATATTGCGCGCGGCGCCGAAGAAGCGCTTGGGGCGCTGGAGCGCATTCGCGTCGACGCCGCCGGTCAGCACCTTGCCCGACGACGGCACCACCGTGTTGTAGGCGCGGCCCAAGCGGGTGATCGAATCGAGCAGGATGACGACATCCTTCTTGTGCTCGACCAGCCGCTTGGCCTTCTCGATCACCATTTCGGCGACCGCGACGTGGCGGGTGGCGGGCTCGTCGAAGGTCGAGCTGATCACTTCGCCCTTCACGCTGCGCTGCATGTCGGTGACTTCCTCGGGCCGCTCGTCGATCAGCAGCACGATCAGGAAGACTTCGGGATGGTTGTCGGTGATCGCGCGGGCGATGTTCTGAAGGAGCACGGTCTTGCCAACGCGCGGCGGCGCGACGATCAGCGCGCGCTGGCCCTTGCCCTGCGGCGAGATGATGTCGATCACCCGGGCCGACTTGTCCTTGATCGTCGGATCTTCGGGGTCGAGGGTGAGCTTCTCTTCGGGATAGAGCGGCGTCAAATTGTCGAAATTGACGCGGTGGCGGACCGCCTCGGGATCGTCGAAATTGACCGAGACCAGGCGGGTCAGCGCGAAATAGCGCTCGCCGTCCTTGGGGCCGCGGATTTCGCCTTCGACGGTGTCTCCGGTGCGCAGGCCGAACTTACGGACCTGGTTGGGCGAGATATAGATGTCGTCGGGGCCAGCAAGATAGTTCGCCTGGGCGCTACGCAGGAAGCCGAAGCCGTCCTGAAGCACTTCGATCGTGCCCTCGCCCATGATCATTTCGCCATTCTCGGCCTGGGCCTTGAGGATGGCGAACAGCAGGTCCTGCTTGCGAAGGGTGGAGGCACCCTCGACGCCGAGGTCCTCGGCCATCGTGACCAGCTCGGCCGGGGGTGTTTTCTTGAGGTCTTTGAGATGCATAAGGGGAGTCCGGTCTTGGCGGATATGGGGATGGCGTCGGTCGGCGAAAATTCTGCGCGGTCGAGGCTGGTGGAGGTACGCCCGGCGAGCCGGGGTATGAGGGCGAATTAGGTGCGCACCGCCCCCAAGTCAACCGCCTAGCGCCAGGCCGGTCCCTTGATGACCAGCCCGCGCCGCTGGAGCAGATCGAGCACGCCATTATTCTCGGCGAGGACGCGTAGGGGGACCACCGCCAGTGTGACGCCTTGCTGATCCGACGCCTCGGTGACGGCATCGACCCATTGCTGGCGAAGCTCTGCCCCGAAGCCGTCGCCGTTCCACGGCCAGCATCGCCCGAGCGCCTTTTCGAGCGGATTGGCCATCACCGCCGGGATTTCGAACTGCGTCCAGGCGCGGCCCCGCTCGGCGACGATGCCCGGCCCCGCCTCGGCTGCGCCGATCGCTGCCTCGAGGCATGGGATGTGCGATTGCGGCTCGGCCTCGAACAGATTGTCGAGCATGTCGTCGCCGCGCATCCTGCCCACGGGGCGGGTGGGCACATTGGCCTTGCCGGCAGCCTTGCGGACGACTTCGGAAGCCTCGTCGGTGGTGTCGCGATTGAAGGCGAGGCGCTTCGAGAGCAGGTCGTAGGCGGTTGATCAGGAAGTTCTTGCGCGAATAGTCCTGATCATATTGCCGCTCGAGCGCGTGGAGACGCGCGACCAGCGCGGAATCGAGATAATCGGCGGCGAATTTGCCCTTCGGCAGCTTGGTCAGCTTCCCGCCCCGCAACAGGATGCGGAAGATATCGCCGACCGAGACGTTGACCTTCACGCCCAGGATAACCCGCTGCGACCGCTCGGCCGCGCCTTGCAGCCGCTCGGGCCGCCACGGCGTCGCCTTCGGGACCTTGACCAGATCGCCGACGAGCAGGATCACGCCGCGATCGGTCTGGATCGTCCACATCGGCGCGCCTGAGAGGCGCGCGGTTACGACGATGTCGTCATTGCCGCTGTCCGGCGCGGTCTGCGCGTGCGCGGCGGGCGTGAGGGCGCAAAGCATCGCCAGCAGCAGGAACGCACGCGTCAAAAGGGCTTCACCACCGCGAGGATAACGATGAGGATCACCGCGAGCGCCGGAACTTCGTTCAGCATCCGCAACGTGCGCGTCGCTATCGGTCCCTGCCCGGCGAGCAGCTTCTTCGAATAGGCCACCGCCCAGCCGTGATAGCCGGTGAGGCCGATCACCAGCAACAATTTGGTGTGGAGCCAGCCCAGGCCCGGCTCGCCATCGAACAGGCCGACATTGGCGGCGAGGGTGACGCCAAGCAGCCAGACCAGGATCATCGACGGTGTGAGGATCATCCTGCGGAGCGTGGCTTCACGCTCCGCCCATTTGGCTGTCTCGGGGGTGCCGAGCGCGTCCTGATGGTGGATCAGATAGCGCGGGAACAGGAACAGCCCCGCCATCCAGAAAATGACGAAGATGATATGCGCGGCCTTCACCCAGAGATAGGCATTGCCGAGAAATCCTATCATTTCGCGCCTCCACGCACCCGGGTAAGCAGGCGTTCGACGTTTTCGATCGGCGTATCCTGCTGGATGCCATGACCGAGATTGAAGATATGCGGGCGGGCCGGAAAGGCCGCGAGGATGCGATCGACCGCGCGATCGAGGGTTTCGCCGCCCGCGATCAAAGCGAGCGGATCGAGATTGCCCTGCACGGGCACATTCTCCGGGAGAACGCTGTTGGCCCAGGCCGGATCGACGCTCTCATCAATGCCGATCGCGTCCACCCCGGTTTCCCGCGCATAAGCCGTGATCTTGCCGCCCGCGCCCTTGGGGAAGCCGATGACCGGCGTGTCCGGCGCTTTCGCCTTGAGCGCGGCGACGATCCGCGCGGTCGGTGCGATCACCCATTGCTCGAATTGCGCCGGGGAAAGGCTGCCCGACCAGCTATCGAACAATTGCACGGCCTCGACGCCCGCGGCGATCTGGCCGAGCAGATAGTCGACGGTGCAATCGGCGATTCGGCCGATCAGCTCGCCCATCAGCGCCGGATCGGCATAGGCCAGCCGCCGCGCCTCGCTTTGCTCGCGGCTGCCCTGCCCGGCGATCATATAGGTCGCGACGGTCCAGGGGCTGCCTGCGAAGCCCAGGAAGGTAGTCTTGTGGGGCAAAGCCGCGGCGACCCGGCGAACGGTCTCGTAGACCGGCTCCAGCGTGCCCGACGCGGGTTTCAGGCCGTCGAGCACGCTCCTGGCTTGCACCACCGGCGCGAGCCGCGGCCCTTCGCCGGTCTCGAACCACAGGTCTTGCCCCAGCGCCATCGGCACCATCAGGATATCGGAAAACAGGATCGCGCCATCCATGCCGAAGCGGCGGATCGGCTGCAGCGTCACTTCCGCCGCGGCTTCGCTGTCGTTGACCAGCGCGAGGAACCCACCCTTCTCCGCCCTGAGCGCGCGATACTCGGGGAGATAGCGCCCGGCCTGGCGCATCAGCCAGATCGGCGGCACCGCCTGGCGGACACCTTTGAGCGTTTCGAGCAATGGCTTTGCCGGCACGGAGGCGGTCTTCCTAATACTATAAAAGAGAATCTAAGAGGGTATTTGTAGCTAGTAGGGGCGTGGAAGCCGGGGCTTATTTGGTCTTGCCGCTTCTGCCAACAGCTTGACTCGCTAAGGTCCGCGGACTCCCCCGGATTCGCGGCCCACATCACCGTTTTCCACAGGGTGCATCGCGAAACCCGTTTCTGGGGATGGCGTTGTGGATGACCGCGGCGTGGAGTCCGCGGAATTGGCATGCTTGGCCCGTGCCTCGGGTTGCGCTAGCGGCGGTGCACGATGTTTTCCACAGGCCCCCTCTGATGCGGCTGCATCTCCATCTGCTCTCCGACTCCACCGGCGAGACGCTGGAGAATATCGCCAAGGCGGCGCTCGCCCAATATGACGATGTCGAGATGCTCCGGCATTTCTGGCCGATGGTGCGCAGCGAGGCGCATCTCGAGCGGATCCTCCAGGAAATCGCGCTCAACCCCGGGTTGGTGCTGTTCACCCTCGTCAATTCGGCGACCCGGCGGACGCTCGAGAATCGCTGCCGCGCGATGGGGCTGCCGGCGATTGCACCGCTAGATCCGGTCAACCATGCGCTGTCGCAATTGCTCGGGCAGGAAGCCAAGGCGCGGCCGGGGCGGCAGCATATGCTTGATGCCGCCTATTTCGCGCGCGTCGAGGCGATCCAATGGACCATCGCGCATGATGACGGCATCGGCGCCGAGGATTGGGAAGAGGCCGATATCGTCCTCGCCGGCGTGTCGCGCTCGTCCAAGACGCCGACCTCGATCTATCTGGCGAACCGCGGGTACAAGACCGCCAATATCCCGATCGTCGTCGAATCGCCGCCGCCGAGCGAGCTCTACAAGCTCAAGCACCCGTTGGTGGTGGGGCTGACCACCAGCGCCGACCGGCTCGTGGCGATCCGGCGCAATCGCCTGCTGTCGCTGAACCAGCAGCCCGAGACGAGCTACGTCGATCAGGATTCGGTGGCGCGCGAGATCGCCTTCGCGCGGCGGATGTTCGCCGACAATGACTGGCCGGTGATCGACGTCACCCGCCGCTCGATCGAGGAGACCGCCGCGGCGATCATCCAATTGTGCAACGAGCGCACCCTGGGCGCGGCGCCATCATGAAGCTCGTGCTCGCTTCGCAGAGTGCCTCGCGGCGGGCGATGCTCGATGCGGCGGGGGTGCCGTATGAGGCGGTCCGGCCCCAGGTAGACGAGGACGCGGCCAAGGCCTCGCTGCTCGCGGCCGAAGTCGCGCCGCGCGACTTGGCGGACGCGCTGGCCGAGCTGAAGGCGATCAAGGTGTCGGGGCTGGTGCCGGGCGCGCTGGTGCTCGGCGGCGATTCGGTGGTGGCGCTGGCCGATGGCACGTTGCTCGACAAGCCGGTGAGCCGCGAGGACGCCGCCGATCACCTGCGCCGCATGTCGGGCGGCACCCACGATATTTACAGCGCCGCGGTGGTGGCCGAGGGCGGCCGGGCGGTGTGGCGGCATGTCGATCGCGCGCGGCTGGTGGTGCGATCGCTGTCGGAGGATTTCATCGCCTCGTATCTCGACGCGGAATGGCCGGCGATCGCGGGCTGCGTCGGCTGCTTCCGGATCGAGGGGCCGGGGGTGCAATTGTTCAGCGCGACGCAGGGGAATCACTTCACCATTCTCGGCATGCCGCTGCTGAATATCCTCGATTATCTGCGGGTTAGAGGTGTGCTGACGTCATGACGCATCCCTATGCCGAAGTGATCGGCGATCCGATCAGCCACTCCAAATCGCCCGCGATCCACGGCTTCTGGCTGGATGCGCTGGGGATCGCGGCCGAGTATCGCGCCACGCATGTGAAGCCCGAGGCCCTCGCCGCCTATTTCGAATCGCGCCACGCCGATCCAGACTGGCGCGGGTGCAACATCACCATTCCGCACAAGCAGGCCGCGCTCGATCATGTCTCGGACCGGGGCGGGGTGCGTGCGTCGATCGGCGCGATCAACACGGTGATCCGCGACGGCGATGCGTTGGTCGGCACCAACACCGATGCCGGCGGATTCTACGCGCCGATCGCGGGGCTGGAACTCGAGGGGCGCCATGCGGTGGTGATCGGCGGGGGCGGCGCGGCGCGGGCGATATTGTTCGCGCTGTCCAAGCTCGGGATCGGGAAGGTGACGATCCTCAACCGCAATGTCCTGAAGGCGGCGGCGTTGCTGTCGGGCTTCGGGATCAAGGGACAGGCGCTGCCGCTCGGATCGCCGCTTCCGCCCGCGGCCTTGCTGGTCAACGCCAGCGCACTGGGGATGCAGGGCCATCCGCCGCTCGTGGTGGACCTGTTGCCGCTCCCTGACGATGCCGTCGTCTATGACGCGGTCTATGCCCCGCTGGAAACCGATCTCCTGGCGCAGGCGCGCGCGCGCGAACTCGATACCGTGGATGGCCTCGACATGCTGATCGGTCAGGCGGCGCTGGCGTTCGAGCTCTTCTTCGGCGCCGAGCCGCCGCGCGACCGCGACGAAGCGTTGCGCGAGTTACTCACCGCATGATAGTGCTCGGCCTCACCGGGTCGATCGGCATGGGCAAATCGACCGTCGCGGCGATGTTCGCCGAGGCAGACGTGCCGATGTTCGACGCCGATGCCACCGTCCACCGCCTGCAGGGTCCAGGCGGCGCATTGGTCGCGGCGATCGAGGCGGCATTTCCCGATACCACCGGGCCCGAGGGCGTGAACCGCACCGCGCTCGGCGAGGCGGTGTTCGGCGACTCGGCGGCGTTCGCGCGGCTCGAGGCGCTGGTACACCCCGCGGTGGCCGCCGAGCGTGCTGCGTTTCTCGCCGCGCATGCCGATGCGCCGCTGGCGGTGCTCGATATCCCCCTGCTGTTCGAAGCCGGCGGCTGGGATTCGGTCGACAAGATCCTCGTCGTCTCCGCCCCTCGCGAAGTGCAGCGCGAGCGGGTGCTGCGCCGCCCGGGCATGACCGAGGCGCGCTTCGCGGCGATCCTCGCCAGGCAGATACCCGACGCGGAAAAGCGCGCCCGCGCCGATTTCATCATCTCCACCGCCGGCACGCTTGACGAGACCCGGGCACAGGTGCGTGCGGTGATCGCTTGCCTAGCGGGCGGCACAGGTAGATAGAAACGCCATGCGCGAAATCGTGTTCGACACCGAAACGACGGGGCTGAGCTTCCCGGGCGGCGACCGGCTGGTCGAAATCGGCTGCGTCGAATTGGTCAATCGCGTCGCCACCGGGCGCACCTTCCACGCCTATTGCCATCCCGAGCGGGCGATGCCACCCGAGGCGTTCCGCGTCCACGGCCTGAGCGACGCCTTCCTTTCCGACAAACCGCTGTTCCACGAGATCGTCGTCGATCTGCTCGAATTCCTCGGCGATTGCCCGTTGGTCGCGCATAACGCCGGGTTCGACTTCAGCTTCCTGAACGGCGAATTGACCCGCTGCGGCCACCCCCTGTGCGCGCCGCATCGCATGGTCGATACGCTCAGCATCGCCCGCACGCGCCATCCCGGTGCCAAGCATTCGCTCGATGCCCTGTGCGCACGCTACGGCATCGATCTCAGCCAGCGCACGGTTCACGGCGCCTTGCTCGACGCGCAATTGCTCGCGCAGGTCTATGTCGAGCTGACCGGCGGGCGGCAGATCACCATGGGCCTCGCGGTCGATGCGCCGGTGGTTCGCGAGACCCCGGCGGAGGCGCGGACTCATATCCACGTCCGCCCCGCGCGGCATTTTGCGGCGTCGAGCATGGAACTTGCGCGTCACGCAGCGTTTCTCAAGACATTGGAGGAGCCGATCTGGGGCATGGCCGCGTCCGGTTGACGCTAGGCAGGCCCGTCCCTAGGTCCACGCCCTCAGTAAAACGGAGGTATAGTCCATGGATATCCGAGTCTCCGGCCATCAGGTCGAAACGGGTGACGCGCTCAAATCGCATGTCACGGACCGGCTCCAGGGCATTGCCGACAAATATTTCTCGCGCGCGATCTCGGCCCAGGCCACCTTCGGCAAGGGGCCGCACGATCATGGCTTCACCTGCGACATCGTCGCGCACGTCATGCACGGGCTGGTGCTCAAGGCCGCCAACACCGGCCAGGAAGCGCATGGCGCGTTCGACGGCGCCGCCGAACGCATCGAGAAGCAGCTGCGCCGCTACACCCGTCGCCTCAAGGATCGCCATAATGGCGAAGCGATCCAATTCGCCGAGAGCGGCGCGTACGACAACGCCGGCTACACCCTGTTCCAGGACGCGCCCGAGGCCGAGGAAGCGCAGGATTCGCCCCTGGTCGTCGCCGAGACGCGCGTCGACGTGCCCAGCGCGACGGTGTCGGACGCGGTGATGATGCTCGATCTGCGCAATACCACGGCCTTGCTGTTCAAGAACACCGGCACCGGCGCGTTCAACATGGTCTATCGGCGCGGCGACGGCACCATCGGCTGGGTCGAGCCGAACCGCGCTGCCTGATCCAGGCGCGCGAGGGCACTTTCCATGACGGATCTCAGCGATCTGATCACGCCCGAGGCCGTGGTCCTGGCGCTCGGCACGGGCAACAAGAAGAGCCTGTTCCAGCAGCTCGGGGCCGCGGCGTCGCGCGCCTATGGCTTGGACGCCAAATTGGTCGCCGATCGGCTGGGCGCGCGCGAGAAATTGGGCTCGACCGGTTTCGGCGGTGGCATCGCGATTCCCCACGGCAAGCTCGAGGATCTGCGCGCGGTCGTCGGGGTGTTCGCGCGGTTGCCGCAACCGGTCGATTTCAACGCGGTCGACGAGCTGCCGGTCGATCTGGTGTTCATGCTGCTGTCGCCGGTCGGCGCGGGCGCGGAGCATCTGAAGGCGCTGGCGCGGGTCTCGCGCGCGCTGCGCAACCGGGCGTTCGCCGCCAAATTGCGCGGCGCGGGGTCGCCCGACGCGCTCTATGCCCTGCTCACCGGCGTGGAAGCGCGTGACGCCGCCTGATATTGGGCCTGATTCGCTCCCATCGGGGGAAGCGGCGCATTTCCGTGCGCTCGAATCGCTCTATGCGGCGGCGCCGATCAACCAATTGTTCGATTCGGTGCTCGAGATTCCCTCGGGCGGGATCGCGCGAATCCGCTTCACCATCGACGCGCGCTATTTCCACGCCGCCGGCGCCGCGCACGGCACCAGCTATTTCAAGATGCTCGACGATGCGGCCTTCTACGCCGCGAACAGCCTGGTCACCGATCGCTTCCTGCTCACCACCGCGTTCAACCTTTTGCTCACCAAGCCGCTGGCCGAGGGGCCGGTGGTAGCCGAGGGCCGCTGGGTCAGCGGCCAGCGCCGGGTGTTCGTCGCCGAGGCGCGGCTGATCGACGCGAGCGGCGAGGAGGCGGCGCGCGGCACCGGCACCTTCATGCGATCGCGCATCCCGCTCGCCAGCCTCCCCGGCTATCGGAAGGCGTGATGGCGCGAGTGACCAGCGCGGTGATGGTCAGCGCCCTGGTCCGCCGCATCAATCAGGAAGGGGGATCGGCGGCAATGCTGGCGAGGGGCGACGCCACCGCCGGGGGGATATTGCTGTTAACCTATGAACGCGGCAGGAATCCGCGATTCTTCGAACGCGGAGTCGGGCCGGCCGGCAAACCGGCGCTGCTGCCTTCGGGCCCAGCCGAGCTGGTCAATGACAGCGCAGTCACCGACTATTGGCAACGGCGGCGTTCGCGCGATTCGGATTTGTGGGTAATCGAGCTGGATATCGCTCAGGCGGAACGCTTCGCCGCTGAAACCATGGGTCTGGGTTGACTAAAGTGGTTACGGCAGCGAAAGGCCCGCCACCATTAATTGCGTTGTGCCGTTCCGAGGTCAGAGAACGAACGGTTACGCAGTCGGGGGTAGTCCGGCGGCCCATATAATCAGGGGGGCAGGCCGCGCATCACCGCATAATAACGATGACCAATGAAGTTTGTTACACGCGCCGCGGTTCTCGCGGCTGTGACTTTTTGCGCTGGCGCGCTTGCGAACGCAGCCCAGCCCGAGCTGACCGCTCCTCAGGATGCGACGCTCGAACAAAATAACGTTCAGGAACACCATGTTGTTCCCGCGCTCCCCGCCGAGGGCGCGCTCCCCGACGAAGCACAGGTCAAGGCGCTGCCCAAGGCGCAGCTGCTCGAATATGCTTCGCTCTCCGCCGCGGTTGCGGCGCAGGCCAAGCCGGCCGGCGATCGCGAGACCAATTGTCTCGCCGTCGGCGTCTATTACGAATCCAAGGGCGAGCCGCTTGCCGGCCAGCTCGCGGTTGCCGAAGTAATCCTCAACCGCGCCTCCTCGGGCCGCTTTCCGCGCTCGGTGTGCGGGGTGATCACCCAGCGCGGGCAATTCTCGTTCGTGCGCGGCGGCCAGCTGCCGACCCCGCCGGAGAATGCGCAGTGGCGCAAGGCCGTCGCGGTGGCGCAAGTCGCGCAGAAGGATTTGTGGGATTCGCCGGTCGAGAACGCGCTTTATTTCCACGCGCGCTATGTCTCGCCGGGCTGGAAGCGCCCGCGGGTCGGCACGGTTGGAAACCATGTTTTCTATCGTTGATTAGCGTTCTGCTAATGTTCTAAAGAGGGGGATGGCTTCGCTGTCCCCCTCTCTCGTTGTGGCCGACGAACCGGCGCTGGTCGGGGCGCCCCTGATAGCCAACGACGTCGCGCGCGGGGTCTGCCGGATGCTGCTGCGTCACGATTGCGTGGCGATGGCCGAAGTGCCGCTCAGCGACGGCCGCCGCGCGGATCTGATGGCGCTCGATTCGCGCGGCAATATCATCATCGTCGAGATCAAGGTCTCGCGCGCCGACCTGATCGGCGATTGCAAATGGAACGATTATCTCGCGCATTGCGACCGCTTCTTCTGGGCGGTGCCGCAGGGATTCGATCTGCGCCCGTTCGAGCAGGCCGGGTTCCTGCCCGAGCGTGCCGGGCTGATCGTCGCCGACCGCTACGACGCGGCGGTGCTGCGCGAGGCCAATACCGTGCCGCTGGCCGCGGCGACGCGCAAGAAATGCACGCTCGCCTTTGCCCGCCGCGCCGCGCGCCGGGTGATCCATCTCATGGATCCCGACGCCGTGCTTTGATTGGGTTCGGCTTACGCCGAAGCGGCACCGGCCCGCTCAGCTTGCTGAGCACAAACAATCTACAGCTTCGGCCCTGACATGGTGCCGCGGCCGACCTTGGGCGCATCGGCGAGCATCCTGGCGATCGCGGGCGATCGCGTGTCGAGCCGGGCATAGTCGCGCGCGGACTGGCCCGAGATGACATCGGTCTTGTCGGGATCGGCGCCCGCGTCCAGCAGGATGCGGACCAGCTCGGGCTTGCGCAACTGCACCGCGCGGATCAGCGGGGTCTCGCCGCTCTTGTTCGCGAGATTCACGTTGGCGCGATAGGTGATCAATATCCGGACGCCCTCGTCGAACCCCGAATTGACCGCGACCAGCATCGGCGAATTGCCTGCCGCGTCCTCGATATTGCGATTGGCACCCTTTTGAACCAGATAGCGCAGGAACACCGGATCGCTTTTCCTGGCTAGGATGTGCAGCGCGGCTTCGCCGTCGGCGCTTTTGGTGTCGATGATTCTGCCGTTGGTGTCGGTCATCATCTTCATGACCTTGGTGCCGTCGCCCTTCCGGACAGCCTCGAGAAATTGATAGCTGTCGGAGAACTGTTGGGCATATGCCGGCGTCGCCGCCAGCAGGAGCACGATCGCCGCCGCGGCGGCACGGAAAACACGAAGCATGGGCACGCTGAACCTCTTGATACGGGCGTTTTGCCCGGCAATTCTTGCAAGCGCCGCCCTATCAGATCAAGGCTGGCGGCGCCATGAATAGCAAATTCCCGAAAATCGTGCCTGCCGCGGCGCTGCTGCTGCTCGCCGGCTGCAACGGCGCCGGGGCGCCCCCGGCCGAGCCCCCGCTCGCCGGCGCGCGGATCGGCGGGCCGTTCGCGCTCACCAACCAGGACGGCAAGACCGTCCACGACACTGACTTTGCCGGCAAATATCGACTGGTCTATTTCGGCTATACCTATTGTCCCGACGTCTGCCCCACCGACGTACAGAAACTGGGCGCGATGATGCGCGATCTCGACAAGAGCGATCCGGCGCTATCGGCGAAGCTGGTGCCGATCTTCATCACCGTCGATCCCGAGCGCGACACCCCCGCGGCGATCAAGCAGTTCGTCAGCGCCTTTTATCCGCGCATCGTCGGGCTGACCGGCAGCCAGGCGGCGATCGCCGCGGTCGCCAAGGCCTATGGCATTACCTACAGCAAGGAGCCGCCCGCGACGCCGGGCGGCGGCTATCTCGTCAATCACATGACGCTCACCTACATCATGGGGCCGAAGGGCGAGCCGATCGCCTATCTCAGCCGCGAGATGACCAAGGAGCAGATGGCCGACGAGGTCCGGAAATGGGTGAAATGAGCCGATTCTGGGAAGATACCCCGCTGGCAAAGCTCGATCGCGGGCAATGGGAGGCCTTGTGCGACGGCTGCGGCAAATGCTGCATCCACAAGCTCGAGGACGAGGATACCGGCGAACTGCATGCCACCAACGTTGCCTGCCGCCTGCTCGATGGCGAGACCGCCAAGTGCAAGGATTACCGCAACCGCCGCGCCTATGTCAGCGAATGCGTGCGGCTGACCCCCGGCAATGTCGCGGGAATCGCCTGGCTGCCGAACACCTGCGCCTATCGCCTGCGCGCGCTCGGCGAGGCATTGCCCGAATGGCATTATCTGGTGTGCGGCGATCCCGAGGCGGTGCACCGCGCCGGCGAATCGGTGCGCGGCTGGACGATTTCCGAGGATGACGCCGGGGATCTGGAATATCATCTGGTGGACCGGATTCTTTGATCGCCCCCTCGGGAGAGCTTCTGAGAGGCGTCGAGGTCGTCCGCAACGCGCGGGCGCGCAACATGCGGCTTGCGGTCGATCCCCGTTCCGGAAAGGTGCGTCTCACGCTGCCGCCGCGCGCCTCGCTCAAGCAGGCCATGGCCTGGGCCGAGGAGCAACGCGAATGGATCGCGCGTCAGCAGTCCAAATTGCCCAAGGGGCGCCCGTTCGCGCCCGATGCGGCGATTCCGTTCGGCGACGGCGATCTGACCATCGTCTGGCCCGCCGGCACAGCGCGTCTGCCCCGCCATGTCGGCGACCAACTCCATTGCGGCGGTCCGCTGGAGGGGCTGGAGAAAAGGATCGAACGCTGGCTGCGCGCCGAGGCGCTGCGGGTGCTGAGCGCGGAGACCGCCGAATTCGCCGCCAAGGCCGGGGTGCGGGTAACGGGCGTGAGCATCGCCGATCCGCGCGCGCGCTGGGGCAGCTGCGCTTCGTCCGGCGCAATTCGCTACAGCTGGCGGCTGATCCTCGCCCCCGCCTTCGTCCGCCGCGCGACGGTGGCGCACGAAGTGGCGCACCGCGTGCATATGAACCATGGCCGCGAGTTCCACGCCTTTGCGCGCGAACTGCTGGGCGCCGATCATGGGCCGGCACGGGCGTGGCTGCGCAAGCATGGCTCCGGGCTGCACTGGGTGGGCCGATCGGACTAGGTCCGCCCCGCTCGAAGGGTTTGCAAGTCGGGGTCTGACCGACGCTTGAAATATTGGATTTGGCCTGCTGAGATGAAGCGCTGCCGCTTGGCTGCCGCTCTTGATACCGGCGATCTCCGTCACCGCTGAAACTACGGACCAGTGTGACCTTGGTGTTACCATTCGTCTCGCAAGCCGGCGCCGGACCGCCGCGAAAACATGCGCGGCAGTGTCAAGTTCGTGTCAACTTCCGCTTCGCCAGAGGCGCGCTATTCCTGCTCGCCGGGCCGCCGCGCCGGATCGGCCAGCCCGTCGCGACTGATGTCGCGCTGTTCGGACCGGTTCGGCGCCGCGCCAGCGCCCGGCGGACGCGGAATCTCGCGTTGCGGCTGGGCCGGGGCGGGCTCGCGCGGGCGGCCGCCGGTCATGCGGTCGATCCAGTCCTGGTCGAGCTGGTCGCCCGGCGGCGGCTGCGCCTGCTCGTCGCCGGGATAGGTACCCGCGCCCTTCTCGAGCGGATTGCCGTCCTCGTCGACGAAGACGCCATTGTCGGGTCCGGCAAAATATTCGTTGTCGGGCTCGGTCTGCCACTCGGGCAGGGTCACCTGCGTATCGAACTGCTCGATCGGGCGCTTGGCGACCGCTTTGGTCATGAAGGCCGAGAAGGCGCGTGCCGGCGCGGTGCCGCCCTGCAGCCCGGGCACCACCTTGGCGTCGTCGCGGCCCATCCACACCCCGGTGGTGAGGCCCGAGGAGAAGCCGATGAACCAGCCATCCTTGTTCGAGGTGGTGGTGCCGGTCTTGCCCGCCACCGGCCGCCCGATCTGCGCGGCCTTGCCGGTGCCGGTGTTCACCGCGGTCTGCAGCAGGTCGATCATCTGCGCGGCGACATGCTCGGCGACGAGGACGCGGCTGGTGTCCACCTCATGCTGGTAGATGACTTCGCCGTTCGCGGTGACGCGGGTGATGCCGTACGGCGTCACCGCCACCCCCTTCTGCCCGACCGAGGCGAAGGCGCGGGTCATGTCGATCAGCCGCACGTCGGAGGTGCCGAGCACCATCGCGGGGTGGGTATCCACCGGCGTGGTGATGCCGAAGCGCCGCGCCATATCGGCGACGGTGCCGTAGCCGACTTCCTGGCCCAGCTTGGCCGCGACGGTGTTGATCGAATGCGCGAAGGCGCTGCGCAGGCTCATCTCGCCGCTGAAGCGCCCCGAATTGTTGCGCGGGCTCCAGCCCTTGATGGTGACGGCCTCGTCGACCACCATATCCTCGGGCCGGTGCCCGGCTTCGAGCGCGGCGAGATAGACGAACAGTTTGAACGACGATCCCGGCTGGCGAGTCGCCTTGGTCGCGCGGTTGTAATTGGTCGCGACATAATCCTTGCCGCCGACCATCGCGCGCACCGCGCCGTCGCGGTCGAGGCTCACCAGCGCGCCCTGCGCCGCGGCGGGGGCGTTGGCGCGGATCGCATCGTCGGCGGCGCGCTGCATCCCCAGATCGAGCGTGGTCCACACCTCCAGCGGCGCTTCGGTCTCGTCGATCAGCACTTCCAATTGGGGCAGCGCCCAATCGGTGAAATAGCGGACGCTGTTCTGCTTGGGCTCGGGCGCCATCTTGACCGCCTTGGGATTGGCGGAGGCGGCTTCGGCGGCGGTGATCTTGCCGGTGTCCTGCATTACCCGCAGCACCACGACCGCGCGATCGACCGCGGCCTCGGCATCGGCAGTGGGGGAATAATGCGACGGCGCCTTGACCAGCCCCGCGATGATCGCGGCTTCGCTCAGCGTCAGGCTGGTGGCCGGATGGCCGAAGAATTTGCGGCTGGCGGCGTCGATCCCGTACGCGCCGCCGCCGAAATAGACCTTGTTCAGATAGAGCTCGAGAATCTTGTCCTTGGAGAATTTCCGCTCCATCGCCAGCGCGAGCACGGCCTCGCGCATCTTCCGCCCGAAATCATATTTGTTGGACAGGAAGATCGTGCGCGCCACCTGCTGGGTGATCGTAGATGCGCCCTGCATGCGTTTGTCCGAGCCCGAATTGGCGACCCCCACCCGCATCGCGCGCAGCACGCCCCAGGCATCGACGCCCCAATGCGATTCGAACCGGCGATCCTCGACAGCGATGATCGCGTCCTTCATCACCTGGGGAATCTTGTCGTAATCGACCCATTCGCCGTAGCTCGGCCCCATCGAGACCAGCACGGTGCCATCGGCGGCATGGACGCGGACCATCTGGCCGTTGGGCGAGGACTTGAGCTCGCCATAGCTGGGCAACGACGCCTTGGTCGAGAAGACCGCGATCAACAGGACGATGAAAGCGATCGCGCCGAGTGCGCCGATCCCGCCGCCGGTCCACAGCAGATAGCGTTTCCACTCGGGCCAGGTCGGCCAGCGCTTGGGAAGATAATCTTTGAACGCCATCGGTGGGTGCGGATTACGCCCTAATCCGGCGGCTCACAAGGTTCAGCTGCCGCTCGTCTCTGCCGGGCTAGCGCCGTTCCCGTTAGCGCCGCGTGAACGGAAGTCGAGGCTGACCGAATTCATGCAATAGCGCAGCCCCGTCGGCGGCGGCCCATCGGGGAAGACATGCCCCAGATGCCCGTCGCAGCGCGCGCACCGCGCCTCGACCCGGCGCATGCCGTGGCTGACATCCTGATGCTCGACGACATGATCCTGCGCGACCGGCTGGGTGAAGCTCGGCCAGCCCGAGCCCGAGTCGTATTTGTCGGCGCTGTCGAACAATTCGAGTGCGCAGCCGGCGCAGCGATAGATGCCGTCGGCCTTGTTGTTGTCGTAGCGGCCCGAAAAGGCCGGTTCGGTGCCCGCTTCGCGCAGCACGTGGAACTGTTCCGGGGTCAATTTCTTGCGCCACTCGGACTCGGGCAGGTTGATGTGCTCCATGGCGATTCCTGTGTGACGGACGCGCGGGTACGTCAATCGCGAACAGATTGACTTAAATGAATCCCGCGTTGCGTGTCTTCGGCGCTACTCCTTCCAGGCCCACCAAAGCTGGGCCGGCGGCACGTTCCACCATTCGATCTCGTGATCGATCTTGGGGAGATACGGCTGGAAGAAGGTCCGGACCTTAGGGCGGAACTGACAGACGAGAAAGGCGCCGCCCGGGCGGAGCGCCTTGGCGGTCTCGCGCGCGATCGTATCGCCCACGCCGGGAGGCAGCGTGGTGAAGGGCAGAGTCGACAGGATGTAATCGGCGTGTTCGAAGCCGTGATCGGCGAGAATCCGGCCGACATTTTCGGCCGATCCCTGCACCAATACCAAGCGCGGGTCGCGGATCTTGCGGCGCAGATGCGCGACGAAATCGGGGTTGGGATCGATCGCGATATAGGTCGCGTCGGGGCGGAGACGCTCAAGCACGTCGTTGCAGAAGGTGCCGACGCCGGGGCCATATTCGACGAACACCTTGGTGTTGTCCCAATCGACCGGACCGAGCATCCGGCGAATCGTCCGCTCCGAAGAGGGAACGATCGATGCGACCATCGCCGGATTCTTGAGGAACCCGCGCAGGAATACGCCGAAGTCCGAAGGCTTGCCTGCCGCAAGGGCGGCGTTCCGGCGCTTGGTGCGCGGCAGGGATCTGGTCGAGGTCATAAGCATCCCTGAACGGGTGAACGCCGCCGCGGTTGCGCGGCGCGTCAAAGCGCCTAATCGGGATCGCCATGTCACACAACCGTCATGGCGATCCTATCGGGCGAACCGAGCCATGAAGCCGGTGCGAGTCGACCGGACCTTCACCTTGCTGTTCCTGGTGATGCTGACGATCGCGGCGGGGAATACCGCGTTGCAATCGGTGCTGCCAGCACTCGGCCGCTCGCTCGGCGCGGCGGACAGTGCGGTGGCGGCGGTGTTTTCGGTTTCGGCATTGCTGTGGGTGGTCGCCGCGCCGTTCTGGGCGAATCGGTCTGACCGGCATGGGCGTCGCGCGATGGTGTTGCTCGGGCTGGCGGGTTTCACGGTCTCGCTGTTCCTGTGCGGGGTGTTCCTCGCGCTCGGCATCAATGGCGTGCTGGGGCCGGTGACGACCTTTGTCGCCTTCATCGTCGGGCGGGTGATCTATGGCGCGTTCGGATCGGCGGCCCCCCCGGCGGTGCAGGCACTGGTCGCGGGACGGACCAGCCGCGATGAGCGGACCAAGGCGCTGACGCTGATCGCTTCGGCGTTCGGACTGGGGACGATCCTCGGTCCGGCGATCGCGCCCTATCTGGTGCTCGGCGATCTGTGGACCGGCGGCCCGCGAATCGGCCTGTCCGGCCCCGCCTTCTTCGCCAGCGCGTTCGGCGCGGTGATGTGGATCGCCGCGGCGCGGTTGCTGCCCCGCACCGAAAGCCATTCGCACGGCGCGGCGGTCGCCTATCCGTCGATCGGCGGGCAGGCGTCGGGCGCGAGCGTCACCGCCGCGACCGCCCACGGCGCCGAGCGGGTCGGCTATTTCGATCCGCGCATCCGCGGCTGGATCATCACCGGGCTGGTGATGGGCCATGCCCAGGCGATGGCGAGCCAGGCGATCGGCTTCCTGGTGATCGACCGGTTGCACCTCGCCCCGATCGACGCGATCCAGCCGACCGGGCTGGTGCTGCTGATGGGCGCGATATCGGCGTTGCTGGTGCAATGGGGGCTGATTCCATTGTTCGACCTGAAGCCGCGCGCTTTGGTGCTGACCGGGCTGGCGGTGGGCGGGGTCGGCTGCGTCGCGGTGGGCAGCGCGACATCGCTATACGGGATCGCGCTCGGCTATGCGCTGGCGTCGCTCGGCTTCGGCTTTGCGCGTCCCGGGTTCACCGCGGGGTCGTCGCTGGCGGTGGGTCCGGCGGCGCAGGGATCGGTGGCGGGCAAGGTGACGTCGGTCAACGGCGCGGCCTTCATCCTCGGGCCGTCGATCGGGATCGCTTTGTACGAGCTGTGGCGGCCCCTGCCATATCTCACCGCCGCCGCCGGGCTGGCGGTGACGGTGCTCTACGCGTTCTTTGCGCTTCGGGGTGGGGAGCGGACTGGGGCCTGATTCGGATTTCCATTCCTCCCTCGCGAAGCGGGGGAGGTGGCGCCGAAGGCGACGGGGGCCTAACCGCGAGCAATGCGCACGCGGCAAGCGGGTTTCCTCCTCCGTCAGCTTCGCTGCCACCTCCCCCGCTCTGCGAGCGAGGGAGGAACAGGCAGGATTAATCCGCGCCCTTGGGACCCCGCCCCTGCAGCATCCCGGGCGCAATGAATCCGATCGGCTGGAGCGACACGGCGTTCCGCTTCAGATTGGCCGACATGGCTTCGTACTCGGCCTCCATCTCGGGCGTCACGGTCGCGCGCGAATCCTTCAGCGCCGCTTCGAAATGCGCCATCGTCACCTTCTTGGTGCTGAGCGATTCGCGCAGCGCGACCAGGCCGGCGCGGCGGACGACGTCCTCAAGATCCGCGCCGGTGTAGCGCTCGGTCTGCGCGGCGATCTCGTCGAGATCGACATCCTTGGCGAGCGGCATCTTGCCCGTCTGGATCTTTAGGATCCGCGCACGTCCCGGCGCGTCGGGCACCCCGACATAGACCAGTTCGTCGAACCGCCCCGGACGCAGCAGCGCCGGATCGATCAGATTGGGGCGATTGGTGGCGCCAATCACCACCACCGACTGGAGCTCCTCCAGTCCGTCCATCTCGGCGAGGATGGTGTTGACCACCCGCTCGGTCGCCTGTGGCTCACCCAGCCCACCGCCGCGCGCGGGGACCAGCGAATCGAGTTCGTCGATGAAGATCACGCACGGCGCCACCTGCCGTGCGCGGGCGAAGAGCTTGGCGATCTGCTGCTCGCTCTCGCCATACCATTTGCTCAGCAGGTCGCTGGACTTGGTGGCGATGAAATTCGCCTCCGCCTCGCGCGCGACCGCCTTGGCCAGCAGCGTCTTGCCGGTGCCGGGCGGGCCGTAGAGCAGGAAACCCTTGGCCGGGCGAATGCCCAGCCGCCGGAACGCGCCGGGGTCTTTCAAGGGCAGCTCGACGCCTTCCTTCAGCCGCATCTGCGCATCGTCGAGCCCGCCGACATCTTCCCAGCGGACCGTCGGCGCCTGCACCATCACTTCGCGCATCGCGCTCGGCTGGACGCGCTTGATCGCCTCGAAGAAATCCTCGCGGGTGACCGACAAAGTGTCGAGCACTTCGGGCGGGATCGTGTGATCCTCGAGGTTGAGCTTGGGCATCAGCCGCCGGATCGCCTCGATCGCCGCCTCGCGGGTCAGCGCCGCCAGATCGGCGCCGACGAAGCCGTAGGTAGTGCGCGAAAGCTCGCCGAGATCGACGTCCTCGGCCAGCGGCATGCCGCGGGTGTGGATGCCGAGGATCTCGCGCCGCCCGCGCTCGTCGGGCACGCCGACGACGATCTCGCGGTCGAACCGGCCCGGCCGCCGCAGCGCCTCGTCGATCGCCTCGGGCCGATTGGTTGCGGCGATCACGACGACGTTGGCGCGCGCCTCCAGCCCGTCCATCAGCGTCAGCAATTGCGCGACGAGGCGCTTCTCGGCCTCGCCCGAGACCTGGCCGCGCTTGGGCGCGATCGAATCGATCTCGTCGATAAATACGATCGACGGCGCGTCCTTGTTGGCTGCCTCGAACACGTCGCGCAGGCGCTTCTCCGATTCGCCGTACGCCGAGCCCATGATCTCGGGCCCGTTGATCAGGTGGAAGGTCGCGTCCGATTCATTGGCGACCGCGCGCGCAAGCCGCGTCTTGCCGGTGCCGGGCGGCCCATGCAGCAGCACCCCCTTGGGCGGATCGACACCGAGTCGCTGGAACAGTTCGGGATAGCGCAGCGGCAGTTCGACCATCTCGCGGAGCTGGTCGATCGTCGGGCCCATCCCGCCGATGTCGTCATAGGTGATGTCCGCGCGGCGGCCCTGCTGCGCCTCCTCATATTCGGCGCGCAGCTCGATCTCGGTATGCTCGTCGATATGGACGATGCCCTTGGGGCTCGCCGAGAGCACTACCAGGCGAATCTCCTGGAGCGCATAGGCCGGCGCGCGGAGCATCTGCGCGATCTGCGGCGGAATGTCGGCGCGCTGCTGGACGTTGGTCGCGACGACATCGCCCTGGCAGAAGGGCCGCCCGAAGAAGGTGCGCTTGAGCGCCTCGCCCGAGCCCTGCAGCCGCAGATTCTGCTGCGCGGGCGCGAAGACGACGCGCGTCGCCGGCTTGGACACGATCTTGCGGATCTCGACGAAGTCGCCCGACCCCACGCCGGCATTGGCGCGCTGGAGGCCGTCGATGCGGAGGATTTCGAGGCCCTCGTCCTCGGGATAGGGCAGCACCGCGCGTGCGGGGGTGCTGCGCTTGCCGACGATCTCGATCACGTCGCCCTCGGCCAGCCCGAGCGCGGCCATCATCGCGCGCGGGACGTGCGCGAGGCCCCGGCCGCTGTCCTCGGGGCGCGAATTGGCTACCTGCAATTTATGTGTCGGCGATTCGGCGTCGGCCATTGGGCGCTCCTGGGAAGGCGAAGCGCGCAACATAGGGTTTGGGTTTGGGCGATGCGAGGGGGCGTGGTTCGCGCCGCGGCAAAGCCGCGTCGTCGGACGGCGCTTTTGGCGCCGCCGGCCGGGCTCGCCTCGGGGCGCGAAATAGCTTCGCTATTTCTTACACGGCGCGCCAAAAAAATGGCCGCCCCGAAGGGCGGCCTTTGAAAGGTTTAGGAGAGGATGCCTGAAAGGCACCCCTATGTGCACTGCAACGCGCTATGCTGCAAGTGCGAAAAGAATCCATTGCGGTTGCATTGCTTGCAATCGTGTCAGTCCGGAACGATAACGCTACCATAGAGGCATTCGGAATCTATTCGTGTCGAAAACGGCTCGCATATCCGTCTGACGCAGTGCACAAGAGAGAGGGATGCGAAGGCTACCGCCCCTTACTGCCATCGAGGCATTCGTGCAGGTCGCCCGGCTCGGCTCGATCAAGGCCGCCGCCGAGGAACTGGCCCTGTCCTCGCCCGCGCTCAGCCGCCGGGTTCAGGCGCTCGAGCGCTTCATCGGCAAGCCCTTGTTCGAGCGCCGCCACCAGGCGCTGCGCCTCAACGACGATGGCGAGCGATTGCTCGGATCGATCGCCCCCGCGCTCGATTCGATGACCGACGCGGTCGAGGCGATGACCAGCGGCACCGATCTGCTCCGCCTGCGCCTCGGCGTGCTGCCGCTGTTCGCCACCCAGCGGCTGATGCCGCATTTGCCCGATCTCAAACGCCGCCACCCCGAATTGCACCTCGACGTCGATACCGCCGGCTATGGCGTGACCCGGCTGGGCGACGGGCTCGACGCGGCGATCGTCATCGCGCGTGATGTCGATCCCGGGCTGTACGCGCGGCGGCTGGACCGTAACCGCGTCCATGTCATCGGCGCCCGCACCCTGATCGAGGGGCCGAACCCGATCACCCGCCCGGAGCAGCTCGCCGGGCTGACCGCGCTGGTCCACCGCGATATGTACGATAGCTTCACCGTGTGGCGCGCCGCCGCCGGGGTGCCCGATCTCGAGCCCGCGGCGATCGACCATTTCGATTCGGGTACGCTGATGCTCGAGGCCGCGGCGCAGGGCCTCGGCGTCGCCTTCATGCTCGAATCGCATTTCGAGGCAGCGCGCGACGAGCGGCTGGTGCAATTGTTCGATCTGACGGTGGAGAGCCAGTACAGCTACTGGTTCGTCTGCCGCCCCCGCGCGCTTACGCAACGCCCGGTGCGGATCTTCCACGACTGGCTGATCGAGGCGCTGGGCGCGACCGAATAAGGTTGGTGGGAAGATGGCGGAGCGCGTTGGACTCGAACCAAGCGGAAGCAAGCTGGTGCGAAATCCCGCCCCGCGAGGGGCGGGATCGCAATGGCAATTAGGCCGCAGTCGCCTTGACGATCTTGCCGGGGTTGCGCGGCGGCTCGCCCTTGGGGAGCGCGTCGACATGCTCCATGCCCTCGGTCACTTCGCCCCAGACGGTATACTGCCCGTCGAGGAAGAATGCGTCGTCGAGGCAGATGAAGAATTGCGAATTGGCGCTGTTCGGATCCATTGTCCGCGCCATTGAGCAGACGCCGCGCGCATGCGGCTCCTTGCTGAATTCCTGCTTCAGATTGGGCTCCTTCGATCCGCTGGTGCCCGTGCCCGTGGGATCGCCGCCCTGCGCCATGAAACCGGGGATCACGCGGTGGAAGACGACGCCGTCATAGAAGCCGCTGTTGGCGAGCTTCGCGATCCGCTCGACATGGCCGGGGGCGAGATCGGGGCGCAGCTTGATCGTCACGTCGCCCGTGTCGAGGGTCATCGTGAGGGTAGTATACTCGGACATTGGTTACTCCTGGGGGTAAGGCGCCGCACCTAGGCGTGTCTTCCACGACTTGCAAATCGCTCTCCCCGGAGTAGGGAGCGGTTGCGCTAACCTTGGGAGGTCGGACGATGAGCGAGACCGAAGTCGAACCCAAGGTGCTGGTGGCCAAGGTCCTCGTGGAAAGCGAGCTCGACGAGGACGATCGGCTCAAGCCCGCCTTCGTCCGCTCGGTGCTCGACGCGGTCGAGGCGGGCGACGACGAAGGCGCGCGCGCGCTGGTCGATCCGCTCCACCCCGCCGACATCGCCGATCTGTTCGAGCTGACCCCGCACGAAGACCGCGCCGCGCTCGCCCGCGCGCTGGCCGACATGCTCGACGGCGACGTGTTCGCCGAAATGAACGACTGGGTCCGCGAGGATCTGATCGACGCGCTCGAGCCGCACGAAGTCGCCGATATCGCCGCCGAGCTCGACACCGACGACGCCGTCGCGATCATCGAGGATATGGACGACGAGGATCAGCGCGCCGTCCTGCGCGCGCTCGATCCCGATGATCGCGCCGCGATCGAGGAGGCGCTGAGCTATCCCGAGGAATCCGCCGGCCGGCTGATGCAGCGCGAGATGATCGCGGTGCCCGAGCATTGGACCGTCGGCGACGTGCTCGATTATCTGCGCAAGAACGAGGATCTCACCACCGATTTCTGGGAAATCTTCGTGGTCGATCCGGCGCACAAGCCGGTCGGCACCTGCCAGCTCTCGTGGATTCTCCGCACCCCGCGCATCGTCTCGGTAAGCGACGTCATGAAGCGCGAGCAGACTTTGATCCCGGTCGAGATGGACCAGGAGGAAGTCGCGCTGCGCTTCCAGAAATATGCGCTGATCTCGGCGGCGGTGACCGATCCGAGCGGCCGGCTGGTCGGCATGATCACGGTCGACGACATCGTCCACATCATCTCCGAGGAAGCCGGCGAGGACGTGCTGTTGCTGTCGGGCGCAGGCGAGGGCGACATCAACGAGCCGGTGCTCGATTCGTACAAGGCGCGGGTGCGCTGGCTGATCACCAATCTGGCGACCGCGCTGATCCCGGCGACGATCGTCTTCTTCTTCGAAGCGACGATCGCGCAGAAGGCAGTGCTGGCGGCGTTGATGCCGATCGTCGCGGGGGTCGGCGGTAATGCCGGCACCCAGACGCTGGCGGTGACGGTGCGCGCGCTGGCGACCAACCAGTTGACCCAGTCGAACACCCTGCGCGCGATCCGCCGCGAAATCTCGATCGCCTTTCTCAACGGCATCACCGTCGCGGCGCTGATTGGCGCGGCGATCGCAGGGGTGTTCTGGGATCCGACGCTCGGCGCGGTGATCGCCGTCGCGATGCTCGCCAATATCGTCATCGCGGGACTCGCGGGGGTGCTGGTGCCGCTCACGCTCGACCGGTTCGATCAGGATCCTGCGGTCGCCTCCTCGGTGTTCGTGACGATGGTCACCGATTCGATGGGCTTCCTTGCCTTCCTTGGCTTGGCGACCACCAGCGGGCTGGTCGGTTGATCGCGAAGCCTTCGCTTCCCAGATAGGGCAAGTGCCGCTTCACCTCACCAAAGTCGCGTATGGCTGCGACAGCATCGACTATCTGGTCGAGCGGCTGGCGCAACGGGCCGCGCATCTGCCGACCGCGTTCCTGACCACGCGCTATCTCCCCAAGCGCGCCGCCGAGATCGAGGGCGGGTCATTGTTCTGGATCATCAAGCACCAGCTGATCGGCCGCTCGCCGATCCTGAAGTTCGGCGAGGCCGAGGGCGGCAAGGTGGCGATCCACCTCGATCCGCGGCTGATCCTCGTCCAGGCCCGGCCCAAGCGCGCGCATCAGGGCTGGCGCTATCTCGAGGGTGCCGACGCGCCGCCCGATCTCGGCGATTCCAGCGGCGGCATCGCCGATCTGCCGCCCGCGCTGGTCGGCGAGCTGGCGGCGATGGGGCTGATCTAGGTCCCCTCCCGGTTGCGGGAGGGGAGCCTATTTCACCAGCGTCGGAAACGCCGCGCGGAACGCCGCGACCTTGGGCTTGTCCCACCGCACGATATAGGGATGCGTCGGGTTCCGGCGGAAGAAATCCTGGTGATAAGCCTCCGCGGGAAAGAAGCCGCCGCTCTCGATCCGGGTCACGATCGGCGCGGGATAGGCGTGCGCCTTGCCGAGCTGGGCGATGTAGGCGGTCGCGACAAAGCGCTGGTCGCGATTCTGCGGGAAGATCGCCGAGCGATAGCTTGGCCCGCTGTCCGGACCCTGCCGGTTAAGCTGGGTCGGATCGTGCGCGACCGAGAAATAGATGCGTAGCAGGGTGCCATAGCTCACCTTGGCGGGATCATAGACCACGCGGATCGCTTCGGCATGGCCGGTGCGCTCGGTCGAGACCTGGTCGTAGGTCGCGGTCCCCGCCGTGCCGCCGGCATAGCCGTTGGTCACGGAAGTCACGCCCTTCACCTGCTCGAACACCGCCTCCATCCCCCAGAAGCAGCCGCCGGCGAACACCGCGGTCTGCGGCCCCGAAGCCTTGGTGATATCCAGCGCCGGTACGGGAATGGCGACCGCGCGCTCGGATGCGGGCGCGGTCGTCGCGAACAGCAACAGGCCGGCGGCGGCGAGGGTGGGGAGCGTGTACTTCAGCATGGGTGCGTGATCCTGACGGTGGGATTACCCCATATACGTCGGTACCCCGCCCCGCGGATGCAAGCCTGGCGCCCAAGCCTAGCGCAGCGCGGCGCACGCCGTCTGGATGCGCTCGCACGCCTCGCGCAGCAGTTCGTCCGACGTGGCATAGCTGATCCGCATCGCCGGCGAGAGGCCGAATGCGCCGCCATGCACCGCCGCCACCCGCGCCTCATCGAGGAAATAGCCGATCATCTCCTCGTCGGTGGTGATCTTCCGGCCCTTGGGCGTGGTCTTGCCGATCAGCCCGGAGAATTCGGGATAAACGTAGAACGCCCCTTCGGGGCGCGGGCAGGTCATGCCGTTGATCTGGTTGAGCATCGAGACGACGAGGTCGCGGCGGCCCTGGAACGCCTTGTTGCGCTCCTGAAGGAAGTCCTGCGGCCCGTTCAGCGCCGCCACCGCCGCCGCCTGCGCGACCGAGCAGGGATTGCTGGTCGATTGCGACTGGAGCTTGGCCATCGCCTTGATCAGCCACGGCGCGCCGCCGGCGAAGCCGATCCGCCAGCCGGTCATCGAATAGGCCTTGGAGCAGCCATTGACCGTCAGCGTGCGCTCGTACAGCGACGGGCAGACCTGCGCGATCGTCGCGAACTCGAATCCGTCATAGACGATATGCTCGTACATATCGTCGGCCATCACCCAGACCTGCGGGTGCCGCTCGATCACTTCGCCCAGCGCCTTCAATTCAGCGGCGGAATAGGCCGCGCCGCTGGGGTTCGACGGCGAATTGAGGATCAGCCACTTGGTCTTCGGCGTGATCGCCGCCTCGAGCTGCGCGGGGGTGATCTTGTAGCCCTGATCCGCGCCCGCCGCGACGAACACCGGAGTGCCGCCGCAATATTGGACGATGTCGGGATAGCTAACCCAATAGGGCGCGGGAACGATCACCTCGTCGCCCGGCTCGACGGTCGCGACGAGCGCGTTGAACAGGGTGTGCTTGCCGCCGACGTTCACGCTGATCTGGTTGACGGCATAGTCGAGGCGGTTGTCGCGCTTGAACTTGGCGACGATCGCTTCCTTGAGCGCCGGGATGCCATCGACATTGGTGTATTTGGTCTGGTTGGCGTGGATCGCCGCGATCGCCGCCTCCTTGACGAAGTCGGGAGTCGGGAAATCGGGCTCGCCCGCGCCCAGCCCGATCACGTCGATCCCCTGCGCTTTCAGCTCGAACACGCGGCTCGTCATCGCGAGCGTGGCGGAGGGCTGGATACGGCCGAGCGCGGCGGAAGTCTGCATGGGTATAGCGCCTTGTTGGGAGAAGCGCCGCGCCTATACCGCCGCGTTGCTGCGATGCGCAAACGTAACTGCTGATACCAGTCCGCGCAGGGCGTTGCCGACCCAAAAACCCGATTCGAGATCCTTGGGGGTAAGATCGCCCTCCACCGCGCGGCCGCTCCCGATCAGTTCGGCGCGCAGCACCCCGGGCAGGAGCCCGCGCGACAGCGGCGGCGTCACCAGCACGCCGTTTCGCTCGACGAAGATCGAGGAGAAGCTGCCCTCGGTGAGGAAGCCGTCGGGATCGGTGAACAACGTCTCGAACGCGCCCGGCACCCGCGCGCTATCGTAAAAGTCGCGCCGGCTGGTCTTGTGGCGCAACCGGAAGTCGTCCGGCGCAACTGGCAGCGGCGCGACCGCGACCTGCACCGGCGCGTCCGGCGCTTCGGGCACGGGCGCGATCCCGATCGCCACTGCGCCCGATCGCGCGAGCAGCAGCCGCACCCGCGCGGGCGCCGCCAGCCGGAAGGTCGCCGCCTGCAGCTCGTTGCGCACCATGTGGCGGTCGAAGGCGAAGCCGAACAGCACCGCGCTCGCCTTCATCCGCGCCAGATGGCGTTCAAGCAACGCGATCCCCTTGTCAGGATCGAACGCCATCGTCTCGATCAGGTCGAACGGCACTTCGTTATTGGTGACGAACGCGCCCTTGGCGAGGCACTCCAGCCACTCCTCCTCGACCGAGGAATCGGCGACCACGCCCGATCCGAGCCCGAGCACCGCGGCGTCGCCGTGCGAATCGAGCATCAAGGTGCGGATCGCGACGTTGAACATCGCGTCGCCACCCGAATCGAGGCGGCCGATCGACCCGGTGTAAATGTTGCGCGCCGCGCCCTCGACCGCGCCGATGACCTGCATCGCCCGCACCTTGGGCGCGCCGGTGATCGATCCGCAGGGGAACAGCGCATGCAGGGCGTCGATCGCATCCAGTCCCTTGCTCAGCTCCGCGCGGACCGTGGAGACCATCTGGTGCACGGTCGGATACTGCTCTACGCTGAAGAGCTGGGGGACGGATACCGATCCGGGCCGTGCGACGCGACTAAGGTCATTCCGCATCAGATCGACGATCATCAAATTCTCGGCGCGCTGCTTGGGGTCCTCGGCCAGCGCCTCCGCCAGCGCCCGATCCTCGCCGGGCGTGCTTCCGCGCACTGCGGTTCCCTTCATTGGCTTAGCGGTGAGCTGTCCGCGCTCGACCGAAAAGAACAGCTCGGGCGAGAAGGACAGCAGCCATTGCTCGCCGGTCGCGACCAATGCGCAATAGCCCGCCGCCGCCCGCCCGCGCAGCAAGGCATAGAGCGCGCCGGGGGACCCGGCATGGCGCACCCAGGCGCGGAAGGTCAGGTTGGCCTGATAGATATCCCCGGCGGCGATCAGCTCGGCCACCTCGGCGAATTGATCGCCATATTGTTCGCGGGTGATCCACGGCTGCGGGGTGCCCGCCCAGGCGCCTGCGGAATCGGGAAGCAATGCCGCGACATCGGCCACCTCAGTGTAATCTTCGAACAGCCCGAACCAGATTCGCGGTTCCTCGCCCCCGGCGGGCCGCTGCCACGCGCTCGGCTCGATCTCGGCGCTCGCTTCGTAGGCGAGGAAGCCCGCCGCGTGCAGGCCCTGTGCCCGCGCCGCCTTCAGCCGCGCGAAAGCCTGCTCGACCCCGCCGGTGACGATCTCCACCGGATTGGCGTAGAGCCGCCCTCCGGCGCTGTCGGGCCGTGCGTCGTCCAGCAGGATGAAGGGAGGGGCGGGCAGCATGCTCGCCCCGAATGCAGCGCGGCGGTCGCTCCGGCAAGCCCATGTTGCCGCCCGGCCCCTCCCGGCTTATCTCGCGGGGATGGCGACCAATCCCCCGCTTCGTGCCGCAATCGTGCCGGTCACGCCGCTCCAGCAGAATTGCTCGCTGATCTGGTGCACCGAAACGATGCGCGGCGCCTTCGTCGATCCCGGTGGCGATCTGCCCAAGCTGCGCGCGGCGGCGGCGCAGCATGGGGTGACGATCGAGAAGATATTGCTCACCCATGGCCATATCGATCACTGCGGCGCCGCGGGCGAGTTCGCCAGGGAGCTGGGCGTCGAGATCGAGGGCCCGCACGAGGCCGATCGCTTCTGGATCGACCGCCTCGCGGAGGACGGCCAGCGCTACGGCGTGCGCGGCACTCCGTTCGAGCCTGAGCGCTGGCTCGCCGATGGCGACACGGTGACAGTCGGCAGCCTGACCCTGGATGTCTACCACTGCCCCGGCCACACCCCGGGCCACGTCGTCTTCCACCACCCCGAATCGAAACTGGCGTTTGTCGGTGACGTTCTTTTCCAAGGCTCGATCGGCCGAACCGACTTCCCGATGGGCAACCATCAGGATTTGCTCGATTCGATCACCGGCAAGCTCTGGCCGCTGGGAGGCGAGACCGTCTTCGTCCCCGGCCACAACCAGCCGAGCACCTTCGCGCATGAGCGGGCGACCAACCCGCACGTTGCCGATTCGGTGCTGGCGCGGGGTTAGAAGGGCAGGCCGGTTGCGCCGAGATACAGCGCGTAGAGTCCCAGGCCGATCATCGTGAGCGAACTGGTGGCCATGCCGGCAGTGCGCCCGAAGCTCCAGCCGTCCATCCCGAAGCCGTGGAGCACGCGGCCGGTAATGAAGAGCGCCGCGACGATTGCCAGCCACAATGGGCTGCCCGATGCCGCTTCGACCAGCCCGATCAGGATCAGCACCACCGGCACATATTCGGCGAAATTGAGCTGGGCGCGCATCCGGGCGACCAGGCGGGGATTGCCGCCGTCGCCGATCGAGATCTTCTCCGAAATGCGCAGCTCGCCGATCCGCCACGAGAGCCAGAAGTTGACCAGCGCAGCCGCGCCGGCGGTCGTCAAAGCGATCGGCAAGATCATCGTCATTCCCCCAATAACCCCGCCGACTCGTCGCACGCCCCGCATCGGCTTGCAACGAGAGCAATAATCGCTATAGGCGCTCGCTCGCTTCGTGACCTGTCCGCTGGTCCCGGCGAGCGACCGGCCTCGCCGTCGCTTGCCCGGACGTTCCTGTGGGCCTATCGCGACCCGTCTATTGCAGTAGTTTTCGAAGAAGGTTGCCGAAATGGCCGTTCCAAAAAGAAAGACCTCGCCGTCGCGGCGTGGCATGCGCCGGGCGCACGATTCGCTCACCGTTGCGGCATATCAGGAGTGCCCGAACTGCGGCGAGCTCAAGCGCCCGCACATGCTGTGTGCCCCTTGCGGCCATTATAACGGTCGCGAGATCATTTCGTCCGAGGGCTGAGCCGCGGATCGGATCGGGGGCTTGGCAGCATGACGAACTCCTCGCGAATCGCCGTCGATGCGATGGGCGGCGACGAGGGGATCCCCGTGATGCTCGCCGGAGTCGCCGCTGCGCGCCGCCGCTTCGAGGGGATGCAATTCCTCCTCGTCGGCGATGAAACGCAGATTCGCGAAGGGCTGAAGGCCCATCCGAACCTTACCGCCGCGTCGGAAATCGTCCACGCGCCCGATGTGATCACCGCCAGCGACAAGCCGAGCCAGGCGATTCGCCGCGCCAAGACCACATCGATGGGAATCGCCATCGACTTGGTGAAGCAGGGCAAGGCCGGCGCTGCCGTCTCCTCGGGCAACACCGGCGCACTGATGGCGATGGCGAAGCTGTCGCTGCGCACCATGCCCGGCATCGATCGCCCGGCGCTCGCGGCCTTGCTGCCGAGCCTTGGCGAAAACGACACGGTGATGCTCGATCTCGGCGCCAACACCGAGTGCGACGCTCGCAATCTCGTGCAGTTTGCGGTGATGGGCGCCGCTTATGCGCGCACCGCGCTCGATCTCGAGCGCCCGCGCGTCGCTTTGCTCAACATCGGCACCGAAGAGCTGAAGGGCACCGAGAATATCCGCGACGCCGCCAGCCTGCTGCGCGCCGCGACGCATCTTCGTCTCGATTTCACCGGCTTCATCGAGGGCAGCAAGCTCTCGCGCGGCGATGTCGATGTGATCGTCTGCGACGGTTTCTCGGGCAATATCGCGCTTAAGACGATCGAGGGTACCGCGCGATTCGTCGCCGATCTGCTCAAGCGCGCCTTCTCCAGCTCGACCCGTTCGAAGATCGGCTTCCTGATCTCGCGCCCGGCCACCGAGCTGCTGCGTACCCATCTCGACCCCAATAATCATAACGGCGCGGTCTTTCTCGGCCTCAACGGCATCGTCGTGAAGAGCCACGGCAGCGCCACCGAGGCGGGCGTGAGCACCGCGATCGGTTTCGCCGCAAAGATGGTGCGCGACGATCTGCTGCGTCGTATCGCCGACGATCTCGGCAAGTTCGAAGCCAAGGCTGCGTAACAAGGGCATTTAATGACGTTGCGTTCGGTCATCATTGGTACGGGTTCGGCGCTGCCGGCCAACCGCGTCTCCAACGCCCAATTGGCCGAGACCGTCGACACCACCGACGAATGGATCGTCGAGCGCACCGGCATCCGCTTCCGCCATATCGCCGGGCCTGCCGAGACTACCAGCACGCTGGCGACCGCGGCGGCAAAGGCTGCGCTTGCCGCCGCCGGCGTCGATGCAACCGATATCGACCTGATCGTCCTCGCCACCGCGACGCCGGACCAGACCTTCCCCGCCAGCGCCACTTTGGTCCAGCGCGCGCTCGGCATCAACGATTGCGTGGCGTTCGACGTAGCGGCGGTCTGCTCGGGCTTCCTTTATGCACTCCAGGTCGCCGATTCGATGATCCGCGCGGGGGCGAATCACCGCGCGTTGGTGATCGGCGCCGAGACCTTCAGCCGCATCCTTGACTGGGAAGACCGCGGCACCTGTGTATTGTTCGGCGACGGCGCGGGCGCGATCGTGCTCGAAGGCCAGGACAGCGACGAAGCGGCCGGCCGCGGTATCCTCGCCAGCAAGCTCCATGCCGACGGGCGGCACAACGAACTCCTCTATGTCGATGGCGGCCCCTCGACCACAGGCACCGTAGGCAAGCTCCGCATGAAGGGCCGTGAGGTTTTCCGCCACGCCGTGGTCAATCTGGCGGCAGTGATGGGCGAGTCGCTCGATGCGGCCGGCCTAGTCCCGGAGGATGTCGACTGGGTGGTGCCGCACCAGGCCAATGCCCGCATCCTCGATGCCACCGCGCGCAAGCTCGGCCTCGCGCCCGAAAAGGTAATCGTCACCGTCGATCAGCATGCAAATACCTCCGCCGCGTCGGTGCCGCTCGCACTCGACACCGCGGTGCGCGACGGACGAATCAAGCGCGGCGACCTGCTGGTGCTCGAGGCGATGGGCGGCGGTTTCACCTGGGGCGCTGCGGTGGTGCGTTTCTAACCCCATATCGGGCGGCCTGCCGCGATCTTGTCCATTCTAATTGTTACATTGCCGTAATGTTCCCATTTGCGCCTCCGAAACAATCTGATAGATGTCACAACTCAGGTTAAGGGAGAAAGCAGACCATGGCCGCCGCGGGCACGCTGACCAGGGCCGATCTGGCCGAATCGCTGCATCGCGAAGTGGGTCTCTCGCGCGCGGATGCCGCGCGTCTGGTCGAGCAGATCCTCACCCATATGTGCGAGTCGCTCGCCAAGGGCGAGAACGTCAAGATTTCCGGGTTCGGCAGCTTCATCCTGCGCGACAAGGGTGAGCGGGTCGGGCGCAATCCAAAGACCGGCGTGGAAGTGCCGATCGCTCCGCGGCGGGTGCTCACCTTCCGCGCCAGCCAGATGATGCGCGACCGCATCGTCTCGGCCGGCTGAGAAATACGATGCCAGCGCCCGAGAAGGCCGCTGGCGCGTTGCGGACGATCGGCGAACTGGCGCAGGAGATCGGGCGCCCCCAGCACATCCTGCGCTATTGGGAGACCCGCTTCCCCCAGCTCCGCCCGCTCACCCGCGCGGGCAACCGGCGCTATTACCGGGCCGACGATGTCGCGCTGGTCCGCCGTATCCACGATCTGCTGACCAACCAGGGCTATACGATCCGCGGCGTCCAGAAATTGCTTGGCAGCGAGCGCGGCGGAAGCGGCAAGACAGCGGTGCCGGCCAGCGAAAAGGGGGACGGCAGCGCGCTGCAGGCGATACGCGATACGCTGGCGGGCGCGCTCGCTTCCGATTCGGAATGACATGCCGACCCCGGAAGAAGCCTTTGTCGATGCATGGCTGATCGAGCACCAGCTCGACCATTTCTCCTATGACGACGGCACATCCGACGATCTGGTGTTCGACTGGGTTCGCCAGCAAGGCCCGGAAGACTGGCATCGCTATGCCACGGGGTTCAACTGGGATTCCGGCACCGAAATCGCCCGCTGGATCATCGATCAGCCGGGCTGCGACAAGGGCACGGCGCTCTACCTCTATTATGCCGCCTCGCCCGGTTTCTACGCGCAATATCCGAGCATCGAGGCGGCCCGGGCCGCTTACATCGACGAGGAAGCGGTCGAATTGATGACCGCGATCTGCGCCAATTGGGCGGCGGGGCGCTACACGGCGTATCGGTTCAACCCCGACTGGGTGTTCGGCGACACCATGCCGGCAGATGCGGAAGCGCGGCTGGCGCTGGCGAACAGCCTGTTCTGGGCGGTGCCGGAGGATATGGCGCGGGCCGGTTCAGAAGGCGTCGAGCCGGAGGGCGATAGTGCCGAGGGACTTCCTCCAGCGTTGGACGCGGCTATTCGGGCGCGATTCGAGCCGTGGGAGGCGTATCAGCGGCGGAGCGGCGCGCCGCCGGACGCTTAGTTCCGGTCGGGCCCCAGGCTGGGATCGAGATCGCGCGGGCGGGTGAAGCGGATCAGCTCGCCGCCCCCGGCCACCACATCGCTCCAGCGCTCCACCTCGAACCGCATCTCGGCCAGGCTGGCGGTGGGAAACTTGGCCTCGACATCCTCGCGGTGCGCGCATCCGCCGGGGACCAGCAGCAGCACCAGTTCCTCCAGTCCCGGATTATGCCCGGCGAGCAGGACATGCTCCGCCGCCTCCGGAAGCGCGTGGACGACATCGAGCAGGGTCGCGGTGGAGGCGAGATAGATGCGCTGGTCCCACGCCGGGGCCAGATCGCTGCCATAGCCCTGCCCGACATGCTCGAGCGTTTCGATCACGCGCACCGCGGGCGAGGCGACGACATGGTCGAATTCAAACCCCTCGGCTTTCAGGAACCGCCCCACCGCGGCGGCGGCGCGCTGCCCCTTGGGATTGAGCGGGCGATCGAAATCGCGCGCGACGGGATCGTCCCATCCGGATTTGGCGTGGCGCAGCAGCGTGAGCGTCTTCATGCGTCCCCGGGATCGACGGTTGCAGGGGTCTCATGCCGCAAGCGGTCGCCCAAGGAAAGCCGAACCCGCGCGACCGCCTCATCGAGGGTAACCCGCGCCACCGGCGTCGCCTCCGGAAAGGCACCGAGCAGCCGCGAGGGCATCGCCGCCGAGAGCAATACGAAGGTCCCGCGATCGTCCGCCCGACGGATCAGCCGCCCGAACGCCTGCGCCAGCCGGGCGCGTACGATGCGGTCGTCGTAAGCGGTGCCGCCGCCCGCCAGCCGCCGCGCGGCATGCAGCACGCTCGGCTTGGGCCACGGCACCCCCTCCATCACCACCAGCCGCAGCGAATGGCCGGGCACATCGACGCCGTCGCGCAACGCATCGGTGCCGATCAGTGAGGTGCGTGGATCGTCGCGGAAGATGTCCACCAACGTGCCGGTGTCGATCGGATCGACATGCTGGGCGAGCAGGGGCAGCCCCTCGCGCGCCAGCCGGTCGGCGACTCGGGCATGCACAGCACGCAGCCGGCGGATCGCGGTGAACAACCCGAGCGTGCCCCCTTCGGCGGCGACGATCAGCCGGGCATAGGCGTTGGCGAGCGCGGGCAGATCGCCGCGCTTCACGTCGGTGACGATCAGCACCTGCGATTGCCGGCCGTAATCGAAGGGACTCGGCGCCTCGAATCGGCCCGCCGGGCGAATCAGGTGGGTGGCGCCGGTCCGCGCCTCGGCCAATTCCCAATCGCCGCCGGCCTTGAGCGTCGCCGAGGTGATCACCGCGCCGTGCGCCGGCTCGAGCACGGTCTTCGCAAAGGGCCGCGACGGATCGAGCCAGTGGCGGTGCAGCCCGACATCATATTCGCGCCCCTCCACCCGATCGACCGCGAGCCAATCGACGAACTCGGGGTCCGCCGGCCCGCCGATCCGCGCGATCAGCGCCAGCCAGGCGCCGACGGTCTCGGTCCGCCAGCCAAGCGAAGCGATCGCGCCCTCGACTCGTGCCCGCGCCGCGCCATCCATCCAGTCGGGCGCTTCGGCGAGCACCGCCTCGAGCCGCCGCCCCAACGTCACCATCGGCCGCAGCAGCGCATCGAGCGCCGCCCCCGCCGGTCCCGCCGCCTCGACCAGGGCCGGATCGGGCTCGGCAAGCTCGGTCTCCAGCCCATAGCCGGTCTCGCCCCCGGCATCGCGCGCGTAGACCAGACCGCGCACCGCCGCGAGCAGCGACTCGATCGGGCCGAACGGCTGGCCCTCGCCCAGCCGCTGGAGCCATTGATCGCTAGGCAGCGCCTGCGCCGCATGCACCGCCGCCGAAATCGCCTCGGCGCCCTCGTCGTCATAGCTCGCGACATCGGACAGCCGCGCCGCCAGCCCGCGCCGCCGCCCGCGCGATCCCGATTCGGGCCCGGTGATCCAGCGGCGGATCTCGATCGCCTCCTGGCCCGTCAGCGCCGCCGAGAACATCGCATCGGCGGCGTCGAACAGATGGTGCCCCTCGTCGAACACATAGCGGGTCGGCCGATTCGCCGCCTCGCGACCGCGCGCGGCGTTGACCATTACCAGCGCATGGTTGGCGATGACGATATCCGCCTCCGCGCTCGCCCGCGCCGATCGCTCGATGAAGCATTTCCGGTAATGCGGGCAGCCGGCGTAGATGCATTCGCCGCGCCGGTCGGTCAGCGCGGTCGATCCGTTGCGGCGGAACAAGGTGGGCAGCCAGCCGGGCAGGTCGCCGCCGACCATGTCGCCATCGGCGCTGTAAGCGGCCCAGCGCGCCACCAGTTGCGCGAGGATCGCCGCGCGGCCCGCGAACCCGCCCTGGAGCGCATCCTCGAGATTGAGCAGGCAGACGTAATTCTCGCGACCTTTGCGGGTGACGATCTTCGCCTTGCGGGTCGCCTCGTCGGGGAAGAGGCGTTGGCTTTCGTGGCCGAGCTGGCGTTGCAGCGCCTTGGTGAAGGTCGAGATCCATACCGCGCCATCGGCCTGCTGCGCCCACAGCGAGGCGGGGGCGAGATAGCCGAGCGTCTTCCCGATGCCCGTGCCCGCCTCGGCCAGCACCAGATTGGGCGAATCGCGCATCTCGCGCGGCGCGAAGGCACGCGCGGTGGCGGCGGCATAGTCGCGCTGGCCCTGCCGCCGCTCGGCCTGGCTGCCGGTGAGCCCCGCGAGGCGCTCGGCGACATCGGCGTCGTGTATCGTCACCGTGCGCGGGGCGGGACGCGGCGCCTGCTCGCTCCATTCGGGCAGCTTGGAGAATAGCCAGCGCTCGGCGCGCTCGGGCTTGGCGAGCCGCTGCGACACCGCCGGCGCCCATGGCCAGCGCAGCCGGTACAGCGACTGGGCCGAATTCCACGCCCCCTCGCGTTCGGGCCAGTCGCGTTCGGGGATCGCCAGCAACGCGTCGGCGGCGTCGCGCAGGAAGGGTGCGACTTCGGCATCGCTCTCCGGCGGCCTGACCCCCGCCACCCGCGCCAGCCCCTTGGGCGTCGGCACCATGAACCGCGCGGGCCGCAGAAAGGCGAACAATTCGAGCAGGTCGAGCCCGTTGAGTTCGGGATGCCCCAGCCTTTGCCCCACCAGCGGGGCATTAAGCAGCAGCACCGGGGTGTCCGCCGCGATCCGGATCGCCTCGCCGCGCCCGATCGCCTTGGTCTCCTCCGCCGTCGCCAGCCAGATGCCGCCATGGCTCGCATGCAGCGCGGGATAGGGGAGCGGCGGCCTCATCACCGGGATTCGTACTCTGTTCGTTCCGCGGCGTCAGCCGCTTTGTTGACCAAATTGACCGATGCACGGGGAAATTGCGCATATTGCCCGGAAAGCGACAGCGACGCGCCGGGTTTGCGACGGGGGCGCGACGGGTGCGCGGCAGTGGCGCTACGTCCGCGCGCCGGTTGGGTCACAGGTGCGGAACAGCGACGCGACACCTTCGCGCCGAATATGCACCTGCGAGGGGACGGTGGCGCGGCAGGGCGCGGAGGAGGGGAATGTGCCGGCGGATTCATCCGCGATTCTATGCGAAATCAAACCCAACATTGGAAGCACGTCTGTGCTCCGGCGAAGGCCGGAGCCTTGGCCCCGCGCGAACGGCAAGTCGCCAACGCTCCGGCCTTCGCCGGAGCACGGGGGCTATTTTCCCAGCGCCTTGGCCAGCCGCGCCTTGACGCGGGCGATCACTTCGGGCGTGCGATTACCCAGGATGCCGCGGGCGGCTTCGGGCAGGTGCGCCGCCGGATCGCCATTCTCGCGAAAGATATAATATTCGAAATGCGCCTTCCACGCCGCGCGCTCGGCCTCGGGCAATTCGTGCATCGTCATCGCCGCGTGGAGCAAAGATTGCATCGGCGTGATCATCCGCGCCGGGCCATCGCGCCACCAGTAATTGACCATCGCCCCCACCTCGTCCCGCCCGCGCACGCCGTGCCACCAGAGACTCGGCAGATAGAGCGCGTCGCCCGGCTCGAGCTCGGCCACCTGCGCCACCGCCAAAGCCCCGGCGAACTTCGGGAAGCGCGCCAGATCGGGCGCATCCACATCGACCAGGCTGGTCGGCTGCCCGGCCAGCGTGAAGTCGATCGGGCCGACATAGAGGTTGGACAATTGATCGGGCGGAAACAAGGTGAACCGCCGCCGCCCCAGCACGACGCAGGCAAGATTCTGCGGCACATCCCAATGCGCCGCGGTCGTGGTGCGGTTACCCAGCCACAAGGAGGTGAGCATGTAGCGGTCCGCATCGAGCAGCGGCATCGGGTTGGCTGCGGCGAAATCGGGCAGGTGGCGGCGCAGCGGCAGCGCGCCGGCGTAGATGCCGTAGGGCGCGGCGCTGCCGCGCTGGCGCAGCAGCAGGTCGAGCAACTGGTCGATCGTCGCGGCCCTGCGGTCGTGGTTGTAGCCGAGCAAATCTTCGCTGAAATCGAACCGCCCGGCGATTTCGGGGTCGCCGAACCAGGCTTCGGCGGCGATATCGGTCGCCTGCCCGCGCAGATAGCCGGCGAACGCCTCGGCCGATTCGCGCCCCGCCTTCACCGCCGGCCAATCCGCCACCAGCCCGCGCAATATCGCCGGGCGCCCAGGCGGCACGATCTCCGCTTCGAAGCGGGCGCGGTCGACGCCGTGATATTCCGAGACCGGGGACACCCTCAAACGCTAGCAGCGCCCTCCGCTCTCGGCTAGACGCGCCCCTGATGACCGACAAGCAAACCCTGCGCGCCGCCGCGCTCGACTCCAAGGCCTGGCCCTTCGAAGAGGCACGCAAGCTGCTCAAGCGCTATCCCGACGGCGCGCCCGCGAAGGGGCATGTGCTGTTCGAGACCGGCTACGGCCCCTCGGGCTTGCCGCATATCGGCACCTTCAACGAAGTGCTGCGCACGACGATGGTGCGCCACGCGTTCGAAGCGATGTCGGACATCCCCACCCGGCTGATCGCGTTCAGCGACGATATGGACGGGCTGCGCAAGGTGCCGGACAATGTGCCGAACAAGGAAATGCTGACGCGCCATCTCGGCAAGCCGCTCAGCCGCATCCCCGATCCGTTCGGCACCCACGAAAGCTTCGCCGCGCACAACAATGCGACGCTGCGCGATTTCCTCGATCGCTACGGCTTCGAATATGAGTTCGCGTCGTCGACCGATTATTATGCCCGCGGCGTGTTCGACGAACAGCTCAAGGGCGTGCTGCGCAAGTACGACGCGATCATGGGCGTCATGCTGCCGACGCTGCGCGGCGAGCGGCAGGCGACCTATTCGCCGGTGCTGCCGATCAGCCCGAAGTCGGGGATCGTCCTCCAGGTGCCGGTCGAGGTGGTGGATGCCGATGCCGGCACGATCCGTTTCGAGGATGCGGGCGAGACGATCGTCCAGTCGATCCTCGGCGGGCAGGCCAAGCTGCAGTGGAAGCCCGATTGGGGGATGCGATGGGCCGCGCTCGGCGTCGATTACGAGATGCATGGCAAGGATCTGATCGACAGCGCGATCCTTGGCGGCAAGATCGCCCAGATCCTCGGCGGGCGGAAGCCCGAGGGGCTGATCTACGAGATGTTCCTCGACGAAAAGGGCGAGAAGATCTCCAAGTCCAAGGGCAACGGCATCAGCCTGGAAGAATGGCTGACCTATGCGCCCGACGAGAGCGTCGCTTTCTACGCCTATCGCGAGCCCAAGAAGGCCAAGCAGCTCCACATGGGCGTGATCCCGCGCGCGGTGGATGAATATTGGCAGTTCCGGGGAAATTATCCGGGGCAGGAAATCGCGCAGCAGCTCGGCAATCCGGTCCATCATATCCATAACGGTTCGCCGCCGGCGGAGACTTTGCCGGTCACCTTCGGGCTGTTGCTCAACCTCGTCGGGGTGATGGGCGATGCGACCAAGGATCAGGTGTGGGGCTATCTGGCCAATTACGTGCCCGACGCGACGCCCGAGGCATGGCCGGCGCTCGACCAGTTGATCGGCTATGCGCTGGCGTACGGCCGCGATTTCGTCGCGCCGACGCTGGTGCGGCGCGCGCCCGAGGGTGTCGAAATCGCGGCATTGCAGCGGCTCGATAGCGCGCTTGCGGCATTGCCCGAGGATGCCAGGGCCGAGGATATCCAGAATATCGTCTATGAGATCGGCAAGGCGGGCGACTTCGCCGAGCTGCGCGATTGGTTCAAGGCGCTCTATGAGACGCTGCTTGGGAGCAGCCAAGGGCCGCGGATGGGCAGCTTCATCGCGCTGTACGGGATCGATAACAGCCGCAAACTGATCGCCGAGGCGCTGGCGAAAGCATGACCCGCTTGCGGGCGATGCGCGATTTCATCGCCAGCGAGGCGGCCGGCGGGGTCGTGCTGATGCTGGCTTCCGCGCTCGCGCTGATCGTCGCCAATTCGCCGCTGGCGGGCGCGTATTTCGACACGCTGCATTTCGAGACCGGTCCGGTGATCGCCGCGGCACACGGGACCATGAGCGTGCATCTGTGGATCAACGATGCGCTGATGGCGGTGTTCTTCTTCGTCGTCGGGCTGGAGATCAAGAGCGAGTTCGCCGGCGGCCGGCTGGCGACATGGGACCGGCGGCGGCTGCCGTTCATCGCGGCGGCGGCGGGGATGCTGGTGCCGGCTTTGGTCTATCTCGCGGTGACGCAGGGTGCGCCCGGCCTCGCCAACGGCTGGGCGATCCCGGCAGCGACCGATATCGCCTTCGCAATGGGCGTGCTGGCGCTGCTCGGCCGCCACGCCCCGCCCGCGCTCAAATCGCTGCTCACCACGGTGGCGATCGTCGACGATCTCGGGGCGATACTGATCATCGCATTGGTCTATAGCGCGCACCTCGATCTGACCGCGCTTGCGATGGCGGCGGGCGTGCTGCTGGCGATGGCGGCGCTCAATCGCTTCGGGGTGGAGCGGCTCTGGCCGTATCTGCTGCTCGGCGTATTGCTGTGGTATCTGGTGTTCCTCTCGGGCGTGCATGCCACCATTGCCGGAGTTGCGGCGGCGGCGACGATCCCGATGCCTTTGCTCCACCGGCTCGAGCAGGCGCTCAATCCGTCGGTCGCGTTTCTCGTCGTGCCGTTGTTCGGCTTCGCCAACGCCGGGGTGTCGCTCACCGGGCTGTCCCCGGCGGTGCTGCTCGCGCCGCTGCCGCTGGGCATTGCGCTGGGGCTGTTGGTGGGCAAGCAGGCGGGGATTTTCGGCAGCATCTGGCTGGCGGTCAAATTGCGGATCGCGCCGCGCCCCGATGCCGCCTGGGGCGCGATCTACGGCATGGCGCTGCTGGCGGGGATCGGCTTCACAATGAGCCTGTTTATCGGTGGCCTCGCCTTCCCTGGCCGGCCCGGGCTCGCCGACGCAGTCAAGATCGGCGTGCTGGCGGGCTCGTTACTGTCGGCGGTCGCCGGCGCGATCGTGCTGCGGATCGCCTCGCGGAAGGCGGAATGAGTTTCCACCTGCACCTGAAACCGCGCAGTGGCGCGCTCGACGCCGAGGCGTTCGCGGCCCTGTTTGCCCGCCGCAATTACGAGGTTGCCGACGGCCAGGCGGCGTATCAGAACCCGGATACCGGCGTGTACTTCCTCTTCGAGCATGGCGACGGCGGCGTGGATTTCGCGATCAACACCCGCCGCTCGGAAATCTTCGCGATCGAGGCCGGGGTCGAGCTTCAGGCTTTGTTCGCCGACTACACCGACGATGCGGGCGCTCCTTTCTCCGAAGCCGCTTTCCGCAACCAATGGCGCGAGGCCAATCTCGCCGCCGTCGCCGCGCTGCTCGCCGAGGGCGCCACCCCGCTCGTGCGCTTGCGCAAGAGCAATGTCGCGATGTGGCGCTGGAATTACGGCCTGCAACGGCTCCACCACGAGCTTGGCGACGAAGCGGTCGCCGCGCCGCTGACCTATTTCGCCGCGCCCGACGGCAGCCCGCGCCCGACCTTCATCTGGCTGATGACCACCCCGATGGTGCTGCCGCCCCCCGCCGAAGCCGTGCTGCTCGCCGACGAGCACGCCCCCCGCCTGCGCGATCGCCTGTCCGGCGTGGTGCCGCCGCAACACGATACGATCGGGGTGATGGCAGTCCGCTGGCTGCGCGACCTGCGCTTCCACGCCTGGACCACGAACCGCGCGCCGGGGCTCACCAAATTCCACGTGCCGCGCGAAAACCGCACGCCCGTGGACCTTGCCTCGCTCGCCGCCGCCGAAGGCTATGCCAAGCCCGCGGGCGCGGCGATCCCGATCGACCAAGTGCTCGACCGCGAGACCGTGGAGGCGGCGCGGGCGACGCTTTAGACGCCGAGCCAAGCCAGCGGAGCGGGCAACGCTTCGTCCGAGAAATCGACCTGCAACACGCGGCGCGCACGTGGCTGCTCGGCTGCGGCGGAGGCATGCAGAATCGACGTCGCATAGACCCAGACGTCACCGCGCCCGGCGAGGCAGGCCCGGCTTCCGCACCTTGCCGCCGCCGCATCGATGGCATGTTCGGGAATACGCCCCAGCCGGTGCGATCCCGGCGCGATCAGCAGCGGCGCATTACCGGCGGGCACCGGATCGAGATGCACGCGGATCGTCAGCATCCGCTCGATCAGCGCGAACGGCGGCTCGACATGCACCATCCCTGCCTTGACCGACCATGGCCCGAACCCGGGTACGTCGGCCCGCGCCTTTACCGCGATGGTCCGGTCCTGATGCCAGCCCAGCGCCCAGTTCGCACCTTCGCTCTTGTCGAACAGGATCGCGCGTACCGGAAGCGCGCCGGGCAGCAGTTGCGCGGCGCAACTTCCCAGCGAGTCCGGTCCCAGCAGATCGGCAAGCCCGGCGAGACCGTGCAACCGGATTCCCGCGCGATCGGCGGGCAGCCTGGCCAGCGCAGTCTCCAGCGCAGACAGAAAAGGGGCGGCCGCACCCGGAAGGTGCGCCGCCCCATGTTCTTCGAGCGTCATCGGCTCAAAGCTTCCCGGTCAGCTCCGGCACGATCTTGAACAGGTCGCCGACCAGGCCCACGTCCGCGACCTGGAAGATCGGGGCGTCCTCGTCCTTGTTGATCGCGATGATCGTCTTCGAATCCTTCATGCCCGCGAGATGCTGGATCGCGCCGGAGATGCCGATCGCGATATAGACTTCGGGGGCGACGATCTTGCCGGTCTGGCCGACCTGATAGTCGTTGGGGACATAGCCGGCGTCCACCGCCGCGCGGCTGGCGCCGACCGCCGCGCCGAGCTTGTCGGCGAGCGGCTCGATGATCGTGTGGAAGTTCTCCGAGTTCTGCAATGCGCGGCCGCCCGAGACGATCACCTTGGCCGAGGTCAGCTCGGGCCGCTCGGACTTGGCGATCTCGGCGCTCAAGAACTTCGAGATGCCGGCATCGCTGGCGCCGCCAACGGCCTCGACGCTGCCCGAGCCGCCGCTGGCTTCCGCCTTGGCGAAGGCGGTGCCGCGCACCGTGATGACCAGCTTCTTGTCGCTGGTCTGCACCGTGGCGATGGCGTTGCCGGCGTAGATCGGGCGGGTGAAGGTGTCGGGCCCCTCGACCGAGAGGATATCGCTGATCTGCATCACGTCGAGCAGCGCCGCGACGCGCGGGGCGATATTCTTGCCGTTCGAGGTGGCCGGGAACAGCACCGCGTCATGGTCGCCCATCAGGCCGACGATCAGCGGCGCGACATTCTCGGCGAGGGCATGGCCCAGCGCAGCGTCGTCGGCGAGGTGGACCTTGCCGACGCCCGCGATCTTGGCGGCTTCGTCGGCAACGGCCTTGCAGCCGCTGCCCGCGACGAGGAGATGGACCTCACCCAGCTGCGAAGCGGCGGTGACGACGGCGAGAGTGGCGTCCTTGACGCTAGCGTTGTCGTGTTCGACCCAGACCAAAGTCTTCATTTCGCGACTCCCAGAGCCTTGAGCTTGCCGACCAGTTCGTCGACGTCGGCGACCTTGATGCCCGCGGTGCGCTTGGCGGGCTCGACCACCTTGAGCGTCTTGAGCCGCGGCGAGGCATCGACGCCGTAATCGGCGACCGTCTTCTTGGCGATCGGCTTGGACTTGGCCTTCATGATGTTGGGCAGGGTCGCATAGCGCGGCTCGTTGAGGCGCAGATCGGTGGTGACGATCGCGGGCGCCTTGAGATCGACGGTCTCGAGGCCGCCATCGACTTCGCGGGTGACCACGATCCGGTCGCCGCTCACTTCGAGCTTCGACGCGAAGGTGCCCTGCGACCAGCCGAGCAAAGCCGCCAGCATCTGCCCGGTCTGGTTGCTGTCGTCGTCGATCGCCTGCTTGCCGAGGATCACGAGGCCAGGCTGCTCCTCGTCGCACACCGCCTTGAGCAATTTGGCCACGCCGAGCGGCTCGACCTCTTCGTCAGTGACGATCAATATGCCGCGATCGGCGCCCATCGCGCGCGCGGTGAGCAAAATGTCGGTCTCGGCCTTGGCCACGCCGACGCTGACCACCACGACCTCGGTCGCCGCGCCCTTTTCCTTCAGGCGCACGGCTTCCTCGATCGCGATCTCGTCGAACGGGTTCATGCTCATCTTGACGTTCGCCAAGTCGACGCCCGTCCCGTCCGCTTTCACGCGGGGTTTTACGTTATAGTCAAGCACACGCTTGACCGGCACCAAGACCTTCATCTGCTTCCTCTCCTATGGCCAGAACCGTTCCCGGGGAGGAAGGTCAGTTCGCCAATTCCAGCCGGCTTTCGATACGGTCGAGCCGGCGGCTGATATTGTCGATAGCGAGTTGTTGCGCGGCATTGGTCGCGGACTGGTTGGCCAGATGCTGCATGATCGAGACAATCGTGCCCTCAAGATTGGCAAGGCGCGCGACCGCTTCTTCCTGCTTGCGTTCGACACGCTCAATCGTCGCCTGAAAGCGCTTCATATGCTCGAGGATCAGACTCTCGACGTTTTCAGTCATGCCGCAATCCTACGCCGCCTGCTTCACCTCTGCTACAATCTTCTTTGCCGCATCGCCGAGATCGTTCGCCGCCACGATCGGCAGCCCCGAATTGGCGAGGATATGCTTGCCCTCGGCGACGTTGGTGCCCTCCAGCCGGACGACCAAAGGCACCGACAGATTGACCTGCTTGGCGGCCGCGACGATGCCCGCCGCGATGATGTCGCACTTCATGATCCCGCCGAAGATGTTGACGAGGATACCCTTCACCGCCGGATCGCTGAGGATGATCTTGAACGCCGCGGTCACCTTCTCCTCGCTGGCGCCGCCGCCGACGTCGAGGAAGTTGGCCGGGAACATGCCGTTCAGCTTGATGATGTCCATCGTCGCCATCGCCAGCCCGGCGCCATTGACCATGCAGCCGATGTCGCCGTCGAGCTTGATATAAGCGAGGTCGTATTTGGAGGCTTCGAGCTCGGCCGGATCCTCCTCGGTCTCGTCGCGTAGCGCCAGCAGGTCCTTGTGGCGGAACAGAGCGTTGCCATCGAACGCCACCTTGGCGTCGAGCACCATCAGCTTTCCGTCCTCGGTGACGGCGAGCGGGTTGATCTCGAGCTGCTCGGCATCGGTGCCGAGGAAGGCGTCGTACAGCTTGGACGCGGTCGAGGCCGCCTGCTTGGCCAAGTCGCCGCTCAGCCCCAGCGCCGCCGCGACGGCGCGGCCATGGTGCGGCATGAAGCCGGTCGCGGGGTCGATATCGATCGAATGGATTTTCTCGGGCGTGTCGTGCGCGACGGTCTCGATGTCCATCCCGCCCTCGGTCGATACGACCATCGAGATGCGGCTGGTCGCGCGATTGACGAGCAGCGCGAGGTAGAATTCGCTGGCGATATCGACGCCGTCGGTGACGTAGAGCCGGTTGACCTGCTTGCCATGCTCGCCGGTCTGGATCGTCACCAGCGTGTTGCCGAGCATGTCGGTGGCCGCCGCGCGAACCTCGTCGGCCGACTTGGCGAGGCGGACGCCGCCCTTGGCATCGGGGGCCAATTCCTTGAACTTGCCCTTGCCGCGCCCGCCGGCATGGATCTGCGCCTTCACCACATAGAGCGGCCCGGGCAATTTCGCCGCCGCCGCCACGGCTTCCTCGACGCTCATCGCGGCAAAGCCCGCGGGGACCGGGACGCCGAAGCTGGCGAGCAATTCCTTGGCCTGATACTCGTGGATGTTCATCGGCTGGACGCGCCCTTTTTCGAAGATCGGGAATGTGCGCCGCCTAAAGCACAGGGCGCGAAGCGAATCCACCCCCGTGCGCGCGGGCCCAACCCTCGCTATAGCGCCGTCATGCACCCCGCCGCCGGCATCCCCCTGTTCCTCGCCACCATCCTCGGGATGGAGGGCGTCGCCTATGTGGCGCACCGCTGGGTGATGCATGGCCCGGGCTGGTTCCTCCACGCCAGCCACCATCGCGCGCGCACCGGCATGTTCGAAGCCAACGATCTCTATGCGGTGATTTTCGCGGTGCCGTCGTTCGTGTTGCTGCTGGGCGGCGTCCAGCTCGGCTGGTGGCCGGGGTTCACCTGGATCGGCGCGGGGATCGCGGCCTATGGCGCGATCTATTTCGGCTTCCACGACGTGATCGTCCACCGCCGGGTGCCGCACCGCTATGTGCCGCGCTCGACCTATATGAAGCGGATCGTCCAGGCGCACCGGCTGCACCATGCGGTCGAGGAAAAGCACGGCACGGTCAGCTTCGGCTTTTTGTGGGCGCCGCGCGCCGACCGGCTGAGCGCCGAGCTCAAGCGCCGCCGCGCGCCCCTGAACAAATGAAGTGATCAACGACTGGCATTTCTACGCGCTGGCGATTCCGGCGGTGGCGCTGATCGGGCTCGCCAAGGGCGGATTCACCGGGATGGGCGCGCTGTCGCTGCCGATGCTGGCGTTCGTGATCAGCCCGGTGACGGCGGCGGCGATCCTGCTGCCGCTGCTGATCGTCCAGGACGTGGTCGGCGTCTGGGCGTTTCGGCGGACGGTCGATTGGCCGCTGCTCGGCTGGACCTTGCCCGGCGCGGCGGCTGGCGTTGCGCTGGGCTATTGGTTCGCCGCCAGCGTGACGTCCGGGGGGGTGATGGCGGCGGTCGGGCTGATCTCGATCCTGTTCGGCGCGTACCGCCTCCGGCTCCAGCGCCGCCCGGTCCCGAAGGAAGCCGCGCGGCTGCCCGAATGGGCGGGGCTGGCGTTCGGCGCGGCATCGGGCTTCACCAGCCAGATCGCGCATGCCGGCCAGCCGCCGTTTCAATTGTGGGTGCTGCCCCGCAACCTGCCGCGCGATATGCTGGTGGGGACGACGGCCCTGTTCTTCGCGGCGGTCAACTGGATCAAGGTGCCTGCCTATCTCGCGCTTGGCCAGTTTACCCAGGCGAATCTGCTGACCGCGGCGGCGATGTTGCCGGTGGCGGTGGCCTCGACGTTTCTGGGCGTCGCGCTGGTGCGCCGGGTCGACGCGAATCGCTTCTACACCGCGATCTACTGGCTGATGATCGTCGTGGGTTGCGGCCTGATCGCCGAGGCTGCTTTCTAGCTACCCGTGCTCCGGCCAAGGCCGGAGCCTTGGCCGCCAGCGATTCGCTTCGATATCCAGGGCTCCGGCCTGCGCCGGAGCACAGGTTAGTCGAACAGCGACGACACCGAAGTCTCGTCGGCGATCCGCTTGATCGCCTCGGCCAGGAGCGGCGCGATCGTCAGGTGACGCACCTTGGCGCTGTCGGCGATTACGGCGTGGTTGCCGATCGAATCGGTGATCACCAGCTCGGTCAGCTCGGAGGCATCGACCCGCGCGACCGCGCCGCCCGAAAGCACGCCATGGGTGCAATAAGCGACGACATCCTCGGCCCCCGCCGCCTTCAGCGCGGCGGCGGCATTGCAGAGCGTGCCCGCCGAATCGACGATATCGTCGATCAGGATGCAGAAGCGCCCTTCGACCTCGCCGATGATGTTCATCACCTCGGATTCGCCCGCGCGCTCGCGGCGCTTGTCGACGATCGCCAGCGGGGCATTGTCGAGCCGCTTGGCCAGCGCGCGCGCGCGCACCACGCCGCCGACGTCGGGCGAGACGACCATCCAGTTCTTGTCGGGGAAGCGCGATTCGATATCGGCGCTCATCACCGGCGCGCCATAGAGATTGTCGGTCGGGATATCGAAGAAACCCTGGATCTGCCCGGCGTGGAGATCCACCGAGAGCACCCGGTCGGCGCCCGCGACGGTGATGAGGTTGGCTACGAGCTTGGCCGAGATCGGGGTGCGCGGGCCGGGCTTCCGGTCCTGCCGGGCATAGCCGAAATAGGGGATCACCGCGGTGATGCGCTTGGCCGACGCGCGCTTGAGCGCATCGATCATGATCAGCAGCTCCATCAGATTGTCGTTGACCGGGAAAGCGGTCGACTGGAGGACGAACACGTCCTCGCCGCGGACATTCTCGAGGATCTCGACGAAAATCTCCTCGTCGGCGAAGCGGCGGACGTTCGCCTGCGTCAGCGGCGTCTCGAGATATTCGGCGATCGCGGTGGCGAGCGGGCTGTTCGAATTGCCGGACATCAGTTTCATGGCGTTCGGCTCCGCTGCCCGTGTTGCAGTTCCCTTACTGTCCGTGCCGGGTGGCGCAAGACAGCATTGGCGCTTAGTGCGCGGGGCATGACCGTTATCACCCGCTTTGCCCCCAGCCCCACCGGCAATCTCCACGTCGGTAATTTGCGGACGGCGCTGCACAACTGGCTGTTCGCTCGGGCCCATGGCGGCAAGTTCCTTTTGCGGATCGACGACACCGATCAGGCGCGCTCAGAAGAAGCGTTTGTCGAGGCGATCCGCGCCGATCTCGCCTGGCTGGGTCTCGCGCCCGATGGCGAGGAGCGGCAGTCGGCGCGGTTCGACCGCTACGAGGCGCGATTCGACGAGCTGAAGGCGGCGGGCCGGGTCTATCCGGCGTATGAAACCAGCCAGGAGCTCGAGCTCAAGCGCAAGGTGCTGCTCGGCCGCGGCTTGCCCCCGGTCTACGATCGCGCGGCGCTGGCGCTGAGCGATGCCGAGCGCGCGGCATTCGAAGCCGAGGGCCGCAGCCCGCACTGGCGCTTCAAGCTCGATTCCACCACGCCGATCGTGTGGGACGATATGGTCCGCGGCCCCCAGCGCTTCGATCCGGCGACGATGAGCGACCCCGTCGTCCGCCGCGCCGACGGCAGCTGGCTCTATCTGCTCCCCTCGGTGATCGACGATGTCGACATGGCCGTCACCCATGTCGTGCGCGGCGAGGATCATGTCTCGAACACCGCGTCGCAGATCCAGATGTTCTTGAGCCTGGGCGCCACGCCCCCGCGCTTCGCTCATGCGGCCTTGCTCACCGGTGACGAAGGCAAATTGTCCAAGCGGCTTGGCTCGCTCGGCGTCGCGCATTTCCGCGAAACGGGGATCGAGCCACAGGCGATCGTCGCATTGCTCGCGCGAATCGGCACCAGCGATCCCGTCGAGCCCTTCGCCGACGCCGCGCCATTGATCGAATCGTTCGACTTCGCCCGGTTCGGCCGCGCCCCCGCGCGCTTCGACGAAGCCGAGCTCGCCGCGCTCAGCGCGCGGATCGTCCACCAACTGCCCTTTGCCCGAGTCGCGGATCGGCTGCCGGCGGGCATGACCGAGGCGGCGTGGGACGCGATTCGCCCGAACCTCACGACACTCGCCGAGGCCGGGGACTGGTGGCGGGTGATCGAAGGGCCGGTCGAGTCGCAGGTGGCCGACGACGACCGGGATTTCCTCGCCAGCGCCGCCCATATCGCCGCCGGCGTGGACTGGTCCGCCGATCCCTGGCCGCAGCTCACCACCGCGCTCAAGGAAGAGACCGGCCGCAAGGGCCGCGCCTTGTTCCTGCCGCTGCGCCTCGCGCTGACCGGGCGCGAGCATGGTCCGGACATGGCGGCGCTGTTGCCACTGATCGGCCGTGAACGCGCCCTTGCCCGGCTGAGCGCCGCCTAAACCCACGTAATTATTTGCGCGAAAGCCCCTTCATCGGAACTTTACGTGTGCGTGGATACGTTGTATCATCACTAACAGCCGGCAGGACCGGTTTGGAGATGGAGGGCATCATGTACGCCAATCGTTCGTCGTTCCCCCTGGGCATCCGGCCCGTCCCGTTCACCGCAGCGTTCCTCGTCAACGGCGCCGTTATCGCCGGGATGGTCTTTTTCCTGGCGCCCGATTTCGTGCGCTATATCGCGCCGCCGCCGACGGTGGTGACCAGCATCCCGATTCCGCCCGATCCGGCGCCCGTCACCGAGGTCAAGACCAGGGAGACGCCGCAGCAGCCGCGCACCACCGATCCGGTGATGCCCGATCCGGTGATCAAGACGCAGGTCGAGACGCAGATCGCCGGCACCACGATCGTTCCGCACGATCCGCCGCCGACCCCCGGCCCGGCCGAGGGCACAGGCACCACGGTGGTTGAAACCCCGCCGCTCCCCGCGCTGATCGGCGCGGTCGCGGATCCGCGCTACGCCGGGCTGTTCCAGCCCGATTATCCGGCGATGGAGATCCGCAACGCACGCGAAGGGCTGGTGTCGGTGCGCGTCCTGATCGGCCCCGACGGGCGAGTGAAAGCGGTCGAGCAGGTCAGCGCGACCAGCCCGGCATTCTTCGACGCGACTCGCCGCCAGGCACTGTCCAAATGGCGCTTCAAGCCGGCGACTCGCGGCGGAATCCCGCAGGAAAGCTGGAAGACGATGAAGGTCCGTTTCGAACTGAAAGGCGATCAATGAACTTCGCTAGCGCGGGGGCTGGCTCCAACGCCCCCGCGCGCCTATCTCTAGCGCCAATGGAATTCCTCGCCCGCTTCTCTCCGCTTCGCGCCTATCGCGACCTCCGCCGCTTCATGGTGACGCGCAAGCGCCACGAATATTGGCTGCTGATCCCGTCGTTCCTGATCACGATGTTCGTCGTCGTCAGCCTCCAGCACGATTTCTTCGCCAAGCCCGCGTACAAGCGCGAGATCATCTATGTGAAAAGCTGGCCGCTGACGCGCGGCGAGGCGGAGATCCACGCGCAGCAGATCGTCGATCAGGCCGAGAAGATGCGGCAGGAGGCGATCCTCGAAAAGGCGCGCAAGGAGCGCCAGCAGCAGTTCAAGAAGATCGACGACAAGCTCAAATCGTGGGGAATCTGACCGCCGACTCGCGCTGGATGCGTGCCGCGCTGGCGCTGTCGGAGCGCAGCCGGGGGCGAACTGCGCCCAATCCCAACGTCGGTTGCGTGCTGGTGCGGAGCGGCCGCGTCGTCGGGCGCGGCTGGACCCAGCCCGGCGGACGCCCGCATGCCGAGGCGATGGCGCTGGCCCAAGCCGGCGCAGCCGCGCGCGGCGCCACCGCTTATGTGACCCTCGAGCCCTGCGCGCACGGCTCGCCGCGCGGGCCCGCCTGCGCCGATCTGCTGATCGCCGCGGGCGTGGCGGAGGTGGTGATCGCGCTCGGCGATCCCGATTTGCGCACCGATGGCAAAGGCGCCGCACGGCTTCGCGGCGCGGGCATCGCGGTTCGCGAAGGGGTGGCCGAAGCCGCGGCGCGGCGGGCCATGGCCGGGTTCCTGACGGCTGCGCGGCCCTTCGTCACGCTCAAGCTCGCCACCTCGCTCGACGGGCGGATCGCGCTGGCTTCGGGCGAGAGCCGCTGGATCACCGGTGCCGAGGCCCGGGCCCACGCCCATCTCGAGCGCGCCCGCCATGAAGCGATCCTCGTCGGGCGCGGCACCTGGGCAATGGATTCGCCCGCACTCGACGTGCGGCTGCCCGGGCTGGAAAACCGATTGCCCCGCCGCCTGCTGTTGACCCGTCATCCCCGCTTTGGCGCGGACGACGGCAGGGAGTGGGAGGTGCTGGACTCGCCGATGGCGATTTCGTCCCTCGAAGGGGTGGATCACCTCCTCGTCGAAGGGGGCGCCGAAACCGCCGCCTCCTTCCTCCGCGAAGGGCTGGTCGATCGTCTCCTGCTCTATCGCGCGCCGATCCTGATCGGTGCCGGCAAGCCCGCGCTCGGCGACATCGGGCTGGGCGCGCTCGCCGACGCGCATGGCCGCTGGACGCTTACCGACGCGCGCCAGCTTGGCAGCGACCGGCTGGAGGTCTACGCGCTAGCCTCATCAGGAAGAGTGGGTACCACTTTTCCGCCCGGATGAGGCGCAAACAAAGACTCCGATGTTTACAGGAATCGTCACCGATATCGGCACCGTCGAAGCCGCGGACACGCAGGGCGACCTGCGCGTGCGGATTTCCACGGCCTATGACACCGCCACCGTCGATCTCGGCGCGTCCATTTCCTGCTCGGGCGTATGCCTGACGGTGGTGGACAAGGCCCCGGGCTGGTTCGCCGTCGATGTCTCCGCCGAAACCGTCTCGCGCACCGCCGGCGGCCAGTGGGTCGCGGGCCGCCGCCTCAATCTCGAACGCGCGCTGAAACTGGGCGACGAGTTGGGCGGCCACATCGTCACCGGCCATGTCGACGGCGTCGGCATCGTCGCGGACATAAGCGAGGAAGGCGGATCGCACCGCGTGACCATCGCCGCGAACAAGGAAATCGCGCCCTTCATCGCCCCCAAGGGATCGATCACCGTCGATGGCGTCTCGCTGACGGTCAACGAAGTGACGGACGATGCCTCGGGCGTCCGCTTCACGCTCAATATCATTCCGCACACCGCGGCGGTAACCACCTTCGCCGATCTGCGGCCGGGCCAGGCCGTGAACCTCGAAATCGACGTGCTGGCGCGCTATCTTCAGCGCATGGAGACGCTTCGTGCCAAAGCCTGAATTAGCCCACCTGAAACACGGCTTCCTCTCCTCGCCCGAGGAAATGATCGACGAGGCCCGCAACGGCCGGATGTTCATCCTGGTCGACGACGAGGATCGCGAGAATGAGGGCGACCTCATCATCCCGGCGCAGATGGCGACACCTGACGCGATCAACTTCATGGCCAAGTTCGGCCGCGGGCTGATCTGCCTGGCGATGACCAAGGCCCGCGTCGATTCGCTCGGGCTCGAATTGATGAGCCGGGCCAATGGCACGCGGCACGAGACCGCGTTCACCGTCTCGATCGAGGCGCGCGAGGGCGTCACCACCGGCATCTCCGCCGCGGATCGCGCGCGGACCATCTCGGTCGCGATCGATGCGTCGAAGCAGAAGGACGATATCGTCACGCCGGGGCATGTCTTTCCGCTGGTCGCGCGCGACGGCGGGGTGCTGGTGCGCGCCGGGCATACCGAGGCGGCGGTCGACGTCGCGCGGCTGGCGGGGCTTAATCCGGCGGGCGTGATCTGCGAGATCATGAACGAGGACGGCACGATGGCGCGGATGGACGACCTCGTCTCCTTCGCGCAATTCCACAATCTCAAGATCGGCACGATCCGCGACCTGATCGCCTATCGCCGCCGCCACGATCATCTCGTCGAGAAGCGTGCCGAGGCCAAGTTCGCCAGCGATTGGGGCGGCGACTGGACCGCGCTAACCTTCTGGAACAAGGCGACCGGCAGCGAGCAGGTCGCGCTGGTCAAGGGCAAGGTCGATCCGGCCAAGCCGACTTTGGTGCGCATGCACGCGCTCTCGCCGTTCGCCGATATCTTCGGCGAGGGCGGCGCGCGTGGCGGGCTGCTGCGGCGATCGATGGAAATCATCGCCGAGGAGGGCGCCGGCGTGGTGGTGGTGATCAACCGCTCACGGCCCGACAATTTCACCGTGGCGCTGCAGGCGCGCGCGGGCGAACTCGCCCCGGCGGACATGGACGAACTGCGCGACTATGGCGTCGGCGCGACGATCCTCACCGAACTCGGTGTGCGCGACATGATCCTGCTCACCAATACCCACCATAATCTGGTTGGGCTCGACGGCTATGGCCTGTCGATCGTCGGCGAACGGCCGATCGGGGAAGCGAGCTGATGGCGCATGTCCTGATCGTCGAGGCGCGTTTCTACGCCCATCTGAACGACATGCTGCTTGCCGGCGCCCGCGCCGCGATCGAGGCCGCCGGCGACAGCCATGAGACCATCACCGTCCCCGGCGCGCTCGAAATACCGGCCGCGGTGGCGATGGCGGCGGAGACCGGGCGCTACGACGCCTTCGTGGCGCTGGGCGTGGTGATCCGCGGCGAGACCTATCATTTCGAAGTCGTCTCGAACGAAAGCGCGCGCGCGATCATGGCGCTGAGCCTCGATTCGCTGCCGATCGGCAACGGCATCCTCACCGTCGAGAACGAAGCGCAGGCGATCGCCCGCGCCGATCCCGCCCAGCTCGACAAGGGCGGCGGCGCGGCGCAGGCGGCGCTGGCGATGCTCGATCTCAAGACCCGGCTCGGCTGAAGCCGATGGATGTGCCGCCTTCCCGCTACAAGGTGGTGGAGGAAGGGCGCAGACTGGTGGTGCGCGACACGTGGAACGGCAACGCACCGGTCACCGGCCATATGCCGCAGCCCAAATTGCCGAGCGACTCGGGGCGGCCGGCCACGGTCGAGCAGGCGCGCGCCGCACTGCATAAGGACCGGCCACGCCCGGCCGCCGCGCCCGACCCGACCGTCTTCATCCTGACCACCCACCCCTGGTTCGACGATCGGGCGCCGCGGCAAATCCGGGTGGAGGGCAAGGGTCAGGGCGCGCTGCTAGTCGCGATCATGGTGATCGGAATGCTGACGGTGCTGGCGTTCGTCACCATCGGCTGGATTATGCTGCTGGTCGCCGGCTTCTTTCTGATCCAGGCGAAGGTCCGAAATGCTGTTCGCGCAGGCCTGACGCTGCTGCTCGACGAACTCGGCGAGTCCGTCGAGCACTAGCGATTACGCGATCCGTTCGTCGAGCACCGGATAATCCAGATACCCCTCGACCCCCTGCGTATACAGGTTCGCGACATCGAGCGGGTTGAACGGCGCATCGCGGCGCAGGCGCTCGACCAGATCGGGATTGGCGAGCCACGGGCGGCCGAAGGCGATCGCATCGGCCACGCCCGAATCGAGATCGGCCTGCGCATTGGCCAAGCCATAATCCTGATTGAGCACCAACGGCCCGGCGAAGACCTTGCGGATCTGCGGCGACAGCTTCGGCACTTCGGTGCGGCCGAAGGTGCCCTCGGGGCCCTGCTCGCGCAGTTCGAGAAAGGCGATGCCCTGCTCGCCCAGCCACTGTGCGGCGGGGACGAACACCTTCGCCGGATCGCTGTCGTCGGTCCCTTGCGTATTGCCGTTGGGCGAGAAGCGCACGGCGGTGCGGCCGGCGCCGGCCTCGGCGATCAGCCGCGCGGTGACTTCGCGGAGCAGCCGGGTGCGGTTCTCAGGGCTGCCACCGTATTCGTCGTCGCGGAAGTTGGCATTGTCGCGCATGAACTGGTCGATCAGATAGCCGTTGGCGGCGTGGAGCTGGACCCCGTCGAACCCGGCGCGCAGCGCGTTGCGGGTAGCGGCCGAATAATCGTCGAGCACGCGGGCGATATCGTCCCTGGTCGCGGCGCGGGCCTGCCCGTAATCCTGCTTGCCGGCATAGGTATGGCCCTGCCCCGGCGCGGTGGTCGCCGAGGCCGAGAGCGGCGCCGCGCCGCTCAGGAAATCGGGATGGACGATCCGGCCCATATGCCAGAGCTGGGCGACGATCCGCCCGCCGGCCTGATGCACCGCCTCGATCACCGGCTTCCAGCCTTCGACCTGTTCCTCGGTCCACAGCCCCGGCGCGAACGGCCAGCCGAGTCCTTCGCGGCTGATGCCGGTGGCCTCCGAGATGATCAGCCCGGCCTTTGCGCGCTGGACATAATAGTCCGCCATGATCGCGGTCGGGACATGCTCGCGGGTCGATCGGCCGCGCGTCAGCGGCGCCATCAGGATGCGATTGGGCGCGGCGATATCGCCGAGCTGGATGGGATCGAACAGGCTGGGCATCAAAGGGTCTCCGAAGAACTCGCGGGAACGCAGATAGGGCGCTAAGGGGCGCCATGCACGAGGCCGCACCGACAAGAAAAACTCTCTCCGCGCAAACCCGCAGTGCCCATGATGCTATCTGGCCGCTGATCGCGTGCCTGATGGGCAATATCACGCTGGCGTTCGGGCCGTGGTTCGTGCGGATGGCGGATGTGGGGCCGGTCGCGTCGGGCTTCTGGCGCACCGCGCTGGCGGCGCCCTTGCTGGTGGCGCTGAGCTTTGCCGGATCGCGGCGGCCGTTCGCGGGGGCGAGCGCGCTAACCTTCGTGCTTCTTTTCGGCGGCGTGGCGTTCGCGGCCGATTTGGCGAGCTGGCACCTCGGTATCCTGCGCACCACGCTCGCCAATTCGACTCTGTTCGGCAATTCGGCGACGTTGATGTACCCGATCTACGGCTTCCTGATCGCGCGGGCATGGCCGACACGGTCGCAGGGCATGGCGCTGGCGCTGGCGGCGATCGGCGCGGGACTGCTGATGGGGCGATCCTATGAGCTTTCGCCCAAGCACCTTGCCGGCGACCTGCTCTGCCTGCTCGCGGGGACGCTCTACACTGTCTATTTCGTGATGATGGCCAAGGCGCGCGACACGATGCAGCCGCTCCCGGCGCTGGCGCTGTCGACCATCGCCAGCACCGGGCCGTTGCTGCTGTTCGCCTGGGCGCTCGGCGAGCGGATCTGGCCCGGGAATTTCGGCGTGCTGGTGGGGCTGGCGCTGGCCAGCCAGGTGATCGGGCAGGGGCTGATGATCTATGCGATCGGGCATTTGTCGCCTTTGGTGGTCGGGATCACCTTGCTGTCGCAGCCGATCGTCGCGGGAATCCTCGGCTGGAGCGTCTATGGCGAGCGGCTGGGCGCGCTCGATCTGGTCGGCGCGGCGCTGGTGGCGGTGGCGCTGGTGCTGGTGCGGCGCGAGCCCAGGCTTGCGCCCGCGCCGGCGGGAACTAGACCGGAAGCCGAAGGAGCCGCGTGATGTTGCCCGAAGACCCGACGCTCGACGAACTGCGCGTGGCGCTGGCGCCGCTGGTGGCGGACAATGCCGCGTTCGACGGGTGGAATGCCGCCGCGATCGATTCGGCGGCGGATACCCTGGGTGTCGAGCGCCAGATCGCCGAGCTTGCCTTTCCGAACGGCGCGGTCGGGATGATCGACGCATGGTTTGCCAGCGTGGACGCGGCGATGGTGGCGCGCTTCACCCCCGAGCAATTGGCGGCGATGAAGATCCGCGAGCGGATCACCGCGCTGGTCGAGGCGCGGCTCGCGATTGTCGCCGGCAATCGCGAGGCGCTGCGCCGCGCGGTGGCGATATTGGCGATGCCGCAGAATGTGGTGCGTGCGGCGCAGCTCGGTTGGCGCTCGGCCGACGCGATGTGGCGCGCGGCGGGCGACACCGCGACCGACTATAATCATTACACCAAGCGCGCGATCCTCGGCTCTGTCTATGCGGCGACGATCACCGTGTTTTTGAACGACGAGAGCGATGGCTGGGCCGACACGCGCGCCTTCCTCGGCCGCCGGATCGAGGGGATCATGCGCTTCGAGAAGACCAAGGCGAAACTGCTCGGCCGCGACACCCACCGGCTGAGCCTGTCGCGCTTCATCGGGCGGCTAAGGTATCCGGCGGTTTGATTTCCCCTCCCTGCCAGCAGGGAGGGCAGACACCACTAGCGCGCGCCTGCCGTTATTGATAATCACTCGCATCATGAACGTCGCCACCGCGATTCCCCAGCCTGTCCGGCTCGGCCATATGACTCCGCTCCGCACCGGCACGGTGGCGTCGGTCGATTGGGCCGAGCTGACCGTGCCCGAGGCGCGGCGGCTGCGTGAGTTGGGGCTCGACGAGGGCGTCGAGGTCGAATTGCTGCGCGGTTCGGGCATCCTCGGCGGGCCCGTCGCGTGCCGGATCGGGCGGATGACCGTCGCGCTGCGCCGCCATGTCGCGGGCGCGATCCACGTCCATCCGGTAGCCGGATAAGGCCATGAACCCCGCACCGCTGGTCGCGCTGGTCGGCAATCCCAATGCCGGCAAAAGCGCCCTGTTCAACGCGCTGACCGGCGCGCGGCAGAAGGTCGGCAATTATCCCGGCGTCACCGTCGAGCGCCATGCCGGACGGCTCGCGCTGGCCGACGGGCGCCCGGTCGAACTGATCGATCTGCCCGGCGCCTACAGCCTCGATCCCTCCAGCCCCGACGAGGAAGTCACGCGCGACGTCCTGCTCGGCAAGCAGGCGGGCGAGCGGCTCCCCGATGCGATCATCTGCGTGGTCGATGCCTCGAACCTCGACAATCACCTGCGCTTCACACTCCAATTGATCGCGCTTGGCCTGCCGCTGGTGGTGGCGCTCAACATGGTCGATCTCGCCGAGCGCGACGGGCTGACGCTCGACGCCGCGGCGCTCGAGCGCGAGCTTGGGGTGCCGGTGGTGCCGACGGTGGCGGTGCGCAAGCGCGGGCTCGATGCGCTCAAGGACCGGCTCGGCGAGGTGGTCACCCCCGGCGCGCACAAGATCCGGCCCGGCAGCGGCGTCCAGCACGATATCGTCGTGCTCCAGCGCCGCGCGCGGCAGATCGCGCTGGCGGCGACCGTCTCCGAGACCGCGGGGCGGCGCTGGACGCACCGGCTCGACGCGGTGGCGCTGCATCCAGTGGCCGGGCCGCTACTACTGGTCGCGACATTGTTCGTGATGTTCCAGGCGGTGTTCGCCTGGTCCGAAGCGCCGATCGGCTGGATCGAGAGCGCGATGGGCTGGCTGGGCGATTTGGTGAGCGGGGCCTTGCCCGCCGGATTCCTCCGCTCGTTCCTCGTCGACGGGCTGATCGCCGGCGTCGGCGCGGTGGTCGTGTTCCTGCCGCAAATCCTGATCCTGTTCACCTTCATCCTCGTGCTCGAAGCCTCGGGCTATATGGTCCGCGCCGCCTTCCTGATGGACCGGCTGATGGCGAGCGTGGGGCTGTCGGGCCGCGCCTTCATTCCTTTGCTGTCGAGCTTCGCCTGCGCGGTGCCGGGGATCATGGCGACGCGCACGATCAGCGACGACAAGGAGCGGCTGACGACGATATTGATCGCGCCGCTCACCACCTGCTCGGCGCGGCTGCCGGTCTATACGATCGTGATCGGCGCGGTGATTCCGAACGATGCGGTACTGCCGGGCGTGGGGTTGCAGGGCGTGGTCCTGTTCGCCCTCTATCTGCTCGGGGTGATCGGGGCGTTTCTCGCGGCGCTGCTGCTGCGGCGGACGGTGACCAAGGGGCCGACCAGCGGTTTCATGATGGAGATGCCGAAGTATCAGGCGCCGCGGCTGCGCGACGTGCTGCTCGGGCTGTGGCAGCGGGCATGGATTTTCCTCCAGCGCGCGGGCACCACCATCGCGCTGACCGTCGCGATCCTGTGGGTGCTGGCCAGCTATCCGGTGGCGGGGCCGGGACAGAAGCAGAGCGAGGTCTCGGTTGCCGGGCATATCGCCAGCGGCATCGAGGTCGTGGTCAAGCCGATCGGGTTCAACCACGATATCGCGCTTGCCTTGCTGCCGGCTATGGCGGCGCGCGAGGCGGCGGTGGCGGCGATCGGCACCGTCTATGCCGTCGACGATCCCGATGGCGACCGCGGGCAGGACACGATCCGCAGCCAGATCGCCAGCCGCTGGAGCCTGCCGACCGCGCTCGCCTTTTTGATGTGGTTCGTGTTCGCGCCGCAATGCATCTCGACCATCGCGGTGACGCGGCGCGAGACCAATGGCTGGAAATGGCCGCTGTTCATGATCGGCTATCTGTTCGCGCTCGCCTATGCGACGGCGGGGCTGACCTTCTGGAGTGCGGTGGCACTGGGGCTTTAGTCCCCTCCCGTCACTTCCGCTTCGGCGGCTGACGGCTGCTGGAACGGTACGATCCTTATGTAGAATTAAATGGAGGCCAAACGCGGTTCGGCCGGATGCCAGCGATGTCAAAGAGCGGTCCGGTGAGCCAAAGCCTGCCAGCCGGCCGATTCCAGCAGGCGAAATCCAACATTGCAAGCGGACGAAGGAGGAAAGGTGGGGGCCTTACTCCAGCTTCGAATCGTCGAGCAGCTTGGTTCGGCGATAGGATTCCTCGGCATCGGCCTGCTTTTGCGCCTTGCTGCGGCCGAAACGGGCGCGATTGGCCTCGGTTCTGGCTGCCTTATCCACAGCTGCCTTGGCCTTGCGGGCCTTGTTGAGGTTGATGATCTCGGCCATATCGACCCAAACTCCATTACAGCGTTGAAGGCGGAATTTCCATGGCAGGCTCGGTCAACAAGGTCATTCTCGTGGGCAATCTCGGCAAGGATCCCGAGAGCCGCAGTTTCCAGAACGGCGGCAAGGTGGTCGAGATGCGGATCGCCACGTCGGAAAGCTGGAAAGATCGCGCCACCGGCGAGCGCAAGGAAAAGACCGAGTGGCACACGGTCAAGGTCTTCAACGAAGGCCTCGCCAATGTCGCCGAGCGCTATCTGCGCAAGGGCAGCAAGGTCTATATCGAAGGCGCGCTGACCACCCGCAAATGGCAGGACCAGTCGGGCGCCGACCGCTATTCGACCGAGATCGTGCTCCAGGGCTTCAATTCGGTGCTGACCATGCTCGACGGCGCGCCGGGCGCGGGCGGCGGCGCGAGCCGGGGCGGCGGCGATGACTGGAACGCGGGCGGCGGCGACGATTTCGCCGGCAATTCCAGCAGCCGCGGCGGCGGCAATTTCAACGGCGGCGCATCGCGCGGTGGCCCGAGCGGCGGTGCTCCGGCCGGCGGCGGGTTCGACGATCTGGATGACGACGTTCCGTTCTAGAGCCCGGGAGGCTGCGATGAGGCGGGCGATATTGCTGGGCGCGTTGATGATCGCGGGCTGCCGTCCGTCGGTCACCGCGACCGACACCGTGATCGCCGGCGCGGAGGATTGCGGCAGGAAGCCCGCATTCGTGCCGCTCTATGCCGATGCCAAGGTGACGCTCTGTAGCTCGGGCCACGACGATGCGACCCGCAAGGACAGCGGCATGCTGCTCTACGCCAGCGCCGCCGCGCCCGCCGCGGTGCTCGCCTGGTCGAAGGATCAGGCGCTCAAGGCCGGCCTTGCCGAACGCCTGTCCACGCCCGAGATGTTCTCGGCCGCCGATGGCGAGAAGCGCACGGTGATGGTGATGGCGGCGCCCAAGGGATCGGGCAGCCAGGTGACGCTCAACTGGGGCCGCGAGCGTTAGGCGGCGTCCGCATTTGCGTATCCAGATCATGACGCGGCGAGGGGAATCGCCGATTTCGGTTGGCCCGTGACTCCGGGCGCGATTTCGCGCAGCATCGCCGCCTGTTCGGGGGGACAAGCGAAATGAGCGCATTATCGGATATCGCGCCGATTGCGGCGGACGAACGCATCGGATTGCTCGACGCGCTTCGCGGCTTCGCGCTGCTCGGTGTATTCGTCGCCAACATGCACAGTTTCTCAGCCTGGTTCATGCTCGGGCCGGACGGGCAGGCCGCGCTTTTCGGCGCGACGGCGCGCGACATCGAGGGGCTGGCCTTTGGCTCGCTGATCGACGGCAAATTCTACACGATTTTTTCGCTGCTGTTCGGCATCGGCTTCGCGTTGCAGCTCGATCGTCTCGACCGGCGCGGCGATGCGGCCGCGGCGCGCTTCCGGCGCCGGATGGCGGCGCTGCTGCTGATCGGGCTGATCCATCTGCTGGCGATCTGGTATGGCGACATCCTGACGCTGTACGCGCTGTCGGGGTTCCTGCTGCTGGCGGTGCGCGGTTGGACCGATGGCGCGCTGCTGCGGCTGGCGACGGTGCTGATCCTGCTGCCGGTGCCGGCGGCGTTCCTGCTGCACCTGACCGGATGGCCGGCCGATCTTGGCCTCTATGGCGTGTCGGACCGAGTGGCTGCGGCGACCGGCCATTCGACGGCGAACATCCCTGCATGGATGCGGGAGCCCGACTGGAAGAGTTTTGCCGACTGGCAGGCCAGTTCCGTCTTCTACCGCGTCGGCTCGCTGATTGCGCAGTGGCGGCTGGCGAAGGTGTTCGGGATTATGGCGATCGGGCTGTGGGCCGGGCGGCGCGTGATCGACGGGACATTGTTCACCGACCGCGCTCGGCTGCGGCGGGTGATGCTGTGGGGACTGGCGATCGGCCTGCCCGCCAATTTGCTTACGGCAATCATGGGCGGGATCGAGGGGCCTTACGGCTGGCCGCTGGTGCTGGGCGAGATCGGCTATGCGCTGGGCGTCGTGCCGCTCGGGCTCGCTTATGGCGCAGCGTTTGCGCTGGCATGGCCCAGGCGATCGCGCGCGCTCGGCATCTTCACGCCGGTCGGACGTATGGCGCTGACCAATTACCTCGCACAATCGATGATCGGCGTCGCGATCTTCCAGGGTATCGGACTTGGCCTGGGCGGGACGCTGTCGCCGGCCTTCTTCCTGCCGCTGACGCTGGCGATCTTCGCGGGGCAGATCCTGCTGTCGCGGCTATGGCTGGCGCGGTTCGGGCAGGGGCCGATGGAGCGGCTGTGGCGCTGGATGACCTATGGCGCGAGAGCGGGCCGTTAGGCCTCGACGATCTCCGCCACGCCGAACTTGCCGGCCTGGTAGTCGGCGAAGGCCTGGCGGATCTCGTCGGCCGAGTTCATCACGAACGGGCCGTGGGCGACGATCGGCTCGTCGATCGGCGTGGCGTGGCCGAACAGGAACAGCGCCGGCTGGTCGGCCGCGATGGTGACCGACTCGCCATCGCCAAGCTCGGCGAGGTGCCATTCGGGCACGCGCGTGCCGGCGACCAGGATCGAACCGCGCGCCGCATAGAGGAAGACGTCGCGGCCGGCGAGGCCGTCGAAGCTCACCTGCGCACCGCGCTCGAGTTCGACGAAGCTCATGAACACTCCGGTGAGCGACTCGACCGGGCCATGCGCGCCGCGATGGTCGCCCGCGACCAGATGGACGCCATCGACCACCGGAATCGCATCGGCCTGCACCCCGATATAGCGCGGCGCGGTCATCTTGAGCCGGGCGGGAAGGTTCACCCACAGCTGGAGAATCTCCATCGGGCCGCCGTCGCGCTTGAAATCGGCGGGCGAAACTTCGGCATGGACGATGCCGCTGCCCGCGGTCATCCATTGCACCCCGCCGGCGCGGATGACGCTTTCGTGGCCCGCCGAATCGGTATGCGCCAATTCGCCTTTCAGGATGAAGGTGACGGTTTCGAAGCCGCGGTGCGGGTGCGGGCCGAACGGCAGCCCGCGGTTGCCGGGCTTATAGGCCTGCGGCCCATGATGGTTGAGGAACAGGAAGGCGCCGACATGGCCGATTCCCGGCCCCGGCACCGGGCGGCGCGTGACGAGATCGCCGATATCGTCGCGGTGCGCGGCATGGATCGCGGTAACCGTCCGCATCAGCCCCTCCGCAGCAGGAACACCGCATGCTCGGCGAACAGGTTCGCGAATCGCCCGCCGGTGCGCTGGTCTCCCGACAGGAACCAGCAGCCTTCGATCACGATCCCGCACTCCTTCAGCAAGGCGCGGAAATCGTCGACGGTGACGTGGTGGATGTTGGGCGTCGCATACCATTTGAGCGGGAGCAGCCGGGTCACCGGCATCCGCCCGCCCCACAGCAGGCTGGCGCGCACCCGCCAATGCGCGAAATTGGGGAAGGAGACGAAGGCGCGCTGGCCGATCCGCAGCAACTGATCGAGCACCCAATCGGGGCGCATCGTCGTCTGCAGCGTCTGGCTGAGGATCGCATAATCGAAGCTGGCTTGCGGATAGTCGGCGAGATCGGTGTCGGCGTCGCCCTGGATCACCGACAGGCCCTTGGCCATCGCGGTGGCGACGTCGGCGGCGTCGAGTTCCAGCCCGCGCGCGTCGCAGCCGCGCTGGTCGCGCAGCGCCGCCATCAGCGCGCCGTCGCCGCAGCCGACATCGAGCACGCGGCTGCCCGGCGTGACATTGGCGGCGATGATCGCGAGATCGGGGCGCAGGCTCATCGCGTGTAGATATCCGGATCGTCGCGGACCATCAGCCGCTCGGGGTGCGGGTACACTTCCCAGCCGAGGCTGGCGTAGACCGGCTGCATATCGCGGGTGAACAGCATCCAGCGCCGCAGCCCCTGCAACTCGGGATGCGCGTGCAGTGCTTCGATCATCGCCCTGGCAACGCCGCGCCCGCGATGCGCGGGCAGCACGAAGACATCGGTCAGATAGGCGGAGGTCGCCTTGTCGGTCACCAGCCGGGCGAAGCCGATCTGCTCGTCCGTGCCGCTCTCGTCGGGCGCATAGGCACCGACGCAGAGCGAGCCCTTGATCGCCTGCTCCACGGTGTGGCGGGGAATGCCCCGCGCCCAATAGGAGCCGGAGAGGAAGGCGTGGATCAGGTCCACGTCCAGCTCGGTCGCGTCGAACGAGATGCGCGCGCTCATGCGCCCGCTCTCAGGAAGCCATCGACGACGCGGTTCAATTCGGGCGTGTCGAGCAGGAAGGCGTCGTGCCCGAACGGCGATTTCAATTCGACGAAGCTGGCGGGCGCCCCGGCGGCGTTGAGCGCATGGACGATGCTGCGCGATTCGGGCGTCGGATAGAGCCAGTCGGTGTCGAAGCTCACCAGGCAGAAGCGCGTTGCCGATCCCTTGAAAGCGTGGGCGAGCGTGCCGTCATGCTCCTCGGCCAGGTCGAAATAGTCGAGCGCGCGGGTGATGTAGAGGTAACTGTTCGCGTCGAAGCGATCGGTGAAGCTGATCCCCTGATGCCGCAAATAGCTTTCGACCTGGAAATCCGCGTCGAAGCCGAAGGTCTTGGCGCCATCTGGTTTATCTGGGCGCGATTGGAGCTTGCGGCCGAACTTGGCGGTCAGCCCGGCCTCGGAGAGATAGGTGATGTGCGCCGCCATCCGCGCCACCGACAGCCCGGCGGCGGGCGGATCGGCGTCGTAATAGTCGCCGCCGCGCCACTTGGGATCGGCCATGATCGCCTGGCGGCCGACTTCGTGGAAGGCGATGTTCTGCGCCGAATGGCGCGCCGCGCTGGCGATCACCACGGCTGCGGCGACCCGTTCGGGGAAGGTCGCGGCCCAGCTCAGCGCCTGCATCCCCCCCATCGATCCGCCGACCACCGCGAACAGCCGCCGGATGCCGAGATGGTCGAGCAGCATCGCCTGCGCGCGGACCATGTCGCGGATGGTGATCACCGGAAACGCCATCGCCCAGGGCTTGCCGGTCGCCGGGTTGACGCTCGCCGGGCCGGAGGAGCCCATGCAACTGCCCAGCACGTTCGCCGAGATGATGAAGTGCCGCGCGGGATCGACCGGCTTGCCCGGCCCGATCATCTTGCTCCACCAGCCCGGCTTGCCGGTGACGGGGTGGTTCGACGCGGCATGCTGATCGCCGGTCAGCGCGTGGCAGATCAGGATCGCGTTGCCGCCGTCCGCCGCGAGCGCGCCATAGGTCTCATAGGCCACATCGACGGGCGACAGCAGCCCGCCGCCGTCGAGCCGGAGCGGCCCCGGCAGCGTCACCGTGCGGGCAAGACCGAAGCGTGCGTCGGACATGGCGCGTCGTTACGGGGCGCCGCCCCCAGGTTCAAGCGGCTTGGGCGAGCAGCCTTCTGCCGACCAGCACTTCGGCGGCCATCCGCCCAGTCTGCGCACCGCCGTTCATGAAGCCCGGATAGGCGTCCGAGACATGCTCGCCGGCGAAGAGGATGTTGCCCGCGCGGGCGACGCGATGCTCGGCGGGGTCTTCGGATTCGACCGAGAGGAGGTGGCCGAAGCGCGTGAGCTGGCCGGGTGCCCAGCAGCTGTACGACCCCATCGTCATCGGATCGCGGTGCCAGCCGGTGCGGCGCCACGGGCCGTCGGCGGTGACTTCGGAGAGGCGCGGGATCGCGGGATCGCTCGCCAGCGCAAAGCGGTGCGCCTGCTCGCGCGGCGCTTCGGACAGGTCGTCGACCAGCCTGCCGCCAAGGTACCAGGTCCAGGTGGGATGGACCGGGCGATCGGCGAGATGGACGCTGCCGTCCCAGCCGAGCGCATAGCCCTTGTCGTCGGTCTGCCACAGCTCGCCGCCGGGGCCCATCGGTCCGCGCCATGCCATTTCGGAGGCGGCGGCCTGGACCTTTTCGTTCCGGCCCATGGTAATCTCGTCGATGAAGGCGCGCCAGACGCGCGGCATCGGCACGCGGAAGTCGATCTGGCGCATGATCGGCGCGGGGACGGCGACGATCACGGTGTCGGCGGTGGCGCTGGTGCCGTCGAGGAAGGACAGCCGCATGCCGGGCGCGACGCCGAGCAGGCGCTTGCCGGTGCTGATTCGGTCCCGATATTTTGCCGTCATGGCGGCGACCAGCGCGCCGCTGCCGCCTTCCATGACATATTTCTCGTCCGATCCGCCGAGCACGTCGGCGCGCTCGCCATGGACGGTGGGAAGGTTGAAGATCAACTGGATGCCCGACGATTGCTCGGGCTCGACGCCGAATTCGGTGCGGCACGTCGCCTCGAGCAAGCGGCGGATCCACGGCTCGCGGATCAGGCCGGCGTGCTGGTCGAGATAGTCCTTGAAGGAGATATGATCGAGCTCGCGCGAGACGCGGGCGTAATTCCGGTCGAGCCGGTCGGCGTCCTTGCCGATCTGACCCGCGATGCCGCGCAGCGCATCGGCGAGCTCGGCATCGGAGACGAGGCGTCCGTTGGCGAGGATCAGCGTGTCGTGCGGATCGGTCTTGCGGTCGATCAGCTTGACGCCGAAGCGCCGGGTTAGCGCGTGCATGTCGTGATGGTCGGTGTTGACGAGCTGGCCGCCGACTTCGAACGGCACGCCGCTGGCCGGAACCTGGGTGAACATCCGCCCGCCCGTGCGCGTCCGGCCCTCATAGAGGTGCGCGTCGATCCCGGCTTCGGTGAGGTGGTGGAGCGCGGTGAGCCCGGCGATGCCGCCGCCGATGATCGCGACATGGCCCCCGGGCGCCGCCCGCGCCGCGCGGGGGAGCATCGACACCACGCCTGCCGCGCCGATCGCCTGGAGCATTGCGCGGCGCGAAATGCCCTCGCCGCGCTTGACCGGCATCGCTTCGCCCGCCGCCGCGAGATTCGCCCGTCGCGCCATCTCCAGTGCCCGCCAAAGCGTGCTGCTGCCCCGCATTCCATCCTCCGCCCCGTATCCCAGCCCTGTGCCATAGCTTGGGTAACCTTGCTATTGCGTAACCATTCGGCCAAGCGGCGGCCATGGACGTGCGCGAGCCCCGGCTGGACGAGATCGCGGCGCCGCTGCGCGCGGGCGCGTAGCGATGCTGCCGTTTTCGCGCGTCACGGTGATCGGGCTGGGCCTGCTCGGCTCGTCGATCGCGCATGCGGTGCGCGCGCATATGCCGACGGTGCGCGTCACCGGTTTCGATGCCGACCCCGAGGTTCGCGACGTCGCGGTGCGGATCGGCCTGTGCGACGATGTCGCCGATACGGCGGGCGCTTCGGTGATCGATGCGGATTTCGTGGTGTTCTGCGTGCCGGTCGGCGCGATGGGCGAGGCGGCTGCGGCAATTGCCGACGACCTGCCCGCCGATGCGATCGTCAGCGACGTGGGATCGTGCAAGGAAAGCGTGGCGGTGGCGCTGGCGGCCGCCTTGCCCGGCGCGACGATCATCCCCGCGCATCCGGTCGCGGGCACCGAGAAGAGCGGGCCCGAGGCGGGCTTCGCGAGCCTGTTTCACAATCGCTGGTGCATCGTCACCCCGCCCGAGGGCGCGCCGGCGCTTGGCGTCGAGCGAGTCAGCGAATTCTGGCGCCAGCTCGGCGCGCAGATCGAGGTGATGGCGCCGCACCATCACGATCGCGTGCTGGCGATCACCAGCCATCTGCCGCATCTGATCGCCTATACGATCGTCGGAACCGCGTCGGACCTCGAGGAAGTCACCGCTTCGGAGGTGATCAAATATTCGGCGGGCGGCTTCCGCGATTTCACCCGCATCGCCGCATCGGACCCGACGATGTGGCGCGACGTGTTCCTCGCCAATCGCGAGGCGGTGCTCGATATGCTCCAGCGCTTCTCGGAGGATCTGTCGGCGCTGCAACGGGCGATCCGCTGGGGCAAGGGCGACGAATTGTTCGACCTGTTCACCCGCACCCGCGCGGTCCGCCGCAGCGTGATCGAACAGGGCCAGGACGATTCACGGCCGGACTTCGGCAGGTCGCACGATTGATCATCCATTCCTCCCTCGCGAAGCGGGGGAGGGAAGACCACGAAGTGGTGGAGGGGCCTTCTCCGCGCGCTATGCCTTTGCGGCCAGGCCCCCTCCGTCAGCTTCGCTGCCACCTCCCCCGCTTCGCGAGCGAGGAATGGATTCGAGCACATTGATCGCGGCGTGCACGCGCGCCTCGATCTCGGCGCGGGGCAGGCCTGGCGGGATCGGTTCGCCGAAGCGCATCGTCACCACGCCGGGGCGCTTGGGGCCTTCGCGCGGCCAGACCTTTCCGGTATCGAGCGCCAGCGGGACCACCGGCAGGTTGAGTATCCGGTAGAGACCCGCGAAGCCCGCTTTCAGCTCGGGGGTCTCGCCGGGGTGGACGCGGGTGCCTTCGGGGAAGATCAGCACCGATCGGCCTTCGGCGAGCGCTGCCCTGGCGTCGCGCATCATCGCGCGCAGCGCCCCGGCCGAGGCGGCGCGGTCGACGATGATCATGCCGTATCGCCGCGCGGCCCAGCCCCAGACCGGGATGGCGGCAAGCTCCTGCTTCATCACGATCGCCGGGGCTTCGAGGAAGCGGACCAAGGCGATCGTCTCGTACATCGCCTGATGCTTGCCCGCGTAGAGGAACTGGCCGTCGGGGATCGCGCCCTCGATGCGCACCTGGATGCCGAGGATCGTCCGCGCCGACCAATAGAGCACATCCGCCCAGAAATGGACGTGACGGCGCAATGCCGTGCGCCCGAATAGCGCCGCGAGCGGCGCCGCGAGCACGATCGGTACCGACAGGCCGTAGAATATCAGCGAAAACAACGCCGTCCGCACCCAGTGCATTCAGCCGGCTCCGAGCATCAGCGCAACGCTGCGCACCAGATATTTGTGATACTCGCGCAGCAGGGTGGTGAAGCGCGGGCTGCTGCGCACCGGATCGCCGATCACCGTGACGTCACTGCCCAGTTGATGCGCAAGCTCGAGCCTGGCGCGGGGCATGTGCCAGTCCGAGGTGACCAGCCGTACGCTGTGATATTTGTGCTCGCGGACCCATTGGGCGGTTTCCTCGGCGTTCGATCTGGTGTCGACCGCCTCGAAGCCGAGATCCACGCAGCAGCCAAACAGGCGCTTCTCGTGATATTCCACCGTCAGTTCGTGCGGGCGGACCTCGGCGGCGACGCCGCTCACCAGCATGCGCCTGGCGGAACCCGCTCGCATCATCGCGAGGCCGCGGTCGATCCGGCCAGGGGCGCCGGTCAGCACGACGATCGCGTCGGTCTTTTCGCTCGCCTCGACCGGTTTGCCGAGCGAGAGCATGAACACGGCGAAGCCCAGCGCCCAGGCGATCACCGCCAGGGCGAACACGCGCCAGGCGAGGCGCAGGCTCACAGCGTCTTGCCCAGGGCGCGCAGCACCGCGATCCGCGCGGCGAAGGTGGCGAGCAATGCGAAGCTCAGCGGCAGCAGCAGCAACAGGAACCAGTCGCGCTGCTGGAGCGCGACTCCGCTCAGCATTTCGGAGCCGAGCGCGCCGAACCGCGACTGGAGAAAATACACCAGCGCGAGCGCGAGCACGGTGCCGACCAGGCCGCCGAGCAAGGTGTCGAACGCGATCCGCCGCTGAAACAGCCGCGCGACCTGCAGGTCGGTCGAGCCGAGCATATGCAGCACTTCGATGGTGTCGCGGTGGGTGTCGAGGCCGGCGCGCGCGGCGAGCAGCACCACCGCCCCGGTCGCGCTCGCCATCAGCAGCACCAGGCCCGCGGCAAGCCAGCTCAAGGTCGACATGAAGTTGCGCACCGGCGAGAGCCATTTGGCGTGCCGGTCGATCCGAACGCCGGGGGCGACCGATTTGGCCGCCGTCTCGGCCGCCGCCACGGCGTCGTCGCCGCGCACGTCGACGTCGATCATCGCCGGCATCGGCAGATCGGGATCGAGTCCCGCGTCGCCCAGCCACGGCTTGAGCAATTCGGCGAGGCGGGCGCGATCGGCTTCCTCGGCATGCGCGACCCCCGGGACGGCGCGGAGTGCCTCGACCATCGCGCGCGCCTGGGCATCGCGCACTTCGGCATTGGGCTCGACGATCTGGACGGTGAGGCGGCCCGACAATTGCCGGTCGAGCTGCGCGGTCGCCGCGAACATGCCGAGGCCCAAAGATCCGGCGAGCACCGTCAGGAACAGCATCACCGACATGATCCAGGTCATCGCCCGGGTGCGGCGACCCTCGTCGAGCAGGCGCCGATCGGGCGCGTTGGGATTGAGGCTGAACTTCACGCGGGATCGCCGGGCGGATGGCGAAGCGCGCCGGTGGGATCGTTGAGCCGTCCCTTTTCGAGCCGCATCATATGCGCGTTGGGAATGCGGTTGAGCAGGTGAAAATCGTGGGTGGCGACCACCACGGTGGTACCGAGCCGGTTGAGCGAGTCGAACAGATGCAGCAGCCGCTCGGCCATGTCGGGATCGACGTTGCCGGTCGGCTCGTCGGCGACCAGCACTTCGGGGCGGCCGATCACCGCGCGGGCGATGGCGACGCGCTGCTGCTCGCCGCCCGACAGCGTAGTCGGCAGCGCCTTGCCGCGGTCGTTGAGGCCGACCCACGCAAGCATCTCGCGCACCGGCGCTTCGATATCGCCTTCGGGCATGCCGGCAACGCGTAAGGGGAGCGCGATATTGTCATAGGCCGAGAGGTGCGGGACCAATCGGAAGTCCTGGAACACCACGCCGATGCGGCGGCGGAAGCCGGGCAGGCGCGCGCGGGGCAGCGACCCGGCATCCTCGCCGAACAGGCGGATCACCCCGCGGCTGGGGCGCTGGGCCAAGTAGAGCAATTTGAGCAAGCTGGTCTTGCCCGCGCCGGACGGTCCGGTGAGGAAATAGAAAGCGCCCGATCGCAGCGTGAAGGAAACGTCCGAAAGCGTCTCGGGGCTGGTGCCGTAGCGCAGCCCGACATTCTCGAATTGCACGATATTGGCCATTCGCTCCAGCATCGCACAAGCGCCCTTCGCGCTCAAGCGTGGCGCAGTATCCACATAAGCGCCGGAACCCGCCCGGCGGCGCTTGCGACCCGACTCGCGAAGTGCTTAGAGTCGGACCATGATCCTGGAATGCAACCAGTGCCGCACGCGGTATCTCGTCCCCGACAGCGCGATCGGCGCGGACGGGCGCACGGTGCGTTGCGCCAGCTGCAAGCATAGCTGGTTCCAGGCGCCCGAAGTGCTCGATCTCGCCACCCGCGCTTCGCCGGGCGATGGCAAGCCCGCGCCGCGCGCGGTTCCCTCCTATCCCGCCGCGCCCGAGGCGCGCGTCCGCCGCGACGATGCGCCGGTCGCCGCCGCGCCGACCCCGGAATATGATCCCTTTGCGCCGGAGGTGCCGTTCAAGCCGCGCCGCAATCCCGCCAAGCGCTGGACCGCCGCGGCGTTCGTCGCCGGTTTCTCGATGCTGCTGGGCACCGCCGCGATCTTCTATTCGGGCACCGCGGGCATCGCCTCGCAGCTCGGGCTGGTGATCGGCGATCCCGAGACGCCGCTGCGCTTTGCCGACAAGAGCGTCGAACGGCGCACGCCGCCGGGCGGTGGCGAATTGTTCGCGGTCTCGGGCAAAGTGGTGAACCCCACCGCCGACAAGCAGCACGTGCCCGATATCCGCATTGAATTGCGCGATGCGCAGGGGACCTTGCTTGACGGCTGGCGGGTGACCCCCGAAGTGCGCTCGCTCGACCCCAATGCCTCGGTCGATTTCAACAGCGCCAAATTGAACGTGCCGGCCAACGCCCGCATTGTCGAGTTCAGCTTCGCGACCGAAATCGGCGGTTGATTACGGCGAGCCGCGCGCCGTGGAGCGCGGCGGCGGCGACCATTCCAAGTCCCGAGGCATAGACCAAAGCAAACGCGCCATACCCGGCGTGGACGAGCAGCAGCCCCGCGCCGCCGGTAATCACGAAAAAGGCGAGGATCGAGTTGATCCCGGCGAACACCTGATCGCCCAGCGAGCGCAGTGCATAGACGAACACGATCTGCACCCCGTCGAACAGGATGAACGTCGCCCACACCGGCAGCATCGCCAGCGCCAGCGCGTGGACCGGCGCGGTGGCGGGAAACAATGCGACCGCCGGGCCGGGGAACAGGAACAGCAACAAGGCAAGCCCGCCGATTCCGATCGCGGCGATCCACGCCGCGATCCGCGTACGCCATGCCGCTTGCTCGGGCACGCCTTCGCCCACCGCATTGCCGACGCGCACCCCGGCCGCCGATCCGAGGCCGAGCGCGAGGCCGAAGGTGAAATTATGCACCGAGAAGACGATCTGGAACGCATGGGTTGTGACGTCGCCGAGCTGGGTCGAGAGCGCGATCAGGATCGAGAAGCCGGCCAACTCCAGCCCCGAGGCGAGCGCCGGCACCGCGCCGAATTTGGCAAGGCCGAGCGCGCCGGTCAGGGTCTCGCGGGAGAACAGGGCGCGCATGTCATGCACGCCGCGCTGCCTGGCGCGCGGCAGCGTCCACGCCGCGCCAAGCATTCCCACCGCGCCGATCGCGGTAGAAATAGCGGTCGCGCCAGCTGCGCCAACGGCGCCGAGCGCGGGCAGCCCGAGATGCCCGCCCGACAATATCCAGGCGAGCAAGGCGTTGAGCGGCAGGATCGACAGGTTGATCACCGTCACTCGCTTGGGCCGGCTGACTCCCTCGAGGAAGAAGCTGGTCGCGATCATGATCAGCTGGAACGGATAGGCGAAGGCCATCACTTCGACGACGCGCGCCGCGCCGGGGGTGGTATGCGGTGCGACCCCGATCGCAAGCAGCATCGGCTGGGCAAAAGCGAACAGGATGGTGGCGCTCACCGCGCCCAGCGCCAGCGCGAGCACCAGTCCCTCGTGTAACACTCGCCCGGTACCTGGCAGGTCCTTCGCACCATCGGCGCGCGAGACATGGACGATGATCCCGGTCATCGCCCCGATCGCCATGACGATGCCGACATAGGTCAGCACCCGGCTCGCCCCCAGCGCCGCGACCTCGCCGGTGCCGGTCAGCCCGACCACGATCACGTCGGTGATCTGCAGGATCGTCCAGTTGAAGCTGGTCAGCATAACTGGCCAGGCCAGGCCAAGGATGCGGCGCGTCTCGGCGGCAAGGGCGGGGGAGGCGCGCATGGGGCGCTCGCTCTAGGGGTGGGGGAAGGCCACGGCAATGCGGGTGAGACTTTTGACTCGCCAATCCGCGCGGGCGCTGGCAACGCCCGCGGCGATGCGCGCGCTTTTGCTCCTCGCCGGCCTGTTCGCCGCCACGCCCGCGGCCGCGCAGCAATTGCGCGCGGTGCCCGAGCAGATCGCCTCGGAACGCGAGGCGCTACGCGGAGTCGAGGTGTTTCTCGTCAACGAAGGCCAGGTCCCGCTCGATGCCGATGGGCCGCGCGAGCTCGAAGTCACCGCCGCCGACGGCACGCGGCTGGTGCTCGAGCGCGTGCCCGGACCGAAGCGCACGGTGGCGCCGGGCGGATTCGCCAAGGCGCGCTACATTCCGGTGAGCGTCGCCGCCGCCGCGCTGCCGCCCGCCGAACTGCACCCCGCCGCCGAACTGCCCGGACCCGGCGAGACAATGGTCGCCAGCTCGACGGGATCGTCCTCGGCGTTCCTCGACCGGTTCGAGCCGCACGAGCCGATCTATGGCGTCGCCGGCGCGGGCGATTCCGGGGCCAAGCTCCAGCTCAGCTTCGCCTTCCGGCCCTTTGCCGAAAATGCGCCGCTCAAGCTCGGCAATCTCCGCTTCGCTTATACCCAGACCATGATGTGGGCGATCGACCAGCCATCGGGGCCGTTCCGCGCGACCAATTACAGCCCCGAAGTCTATGCCGATGTGCCCGTCAGCGAGAGCGCGAGCCTGGCGCTCGGCTATCGCCACGACAGCAACGGGCGCGGGCCGTCGGCCTCGATCGACGTCAACCGCCTGTTCGCGCGCGGCCAGAAATCCTTCGATCTCGGCAATGACTGGCGGCTCGATGTCGCGCCGATGGCGTGGATCTATGTCGGCCACGAGGGCACCGCGACAACGCTGCGCGATTATTATGGCTACACCGCGATCACTGCAGCGATCCAGCAGAAGGACGGGATCAAGCTGTCGGTCACCGGCCGCGGCAATTTCGAGACCGGGCGGGGCAGCGCCGAACTATTCGTCTCCTATCCGCTGGCGAGGCTGGGGCTGGGCTTCGGCTTCTATCTGTTCGGCCAGGCCTTTACCGGGCCGAGCGAGGTGCTCGACGATCGCGGCGTCAGCGACACCCATGCGCGGATCGGCATCGCGCTCACGCGGTGATTGGACTCCGCCGCCGAGCGGGCTAGAGTCGGTCAACTTCAGGAGAGACACCATGCGCCCGATCTTCGCCCTTGCGCCGCTCGCCATCGCCTTTGCGCTTCCCGCCGCCGCGGCGCTGGCGCCCGGGGTCAAGGCGCCGGCCTTCACCGCCGAGGGCGCGGTCGCGGGCCAGCCCTTCACCGTCAATCTGCGCGACGCGCTGCGCAAGGGGCCGGTGGTGCTGTACTTCTTCCCCTCGGCCTATACCGGCGGCTGCAATGCCGAGGCGCATGCCTTCGCCGAAGCGATTCCCGACTTCACCAAGGCGCGCGCGACCGTGATCGGCATGACCGCGGGCAAGACCGACCAGCTCGTCAAATTCTCGAGCGAGCATTGCGCGGGCAAATTCCCGGTCGCGGCGGCCAGCCCCGACCTGATCGCCAAGTACGATGTCTCGCTCAAGAAGCCCGACGGCACCGCGACCGGCCTGAGCAGCCGCACCAGCTTCGTGATCGCGCCGAACGGGACTATCCTGTTCTCGCACACCGACATGAACCCGGCGGAGCATATCAGCCTGACGCTGGCGGCGGTGCGGGCGTACAACAAGAAGCATCCGCGGCGTTGATTTGCGCGCGGCACCAGCCCGCTCCCCCACCCGGCCACCCATAAAATATACTGGCGTGGGTGGCGGGGTGGTGGAGCGGGCCGGCGCCGCAATCTTGCCGGCGCAATTTCCTCCATTTCGCTCCTTTCACGAAGGTGAAGGCCTTGCTCACCGTATTTTAGCAAGTTGGCGTCTAGTCCCTGTCGCAGATTGATCTTGCTCCGCATCCGGCGGGGCATGGGCATTTGGGGATTGGGGACTATGGCCGGCGCGAAGGCCGTTCGGGTTGCAAGCGAGGGGGAATCCCCGCGGCGCCTGTACGACCGCATCGGAAATTTCCTGTTCGAGCAGCGGCTGGATCCCGATCCGGCCAATTTTGCGTTCGCCTATCATCTGCTGGGCGATCCCAATGGTCCCATGGCGAAAGCGGTGGCTTCGCTGACCGATGGCGGCGTGCGGCTGACCGCGCGCGACATCGAAGCGCTTGGCTGCGAGGTGAAGCCGGTGGCGAGCGGCGCGGCGGCCAAGGAAAAGGCCGACGGGCTGGTCGCGCAGACCCAGATGCAGGTCGAGGGCTTCGAGGACATGGTCCAGGCGATGCGCGCCGAGACCGAGGGGTTCGGCCGCGATCTCGCCGCCAGCGCCGAAGCGATTACGCGGTCCACCGGGGTCGATCCCGCCGCGGGCGGCCAGGTCGCGCAATTGACCGCGGCGATGCTCGAACGGGTCCGCTCGGCCGAAAGCCGGCTCGAATCGGTTACTCGCGAGGCCAGCGAGCTCCGCAGCAAGCTGGAGGAAGCGCGCGACAATGCCCGCCGCGATCCGCTGACCGATCTGCCCAATCGCCGCGCGTTCGAGGAAGCCTTTGCCGCGCAATCCATGGCGGGCGAGGCGATTTGCCTTGCGGTGTGCGACGTCGATCACTTCAAATCGGTCAACGACCGTTTCGGCCATGCCGTCGGCGACCGCGTGCTCAAGGCGATTGCCGAGGCGCTGACCCAGGCCTGCACCGGGCATCTGGTCGCGCGCTATGGCGGCGAGGAATTCGCGGTCCTGTTCACCGGGATCGATGCCGCGGCGGCGCGGGTGACGCTCGATACCGCGCGCGCCAAGGTCGCGACCAAGAATTACCGCCTGCGCGAAAGCGACGAGCCGCTGGGCGAAGTGACCTTCTCCGCCGGCCTGACCATGGCGAAGGCAGCGGAAATGTGCGCCACGGTGTTCCAGCGCGCCGATCGTCTGCTCTACACCGCCAAGGAAGACGGCCGGAACTGCGTCCGCGTCGATTGATTGGCGAAATCTTAGGAGCCACGGTGCAACGCGCCGCAAGTTGGTAAGATTTCCCACACCATATCGCTTAACCCGCTAACTCCGTAGCAGCCCTTAGGCTCGCTTTACGCAGAATCAATGACTTAGCGAAACTGGCACGCTCCCTGCAAACATGGCTGGCATCGGCGCCGGATGGTCCGGCCGCCGCCACCAAGACCAGGGAGACTACCCATGACTCTTCGCATCGACTCGTTCCAGCGCACCGTCGCAATCTTCGGCTCGCTGATGTTCACCGCGCTCGTCGTCCTTGCTTCCAGCCCTGTCGTTCCGGTCGCCTGACCGCAACGCCTTCACCGAAAAGGAATTTATCATGATTCGCCAAATGTCCGTCACTGCCGTGTCCTTCGCGCTCACCGCAGTCCTGATCCTCACCGCCGCCACGCAGGGCACCAGCCTCATCGGCTGAGCCCTGCGGGCACCCCCACGGAACCTCCGGGGCTCCGTTGCGGTTATTCCGGTATGTTCAGAAGGCTTGGCCTTTCAGGAGCTTGACCGTGACTGACACCGCAGAAATGATCCACGAAGACGCGCTACCCGGACATGAGAGCGCGCTCGAGCCCAAGCCTGAATGGCAGCCGCGCTACCCCGGATCGGGGCGGCTCACCGGCAAGGTCGCAATGATCACCGGTGCCGACAGCGGCATCGGCCGCGCCGTCGCCGCGCTCTATGCGCGCGAAGGCGCCGATATCGGTATTCTCTACTTGCTCGAGGACGACGACGCCGCCGAGACGAAGCGCATCGTCGAGGCCGAGGGCCGCCGCGCCATCACCATCAAGGCCGATGTCGGCTCCAAAAAGATGTGCGATCGCGCAATCGAACAGCTGCTGTCCGAATTCGGACGGCTCGATATTCTGGTCAACAATGCCGGCGAACAGCATCCCGACAAGGATATCCGCGACATCACCGAGGAGCAGTTGATTCGCACCTTCCAGACCAACATCTTCGGCATGTTCTACATGGTCCAGGCCGCGTTGCCGCACCTCAAGGAAGGCGCTGCGATCGTCAATTGCACCTCGATCACCAGCTATCAGGGATCGAAGGAACTGCTCGACTATTCCTCCACCAAAGGCGCGATCACGGCCTTCACCCGCAGCCTGTCGGAGAATCTCGTCGGCAAGGGTATCCGCGTAAACGCGGTCGCGCCGGGCCCGATCTGGACTCCGCTCAACCCGATGGGCGGCGCATCGCCCGAGAAGCTAGCGACGTTCGGTGAGGACACCCCGATGGGCCGCCCCGGCCAGCCCAACGAAGTCGCGCCGGCGTTCCTGTTCCTTGCGTGCGAGGATGCGAGCTATATGTCGGGGCAAGTATTGCACCCGAACGGCGGGACGATCGTCAACGGTTAGGCCGTCGCCACGCTCCCCACTGGCCCGACCGGCGCTTCCTCGCCGCGCGAATAGGTGCCGGTCAGCAGCCCGGCGGCGAGCACGCAGCCGGCCATCGCCTTGACCACGGCGCCGCGCCCGGGATTGTCGCCGACCTGGGGGCACGGTCCGAGCGCGAACAACTGAAAGGCATAGTGGTGCACCCCGTGCCCGGTCGGCGGATCGGGCGCGAGCCAGCCTTCGCCGAAGAAGCTGTGGCGGCCGACATCGCTGCCGTCCGACCCGCCCTCGCCATCGGGCCGGATCGCGCCTTCCTCCAGCGCGCCGTCGACCGTCAGTCCCCAGACCACCGCATGGACGGTCGGCGACGGCGTAATCGAATCGGGGTCCTCGACGATCAGCACCAGCCGCTCGGTGCCCTCGGGCACGCCGGTCCAGAACAACGGCGGCGATACCCCCGCGCCATCGGCGGTGAAGCGCTCGGGAAGGCGATCGCCGTTGCCGAACGCCATGCTGGCGAGATGGAGCGACTCGAACGTGCCAAGCTCGGGCTGGACGATCGCGAGCTTGTCCTGCCCCGCGCGCAATCCTTTCAGCGCGCTGCCTAGCCAGTGGGGGATATGTTCGAGCATCGTATCTCCCTCGTTTGATCCACTTGCGTGGATGCACCGCCTAAACAACTAAAGGTCGAGTTTCTCGTAATCGGCGGGCGGGCTGATCCCGTCCATCCGCTCGGTCAAAAGCAGCCGAAAGCTCGGGCGGCTCTTCATCCCCACATACCAGCGCTTGGCCTGCTCATGGCTCTTCCAGTCGATCCCGCCGAGATAATCGGCGACCGAGATCTGCGCCGCCGCCGCCAGATCGGCGAGGCTCATCATCGCGCCGCCCAGCCAGGTGCGGTGATCGAGCAGATAATCGATGTAATCCAGGTGCTGGACCGCGGCCTTCATCGCGCTGCGCAGCGCGGTGCCATCGGGCGCCTGCTTGTAGACGATGCGCTTGAGCATCCGCTCGTGCATCAGCGGCGCGGTGATATCGCGGTAGAAATGCTCGTCGAACCAGATCACCAGCCGGCGGATCTCGGCGCGGTCCATCGCGGTCCCGCCCAGCATCGGCGCCTTGCTCACCGTCTCTTCGAAGAACTCGCAGATCACGGTCGAGTCGATCAGTGTCACGCCGCGGTCGCTATCGACCATCACCGGGGTCTGGCCGGTCGGATTCAGATCGAGGAATTCGTCGCGGCGCTCCCACGGCGACTCGCGCACCGGCTCATAGCCAACGCCCTTCTCGCCGAGCAGGAGCCGCACCTTGCGCGAGAAGGGGCAAAGCGGGAATTGGTAAAGCTGCCACATGGCCTCTGCTTTAGGAGCGGTCTCCGCCGCCGACAATGGCCGCAAAATCGTTCCGGTTGCGATGCGTTTAACCAAAAGGTGACGGCTGGTGCGCTACACGCGCCGCTCTATTCCGGGGAATCAGAAGGCGAATGGATCAGGGACACGAGCGCCGCACGCGCACCATCCTCGCCGTCGACGACAGCCGCACCAATCTGAACGTGCTGGCGCACCGGCTCGGCCATCTCGGCTATCTGGTCGTTCTCAGCGATTGCGGCGCGGAGGCGCTCGATCTGATCTCGGGGCGCGGATTCGATCTGGTGCTGCTCGACCGGACGATGCCCGAATTATCGGGGCTGCACGTCCTCCAGGAAATCCGCGGGTCGCGCGACACCGCCGACCTGCCGGTGATCATGGTCACGGCGGAAGGCGACAGCGCCGCGATCGTGGAAGCGCTGCACGCGGGCGCGGACGATTATGTCGCCAAGCCGTTCGCGTTCGAAGTGCTCGCCGCCCGGATCGAGCGGACGCTGGCGCGCGCGGCGCGGCTGGAGGGACTCAAGCGCTCGAACCTCGCGCTCGATGCGCGAATCGCGGCGCGGGCAATCGAACTGGGCGAGGCACGGAGCGAACTGGCCGCGACGCGCGCGGACTACGGCCGGCTGGCGCGCGAAGTCGAGCGGCTCAGCGGAACCAGTGCCGCCTGACGAAATAGCCGGTCACGACCACCGCGATCACGACGCAAAACCAGAACACCGCATCGAATGCCCACGGCTCGTGCGCGTACGGTATTCCATCGACGTTCATGCCCAATAGCCCGGTGATGAAGGTCAGCGGCAGGAAGACCATCGCGGCGATGGCGATGATCAGCGAGCGCTGGTCGATCAACTCGGCGCGCAGATCGGTGAGGGTTTCGTGGATCAGCGCGGCGCGCTCGCGGATCGCTTCCAATTCCTCGGCCATGCGCGCGGCGCGATCGGCGGCGGAATTGAGGTGGAGGCGGTCATCGTCGCGCAGCCATTCGCCGGGGAGCGCGGCGAGTTTTTCGAGCGCCGCGCGCTGCGGCGCGAGGAAGCGGCGATAGGCGATGGCGGTGGTCCGCGTCTTGTTGACCTTGCGCCGCAGCTCGAACGCCTGGTGCGCGGCAATGCTCTCCTCGCAATCGTCGAGATCGTCGCCGAGCTGGGCGACGACGGGATCGAGCTCTTCGGTAATTTCCTGCGCCAGCGCCGCGATCAGGTCGCCGGGATCGAGGATCTTGCCTGCTTCGATCTGTTCGCGGACCGGCTGCAGCGCGTTGAGCTGTTTGCGCGTCACCGAGAAAACCGTGCCGCTGTGCGCGTACATCCGGATCGAGGCGAGCAGATCGGATGTGGCCAATTCCTCGGACGACAGCCCGCGCAGATTGATCACCGCGCCATCGCCGACCGGATCGCAGCGCGGCCGCGTCTCGGCGGCAGTCAGCGCTTCGGTCACATAAGGCGTAAGCTCGGCCTCATCGCCGAGCCACGACTTGGCGTGATCGTTGGTGGTGGTGAGATGGATCCAGACGAGGCTGCCGGGCTGGCCGAGCGCTTCCTTGAGGTCCGGCGCGCTGACCTTGCCGTCCTTCACGACATAAGCGAAGCCGCTCATCTGCCCATCGCCAGATCGACCGACAGCCCGGGGCCGGGATCGGCGGGGGCGGCATCGCAAAGGATGCGGACGGCATCGGCGCGGGCGCGGTCGAGGATCGGAATCGGCACATCGCCACGATGGAAGATGCGCTCGGCCGCCGCAAGCGCGCGCGCCTGACGCAGCGTAAGATCGTCGGGATCGGGCGAGGTCAGGGTGAAACGCAGCAGCCTTGGCTCGGGCGGCACGGCACCGGCGGTGAGCCACAGCGTTACCGCTTCCTGCTCGTGCGCAAGCATCGGATCGAGTGCACCGCCGGGGGCGAGCGCATCGCCCAGCAGGCGGCGGCGCTCGTCGGCGGGCCAGCGCGCGCGCATCGCCCCGCGCGCTAGGTTGAGGCCCCATGCCAGCGCGCCGAGCTTGGCGGGGAGCAGGGTTTCGAGCCGCTGGCGCAGCGCCGCCGCGAGCCCCGCCGATGTCCCGTTGGTGCCGATCGCGACCAATACCGGATCGCGGTCGACGATCGCGGGAAGCGTAAAGTCGCACAACTCGGGCCGGTCGACGGTGTTGACCAATATCCCGCGCGCGCGCAGCCGCTCGACCGTAATCTCGGGATCGGGCAACGCGACGATCGCCAGCGCGGCTTCCTCGCCTTCCCCCACGATCCGTGCGCCCGCCCGTTCGAGCAGCCGGCGCTTGGCATCGGCCGCGTCGCCGCTGCCGATCAGGATCACCGGCCGCCCGGCCAGCCTGACGAACAGCGGCAGCGCGGCGAGGCTCATCAGGCCAGCCAGTCCGGGATCGGTTCCTGCTCCATGATCGACTGGGCGGAGATGCGCCTGGCGACCACTTCGAACCGGTCGCCCGATACCAGCACTTCGGGCACCAGATCGCGGCTGTTGTACGTGCTCGCCATCGTCGCGCCATAGGCGCCGGCCGAGAGCAGAACCGCCAGATCGCCCGATTTCACCCGGTCGATCTCGCGATTCTTCGCGAAGACATCGGTCGATTCGCACACCGGCCCGGCGACATTGGCGGTAAACGTCTCGCCGCTCGGGCGCACAGCCGCGAAATCGTGATGCGCGTCGTAGAGCGCGACGCGCGCGAGATCGTTCATCGCGGCATCGACCACGACCCAGGGATCGGTCACCCCCGGCTTCACCCAGAGGACTTCGGTGAGCAGCACCCCGGCATTGGCCGAAAGCACCCGGCCCGGCTCGAACATCAGTTCGACATCCCAGCCCTTGGTCACCCGCGCCACCATCGCGCCGAATTCGTCGGCGGTCGGCGGGACGTCGCCCTCCTTGTACCGCACCCCCAGCCCGCCGCCGAGATCGACATGGGTGATCTTGTGGCCGCGGCGGCGCAGCTCGGTCACCAGTTCGCCAAGGCGCATGAACGCCTTCTCCAGCGGGGCGAGGCTCTGCAACTGGCTGCCGATATGCACCGCGATCCCGCGCAGATTGAGGCCTTCCAGTTTCGCCAGCCGGTCGAAGATGTCGGGCGCCTGATCGATCGGCAGCCCAAACTTGTTCTCGGCCTTGCCGGTCGAGATCTTGGCATGGGTGCCCGCGTCGACATCGGGGTTCACCCGGATCGTCGCGGGAGCGACCATATTCTTCGACGCCGCGATCTGCGCGAGGACGACGCCTTCCTCCTCAAGCTCGAGGTTGAACTGGCCGATGCCCTTGTCCAGCCCCATCTCCAGCTCGGCGCGGGTCTTGCCTACCCCTGAGAACACCACATCCTTCGCCGCCATCCCCGCCGCCAGCGCGCGCGCCATCTCGCCGCCCGAGACGACGTCGGCGCCATAGCCTTCGCTCGCCAGCAGGCGCAGCACCGCAAGGTTGGGATTGGCCTTGATCGCGAACGCCAGATGGACGCGCCCCGCCTGCTCGACACCCTTGCGGAATTCGCGGGCTTGTCTCCGGAACGCCTCGGTCGAATAGACATAGACCGGCGTCCCCACCGCTGCGGCGATGCGGGCGAGCGGAACGTTTTCGGCGTGCAGCTCGCCGTCTTGAAGCGCAAAATTTTCCATGGGAACTCAGTTCGGGGGAGGGAGGTCGAATTCGTCGCTGCGGCGTTTGTCCGCGCTTTCGATCAGATCGTCGCTGCGCGCGGGGCGGGTCTGCACCGGATCGGCGAGCAGATCCTCCGATTTGGGTGGCGCCTTGGCGGCATAGGGCGCGACCGGCATCGCCTTGCCCGGCGCCGGCTCCAGCGCCTCGCGCGCGCCGCAAGCCGACAGCGTCAGCGCAAAGCCCGTCAGCAGAATCGCCTTCATGCCTGTTCCTCCTCGCGCGCGGCCCGCGCGGCCGCGACGCTCTCGCGCACCCGCACCGGCGCGGTCCCGCCGAAGCTCGTCCGGCTCGCGACCGACGCATCGACGCTGAGAACGCCGTATACCCGGTCATCGATCCTGTCGTCGATTTCCTTGAGCGAAGGCATATCGAGTTGATCGAGGCGTATGCCCTGCTGTTCTGCTTTGGCGACCGCGCGGCCGGTGATGTGATGCGCCTCGCGGAACGGGATGCCGCCTTCGCGGACCAGCCAGTCGGCGAGGTCGGTCGCGGTCGAGAAACCGGCCTCCGCGGCGGCGCGCATCCGCTCGGTGCGGAAATTCGCGCTTTCCACCATCCCGGTCATCGCGGCGATGCTCAGGCCCAGCAGATCGTGCGCCTCGAACACCGGCGGCTTGTCGTCCTGCATGTCCTTCGAATAGGCGAGCGGCAGGCCCTTCATCGTCATCATCAGGCTGACGAGCGCGCCGGTGATGCGCCCGCTATGCCCGCGCACGAGTTCGGCGGCATCGGGGTTGCGCTTCTGCGGCATGATCGAGCTGCCGGTCGACCATTGATCGCTGAGCGCCACGAAACCGAACGGCTGGCTCGCCCAGATCACGAACTCCTCGGCCAGGCGGCTGAGGTGCAGGCTGCACTGCGCCGCCGCGGTCAGATATTCGATCGCAAAGTCGCGGTCCGATACGCTGTCGAGCGAGTTGCGGGTGGGCCCATCGAAGCCGAGTGCCGCCGCGGTCGAGGCGCGGTCGATCGGGAAGCCGGTTCCGGCCAGCGCCGCCGAGCCGAGCGGGCAGAGATTGAGCCGCGTGCGGGCATCGGCGAAGCGCGAGCGATCGCGGGCGATCATCTCGTAATAGGCCATCAGATGGTGGCCCAAGGTCACCGGCTGCGCGACCTGGAGGTGGGTGAAGCCGGGCATCACGCTCTCGGCATGTTCCTCGGCGCGGGCAAGCAAAGCGTCCTGCAGCACCGCCAAGGCGCGGCCGGCCTCGTCGATCGAATCGCGCACCCACAGGCGGAAATCGGTCGCGACCTGATCGTTGCGCGAGCGCGCGGTGTGGAGGCGGCCGGCCGCCGCGCCGATCTTCTCGCCCAGCCGGCTCTCGGCGAGCATGTGAATATCCTCGAGCGCGAGATCGATCGGCACGCCGTCGGCGCGGAAATCCTCCGCGACCAGCTCGAGGCCTGTGCCGATCGCGGCTGCATCCTCGGGGCTGATGATCCCCTGCGCGCCGAGCATCGCGGCGTGCGCCTGGCTCCCGCGAAGGTCCTGCCGCCACATCCGCTTGTCGAAGGGGATGGAGGCGTTTATCTCGCGCATCACCGAAGAGGGGCCTTCCGAGAAGCGCCCGCCCCACATCGAATTGGAGCTGTCCTTGCGCCCGGTGATCCTTCTTCTCCTCGCGGCTCTGGCAATCGGCGGTTGCGATAGGCAATCCCAGCCCGGAAGCCAAGCAAGCGAAACTATCGGCAACGAAGCCGGGGAAACCGCGGCTGCCCCCAAGGAGGTCGTCGTCGAGGAAGTGATCGGCACGCTCGACCGCAGCCACAAGGGCGAGGCGGCCCCGGTGACGGCATTCGAGAACCCCGCCGGCGCTGCGGTGACGCTCGCCGATTTCCGCGGCAAGCCGGTGCTGCTCAACCTGTGGGCGACCTGGTGCGCGCCGTGCGTCAAGGAAATGCCGACGCTCGACGCGCTGGCGGCGTCATTGGGCGATTCGGTGCAGGTGCTGACCGTCAGCGAGGATCTGGACGGTGCGAAGAAGGTCGATCCCTTCTTCCAGAAAGCGGCGTTCCAGCGGCTCCAGCCCTATCTCGATACCAAATCGGCGTTCAGCCTGGGGATGGGCGTGAATTTGCCGACGACGATCCTCTACGATTCACAAGGCAAAGAGGTGTGGCGAATGGGCGGCGGGATGGACTGGACGGGCCAGACCGCGCGCGAGCTGGTCGCCGAGGCGAACTGAGCGGAGGACGCGCATGCCCAAGCAGATTACGATCAAGGGAAACTGGGTGACCGATTATGTCGGTGGCGGCGTCTCCGAGCGAATTGCCCGGGGCGTGATCGATGGCCGAAAGCCGGTCGAGATCCGCGTAGTCGTGCCTGCGGATTATGGCAGCCTGCGCTTCGGCTGGGAGGAGCGCGCCCGTATCCTCGCCGAGCGCCAGCTGAACGCCCAGCCGCAGGAGATGATGGTGTTTCTCTTTCTCGACGCCGCCGACGTGGAGGCGGTCGAGAGCTGAGGCTATCAGATACGGTCGGCGATGGCGCCCGCGTGATGAACGACCCTTGAAATGTTGGATTTCGCCTGCTGGGATCGATGCGTAGCCGCTAGGCGGCCGCTCTTGAACCAGGCCCCCGCTCTTGAACCTGTCGATTCCGCTGAAACATGCGTGGCAGTGTAAAGTTTGTGTCAACTTAGAACCGCGAACCTACATGGCTCGACATGCGGGTCAGTGTGGCCTTGGTGTGACCTTTGGTTTTCGCGATGCAGCGGCGGAGTCGCGCCGGCCCTCGATCTAACGCATCCAAACGCAGCGCCGGTGCGCGCGGGCGCTTGCTATGGGAGAAAAGCTGGATGCCCGACAAGGACTCGAACCTTGATTGACGGAGTCAGAGTCCGCTCTCTTACCATTAGAGGATCGGGCAACGCAGGGTGGCGCATCTAGGCAGGGGAAAACCCCGAGTCAACACTGCGATCGGCGCTGGGCAGTGCCCTCGCTTGCCCCGTGCGCCCGCCTCCGCTAGCGTGGCCTTCAAGCACCGGACGGCGGGTAAGCGCCGAGACGGAAAGAACATAAGCGAGTACACACATGGGCGATGGCTCGGCCAATCTGCCCCACGGACCGGGGCCTCAACCGGTCCAGACGGGAAATCCGCCGGAGCCGGCGGCCAATCTGGATCGCCGCCCGCGCTGGCCCGAGGCGCGCCATTTCGCCGCGCTCGATCTGGGCACAAACAATTGCCGCCTCCTGATCGCCCGCCCGCAAGGCGCGGGGTTCGCGGTGGTGGACGCCTTTTCGCGGATCGTCCGACTCGGCGAGGGGCTGGCATCGTCGGGGCGACTGTCCGATGCCGCGATCGACCGGACTTTGGCGGCGCTCCGCATCTGCGCCGACAAGTTGAAGCGCCGCCGGGTCGCGCTGGCGCGTTCGGTCGCGACCGAGGCCTGCCGCCGCGCGAGCAACGGCGCCGAATTCATCGCGCGCGCCTATGAAGAGACAGGGATCGCGCTCGACATCATCACCGCCGAGGAAGAGGCGCGGCTGGCGGTGCTCGGCTGCCATGCGCTGCTGGAGCCGGGCGACGGCCCGGCCTTGGTGTTCGACATCGGCGGCGGGTCGACCGAATTGGTTCTGGTCGATTCGCGCGAGCCGGTGCCGCGCATCCTCGACTGGCACAGCGCGCCGTGGGGCGTGGTGTCGCTCACCGAAGCGGTCGGCCATGGCGAAGGGCCGCAGGGACGCGCCGCGGCCTATGCCGAGATGCGTGCGCGGGTCGAGGCGAGCTTCGCGCCCTTCACGGCGCGGCTGAAACCCGCCGCGGGGACCAAGCGCCTGCTCGGCACCAGCGGGACGGTGACGACGCTGGCGAGCGTGCATCTCGGGCTGGAAAGCTATGACCGGTCGGTGGTCGACGGGCTGATCGTGCCCTCGGCGTCGATGCGCGAGGTCAGCCAGCGGCTGGCGCACATGAGCCTGGCCGAGCGCAGCCAGGTGCCGTGCATCGGCAGCGAGCGCGCCGATCTGGTGGTGGCGGGCTGCGCGATTCTCGAGACGATCCTCAATCTGTGGCCCGCCGAGCGGCTGGGCATCGCCGACCGCGGCATCCGCGAGGGAATCTTGCGCCGCCTCATGAACGGGAAGCTTCTTTGATGTTTTACGGCACCGGCCCGCTCCCCCACCCGGCCACCCATAGGCTAATCCTAATATTGGGTGGCCGGGTGGGGGAGCGGGCCGGTGCCGCGAAAGGAAAGCTATGAGCCGGGCTCCGACACGCGCCCATACCCGCGTCAAGACGTCGCGCGGGCGCACCCCGCAATCGACGCGCTGGCTCGAGCGGCAGCTGAACGATCCCTATGTCAAAAAGGCGAAGGCCGAGGGCTATCGCAGCCGCGCGGCATACAAGCTCACCGAGCTCGACGAGAAATTCGCGTTCCTGAAGGGCAAGAAGCGCGTAATCGATCTGGGGCTGGCGCCTGGCGGCTGGGCGCAGGTCTGCCGCCGGACGATCCCGAAGGCGACCGTGGTCGGGATCGATCTGCTCCCGGTCGATCCGATCGACGGCGTCGAGATATTGCAGATGGACTTCATGGACGATGCCGCGCCCGATCGGCTGATGGCGGCGCTCGGCGGCGCACCCGACCTCGTGCTGTCGGATATGGCGGCGAACACCGTCGGCCACCCGCAGACCGATGCGTTGCGAACGATGGGCCTGGTCGAGGCCGCGCTGGACTTCGCGATCACGGTGCTGGCGCCGGGCGGGGCCTTCGTCAGCAAGGTGTTCGCGGGCGGTGCCGATTCGGTGTTGGTCGCCGAGCTCAAGCGCAACTTCGCCACGGTGAAGCACGCCAAGCCGCCGGCCAGCCGCAAGGGCTCGGTCGAATGGTTTGTTGTCGCGCAGGGGTTTAAGGGCCGGCCGGAGGTCTGACTAAATCGTTCGCGCAACGACGCGACGACACAAGGATGTGGTCACCCGCCGTGCCCCAGGGAAAACCTCGTCGCGCCGTCGCGTCGTCGCGCGAACAAAAAAAGGCCGGGCAAGCCCGGCCTTTGATCGACAATTCCGATAGCCTCAGCCCTCGTAATCGCCCCCAAGATTCTGGTTGCGCGGCGGCGCGGCGGCGGTGAGGCGAAGCGCTTCGGCCGATGCCGACAGCGAGCCGACTTCATCGGGGGCTTCCTCGTCGTCGATCTGGACGCGCTGCAGGCCGGAGACCACCGATTCCTCGAGGTGCGCGGGCTTGACCGTCTCCTCGGCGATCTCGCGCAGCGCGACGACCGGGTTCTTGTCGCGGTCGCGATCGATGGTCAGCTCGGCGCCGCCCGAGATCTGGCGCGCGCGCTGCGCCGCGAACAGGACGAGGTCGAACCGGTTGGATACCTTGTCGACGCAATCTTCGACAGTGACGCGTGCCATGCAGCGCTTCCTTGAATGTAATGGTGTTCGGAGAGGGCTGGCACCTAGGTGCGCGGGCCCGGAATGTCAAGAAAATGCGGGCCTTGCTCTCCGCGCGGTTCCCCCGCAAGCACGCGAGGATGGCCGATCCCGAATCCCTGCCGAGCTTTACCGTCGAGGGCAACCGGCTGACGATGCTCACCGAAGGACCTGATCGGCTGCTGCATCTGCTCGCGCTGATCGGATCGGCGAAGCGCTCGCTCCGGGTGCTCTATTACATCTACGTCGATGACGAGGTCGGCACCGCGGTGCGCGATGCGCTGATCGATGCGGCGGGGCGCGGGGTGAAGGTGTCGCTGATCGTCGACGGGCTGGGCAGCGAGAATGCGCAGAACCACGCCTTTTTCGAGCCGGTGCGCGCGGCGGGAATCGAGATGTGCCGCTTCGTGCCGCGCTGGGGGCGCCGCTATCTGCTCCGGAACCACCAGAAGCTCGCGCTTGCCGACGAGGAGCGCGTGATCATCGGCGGGTTCAACATCGAGGACAGCTATTTCGGCACCGCGCAGGAGGCGGCGTGGCGCGATCTGGGGCTGCTGGTCGAGGGGCCGGCGGTGGCGCGGCTGGTCGGCTATTTCGATGCGCTCTCGGCCTGGGCGAAGCGGCCCAAGGCGTCGCTGCGCTCGCTGGGGCGCACGCTCAAGGCGTGGAGCGAGCCCGACGGGGCGACGCGCTGGCTGTTCGGCGGGCCGATGCGGCGGCTTTCCCCCTGGGCGCGGGTGGTGAAGCGCGACATGCAGCGCGCGAGCAGCATCGACCTGATCGCCGCCTATTTCGCGCCCAATCCGGCGATGCTCAAACGGCTCGACAAGGTCGGCAAGCGCGGGCGGGTGCGGCTGGTACTGCCGTCGAAACTCGATCATGGCGCGGCGATCTGGGCGGCGCGCTTCACCTATGCCGGGCTGCTGCGCAAGCGCGTGCTGATCTTCGAATATCAGCCCACCAAATTGCACACCAAGCTCTTCGTGATCGACGATGTCGTCCATATCGGATCGGCCAATTTCGATATCCGCAGCATGTTCCTCAATCTCGAGCTGATGCTGCGGATCGACGATCCGGCCTTTGCCGCGCACGTCCGCGACTATGTCGACGGCGAGATCGCCAATTCGGAAAACATCACGCCGTCGGTCTACAAGTCGCGGACGGGGCCATGGACGCGCTTCAGGCAGATGGTGGCCTATTTCGTGATGGCGGTGCTCGATTATAATGTCACCCGGCGGCTGAACTTCGGGCGGCGCAGGAAGGGCGAGTGAGGCGGCGGCGCAGCTGGAAATCGCGGGTGACGCGGATGGCACAGGTCGATTGGTGCCAGCGCGGACTGCTCGCCGAAGCCACCGCCCGGCTGATCACCGCGCGCATCCGGCTGGCGGTGTCGCCGTTCAGGAAGGTCGCGCCGACGCTGGGCAATTTCGTGCCGCCGACCGACCCGCGCATCGCCGAGCGGCGCGCACCCGCCGCGCCCGATCAGGCGCATATCGCACGGCAAGTGGGCTGGGCAGTCGCCAGCGCGGCGCGGCACGTGCCGTTCAAGGCGGTGTGCCTGCCCCAGGCGATGGCGGCGCATGCGATGCTCAAGCGGCGCGGGATTGCCAGCGCGGTCCATTTCGGCGCGCGCAAGAACGACGAAAAGCCGATCGACGCGCATGCCTGGCTCGATGCCGCGGGAGTTGAGGTTACCGGCTATCCGCTGGAGAGTGGCATGACCGAGATCGGGTGTTTCGTCTGAACGGAGGATTGGGGTGGATATCGTGGATCTCAAGGCTGCATTGCTCGCCGACCGGCTCGCCGCGTACAAGCGCCTGCGCGGCGGCTTTCCGATCCCGCTTGCCGGAATAGTCTATTGGACGGCGCTGGCCTGGGCCGGCACCAGGTTCGAAATCGGCCAATGGTCGATGCTGGCGTTTATCGGCAGCGGGATGATCTTCCCGTTGGCCCTGCTGTTCGCTAGGCTCTTCCGCAATCCCTTCATGAAGGACCGCACCGCTACGGGCGACGTGCTGCTCCCGGCGTTTATTTCGATGCTGCTGTTCTGGCCGATGATCGCCGGCGCGGCACAGGTGGCGCCGCAGATGGTGCCGCTGATCCTCGCGATCGGCATGTCGCTCCACTGGCCGGTGATCGGCTGGAGCTATGGGCGGACCGGCCTTTATTCGGCGCACGCTGTCGTTCGCGCCCTGGCGGTGACCTTGATCTGGCTGCTGATTCCCGACGCGCGGCTGACTCTGCTGCCGTTGGCGGTGGCGGCGGTCTATCTGGTCACGGTGCTGGCGATCGTGGCCGATTCGGCGCGGGTGAAGGTGCCGGAGCCGCTTGCCCAATGAGCGCCCGCGCGGCATGAGCTTCTGATGGATAGACGATGCCGGGCCGGCCGCGGAGAAGACGAATCATGAAGGACGCTCTGGTAACGCTGATCGGTGGCGGCGGGTTTCTTGGCCGCTATGTCGCGCAGGATCTGCTCAAGCGCGGCGCGCGCGTTCGCATCGTCCAGCGCCGTCCGCGCGATGCCTGGTTCCTGAAGCCGCTCGGCGGCCTCGGCCAGGTCCAGTTCGTCGCCGGCGATGTGGCGCGGCCCGAGACGATGGCCAATGCGCTCGCCGGGTCGGACGCGGTGGTCAATCTGGCGGGCACCTTCAAGCAGGGCGATTTGCAGCGCATCCACGTCGATGGCGTGCGCAATGTCGGCGAAGCGGCGGCGCGCGCGGGCGTGACCGCGTTCGTCCAGCTCTCTGCGATCGGCGCCGACAAGGATTCGCCCGCGGCCTATGGGCGGTCGAAATGGGAAGGCGAGAAAGCGGCGCTTGCGGCGTTCCCGGGCGTCACGATCCTGCGCCCGTCGGTGCTGTTCGGCCGCGAGGATGCGTTCGTGAACCGCTTCGCCGGAATGATCGCCGGGCTGCCGGTGGTGCCGGTGCTGCGCGGTGCCGCGAAGTTCCAGCCGGTGTTCGTCGCCGACGTCGCCGATGCGGTGGTCGCGGCGCTTGCCGATCCCGCAAAATTTGGCGGGCACATCTATGAACTGGGCGGCCCCGATGTGCTGACGCTTGCCGATCTCCACCGCTGGATCGCGCGCGAGATCGGGCGCGACGTGCCGTTGCTCGAATTGCCCGACGCCATCGGCGGATTGATTCCGATGCTGCCGGGCGCGCCGATCACCGGCGATCAGTGGAAGATGCTGCAGCGGGACACCGTGGTCGCGCCGAGCGCCGTCGGCTTCGACGCGTTCGGCATCCACCCGACGCCGCTGGCGACGGTGGCGCCGGGCTGGCTGGTGCGTTTCCGCCGCCATGGCCGCTTCGGCAAATTGGGCGCGGCGTGATTTTTTAACCTGCGCGGCTGACATTGGGACGTGCCGCCGGGGTCCGGCGATCGCGTAAAGGGGGCGTTTTTCCGCAATGACCGAACTGATCGTCGCCATTTTGCTCGGTATCGTCGAGGGCATCACCGAATTCCTGCCGGTGTCCTCCACCGGTCACCTCATCCTCGCCAGCGAACTGCTCGGCTATGACGCGCGGCAATGGGCGATGTTCAACGTCATCATCCAGCTTGGCGCGATCCTCGCGGTGGTGGTGCTCTATTGGCGGACCTTCTGGGCGGTCGCGCTCGGGCTGCTCCAGCGCAACCCGGTATCGTGGCGGTTTCTGCGCAATCTGGTGATCGCCTTCATTCCGGCGGCGGTGATCGGCCTGCTGCTCCACAAGCAGATCGAGGCCATGCTGGGGCGCCCCGCGATCGTGGCGTGGGCGCTGATCCTCGGCGGCGTCGCGATCCTGCTGATCGAGCGCGCGATCAAGACCGCGACCATCGTGGGCATCGCCGATATCCCGACGGTCCGCGCGATCGGCATCGGCGTGATCCAGTGCGTGTCGATGATTCCCGGCGTCAGCCGCTCGGGCGCGACGATCATGGGGGCGCTTTCGCTGGGCGTCGAACGGCGCACCGCCGCCGAGTTCAGCTTCTTCCTCGCGGTGCCGACGATGCTGGGCGCGACCCTGCTCGAGCTGGTCAAGAACGGCGACACGATAGGTAGCGGAAGCGTCGGCTGGAGCCATATCGCGGTAGGATTTGTCGTGTCGTTCCTCGTCGCGATGCTGGTGATCAAATGGTTCGTGGGAATCATCAGCCGCCACGGCTTTGCGCCGTTTGCCTGGTATCGCATCGGAGCGGGTTCCGTCGCCTTGGTGTGGCTGGCCATGCGATAGGCCCGAAACGGCCCGTAATTATCTTGCAAATAGGCTAACGTCATGACTATACCGCATCAATTCGATAAATAGGACAGCAATACTGCCTTTTATTGTCAGCGCCTCTGAGATAGGGGCGCGATATGGCAGACGAATCGATGCTCAAATTCGTGGATCGCGGGCAGGCCTTCCCGGCCAAGCGCCCGGCGGAACTGCGCGCGGAGGATTTTCGCGAGATCGCCGATCGCTATGCGGTGCAGGCGGCGGCGGATCAGTCCGGGCGTTGCTCGCAATGCGGCGTGCCCTATTGCACGGTGCATTGTCCGCTCCACAACCACATCCCCGACTGGCTGCGCCTCACCGCCGAGGGGCGGCTGCGCGAAGCCTATGAGCTGAGCAATTCGACCTCGACCATGCCCGAAATCTGCGGCCGCATCTGCCCGCAGGACCGCCTGTGCGAAGGCAATTGCGTCATCGAATTCTCCGGCCACGGCGCGGTGACGATCGGGTCGGTCGAGAAGTTCATCACCGACAAGGCATGGGACGAAGGCTGGGTCGAGCCTTTGGTGGCGGGGCCCGATCGCGGCCAGTCGGTCGGCGTGATCGGCGCGGGGCCCGCGGGACTTGCCGCCGCCGAATATCTGCGCATCGCCGGCTATGACGTGCATGTCTACGACCGCCACGATCGCGCTGGCGGGCTGCTCACCTATGGCATCCCCGGCTTCAAGCTCGAGAAGTACGTCGTGATGCGCCGGGTCGAACGGCTCGAGGCGGGCGGGATCGTCTTTCACCGCGATTTCGAGGTTGGCCGTGACGCGACGCTCGACGAACTCCGCGCCCGGCACGACAGCCTGTTGGTCGCCACTGGCGTCTACAAGCCGCGCGCGATCCGCGCCAGGGGCGTCGAGGCGGACGGCGTGGTCGAGGCGCTCGACTATCTCACCGCTTCGAACCGCAAGAGCTTCGGCGATGCCGTGCCCGCGTTCGAGGACGGCAGCCTCGATGCCGCGGGCAAGCATGTCGTCGTGATCGGCGGCGGCGACACCGCGATGGATTGCGTCCGCACCGCGGTCCGCCAGGGCGCGGCATCGGTCAAATGCCTCTACCGCCGCGACCGCGCCAACATGCCGGGATCGCAGCGCGAAGTGACCAATGCCGAGGAGGAGGGCGTCGAATTCGTCTGGCTCTCGGCGCCCGACTCGTTCGAGGGCGGCGAACGCGTCTCGGCGGTCAAGGTCAGCCAGATGCGGCTCGGCGCGCCCGACGCCAGCGGCCGCCGCGCGCCCGAGGTCGATCCGGGCAACGACTATGCCGTGCCCGCCGATCTGGTGATCAAGGCTTTGGGCTTCGATCCCGAGGATCTGCCGAGGCTGTTCGGCGCACAGGAACTGGGCGTCACCCGCTGGGGCACGCTGCGCACCGATGGCAAGACGATGATGACCAGCATGGACGGCGTGTTCGCGGCGGGCGACATCGTCCGCGGCGCGAGCCTGGTGGTCTGGGCGATTCGCGACGGCCGCGATGTGGCGGCGCACATGCATGGCTGGATGCGGGCGCGCGCCAGCCTCGCCGCGGCGGCTTGAGGGGCTGAGAATATGCGACTTCCGCCGACCCTAGTGGCGATGGCCGCGATTGCCGCGCCGATCGTCGTGCCCACTGCCGCTGCGCAGACCGCGCCGCCCGTGATCCACCTTCCTTCAGCGGCCCCGGCTCCGCCCGTGGTCCAAGTTCCTCTAGCGGTCGCGGCTCCGCCGGCCGTACCGGCGCCGGTGTCCGCCGAGGCGCGCGCGCTGTCGCAAGAGATCGCGCTGCTGGTCAATCCGCCGCAGACGATGACCGACTATTTCCGCGCCGATTCATTCCGGCTGCAGATGCGCGCCGGCTTTTCGTCGAACCCGGGCCTCGCCCAGCTCGAAAGCGAGCATCCTGGCATCCTGGATGCAGTCCTGCGGCGCATCCAGCCGCTGCTGGCAGACGAAATGACCAAGCTCGTGCCGGACATGATCGATCGGATCGCCGCCATCTATGCCGAGCGCCTTACCGTGCCCGAGATGCGCGAAGCGGCAATTTTCTATCGCTCACCTTTAGGCCAGCGCGTGATTGCTGGCATCAATGCCCAGGCGTTCAAACAGGGCGTCGACATCGGCATGCGAAATGCGGACGACGGCAGCGACACGACGGCGCGGCAAGTGCAGTCGGTTGCGACATCCGCAGGCTGGACGGCGCTAAGCACGTTCAGTGCGCAGGAGCGTACGGAGATCCTTCGTTTCTCCACCGCGCCCACCGGCCGCAGGCTGAGTGCGCTGGCGCCAGCGGTCAGCGCGACGGTGGCGGCGTGGGTCAACGAACCCCGGCCCGAGGTGCAGGCCCGCATCAACGACGCAATGCTCGAGGAAGCCGGGGCGTTCATCGCCAATGAGAAGAAGCCGTGATCCGCGCCGCCGCCTTGCTGTTGGCGCTCGCCGCTCCGGTTCCGGCCGCCCACGGGCAGACGGCGGCTCCATCCTCGCCCGTCGATCCCGGCGTAGCCGAACGGGCGATGACGCTCGCGCATCTTCTCAACAGCGAAGCGATCATCATCGGCACCGCCGAATCCGATGAAGCCGCGCTGGCGCTGGTTCCCGAAATGTCGGCCGCCGCCCCCGATCTGGCCGCGCTCGAAAAACAGTATCCCGGCGTTTCGCTGGAAATTGCGCGCGCGACGCTGCCGATCACCAATCGCTCGGAGCGCGAGCGCCTGCCCCAACTGTGGCAGCGCCAGGCCGCTTTCTACGCGGTCCATTTCTCCGCGCCCGAGCTCGACACGCTGATCGCGTTCTACCAGTCGCCGACCGGCGCGAAGATGATCCGCGTGATGATCGAAAAGATGCATCCCCACCACGCCCTGGCGGAAGCGGCGCAGTCCCCGGACATGCAGTTCAGCGGGAAATCGGTGATCGCCGATATCCGGGAGACGGTACCCGACATCCTGCGGACGATGACGCCCGAGGATAAAGCCGTCCTGGCGCGGCTGGCTGCCAGCGGCATCATGCAGAAAATGGCGGCGATCGCACCGCAGACCCAGCAGATCGCGATCGACTGGATGGCCGAGGAGGCACCTTGGGAGGCGGCCGAGACCGACCGGGTCGTCGCCGAGATTATGGCAAGACGAAGGAAGTCGAAGTGATGACTAGCCGATCGCCGTCGCTCGACCGGCAACGCGAACGCCTCGCCCGCGAGGGAATGTACCGTCCCGACTATGAGGGCGATGCCTGCGGCGTCGGCCTCGTCGCCGCGACCGATGGCAAGGCGAGCCGCCGCGTCGTCCAGTCGGCGATCGATGCGCTGAAGGCGGTGTGGCATCGCGGCGCGGTCGATGCCGATGGCAAGACCGGCGATGGCGCGGGCCTGCATGTCGATCTGCCGGTACGCTTTTTCGACGATGCGATCCAGGCATCGGGGCACCGGGTGCTGCCGAACCGGCTCGCGGTCGGCATGGTGTTCCTGCCGCGCACCGATCTGGGCGCGCAGGAGACGTGCCGTACCCTCGTCGAATCCGAAGTGATCAGCGCGGGCTATCGCATCCACGGCTGGCGCCAGGTGCCGGTCGACGTATCGGTGATCGGCCGCAAGGCGCAGGAGACCCGCCCCGAGATCGAGCAGATCATGATCGCCGGCCCGATGCCCGATGAGGTGAGCGCCGAGGAATTCGAGAAAAACCTTTATCTCGTCCGCCGCCGGATCGAGAAGCGCATCATCGCCGCGCAGGTGCAGGGCTTCTACATCTGCTCGCTGTCGTGCCGCTCGATCATCTACAAGGGGCTGTTCCTCGCCGAGAGCCTGTCGGACTTCTACCCCGATCTGAAGGACGACCGCTTCACCAGCCGGGTCGCGATCTTCCACCAGCGTTACTCGACCAACACCTTCCCGCAATGGTGGCTGGCGCAGCCGTTCCGCTGCCTCGCGCACAATGGCGAGATCAACACGATCCGCGGCAACAAGAACTGGATGCTCAGCCACGAGATCAAGATGGCGAGCCTGGCGTTCGGCGAGCAATCGGAGGACATCAAGCCGGTGATCCCGGCGGGCGCGAGCGACACCGCCGCGCTCGATGCCGTGTTCGAAGCGATCTGCCGCTCAGGGAGGGACGCGCCGACCGCCAAGCTGATGCTGGTGCCCGAAGCCTGGTCCGAAGCGGATACGCCGCCGAACCATCTGGCGATGTACAAATATCTCGCGAGCGTGATGGAGCCGTGGGACGGCCCCGCCGCGCTGGCGATGACCGATGGCCGCTGGGCTGTCGCGGGCGTCGATCGCAACGCGCTGCGTCCGCTGCGCTACACGCAAACCTCCGATGGGCTGCTGATCGTCGGGTCCGAGACCGGCATGGTCCAGATCCCCGAATCGACTGTCGTCGCCAAGGGCCGGATGGGCCCGGGGCAGATGATCGCGGTCGATCTCGATTCGGGCATCTTGTACGACGATGCCGCGATCAAGGACCGGATTTCCGCCGAGGCCGATTACGCCGCGATGATCGGCGAGTTCATCGCGATCGGCGATCTGCCCGCGCCCGAGGGCGGCGCCACCCCGCAATGGACCCGCGCCGAGCTCACCCGCCGCCAGGTCGCGGCGGGGCAGACGCTCGAGGACATGGAGCTGATCCTGTCGCCGATGGTCGAGACCGCGAAGGAAGCGATCGGATCGATGGGCGACGACACCCCGCTCGCGGTGATCAGCGACAAGCCGCGGCTGATCAGCCAGTTCTTCCGCCAGAATTTCAGCCAGGTCACCAACCCGCCGATCGACTCCCTGCGCGAACGTCAGGTGATGACGTTGCGCACCCGCTTCGGCAATCTCGCCAACATCCTCGATGTCGAGGGTAGCAAGAGCAAGGTGCTGGTGCTCGAAAGCCCGGTGCTGACCTGCGCCGATTGGGCGCGGCTCAGGGTGCATTTCGGCGATCAGTCGGCCGAAATCGACTGCACCTTCGATGCCGGGGGCGATGCCGAGACGCTGCGCGCCGCGATCAAGCGCATCCGCTACGAAGCCGAACAGGCGGTCCGCGCCGGCTGCACCGAGCTGTTTTTGACCGACGAGCATATCGGCGAAGGCCGCATCGCCATCGCTGGCGTGCTTGCGGCGGCGGCGGTGCACACGCATCTCGTCCGGCGCGGCCTGCGGTCGTACGCGAGCGTGAACGTCCGCTCGGCGGAATGCCTCGACACGCATTATTACGCCGTGCTGATCGGCGTCGGCGCGACGACGGTAAACGCCTATCTCGCCGAAGCGTCGATCGCCGATCGTCAGGCGCGCGGCCTGTTCGGCGATCTCAGCCTCGACGACTGCCTCAAGCGCCATCGCAAGGCGATCGACGAGGGGCTGCTCAAGATATTGTCGAAAATGGGGATCGCGGTGATCTCCTCGTACCGCGGCGGCTATAATTTCGAAGCGGTCGGGCTCAGCCGCGCTTTGGTCAACGATCTCTTCCCCGGCATGCCCGCCAAGATCTCCGGCGAAGGCTATGCCTCGCTGCATCTCAACGCGACGATGCGCCACGAGGCGGCATATGATTCGATCGTCGCGACGTTGCCGATCGGCGGCTTCTACCGCCATCGCCACGGCGGCGAGACGCACGCCTATTCGGCGCAGCTCATGCACTTGCTGCAGAGCGCGGTCGCGACCGACAGCTATTCGACCTATCTGCAATTCTCGCGCGGCGTGCGCGATATGCCGCCGGTCTATCTGCGCGACCTGCTGGAGTTCAACTTCCCGACCGAGGGGATTCCGGTCGACAAGGTCGAGGCGATTACCGAGATCCGCAAGCGCTTCGTCACCCCCGGCATGTCGCTCGGCGCGCTCTCGCCGGAGGCGCACGAGACGCTCGCCATCGCGATGAACCGGATCGGCGCCAAGGCGGTCTCGGGCGAGGGCGGCGAGGATTCGGCCCGCTACAAGCCGTATGAAAATGGCGACAACGCCAATTCGGTGATCAAGCAGATCGCCTCGGGCCGCTTCGGCGTCACCGCCGAATATCTCAACGCCTGCGACGAGATCGAGATCAAGGTCGCCCAGGGCGCCAAGCCCGGCGAAGGCGGGCAATTGCCCGGCTTCAAGGTCACCGAGTTCATCGCCAAGCTGCGGCACGCAACGCCGGGGGTGACGCTGATCAGCCCGCCGCCGCACCACGATATCTATTCGATCGAGGATCTCGCGCAGCTCATCTACGATCTGAAGATGATCAACCCGCGCGCCCGCGTGTGCGTCAAATTGGTCAGCTCGGCGGGCATCGGCACCGTCGCGGCGGGCGTCGCCAAGGCGCATGCCGACGTCATCCTGATCGCCGGCCATGTCGGCGGCACCGGCGCGTCGCCGCAGACCTCGGTCAAATATGCCGGCACCCCGTGGGAAATGGGGCTGACCGAAGTCAACCAGACGCTGACGCTCAACGGCCTGCGCGGCCGGGTGAAACTGCGCACCGATGGCGGACTCAAGACCGGGCGCGATATCGTCATCGCCGCGATTCTGGGCGCCGAGGAATTCGGCATCGGCACGCTGTCCTTGGTGGCGATGGGCTGCATCATGGTGCGCCAATGCCATTCGAACACATGTCCCGTGGGCGTGTGCACGCAGGACCAGCGGCTGCGCGACAAGTTCACTGGCAGCCCTGAGAAGGTCATCAACCTGATGACCTTCATCGCCGAGGAAGTGCGTGAAATCCTGTCGCGGCTCGGCTTCTCCAGCCTCGACGAAGTGATCGGCCGCACCGAATTGCTCCGCCAGGTCAGCCGCGGCGCCGAGCATCTCGACGACCTCGATCTCAACCCGATCCTCGCCAAGGTCGATGCCGATGAGGACAACCGCCGCTTCTCGCTCAGCACCTGGCGCAACGAAGTGCCCGACAGCCTCGACGCGCAGATGATCAAGGATGCCGCCGCGGTCTTCACCCGGCGCGAGCGGATGCAGCTCACCTATACCGTGCGCAACACGCACCGCGCGGTCGGCACGCGCCTGTCGAGCGAAGTGACCCGCACCTTCGGCATGTCCGCGCTCAACGACGGCCATGTCCATGTCCGGCTGCGGGGGAGCGCGGGGCAGTCGCTCGGCGCCTTTCTGTGCAAGGGCATCACCCTCGAAGTGTTCGGCGACGCCAACGATTATGTCGGCAAGGGGCTATCGGGCGGCATCATCGTCGTCCGCCCGATGGTCAGCTCGCCGCTCGAAAGCTGGAACAACACGATCGTCGGCAACACCGTGCTCTATGGCGCGACTTCGGGCCGGCTGTTCGCGGCGGGGCAGGCGGGCGAGCGCTTTGCGGTCCGCAATTCGGGCGCGCAGGTCGTGGTCGAAGGCTGCGGCGCCAACGGCTGCGAATATATGACCGGCGGTGTCGCGGTGGTGCTCGGCAAGGTCGGCATGAACTTCGGCGCGGGCATGACCGGCGGCATGGCGTTCGTCTATGATGCCGACGGCAGCTTCGCGCGCCGCGCCAATCCCGAAAGCATCGTGTGGCAGCGCCTGTCCTCGGCGCATTGGGAGAGCGTGCTGCACGGTCTGGTCACCGCGCATGCCGAGGCGACCGACAGCAAATGGTCGGGCGGGATCCTCGAGGATTGGGAACGAAGCCTCGGCCATTTCTGGCAGGTCGTGCCCAAGGAAATGCTCACGCGTTTGCCGCAACCACTCGACGACAGCGTGGAGTTGGTCGCGGCGGAGTAGTCGCGCCTGTACTCCGGCGGAGGCCGGAGCGTTGGCGGGCGTGCGGCTCCGATTGCCGACGCTCCGGCCTTGGCCGGAGCACGGCCCTGTCTACGGCGACGGGAGTTTCCTAATTGGATTTGCCGTGCCAGCCTGCTGCGATGTCCGCACCAGCCACCATGACAAGCGCTCACCCCCACGCGACCGAATATTCCAAATGTGGGAAACTTACATTCACGATGTGCGGGAAAAGTGCGAAGCTAAGCGCGATTCAGGAACGCGAAGATCTGATCGACCATCAGCGTCATCTGCGCCTTCGAATCGCCGATGCAGTCCTTCGATTCGACCGTGTTGATCGCCAGCCCCATCGGGGTCGGCCAGCCGCGCAGCGAATGGGTGATGGTGCGCAGCGCCTGCAGCGTCGATACCGCGGCCTGCCATCCCGCCGCGGTCGCGATCAGGCCGACCGGCAATCCGTCGAGATAGGGCCGCTCGTCCTTGCTCAACTGCTCGACATAATCGAGCGCGGTCTTGACCAGCCCGGAGAGTGTGCCGTGATAGCCGGGCGAGCCGACGATCACCGCGTCGGCGCTGCGCAGCGCCTCGAGATAGCGGGCGATCTCGGGATGCCCTTCGGCGGCGCCGGGCTCGTAATGCGGGAAGGCGATGTCGCTGCCGGTGAGCAGGGTGGTGCGCGCGCCGCGCGCCTCGGCAAGCGCCAAAGCGGCGGCGAGCAGCCGGCCGGTGGCCGATTCGGCGCGAAGGGTCCCGCCGAGGGCGACGATATGCGGTGCGGCCATGCGGGTTTCGCTAGCCGAAACGCGGCGGCGATGCCAGCGTGGGCGAAAGGGAATCGGGGAGCTTCTGTGGTCGCGAACATGCATGGGCCGTTGGCCGGGGTGAGGATCGTCGAATTCGATACGGCGGGGCCGGTGCCCTATGTGGGCATGCTGCTCGCCGATCTCGGCTGCGACGTGGTGCGGATCCGCCGCCCGACCCCCGATGGCAGCGCGATCGCGCCGATCCTCTATCGCGGCCGCAGCGAGGTCGCGCTCGACATCACCAGCGTCGCCGATCGCGAGAAGGCGCTGCGGCTGATCGCCGAGTCGGATGGCGTGATCGAGGGATTCCGCCGCGGGCTGGCCGAGCAACTGGGGCTGGATGCGGCGCGCTGCCTCGCCGCCAATCCGCGGCTTGTGTATGGCAAGGTCAGCGGATGGGGCCTCGATGGGCCGCTGTCGGGCGCTGCGGGCAACGACATCAATCATCTCGCGCTCAGCGGCGCGTTGCACGCGATCGGGCCGGCATCGGGTCCGGTGCTGCCGCTCAATCTGCTCGGCGAATATGCCGGTGGGGCGCTTTTCCTCGCGCTCGGCATGGTCTCGGCGATTCTCCGCGCGCAGGCGACGGGCGAGGGCCAGGTGATCGACGCGGCGCAGGTCGACGGCGTCGCATCGATGATGACGCTTTATTACGCGCTCCACGGCGCGGGCCGATGGGCCGATGCGCGCGCTTCCAATCTGATCGACGGCGGCGCGCCTTTCTACCGCTGCTATGCCTGCGCCGATGGCCGCCATGTCGCGGTCGGCGCGCTCGAGCCGCCCTATTTCGAAGTGCTGTGCATCCAATTGGGGCTGGCCGGGCGCTTCCAGCAATATGACCGCGCGTGCTGGGCGGAGATGGGCGAGGCCTTTTCCGAAGCCTTCGCCACCCGCAGCCGCGACGATTGGGCGGAACTGTTCGAGGGCAAGGATGCCTGCGTGACGCCGGTGCTGTCGCTGTCCGAAGCGCCGCTCCATCCCCACAATCGCGCGCGCGAAATGTTCACCGCGGTCGGCGGAACGATGCAGCCCGCCCCCGCGCCGCGCTTCTCGGGCTCGCCGTCAGCGGCGTCGTCGCCGCAGAGCGAAACCGTCGAGGACGTGCTCGAACGCTGGAGCTAGGAAGCGCGCAGGCTCGCCCAGGCGCCGGCGATTTCCTGCAGGCTGTCGGCGGCGTCGCGGAACGGGCGCGGATTGGTGCCGATGCTGGCGTGGAGCACCTGCTCGCGCAGGCCATGATAGAAGGTCGCGAGCGTGCGCGAGACATCGCCGCCGCGCTCGAAATCGAGTCCGGCCTCGAGCGCGAACAGCACCGCGGTCGCGCGCGTGATCCGCTCGCTCTTGACCTCGAACTTGTCGTTTTCGGCCGCCCATGCCGCGGTCCGCAGCGCGGCGATGCCCTCTTCGTAGAGCATCGTCGTCAACGCGAACGGATCGCTCGTCGTTGTCCGCCCGACCAGATCCATCTGGCGGTAGGTCGCGGCGGGATCGCCCGCGAGCAGGGTGGCATAGCGCGGCATCAGTTGTTGCTGTTGTTCCAGGCGTCGACCTGGTTCTGGAGGAAGGTCTGGGTCGATTTATAGGATGCGACCACCGAATCCATGCTGGCGAACTGGCGCGTCATCCGCGTGCGCATCGCCTCGGCGGCGGTGGTCGCTTTCTCCTGATCGACACCGATTGCGGTCTGCGCGGCGGTGTAGCGCGTTTCGCTCGCGCCCAGCCCATAGTCCTTGCTCGAGGCGGCGGTGGCGATGTTGGACAATGCGAGCGAGAGGCCCGCACCGCCCTTGAAGATCGCCTCGACGGCGCTGGCATGGCTGATCATCGTCACGCCCAGCTGCGCGCTGTCGAGCCGCAGCGTGCCGTCGCGATTGGTCGCGACGCCGATCTGCGCCAGCGACGTCGGCGCGCCGGCGGCGGCGCCGCTCACCAGTTGCGCGGTGGTCAGATTGTGAAGCGAGCGCAGCAGCGTCTTGGCCGCGGCGTCGCTCTTGAGCGGACCGTCGACGGGGTTGGTCGCGGTCTGGAGCTTGGCCAGCAGCTCGTTGAAGGTATCTACGACGTCGCTGACCGCTTGGCCGATCGCCTCGGTCGGCGCCTGGCTGCCGATCGTGACCTTGGTGCCGACCGATGCCGATACGAGATCGAGCCGAACGCCGGGGACGAGATCGAGGATGCCGTTGCTCGCGCGGCGGACGGGCACGCCATCGATCGCGACAATCGCGTCCTGCGCGCCGGTGCCGACCGTGGTTCCGGTCGCGCCGACGCCGACGTTGAGCGCGGCGAGACCCTCTGCGCCCGAATCCTCGGTCGCGGTCAGCGTGAAGGCCTGGCTCGCACCGGTAGCGCCCTTGACCACCAGCCGCGAACCGTCGGCGTCGGTGAGGATGCTGGCGGTGACGCCGGCATTTTTAGCGTTGATCGCATCGGCGACGCCCTGAAGGCTGTTGTTCGCGGCGCCGATGGTGATGTCGATCGGCGTGCCCGGGCCGGCGGTGAAGGCGCTCATCGCGCCATCGGTGACGGTCGCGGCGCCGAAGGTGAGGGTGAGCTTGCCGGTGCCGATCGCAGCGCTCTTGTCGGGCACGGCGGCGGCGTTGCTGACCTGCGCCGAGGCGAGCTGGCGCACTTCGACGGCGGTCGGCTGGCTCGAGACGCTGGCGCCCGCGAGCTGCGAAACCTTGAGGATCGCGGTGTTGCCGCTGACCGGCGCGGTCGCGAGCGTGCCCGTCTTGATCAGCGATTTGAGCGCGGTGTCGAAGCCGGTGATGCCGCTCTTGATGTCGCCGGCCGCGGTGATCTGCGCCTTCAGCGCATCGGTGCGCTTGCTCAGCTGGGCATTCTTGTTGGCATATTGGGCGTCGACCAGCTGGGTGACCAGCGCGGTGATGTCGATGCCGGACCCGGTCCCCAGCGTCTTTGCAATCGACTCGATGGCCATGACTTCCCCCTGATCCGATAAACGGCCGCGGGCCCGCGCTGTTTAGGCCGCGGGCACCAGTTTTTTGCCGTTTTCGTCGAACAATGCGCCCGGCGGCACGGTGACCGGCGGCGGGCTGCCGCCGGCGCGCTGGTTGACGCCGAACACGAATGCGAGAACCGCCGCGATCGCGAGATAGAGGTCGTCGCGAACCTCCTGCCCTTCGCGGCTGGTGTAATAAACGGCGCGTGCGAGGCTCGGATATTCGAGCACCGGCACCTGGAATTCGGCGGCGAGCTCGCGGATCGCCAAGGCGGTCTGGCCGCGGCCTTTGGCGACCACCACCGGCACCTGATCACTGTCGCGATCGTAGCGGAGCGCGACCGAGAAGTGCGTCGGGTTGGTGAGGATGACGTGCGCGGTGCCGACGGTCTTGCGCAGCCCACCCTTCATGATCTCGCGCTGACGCTGGCGGATCGCGCCCTTCTGCTCGGGCGAGCCTTCGCTCTCCTTATGCTCGTCCTTGATTTCCTGCTTGCTCATGCGCAGCTGGCGGAGATGCCGGATCAGCTGGATCGGCAGGTCGATGCCGGCGATCGCCACCAGCCCCGCCGCCATCGCGAACAGCAAGCCGACGAAACGGCCGCCCATCATCCCGATCGCGCCGTTCACATCGGACGAGACCAGCCCGATCGACGGATTGATCAGCCCCTTCATCAGCCACCAGCCGATCGCGCCGAGCAACACCACCTTGAGCAGCGACTTGCCGAGCTCGATCCAGCCATTGGCGCCGAACATCCGCTTGATGCCCGAAGCGGGGTTGATTCGCGATGCCTTGGGCATGAACAATTTGTTGTTCCAGGTCAGCGCGCCGATCCCCGCCTGGCTGAGCAAGGCCGCGGCAAAGCTGATCGCCAGCAGCGCGCCCATCGACGGCGCGAGCCGCCAGCCGGCCTCGGCGAGCGGACGCCACGGCTCGAATTGCTCGACATCGCCATGATCGAACGAGAAGCTGGCGGTCATCACGCCCTTGCACGCCGCGATCAGCGACGGCCCCATCATCGCCATCCAGCCGCACCCGGCCAGCACCACCAATGCGGTGGCGAAATCGCGAGATTTTAGAAGCTGCCCATCGTCGAACGCCTTCTTCTTGCGCTTCGAGGTTGGTGCTTCTGTCTTTTCGCCGAATTCCTCTGCCATCAGCCGAGCACCAGCCCGGGCGCCGCGTCGAGCGCTTCGTGAATGATGACGAGCAGATATTCGCCCATCGCGGGCATCGCGAGCAGGATCGCGACGACGCCAACCGCGAGCGATGCGGGCAGGCCGACCGCGAACAGGTTGAGCGCGGGCGCGGCGCGGCTGAGCATGCCGACGATCATGTTGAGGCACAGCAAAAGGAAGCCGACCGGCAGCGCCAGCAGCAATCCGGCCATGAACGCATAGCCGCCAAATAAGGCGATGTTGAGCAGCCGCGCGGGCTCGAGCCAGGCGCCGGGCGGCATCACCTCATAGCTGCGCACCACCAAGTCGACGAGGACGAGATGGCCGTCGACCGAAAGGAACAGCAGCGTCAGCAGGATCGACAGGAATTGGCCGAGCGCGGGCGTGGAATGGCCGTTCTGCGGGTCGACCGCGGCGGCGAAACCCAGGCCCATCCCCATGCCGATCACCTCGCTGGCGATCATCGGCGCCGAGAATGCGATCTGGAGCACGAAGCCGAGCGCGAGGCCAATCAGCGCTTCGGAGGCGATCGACAGGAAGGTGGTGATCGACCAGATCTCGGCGGGCGGGGTGATGTGCGCGACGTTGATCACGAGCACGCCGATCGCGCCCGACAGCGAGATCCGCGCGGGCAAGGGCACCGATACCGCGCTGAACACGGGGGCCGCGACAAAGGCCGCGCCGATTCGCACCATCGCGAACAGGAGAGTCCAGAGCTGCGGCTCGATCGAGAGGCCGAAGCCCATCATACTAGATTCCCCTCCCGCTCGCGCGAGGGGTTAGCGGAGGGGCCATCAACGAGCGAGGTGCCTGGCGATAGGCCCTCCCCCAGCCCCTCCCGCAAGCGGGAGGGGAGTTCACTTCACCAAATCCGGAATGCGCTCGAAGATGCTCGTCGTGAAATCGCCGAGCAGCCCGAGGATCATGCTGCCGAAGATCACCAGGCTCACCGCCACGACGATCAGTTTGGGCACGAAGGTGAGCGTCTGCTCCTGGATCGAAGTCGCCGCCTGCACCATGCCGAGGATCAGGCCGGAAAGCAGCGCGGGGATCAGGATCGGCGCGCTGGCCAGCGCCAGCACCCAGATCGCTTCGCGCGCGACGGTCAGGAAATAATCTGCGTCCATGACCCTATGTCGCGAAAGAGGAAGCGAGGCTGCCCATCGTCAGCGCCCATCCGTCGACAAGGACGAACAGCAAAAGCTTGAACGGCAGGGATATGATCGTCGGCGACATCATCATCATGCCGAGCGACATCAGCACGGTGGCGACCACCAGATCGATGACGATGAAGGGCAGGAAAATGAGGAAGCCGATCTGGAAGGCGGTCTTCAATTCGCTGGTCACGAACGCCGGCAGCAGCACTGAATAGGGCACGTCGGCGGGGCTGGCGAAGGGCGCGCTGTGCGCCATGTCGGCGAACAGTTTCAGATCCTTGTTGCGGGTCTGCTTGATCATGAAGCCGTGGAGCGCGGTGCCCGAGCCCTCGATCATCTTCGACGCGGTGATCTTGCCCTCGGCATAGGGCTGGATCGCGGTCGTGTTCATCTGGTTGATCGTCGGCGCCATGATGAAGAAGGTCAGGAACATCGACAGTCCGATCAGCACCTGGTTCGGCGGGGTCTGCTGGAGGCCGAGCGCCTGGCGGAGGATCGCCAGCACGATGATGATCCGGGTGAAGCTGGTCATCATCAGCAAGATGCCCGGCAGCACCGTGAGCAGGCCCATGATGATGAGAACCTGCAGCGACAGGCTGAGCGGGGCATTGCCGCCGCCGAGATCCTTGAGCGCGCGGTCGGCCGCGTCCCCCATGCCCGGGGGCGGAGTGGGAATCGGCGCACCCTGCGCGAAGGCGGGCACCGCGAACAAGATCGCGAAGCAGAGCAGGCCCAGCAGGACCAGGGCGCGCACCGTCAGGTGCCGGCGCGAAATCGGAGCGATCGCGGGCATCAGACTTCGGCGCGCTTATCTGCGGATTTGTCCACCAGCGTCACGCCGGTCCGACTGACCGAGACGAGCAATTTCCTGCCCTCGAACTCGATCACCGCGAGGCGAAGGCCGGGGGAGAGCATCATCGTCTCCTTGACCTGCACCATGCGCTCGCCCTGGTTCTTGGGGAGCCGCGCCTCGAGCTTGCGCCACGCATAGAGGCAGCCGATCAGCAGCCCGCATACGAGCGGAAGCAGGATCACCAGCTTCAGGATATACGCCCACATCATGTTATTTGGCCGCGCGCTTTTCGGGGGCGACCAGCTCGGTCATGCGAACGCCGAACTTATCGCCGACGGTGACGACTTCGCCGCGGCCGATCAGCGTGCCGTTGACGAACACGTCGAGCAATTCGTTGGCCTCGCGGTCGAGCTCGATCACCGAGGATTCGCCGAGCGCGAGCAACTCGCGCAGCGTCAGCTGGGTCGATCCGATCTCCACCGTCAATTTGACGTCGACGCCCTGCAGCAAGTGGAAATTGGCGCCCACCGCGGCATCGACCGGGAAGGCCCCCGTCATGTCGTTCATTGGAAATCCTCTGCGTTGATCGGTTCGAAGGAAGTGAGGCGCACCGCGGCGCGCCCGTTGGAAGTGCCGACGGTGCCGGTGCCGAGCCGCCGCGAGGCGACCATCACCGGAACTTCGGAGGCAAGATCGATGGCGATGATGTCACCGGCGCGCAGCTCGAGCAGGCGGCTGAGCGGGATCATCGGCTCGGCAAGCACCGAGCGGACCTGAAGCGGCACGCCCATCACCGCGCGGGTGAGGCCGCTGCGCCATTGCGGCTCGACCTCGACCGGCTTGTCATGGACCTTGGCGGTCAGCGAATTGGTGTGCGGCTTGAGCGCCGAGACGGGATAGAGCAGGTCGACGAACACCGGCTTGCCCTCGCCCTCGGCGAGGCCGAAGCGGGTGACGACCACCGGCTCGTCGGCGCCGAAATCGGCGGGAACGGCGATATTGCCGTCGGTGACCGCGCGGAAGGCGATGCGCGCGACCGGCTCCCACGCCGCATCGAGCGGTGCGGCGAGGCCTTGGGCGAAGCGCGCGATCATGGCTTCGGCGGCGGGCGAGAAATCGGCGGGCATCGGATGGGGTGCGTCGCCGTCGCCGCCGAAGAAGCAGTCGAGCATTTCGAGGACGTGCTTGCCGTCGAGGACGATCTGGGCGCGGCCCTTGGCATTTCCCATCGCGAGCGGTTGCCACGCGGCGAGAGCGCCCCCGCGCTCCGCCTTGTAATCCGCGAAGCGCTGGACCGAGAGCGGCTCGGCCCAGGCGCGCAGGTCGCGGCGCATAATGCCTTCGAAGGCGGTCTTGAGCGATTTGGCGAACCGCGCCGACAGATGCTGCAGCGTGACGAGATCGCCGAACGGATTGATGCTCGTCGAGCCCAGCACGGCGACATGATCCGCGCTGGTCCGGGGGCGATCGCGCCGTTCGGGCGCTGCACCTTCTGAAGGGCTGTTAACCATGCCCGTTCACTGAACGATGAAAGTAGTAAAGTAGACGTTACCAACGCCGCCGAATCCTTCTTTTTCTTTAAGAACGGCGTTGATCGCGTCGGTGAGGCGCTTCTGGATCTGGACCTTGCCCTGCGCGGTGAACACCTGGTCCTCGGTGGTTTCGCCGAGCGCCATCAGCACCGCCGAACGAATCGCGATCTCGTGGGTCTTGATGTTCTCGAGGACGCGATCGTCATATTGCGTCGAGACGGCGATGCCGACCTGGATGAAGTGGACGCTGTCCTGGAGGTTCGAAGTGAACTCCTTTTCGAGCGGGTAATAGCTGGACGCATATTTGTCGCCGCCGCTGCCCTCCGGGGTCGGCATGCCGCCGTGGCTCGCTTCGCCGCCGCCTTCGCCGTGGCCCTCGCCGTCCTTGGTGATCGAGGCGCGCTTCTGCTGGTCCTTGGGGACGAGCTGCGGGCCATGCGCTTCGGCAGCCTGGGCGCCGGACGCGTTGAGCATCCCCGATTTCCAGGCATAAAAGCCGCCGCCGCCCAGCCCTGCGAGCAGCAGGGGCAGGACCACGAAGAGCATCAGCTTGCCCTTCTTCTTTTTCCTGGGCGGCGGCGGAACGGTGTCGTCGATGTCGTTCATTTCAGTCTCCGTGGATCTCAGGCGATGCGATCTTCAGTGGTTGCGTGGTCCGTGCCCTGCACGCTGGACGCGGATACGAAAGCGGGGCGCGGCGCTTGATTCCGGGCGTCATGGCGCGGGTTGCCCTGGCCGGTGGCGCCGCCGTCGGCCCCCCGGCCGGCAACGCCGGCATCAACCGAAGTCTGGCCGAGCCGCAGGCCGCGCGCTTCGGCGAGTTCGGCGAGGCGCGGCTGGGCGTCGGCGATCAGCGCGCGCGCGTTGGCGTTCTCGGCGGTAAAGCGGACGTGGACACGGTCGCCCTCGTGCCGGATCGAGATGTCGACCGAGCCCAGCGCGTCGGGCGCGAGGCGGATGTTGGTTTCGCGGGTGTTGAGATTCCGGGGCGACGCGTCGCGCAGCGCCTCGATATGCTCGACCATCGCGCCCATCCACTCCTGGCGGCGCATATCGAGCGCGGGCTGCTGCGCGTCGGACATGGCGGTGACGGCGATCGCGCGCGGAGGCTCGGCCTGGGGTGCGGCGGCCATGGTGGCGGCGATCGAATCGCGGAGCTGGCGGCGGAAAGGCGTGGGTGCTTCGATCCCGGCGGCGGCGAGCGGCTGCATTAGGGCGGCGGCCAACGGTTGCGCTTCGGCACGCGGCTGCACCGTGGCGAGCGCGATCGGCTGAACACCGCTGGCGGGATCGCGCGACGGCGGAAGCTCGATGCGCGGCGCGATAGTGGGCTGGATGCCCGCGATGGCTTCGCGGATCGGTTTCAGGTCGACGCGCTGAGGTGCTGCGGCCTCACGCGCCGGAGCCGCAACGGCGCCGGGCAGCTCGAACGCCGGTTCGGTACCGGTAGCAGCAGGCAATGCCGCGTCGCTTTCAGTAGCAGCGGGCACTGCGGCGGGCCCCGGCTGCGCCACTGGCGCCTGCGTTTCCCCCTCGGGATGCGCGATCACGTTGGTGGGCAGCGGAATCGCCAGCTTGATCGGTGCGGGTTCTGGCGCGACCGGCGCAATCGCGAACCATGCGAAGGGCGCGTCGGGCGTTTCGTCCTTTTTGTCCCCGTCTTCGGCAGTCTCGCCGAACGATTCCGGCAAATCCTTGCCGTCCCCGGCAGCTTTTTGCCGGACCAACTCCTCGGGGACCGCGCCGGAATTCGCTGCACCCTCCGTTGCCGGCAACACGGCGGCCGTCAGCACCGCCGCAAAGCTTTGCGTCCCCCCGGACGCGAGCAAGGCGGGTGAAGGAACGTGCTTCGGAATGGAAGGTGCAGGCGAAACCTGGATCAAGACTGGAACCCCGTAGTGGTGGTCCCTTTACTTCAGCAAAGATCGTGCCGGTTTTTGCCGGTGGGCGGCAAGGCCTCCAGCGCGCGCAGTGCCTTGAGCGCGGCGTCGGCCTCGCCGCGCGCGACGAGCTTCTCGATCGCGCTCTGGTCGCGCTTGGCTTCGCGGGTGGCGTTCTCGGCGAAGGTCACGCCTTGTTCGGCGACCAATACGCGCTGCGCGGCGGCGTGCGCCGATTGGTGGAGCCGGTCGCGGTAATGCGCGGCGGCCATCAGGCTGGTGGCGGTATTCTGCTCGTGGCCGGGCGCGATATTGGCGGCGAGCTGGGCGATGCGCGCACTCATTTCCGATTCGCGCGTCAGCTTGGCGCGGGCGCGGCCTTCTTCGGCGCGGACCTGACCCAGTTGCAGGGTGCGGACGCGCAGTAGCCGATCGAAGCGGCCGGACTTCTTAGGCATCGCCGAACACGCCGGTCAGCTCGGCGACCGAATCCGCAAGCGAGACCACGGCGTTGGCGTCCTGCTTGATATATTCCATCACCGCCGGGTGGCAGGCGATCGCCGCGTCGATCTCGGGATCGGCGCCGGGGCGATAGGCGCCCATCAGCACCAGATCGCGATTCTCCTCATAGGTGGCGAGGTGGCGGCGCAGAACGCGCGCGGCGTGGATATGGGCCTTGCCGGCGATGTCGGTCATCACGCGGCTGACCGAGGGTCCAAGGTCGATCGCGGGATAGACGCCGCGCTCGGCAAGCTGGCGATTGAGGACGATATGGCCGTCGAGGATCGAACGCGCGCTGTCGACCACGGGATCGTTGCCGTCGTCGCCATCGGCTAGCACGGTATAGATTGCGGTGATCGATCCGCCGGTGTGCACATCGGTGCCGGCGCGCTCGATCAGGCTGGGCAACATCGCGATGGCGGAGGGCGGATAGCCGCGCGCCGAAGCCGGTTCGCCCAGCGCCAGACCGATCTCGCGCCCGGCATGCGCGACGCGAGTCAGCGAATCCATGATGAGCAAAACCTTCTTGCCCTCGGCGCGGAACGCCTCGGCAATGGCGGTGGCGCGCAAGGCGCCCCGGATCCGCAGCACCGGCGAGTGATTGGCGGGCACCGCGACCACGACCGAGCGGGCACGCGCCGCGCCGACGACCTTGGTCTCGAGAAAGTCGGCGACTTCGCGCGAACGCTCGCCGATCAGGCCGATGACGATCACATCGGCTTCGGCCGCGCGAACCATCATCCCGAGCAACACCGATTTGCCGACGCCCGAGCCCGCCATGATGCCGACGCGCTGGCCTTGACCGATGGTGAGCAGGCCGTTGATCGCGCGCACGCCGACATCCATCGGCTGAAGCACACGCCCCCGATCGAGCGGCGACTGGAGCTTGCCCGACAGCGGCCATTTGCCAGCGCCGCGAATCGGGCCGAGACCGTCGATCGGCTTACCCGATCCATCGACCACGCGGCCGAGCATCGCGGCGCCGACTTCGGCTTCGCCCGGCGGGCCGATCGGACGGACGGGGGCGTTGGGGAGGAGGGCGGCGGGGCCGCCGAGATTCATCATCAAGGTGCGGCCGTTTCGGAAGCCGATCACCTCAGCCTCGATCCGGCTGGTGCCGGTCCCGACCGCGCAGACGGTGCCGACCGGCAGCGACAGGCCGACGGCCTCCATCAACAGCCCGTCGAACGAGGAGAGGCGTCCCGAGACCTTGGGCTTGGGCGCGAAATCGCCGCAGCTCAGGCCATCGAGATAATCCGCCGTAAAACGGTTCAGCATGCCAAATTCAGCATGGAGGCGGAATCGGCACGCGGTCGATCGCCTGGGCGAGCTGCTCGAGCCAGAGATCGGGACCGTCCTCGACGATCGTCGAGGCGCTTTCGATGACGAAGCCGCCGCGGGAAATATGCGGATCGCCTACGGGGAAGATGCTGGCGGGGAGCTTGCCCTCGAGCAACGGCACATCGTCGGGATGCAGCCGCAGCAGCGCCGATTCGGCGCTGTCGGCGAGCAGATCGACCGCGGCCGCGATCCGTCCGGCGAGTACGTCGGGCGCGACGCCGACTTCGCCGACAAGCTTGGCGACGAGGTGGAGCACGGTCTGGCGCAGCTGCCCCGCCATCCGCTCGCGATCGAAATGCGCGCCCGCGGCGAGCGCGGTCGAAACCTGATCGAGCAGGGCCGCTTCGCGCGCCCTGGCATCGTCGATCTCGGCGATCGCGGCAGCCTTGCCCTCGGCGAAGCCGGCGGCACGGGCAACCGCGATCGGATCGCTGAAGCCGCCGCCCGCCTGCTGGTGCGCGCCGAACGGGTCCCAGCCCTCGGTCGGGTTGGTGCCCGGATCGGCGGGGCTGAAATGCTTGGGCGCGGGCTCAGCAGCGGTGGGGCGCGCGCCCATCCGGGTGACGTCGGCCGGCGCGAAGCCGACCGGCGCGGAGAAAGCGCGCTGGAGCACATGCGCGGCGGCGCGGTGGCGCCCGGCAAGTCCGGGGGCGAAATCAGACATAATCGTCGTCTCCGCCGCCCGGCATCAGCAGCGTGCCGTCCTTGATCAGCCCGCGGGCGATCGCGATCATCATCTTCTGCGCTTCGAGCACTTCGGCCATCTTCATCGGGCCGCGCGCTTCCATCTCGTCGCGGATGCCGTCGGCGGCGCGGCTCGACATGCAGCCGAGGAAGCGTTCGCGAACGTCCTCCTCGACGCCCTTCATCGCGCGCACCAGCACGTCGCCGTCGATGCTGCGGATCAGGGTCGAGAGGTTCTTGTCGTCCATCTCGAGGAGGTTGTCGAAGACGAACATCGCCTCTTCGATCGCCTTGGCGACCTCGCGGTCGATCTTGGCGAGCTTGGGCATGACGCGGGCCTCGGTCGCCTTGCGTGCGCCCTGGAGGATCTTGGCGGCCTCGCGGGTGCCGCCCATTTGCAGCCCCGCGCTCGGCTTCTTGGCGGTGCCGGCGCGGTTGGCGAGCATCGTCTTGAGCGTCTCGATCGCCTCGGGCGGCACCGGGCCGAGCTTGGCGATACGGCGCAGGATCTGCGGCTGCGCGGCGTCGGGCAGCGCCTCGAAGACCTTGGCGGCGATATCGGGCTCGAGGTTGGCAAGCAGCACCGCGGCGATCTGCGGATGCTCGGTCTCGATCATCGCGGCGATCTCGGCGGGTTCGAACCACTGGAGCAATTCGATGCTCGCGGCCTGCTGTTGCGGCATGATCCGCGCGAGCACACCCTCGGCACGCTCGGGACCGAGCGCGCGGTTCATCATATTCTCGATCTTGGGGCCGGGATCGAAGGTGACGCCGGTGCGCCCGCGCGCCTTATAGGTGAAATCGTCGAGCACCTGCTCGACCTCGGCCTCGCTCACATCGGCGACGGCGAACATCGCCTTGCCGAGCTGGCGCACTTCCTCGGGATCGAGCTTCTGCAGGATCGACGCGGCTTCTTCCTCGCCGACCAGCATCATCAGCACCGCGGCGCGCTCGACGCCGTTGAAGCTGCGCAGCATGTTCATGGCGCATCCGCCTTGATCATGTCGCGCACGGCCAAAGCGGCGCGCGCGGGATTGTCGCGGGTGAAGCCGCGGACCAGGCCGACGCGGTCGTCATAGCTCTTGCCGCCCTTGTCGAGCATGTCGATGCTTACCGCGGGCTGCGGCGCGCCCGGCTGCTGCGGCTGGCCCTGCGCCAGCGCTGGGCGGTAGCTCGGCTCGTCGCGCTTCTTCATCAGCGCCTTGGCGAGCGGGCGCACGCCGAGGAACAGGACGAGCAACGCGATCACCAGCGCGGTCAGGTTGCGCGCGAGCAAGGGCACCCAGCCGGCATCGTACCAGGAAGGGCCGCCGGTTTCGTCCGCTGCGGCGGCGGTGAACTTGCGGCTGATCACGGTGACATTGTCGCCGCGGTTCTGGTCGAAGCCGGTCGCGGCGCGGACCAATTGGGTGATCTGGCCGATCTCGACCTGGCCGCGTGGCTTGCCGGGCTCCTCGCGCAGCAGGATCGCGACCGAGAGGCGCTTGACGTTTCCGGGCGCGGCGCGGGTGACCGACACTTCCTTGCCGAGATCATAGGTGCGGGTGAAGGTGTCGGTCTGCTTCTGCACCGCCGGCGCCGCGGCGGGCGCGGTGCCTGCGGCGGGAGGCGTCGCCGAATTGGCGGCGCCGGGCGCGTTGGGCGCGGTCAGCGTGCTGGCCGGGGGCGGGGTATTCGACAGTGCGCCGGGGATGCCGCCGGGGGCATCGGCGCCGTCCTTGCCGGTGCCGGACCAATTGCCCTGCTCGGCGCGGACCACCGAACCGTCCTTGTCATAGCTTTCGCGCGTCGCCTGGCTCTCGTTCAAGTCGACATCGGCCTGGACTTCGGCGGTGAAATTGCCCGCGCCGACCAAGGGGGTCAGCAATTGGGTCAGTTGCTCGCGATATTTGTCCTCGACGCGCTTCTGGAAATCGATGCGCGCGTCGCCCGCGCTGTCGCCGCCGGCGCCGGTGGCGCTGCCCTTGTTGAGCAACGCGCCCATCTGGTCGACGATCGTCACGCCTTCGGGCGCCATGCCGGGGACCGAGGAGGCGACGAGATTGACGATCGCGCGGATCTGCGCGTCGCCGAGGCTGCGGCCGCCCTGCAATTTGACGATCACGCTCGCCGAGGGCGCGGCATGATCACGCACGAACGCGCTGGCTTCGGGAACGGCGAGATGGACGCGCGCTTCGGCGACCGCGTCGATCTCCTGGATCGAGCGCGCCAATTCGGTCTCGCGCGCCTGGCGAAGGCGTTCGCCTTCGACCGCACGGCTGACGCCCATCGGCAATTGATCGAGGATCGCATAGCCGCCGGGCTGCGCCTTGGGCAGGTTCTGTCCGGCGAGGAGCATCCGCGCCTTGTGATAATCGTCCTCGGCGACGGTCACCGATCCGGCGCCGTCGATATTGCTGTGGATGCTCGCGCCGTCGAGCGCGGAGGTGACTGCGCTCTTGTCGGCATCGTTGAGGTTGGCGAACAGGATGCGCTGGGGCGATGTCGCCACCATCGACCATGCCAGCCAGCCCGCGACCAACAGGCCCACCAGGAACAGAAGCGGCATCGCCCGCCGGACGGCGGGCTGGTTCATCAGGCCAGAGACCTGGCGGAGCGGATTGGCCATCGGGCCGGTTTCGGTAAGGGCGTTGCTCATATCGTTACACCGGCATGTTCATGATGGTCTGGTAGGCGGAGAGCAGTTTGTTGCGAACCTGCAGCGTGGCTTCGAAGCCGACCGAAGCCTGCTGGCGCGCCATCATCACCTTGGCGATGTCGACGGTCTCGCCGCGCTCATAAGCCGCGGAGAGGTCGCCCGCGGCCTGCTGGCTCTGGTTGACGTCCTTCAATGCGTCTTCGAGCGTCGCCGCGAAGGTGGCGGGCTTGGCCTCGGTAAGGCCGCCCGCCGCCGGAGTCTGGTTTGCGCGGCTGAGCGCCTCGTTACGCTCGAGAATCTGCTGGCGAAGCTGCATCACCCGGTCGATGCTCATGCCGCCGCCGACGGCTCCGATGCTCATGCCGACACCTGCATCTGGACGATGTCCTCACCCTGTTCGCGCGCCTTGGCGAGGCGGTAGCGCAGCGTCCGCTCGGAGATGCCGAGGCGGCGCGCGGTCTCGATCCGGCTGCCGTTGCACTCGGCCAGCGTTTCGCGGATCGCCTGGAATTCGTGCATCTGGACGATATTGCTGAGCGTCGCCGGACCTTCATTCCGCTGCGCAGGCGCGCGGTCGAAAATCAGGTGGCTGGCATCGATCGTGTCGCCCGGCGCCATCAGCAACGCGCGCTGGATGACATTCTCGAGCTCGCGGACGTTGCCGGGCCAGTCATGGTCGATCAGCGCCTCGACCGCGTCGGCCGAGAGCCAGGGAAGCGTGACGCGGTTGCCGGCATGGCGCAGCACCATCGCCGCGGCCAGCGCGGGGATGTCGCCCGGACGGTCGCAGAGCGGCTTGGTCGCCAGCGGGAATACCGAGAGACGATAGTAGAGATCGGCGCGGAACCGCCCGGCTTCGACTTCGCCGTGCAGGTCGCGATTGGCGCAGGCGACGACGCGGACATCGACCTTTTCAGGGATGGTCCCGCCGATCGGCACGACTTCGCGCTCCTGGAGAACGCGGAGCAATTTGGCCTGCAGATTGAGCGGCATCTCGGCGATCTCGTCGAGCAGCAAGGTGCCGCCGTGCGCGGCGCGGAAGAAGCCCTGGCCGCCCGAGGAGGCGCCGGTGAAGCTGCCCTTCTGATGACCGAACAGCATCGCCTCGAGCATCGATTCGGGAAGCGCGGCGCAATTGATCGCGATGAACGGCCCGTCCTTTCGCGTCGAGCCGAGGTGGATCGCGCGGGCGAGCACTTCCTTGCCGGTGCCGGTGGGCCCGTTGATCAGCACGGTGATGTCGGATGCGGCGACCCGCTCGGAAAGCGCCAGCAGGGCGAGGCTTTCGGGGTCGGCGGCGACGGGGGCGGTGGGGCCGCGCAGGATCGCGCTGGCGAAACCGGTGCCGATCGCGGCATCGTCGCTGTCATAGGAAAGGCGTGCCGGATTGCCGTCGGCGAAGGGGAGCGCCTCGCGCGTGCCGGTGCCGAGGATCATGGTGCGGGCCGGGGCGGGAGGAACCTCGCCGTCGGCGATCAGATAGAGGTCGCCCGATGCCGGCTTGCCGTCTTCGCACGATGCGACCGCGAACCCCTGGGCGCGCAGCGCGGAGACCAGGGCGTATTTCTGCCTTAGCACCGCCGCAGACGGAACGATCGATCGCATTGGAAACTTCCCCCGTTGACACCCCCTGAATGCGGCATTGGTGGTTAATCTGGAGTAAAGATTTGGGGGTCCGTGCGACTACCTAGACTTCGACGCTCCGGGCGCGGTGCGCTCGCTCGCATATGCGCGCGCGAGGAACCGGTCCGGCAAAGTTTTTTGCTTAATGTCGCGAATGCCCGGCCGTTCCTTGGCTTGGCGGCTCGGAACTCTTCGCATGGGGGGGTGGTGGGAGCGCCAAGCAACGAATGGAGTTATTACCATGACTGTTATCGGCACCAACATTTCGGCACTTCGCGCTGCGAATGCGTCGAACTCCGCGTCGAAGATGCTCAGCACTTCGATGGAGCGCCTGTCGAGCGGCAAGCGCATCAACAGCTCGAAGGACGACGCCGCCGGCCTCGCAATTGCTTCGAACATGACCTCGTCGATCCGTGGCATGAACCAGGCGATCCGCAACGCCAACGACGGCGTTTCGATGGCGCAGACCGCTGAAGGTTCGCTCAACGAAGTCACCAACATGCTGCAGCGCATCCGCGAGCTGTCGGTCCAGTCCGCATCGGGCACCTATTCCGATGCCGACCGCACCAATTTGCAGGCGGAAGTCACGCAGCTGACGGCGCAGATCAAGTCGTCGCTGACCGACACCAAGTTCAACAACGTCGCGCTGTTCGACACTACCAAAGCCGGTCCCGGCGTTTCCAAGACGATCCAGGTCGGCTCGGAAGCGGGTAACACCGTGACTCTCTCGATCGGCAACCTCGACACGTCGAGCTTCGACGCAGTCGCCGCCGTCGCCGCTGTCGCCGCCGTTCCGGCCCAGGCTGCCGTTGCCGCGGTTGCCGCGGTCGCGGAAGAGAAGATGTCGGCCGACGGCCTCTACACGGTCAAGGCGGGCGACGATTACATCGGCCAGTCCTACACTGCGACGCAGGACGACGAAGACAATAGCGGTGAAATTGGCGGCAATCCGGTGACCGCCGGTGACGTTGCGACCCTCGCTGCTGGCGACAAGATCTGGCTGGAACAGGACGATGTCACCACGACCGCGGTCGCGGCGGTTGCGGCTCAGGCCGCTACCCCGGCGGTTGCCGCGGTTGCCGCGGTTGCGGCGAGCGCCGGCCTGTCGGTGACGACCTCGGCGAACGCCACGGCGGCACTGACGGTGGTCGACAACTTCCTGAAGAGCGTCAACACGGTCCGCGCCGGCCTCGGCGCCACGCAGAACCGGCTCGAGTCGGTGGTCAACAACCTGACCACCAACGTCACCAGCCTGACCGACGCGCGCAGCCGCATCGAGGACGCGGACTTCTCGTCCGAGACCGCGGCGCTCGCCAAGGCGCAGATCCTCAGCCAGGCATCGACCGCGATGCTGGCGCAGGCCAACCAGAGCCAGCAGTCGGTTCTGACGCTGCTTCGTTAAGCGCGGGCCGGTCGGGGTGTTACCCCCCTGACAGGCACCGCGGCCGGTCACCTCTCCTTCGGGAAAGGGCGCATGGGGAACCCCGGTGGTCTTCGGATCACCGGGGTTTTTCTGTGTGCGCTTTTGTGGTTTCGGCGTTGCCGAAACGTGCGGCGTGCTCAGGGCAGCGCAAACAAGTTCTCAAACCTCGGGCCGGGTCCATATCCACCCGCCGATCAGGACCGCCGCCGCCACCGGCGCCAGCGACAACGGGAAGTGGACGAAGATCAGCGCGACGACGATGCTGAACGCGAACGCCGCCGCCGCCGCGCGCTTGCCCTTGCGGCTGATCGCACCGCCCTCGCGCCAGCGGACGATATGCGGGCCGAACACCGGATGGTCTAGCAGGCGCCGCTCGAGCCGCGGGCTGCTCCGCGCGAAGCAATAGGCGGCCAGGATCACGAACACCGTCGTCGGCATCAGCGGCAATATCGCGCCGATCACCGCCAGCGCGATGCAGACGAAGCCGCCGATCAGATAGAGATGCCGCTTCATGCCAGGCCGAACGCGTGGTCGAACGCTTCGGCGCCCGCAGGCGTGAAGGCGATCACCCGCCCGGGACCGCGCCTAGCCCATCCGTGATCGAGGACATGGCGCAACACCGCCGCGCCGAGCGTACCGGCGAGATGGTTTCGGCGCTCGCTCCAGTCGAGGCACAGGCGGCACAAAGGCCGGCGGCCGGTCTCAGCCAGTTCTATCCCGAGCGCGGCGAAGCGGGTGCGGCCCACTTCGGTCATCGCCGGAGTCTCGCCCGCGCCTATGCAGCCATCGCGTGCCAGCCGTTCGGCAAGGCGCACCGCGCGCTCGCCGGCGAGGTGGTCGTAACATACCCGCGCATCGCGCATCGCCGCGTCGCGCGGGCCGGTGCGGCGGGGGCGAGCGCCGGTGCGCTCGGCGATACCCATCAGCACCTCGATCGCGGCGGCGACATCGCCGTCGGCCAGCCGGAAATAGCGGTGGCGGCCCTGCCGCGCGGGCAGCACCATCCCCGCTTCGCTCAGCCGCGTAAGGTGGCCCGAGGCGGTGGGCAGCGCTACGCCGGCGCATTCGGCCAGCTCGCTCACCGTCAGCGCGCGGCCGTCCATCAGCGCGACCAGCATGTTGGCGCGCGCGGGATCGCCGATCAGCGTGGCGATGCCGGAGATGCTGGGTCCGTCCTTCACACTTCGGGCTTAACCGAAGCATTGCCGCCGGGCAATCGGCTAGAGGCACTCCCCATGTAAAGGAGCCGCCTATGATTACCTGCTTCATCCGCTACGAGATCGATCCGTTCCGAACCGACGCCTTCGAGCGATACGCCCGCAGCTGGAACGAGGCGATCCCGCGCTGCGGCGCTGACCTGATCGGCTATTTCGCCCCGCATGAGGGATCGGCGACGACGGCCTACGGTCTCTATTCGATCGCCGATCTCGCCGCTTACGAGGCCTATCGCGCGCGGCTGAAGGCCGACGCCCAAGGCCGCGAGAATTTCGAATTTGCCAAAGCGGAAGGTTTCATCCGCCGCGAGGACCGCATCTTCCTGCGCAAAGTGACATGATCGCGGTGATCTTCGAGGTCTGGCCCGCAGCCGACCGCGAGAGCGTGTACCTCGATATCGCCGCCAGTCTGCGGGGCGAACTGGAGGCGATCGACGGCTTCCTATCGGTCGAGCGTTTCCGCAGCATCGCCGATCCCGCCAAATTGCTGTCGCTGTCCTTCTTCCGCGACGAGGCCGCAGTGGCGGAATGGCGCAACCGCCAGCACCACCGCGATGCCCAGGCGGCGGGCCGCGCCGGCATCTTCGCCGACTATCGCCTGCGCATCGCCGCCGTCGTGCGCGATTACGGGCTGAACGACCGGGCCGAGGTGCCCGTATGAGTATAAGCGGGACACGCCCCCCGGCATGTCCCGCTTATATCCCCCAATTGAGGAGTCCACCGCCCCCCGGCGGCGGCTCCCCTATCCCAATCGCTTGGCGAGCGCCTTCTTGAGCTTGGCGTGCGCCGATGCCTTGATCTGGCAGATGCGCGCGGCGCCGACGCCGATCACCTCGCCGATTTCCTCGAGGTTGAGCTCCTCGACATAATAGAGCTGGATGACCTGCGCCTCGCGCTCGGGCAGCTCGGTGATCGCGGCGATCAGCGCCTCGCGCTGGTCGCTGTCGGCGAGCTGGTCGAACGCGTTCGGCTCCTCGGACATGAACCACGGGCTTTCGTCCGAATACATATCGTCGATCGAATCGAATCGTACCGCCTCGGCATTGGCATATTCGGCGCGCAATTTCTCGGGCGTGACTTCCAGCCGTTCGGCAAGCTCCACGTCGGTCGGCCGGCGGCCGAGCTCGGTGCCGAGCGCGGCCAATGCTTCGGCATAGGCGCGCTTGCGGCGCATTGCCCCGCGGGTCAGCGTTGCCTGCCGGCGCAATTCGTCGATCATCGATCCGCGCAGCCGCGTGACCAGATATTGCTCGAAAGTGACCTGACCGCGTTCTTCGAATGCGCCCGCCGCCTCGATCAGCGCGACCATGCCGATCTGGATGAGGTCCTCGACCTCGACGATCGAGCTCATCGAGCCGTGGATATGCCAGGCGATCCGGCGGACGAGCGGCAGATGCTTTCGCACCAAAGCCTCGGCATCGCGTTTCGGCGAGGGGGTGGGCGCATAGGTAAGCGGCGACTGGGCCAGGGATGCCATGTCGTTCAATTTCCCAGGAGTGAAAGCGTTCATGCGGCCAGCGCCTCCGGCGCACCGATCACCGCGACGACTTCGACGGCCTTGTCTTCGGGCACTTCGAAGAAGCTCATCACCGGCGTGTCGGGCAGGACGTTCTTGACCAGCTTGCGGATCGCGAGACGGATCGCCGGCTGGACGACCAGTGCGAACGGCTTGGACTCGGCGACCAAGGGCCCGGCGGCGCGCTGCAGCGCATCGGCGATGCGGCGGCCGAGATCGGGTTCGATCGTATGGCGCTTCGACGGGTCCGAACGGACCGCCTGGCCGAGCAGCGCCTCGAGATTGCCTTCGAGCGTCATCACCCGCAACGGCTCGCGCACGCCGCACAGGCGCTGAATGATCAAGGGCCCAAGCTCGGGGCGGATCAGCTCGAGGATCTCGTCGGCGTCGAGCGTGCGCTGCGCGGCGACGGCGATCGCGGCGGCGATGCGGCGGAATTCCTTGAGCGGGATATTCTCGTCGAGGAGCCCGCGCAGCACCTGCGTCAGCGTGGTGAGCGGTACCGGGTTGGGCGACAGCGCCGCCACCAGTTGCGCCGCGCGTTCCTTGAGGCCGTCGAGCAGCGACTGGACCTCGTCGGGGCCGAGCAGGTCGGCGGCATTCTGCGCGAGCGACTGGTTGAGGTGGGTCGCGACCACGGTGCCGGGATCGACCACCAGATAGCCGGCGCCGGTGGCCGAATCGGATTCCGAATTGGGGATCCAGACCGCGTCGAGGCCGAAGGTCGGGTCCTTGACGGTCTTGCCCATCAGGTGCCCCGATGCCTGGCCGGTATCGAGCGCGAGCACTTCGTCGGGCGAGACGCTGTCCTCGCCGACGACGACGCCGCCGATGACGATGCGATAGGTGAAGGGCGCAAGATTGATGTCGTCGCGGACGCGGACCTGCGGGACGACGAAGCCGAGCTCTTTGGAGAGCTGGCGCCGCACCCCGGTGATCCGGCCCATCAGCGGTCCGCCGCGGCGCTCGTCGACCAGGGGCACGAGGCCATAGCCGATGTCGAGCATCACCTGCAGATTGTCGGTGACTTCCTCCCAGCCGATCTTCGAGAGATCGGGCGCCTCGGGCAAAGCTTCGGGCGGGGGCGGCAAATTGGCCTGTTTGTGCAGGCGATAGGCCATGAAGCCCGAGATCGCAGCGGCGGGCAGCAACACGAAATGCGGCATCCCCGGCAAAATCCCGAGCAGGCCGAGGATCGCGGCGACCGGCGACCAGGTCTTGTGGCTGCCGAACTGGGTGCCGATCTGGCCGGCAAGGTCCTGCTTGGAAGCGACGCGAGTGACGATCGCGGCGGCGGCGATCGACAGCATCAGCGACGGCAGCTGCGCGACCAATGCATCGCCGATCGCGAGCAATATATAGGCCTGCGCCGCATCGCCCACCGCCATCTTGTGGCTGACGACGCCGAGGATCAGCCCGCCGACGATATTGATGCCGAGGATCAGCAGGCCGGCGATCGCATCGCCCTTCACGAACTTGGAGGAGCCGTCCATCGCGCCGTAGAAATCGGCTTCGGTGGAGACTTCGACGCGGCGCGCACGCGCGTCGTCGGGGGTGATCAGGCCGGCGTTCAAGTCGGCGTCGATCGCCATCTGCTTGCCGGGGAGGGCATCGAGGGTGAAGCGCGCCGATACTTCGGAGACGCGGCCGGCGCCCTTGGTGACGACGATCATGTTGATGATGATCAGCACCGCGAACACGACGAGGCCGACGACATAGTCGCCGCCGATCATGAAGGTGCCGAACGCTTCGATGACATGGCCGGCGGCGGCCTCGCCCTCATGCCCGTGGACCAGCACGACGCGGGTCGAGGCGACATTGAGCGACAGGCGGAACAGGGTGGCGAACAACAGCACCGTCGGGAAGGCCGAGAAGTCGAGCGGCTTCTGCGCGTTCAATGCGACCATCAGCACCGCGAGGCTGATGCCGATGTTCATCACGAAGAAGATGTCGAGCAGGAAGGCCGGGATCGGCACGACCATCAGCGCGACCAGCATCAGAATCGCGCCGGGCAGCGCGAAGCTGCGGGCCATCGGCATCAGCCGCGCAGGGGACAGCGTCATCGCATTCATCGATTACGCCCCCAGGTTCGCGAGCATGAGATAGGCGAGCCTGGCGTTCTCGGGCGTGGGGCGCATCGGATTCATCGGTTCCCTGAGCGAATGGATGTTGGCGAGCGTGGTGTTCACCCAGTCGCGGTCGCCATCGGTGGCGTTGGTGCCGAGCACGACTTCGCCGCCGCCTTCGAGCATCTGGCCGGCCTGCGCCCATTGGACGCGCGCCGCGGCATAATTCTCGGGCATGCCCGATGCCGATCCGGTCGCGCCGACCGATTGCGCGCCCTGATCGAGCCGGTCGGAAAAGCGGCCGTAGATTTCGGTGAGGGTCCGCGGCTGGCCGTTCGAGGCGTAGAAGATGTTGCGGTTCGCGCGCGCGGCGGCGGGGAACATGCTCGCGCCGCTGCGGCCCGGATTGCTTTCCATCGTGCTCAGGAACGAGCGCGCGCCGCCGAGGCCGAGGAAGTGCGCCATATACAGGTCGGTGCCGGTGGCCGGGCGGTTGAGCGAGGTCTCGAGCGCGTCCTTGTTGTCGGAGGCGTGCTCGGCGGCCATCAGCGAGGCGGCGGTGGGATCCTTGCGCAGATCGAGGATCATCTGTCGGGTGGCGGGATCGCTGACGACATAGCGTCCGCTCGATGTCTGCCTGATGCTGTCGGCGGCCCAGCCCATGCCATGCTCGGCGCCGTGATCCTTGACCACCCCCAGCCAGCTCTGGTCGATGAACTGATAGAGACCGGTGGCGCTGGAGCTCGAGGCCTTGGCATTGCTGCGCATGCCGCTCTCGACCTGGGCCTGACCCAGCAGATAGTTGAAGTCGATACCCGTCCGGCGGCTCGCAACAGCGATCGCCGACTGGATATTGGCTGCATTTGCTACCGATGAAACGCCCATCGATCCTGAATCCGATTGCCCTAGGTAGGGTTATATCAGCAAGGATCGTGCCAGTATTTGGGTAGGATATTCCCTATCCCCATTCGGGCTGAGCTTGTCGAAGCCCTGCCTTTTGTTCGGGCCGAGAAGGACAGCCCTTCGACAAGCTCAGGGCGAACGGGAGGAGGGGGCGCCTCCGCGCCTATCTCAGGCGAACGCCTGCGCGCTACGCCCGTACGGCGCGACTGCCGCACCGGAAAGATTTTGCAGGCGGCGGCGAACATTTGCCGCCATCAGGTTTACGTAGATGCGGCAGGTCTCGTTGAGGCGGTGCGCCTCGCCGGCCAGCTCGCGGATTTCGCCGGTCATCGGCTCGCCCTCATAAGCCGAGACGGCGTCGATGCCCTCCAGCTTGACGCGGGTCGCGCTTTCCAGCGCGGCGACATCGTTCGATTTGAGCGCGGCGATCTCGGCGTGGAGCGCTTCGATCACATGGATCAGGGCGTCACGCCTTGTCATTGGGATTCCATTCCATCTTGAGCGCCAGCAGCCGGTCGGCGATCGTCGCGGGAACGGTCGGGAAACGGCCGTCCTCGATCGCCTTCTTGATACGCGAGACCCGCTCGGCATCGACCGGGGCGGAGGCGGCCATCGTGCGCGACAGTTCGGTCGCGGCGGTCTGCGGCTTGACCTCGGTCTTGACCGCAGGCGTCGCGTCCACCTTGGCGGCGTCGATCCGCACCAGGCGGCGGTCGCCCAGTGATGCTGCCTTGATGCCGATCGGATCAATCATCGCCTGCAATCCTCTTTATGCCTGCAGGGGATACAACGACCGTCTGGCGGCAACCTTTAACAAAAAAATTCAGTCGTCCGATCCTGGGAGCCGCGCACGGCCGGTTTCGACCGCAATGCCCTGAATCGGCGGCTTTTTCTCATCGACCTTGATCATCACGCGCTCGCCCGGCGCGGCATCGTTCATTGCCGTGCCCTCGCGGGTGATCGAAAAGCCCGCCGAGCCCGCCTCGAGCGTGATGGCATCGCCGCGGCGGATGACCGGGGCGAGCTTGACCGGCGCCACGGGGCGCTGGACGGCGAGCTGCGCCGGGGCGGCCGCGGGCGCCGCGGCCCTTGCCGCCGGCGGCGGGGCGAGCACGGGGACGAAGATTCGCCACTCGGGCGCCATGCAGCGCACCAGCACCGCATCCTTGGCGTCGGTGCGCCAGCTGAGCTGGGGCGCTGCGCAGGCGGCGAGCTTGAGCCGCGTGTCGACCGGCGCGCGCGCCCCGCCCAGCTCGCCCAGTCCCTTGCCGGTGAATTGCGCGACGAAGGTGTCAATCGTCTGGGTCGACTGGAAAACCTGCGCGTCGGCAGGCGTGGCGGCGAGCAGCGCGAGGAACAGGAACGGCATTTTAGTCTCCCAGGAAGTGCGTGTGCGGCAAGGCTGCGTTGCCGGGCGGCAAATCATTGCCGGCCTCCGTCGTAACCGAGAGTCAGCACGGCGCGGCGCTTGCCCTCGCCGGTGGTGATGGCGATGCGCTCCGGCGAAACCGCCCCTGAGCGGATCAGCAAGGTGGCGACTGCGCGGGCGCGATCGGCGGCGAGGATCGGGCCGCTGCCGGTGACGGGATCGACGTCAGCGGCGCTGCCGTCGACTTCGCCGGTGATCTTGAGGCGGGTGCGCGGGTCGCGGGCGGCGTCGCGGGCCCAGGCGAGCGCGCTGGCGGTATCGGTGAGCACGGCCGATCCGGGCGCGAAGCCCTGAACCGTCGCCATTTCGACCGGCATTGCGGTCGGCGCCGAGGCGAACCCGGCGCGGAACGCCGCGGCCAGTTCCTGCGGCCGCATCGCCTGATTGGCCTGGAGAAAGACGAAGAAGCCGACGAGCAGCAACGCCAGATCGGCGAGCGTCATCAGCCACACCGGGCGGGCCGGGGCTTCGTCGAGATCGTCGAAGGTCATGCCGCCGCCCTGCCGCGCAGCTCGCTGCGCACGCTCGGCTCGATCCCCGCCAGCATCACCAGCGGGCCTTCGTAGCGGGCGCGTTCCTGCATCTCGAGCCGGGCCTTGCGCTTGAGCCGGGCGGCGATCGGCAGCGCGATCAGATTGGCCAGCGCCGCGCCGTAGAGCGTGGTGAGCAAAGCGAGCGCCATCGCGCCGCCGATCGTGGCGGGATCGCGCATCGCGGTGAACATCTGGACGAGGCCGATCAGCGTGCCGATCATACCCATCGCCGGGGCTGCCTCGGCGGCACCCGACCAGACTTCGAACGCCGCGCGATGCCGCTCGCTGCGGCGGGTGCGGAGGTGGAGAAGAAGGGCTTCGATGTCGGCGGGGCTGGCGCCGTCGACCGAGGCGGCGACGGCGGCGGCGACGTCTGGGTCTTCGATCACCGAGCGGTCGAGCGCGATCAGGCCGTGGCGTTTGGCGATGCGGGTCAGCGCGGCGATCTGGGCGAGCAACGGCTCGGCGTCGAAGCGGCGGCGGGGGAGGATGCGGAGGGCGCCGATGCCTCGGATGAAGTCGCGGAGCGGGGTTCGCAGCACCACCGCAGCGGCAGTGCCGCCGCCGACGATGGTCAGCGAGAGCGGGTCGAGCAGCGGCGCGAGGCCCGGGAGCGCGGTGAAGTCCATGCGCTCGTGAATGCAAGGGATGGGCCAGTTGGGGTTCGCCGGAGAGCCGGCAATGCGCCGCACGGCGGACGGCAGGCGATTGCCGCCCAACCGGCAAATACTTGCCGCTACCCACCGCCGCAGAGGGGAAAAACCCGCTCCACCCGCTCTCCCGGCAAACTGGCACGCCACTTGCGTACCTCACGCCCGTAACTTTGTGCGGAAGGCACGTGAGATGGGTGACAACAGTCTTTTCGGTGTGCATGGCGCGGCGCTTGCCGTGCGGTCGCAGCGCATGGGCGTGCTGGCGTCGAACATCGCCAACGCTTCGACTCCCGGCTTCAAGGCCAGGGACATCGACTTCCACGCCGCGCTCCAGGCGATCGAGACGCCGGGCGGGAACGTGGACAATGCGATCGAGGGCGCGACCCTGTACCGCGTGCCACTCCAGTCTTCGGCCGATGGCAACACCGTCGAGCTCACCACCGAGCAGACCGCCTTTGCCGAGAATGCCGTCGCCTATCAGACGACCCTGTCTTTCCTGAATGGCCGTATCGGCCAGATCACCCGCGCGCTGAAGGGGGAATAAGCCATGCCCGACCAGCCTATGAGCATCTTCCAGGTCTCCGGCCGCGCGATGTCCGCGCAGCTGGTGCGGATGAACACCACCGCGTCGAACCTGGCCAACGCCGGCACCGTCGCGTCGAGCCCGAACGCCGCCTACCGCACGATGAAGCCGGTTTTCCGCACCCACTTCGACGAAGCGAGCGGCATGTCGACGGTCGACGTCGAGAGCGTCGTCACCGCGGGCGGCGAGCCGACCAAGCGCTACGATCCGGGCAATCCGATGGCCGACAAGGACGGCAACGTCTGGGAATCCGCGGTCGATGAGACTCGCGAGCTGGTCGACATGATGGAGACCGCGCGCTCGTACCAGAACAATGTCGAGGTGATGCAGACTGCCAAGCAGCTGATCATCGACACCATCAAGATGGGACGCTGATCCGCATGGTTACCACCTCCTTCGATTCCACGCTGGCCAACCTCGGCGTCAACCGCACCGGCGCGAGCAATGCGAACACGCCGACCGCGGACACCTCGCAGCAGATGGACCAGTCGGACTTCCTCGCGCTGATGACCGCGCAGCTCAAGAACCAGGACCCGTTCGCGCCGGTCGACAACTCGCAGATGGTCGCCCAGATGGCCCAGATGTCGAGCGTCGCCGGCATCAGCGAGATGAATTCGACGCTGAAGGCGATCTCGGCCCGGCTCGGCGCTTCGACGACCAGCGACATGATGGCCTGGGTCGGCCGCACCGTGCAGGTCGCGGGCGACGTCGCCTATCCCAGCACCGCCGGGGGCTTGAGCGGCTCGGTCGATCTCGCCGCCGATGCGGCCAACGTCTCGGTCACGATCCAGAACGCCAACGGCGAGGTCCTCAAGACCGTCGATCTCGGCGCGCAGGCCAAGGGCACGCTCGACTACGAATGGGACGGCACCACCGACAGCGGCGATCCCGCCGGCGCCGGCCCGTTCAAGATCAGCGCCACGGCGCGCAATGCCGACGGCAGGAGCGTCACCGCGACGCCGCTCGTCTGGGCGCCGGTCACCTCGGTCACCACCGGGGCCGACGGCATGCCTTTGCTTAGTCTGCCCGGCCTCGGCCAGGTCTCCGCCACCACCGTCCGCAAGGTCGGCTGAACTCACGCCTTATCCAAGGGAGTATCTCATGTCCTTCTACACCTCGCTCAGTGGACTCCAGGCCGCCCAGACCGATATGTCGACGATCTCGCACAACCTCGCGAACGTCTCGACCAACGGCTTCAAGCGCTCGATGACGATGTTCGCCGACGTGATCGCATCGACCAAGGATTCGAACCCCAACCAGATGGTCGGTTCGGGCACGGTCGTGAAGGCAATCCGCCAGCAGTTCAGCCAGGGCGGCTATACCCAGTCGAGCTCGGCGCTCGATCTCGCGGTGACCGGCGACGGCTTCTTCGCGGTGCGCTCGGACAATGGCGCGGGCGGGGTGATGTTTACCCGCAACGGCAGCTTCACCGTCGACAGCGAGCGCTATGTGACCGACCAGCAGGGCAACAAGTTGCTTGTCTATCCGGTCGACGGCTCGGGCGCGGTGGTCGCGACCGGCATCGATTCGGCGCAGAGTCTCCGCATTCCGCAGACCAGCGGCACCCCGCAGGCGACCGGCAATGTCGCGCTGTCGCTCAACCTCTCGGCCAATTCGGCGATCCCCTCGGCCGCGACGCGCTTCACCGACTCGCAGCCCTATGCGTTCGACCGGTTCGATCCGGGCACCTACAACCAGTCGGCGCAGACGACGATCTATGACGCCAACGGCAACGCACTGACGCTTACCAACTATTTCGTGCGCGATACCGCGCCGAGCGCGGGCGACCAGACCAGCAGCTGGAAGGTCTATTCGTTCGTCGGCGACCAGCAGCTCGATGCGGACGGCGCCAGCGCCGGCACCCAGCCGATCACGTTGAACTTCGATTCGACTGGACAGCTCACCGCGCCGACGACCGCGACGACGTTCGGCGGCTTCCTGTCGCCGGGTGCGACGTCGGAGCAGAATCTGACGCTCGATTTCGGCAGCGCCACCACTCAGGTCGGCTCGCCGTTCAGCGTCAACGCGCGCAGCCAGGATGGCGCCGCGGTCGGCCAGTTCGAGAGCGTCACCGTTGGTGACGACGGCATCGTCCGCGCCAGCTTCTCCAACGGCGACAGCTCGCCTTTGGGCAAGGTGATGCTGGCGAACTTCACCAATCCGGCGGGGCTTCGCCAGCTTGGCAATTCGACCTGGTCGGCGACCGGCCTTTCGGGCGAGGCGCGCGTCGGCGAACCCGGCGCGAACGGCTTCGGCTCGCTGATGTCGGGCGCGGTGGAGCGCTCGAACGTCGACATCACCGAGGAACTCGTCGGCCTGATCGCCGCGCAGCGCAATTTCCAGGCGAACGCCAAGGCCCTGGATACCGCGAGCCAGATCTCGCAGACCATTTTCAACATCCGCAGCTGATAAAGGCGGATAGGAGCTAGACATGGACCGGCTCGTCTACACGGCACTCACGGGACTGCGCAGCCAGATGAACGCGCAGGCGTCGATCGCGAACAACATCGCCAACGCCTCGACCACCGGCTTTCGCGCCGATCGCGTCACGTTCGACCGTATGGTGCTGAACGGCACCTCGCTCGATACGCGCACGCTCTCGGCCGAGGAAGTGACCGACGCCGATCGCCGTGCCGGGACGATCGTCCAGACCGGCCGCCCGCTCGACGTGGCGGTGACCAATGATTCGTGGATCGCGGTGCAGGGCACCGACGGCAGCGAAGCCTATACGAGGCGCGGCGACCTGAGTGTCGCGCCCTCGGGCGTCTTGGAAACCGGAGACGGTTTCCCGGTGATGGGGTCGGGGGGCCCCATCACCGTGCCACCCTATAGCTCGATCAGCGTGGCCGGCGACGGCACCATCTCGATCGTGCCCCAGGGCGGCGATCCGACGCAGCCGCAGGTGATCGACCAGATCAAGTTGGTGAGCACCCAGGGCACGAATACGGTCAAGGGCCTCGACAACAACCTTCACGTCAAGGGTGGCGGCGTGCTGCCGGCCGATCTCGACGCGACGATCGCCTCGGGCTCGCTCGAACAGTCGAACGTCAATCTCACGCAGGCTTTGGTCGACATGATCGAGAACCAGCGCAGCTACGAAGTGCAGGCGAACCTTCTGAAGGAAGCCAAGGCAATGGACGAAAGCACCGCATCGCTGATGCGGCTGCCCGCTTAAGGAGTAAGGTCGATGGGTTCTGCAGCAATGCACATCGCGCGGACTGGGCTCGACGCCCAGGACATGCGCATGCGCGTGATTTCGAACAATCTCGCCAACGTCAACACCACCGGCTTCAAGCGCGACCGCGCCTCGTTCCAGACGCTGGCGTATCAGGTCGTGACCGCGCCGGGCGCGGCCAGCACCGCGCAGACGCAATATGCGACCGGCACCAATCTTGGCACCGGCGTGAAGATCCAGGGCACTGCCCGGATCGATACGCAGGGCTCGCTCCAGACCACCGGCAACGCCATGGATATGGCGCTGGACGGCGACGGCTTCTTTCAGATCCAGATGCCCGACGGCACGTTGGGCTATACCCGCGCGGGCAATTTCTCGCGCTCGCCGCAGGGCCAGCTGATCACCTCCGAAGGCTATCAGGTGATGCCCGGCATCACCGTGCCCGAAGGCGCGACCTCGATCACCGTCGGCAGCGACGGCACGGTTTCGGCGACGCTGCAGGGGCAGGCCGAAGCCAGCCAGCTCGGCCAGATTCAGGTTGCGACCTTCCCCAATTCGGCAGGTCTGCAGGCCAAGGGCGACAATTTCCTGATCGAGACTTCGGCCAGCGGCGCCGCGAGCCTGGGCAATCCCGGCGAGCAGGGCCGCGGCACGATCCGTCAGGGCATGCTCGAAGGATCGAACGTCAACGTCGTCGAGGAATTGGTCGACATGATCGAGACCCAGCGCGCCTACGAGGTCAATTCCAAGATGATCTCGGCAACCGATGAAATGCTGAAATATGTCAATCAGAACATCTAGCCCGCGCACCGCCCGATTCCTGCTGGGGCTTGGCGTCGGCAGCGTCGTCGCCGTGGCGATGGCGTGCGGCGCGACGCCAGCGAACGCGCAGCTCCTCGGCAAGAAGAAGCCCAAGGAGGATTATTCGGTGTCGCTCCCCGTGGCCGCGCCGGTCCAGCCGCGCGTCGCCAACGGCAGCATCTTCCAGGTCAATGACGGCTATGCCGCGCTCTACGAAGGCCAGCGCGCCCGCCGCGTCGGCGATCCGCTGACGATCGTGCTGGTCGAGCGCACTTCGGCGAGCAAATCCGCGGGGACCAAGCTCGACAGCGGCGGCGGCTTTTCGATCACGCCGCCGAGCGCGGGCCCGCTCTCGTTCGATCCGAACGTGGCCAAGGCCAGCGGTTCGCGCAACTTCGCCGGCACCGGCGCCGCCGACCAGGCGAACGCATTGTCGGGCGAGATCACCGTCACCGTCGCCGAAGTCTATCCCAACGGCACGATGCTGGTGCAGGGCCAGAAGCGCGTCACGCTCAACCGTGGCGACGAGTTCATCCAGATCAAGGGCGTGGTCCGCGTCGCCGATATCGATGCGAACAACCGCATCCCGTCGACCCGCGTCGGCGATGCCCGCATCGCCTATACCGGCAAGGGCGATGTTGCCCGCGCCAGCCGCCAGGGTTGGCTGTCGCGCTTCTTCCAGGTCATCAGCCCCTTCTGACGCAGGATATTCGCACATGATCCGCTTCCTCCTCGTCTTCCTCATCGCCCTGTTCGCGGTCACGCCGGCCGCGGCGCAGCGCGTGAAGGATCTCGGCGGCTTCCAGGGCGTCCGCTCGAACCAGCTCACCGGGTACGGGGTGGTGGTCGGGCTGCCGGGCACCGGCGACGACAATCTGGAATATACCGTCCAGTCGATGAAGGGCGTCGCCTCGCGCTTCGGCTTCCAGCTGCCCGCAGGGGTCAGCCCGGGGCTGAAGAACGCCGCGGTGGTGATGATCACCGCCGATCTGCCCCCGTTCGCCAAGCCCGGCCAGCGGCTCGACATCACCGTTTCGTCGATGGGCAAGGCCAAGTCGCTGCGCGGCGGCACGCTGATCCTGACGCCCCTGCTGGGCGCCGACGGCGCGATCTATGCGATGGCGCAGGGCAATCTCGCGGTCGGCGGCCTGGGAGCCGAGGGCAAGGACGGATCGTCGGTGGTGGTCAACATCCCGTCGAGCGGCCGCATCCCCGAAGGCGCCACGGTCGAGCGCACGGTCGATACCGGCTTCGATACTACGCCTTTCCTTACCTTCAACCTCGCGCGTTCGGACTTCACCACCGCACAGCGCGTGCAGGATGCGATCAACGGCCGCTTCGGCGCCGGGCGTGCCCGCGCGATCGATGCGGTGTCGATCGCGGTGATGTCGCCGCCGGGCGCCGACGTCCGCGCGGAGCTGATGAGCGAGATCGAGAATCTCACAGTCGAGGCCGCCGAGGCGCCCGCTCGAGTGATCGTCAATGCGCGCACCGGCACCGTGGTGATCAACTCGGCGGTGCGCGTCAGCCCCGCCGCGGTCACCCACGGCAAGCTCACCGTGCGCATCGAGGAGAGCCAGCGCGCCAGCCAGCCCGCGCCGTTCAGCAAGGGCGAGACGGTGGTCGAGCAGCACAGCGGCGTCGGCGTCGACGAGGAGAAGCATCCGATGTTCCTGCTCGAGCCCGGCCCGCGCCTCTCGGACGTGGTCAAGGCGGTCAACGCGATCGGCGCGTCGCCGGCCGATCTGGTCGCGATCCTCGAGGCGCTGCGCGAAGCCGGCGCGCTCAAGGCCGAGTTGATCATCCTGTGAGCAATATCGGCCCCATCTCCGCGACGGGCGGCGTGTCGAGCGATACGACGCGCCTGGCCGGCAAGGACAATCTCGATGCCGCGGGCAAGCGCTTCGAGGCGATCTTCGTCGGCATGATGCTCAAGTCGATGCGCACCGCCAAGCTCGGAGACGGGCTGTTCGACAGCAAGGCGAGCGACCAGTTCCGCGACATGCAGGACCAGCAGCTCTCGCAGAGCATGGCCGAGCATGCCCCGATCGGCATCGGCAAGGCGATGACCGCGTTCCTTGAGCGCGCCGCCGCGACCGAAACCGCCGCTGCTGCGCCTGCAACTGACGCCGGGCCAGAGAACGGGAGCGCCCAATGAGCGATATGCTCTCGATCGGCGCGTCGGGCGTGCGCGCCTATCAGTCCGCGCTGACCACGGTCTCCGAAAATATCGCGAACGCCGGCACCGCCGGTTACACGCGCCGCACCGCCGCGCTCAAGGAAGTCGTCGCGGTCAGCGGCACGTCGAGCGCATCGATCTCGGGGCTGGGCGTCACCGCCAACGGCGTCACCCGCGCGGGCGACGACATTCGCGCCGCCGAAGTCCGCAACGCCGGATCGGATCTTGCCAAGAGCGAGACCGGCGCGACCTGGATGGGGCGCATCGAAAGCGCGCTGACCAGCAGCAAGCCGGGCGACCAGCTCACCGCATTCTTTACCTCGGCCAATGCCGTCGCCGCCGATCCGACCGCGCTGGCGCCGCGCGCGGCGATGCTGGAGGCCGCAACCAGCGTCGCCACCGCATTCGCCAGCACCGGCAACGCGCTCGATGCCGCAAACATGGATCTCGACGCGACTGCCGATGCGGCGGTCTCGACGCTCAACAGCCTCGCTGCGGGCCTGGCAAAGATCAACACCGGCCTTGGCCGTACCCAGCCCGGCACCGCCGGTGCTGCCGCTTTGCTCGACCAGCGCGACGCGTTGCTCGAGCAGATGAGCGCGATCACCGATGTCTCGGTCAGCGTCGATACCGTCGGCCGCGCCACCGTGCGCGGCGGCGCGAACGGGCCTTTGCTGGTCAAGGGCGATAGCGCCGCGACGCTCACTTATGTCCGGGGCGGTGAAGGCGCGGTCTCGTTCGCGGTGCACGGCGATGGCGAGACCCAGCCGCTGGCGCCGAACGGCGGCGCACTCGCGGGCGTGGCCGAGGGCGCGCAGCGGATTGCGGCGGCGCGCGACAAGCTCGATGCGCTGGCGACTTCGTTCACCAGCGGCCTCAATGCGTTCCAGGCCAATGGCCGCGATTTGAATGGCGCGGCGGGCGAGCCGATGTTCGCGACCGGGAGCGGCCCGACGGATATCACCGTCACACTTTCCGATCCGCGCGGGATTGCCGCCGCGTCGGCCGGCGGCGGCGTGCGCGACAACAGCAATCTCACCGCGCTCGCCGCGCTGCGCAAGTCGGGCGGCTATGAGGGCGGTATCACCGACATGGTCTCGACCAACGCCGCCGCTTTGGCCGCGCGCCAGAATGTCAGCGATGCGCAGAGCGCGATCCGCGACAGCGCCGTCGCCGCGCGCGATGCCGGCGCGGGGGTCAATATCGACGAGGAAGCGGTCGATCTGATGCGCTTCCAGCAGGCCTACCAAGCGTCGAGCCGCGTGATCCAGATCGCGCGCGAGACTCTCCAATCGATCCTGGATATTCGCTGATGCGCATCGCCACTTCGCAGATGTTCGACCGGCCATCCTCGCTGATGGCGAGCCTGACGCAGAAGGCCGACGCGCTGCAGACGCAGATTTCGACGGGCAAGAAGTTCACCGCGCCGTCGCAGGATGTCGCCGCCTACGCGCAGCTGCAGAGCCTCGCGCGCGCCGATATGGATGGTAGCGCCTATGCGGCCAACGTCAAGCTCGCGCAGGGCGCGCTGGCGCAGGCCGATTCCACGCTCGACAGCATCGGTACCCAGCTCCAGCAGGCGCAGGAGCTCGCGCTCCAGGCTGCGAACGGCACGCTTACCGCGGCCAATCGCGCGACGATTGCCACCTCGCTTGGCGCGATCACCGATCAGTTACTCGCGCTGGCCAACACCAATGACCTACGCGGCCAGCCGATGTTCGGCGGCGCGAATGGCAGCACGCCTTATGTGAAAGGCGCCGACGGCAGCATCGCCTATACCGACAGCGGCCAGGCCGCGCCGATTCCGATTGGCGATACCGATTCGGTAGTCACCAATGTCAGCGGCGACCGCGCGTTCGGCGATATGTTTGCCACGATCAAGGCGCTCAGCGATTCGCTGTCGAGCGGCGGGGGGGTGCCTTCGGATACGCTCGCCAAATTGAGCAGCGCGACCGAAAGCGTCTCGGCAGCCCGCGCATCGGTCGGCGCGCGGGCGCTCCGGGTCGATCTGGTCGCCGATCAGCAGGACAGCAGCAAGGTCGATCGCGCCGGCCGGCGCCTCGATCTGGAGGCGACCGATATCACCGCCACGGTCACCGAATTGCAGAAGACGCTGACCATTCTTCAGGCGACGCAGGCGAGCTTTACCAAGCTCACCAGCATGTCGCTGTTCGATTATCTGCGCTGAATGGCGCGGCATTAACCATATCGCGACGCATTTCGGCTGAAGGTGCAGCCCGAACGGTCGTTAACCAGTGAAGTGCCGCCGCGCGCGCGGCGACGGGGGAATTCCAAGACGTTATGTATCCCGTAATCGGTCTCGTCGTCCTGCTAGTGATGGTCTTCGGTGGTTTCACGATCACCGGCGGCGCGCTCGGACCCGTGATGGAAGCGATTCCGCACGAGATGCTGATCATCGGCGGCGCAGCCTTGGGCTCACTCATCATCGGCAATTCGATGAAAGAGCTGAAGGCGCTCGGCGGCGGCTTCATGAAGGTCATCAAGGGGCCGAAGTACAAGAAACAGGATTTCCTCGACACGATCTTCCTGGTTTCCAAGCTGATGAAGATGCTGCGGACCGAGGGGCCGATCGCGCTCGAGCCGCATGTCGAGGACCCGGCGTCGTCGGCGATCTTCGCGGAGTTTCCGCGGTTGCTTGCGGACAAGACCCTGGTCAATCTGATCGCGGATACGCTCCGTCTCGTCGTCGTGTCGTCGGGCACGCTCGACGTCCACGCGGTCGAGGAAGTGATGGATAACGCCATCAAGACGCACCATCACGAGGTGCAGGGGCCGCAGACCACGCTGACCTCGCTGTCCGACGCGCTGCCCGCGCTCGGCATCGTCGCGGCGGTGCTCGGCGTGGTGAAGACGATGGGCTCGATCGACAAGCCGCCGGCGATTCTGGGCGGGATGATCGGATCGGCGCTGGTCGGCACCTTCCTCGGCGTGTTGCTCGCCTACGGTCTGGTCGGCCCGCTCGCCAACCGGCTGCAGCAGGTGATCGACGCCGACGGATCGATCTATCACGTCGTCAAGCAGATCATCATCGCCTCGCTCCACGGCCATCCGCAGCCTTTGGTCATCGAAGCCGCGCGCTCGGGCATCGCGCATGCGAACCAGCCGAACTTCGGCGAAGTGTTCGACGGCCTGAGGGGCAGGTAACGTGGCGGGCAGGGCGCCGCACGGCTCGAACCAGCCACCGCGGATCATCTACAAGAAGATCTATATCGAAGGGCACGGCGGCCATCATGGCGGCGCGTGGAAAGTCGCCTACGCCGATTTCGTGACCGCGATGATGGCGTTCTTCCTGCTGCTGTGGCTGCTCGGCGCCACCAACGAGAAGCAGCGCAAGGCGCTCGCCGACTATTTCGCGCCGACTTTGGTCGAGTTCAAGCAGAACAGCGCCGGCTCGAACGGGCTGCTTGGGGGCGAGGCGATCAACAGCCAGGACAATTATCCCAACAAGGCATCGCAGACCGGCACCAAATCGATCACCGTTCCGGTGGGCGGCGTCGGCGGCAAGGATGTCGGCACCGGCGACAAGGGCACGCTGAAGGACCAGCGCGCGCTGGCGGCGCAGGACCAGAAGAATTTCAACGAGATGAGCAAGCAGGTGCAGAACCGCATGCGCTCGACCCCGGCGATGGCGAAGCTCGCCGCGCACGTCCGCTTCGTGCCGACGCGCGACGGGATGCGGATCGATCTGATCGACGACGCCAATTATTCGATGTTCGACCTCGGCACGACCGCGCTGGTGCCCGAGGCGAGCAAGCTGATCGGGATGATCGCCGAGACGATCACCACGCTCGACAATCCGATCATGATCCGCGGGCATACCGATTCGCTTGGCTATGGCGACCCGCGCAACATGAACAACTGGATGCTCTCGAGCGGCCGTGCCGAGGCGACTCGCCGCCGCCTGTTCTCCGGCGGCGTGCAGGAAGCGCGCTTCGAGCGGATCGAGGGCGTTGCCGATCGCGAGCCGATGATCGCGGACGCCCCGACCGATCCGCGCAACCGCCGCGTCTCGATCACGATGCTCTACCGCCGCGTGGGCGCGACGCCGTTCGGGCAGCAGCGCCCGGCCGCGGGGCGCCTGCCGGGCCCCACGCCGCCCAGCTTCGGCCCGCCGCCGCTGCCCAAGCGGATCGCGGCGCGCTGATCAGAAGAACAGCTTGCGGAAGCTGAGCCGGACGACGCGGCCCATCGGATCGAGCAGGTTCGGCGCATAGGCGGCCGGGGTCAGTCCGTTGACATCGGTCACCCGCTGGCGCGCGTTGAACAGATTGTCGACGCGCAGGCTGACCCGCGATCCGCGCAGGAAGGGATGCTTTAGCACCAGATCGAGCTGCTGGCCGAGATCGACCTGCGCGTTCAGATTGAGCTTGGCGAGGCTACCGAAATCGACCCGGCCGGCCCCCAAAGCGCCGCTGTTGATATAGGTGCCGCTCAGCCAATTGCCCTCGAGCCGCAGGCGCGCGCCGTCGCGCTGGATGCCGGCCTGGAATTCGAGCCGGTGCGCCGGCTGCGCCGCGCCGCGTGCCGGTGCGCCATGCAGGCTGTCGAGCACCGGCAGGCCGGTGCGGATCAGCACCTCATCCTTGAACACCCAGGTGTGATAGGCGGAAAGCTGGATGACGTTGCCGCCACCGCCGCCGCCTCGGCCACCGAAGCCGCCGCCACCCCCGCCGGGACCGCGACCGCCGCCGCCGCCACTACGGCCCTCACCGGCGCTCTGGCCCTGAGCGCCCCGTTGCCCTTGGCCACCCTGACCCTGACCCTGACCCTGACCCTGACCCTGGCCTTGGCCCTGACCCTGACCCTGACCCTGACCCTGACCCTGGCCTTGGCCCTGACCCTGCGGGCGCTGGCCCGGACCGCCACCGCCGAGCAGACTCTGCTGCTGGCCCAGCCGGCGGAACTGCTCGAGCTGCGCGGCCATTTCGGGCGGCAGCGGCTGGCCGGTGCGCCGCGATTCGCGCATCGCCGCCTGGAAGGCATCGCGCCGCGCGGCGAGGCGCTTGGCCGCGGGCGAGGAGATCGGCAGGAACAGGTTGAAGCCCCAGCGCAGCTCCTGATGGTCGTAGCGCTCGTAATTGACTGCGCGATAATCGACGCTGATCAGCCGCCCGCTCGCATCGCGGATGAAGCGATCGGGGAACGCCGCCTGCACTTCGGCAGTGGCATCGGGCAGGCTCGCGGTCTGGTTGCGGTAATGCTGGTCGGTATAGTTGGCGAGGATCGAGAAATTGGTCTTCTCGAACGGCGTGAACCGCACCCCGACCCGGAACGAACTCCGATTATCGGCGCGCAGCAGCGGATTGCCGCCGCGGATCGAAGTCACATCAACGCTTTCGCCGCGGAGATAGTCGTAAATCCGCACATTGGGGGTGGTGACGAGCGGATCGCCGAGCTGCTGCTCGGTGGGCGCGTTGCGATCGTTGAGCCAGGTGACGTTGGCGTTGATCTTCTGGATCGGCGACCAGTTGAAGCCATAGCCGGTGGTGACCAGCCGGCCAAAATCGGAGAATTGCTCGACCTCGAGATTGGCGTTGACCGAGAGGTCGCCGACCGCGGCGAGAAACGCATCGCGCCTGCTGGTGAGCGGAATCGTGATGTTGCCGCGCGCATTGACGCTGTCGCGCGAGAAGGCCGAGCGGGCGAACACCAGGGAGCGCGTCGAATCGCTCGAAAAGTCGCTGGTGCGCCCGGCGACGCGGACGCTGGCGTTGACCTTGCCCGCGGGCAGCGCGAACAATGGGCCATTGGTCTGCAATTCGACGCGGCCGACGCTGGAGAGCGAATGGGCGAGATCCGCCGGGCGGATGACGGTCAGGCTGGCCGGAATCGCCGCGAACGGATTGAAAGCGGAATCGCGCGCATCGAGCGCGGCCTGCATCGCCACCGGATCGACCCCGCGATCGGTGAAGGTCTCGGTATATCGGCGCTCATAGGTGCCATTGGCGGACCAGCGCCACGCCGAGGCCCAGGGGCTGCTGTCGCCGTTCAGGGTCAGGCCGCCGCTGACATTCTGGCCGCTGTTCGATCGCGACAGCGGCGACTGGGTATCGAGATAGCGCAGCAGCTGCACGTCGCGCGTGAACGGCGAGTAGGGGCTGCCGGCGGGCAGGCGCAGCGTCACGCTGGGCAGGCCGAGCAAAGCGCTGCTTTCGGTCGCCTCGAGCCGTAGCGAGGCGGTAGCGTTGACCTTGGCGGACAGCACCCGGTTGTAGACGCCACCGATCGTCAGATTGGTCTGGGGCCCGCGCAGGGTGCGGTACGGCGTGACGTCGGTGACGTTGGCGGTGTTGGCGCCGGTCACGAACGATCCGAGCGTCGGTGCGCCGGTGGCGGCGCCCGTGGGAACGCCCGCCACGTTGACGGTCGCGCCCGCGGCGGCGCTGAGCGCGGGATCGATCTCGAAGGTGCCGGGCGCGGGCAGCGGCAGCGGGGTCCCCGGGGGAGAAATGCCGACGATATTGCCGCGCGTATCGAACAGGGTGGCACCCGCGCGCGTCACGCCGCGCTCGCTTTCCAGCAGATCCGAGCTGTGATCATATTCGACGTTGAGGCTGAAGCGGCCGTCGCGGTTGATCTTGGTGATGCCGATCTCGGCGTTCTGGCCGCTCATGCCGCCGCCGGTGGGCGCGCGGCCCTCGGTCTCGATCGTGAGCGACTGGAAGCGCGGGCGCAGGACGAAGTTGATCACCTTCTGGGTCGCGCTGTAGCCATATTGCAGCGCGGCTTCCTCGGGCAGGATATCGATGCGCTCGATCGCCTCGGTGGGAAGGTCCTGGATTTCGCGGAAGCTGGAACGGCGGCCGCTGAGCAGGATCACCGGCGCTTCGCCGCCCCGCCCCGCGCTGCTGCCGAGCTGCGCCGACAATGCCGTGACCAATTCGGTGACGTTCGATGCGCCGTACGCGCGGATGTCGGCGGGGCTGAGCTGGACCTCGGGCTTGACGGGGCCAGGCACCGCGCCGCGAAGCTGGCCGGTGACGACGATCTCGGGCTCGTCGCCGTCCACCGGCCCCGAATCCCGCATCGGCGGGGCCGGCGGCTGCGTCTGCGCGAGCGCGGCGGGCGGCAACATCCCCGCTAACAACGCCGTGAGCGCGGCTCCCCGCTTATACCCTGACTTCATCATCGCCGCCCTTATGCCTCCCGGCCCCATGGCACAAAGCCCGGAACGAACCGAAGGCTCCCTAACCCGCACTTGTCGCAAAATTGTGCCAATTAATGCCGCGCCGCAGCAAAAGCGGGCTTTGTTGTCGTGCCGTCGGCCACGCGATATGCACCGGGGGTGAACCAGGCGGCGACCATCCATGTCATCGATGACGACGAATCGCTGCGCGCCGCGCTGCAGAGCCTGTTGCGGTCGATCGGGCTCGTCGCGCGCGGCTATGCCTCGGTCGCCGATTTCCTCGCCGCGCCCCTGGACGACGCGCCGGGTTGCCTGGTGCTCGACGTGCGCATGCCGGGCACCAGCGGGCTCGATTTCCAGGACCGGCTCGACGCGCTCGGCATCGCGCTGCCCGCGGTGCTGATGAGCGGGCACGGCGATATTCCGATGTCGGTGCGGGCGATGAAGGCGGGGGCGGTGGACTTTCTGGTCAAGCCGTTCCGCGACCAGGACCTGCTCGACGCGGTCGGCATCGCGCTCGAGCGCGACCGCAAGCGGCGGCAAGACGCCAGCGGCGACGGCGAATTGCACGCGCTGCACGCCACGCTGTCGCCGCGCGAGCAGCAGGTGATGGCGCTGGTCGCGGCGGGGCAGATGAACAAGCAGGTCGCGCACGCGCTGGCGATCAGCGAGGTCACGGTGAAAATCCATCGCGGCGCGGCGATGCGCAAGATGGGCGCGCGCACCCTGCCCGATCTGGTGCGGATGGCGGAAAAGCTGGGGATCGGCACTCCGTAAAGCCCCGTAATACCATAAGATGATACCGCCCGGCGGCGGCTTCTGCGAGTTAAGGGCCGGGACGGCGCTCGCCCTTCCCGCGTGGAAGGACGTGTTTCGTGTTGCCCAAGCCGCTGATCGCGATCGTCGAGGACGATGATTCCCTGCGCCCCGCCCTGGTCGGGCTGGTGCGGTCGATGGGCTATGACGGTGAGGGCTTCGCTTCGGCCGAAGCGTTCCTCGCGGGCGACGCGGCGGCGCGGGCGGGGTGCCTGGTGTCCGATTTCCAATTGCCCGGAATCAGCGGGCTCGATCTCGCCGAGCGGCTGGACGGCGCGCTGCCGGTGATCCTCGTCACCGCGCGCACCGAGGCCAGCATCGACGCGCGCGCCAGGGCCAGCGGGGTATTGTGCCTGTTGCGCAAGCCGTTCGAGGCGGACGATCTGGCGGGCTGCATCCGACGCGCGCTGGACTCCTGAGCGGCGCTTGCCGACAAGGGGCCGTGCCGAAAAGCCAGGACATCCTCGATCTCGTCCACGAAAGCGTCGTCACGCGCGATGCCCGCGGGCGGATATTGTCGTGGAACAAGGCCTCGGTGGAATTGTACGGCTGGCGCCGCGCCGACGCGGTGGGTCGCGAACTGCACGTGCTGCTCCAGACGCGGCACCCCGTGCCGCTGGCCGATCTGGAGGCGCAGCTATATGCCGATGGCCGGTGGGAGGGCGAGCTGGCCCGGGTGACTGCGTCGGGCGAGGAAAGGGTGCTCGACGTGCGCTGGAGCGTCGAACGCGACGTGGACGGCGCCTTGGTCCGCATCATCGAGACCGCGCGCGACATCAGCCGCCGCAAGGCCATCGAGGATGCACTGCGCCAGAGCGAATACCGCTATCGCAATATGTTTCAGGCGATGGCGGTGGCGTTTTGGGAGGTGGATTTCACTGCCGTCGGCGCGATGCTGATCCCGCTGCGCGAGCAGGGCGTCACCGATCTCGGCGCCTATCTCCATGCCAATCGCGACTTCGTGCGCGCGACGATGAAGCGCGCGATCATCGGCGACGTGAACCCGCAGGCGCTCGCCTTGTTCGGCGCCGCGACGATCGCGGAAATGAAGGGCCGCGCGATCGACTGGTTCTGGCCGCGCGAGAGCGAGCCGGTCTATATCGACGCGCTGATCGCGACGATGACCCGCCAGCCCTATCTGATGACCGAAGCGCGGGTGAACCGCATCGACGGCAGCCAGATCGACGTATTGTTCACCGTCTCGCTGTCGCAGGAAGCGCGCCAGCGCGGCATCATGCTGATCGGCGTCGTCGATGTCACCGCGCGCAAGGCGGCAGAGGCGGCGCTTGCCAAGGTCCAGGCCGACTTCGCCCATGCCGCGCGCGTTTCGATGCTCGGCGAATTGACCGCATCGATCGCGCATGAGGTCAACCAGCCGCTCGCGGCGATCGCGACCAGCGGGTCGGCGAGTCTCCGCTGGCTCGCCGCCGGCCAGCCCGATCTCGATGAAGTGCGCGGTCTTGCCGAGCGGATCGTCGCCGATGCGCGGCGCGCGGCGGACATCATCGCCCGCGTCCGCGCGATGGCCGAGCGGCGCGAGCCCGAGCGGGTGGCGCTCTCGCTCAATATTCTGGTGGAGGAGGTGCTGGTCTTTCTCGCGCACGAACTGCAGGGGCAGGGCGTCGCGGTCGAGCTGCGGCTTGACCCGTATCTGGCGGATACGCTCGCCGACCGGACCCAGCTGCAGCAGGTCGTGGTCAATCTCGCGGTCAATGCCGTCCAGGCGATGTCGGGCGGCGCGGCGCGCGTGCTGCGGATATCGAGCTTCGCGCGGCCTGGCATGGTGGCACTGGCGGTGGCGGACAGCGGCCCCGGCATCGCCGGCGATCCCGAGCGCCTGTTCGACAGTTTCTACACCACCAAGGCCACCGGCATGGGGATGGGGCTGCCGATCTGCCGGTCGATCGTCGAGGCGCATGGCGGCACCATCCTTGCTGCCAATGGCCTCGCCGCCAATGGCGAGGCGGGCGCGCGCTTCACCGTAACCCTTCCCGCCGCGCCGATCATACCAACGTCTTAGTCGCCCACCCGCGCGTAGAATTTCGCGGGCCCGCGCCAACCGGCATCACTCTCCCATCGAAAGAGGGAGACTGGATATGTCGAAGACCATCATGCTGATCCACGGCGCCTGGCTCAATTCGCGCAGCTGGGAAGGTTTCAAGGCGCGCTACGAAGCGCAGGGCTATACCGTGCTGGCGCCGGACTGGCCGTATGACGACCGGACACCCGAGGAACTGCGCGCCAGCCCGCGCAAGGAGCTCGCCCGCCTCGGCCAGCGCGCGATCATCGCGCATTACGAGAAACTGATCCGGGCTTTGCCCGAGGCGCCGATCCTGATCGGCCATTCGATGGGCGGTGTCGTCGTCCAGCATCTGCTCGATCGCGGCGTCGGCGCCGCCGGCGTGGCGATCGATCCGGCGCCGACCCCCGGCGTGCCGCTGGGGCCGCATGCGATCGTATCGGCGCTGCCGGTGTTCATCGATCCGTTCAGCTGGCGCAAGGCCAAGGTGATGTCGCGCAAGTTCTTCGCGAACCGCTTTGCCCAGACCGCGCCGCGCGACCAGGTCGACGCGCTGTACGACCGCTATATCGTGCCGACGCCGGGCCGGGTCTATTGGAATGGCGTGATCAACACGATCAAGATCAACTGGGCCAATCCCAACCGCGCGCCGTTGCTGATCATCGTCGGGTCGGAAGATCTGATCGCCGATGCCAGCATGGCCAGGGCGATCTGGAAGAAGCACACCCGCTCGCCGGTCCTCGCCGAATTCAAGGAGTTCAAGGGGCGCTCGCACTGGACCGGGATCGACGCGGGCTGGGAAAAGGTCGCCGATTACGCGCTCGGCTGGGCGGTGAGCCACGCCCGCGAAGATGTCGCCATCGCCAAGGCGGCCTGACCCCCCGGTCAGCCTTGGAAGCCCCGCCCGGGCGGCAGCCCCCGCCGCCCGGGCACCCCTTCACGCAGGAGAATTCCCGTGCCTTTCATCACCACCGACGATGGTACCCAAATCTTCTACAAGGATCAGGGCGCCGGCCAGCCCGTCCTGTTCAGCCACGGCTGGCCGCTCAGCAGCGACGCGTGGGACGGTCAGATGGTCTTCATGGGCCAGAACGGCTTCCGCACGATCGCGCATGATCGCCGCAGCCATGGCCGTTCGGACCAGACGTGGGACGGCAACCATATGGACCGCTATGCCGACGATCTTCATGCGCTGATCGAGCAGCTCGACCTCAAGGACATCATCCTCGTCGGCCACTCGACCGGCGGCGGCGAGATCACCCATTATGTCGGCCGCCACGGCACCGGTCGGGTAGCGAAGATGCTGCTGGTCGGCGCGGTCCCGCCGCTGATGCTCAAGACCGACGCCAATCCCGGCGGGCTGCCGATCGCGGTGTTCGACGGCATCCGCAAGGGCACGTTCGACGATCGCAGCCAATTCTACCGCGATCTGACCATGCCCTTCTACGGCTACAACCGCGACGGCGCGGCGATCAGCGAAGGCGTGCGCGAGAGTTTCTGGCTTCAGGGCATGATGGGCGGCCTCAAGGGGCAGCTCGATTGCATCCACGAATTCTCCGAAGTGGATTACACCCCCGACCTGCACAAGATCGATGTGCCCCTGCTGATCGTCCACGGCAGCGACGACCAGATCGTGCCGATCGGCGCGGCGGGCCTGCGCACGCACGAGATCGTCGCGGGATCGGAGCTCAAGGTCTATGAAGGCGCGCCACATGGCCTGCCGACCACGCTTCAGGACCGCTTCAACCAGGATCTGCTCGCCTTCGCCACCGCGAAGACACTGGCCGAGGCCTGAACCGGTGGCGGAGATCGTCCTGATCCACGGCGCCTGGGTCACCACCGCCAGCTGGGACGATTTCCGCCGCCCCTTCGAAGCCGCGGGCCATTCCGTGCACACGCCGACCTGGCCCGGGCTGGAGGGCCTGAGTGCGGCGGAGATCAACCGCGCGCCGCCGCCGGGGTTCGGCAGCCTCACCGTCGGGCGGATCGCCGACCATCTGCAGGCGCGGATCCCCGAGGGCGCGATCCTGCTCGGCCACAGCTTCGGCGGGCTGCTGACCCAGATGCTGCTCGATCGCGGGGTCGGCAGCGCGGGGCTGGCGATCAATCCGGTGCCGATCGGCGGCGTGGTCCCCGGGCCGGTCTCGATCGGGGCGATCCTGCCGATCGTGACCCGGCCGGATGGCTGGAACCGCCCCTATGCCTTCACGCGTGACCGCTGGGCGCGGCGCTTCGCCAATGGCGCGCCGCGCGCGCAGGCGGATGCGGCGTATGACGCCTTCGTCATCCCCGCGCCGGGGCGGATCTTCTATCAGGCGGCGAGCGGGATCGGGACGCGGATACACCCCGAGCGCCGCACGGCGCCGCTGCTGATCACCGGCAGCGACGGCGACCGGCTGGTGACGCCGCATATCTCCCGCAGCACCTATCGCATCCAGCGCCGCTCGGCGGCGCGCACCGATTATCTCGACCTGCCGGGCCATTCGCATTTCCTGCTGAACGAGCCGGGCTGGGAAGCCATTGCGGCGCGCGCGCTGGACTGGATCGGCGATATTCGCCGGTAGCGCGGGTCGATACCGCCTAGGGTCATCGAACCCTAACGCCGCGGCACCGATGCCCCCGCATAGGGATCGTAATTGGGCGGCCGTTTTGGAATGACGACCGCGGGCGGCGGATCGATCGCGGCCTGGGCGGCAGCTCCCCCGCCGAGATCGCTGGTAGCCATGCGGATGCCGGCGGCGATGCTCGATGCGCCGAACAGCACGAAGCAACCCATCGCGACGGTCACGCCGCGGCGCACATTCACGCGGCCGGTCAGCATCATCAACCCGACCGAGGCGATGGCCACGACCGCCACCGTGGTTGCGATCGTGCCCAGGAGCGTGCCCTGAAGCCACAGCGCCGCGGCGGCGATCGGGCTGGAGCCGATCGGGTCGGCCAGCGAGAGAGTCATCGGACGGCTCGGGCGCGGGTCATGCGAATTGTCACAGCAATATCCCCGCAGCCTCGCTGAATCGAGTCAACGTGTAGTAGAAGATCATTCCCCCGGGTACGAAATTCGCATCCCGCGGACCGGTAGGTAGGCGACGCTGGCGCCGCGTTGTCAGCGGGACATGCTTCTGTCACCTTGCCGTCCGTCTGACTGGGGGGTGAGATGACAGAGAGCGGATACCGCGCATTCATCAGCTATAGCCACCGGGATGCCGCCGCGGCGCAGGCGCTCCATCGCCGGCTGGAGGCCTATCGCGTCCCGCGCCGGCTGGCCGGCACCATCGGCGAGCATGGCCCGATTCCCCGGCGGCTCGCACCGATCTTCCGCGACCGCGACGAACTGCCCGCAGCGGGCGATCTGAGCGAGAAGGTGCGCGCGGCGCTGGCGGTATCGCACAGCCTGATCATCCTGTGCTCGCCGCATGCCGCGGCATCGCCCTGGGTCGCGCGCGAGATCGAGGCGTTCCGCGAGCTCAATCCCGGCCGCCCGATATTGGCGGCGATCCTGGAGGGCGAGCCGGCCGATTGCTTCCCGGCGGTGCTGAGCGCCGGCGCCGAGCCGCTCGCCGCCGATCTGCGCCGCTCGGGCGACGGGCGGCGATTGGGGTTTCTCAAGCTGGTCGCGGGGGTGACCGGCGTGGGGCTGGACGCGCTTGTCCAGCGCGATTCGGCACGCGCGATCCGCCGCGTGACCGCCGTCACGCTCGTCGCGCTCGCGATCACGCTAGTCATGGCGGTGTTGACGGTCGTAGCGCTCAACGCCCGCCGCGAAGCGGAAGGGCAGCGTGCGGAGGCGGAACGGCAGCGCGGCGAGGCGGAGGGAATGGTGGAGTTCATGCTGACCGATCTGCGCACGAAGCTGCAAGGCGTGGGCCGGCTGGATATCATGGATGCCGTCAACGCGCGGGCGATTGCGTATTACGGCGATCGGCAGGCGCTGGACAGGCTTTCCGACGATAGTCTCGAACGGCGCGCGCGCCTACTTCACCGCATGGGCGAAGACAAGGTTGCACAGGGTGACATCGCCAGGGCGCTCATCCGATTCCGGGAAGCATATGCGACCACCGCCGCGACGCTGGCGCGGCACCCGGACGACCCGAAGGCGATTTTCGCGCACGCGCAGAGCGAATACTGGATTGGCGCCACGCATCAGCAACGGGGAGAATGGCTGTCAGCGCGCCGATATTTTGCGCGCTACGCCGAGGCGGGGAAACGGCTGGTCGCGATCGAGCCGCAAAATCCGACCTATATGATGGAGCGGGCCTGGGGGCCGCTCAATCTGGGAATCGTCGCGTTGAACCTGAAGAATCCGCGCGCCGCGAAGGACGCGTTCGCGGATGCGATCCTGTGGTTCGAACAGGTTGCCCGCCTCACGCCGAAGGACGCCAAGGTGCTGACCGAACTCGCCAACGCCTACGCCTGGCTTGCGGACAGCTATTATGTCCGCAATCAATTTCCACCATCCCTCGACGCGCGTCTGCATCAGGCGCGGATTGCGGAGCGCCTGGTCGCTCTGGATCCATCCAACGCACAATATATCTACGATCTCGCCCGGGCCGAGCGGGGCCTGGGCGTGGTCGCGTCGGTGTTGGGGGAGTGGACTATCGCGAAACCGAAACTCGACCAGGCGCGGCAACGGCTGCAATGGCTGGCGGCGCACGATCCGAAGAACGCGTTGTGGGCCGATCTGAAGGCAGCCGTTGATTGCGACGTTTTCCGCGCCGCGAACCGGATTCGCTTCGAAAGCGCTTCACGCCGCCATTCCTCCGGGACGCGTTCCCGGCGTGTATCAGTGCCAGCGTGCCCCTCTGACCCCGGAGAACAAGGATGACACCCAACTTCTTGAAGATCAATCGCAGCGAGGTCGAACCGCTAATCGAGAAAGAGCTGTGGGACGACCCCGACCCTACCGTCCCCGACAACCATAATGTCTTCATACCGAAACGCAGCGCCGAGCCTGCCGTCAAGGGCTATTCCTGGCCGTGCGCGATCAGCTTCTTTCATTTCGACATGGACGAGGACGGAAATTGGCTTCAGCAGGCGTATCATGTTTTCGACCCCGACCCGCTCTGCCCCGGTCTGCTGCGACCTATCTTACCGCCGCGAGCGGAAGAGCTGGCGAGGGATCTGGCCAACAACGCGCGTCTGCCGGTCGACAAGCAAAATCCGCAAAGTATCAATTTGCCCGGCGCGTTGGACACGACATGGAATCGCGTGTCCTGGGTGATCTTCGTCATCGATCAGGCGGCATGGCGATTTATTCCGAGTTCCGCCACGGGCAAAGCAGCCATCGTTTGCCGCACCGGGCCAGGCCTCACGGCGAACCATAGCTTCTTCGACGCGGCGACATTTACGGTCGAGGTGACGAACCGGCTGGGCGGGCGTCAGACCTTGCCGGCTTTCCGGATGATCAACCATATGAAAGCCGAGGACGGGACGGAACTGCCCGCAACTACCGAACGGTTCAAATTCAGCATGTTCGTCGAAGTGCCGACCATTCCAACCAATCCCATGGTATGGGATATCGATCCGGGTGGCCAGAATGTCGGTCCGCCCCAGCCACCGCCCGCGCCTGCATGAGGGATCGACTCCTGCCTGATCTCACAACAATCGCCGCCCTCGCCCGCTCGGGTTCGCTCGAGCGGGCGTGGGAGCTGTTCGAGCGGGGCGGCTACGGTGACGCTGCGGATGCTTCGACGCTGGCCGTCAAGGGACGCCTCCTGAAAGACCGCGCGGCGCGTGCCTCCGGCGCAAACCGCGCTGCCCTCTATGGCGATGCGGCGGAGGCTTACACGCGAGCGGCGGGCGACGCTGGCGCGACCTACCCGCTGATCAACGCGGCGACGCTTACGCTGCTCGCGGGGAATCCCGAGCGGTCGGCGCTGCTGGCGGAGCGTGTGCTCACACAGATCGCCGCCAACCCCGACGAGCCCGAAACCCCTTACTATCAGGCCGCCACCCGCGCCGAGGCGCTGCTGCTGCTCGGCCGCGTAGCCGAAGCGCGCGCCGCGCTCAACGAAGCGATCGCGCTTGCCCCGCGCGCCTGGGAAGACCATGCGTCGACGCTGCGCCAGTTCGGGCTGATCCTCGGCACGCAGGGCGCCGACGCCGGCTGGCTCGAACCGCTGCGGCCGCCGCGCTCGCTGCACTTCGGCGGCCATATGTCGTTCCGCGCCGATATCGCGCAAACCGCGTTGACCGGCGACATCGCCGCGGTGCTTGCGCAGGAGCGTATCGGCTTCGGCTACGGCGCGCTTGCCGCGGGCGCGGACATCCTTGTCGCCGAGGCGCTGCTCGCGCGCGGCGTCGAGCTGCACCTGGTCATTCCCGGCGGAATCGAGGCGTTCGCGGCGCTCTCGGTCGATCCCTTCGCCGGCTGGCGGGGGCGATTCGACGCGATCCTCGCCCGCGCCGAGACGGTCCGCGCGGTGGAGCCCGCCGGCGTGCTTCCGGACAGCGTGGCCATCGGGCTCGCCGACGAGATCGCGATGGGCGCGGCGCGGATCAACGCGCAGCGGCTGGCGAGCGAGGCCGTGCAATTGCTCGTGGTGGCGGATGGCGAGGGGGAGGGCAGATCGCAAGCGATCTGGGCGGGCGGCGGCACCCGTGCACGCCAGCATGTGCTGCGCGCGCCCCGCCAGCCGGTCGCGCCCGGGCCGGATGCGGCGCCGGCGGTGCAGCGCTGCCTTGCCGCGCTGGCGATTCGTGCCGATGCCGCGGCGCTCGCCGGTATCCGCCGCGTGCTCGCGGAGGGCGCGGCACCGGTGGTGCCGCCCAGCTTCACGGGCGAGGCGGCGGTGCTCGCCTTCGACCGGCTGGCCGATGCGGCGGCCTGCGCTACCGCGCTTGCCGCGGCGCTGCCCGGGGTGAGCGTGGGGGGCGGGTACGGCGTTGCCGACACCGTCAACGATCCGTTCGGCGGCGGGCAGAAGCTGGTAGGGCGGGCGCTGGCGATCGCCCTCGCCGCCTCGGGCTCCGCGCCGGCCGGCTCCGCCTTCGTTTCGGACGATTTCGCCGCGGCATTGGCGGTGATCGATCCCGGCCGGTTCCACGCCGAATATGTCGGCGAGCTAGAGGATATGCGCGGCGCGGCGCCGGTGGGGCTGTTCGCGCTCAGGCGGTTATAGTCGTTTTCCGCAGAGCCGGCTTACTTGAAAACGAGTCTATAGAATCAGTTCCTCCAGCCGGTGCGGCGCGACGACCATCAGCGCGTCGGCGTCGCGCCGGATGATCCCGCGGCGCTCGAGCGCGTTGACCGCGCGCGACGCGGTTTCGCGCGTGGTCGCGGCCAGAAAGGCGAGATCGGATACCACCGGCGCCGGCGCGATCGTGAGATCGGGCCGCAACCGCGCCTGCCGCAGCAGCTCGGAATAGACGCGCCCGATCGAGGACAGCGCCGCCCGCTCGAACATCCGCGCATTGATCTGCCCGAGCCGGAGGATCAGCAGCCGCGACAGCGCCAGCCCGATGCAGCCGTGCCGCTGCGCCAGCATCGCGAGATGCGCCGCTTGGATCACCAGCGCCTGCGAATCCTCGACCGCTACCACGTCGGCGTCCTGCACCGCCGGGCCAGGGTCCCCCACCCCGCCGAAAATGTCGCCGCCGCGATATTCGTGGAGGAGGACGACCTGACCGTTGGCCGCATAGAGCAATGCGCGCGCACGGCCGAACACCAGCAGATAGCTCAGCGCCAGCGATTCGCCCTGCCGCACGATTACCGCCTGGCCGGCATAGGAGCGCAGCCGGCAGTGACTCGTGATCTGATCGGCGACCTCCGCGGGGCAGACGAAGACGCGGCAAACGAACTGGCGGATTCCGTCCTCATCGAGCACAGCGCAATCCTTCAACGGCACGAGATGCGGCGCGCGTGCGAGCGGACGCTGCATGGCTCGCAGGCTTCATCGCCATTGCCGCTTCGGATGTCCACAGCGATGCCATCGGCGGGCCGCCGCCGGGCGGCCGGTTTCGAGGTCCCGCGCGCGGGACCCCGAAATTCCCAGTCTTGTGAAGACCATATGGTGCGGTCGAGAAGACTCGAACTTCCACGGGCTTTCGCCCACAACGACCTCAACGTTGCGCGTCTACCAGTTCCGCCACGACCGCATCATGAAGTCCGCCAGGCTGCCCCGGCGGCTGGTAAGGCGGGGCCACTAGCAAAGGCCCAAGCGGCTGGCAAGCACAGGACTCGATTGCGGGAATCGAGCGGGCGGCTTAGGCGAGGCGCATGGCCGTATCCGAGACCGACATCGCCCTCGCCCACCGCCTCGCCGACGTGGCCGGCGCGGCGATCCGCCCGCGCTTCCGGGCCGAGCTGGGGCTGGAGGCGAAGGAGGACCTGTCCCCGGTCACGCTGGCCGACCGCGAGGCCGAGGACGCGATGCGGCGGCTGATCATCGCCGAGCGGCCGATGGACGGGATTTTCGGCGAAGAGTATGGCGTGCGCGAGGGGAAGAACAGCCGCGTCTGGGTGCTCGATCCGATCGACGGGACGCGCAGCTTCGTCGCGGGGCGGGCGATCTTCGGGACATTGATCGCCCTCGTCGAGGATGGCTGGCCGGTGCTCGGGGTGATCGACCAGCCGGTGCAGCGCGAGCGGTGGATCGGCGCGGTCGGCGAACAGACATTGTTCAACGGCGCGCCGGTGCGCACCCGCGCGTGCCGCGAACTGGCCGGCGCGCAGCTCGCCACCACCAGCCCGCATCTGTTCGACGCGCACCAGGGCGAGCATTATCTCGCGCTCGCCGCCGCGGTAGCCGGCGGGGACATGCGCCAAGGCCCGATCTACGGCGGCGACTGCTATAATTACGGGCTGCTCGCGAGCGGGCATATCGACATGGTCGTCGAGACCGGGCTCAAGCTCTACGATTTCGCGGCGCTGGTGCCGGTGGTCGAGGGCGCGGGCGGGCGGATGTGCGACTGGGCGGGCGATCCGCTCCACGCCGGCAGCAGCGGCGACGTGGTGGCTGCGGGCGACCCGGCGCGAATCGAGGAGATATTGGAAGCGCTTGCCTGCGGGCATTGAGCGCAGCTTACCTATCAGATGCTGTGCTCCGGCGAGGCCGGAGCCCTGGCAGGCTTGCCGCTTACGATTGCCAACGCTCCGGCCTTCGCCGGAGCACGGCCAATCAAATGCTTCTTGAGCGCGTTAGGCCCAGCGCGCGGCTAGAAAATTCCCAGGAACCGCTTCCGCTGCTTGCCGGCCTCGCCCTTGGATTGCTTGCCGCTTTCCGACTTGGCGGTAGTCCCCTTGCCGACATCGGTGCGCGGCCGGCCCTTGGTGTCGCGCTGGGCGCGGGCGGAGGCGCCGGCGAGGACCGGACCGCAATCGGCCGCCTTGGCGTCGCCGACGTCGACGAAGGCGATGATCGCCGCGAACGGACTGGCGACCAGGCCCAGCCCGAGGCCGACGCCGGCGCGGGCGAGCAATTCGCCGCTGATCGGGTTGATCTTCGGCGCGGCGAAATAGCCGTTCAGGCCCACCGGGGACTGGCCGGAGAAGATGCTGAACTTCTTGCTGTCCGCTTCGAAGGCGAGATCGAGCGATTCGTTGCGGAAGCTGAATCCGCCGCGCCCGGTGATGGTGTTGCCCGCGGTGTCGATCAGGATCGGGTCGGCCGCGCCGATGCCGTTGCGCACGGTGAAGCCGATCAGCCCGCAGTTGATCTGTACCGGCTCCTTCAGTTTCTTCTCGAACATCTTCTGGACGAACACGCCGAAATCGAGCTCGGAAAGCTGGACGTTGCGGGTCCAGAACGTGCCTTTGGGGATGATCACCGCGATGCGGCCGGCCGAATTGCTGAGCGAATCATGGACGGTGTTGCCGACGCCGGTGAGTTTCAGGCGCGCCTTGATGGTGCCGGAGGTGCCGGCCTCCGCCACGCCCCAGCCGGCGAGCAGCACCCCCATCGGCGTGGGTGACAGGCGCGCGTCGTAATCGGTGACCACCGGCATTTTGCGCGCGTTGATGACGATGTCCGAGCTGACCGTGCCGCGCGCCATCGCGAAGTTGAGCGGCGAGAGCGACAGCAGGCGATTGTCCAAGGTGAGGCCCAGCGTGACATTCGAGATCGGCAGGCTCGGCGCGCGGATCGTGCGGACATGCCAGTCGACCTTGGCGTCGAAATTCTTGAGCGCCTCGACGTTGAGCGGCGCGTCGGGAAGCACGCGCGGGGCGCCGTTGACATGAGTCACAGCGCCCTGCGCCTGAAGCCGCTGCGGATTATACCCGATGAAGGGGCCGGCATCGACGATGTCGAGGACGCGGGTGTCTAGGCTGGCGAGCAGCATCAGCCGCGGCTCTGTCATCCGCACGGTCAATCTGCCGCTCAGGTCGCTGTCGCCGAAGCGCGATTTGATGCCGGTCAGCCGCCATTCGTTGCCGTGCTTGGTCAGCGCCGAGGTCAGCCGGTAGATGCGCGTCTCGGGGAGCGTCACGCCGATCAGCGAGAAGGCGTCGGCGATGTTGCTGCCGCGCAGCAGCATGTGGAGGTCCGAATCCTCGATCTCGGTCGCGCCGGGCAGCGTGCCGGTGATGTCGAGCCGGGTACGCAGGCCCTGGGCGTGGAGCTCGAGCTTGTTGCTCCCGCCGACCACGGTGGCGTTGGGCGACAGCAGCGAGCCGTTCATGGTGAAGGGCGTGTCGCGCAGCGTGCCGGTGCCGGCGAAGCGGATCGTGCTGGCGATCCGGGTGTCGCGGGCCTCGACGGTCTGGACCTTCACGTCGACGGCGATCTTCATGCGCGGGTCGGCGTAATGGATCTGGGTGCCGGCGACGGTGGCGCGGCGGATCAGCGGCAGCTCCAGCGGCTTGCCCTTGGTTTTCTTGTCCCCGAAGGTCCAGGTATTGCGCTCGCGCGCGGCGTCCCAGTGCAGGTCGAGCTTGCCGCCGGTGAGATCGAGCCAGTTCACGCGGCGGCGGCCGAACAGCAAAGTGAAGGTGGCGAGGTTGGTGTCGATCCGGCTGGCTTCGAAGAAATTGCCCGTGCCGGCCCATTCGGGGTTCGAAATCGTCATGCCCTCGGCGACGAGCTTGATGTTGAAGGGGTTGAGATAGAATTGGAAATCGCCCGCGACCTTCACTTGGCGGTGAGTCTGGCCGGCGACGATGTTTTCGAAGGTGTGCTTGAGGAAGCGGCCCTTGGTGACGAACAGGATCGCCCAGGCGAGCACCAGCAGCCCGATCAGCGTGGTGAGCGCGCCGATTCCCGCGGCGAGCGGTGTGGTGAGGGTGTGCCAGGGACGCGCGGCAGGAGTCGGTGGAGTCGCGGTTTCTTCTGCCATAATGGTCTAAAGCGTTGCGGAGGCGCCAAGTTCCGAATCGCCAGTCCCGAATCGGTTGCACTGCCGCACCCCTTCGGCTATGCGCCCGCCTTTCCTCGAAGCGTCAGGAACACGCCCGGCCATCAAGGGCTGCCGCGGCTGTTCGCACGTTCGAGTTATAAGGAGACCAAAATGCCCAAGCTCAAGACGAAGAGCGGTGTAAAAAAGCGCTTCAAGTTCACCGCCACTGGCAAGGTGAAGCATGGAGTCGCCGGAAAGCGCCACCGGCTGATCAGCCATAATTCGAAATATATCCGCACCAACCGCGGCACCTCCGTGCTCGCCGACGCCGACGTGGCTCACGTCCGTGCGTGGGCGCCGTACGGCCTGAAGTAAGGAGGCCCGGAAATGGCACGAGTAAAACGCGGTGTTACCACCAAGGCGAAGCACAAGCGCGTCCTGGAACAGGCGAAGGGCTTTTGGGGCCGTCGCAAGAACACCATCCGCATCGCCCGCCAGGCCGTCGAAAAGGCCGGCCAGTACGCCTATCGCGACCGCAAGGTTAAGAAGCGCACGTTCCGTGGACTGTGGATCCAGCGCATCAACGCCGGCGTCCGCGCCGAGGGTCTGACCTATTCGCAGTTCATGCACGGGCTGAAGCTCGCGGGCATAGACCTCGACCGGAAGGTCCTGGCCGATATCGCGATGCACGAAGGCGAGGCGTTTACCGCCATCGTCGCGCAGGCCAAGGCGGCGCTGCCCCAGGACGCGTAACGCGACCTGACAGCGAAGCCGCACCAAGGGGCGCGGGTGGAAATACCACCCGCGCCCTTTTGTTTTTCCGGGGTAGCCCGCTAGAGGCGTTTCTCGCCTGTTGAGGATTTTATGACCACCGATCTCGACCAGCTACGCAAAGACCTGCTCGGCTCCATCGATGCGGCCGGAGGGCTCGACGCGCTCGAAAGCTTGCGCGTCCATGCGCTGGGCAAGACCGGGGCGATCACCGGATTGCTCAAGTCGCTGGGGGGAATGAGCCCCGAGGAGCGGCAGGTGACGGGCCCGCGCATCCATGGCCTGCGCGAAGCGGTGACGGAGGCGTTGGTGGCGCGCAAGCGTGTGCTGGAAGCCGGCGTTCTCAACGAGCGGCTGGCGCGCGAGACGCTCGACATGAGCCTGCCGGCCGATGTCGCGCCGATGGGCAGCGTGCATCCGGTGAGTCAGGTGATGGACGAGCTGGCGGAGATTTTCGCCGATCTGGGCTTCGCGGTGGCGACCGGCCCCGAGATCGAGGACGATTGGTATAATTTCACCGCGCTCAACATCCCCGAAACGCATCCGGCGCGGGCGATGCACGACACTTTCTATTTCCCCGATGCCGGGGAGAAGAAGATGCTGTTGCGCACGCATACCTCGCCGGTGCAGATCCGCGCGATGCAGGCGGCGGGGGGCGACAAGCCGATCCGGATCATCGCGCCGGGGCGCACCTATCGCTCTGACTCGGATGCGACTCACACGCCGATGTTCCATCAGGTCGAGGGGCTGGTGATCGACAAGGGGATCACGCTCGGGCACCTCAAATGGACGCTGGAGACATTCCTCAAGGCATTCTTCGAGCGCGACGATGTCGTGCTGCGGCTGCGCCCCAGCTATTTTCCGTTCACCGAGCCTTCGGCCGAGGTCGATGTCGGATACTCGGTTATCAACGGCAAGCGCGTAATCGGCGGCAGCGAGGGCTGGATGGAAGTGCTGGGCAGCGGCATGGTCAACCGCAAGGTGATCGCGGCGGGAGGCTATGATCCCGACGAATGGCAGGGCTTCGCCTTCGGCTGCGGGATCGATCGGCTGGCGATGCTCAAATACGGGATGGACGACCTGCGCGCCTTCTTTGACGGCGATGTCCGCTGGCTGCGGCACTACGGCTTCTCGGCGCTCGATGTGCCCACGCTCAGCGGGGGGGTCGGGGCATGAAGTTCACCCTCAGCTGGCTCAAAGAGCATCTGGACACGGATGCATCGCTCGACGCGGTGACCGAGGTGCTGACGCGGATCGGCCTCGAAGTCGAGGGCATCGAGAATCCGGGCGAGAAGCTCGCCGATTTTCGGGTGGCGAAGGTGCTGACCGCCGGGCCGCACCCGGGCGCCGACAAGCTCCAGGTGCTGACCGTCGATGCCGGCGACGGGCCGCTGCAGGTGGTGTGCGGTGCGCCCAATGCCCGCGCGGGACTAGTCGGCGTGTTCGGGATGCCGGGGGCGACGGTGCCGAGCAACGGCATGGTGCTCAAGGTCGCGGCGATCCGCGGCGTCGAGTCCAACGGCATGATGTGCTCGACGCGCGAGCTCGAGCTGGGCGACGAGCATGACGGGATCATCGAGCTGCCCGCCGATGCGCCGGTCGGCACGCCCTATCCCGACTATGCCGGGCTGAACGATGCGGTGATCGACGTGTCGATCACCCCCAACCGCCAGGACTGCATGGGCGTGCGCGGCATCGCCCGCGATCTGGCGGCGGCGGGGCTGGGGACGCTCAAGCCGCTGGCGCAGGTCTATCGCATGGATTCGCTCGATTCCGTCGCGGGCGACGGCCCGGGGCCGGACGTCGCTACCCAAGATCCCGAAGGCTGCCCGGCATTCTATGCCCAGTCGGTCTCCGGCGTCGCCAATGGCACGTCGCCTGCATGGATGGCGGCCAAGCTCAAGGCGATCGGGCAAAAGCCGATCTCGGTGCTGGTCGACATCACCAATTTCGTCTCGGTCGATCTCGGGCGGCCTTTGCACGTCTATGATCGCGCCAAACTGACCGGCGGCCTCGTCGCGCGCAAGGCGGTGGACGGCGAGCAGGTGCTGGCGCTTAACGGCAAGACCTACACGCTCGACGCGAGCATGACGGTGATCGCCGACGAGACGAGCGTCCACGATATCGGCGGGATCATGGGCGGCGAGCATTCGGGCTGTTCGGAGACGACCACCGACGTGCTGATCGAGTGCGCCTACTTCGATCCCGACCATATCGCACGCACCGGCCAGAAGCTCCAACTCACCAGCGACGCGCGCCAGCGCTTCGAGCGCGGGGTCGATCCCGCGTTCCTCGACGATGGGCTGGCGATCGCGACCTGGCTGGTGCTCGAGCATTGCGGCGGCACCGCCAGCGGTGTGACCCGCAGCGGCCAGCCGCCGGTGACGCCGCGGACGATCGCCTACGATACCGCGGGCGCGGAGACGCTCGGCGGTCTCGCGGTGTCAGACCATCGCCAGCGCGAGATCCTCGAAAGCTTGGGCTTCATCGTGGCGAGCGACTGGACCGTGACGGTGCCGAGCTGGCGCCGCGACGTGGATGGCGCGCCCGACCTGGTCGAGGAAGTGATCCGTATCGAAGGCATCGACAAGGTCCCCTCGGTCCCGCTCCCGCGCATCCCCGGCGTTGCCGCGCCGACTGCGACCCCCGAGCAGAAGGTCGAGCGCAAGCTGCGGCGCACGGCTGCGGCGCGGGGCTTGAACGAAGCGGTGACGTGGAGCTTCATCGCGCAAGCGCAGGCGGCGCCGTTCGGCGGCGGCGCCTGGAGCCTCGCCAATCCGATCAGCGAGGACATGAAGGTGATGCGGCCGTCGCTGCTGCCCGGCCTGCTCGCCGCGGCCGAGCGCAACATCAAGCGCGGCGCGTCGAGCGTCCGGTTGTTCGAGATCGGCCGCCGCTATCTGGCCGACAAGGAGCGCGCGACGCTCGGCGTGGTGCTCGCCGGATCGCGCTCGCCGCGCGGCTGGCAGGCAGGCAAGGCGCAGGGCTTCGGCGCATTCGACGCCAAGGCCGAAGCACTGGCGTTGCTCGAAGCGGCGGGTGCGCCGGTGGGCAATCTGCAGGTGATGGGTGAGGCGGGCGAGGTCTATCACCCCGGCCAGTCGGGCACGCTGCGGCTGGGGCCGAAGACGGTGCTGGCGGCGTTCGGGATGGTGCATCCATCGGTGCTCAAGGCGTTTGATCTCGATGGCGATGTCGCCGCGGTCGAACTTTATGTCGACGCGATCCCGCCGAAGCGCGCCACCGGCTTCATGCGCGCGGCCTATACCCCGCCCGCGCTGCAGGCGGTTACCCGCGACTTCGCTTTCCTGGTGCCCGATGCCCTGGCGGCGGGCGATCTGGTCCGCGCGGTCAAGGGTGCCGACAAGGAACGCATCGTCGAGGCGCGGCTGTTCGACGTGTTCACCGGCGCGGGCGTTACCGAGGGGCACAAGAGCCTCGCGATCGAACTCGTGCTCCAGCCGGGCGAGAAGAGCTTTACCGACGAGGAACTGAAGGCGGTGGCCGACAAGGTCGTCGCCGCCGCGGCAAAACTGGGGGCGAGTCTGAGGGGATGAAGATCGACGGGTTCTTGGAGGGCTTCACCGCGCTCAACGAGCATCCGGGCGATATCGCCGCGCCGATCCTGATCCCCGGCAATCTCGATCCGCGCGAGCGGCACGAGCGCTTCACCCGATATGTCGACGCCGAGCTGCGCCTGACCGGCCTCGGCAGCGCGGGCGGCGGCTGGCAGATCCGTTCGTACGACGAAGACGACGAGGAGGATGGGGGCCAAGTCGAATATTCGATCATCGATACCGACGTGACCGAGCTCGAAACCGGCCTCGCGCTGATCCGCGACCAGCTTGTCGAGCTCGGCTGCCCGCCCGGGACGTTGGTGCAATATGACGTGCGCGAGGATCGCTGGGACGGCGAATGCTGGCACCGCGGCGAGGAACGGTCGAGCGACGAGGACCATCAATCGCCCTGGCGGCCCGAGGACTGAAGCCTCAGGGTTTTCGCGGCGGGAGCAATGCCTTGTCGATGCGCGCCGACACGCCGACGCTGCGGCCCGCCAGATTGGGGACGCCGAAGCGCACCGCGGTGCCCATCACCTGCGCGGCTTGCGAGAGAGTCAGGCCATAGTCCTGTTGCAGCCACAGGATCATGCCGGTGCTCGCGCTCTTGAGCGCTTCGTCGAGCGAGCCGGCCTGGCCCAGCGTGATGATTTCGGTGGGGGATTCGACGCGGGGGGTGGGGACGGCGCGGCCCTTGATGATCTCGACGCTGAACGTGACGTCCATCGACGTCTCCAGCGCATATTGGCTGGTCTCGCCATCGCCCTGCAGCGCGTGGGCATCGCCGATGTAGAGCAAGGCGCCGGGCTGCTGGACGGGGAGGTAGACCGTGTTTCCCTCCGCCACATCGGGGAAGTCCATATTGCCGCCGGCGCGCCCGGTGTCGCCGGTCGATAGCGGCGGCGCGCCGAAGCCGGGGGCGAGCGCGACGCCGCCGAGCATCGGGCGGACGGGGACCGAATACTCCCTCAGCGCGCCGGTGGCGCCTTCGGGCGAAGCGCGGCCGTTGATGCGGTCGAGCCGCCAGCGCACCGGCTTGCCGAGCTCGGTCGCCTTGGCGACCAGGCTGGGGCCGAGCGCGCGGTTGACCACGGTATCGAGGCTGTCGGCCCAATCGCGGTTCAGCGCCAGGCGCCGGATGTGGAGGACGAGCGTGTCGCCCTGCTCGGCGCCGGCGACGAAGAACGGGCCGGTCTGGGGATTGCCGAACAGCGCGACGGTCTTGCCGGTGGCGTCCATTCCGCCCGAGTCCACCGTGGTGGTGCGGACGATGTCGCCGGGCCAGATCGTCAGCACCGGCGCGCGCTCGGCGGAGAAGGTGTTCGCATAGTCGCTCGGCCGGAAATCCACCGTGCGCGGCGTGGCGGACGGACGATCGGGGACGCGGCGTGCGGTGAAGACATGGTGGACGCGCGCGCCGGGCGTGTTGTGATCGGGGTAATCGGCCTCGCCGGCGAGGGTCTCGCCGGTCATCCGCGCGGTAAAGACATAGGTGGCGCCGCGGCGATCCCTGACGGTGAAGCGCAGGCGGTCGCGTTCGGCGGCGCCGGTGACCGGGTCGCCGTCCCAGTTGCCCGACAGCGTGCCCGCGGTGCGCCTGAGGGTGAGCGTCGAATATTCGGGATTGCCCCAGCGGCGGGTGGCGACGATCCATTGGCCGGCGATCTGGGCTTGGGCGGGGAGCGGCGCGATCAGCGCGGCGATGAGGAGGGCTGATGAGCGCATTCTGGGTCTCCGGTGATGGTGCGCTCGCCTAGGTTGAGGACTCATTTGATCCACTCAGCGACGGCAGCGAGGTAATTTGTGGCGTGTCGGTCGTACCTGGTAGCGATGCGTCGCCAGTTCTTGAGGCGGCAGAAGAGGCGTTCGATGCAAGCTCGGCACGAACGGTTTTGGGGGATGGGGCGAACCCTACCGATACGGCGTCATCGAATAAGGCCGAGCGCCCACCGCCGTTGCCCATTTCTTGTTGGGCTTCGCCTGCATGCGGAAGCGGAGCTCGCCGCCGGCGGTGATCTCTTCGTGGCGGATGTAGCTGCGGGTCAGCGGGCGGCCGTTCAGGGTCACCGTGCCGATGTACGGGTTGGCGTCGGACAGGCCCTCGGTGACGATGGTAAAACTTTTACCGCCCGGCAGGCTGAGCGTCGCGCGATCCACGAAGGGGCGACCGATGACATATTCGTTGGCGCCCGGCGTAACGGGGTAGAAACCCAGCGCCGTGAAGACGAGCCAGGCCGACATCTGGCCGAGATCGTCGTTGCCCGAGAGTCCGTCCGGGGTGGGCTTGTACTGGCTCTCGACGATCTGCTTGAGCCGCGCCTGGGTGCGCCATGGGGCGCCGGCGTAATTGTAGAGATAGGCGGTGTGGTGGCTCGGCTCGTTGCCGTGGATATATTGGCCGATCAGCCCGGCGATATCCTCGGCATGGCTGTAATCGAGCTTCGAATTGTCGAAATCGAACATGGCGTCGAGCTTGGCGACGGTCGCCCGGTCGCCGCGGAGCGCGCGGATCAGCCCGCCCTGATCCTGCGGCATGAACCACGAATATTGCCAGGCGTTACCCTCGGTATAGTCGCTGCCGTAATTGATCGCGGTGGCATCGAAAGGCTCGCGGAACGATCCGTCGGACTTGCGGGCGCGGATGAAGCCGGTCTTCGCATCGAAGCTGTTGCGCCAGTTGAGCGCGCGCTTTTCGAAGCGCGCGGCGATTTCGGTGCGGCCCATCGCGCGGGCCATGCGGGCGATGGTCCAGTCGTCATAGGCATATTCGACGGTCTTGGAGGCGGCTTCGGGCTCCTTGTCGATCGCGGCATAACCGTTGGCGATATAGCCATCCAGGCCGCCGTACGGGCCGTAATCGGCGCTGGCGACCATCGCGGCGAGCGCCTTGTCGGCGTCGAAGCCGGGGAGGCCCTTGAGATAGGCGTCGGCGATGACGGGGACGGCGTGATAGCCGATCATCGTCCAGGTCTCGCGGCCCGCGAACTGCCAGACGGGGAGGATTCCGAACGGCGACGCCTGCTGGCTGGCGAGCAGCGAATTGACGAAATCGGCGCTGCGGGCGGGCTGGATCAGGGTGAGCAGGGGATGCTCGGCGCGGAAGGTGTCCCACAGCGAAAAGGTCGAGTGGAAGGTGAAGCCCTCCGCCCGATGCACCTGATCGTCGGGGCCGCGATAGCGTCCATCGGCGTCGCCATAGACGGTGGGGCCGAGGAGAGTGTGATAGAGGGCGGCGTAGAGCATCTTGCGGGTGGGCGCAGGCGCCTGGATGTCGAGGACGCCTAGCGCCTGATCCCATTGCGCGGTGGTGCGCGCGCGGATCGCGTCGAAATTGCCGGGCTCGCTTTCGAGGTTGGCGATTGCCGCGGCTTCGTCGGTGCCGGAGAGGGCGACTTTCACTTCGAGCGGGGCATTGAGCGTGCCGAAATCGAGCTGGGCGACGAGGGCGCGGCCTGCGATCTGGGCGGGGTCGTCCATGCCGCGGCTCGGTCCCTGGAAGCCTTTGTAGGCGATGTTCGCCTCTTTGTTGAGGAAGGCGTGGCCGGTGAGCGGCGCGGAGAAGCGGATCGCGAAGAAGAGCTTGCGCGCGGGTGCCCAACCGCGCGTCTCGCGTGCGCCGGTGAGGGTGCCGTCGGGATGGAGGCGGAGCGACGACCACAGGATCTTGCCGGGGTAGTTATAGAGCGAGCTGCGCAGATCGAGGACGAGATGCGCCGCCTTGCCGGGGGCGAAGGCGTAGCGGTGGACGCCGATGCGGGTGCCCGCGGTAAGCTCGGCGCGGACGTGGGCGTCGTCGAGGGTGACGGCGTAATAGCCGGGGGACGCGGACTCGCTCGCCTTGGTGAAGCGCGAGCGATAGCCGGTGCCCGGCTTGGCGATGTCGCCGGGCTCGAGCGGAACCGCGTCGCCGGCGAAGGGCATCACCAGCACGTCGCCGAGATCGGAATGGCCCGCGCCCGAGAAATGGGTGTGGCTGAAGCCCTGGATGCTGGTCTCTTCGTAGCGATAGCCGGCGGCGTGGCTGTAGCAGGCGCGGATTTCGCAACTGGTGTCGGTGTCCGGGCTTAGCTGGACCATGCCGAAGGGGGCGCTGGCGCCGGGATAGGTGTGCCCCTCTCCGCCGGTGCCGATGAAGGGATCGACTTGCGCGGAGGGGCTTTGCGCGTTGGCGCTGGCGATCAGCGCGACGGCGGTGGCAATGGTGATCAGGGTTCGCATGCACGCGTTAGAGCATATTGCGGCGGGGTCGCGCGAGGGGCATCAGAGGGCATGATCGAGATTGCTAGCCAGGGCCTGTCGGCCATCATCAATCCGCTGGGGGCGGAGCTGTCGCATCTGCGCGACCGCCAGGGGCGCGAGCTGATGACCGATGCCGATCCGGCCTATTGGACCGGGCGGGCGCCATTGCTGTTTCCAATCGTCGGGCGGCTGCACGGGGACCGGTATCGGCTGGGCGACACTTTTTATCCGCTACCGCAGCACGGCTTTGCGCGGAAGCAGCGGTTCGACGTGGTCGAGCGGGCGGCGGACCGGGCGGTATTCCGGCTTTCCGACAATGAAGAGACGCGGGAAGTATATCCCTTCGCCTTTGCGCTGGATGCGGCGTTCACGCTGGCGGGCACGACGCTGGCGATGGACATGACCGTTACCAACACCGGCGATGCGGCGATGCCTGCGAGCTTCGGCTTCCATCCGGCCTTCGCCTGGCCTTTGCCTTATGGGCGGACCAAGGAGCAGCATCGCATCGTCTTCGCGGCGGATGAGCCGGGGGATTTGTCGGCGATCGTGCTGGGCGGGTGGATCGACGCGCATGCCTGGCCGAGTCCGCTCGACGGGCGGGTGCTGCATCTGACCGACTCACTGTTCGAGCGCGACGCGCTGGTGTGGGACGGGCTCGCCAGCCGCTCGGTGCGGTACGATGGCGGCGCGGGGCCGGGGCTGGAGGTGGCGTTCCCCGATACGGACAAGCTCGGCATCTGGACCAAGCCGGGCGCGCATTATGTGTGCATCGAGCCGTGGCACGGGATCGCCGATCCGCACCACTTCGATGGCGAGATCTGGGACAAGCCCGGGATGCTGCGCTTTGCGCCGGGTCAGGCGAGGACCTTCACGATGCGGGTGACGCTGAGCGCCTGACCGGCTAGAGGCCCGCCATGCCTTCCGACCATATCAACGACCGCCGTACCTTCGCGATCATCTCGCATCCCGATGCCGGCAAGACGACGCTGACCGAAAAGCTTTTGCTGTTCGGCGGCGCGATCCATCTTGCCGGTGAAGTGAAGGCGCGCGGGCAGGCGCGGCGGGCCCGCTCCGACTGGATGAAGATCGAGCAGCAGCGCGGGATTTCGGTAACGTCGAGCGTGATGACGTTCGAGCGCGCCTTTGAAGGATTGGGGGGCATCACCTTCAACCTGCTCGATACGCCGGGTCACGAAGACTTCAGCGAGGACACCTATCGCACGCTGACCGCGGTCGATTCGGCGGTGATGGTGATCGATGCCGCCAAGGGCATCGAGCCGCAGACGCGCAAATTGTTCGAAGTGTGCCGGCTGCGCTCGGTGCCGATCATCACCTTCGTCAACAAGGTCGACCGCGAGGGGCGCGAGATTTTCGAGACGCTCGACGAGATCGCCGACATGCTCGCGCTCGACGTGGTGCCGATGACCTGGCCGGTGGGGATGGGCGGACAGTTCGAGGGCATCTTCGACCTGGTCGACAATCGCCTGTTGCTGCCCGAGGGCGGCAGCCGCGAATTCCAGGGCAAGGTGGTGCAGACGTCCGGGCTCGGCGACCCGCAGCTCGACACGATCCTGTCGGCGGACGGCGTGACGCGGCTGCGCGACGAGGCCGAGCTGGCGATGGTCGGCTATGGCGATTTCAACGGCGAGAAATACCGGAGCGGCGATATGACCCCGGTCTATTTTGGATCGGCGCTCAAGGAGTTCGGCGTGGATTCGCTGATCGACGCGATCGCGCGCCACGCGCCACCACCGCGCACGCAGCCGGCCGAACCGGGTCCGGTTTCGCCCGACCGCGAGGATGTCACCGGCTTCGTGTTCAAGGTGCAGGCCAATATGGACCCCAACCACCGCGACCGGATCGCGTTCATGCGATTGGTCTCGGGGACGTTCAAGCGCGGGATGAAGCTGACGCCGACCGGCCATGGCAAGCCGATCGCGATCCATTCGCCGATCCTGTTCTTCGCGCGCGAACGCGAGCTGGCCGACGAAGCGTTTCCGGGCGACATTATCGGCATCCCCAACCACGGGGTTTTGCGCGTGGGGGATACGCTGAGCGAGAAGGCCGACGTGCGCTTTACCGGCCTGCCCAATTTCGCGCCGGAGATTTTGCGCCGGGTGGTGCTCAAGGATCCGACCAAGACCAAGCAGTTGCGCAAGGCGCTCGACGATATGGCGGAGGAGGGGGTGACCCAGGTCTTCTATCCCGACATCGGCTCGAACTGGATCATCGGGGTGGTCGGGCAGCTACAGCTCGAGGTTCTGCTGTCGCGGCTGGACGCGGAATATAAGGTCGCGGCGGGGCTGGAGATGGCGCCGTTCGAGACTGCGCGCTGGGTGTCGGCGGAGGATCCGGCGGAGCTCAAGACCTTCATGGAGCTGAACCGGGGGGCGATGGCCAAGGACCGCGATGGCAACCCGGTGTTCATGGCCAAGTCGGCTTGGGAGGTGGGCTATGTGGCGGACCGGTATTCGAAGGTGAAGTTCGCGGCGACGCGAGAGCGGTAGAAGAAGATATTTTTCACGCGAAGACGCGAAGGCGCAAAGAGGGTTGCCCACGTGGTGATCTCTCGCGCCAGCGAGCGCTTAGAGGCTATTTATGGGGCGCTGCGCGATCGAGTTCAACATCTTTGCGCCTTCGCGCCTTCGCGTGAACCACTCTCTTACTCGACCCATTCCTCCCGCAACGGCTTGCCCGCCAGCCACATCAGCAGCGCGGCGACGAGATAGCAGACCAGGCTGAACAGCATCGCGTACCGCAGCGATTCGGTGCCGAAGCTCGGTTCCAGCGCGTCGGCGAGGCCGCCGAGGATGTAGATGCCGACGCCGAGGCCGATGAGGTTGTTGATCAGCAGGAAGCTCGCCGAGGCGGTCGCGCGCATGTGCGCGGGGACGAGGTGCTGGACCGCCGAGATAACCGGGCCGAGCCAGATATAGGCCAGCGCCTGCGGGACGACGAAGAACAGGAAGGCGGCGGTGACGGTGCTGGACATCACCCCGCCCGCGAACAGGGGCACGGCCAGCACGAACGCCACGGCGGGCAGGCGGGCGTAGGCGGCCTTGTCATTCTTGCCGAGCCTGTCGCCGATCAGGCCGCCCGCCAGCACGCCGGCGACCCCGCCAAGCAGCAGGATCGCGCCGTAGAAATTGCCCGTCTGCGCCGGGTCCAGCCCGAAGCTCTCCTTCATCAGCGTCGGCAGCCAGAAAGCGAGGCCATAGCCGAGCATCGAGCTGGCCGAGGCGCCGAACGCCAGCAGCCAGAAGCTCTTCTTGCGCGACAGGATGGCGAACACTTCGCCGAAGCTGGCGGAGGACGCCGCGCCCCGGTCGCGCGGGGCTTCGCGAACGACGAGGCGGAAGATCGGCGCGATCAATATCCCCAGCCCGCCGACGACGAGGAAGGCGGTGCGCCAGTCGACCGACTTGGCGATATGCCCGCCGAGCATCACCCCCGCCGCCGAGCCGAGCGGGATGCCGAGCGAATAGATCGCCAGCGCGCGGGCGCGGCTGCCCGCGGGGAAATAATCGGCGATCACGGCGTAGGAGGGCGCGACCCCGCCCGCTTCGCCGACGCCGACGCCGAGGCGGCAGAGGAAGAGCTGGGAGAAGCTGGTGGCCATGCCGCAGAGCGCCGTAAAGCCGCTCCATACCGCCAGGCTGCCGGTGATCACCCAGGTGCGGCTGGTGCGGTCTGCGAGCCACGACAAGGGGATCGCCAGCGTCGAATAGACCGAGGCAAACGCGATGCCGCCGAGCAGCCCGAGCTGGCTCTTGGTCAGGTGCAGCTCGGCCATGATCCCGGGTGCGAGGATGCTGAGGATCTGCCGGTCGACGAAATTGAAGGTGTAGACGAGGAGGAGCATCGCAAGGACCAGGCCGCGATAGGCAGGCGTGGCCGGGGCTATGGTGGACGCGTCGGCCATCGATACTTCCTTGGAAAAGAAACGGGCCGGGAGTCGTCAGACGCCCGGCCCGCAGGATCACGCGATCGGTGGGAGCCGCGTCAGAATTTGATGATGCCGGTGACGAACACCTGGCGCGGATTGCCGTAGAAGGCGGTCGCGATGCCCTCCTTGCCGAGCGTCGGGGTGTAACCGCCCGCGGGGGTCAGGATCGGCACGCCGGCGGCGGTGGCGGCGATATATTGGTAGCCGCCGGTCTTGTAATGCACGTCGGTAAGGTTCTTGCCGTGCAGGCCGATCGAATAGCGGCCGCCCTCGATCGTGTAGGTCAGATGCGCATCGAACAAGGTGTAGCCCGGCTGGTCGAGGAACGGGCTCGCCACTTCGAACTGGTGAGTCAGGCTGCGGTACGATGCAGTGCCCGACGCATTGAGCGACCCGGTACCGACGGGCAAATTGCCCGAGAGCGTGCCCGACACCGTCCATTTCGGCGTGTTCTGCAGCACGCGGATGTTGGAAAGATCGACCGGCGCCGCGCCCGCGGTCAGCGAACCGATGAAGCTCTTATATTTGGCGTCCATATAGCCGAGCGTGCCGATGAAGCTCAGATTCGATCCGGCGCCGGCGAAACCGCGCGCGAGGACGGCGGTGGTCTCGAGCTCGACGCCCTTGATCTCGGCCTTGGCGGCATTGGTGGTGATACCACAGAAGGTGGCGACGCCGCCGACGGTGCAGCCCGAGGAGCCGGGAACCTGCACGTCGGTATAGTCCGAATAGAAGCCGTCGAGCGCCCAGATCAGGCGGCGATCGAACGCCGCGCCCTTGTAGCCGACTTCATAGGTCTTCACGGTTTCGGGGTCGAACGAGAGGAAGTTGTAGATATCCTCATAGGTGCGGCCAGCGGCGACATTGCTGATCGGCGCCGAGGTGCCCGAGCCGCGGGGATCGAAGCCGCCGCCCTTGAAGCCTTCCGAATAGGAAGCGTAGATCATGTGATCCTCGCTCGGCTTGAACGCCAGCGAGGCGCGCGGGGTGAAGCGCTTGAAATTCGCCTCGCCGCGGAAATCGGTGGACGGCGCGCCGAACGGCACCGGGGTGCCGCCGAACTCCGACGTCAGGCCGATATAGTTCGCCTTGAAGATGCGGCTCTTGCGCTGGTCCCAGGTGTAGCGGCCGCCGAGCGTCAGGCTGATCTGCGGGGTAAAATCATAGGTGAAATCGCCGTAGAAGGAGCTGGTGTCGGTGCGGACGTCGCCCGCCGTATAGGCGTTTAGGCCGGCGATGGTGGTGCCCAGCAGCACGCCGAAGCCAGTCTGCGCCTTGGCGGCGAGATAATAGAAACCGACGATGCCGTTGAGCTTGTCGCCCTTGTAGAGCAGCTGGAATTCCTGGCTGGTCTGGTTGTTCTTGTAGAGCGCGGGGACGTCGACATCGACCGACGGGGTCGAATCGAAGTCGATCGGGGCGAGCGACTTGTCCTCGCGATAGGCGCTGATGCTGCGCAGGGTCAGGTGATCGGTGAGGTTGGCGGTGAGCGACATCGATCCGCCGCCGGCCTGAACGTCCTGCTTCGGCGTCACCAGCCCGGCCATCGTGTCATAGACGCCCGGCAGATACGGCGAGCCGCTGAACAGGCCGGCGAACAGGCGGTGGCCGTTGCGGGGATTCGACTTGTCATGGGTGTAGTCGCCGGTGAAGCGCGCCGACATGCCGCCATCGGGAGTCTCGAACTCGACCGTGCCGCGAACCGCCCACACGTCCTTGTTGTAGTTCCAGATGCTGAGGTTGCGATTCCTGCCGAAGCCCTCCCGGGTGAGGCGCGCGCCCGAGATGCCGACCTTGAACATCGATCCGACCGGGGTGGAGACGCTGGCGATCACATCGGCCTGGTTATACGAGCCATAGGTGCCCTTGACGGTGGCGGAGAAGTGATCGGGCAGCGCCTTGGTGACGTATTTGACCGCGCCGCCGATGGTGTTGCGGCCATAGAGCGTGCCTTGCGGCCCGCGCAGGATTTCGATCCGGTCGACGTCGTACACGTCGAGCACCGCGGCCTGCGGGCGATTGAGGTAGACGTCGTCGAGGTAGATGCCGATGCCGGCTTCGAAACCGGGGACCGGATCCTGCTGGCCGACACCGCGGATGAAGGCGGCGAGGGTCGAGTTGGTGCCGCGCGCATCCTTGAGCGAGGTGTTGGGCGTGACGTTCTGGAGATCGGTGATGTCGATCGCGCCAATGCGCTCGAGCGTGGTGCCGCTGAACGCGGTGATCGCGACGGGAACATCGAGCAGGCGCTCCTCGCGGCGGCGCGCGGTGACGACGATTTCGCGATTGTCCTCGGCAGTGGATTCGGTGGGTGCGGCTTCGTCCTGCGCAAGGGCCGGAACGGCATTCAGCGCCGCGAAGGCGGCGCCGGCGTACAGAATCGTGCGTGCGGAAAGCGTGCGTGACATCAGGTCTTCCTCCCCTAGTGATGACCCGCTCTAAAGGGCGGGTTGTAAGCAGTTGCCGGACGCTATACTGAAACCTGAACCAGGTTTCAACTTGGGAATGTTGGGGAGGTTTAACAATGGCGGACGGGCGTGGCATGGGGGCCACATCTCCCTCGCTGGGGAATGCGATCGGGGCTGGAGATTCGGCAAGCGCGGGCAAGGAACCGCGCACCGCGCGCGGGCGCAAGACGCTGCGCGCGATCCTCGATGCCGCAGCGGTCGAGTTCGGCGAGAAGGGGTTCCACGAAGGCTCGATCGCCGGGATTACCCGGCGCGCGGGCGTCGCTTTGGGCAGCTTCTATACCTATTTCGATTCGAAGGACGCGGTGTTCCGCGCGCTCGTGCGCGACATGAGCGAGCAGGTGAAGGAGCATGTGGGACCGGCGATCCGCGCGGCGGGGCACCAGATCGAGGCCGAGCGCGCGGGCCTGCTCCATTTCATCAAGTTCGCGCGCGCGCACAAGGAGATTTACCGGATCATCGACGAGGCCGAGTTCGTCGATCCCGAGAGCTTTCGCATGCATTATGCCACCACCGCCGAACGCATCGCGGCGCGGCTTCAGGCGGGCGCGGCGCGCGGCGAGATTCGCGGCGACGTGTCCGAGATCCACGCCTGGGCGATCATGGGGATGAACGTGTTCCTGGGGCTGCGCTACAGTGTGTGGGACGACGGGGTCGATCCCGAGCAGATCGCCGACACGATCGCGTCGATGCTGGCCGAGGGGATCGGCACGGGCAGTTAGGGACAGTTGCGGGGCTGGCGGAAAGCGAACATTGTCCGTGCGTGCCCAAGCGCTTCCTGTTCCTGATCCTCGCGGCGGCGGCGCTGGTGGCGCTGGCGTTGGGCTGGCGCCAGATCCTGTTCGCTTATGCCGTTTTCGCCGCCGAGAAGCGGCCCGCACTGGTTGCCGATGCGGAGTGGGGGAAGCCCGAGACAGCGGTCGCGTTCGGCAAAAGGTTCGGACGGGGCGTCCCGGAGCGCGAATTGCTGACATGGCTCAGCGAGAACCGTTTCTCGCTCTATCCGCCTCAGCATCGCGCCGAACGGCTGGTGCTCGGCATGCCGTGCAACGAGAATATCGTCGTGACCTGGTCGGCCGACGCTGCCAGGCGGATAGAGCATGCCGCCGCGACGGTGCGCGCGGCTGGCTGCTTCTAGAGTGGGATGACCTTACCCCTCTCCGTTGGATGGATGGCCTCTAGCTGCCCAGCTTGTCGCGCAGCGCGGCAAGGCCCGAGAAAGGACCGGCTTCGCCCTCGCTGAGAACGCCCGCCGCCTTGAGCGCTTGCGCCGCCGTGGGGCTGCGCGGGAAAGGATCGAGCGCCAGCGCGAGGGTTTCGGCTGCGGCCTCGCCGAGGTCGATCGCGCTGCCGGTGTAGAAGACGATGTCGCATTCGTCTTCGGAGAGCTCGACCTCTTCGGCGCGCTCTTCGATCTCGGGGAGGAAGCGGATTTCGAAATCCTCCTCGATCGCGGCGGGAACCGGCTCGTAGCTGGCGACACACGCCTGGGTGAGCTTCGCCGATAGGTGGCCGGTGGCACGGATGCCATTGGTGTCCTGGTGCAGCGTATAGCTGGCCTCCAGCGAATCGAGCTCAAGCAGGCCGAATCGGATGGCGAGCGCGGCGCGCTCGGCGGCGTCGGCGGTGACGGTGACTTCGGCCTCGCCCTGACCGATCTGATCGAGGCGGCGCGGGCGCGAGAATTCGGGGGCGGTCATGGCAGCGTGCCCGCCAGCAGGGTTTCGATCGGCGCGGCCTTCAGCGAATCGCGAAAGCCGAGCAGTTCCTTCTCGAGGTGCGCCAGCGCGGCGGGATCGGGGGCCTCGCCGCGATAGACGTTGCGTTCGATCGCGGCGGCCAGATTGCCCTCGGCAAGGCCGGTGCGATAGGCGCCGAGGCGGCCGCCGAGCATCCCCATCATCCGGCCGATATGCTTGCCGACGACGATGTCGCCGATGCCGATCTCACGCAATTGGCCGTCCATATCCTCGATAAAGCATTCGGCGAGCATCGCGCCGAGCGCCACGCCCTCGGGCGCTTCCTCGAGCCGGAGCAGCACCAGGGAGAGGATTGCGGCAATCATGTCGAAGCGGCCATCGACGCTGTCGGGCACCTTGCCCGCCCGATACCAATGCGCGTCGCGGCCGCGCGCGACCACCGCTTCGTAAAGCGCCGGTGCCGTGCCGCGATCCGGCCGGCCGAACAGCCGCTGGAGCAATCCCATGATATGTCTTCCGAGACGCGACCTTGTTTGGCCGCAATTAGGCGCATATTGGGGCTGAGAGCGTGGCGCAACCGCGCGAGTTTTGGCGCCTGTGCGCATTTCGGTTTGGCGCGGCCGCGCCGGTGGAGAAGTTCATGTCGGTGTTTCCTGTCCGCATCCTGGCCTCGGCCGCGGTGCTTGCCGTCCTCGGGACCAGCGCCTGCGTGCCGCTGCGCACCCATCAGGGCTATGTCATCGACAAGGAACTCGTCGACGCGATCCAGCCGGGCGTGGACAATCGCGAATCGGTGCTCAAGACGCTCGGCCAGCCGACGCTGACCAGCCAGTTCAGCACCGGCGAATGGTATTATATCTCGCGCGAGAGCCGGAACATGGCCTATAATTCGCCCAACGCGAAGGAGCAGACGACGCTGCGCATCCGCTTCGACGAGGCCGGCAACGTCACCGCGATCGACCGCAGCGGCGCCGAGCTGATCGCTTCGGTGGACACCTATGGCAAGAAGACCCCGACGCTCGGCCGGCATCGCGGCTTCTTCGAGGATCTGTTCGGCAACATCGGCACCGTCGGCGCGCCGGGCACCGGCGGCGCTGGCGGCGGACAGGACGGCGGCGGCCGGTAACACTCCTTTCGCCAGGATGAAGCGCGCGTTCCCGCGCCGTTCAGCAGGACTCCTCCATAACGTTTTCACAGACGGATTGCCCCGCAGCGGGTGAGCGTCTCGGGAAAACATTCGGAGGATCAGGATCATGAAGAAGTTCATCACGGCGGCCTTGCTTGCCGCAGTCGCCATGCCGGTGGCCGTGCCCGCCGCGCAGGCCCAGTCGCAGCGCGAAGTCCGCCGCGACCGCCAGGACGTTCGCCAAGAGCGGAACGACGTGCAGCGCGCCCAGCGCCGCGGCAATCCGCAGGAAGTGCGCCAGGAGCGCCGCGAACTCGCCGGTGCGCGCCAGGAGCTGCGCGAGGATCGCCGCGACCGCGATCGCGCGTGGGGCAACAACGACTGGCGGAACCACCGCGCCGGCAATCGCGGCACCTATGCCCGCGGCAACTGGCGCGCACCGTTCCGCTACAATTCATTCCGCAACGGCTCGCGGATCAGCGCCGCCTTCTTCGGCCCGCGCTACATCATCTCGGATCCGTGGCGCTATCACCTGCCGCGCGCCGGCTGGGGCCAGACCTGGGTGCGGCACTATGACGATTTGCTGCTGGTCGATACCCGCCGCGGCGTCGTGGTCCGGGTGATCCGCAACTTCTACTGGTAAGCGGGAACAAATGGGCCCCGGGGCGCGGAAGCAGCCCCGGGGCCTTTGTCATGCCGGAAACCGGCGCGACGGTCCCGAAAGGGGGGAGGGACCAAATTGCCGAACGTCGCAGATTCGGATTGGTCTCAGCGCACCGTAAAAATAATTTGATCGACCGTGCGCCCGCTGAGATCGACCAGCTTCAGCTGGTGCCGGCCGCGCGTGTTCAGCACCAGCGGATGCGAGTCGGCCGAGCCGATATCCTGCTTGTCGAGGATCAGCCGGTGGCCGGTGACGGCGCCGCTGACCGCGATCGCCAGCCGCTGGCGCTCGCGCGGAATGTCGGGATCGAGCGCATAGACGCTGCCGCCGACCGGATTGACGATGCGCGGGCGGCGCGATTCGGGCGGCGCGGTGGCGACGCGGGTGAGGCCGGTGCCGCGAAGGAAATATTCGCGGCGGGGCTGCTCGATGCCGTCGGCGAAGCTGATCTGGCGCTCCTCGACGCGGGCGGGGCGCGGGGGCCGGCGGCTGGGATTGTTGGCGTGGAGCGCGAGCATCAGATCGCGCCACACCGGCGCAGCGCCGCTGGTGCCCGAGACCGCGCGCATCGGATCGCCTTCGAGATTGCCGACCCAGACGCCGACGGTGAAGCGATCGGAGAAGCCGATGCACCAATTGTCGCGCATCGCCTTCGACGTGCCGGTCTTGGCCGCGGCCCAGAACGGCAGGCGCAGCGCCGAATCGATCCCGAAGGTACCGGCGCGGGCATTCGGATCAGCGAGCATGTCGGCAACGATCCAGGCGGCTTCGGGGGTGGTGGTGCGGCGCGGATCGCCGCGCGGATCATTGGCGCGCAGGCGCAGCGGCGTCCAGACGCCACCCCGCGCGAGGCTGCGGAAGGCGGCGACCTGCTCGACGAGGGTGACTTCAGCGGAGCCCAGCGCGAGGCTGAAGCCGTAATAATCGCCTTCCTCGACCAGCCCTTGGTAGCCGGTGTCGAACAATCGGTCCTTGAACGATTCGACCCCGACCAGCAGCAGGGTGCGCACCGCGGGCACGTTGAGTGACCCCGCCAGCGCGATCCGCGCCGAGACGGGCCCCTTGAACCCCTTGTCGTAATTCTGCGGGACATAGAGGCCCGAGGCGGTGTCGAGCTGGACGGGGGAATCGTCGAGGATCGAGGCGGCGGTGAGGTATCCCTTCTCGATCGCCTCGGCATAGAGGAACGGCTTGAGCGTCGATCCGGCCTGGCGATAGGCGGTGGCGCCATTGACCGCGGCGGCGGTGGAATTGCCGCCAATGCCGCCGACCATCGCGAGGATGTCGCCGGTCTGGTTGTCGGCGACCACCACTGCGCCATCGCGTGCGCGGGTGCCGCCCAAGCCCTGGAGCTGGCGGCGGAGCGCGGCGATGGCGATCTGCTGGATGCGCGCGTCGAGCGTGGTGGTGACGCGCAGGCCGGGCTTGTCGAGCAGCATGTCGGCGACGTGCGGGGCGAGGCCGGGATCGAGCGCGAGGCTGCGCGCCGGGCCGAGCATCGACGCGGCGGCGCCGGCGAAGCGGGTGCAGTCCCCGGCTTTATTGGCCCTGTCATGGCTGAGCGCGCAGGCGCGGGCGGCGATCTGTCCCGCGGTCGCATTGGGATCGGGAAGGAGCGCGGCGAGCAGCAGCGCGTCGTCGCGGCTGAGCGTGGCGGGGGTCTTGCCGAACAGGCCGAGCGCGGCGGCGCCGATCCCCTGCGCTTCGCCGCGGAAGCCGGCGAGGTTGAGATAGGCCTCGAGAATCTGGTCCTTGCTCCAGCGCGCCTCGAGCGCGGCGCCGGCGCGCATCTGGCGGAGCTTGTCCCAATTGGTGCGCGCGCCCGGGGTGGCGAGATCGGGCGCGAGGAAGGCGGCGACCTGCATCGACAGCGTCGAGGCGCCGCGCCCGCCCTTGCCCTCCAGTCTGTCGCGGACCGCGCCGCCGAACGCCCACCAGTCGATGCCATTGTGCGAGCGGAAGCGCTTGTCCTCGGCGGCGAGGATCGTCTCGCGGGCGATCGGCGAGATCTGGTCGAGTGGCGTCCAGGCGAGGCGGCGGCCCTTGTAATCGACGCGGGCGCTGTCGATCAGGCGGCCGTGGCGATCGTAGAGCCACGCCTCCGACGCGGTGTAGCCGGCGCGGGCGCGGGCGTAATCGGGGAGCGGCGGGGGGAGGGTGGTCCAGTCGAGGGCGGCGTACACGGTCGCGAGCAGGACGGCGGCGGCGATAGCGATGCGGGGCGGGGTTGCGATGCCGCGCCAGCCTCTTTCGTCCCAGGCAGTTTCGAGATTGGCGATCCACGCCTTCGTCACCCCCGCGAACGCGGGGACCCATCTCCGGAAGTCACCCCAGACACGGCCGGCGTATTCGCGGACAGCCTTGGAGATGGGTCCCCGCGTGCGAGGGGATGACGGCGGTGTTGAATCGCTTTCGTCGCTCACGTCACCGTTGCGCCACGGTCACCGGCTGGTTGGGCACCGCGGCGTGGATCGCGGGGGAGTACATCGCCTCGACGCGGGTCGCGGGCAGGCTGAACACGCCCGCCGAATTGACTCGCATCGTATAGGAGACGGTGAAGTTGCCGCGCGGCACCCAGGCGAAATAGGCGCGCCAGGCGTCGCGGCCGCGCTCGATATAGCTGGGCTGGGTGCCCGATTCGCTGCCGCCTTCGGCCAGCATCGCCGATTGGCCGCCGAGACCGCCCAGTACGGTGGCGCCCGCCGGGACCGGATCGTTGATGACGACCCAATTGCGCTCTGCGCTCGCCTCGACGTTGATCGTCACGCGGATCACGTCGCCGCGCGTCAGCACGCCGGGCTTGTAGGCCTGCACCACCTGGATGGTCTTGGTCATCTTGTAGCCGGCGTTGAGCGGCGCGGCGAGCGGCACCGCGGCCTTGACCGCGACGAACGCCCAGGGACCGGCACCGCCGGACTGGCTGAAGCTGACCGCGGATTGCGCGGCCGGCAGCGGGAAGCTGAAGCTGCGCTGCGGTTCGAGCAGGGGCCAGGGGCGGCTGAACGACAGGCCGTTCAGCGACGCGGTGGTGATGCCGGTGATCGCCTCTGCCGGGTACATCGCCATGAACTTGCGCGCGGCGACGGTGCCCCAGGCATTGGCGGTGGTGGTATCCCAATGGCCGCGGACCTGGCGGGCGCCGACGCCGATCATCATCTTGCCCGAGTCGTTCTGCCAGCCAGGGCGGCCGAGCGTGGCGATCAGCATCTTGATCGACGCGGTGTCGTCCGATCCCATCAGCCACCAGGGATTATTGCCCTTGTCGGAAACGTCGATCCGCGTGCCTTCATAGACCAGGCGCTGGCGCAGCTCGCGCTCGCCCTCGATCCGGAGCTGGTTGGCGTTGGCAAGGCCCGGGATGCGGCCGAGCGCCGCGAGATAATCGCCGAGCGTCTCGGTCGACATTTCCTTCGGGGTGAGGCCGAGCTGGCCCAGCATCGCCGCGGTAGCCGCGCCGTTGCGCGCCAGCGCCGCCAGCGCCGCGACGCGCTGGAAGCGGACGTCGCCATAATCCTCGTGCCGGGTGCGGCCGTCGATCACCGATTTCATCGCCTCGATCATCTTGGCGCGGGGCCCGTCGGGGATCGGCAGGCCGGCCTCGGCGGTGATCGAGAGCAGATAGGCGGTGAGCGCTTCCGATCCCTGCAGCGTGTCGCTGGTGAAGTAGCGGGCGAAGCCGTCGCTATCGAGATAGGCCGGGAGCTCCGCCGCGATCAGATTCCAAGCGCCGGTGTCGCCGGTGGCGATCGCGCGCGAGGTGCGCTGCTCGAGGCAGTTATACGGATAGACGGTCATGTAATCGCGGACGCCCTGGAGCGGCGGCGCAAGCGTGTCGGTGAGCATCACTTCGATGCTGCCGCGACCGGGCAAAGCGCCGGCGGGCGGGGCGACGCCGAAGTTGGTCGCCTGCCCGATGCGCGCGACCGTCGCCATCCAGGTCTCCACGGGCACGGCGGGGATCACCGCCTGCGTGACGGTGACCTGATCGGTCGCCTTGCCGTCGGCGGTCCTGGCGGTGACCGCCCAGCTGAGATTGCCCTCATTGGCGGGGGCGGTGAGGTTCCACACCACCGGCACCGCGCCGCCCGCGGGGATGTCCACGGTCAGCGGCTTGCCGGTTGCGATGGCGGGCGTGAGCTTGACGTCGGCGGTGACGCGCATCGGCTTGTTCGACGAGTTGCGCAGCGTGAAGGTCGCGCCGAACGTGTCGCCGGTGCGCACCAAGGGCGGCAGGCCCGAGAGGATGCCGAGATCCTGCGCGGTGCGGACCTTGGCATCGCCGGTGCCGAATTGCTGCGCGCCGTTGGTGGCGATGGCGACGAGGCGGAACGAGGTGAGTGCATCGCTGAGCGGCACCTTGACCTGGGCGTGGCCATTGGCGTCGAGATCGACCTTGCCGCGCCACAGCACCACCGGCTGGAAATTCTCGCGGTTGAGCCCCGAGAGATCGCCGCCGCCACCGCCGCCGGCCTCGACCGCCTTCTTGCCGTAATGGCGCTTGCCGACGACCTGCATCTGCGCGGTCGAGGTGAGGACCGAGAGCGGGCGTTCGCCCATCATCGCGGTGAGGACGTCCCAGCTATCGTTGGGGGCGAGCTGCATCAGCGCTTCGTCGACCGCGGCGAAGGCGAGATCGGCGCTCGCGGCGGGCTTGCCGTCGGGAGTCTTGACCTGGACGTCGACGGTCGCGGTGTCGCGCGGGGCGTAGCGTTCCTTGTCGGCCTTCACGCCGACGCTCAGCCGGTGCGAATCCCAGCCGACCTTCACCTTGGCGATGCCGACGCGGTAGCTCGGCTTGGCGAGATCGACCGTGGCGGTGGGCTTGCCGCCGTCTTTCGAGAAAAAGGGGACGCCCCAGTCGCGGGCCATGTTGGCGGACCAGAGCGACCAGCCTTCGACGCGGCCGCGGACGGCCATCACGGAGACATAGACGTCGGGCGCATAATCGCCGGGCATCGGGACTTCGATCACCGGATCGCTGCCCGAGAGGCCGACGACGAAGCTGGAGAGCACGCCTTCGCGCTCGACCGTGACCAGCGCGGTCGCGTCGCGGAACGGCATGCGGACCTGGAACTTGGCGACTTCGCCGGCCTTATATTCCTGCTTCTCGGGGATGACGTCCATGCGGTCGCCATTGTCGCCGCCGAACCACCAGGCATCGTCGCCCGCCAGCCACACCGACGTGACCGAACGCGCGACATTGCCGTTGGCGTCCTTGGTGGTCGCCACCGCATAGACTTCGCCCGAGACGCCGGGGTTGAGCTGGCATTGCGCGAGGCCGAGCGAGTCGGTGGTCGCGGCGCAGGTGCCCGCCAGCCTGGTGGTCTTCATCTTGTTGTCATAGGCGTAGAAGCCGCCGATCAGACGGCGCCGTGCCGTCAGGATTTCGCGGCTGTAGAGCTCGACCGAGATCGCCTGGTTGGCGAGCGGCTTGCCGTTGGTATCGACCGCGACGAAGCGCAGGCGCAGGTCGTCCTGCTTCATCAGCCAGCCGTCGGTCTTCATGCCCAGCTGCACTGCCGAGGGATAAAGCGGGATGCTGCGCGAGGCGGTGAGGATCTCGCCGTTGGCGTCCTGATAATCCATCTCGACGGTCATGTTGGCGCCGTCGGTCAGCGTCTGCGGCACGTCGATGCTGGTGCGCGCCGATCCCTCGGCGTTGAGCGTCACCGGCAGCGTCTGCGTCGGCGGCATATTGTCGTTGGTGTCTTCCTCTTCGCTGCCGTTCATTTCGGTCAGCCCTTCGGCAATCGCCCTGCCGCCGAAGGTGTAGGCGTCATAGCCGCTGGGCGCGCGGCTGCCGACGAAATAGCCGACGCGGATCTCGACCGGCAGGTTCGAGGCGCCACCGCCCGAGAGATAGCCGACGAACAGGTCGAGCGGGAGGGTGGTCGGGCGGATCGCGGCCTCGGCGGGCCCGGCGACGCTCGCCTTCATCGTCGGCAGGCGATATTCGTCCACCTTGAACGACTGGTTGGTGTAGGTCGTGCTTTCTTCGCCGGCGGCGTCCCTGGTGACGACCTGAATGTCGTAATCGCCCATCGGGGCGCCCGCGGGAGCGGTCCATTCACTCTCGCCGGTGCCGTTGGCGTCGATCGACAGCGGCAAGTCGAACTGGGTGTCCGACCCGCGATGCGACAGGCGCAGCGTTCCCTTGAAGGCCGGCGAATTGCCGAAGCCCGCGGCGATCGGCTTGCGGACGATATGCTTCATATGGACGACCTCGCCCTGACGGACGAGCGCGCGGTCGAAGACGGTGTGGAACACATCCTCGGGCGCGGACCAGCCATAGGGCAGCTCGAAATCGCCGGGGCTGATGCCTTGCCCCCAGGCGGTCAGCTCAAAGCTGAAATCATCGGCCTTGCGCGCCGAGACCATCAGCGGATGCGCGCTCTCATCGGTGCAGCCGGCGTAGCTCTCGGGCTGGGGAAGTCCCGCCGGAACGCCGAGGCGGCCCGAGGGATCGGTGGTGCCTTGGGCAAGCAACTGGCCGGTGCAGCTGTCGGTCACCCGGATCGCGGCGCTGCCGACGCCGATGCCGGTATCGAGCTGGGTCACCCAGACGAGCGAGCCTTCGCGGCCCCATTTGAAATGCACCGCCATGTTGGTGACGAGCGCGCCGGCCGAGACATAGCGCGGGGTCTTGCGGCCGAGCAAAGCCTCGCCGAGCTTGGGCGAGGCGAGCTCGACGACATAGAATCCGGGCTTGGTCAGCGGGATGCCGACGACCATGAATTCCTTGCCCTGCTCGGGCGGGCCGAACTGGAAGTTCGCGGTGCCGGCGACGCCGTTGAGGATCGACTTGGTGCCGGTCTGGTTGATCCGCACGGTTTCCTTGCCGCGCTTCACTTCGTCATATTTGCTGTCGTCGGCATCGTCGATCGTGCGCAGCCAGCGCGCGACGTCGGCGTCGTTCTCGACCTTCAGGCTCTCGCCGGGAATCGCGAGCTTGCCGCCGGCAAGCTGCGGCTCGACGTTGCGCACCGTGACCGGAAGGACGCCGCCTTCCTTGGATTCCAGAATGCCGAACGAAGCGGCGAACTTCACCAGCGGCGGCGGCTCGTCGAACTTCACGTCGAGCGGGAAGCGTTCGGCGTTGCTCAGCTTGCGGCCGCTCTCGTCGGCGATGCCGGCGGGGAGGATCAATTTGGCGGTCATCGCCACGGGGAGTGGGGCTTTGAACTTCACGTCGCTGACCAGCGGCTTGTTCTTGTCGTCGTCCTTGAGGATCGGCGTCATCTCGGTGCCGTCGGGCAGCTTGATGCGGATCGCCAGCGCGGACTCGCGCGGAATGTCGGCGGAGAAGCGGACCCATGCCTCCTGCACCGGGCTGCAGCCCGCCGCCGGATTGACCCGCGAGCATTCGAAGCGCGCGGTGAAGGGCTTGCGCACGGTGAAGTCGAAGCGCTGATCGGCGCCGGCAAGGCGGCCCGAGGGGCTCTTGATCCCCTTGCCCCACATCAATGCGACATCGCGGCCGGGGGGGAGCGGGCGGCGGCACTTTAGCGCGACCAGGCTTTCGGTCGCCTTGGCGCGATCGGCGGCGGCGGCGGGAAGCGCCTGCGGCAGGCCGGCTTCCTCGAGGAAGCTCCGCACGCTCCAATTATCGGTGCCGAGATCGGTGACGAGCTTGGCGGGAACATCGGCGCCGAGCACATCGACCGGGATTTTCTCGCCCAGGCCATCGACCGCGCAATAGGCGTTGGCGGCGACCGATTCGCGATCGACGCCCATGTTGGCGGCGACGATGAACACCTGATCCTCTTCGATCGCATCGCCATAGCGGCTGGGCAGCACCGCGCGGGCGATCGGCCCGCCGCTATCGACGGTGAAGGTCGATTGGCCCGCCACCGCATAGCCGGCGAGGCTCTTGAGCTTGTCCTTGAAGGTGAAGGTGCAGGTGACGCCGCCGGGGAGGGGCGACGCGAATTCATGGACGAAGGTGGTCTGATCGACCCAGCGGCCGGTGCCCTCGATCGGGCATTTGACGTCGAACGGCGAGGCGGCGCGGGGATCGCCGAGCGCGATCATCGGCTGGGTGAAGCGCACCGTGAAGCGCTCGATCGCGCCGTCGCCGATGCCGGGGGTGGCGAGCTCGACCTGCGGGCTGTTGTCGCCGAAAGCGGCGATCGCCCCCACCGGCGCGAGCGCAAGCGCCAGAATAGCGACTCGTGTGGCGAGCTTCATGGCACCCTATCCCCTTTAGATCGGCGGACGATAGCCGGGCGCGGGGCGGTGTCCAGCCGAATTAAGCGCCTTTGCTGGAGGCGGCACCGGCCCGCTCCCCCACCCGGCCACCCATAGGATACACTGGCGTTGGATGGCCGGGCGGGGGAGCGAGCCAGTGCCGAGGCCTGCGTTTGGGGGGCTTGCGGCGTGGCCGGGCGGCGCGGATAGTGACCATCCGAATCGGAGGGATCGCGGATGGAGGGGGCAAGCCTCATCGGCTCGATCGACGTGATGGCACGTGAGGCGACGCTGTTTGCGGCGATCTGGTTCCTTGCCGGCGGCGTGGACGATCTGCTGGTGGACCTGGTCTACATGGGCCAGCGGGTGCGAGGGTGGCTGCGGGGCGCGGCCCCCGAGGCATTGCCCGAGACGGTCCCGGACGGACGGATCGCGGTGTTCGTGGCGGCCTGGGACGAGTCTGCGGTGATCGGCAATATGCTGCGCACCGCGCTCGATCGATTCGATCATCCCGATTATTGCATCTACGTTGGCGCCTATCCCAACGATCCGGCGACCATCGGACTGGTGGCGGAAATCGCCGCGAGCGATGCCCGCGTGCGGCTCGTGATCGGGTCCAGCCCGGGGCCAACCACCAAGGCGGATTGCCTCAACAGCTTGTGGCGCGCGTTGCTGCGCGACGAGGCGGCCGAGGGGCAAGCGTGTGCGGTGATGCTGCACGATGCGGAGGATGTCGTGCATGCGCTCGAGTTGCGCATCGTCGCCAACGCGCTGGCGCGGTTCGAAGCGGTGCAGCTGCCCGTCTGGCCCTTGCCCGACCCGAAATCACGGCTGGTGTCCGGGCATTATTGCGACGAGTTTGCCGAAGCGCATTGGTCGTTAGCGTAAGCCCGAAAGACGGGTCGCCAAGAAATCGACGGTGCGCGGCGCATAAGCGGCTGCCCCATTGCGGGACATCTTCGTCAAACGTAAGCGAGTTTGTCGCTGGGGCATCCTCCGTGCATACGCGTGCCTACATCCGGCGTGATCAGCAATTCACCCCTCTGCTTCCTGTCCGTATAGGCCGAGCGCATGGACGACGCCCGGTGAAATCTCCGCCCATCCCCGGACGGCGATCGCATCCAGCGCCGCAGTGTCGATTGCGGCTGCGTCGGCGAGCTTGGCCCGCACCCGCGCGTTCTCGACGACAAATTCCAGCACGTTGCCGGAGCCGCCCAGTGCCGCGAGCCAGGCAGCATTGCCGCCGCTTTCAGTGCGCGCGGGACGGTTGACCAGCGCGCGCATCTCGCCGGCCACGCGGTCCGCGATCGGACCCAGTACAACCTGCAGCGCATTGCCGCCCGGGCGGACCACACCGCGCGCACCGAGCGTCTTGAGTGCGGTTTCATCGACCTGCGCGGGATCGGCCAGCACCAAACGTAGCCGTGTGGTGCAGGCGTCGATGCGCCGCAAATTCGCTCCGCCGCCGAGCGCGCGAACGATGCCCGCCGCCTGATCATCCGCCGCGGCCGGCTGGCCACTGGCGGCTTCGCCTTCGGTCTCGCGGCCGGGGGTCTTGAGGTCGAAGCGCAGGATGCAAAAGCGGAAGGCAAAATAATAGATCGCCGCATAGGCCGCGCCGACCGGCAGCAGCAGCAGCGGCCGCGTCGCCAGGCCATAGTTCAGCAGGTAATCGAGCAACCCGGCCGAAAAGCCGAAGCCCAGCTTCACGTCGAGCAGGCTCATGATCACCATGGCGAGGCCAGTCAGCACCGCGTGGACAAGGTAGAGGAGCGGCGCCAGGAACATGAATGTGAACTCTATCGGCTCGGTGACGCCGGTCAGCAGCGAGGTCAGCGCGAGGCTGAGGAACATGCCGCCGACAGCCTTGCGCCGTTCGGGCAGCGCGGAGCGGTACATGGCGAGGCAGGCCGCGGGCAGCCCGAACATCATCACCGGAAAGAAGCCGCTCATGAATGCCCCGGCGCTGGGATCGCCAGCGAAGAAGCGCTTGAGATCCCCAGTCGCGCCGTTGAAGTCGCCGAGGATGAACCAAGCGATGTTGTTGAGGATATGGTGCAGGCCCGTGACGATCAGCAGCCGGTTGAGCGCTCCATAGACGAACAGCCCTATCGGCCCGGCGCCGACCACCGATCGGCTCAGCGCGTCGATCCCGCCCTCCAGTGCCGGAAAGCCAAGCCCAAAGATCGCCGCGCCGATCAGCCCCGCGAACCCGGCCGCGATCGGCACGAAACGTCGCCCGCCGAAGAACGCCAGATAGTCGGGCAGCTTGATTCCTGAATAGCGATTGTAGAGCCAGCCGGCGACGAGGCCAGAAAGGATGCCAGCGGGCACGCTGAGCTTGCCGAGCTCCTTGGCCTTCCAGGCGGCGGTGGCGAGCGCCTGCGCCGCCGGGTCGGTAAAGGCCGCGGTGACCTCGGGCGGAATCGCCAGCAACGCCTTGCCGCCCTCGATCGTCACCAGGAAGGCGATGGCGCCGGCCAGCCCCGCGGCGCCGTTATTCTCGCGCGCCAGCCCCACGGCGACGCCGATCGCGAAGATGAGCCCGAGGTTCGAGAAGATCGCCTCCCCCGCTGCGGCGATGAAGCCCACACCGAGCATGTCGGGCTGCCCGAGCCGCAGCAGCAGGCCAGCGACCGGCAGAACCGCGATCGGCAGCATCAGCGCACGGCCGAGCGGCTGGAGCGCGTCGAGACGAATGCGCATCAGGCGGCTCCTTCCAGCAGGGTACGAACTTCGGCGGCGGTAGATGCGGCTAGCGCTCGGGCGGCGAGGGCGCGGCACTGCTTCACCGTCAGCGTGCGAACCTGCGCCTTGAGCGCCGGGATGGCGCCGGGCGCGGCCGACAATTCGGTGACACGGAGCCCGATCAGCACCGCCGCCGCGAGCGGATCGGAGGCCACGCCGCCACACACCCCAAGCCAGCGGCCATGCGCCTTCGCCCCCTCGCCGGCGCGGGCGATGAGGTGGAGCACGGCGGGATGGAGCGCATCGACCATCGCCGCGACCGTAGGATTGCCGCGGTCGGCGGCGAGCGCATATTGGGTAAGATCGTTGCTGCCGATCGACAGGAAATCGGCCTCGCGCGCGATGCTGTGCGCTAGCATCGCCGCCGCCGGTGTCTCGATCATCACCCCGAGCGGGACCGGATCGGCGATGCCGAGCGCGGCGCGCGTCTGGTCGAGGATCGCGCGCGCGGCGACCAACTCGCCGACATCGACGATCATCGGCAGCATAATTCGGCATTGCGCCAGCGGCACCCCGCGCAAGATCGCGCGGAACTGCATCGCGAGCAGATCGGGCCGCGCGAGCGAGAAGCGAATGCCCCGTGCGCCGAGCGCGGGATTGTCCTCGCGCCCAAAGGGCAGGTACGCGACCGGCTTGTCGCCGCCGATATCGAGCGTGCGCACGATCAACGGGCGTCCATCCAGCGCAGCGGCGACCGCGGCGTAGGCGACGCGTTGCTCGTCCTCGTCGGGCGCGGTGTCGCGATCGAGGAACAGGAATTCGGTACGGAGCAGGCCGCAGCCTTCGGCGCCCGTGGCGACCGCAGGCGCGGCCTCGGCGGCGCTGCCGAGGTTGGCGAAAATCTCGATTCGTGTGCCATCGGCCATATGGCACAGGTCCATTGCCGCGGCGGCGTTGGCGGCGGCCCTGGAACGGTGGACGCGCAGCCGCGCCGCTATGGCTTCGGCGGCCTCGTGGCTCGGCACGGCATCGAGTGTACCGCGATCGGCATCGAGGATCGCGTCGCCGCCGTCGGTCAGCGCCAGCACTTGCGGACCGGCGGCGACCAGCATCGGCAGTCCGGCGGCGGCAGCGAGAATCGAAGCATGTGCTGTCGGGCCGCCATATGCCGTGCAGATGCCCGCCACTCCTGCGGCGGCGATTGCGGCGAACTGCGAAGGCAGGAGTTCGTCGGCGATCAGGATCGCGCCGGCCGGGGGCACCGGTAGCCCGGCATCGCCGCCGCAGAGCAACGCGATCACCTGGCGCTCGACATCCTTGAGGTCGGCAATGCGCTCGATCAGCAGCGCGTCGCCGGTCGCGCGGATCGCTTCGGCATGGCCGCGGATCGCGTCGCGCCAGGCAAAGGCGGCGCTCTTGCCGAGGTGAATCGCATCGGCGGCGGCGGAGAGCAGCTCCGGATCGTCGACCAGCGCGCGATGCGCCGCGGCGATGTCGCCACCGCCTACGGACGCGGTCAGGGCGGCGCGGGCCTCGGCGAGCGCCGCGATTTCGGCGGCCACGCCGGTGCCAGATTCGGTGACGGCAATATCGGCGGCGCGAAACTGGAAGATCGGTCCGATGGCGAGGCCGGGCGCAGCGCGGACGCCGGTGATCTTACTGTTCGGTGCAAGCGTGGCCACGGCGGCGGCCGCGTGCGCCGCTTCGTCCATCCCGGTCTCGATCAGCAGCGCGACCGCCGCGACGGCAGCGCGAGCATCGGCACCGTGCCCGGCGATCTCGATCTCGTCGTCGTGGCGGATGCCGGCCGACAGCAAGGCGACGATGCTGCGCGCGTTGGCGGCCTTGATCTTCACTTCTGCGGCAAAGGGCTTGAGCGCGGCGACGATACGCGCGGCTGGGCGGGCGTGGATACCATTGGCGAGGGGCACGCGGATCGTGCAGCTCGCGCTATCGTCGTTGGCGCCGGAGGCGCTTTTAACGGCGCCGGCGAAATCCACCTCGGCGATTGGGTCGCCCGCAGCAATGGGTTTGTCGGTTACGAAGATGGTCACCCGGCAGCCATCGCTGGTGAGGGTGATCGGCGTGATCAGGCTCTTGGCGCGCTGCGCGACCCGGTCGAGATCGACCACCAACAGCGCCTGGCCGAGCCTCACCTCCTCGCCATCGCGCACCTTGGCCTCAAACCCATCCCCTCCGAGCGCGACCGTCTCCAGCCCGACATGGATCAGCAATTCGGCGCCGTTGCCGAGCCGTAACGTCACCGAATGCCGCGTCGGCGCGACCGCAATCACCTGGGCATCGCAGGGCGCGCGTACCACCCCGTCGAGCGGGTCGATCGCCAGACCCGGCCCCATCATCTGCTCGGCGAAGACCGGGTCGGGCACTTGCCCGATCTGCATCGCCCATCCCGCCATCGGCGCGTGCAGGCGGACGATCACTTGGCGACCGTCAACTGCACTGCGCCTATCGCCCACATCGGCTCCACCGCGCGCGCCGTGTAGGTAAGGCAGAGGTCATGCGCGCCGGATTGCGGGATGATCGGCGCTGTCAGCCGGGTGACCCCCGGACGGCGCGCCGCCGGGGCCAACGGCAGCACCGCGACGCGAGGGCCGTCGCAACCGTCTCGCACTTCGAGCTCGCCCGCCGGGGTGGCCGGTATGCGGAATTTGATATTGTCCTCATCCTTCCCGATCTGGAAGTTGAACGGCAATTGGCCGACGTCGACCGCGATCGAACGGACCCCGTCCATCGGCGCGCCTTCGTAGACCCAGCAGGGGCGGACGATATCAACCAAGAAGGCGGCGCGCTTTCCGGCGGTGGCGGCATCGTCCTCGATCCGCAGCATCGCCCAGGCGGTGCACGGCTTGAGCTGGGTATCGTCGCGGCGGCGGGCGATCGCGGCGTCGAGGCGGAGGTCGATCGCGCCGGGCATTGCCTCGCCGCCGAGGATCGTCGCCGCGCGCAGGCGGGTGCCGGTCGGGAGTGACAAAGGTGCAGCATAGAGTGGAGCATTTGCTCCCGGCGCGGTGCCATCGGTCGTGTAGTGCAGCGGCACACCGGACTGCGCGGACAACGTCACTTTGACGTTGCCGCCATCCGGCGACGCAATCGCGACGGGGCGGAACACCGCCGGGCTGGGCGTAATCCCCAGCGCCGCCATCCGCTGCATCTGCGGCGCCACGCGGCGGACGAAATCGCCGAAGTCGCGCTGGCCCGCCGCCGACCAGCCGAGCTCGGCCACTGCCGATGCGCGCGGGAAAGCAGCGGCGGCGACGCGCGCTTCGGTGCGCAGATGCTCGGTCCAGACATTGGCCTGGAGACCGAGAATGTGGCGCCGCTGCTCGGCGGAAATCGCCGCCGGCATCGGATCGAAGCCATAGACCGTTGCCAGCGAGATGAGGTTTCCGCGCCCGCTTTCTTCGGCTGCGGACAGGCCTTGGCGGTTATCGAGATAAAGCGTCGGCGCGGGCGACAGCACGGTATCGTGCCCGGCCTTGGCCGCGGCGATTGCGCCCTCAATCCCGCGCCACGACATCACCGTCGCATCGGCCATGATGCCGCCGTCGAGGATCTCGTCCCACCCGATCAGGTTGCGGTTGTGCGCGGCAAGATAGCGGCCGATGCGCTGGATGAACCAGCTCTGGAGCTTATCCTCGGTCGCGACGCCGAGCTGCTTCATCTGCGCCTGGATTGCCGGCGAGGCTTTCCACTGGTCCTTGACCGCTTCGTCGCCGCCGACGTGGATGTAGCGCGAGGGGAAAAGTGCCATCACCTCTTCGAGGACATTCTCCAGGAAAGCGAAGGTCGAATCATTGGTGTTGTAGAGCCAGGGGAAGACGCCCCAATCGCTCTCGGTGCCCTTGGGGTACGGTACGCCCATGCCGAGCGCAGGATAGGCACGGATCGCACTCAGCGCATGGCCGGGCATCTCGATCTCGGGGACGATGGTGATGCCGCGCGCGGCGGCGTAGGCGACAATCTCGCGGATTTCCCGCTGGGTGTAGAAGCCGCAGACTTGCGGCAGCGGCGGCGCACCCGGCGCGGTGGCGGGAAAGCGGCAGCCGCTGACGCTGGTCAGCCTGGGGTACTTTTTGATCTCCACCCGCCAGCCCTGATCGTCGGCGAGATGCCAGTGCAGCGTATTGAGCTTGTTCGCCGCCATCGCATCGATCAGGCGACGAACGAAGGCGGGCGACTGGAAGTGGCGCGCGCTGTCCAGCATCAGCCCGCGCCACGGGAAGCGCGGCGCATCGGCGATGGCGACGGCGGGGACGAAGCCGTTGCTGCCGGCAAGCTGCCACAAAGTGACAGCGCCGTAGAACAGCCCGCTATCGTCGCTCGCGGCTATCGTCGCGCCGGTAGCGGAAGTAGTGAGGCGGTAACCTTCGGCGGGAAGTCCGGCGATGCGCTCGAAGCGAACGACGCCCCCCGTCCTGACCTTCAGCCTGGGACCGCCGGTGCGCGCCAGCATCTCGGCGAAGCGCTGCGCCGCATTGCGCGCGCCCGCGTCGCCCTCCGGGACCGCTATCCCGCTCGCCGCGCTAAGCCTGAACCCGCCCTCGGCCATGGTCACCGACTGCGGCATCGGCAGCAGCGCGACCGGCTGCGCGGCGGCAGGCACCGCCCATAAAAAACTCCCGGCGATTGCCGGGACAAGCTTGCGAAGGAGCTGGGTGAACACGGTCAGGTCCTTTCGGCGAGGGCGGGCCGGAGAAAATTCCCCGACCCGCTTGGCACTATCAGAAACGCAACCGCGCGCCGACGTAGAACTGCCGGCCATTGTCGTAGATCGCGCGGAACCGGTCCTCGGTGCCCGAATATTGCTCGATCTTGTCATTGGTCAAATTGACCGCATCGGCGGTGAACGAGATGTTGTCGGTCACCTTGATGCTGGCGGACGCGTCGAGCGACTGGGTCGCCTTCTGGTTGAGCGGAGCCGCGCGGTCGATGTTGATGAAGAAGCTCGACCGGTAATTGTACGAGAGACGGATAGAGGCCCAATCGTTCTCGTAATAGCCGGTCAGATTCAGCGCGTGCTTCGAATTGCCCGGGATCGGATCGCCGGCATCCGATTTGGCATCCGAATAGGTGTAGTTCACGATCGCCCCGAAGCCGTAGCCGATCGGCCGCGAGATTTGGAACTCGGCGCCCTTGTTGGTGCCGCCCGAACCGTTCGAACGCCTGTTGATGTCGAAGGTGCAATCGAACAGCGGGTTGGCAGGAGTCGAGCCGGCCGAGACGGTGCAGCGCGAGGCATTGGGGTTGGTCGCGTTCTGGACCGGATAGCGCTCCTGCACCGTGCGGTTCACAATGTAGGACTTGATGTCCTTGTAATAGAGCGCGGCGGCGACGACCGTGTCGTTGTCCGGATACCATTCGACCGAGAAATCGTAATTGTTCGAGCGGTACGGCTGGACCGAGGGATCGCCGCCGTCGCCGGTAAGCGAACCCGGATTGAGCGACACCCGCGGCACGATATCGGTGTAATCGGCGCGCGCCATGCTGCGGCCCGCGGCGAAGCGGACGATCAGGTTAGGCGCAACATCGACGCTGAGGTTCGCGCTGGGCAGGAAATCGGTGTAGTTTCGCTTCACCTCGACCGGCACGTAGACGCCGAACGCATTGGTGGTCACCGCGCCCGGAGTAGATGCGGGCACGCCAAGCAGATTGCCGATCGAATCCTGATCGGTGCGGATGACGCGGATGCCGAAGTTGGCGCGCCAGCCATCTTCCTTGCCGCCAAGCTTGGCCATCGCATAGCCGCCATAGGTCTTCTCGTTGATCGCGTAATTCTCTGGCGGGTTGAGGATGCGTGCGCGCGCCGCGGCGGGCTGGCCGTTGAGGATGTTCTGCAGCTTGGTGCGGTCGACCTGGAAAAAGTTGGTCAGCGTGCCGGGCAGCGCGACACCATCGAGGAAATCGTCGGGCGTCTGCGCGCCGGCGAAATCGACCGAGGTGCAGGCGTGGTTTCCGCAACCGGTGGGACCCACCAGATTCAGGTAGAAGCCACCATAGGTAGTCGCAAGGAAGCGGGTGACGCGATCATGGTCGGTGAACTTGCCGCCGAACTTGAGCGAGTGGATCGGGCCCCAGTCCACGCCGAGCTCGTAATCGGCGTAGAAATATTTCTCCTCGTCCTTGTTGGTGATCTTGTGCAGCGAGGCGAAGTCGAAAATGAGGCTGCTCGGCTGGGTCGGGTTGATGCCGGTGAAGGTCACCTGCGGCACCTTGCCGCTGATATCGAAAGTGAAGGCGCCCGGCGCCGCGCCCTCGTAGAAGGGCTGCGATTCGGTGTTGCCATTGGCCCTGGTGTAGCCGGCCTTCAGGTGCAGCATGGAGCCTTCGCTCGGGTGCCAGACAACATCGGCATCACCCGACAGCGTCTTGGCGAAGGCCGTGCGGTCGATCGCGTCATAGACTGCGGCGCGGCTGCCCGGGAGCGAAGTGACCGTGCCCTTGACCACTGTGCCGTTGCGCACCGTCGCGTTGGTCAGCGTGCCGCCGTCGCCCAGCGCCTTGGAGCCCCAGGCGAGGTAATTCTGATTGAAATTGTTCGCGCCGAACTTGGAGTAGAGCCCGGTCAAATTGATCTCGAGCGCGTCCGACGGGCGGAACTGAACCCCGATATTGCCGCCGTAGCGCTCGCGCTCCTGCTGGAACAGCGCCGAGCCGATCAGCGAGGGCAGCTGCGCCGGTGCGCCGGCGACGGTGACCGTCTGATAGCCGAGCACCTCGATGCCGTCGCGGCGGATGTCGCGCTTCTGATAGACGCCACCGACGAGGATGCCGAAGGTCTCGGCATCGTTCTTCCAGCTGAACAGGCCCGAGACCTGCGGGTCGAACGAGTCGCGCTTCTCCGAATAGACGCCCTGCACCGAGGCCGAGACGGTGAACGGCTTGAGATCGAGCGGGTTGCGGGTGTGGACGTTGATCGTGCCGCCGATGCCGCCTTCCTCGATGTCCGCCTGGCCCGACTTGTTGACGTCGAGCTGGCCGACGATTTCGGACGGCAGCGTGAGATAGTTGAAGCTGCGCGTCGCGGCGAGCTGCTCGAGGATGAACCAGTCGGCGGTGGCGATTGCGTGGCCGTTGACCAAAGTCTTGGTGAGGTTCGGCGCGGTGCCGCGCAGCGATACGCGCTCACCTTCGCCGAACTCGCGGTTGATCACTACGCCCGGCACGCGCTGCAGCGATTCGGCGACGTTCTTGTCGGGGAACTTGCCGATGTCCTCGGCCGAAAGCACGTCGGCGATCATGCTCGAATCGCGCTTGGCCTCGATCGACACGCGCAGCGATTGGCGGATGCCGGTAACGACGATCTCGTCCTCGCCGGTGTCGTCCTGCGCGACGGTGGCCGTCGAACCGGCGGCGGATGCATTGATACTCTGGGCCTGCGCGGTGGCGGCCAATGCGAACGAACTAACGGATGTAGCCAGAAGTCGTATGACGGTCATTGCCGGTCTCCCCATGTCTATAACCCTGAATGGCTAGGCAATGCCAACTACGGACCAATGCCAGACCAATTATCAATACATCTTTCATACCAATGACAGCGTCAAGCACCTTTTTAAACAGCGTCCCTGCCGTCCGCGCAAGTTTTTACTGGAAAATGGTATCTGATTGGTATTATATGATCGCCTTGGGCGGTTCGGGCCGTGCCGCTATAAGCGTTGAGAAACGGGGATACGCGAATGACGACTCTCGCCGAAAAAATTGGAGAGCTGGGCGAGAATTCGCGTGCGCCTCTCTATGTGCAGATGCAGGATGCCCTGCGCCGCGGGATCGAAGCCGGCGCGCTGCGCCCGCAGGAAGCGCTGCCGCCCGAGCGCGACATTGCCAGCGAATTCGGCATCTCGCGTATCACCGTGCGAAAGGCGATCGACGGGCTGGTCGCCGACGGTATGCTGACCCGGCGCCAGGGCGCGGGCACATTCGTCGGCGGGCGAGTCGAGAAGCAATTCTCCAAGCTCACTTCCTTCTCCGAGGACATGGCCGCGCGCGGCCGCACCGCACGCAGCGAATGGATCACCCAGGCCGAAGGCGCGGTGAATTCGGACGAATCGCTGACGCTTGGCCTCAGCCCCGGCTCGCGCGTGTTCCGCTTCCACCGCATCCGCTACGCGGACGAGCAGCCGATGGCGCTCGAATATTCTACTATCCCCGGCTTCGGCCTGCCGGGCTTGGAGGTGGTCGGCGTCTCGCTCTATGCCGCGCTGGAGGCAGCGGGGCATCGCCCGGTACGCGCGCTGCAGCGGCTGCGTGCGGTGCTGTTCACCGCCGAGCAGGCAGAGTTGCTGCATATCCATGCCGGGGCACCGGGGCTGTTCATCGAGCGGCGCGGCTTCCTCGAGGATGGGCGGGCGATCGAGACGACGCACAGCTGGTATCGCGGCGACGCGTACGACTTCGTCGCGGAGCTGAACGCAGTCGCATGACCATCGCACCCGAATCGACATTGATGTTCGCCGAAGCCGCCAAAGCGAGCGTCGTGGTGGCCCGCCAGCGCACCGCCAACACAGGCGCGGTCGCCGCGCTGGCCGCCCGGCTGCGGACTTCGCCGCCGCGCGGGGTCCTCACCTGCGCACGCGGCAGCTCGGACCATGCCGCGACGTTCGCCAAATATCTGATCGAGACTGTCGTCGGCGTGCCGGTCGGCTCGATCGCGCCATCGGTCAGCTCCGTCTATGGCGCCGCGTCGCAGCTCGACGACACGCTGCTGATCGCCATCTCGCAATCGGGCCGCAGCCCCGACCTGATCAGCGCTGTCGAAGCCGCGCGCGCGGGCGGCGCGATCATCGCGGCGATGGTCAACGATGCTGAGTCGCCGCTAGCCGAACTGGCGGACGTGCCGCTGCCGCTGCATGCCGGGGCCGAGCGCAGCGTTGCGGCGACCAAGAGCTATATCGCGTCGCTCGCCGCGGTGCTTGATCTGGTCGCGGCGTGGTCGGAAAGTGAGTCGCTCGCCGGTGCATTCGATGCCGCGCCGGCCGCGCTCGCCCTGGCATGGGACGCCGACTGGACGCCCTTGGTAGAGGGGCTGGCGGAATCGCGCGGGCTGTATGTGATCGGGCGCGGCATCGGCCTTGGCATCGCGCAGGAAGCCGCGCTCAAGTTCAAGGAAACCTGCGGCCTCCATGCCGAAGCCTTCAGCGCGGCCGAGGTGCGGCACGGGCCAATGGCGCTGATCGGCCCCGATTTCCCCTTGCTCGTCTTCCGACAGGACGACGAGACCGGCCCGGGTACCGACGCGCTGGCCGCCGAAGCGATCGCGCGCGGCGGCAAGGTCTATCTCGCGGGCGGAAATATCGCCGGCGCGGTGATCCTGCCGACCGTGCCCGGGCCCGCCGCGATCGAGCCGATGCTGCAAATCCAGTCCTTCTATCGCGCGGTCAACACGCTTTCGGTGGTGCGCGGCCACGATCCCGATCGCCCGCCCCATCTGCGCAAAGTGACCGAAACCGTCTGATGCCGACCGCACTGTTCAACGGCCGCACCCTGATCGGCGACCTTTTGGTCGAAGGCGTCGCCGTGATCGTTGATGGCGGTACCATCGCCGCGGTGGTGCCCGAGCGCGACATCCCCGACTCCGCCGATCGCCACGATCTGGCCGGCGCGGTGCTCGCCCCCGGCTTCATCGATTCGCAAGTCAATGGCGGCGGCGGCCTGCTATTCAACGATGCACCGACGGTCGAGACGATCGCGACGATCGGCGCGGCGCACCGCCGCTTCGGCACCACCGGCTTCCTGCCGACCCTGATCAGCGACGACCTCGCCACCGTGCGCGAAGGCATCCGCGCCGTTGACGCCGCGATCGAAGCGGGCGTGCCCGGGGTGCTCGGCATTCATATCGAGGGCCCGTTCCTCAACGTCGATCGCAAGGGCATCCACGATCCCGCCAAGATCATCGCGCTCGACGATGTGGGCCTGGCGACGATTACCGGGCTCAAGCGCGGCCGCACGCTCGTCACGCTCGCGCCCGAGCGCACCCATCCGGCAATGATCGTACGGCTGATCGCGGCAGGGGTGATCGTCGCGGCCGGGCACACCAACGGCAGCTTCGCGGAGATCCGCGCGGCGCTCGATGCGGGGATGACCGGCTTCACCCATTTGTTCAACGCGATGTCGCCGCTCACCTCCCGCGAGCCCGGCGCGGTCGGCGCGGCGCTCGACGATCCGGATTGTTGGTGCGGGCTGATCGCCGACGGACGCCACGTACATCCGGCGACGATGCGCGTCGCGCTCAAGGCCAAAGGTGCCGAGCGTATCATCCTGGTGACCGATGCGATGCCGAGCGTCGGCCAGACCGACAAAGGCTTCATGCTTCAGGGCCATAGCGTCCAGGTGATCGACGGCGTCTGCGTCAACGAAGACGGCACCCTTGCCGGCTCAGACCTCGATATGGCGCAAGCCGTGCGCAACGCGGAAGTCATGATTGGCGTGTCGCAAACCCAAGCGCTCAACATGGCGGGCCGCAACCCGGCCCGCTTCCTCGGGCTTGAGCGGACGCTCGGAGCCATCGCGGCGGGCTGGCGCGCCGATCTGGTTGCTCTAGACGAGCGGGGCGCGGTGGTGGCAAGCTGGGCTGCAGGCAGGAAGTCAGAATCCGCTTAGTGAGTCCGGCCGCGCATCAAGCTGTGCTACGCTCGGGGATTGCGGCAGGCTGGCGGTGGAAGAGGTCTGGTCCGGAAGTGTCTCGCCACTAAACAGCGCGGAACTGCGGGATTCCAACGCGAGAGTCTGGAAGGGCGAACCTGGCAGACCACTTGCGGAGCGGGAGAATCGGGGCAACCCGGCCCCCGGGGCACGTCAGCGAACTTACGCGCGATTGGCGGCGACGAAGAAGCCCCATTTGATCCAGCGCTCGCGATTGCGCTGCGCACCCCGCCACCATTCCGACGCCTCGCCCGGATCCAGACCGTAGCGCCTCGCGACGGTTTCCAGCGCCGCCGCGACGCCGCTTCCTGCCAGCATCGCGGCCAGGAAAGCATGATCCATTTTGCTGAGCGGTACCGTGCGCGTGACGTAATCAGTCCGGACCAGCGCGAAATGACAAGGAGCGGGCGCGGGCAGCGCAGGCGTCTCGCCGCGACGCACCGCGTGGTAATAGCTGGCGACCGGGAAGTCATAGCTGCCAAGCGCGAATGCGGGCTGAAGGCGCAGCGCACCGTCGGCGGTGTCAGACGTCGCAAATGCGCGACCCTCATTGCCCTCGGCGTCGAACATGACGAACACCGAATATTCGAAGCGCGCGAGATCGATCATGAAATCGACCCACGCCTCGCGCGCTTGCGGCTCGGGACGGTTCGCCTCCATCCAGCCGGCGAACCGGCGCCCCAAATCGTAGAGCGTGTGCCGCTCGGGGGGGCTATCACGAATATAATCAGCGACGAAATCGTCGAACAGTGCCCGGCCGAGCGCGTGGCACAGCGCAGGAAACTGCTCGCGCATGCAGGCGGCGATGCGCAGGAAATAGCCGCGCTGGTAGATTGCCAATCCCTGCACCGCGCTGAGCCGGCCATCGCCGGCAAACAGGGCTCGCGCCAGCGCCGGATCGGCCTCCGGCAGAATTAGCGCGCCGTGCATCCGGTGCTGCGCCGCCGCCAACGCGGTCACGCCGCGTCCTCGAGCACATTGTCCATCGCCCGCGGAATCAGGAACCCGACCGGGTTAGAGACCCCCGCGTCGCCATCCGGGTTGCAGTCGACCGCAAGCATCCCCGGTTCGGGGGACATGTACGACTTCGCCTTGCGCAGTTCGGCGATGCAACCATCGAAGTCGGGAATGTGATCATCCCATTCGAGCAGGGTCGAGGCGCCGTCGGTCCGCGCCCAGGCAAGGCGAAACAGTTCCCAGACTTCAGGCCGCACCGGCCGATCATGTGTGTCGATCGCGTGGCTGCCCATGTCCTGATGCCCGGCGAGATGCATCTGCACGACGCGATCGCATGGAAAGGCGTCGAGATACGCGAGGGGGTCGGCACCGGCGTTGAAGCAGCTCACATACACATTGTTCACGTCGAGCAGCAGCCCGCAGCCGGTTTCGTCGGCCAGTTCCCGCAGGAATTGCGGTTCGTCCATGGTCGATTCGGCGAAGCGGACATAGCTGCTGGGGTTTTCGAGAATCAGCGGACGTTCAAGATAATCCTGGACCTGGCGGACGCGCCTCGCGACATGGCCGAGACTTTCCGCAGTGAGCGGCATCGGCAGCAGATCGTGCGAGTTATGGCCGTTGACGCCGGTCCAGCACAAATGGTCGCTGACCCAGGCCGGACGCACCTCATTGGCGAGCCGCTTCAGCGATGCGAGATAGGCCATGTCGAGCGGGTCGGTGCTGCCGATCGACAGCGAGACCCCGTGCAGGACAATCGGATGGCGCTCGGAGACCGCATGTAGGATCGCGCGCGGCCGTCCGCCGGAGTGCATGAAATTCTCGGAAATCGCCTCGAACCACAGGTGCTGCGGTTCGCCCGAAAGGATCGCCTCGAAATGCACGCTGCGCAGCCCCAGGCCCAGTCCGAGCCGGGGCAGGCTCGCGAGCTTGTCGTCAGCTGCAGCCACCGGCTCCGCTCATCCCGCTCGAACCGCACGCGGTCATGTTGCCGCGCTGATTATTGTCGTCCGAGATCCATAGATAAGTGGGCCCGGTCCCCGCGAAGGCTGCCGGTGCGTCGCCAAACGTTGCCGGGAGCGGTTGGCCGGACGCGACCTTCTGCGCCGTCTGCGCCGCAAGCAATTCCAGGCGCGTTGCCTCCCAGTTCGCCTCGAACACCGCACGCGCCCGCAACCAGACGCTCTGCCCCTGGTTCGGCCCGTTGGTGCTGAAGCGTTCGGCATTGATCGGCGTGGCGCACGATCCTTGCGAGCGGCAGGCATTGGCGCCGGGATTGTTCATCTCCTCGCCCGTGCCATAGAGGCCGCAGCCACCCTGCCCCTTGCAGTCGTTCTGGACGTGGCAAGTATGATCAGTTCCGGTCGAGCAGTAGCCCTGTCCGGCGCAGGCATTGGGCTCACGCCCCGGTGCGCCCAACACGCCGAAGCGATCCGATCCCGCACAGGCATTCAGGCCCATGCAGGCGTGAAGCGGCAGCCCCTCGGGCTGCGGGCCGATCACGCCGGACCCCGGAAATGCGGGCTCAGCGGCATAGGGATAGTGCGCAGGCACCGGAACGCCGGGCGCGGGGGCTGGCGACGGAGACGGGGTGGAGCAGGATGCCATGGTACGTTCCTCTCGCGGGAGTATCAGCGTTGCTGGGCGGCGGTCCAATAGGGACCGACATCGGGCAAGTGCATCGATACGTTGTTGGTGCCGGTCTTCGAGATCGCGACGCCGATATAGTAGATGACGTTCTGAAGCACGCTGATCAGGTCGCTGTCTTTCTTCTCGATCTTTGCCGCAGCGGCAGTGGTGCCGCCGGGTGCGAACAGCTCCTGGACATGGTCAACCACCTCGTTGACGTCGAGCTGCGCGATCAGCGCGTTGGCCGACGCGATCGCCTTGTTGCCAATGGCGGTCAGCCCCTGGAACGACGTCGCACGATCACCCAGCGAGACGTTTTCGAACGTCGGCCCCATCATCTTGCCCGCATAATCACCGGCGGTGATCGGGATCTGCCGGATGGTGCGGATATATTTGTCGAGTACCCAGATCATCGATCGGTGCAGACCCTCGTTGAAGAACACCTTCTGCTTCTCAGGCGGCACCAGATAGATCGTCTCGGTCATCACCAGCATGTACTGGAAGCACGCGCTGCAGAAGTTGGCGATATCGACATAATAGTCGGGATAGCTCGCTGCGCGCGGACTTTCGGGCATGTTCACCAGTACGCCCGCATCGAGCAACGCCTGGCTCGTGATGGGCGGCTGAATCACATCGGCCGGCGCTGGCGGCTGCGGCGGACGCACTTCCTGCGTGCCCGTGTAATCCGCGAACTGCGCCTGGAGCTTCAGGAACTTCACATAGTGTGATTCCTCGTCCTTCGACGGGTCGTCGTCGGGGCTCGGGCCGGTATCCGGGATCGGCACGCCCTCTCCCTGATCGCAGATCGTGTCGAGCGCGGTCGCAGCATCCTGGATCGACCGGACCGCGACGAGCTGCGTCTGGCCCGCGTGGCTGTCTGCATAATCGGGGTAGACTGCTGCCGCTGCGGCGCCCTGCACCGGATCGACCCAAGTCACCGTTGCCGGCGGTGCCGGCTTCCACGGATCGAAACCGGCGTTCGGATAGACGGTGTCGACGTTGTTCGGCGAGTAATTGTACGGTTGGATCGCATGGGTCACCGATCCCTGCTGAAAGTCCGAATCGGCAAGCCACTGCGTGTTCAGCAGGCAGCGGATGTACGAATAGAATTGCCCGATCGTATCCCAGTTGCTGTCCTGAGGCGGGGCGTTCCACTGCTCGGGATATTCGATCTGGAGAAAGTGCCAGAGCTGCTCGAAGCTCAGCTTGCCCAGCGGGATCAGCACGGCGGTCCTACCGTCCGGACCCGCCGGTCCCTGCGGATTGTGATAAGGCAGCCCGGTCGGATAGACGCCCGGCGCCTTGCCGTAGAGCTGGGGCATGACGCCCATCGACCAAAGAATGTTGGACGAGAGCGACATGTGAAGCATCTCCTCCACCGCGACGCTCATGATAATCCCGCCCGCTTTGTTGGCGTAGAGTTGGGCGTCGCTGATTGACTCGCCGCTCTCGTTGTTCCGGACGAGCGAATAATAAGTGTAAAGGTAGATCGGAATCGTTGCGAGCTCGATTTCTACCGCCGTCTGGAGATCCGTCTTAAGGCGCGTGAGCACCTGGTCTCGTGTCCACGTCGCATTGATCGTCGCGACGAACGCCTGCTCCGCGGGCGTGAGCGGCGTGACTGGGTCAGGCATGTCCATGGGAGCCCCCTCAGGTCCGGATGATGCTGGATCGGGGACATAAAAACTGGACGCAAACCCCGTTGCATCGCAGGCATATTATCTCAGCGCGTGACCGGCAATCTCAAAAAGGGCCGTTAATAAATGGCCAATTTGGAGTATATTGGCTTGTAACGTGAAGTCGTTCGGCCACCGTACTCGATAATTACTTTATAGCTGGCGATGGTATCAATTCTGTTGCGCTGCCTCGGAGGGAATTTGCGTAGGGGAGGTCGTGCGAGCGTTCAAATGGGGGCGGTTTGTCCCGGGCACGTCAGTCGTTTGCAACAAGATCGCGGTGCGAGCGCAGCCGCCCAATCCGCCACGCACGGCGTCGCGGCGAAAGAGGGCACCTCCCGAAGGCGGCGCACTCGGTTGCTCAATCCGCAGGTTCCAGATGATCGCTAAGCGCTGCAAGGGCGACGGAGTACGCCACGAATGCACGCGACACGCCTGCCTCGGCTTCGAAAACACCACTTGCCGCCGCGCGTTTGGCTTGCCCGGCAATTGCCAGTGCGCTTGCGCATATCCTGTATCAGGTATTGGTTCGGATCGGCTGGGATTATCATTCTTAATGGGTCAGCCGATCGCTATAGCGCGCTCATGATCTCAGAAGATTCGCGCGCTCGTGCGGTGCGCCTTGCGGGGGAAGTGATTGCCATTTGCGATGGGGCCGGACTGTACATCGCCGCGGCACATTTGCAGCATGGCCGGGACATGATCTCACCCGCAGGCCAGCAGGCCAGCAGGCCAGCAGGCCACCAGGCTCGTGAGGATCGTCACCCGTGGAACCTAGAGGAGTCCCTGCTCTCGCATGCTGACGATGCCGCTGCTCGCGACCACTAGGTGATCGTGGACGACGACGCCGAGCGGCTGACCTGCGCGACAGAGCCGTCGGGTTACTTCGATGTCGGATTGGCTTGGCTTTGAATCGCCCGATGGATGGTTGTGGACGACGATGATTGCGGCGGCTCCGACTTGCAGCGCTCGGCGGAGGATTTCGCGGACATAGAGAGGCGCCTCGTCCAGGCACCCTTCCATGACGACCTCATCCCGAAGCAAGCGGTTTGTCGAACTGAGAAAAAGCACTCGGATTCGCTCCGTGCGCTGATGCTCCAGATCGGCGCGCAGATAGGCATGGAGTTGCGATAGGCTGCCGACGATCTCGCGGTCGCGCAGCGGTTCGCGCAGAAGGAAAAGATGCATTTCGCGCGCAGTCACAAGAAGCTGCGCTGCACGCGGGTCACCGTCCATCTGTTCGGCAAGCAGGCCGGTCTCGGCAGCCAGTACGGCGCCGAGCGACCCGTGAGTTTCGATCAGCCCTCGGGCGACGGCGCCGGCGCGGGCACCGAGGATCGGCGCCACGAGCCGTTCCACGATACATCGTGCCCGAGACGCTTCAAACGGACCCGGTGGTTCCGGCTCGCCGGGATCAGCAGAAAGACCACCAGATAGCTCCACAGGCTGTTCGTCAGCCAATAGAGGAACGGGTACAAATGCGGGTCCAGCGTTCTCAGAATGTGCCCGGCCACCTGGACGATCAGCAGCGCGGCCATCGGGATCGGCCATAGTCGGTTCGCATGAATGACGAGTAGCAGCAGTACGGCGAGCATGGTCGCATCGACGATCAGCAACCCGGTCTCGAGATCGAGCCAACGGAGCCGCGCGCCAGAAACCGCAAAGGAGGATGCAAGCGTGCCTGCCAGCACAGTTCCGGCCGCGATCCGCTCCGGCGCGCCGCCGCGCCAAAGCGCATAGGTGACGGATCCAAGAAGAAGGACCAGGAAGGGGATGACGTGCCACATGGGGCAGCTTGCTGCCCGCCCCTTGTGGCACGCGTAAGGCGCCTTAAGCCACCTGCCTCAGGACGGCCGGCGGGATTTCCCCACTGTTTTTTGGGAATGGTGGGCACGGCCAAAGGTCTCCGAAAGCTTCGGGAGATGCGCCGAGCCTGCGTGCGAGCACGCCGAATTCCTGGTGCGCCATGACGACGGCCCGGCGGCTGTCGAAGGCTGCCATCATCGCGGTGCGCAAATAGTCGAGCGCAGGCTGCGTGGCGGAGGGCGGAAGGTTGATCGCTTCGGCCTGCGTCGTGGTGGTGCTGATCAGGTCGGCCAGTCCGCGCAACGTGGCGTCCGTGGTTTTTTCGCCGACGATCGTGGCGTGCGCGACCGCCGTAATGGCGTCGAGATGCTGGAGTGCGGACATGCGTTTCCTTTCCCCGCGCGACAGGTCGGCGCGGGTTGATTGCGACTTGGGTTTTGGCGGAATTAGCGGAGGAAGATGCGGCCCGTGGCGACGACGCCATAGAGCAGCATGCTCAGGCCCCCGAACAGCATCGGAATGCCGATGGCGATCAGCAGGGTCAGGGCGAAGCGTTGGATGGTGGTAAGATCATGCGGTCGTATCCCCCTCAGCAGCTGACGCAGGCCGCTCTGGTGGATGCCAGGTTCGGTTTCGAACGCGCTGTGCGTTGTCTGAACCCGTTGTGGCATCTGCGGACCGTCTGCGTCGGCTGAGGCCATCAATGCGGTCGCCGGGGCGGGATAAACAAGCGCCGCCGGATCACGTGTGATTCGGTTACAGGCCTCCAGCTCGCCAAATTTTCGAGCGGCCTCGCGCCGGGAGGCTGCGCCAAGCACTTGCCGGGCGCGATCGAGGCGCTGATCGACGGCAGATTTGGAGATACCGAGCAGGCGGGCGATCTCCTTGGACGACAGATTTTGCCGGACGAGGTTCAGCGCCTCGATCTGTTCGGCAGTCAGCGGGACGGGATCTTCGCTCATCCCATAATTGCTGACACGCGTCCCATCACAAGCAAACAGCCGATCACGGCGCTTCCCGCTCCGAGCCAAATTACCGCCCTGAGCGGTCGCGGCCTCTGGGGCCGCGGCGGTGCCCGATCGCTCCAGTCTCGAAGCATTGGCCGTTTCCAATTCGCTGTTGTTGGCGGCATCATCGCATCAGGCCGACACGCCGGGCAAGCGTTGACCTGCCGAGAGCGAAAAGCCGCGCAATACCACGGAGTGCGGAAGGAGTGGGAGCACAGCATCGCGCCGTTGGACGTGCCGCGCTAGTCAATCACCGTTCGGATTCTGAGGTCGCACAGCATTACTAGGGAGTTCTAGACCGCTGGTAGCCACCTGAAGTGGAGGGGAACAATGAACCGGCGCGGTCGTGCGGAGTTGAGGCTCACCAAGGAGGACGTGATGACTGACAAGCTGTCGATGCAAGCCGATGGCAAGGGTACGAAAGGTGAAAAGGATGGTGTCAGCCATCCCTCGTCCGAGGGCGAAAGCGCCGGTGGCGCCTATCCGAACCCGCATACCGGCAAGAGGCCCCAGGGTTTCGACGGCGGCCAGAGCGACAAGACCTATAGCGGGCCCGAAAATCCCAATGCCACCACTAAGGACTAGCGGACCTGCCGCCGTGAGACCTAGCTGCGGTCGATGATCGATTCCGGCTCGACGTCTCACGTCGCATTGTAAATGAAGGCGGGTGGTACCGGATCGGGGGCCACCTTGAAGCGTCTGTCGCTCCATGACGATCGTAACGGACAACCTGAATGTGGTCAACGGTCGCTTGCCGGTACTGCTGGGCTCGCTCGAAGAGCGAAACGATCGACGATTGGTGACACCCTACGGACTATTATGCCCGAAGCGCTGAAACGGGCCAGCGCTGCCGAGAAGGCGACGGACCCTTTGTCGCGCGGCTGCATCGGGAGATGGCCCATACGCGGTTCCAACGCTCTAACGAGGATGGAAATCGCACTGCGAGTTCCTATCTATGATACTGGTTTAACAAGAAATATCGAGGGACCGTGGCAAATGGTTGGGCGCCCGATGGCGCGGTTCAGGACCAGATCGACGACAGCATCGCCGATGCGATCCTCGAGGCTCGCGCCCGCATGCCCAGCGGCGAAAGCCTGGAGGAATGCGAAGGCTGCGGCGACGACATCCCGCAGAAGCGGCGGCTGGCGCTGCCCGGCGTGCGCACCTGCATTGCGTGCCAGAGTGCGCGCGATGCCCGACGGACCGCAACTGGCGGGATCAACCGGCGTGGCAGCAAGGACAGTCAGCTGCGATGAGCGCGCAGGCCGACTTGTTCGGCGTCCCTGCAATTCCTGGGCTCCGCACCGCCGATGCCATGATCGGCGCGACCGAGGAGGCAGCGCTGATCGCGCTGATCGACGCGGAGAGCCCGTCGCCGTTCCGCTTCCAAGGCTGACTCGGCAAGCGCCTCACGCGCTCCTTCGGCTCGGCGTACGACTTCGACAATGGCAGTTTCCAGGAAGCCGATGCGATTCCTGACTGGCTGGTGCCGCTACGCGGGCGGGCCGAGGGATTTGCAGGTCTCCAGCCCGGTGCGCTCGTTCAGGCGCTGCTGATCCGCTACGATCCCGGCGCGGGGATCTGCTGGCACAAGGACCGCCCTGTGTTCGAGCATGTCATCGGCATCTCGCTTGGGTATCCGGCGACGATGCGGTTCAGGCGGCGAAACGGCAAGGCGTTCGAGCGCGTGGCGCTGCCGCTGAGACCGTGCTCAGCCTATCATCTCGCTGGTGAGGTTCGGCACGGCTGGGAGCACAGCATCGCGCCGCTCCACGTGCGCTGGTCGATCACCTTCCGCAGCCTCACGCCGAGCTAATCTCCACCTTCGCGAGCCCCAGCCACCCCGCCATCCGCTGCAGTTCGTTGGTCAGGCGCTCCCGCGTTTCCGGGGGAGCATTTTGCTCGAAGGAAATCTTATTCGCGCGTAGCGTCCCTTGCAGGCGGTCGGCTTTCAAATCGACCCGGGCAACAAGCGCTTCGTCCATCATAAACGGGAGCACATAATAGCCGTGGGTCCGCATTGCCTGCGGCACATAGATTTCGATGCGGTAGCGAAATCCGAACAGTCGTTCCGTGCGCGTTCGCTCCCACACCAATGGATCGAACGGGGCGAGGAGGGCGGCTCTCCGGACGCGGCGGGGGAAGCGCGCTTCGTGGTGAAGCCACATCTTGAGACCGGAGCCTTCGACCTTGGCGGGAAGGACTATCCCTTCCTCGGCAAGGTCGGCGATCGCGTGGTCCGCTTCCGCTGGCTTCAGCCTAAAATAGTCGCGCAGCTCGGTGGCGGTCGCGACGCCGAGCGCGCGGGCCGCCCGCTCGATTAATCGGCGTTGCGCAGTCGCGGCGTCTGGCGTCGGCATGTCGAGGATCGCTTGCGGGAACACGCGTTCGGGCAGGTCGTACACTCGTGCAAAGCTGTTCCGCCGCGTGGCTGTGGTGATGAGCCCCGACCAGAATAGCCACTCGAGCGCGTGCTTGGTGTCGCTCCACGCCCACCATCCTCTCGTGCGTTTGCCGTTCTCGAAATCCGCCGACGTCAGCGGGCCTTCCTTGCTGACGCGCTCCAGCACCGCCTGCGCTTCGCCGCGGCGCTCGGTCGCGAAGCGGCGCAGCGCCTGGTAGCCGATCTCTCCGCGCTCGGCTTTGGCCATCCGCCAGCGAAAGTCGGGATGAACGTCCAGCGGCAGGAGCGAGGCCTCGTGCGCCCAATATTCGAACAGGCGGCGCTGGCGCTTCGGACCCCATGCATCGCGCTCCAGCAGGCTTCGGTCATAGCTGCCGAGCCGGGAGAAGGCCGGAAGGTAGTGGGCTCGTGTGAGCACATTGACACTGTCGATCTGGTGAAGACCGAGCTTCCCGATCGTCTTGCGCAGATGCGCGGAAGTGACCTTACTTGGCATCGGCTGCCCGAAGCCTTGCGCCGCGAGCGCGATGCGGCGCGCTGTTCTGAGCGAGATGTGCTCGGTCACGATCGCATGCTCCTTCGTCCGGGCAGGGGAGGCCATTCCTTGAGCGCGAGCCCGGGGGGTCTCGCTCTACCCCCTTCAGCGCGGGCCGCGCCCCCGCAACGCCCCTCCACCTGAAAGGGGAGGTGTCGAGCAGCTACCAGGGGAGGTCATCGACAAAGAGGATGAGTTCCTGAAATCCGCCCGGCTCGAATCCGATACCCGCGTCCAAATCGGTTAGCGGAAAGCGTGCCGTCGCCTCCATCACCGACCGGATAGTGGACTGGCGTGCGGGATCATGCGCTGCCGTCCATTTCGCCAACGCGGTCACCCGGGCGTGGATCGCGGCCGAGGCATGCTCCTCTTGGAAGCCCGCCTCGCGGGCGTAGGCCTGGAGCGCAAGCGCCTGTGCAGCGGGGCGGGCGCGAAGAGGCGCAGGGAGTGCGGCCAATATCTCGAGTGCAGCCTCGATCTGAGGCCCGCTGAGCGTCACGCCGTTCAGCAGGTCCGCTGCGCTCATGTCGGTGTCGCGCCGCATCGCTGCCGCTTGCATCGAGAGCATGTCCATCCTTCCTCAGAATACGAGTTCGGTTTGCTTCATCTGCGGTTCGCGGGGCGCGATCTCCTCGATCTTGAAGCTGCGCGCGGGCAGGGCTTGCAGCAGTTCTTCCTGCGGCACGGTCAGATCCAGCCAAGCCATGTTCAGGCGGCGCAGCAGCACCGCGCCCTGTCGCTCCTGGTAGAAGAACACGTCCGGGTTGGCCTCGATCGTCACCACTGCGAAGCTCAGCGGCCAGTCCGGATTGGCCGGGCGCCATACGCCTGCGAGATAGAAGAAATTGCCGTCCTCAAGGCTGACGCGGAACCGCCGGTCGCCATTCTTGATTTGGAACTCGCTTGCCGGGACGAGGCAGCGATGCGTGGGAAACGTCTTGCCTTCCGAACGGATGAACTTGAACGGTGTGCCTGGTGCGTCGAACGGCTGGAGTCCCCAGCCGGCCTCGACCATCTCCACCTCTTGCACATTCCCCGGGTTCCGCCGGATGATGGGCCGGCGGCTGCCAAGCGGGGCTTCCGACTCGAAGGGACTCGTTTTCATGGCGAGAACATAATGCGAACGACCGCGCGGCGCAAATCGGAGAGTATCGATGTGCAACGACTATAGGCTCGAGGTCGACGTCGCCTCGATCATGGAGGACTTCGACGAGCTCAAGATCAAGATCGACTTGCCGGAAGGCACGCCGAATGTCGCGGCGCGCGAGGATATCAAGATCACCGACATTGCCCCGATCGTCCGCACCGCCGCGAACGGAGGCGCCGAGCTGGTCAACCGCCGGTGGAGCTGGCCGGGGTATGGGGCCAAGAGCAAGCCGGTCTATAATTTCCGGGCCGAGGGCCGGGCGTTCGACTCGAACCGCTGCCTGATCCTTACCGATGGTTTCTACGAGTTCACTGACCCCGAAGCGCCCAAGCAGAAGCGCCTCGACAAATGGCTTTTCACCATGCCCGACCACCCCTGGTTCTGCATCGCCGGCATCTGGCGCGAAAGCCCGGTCGGCGAGGCCTTCACCATGCTGACGATCGATGCAGGGGAGGATGTGGCGCCCTATCACGGCCGCCAGATCATCCCGTTGCCGCGGGACCGCTGGGCTGCCTGGCTCGACCCAAAGGTGCCTGCTGATGACGTGCTCGGTGCAATGCCCAAGGGCAGCCTGGAAGTGAAGCGAGTTTATCCACCCGCACCTGCGCAGCTAGTCTTCCTGTGACTGCTGCCGAGCCGGGATCGCTCGACCGGTTTGTCGAAGCGCAGGTGCCGGTTTACGCCACCGCGCTCGCCGAGATCCGCCGCGGCACCAAGCGCTCGCACTGGATGTGGTTCATCTTTCCGCAGATTGTGGGACTTGGCCGAAGCGATACCGCGCGATTCTTCGGTATCGCTTCCGTCGAACAAGCGTCGGCCTATCTCGACCACCCGGTGCTGGGACCGCGTTACTTGGAATGTGTCGGCGCGCTTCAGGATCTGGAAACCAGTGATCCGGTTGCGGTGTTCGGCGAAGTCGATGCGATCAAGCTGCGGTCTTCGCTGACGCTGTTCGAGGCAATCCGGCCACAACCCCTGCTGGCGGCCGCCCTCGATCGCTGGTTCCAAGGTGAACGCGACCCGATGACGTTTGAACTGCTCGCGGCATGACGGTTCGCCGACGGGTCAGGACCTGCCTCTGAAAACGCCGCGCAGCCGTTCGGCCGAGAAGGGATCATCGCTCTCATCCCCAAGCTCGCGCGCAACATTTGAAGGCGCCGCATCCGGATCATGCGCCGACACCGCTTCGCCAGCGTCCAGGTTCAGAGCACCGCGAAACGTCGCCCGAATACCCTCGGTCGAAAACAGCGAATCGCTGTCCATCTCCATCGCCGTATCCAGTGGCGCCGAGCGCGGATGCGCGTTCGTTGCCATCGGGTCGTAGCCGAGAATTTCGCCCCTGAAGATCCAGACTTTCACGCCGCAGACGCCCGACGCGGTGTGCGCTTCGGCTTCGGCATGATCGATGTTGGCGCGCAGTGTGTGCAGCGGAACGCGGCCTTCACGATACCATTCCCAACGGGTGATCTCGGCGCGGCCGAGACGTCGGACGCAATTGATGCGGATGCCCTCCGCGCCGAGCCGCAGTGCCGACTGCACCGCGCGCTTCATCGCGCGACGGCTCCCGACGCCGCGCTCGAGTAGCGCCGCTACATATTGCGCGACAAGCTTGGCATCCAGCTGCGGCCGCGCGATCTCTATGATCTGCACCGATAGGTCCGCGCTGACCAGCGTGCGGAGAATCTCCGTCAGTTCTTCGGTGCCCATGCCCTCCCTCGCCAGGATCGCACGCGGGCGCGCGCAATAGATCGAGACGCGGCACTGCTTGGCCGGACGCTCGATCACCACCTTCGAGATCGCGGCCTCGGGCAGCGTCTCGACGATGAACTTGCGAACCTTCAGGTCTTCCAGCAGCAATCGTCCATAATCCGCCCCTTCCGCCAACCCGCGGCTGTCCCAGCTACGATTGATCTTCCGGCGTGGATTGAGAGGCACTATTCTCCGGGCCATGGCTCGCCTCCGATGCCGGTGACGCCGATCTCTGCGAGCAGATGGGCGAAGCGGAGCATGAATAGGTTGAGTTTCTCGGTGCCGCTGAGCCACCAGATGCGCGAGGCTTTCGGCTGCTCGCGCTGGACGAGGCCGAATGCCTCTCCCGCCTCGACGATCATGTCGATGCGTTTGATCGTTCTCCCCACTTCGGCTGGTGAGCGAGCCACCGCGATGGCGAGCTGGTTGCAATTGATGCCGTCGGGAAAGGTCTTGCACATGCCCAAGGCAGCGAGATCTGCATCCGCAACGAAGCCAGACTCCTTCCAGAGGATCAGCAGGATGCTGAGCGTCCACTGCGATTCGATCGTCTTCAAATACTTGAGACCGTCCGACCGCAAGGTTTCGCGCGGCGCTGCCGACACCATTTCCCTGAACGCCTGGCGATATGCATCCTGAAGATCGACCATGACGGCCAAGCTTCTGATCGCATCGAGGCCCGATGCGAGTACCGGTACGTTTCGCTCGTCCAGCACGACCTGTCGCCCTGTATCGGTCAAGATTCCTCCACTCCGCAAAGTAGAAATCATCGGCGTCGATCACGCCATCAGAAATTTTCTCCCATCCGCCAGTCCGAACAAAACGATCGAGGACATCGTCTCACTGAAGTCATCGTTCGGTTCAGACATAAGGTGCGGGAAGGAGAAGTATGATGGCCCATGTCCCCACCGTCGAGATCAATATCCCGCTCCCGTTCTTGAAGGAGCCGCTGCACATCAAGGCCACCGGCACGATGGCGATCGCGATCGTCGTCGGTGCGCTCGCGGCAACCACCGGCATCATGCTGTGGTTGCAGTGACCTGGCGGCGGCACAGCAGGTTGCAGCGTCCGGATTTGAATTTCGCGGCAACCCGCACCGCCGCCCGAATGGGCGGCGGTCCATGCCGGAGATGCGCGCGGGCTGTGCAAGCCCTTGACGCGGCTAGGGTAGTGTTGGAACATAAAGGGAACATGCGAGTCGTGACTCCCTTATGTCGACCATTGCCACCCTTGCCGAGACCGATCGGGCACGTCTGCTCGCCGAGCTCAAGGCGCGCATCGCCGTGCCCGTGGCGAACAATGCGCCGCTGCTGCCCTTCGGCATCGACGGGATCGACGCGCGGCTGGGCAATGGCGGGCTGGACGGCGGGGGGCTGCATGAGATCGCGGCGGCATCGCCGACACTTGGCGACGATGCCGCCGCTACGCTCTTCGTCGCGGGCACGGCCGCCCGGTTTGCCGCCGATCCCAATGCGAGCGTCGCCTGGACGCTGACGCGGTTCGATCTCTATGCGCCCGGGCTCGAACAGGCCGGGCTGCCGCCGGGCAAGCTGCTCTATTGCGAAGGCCGCGACGAGGTGATGGCGCTGGCGCTTGCCGAGGATTGCCTTCGCGATGGCAGCTTTGCCGCTGTCGTCGCCGAGGTGAAGCATGCGGACCAGACCGCGATGCGGCGGCTTCAACTCGCCGCCGCCGATGGGCACACGCCGATGCTGCTGCTCCGCCGCTGGGCGCGGGCAGCACGCGATCCGCTGGAAAAGCCTTCCGCTGCCTGCACGCGGTGGCGGATCGGCTGTGCGCCTTCCGTGCCGTTGTCGCACCCCGGCGTCGGGCGCAGCTGCTGGTCGGTCGAGCTTGTCCGCCAGCGTAGCGGCAATCCCTTTTCTCTTATTGTCGAGGCTTGCGATGGCAAGGGTCGCCTCGCTCTACCTGCCCCAGCTCGCGATCGAGCGGCTGCGGCGGGCAGCGCGTCCCGCCGCGCCGCCTGAGCGGCCCTGGTCCTTTGCAGCGGTCCTGCCACCGGCGGCCGATGCGGCGGAGCCGCCTGGCGCTTGCCCGGTCCCGCGCGGCGGAGGCTGGCGCCCCGGCGCGCGCTGGGCACAGGGGAACGCGCTCGGCCGGGAAGCGGAAGCAGAGCATATCGCCCGGCTGCCGGCGCATCAGCGCCCGCCGATGCGCGAGCTGGGCAGGCGCTCCGAGGCAGCCGAGCATCCGTTCCGGGCAGTGCCGCCTGACGAAGGCGGGCAGGCATCGCTGCACAGGCTGGCGCCCGCGCAGCCCTTATGGGGACGGCCGACGATTCTGATCGAGCGGGTGGGCCAGCGCGATGTCGTGACCGCCGCCTGCCCGGTCGCGCTGTCGCTGGACCTAGTGCCGGGGATGGCGGCCGCGCATGCGTGCGCGCTGGTCGGCGATCTCGATGTCCTTGACGCCGATCCGGTGCGTGACGCTGCTTGGCTCGACCGGCTCGCGCTCCATGCGGTCGCACGCTGGACGCCGGTCGCCAGTCCCTCGGGAGCCGACGGCATCTGGCTCGACCTGACTGGCACCAGCCATTTGTTCGGCGGCGAGGCGCGTTTTTGCCGGCGGGTGCTGCGCTTCCTGGCGAAGCTCGGCTTCACCGCGCGCATCGCAGTTGCCGGCACGCCTGGCGCCGCGCATGCGCTCGCCCGCTATGGCGGGGAGGCGGCTGCGATCCTTCCTCCGGGCCGGGAGGCGGCGGCGCTCGCGACCTTGCCGATCGCAGCCCTCCGGCTCGAGCCTTCGGCCCTGGCCGCGGCGGCGCGCTTCGGGCTCGAGCGGGTGGGCGATCTGTATCCGATGCCGCGCGGACCGCTCGCCAGGCGGCTCGGGCTGGCCAGCGTCAATCGCCTCGACCAGGCGCTGGGCCGTGCCGCCGAGCCGATCGTGCCAGTCGTTCCGTTCGAAGCGCCCTCGGTCTCGCGGCGGCTGCTCGAGCCGATCGCGACGCCCGAGGCGATTGCAAAGGTGATCGGCGACCTGGTCGATGATCTCGTGCTGGTGCTGCAGAAGCGCGGGCTCGGCGTGCGCACGGCGCGGATCATCGCCGAGCGTGTCGACGGAGCGGACCAGCATCTCGGCGTCGGTGCATCGCGCGCGACCCGCGATCCAAAGCATCTGGTGCGGATGTTCGGCTTGCGGATTGACCGGCTTGAGCCCGGTCTTGGTATCGAAGCCATGCATCTGGTCGTGCCGCACAGCGAGCCTCTCGGCGCGCGCATCGCCGGCGCGCTGATCCCCGATGGCAATGCCCCGCCGGACCTCGCGCCCGCGATCGACCAGCTCGCCGGGCGCGCCGGCGAGGATGCGGTGTTCCGAGTGGGGCTCGAGCCGAGTGACGTGCCCGAGCGGGCGGTGCGGCGGCTGGGACCCTTGGTGGAGACCTTGGGCTGGCCGGCGTGGAGGCGGCCGGTGCGGATCCTGCCCCGGCCGGAACTCCTGACCCATGTCGTCGCATTGCTGCCCGACCATCCGCCGCGGCGGTTTACCTGGCGCGGGCGAATCTATCCCGTTATCGTCGGCGACGGCCCGGAGCGCATCCATGGCGAATGGTGGCGGACCGACCGCGAGCTCTGGGCGGTGCGCGACTATTTCCGGGTGGAAGTCGAGGGCGGCCAGCGTTTCTGGCTGTTTCGTCGCGGTGATGGCGTGGTTCCCGAAACCGGGGATCTCAGCTGGCATATGCACGGTTTCTTCGGCTGACAGGACGCACGTCCGACAGTGCGATTTAAGGGTGCTAATGCCGGCTACGGCTAGCGGCACGGTACTTCCAGCACGCCCTAAACGTAGAAAAGTGGGTGGAGTGCGGTCCCTTGGCCCGAGCCGCGAAAGGGCAGCTTTGCGCCCACAATCGGTCATTCGACGCCCATATCGCCGCTCCCGAAAGCGGCCGCCCCCGTCGCGCAACCGCCCCGTTCATTCGACAATTTCTCTAGATAAGCCGCGAACATATCCGCCATTGCATCCGCATAGCGGGTGATCTCTTCGTCGCTTCGTGGTGTCTCGGAAAAGCCGCTGCCAACCTGTGTAAAGGTTGCTTCGATCAGATCGGCGACAAGCTCGACGGTCTGCGAGTTTACACGGGGCAAGGCCTCGCCGATGAAATCGCGAATGATCTGCGAACTGCCGGCGCGAATCTCGTCCGCCTCAGGAGCGTCGCGGTAGAGCGGCGCTGCATCGCCCAGTGCTATACGGACTTCGGCCTCGTCACATTCCGAGCTGAGAAAGGCGTGGGTCAGACGTCGCAGTCGCTCCAGCGGCGGGTGTGCCCGATCCGTCAGGATGCCGTTAAGTAGTTCGCTGGTCTGTCGCCATTCGTCGCTCTGCAGGCGGAACAGGATAGCCGCCTTGTTCGGGAAATATTGGTAGAGCGATCCGACGCTGACGCCAGCGCGTTCCGCCACGCGGGCCGTGGTGAAGCGGGCCGAGCCTTCGGTCCGCAAAACCTGAACAGCGGCATCCAGAACGGCGGCGATGAGGGCGTTGGCGCGTGCCTGCTTCGGCTGCTTTCGCGAGGAAATCTGTGGGCTTTTGCTTTGGACCACGGGGGGCTCCGGGAATGCGATTAGCGAACCTGACGAACTAGTCGTATTTTTCCGTCAAGGGCAAGCGACCTGCTTTGCTCGTCGGAGAATTCGGATGAATACGCTTTCCAGCCCCGCGGTGGCGCTGCTGCTCGACCGCCTGTTCGCCGAGGCGGATGCAGCCTCGCCGCTGTCCAGCCCCGCCTTCTCAGCACTCTCCCCGGAAGAACGAACCCGCCTGATGCGCAGCAAGGACGACTATCGTGATCTCTACGCCAGGCTCAAGGATTTCGCCCTTCCGGTCTCGCGCGAGACGGGCCAGTTGCTCTACATTTTGGCGCGAGCAAGCCAGGCACGTTCGATCGTCGAGTTTGGAACGTCGTTCGGCCTCTCAACCCTGCATCTGGCGGCAGCGCTTCGCGACAATGGCGGCGGCCGCCTGATCACCAGCGAGTTCGAGTCCTCGAAAGTGGCCAATGCCAAGGCCAATATCGCCGAGGCCGGACTGTCCGATCTCGTCGAATTGCGCGAAGGCGACGCGCTCGAGACGTTGAAGGTCGACCTGCCCGAGACGATCGACCTCTTGCTCCTCGATGGCGCCAAGTCGCTCTACAGCGACGTGCTGGCGCTTGTCGAAGACCGGCTGCGTCCCGGCGCGGTTATCGTAGCCGACAATGCGGATTATTGCCCCGACTATCTCGAGCACGTCGGCGCGGTCGCTAATGGTTATTCCACCATTAGTTTTACCGACGACGTCGAACTCTCGGTCCGGCTGTGACGCCCGATCGACAATGGGAATAACATCATGATCGTCATTACCGCACCAACCAGCCAGATCGGCAGCCAGCTCGTAGCGGATTTACAGGCCGCCAATGCCACGCTGCGTCTTGTCGCCCGAGACATCAGCAAATTTCCCGAACAGGTCCGCGAGCGGGTCGAACTGGTCGAAGGATCGCACGGCGACCCGAAGGTCATCGACCATGCCCTTGCCGGTGCCGACGCCGTTTTCTGGCTCGCGCCGCCGCCTTGGAAGCAGACGCTCGAGCAAGCCTATCTCGATTTCACGCGTCCGGCAGCAGCGTCGATCCGCCGACACGCGGTGCCGCGGGTCGTTTCGATCACTGCGCTGGGGCGTGGCACCAAGTGGCACGACCGCGCCGGGGCGGTAACCGCCTCGCTCGCGATGGACGATTTGCTGATGGCGAGCGGTACCGCCTTTCGCGGCTTGGCAATGCCGTCCTTCATGGAGAATACCGCCCGGCAAATCGGCGTGATGATGGACAAGGGCCTGTTCTTCGGACCGATCGACCCAGACAAGAAGCTGCGCTTTACCGCCACGCGGGACATGGCGACCGCGTCGGCGCGCCTGCTCTCCGAGGGGGAATGGCAGGGTCAGGAAGATGTGCCGGTGCTGGGACCCGACGATCTCTCCTTTAACGATCAGGCGGCCATCCTATCGGAAATCGCCGGGCGGCCGATACGCTATCAGCAGATCAGCTATGATCAGTTCGAGCAGCAGTTCCTCGATCGCGGCGCCAGCGAGTCCGTCGCGCAAGGGTATGTCGACATGTACCGCGCGAAGGAGGCGGGGATCGACAATGTCGCGGCGCGCCGGCCGGAGAATACCGGCGCAACCAGCTTCCGGCAGTTTTGCGAGCGGGTAATCAAACCTGCGATACTTTGAGTGCATATGAGACGGGGGTGGCTCGTGGGCCTACAGCCAATGGCGACGTTGTCGCGCGGATTGCTGGAAAGCCGCTCGGCAGTAGCCGGCCCATCAACCGCTGAATCGCTCTTAGCTTGACCAGCCGGTCCCCATTGCGCCTAATTTGCGACGTTGCCTGTTGAAGACTGATCCGGGGGGCCGTCATCTGTCGACGTTCAAGCACCCAGGCAAACTCGGAACGGTATCGGGGATGGTTGGTTCTCAGACCGCCCGGATAACAGAGGCAATCACTGCCAGCAGGAAGGCAACCGTTTTAGCTGAAGCAAAGAGTGGATGTTTAGGTGGCGTTATGCGGGAAAACATCATGATTTCGCCCTACACGGTCCACATATCCGACGAACGCCTCGCCGCAATCAGGGCGAAAGTCGAAGCTTATGATTGGAGCCAGCTCCCCGATGCGGGCGGCTGGTCGGCGGGTGTTGGGATCGACGACCTGAAGCGGCTCGTCGCCTATTGGCGCGACAATTATGACTGGCGCGCGGTCGAGCGGCGTCTCAACGCGCTGCCTAATTTCACCGCCGATATCGAAGGCGAGCGGCTCCATTTCGTGCATGTGAAGGGCGATGGCTCCAAGCCGCCAATCCTGCTCCTCCACGGCTGGCCGGGCTCGTACCTCGAATTCGAGGGGCTGATCGAGCCCCTCGCTTCTGAGGGCCACGACGTCATCATTCCGTCGTTGCCAGGCTTTGCCTTCTCCAACCCGATCACCGGCATCATCGGCCCCCGCCGGGCGGCGGAGCTGATGCATGGGCTGATCGTCGGACTCTTCGGTAAGGTGCGCTACGTCGTCCAGGGCGGCGACTGGGGCGCGCACATCGCGAGCTGGATGGCCTATCTGCAGCCGGAGGCCCTGCTCGGCATCCATGTCAACATGGCCTATATCTTCGCCGAGGATGCGAAGCCCACGACCCAGGACGAGAAAGACTGGCTGGCCCGCCGCGACGCCAACCTCGATCGCGAGGGCGCCTATAGCCAAGTACAGGAAACCCGTCCCCAGACGCTCGGTGTGGCGATGGCCGACAGCCCGGTCGGCGCAGCGGCTTGGATCCTGGAGAAGTTCGGCATGTGGGCCGACTTGCCGAAGACCGCCGATGGTAGCCCGGACATCTGGAGCAAATTCTCGGAAGAGCAACTGCTCACCAACATCATGCTCTATCTCGCGCCGGCGGCGGTGGTGACGGCGACCTGGATTTACCGCGGCAAGCGCCTGGAAGGCTCGGATCATTTCCCCGCGGGCACACACATCCGGGTGCCCACCGGCGTGGCGGCCTTTCCCGACCCCGTGTTCCTGCCGCCGCCGCGCTCGCTCGCGGCTAAAACGTATGACATCGTGCATTGGACCGAAATGGACAGAGGCGGCCATTTCGCCGCCTTGGAGGAGCCGGAGCTGATGCTGGCCGACCTAGGGGCGTTCGTTGCGGCGGTGTCCGCCGATGCATGAGCTTTCGATAAGAAACATCGAAACCCCAGACCTGCGGATCGCCTATGCCGAGCATGGCCGCCCAGATGGATGGCCGGTGATCCTGTCGCATGGCTTTCCCTACGACGTTCATGCCTTCGACGCGGTCACGCCGATCCTCGCCGACGCCGGGGCGAGAGTCGTCCTCCCCTATATTCGCGGGTTCGGGGCGACCCGCTTCGTTTCCGATGCCGTCATGCGAAGCGGTCAGCAGGCCGCGCGCGGGCGCGACATCGTCGAGCTTGCGAATGCGCTTGAACTGGAACACCCAATCCTCGCCGGGTTCGACTGGGGCGGCAACGCGTCCTGCGTCGTCGCGGCCTTGTGGCCGGAGCGGATCGGCGGGCTCGTCTCCTACGCCGGTTACGACATCATCGACATCAGCGCGCAGCGACATCCCTCTGCGCCGTCGCTGGAGCGCGTCTGCTGGTACCAACATCTGTTCCAGACCGAGCGGGGACGCGAGTGCCTGGCCAAGCACCGTCGCGAGCTGTGCCGGCTGCTGTGGGAAGAATGGTCGCCGGGTTGGCGGTTCGATGATGCGACCTTCGATCGCTCTGCAGCCGCCTTCGACAATCCGGATTTCGTCGATGTCGTGATCCACTGCTACCGCCACGTTTTCGGCTTGGCAGCTGGCGAACCGACCTTGCAACCGCTGGAGGACCGGCTTGCGCAGAAGCCGGCGATATCCGTTCCGGCGGTGACGCTCGACGGCGCCCGCGACCCGCTCAAATCCGGCGGGACGGCAGACCACGCCCAGATGTTCAAGGCCGCGCACGAGCACCGCGTGATCGACGCGGGCCATAATCTACCACAGGAAATGCCGCGGGAGTTTGCCGACGCGATCCTCAGGGTTCGCGGCTGGCTTTGATGCCGGCGTCAGAGATATGTTTCAAGAAGATCGGGCAGGGCGACCAGGTCGGGCAGCACGGCTTCAGGAGTCCAGTCCGGGTCGAGCGTCTCGCCCAGCCTGTTGATCCACACGGCCCGTATGCCCATTTCGTGACAGACCTTCAGGTCCGTAACCTGTCCCATGCCGACGTGAACCGTCTCACCGGGCGCTACGCCAATGACGGCGTGGGCATGGCGGAATAAACGACGGTCCGGCTTGTAAGCATGCGCCTGCTGGGCGGTCGCCACAAAGTCGATCGGAACGCCGAGCGAGACGACAGTTCCTGCGATCAGATCGTCGTCGGTGTTGCTGATGATCGCCAGGCGAAAATGTTTGCGCAGACGTGCCAGCGCGATCGGCACTTCCGGATGCGGAGGAATCTCGCGCAGGAATGACAACAACGCCTCGCCATCGCTCGGGCCGGGTGACAATCCCCGTTGGCTCATAACCTCGTTCAAGCTGGATCGCAGAATGCTTTTATAGTCGCGGTAAGGAGACCGCGCCTGCTGTGCCATCGAAACGGTGCGCAGCGCATCGACCAGTTCAGTTAGCCGGACATCACCCCAGTCAGACGTCTCCCGATGATCCGCGAGTACGGCGCGGACGGCACGTCGCAATGCCGCATGCCATTGAACCAAAGTGCCGTAGCAATCGAATGTTATCCACTTGGGGTTGGGGACCAGGCGCACCATTGTTTCAATCAGCCTCGCAAGTGACGGGGTTTCGAGTGGATAAAGGTGGGTGCGAAGACCGACAACCGACTTGATCGCATTAGCTTCAATGAGGAGGCAGCTATCGCGGTCTGCGGCGACAAAGCCGAAAGGCAGCAAACGGCCCAATTCCAGTCCGGTGGCTATGCGCCCCAAATTCAGTCGTTTAAGGTCACTTTCAGTCGTCCCGTAATGGCATCAGCTTTACCCGACGCTATTCGCGGCCGGGAAATGACACTGCCGGGACGACCTCGCTGGACCAGGACGTTGCACCGGCGATAATAAATCTTGAGCGCTCCGGTAGCGACGTCGATACTGCACTGGCTAAGATCCGCTATTTCGTCGCCGATGAGCCCGCGCACCGCAATGTGCGCCGCGTCGAGCTCTATCAGGCGACCGGCGCACTTGAGCAAAGCCGCATCGCCTGGGTGGCCGCAGACTGGGGCATAGGCGAGGACGGGTTCGTCTCCGCAGTCCAGGCACATTTCCGAGAAACTGGCGCTAACACCTATCGCTTCGACCTGTCCGAATATACCAACCGCGACGATTTCCTGAGCGATGCGCAGGCCCGCTTTGACGTCAGCTTCGAGTCATTGTGCGAAAGCATATCGCTGTCGGCGCTTCCTATATCTTGCTCAACGATATTCCGGTCGATCAACCGACGCTTCCCGGTGCGATACCGGTCGAGCTGGATATCGAAGCGTTGGCGCGGATCATCACCGAGTTCGCCAGCTCGACCCGCGTGCTGCTGCGAACGCAGCGTCCGCCGCGAAACGGCGCCCAAGCCGCGATCGTCGAGCACAAGCCCCTCGATGAGGCCGACGTCGCCATTTATCTGCGCGACAGCCCTTTGGCGCGTGGCGCGCTGTATCAGCCTGACAAGATCGCAGAGCTGTTTCGCCTGACCGACGGCGTGCCGAGCCGGCTCGACAACGCGCTGCGCGAGCTCGAAGTGACTTCACTCGACGATCTGGTCAGCAGCAACAGCGATCTCGGCGTCGCCAGCGTCGCGGTCGCCGCACCCCAGGCGCTGGTGGCCGCGGTCGCGGAACTCGAGGCGTCGCAGGACACTGCCGAACAGCGCGCGCATGCGTTGCTAAAGGCGCTGGCGGCGCTGCCGCAAGGCGAGCAGCTGGGTCATATTGCGCGCCTCAACGGGCCAATCCCGTTCCGTCCCGCCCATGCCATTGATCTGACAGCCCGGGCATTGCTCGACAGCGCGCCGCTGACCGGGATCGGCGCGGAAGACAGTACGACTTCCAAGGCTTTGATCGTGCCGCGCCCGGTGCGGGAATATGTCCGCGGCCGCCTCAACGACCAGGAGCTCCGCTCGCTCGACCGCAAGTTGCTTGAGCTTTATTTCGGCGATCACTGGAAAAGTGGGCGGATCACCGGTTCTCGCGCGGGACGGCGTGCCAGTGATTCCCTGTGTCCGATGCACGAGATCACCAATGCCAGCACGCTGATCGTGCGGCTGCTTCGCCGGGCGATCGAAGACGAGGCATCGAACGATATCGACACTGCGGTCGCGCTTGCATCGGCCTCTTGTCGAGTGCCTCGCCTGCGGCAATCATCACCGTGGCGCGGCCGCTTTGTGCACCGATGTCCTGGCGATGCTGCCGACCCAAGATCGCACACGCCAGCTGGCTATTCTCGAGCTGGAGCGTGCGCGGGCACACGTTTGTTCACCTGAAGTTGCCAGTCGGCAACCGCCCAGAAGCGGTGGGGCCGCTTTCGACTTAAGCTGCCCGACGGGAACGCGTCCTAACATCGGCCATTCGACCATCGCAGCATTGGTCAGCAATTGACCACGGAGGTAGCTGGAACATAAGCGGAACTCTTTGCGCATAGCTGCGCGGTGAGTCGCTATGGCCTCTTATGTCGAACTGCAGGTCGCCAGCCATTTCTCCTTCCTGCGCGGGAGCAGTGCGCCGGAAGAGCTGTTTGCCGCGGCCGGCCTGCTAGGACACACCGCGCTGGGCCTGGCCGACTGGAGCAGCGTCGCCGGGGTCGTGCGCGGCTGGGACGGGCAGAAGGCGACCGGCGTCCGGATGATCCCCGGCGCGCGCGTTGACCTGACCGACGGGCGGGCGCTGTTGCTATATCCCACCGACCGCGCGGCCTGGTCGCAACTCACCCGGTTGCTGACGACTGGCAAGGCGCGCGGTGGCAAGGGCCGCTGCATCCTCGGTTGGAGCGATGTGGTCCACCATGCCGAGGGTCTCGTTGCGATCCTCGTGCCCGACCTGCCCGACGCGGTGGCCGCCGGGCATCTGGCCGAGCTGGCCGCCGCGTTCGGCGCGCGCGCCTATCTCGCTTTGTCCTTCCGGCGCCGGCCCGACGACCTTGAGCGGCTCTACGGGCTCGACGCCCTGGCGCGCGCGGCCGGTGTCCGAGCGGTCGCGACCGGCGACATTCTCTACCATTCGCCAGAGGCGCGTCCGTTGCAGGACGTGGTGACTGCGATACGCGAGAAGATCACGGTCGATGCGCTCGGCTATCGGCGCGAGCGCTTCATGGACCGGCATCTCAAAAGCCCTGAGGAGATGGAGCGCCGCTTCGCCGCCTTTCCCGATGCGATCGCCGCCAGCGCCGACATTGCGCGAGTGTGCACCTTCGACCTCGGCGAGATCCGTTATCAATATCCCTATGAGCAGGTGATCGCCGGCAAGACCGCGCAGGAAGCGCTGACGCTGCTGACCGAGGAGGCGGCCGCGGCGAAGTTTCCGGAAGGGGTGCCAAAGCCCTATGCCGACCAGATCGCGCATGAGCTCCGGCTGATCGGCGAGCTTGGCTATGCGCCCTATTTCCTGACCGTCCGCTCGATCGTCGAGGAGAGCCGCAGGCGCGGCATTCTCTGCCAGGGACGCGGGTCGGCCGCTAACAGCTGCGTCTGCTATCTGCTCGGCATCACTTCGATCGACCCGATCCAGCATGAGCTGCTGTTCGAGCGCTTCGTCTCGGGCGAGCGCAAGGAGCCGCCCGATATCGATGTCGATTTCGAGCATGAGCGCCGAGAGGAGATCATCCAGTGGATCTACGAGACCTATGGGCGCCAGCATAGCGCGCTGACCGCAGTGGTGACCCGCTACCGCACTCGGGGCGCGGTCGCCGAGGTCGGCAAGGCGCTCGGGCTGCCGCGTGACCTGACCAAGATGCTGACCGGGCTGGTCTGGGGCTGGTCGATGGACGGCATCTCGGACGAGCAGATCGCGAGCCTTAACCTCAATTCGAACGACCATCGCCTCAAGCTGACCCTGCGTCTGGCGCGCCAGCTGATCGGCACGCCGCGGCATCTGTCGCAGCATCCTGGCGGGTTCGTGCTGACCCAGGATCGGCTCGACGACCTGGTGCCGATCGAGCCGGCGCGCATGGAGGACCGCCAGATCATCGAATGGGACAAGGGCGATATCGACGCGCTGCGCTTCATGAAGGTCGATGTGCTGGGCCTGGGCATGCTCGGCTGCATGAACCGCGCCTTCAATCTGCTGGAGTCCGAGAAGGGTATCCGGATCGGCATGGCCGACCTCCAGGACGACGACCCGCAAGTCTACAAGATGATCCAGAAGGCGGACACGCTCGGCGTCTTCCAGATCGAGAGCCGGGCGCAGATGTCGATGCTGCCGCGCATGAAGCCGACCCGCTTCTACGATCTCGTCATCGAGGTCGCGATCGTCCGACCGGGCCCGATCCAGGGCGACATGGTCCATCCCTATCTCAGGCGCCGCGAAGGCAAGGAGAAGCCCGAATATCCCAAACCGGAGCTGCGTGCCGTGCTCGAGAAGACCCTGGGCGTGCCGCTGTTCCAGGAGCAGGCGATGAAGGTCGCGATCGTCGGCGCCGGCTTCACCGCCGCCGAAGCCGACCAGCTGCGCCGCGCCATGGCGACGTTCAAGCTGACCGGCGGGGTCAGTCATTTCTACGACAAATTGGTCGGCGGCATGATCGCGCGCGGATACCCCAAGGACTTCGCCGAGCGCACCTTCAAGCAGATCGAGGGGTTTGGCAGCTACGGCTTCCCCGAGAGCCACGCCGCCTCGTTCGCGAAGATCGCCTATGCGTCCTGCTGGGTAAAGCATCACCATCCCGACGTGTTTTGCGCGGCCTTGCTGAACGCCCAGCCGATGGGCTTCTATGCGCCCGCGCAGATCGTCCAGGATGCGCAGCGCCACGGCGTCGAGGTGCGGCCGGTCTCGATCAATGACAGCCACTGGGACTGTACGCTGGAGGAGGCGAACGGCCGGTATCTCGCGGTGCGGCTCGGCTTCCGGCAAGTGCGCGGGCTCGCCAATGTCCATGGCGCGGCGATCGCTGTGGCGCGGAGCCGCGGCCCCGATGGACACTTCGCCTATGAAAGTGTCGAGGAGGTATGGCGCCGCGCCGGCGTCCCGCGCGCCGCGATCGAGCGGCTCGCCGAGGCGGACGCCTTCCACTGCATCGCCGAGGATCGCCGACAGGGGCTGTGGAAGGTCAAGGGCCTGGGCGAAGCGCCGCTGCCCTTGTTCGCCGCCGCCGATGCGCGCGAGGGTGGCTTCTCGCCCGAGGGCGTCGAGCCGATGGTGACGTTGCAGCCGCTCACCGACGGGCGCGAGGTGGTCGAGGATTATCGCACGCTGGCACTGTCGCTACGCGCCCACCCGCTGCAGTTCCTGCGCGAGCAGCTCACGGCTGAAGGCATCGTGCGCTGCGGCGATCTCGCCGGCATCCGCGATGGCCGTTTCATCGAGGTCGCTGGCGTGATCCTGGTTCGCCAGCGTCCGGGCTCGGCGCGCGGGGTGCTGTTCATCACCATCGAGGACGAGACGGGCGTCGCCAATGGCATCCTGTGGCCCGACCGGTTCGAGAAGCAGCGCCGCGTCGTGATGTCGGCGTCGATGGTCAGCTTGCGCGGGCGGCTCCAGAAGGAGGGGGCAGTGATCCATGTCATCGTCGATCACGTGGTGCCGCGCGACGACATGCTGCGGTCGATCGGGCGAATGGAGATGCCGGTCACCTTCGGCCGCGGCGATGGCGCGACTCATGCCGGCAGTCCCGATCGCGGCGAGGCCGGTTGGCGGCCGGGGCCGCGCGATCTTTATTCGCCGCCCTTCCCGAACAGCGCCGACCCCGAGGAGTTGATCAAGGTGCGCAGTCACGACTTCCATTGAGCGGCCGTCTCTCGCTCCCCGACAATCGCCCCTTTTTTTTTATCCGGACCTACGGGGCATCGTGCGGGCTGCTCGAGATGGAAGGAAAGAGGGTGCGCTTTGAACGCGGCGCCAGTCTGGCTCGTCTAAGGCGGGGCTGGATCTTTTCCTTCTACGGCATCCGGATCGCGTCCCTGCTGCCTGTCCAGGGAGCGCATCACCGGAGTTACGGTCAGGCCGTGAAGAAGGATCGAGAGCAGGATGACCAAGGCCGCGAGGCCCCAAAGCCGGTCGGCGTCGACGAGGTCGAGCCGGTTCATACCGTAGGAGAGGTAGTAGATCGTGCCCGCGCCGCGAATGCCAAAAAATGCCAGTGTAAGCTTTTCACCGCGATCGGCCTCAAATCCGGCAAGACCGACTAGGCCGGTGACCGGGCGAACGACCAGCAGGATGGCGACTGCAAGCGTTGCGTCGATCCATGTGACAGTCGACAGGATGCCGCTCACCAGTGCCCCGCCGAGCAGCAGGAGCAGCACCATCATCGCGATCCGCTCGATTTGCTCGGTGACGTCGTGCATGTCGCGCTGAAATTTGTGATCGCGATGCGCGTGCCGAAAGCTCAGCGCCGCCACGAAGACCGCGAGGAAGCCGTAGCCGTGAATCATCTCGCAAAGGCCGTACGACACGAACGTCGCGGCCAGCGCGATCAGTCCATCCCCGGTCTTCGCCAGCCGCGTCTCCGCGGGCACATGGAAGGTCAGCCAACCAAACAGTCGGCCGATCGCCCAGCCGGCGCCGACTCCCGCACCGATCTCCCAGAGCACGCGGTAGCCGAACCATTGCGCCAGCCAGGAACCGTCGGCCGCAGCGACGGTCGCAAGCACGATGGCAAGGTGCACGAAGGGAAAGGCGAAGCCGTCGTTGAGCCCTGCTTCGGAGGTCAAACCGAAGCGCACCTCGTCCTCTTCGCCGCTCTTGGGCGGGCCTACCTGGACATCGGAAGCGAGAACCGGATCGGTCGGCGCCAGGCTGGCGGCAAGCAGCAGTGCGATCGGCCATGACAGGCCCATGCCCCATGCAACGAGCAAGGTGATGGCCGCGATGCCGAGCGGCATCGTGATGGCAAGCAGGCGCCAGGTGACGGCCCATTGGCGCCAGTTGAAGACACGGTCGATCTTCAGCCCGGCGCCCATCAGCGCAATGATCAGCACGAACTCGGTGAACCGTTCGGTGACTTCGGGATAGAGAGTGGGGAGCGGCCGCAACGTGACCTGAGGGATCGAGAAGATCGCGGCGCCCAAGGCGATGCACACGATCGGCAGCGAGAGCGGCAGCTTGCGCAACGCCAAGGGAAGCCAGGTGACGAGCGCGACCAGCACACCGAAGCCGGTCAGCACCAGGATGTACGGGTCGGGAAGCCATTCGTGCGATATCATCGTCGCCAAACGTGCCGCAGGGGCCATCGGGTGCGTGTCCGGTGCGTTGCCCATGCGAGGGCGTTGTCGCGCGCACCCATCCCTCCCCATTCCGGCATCCGAATTGCGACACTGCTTCGTTTTCAGCGGCTTAGCCAGGAACCGCTGCAGGAGGCGAGAGTTGTGGCTGTCGCACCGGAACGCAGGGAGATTTTTGATGAAAGCGCAAGGACTCGAGGCCGGGCCCGAAGCGTCGCGCGGGCAGACGGCGCGTCGCAAAGCGGCTGGCGGCCTCGTCGATCAAGTGAAGGAACGCAGCGGCCAGCTTACCGATCTGGGCTTGGCCAAGGCAGCTGAGCTTGCCGAGACGAAGAAGGAGGGCATGGTCGACAAGATCGACGCGGTGTCCGGGATCGTCCATGATCTGGCCGATGCTGCCGGCGAGCGCTTCGGCACGCCAGTCGGCGATGTCGTGCATCGTGGCGGTACCGCCCTCCAAGCCGTTTCGCAAAAGCTGCAGGGCCAGAGCGTCGAGGATATCGTCGGCACGGCGCGCACCACCATCGTACGGTATCCGGGAGTCGCGCTCGCCGCCGTTTCGGTTGCGGGTTTCCTCACCGGCCGCATCGTCAAGGGTGGCCTGTCCCAGTCCTCGCGTCGCCGGTCCTATGGCTCCGCAACCAATGCAGTGGAGGCCGCGGCATGAGCGCCAAGAAACCTGCATCTTCCCCAACGTCCTCGCAGGCAGCGAACCCCGCCAAGCGCGCGCCGGGCAAACCGGGCAGCCCGCGAAATCCCGGTGCCGCGAGCAAGCCCGCAGGGTCTCGCGTCGCGCGCACGGCGCAAGCGATCACCAGGCAGGTCTCGGACAATCCGTTCGCGACGCTTGCCGGCGCGGCAGCCGTCACCGCCGGGATCGCCTTGCTGCTGCCCGCCAGCCGCCGCGAAGCCGAGGTGATGGGTGAGCTCGCCGGGAAGATCGGCGACGTCGCCCGCGACGCCGCGGATAGCGCCGTAGAAGCCGGCCGACTGCAGGTCACGGAACTGGCCCAGGAAGCGCTGGGCAGCGTCGGCGGCAACATGGTGGAATCGCTGATCGGGAGCGCGAGTCCGCAACCGGTGGGTACGTCACGCGACGGCTAGCGGCTTAGCGTCACCGCGACGGGGCAGTGATCGGAATAATGCTTCTCACCGGGCGTATAGACCGTCTCGGCGAAGGTGCTCAGGTCCGCCCCGCCGCGACGGTCGAGCACGATATGGTCGATGAAGCTGTCGTAGCGGGGATCGCAGCGCGGCGCGGTCCCGGCATCGGCAAGGCGGAGATCGGCATTGGCCGGATCGCCATCGTCGATCTCCGTCCACAACAGGTCGCCCGGCAACCCCAGCCGCCGGTTCCAGTCGCCAAGCACCGCGAAGCGGGTCGGACCGCGCGCCGCTTCGTCGATCCAGGTTTCGAGCACGGGGATCTGCTGTAGCAGCACCGGGCAGGCGCGTGCGTCGCTACCGGCGAAGCACCCCGATTTGAGATGGATGGAGAGCAAGCGGATCGGCGCGTGACCGGGCGCGCGCAGCGTGATGTCCACGCCCGAGCGCAGCTGCGGATTGCCGAGCATGAGCGAGGTGACGTCGGGGTTGCGATCGAACGCCACTCCCCTGCGGATCGCGAAGCCGACTGCCTGGCGGATCACCCGCTGCTCGGGATGCGCGCCGCCGCACGTACCCGATGGCCTGCCCGGCCGGGCCTCCATGACGATGTCGTACTTGGCCGGATCGAAGATGCGCGCGACCGCGGCAATCGACTCCGCCTCCTGAAACGCGATGACGTCGGCATCGAGCCCGTCGGCCATCCGGCGCATCGCCTGATAATCGGACGCCGTCCTCGGCTGGCAGCCGACGCCGTCCCGCTCGGCGAGAAACTCGAGATTCCAGCTCGCCAGCGTGAGCGGGCGCCCGGTCCGGATGACGTCGGACGGCATGACTGCCGGGGCAGGCGCGCATGACGCCAGTGCGAGAAGCAGCGACGCCGGCAAAGTGAGAAAATATCGCATGCTTCGCTTCTGGACCCGCTTGGGCGACGCAGCAAGCAATGCAAGCATCCGTGCGTTGTTCGAACGTGGGGCGGCGGGCGGCCGGCGCGTGTCCGTGACGGAGTTACCGAAGTTTTTCGCAACCCCGGGGCGAGGCTCACACGACTTGCGGGAGCTTCTCGAGATGCTTGTCGAGCGTGATCGGATAGCCGCGAACCCGCACACCGGTGGCGTTATAGACCGAATTCGCGATCGCCGCGCCGACGCCGCACAGCCCGAGTTCGCCGACGCCCTTGGCCTTCATCGGCGAAGAGATCGGATCGACTTCATCGAGGAAGATCACCTCCTGGTGCGGGATGTCGGCATGCACCGGAACCTCGTATCCGGCCAGGTCGTGGTTGACGAAGAAGCCGAAGCGCTTGTCGACCGCAAGTTCTTCCATCAGCGCCGCGCCGACGCCCATCGTCATCGCGCCGATCACCTGACTGCGCGCCGACTTCGGGTTGAGGATGCGGCCCGCCGCGCACACCGCCAGCATCCGGCGGATGCGGATCTCACCGGTATAGGCATGGACCGCAGCCTCGACGAAATGGCCGGCGAAGGTCGATTGCTGATATTCCTTGTCGAGCTTGCCGTATTCGATGCGATCCTCGGCAACGAGCTCGCCGTCCTTGGCGGCATCGCCGAGCCGGAAGCTGCGATTGCCCGATCGGACCTTGCCGCCCTTGAACGCGGCATCCGTGGCATTGAACCCGAGCCGCTGCGCAACTGTCTCGCGCAGCTTCATGCACGCTGCATAGACGCCTGCGGTCGAATTGTTGGCGCCCCATTGCCCTCCCGATCCGGCCGAGGCCGGGAAGTCCGAATCCCCGAGCTTCACGACGACCTGATCGAGATCGATTCCCATCGTCTCGGCGGCGGTCTGCGCGAGAATGGTATAGGTGCCCGTGCCGATATCGGTCATGTCGGTCTCGACCGTGACCACGCCCTTGGCATTCAGCCGCACCCGCGCCGCCGACTTCGTCAGCAGATTGTTGCGGAAGCCCACGCCCATGCCCATGCCCACCAGCCAGGCACCGTCGCGCCGCTGGGCGGGGGTGGCGCTGCGCTTTTCCCATCCGAACCGCGCGGCACCGGTGCGCAGGCATTCGATCAGATTGCGCTGCGAGAATTTGCGCTCCGGCTTCTCGGGATCGACCTGGGTGTCGTTGAGGATTCGGAACGCGACCGGGTCCATGCCGAGCTTCTCCGCCATCTCGTCCATTGCGATCTCGAGCGCCATCAGCCCCGGCGCCTCACCCGGCGCGCGCATCGCATTGCCTTCGGGCAAGTCGAGCACCGCAAGCCGCATCGCGGTCAGCCGGTTGGCGCCGGCATAGAGCAATTTGGTCTGGGCGACCGCGGTCTCGGGGCCGCCTTCCGGCAAATCTCCCGATCCGCTCTGATGGGCGATGGCGAGGATTTTGCCGGCCCTGTCGGTGCCGATGCGGATGCGCTGGATCGTCGCCGGGCGATGCGTGGTGTTGTTGGCGATCATCGGTCTGGCCAGCGCGACCTTGACCGGGCGGCCCGCCGCCCTGGCGCCGAGCGCGGCCATCACGGCATCGGCGCGCACGAACAATTTGCCGCCGAAGCCGCCGCCGATATAGGGCGAATCGAGGCGGATCCTGTCCTTGGGGATGCCGAGCGTCAGCGCGACGTCGCCGAGGCTCCAGGCGATCATCTGGTTCGAGGTCCACAGTGTGAGCTTGTCGCCTTCCCAGGCGGCGATGGTCGCGTGCGGCTCCATCATCGCATGGCTCTGGTCGGGGGTGGTGTAGGTGGCGTCGAGCTGGACTGGTGCGGCAGCGAATGCACCGGCGAAATCGCCGAACTTGTCGAGCGGCGCGTTCTTGTCGTCGCCTTCCAGCGGCGCGGTCTTGAGCGCCTCGGCGAGATCGAAACGGCCCTTGGCGCGTGCATATTCGACCCGGATGAGCGCGGCGGCGGCGCGTGCCTGCTCGAAGCTCTCGGCTACGACGATCGCGATCGCCTGATGATAATGATCGATGTCGGGGCCGCCAAGCAGCTTCGCGGTGTTGTTCTTGCCCTTGCCCAGCTTGCCGGCATTGGCGGCATTGACGATCGCGAGCACCCCGGGCGCGGCCCTGGCCTCGTCGAGATCCATAGAGGTGATCCGCCCCTTGGCGATCGCCGAGCCGAGGATCACGCCATAAGCCTGGTTGGCGGCGACGTCGTGGCGCTCATAGGCATAAGGCGCGCGGCCGCTGGTCTTGAGCGGGCCGTCGATGCGGTCGGTCGGCTTTCCGATCAAGCGCAGCTGGTCGATCGGGTTCTGACCAGCGGGGGTATCGTGCTTCATCGGATCAGCCCTTCGCTTCGGCGAGCACGGCGGCGAGCGTGCGCTCGACCAGCGGCAGCTTGAAAGCATTGTCGTGGGTCGGTCTGGCGCCGGCGAGCAACGGTGCAGCTACAGCCTTCGAGCCGCGCGGCAGCTCGGCCTCGGCGGCTTCGACGCGCCACGGCATATGCGCGACGCCGCCGACAGCGACGCGGCCCGATCCGTCTTTCTGGATCACCGCCGCCACCGAAACCAAAGCGAAGGCATAGGACGCGCGGTCGCGGACCTTGCGATAGAATTGCTGTCCGCCGACCGGCCTGGGCAGGGTCACCGCAGTGATAAGCTCGCCGGCCTCGAGCACGGTATCGCGTTGCGGCATATCCCCGGGCAGCCGGTGGAACTCGGCGATCGGGATCGCGCGCGTATTGCCATCGGGCTTCACGGTCTCGACCGTCGCGTCGAGCAGCCGCATCGCCACTGCCATGTCGCTGGGATGCGTCGCGATGCACGCGTCGCTGGTCCCGATCACGCCGAGCTGGCGGCTATACCCTCCGATCGCGGCGCAGCCCGAGCCGGGCTGGCGCTTGTTGCACGCCTGGTTGGTGTCGTAGAAATAGGGGCAGCGGGTGCGCTGAAGCAGATTGCCCGCGGTCGTCGCCTTGTTGCGCAGCTGGCCGCTGGCGCCGGCAAGCAGCGCCCGGCTGAGCACCGCATAATCCTGCCGGACCCGCTTGTCGGATGCGAGCGCGGTGTTGCGCACCAGCGCACCGATCCGCAGGCCGCCTTCCGGCGTCGCCTCGATTCCGTCGAGCCCGAGCCCGTTGACGTCGATCAAATGCGCCGGTGTCTCGATCTGCAGCTTCATCAGGTCGAGCAGGTTGGTGCCGCCGGCGATAAACTTGGCGCCCTGGGTCCGCGACGCCGCGGCGGCGGCCTCGGCGGGCGAGGCCGCCCGCTCATAGGTGAAAGGCTTCATGCGCTTTTCCCCGCGACTTCGTGCATCGCCTCGAGGATGTTTGAATAGGCGCCGCAGCGGCAGATATTGCCGCTCATCCGCTCGCGCATCTCGTCGTTGCTGGCCTGGGGCCTGGCGGTCAGATCGCCCGTGACATGGCTGGGGATGCCGGCCTTGATCTCCCGGAGGACCGCTACCGCCGAGCAGATCTGCCCGGGGGTGCAATAGCCGCATTGATAGCCGTCATGCTTGACGAAGGCGGCTTGCATCGGATGCAACTTGTCCGGCGTCCCGAGGCCCTCGATCGTGGTGATCTTGTCGCCCTCGTGCATCACTCCAAGGCTGAGGCAGCTGTTGATCCGCACCCCATCGACCAGCACCGTGCAGGCGCCGCATTGGCCGTGATCGCAGCCTTTCTTGGTGCCGGTCAGCTGCAGATGTTCGCGCAGCGCGTCGAGCAGGGTGGTGCGCGTATCGAGTTCCAGCGTCTCGTGCTTTCCGTTCACCGCGAAAGAGACTTTCGCCAGCGCCGGTGACGGCGCCGCGGGCGCGCCGATCGCGGCTGCCGTTGGGACCGCTGTGGCGGCGACCGAAGCAGCCCCGCCCACCAGTATATTTCGTCGCGACACTTGCAAATGTCCACCTTCGCTCATGACCGGTTCCATCCTTCTCGCGGGATTGGCCGTACAAATATCCGGCACCGGCTCCAATCCTGCAACATTTCCTTCCCGCGTCGCGGCAACTCCAACAGACGCGCTCGCGTCCCCGCCGCGGCGTCGTGGCAGATCTTTACGACCGCCCCAATTGCGCGATCGGCGAGCGGTGTAACGGTCGGGCAGGCCGGTTGCTCCGCGTCCCGACGCGAATGGTCGGGAATGGCCCAGCGGCTCGGCTGCGAAACGTCGAGTGAAGGAGCATTGAGACCGGAGCACGATCCGACGGTGAGGCCGATGGCCATGCGCGCGAACCACGCTCGTTACGGGTTGCAAATACCGCGCCCTCCTCGACCCGAAGTGTGGACGTTGTCATTGCGACGTCCCGGAGGGGAAAGTCTTCCCCTGACGGGCAGCCATGTCTGGACGTACCTCTTCTGCGACGGCTCCGCCCCGCAGCGTCCCGGCCGAAAGGAAGCTTGGCGTGCCACTGTTTCTGGACAAGCGATGAAGGTCGCGATCGTCGGCGCGGGGTTCAAGGTTAGCGAAGGCCGATCAACTGCGCCGCGCGTTGGCGACGTTCAAGCTCACCGGCGGAGTCAGCCATTCCTGCGACAAGCTGGTCGGCGGCATGATCGCGCGCGGCTATCCGAAGAACTTTGCCGAACGCACCCCAGCAGATCGGGGGGTTCGGCAGCTACGGCTTTCCCGAGAGCCACGCCCCTTCGTTCGCCAAGATCGCCTACGCCTCGTGCTGGGTGAAGCATCACCGTCCGGATGTGTTCTGCGCGGCCCTGCTCAACGCCCGACCGATGGGCTTCTACGCGCCCGCCCACATCGTCCAGCACGTGCAGCGCCGCGATTTTCATTAGCAAGTCCGGCCCTGACCGGCTCGGCCTTCGCGTGCTAAGCTAAGCACTGGCGGCGATCTGACTGAGGAAATTCGGTGCGGGCGAACCCGGGAGATGAACCCGACTTGTGGCCAAATGCGGGGGCCACCCTCTCTTTGAGGGCGCAGGCGCAGGTTATGGCGGCCATGGAGAGAAATGGCGCATGGTCACCCCGTGCCGATATCGCGACGACCAAGGCGATCATTACGCTGGTTCACGGAACCTGGGGTGGAAAATCTCAACTCGCCGCGAGCGATTCAGCCTTCTGCGTTGAACTCTCGAAGGCCCTGGAAGGCGACTGCGAATTTCAGATATTCCGCTGGTCCGGTGACAACCATCATACAGCCCGCTTCGCAGCTGGCCTCCGTCTTCGAGAATGCATACGCGAGACCGCCGATCGTTTTCCAAACAATCCGCACTTCATCATCGCCCACAGCCATGGCGGGAACATCGCAATGTACGCGCTCCGAGACGAGGCTCTGGCGAGCACCGTCGTCGGGATGATTACTCTGGCAACCCCCTTCGTTCACGTCACGCGGCGCAGGATTCCGCCGTCCCTACGAGACGCTGTTCAGTTCTTCGATGCAGGAAGCGTCCTACTCGGAAGCGGAATCCTGTTGGGCCTCTTCTCGTTGCTCTTTCAGATATTCGGACCGCCGCTCCTCCAAATGATTGGCATGGTCGGATCCGTGGTCGCGCTCGCGCTCATGTTCGCCAGTCTTGCCAGCAAGCGTTTCTGGTGCGCCTCTGATTTTGGGAATCACATCGATTTCGAAAAGGCGTTCGCCCTTCCTACATCGCTTGCACCCGAAACACTTATCCTGAAATCCGCGGCCGACGAAGCGCATGGGGTATTGTCGGCAAGCTCATTCATATCCTGGTTCTCCAACCGCTTCGTTGGTCAAATCATCAACATCGGCGTTACGATACGCGAGCATCGAGCCTGGGAAATTCTAATGGTGGCGTTCTTGGTCATGCTGCCGTTGGGATTGGTGCCGGTACAGAACAGGCTGCTGGAAAATTCCGACCAGGCGCGGTGGCTCGTTGCGGCCCTGATCGAATATCACCGGGTACCGTGGCTTATTTTCTCTAGTTTGCTCGCCTTCATCTACCTCAACACCTTTGTATTGGCAGTCATGTCGTGGTGCGCGAGCCGCCCCTTCGGAGCAGGAATAGGCTTCGACGTTCCCCTTCATCTTGTGATCAGCGCGGAAGATACGCCGCCAGGCGGACCCTGGAACGTCTTCAGCATACCTGACTCACGGAATGCGAGAGTGCGTGCAACTGAGGGCTGGGCTTGGATGCACAGCGAAGCCTATGCCGCGCCAAAGGCAGTCGCGATCATCTCCCTTTGGGTGAAGAGCGGCAGACAGGCGGGCCAGATATTCCGCGACATGAGGCAGGGTATCGGAACGCTCGTTGGTCTGATTGATGAGAGGGCCGCGACCCGGCAGCGATGACCTTGGTGCCGTGGCCATCGCCCTCAGTTTGGGCTGGCGACCATGCGGCCCAACCGGATCTCCGACTTGTCGCGCGCACGGCCGGCCTCGGTTGGACTGACGACTTCCAATCCGAAATTGTGGCAAGCAAGTCCGGGAGGGGAATGCCTTCCCCTGACGGCGAGCCGCGTCTCGCCGTACCCCTTCTGCGGGACGCTTCGCCCCCGCAACGCCCCAGGAGAGGAAGAGCGCGGCCGGTTCGGCCGTGACGGGTCAGGGCTGAGAGAGAGTCTCTCGGCGCCCGTCGCGGAGAATTTCCATGGCGACTGTCCTCAATCACGCATCCGCGCCGCCTCGTAGGGTCGCGCCCTACAAAGTTGATATTTCGCGCGGGTCGCGCATCAGCCGCGTCTCGTCGGAATGGTTCTCGCGGCCGGACGACGAGCGATACCTCTCGCTGCGCGAGCTTCATGCCGCGACCCTGGCGCGGGCACATCGCGCCACGACCCGGACGGTCGAGACCCGAGAGGTCCGGGTGGAGGCGAGCCGCGACAGTGCCGAGCGCCTGTCCCTGATCGTGCCCGGCCGCGACGAGCCGGTCGCGCCGACCCATTGGTCGTTCGGTCAGCTCGCCAGCCTAGTCGGCGCGCCGTCCGGCTATCTGCGCCAGCTTCCCGCGCCGCTCGCCGGCATCAATCTCCAACACGGGCTTCTCACGCATCGCGGAGAGCTGATGAAGACGCTGGAGACCGAGGACGGGCGAACCGAGCTGCGCGCGGTGACGGGTCCCGACTATGGCCGGATCTGGGATCACGAGCTGGTCGAGGCGGTGATGAAGATCGCCGGCAACGGCACGGGCGACACGCGCTGGAAAGTCCCGGGGCTCCTCGACTGGTCGACCATGATGCACAACCCGCATGTCGAGGTGGCCAAGGACACCACCACCCTCTACGCCAGCGACCGCGACGTTTTCCTGTTCCTGGTCGACGATGCGCATCCCATCGAGGCCGGCCGGTTGCCAAACGGCGACCCCGACCTGTTCTTTCGCGGCTTCTACTGCTGGAACAGCGAGGTCGGCGCGAAGACGCTCGGCATGGCGTCCTTCTATCTCCGCGCGGTCTGCATGAACCGCAACATCTGGGGGGCCGAAGGCTTCGAGGAGATCAGCATCCGGCATTCGAAGTTCGCTGCGAACCGCTTCGCGCACGAGGCGGCACCGGCGCTGGAGAATTTTGCGACCTCGTCGTCCCAGCCCTTCATGTCCGGCATCATGGCCGCGCGGCAGCGCATCGTCGCTCGCACCGACGAGGATCGGCGGGATTTCCTACGCAAGTGCGGCTTCTCCAAGGCGGAGACCGGGAGGATCATCGCGACCGTGCTCGACGAGGAAGGGCATCCGCCCGCCTCGATCTTCGACTTCGTCCAGGGGATCACAGCGCTCGCCCGCGACAAGCCGCACCAGGATGCGCGGCTCGATCTCGAGGGCAAGGCCTCGAAGCTTCTCGCGGCCGCGTACTGATCCACGCCCGTTTCGCCAGGCGGCGCAGTCCTCCTCCTAGAGGTAGAGGGCTGCGCCGTTCCCATGGCGGGATGAAGGTCGGGAGAGAGTCTCCCGGTCACCCGCCATGTGGAGAACTGACATGGCAAAGCGCCAACCCAAGCTTGTCCTCGCGCCCGCGCAGGGGATTCCCTTCAACCTCCTGGTCCTGTCCCAGTCGAATGTCCGCCGCGTGAAGAACGGCGTCACGATCGAGGACCTGGCCGTCGATATCGAACGTCGCGGACTGCTTCAGGGCCTCAGCGTCCGGCCGCTGCTCGACGCGGGGGGCCAGGATACCGGCACGTTCCACGTGCCCGCCGGTGGCCGGCGTTTCCGCGCGCTTGAGATCCTCGTCAAGCGCAAGCGTCTCGCTCCCGACGCGGTCATTCCCTGTGTGGTCAAGCCCGCCGACGGTGACGTCTCGGCCGAGGAAGACAGCTATGCCGAGAACGCGTTCCGCGAGGCGCTGCACCCGCTCGACGAGTTCCGCGGTATGAAGCAGCTGGTCGATCAGGGCGGCGAGATTGAGGATGTCGCGGCGCGTTTCCACGTCACGCCCGCGGTCGTGCGCCAGCGGCTCAAGCTCGCTTGCGTGTCGCCGGTGCTGCACGAGGTCTACGCCGCCGACGGCATGACGCTTGAGCAGCTGATGGCGTTCACCGTCTCCGACGACCACGTCCGGCAGGAACAGGTCTGGGAGCTGGTTCAGAGCCATCACAACCAGTCGGCACACTTCATCCGCGCCCGCCTGAACGAAATCACGGTCCCAGCCCGGGATCCGCGAGCGCTGTTCGTTGGCATCGACACCTATGTCGCCGGCGGCGGCTGCGTGGTCCGTGACCTTTTCGAGGAGGACCGTGGTGGCTGGCTGCAGGATGCCGCCTTGCTCGACCGGCTCGTGCTCGAGAAGCTCGGCACCGAGGCCGACCGCATCCGAGCGGAGGGATGGAAGTGGGTCGAGGCGGCGATCGATCTGCCCTATGGCTATCATCTTGGGATGCGGCCGATCGAGGCGACGCACACCCCGCCGACCGAGGCGGAGCTGGCGGAAGTCGCCACGCTCCAGGCCGAGGCCGAAGCGCTCGAAGCCGAATGGAGCGGTGCCGACGAGACCCCGGACGAAATCGATGCCCGGGTAAATGCGCTCGACGAGCGGATCGCCGAGCTCGCCGGCGGCAGCTGGGAATACGACCCCGCCGAGATGGCGATGGCGGGCGTCTTCATCACGATCGAGCGGAACGGCGAATTGTCGGTCGATCCCGGCTGGGTTCGCGCCGAAGACGAGCCGGCCGTCGAGTCCGAACCTCACGGTGAGGGCGAGGGCGAGCAGCGGGACGATGGGGTCGATGGCGATGACCGTCAGCCCGGCCTCGCTCCCGAAGTCGCCGGGGACGAGGTGCAGACCGAAGACGAGGATGAGGGACTGAAGCCGCTGCCCGACCGCCTCATCTCCGAGCTGACGGCCGAGCGCACGCTTGCGCTCCAGGATGCGATTGCCGGCAAACCTCAAGTGGCTTTCGCGGCGGTGCTGCACAATTTCGTGCTGGCTTGCCTCTATTACGGTCGCGCCGAAAGCTGCCTGATGGTCACCCTGACCAAGGTCGGATTCGGCTTCCAGCCCACCGGCATGAAGGATAGCCCGGCCGCTGTCGCGATCGAGGCCCGGCACGCCATGTGGAAGGATCGCCTCCCGCAGTCCGACCGCGATCTGTGGGACGCGCTTCAACTGCTCGACGCCAACGAGCAGGCCGCGCTGTTCGCGCACTGCGCCGCTCACTCGGTGAACGCGCTCTACGAAGTCGCGCCCAAGTACGACAATGGGCGCATCTCGGCGCACACGGTCGAACGGCGGCTCATGCACAGCCACGTCCTTGCCCGCGCGGTCGGGCTCGACATGGTCGCTTCTGGCTGGAAGCCCACTGCCGACAATTTCTTCGGCAAGGTGACCAAGGCACGCATCATCGACGCGGTGACCGAGGGCAAGGGCGGCGAGACCGCGGCGCTGATCGACCATCTGAAGAAGCCGGACATGGCGCGCGAGGCCGAACGGCTGATGGACGGCGCGGGCTGGTTGCCCGAGCCGCTGCGCACGCCCGAGCTGCCTGCTCAGGCCGACCTGCTCGAGGCCCCTGCGACGAGCGAACTTCCCGCCTTCCTCGCCGAGCCGGAAGCGCCCGGTGACGAAGAGCCGATGGCGATCGCCGCCGAGTGACCGATGGGAGCGGGGCGCCACGGCGTCCCGCTCCTCTTCCCTTCGATCTTCTGGAGACCTGCCATGAACCTGCCGATCCTCAGCGGGGCGTCGCTTGGCGCGCCCGCTTCCCCGACCTGCCCGCACACCGCCAATGCGGTTGCCGATGGCCTTCATCGTGCCGCGCTCGACCTGTTGCCGATCCTTGAACGCGGCGCCCGGATCGATGCGGCGACCCTTCGCGCCGCGATGGTGGCCGCGTTTGGCGCGAGCGATGCCGATGGCGGCTGGGACTGGAAGCAGGCCTATGACGCCTGCGAGGCCGCCGAAATCCTGTTCCTTCGCCGCCATGGACCCGCCATCGTCCGATCTTCGTCCGACCCTCAAGCCCGGCTCCGCCTCGTCGAACGCATCGCCGCACTCGCGCCGACGCACACGCGCCGGTCGGAGGCGGGGCAGGCGATGCAGCAGTTCTCGACCCCGCCCGCCTTCGCGCTGGTGGCGGCGATCGCCGCCCAGATCGGCGCGGGCGAGCGTGTTCTCGAACCTTCCGCCGGGACTGGCATGCTCGCGGTCGCAGCACAGCTGTTCGGAGGCGGGGTCATCCTCAATGAGCTAGCACCGGAGCGCGCGGCATTGCTCGAACGGCTCTATCCCGGCGCGAGCGTCACACGCCACGATGCCGCGCAGATCGACGACCGCCTGGCGCCCGATCTCGTCCCCGACATCGTGCTCATGAACCCGCCTTTCTCCGCAATGGCGGGGATCGACCGGCGCATGCCCGGAACGGCGCTTCGCCATATCGGGTCGGCGCTTGCCCGGCTGCGACCCGGCGGCCGGATGGTCGCGATCACCGGCGCGGGCTGCGCGCCCGAGGCGCCGGCGTGGCGCGACGCGTTCACCGCGCTTCAGGAACGCGGTCGCGTTGTGTTCACCGCCTCGGTCGATGGCCGCATCTATGCGCGCCACGGCACAACCACCGAGACCCGGCTGACCGTCATCGACCGCGTGCCCGCCGACCGCCAGGACGCATTCGCGCCCGACCACGGCAAGGCGCCGGACCTTGCTACCTTGCTCGACTGGGTGCGGGCCTCGGTTCCGCCCCGCACGCCGATGCCGTCGACACCGCCGCCGCCTTTCGTGAATGCCGCCGTAATACGGCGCGCTTCCGTTTCCGTCGTGAACGCAGCAGTCGATCCTGCGCCGACGGACGCAGCGCCGCTCGATTATGCCGCGATCGACTGAAAGCCCGCTGAAGGCGCGCGCCTTTCGACTTCGATCTATGAGCCGTTCGAGCTTCAATCGATCCGCATTCCCGGCGCCCGCCCGCATCCAACGATGCTGGTCCAGTCGGCTGCCATGGCCTCGGTCGCACCACCCCGGCCCGACTATCGTCCGGTGCTGCCGCGGCGGTTGATCGAGGAGGGGGTGTTGTCTGATGCCCAGCTCGAATCGATCATCTATGCCGGCCAGGCGCATGCCGGCTTCCTTGCCGGATGGTGGAACGTCGATGCCAGTTTCGACGCACTCAGCGCGGTCGCCGAAGGCAGCGAGGCCGCCATCCGCTTTCGCCGCGGCTGGTTCTGCGGCGACGGCACCGGCGCGGGCAAGGGCCGCGAGGTCGCGGGCATCATCCTCGACAATTGGTTGCAGGGACGCCGCCGCGCGCTTTGGATCTCGCTCTCGGACAAGCTGCTCGAGGACGCGCAGCGCGACTGGCGTGCGCTTGGGGAAGAGCCGCTACGGGTCACGCCGCTGTCGCGGTTTCGCCAGGGCATGCCGATCGTGTTCGGCGAGGGCATCCTGTTCACAACCTATGCGACGCTGCGCAGCGAAGAGCGCGGCGGCAAGGCCAGCCGCGTCCAGCAGATCGTCGATTTTCTGGGGAGCGATTTCGACGGGGTGATCGTGTTCGATGAAGCGCACGCAATGGCCAATGCCGCCGGTGGCAAGACCGAGCGCGGCGAGCAGGCTGCCTCGCAACAGGGCCGCGCGGGCCTGCGCCTGCAACATGCCCTGCCCAACGCTCGAATCATCTACGTCTCGGCGACGGGCGCTACCACCGTCCAGAACCTGGCCTATGCCGAGCGGCTTGGCCTGTGGCTCGGCGAGGATTTCCCGTTTGCGACGCGCACCGACTTCGTGTCCGCAATCGAAGCGGGAGGCGTCGCTGCCATGGAGGTCGTCGCACGCGACCTGAAGGCGCTCGGCCTTTATTCGGCGCGCTCGCTCTCGTTCGATGGCGTCGAATATGAACTGCTGGAGCACGCGCTGACGCCCGAACAGGAGCGCATCTATGACGCCTATGCAGGGGCTTTCCAGGTCATCCACAACAATCTCGATGCGGCGCTCAGGGCCGCGAACGTCACCGGCGTCGAAGGCACGCTCAACCGCCAGGCCAAGTCCGCTGCGCGCTCCGCGTTCGAGAGCGCAAAGCAGCGCTTCTTCAATCATCTGATCACTGCGATGCAGACACCGAGTGTCATCGCCAGCATGGAGCGCGACCTGAGTAGCGGGGCGAGCCCGGTCGTGCAGATTGTCTCGACGGGCGAAGCGCTGATGGAGCGGCGGCTGGCCGAGATCCCGACTGAGCAATGGGCCGATGTCGATGTCGACATCACGCCCCGCGAATATGTGCTCGACTATCTCGCCAACAGTTTCCCGGTCCAGCTCTACGAGCCGTTCACCGACAGCTCGGGCAACCTCTGCTCGCGCCCCGCCATGCACGACGGCAATATCGTCGAATCCCGTGACGCGGTCGCCCGGCGTCAGGCAATGATCGAGCGCCTCGCGGCCTTGCCGGCGGTCCCCGGTGCGCTCGACCAGATCGTGCAGCATTTCGGTCCCGACCGCGTGGCCGAGGTCACCGGTCGCGGGCGCCGCATCGTTCCCCGGCAGCGCGCCGACGGTTCGACTCGCTTTGCGGTCGAGACCCGGCCCGGCGCTTCCAACCTCGCCGAGGCACAGGCCTTCATGGACGACCGCAAGCCCATCCTCGTCTTCTCCGAAGCGGGCGGCACTGGCCGCTCCTACCATGCCGATCTGGGCGCCGCGAACCAGCGGCTGCGCGTCCACTATCTGCTGGAAGCGGGCTGGAAGGCAGACACCGCGATCCAGGGGTTCGGACGGACCAATCGCACCAACCAGAAGCAGCCGCCGCGCTTCCGGCCGGTGACCACCGACGTCCGCGCGCAGAAGCGCTTCATCTCGACCATCGCCCGCCGCCTCGACACGCTCGGCGCAATCACGCGTGGCCAGCGCCAGACTGGCGGGCAGAACATGTTCCGGCCCGAGGACAATCTCGAGTCCTCTTATGCTCGCGATGCGCTGCGCCAGCTCTATGCGCTGATATTTCGCGGCAAGATCGAGGGCTGCTCGCTTGACGATTTCGAGGCGGCGACCGGTCTTGAGCTCGGCGATGACAACGGCCTGCGCGACGAGCTGCCGCCGATCACCACTTTCCTCAATCGCATGCTCGCGCTCACGATCGCCATGCAGCGCACCGTATTCGATGCGTTTGAAGCTTTGCTCGAACGGCGGATAGAGGGCGCGGTGGCGTCGGGCACCTATGAGACCGGACTCGAGACCCTGTCAGCCGAGAGCTTCACGGTCTCCGGGCGCCGGACGATCTATGTGCATCCGGGCACCGGCGCCGAGACCGAGCTGCTCACCATCGCGCGCAAGGACCGCAATCGTCCGCTTGGCCTCGAACAAGGGCTGGCGATGGGGCGGGAGCCCGATGCGATGCTGCTGGTCAACGAGCGCTCCGGGCGCGCCGCGGTCCGCATGCGCGCGCGCAGCATGATGCTCGAAGATGGTGGTGTCGAAGAACGCATTCGCCTGATCAAGCCCATGGAAAGCCCGGCGATGCCGCTGGAAGCGCTGGCTGAGACCTTGTGGCGAGCCGCCGACCGCGCGCGGTTCAGTGCCGCTTGGGAGGCCGAATGCGCCGAGGTGCCCGAGTTCGAAACCACGGAGATGCATGTCGTCGCGGGGCTGTTGCTGCCGATCTGGCGGCGGCTCCCCGGCGAATCCACCCGCGTCTATCGGTTGCAGACCGACACCGGCGAGCGGATCGTCGGCCGCCGTGTGCCGCCGGCATGGGTCGCGGCCACGCTCGGTGCTGATGTGCCGGCGATTACGCCCGCCCAGGCATGGCAGATGCTGATGGCGGGCGAGGCTGCGCTTCACCTCGCCGAAGGCCAACGGCTCCAGCGCGTCCTCGCCATGCATCTGCACCGCATCGAGCTGACGGGCTTCAACGACCTCGGCGTCGAACGGCTTAAGGCGATGGGCCTGATGTCCGAGATCGTGTCGTGGAAGCTGCGGCTGTTCGTACCGACCGGCGGCGAGGGTCCGGCTATCCTCGCGCGGCTGCTCGAACGCTTCCCGGTGGCGCGGATCGAAGCTCGCACCGCTAGCGCGGCCTGAGGGTGTGGGCGATGGAGCATCCCGCCAGCGCGATCGCGCGCGGTCTGGCCGGCCAGGCCGAACGGCTGTGCCGCCGCTATCTTTCCAACGGGCGCCGCGAAGGAAATTACTGGCAGGTCGGCGATGTCCGAAACACGCCGGGCCGCAGCCTCTATGTCCGCCTTCGCGATAGTCCCGACGGAACCGGTCGAGCCGGCAAATGGACCGACGCAGAGTCGGGCGAACATGGCGACCTTCTCGACATCATCCGCGCATCGACGCTCACCCGAACGCTCGCGGAAGCCCTTGCCGAAGCGCGGCGCTTTCTAAGCCTGCCCGACCCTGCACTCTCGGCAGGCACTCGGGCGACCCGCAATGAGCCGACGGGGTCGCCTGGAGCAGCTCGGCGCCTGCTGGCCATTTGCAAGTCGATCAGTGGCACGCAGGTCGAAACCTATCTGCGCGGCCGCGGCATTCCTCCGATGCCCGGACTGGATGCCCTGCATTTCCACCCACGATGCTGGTATCGCCGCTCGATCGACGACCGCGGCGACGTTCCGTCTGCAATACCGGCGATGATCGCCACGGTGACCGACACGGCCGGCAACATCACCGGTGCGCATCGCACCTGGCTGACCCCGGACGGCTCAGACAAAGCCCCAGTCGCCTATCCACGTCGCGCGATGGGCCATTTGCTCGGCCACGGTGTCCGCTTTGGCATTGCCGCTCCGGTCATGGCTGCCGGCGAAGGCATCGAGTCGACGCTTTCGCTATACGCCGCCGTCCCGACGCTGCCGTCGATCGCGGCGCTCTCGTCGGCGCACCTTGCCGCTCTCATCTTCCCGTCGATGCTCCGCCGGCTCTATGTCGCCCGTGAAGCCGATCCCGCCGGGCGCAATGCGTTTGCTACGCTGATGCGTCGCGCCGAGCAGTTCGGGATCGACGTCCGCCCCCTCGACTCCCAGCTTGGCGACCTCAACAAGGACCTGCTTACGATCGGCCTGGACGCGGTGCGCACCAATCTCCTCGCGCAGATGCGGCCCGAAGACCGGCCCTGATACCCCAAGGTCGTGACGCATCGCCTCCAGTGGCCTGCTGACGAGAGTCCGCGCTACGCCTTCCCAGAGGGCGACGGGTCGGCATCGCCTGCGCCAGTGCAACCCGTCCGCGCGGCTATTTTCCGCCGCGGGCTAGGCGCCCGCTTTGCATCGCGAAGCAAAATAGCCGCGCTCCCGGGTCCTCCGCTGTCGCTTCGGCGTCCGCCGGCTTCGCCGGTCGCTTCGCTCGGTCGTGCGCGGTCGCGGGCGCCGCCGCCTCTTGTCGCTAGGAAGGCCGCAGAGGCGCGGACCCAACTTGGAGCAATTCGGATGGACGATTTTCACGACATGACGGGCGAAGGCGGATCGCAGTTCGCCCATTTGCTGGAGGAGCTGGAGCTGTTCGGCCGGCGGCCATTCGACGATGATCTCGATCCGAGACCGTTACCCGAGGGGCGTCTGGTCGAGGCAGCGGCCGCCGACACGTTCGACGCGATGGGCGCCAGCCTCGCTGATACCCGTCTCGAGCCTGAACTCGAGGAACTCCTCTGGGGTTTCACCAATGTCTTTCACCGAGCGACCGAACGGGCCGACCGTCAGCTGGATTCCAACGAGCTCGCGCAGAAGCGCTCGCAGCGCGAGCAGGACGGGTCGGAGGTCAAGTCGGTCGAGCTCGAAACCCTGATCGCCGAAGGCCGGACCATGATTGAACGCCGCGATGCCATGGAGGCGTACCGCGGAGCATTCGCCGAGCAGTTCGGTCGCTATTTTCGCAAGCCCTGGATGCCCAAAAGCGGTTCGATGCTCAATCGGAGCGCGATGACCGCGGCCGTCATCGAAAGCCGGGAATTCGTGAACGACCGGCGCTGGACCGATGCGCAACTCCTCGTTCCCCCCGGCGAACGCATCTATGTGAGCGGCGGCACCGACTATATGGATCATCGGACGATCTGGCAGGTGCTCGACAAGGTCCATACCCGCCACCCGGCGATGATCCTGATCCATGGCGGATCGAGCAAAGGCGCGGAGCACATTGCGGCACTCTGGGCGAGCGAGCGCAAGATCCCGCAGGTGCCTTTCAAGCCCGACTTCGTGAAGCACAACCGGGCGTCGGCTCCATTCAAACGCAACGACCGCGTGATCGCGATTATGCCTCGCGGTATCATCATTTTCCCGGGTGCCGGCATCCAGGACAATCTGTTCGACAAGGCCCGCATGGCGGGAATCGCGGTCCTCGATCATCGACGCCGATGATCGTCCGCCTTCAAACCTGCCGAAGCCGGGCGAGCCGTGCATGGGCCCGCGCCGGCGGGCAGCAACGCGGTCCTCGACCCGCGTCCTCCACTTTGTTGCGGCCCTGCGGGTGCATCCCGCCTCCTGTCGCGGGCCCGCACCGTCTCTCCCCCCGGCTTCGGCCGCCATTCAATGGAGAATGATCATGAACCGCGAGCTTCGTAGGCTGCGCCGAGCGATCGCCGCCATGCCGGAATCCGAATGGCAGGTTTTCAATCGGGCGCGCTACCGGGATCTCGACTATTATCAGATCGCGGCCGAGCTCGACATCGCCGTTGCCGAGGTCGAGCGCCTTCTCGCCTCGGCGATGCTGCATCTCATGCAATTTCCGAAATGACCGGCAGGAACATTGAGGAAACGGCCAGCCCCAGCTAGGAAATGACTATGCGCGTCGATCTCGACCATCTTCCGGATGTCCAGCAGGCTGAGCTGGCGCGCGTGCGCGACACGCTAATGGCGGAATTTGCACAGGCAATCTCGACCTCTACGCAGCCGTGGAAGAAGAACGGTAAGATTCTCAAGATCATTCTGTTCGGCAGCTACGCGCGTGACGATTGGGTCGATGAGCCGGACAATGGCTATCAGTCCGACTTCGACCTGCTGGTCATCGTTAGCCACGAGGACCTGACCGATATCGCTGCTTACTGGTATATCGCCGAGGACAAGATTCTTCACGATCCCGCCGTCAAACGCCCGGTCAACATCATCGTCCACACCCTAAACGAGGTAAATCAGGCGCTGCAGCGGGGTGAGTATTTTTGGGTCGATATCGTCCGTGACGGCGTGGTTCTGTACGAGCTGCCGCAACATGCGCTGGCGGCGCCCAAGCCGCTCACTGCGGCTGATGCTTACGAAATGGCGAAGGGCTATTTCGACAACTGGTACTCAGATATCAGCGACCTTCTCTCCGGAGCACAGCATTACAAGTTGATCGGTAACAAAAACCTCGCGGCGTTCACTCTGCACCAGGCGACGGAGCGCGCCTACGCTTGCTTCTTGCTGACCCGAACCTTCTATTTTCCGCGATCGCACAACATTAAATTCCTTCGTTCGCTGTCGGAGGACAAAGAACAGCGCCTTGTCGATGCATGGCCGCGCGCAACGCGTATGGATCGTCGTCGCTTCGAGTTGCTAAAGCGTGCTTATGTCGAGGCTCGTTACTCGCCCGGCTACGAAATCAGCGTGCAGGATCTGGATGCGCTGGCAGAACAGGTAAACCGGCTGCGGGACGTAGTCGAGACTCTGAGTTTGGAGCGGTTGAACGAATTACGCACTGCAGCGAACCCGTGACGCATCGAGTGCGTCGCAGTAGTTTGGGCGTCGGCGCCTCGGGCGCGACTGTGCTCCATGCCGCCGCGTGGCACCGAGACAGGTATAGTGCCGGTTGTTGATGCGGTGACGATCGCGAACGCCGATTTTATATCAGGCGTTTCGCCCAATGCCGGGTGTTCGGCTGACTCCCCAACGATTCCGAAAGATGACAATCTGTTCCTAAATCTGCGATCGACATCACGGACGGAAATGAGCTGTCCGGTTTGCGTGTAAGATCGGCGGTCATTTGTTTATCGACTTTCAAAGCACGGCTCGCTGCGGCCAGCCCCCGATCAAGTTAGTTGGGGTGTGGTTGCGACGGGCTCGCGTGTTCACGGTGGCGCTAAAAGCGGTGCGCCGGCCCACGATTTGCATTTATCGCATTTTTCTGCGATGGTCGAAGAATGTCATATCCAGGAGGAAAGGGAAGGGCCTACCATCGGCTTATCAACCTGATGCCGCCGCACGATTTCTTCATCGAGACCCATCTCGGCGGAGGCGCGATCATGCTTCGCAAGCGTCGCGCGCTTCGCAACGTCGGCATTGATGCCGACGCGCAAGTCATCGCCCAGTGGCGAGAACGGGGCGATCTGGCAATCGAACTGATCCACGGCGATGCGGCAGACTACCTCTTGGCCAACCCGCCCGCACCAGAGGCGCTCGTATTCTGCGACCCGCCGTACTGGCCCGAGAGCCGTCGCCGCGCCCGCTGCTACCGCTGCGACTATGGCGTCGAAGACCACGTGCGCCTGTTAGGAATCCTCACTACCCTGTCTTGCCGGGTGATCATCACTGGCTACCCGAACGACGCCTATGCCACCGCGCTGATGGGGTGGCACGCGACAGATTATTCAAACTGCACACAGACCGGGCTCGTAACGGAGCGGGCCTGGACGAACTTTGCGCCCCCGGTCGTTCTGCACGACTACGACCACCTAGGTATGGACTTCCGGGAGCGGGAAGCACTAAGGCGTCGGCGCTTATCGCACGTGCGGAAATTGCAGCGCGCTCCGGTCTTGGAGCGGAACGCGATCCTGGCTGACCTGGCCGACGCCTTCCCCGATGAAATTAAGCTGGCAGTCGAGAGGCTTGGACGATGACGGCAATATACCTCGACTACCAAGCGACCACGCCACTCGATCCACGAGTCCTCGACGCGATGCTGCCGTGGATGTCGCGACCGGCAAACCCTCATGCCACGCACGTGTTCGGGCGTGCGGCGGCAGAGGCTGTGGAAAGCGCCCGCCATCAGGTCGCGATGCTGGTCGGGGCGCGGGCGGAGGAAGTATATTTCACCGGCGGCGCGACCGAGGCAGCGAATATTGCCATCCGCGGACTGCCGAGCGGGTCTCGCGTACTGACCAGCCCGATCGAGCACGCCTGCGTCGTGGACACCCTCGCCGCACTGGCGGGCGACCTCGAAGTGACGATTGCGGCGGTCGGAACGGACGGCGTAATCGACGCTGGCGAGTTTTCCGATTCCATTGGTGGCCATGACGCGGCGATCATTATGGCGGTCAACAACGAGGTTGGCACGGTCCAGCCAATGGCGGAGATTGCCGCAGCGTGCAGGCTTGTCGATGCGGCATTGCTTACGGACTTGTCGCAGGCGGCAGGGCGCATCCCCGTCGAGCTAGCCGACTGGGATGTTCACGCGGGCTGGCTGTCGTCGCACAAGTTGTATGGTCCCCAGGGCATCGGGGCGTTGGTATGGCGCAGCGCCCCACGACCCCGGCCCATCCTCACGGGCGGCGGACAGGAGCGGGGCGTACGCTCCGGAACCGTCGCTACGGCGTTAGTTGTAGGGTTCGGCACCGCCTGCGAGATCGCGATGCGAGAGATGGCAATCGACGCACGGCATGCGGCAGCGCTCTCCGCCAGGTTCCTAGACCGGTTGCGGCAGGCGCACCCCTGGCTGGTCGTCAACGGCTCATTAGACCGGCGCGTGCCGCAAAACCTAAGCGTTTCTTTCCCGGGCATAGAAGCCGACGCCCTAGTGTCCAGCCTTCCGGATTTGGCGATCTCCACCGGCTCCGCGTGTAGCGCCGGCGCGATCGGGGTGTCGCACGTGCTCGCCGCCATGGCTTCGACCGAAGTCGCGGACGGCACGATTAGGATTGGGTTCGGCAGGCCGACGACGATCGAAGAGATCGACGGCGCAGCGGCGATGATCATCCGCTCGGTGACAATGCTCACCGCAGGCGCGCGCAGAAAGGTCGGTTAAGGTGGCGAAGGTGACGGAGCGGACGGAGACGCCGGTCGACGAGCGTGGACGTGCCCGAGTGTTCTCAGGGCATGAGTCGTTCGCGGTGCGATACGGCTGGCTGCCCAAGGTCTACGAGGCCGTCGTCCGCGATCCCGAGCTTTTCGCGGACGACGAGCGCGCCATCCTGACGCTCGGCCTTGGTAAGAATATGGTCCGTTCGGTCAGGTTCTGGGGGGAGGCGTTCGGCGTCACCCGGAGCCAGGGCCGAACCGTGCGTCCGACCGAGTTCGGCCGCCGACTGTTGGACCCAGACATTGGCGCGGATCCTCATCTCGAGGACACCGGCTCTCTCTGGCGCCTGCACTGGCAGATCACGGCGCACGGCGGCCTAGGCGCCTGGACAGCCGCCTTCCTCACAACCACGGACGTGGAAGTCACGCGGCGGCGGCTCCTGGACCTGATCACCGCGTCGTCGGCCGCGGTGCGCGGCGGTGTCAACGCCGGTACCGCAGCAGCTCACCTGGACATCCTGGTCAAGACCTACGATGCCTCCGCCGACCGTGGCGCGGCAGTGCTGGAAGACACACTGGGCTCGCCGTTCCAAGAGCTCGACCTCCTCCGGACCACCACATCGGGCGGCGTCCCGACGATACGGCTGAACCGTGGCGGCAAGCGCGGCCTGGACTGGAGGGCGCTTGCGTTCGCGCTCGCCGACCACTGGCGGGCCGCCGCTCCGGGCTCGGCCGCCCTGACGATGCGCTCCGTGATGCTCGATCGTGTTTCGCCGGGCTCGGTCTTCCGCCTCGACGAGACGGCGGTGCACGGTCTGCTCGAAGAGGTCTGCGACCGGTCTGGGAGACTCGCACTGCGGGGCGATGGCATCGGCGGGCTGGAACTCGTCAGCAACGGGGCGACGGGCCCCGAGGAACTGGAGAGGATGGCATGGTGAGCAAGGCTGCACAGACGATCGCCGACCGGGTTACCCTCTCGCGGCGCTACGTGCGCTCGACCGACGTTGCGCGCGACCTGACAGACGCCAGCGCGCTGGACGGTTACGTCGTCACGGCGTCGGCGCGGTCGGCGCTGGAGCGACTGGCAGGGGCACTGTCCCCGGCCTCCACCCAGCGCGCCTTCCGAATCACCGGCCCGTATGGCAGCGGCAAGTCGTCGTTTGCGCTGCTGCTATGCCGCCTGGCGGCAGGGGACGACCGCGCCGCCGAGATCGCGAGAGCGGCAGGAGTGGCTCAGGCGACGGAGCTCGTGCCGCACGCAGTGCTGGTGATGAGCGGGCGTCGGACCAGCTTCGCCGCGGATCTGCTCTCTGCCGTGCACGAACACGCAGGCGGACTGGGACTGGACGAGATTGCAGCCGCAGCCGAATTGGCACGCGATCACGCGGATCCGGGCCTCCGCGCGCGGTCGGCGATCGACATGCTCGACCGACTCGCCCACACCACGATGGCCGCCGACGGCCGCCGCACGCTGCTGCTCATCGACGAGATGGGCCGCTACGTGGAGCATGCCGCCGCGAACCCCAGGTCGGAGGACCCGTCGGTATTCCAGCAGCTCGCGGAGCGGGCGGGCGGACGAAACGGCCCACCCCTGGCCGTGGTCGGCGTGCTGCACCACCGCCTTGCTGAATACGTCGCCGCGATGGGTGGAGTCGTGGAGGCCGAATGGACCCGCTCCGCCGACCGGTACGAGGAGATCGCGTTCGGGGACAGCCTGGAGCAGACGCTGCACCTGGTGGCGGGAGCGCTCGACGCGCGGTCCGGACACTCGCGCCCGGTCCGCGACGCCGCTCACCGCCTCTACTCAGATGCATCGCGCCTGGGCGCGATCGGCGGCGACCCGGCGGACACCACCGGCATCGCCGACGGCCTGTTCCCCCTCCACCCCGCAACGATCGCCGCGCTCACCGTCGCGGCACGGCGGCTCGGGCAGAACGAGCGCTCGATCTTCGGCTTCCTGCAGACGCTCGAGCCGAGCGGGTTCCAGCGTTTTATCCAGGAGACGCCCTACGGTCCGCATGGATGGTACCGCCTGCCGGCGCTGTTCGACTACCTGGCCGCGCAGGGAGCCATCAGGTTCGGCTCGGCCGACCGCGAACGTCGCTGGCAGCTGGCGCTCGACGCGGTGGCGCAGCTTGAGCCGGGCAGCCTTGAAGCGTCGGCGATGCGCTGCGTCGCGCTGCTGGCCACGCTGGAGCCGATCCAGTCGTTGCGCGCGACTCCCGAAGCACTCGCGTGGTGCCTAGGCGTCGAAGAGGGCGAGGCCACCGTGGCCCTCGATGCGCTCGTCTCGCGGGGCATGCTATACCGCCGTCCGCAATCCGGCGACCTGAGCCTGTGGTCGCGATCCAGCGTCGACCTGGACCACTGGCTGGAGGAGGCGCGCATCCGCGTGCCGGCGAACGAACGGCTGGACCAGGCCCTTGCGACGCTTCCGTCGCCGCGGCCGATGGTTGCCCACGCCCATTACCAGCGGAGCGGCACGCTGCGCGCGTTCGCGGTGTCGCTGCGCTCGGCGCTCGACGACGCCCCGATTGCGACGCCGCCGGGCCACGACGGCGTGGTCGCCGTGCTCGCCGCGCATCCGCAGGACGACAGGGCGCAGATCGGCGAGAGGGCGCGGCGCCTGTCGCGCGAGGCTGGACCGCGCGCGCTCCTCCACGTCCACGAGGTCGCGCCCGGCGACTTGGAATGGGCGAACCGCCTGCGGCAGTGGCGCTGGGTGCAGGAGCACTGCGCCGAGTTGCGCGTGGACGACCTCGCCCGTGCGGAGGTCGCCTCGCGCATCGCCGAGGCCGAGGCCGCCCTGGCGGACACGTTTGCCGCGGTGGCAGCACCGCAAGGCGATGACTGGCTGCACGACGGTGACGCGGTCAGGATCGCGGGTCGCGCGGCGCTTAGCCGACGCATCAGTGACACGTGCGACGCGCTGTTCGACCAGGCTCCCGTGCTGCGGAACGAACTGGTGAACCGCTCGAAGCTCTCGACAGCCGTCGCCAGCGCACGCATGCGCCTGCTGGAGACGATGCTGGAGCGTGGGCACGAACCCATGCTCGGTCTCACGGGCGCGCCTCCCGAGCGCACGATCCACCTCTCGATGTTCGCCGCCAGCGGCATGCACCGGGAGATCAGGCCGGGCGAGTGGGGCTTCGCTCCACCGGAGCCAGGCCACGACCTGCGCTGGCGTCCAATCTGGGACCGCCTAAGCGCGATACTGCGCGGCGGCACGCCGGTATCGTTCGACAGCATCGCCGAGCAGCTGTCCGAGGCGCCATCGGGCCTGCGGGCCGGGCCGTCGCTGTTGCTCGTCACGGCCTTCATGCTCCACCATCGGCGCGAGATCGCTCTCATGGAGCGCAACAGCTTCGTGCCCGAGCTGACGCCCGCGCATTTCATGCGCATGGCCAAGAACCCGGCCAACTTCGCCCTGCGCTCGATCGGCGGCGGCGACGAGCGCACCGAGGTCCTCGAGCGAGTGGCGGCCGGACTGGCGTTCCCGCCCGACGTGCCGCGGCCCGCGGCGGAGGTGAAGTCGATCGTTGAGGCGCTTTACCGCTGGTTCGCGCGGCTGCCGGAGAACGCCCGCATCAGCGAGCGCGTCTCGCCGCTCGCCAAGCGAGTGCGCACCGCGCTCACCAAGGCGCGCGATCCCCTCGACACGCTGTTCGACCAGCTGCCGCGCGCGTGCGAATGCGTAGATGGCGACGGGCGCATTGACCCTGAGGCCTACGTCGAGCGACTGTCGGCAACGCTGGAGGAGCTATCCGACGTAGATCCGACTCAGCGCCGGCTCGCTGCGGCCTCTCTCGCGTCGGCGTTCGGGCAGCGGGACGCCGCAGCCGTGCGGACGCGCGTCCAGGTCGAGTTTGGCGCGCTCAGGGCCGACCTGACCGACTACCCGCTCCGGCAGTTCGTCGACCGGGCACTCGCCGGCGACAACGCCGACGACCGGTGGCTGGACGGGATCGCCGGCCTGATCGCCGGCCGGCGCATCGAGAACTGGGATGACAAGTCGCTCGACACCTTCTCCTTCAAGGCGCGCGAGATGGCCGGGCGGCTTTCCCGCTGGCTGTTCCTAAAGGAGCGAGCCGCCAAGCGCCGGACGCAGATGATCAGCCTGCACATGGTCACGACCGGGGGCGAGGAGCGCGCGGTCGTCGTCGAGGGCGGCCGGGTGGACCCGAAGCAGGCCGATGTCGTAAGACGGTCGCTAGCCGGGGTCGACGACCCTGCGGGCGTGCTGGCAGAACTGCTCGCCGAGCTGATCGACGAGATGGAAGCGAAGGTGAAGACATGACCCAGATGCGACACGTCCTGAGCCTGTCCGGCGGCAAGGACTCCGCTGCGCTCGCTATCTACATGCGCGACCGCGTCCCCAACATGGAATACATCTTCTCCGACACCCGCAAGGAACTCAAGGAGACATACGAGTACCTGGAGCGGATCGAGGATTACCTGGGCGTGAGGGTCAACCGGCTCAACGCCGAGCTGGGCTTCGACCACTGGCTGGACGTCTACGGCGGGATGATCCCGTCGAACCACCGCCGGTGGTGCACCAAGATGCTCAAGCTCAAGCCGTTCGAGAACTTCATCGGCGAGGACCCGGTGCTGAACTACGTCGGCCTGCGCGCCGACGAGAACCGGTCCGGCTACATCAGCCATAAGCCCAACATCACGCCGGTCTATCCCTTCCAGGAGGATGGGCTGAAGCTGCCGGACATCGAGGAGATCCTGCGCACCTCAGGGGTCGGGATGCCGCCCTACACAAAGTGGGGCCGCAGCCGGTCGGGCTGCTTCTTCTGCTTCTACCAGCAGAAGATCGAGTGGGTGCGCCTGAAGGAGACCTACCCGGACCTCTACGAACAGGCGAAGGCCTACGAGCAGGTCTACGAGGGTAGCGGCAACACGTTCACCTGGAGCGAGCGCGAGAGCCTGGTTGAGCTGGAGCAACCGGAGCGGATGCAGGCGATCAAGGACGAGCACCGTCGGCGGCAGCTGGCCAAGGAGGCCCGCGGGGACAACCTCACGCTCGAGCAGGTTTTCGCGCGTGCCGAGCGGACCGACGAGGCAGACGATGAGGCCTGCCTCATCTGCACCCTCTAGGCCGCGGCGCTCACGGAACCGGCCCCCATGTCCGCGGGCGCGTCGAGCTGGGATTCCGGCGGCGGAGTGCCCCTGCGCCGACGCGGCGGTGCGCCTTCGGTGATCTCGAGCACGACGCGCATCTTGTTGTCGGTCCACTCCGCGCCGACGACGAACCCCATCGGGCCGACTACCTTCATACTGCCGGGTGCGTTCAGCTCGAAGCCGTCCAGCAGCTTGATCCAGAAGGCGTCGTCGTCCAGTTCCTTCGCCAAGGCGTCGATCTTCTTCTGCCAGTCAGCCTTCTTGCGCTCCGTGGTCGCCGCCGCTTGATCATCGAGCATACCGGAACGCAGCGTCTCGCAATGGTCGCGGAGCGCGCTCGCGATGCGGGTGGTGACGCGCAGCCATAGGACACCCTTGACACGGGTGACCATCAGCTCACTCGGCGTGAAGTCGCCGAGCAGCTGCCTCTCGGCGCTGCTAAGGTAGATTCGTCCGACGGCGCCGGTCGTCGTCGGGGGCAGGATGGGCGGACCGACCCGCATCAGATGTGCACCGAACTCCTGCTGCAGCTTCAGGCCGAAGAGCGGCCGCAGGCGGTCACGGTTGGTGACGTCGAACTTCTGCGCCTTGAGCCAGGTCTCCAGCCCGCCTAACGGCACCGCTCGATACTTCGCGAAGTCCCACACGATCCGGTAGACCTCCTCCCGGTGTAGTAGGCCTTCGGTGGCGGGATCCAACTCCTCCTTGGCGTCCTTCATCTTCACGGGCTTTCCCGGGACGAGCATCACCGGCGTCTCCGCATCCGGCTCGCGTTCGGCCATGGGAGAGAACGCCAGGTCGCAGTCCGCGCTCATCACCACCACGGCCTTGGTCCGGTCGGCATCCAGGAAGACATCGCCCAACTGCACCAGCGGGAAGCCGGCGTAGGGGGTATTCGCCTTAGCCCGCGGGTGAGGACCGAGCGGCCCCATGTTGCGCGAGACAAGCGCGCTATGGAGCAGGTTTGCGACGACCGTAGACGGCTCGGTAGCCGCGAACGGCTCGCCGACGAACTCCAGGGTGTCCAGTGCGCGCTGCCGCTGCCGCATCTCGTCGCGCTCGAACGCGAGGGACAAGAGCTGCGACGACAGCAGCCAGAACACATAGTCGCCAAGCGGGTGCCCGTCCTTCATCAACGCCCGGCTCTGGAGGAAGGCGTAGTCGCCGATGTCCAGGTCGTCGACCAGTCGCAGCAGATCCTCCCGCGCGCTGACGAGGGCAGCGTCCAGCCCCGTCCGGTAGTCAATGAAGGCGGGAGCGTATGGACGTGCCCGCTCCAGCATCCCCAGGTGCGCCTTGACCTTCCAGGGCTCGTTCAGGTCCGGCTTGCCGACGAAAGCGAACGCGGAACCGGCAAGGTCGGTGTCCGAACGAAACTCGCCACGCGCATCGCGGACCGTCTCCAGCGAGGACATCAGCACTATCTGCTGGTCGGGCGCACGGTCGGGCTGCTGTCGGATCACGGTCGCGGCCTCGACGGACAGTGTGCGGCCTCCGGCAGGTCCCTGAAGATAGTAGTCCAGCAGGACCAAATTGTGCGCGGACAGGTCGGGCAGAGGGACGAACGGATCACAGACCGTCACGTTCTGGACCTCGCCCTCAAGTATGTCGCGGAGTCTCCGGAACGTCCGGTGCTCCTCGACCATGCGCACGGCGTCGGGGGAAGCTCCGCCCAGAGCGGCCAGCGAGACCAGCGGACCGTCGCTCTCCGCAAGGACCTGCAGCCGCGCGTCAACCGTGGCTTCCCCCGCGCAACCTAAGGTGTTCAGCTCGGCGAGCACCTCCACGTTCGTCGTGACGAGGTTGCTGACCGCCGCAGCGTCCCGTTCCGTCAGGCGGTCGAGCCGGGGCAGGTGCATGGCGTCGTCAATGATCGCCACCATCAGTCCGCTCCATGGCGGCGGTGCGGGGGCAGGATTCTCCGGAGTGGCGGCGTTAACTTTGACGGCGTCCATGGGCGCGGCTCCGCCGTCGCCATCCTCGGTGTCGGGGGTCGCGGCCGCTCCCGGCGTCGCGCCGTCGGCGGCTGGAGCGTCCTCGTGGACAGCCGCCCCGGATTCGTCGAACTCCGCCGCCTCCGCCTCGTCGGCCCTCGCCCTCTTCGATGAAGCCGTGGCTGGTCGGGCAGCTGGCTCGGCTGGACCCTTGGCGGGCTCTTCGTCCTCCCCGATCACTGTCTTAGGCATCGACGTTCCCAATCTCGAAGATGACGGAATGGATCTGGCCGTGCTCGTCGGCCTCCCCCAGCGAGAGAGTGCCGCCGTGGTACTCGGCGACCTCCCGGGCGATGTAGAGGCCGAGCCCCTTTCCCTGCTTTTGACGCTTGGTACTGAAGAAGGGTTCGAAGACCGTCTCGCGGCGCTCCTGCGGGATGCCAGGCCCGTCGTCGGTCACGACGATGCGGCGTCCGGGCAGGTCGATGGCCACGTCGATGCGGCCGACCGGCTCGTCGCCTCCGTCGCGAACGATCCTGAGCCGGACCCGCTCCTTGTGTTGCTCGGCGATCCAGAAAACGGAGTTCGTGAGCAGGTTTTCCAGCACCTGGACGAACATCCCCTTGACCGCTTTCACGTCCAGGTCGCCGCCTTCCGGCACGACGGTCGTCTCGATCGCAATGCGGCGCCCCTCGTTGCGGCTCGCGAAGCCGCCGACGATGTCCTCGATCCAGTCGACGAGCTCGAAAGGCTCCTTCGTCTGCCGCGCGTTGGTGCTGAGCGGGTCGAGCACCTTCAGCCGCTTCTGAAGGGTGCGGAGCTGGCTGTCCAGAACCCTCAGCGAGGTGCCGGCGTTGACCGGGTTCCGCGACCGCCGCGCCTGCGCGATGGTCTCCAAGCCGGCAGACGTGGCGCGGTAGAGTTCGTGCGCCAGACTCTCGATCATCAGACCGATGCTGGCCAAGTGGAGGACGCGGCTGCGCTCCTTCTCCTGCGCGCCCGCCGCGCGCTGCACCACTTCCGCGGCCTCGCGCAACTCGCCCATCGTTCCGCGCAGCTTCCTGGTGAGGTCGCGGCCCGCGTCGCTCCCCCGCAGAGCGTCCTCCAGCAACGGCAGCAACGAGGCGAGCCGCTCGTCCTCCTCGCGGAAGCGCTCCAAGGCCTCGGCCGCCGTCACGCGGCGGGCCCGATCGACGTCGCGGTCGATCTCGTTCAGATACTGCCGGTAGATCTCCATGATGGCGCTCAGCACCTTCACGAAGGCCTGCTTCTCGGGATTCTCCTTCAGGCCTTCACGGTTCGTCTGGTCGATAAGGTAGGGATTACCGCGCTGGGTGATCCGCGCGCGCCCGACGATCTGCCCGCGGTTGAGCTTGAAGCCGCTAGTCGAGAAGGCGTCCCGGTCCAGGTCGAGCCAGTCGTCGTTCGGACCGCCGTACGGATTTACCCGGTAGCCATCGCGGTAGACGGATACGCCGCCCGACCACTCCGCCAGGATGCGGCGCACCACGGTCAGGTTGCCGATGCCCTCGATCTTGGTGAGCAGCCGCCGATTGAACCAGTACATGTCCAGGCTGAACGGGCCGATCCGCTCGATCGTGGGGACGTCCAGTTCAGTCGTCGTCTTCAGCTCGAGGGTAGACAGACGCAGCGGTCGGCTCCGGTTGTGCAGCAGGTACTCCATCGTGCCGTCGATCCGGGGCACACCTGTCCCAGTGACATGGAGCGCGGCGCGGAAGCGCCCGTGCGCCTGCTCGAGCAGGAAATCCGCGAAGCGCGGTATCTCGACCTCGACCTCGTTGAACCGAAGCGTCAGGGGCGGGGCCGGCGTTCCGCCCAACGGGTCGGAGAGCTTCGAGAACTGCTCGATGGCCAGCGACGTCAGCTTGTCCGCCGACCATTCGGACTTCAGCGCGGACACGCGGATCAAGGTGCCGCGGTCGTCCTCGTCCTTGTCGTTCCCGACCTCCGGCTCGACCTCGACGCTGTCCAAGTCGTCGTCGGCCGCGTCGGCGAAGTCGTTCCAGTCAATCTCGAGCTGGTTCCAGTTCGGGGCTCCCGCCTGGCCGGTGACGACCAGGACCTGATCGCCCAGCCGCATCGCGGACAGTCGCCCCAGACCCTTCTCACCCAGGATGACCTCTGGTTCAGATGCGTCGTCGTCGTCATCATCCGCCTCGGCGGCGTAGAGCTCGCGCTTTTGGTCCGCCCGGTATGAGGTGCCAATCGTCAGGTAGACGTCCCGCAGGATATCGAGCGACATGCCTTCGCCGTCGTCGTCGACCTCGATCTGGTTCGCCGCCCGCAGTGCATCCAGGAAGTTGGCTTTCGTCTTCGCGGCGGTCAGCCGACGGACGAGGCGGTCGACCCCGGGCGCGTCCTCGATGATCGATTCCAGGGCATAGTCGCGAAGCTGCTGCCAAGTGCGGGGACGTCGCAGCGAACGGATGTAGCGCTCACGAAGCACCTCGGGCGTGTCGCGGTCTTCGCCCATCTCGCGCAGGATCTCGGCGTACACCGTGTAGTGCAGGCGATAGAACACATCGACGGTGACGCGGCTGGACTTCGCGTCGAGCGAGTTCTTGATCAGCTCGTAGAAGGCGACGCCATCAGAGCTGATGAGCTCCGACCCCAGATGAAGAATCGTCCGCGCTGAAACCCTGAAGTTCAAACCAATCCCCCATGCGCCGAATAGCACCGCGCAAGGATACGAAGTGCACCGAACGCCGCGACCACGGCAATAGCGCTCGTGCTCGCCGACTCTAACAGGCTCATCACGAAAGAGCGTCCCGGAATTTAACCGACTGCATCGATCAAATCCGAAGTGTCGAAGTTCAGCAGGAACTGCGCGTAGGACGAGTTGAACACATCGGAGACGTACTCGGCCACGTCCACGTCGGTCCCCTCCGTGTCGCCGTCAGCGCCGCGCCGCATGTCGTACTTCCGCGACTTCGTCGTCGCGAACAGGAATAGCGTGTGGAAGTAGATGGCGCTGATGTAGCGCCGCTCGGCGAGCTCCACCGCCTCCGGCGAGCGCGCGCCGGAGTTGAAGTCGCGCAGGACGCGGCTGTGCACGTTCACGTAGATCCGCGCGAGCTTGTCGTCATCGACAAAGGGATAGACCACGACGTCATGGTTCATCTCGATGCCCGCCTCCGCGATCTCTTCCCACGACTTGAGCCCCGGCCCGCCCTCCTGCGAGCATAGGACGAGTTCCGGGATGCCTAGCGGTGGTTCGATCTCAGGCTCCTTGCGGGGCGGTGCGCGTTCGGGATCGGTGATCCGCACAAGCACCGTTTCGGTAAGGTCGCCTTGCGGACTGGTCAGCGTCGCCACCATCTCCACCGTGTCGCCGACCTTCATCTCGCCCGTCGCGCGCATGCCGATCCGGATCCTGCCCTCGGCGGGACTGGTCCTGACAACGTCGAGCAGCTCGCCCTCGGCGCTCGGATCCGGCTTGCCTCCGCCACCACCGCCCGTCGATGACGGGCGCATCAGCGCCAACGACAGATCTCCGGGATCGTCCGTCCGGTCGAAGAAGTCGTTCTCGACGTCGGTCGCGAAAGCGATGGTCCGGCTCCCACCAGCGGGCAGGCGATAGAGCTTGAGGCCGCGTTCCTGGGCGTCGCCGCCCTTGGCTTTGAAAGCAGAGGGGTATCGCTGCGGATGGAACGGCGGCACTTCCCTGGGTTCGCGCTTCGGGCGGTCCTGCTCCGGCTTTGGCTTTTTATCCGAGGTGCCCGGCTTGTTCTCCGCGATGTTGAACGTCTGCCGCAGGATCTTCGCCAGGGCGTCATTCACCGGCATGTTGCGCGTCAGGTCGCGCAGCATCTGGCCGGCATCCCCCGTGTCGACGCCCAGGCTGGACTTCCGCCGCTTCGCGATCTCCTTGAGTTCGCTCGCCAGCAGCATGTCGCGCAGGTGCTTGCGGATGGTGTCCGCCTTGTCGCCGGCCTTCAGACGGTCCCGCGATGCCATGAACAGCTCGTTGCGCACCGAGAGGTGCAGGTTCGAGCAGTCGACGTGGACGAGCAGGTAATCTTTCAGCAGCGGCATCTTCAGCGCGCGGGTGACGAACTCAGACGTGTAGGAACCGTGCACCTGCCCGTTCAGCGAAAACAGGACCGTCATGCCATTCTTGAAGTATTCGCGCTGGACGTACTGCTTGGTCTCCTTGACGCCTTGCCCGCGCGAGCGCGCCTTGAAGACGTAAACGGTGACGCCCAGTTCCCCGAGTCCGCCGGTCTTGGAGACCTCGGAGAAGCGCGTCTCGACGGTCTCGGTGTCGGCCTCGAGCCGGCGCTTGAGGCCATAGACGGGCGTGACCGGCGCGCGGTTGTCGGGATAGCGCTCATTGTTGTCGACGGTGAGGAACGGCAGCGCCGGTTCGAAAAGGAACTCGTTGAGGCTGAGGTTCAGGTCGCGGGAGATGATCGACCGAGCCCCCTCGGGCAGGCGGTAGGAATACATCTTCAGAATCGAGCCTGTGCGGAAGTTCCGCCCGTCAAGTCCGATGTCCAGCTCGTCGACTTCGACCGACGCGACCTGGCCATCGAACACGAGATACTCATACCAGGTGTTCTTGCGGTTCGCGGCCTCGGCAAGCTCGGGCGGATGGCGCCGCAACAGGGTGAAGCCGAGCGGGTGCTTCCGGTCGTAGCGGCGGCTCGCGACCAGCTGGAAGCGACGGTCCCCGCAGAAGGCAATCGCGCCCGCCCCCCCCATGTTATATTTGCCCTGCACGAAGTGAACGTCGTTCTTGTTGCCGCGCAGCAGCGACAGGAACGTGCCCGCGAAATCCTTCGGCGCCTGGCCGACGCCGTCGTCGTAGACCAGAAGCGACGTGTCGCGCCGCGGACCGCTCGCGACGATCTGAAGCTCGCGCGCCTGCCGGCGGCGTGCGTCGCCCAGATCCCAGTTTCGGTGGTCGGGGAAGTAGCGGTCAAGGGCCTCGCGCACGCTGCGGGGTGCCTCAGGCGAGCGGATGTCGAGCCCCGCCTGCAGAACCTTCCTCTCGAGGATCGCGTCGATACCGTTGGTTATCTTCTCGACGAGCGCGGGGACGGGGTGCGCCTGCTGGTTCTCGACTACGCCATAGAATGACTCGTTGTCGCCGTAGGGTGTCCACTTGGTCGGATCGGTGGTCAGGCCCTCCGCGTCGAGGATCCCCTGGACCTCGTCCTCCGTGCCCGCGGCAAGTAGCCGCATGAACAAATCGTCCTTTGACATCCAGTCCCCCTACGCAACGAGTATCATCGCGAAAGTCACCGTCAACCAACTCGTTACAATCGCTTGGCGATCGCGTAGCAGTTGCTTGCGCCGCAGAGACGGTCTTCTACCGGCGCCCGATTGGGTGGAGCAGTGACGCCCGGCTTATATTCAACGCGGGAAATCCCGTCGGCGGTAAGGCGGCGGCAGACAGAAGCTGACTCGCGAGAAAGAGCGCTTTAACGCCGCCCCTTCCATGGCGGATGGACCGCTCCATCGCGCGCAGCTCTACGCGTAGTGGGGAGGTAAGCGCGCCGGCGATGCGACGGGATGATAAAAGTTGTGACTTCGTGTTCCGCTGGGCACAAGTTTAACAGCCAAGTTCGCAGAAACTGCGTTATCGCAATCAGGGACGATCTACAGTCACCAGATCCGCATACCGACGAGCTATGTCAGGTTGCTGGCGCAGACGTTGCTCAATTTGACCCCGCTGCCACCAATCGATCCAAAACCGGCCACCCCGCCTCATCGCCAGGAGGCGGTTCGCGAACGGCGCTGTCACGTTAGGGAATGCAATCAGCATCAGCCCGGAACAGCGATGGTGCTCAAGCGTGTCACGGATGTCGGGCATGTCCTGCTTTGACACTCCGCGTCCCCTGATCTTGACCTGCACCAGCACGTGCCGGCGCTGCATGAGCGGCATACCGTCGGTGACACCTTCTACCACGGCGCCGCTCGGCGGCACGGTCCACTCCGCCATGAAGTCGCGACCGTCATCCGGTTCGTTCGTGGCTCCAATCTGTCGAATAAAGTGCATTCCCGGCTCTTGCTCGAGGAGCTCGCCGACGAGCTGCTCGAAACGTCCCGGATCCAGCGGAGTACGCCACCTGTAAGTTTCTGTGCGCAGAAATACGTCGTCTCGCGCGTTGCGCTCGGCCTCCGCTACCGTACGGCTCTGCTCAAATACGCCGGCGCCACAGGGCTGCCTTAGAGCCACAAGCGCCTTTCGCCCAAGCACCACCATATGCGACTCGAGGGGGATCGTAATTGAGCTACCTGTTTCGCTTTCGACTGCCGCGAGGAGCCGGAAAGCGCGGCGCATCGTTGCGTTCGGCACAGCGTTGACGAGCGCATCGGTGCGATACGCAATGTGACCCGCCGCCTCGGCTGTTCGCGGTTGGTATGATGAGAATGCGTCGCGGAGTATGTCCATCTTGCCTCGGCCCAGCTCGACGACGCTCACGCCGCGCCGGGTCGAGGTGAACGCCTTCCAGTCCGGAGCCGTCCGCCTTCTGAACTCGTAGTCGTGCCAGTCCGGCAGCCGGAGGTTGCGCTTCACTGCGGACATCCAGCGGGGCTCTGGCTTGTAGGTCGCGCCAGCTGGCCGCGACGGGTCCTCAAGCGGCTTCAAGTCGAGCACCGCCTGGGCGAGATCATGGACGACGAAGCTCTCGCGCCCGAGCGCCTTGAAATACTCTCTGGATCCGAGTGAAGAAAGCGTGCCAGCCTGCAGCGGCACCAGGAGCCGAGCGTAGACCTCACTGTCGATGTCGACGGCGGGGTTGAGTTCAGTCAGCAGTCCGACGGAGGTGACGTCGCGGACGCGCAGACTCATGGCCCAAAGCAAACTAAAAACGTCATGCAAGTCCGTCCGCTCCCCATCCCACTCCCAAGAAGTCGTGCGAACTGACATCCAGCCGACGATGCCGTCCCCGAAGGCTTCGGCGTTGATCTTGAACGGCCACTGGTAGCGCACCGGCCCGGGACACGCCGGGTCGCCGCAGGTGCAGCCCTCCTCCTCATCCGGCTGAAGCGAGTTGTCGATTGGGCCATATGGAGAGATCATTTCGCCAGAAGATGTCGAAAAGAATGGCGGGTCAATTCAGCAATTAGTGCGACCCAAGGTTTGTTGTGCCCGCGCTCGCGTCACTCGTGTCGATAATACATCGAGTTTCTCCCCTGCTGCAGCGCTTCGGGGCACATGTGAGCAAGCGGCCGAAGCTGGGAAGCGGAGAAGCGTTCTTAAATGTCGTAGGGGTATTCCGGACGTGCTGCTCGCAAAAGGATGAGCTGCATTCCATAGCTCAAAGCTGTGCGAGCGGTTAGCCGCCTATCGGCATACTTTCGGTCGAATCTATGGAACGCGGGACCAGTGGAGCGCACTCTGGTGGCACCTGCGGAGCCATCAGGGCTCGCGCGTCTTTGCTAGCCGCGTGGCACGCTCGCGCGGCCGGAGGTCAGGGCGGCGGCTGGCCCACAGGCCCGCGCGCACGCCGCCCTGCCGGCCGGCCTTTCGCGAGGGTGCGCTTTTGGCGGCCTGCGGCGGGGATCAGGCGATGTTGGCGCCTGATTCGCGATTACCAGACACCTGATCCCGTGGGCATTCGCTTCCTCAAGGCGATCGGCGAAAGCCGATGCTGTCGATACCCTTAGACTTTAGGGCACTTGGGGTAAGGGCTAGCACACATGATGGCTGAACTCCGTTCCTTAGCGCTCATTTCGTCGTGGGTAGCATGTTAGAAATAACTACGCTATTATCTAACAAGAAAGGAGCATGCTCGTGTCTGCTATGGCCGATAGAATCATGAAGCGCATCCGCGGCAAGGGACGCGGTTGGGTGTTCACGCCCAGGCACTTTCTCGACTTCGGCAGCCGGGGGGCGGTGGATATGGCCATCTCCCGCCTCGCCCAGTCCAATACGATACGGCGCATCGGCCGGGGCATCTACGACTATCCCCGCCTTCATGACACGCTTGGCGCCTTGAGCCCCGACCCAGCGGTCTTGGCCGATGCGCTCGCGGCGCAGACCGGCGACAAGCTCGCACCCTCGGGTGCCGCTGCCGCGAACCAGCTCGGACTATCCACCCAGGTACCGGCAAGGGCGAGCTATGCGACCAGCGGCCGCACGCGCGTTGGAAAGGCGGCGGGACGTAGCCTGACGATGCGCCACAGCCGCGCGCCGGTCCTCGACCAGGCATCCGACACCGCCAATGCGGTGCTGCAGGCGCTGGCCCAGCTCGGCCGCAAGCATGTCGATGCCGACGTCATCCAGCGCCTGGCCGCGCGTGTCGATGATGCCGACATGAAGCAGCTGCTCCAGGCGCGCCCTGCCATGCCCGGCTGGATGGGGGATGTGATCCTCAAGATCGGCAGCGTCCATAATGGATGACTTCGCAAGGCTAGGCGCTGTCGACCGGCGCGCTTTCATCACCGAGGCCGCCAACCGGCGGAACCTGACGCCCGTCATCATCGAGAAGGACTTCTGGGTGTGCTGGACGCTCAGGCGCCTGACCCGCTCGCAGGACCTTGCCGGTCATATCACCTTCAAGGGCGGGACCTCGCTTTCCAAGGCCTATGGGATCATCCAGCGCTTCTCCGAGGATATTGATCTCACCATCCGGCGCACCGCGCCGTTGTTGGAAAAGGTCCCTTCACCGATGGAGGCGGGGATCAGCGGTAACGAACGCCAAAGCCGCACCAAGGCGCTCAAAGCCGCCGCTCAGGCCCATGTCGAAACCATTGCCATGCCGGCGCTGGCGCGCGCGGTCGAAGCCGCGCTCGGCACGACCGATGGCTGGAACATCGAGCTAGATCCCGAGGACACGGATCGCCAGACGCTGCTGTTCAACTATCCGCGCACCTCGGGTTATGGCCTCAACTATGGCGGCAGCTATGGGGGTGACGCAGGTACCGACTATATCAAGCCGCGCATCAAGCTCGAATTCGGGGCACGCGGCGATCCCGACCCCTATGCGCCGCGCGCCATCCGGCCCTACCTCGCCGAAGAGTTTCCCGACGCGCTGCCCAACGCCGAGACCTCGGTCGATACGCTGAGCGTCGAGCGGACCTTCTGGGAGAAAGCGACGATCCTCCACGCGCTGCACCATAACGGCAAGCTGCGCGACGGCCTGTCGCGACATTATTACGATCTTCTGATGCTCGACCGCGCCGACATCGGCGCCGCCGCGCTCGCCGAGCCGGAACTGCTCGAACAAGTCGTGCGCAACAAGAGCCTGATGTTCGCCGATGCCTCTGCATCCTACCCGACCGCCGTTCTGGCGACGTTGCGCCTCTCGCCATCTGAGGCGACCCGCGACGCGCTCTCGCGCGACTATGCCGCCATGGCCGACATGTTCATGGAGGACCCGCCAGCATTCAAGGAATTGCTGGCGGGCCTCGAAGCGCTCGAGAAGCGCATCAACCAGGCCGGAAGCGGATCGGCCTGAACTGCAGCGATGTTAGGCCCTTGCCTTGCGCGTCACGCGGTCGGCAGGTTTGACCGTCCGAGCGACGACCCGCCTGGCATTGGATCGCGGCGGCGGCGCAGCAGGCGCCAACGCAACCTTGCGGCCATCGACCTCAACCTCGATCAGTCCTTGCCGCAGCAACGGCGCGGTCGCCTTGAGGAATGCGCGCACCCGCGCCGGGCCTTTGATCTCGAAGCAGTGCCATTCTCCTTCGATCGCTGCTTCATCGGTGAACCCCTTGAGGCCGTACCAACCGATTACGCAATTGCTCTGCAGCGGAAGTTGAACGCGCCAGCGAGTCATTTTTGGCTCGACCCTGTCGAGAACGCGATGCCAGATTAGGTGCCGTTCCTGTCTCAAAAGACGGAGCGCAGCCAAATCCTCGGGGAGCCGTTCGAGCAATTTTCTAGTCATGTATCGTACCTAGGCGGCCCGATATGGAACGAGGTTTCGACGGGGCGCATACCGAGACCTCGCCCGCGGCCATTTGGTCGCGGGTTCGGTCACCGGCGGCTCGTTTCGAGCCTTTGCGGCGCCGGCATTGCTGCCGGGCGACACTTTGGTCCGCGCTATCGCGCAGCGTGTCCTGACGTGCTGATCCTATGGCACGCAGAGCGCCAAATGTCGAGTGCGATCCTCTCGGAAAACAAGCCCGAGACCATGGCAGCGAGTCAGTCAGAACCGGCGGTCGCCGCTTCGGAATGGGGCGATTCGCCACTTCGGCCACCGCCCGAGACGGACACATCTCCGCTCTTGGAGGCACTTCCTTGGTCCGGCACACGGCCTGACGCCATCAACCCGTAAAGGGTCCGCTATGCTGTGCATGCGGCCGCTTCGCCTGCGGCTGCGCGGTGATTGCGGCCGTGCCCCGGACACTTCGGGCGCCTGTCGAGCGGGGACGGTCCTCGCTCCGAGACGGGAGCTTCGAAATGCCGCTGAACCTTGCCCAGAGAAACGCCTGGAGCCTCGCCCGCACGCTGATGACCATCGTCGTCGTGTTCCGGATTAACGGGAGCAAGTTCGGCGTCGCCGAGGCCAAGGAGTTCGACGGAGATCCTTCTTCGATCGTCCGCGAATACGATCCCTTTCTCCGATAAGGCCGACTGACCTCAGCGCTGCGCGCGACCCGCGCGCATTAGCGAAGTCTTTGCCGATGCCGGCTTACCTTGCCCCGATGTCGATCGAGGGGCAGCCGATCTATCCAGGAGAGAGCGCAAGCCCATGCGATGTGCTGGCGCTCGCCGACGAGTATCGGCGTGCGGCCGAGGCCCTGCTCCCGACCGGTCGCAGGCGCGCGCCTTTGTCCCGCGCCCCATATCGCCTCATCGCCATCCACGCGATCGAGCTCTATTTGAACGCCTATCTGCTCGCGACGGGACATTCTCCCATTACGGTCCGGCGTCTCCAGCATGATTTCGCCTCGCGGTCCCAATGTGCGGTTGGGGCAAAGCTGGTGCTGAAGAAGCGCACGCTCGGCCATCTTGCCGGCCTGTCGGAGCGCCGGGAATATCTGACGACGCGCTACGATTGTGCGCAGACCGGCACCTCCGAGTTGAACCGGCTCGCCGCCTCGCTGGCCGAGGTTTCTGCAAAGGTCTCAGCCTATGTGCGTGCGTCGAAGGCAAGCTCGGCGTGACGATGTCCTGCTTTGTCTGGCGGGGGCGGGGCCTCGCAGGGTCATGGGCGGATCCGGCAGACGCACCGATGGCAGGGGTCCCACCACGTCGTCGGAGGAGCGGCTTTTGGACGGTTGGCGGGCACCGGCCGACACTCGTGCCGGGCGCTTCCCCGGACTGATCTTCCACAATGGCGCCGGTCGGCGCGGCGGGCGACGGCGGGGCAGGGTGTCTTCTTTGGGTGCTTCTCCGGAGAATATGGAAGTCCGGCCAAAGCGTGGGTCAGGATTCCGACCTGAAATTGCCTGACCCTCCGAGGCGCGCGGTTCGCTGTCTTCGTCTTGCATCCCGGCCGCCCCTGAGGCCTCGTTGATGGCTGTCTGGCCGGGCGACGGCTTCGCCTCGCCTGACCAGCCGCAACTGCGTCGCCAGGACTTTCTTCCCCTGGGCTGACGCCCATTCCTCGCGAGCCAAGAAAGTCCGCTCCTGCAGTCCTCCGCTTCGCTGCGGGCAAAGCTGCGGCGTCATGCGCACCCGGCCCTTGAACGCCATCGAGGCCGCATGGGGCGGTCCGAGAATGAAGGACTATGAACATGGCAAACATCGGCAGCTTCAAGAAGGTCGGCGAGGAATATCAGGGTTCGATCGTGACCCTCAGCGTCCAGGCCAAGGGCGTCCGCATCGTTCCGGAGGAAAACCGCCCGAACGAGAACGCACCCACCCACCGGGTCTTTGTCGGCCGCGCCGAGATCGGCGCCGCCTGGGCGAAGAAATCCGCCGAGCAGCGCGACTATCTCTCGGTCAAGCTCGACGATCCCAGCTTCACCCAGCCCATCTTCGCGAACCTCTTCGACGACGAAGGCGGTGAAACGTACAGCCTGATCTGGTCGCGCCCGCGGCGCTCCGCCAACGACTGATCGAGGCCAAGGCGCCCCGCCGGAAGGCGGGGCGCCTTTCGCATGGGTGCCTCGCATAAAGGGTGCGCAACCCGTTCTCCCCGACGGCGGAGAGCGCCCCGCAATCCCCGGGCCTTCGAGCCCGGGCCAGGTTTCGCAAGTGTCTCGGCCGGGAATGATCCCGAGCCGGAGCGCCCGCAGTCGCCATCCGTTCGCCTCTCACGCCCCACGGCGCCGCCAGTCTTGCGAAGCACGACCGCGCCGATTTCGCGCAGGAATTCCTGCGGCGAAACGCAGCGTATCGCTCGGCCTGGGCCGCCGCGCGAGCCGCGTCGCAGTCAGGGGAGCAGGCGGATGGGAGCCATGTCGATGCCGGCCGCTGGGGCCTGGTTCGCCTGTTCGATCCCGAGCGTTCGGTGCGCGCGGCCCCCGCGATCTGGCGCGCCGACGCCGCGTCGCAGATCGTCTCGCTGGCACCCGCGCCACCGGCCTTTTCTGGCCCCGCCGCGCTTCCGAACGTCGCGCCGGCGGCACAATGTGATGGGGGTGACGCGCTTCACGTCGTGCTCGATATCGGCGGTGTGCGGCACCGATTCCATGTCCTGACGGCCGCGCCGGAAACACCGCTGGCGATCCTCCTTCCGCCGCACGGCGATACGCTGCGCGCGGCCGCGTGCGACACCGCTCGGCGCATGTTCGCGTGTCTGAGTACCGCCGAACCGGCAACTGCGATGCGGCCGAGCGCATTGCATCGACGTCGGCTGACACTGCTTTTGCAGGTTCTTGACGCCTGGCTCGCGGGAGCCAGCAATCGCGAAATTGGTGGTTCGATCGTCTATCCCTGGCTCGCCGGTGCAGACTCGCTGGTATGGAAGGCAATGGGCGAACGCCGCCGGGTACAGCGGCTCGTCGCGGAAGCCCGCGACTTGGCCAGCTCGGGCTTTCGCGACTTGCTCCGCGCCTAGGGGCGACATTTGCCGGGGGGCGAATTTGACCGCTCCCTCAGCCCCGCCATCTGCCGCCATTCAAAGCCCGTGATTGGAACGGGTCCGCTGCGCTTGCCGGGCCCACCCCCGGAGGCTTTGAATGACCGACCAGCCCGCTCAACGCCTGTTGCGAACGCCCGATGCGGCGATCCTGGTGGGCCTCTCCGCGCGGACGCTGGAGAAGCATCGCTGCTATGGGACAGGGCCCGCTTATCGCAAGCTCGGCGGCCGCGTCGTCTATGCGGTCGAGGATCTGCTGCGTTGGGCCGACCAGGGCGTTCGGCGCTCGACCTCTGACGCGACCGCGAACGTCGTCCATCCGGCCAAGCCCATCGACACCAGCGTTCTTGAGAAGAAAGGCGCGGTGCGGCGATGAGCGCTGCCACCGCCTCCGCACAGGCGCCAAGAGTTGTCCCGCCGAGCGGACAAGGCTCTGCCGGCGTGGGGATAACCACGGTCGAACTGACCTGGGTCGAGCAGGCCACCGAACGCTGGATCCGCTTCGGCGCGCCGATCCGCGATCAGGTCCTGGATCGTCGCCGCCGCCTGCTTTCCTTCGCCGCAGGTAGCGTCTTTGCCTTCGTTCGTTGGGCGTCCAACGACTATGGAACGCTGCTGTCGCGGCTCGATATCGTGCGCAGCGTCTCGCCCGGCCAAGCCTATTCGACCTTGCCTTGCGTGTCGCCCGGCGGCGAGTTGCTCCTGCATCTCGGCGGATGGCCGAAGGTCCGCACATGCCTGCTCCTGATCGACGCCATTGAAGATCTCGGCGTCGATCCTTGCGCGGTCGCACCCGATTACTGGCGTCACGCGCATAATCGGCTGATCGCCGGCTACACGCCGCGTGCTTATTCGCTGGCGCGGCATCGCGCCTGGCTGCTGCGCCGGAGCCTTGGGGCATGAAGCGCTTCCATATCCTGCTCACCGGCTATTGCGCGATCGGTGCCGTGGTCCTCCCGGCATTCATCCGCCCGGCGCCGCGTCTGGTCTGGAACGCAAGCGCGAGCGTGCCAGTCGGTCTCTATTCGGCGCGCCCGGCGCGCACCGCGAAACTTGGCGATCTCGTCGCGGCGCACGCGCCGGCGTCGGTAGCCATGTTGATGGCCGAACGCCATTACTTGCCGCTCCGCGTACCCATGCTGAAGCATGTGGCCGGCATGGCGGGACAGACGGTGTGCCGCGCCGGCCTGACGATTTTGATCGACGGAAAGCGCGTGGCCGAGGCTCGGTTGCAGGACCGTTTAGAGCGTCCGCTGCCGCGTTGGAGCGGATGCCGGACCCTACGCCCCGGCGAGGTTTTCCTGCTCAATTCCGCATCGGCCGGCAGCTTCGACGGGCGCTATTTCGGGCCGGTGCCTGCGCGCGGAATCGTCGCGGTGCTCGATCCACTTTGGCTTCCCGGCGGCGGTGAAACCGCACCGGCAAGCGCGCGCCCCCGGGCGCGAAATCTCCCCTGAACCCGACGCACAAAGGAGCATGTGATGATCAATATCGGTGAGTTCAACGCGCGCGACGACGGCTTTAACGGGCGGCTCGAGACCCTCGCGATCGGGTGCGCGCTGACGATCGTTCCCGCGACGCGGAGCGACATCAGGAACGCGCCCGACTACCGCGTCCATGTCGGCGAGACCGGCGACGGACCCGAAGTCGGAGCCGGCTGGAAGCGCACCGGAGAAAAGGCCGGCGCCTATGTCGCGATCGTCATCGACGATCCCGTCCTTCCCCGGCCGATCCGCGCGAACCTGTTTCGCCCGGCGATCGAGGGTCAGCCGTATCTGCTATTCTGGCAGCGCAATCAGCGCCGCCGCGACACCGAGCAGCAGTAATGCGCGGGGCGATCGGCCGTCGATGCAAGGGACTCGCCGTGCTGGCGTGCCTGTGTGCCGCCATGGCGAGCGCGCAGGCACTGCCCGCCGCAGCAGCATGTTCGCCGGCCATCAACCTCGACGCGCCGATCGCTACCGCAGCCCAGCGCTTTGCGCTGCCGGACACGCTCATCCGCGCGGTGATCGCCGTCGAAAGCGGAGGTGTGGTCTTTGCGGTGTCGCCCAAGGGAGCGATGGGGTTGATGCAGCTTATGCCCGGGACCTGGGCCGAACTGCGCCAGCGTTATGGCCTCGGGGTCGATCCATTCGACCCCTGCGACAACGTGCTTGCCGGCACCGCATATCTTCGCGAGTTGCTCGATCGCTACGGCGATCCTGGCTTTCTCGCGGCCTATAATGCGGGTCCGGGACGCTACGAAGCCTATCTGGCCGGACGTCCGCTGCCTGCCGAAACCATAGCCTATGTCGCCAGATTGTCTGGCCGAATGATGACGGGCGATGCTCGAAATCCGGTCCGGGAACTGCCCGATCCCGAGGCCTGGCGGCGCGGGGATATGTTCGTTCGCGCACCCCAAGTGGCGGAAAATGAAGCCGGTCGACCAGGCGATTCTTCGTCTCCCGAGCCGACATCGATGCAGCAATCGAAGCCGTCCGAGCCGGCACGCGACACTGTCTTCGTGCCTCGGACCGGGCTTCCGAAATGACGGGCTGGTTTGCCGCCGTGAATCTCCTTGCCCCTGTCAGGGGAAGGGCAGGGGAGAGCTTGGAGGTGGCAGCAGGAAGGAGTTGCAGGGGATGGCGAGATAAAAGCACCGCCGTCTGCGGGCGTGCATGTGGTTGTACTGATTGTAGAATTTGCGCCGTCGCCCGCGTGCCCCTGCCGTCGCCTCCTCGATTTTATCCTGGAAAATCAAGGCTTGAAGCGCTGGCAGCCTCGCCGGGAGCACGATCGTGACCGACGAGGACGATTTTCGGATCAAGCCCGGAAAGGGACGAAGCCGGGGTTCGAGCAGCGCCAAACCGCTGAGCCTGGCCGCGCAGGTCAAGCGTGCGGCAGCGCGCGCCGGCTTCGCTCGGCGCGGGGCGCGGCGCGGGGGCGGGACGGGACGGCTCGGCCGCGGCCGTGTCGCCGCGCTCTCCGGCAGGCGTTCGGCCATGTCGCGCCGGGTCGTGATCAAGGCACGGGTCGTCCGCCATTCGGGGCCACGCTTCACATCGGCGCCCCTTGGCCGGCATGTCGCCTATCTCGAGCGCGACGGCGTGACCCGCGACGGCCGCGACGCCTCGATGTTCGACGCGCGGTCCGATCACGCAAGCGGCGACGCATTCGCCGGGCGTTGCGCCGACAACCGCCATCATTTCCGCTTCATCGTGTCACCGGAGGATGGCGGACAGCTCGCCGATCTGAGAGCGTTCACCCGAGAGCTGATGGACGATGTGTCCAGGGATCTGGGTACGCGGCTCGACTGGGTCGCCGTTGACCATTGGAACACCGACAATCCGCACGTCCATATCCTGGTCCGGGGGGTCGCCGACGACGGCGCCGATCTCGTGATCGACCGCGGCTATATATCGCAAGGTATGCGCGACCGTGCCGAGGCCCGGGCGACGCTCGAGCTCGGACCCCGCAGCGCACGCGAGATCGACCAGGCGCTGGGGCGTGAAGTCGAGGCCGATCGCTGGACAAGCCTCGACCGGGGATTGCGCGCGCGCGCCAGTGAGGATGGGATCGTCGATCTCCGGCCCGAAGCGGGCGCCACGTCCGACCGGCGCAATCTGCTCCTGACCGGACGGGCGCAGAAGCTCGAGCGGCTCGGTGTCGCTGCGCCCGCGGGACCCGCGCGCTGGATCCTCAAGCCCGATGTCGAGGCACGGCTCCGTGCGCTCGGCGACCGCGGCGACATCATCAAGACGATGCACCGCGCGATGCGTGATGCCGGGCACGCCATCAATGAAAGTCGGCTCGCAATCCACCCGCCTGGCGAAGCCGTGCCGGTGATCGGCAGGCTGGTCGAGCGCGGCCATCAGGACGAGCTTGCCGGCACCGCTTATGCGATCGTCGACGGGATCGACGGTCGTCACCACCATCTGCGCCTTCGCGATCTGGAGTTCACGAGCGATGCCGCCCCCGCCGCGATCGTCGAGCTGCGCACCTGGCAGGAGCGGGGCGGCGCGACGCGCAGCGCGCTTGCGGTGCGCAGCGATCTGCCGATCGGCCAGCAGGTCATCGCGCGTGGGGCGACCTGGCTCGATCGCCAATTGCTGGCCCGCGACTTCGCACCGGCCGATCAGGGCTTTGGCGCCGAGGTCCAGGAGGCGATGGCGGCGCGCGAGGAGCATTTGATTGCGGAGGGGCTGGCATCCCGGCGCGGCGGCCGCGCGGCTCTTGCCCCCAACCTGATCGAGACGCTCCGGGCCGCCGACCTGCGCGAGGCGGCGGCACGGATCGCGCAGCGCACCGGACTGACGCCCTATGAGACCAAGCCGGGATCGACGGTCGCCGGCACCTATCGCGAGCGCGTGACGCTCGCATCCGGCCGCTTCGCGATGATCGACGATGGCCTCGGCTTCCAGCTCGTGCCCTGGCGCCCCGCGCTCGATCGCCAGCTTGGCGCAAGCGTGACCGGCACCATGGCCGCAGGTGGCGGCATCGACTGGACTATCGGCCGCAGCCGCGGCCTCGGCATTTAGGAGAACGCCCAAGTGCAATCGACCAAGATCCTCTGGGGCCAGGTCATCATCGTTCTGCTGATCGTGACCGGCGCGGTGTGGGGCGCGACGCAATGGACCGCCGATGCGCTCGGATATCAGGCGGCGCTTGGTCCGCCCTGGTTCCGGGTGGCGGACTATCCGGTCTACCCACCGCCCGCCTTCTTCTGGTGGTGGTTCAGCTACGACGCTTATGCGCCCGCCATCTTCGTGACGGGTGCCTATATCGCTGCGTCGGGTGGGGTCGCGGCGGTGGTCGTGGCGATCGCAATGTCGGTGTGGCGCGCGCGCGAGCTCAAGGTCGCCCAGACCTATGGGTCGGCGCGATGGGCGACGACACGCGAGGTCGAACAAGCCGGCCTGCTCGGCGATGACGGCGTCGTGCTGGGCCGGCTCGATAGCGACTATCTTCGCCATGACGGACCCGAACACGTGCTGTGCTTCGCGCCGACAAGATCCGGCAAGGGCGTCGGCCTCGTCATCCCGTCGCTGCTGACCTGGGCCGGCTCTGCGATCGTCCATGATATCAAGGGTGAGAACTGGACGTTGACCGCGGGCTTTCGTGCACGGGTCGGCAAGGTGCTGCTGTTCGATCCCACCAACCCGGCCTCGGCCGCCTACAACCCGTTGCTCGAGGTCCGTAAGGGCGAATGGGAAGTCCGCGACGTGCAGAATGTCGCCGATGTGCTGGTCGATCCCGAAGGGTCGCTCGAGCGCCGAAATCATTGGGAGAAGACCAGTCACTCACTGCTGGTCGGCGCCATTCTTCATGTCCTCTATGCCGAGCCCGACAAGACGCTCGCGGGGGTCGCTGCATTTCTCTCCGATCCCGGGCGCGCGATCGAGGCGACGCTCGACGCGATGATGGCGACCCGGCATCTGGGAGAAGCCGGCGTCCACCCGGTGGTGGCATCTGCCGCGCGCGAACTGCTCAACAAGTCCGAGAATGAGCGGTCGGGCGTGCTCTCGACCGCCATGTCGTTCTTGGGGCTCTACCGCGATCCGATCATCGCGCGTGTGACCAGCAAATCCGAGTGGGGGATTGCCGATCTGGTCGAGGTCGACCGGCCGGCCACGCTCTATCTGGTGGTACCCCCGTCGGACATCAGCCGCACCAAGCCGCTGATCCGTCTGCTTCTCAACCAGATCGGCAGGCGGCTGACCGAGGAACTGAAGCCCAGCGCGAAGCGGCACAGAGTGCTGCTGATGCTCGATGAGTTTCCGGCGCTGGGACGGCTGGATTTCTTCGAGTCCGCGCTCGCCTTCATGGCCGGCTACGGACTGAAAGCGTTCCTGATCGCCCAGTCGCTCAACCAGATCGAAAAGGCATATGGGCCCAACAACGCGATCCTCGACAATTGTCATGTTCGCGTCAGCTTCGCGACCAATGACGAGCGCACCGCGAAGCGGATTTCCGATGCGCTCGGCACTGCCACCGAGATGCGCGCGACGAAGAACTATGCCGGGCATCGGCTGTCGCCCTGGCTTGGTCACCTCATGGTGTCGCGCACCGAGACCGCACGTGCGCTGCTCACCCCGGGCGAAGTCATGCAGCTGCCGCCCGATGACGAAATCGTGATGGTCGCGGGTGTCCATCCGATCCGCGCTTTGAAGGTTCGATATTATACCGATCGCCGCCTGACCGCCCGCATCATGGATCCGCCAGCGCTGGCCTCGGCGCCAGAGCCCCGGGCGAATGACTGGACGAGCTTGGCGATACCTCGCCAAGCCCACGCTGCTGCTGATGAGCAGGCAGGGGTGGACGACCCGGCTAATGGCGGCATCCGGCGTGAGCCGGACCTGCCCGTGGAACAGGAGATCGTACCACCGCCGCCGCCACCGCCTCACGGCGAGTTCGAATTCGACGATGCCGTCAGCGACGACGCGACGGTGACGGAAAGGCTCAACGACCGGATGCGCGGGAATGCGCGTCAGGTCTCACTCGACCCTAAGGATGGGATGGACTTATGAGCGCGTTACGGATCAAGCACACCTTCCGCCTGCCGCCGGACCTGTCTGTGCAGCTCGCGGAATACGCGGCGCGCAAACGTGTGCCCCAGGCGCTGGTGGTCGAGACGGCACTGTCGTCCTTCCTGTCCGGTGACAGCAGCGAGCATCTCGAGGCCGTGCTTAGCCGCCGGCTCGATCGGCTCTCGAGACAAGGCGACCGGCTCGCCTGGCAGGTCGAGCTCGGCAACGAGACCTTGGCGCTGTTCGTACGGTTCTGGCTTGTGAACAATCCGCCGCTCCCCGACACAGCGCTGCCCGCCGCGCAGGCCATGGGCAAGGAGCGGTGGGAGCGGTTCATCGAAACGCTCAATCGACGGATGGAGTTCGGGCCGCGGCTCAAGAATGAAATTTTGGAGGATGTCGATGTGCAGCCACCGGGCAGAACCGCTTGATTTGCCGGGCATGGGCTGACGGCCCGTCGGGTGCCCGCGTGATAATTTTGTCGTCGGCGGGACCGACCGCGAGACGGGCGCGTTGAGCCGCGAACGATACCAGCACAATGGGAGCCTTCAGAATGTCCGAAGAAGCCACCGCGCCCCCGACCAACGGCAAGACCGCGCTCTCCGACGCGTTTCGTGAGCATTTCTCGGGCGATGCGCCGCTCGTCGACAAGGCCAAGAGCTTCGCACGGGCCCGGCCCTGGACCAGCGCGGCCTTTGTCGGGATTGCCGCTGTCGCGCTGCTGAATACGCTTCGTGGCGTACGGGCGTAACCTCCGGCCGGTCCGGCCGACGCCGAGGGGCCGCACGTGAACCGGCATGATCGCCGCGCGCATGCTGCGCAGACCCGGATGCCCGCCTCGCCACAATGCGCTTGTTGCCAGCCTGCAACCGGGGCGCCGCATCTCAAGGCCGCGCCGGTCAATCCACGCGGTCGAGCCGCAATCCCTGGCGGAGCCGCTGACCCGCAGGCTAGGTCCGAATGACAGCAGTCCGCTGCTGCGATTCACGAAGCCCGGTTCCTCAGCTGACTAGATCGGATCATCTCGACTGATCGATAATCTCGCGGATGCGGCCCGCGAGCACCTCCATCTGAAACGGCTTGGTCAGGATGAACATCCCGTTGTCGAGGCGCCCACGTCCTATTGCTGCATTTTCGGCGTAGCCCGTGATAAACAGGACCTTGAGATCGGGTCTCGCCACGCGCGCGGCATCCGCGACCTGGCGTCCGTTCATCCCTCCGGGCAGGCCGACATCGGTGATGAGCAAGTCGATCCTGGCGTTGGACTCGAGCAGTCTCAATCCCGACGGTCCGTCCACCGCCTCGATTACGGCGTAACCCGATTCGGTCAGCACCTCGGCGACCAGCATCCGAATGGTCGGCTCGTCGTCGATGACCAGGACGACCTGGCCATCGCCTACCGGTTCGGTGCGCGGCGCGATGCCTACGTCCTCATCGGCGAGCGCGTCCTGATCGTGACGCGGCAGGTAGAGGCACATCGTCGTACCCTCGCCCATTTCCGAGTAAATGCGCACCTGTCCGCCGGACTGACGTGCGAAGCCGTAGATCATCGAGAGCCCTAAACCGGTGCCCTCTCCCAACGGCTTCGTCGTGAAGAACGGCTCGAACGCCTTGGCGATGACATCCGGCGACATACCGGTTCCCGTATCGGTCACGCAGACAGCGACATATTGGCCGACCGGCAGATCCTGTTGGCGGGCGGCACGTTCGTCGAGCCATTTGTTCGAGGTCTCGATCGTCAGCTTGCCGCCCTCGGGCATCGCGTCGCGGCCGTTGATGCAGAGATTGATGATCGCGTTTTCGAGCTGGTTGGGATCGATCAGCGTCGGCCACAGGCCGCTCGCGCCGACGACCTCGACCTCGATGCTGGGCCCGACGGTGCGGCGGACCAGGTCCTCGATTCCGCTCAGCAGGCGATTGACGTTGGTGGGCTTGGGGTCGAGCGTCTGCCGTCTCGAAAAGGCAAGCAGGCGGTGCGTCAGGGCGGCGGCGCGCTTCACGGCTCCGTGCGCCGCCATGAAGTAGCGGTCGAAATCCGCAGTCCGCCCCTGCGCCATGCGCATCTGCATCATCTCGAGGCTGCCGCTGATTCCGGTCAGCAGATTATTGAAATCGTGCGCCAGGCCGCCCGTCAGCTGGCCGACCGCCTCCATCTTCTGCGACTGGCGCAGCTGCTCCTCGATCGCGCGCTTCTCGGTCAGGTCGCGCGTGACCTTCGCGAATCCGATCAGCTCGCCGTCATCGTCGCGTATCGGATCGATGACCACGCTGGCCCAGAACCGGGATCCGTCCTTGCGGATGCGCCAGCCTTCGGCCTCGAAGCGCCCTTCCCGGCGCGCCGTCTCCAATGCGCGGTCGGGAATGCCGGCGGCCCGGTCCTCTTCGGCATAGAATCGGGAAAAATGCTGGCCGATGATTTCGTCGGCGGCATATCCTTTGAAGCGCGCTGCACCGGCGTTCCAGCTGCTGACAAGCCCGGTCGTGTCCAGCAGGTAGATCGCATAGTCGGTGACGCCCTGGACCAGCAGGCGAAAGCGCTGCTCGCTGCGCCGCAGTTCTGCCTCGGCGGCGCGCCGCTCGGTCAGATCGCGCGTAACCTTGGCGAATCCTATCAGGCGGCCGTCCGGGTCGCGGATCGGGTCGATAACGACGTTTGCCCAAAACCGGCTTCCGTCCTGGCGCACACGCCAACCCTCAGCCTCGAAGCGGCCTTCGCGCTCCGCGGTCTCCAACGCGATCTTCGGGATTTGACGCTCGCGCTCCTCGGGCGTGTAGAAGCGCGAGAAGTGCTGGCCGATGATTTCCACGGCTTCATAGCCCTTGAACCGCCGGGCACCGGCGTTCCAGCTGGATACATGCCCACCCGTGTCGAGCATGTAGATTGCGTAATCGGTGACGCTCTGGACTAGCAGCTCAAACCGGTTGCCGGTGCTTGCCGGATGTTCTGATTGTGTCATGGACCCCTCGTCGGGGAATAAACTGCGGTTGGCGAGCGCTGTTCCCACACGGCATATCGAGCCCGGCAATGAAAGGGTCGCGCCGTACGTGCGCTTCTGGAAGGAGGCGACCCCGCTACGCGCACCGCCGCTCGCTGCCGCACAGGCCAAGGACCAGGATCGCTGCTCGGCCCGAGTCGGCGACAAGAGTGCCCAGAGCTGGTCGTGACACTGTGTTGCGAAGCTCAATTCCAAGAGCGGCGACCGCCGCGCGTTTCCAATCATACGCTGTGGTGCGACGACGCTAAGTTATTGTTGCAAGACCTGATTTTGCTGTCCCCTTAGTCACCCGTGTCGCCGGAGCAGCTTCGCACCGGCCCGAAGCCAGGGTGCCGATCGGTGAGCGCAACTCCAGTCCGTTCAGAAGCTTCGCGACGCGGCGCGCGCATGCTGCGGACTGCGCTCGGCACCTCGATCGCCGCTTGGCTGGACGATCCCGAGATCGTCGAGGTGATGCTCAATCCCGATGGTCACCTGTGGGTCGATCGGCTCGGTGCCGGCTTGGCGGACACCGGCGTGACCGTCCCCGCGGCCGACGGCGAGCGGATCATCCGTCTGGTCGCGCATCATGTCGGTACCGAGGTCCATGCCCGCTCGCCGCGCGTGTCGGCCGAGCTGCCGGAATCGGGCGAGCGTTTCGAGGGGCTGCTGCCGCCCGTCGTTACAGCGCCTGCCTTTGCGATCCGCAAGCCTGCGGTCGCTGTCTTCACCCTCGACGACTATGTCGCGTCGGGCATCATCTCCGCCGCCCAATGCGCGTCGCTCCGAATTGCGGTGACCGGACGCGAGAACATCCTGGTCGCTGGCGGCACCGGTACCGGCAAGACTACCCTGACCAACGCACTGCTCGCCGAGATTTCGGGCAGCCAAGACCGCATCGTCATGATCGAGGACACGCGCGAGCTGCAATGCACCGCGCCCAACCTGGTCGCCATGCGAACCAAGGAAGGGGTGGCAACCCTCTCAGACCTGGTGCGGTCCTCATTGCGCCTGCGGCCCGATCGCATCCCGATCGGTGAGGTCCGTGGCGCCGAGGCGCTGGATCTCCTCAAAGCCTGGGGCACCGGGCATCCGGGCGGCTTCGGGACCATCCATGCCGGCACAGCGCTCGGTGCGCTGCGCCGTCTCGAACAGCTGATCCAGGAGGCCGTCACCACCGTGCCGCGACCGCTGATCGCCGAGACGATCGGACTGATCGGGGTGCTGGTGCGAGATGGTGCCGGTCGCCGTCTCGCAGAACTCGCCCGGGTCGAGGGTCTCGATCCCTCCGGCGAATACCGCCTTCGCTTCCTCACTAACGGAGAGTCCGAATGAACGTCTCGCTTTCCGCCGCCCGCACCCGCGGGACGGCTCTGTGCACCTGCGCCCTTGTCGCGCTCACCGCCGGCCCTGCCCAGGCGTCGGGATCGTCGATGCCTTGGGAAAGTCCGCTCCAGTCGATCCTGGAGAGCATCGAAGGGCCCGTCGCCAAGATCATCGCAGTGATCATCATCATCGTGACCGGCCTGACCCTCGCGTTCGGCGAGACCTCGGGCGGGTTCCGCCGACTCATCCAGATCGTCTTCGGGCTCAGCATCGCGTTTGCTGCGAGCTCCTTCTTCCTCAGCTTCTTCAGCTTCGGCGGCGGGGCGCTGATCTGATGGAAACCCTTGATCCCGGCGCGGCCATTCCCGGCTATTTCGCGCCCGTCCACCGTGCGCTGACCGAGCAGATCCTGCTCGGCGGCGCGCCGCGCTCGGTCGCGATCGTCAACGGCACGCTCGCCGGTGCGGTCGGGCTTGGCCTGCGCCTGTGGCTGGTCGGCCTGCTCATCTGGGCTGTCGGCCATGCCGCTGCCGTCTGGGCCGCGCGCCGGGATCCCCAGTTCCTCGAAGTCGGTCGGCGCCACATGCGCTATCCCGCATTCCTGCGCGCGTGACGCCGCCATGATGTCTCTTCGCGAATACCGCGCCCGCGGTTCGACACTCGCAGACTTCCTGCCCTGGGCGGGCTTGGTCGCGCCCGGTGTCGTGCTGAACAAGGACGGTTCGTTCCAGCGTACCGCTGCGATCCGCGGACCCGATCTGGACTCGGCGACGCCGGCCGAGCTGGTCGCGACCGCCGGCCGCCTCAACAGCGCGCTGCGCCGGCTTGGCTCGGGCTGGGCAGTCTTCGTCGAGGCGCAGCGCGTGCCCGCGCTGGATTATCCAAGCGACACTTTCCCCGACCCGGCTTCTGCCTTGGTGGAGCGTGAACGCCGCGAGCAGTTCGCCGAGGAAGGCGCGCATTTCGAGAGCGCCTATTTCCTGACGCTGCAATGGATGCCGCCGGCCGAAGACGCCGCGCGCGCCGAAGTCTGGCTCTATGAAGGCCGTTCGCGCAGCGGCGTCGATCCGAACGAACTGCTTGCCAATTTCACCGATCGGAGCGCTCGCCTGCTGCAGCTGCTCGAAGGCTTTCTGCCCGAGGCGCATTGGCTCGATGACGGTAATACGCTCACCTATCTTCACTCGACGATTTCAACCAAGCGCCAGCGCGTCCGTGTTCCCGAGACACCGATGTATCTGGACGCGATCTTGGCCGACGAGCCGCTGATCGGCGGCCTCGAACCACGGCTGGGCAGCCAGCACCTCCGGTCCCTGACCATCACCGGCTTTCCGAGCGCGACCTTCCCGGGGCTGCTCGACGACCTCAGTCGGCTGGCATTTCCCTACCGCTGGGTCACACGCGCGATCACGCTCGACAAGACCGACGCGACCAAGCTGCTCGGCCGCATCCGGCGGCAGTGGTTCGCCAAGCGCAAGTCGATCGCCGCGATCCTCAAGGAGGTGATGACCAATGAGGCTTCGGTGCTGGTCGACAGCGATGCATCGAACAAGGCGGCCGATGCCGACCTCGCCTTGCAGGAACTCGGCGCCGACATGGTCGGCCAAGCCTATGTCACTGCGACGATCAGCGTCTGGGATGCCGATCCCGGTCTTGCGTCCGAGAAGCTTCGGCTTGTCGAGAAGGTCATCCAGGGACGCGACTTCACCGTCATCGCCGAGGGCATGAACGCCGTCGAGGCGTGGCTCGGAAGCTTGCCCGGCCATGTCTATGCCAATGTCCGCCAGCCACCGATCTCGACGCTCAACCTGGCCCATATGGTGCCCCTGTCGGCAGTGTGGGCAGGGCCGGTACGTGACGAGCATTTCGATGCGCCGCCCTTATTCTTTGCGCGGACCGAAGGCTCGACGCCCTTCCGCTTCTCGCTCCACGTCGGCGATGTCGGTCACACCCTGATCGTCGGCCCCACCGGTGCCGGCAAGTCGGTGCTTCTGGCGCTGATGGCGATGCAGTTCCGCCGCTATGCGAATGCGCAGATCTTCGCGTTCGACTTTGGCGGATCGATCCGTGCGGCCGCACTGGCGATGGGCGGCGACTGGCAGGATCTTGGGTCTGCGCCGCAGGATGAGTCCGGGCAAGGTGTCCGGTTGCAGCCGTTGGCCCGGATCGACGACCTGGCCGAGCGCAGCTGGGCCGCCGAGTGGCTGGCGGCAATCTTCGCCGCCGAGGGCGTGACGCTAGATCCCCAGGCGAAGGAGCATCTTTGGGCGGCGCTGAACTCGCTGGCATCCGCGCCGGCGCCCGAACGAACGCTCACCGGCCTCGCGGTGCTGCTCCAGTCGCAACAGCTCAAGCAGGCTCTCGGGCCCTATTGCGTCGGCGGACCGCACGGTCAGCTGCTCGACGCGGAGTCCGAACACCTCGGTGAAGCGCGGGTGCAGGCCTTCGAGACCGAGGGCCTGGTCGGGAGCGCCGCCGCTCCGGCCGTGCTCTCCTATCTGTTCCACCGCATCGAAGCGCATCTCGACGGCGCTCCCACGATGATCATCATCGACGAAGGCTGGCTGGTTCTCGACAGCCCCGCCTTCGCTGCGCAGTTGCGAGAATGGCTCAAGACGCTGCGCAAGAAGAATGCGAGCGTCGTGTTCGCGACCCAGAGCCTCGCCGATATCGAGACCTCGGCAATTGCGCCGGCGATCGTCGAAAGCTGCCCGACCCGGATATTTCTTCCGAACGAACGCGCGTTCGAGCCGCAGATCGCCGCCATCTACCGCCGGTTCGGGTTGAACGAGCGCCAGATCGAGATCCTCGCCCGGGCGACCCCCAAGCGCGACTATTACTGCCAGTCGCGCCGCGGCAATCGCCTGTTCGACCTTGGATTGGGCGAGGTCGCGCTCGCCTTCACGGCCGCTTCTTCGCGTACGGACCAGCGCCGCATCGCCGAACTTCTAGAAGCCCATGGCCGCGCCGGTTTCGCCGCCGCGTGGCTGCGTGCCCGTGGCCTCGATTGGGCCGCGGATCTCCTCCCCCTCACTGCCCAGGAGTGAATGTCATGCGTACCTCGTCGCTTCGCCGCTACGCGCTTTCATGCGGCTCGGCCCTGCTGATTGCCTTCGCCGCGGCTCCCGCCCATGCCCAGTTCGGCGGGATCGTCTACGACCCGACCAACTATTCCCAGAACGTGCTGACCGCAGCCCGCACGCTCGAGCAGATCAACAACCAGATCAAATCGCTTCAAAACGACGCGGAGGCGCTGATCAATGATGCGAAGAACCTCGCATCGCTGCCGACCTCCGCGCTCGCCGAGCTCCAGTCCCAAGTGCGACAGACCCAGCAGTTGCTCGGCAACGCCCAGCGGATCGCCTATTCGGTCCAGTCGATCGATCAGGCCTTTAACAGCCGGTACCGCGGCAACCCCATGTCGGCGACCGACAGGGCGCTGGTCGATAATGCGCGCGCCCGCTGGGAAGACACGGTCGCCGGCTTCGAGGACGCGCTCAAGGTCCAGGCCGGAGTCGTCGGCAATATCGAGGGTTCGCGAAACGCAATGGAGCGGATAGTCGGCTCGAGCCAGTCGGCGTCGGGCGCGCTTCAGGCGGCGCAGGCCGGCAACCAACTGCTCGCGCTCCAGGCCCGGCAACTCGCCGACCTGACCGCGGTGGTGGCGGCACAGGGTCGGGCCCAGGCGCTCGAGGCGTCGCAGCGCGCCGCGGCGCAGGATCAGGCGCGCGAGCAGCTGCGCCGGTTCCTCGCACCCGGGACCGGCCACCGGCCGACCCCGGCGCAGATGTTCCACCGCTGAGGCCGGGGCGATGAACGTACGGCTTCCGGCTCGCATTGGCGCCTTGGCCTGTCTTGGGGTTGCGATCGCCATGGGTCTGCTCGCCCTGCGCGACGAGCCGAAGCCGTCATCGCCTCCCGTCACCCTCTCGACCGACCTGCCCAAAGATCCGCTCCAGGCAAAGCTCCGGAGCTGCCAGTTGGCCGGGCAGGCGGCGGGCTCGGACCCGGGCTGCCTCGCAGCCTGGGCCGAGAACCGCCGGCGGTTCCTGGGGCAGCGATCGCGGCCCGAACCGGCGGCGAACGATGCGCCCGGCAAATCCTCCGAACCGGCGATCCTCGTGAACGAGGCCATCGCCAATACACAGCAGGAGCAGTGACATGGGCGGCACAGGCGTCGTCGACCGGTTTCTGGAGGTATTCACCTCCTATATCGATTCAGGATTCGGCCTGCTTCAGGGCGAGGTGGCGTTCCTCGCGACCACGCTGATCGTCATCGACGTGACGCTGGCGGCCCTGTTCTGGACCTTCGGCGAGGGCGACGACATCATCGCGCGCCTCGTCAAGAAGACGCTGTTCGTTGGCATCTTCGCCTACATCATCGGCAACTGGAACATGCTAGCGAGGATCGTCTTCGAGAGCTTCGCCGGCCTTGGCCTCAAAGCCTCCGGGACAGGGTTCACGACCGCCGAGTTCCTGCAACCTGGGCGGGTCGCGCAGGTCGGGCTCGACGCCGGGCGTCCGATCCTCGACTCGATCTCCGGACTGATGGGCTACATCAGCTTCTTCGAGAACTTCATCCAGATCGTCGTCCTGCTATTCGCCTGGGTGATCGTCCTGCTCGCCTTCTTCGTGCTGGCAGTACAGCTGTTCGTGACGCTTATCGAGTTCAAGCTCACCGTGCTGTGCGGGTTCGTGCTCATCCCGTTCGGCTTGTTCGGCAAGACCGCCTTCATGGCCGAACGCGTGCTGGGCAACGTCATTTCCTCGGGCATCAAGGTCCTGGTGCTCGCGGTCATCGTCGGCATCGGCTCGACACTATTTTCCGAGTTCACCGACGCGATCGGCAACGCCCAGCCGACGATCGAGGACGCCATGGCGATCGTGCTCGGCGCGCTCTGCCTGCTTGGTCTGGGAATCTTCGGCCCCGGTATCGCCAGCGGCATAGTCTCCGGCGGACCGCAGTTGGGCGCCGGCGCGGCAGCCGGAACCGCACTTGCCGCAGGCGGAGTGGTCGCCGCTGGCGCGGCAGCGGGCGGTGCGGCGCTCAGCGCTGCAGGCGGCGCCCTTGCAGGCGCAGGGCGAACCGTCAGCACCGCCACCAGCGCCTATCGTGCCGGTGCGGAGGGTAAGTCGGGAATGACCGGCGTCGCGGCGGGCCTTGGCAATGTCGGTCGCACCGCCGCCAGCAGCGCAATGTCGCCACTTCGTCGCGCGGCCGGTGGATCCTCCGGCGGATCCGCAGGACAAGCTGGACCTGCGGGCGGCGGAACGGGCGCACCCGGCGATGGCGGCGGCCCTACATCCGCCGCTGCGCCAGCACCGGTCGAACGGGACTCGGGCGGTGTTCCCAAGCCTGCAAGCGGCCCCGAACCGGTCGAGCGCGACAGCGGGGGTGTCCCTGTGCCTCAGGCCGGAGCCCCAGCATCTACTGCGGGCGGGGCAACCTCCGAGGAAACATCCGGCGCCGTGGCGGCCCCAGCAAATGCCCCGCGGAGCGAACCGCCCGCCTGGGCCAAATCGATGCGCCGACACCAGGCGATCGTCCACGGCGCCAGCGTCGCCACCCATACGCTGCGCGGCGGCGACAGCCGCGGCCCCGGCGCTTCCGTCAGCGTGACCGACAAGGAGTGAATTGCCATGTTTCGACGATCGACCGTGCGCTACGGCGCAACTCCCGAACCCGAGACCCCTTATCAGCGGGCCGGGCAGGCGTGGGATGACCGCATTGGGTCCGGCCGAGTCCAGGCCCGCAACTGGCGGCTTGCCTGCTTCGCGGCGCTCGCACTGTTGGCGCTGTCCATCGCCGGCCTGATCGCCATGGCTATGCGCGGGACGATCACGCCCTGGATCGTCCAGGTCGACAAGATGGGCGAAGCACAGGCTGTCGCTCCCGCTGACGCAGACTATCATCCGAGCGACCCGCAGATCGCCTATCATCTGGCGCGTTTTGTCGAGAACTTCCGTGGCATTCCCGCCGACCCGGTCGTGCTGCGCCAAAGCTGGCTGCGGGCCTATGACTTCACGACCGCCAAAGGTGCGCTCGCACTCAACGACTATGCCCGCAACAACGACCCCTTTGCGCAGGTCGGCAAGTTGCAGGTCGCGGTCGACGTCTCCAGCGTGATCCGCGCCTCCGACAACAGCTTCCGCATCTCGTGGACCGAGCGGCGTTACCAGGACGGCAGCCTCGCTGCGACCGAGCGCTGGTCGGCGATCGCGACAGTCGTGTTCCAGACCCCGCGCACCCCCGAGGCGCTCCGCAAGAATCCCCTCGGCGTTTTCGTCAACGCCCTCAACTGGTCAAAGGAACTCACGCAATGACACCCATCCATACAGCGATCGTGCCGGCCCTGGCGGCACTTGCTGCCTTGCCGCTTGCCGCATGCAGCGCGTCCCACGCTCAGACCGTACCGCTGACATTCGATGCCGCGCCTGCCGCGGCACGGGAACCCGAGCAGCCCAAGACAGTCGAGATCATCCGCATTCCCGAGCCGCTTCCGTTGCCGGGACAGCTGAAGCCGGTCTCGACAGTATCGGCGCTGGAGGTGGCCGACCCCAAAACCCGTATCGGCACCGCCAATGCAGCTGCACGCATGCAGCCCGTGCGCGACGGGTTTCTCAACGCGATCCAGCTATACCCCTGGGCAGAAGGTGCGCTCTATCAACTCTACACCGCGCCTGGTCAGGTCACTGACATTGCGCTGCAGGAAGGCGAGCAGTTGGTCGGGCCAGGCCCCGTTGCCGCGGGCGATACCGTTCGCTGGATCATCGGCGATACTGTCAGCGGATCGGGGGCAGGGCAGCGCGTCCATATCCTGGTCAAGCCGACGAGGACCGGTCTCGTCACCAATCTGGTGATCAACACCGACCGGCGGACCTATCATCTGGAGCTGCGTTCGACGCCCGAGACCTACATGGCCTCGGTGTCCTGGACCTATCCGCAGGACGCGTTGATCGCGCTCACCGCCCGGAGCCGCGACGCCGCGGCAGCCGCCCCGATCGTCCCCAACATCGACATCGATGCTCTGAACTTCCGCTACCGGATCGAAGGCGATCGCCCGTCGTGGCGACCGCTTCGCGCGTTCGATGACGGGCGGCAGGTGTTCATCGAGCTTCCGGCGAACATCGGCCAGAGCGATCTTCCTCCGCTGTTCGTCGTCGCTTCGAAGGGCGAAGGCGAACTGGTCAACTATCGCGTCCGCGGGCGCTATCTTGTGGTCGATCGCCTGTTCGCCGGCGCCGAGTTGCGGCTCGGCGCGGGCAAGACCGAAAAGCGGGTCCGCGTTCTACGGGATGGCGCGATGCCGGTGGAGAAAGCGAAATGAATGCCGTCGCTGAACCAGGATCCGTGGGCGTCGCTGACCTGCGCCTGCGCGGCGATCCACCTCGCGTGATGCGTCTTTCGCGCAAGGCCCTGGCCGCCGTTGGATTGGTGACGACCGCCGGCATCGGCGGCGCGCTGATCTACGCCCTCCAACCATCGGCGCCGAAAAGCCAAACCGAACTATATGCGACCGATACTCGAGGGACGTCCGACAACCTTGCCGGCGCGCCCAAGGACTATTCGCAAGTGCCCAAGCTAGGCCCGCCGCTCCCTGGAGATCTCGGCAGGCCAATCCTGTCTGCGCAACAACGCGGGGTCGATGTTGCACCACCGCCGATTGGCGCGCCTGCCACTCCGGGAGCAAATGCAGCACAGGCTGCACGCGAGCGGGTGCGTCAGGAGCGCGACGCGGCGCGCACTAGCAAGGTTTTTGCCGGTGGCGAGGGCAGCACCGGACAGGCGGTGGCGGCGGCAGGCCCGTCGGTCCAGACGCGGATGGTTGCCGATTCCACGACCACGCCCGCTACCCCCGTCAATCCAGGCGGTGGATCGGATCAAACCGCCAAGCGGAATTTCCTGCGCGCTTCCGAAGATCGCCAAACCGAAAGTGGCTACCGGCTTGCGTCTCCGAGTTCGCCCTATGTGGTCCAGGCGGGAAGCGTCATTCCTGCCGCGCTGATTACTGGAATCCGCTCTGACTTGCCCGGCACGATCACTGCTCAGGTCACGCAAAATGTCTATGACAGCGTGACCGGAAGGCACCTGTTGATCCCTCAGGGGAGCCGGTTGATCGGCGAATATGATTCAGGCGTCTCGTTTGGCCAGAACCGGGTTCTGCTCGCCTGGGACCGGATCATCCTTCCTGACGGGCGCTCGATGCAGCTCGACCGGCTGCCAGGCGCGGATGCGTCAGGCTATTCCGGCCTGCAAGACCGAGTGAACGAGCATTGGGACAGCATGTTGCGCGCCACGTTGATCTCGACGCTTTTAAGTGTCGGCGCTCAGGTCGGAAACAGCGACGATGACGATCTCGTCAAAGCGCTGCGACAAGGGACTTCGGAGTCGGTCGGACGCACCGGTCAGGATCTCGTGCGTCGACAGATGAACGTGCAGCCGACGCTCACGATACGACCAGGTTTTCCGCTCCGCGTGGTCGTCACCCGAGACATCGTGATGGCGGCGACCGATGGAGGTATAAGGTGATGCTCAGGCTTGGCCCGATCGCCGATGACAAGCCGGTCAGGGTTTCGATCGACATTCCTGCGGAAGTCTATCGCGACCTGACTGCTTATGCGAAAGCCCATGCGAGTGCGACCGGTAAGGAATCTCAAGGTCCGGCGAAACTGATTGTTCCCATGCTGACACAGTTCATGGCAACCGACCGTGGGTTTGCGAAGGTCAGGCGACAGTGAGCCTTAATGGATAGCCAGATAGGCTCGGCGACCGCATTGGATCGTAAGCCTAGTTCGTCGGCTAACGTCGGCGGATGGCAGCCTTCCAGCCGGTAGTGCGGACGTGGAAGGTCGCATTCGCCTAAAAGCCGCGCGGCCGCTTTGCGCCCTATTCCGGCCGTTCCCGTGCCGGCCGCATAGCCCTTCAAACGGACGGCCCGCGTTTGAGACGTCGTCTCGCGAATGGATGGCGGCAATTGGGTGGGAAGCGGACGGACCGCTTTCGCCGCGTCGGTCAGCTTAGCTGCCTTCTGCCGGATAGAAGACAAAGGCCTTACCTCGGGACGCGGGGTCCCAGCCCCTCTGAATCGCGTCGCTGGTAGACGCTTCAATGAGCTTCGCCGTCACCACAGGACGCTGCGGGACCGGAAGGGGGCGACCGTCGGTTCCTTTTGGGTACGGATACTCAATGATGAGTTCGCGGCGCGCCTCATCGGCAACGCGAACGGAAATGCACATCCCCTTGTAGCCGTCGCCGCTGTTACTCCACTGAGGCTCACTCACGAGTTCCCAGGCGAGCGACACTCCGTCGATCACGGCCTCACCTTCGATCGTACGTTTTCTTCGCTTTTTCAGTCCACCGGCCATGCCACATTGAGCCGATTACGTCGCGAACAGTCAATGTCCGGTTTGAGGAGGCGCCCCTATTGCTCGGAACGGCAGCAATTGGGTCGCTTGCTGACCCGCGGCTTCCGGCGCACGCGTGCAGTGCGGGAACGGCGAGAAGTGGGTGAGAAACGGACGCCTTGCTCCGGCCGCCGTGGCAGTTCACTAGGTGAGGTGCCGAATGGCGTCTTCAAGGTAAGTGGCGATCAAAACCAGCAACAGCGTGAGATTCCAGCGGAGCCCCCGCGCGAAGACGGCCGCCGCGAGAGCTGCGATAAAGAGCCCCATCACTAGCCACGCGACCAAGTGCCAATGATAGGCCGCTGCTCCCATTAATGCGTAACGCGAACCGTGGGCGAGCAATTGGCAGGCGAGGACGATCGAAAGCACCGTTGATTTGTGATCAAAGTACCAGCGATCGAGGTCCAACCCTGCTTCGAGATCGGTCGGGAATATGAGTGAAGCCGCGAAATAATACAGGCCGGTAATAGCCAGCCCGACCACGAGGACGCCGTAGCTGGCTGGAATAGCATCGCGGGCATCCCAGACGATGGACCAAAAACCGGTGACATCGAGCAGCACGAAAAGCGAAAGAAGCGGCGTGAGCCAACCCAAGCGGATTCGTGGCCGTGCTTTCACACTTGTGGCCAGCTTCCCGAGAACCTCGACCAGGCTGAATCCAAGCAGCAGCCCGAACAGCGAGAACACAAATTCGAACGCGCTCATCATGCCTCCGTTTATTCAGGCATCCCACGTGTGATTAATGTCCGCAACTGGGTCGTTAGGCGATCCGGCGAGGCTGAGTCCCTATTCGCTAAGAGCAGTCCGACGCGACTGGCTCAGATCCGCCCGAGAAGCAGTATCTGACCCACCCCCCTTTTTTGGTCGGGGGCAGAGCCTTTGAGCACCGACATCGGGTCGGTAGCGGCCTCGCCGCTTCCATCGCGCGCTCAATGAGACGAATGGCAGGAAGTGGGGTGTCTCGCTGTGCCCCGAGCTGGCCGGATAACCGCCTGCCGAGCGCGACAGATCTCAATGGTGCCCGCTATCAGGGTCTGCGCATCGCCGAAGTCGCGGCAAACCTGACGGCATAGTGCCATCCTCGCGAACCGCGCGGGCCCTAATTGTCGGCGGCGGGAACTTCCGTTTCGGCGGCTTTCGCACGGCGCGCGATTGCTTTAGTTCCCTCGCAAGCGCGCCGCAGGAGCGCGAAAACGGGGGACAATGGATGCGCCGATCGACCCACGCCATGCTGCGCTTGCTATTGTTAACGTCCGCGGTTGGGGCGGGAGTGGCACTGGCGCCGGTGGCGGCGGCGCAGGTGAAGGCGCCCGACATCCCGAGACCCCTCACGATGCCGGCGGTCGAACAGCTCGGATGGGAGGGCGGTTCGCTTGAACGGCAAGCTGATGGCAGTTGGCTGCTACGCGAACCAGCCGTCGAACCCGTACGGTATCGCCTTGATGTCCTTGAGGACGAGAACCTTGCGTTCGTGGAGATTGGTCGGCCCGGAATCATTCTGGTGCGAATTATTTCCGACAATGCAGATAAATTCGGCGAGGTCCGCGTGCACGGGGCGGGGAGCCGAAGCTATGTGGTGACATCCATCAAACGCGAAGGCGAGTTGACTCGCGTGGCGCTCGAGCGCGCGCCGCAACTGCCGGCACCGGCACCGGCACCGGCACCGGCTCCGCTGCCGCCACCACCGGCGCCGCGCCCCGGAGTAAACGGCAAGAACATCGTCAGCGTTGATTATCAGGGCGGCATTTTCCGCCGCCGAGCATTGGACGGCACCTGGATCCAGAGGCTCGATGGCAGCAACGCCACGAACGAGTTTCGCGAGACATTGCGCGACGATACCTATCTTTTAATCCAGAACGAGACGACGGCGGTGCGCTTCAACACGCGCACGATGCGAATGGCGACCGCTCCGCGGGGCGCTGCCCTCGTCGACAATGGAACGCTGCTCGATGTCATGAGTGGCGAACTCAAGCTTGCCGCCGCGCCGGCGCCGGTCAATCCTGCACTCGCCGCTTCAGTCACTCGGCCTGCGATGCTCAACCCGGCACCCGTGCCCGCCCCCGAGCCGGTGTTTCTCGCTGCGCCAATCGGGCAAGTCAACGGACGTGACGTCACCGGCGCGAGCTATGCAGGCGGCAGTTTCAAGAAGGCGCCCGATGGCCGGTGGGGCGAATATGACGCCAATGGCCGCACCATCGGCGTTTACGGCGAGCAATCGCGCGACGACTGGTCGGTCTACCTCTACGATCCTGCCGGGCACATGACTGTCCAGATCGACCTGTATCGCAAGCGGGTTGTGAGAACGCCCAACGGCGGCCCCCGCACCGACGGTCCGGCGGTGACCTTCAGCACCAATGCCGGCATGGCGCGCACCGCTGCGCCTCCAGTTCCGGCCACGGCGCCGCGAGCAGTCACAAGCCGCCCCAACCGCGTCGTTACCGCCGAAATGGCATCGCGCACCACCGGTATGAACCTGCGCGAGGCGCGCGACGGCAATGGCTGGACCTATCGCCAGACGGGCCCGACGGACTGGGTCCTGATCGGCACTGACGGGCGGCAGCGCGCGTCTATGGCCGAAGTAGCGCGCAACGCGACCGGGGTGACGCTGCTCGATGCCGCGAACAACACGAGCTATGAGCTGGTTTCGGATGGCAAGAAGTTGCGCCGCTCGGTTGGCGACGGGCCGATGACCGACGTGACGACCTTGGTGTCCACTATCCACGGTGCGGGCGTTCCCGGCGTGCCGACCCGGACCGCGCGTCCACCAGCGGCCCCCTATCACCCCGCAGCCCCGGCCATGACGCGGGCCGCGCCGCCATCTTCCAACCCGCCCGCCACGATCGGACGCGCGTCGCCGGGCGGCGGAATCTATTATCAGGCGCCACCGATCCGCAATCAGCAGGAAGCCGGTGTCGTCTGCACCGCGCTTGCCAAACGCGCCAATGGCGCCTGGACTACCGAATGGCAGCAGGGTGACGGGACGATGTCGAGCTGCTCAATCCGTCGCTAAGCTATGCCAGTAGCTTTGCGCGGCCGATTATGGCGAGAGGCCACGACAGCGGCTTCCCCAGACACGATACCCGAAAGCGCTCAGACGGCAATTCGACGCACAAGCAGCTGGTCCGATTCGGCGTGAGCCGTCAGTCAGCTGTGCGCCCCAAATTCGGTCCTTCAGCGACATCATATTGGATCTTAAAAGCTGCCATTCGCTCACCAGCGCAAGGTGGCGAGCCGTCTTAACCATGCGGAGGCGCAGCCCGCGAAGCGCGGCCCTTATAAGAAGCTTCCATCATGACATTTGTCGTGTCTGCTATTGCTCTCGGCCTCGGCGGCGTTTTCGCTTTCCGCCTCATTTCAGCAATCAGCACCGGGCGAGCAACCTATCGCTCCAGGGCCGCGCGCTTTTCCAGGCCTTCGAGGCCCGCGAGGGCAATCGTCTCGGCGACTTCGCGGGGGCGGCGATAATAGCCCGATTGCAGCGTCACCAGTTCGCCGACGGTCAGCACGTCAGGAAGGCCAGCGCTCTGGAGCATCACGCCCATGCGAGCGCGGGCGAGCGGGCGCGAGGGCTCGAGCCCGAACAGGTCGACCTTGCCCCGTCCGGAGTCAGCCGGCCGGTGAGCAGTCCGACGGTGGTAGTCTTGCCTGCACCGTTGGGGCCGAGCAGCGCGGTGACTTCGCCGGCGCGAATCTCTAGGCTGATGCCGTCGAGCACCGGGTAGCTGCCGAACTTCTTCCAGACGGCTTCGAGCTGCCCGACGATTTGCATGTGATCTGTGTCCATCATTCGCTCCTTCGATTGCGTCGTCATCGAGGAGGGGGACACTGCGCGCCAGTGCGCGTCGTCAGGGAATTGGGGTGACAGATGTCATGCGTTTTCCGACGCGGTAATCACATCTGCGCTGTAGAGAGGAGCAGGCTTCCTGCACCGGAGCGTTTGACCTGCCTGTCCAAAATCTGCCCGAATTCAGACCTGAATGACAGATTCCCGATGATCTGAGCGTTAACTCGCCGGCTTTGGGGCACAGTCTTGCACGGCGTGTCGCTGTACGCCGAGCTCCTGTCGCGCCAGGATTTCAGCTCGCAGCCGCTGCCGTTGGCCTGTGGTGAAAAAAATTGCGACGCGAGCCGTTTTCTTACCGACAAGCCCGCAGCTACGACCGACACCGTCACGGGCGGATCGGGGTTGGTCGATGCGGGCGTCGGAGGTCATCATCGCCTCGCGATCTGCCGAGCTGAATTGACTTGATATCCATTCGACTCGGGAGGCGTGAACCGGACGGCTCACTTTCTTCGCGGCTGCTCGCCGCCCGGAAGAGCCGGCCGAGGTTTTTTTCTTTCGCCGGGAGTTTCTAATGCTTCGCTAGCCTACGATAGGGCCATTATTCTGTTGCCGCGCACCGGTTTGCGCTTCTCTTCCTTGCTCCCGACGCCGCGCAATCGCCGTGACGACAGGAGCAATTTCGATGATCAGAGGGTTCATGCGCCGGGGTCGGACCCGGTTTCAGGCAGCGGGCGCGGCGCTACTCGCTGCACTGTCGAGTAGTCCGGCATTTGCTCAGGAAATGAGCGAAAATCGCGCCTGGCAGTTCGAAACGCCCCAGGATCTTGCCGCACGCGCCGCCGTCGCTGACCTGATAGCTCGCCAGCGTGCCGGTATCTACGCCGCACCGGTCTACAACACGACCATCGCGCGCCAGTATAATTGCTCGGTCGCGGCGAGTTCCATCGGCAACAATGACGCGCAGAGCGCGCTGGCGAATTCCCCGACGGTCTCGGGCGCAAGCTCGGCGGCGACCGGCAATGCCGGCACGGCCGGCATCGCTGGTAGCCGCACGCCGGCCGGCGTGGATCTCGACCAGCGCAATGACGGGCCGGTCTCCTCTACCGCGATCGGTTCGACCGGTGCGAGTGCCGATGGCACCGCGTGGCAGGCCCTGAATTCCTCGCAGTCCAATTCGGGCGACCAGCGCGCAAGCGTTCAGGGCAGCACCGCTTGCGGTTTCGGAGCGCTCAACTGATGCTCGGCATCGCGCGAGCCTGTCCGCCGAGCTGGCGGCGCCAGGCCTTCCTTCTGACCCTGGCCGCAACATCGCTGGCCGGATGCGTCAGCCTGAAGCAGCAGCGCTTCGCGCCCGGCGAGGAACCGATGCTGATGGGTCCCTCGGCGCGAGACAACCGCACGCCAATGGATCCGGCCTTCGCCTGTTTCGGCGCACGGCTGTCCGCGGGGGCTTCTCGTCGGCTGGTCATCGCGGTTGGCGATGTCCGCGACTTCACCGGCAAATATTCGGTCAACGAGGGCGCTGCGATCACGCAGGGTGGCGCGCTGATGGTAGCCTCGGCGATCGGGAAGCTGAATGGCCCGATCGTCCTTGCCGAGCGCTTCGACGCGACCATCGCCGAGCGCGAGCTCGGCTATACCGACCGGCGCCAGCTGGGCGACGGCAATGCCCACGCTGTGGCCGCGGGAACGGGCGCTTCGAACGTGCCGTGGCTGCCGTATTATGGCGGCAGCATCACGGCCTCCGATTATTACATCGTCGGTGGCATCACCGAGCTGAACTACAATATTCGCTCGGGCGGCGCCGAACTGCGTGTCGGCCAGGTCGGTCCCAAGGCGCGAACCTACACCCAGTCGGTCGCGATCGATCTCAGGATCGTCGACACCCGCTCGCTGCTTGTCGTCAAGACGGTGAGCCTGACCAAGCAGTTCATCGGGTACGAAGTGGGCTTCAACACCTTCCGTTTCTTCGGCTCCGAACTGTTCGACGCGAACATCGGCGCCAAGGGCCAGGAGCCCTTGCAGCTCGGCATCCGCACCACCCTCGAGGAAGCGACGATCCGGCTGGTGGGCGCGGTTGCGGGCAGCGATCCGGAAGCCTGCATCAGGATGCGGTCCTGGACTTCGCTCGAGGCGATTGCGTCAGTCGGCACGTTGGGTCGAGTTGTCGCATCCGTTCGGTCCGCCGCTCGGGGAATCGCGCCGCTCAACACCGTGGCGCCTGCAGGTCCAGGCGGAAGCGACGGCTCCGCACTCTTGTTCGAACCCGGATCCTCGGATCTTGCCGGGCGGACGCTGGCGTTGCTCGACGCGGCTGTTTCGGTCGCGCGCGAGCAGCCCGTCGAGCTGCGGATTACCGCACGCGACATCGAAGTGCTCGAACCGGCGAAGCGTGATGCGCTCACCGACCAGCGTATCGCCGCCGTCACGGAAGCGCTCGTTGCCCGCGGCATCGGCAAGGACAGGATTGCGCTGCGATGGCGCCCGGCGCCGTCCGACACGACGATCCGCCGCCGCGAGGCCGGCACGCACGATCTTGCCCGGCTTCGCATCGGCTCCTGAAGGTTTCGTCCCTCATCGCGGGGAGGCGCCCACCCGAGAACATCCCTTTCGTCAAGATTGCCGACCAACCCATCAACCCGGAGTATCCCCATGTCCCGTATCTCCAATACCCGCAGGTCCCTGATGTTCTGTGCGGCGACCGCTGCGATCGGCACTATCCTGTCGACCTCTCCGGCCTGCGCGCAGTCGGTTCCCGACCAGGCCGATGGCACGCAGCTCGTCACCGATCATCAACGGGCCGACCATTCCCGCAGGCTGGCCGATACCAGCGGCTTCCGGATCGTAGTGGAACCGCTGTTCGCCGATGGTTCCGATCTCACGCTTCGCGACAATGCGGTCAGCGCTTTGGCCCGCGCCAATCGCTCCGACAGCGCGCTTAGGCGCGAACCGATCGGTCGCGCCGATCATGCGCCGCGTACCGATCTCACCTCCGGCAACGGTGGCGTCAACGCGAGCGGCGACACGCTGCTGGTCACGACCCAGCGCGGCCTGTCCTCGATTTCGATCGCGACGAGCAGCGACGGCGTGCTCGGGGCGGGTACGGACACGCTTGATGCGCACGGGTCGCGGATCTTGGTGGCCGACAATCTGCTGGACACCCAGGCGCTCGGCAACGATGCGACTGCGGCGCTCTCGCTGACCGGGACCGGTGAGGCGGCCGCCGCCGCCGGGATTCTCGGCTTCCAGTCGAACGACAATCGCTCGGCGGTCCTCTCGACCAACCTCGCGCGGCTCCGGGCGGGCGTCGGCGCCATCAGTGGCAGCGATATGGCAATCACCGGAACTCTGGTCCGGGCACGCGGCTCCGGCAACAGCTTCTCGAGCAGCTTGGGCGCGACGGGGACGAGTGCGGTGACCGCCAACCTCGAGGCTCCGGCGTCACGAGTCCCCGGGACCGCCACCGGCGACCCCATGGTTTCGGCAACCTTCGCCACACTGAGCCATCAGGAGCAGTCCGGCTCGATAAGCGCTCTTGTCGGTGCCTATCGAGTACCCGATCCGTTTCGTATCGCCGCCTTCGGGCAGGTGTCCGACTCGAGCCTCCGCCAGGACGGCAACGCCCTCGTCGCCGCCAGCTATGGCAACCAGTCCGAGAATGCGATGCAATTGCGGCTGAACGCCATCGCCGGGAGCGGAGCGGTCGCGACCGTCACCGGGGTTCAGCGCGCCGCCGATGCGAATGTCGAAGCGGACACGCTGGGCGGTATCCGCACCAACCTGCTGCGGAGCGCCGAACGCTCGCGCCTCTCGCTGTCGGATAATTCTGCGCAAGCCGTCGCGAACGCCAACTTTGCCAAGAACAACCAGTTGCGCGTCGAGGCCGGCACGATCGACACGTTCGGCCCCGTTGCCGGTCCGGCAGCGTCGACGGGTAATGACGGCAGCATCACCGCGACAGGCGCGTTCAGCGTCCAGAATATCCAGGACTTCGGCAATGCGAGGGTCGGCGCCGTTACCACCACCGCGCTCCTTCTGGGGGTGCTCGGACCCGTCGACGGCTCGAGTCTTTTCGCCGGCGGCAACAATGTGAGCGCGGCGGGAACCGGGAACGGCGCCACCAACAGCCTGTCCGTCAGCGCGACCGCGGCGCGCACCAGCGCGAGCCTCAACAATGTTCAGACGGGTGACGGTGAAATCCGCGTGCAGGCCGGCGAAAGCGTCGCGCCGCTTGGCGTCGTTCTCGATCTGCCGGGAACCGTCCGAAACTCGGACCTGGCGGTGCGCGGCAACATGGTCACCGGAAGCGCGATCGGCAATTCGGCGTCGAGCACGATGACGATCGTGGGCACCAGCGTTACCGGTGGCACCGGTCATGGCGACGCAGCCGCAGGGCCGCTGGCGGATAGCTATGGCGCCGCGGCGGATTTCGCGCTCGCCAGCAGCCAGAAGCTTGGCCTGTCCGGATCCGCGGAGGATGCGGTCGGTATCTCCAGCTCGGTCTCAAGTCGTTTCGGTATCCTCGCAGGCTCGCGGGCTTATGGTTCCGATTATGCCGTGGACGGCAATGGTGCGCGCGCCACCGTCATCGGAAACACCGTCGCCAATCGGCTCTCCCTGACCGGTGTCACCCTGGGCGGCACCGAGGCGTCGGCGCCGGGCACCGCCTTGTCGTCGGCCCAATATGGGCAGGTCGATGGACGGGCGAGTTCGGTTCAAACCCTGGCGGTGCCGGGGTCGCTTAGCGGATCGGGCGTCGCGGTGAAGGGCAATACGAACCAGGCCTATGCGGGCATCAATGAAGCGGACAACAAGCTCTCGGTCGATTCCGTCGATCCAGGGACGCGCACCGGGCGCGGCGCCTTGGCCGTAATCGGCGAAGGTCCGGCGATCAGCGGAGACGATGTGCTCGGCAGCGTGCAGTTCGCGGGCGGTAGCATCGCCGCCGACGCGGTCACACGCGTCGCCAACGGCGACTCGCGATACGGCCTCGCCGCCTCGCGCTTCGCGATCGAAGACAATCATACAGCGGCGGAAGCCTCGGCAAATCGCGCGGTCAATACCGTGGAGCTTGCCCCCGGCGGCGGGGCAGGCACTGGCCTGGCGAACATGCAAATGAACACAGCCTCGGTCGCTGCCAGGGTCGGGATCGACGCTGCCTACCCTCCGTCGGGATCCTCACCGATGCCGGTGGTCGACGCGGCGTCGCTGACGATCGCCGACAACGCCGCCAGCGCGGTGGCGCGCGGGAACGCGGCCGAAAATGTCATGGCCATCCCCGGCGCTGCGCAGTTCGACGCGGGGGCGACGAGCCAGTCGGGCCGCTACCACGTCCAGGCGTACGCTGGCGCACCGCTTCTCAATGCCCAGAGCAACTATGGTAGCATCGCCGCGTCGGTGTCGGGCAGCCTGGTCGGCGCGTCGCTCAATGCTCCGCTCGCGGGCATGACAGACGCATCCGTCGAAATCCGCGGGAATGTCATGTCGGCCGCAGCTTATGGCAACACCGCGGTCAACACGATCAACGGTTCGCCTACCGGCAATATGCCGGGCGCCGCGATCGTCAGCACCCAGGTCAACTACGGGCCGGTCATGGCAGTCGCGGCCGGCAACCAGCTCACCCTGCCGCTGGGCACGATGACGAACAGCAGCGCCGCGCTGATCGGCAACCAGATCAGCGCGGTCGCTGTCGGCAATCAGTCGATGAGCACCATTAGCGGCCAACGCTGATCCGCACCGGCCGTCTCCAAGCCCCCTAAGACGGTCGGGAAGCGGGAAGGGCCGTCGCGCTCCCCCTCGCGCGGCGGCCCTTCAATAATGCCGGGATATTCAATGGACGGGTAAAGTCCGACCGTACCGGTGCGCCAGCATCTCGAGGAAGCGCCGGAGCGCGGCGCCTTTATTGTCGCGGCGCCAGTGGATCGCCTGGTCGAGATGCGTCGGCCCGAACGCGTCATGGATCGGGCGAAGCACGCAATCATGGCTTTCGCGCGCGACACCCGTCGTCACGACGACGCAGCCGTTGCCCGCGAAGGAGAAGAGATTCTCGCGCGCCACATCCTGAACCCGTACGCTCGGGCCGAACCCCGGTCCGGAAAGCCGCGACGTCACTAGGCCATTGAAGAACGGTCCAGGATCGATCCTGGTTACGACGAACGTCATCCCTCTGAGGTCGGTCCAATACAGCGGCTCGCGCGCGCACAGCGGATCGCCATGCGCGAGACCGATCATCACTTGCTCGCTCCAGAAGGATAGCGAAGCGATTCCCGGGCGCTCCGCCTGTCCGCACAGGACCGCGAAGTCGAGCTGGTCACGCTCCAACCCGCGAAGCAGTAGCGTGCGGCTTCGCTCCCGAGCGGCCAGCTCGACCTCCGGACAGGCAGCGCGGAAGTCCCGGATAACCGCTGAGAGGTCACCGCTGCCGAGTGAGCCGTGGAAGCCGAAGCGCAGCAGCCCGGCTGTTCCCCGAGCAATCGCAGCGCATTCCCGGTCGAGAGCGTCGATATCCTCGACAATGTTGCGGGCCCTGCGAAGGAAGCCTTCGCCAGGGCGGGTCAGGACGACCCCCTGCGTCGAACGGCGGAACAGCGCGAGGCCGATCCGGTCCTCAAGGTAATGGACTTGCCTGCTGAGGGTAGACTGTTTGACGCCGAACTGGTCAGCTGCCTTGCTGAAGCTGCCTGCTTCTGCGGCCGCCAGCGCGTAGCGCAGCAAATGAACCTCGATCATCCAAGCCCCTTGGCCCGAGTTGCATTGCCGGTGATCACACCCGGCGTTGACGATGGCCCAGCATCGCCACGAAGTCGACGAGTCGCCATTCTAAGAAATGGGGGTGTCCGCGGCGCCGGCAGAGACCCTGTTGCGCCATTGCATCAGATTATCCGCCAATTGGGTCCGAAGTGGCTGAGATTCCTCACTTTACGGATTGGCTTGTGTTTTTGTCTGTTCCACTCCTAGTCTTGGAATGCGCCGTCCAAAGCACGGCGCCGAGGCGTGAGAACCTCGTTTTGGGGTCCCAATCCAGGCACTCGCCGGGTGGCCGACGCGCATGTCCAGGCCGTTCGCGGCTAAAGGCGTCGGCGCAAGTCCTCAAACTTGTTCTCAACACCCGGCTTCCGGCCGGACTGCCTCGCTACCGGAGGCGTACCGATGTGCTGGATGATCATGACGGACGTGTGCCGGCCCCGGACTGAAGGAGCGGGATGAATGTCGCCGCCATTCCCTTCGGCCGCGCCGGTTCTCGACGATATCGAACCCGAACCGGCTGCCGCGCCGCTCGGCATCGAGGTGATTTACCGCAACGAGCGGCATGCGCTGGTTCGATTCATCACGCGCTTTCGCTCGAATCCCGAGGACGCAGGTGACGTCGCGCAGGAAGCCTTTCTGCGGCTGGCCCAGAGCGATCGGGCGCGATCCGAGGCCATCCTTCAGCCTCGCGCCTTCCTCTGGCAGATCGCGCGCAACCTGATGCGCAACCAGGCCAAAAGCGCGGCAGGCCGGGGAGAGCGTCTTCACGTCGCGTATGACGATGATGCCGTTTCGGACACGAATGAGATCGCGCGGCTCGAAGCGCGCGATGGCCTCGCGCGGGTCGAAGCGGTACTGCGCCGGATGAAGCCCAGGACTCGGGAAATATTCATGGCGGTTCGCCTCGACGGAATGAGTTATGCCGAAATAGCGCAGCGCACCGGCATGACGGTCTGGGGCGTAGAGAAGCAGGTGGCCAAGGCGATGGCGATGTTGCTTAAGCACGCAGGCCGCGACTGATGGCAACTGGCGGTCGCCGTGCCGATACGATCGACGCCCACGCAGCCGAGTGGTTCGCGCGGATGCACGGACCTGGCCGCGACAAGGCCCAGCTTGCATTCGAACGCTGGCGCGCAGCGGATCCGGCCCATCGCGAAGCCTATGCGGCGGCGGAGCGGCAATGGCAGACGACGGCGGGCTTGGCGGGCACCGAAATGGGCCGGGCCAGGCAACTCCCTGAGCGGCGTCCGCCAGTCTGGCGGTCGCCCGCCGCACGCCCGGCATTTGCGTTGGCGGCAATAGCGCTCGTCCTGCTGGCTGGCTTCTGGTTCCTTCAAGCGCCCGGCGTGATGCCTTCGAAGACTTTGGTAGCCGCGAACGCCTCAAAGGCGACCCGTATCGGCGAGATCCGCACCTTCAGGCTCGGTGACGGTACGACCGTGACGCTCGACACCGACAGCGCGATCGATGTGCGGATGTCCGGCGGCGCGCGCGTGGTCATGCTGACACAGGGGCGGGCGCGGTTCGACGTTGCCCATGACGCATCGCGTCCCTTCCAGGTGGAGGCAGGCGGCCGGACCGTCATTGCACGCGGAACGCTGTTCGACGTCGGGTTCGAGCCGGAAGGGGTGCGGGTGACACTGTTCCGGGGGGCGGTCGATGTCCGCGGCCTGGCGCCCGGCGGAGGCACGGCCGCGGTAACGCGGCTCGCGCCTGGCGAGTGCTTCACCGATGTCCCCACGCGTCCGCGGGTCGCCAAGGTGGGCAGCGGCGACCGGCAATGGGTGTCGGGTATGCTCGACTTCGACGCCGTGCCGCTCGGCGAGGTGCTTCAGCAGACCAATCGCTATTCGGCGCAGAAAATCCGCCTCGGCGATCCCGCGCTGGCATCGCGGCGCGTCACCGGTGCGTTCCGCCCAGTCCCGGCCGAACAGCTCGCCGCGAGCCTGGCCGCCGCTTTCTCGCTGCGTGTCGGGCGCGGGGCGGACGGCGATTTCGTCCTCGAAAACCCGAATAGCCGCCCGTTGAAATAAATTCGGGCGGGTTTTCCGCTTCGCATTGTCTCGCCCCCCAGACCGCCATGACGGCGGCCAGAACGGGGAGCAGGATATGCGGTTTGGGAAGATCGGCGTGCTGGCGTTGGCGAGCACCGCGATGGTGCTGGCAGCGCCGGTGGCGATGGCGCAGCAGGCCGTTGGCGCGCGCGACTATGACGAGCCCGGCCAGGATCTGGGAAGCGCCTTGCGTCAGGTCGCGCAGCAATCGGGAACGCCCGTGATTGTCGCGACCGAGCTCGTCGACGGCGTCCGCGCGCCTGCGCTGAAGGGCCGCTATCTGCCCGCAGAAGCGGTGGCGCAGCTGCTGCGCGGCAGCCATCTGCGTGCGGTCACCGTCGGCGCGACCCTGGTCGTGCAGCGGGATGACGCCTCGCAGGAGGGAAACGCTGGCGCTGATGCGCCGGGCGAGATCCTCGTCACGGGCACGCGTATCCGCGGCCGCGCCCCGGTAGGAGTTTCGGTGATCGCGATCGGCCGGTCAGAGATCGCCAAGGGCGGCTTCGCCACGACGAGCCAGATCGTGCAGTCGATCCCGCAAAATTATGCGGGCGGTGCCAACGAGACGACGACGGGCCTGCTGACGGCGGCGGGCAACGGGAATGTGTCGCGCGGCTCGGGGGTCAATCTGCGAGGCCTCGGCCCTACATCGACCCTCGTGCTCATCAACGGCGACCGCCCGCCGCTGGGCGGCATCTCTGGCACCTTCGCGGACATCTCGGTCATCCCGGCCTCGATCATCGAACGCGTGGAGGTGGTGCCCGACGGCTCCTCGGCCATCTACGGTTCCGACGCGGTGGCGGGTGTCATCAACATCGTGCCGCGCCTGAACTTCACGGGCGCGGAGACCAGTCTTCGCATCGGCACCGCCGACGGCGACTTCGAGGAATATCAGGCCAGTCAACTGCTGGGCGCCGGCTGGTCTGGCGGCCACCTCGTCCTGGCGTACGAGTTCTACCAGCGGGGCCGCCTGCACGCGGCGGACCGGCCCTACGCGACCGACGATCTGCGGCCGTTCGGCGGTCCAGACCGGCGGAACAATTATTCGAGCCCGGGCACGATCCTGGCGGGGGGCCAGAATTATGCGATCCCGCGTGGACAGAACGGCGTCGGCTTGACCGCGGCGCAGCTGACCCCCGGCATGATCAACCGCGGCGACAGCTGGCAGGGTGTCGATCTGCTGCCCCGGCAGCGCCGCCACTCGATATTCTTCGCCCTTAGCCAGAACATCGCGCCGACCATCCGCTTCTACGCGCACGGTCTGGGAACCCGGCGCAAATTCGACCAGGCGCTTGCGACCAGCACGCTGGCCCGGCGCACCGTCCCCGTTACCAACCCGTTCTACGTCGATCCGATCGGCACCCACCAGCCGGTCGGTGTCTATTATGACTTCACGCGCGACCTCGGCAACGAGACCCAGCGCGGGCATGTCCGCGCCTTCAGCGGCACGGCCGGTGCGGAAGCCGACGCCGGGCGGTGGACCATTGATGCGCATGCGAGCTGGGGCCGGCAAACCGAACGCTATTCGCTGGTCAACCGCGTGAACACTGCGCAGCTGGCGCTGGCGCTCGCCGATCCGAACCCCGCGACCGCCTATAATCTGTTCGGCGATGGACCCTCGACCAATGCCGCGACGATCGAGAAGATTCGGGGCTACAGCGTGCGCGACTATGACGGCACTGTCTGGTCCGCGACGCTGCGCGCCGATGGCCCCTTGTTCGCGCTTCCGGCGGGAGATGTCCGTCTCGCGGTCGGCGGTGAGTATCGCGAGGACAGCTACCGGGACTTCGGCGGCACAGTCTATGTCTCCAACCTTACCCCCACCCGTTTCCCGGCGGCCCCGCTGCCCGGGACGCGCGTCGTCAAAGGCGTCTATGGCGAGTTGCTTTTGCCTGTGTTCGGCGACGACGCGCGAATCCCGCTTTTCCATCGACTCGACCTGTCGGCAGCGCTTCGCGCCGAGGACTATAACGACTTCGGGCGCACCACGAATCCGAAGCTAGGCTTTGCCTGGCAGCCGGTATCCGGCGTCAGCGTGCGGGGCAGCTTCGGCAAATCCTTCCGCGCACCGATCTTCGACGAGCTCCGCCAGGACCCGGACTCGATCGGTTATTTCGCGTATCCCGCGCCCGATCCGACTTCGTCTTCCGGCACCTCCAACATTCTCGTGCTGCGCGGCAACGATCCCAATCTGCGACCCGAACGCGCCACCACCTGGACGCTTGGTGCCGATCTGACGGCCAAGGCGCTGCCGGGCTTCCATGCGGGCGTCACCTATTTCAACGTCGATTACCGCGATCGGATCGGGTCGGTCGCCACCAGCATCAACAGCTATCTGGTCGATCGCGACGTCTACGCCCCGGTGATCGAAGCGAATCCGTCTCTCGCGCGTGTCGCCGAGATCTTCGATTCACCTTATTATCTCGATCTGACAGGCATCCCACGTACCGCCACATTCGTCGCGGTCGTCAATGCCCGGCTGACCAATCTTTCGGTGGTCAGGCAATCCGGCCTCGACTTCGATCTGGGCTATGGTTTCGATGCGGTCGGCGGCCGCACCGAGATCGGCGCCACCGCGAGCTATATCTTCCACATCCGCCAACAGCTTACGGCGACCGCGAAAGCGATCGACGTCGTCGGGCAGGCCGGCCGGCCGGTCGACCTTCGCATTCGAGCGCATGCCGGATGGTCGAAGGGCGGCCTCGGCGTAAACCTGTTCGTTAATCATGCCGCGGGCTACACGAATCAGACGGTCACGCCCTCGGTGCCGGTCTCGTCGTGGACCACGTTCGATCTCAATCTGGGGTATGATTTCGAAGCGGCGCGGGGTCCCCTGAGGGGACTGCGTCTTTCGCTCAACGCGAGCAATATCTTCGACGCAGACCCGCCCCGGATCAGCTATCTGGTCGGCATCTTCACCAGCGGATACGACGGCGAGAATGCCAATCCCTATGGCCGGGTTGTGTCGCTGCAGCTGACCAAAAAGTGGTGAGCCAGTCCCGCCTTTGGCTGCTCGCCGCTACGCTCCCGCTCAGTATGGCCGCGGCGCACGCAACGCCGGCTGACTGCGCGGAGCGCCTGTTGCCGCCCTCCCCCAGGGCGGCAACAGGCCAGCGGGCGATCACGGCGCGGGACCTGGTGGAACTGCGCGATTTCGGACGCGCCGACGCCGGAGGGTCATCGGACGCATTCTCGACCTCGCCGGATGGCCGGTTTGCCGCGCTGACCCTGCGGCAGGCGGATGTCACGTCCGACAATTATTGCATCGGCGTGGTTCTGGTCCCGCTTGACGCGTCCGGGGCGGCGCGCCTGCTCGATGTGGGGGGCGAGCTCATCCTCGGGACGACCGACCTGTTCGGGATCGAAGGTGTGGTCACCGGAACGGTCAGGCCGGGCACGCCGGTCTGGTCGCCGGACGGCAAGCGGTTGGCCTATCTGCGGCGCGATCGGGGTATCACCCAGGTCTGGATTGTCGGGCGCGACGGGGACGCAGCGCATGCGCTGACCCGGTCGTCCACGGATGTGCTGAGCATTGCCTGGACCTCGAACGGAGCCGGCCTGCTTGTCACCTCGCGTCCGGCGCTGGCTGCGGCTCTGGCCGACATCGACCGGGAAGCGCCGAACGGGTTTCTCTACGATGCACGCTTTCGCCTGTCTTCCGACGTGCGGCCACGCCCGCTCGCGCCGCTGCCGGTGCTCCACCAGGCAGTCGACCTGGCAACCGGCGCGGTGCGGCAAGTTGGTGCCGCCGAGGTCGCGGCGCTTGCATCGCCGCAGCCGTCGCCACCAGGCGCGGAAGTGCTGGCGCGCGGGGACGCGGGCAATCTCGCGTGGACGGCACTTGCGGAGCCGGCCAGGCCGTTCGGTCCCAGCCGCCTGCACCTGCAGGTCGATGGCCGCGAGATCGCGTGCACGGTCGCACTATGCCACGAGCGCATCGCGGGCCTCTGGTGGCGAGATACCGAACTGCTGGTGATGCGCAGCGGCGGGCCGGCCAACGGTGGGCGGATCGCCTTCTACCAATGGCGCATCGGCGTGGATGCCGAACCGACGCGGCTTTTTGAGACGATCGACTCGCTGGCGAGCTGCCAGCTCGAGCGCAAGAGCATGATCTGCGCAGGCGAGACGGCGGTGAGCCCACGTCGCCTGGTCCAGGTCAATCTGGCGAACGGCAAAATTTCGCCCGTCTTTGACCCCAATCCGGAGTTCGCGGGGCTGGCGATGGGGCGCGCCGGGCGGATCCGCTGGACCGATAGCGAGGGCGTCCCGTCTTATGGCGATCTGGTGCTCCCGCCGAACCACAAGCCTGGGGAGAAGCATCCGCTGGTTATCGTCCAATATCGCAGCCGCGGCTTTCTGCGAGGCGGCACCGGCGATGAATATCCGATCCACTTGCTCGCCGCGCATGGATTTGCTGTGCTTAGTTTCCAGAAGCCCGATCCCTTGCCCGCGATGCTGGCCGCAACGACGACAGACGATGCGCAGCGCATCAATGTCACGGGATGGACCGAGCGGCGTCGTATATTCCGTTCGCTCGATGCGGGGATCGATGCCGCGCTCTTCACCGGAAGCGTCGATGGCGCAAGAATCGGCATCACTGGGTTCAGCGACGGAGGCAGCACGCTTCAGTATGCGCTGATCAATTCGACGCGGTTCAAAGCGGCGGCGACAAGCTCATGCTGCGATGGTCCCGCAGTCATGTCCGCGCTGGGACCAGGCTATGCAGCCGCCGCCACCCGATGGGGCTATCCGCCTGCCGGAGACGATGGCCGCGCGTTCTGGCGGCCGCAGTCACTTGCGCTCGCCGCCGGCAACCTGAGGGTGCCGATCCTGATGCAAGTGAGCGACAGCGAGGTGCGGGGAGCCGCCGAGGCGTTCGCCGCGCTGAAGGCGCATGGCGTCCCGGTGGAGATGTACGTGTTCGCGGATGAGAACCACATCAAGTCGCATCCGCGGCATCGCTTGGCGATCTATGCACGCTCGGTCGCATGGTTCGATTTTTGGCTCCGGAACGTTCGGGAGGCCGGTCCAGCGAGGCGCTCTGAGCTTTCGAGATGGGCCACCCTGGTCAAGTGAGAAACGGCGGAGTGCGTCGTTTCCGACCCCGGTCAGATCGGCTCCCATATCCGTCCAAAGCCCGGCTGCGCCGATCATGGGAATCGAGGGACCGATGTTTTCGAAACCCATGGGCGCTGCCGGAGATGGCCCGAATGTCGTGTTCTGGGCCGGTAGCAGCCTGTCCAGTCTCCGCCGCCAGTATGGCAAGCAGGTGCCAACCATAGCTGACTCTTAATCGGCGGCTCCTACAAGCTTATCCCCCCGCCGACGATCAGCACCTGACCGCTGATATAGTCGCTTTCGGGCACGCACAGCAGATAAACGCCCCCTGCGGCTTCCTCGACAGTGCCAGCGCGGCCCAGCGGGACCATGGTCTTGAGCGCGCCAAGCACACCGGAGGGAACGCCGGCCTGGATTTCGCGGCCTTCGATCTCGATCCGGGTTACGGGATTGTCGTTGGCCTTGGTCAGGCGCGTGTCGATGAAGCCGAAGGCGACGCAGTTCACGCAAACCTTCAGCCGGCCCCATTCCTTGGACAGCGTCTTGGTCATGCCGATCAGCGCCGCCTTGGCCGACGAATAATTGACCTGGCCGGCGTTGCCGTGGGTGCCCGCCATCGACGAGATGTTGACGACCTTGCGGATCACTTCGCGGCTCTCGGCGGCTTCCTGTTTGGACATGGTCCGCCAGGGCTCGGCGGCGGCGCGCAGGATGCGGAACGGCGATGTGACATGGACGTCGAGCATCGCTTGGAACTGCTCGTCGGTCTGCTTTTGGATCACGCCGTCGCGGGTGTAGCCGGCATTGTTGACGATGATGTCGAGCCCGCCGAAGCGGTCGAGCGCTGCTGCCACGAAACGTTCGCCGAAATCCTCGGCGGTGACGTTGCCGATGCAGGCGACGGCCTTGCCGCCGGCCGCTTCGATCGCCGCGACGACTTCGTTTGCGGGGGCTTCGTCGAGATCGTTGACGACGATCGCCGCGCCCTCCGACGCCAGCTTGAGCGCGACCGCACGGCCGATCCCACGCCCCGATCCGGAGATGATGGCGACCTTGCCTTCCAGTTTATGCATTATCTGTCCCTTGAATCGCGATGACGGCCTCGCCGTCGAGTGTCTGGATGTGCTGATCGGTCCACGCGCCGATCTTGAGGCGAGCGCGGCACTCGCCGTCGGCCGTAGAGATTCCGGTAACCGTGCCGCGGCAAGTAACAGTGGCGTGGAGCGGGGTGACCGCGGTGAAGCGGACGCTCCAGTGGCGCAGGCGCTCCTGCGGGGTCCAACTGCGCATCGCCTGCGCGAGATACGCCATCGACAGCATGCCGTGAGCGAAGACATCGTCCATCCCCGCGGCTTGCGCGTAATCGCTGTCGATATGGAGGAGGACATGATCGTGGCTAGCGCCCGCGAACAGGGCGAGCGTGCCGCGAGTGATCGGGCCGCGAACGAACTCGGGAAGCTGCTGGCCCTCAACCATTTCGCACCACCGTCACCATCCGCATTTCGGCACGAAGCACGCCACCGGAATCGACCGCTTTCGTATCTTGGACGACGAACTCAAGCGCGCCGCCTTTCTTGGCGTAGATGTCGCTGGTTGTGGTGGTCAGCGTCAGCGTGTCGCCCGCGTGGACGGGCGCGTGGTAGGTGAAGCTCTGCTCGCCGTGGAGCACTCGAGCCATATCGACGCCGAGGCCGTGCTCCTTGTCGAACAGTCCACCGCGCTTGGCCGGCACAGACAGCGCGAGCGAGAAGAGATAGGTCGCCGGTGCCGGGATCGCAGGATGGCCCGCCGCCCTGGCTGCGTCTTCGTCGAAATAGACGGGATCGGTTTCGCCGGTTGCCTTCGCGAAGAATTTGAGGAAGCCGGCCTCGACCGTAACCGTACGCGGTTCCGAGACGATCCCGACATGCTTTCCGTGATCGAGCATCAGGCTGCCGTGCCGTAGAGCGTGACCACGCAGGCACCGCCAAGACCGACATTATGCTGAAGCGCGTAACGGATGCCTTCGACCTGACGCTTGCCGGCCGTGCCGCGCAGTTGCTGCGTCAGTTCATAGCATTGGGCAAGGCCAGTCGCGCCAAGCGGATGGCCCTTGGAGAGCAGACCGCCCGAGGGATTGGTGACATGGCGGCCACCGAAAGTATTCTGGCCGTCGCGGATGTAGCGTTCGGCAGTGCCCTCGGGAGTCAGGCCCAGCGCTTCGTAGGAGATCAGTTCGTTGGGCGTGAAGCAATCGTGGAGCTCGACCGCCTGGATGTCGTCGGGGCCGATGCCTGCAGTTTCATAGACCTGCCGGGCGGCCTCCTTCGCCATGTCGTAGCCGACCACGCGCATCATCCCGCCTTCCTCGAACGTGCCGGGCACGTCGGTAGTCAGCGCCTGGGCGACGATCTCCACACTCGCGCCGAGGCCATGCTTCGCGGCGAATGCCGGGCTGACCAACACCGCCGCCGCCGCGCCGCAGGTCGGGGGACAGGCCTGGAAGCGCGTGATCGGGCCGTAGAGATGCTTCGAGGCCATCACCTCCTCGAGGCTGATCGGCTCGCGGAACAGCGCCATCGGGTTGTTCGCGGCGTGTCGGCGCGCCTTGACGCTGACCAGCGCGAACGCCGCGTCGCTGGTGCCGTAGCGCGCCTGATGATCGAGGCCCGCGCCGCCGAATTGCTGCGCGGCGAAGGGCGAATGATCGTCCTTCGGCTGCAACTGGTCCTGGCGGACAAGCGCCATGTCGAGCGTACGCTTGCGATCGTTGAACACCATGCCGAGCGCGCCGGGCAGCATCTGTTCGAAGCCGACCGCAAGCACGCAATCGGCTACGCCCGCCTCGACCATCTGTCGCGCCAGATACAGCGCGGTCGATCCGGTCGAGCAATTATTGTTGACGTTGACGATCGGGATGCCGGTGACGCCGACCCGGTAGAGCGCGGACTGACCCGCGGTCGAATCGCCATAGACGTAGCCCGCATAAGCCTGCTGGATCTGGTCGTAGCTGACCCCGGCATCGGCGAGCGCGAGGCGGATCGCCTTTTCGGCCATCACGTCCCATTCCTCGCTCTGCCCCGGCTTGGTGAACGGGATCATGCCGACACCGGCGACACGTGCCTTGCTCATTTCTGTTGCTCCTTCGGCCCGCGCATCACAGCGCGCGGGCGATGATCAGTTTCATGATTTCGTTGGCGCCGCCGTAGACGCGGCTGACGCGTGCATCGGCGAACATCCGCGCGATCGGATATTCGGCCATGTATCCGTAGCCACCGAACAATTGCTGGCACGCGTCGATCACCTTGCACTGCGTGTCGGTGCACCACAGCTTGGCCTTGGCGGCGGTGACGGCATCGAGGCTGCCGGCGAGCAGCCTGACCATCAGGCTGTCTACGAAGGCGCGGCCGACGCTGGCCTGTGTCGCGCAATCGGCGAGCACAAACTGGGTGTTCTGGAAGTCGATAAGCAGCTTGCCGAATGCATTTCGCTCGCGGACATAGTCGGTGGTCAGCGCCACCGCCCGCTCCATGTTGACCACTGCATCGAGCGCGATCATCAGCCGCTCCCAAGCGAGCTGGTGCATCAGCTGGACGAAGCCGCCCCCTTCGCTGCCGAGCAGATTGCCGGCGGGCACGAACACGTCGTCGAAGAACAATTCCGACGTGTCCTGCCCATGCATCCCGAGCTTCTCGAGATTACGCCCGCGGCGGAAGCCTTCGGTGCTCTCGGTTTCCAGCATGAGCAGCGAGACGCCCTTGCCGCCCTTCTCCTCGCCGGTGCGCGCGACGACGACGATCAGATCGGCGCTCTGGCCGTTGGAGATGAAGGTCTTGGCGCCGCTCAGCAGCCAGCCGCCCTGCACCGCAGCGGCGCGGGTGCGGACGTTCTGCAGGTCCGATCCGGCGCCCGGCTCGGTCATCGCGATCGCGCCGAGCCGTTCGCCCCGCGCCATCGGCGGCAGCCAGCGCCGCTTTTGGTCCTCGGTCCCATAGGCGAGGATATAATGCGCGACGATCGCCGAATGGATAGTGTTGCCGGTGCCGATGCTGCCGCCCAAGCCCGCGCGCGACAGCGCCTGGTGGATCACCGCTTCATGCGCGTGGGTCCCGCCGCCGCCGCCATATTCGATCGGGATGCTGGCGCAAAGCAGCCCCGATTCCGCCGCCTGTCGCCACGCGGCGCGATCGACCTGCCCTTCGCGGTCCCAGCGCTCGCGCTGCGGGACCAGCACGCCTTCGATGAAGCGGCTCGCATGGTCGTCGAGCATTGCCAGTTCGTCGTCCATCCAGGGAGAAAGCTCAGGCGACATTGCGACTCAGCCCTTCCCAGAACGGCTTGCGCAACTCGGTCTTGAGGATCTTGCCCGCAGGCGACAGCGGTAGCGAAGTGTCGCGAAATTCGATCGAGCGCGGGCATTTGTACCCCGCAATCCGTTCGCGGCAGTGCGCGACCAGTTCGGCCTCGGTGAGCGCAGTGCCGGCGCGCGGGAGGATCACCGCATGCACCCGCTCGCCCCAGCGCGGGTCGGGGACGCCGATCACCGCGACCTGCGCAACGCCGGGATGCAGCGCCAGCGCGCCTTCGACTTCGGCGGAGAATACATTCTCGCCGCCCGAAACGATCATGTCCTTGAGCCGATCGACCACGTAGAGCACGCCGTGATCGTCGATCCGCCCGCCATCGCCGGTGTGCATCCAGCCGCCGCGCAGCGCATCCGCGGTCAGCTCAGGCTGGTTCCAATAGCCGAGCATCAGTCCGGGGCCGCGCACGAGGATTTCGCCGACCTCCCCGGCCGTCAGCAATTCGTCGGCTTCATTCGCAATCGCGATTTCGGCGATCGGCATCGGCTTGCCGGCGCCGCGGTGGCGCCCCGCCGCTCGGTGCTCGCCCTTGTGATAGTCCGGGCCGAGCAGAGTCGCGGTGCAGGACACTTCGGTCATGCCGTAGGCCTGGATGAAATCCACATGCGGCGCTGCGGCCATGATGCGGTCGAGCGTCGCTTCCTGCATCGGTGACGCGCCGTATAGGATCCGGCGCATCGAGCCGAGCTTGCTAGGATTGAAGTCCGGCGCGTCGAGAATCATCTGGATCATCGTCGGCACCATCATCGTGTCGGTGGTCAGCGCTTCCGCGATCAGGTTGAGCGAGGCCACCGGATCGAAGGCGCGGTCGATCACCGAAAGGCCGCCGGAAAGCATCGTCGTGGTCATCGTGGCGGCGGCGGCGAGGTGGAACAGTGGCGGCACCACGAGGTTGCGGCATCCCGACGGAAACAAGCCGTAGTCCTTCATCGCCAAGCAGTTCGCGGTCAGCCCGGCATGGCTAAGCATCACGCCCTTGGATCGGCCGGTCGTGCCGCCGGTGTAAAAGATCGCCAGCAGGTCGTCGCCGCAGCGGCCGACGTCGTCCGCCGGCGCGCTGGCGAGCAGTTCGGCAAGCGTCCGCCAGCCCGCGCGCGGCTCCCCGAGCGAGACGGGGATCGCGCCATTGTGCTCGGCGAACAAGGCGGCGTTGGCCTGCGCCAGATCGTCGCTGACGAAGATCAGGCTCGGCCCGCTGTCTTGAATCGCAAAGCGATTCTCGGCCTCGCTCCAGCGATTGTTGAGCGGCACCAGCACCGCGCCCGCCCAGGGCACGGCGAGATACAGCGCGAGATAATCGTCATGGTTGGGCGAGAGCACGCCGATCCGGTCGCCCGGCGCGATACCCAGCGCCTTCAGCCCGCCCGCGATCCGTGCGGCGCGGTCGAGCGTCTCGCCCCAGCCGCGCAGACGCCCCTCGAACAGGGACGCCGGGGCATCGGGGTTTGCCTCACCCGCCGCACGGATCGCGCGGACATAGCCGAGCGGCGTGTCCGCCATCACCGAGCCGCGAGCCGGCGCTTCAGGAAGCTCGAAATCAGCGCATTGGCCTGATCGGTTTCGGGGATTGTAAGCAGATAGGTCCAGAATGCGTGGGGAAGGCCGTCAAACACCACCAGATCCGAGTCCACGCCCTGCTCATACAATGCGCGGCCGAAGATCGACGTCCCGCTCAGCGCAAGGTCGCGCGTGCTGGTGATCAGCAAGGTTGGCGGGAAGCCGTTCAGATTGCCGTAGAGCGGCGACAGGACGGGATCGGTGCGGGGAATGCTGTACGTCGGATCCGCGCCAAGCTCTCCGCCCGGCATTGGCATCCATGACATGGAATCGCCCTTCCTGCTCACATCGGCGCCGCCGCCGAAGAAGCCGAGCGCGGCGGGCATCGGCCGGTGGAGGCTGGTCAGCTTGGCGATCAGCTGCGCGCTGAGCACAGCGCCCGCGGAGGTGCCGAACACGCCCATGTGCGCCGCGCCGTGATCCTTTTCGAGCGCCTGGTACACCGCCAGCGCATCGTCGAGTCCTGCCGGATAGGGATTTTCCGGTGCGAGGCGGTAAAGCACTGCCACCACCGGAATCCCGGTCAGCGAAGCGATCGGGATGGTCTCCGTTAGCGATCCCGAATCGACCTTGCCGCCGCCGCCATGCAGGTTGAGCAGTACCGGCCCCTTGCCGAGCGCTTTCACACCCTGGGGATAGATGATCCGTACCGGCACGCCGGCGATCGCCGTCGCTTCGATGCGAACCGCGTAGCGCTTCTCCAGTTGCGCGCCCATCGCCTCCTGCATCCCGCCGACGAGCTGGCGGATCACCGGCATCGGCGGCATCGGATTCGGCATCGCCGTGTTGGCCGACGCCGCGGCCGCCGCACGGCCTTCGGGGCTTACCGTGTCGGGCAACGGCCAAGTCAGGATATTGCGTTCGGGCGCGGGCGCGGTCTGGGCCAACGCCGGGCTGGCGGCGAGGCCCGCTACCATTATCGCCAAGGTCTTGAGATTCATGCTTCCACTCCCGTTGCGGACACGCGGTCCGATATTTTGGTTCGTGCGGGCCATGCGAGGATGACGCCGAGCGCGGCGATCACGGCCATGGCGAGATAGGCGAATGACGTGCCGTAGGACCAAAGCAGCCCCGATCCTGCCGTCACTCCCGCCAGCACCACGCCGAGCAGCACGGCGTTCAGCCCCTGCGCTGCGGCGCTCGCCTGGATCGGCACGCGCGCGGCGATCACCAGCATCATGCCGAGGATCGCGCCGGTGGCGGTCACGCCCTGCAGCAATTGGGTCGCGATCAGCACCGGGACGCCGGGGTCGATCGCCATGATGATCCAGCGCAGCGCCGCGGCGGCGGCGGCGATGCAGAGCATCAGGCTGGGATCGCGGCGGCCGAGCAATTTGGTGCCGAACCAGAAGGCGAGAATCTCGGCGCTTACCGCCAACGCCTGAAGCAAACCGATCGTGCTGTTCGAGATGCCGTGCGCGGCCCATTGGATCGGGCCGAAGCTGGTGATTACGCCGTGGCTACCGACGATCAGCGACGCCGCCGCCATCGCCCGCATCAGCTTTTTGTCGCCGATCACGTCGCGCCAGCGGCCGCTTTCGCCCGGCTCGACCTTCGCGAGCGTTCGGTCCGGCTGCAATAACGCTGCGACGATCGCGGGCAGCAGCAGCAGCACCGCGACGATCAAAGGCAGAATCGCGATTCCCAATTTGTCGAACGTCCAGCCCGCGGCGAGCGTGGAAGCCACTACCGCGATCGATCCCCAGACACGCATCCGCCCGAAATCCAGCCGGTGGCTGCGCACCGCCATCACCGCGTAGGCATCGGTCAGCACCGGGATCTGGTCCCACATGATCGAGAAAGCCAAGATGACCGCGATCCGCCCGGCGTGATCGGGCTGGCCGAGCAGCAAGGCAATCAGCGCGCCCGCGCCAAGTGAGGTGAACACGATGGCATTACGTACCTGCCCGCGCCGCCCCGCCCAGGCCGAGAAGGGCGCGACGGTCAACAGCCGCAGGATCAGCGGGATCGCCAGCAGCACCCCGATCTCGCCCGGAGTGGCGCCCATCGTCTTCAGCCAAATCGGGATGAATCCGAAGAAGCCATAGTGGATGTAGAGCGCGAGATAGAGGCCGGACACCCCTAGCCCGATCCGTCCGAAGGTGCTGCCGGGCGCGGGCGAAATGTCCTCGACCGGGCCGGTAGAGCCGAATGCTGTCATAGCCAGTTTCCTATCCCGCCCTTGCAAAGCGCAAGCGACTGATTGATATCGATGTCATAACTGAGGAGAGGCCGACCATGCTGGACAGCGACATTGCCGCGATCATTGGCACTCCCGCTCCGATGCCGCGGCTGACCCCCGAGCTTATTCCACTGATGCGCGCCGGCATGGCGGGCGCCGGAAAGGCGCTGCCCGGCGTCGCGCTTGCGGAAGTCCGCGATTTGGACGCCGATGGCGTGCCGGTCCGGCTGTATTTGCCGTCCGCCGATGTCGGGCTGCCCCTGCTGGTGTTCCTGCATGGCGGCGGCTGGATGTTCGGCGATCTCGAGACCCATGACGCGATGCACCGCCACCTTGCCGCACTTGCCGGCTGCGCGGTGCTGGGGGTGGGCTACCGTCTTGCGCCCGAGCATCCGTTTCCGGAGGGGCTGGACGATTGCGCCACCGCTTTCACCTGGGCGCGCCGTGAGGCTCAAGCGCTTGGCCTCGATCCCGCGCGGATTGCGCTCGGCGGCGAGAGTGCAGGCAGCAACCTCACCGCCGCAATCACGCTGCGACTGCGCGATGCCGGCGAGGCCCAGCCCTTGTTTCAGCTGCTCGTCCATCCGGCCACCGATCTGCACTTCCGCCTGCCCTCGTTCGGCGAAGTGCAAGGTGCGGGCATGACGCGAGAATATCTGGATGCCGGTGCCACGCTGTATGCCGGCGGCGCGGACCTCGACGATCCGTTGATTTCGCCGTTGCTGGCCGAGCGGCATGACGGCTTGGCTCCGGCGATCGTGCTGACCGCTTCCGAGGATCCGCTGCGCGACGACGGCGAATATTATGCGCGCGCGCTGATCGCCGCCGATGTCGAGACACTGGCCCGCCGCCTGCAGGGATTGCCGCACGGCTTCCTGTTCCTGCCGATCGGCGTGCCCGCGGTCGCGCGATCCTTCGACTTGATCGCCGGCCTGATCCGCCGCTATTTTGCCGCCGGTTGAGGGGCTTCCAATGAAATCGCAGCGATGAACAAGCCCCGCAAGGCGAGCGAGCGACCGACCATGGAAATGGTCGCGGCGCTCGCCGGTGTTTCCAAGATCACCGTGTCCCGCGCGCTTCGCGGCAGCGATCTGGTGCGCCCCGAGCTGCGCGAGCGGATCGCCAAGATCGCGGGCGAGGCCGGGTACCGGATGAATGTCGCGGCGCGTAGCCTGCGAACTCGACGCACTCAGACGATCGCCGTGGTGATCGAGCAACTCGCACGCGACGACCGCCCGATCACCGATCCTTTGCTGTTGGCGATGATCGGCGGGCTGCTCGAAGTGCTCACCCCGGCCGATTACGCGATGCTGCTTACCACCAACGATCACTTCCTCGAATCGAACACCATCGCCGCCGACGGCGTTGTGGTGCTTGGGCAGGGCGAAGGCGGGCAGGCGCTGGCGCAGGTCAGCAATTTCGGCTTGCCCCTGGTTGCCTGGGGAGAGCCGGTCCCGGGGCTCAACGTGCCCGTGATCGGCAGCGATAATCGCCAGGGAGGGCGCCTCGCCGCCGAGCACCTTGTCGCATCGGGGCGCAAGCGCCTGCTGTTCCTCGGTGATCCCCAGCATCCCGAAGTCGCCGGCCGCCTCGAGGGCGTGCGCGAGGTGCTGGCGGCGAGCGAGGCGGTGCTTGCCGGCATCATCCCCTGCGCCTTCTCGACAGAGAGCGGCGGGCAGGCGGTCCAGGCCGCGCTCGATGCAGGCACCCGCTTCGACGCGATCGTCGCGGTCAGCGACTTCATTGCCGCCGGCGCCTGCGAGACCCTGATGGCGCGCAACATCGATGTGCCGGGCGAGGTCGCGGTCGTCGGCTTCGACGACACGCCGATCGCCAGTACGCATCGCCCGTCGCTCACTTCTGTGCGGCAGGATGCCACCGCCGCGGGCCGTGCACTGGGGGAGGCGATCCTCGCGATCATTGACGGTGCACCCACCTCGCCGGTTACTACCCCGCTCCCCGTCGTGCTGATCGCACGCGAGAGCAGCGGCTGACGGCAAGGCCGTCCCTGAGCTCATGCGAGATGCTTGCCGAAGTGGCGCGCCATCGCCGCGAAGGTCTCGCGCGATTCGGGCAGCGCGGTCGCCATGTGATGTGCGTGCCACATGCCGTCGAAATGGAGCAGAGACGACTCCGCGCCGGCCGTAAGCAGGCGGTGATGCATCACCGTCACCGAGCTCGCCGCGAAATCGCGGGTGCCGGTGACCAACAGGCTGGGCGGGAACGCCGCCAGCGTTTCGGGATGGTTGCCCGGAAAGACCAAGGCATCCCCCAAATCGGCATGCGTGAAATAGGGAAGCGCGGCGAGCGACAGCGATTCGTAGTTTTCCGCCGCCCCGGTGAACGGACCCGCGCTGGCGGCCGAATCGCCGGTCATCTCCACGCCGGTGCCGCACAGCATGGCAATCGCGCCGGGCACAGGCATTTCGTTCGCTATCATCCGCGCTACCGCTTGCGCCGTCAGGATTCCGCCCGCCGAGCAGCCATAGATGCCGATGCTCCCCGCCGGCTGCTGCGCGCGTAGCGCGGTGTAAACGGAAAGCACATCCTCGACCGCGACGGGAAAGACCTTCTCGGGCGCGAGCGCATATTCCACGGCGATCACGCGCATCCCGGCGGTCGCCGCGACCGGCACGGCCTCGAGCAGCGCCCCCGCGCCGCGGCCCCACATGAAGGCGCCCCCGTGCAGGCACAGCAAGGTGCGGTGGCCGGTCGCCCCCTCGGCCGGCGTGACGATGTCGACGCGGACGCCGGCGATCTCGCTCGCCTCGACGTCGATCGGATAAAGTTCGCGTGCGACGGCCAGGTGGCGTTGGTTGAAGGCGTCGTAGTGCAGGCGGAGTGCGGCGATATCTTCCGGCGCGGGCGGCGGCGGCGCAGCCGATTCGGCGCGGAACAAGGCCTGCGCCTCGTCGCTCACCCACGGCCCGAATCGATACGGATCGATCATCGCGTCCTCACCCATGCTACCGATAGCAGCTTATTGTCGACAGCAACCATAAGGGAAATGTGCAAGTCTGCAAGTGATATTGACATCGATATCATTCAAGAATAGTTCGGCGTCAGGACCGGCTGAAACCCGGCACATTCGGGAGAGGAAGGGTGAAACCCATGCGTTCGGCACTCGCTTTGGCACTGCTCGCAAGTAGCAGCCTGATACCAACCGCAGCTTATGCGCAGGCCGATACCGGCGCCGTCACCGACGTGCAGCAGGACGAAGGTTTGAACGACATCGTCGTTACCGCGCGCCGCCGCGAAGAGAAATTGCAGGACGTGCCGATCGCGCTGACCGCATTCTCGCCAGAGGCGCTGGTGCAGAAAGGCATCGCCGATCGCACCTCGCTAGCGGACAATACGCCGTCGCTGTTCACGATCAACGGCGGCTATCCGCGCGAGTTCGCCTTCTTCGCGCTGCGTGGCCAGGGTCCTGCGTTCGGATCAACCCCGGGCGTTATCAATTACTTCGCCGAAGTCCCCAACAACCTCAACATCGACGGGCGCGTCGGCAGCTATTACGATCTCGCCAACGTCCAGGTGCTGGCCGGTCCGCAGGGCACCCTGTTCGGCAAAAACGCGACCGGCGGCAACATCCTGTTCGAGCCGGTCAAGCCGAAGAACGCGTTCGGCGGCTATGTCCGCGCCGAATACGGCAATTACAATGATCGTCGCCTCGAAGGCGCGATCAACCTTCCGATATTGTCGGACGCCGTGTTGCTGCGCGTCGCCGGCGAGGTCGGCCGCCGCGAAGGCTATACGGTCGATGTCGGTCCGACCTTCGCGGGCAAGGATTACGACAACCTCAACTACCAGAGCGTCCGCGTCGGCCTGACGTTGCGCCCGGTGGACGGCGTCGAGCTCTACACGGTCGCGCGCTATTATGATTCGGACACCAACGGCGGCGGCACCGTCCTCGCCGCGCTCAACCCGTTCAACGCAGCCATCGAAAGCGGATTCTACCCCACCGTCGTGAACCAGATAGCCGCGCAGCAGGCGCGCGGCCCACGGCGCGTATCGTATGATACCAACCAGTTTTCGAAGACCAAATACTGGCAGGTGCTCAACCAGACATCGGTCAAGCTCGGCGACACGCTGACGCTGCGCAACATTGTCAGCTATTCCGAGTTCCGCAATAAATATGGCTATGATTACGATGCGACGCCGCTGCCGCTCGCCGGCCAGTCCAGCCGCAACATGTGGACGACCGCGCCCAACCTATTCACCGAGGAACTGCAGCTTCAGGGCACCGCGCTCGACAATGCCGTGACCTTCTCGGCCGGCGGCTATCTCGATCGCCAGAGCTGGCACGATCCTGCCGGCATCGAGCAGTATGTCTATTTCCCGATCGGCACGCTGATTCCGCCGGTCTCGGCCACCGCGACCCAGACGAGCCATAGCGAGGCGGTGTTCGCGCAGGCGACGGTGGATCTGGGCAAGCTGACCCCGTCGCTGACCGGCCTCAGCGTCACCGGCGGCATTCGCTACACCTGGGAGCACAACTTTGTCTCGCAGACGATCATCGCCCCGCCGGCGGTGGAAGGGTCGGTGGACAGCAAATATCCGAGCTACACCGCGACGCTCGATTACGACGTGGCCGAGGGTGTCCACGCATATATCACCGCGCGCGACGCCTATAAGTCGGGCGGCGTAAACGGGCCGGTGCCGGTGGGATCGGTATTCCGCACCTTCCCGCCTGAGCGGCTGGCCGACGTGGAACTGGGCGTGAAGTCGCAGTTCAAGCTCGGCGACGTGCAGGTGCGCTCCAATATCGCTGCCTATCGCGGCATCTATTCCAACATCCAGCGCACGACGACGGAGAATGTCACCACGCCGGGCGGCGTCGTCGCGCTTAATGTCACGCGCAGCGCCGCCAAGGGCCGGATCCAGGGCGTGGAATTCAACGGCGCGATCGTGCCGGTGCACGGCCTGACGCTGACTGGCAGCTATTCGTACATTGACGCCAAGTACACCAAGGTGACCGACGCCAGCGCGGCGGCGATCCTTGCGGGCTCGCCCTTCCCCTATACGCCCAAGCATAAATTCTCGATCGGGGCGGAATATGAGACGCCGCTGGGTGGCGCGGGCGATCTGGCGCTGTCGGCGAACTTCGTGCGGCAGACCAAGGTGTCGACCGCGCAGACGAACGCGTCCTTCTACAACTTCCTGCCGGCCTACGGGGTGCTCAATGCCAATGTCGCGCTGCGCGATGTCGGTGGCATGCCGCTCGATATCAGCCTGTTCGTCACCAACCTCGCCAAGACAACCAAGCCTGTCGGAGTGCTCGATCAGTATAACGGCTTCCCTGGGCCGGGCACTGTCAGCCTGACCTATATCGAGCCGAGAATGTTCGGGTTTCGGATCGGCTACCGCTTCGGGAAGTGATCCGATGACGGGTTCCACGGTTCAGCCGCCCTTCGCCATGACCGTCAGCGCGGAAGCGCGGGCGGTCATGACGCCCATGCTTGACGCCAAGCCCGCGCCGGAAATGACTGCGGCGCTGATGCGCAACCCGGTGACGCGCGCGGCGGTGCGCGCGGCGGCCGCCAATCACCTCAAGCCGCTCAACAAGAGCCGGGCGAAGCGCTTCGGCGTGGATGTAACCAAGGGCGTGGTGGCCGGGGTGCCGGTGAAGCATGTCCGGCGCCAGGGGACCGACCCAGCAGACAAGAGGCTGCTCATTAATTTCCACGGCGGAGGCTTCATGGTCGATTCAGGATCGCTGACCGAGACGATCCCAATCGCCGGGCTGACCGGCATCCCGGTGGTCACGGTCTATTACCGCATGGCGCCCGAGCACCCGTTTCCCGCCGCGGTGGACGACGCGCTCGCCGTCTACAAGGATGCGCTGGCCCATCGTCCGCCCGAAGCGATCGGAATCTACGGCACGTCCGCCGGTGCCATCCTGACGTTGCAACTGCTGGCGCGAATCAAAGCCGAGGGCCTGCCGATGCCGGCCGCCGCAGGCTTCTTCTCCGGGGCGGGCGATCTTGCGCTTCCCGGCGACTGCGAAGGCTTTCTGCCCTCGGTCCTCGGCGAGCGCTCCGCGCCGGATACGCTGGCGGACTATACGGTCGGGACCGAAAGGACCGATCCCCTGCTGTCGCCCATCTATGGCGACCTGACCGGCCTGCCGCCGATGTTGCTGATGACCAGCACGCGCGATCAGTTGCTGAGCCAGACCGTGCTCGCCGATCTCGCGCTGCGCCGCGCCGGGGTGAAGGTCGATCTGCGCGTCTACGAAGGCATGATTCACGCTTTCTGGGCGTGGATCGAATGCCCCGAAACCGAAGTGGCGCTGGCGGCGCAGGCCGATTTCTTCGCGAAGCATCTCGGCGCGTGAGCGAAGGGTTTTCCTATGCCAAGGCGTAAGCCTGCCGAGTCCACCCCCGCCGAGCTCTATGGCCCGCTACTGGCGAAGGTCCAGGAGCGCGATATCCTTGAGGATGGCAAGACCTTCGTCGATGCGGTGCCCAAGCGCCCGATCGCCGAGATCATGGCCGATTTCGCCGAGCTTGCTGACGGCGACGACGCGCTGCTGCGCTTTGTCTTGGCAAATTTCGATCTGCCACCGCTGATCGATGCCGCGGTGCCGGCCATGCCCGCGCGGCCGCTTCGCGAACATATCCGGGCGATGTGGGCCAGCTTGGCGCGCAATCCCGAGACCGGCGGGATGAACTCGTCGGCACTGCCAGTAGGGCATCGCCATGTTGTGCCCGGCGGCCGCTTTCGCGAGATATATTATTGGGACAGCTTCTTCACGATGCTGGGGCTTGTCCGCGACGGAGAGGCTGCGCTGGCCACCGGCATCGTCGACTCGATGACCGATCTGATCGAGGATCACGGGCATGTGCCCAACGGCACGCGGACCTACTATCTCGGTCGTTCGCAGCCGCCGCTGTTTCACATGATGGTGGCGTTGCTGGACGACCGGCGTCCGGACGTCGCGGCGCGGCGCCTCGCCGCGATGAAGCGCGAGCATTTATGGTGGATGGAAGGTGCTGACGGCCTCGCGCCGGGGACGCAGATCGGTCACGTTGCGCGCCTTGCCGATGGCAGTCTGCTCAACCGCTATTGGGATCCGCGCGGAACGCCCCGCGACGAGAGTTGGCGCGAGGATGTCGCGACCGCGATCGAGAGCAGAAGGGAGCTCGTGGACGTCTATCGCGACTTGCGGGCAGGGGCTGAAAGTGGTTGGGACTTTTCGTCGCGCTGGCTGGATGGCGCGTCGCTCTCGTCGATTCGCACCACCATGATCGCGCCCGTCGATCTCAACGCATTTCTGTTCGGTCTCGAGACGGCGATCGCGGCGAGTGGCGATGCCGACGCCCCTTTCTATGCCGACTGCGCCGCGCGGCGCCGCAAGGCGATGCACACGCATCTCTGGAACGCGAAGGCTGGCTATTTCACCGATTACGATCTCGTGTTGAATACGATCCGTCCGCATGGGACCGCAGCTGCGCTGGCACCGTTGCTCGCCGGTCTCGCGTCCCAGGACCAAGCGGACGCGACAGCGCAATTCGTCCGTAACGCCCTGCTGGCCCCAGGCGGTTTGCGCACGACACTCGTGCGTAGCGGGCAGCAATGGGATGCGCCCAATGGGTGGGCGCCGCTGCAATGGATCGCGGTGACAGGCCTTCGCCGCTACGGCGAGGAGCGCCTCGCGCACGACATCGCGGATCGGTGGATCAGCACGGTCAACACAACGTACGACCGAACCGGGCTTCTCTTCGAAAAGTACGACGTCGAAACGCCGTCATTCGGCAGCGGCGGCGAATATGCGCCCCAGATCGGCTTCGGCTGGACCAACGGTGTCACCGCCGATCTGATCGATCACGGAATACGTTGAAGCGGACTGGACAACGTCTTCGACGGGACGTTTTGGTGACGCAAGGAGAGCAGAGATGGTTTGGTGCTCTCCTTCACCATCGAGCGATCTGCTACGATCTCGAAGCCTGCCTCGCGCGCCGAGAAAGCCGAACCGGCCAGACCTGTTTCTGCGTCAAGGGGCGCTTAGCGGAGACCATTTCTCCTGCATAGGAAGCGGATAACCGCTTTCCGCCCAATAGCTACCGCTACTGGCTACTTGATCAAGGCCGCTTTCGGATCGCGGTGGTGCCGCGCCGAACGACCGAATGGGGCGCAATTGGCCGCCGCTCTTAAAGTTGCCTCACAGATTGTCACGGAAATGTTCAAACCCTGTCGCGGAATGTCCGCCTCTCAAATGGAGCGGCGCTCCCACCCCGAAATCCAGGCTTCGGCATCGATCAGCGCGAGCAGGTCTGCGACTCCTTCGTTCTCGTTGAGCTTCCCGCGAAGGAAAGACGCGATCGCTTTCTGATCGAGTAGCCCTTGCCGAGTCAGCGAACCGCCGATCAGCATTGTGCGGATGACCGGGAGGTTCGCCTCGATCATCTGGACGACGAAGGTGTCGAAGCCGCCCTTGGTGCGGCGGTCGATGATCGCGGGCGGGAGCAGGTCGCGAAACGCCTCGCGCGCGATCGAACGGTTGTTGCCGCCTTCGCACCATAGCCAACTCGGGATGGCGAGGCAGACCTCCAATATCGGTTGCGAAAGCAGTGGCGAAAAATGCGGCGCGATGGTCTCGCGGCCAAATCCCTCGAGATGATTCTGTATGCCGATCAGCGACCATGCGTGGCGCTTCTTACCGGGGGCCACCTCCGCAGGCGCCTCTAGCCAGGGGTTGCCGACCGGCCAGGGTAGTGCGTTCACGATGGCGGGGTGCAGGAACCGGTTCGATTTCGGACGGGGCAGGGTGCTGTGCCTGTGCGTCCAACGCTGTGCCGCGACAGCCAGCACTTGCCATACATTGGTACGCGACTGCCTGGCGATCGCCGTTGCAGTCCGGAACATCCCGCATCCCAAACCTTCCTGCTCCAGCCGGTCGAGCACCGGCAGCGCTGACTGGAGGTGGCAGAAGACATTGTCGCCTCCGCCGCCCCCGATGAAGGCATCGATGCCACGGCCTGCCGCGAATGTCTGGATCGGCCGGTCGAGGGCTTGTGAAAATGCTCGCGCGCACGGCCGCGGCAGGTGGCTCGCATCGGAATGCGTCACGTCGATCAGTCCCAGGTCAGGCACGAGTTCGTTCAGGGCAAATCCAAGGTGCGCTGCGACGGCCCGGGCATAGGGTCGTTCGTCGGGATCGCCGGGTGCCGGGCCGAAGGTGAGGCAATGTGCGGCGTTCCTTACCTGCAGCCCCGCCGCGACGATGGAAGAGTCAAGGCCCCCGGAGATCTCGAGCATCGGACGCTGGAAGCATTTGCCCCAGGCGCCAAGCGTCATTCGCGCGGTCTTCCGCAAGGACGCGATCGCGGCAGCGCGATCCATTATCTGACCGTCGGCGGCGAAGCGCCATGGCGACCAGGCGCATCGCGTGACGAAGCGGTCGCCTTCCAGCCGCGCGAGCATGCCGGGCAACAGTTCGGCGACACCGCGCAGCGCGGTCGCCGCGGGCCGCAGATCGCTGAAGGCCAGGCTTTGCGCCACGATCGTCCAGTCGATCTCGGGCTTGAGCAGTCGATGCGCGAACAGCAGGTCCGGCCGCGACGTGACGATGTGAATTCCTTCGAATTCGCAATGATAGCAGGCAACGGCGCCTGAGGGGTCCCGCAGCACTTCCAGTCCGCCCGCCGTGGCGCGGATCAGGACATAGCCGCCCCAATAGCGCTCGAGAAGCTGCTCGGACGATCCGTGCGTCAGGACCCGCGGTCCGGGAGAGGCGATCCGCCCCCCGATCTCCCGGTCGAACAGGTGGCCCCACACCAGGCCCTCGGAGTGGCCGAGGGCCACATGGTCGGCGCGTGGCGCGCCAAATATGCGCAGACCGCGCCGCTCCACCATCGGCATCAGCCCCTCGCGCTCCTGAAGGGCGGCACACCAACGCGCTACGGCGCCGTTCTCGAGACGGTCGGGAAGACCGAGGAAGGCGACAAAGGCGGCGTTGTTCACGATGCGTAGATCGGCGTGAAGCGGGAAACGTGGTCGAAGCTGTCATTGAGAATCAGGTTGCCGGTCTGGAGCCAGCAATGCGCCGCGAAGGGCGTGGGACAGACGCCGAATACCAAGGTTGCGCTCAGCCCCTGTTGCGCGAGCGTCCGATCGAGCGCGAGGGAGTCGAGCAGGCAGTTGCGTGGGATCGGCGTGAAGGACCGCCCGCGGTCGTAGAGCGCGGCGCAGACCGACACCGCTTCGGAGTCCGCGGGTCTTTCGGCAACGGTCGTCGCCGCGCGATTGTTCAGGAGGTGGCGCAGCGGCAGGGAGCGAAGGCGTATCCATGTGGAGAGGATGGTCGCCGCCTGGCGCAACACGGGAACCGGCAGCTCCCGCGCGGTTGGACCGGCCAGATTTGTCGGGATCGATACGCGCTCCCTGGTTGCATTCGTGGGAGGCGGGTCGCCGCTTCGCAGAATGCGGGATCGGGTCAGGAGTTCGGCGACATTGTCCGGCGGGGCGCAGAAATTTGTGCGCTCTAGCCATTCGCGCATCGACGGCAGGAGCGGCGCGGGCACCGCAAAGTAGCGGTCCTGGCGCAGGTCCAGCAGGATAAGCTTGTCGCCAGCGAAGCAGGCAAAAGCGTGAGGGAGCAAACGCCAATACATGTCGGTCGCAGCATGGACAGTGCCGGCCCGGCCGCTGGCCGGACCGGCATGTCGCGGCTCAATCGTTCGAGAGGCCGTTGCGGGGCTGCTTGCCCTGGAAGTCGACCAGATGGTCGTCGGCGCCCTGGGTTTCGACGCTGGCGGCACCCAGGTCGATCAGGTCGACGGCCTCATTGGGTTCGCGGTCCATGTGCATTCTCCTCGCCGCGGGATGCGACGGAGAGAGGTTCGGCCCGCCACCAGACTATAAGAAGTTTATAATGCGAATATAATCTTCGCCGGTTTGCCGGCCCGGCTTGTCCCCGGGCCGGCGGGCAACGGTCAGTCGTCCGACAGTCCCATCGCGGGCTGCTTGCCCTGGGTGTCGATCAGCTTGTCGTCGGACCCCTGGGTCTCGGCGCTGGCGACGCCCAAGTCGATGAGATCGACGGCTTCACTCGGTTCACGGTTCATCATCATTCTCCACGCCGCGTAACGCGGCAGCGGAAATGTCGCCCGAGGCGCCGGCTATAAGAAGTTTATATCGCGATTATAATCGGCGTGGCCATCATCTCGCGCTCCGCAGACCGAGCAGTTCTGGTACGGCTTTCATGCGCCGAAGGTGATAGCGGCGCACCGCTTGCGGCAGGCCGGCGTCCAGGATCGTCAATTCGTCGAGCTCGCCGATGAGCGGTTCCAGAACTTCTAACTCGAGCAGTCGGAACGGGTGCAGGCGATCGGCGGCGCTCGCGATCGCCAGCCCGATCTCCCGATTGGGCGCTGCCGCCGCGAGACTCTCAAACTGATGCGCCGTCCGGTCGGCCAGCGATACGTCGCTCGCATCATCAGGGTAGGATAGATCGGCGGGTGTCTGGCGGGCCGTCCGGACCGCGATAAGGATGAGCGCCGAATGCCATTCATAAAGATCGCGAAGGCTGCCCTCGGTGAAGCGCGGAACGTGGAAGCCCTCGCCACTGCTCGCTTCTACCAGCCGCTCACCCACCAGCCGGTGCAGGACGTCCCGCACCGGGGTCATGCTCACGCCGAGCTCGTCGGCCAGGCGGTTCGCTTCCAGGCGCGCGCCCGGCGCGTATCGACCCTCGCGCAGCGTCTGCTTGAGTGCCGAGTAGCTCCGCTCCATCGCCTGGATCGGACTCATGCGGCGGTCTCCTGCGCGGCCCGGTGCGCCGTGACCGCCTCGGCCTGGTCTGGCCTCAGCGCGTCGACCGCGCCGATATGGGTGGGGAGATTGCCGGTAAGGAGGAGGGAGGGGCAGACGCCCTCATAATTGCCGAGGTTGGGCCGGTGCTGGCGATAGCCGACCAGTCCGGCGAGCTCGGGAGAGAAAACGCGCGCGACCTCGGGCGGATAGGCGAGCCACTGGTTCTCATAGGGCTTGAGCCAGCCGAGGCAGTAGCTCACCACCACCGCCTTGCGAACCTGGTCGCTCCGGTTTTCGCCAGCGCCGTGCAGGGTTGAGCCCAGGAATAGAAATGCGTCGCCCGGGTTGCACTCGGCTGCGGCCGCACACGCTGTGACCGTCTCTTCGAGCGCCGCGCGACCGTGGCTGCCGGAGTAGAGGATCGTGGCGCCGTTCTCGACCGTGAACGGTGTCAGCGGCCACATCACGTTGACGAGATATTCGACCTCGCCCTTCACGCCCTGCCACATGTCCTGGTCGCGATGCGGGAATTGCGCGGGCGCCCCCGGATGCAGCGCGATCGCTTGCATCAGGTTGAGCTGGATTGAGTCGCACCATGGCGCCAGCTGGTCGGTGGCAACGCTTAGAATCACATCGTTCAGCGCCAGCGCCTCGGCATGACGCGACCGCTTCAGCAGGCTACCGAAGCGTTTGGTGCGGGCGCCATAGAAGTCGCCCTCGCAAAATGGGGTGGCGTCGTAGACGGGATCGAGATCCGCAGCCAACGCGGCGATGCTTTCGCTCGGCAACGCGCTCGGGACGATGCACCACCCTTGCGTCTTGAGAAGCTCGGTGGCGGCGTCGCGGCCGACGCGGCTCGCAGTACGTTCGTGTGCCATGACTAAGTCCTCAAGCATTGGCGGCGCGGCGCGCCGGCACTTCGCGAATTGCGATGGGCGACCAGACCCCGCCAGCGGCCAGCTCGGCCGGGGTATCGGGCGTGATCGCGATTTCGAGGGCGCCGAGCATGCTTCCGCCGCTTCGCAACGGCTCGCCAAGAGCGCGGCAGTCCCAGCCGAAGTGCAAGATCTGCTGGAGCCAGCCCATCTCGGCCACGCCGGTATAGGTGTTGATGCCATTTTCGAGCGCGTGCTGCGCAAGGGCGGTGACCAGATGGTTGCGAACCTGCCGACGCTCCGCCGCGCGAAGCTGCCGGTCCAGGCAGAAGCGCGTTACCTCCCAGACGGCTGGCCCGCGGGGCGGCCCGCCGGCGCAGAGCGCCGGGAATATGGAGTCGAGAATATGTGGCCGGGTAGTCGGCAGCAGCCGCGCCGAGGCAAGGTGCTGATGCTCGCGATCGGTGACGATGAGATAGCGGGCGTTCGCGTCGTCGAACTGGTCGATCTCGTATTGGCCCTCCAGGATCGCGAGGTCCCATTTCAGCAAGTCGACGAAAATGCTTTTCCGCGCGGCGAACATCGACCGGAACGCGATGTCGCTGACGCTGCTAATGGTGGAATCGACAAGTAGAACCATGAAGCAAGACCCCTCGGATTGACGAGGGAGCCAGCATCCGCATCTGAGCTTGCGGCGATATTCCAAGAAATGGGTATGGCGTCAGTGCTTGAGAATGTCCGAAAAGCTGATCAAACCATCGAACAGGGCACGGACCGCGAGCATGGCGCGCTTCTGGACGCCGTAGCGTTCCCGCGCATGCTTGAGGTGCTGGATCACGGTTTCATGGCTCACGCCGAGGATGACCGAAATCTCCCAATCGGTCTTCCCGCGTGCCGCCCAGAGAACGCAGTCCCGTTGCCGGTCGGTCAGGATGGCGAGTTGATCGGTGACAAGGTCCCGGACACCGCAGAGACGGCGTGCTGCCTCGAAGGCGAACCCGCCGACCAACTGGCACACATAGTGGAAGTCTTCCGGGAAGGGCTGGCCGGCATCGACCGCGAATGAGCACGAGCCGAGTATCTCCCCGGGCACGCTTGCCGGAATGGTGAAGCCTTCGCCAATGCCGTTCAGATAGGCTTGATCCAGCACGCAGCGATCGTCGGGTGTCAGCTTGATCATGTCGGGAACGGCGGCCCACGGAAATCCAAAGCTCGCAATGTGGCAGGCACGATGGATCGGATCAGATCTTCCCAGGCCTTTCTCGTCAAACCACGCTTCCCAGCCCGGCGGATAGTTGTGCAGCCGCACTGCCGGCCCTCCTTCGCGACCAAAATTGATATGGTGCGTGAGGGCGAAGTATCGCAGGCCCATCTCCTCGCAACTTTGCAGGAGCGAAGCGCTCAGGGCATCGGTCGTTTTCGCGACCTTAGCATTCTCGACAAAAGATTCGGCTATCGCCAAGCGTGGCATACTCACCCTGGCCAATCCGGAAAGCGGACCCCAACCCGCTGCTCCCGAATTACGCCTTACTAGGGCTCGTGGCCGATCGACTTCTCAAGGTGGCTGCCAGAGCGATTACGCAATGCAACCATTCATAGCAAAACGATCAGACTGTCAAAAATGCGGCTTTTCGAGTATCATCCCATCAACGGAACCAAGTCCACATCATCATGCCGGTTCGATGTTATTTCTGGGGAAGCGGGCGGGCAGTTTATTCGTCTTGAGCGGCTCACATCGCGTTGGCCGTATTGGCCGAGATGCCGCAGCGCGACTCGGTGGAGCGCGAGCGGCGTAGCGCGAGGTTACGCGTGGGAAACGCGCTGACTGCTAGCGACCGAGATTCCGGACCTACGCTATCGTAAGTCTTTGCACGCTGGCGTGCGATGAAGCGCTTCGTCCGCGTCCGCCATCTTGCCCTTTGCGGGTCATCCACTCAGGCATTGCCGAAGGGGGCACTGGAAAATCGGGTTCGACTAAGGCGAAGCCAATGCAGACCGACACCCCGACCGCTTTTTCGCGTCAAGCCGTGCTCAATCGCATCGGGCTCAGCCGAAGGATGCAGTCGGGGAGGCCTCTTCTGACCCGTACGGGCCGGCGCGAGTCCGTCAGCGGCGAATGGCTGAAGTATTCGATGTTCGATTCCGCCGTTAGCCGATCCTCGGAGTAGCCGGTGTGGCGTCGAATGAGCAACATGCCGAATTGCACGGCCAGGCTGCGGTTCCACCCATCGACGCTACGCCAGCGCCCCTGGACTGTGCATCATCCGTAGCACAAAGCCCTGGCACGGCGCACGGTGCCGCTATTTGCTCCGATCCGGAGATAATTGCGCTCGCACAGGCCCTCGCGCGGGCTAGCGTGCGAAGAGATATCGCCAATAATCGCTCCGAAAAGGAGGTATCCGGTGCGAACCGTCATCTACGCGCGCTTCAGCAGCGATAACCAGAATCCGCGTTCCGTCGCGGACCAGGTCGCGCTGTGCCGCGAGCGCGCCGACCGCGAGGGCTGGCCGATTATCGCCGTGTTCGAGGACGCGGCAATCTCCGGCGCTGCTGGCATCGGAGGCGACCAGCGCCCGGGCCTCAACGCCCTGCTCGAATTGGTCGAGACCGGCGGGATCGACCAGGTGCTTGCCGAGTCCACCGACCGCGTCGCGCGTCACGTCGCCGATGCACACATGATCCGTGAGCGGATCGAGTTTGCGGGCGCACGGCTTTTCACGCTGTTCGACGGCACCGTCACGCCAATGGTCGGGCTGCTCAAAGGGTTCATGGATGCCCAGTTCCGCACCGACCTCGCGGCAAGGGTTCGCCGAGGGCAACGCGGATCGATTGCCGAGGGACGCGCCACCGGCGGCGTCTCCTATGGCTATCGCGTCGCCAACCGCATCGACGAGCGTGGGAGGCTGGTGGCGGGCCTGCGCGAGATCGATCCGGAGCGCAGTGCGATCGTGCTGCGCATATTCCGCGAGTTTGCCGCTGGCGACAGCCCGCGCGCAATCGCCGGACGCCTCAACGCCGAAGGAATACCGCCGCCCCGCGGTGGCGGCTATTGGCACACGACCTCGATCAGTGGCGACAACAAGAACGGCCACGGTATCCTGCGTAACCGGCTCTACATAGGCGAGCTGGTCTATGGCCGGACGAAGAGCGTCACCAACCCGAAGACGCGCCGGCACCTGATGCGGCCCAACACCGACCAGCCCCTGGTCGAGCAGATGGTGCCGCACCTCCGGATCATCGACGATAACCTGTGGGCGCAGGCGCAGGCGCGGCTGGCCGCTGTCTGGGGCTACCGACCTGAGCGCCAACGCCGGCCCAGGCATCTGCTTTCGGGCCTTGGGATTTGCGGGATGTGCGGCGCGCCCTGGACGAAATGCTCGAGCGACTTCTGGGGATGCAGCCGTTTTCGGAACGGCCGCGGCTGTTCCAACAATCGCATGATTGGGACGAAGCGTTATGAAACGCGCGTGCTGGCCGACCTGAAGGCCGGCCTACTGGCGCCCGACGCGGTTGCCGCATTCGTCGACGAATACCGGCGCGACTTCGCCGTCAGGTTTGCGGACATTTCTCAAAAGCGTCGTGAGACCGAACGCAAGCTGGCCGTCGAGACGCGCAAAATGGCACGGCTGGTTGAGGCATTCGCCGCCGGGGGCAGCGAATTTGATGAGATCAGGACGCTGCTGACTGCCGCCCGTGATGAAAAGGATCGCCTGTCTCGCGACCTTGCCAGCATTGATGCACTGCCGAACGTCGTTTTGCTCCATCCGACACTGGAAGCGGAATATCGACGGCAGATTGACGTCTTGGAAGTGGCCCTCTCAGCGCCTGAGGCTGCGAGTGAGGCCGTTCCTCAGCTCCGGGCGATGATTGCGCGAATCCTTGTTACGCCGGGGCCGAAGCTCCGCGGCGTGGAGATCGGCGTCCAGCGTCAGCTAGACGAGGTGCTGGCTATCGTGGGTCCGGACAGCTTTGTGCGAGCGATCTGACGGCATGGTGTGCAACATGCGTCGCCTGGCGCAATGATCCGTGCGCAATACTCGCCAGGGGCTCTGTGACCTTGCCGCTGACCTTTGGGCCGGTCCCCGATGGGAGCTTTCACTTCGGTTCGGTCGATCGCGATATTTCCAACGTCGCGGACGTCAACGTGCTGACCCCTTGCCGCTAGGCCCAACAGGCCGACCAGTTGTGCGCGGCGACTGACGCTGATGCGCTCGGCTTGCCGCTCGATCGGTCACTGAAGACGTTGGCGGAAGAAGAGAGACGGGCGCGGTCAACGTGTAAGGCGCGCTAGATTTATCCCGGCGTCGGTTCACCGCTATCTGGCGACAGGACCCAGTTGCCGGTCGCTAGCCGCGCGGCGGCACGAAGCCCGGTGCATAGATCTCCACCGTCGCGCCCTCTGCCTCAAGCCACGCCTTCCAGGCGGCCTGCACTTGGTTCAGCTGTAGGTCGCTGCGCTTAGCATTGGCCAGCAGGTAATATTTTACCCTGATACCCTTCAGCAATCCCGGCGTCGGCGTGGGCAGCTTGATCGTGCCGTCGGCGTAGATCGGCGAATCGTCGGTATTCTCGAGCCCGTCTGTGATAAGAATCAGCTCGCGTTTGCCTCCCTGCCAGCCGATCGCGGGGCTGGTCGCAATGCGCTCAATCTGGAGCGCAATGGGCGAGTGCGGACTCTGGACGGACTTCATCAATGCATTCATCTGGTCTGTCAGCGGATCCATGAACTTCGCCTGGAAGCGCTCTCGGGCCGGGCGACGCCCTTCCTGCACATCGTCGACTTCGTCGGCATTCCCAGGCGAGCAGGTGTCGAAGATGGCGGACGGAGTGCGGCCCAGATCGCCGTCGAAGGGGACGATCGTCAGGCGATCGTTGCGGCGCATCGACGACGCCACCGAGCGAACCATCGCCGTAAAGTTTGCGGCGTCATCGCGTGCGAGGGGATCGGTTTGGTCGACTACCATCAGAACCGCATTAGGCGATGACGAGTAGGTTGAGCACAGCGTTACCGGGTCGATGCGCGCCCGGCGATCGGCCTCCGCACGATTGAGCACGAAGCCGATCATCCCGAGGACCGAGGCGACGATCACCACAGACCACAACGCGATTCGGATGGTGTCGGGCGAGAGGCGCGGCTCGCGGCGTTGGGCGAAGCGACGGCGCTGCTGGCGGTGGGCACGGAGCATGCTCATCTCAGCGTACCACCCGGAGCCGCTCGGCGAAGCGCACCTCGTCGTCGATCTTGTCGGCCAGTTTGTCGATCTCCCGGCGCGCGTCATCGGTCATGCTGTGGACCTCATCCTTCAGCTCGGGCTGAGCTTCGCGGACCTTGACCGAGCGGGCCACAAGCGCTTGGGCGATCGCGTGTATGGAGGTGTCGAGCTCGAGACCCGCCACCCCAATCAGGGGCGGCTTGTCTTGGAACCGCGCCTGACTCCAGCCAGCGCGGCTGACCGATGCGAAGACTTCACGATAGGTTTGCTGACTTGCCTCGTGCGACCGCTCGATGGCGCGAAGGTCGTCGGCGGTCAGCTTGACGATCGCCACGCACTGACCCACCAGCGTCTTGGCATGGATCGCGTTCTCGCCGGCGATTTCGACAGTTTCGTCGGCCTCCTCGAGCGCCTTGTTCTTCGCAGCCTCGCAATCATAGAGGGCGTTCGCGATCGCGCGCTTCACCGCTTTGTCGGTACGCTCCGCAGTGATGCGGGCACGTCGCAGGTCGAGCCAGCCGAGGAAGCGTGAGGCCTCCCACGCGACCAGCCAGAGACATGCGACGTTGATTGCAAGAAAGGTCAGCGCGGAGCCGTCAAAGAACGGCGCGAACGGCTTCGCCTCGATACTCGCCTGGGTGGCAGCGGAAAGGTCGGCGGCGCCGGTCCCCAGCGAGATGCGATAGTGCGCGATGACATAAAGCAGGAACATCGTCGCTGGGACAAAGAAGGCCAGCATTAGCCCGCCCGCGGTCTTACGCTTTTTGCTGGCGTGGCGAACGTTCGCGTAGCCCACGCCGAGGCCCGAGCCTGCGAAGGCGAAAATCAGGCCGATCCCGAAGGCGAGACCGATGCCGGGCGCATACCCCACCTGTTCTTTGAACAGATAGCCGCCGACGACCGCTTCGGTGATGGCGGTGAGCAGTGTGGCCCCGATATATTCGATGAACGAGCGCCCGGTCGGTTGATTTGCGGCGCGGTTGATCGTTTCGATCTTGCGGAGCGTCTCCCGCGCGTCCCACTTGGCTTCGATCAGCGAGCGGATGCCGCCGGCGAGCAGCGTGATGATCTCGTTGAGGCGCGATTTTAGGTTGGCCTTCACCTCCTTGAGGTCGCTGTCGATAATATCGACCGCCACGGTTTCGAGCTCTGCGGCTTTGGAGAGCAGCTTGTTCTCACCGGACCGCACCCGCTCTTCGGCGAGTTCAACATGTCGGGCGAGGATGTCCTTCTCCTTGGCGCTCGGTTCGACCTGATCATGCGGCGGGCTTTTTGCCTCGGCCAACTCGGCTGCCTCGACGCGGATATTGAGCAACCGAACGAGCACTGCAAGCAACGTTGCGATCGACTCCTTGGTTTTTTCGAATGGGTTATAGCGCGCCTTCGGTCCTTCTGCGCCGATCTCGAACTCGAACTTGCCCATCACTGGCACCCCTTTGCCGCGCGATCTCGGTGCCGATGGTCGGCACGACTAGCGAATCGCGCACGTTAACCTTTTGGGCATATTCAGGATGACTGTCAACCAATACTAACCAAATCGCGCTGATGGGTTGTCAACCAAAGATTGCGGTGTGACGGAGCTATACTAGGCCCATTGTCAAGAGCGATTTCCCGCCATTTTAGCCCATTTTCACCGCTAACGGCTGCAATTGCGCGTTGACAAATTCCCGGCTGAACGCGATTGAAGCGCAATTCATGGCTTCGCACGCAACGTAAGGGGGCCGGTGGTGTTCTGAACCACTGGGCGGGCGAGCTAAAAACTGGAGATAGGCATTGTCCGAACAGGACCGCGAGCTGCTCATCAAGGCTGGTCTATCGGCGACCAAGGTCGCAAAGATCCTCAACCGGTCCAGGCAGGCCGTCAGCAAGGGGATCGCCGCCGAGCCCGATTATCTGACGCCCAACAATCTAATCGAGCTACGTAGCGGCGTTTTAGCGCACCATCCCGAGTGCGTTGAGCCGTTTCAGGATGCCGTGGGCGAAGTTATCCGTGATTTTGCGGAGCGGCTTGGCAGCAGTGTGCCCAATCAGCTCGGCATGGCCGCGACTATTTCGGAAGCGCACCGGCTATGGCTGATCCTGCCGGGCTTTTGCGACAGCTTCGCCAAACAGCGCGGCCACTATTATACGCTGATCCATCTTATCGATCAGCTTCGTCCGGGGCGGGATGCCGACACTCAGCTGGAGATCGTCGCGTTTTGCGACCGGAATCGTGTCGAGATCGAAGAGCAATTCGCGCCCAGCTGGTTCGAAACGCGTCACTTGGCGGTGGTACAGTGCGAGCTTGTACAGCAGATTTTCTCGCCGATCGTGGTGGTCAATCCGCATCTCGACGGCGGGACCGCCTGCTACACTCTGGCAAGGAACGGCTTCGAGCCGCTCGATCCGGACGTTGCACGGTCGCGAGTGAGCGAATTCGCCGAGCACGTGTCGGAAAAGATTCGCGAGAAAACCAGACTTTCCGGTCAGACCCGTACCGGCCGTCCGGTTAATGTCCTGACGGCTGCTCCGGCCGTCCTACTTGATGCCGGTCTCGATCGTATAAAGATCTAGACCGCTCGCGCCACAATGCGCCGTGAACGTGGCGCTTTCCAACAGGATTGCCTGACGGTCGAGGACGATCATGCTCGCCTCAGCTTGCTGGTACTGGTCGGCGAGCTTCCGATCGAACCAAGCGGTGTCGAACGGGCCCATCAGCCACGAAACCGCGAACACAACGTTGTCGTGCCGCTCCGTCGCCAACGCTGTCTCAGTCGACTCCCGGATTATGTCGAACCGCGGGCGATAGCCATTCGCGACCGCTGCCTTGGACCTATCGCGCACGCGCAGCCAGGTGTCGCGCAGTTGCTGCCCTTGGTCTGCGTCGCGAAGCGCCGCTGTGGCGACATTGCCGCAATGGATCGAATGAAGCGATCTGGGCTTAAGGTCGTAATAGCCCATCGACTTTTCCAGCGCGCGCCGCTCCAGGCGGCGCGGATGCTCGCCGTGAAACGCCTGCCGGAAATCCTCAAGCGGTGGTGCGCGAAAGGCCGTGCCCAGAGGAATCTCGCCCGCCAGAAAAACGCCCGCGCCCGCCATCGTGCGTTGCAAGAGTTCCAGCACTTCTCGATTCTGCGGCACCGTCCCGGCGTCGAAAATCGCGCTTTCGGGAGGGGGTCCATTCTCGGGATCGGCGAGCCACATCTCGCGAGTTTTCAAGATGATCGGAGTTGCATCGACCGCGATCGCGTCTCTCAGCGCGAGCCTGGCACAAGTACCGTCCCCGATGAGGACAACGTCGTCCTCTTCGAACAAGAATTCCGGAATGGCCCCCTCCGCTTAAATCCCGGCGATAAGCTGGGTCGCGGCAAATTGAAGACCTATTCCGCTACGTCAAGCCAGAACCCGACTCCCAACGGATTCGGATCTAATATTGCATCACTTTTGGGTCGCCCTGATTCGTCTTAATTGCGGTACTGTGGGCGCATCACTAGTCGTGGCGTTGCTGGTGGGAATTCCCCGGTCAAGCGCGGATGGTGACGCTCCTGGCTATTCGCTAGCCGTCCCCGAAGGCGACCTATCGCCTCGCGGTCTTCGTCAACTGAATAGGGAGCCCACGCACGACCCACCGAGACCAGACGGTGGGCGCAGCTATGTCAAAGGACGGTTCGGGGAAGCGCACGCCAAGCAGATGCCGGTGCGGCAGGCGCTGCGGGCTGGGCTTCCCTTCGCCGGGGTCGGATGCGCGATCCGCCGCGACATGCTCGCAAGCATCGCCCAGGCACGGGACGGCGCGCCGTTCGATGCCAGCAGCCTGACCGAGGATTACGAACTGGGGCTCACCGTCGCGACGATGGGCGGCAGGACGCTGTTCGCGCGCGTGCCGGAATGCCCGGGCGGGCGGCCCGTGTCGGTGCGGGCCTATTTTCCGGCCAAGTTTCACACGTCGGCGCGGCAGAAGGCACGCTGGATGACGGGCATCGCGCTCGCGGGCTGGGACCGTACCGGCTGGGGCGCGGCCGGGGCGTTCGGCGACCACTGGATGCGGATGCGCGACCGGCGCGCGATTTTATCGACGCTCGTACTGGCGGTTTCCTATTTCGCATTGGTCGCTTGGGGCTTTTCGTTTGGAGGGCATGTGCTTGCCGGCATCGCGCCGCCGGCGATCGGCGCGGAGATGCGTCTGCTTCTCTATGTAAATGCGGTGCTGCTCGGATGGCGGGTGCTGGTGCGGGTCGCGTTCGTATGGCGCGCCTATGGCCCGGCGCATGCCGCGTGGTCGCCGGTGCGAATGATCGTTGCGAACATCATCTCGCTGGCGTCGGCGCGCCGGGCGGTGTTCGACTATGTGCGGATGCTCGCCGGCGGCGTCCCGCATTGGGACAAGACCGCGCATCATTTCCCCGACGACCCCGAGCGCGCGACCGCGTGACCGCACCAAAGATCCGGCGCGGTCGGCCATTGCGCTTTCTGGCGCTGGTGTGCGTCGGCTGGGTGGGGCTGCGGATCGCATTGCTGTGGACGCAGACGGGCTCCTTACCCGAGGCGATCCGGGCGTTCGTGCCGGTTACGGTCGCGTCGCTGCCGCCGCGCGAGCTGCCGGCACCGGTGGTGCGGCGCGTGAAGCGGGCGCCGCCGGCCGCAGTGGCGGCGGGCCGCGCCGAGACGCCCGCGCCACCGCGTCGCGGCGATCCGCTGCGGGTGCGGATGGCGCTGATGAACCTGCTCCAGTTCGGCGAGGCCGAATATACCGACAGCCCGCCGGCCCCAGCGGCGGCGGCCTCGGCGGTCGCCTTGCCGGTGGCGGCGCAGCAAAGGCTGTCACCGATGGAGTCGCGCTGGTCGGGGAGCGGCTGGCTGCTGGTGCGCGGCGGCGCGCGCAGCGGCATCGCGCCGGGCGGGCAGATCGGCGGGAGCCAGGCGGGCGCGCGGATCGGCTACACGCTCGATCGCGGGCGGCGGATCGGGCTGTTCGCGCGCTTCACCGCGCCGCTGTCCGGACCCGGGCGCGAGGCGGCGATCGGGGCGGAGTGGCAGCCGACGCGCGCGCCGGTGCGGCTGGTGGCCGAGCAGCGGCTGGCGCTGGATGGCGGGCGGAGCGGGCCGGGGCTGGGAGTGGTGACGGGCGGGGACCGCGGCATCGCGGGCTTCCGGCTAGAATCCTATGGTCAGGCCGGGGCGATCCGGCGCGACCGGATCGAGCCATATGCCGATGGCGCGGCGCGGGCCACGCTGGGGTTGCCGGGCACGCGGCTCGCGCTCGGGGCCGGCGCCTGGGGCGCGGCGCAGCGCGATGCGGCGCGAGTCGATATCGGCCCTTCGGCGACCTTGGCGCTGCCGGTTGCCGGGCGGACCCTCCGGGTCGCGGTGGATTGGCGGCAGCGGGTCCTGGGCTCGGCGCGTCCCGGTTCGGGGCTGGCGCTGACGTTGGGGAGCGATTTCTGACACGTTCGACCTAGTTGTGATCCAAAGCGGGACGCAAGGTTAAGCGCCGGTTTTCATGGCCTTTACGGGGCCTTCAGCACTCCGCCGTACAAATGGCCATCCGACATGAGTTTCAAACGGATGGGTATTTGTGGATTTGAGCTTCGCCAGACTGGACCGGGACTTCGCGGTCACCGCGATGCCGATCGAGCTGGCGGTGCTGCTGGTCGGCGTCGCGGCGCGGCAGGCGGCGAGCCCCACGGCGTGCGCGCAGGCGCGGCTCGCCCGGGTATCGCCCGCCGAAGCGCTGCTCGCGCCGGTGCATGCCGCTTTTCATCGCGCGATGGCGGCGGCGCTAACGCGTTGGCAACCGGAATGAAGCGCATGTTTACCCTGCCGTTTCAGCCGATCTTCAAATGCTGTCCGTAATGGTCGTTTTAGTGAGTGGAAGGGGCCCCCGCCCCCATCGAGGTTGAGAATGATAGAGAATCAGAAAATCCGCCCGGCACGGGTTATCGGTCCGCTCGGTGAGCCGCTGACGCTGGACTCGCTGCCGCCGCCGGAGACCACCCGCTGGGTGGTGCGCCGCAAGGCCGAAGTGGTCGCGGCGGTCAACGGCGGGCTGCTCAGCGTCGACGAGGTGTGCGCGCGGTACAACCTCACTGTCGAGGAGTTCGCCGGCTGGCAGCGCGCGATCGACCGTTCGGGCATGCCCGGGCTGCGCGTCACCCGCATCCAGCATTATCGCTCGCTCTACGAGCGCCAGCAGAAATACTGAGTCCCGTTCCCATCGGGCGCAAGACGAGGCCCGCCTCCCATTTCCTGGAGGCGGGCCTCTTTTGATTTGATCCTCTTTCGATTGGCACCGCGGCACATCGCGCAGTAAGGCGCGGGCCGATGACCGCAGCAGACTTCCAGCTTCCAGAGCCGCGCAAGGCGCGGCGGATCGTCGTCGCCATGTCGGGCGGCGTCGATTCGTCGGTGGTGGCCGCGCTCGCCGCGCGCACCGGCGCGGAGACGATCGGGGTAACGCTGCAGCTCTACGATCATGGCGAGGCGGTGGGGCGCGCGGGCAGCTGCTGCGCGGGTCGCGACATCCGCGATGCGCGCGCGGTCTGCGAGCGGCTGGGGATCGCGCATTATGTGTTCGATCACGAATCGTCGTTCCGCGAGAATGTGATCGACGATTTCGCCGACGAATATCTGGCGGGCCGCACCCCGATCCCGTGCGTGAAGTGCAACATGGGGCCGAAGTTCACCGACCTGCTGGCGCTCGCCCGCGATCTCGGCGCCGATTGCCTCGCGACCGGCCATTACGTCCGCCGGGTCGCCGGCCCGGAAGGTGCCGAGCTGCACCGCGCCGCCGATCCCGCGCGCGACCAGAGCTATTTCCTGTTCGCGACCACTGCCGCTCAGCTCGACTTCCTGCGCTTCCCGCTTGGCGGCATGCCTAAAGCGCGCGTGCGCGAGCTGGCGGCGGAGCTGGGGCTGGGCGTCGCAGGCAAGCCCGACAGCCAGGATATCTGCTTCGTCCCCGACGGCGATTACGCATCGCTGGTCAAGAAACTGCGGCCCGAGGCCGAGGCGGGCGGCGACATCGTCGACGAGGCTGGCCACACGCTCGGTGCGCACCGCGGGCTGATCCATTTCACCGTCGGCCAGCGCAAGGGGCTGGAGATCGGCGGCAGCCCCGAGCCGCTCTATGTGCTGCGACTGGAGCCCGAGACTCGCCGCGTCGTCGTCGGTCCCAAGGCGGCGCTGGCGGTGCGCGCGGCGCGGATCGAGCGGGTCAACTGGATCGGCGGCAGCTATCGCGGTCCGGTGACCGCCAAGGTCCGCAGCCTCGCCAAGCCGGTCCCCGCGCGGTTCGCGGATGGCCGGGTGGTGTTCGAGACGCCCGAATATGGCGTCGCGCCTGGGCAGGCGGCGGTGCTCTATGCCGGCGACCGGGTGCTCGGCGGCGGCTGGATCGCCGAGACCGAGCGGGCGGAGATGGTGGCGGTTTAATTCCCTCTCCCCTTCAGGGGAGAGGGAGGGAGCCGACGAAGTCGGCGGAAGGGAGAGGGGCAGTGAGGACGGGCTACGACTGCCCCTCTCCCTTCCCACCGCTTCGCGGCGGGCCCCTTCCCTCTCCCCGCAAGCGGAGAGAGGGAGTCAGAGCGTGAAGCTACCCTCGATCACCGTGACGCACTCGCCGCGCAGGATCGCGCGATCGCCGTCCAGCGCGCAATCGACATAGCCGCCGCGCTTGCTCGCCTGATAGGCGGTGAAGCGGTCGCGGCCGAGGCGGTTCGCCCAATAGGGCGTCAGCATCGAATACGCGGAGCCGGTCACCGGATCCTCGTCGATCCCGGCGGCGGGGGCGAAGACGCGGCTGACGACGTCGGTGCCGGTGCCCGGTGCGGTGACGATGTTGAGCGTGTCGCCGATCGCGGCGAGCGCGCGGAAGTCCGGGTTCAGCGCCAGCACCGCTTCGGCGCTGTCGAGTACGACAAGGTCGTAGCCGTTCGGATGGCGCAGGGTTTCGCCCGCCGTGACGCCGAGCGCTTCGAGCAGGCCAGGGATTTCCGTCGGCTCTGGCGGATAGGCGGGGAGCGCCATCGCGTAGCGGTCCCCGTCACGCGCCACTTCGAGAATGCCCGCTCTGCGCGTGCGGAAGGTGACTTTCTCGCGGTCCGGGAATTTCCCCAGCACATAATGCCCGCTCGCCAGCGTGGCGTGGCCGCACAGCGCGACCTCGACCGCGGGGGTGAACCAGCGCAGTTCATGGTCGGCCGCGCCGCTGGCGTCGGGGAGGAGGAACGCGGTCTCGGCGACGCTATTCTCCTCGGCGATCGCCTGCAGCACCGCATCGTCCAGCCATTGCTCCAGCGGTATCACGGCCGCCTGATTGCCGGTGAAGGGCCGGTCGGCAAAGGCGTCGATCTGGGCGAAGGTGAGCTTCATTTTGGGTCCTCGATGCTTGCGGTGAGGTCGGTTTCGGCGAGCGGGTTGCCGGGTTCGTCCACCTGACCCTCGGGATCGATGTGGATCAGGATTTCGGTGCCGGGGAATTCCTCGCACAGCCGATGCTCGATCGCGTCGATCACGTCGTGCGCGGCGCGGACCGTCAGCTTGGGGTCCATCCAGACGTGGAACTGGACGAAATCCTTGTTGCCGCTGGTGCGGGTGCGCAGATCGTGGAGTCCCTTCAATTCGGGGTGGCGCGCGGCGATCTCGACGAAGCGGCGGCGCTTCTCCTCGGGCCATTCCTTGTCCATCAACTGATCGATCGCAGCGATCGAGGCCCGCCACGCGCCGAACATCAGCCAGAAGGCGATGGCGATGCCGAAAACCGCGTCGGCGCCGGGGATGCCGGCGTAATTTTCCAGCAGCAGCGCCGCAATCACTGCGGCGTTGAGCATCAGGTCCGATGTGTAATGCACCCGGTCGGCGCCGATCGCGATCGATCCGGTCCTGGCGACCGCCATCGCCTGATAGCGGGTGAGCGCGAGCGTCGCGACGATCGCGATCAGCGATACGCCGATGCCATATTCCGCCTCGCCGGTCGCCTGGCCCGCCCCCAGCCGCTCGGCCGCGCGGATCAGGATCGCGATCGCCGAGACGGTGATCACCGCGACCTGGAACAGCGCCGCCAGCGCCTCTGCCTTGCCGTGGCCGAAACGGTGGTCGTGGTCGGCGGGCTGCGCCGCCCAATGGACGCCACCCAATGTGACCAGCGAGGCGACCAGATCGAGCGCAGAGTCGGCAAGGCTTGCGAGCACCGCGACCGATCCCGTCCGCCACGCGGCATAGGCCTTGAGCAGCCCGAGCAGCAGCGCGGTCGCCACGCTCGCCAGCGCGGCGCGGCGGGCGAAATTGGTCACGGGTACAGCAGGCCTTCGGTCCAGCCCTCGCCGGTACGGGTGAACAGGAGGCGTTCGTGGAGGCGGTGGGCGCGGTCCTGCCAGAATTCGATTGCCGTGGGGGTGACGCGATAGCCGCCCCAATGCGGCGGGCGCGGGACATCGCCGCCCGCGAACCGCGCCTGCATTTCGGCGAAGCGGGCTTCGAAGGTCTCGCGGTCGGGCAGCGGGCGCGACTGGTCGGAAGCCCAGGCGCCCAGCTGCGAATCGCGGCCGCGGCTGGCGAAATAGGCGTCGCTCTCGGCGTCGCTGGCGAGCGTCACCGCCCCTTCGATCCGGATTTGCCGCCGCAGCGACTTCCAGTGGAACAGCAAGGCCGCATGCGCCTGCCCCGCCAGTTCGCCCGCCTTGCGGCTCTCGCGGTTGGTGTAGAAGACGAAACCGCCGGGCCCATGCCCCTTGAGCAGCACCATCCGCACCGAAGGCTGGCCGGATGCGTCCACCGTCGCCAGCGCCATGGCGTTGGAATCGTTGAGTTCGGTTTTGCGGGCTTCCGCGAACCAAATATCGAAGAGGGAAAAAGGGTTCATGGCCGTTCCCTATCGCTTTCAGGCACCATCGCACAGAGCCAGGTTGCGAGAGAACAGCGCGAGATGTAGAATGTAAAACATGGCAACGATGGTCCGCCTCGACGACGAAATGCAAGCCAAGGTTGAGGCGATGGTCAGCGCCGGGCGCTTCGCATCCAACGACGAAGCATTCCGGGCGGCGGTGCTGCTTCTCCACGACGAGGTTCTCGATGTGGCGCTGACGCCCGAGGAAATCCTTGCGGTCCGTGCGGGCCTCGAAGACGAAGCTGCTGGCCGAGTGTATGACGCAGACGAGGTGTTTGCGGAACTGCGCGCCCGGTACGATAATCGTTGAAGCTTACGCTCACGCGCACGGCGCAGCGGGATCTTCAGGATATCGGCGATTGGATCGCTGCTGATGGCGGCGCGACCGCCGAAGCGTTTCTCGACACGTTGCTTGCGGAATGTCGCGCGATCATCGACCATCCACGAATCTACCCGACAGTCAGCGGCGGACGCTATCCGCTCCGACGCAAGATTTTCCGCCGCTATCGGATTTTCTATCGTGCGCTGCCGAACGAACTCCGCATCATAAGCGTGATGCATGGGTCGCGGGACGACCGTCATCTGACGCACCGTCACGCTGGGCGCTAAGTCGTCCGGAACGACTCCCCCGCTCAGGATTTGAATCGGCCTCGCAACGAAGGGACGCATTCAGATGGCCGCACGCGCCTATTGGCAGGGACAGATACGGCTCGCGCTCGTCTCGATTCCCGTCGAGATCTACACCGCAACCAAATCGGGGGCGACGATCGCCTTCCATCAGATCCACGAGCCCTCGGGCAAGCGCATCAAATATGAGAAGACCGCGCCCGGCGTCGGCACGGTCGATCCCGACGAGATCGTCAAGGGGTTCGAGGTCGAGAAGGGCGAATATGTCCTGCTCGAGCAGGACGAGATCGATGCGGTAAAGCTCGAATCGAAAAAGACGCTGGAGCTCACCCGCTTCGTCGATGCCAGCGATATCGACGTGCTCTATTACGAGAAGCCCTATTTCGTGGTGCCCGCGGACGATCTCGCCGAGGAAGCGTTCATCGTCCTGCGCGAGGCGCTGCGCCGTTCGAAGAAGGTTGGCCTCGGCCAGCTCGCGATGCGCGGCCGCGAATATGTCGTCAGCCTCAAGCCGTGCGGGCGCGGGATGGTGCTGGAGACGTTGCGTTATGCCGATGAGGTCAACAAGGCGCAGGGCTATTTCCGCGACATTCCCGACAGCGAGCCCGACAGCGAATTGCTCGATCTCGCCTCGACGCTGATCGAGAAGAAAAGCGGGAGCTTCGATCCCTCGGCGTTCCACGACCGCTATGTCGATGCGCTCAAGGATCTGATCGCGCGCAAGCAGAAGGCCAAGGGCAAGAAGATCATCGAGGACAAGGACGACGGCAAGGACAGTCGCGGGTCGAACGTCGTCGATCTGATGGCGGCGCTCAAGAAGTCGCTCGAGAAGGGTGGCGGCTCGGCGGAGGCGAAGAAAGCGCCGGCGAAGAAAGCCGCGCCCGCCAAGAAGGAGGAAGCTTCGCCCAAGAAAGCCCCGGCGCGGAAGCGCGCGTGATGGCGAAGGCGGGCCTTCTCGACAAATATAACGCCAAACGCGACTTCGCGCTGACCGCGGAGCCCGCGGGCGAGATCGCGCGGACCGGCGGCAACCGCTTCATGGTCCAGAAGCATGACGCCTCGCGGCTGCATTGGGATTTCCGCATCGAAGTCGATGGCGTGCTGAAGAGCTGGGCGGTGACGCGTGGCCCCAGCATCGACCCGGGCGAGAAGCGCCTGGCGGTGCGCACCGAGGATCATCCCTTGTCCTATGCCGATTTCGAGGGGACGATCCCCAAGGGCCAATATGGCGGCGGGACGGTGATGCTGTGGGACGATGGGCTGTGGGAGCCGATCGAAGGCAAGTCCGCCAAGGATCTGGAGAAGGGCCACCTCCACTTCCGGCTTCAGGGCGAGCGGATGAAGGGCGAGTGGCTGCTGATCCGGCTGAAGCCGCGCGGCAAGGAGAAGGCCGAGAACTGGCTGCTCCGCAAGCTCGACGATGCTTATGCCGGGGCGACCGATTTCCTGGTCGAGACCGCGCTGACCAGCATCAAGACCGGGCGGACGATGCAGGAAATCGCCGAGGGCAAAAAGCCCGCGAAGCGCGCCGCCGCCAAGGCCAAGAAGGCGGCGAAGGCGCCGGACTTCCAGGCACCGCAGCTTGCGACTTTGGTCGACAGCGTACCGCCGGGCAATGCGTGGCTGCACGAGGTCAAGTATGACGGCTACCGCGCCCTGGTTGCGGTCGGCGGCAATGGCGTGAAGGTGTTCACCCGCTCGGGCCTCGACTGGACCGACAAATTCCCCGGCGTGGCCGAAGCCGCCGCTTCGCTCCCCGGCGCGGCTTTGCTCGACGGCGAGATCGTTGCATACAAGGACGGCAAGCCGGATTTCTCGACGCTACAGGATGCGATCAGCAACGGCGGCAAGGGGTTGACCTTCTTCGCCTTCGATCTGCTCTCGCAGGATGGCGAGGACCTCACCAGGAAGCCGCTGATCGAGCGTAAGGAGCATCTTCGCGCGTTGCTCGCAGGCGCCGACGCAAAAAAGATAGACGGGCGCATGCAATTCTCCGAGCATGTCCTCGGCGCCGGCGAGCAATTGTTCGAGGCAATGTGCCGCGAAGGCTATGAAGGGATCGTTTCGAAGCGTGCCGATGCGCCCTATCGCGGGAGACGGACCAAGAGCTGGCTCAAGGTCAAATGCATCCGCCGCCAGGAATTCGTGATCGTCGGCTGGAGCCCGAGCGAGGCCAAGGGCCGCGGTTTCCGGTCGCTGCTGCTGGCGGTCAACGGGCCCGGCGGGCTGGTCTACGCCGGCAAGGTCGGCACCGGCTTCAACATGGCCACGCTCCAGGATTTGCGCGACAAGTTCGACAAAATCGCCACCGATAAGCCAGCGGTGTCGGTGCCGAAACCAGAAGCGCGCGGCGCCAAATGGATCGAACCCAAATTGGTCGCCGAGATCGCCTTCGCCGAATTCACCGCGGAGAATGTTGTCCGCCACGCCAGCTTCCTGGGGCTGCGCGGTGACAAGAAGGCCGCCGAAGTCATCGTCGAAAAGCCGGCGCCTTTGCCCAAGGCGCCCGAGACCGATTTCCGCATCACCAATCGCGAGCGGGTGATCTATCCCGAATCGGGCCTGACCAAGGGCGACCTCGCCGACTATTACGCGCAGGTCGCGCCCGTGGCGCTGCGCTGGCTCGCCAACCGGCCGATCAGCCTGGTGCGCTGCCCGCAAGGCCGCGCCAAATACTGCTTCTTCCAGAAACACGACGCCGGATCGTTCGGCGAGCATGTCCACCACGTCGATGTCCGCGAAAAGGACGGGTCGGTCGAACCGTACCTCTATATCGACGATATGGAAGGCATGCTCACCTGCGTGCAGATGGGAACGATCGAGTTCCACGGCTGGGGCAGCCTCGTCGCCGATATCGAGAAGCCCGATCGGCTGGTGTTCGATCTCGATCCCGACGAGGGGCTGGATTTCGAGATGGTCAAGAAGGCCGCGGCGGATTTGAAGGACCATCTCGCCGATATCGGGCTGACCAGCTGGCCGTTGCTGTCGGGGGGCAAGGGCGTCCACGTCGTGGTGCCCTTGGTGCCCGCCGCCGAATGGCCCGAGGTGCGCTCGTTCGCCGAGCGGTTCGCCAGGGCACTGGCGCAGGCGGAACCGGAGCGCTTCACCGCCAACCTCAAGAAGGTCACGCGCAAGGGCAAGATCTTCATCGATTATCTGCGCAACCAGCGCGGCGCGACCGCGGTGCTCCCCTATGTCGCCCGCGCCCGCGAAGGCGCGCCGGTGTCGGCGCCGATCACCTGGAGCGAGCTGAGAGAGCAAACGGGCGCCAAGCGCTTCACCATCCGCGATGCCGCTGAGCTGATCGAACGCGCCAACAGCCGCGAGCTGGCCGGCTGGGGCGAAGCGGACCAGGAATTGCCCGACCTCTAATTTGTTGCATGGCAGCATGGATTGCCCCATCGTCGCTACGGGTAAGGGGGCAGGATGGCGAGCCAGGCCGCGATGGGATTGTTCGACGCAGGCACCATCGCCGACCGCTGGATAGCGGAATATTGCGGCGGCGCGCAGGTTGGCGACGTGCTGTGCGCGCAGCATGCCGACGCTCCCGCGTGGAACGCCGTGTTCGAGGAACTGGCGGCACTCTCGGGCGACACGCTCGAGCACGCCCGCGAACGCGCCCAGCGCCACGCCGACGATATCGGCACCGGCTTCCGCATCGCCGGCGAAGGCGAGGAGCGCCCCTGGCCGCTTTCGCCGGTGCCTTTGCTGATCCCCGCGGCCGAATGGCAGGGCGTGGCCGCGGGCGTCGCCCAGCGTGCCGAGCTGCTCGAAGCCGTGCTCGCCGACATTTACGGCGACGGCGACCTGGTGCGCGAAGGCAAAATCCCCGCCGCGCTGATTACCGGCAGCCCCTTCTTCCTGCGCCCGCTCGCGCGGCTCGATCCGCCGGGGGGGCACCATCTCCAGTTCATCGCCGCCGATCTCTGCCGCGGACCCGATGGCGAGTGGCGGGTGCTCGCCGATCATCTGCGTGCCCCGGCAGGCGCCGGCTACGCCCTCGAAAACCGGCTGGCGATGGCGCGCACTTTGGGCGGGCTGCAGGGGCGGCTCAATATCGAGCGGCAGGCGCCGTTCTTCGCGGCGTTCCGCGATGGCCTTGCGGCGGCGTGCCAGCGGGTCGATCCGCGCATCGCGTTGCTCACGCCGGGGCGGCTCAATCCGAGCTATGCCGAGCAGGCGCATCTCGCGCGGTACCTTGGTTTCCTGCTGGTCGAGGGCGCCGATCTCGCGGTGCTCGACGACAAGCTCTACGTCCGCACCATCGCCGGGCTGAAGCGCATCGATGCCCTGTGGCGGCGGGTCGACCCGCGGCTGCTCGATCCGCTGGCGTTCGATTCGCATTCGACGATCGGCGTGCCCGGGCTGATCGACGCGATGGCGGCGGATAATGTCGTGATCGCCAACGCGCCGGGCGCGGGGGTTCTCGAAGCACCCGCCTTCGCCGCTTTCCTGCCGATGCTCGCGCAGCATTTCCTCGGCGAGGGGCTGAAGCTGCCCAATATCGCCACCTGGTGGTGCGGGCAGGATGCCGAGCGCGCGCATGTTGCCGAAGCGCTGGATTCGCTGCTGATCGCCCCCGCCTTCGGCCCGTCTCCGCTCGGACTGCCCGATGGCGCGACTTTGGGATCGGCGATCACCGGCGAAGCGCGCGCGGCCTTGCTCGCGGACATGGCGCGCCGCCCGCAGGATTATGTCGGGCAGGAAGTCGCGCGGCTCTCAACCATGCCGGCGGTGGCCGGTGGCGTGCTGGCGCCGCGTCCCTTTACCCTGCGCGTGTTCGCCGCGCGCGACCGCGACGGCAAATGGACGGTGCTCCCCGGCGGTTTCGCGCGGATCGGCGCGCATGCCGATGTCCGCGCCGCGGTGATGGGCGAGGGCGTGTCGTCGGCCGACGTGTGTATCCATGGGCCGGAGCCGGTGGCGCAAGTCTCGCTGCTGCCGTCGGGCGATTCCACCCAGCTGCGCCGCAATCCGGGCACATTGCCCAGCCGCGTCGCCGACAATCTCTTCTGGCTCGGCCGCTATCTCGAGCGCGGCGAGGCGCTGCTCGGGGTGCTGCGCGTCCTGCTCGGCCATTCGATCAGCGCGGACACCGGCGCTGCCTTGCCCGCCGAGACCGTGCAGAAACTGACCGGCCTGGTGGTGGCGAGCGGCGCCGCGCCCGCGCCCAAAGGCTATAAGCGCGCCGATCTCACCCAGCTCGCGCGCACCGCGCTCGAGGATCTGGAGTGGGGCAGCGTGGCGACGATCAATGCCCAGGCGCGCGGCATCGGCGCGGTTTCGCGCGACCGGCTGTCGGCCGACATGATCCACCTGCTCGACGCGCCGTTCCCGACCAAGGGGAGCGTGCTCGACCGTGCCGGCTCGCTGCAGCGGCGCTATTCGGCGCTCGCGGGGCTCTCGGCCGAGCATATGGCGCGCACCGATGCGTGGCGCTTCCACGATCTCGGCCGCCGGATCGAGCGCGCGCTGGCGGCGATCCGCGCGATCCGGGCGTTCGGCGGAGTCGAAGCGACCGCCGACGATCTCTCGACCCTGCTCGATCTCGGCGACAGCCAGATCAGCTATCGCCAGCGCTATCTGACCGGCCTCGCCCGGGTGCCGGTGCTCGATCTGGTGACGCTCGATTCGTTCAATCCGCGCGCGATTGCTTTCCAGATCGGCAAGATCGCCGCGCACCTCAACAAATTGCCCGTGCTTTCGGATACTGGCCTGGGCGAGGCGCAGCAGGAGCAGGCGCGCGCACTGGCGGCGATCATGGTCACCGCGCGCGCGACCAATATCGACACCGCGATGTTGTGGGACCTGGAGAACCGCCTCGGCCGCCTGTCGCAGGAAATCGCCCGGCGATACTTCCTTCAGGGCGCCGAGCCGCTGCGCGAAGCGGGCATGACCCTCGCGTGATGCTTTATGCGATCCGGCATGTGACGCGCTTCGAATATGCGCAGGCGGTCGGCTTCTCGCGCTGCAATTTGCGGCTGAAGCCGATCCATTGGTCGGGGCAGGAGATCGAGGAATACGGCCTGTCGATCGAGCCCGGCGGTACGGTCTCGCCCGCGCGCGCCGAGGCGGGGCTGGCCAATGTCGTGCGGCTGGTGGTCGAATCGCGCACCCGTGCGCTGACGATCGAAAGCACCTCCCGGGTGCGGGTCGACCGGCCGATCCCGATGCCTTCGCCGTCCGATCCGACGCTGGCCGAGATCGCCGCGCTTGCTCGCGCCAGCAGCGATATGTCGCCGGCCAGCCCGGCCGCCTATCTCTTTCCCTCCCCCTTGATCCCGCTCGACCGCGAGATTGCCGACTGGTGCGCCGAGGATCTGGACCCGGCGCGCGGCGTGCTCGAAGCCGGCTTCGCGCTGGCCACCCGCATCCAGCGCGAATTCGAGTTCGACGCCAAGGCGACCCTGGTCGATACGCCGCCGCGCGAAGCCTTCGATCAGCGCCGCGGCGTCTGTCAGGATTTCGCGCAGATCATGATTTCCGGCCTGCGCGCCGCCGGGCTGCCCGCGGCCTATGTCTCCGGATACCTCCGCACCCTGCCGCCGCCGGGCGAGCCGCGGCTGATCGGCGCCGATGCCACCCATGCCTGGGTGTTGCTGTGGTGCGGCCCCGATCTCGGCTGGGTCGGGGTCGATCCCACCAACGGCATCTGGATGGCCGAGGACCATGTCGTCGTCGCGATCGGGCGCGACTATGCCGATATCGCGCCGGTGGACGGCGTAGTGCTGGGATCGGGCGCGCAGAAGATGGAAGTCTCGGTCGATGTCGCGCCGCTGGAAGTGCAAGCGCAATGAAGGCGGCTTTGCCGGCGTTGCTCGCCGCGGCGACGATCGGCGGGTGCGACGATAACACGCTCGGCACCTATCGGGTGGACAAGATCACGATCGTCGATGGCGCGGAGGTCGAGCGGCTCATGCAGCCCTTGTATCGGGACCATCCATTCCCGGAATTCCGCGTCGAATTGTCCACGGATACCGATATCGTGCACGTCGGAAGGGGCCAGACCGTATATATGTGGGGCGATTTCTGCCCGTTTCGCGACGAACATTCGCTTTCGATCACGCCGATGTTTCCCGACGGCGAGCCGCCATTTCCGGGCGAGGCCGACGGCCATGCGCGCCGCGCCAGGCGCGACGCCGCCGGGCGGTATCATTATGTCGTCTATATCGACCCCAGGGGGTATCGCGCCGCGGGCAACGCCGACTATGATCTCCGCACGGACACGCGCGATCTCTGCCTGCGCGCCAAGGGCACCTTTATGTTTCCGCCCCACTCGGCAGTGGTCGTGATCCCGCACAGCCGGATCGCGCCATTGCTCCCGGAACTCGTGCGCAGAACGGACGCGTTGCGCTTGCCGCCGCTAGTCGCCAAATAGGCGCCGACATGGCATCCGATCCGTACACAACCCTGGGAGTCGCGCGCGGCGCGAGCGAGGCCGAGATCAAGAAGGCCTATCGCAAGCTCGCCAAGGAGCTGCATCCCGACAAGAACAAGGACAATCCCAAGGCGACCGAGCGCTTCTCCCGGGTCGCGCAGGCCTATGACCTGCTTAACGACAAGGATAAGCGTGCACGCTTCGATCGCGGCGAGATCGACGGCGAAGGCAATCCGGTCGGCTTTGCCGGCATGGGCGGCGGGCAGCAGGGCGGCTTCCGCCCCGATTTCGGCGGCGGCCAGGGTGGCCCCGATATGAGCGACATTTTCGAAGGGCTGTTCGGCGGCGGCGCCAAGCGCGGCGGCGGCGGCTTCAACAGCGGCTTCGGCGGGTTCGGGCGGCGCCCCCCGGCCAAGGGCGCCAATGTCGCCTATCGCCTCGCGGTCTCGTTCGTCGATGCGGCGACGCTCGCGCCGCAGCGGATTACCCTGCGCGACGGCAAGACCATCGATTTGAAGCTGCCGGTCGGCCTCGAGGAAGGCCGGCAGATGCGGCTCGCGGGCAAGGGCGACGAGGGGCCGGGCGGGTATGGCGATGCGATCGTCACGATCGAGATCCAGCCGCACCGCTTCTTCACCCGCGCCGGCGACGATATCCGCCTCGACCTGCCGGTGACGTTGTCCGAGGCGGTGCTCGGCGAGCAGGTGCGCGTGCCGACCCCCGATGGCGCGGTGATGCTCACTGTCCCCAGGGGATCGACCTCGGGCAAGACTTTGCGCCTCAAGGGCCGCGGCTTCCACCGCAAGGACAAGACGCGCGGCGACGTATTGGTGCGGCTGATGATCGACCTGCCCCCCGACGACGCGGAACTGACGGCCTTCGTCGAGGGCTGGAAGGACCGCGATCAAGGGAACCCCCGTGGCAAGATGGGCGTCTAGGGCGGTGTGACCGACGTCCCCCCCATCGCCCCCGCCCCGCAGCCCGCGCCGCCGGGCATCTCGCCGCAATCGCCCGAAGCGCGGCGGCGCGGCTTCGGCGAGCGGCTGGGGGATCTGGGCATCAGCCAGCGCGTGCTGGTGGTGATCAAGCGCGTTGCGGTCGGCACCTATACCGACGGCTTCACCCATGCCGGCAACCTCGCTTATCTGTCGCTGGTCACCTTGTTCCCCTTCTTCATCGTCACCGCGGCGATCGCGCGGCTGGTCGGGCGGCGCGAGGACACCATCGCCACGCTCAACGCCTTTTTGCGCACCGTGCCGCACGATGTCGCGCTGGTGCTGGCCCAGCCGGTGCAGGACGTGCTCAACGCCCGCTCGGGCAATCTGTTGTGGTTCGGGGCGATCGTCGGGCTGTGGACCACCGCCGGCTTCATCGAGACGATCCGCGCGATCCTGCGCCAGGCCTATGGCACCTCGTCGAGCACGCCCTTCTGGCGCTATCGGCTGGGGGCGATCGGCATGATCGTCGGCGCGGTGATCCTGGCGATGGCTGCGTTCAGCTTCCAGGTCATCCTGACCGCGGTCGAGGAATTCCTCTACCGCGTTTTCCCTTTCGCCGATGAGGCGCAGCGGCTGGTCTCGCTCGGCAAGATCGCGCCGGCGCTGGCCTTGTTCGGCGCGCTCTACATTCTCTTCTACTCGCTGACCCCGGGCAAATACCGCAAGAGCAAGTGCCGCAAATGGCCCGGCGCGGCGTTCGTCGCGATCTGGTGGACGGTGACGACCGCGCTGCTGCCGCTCGTCCTCTCGACGCTCGGCGGATACGACCGCACCTATGGCAGCCTTGCGGGGGTGATGATTGCATTGATCTTCTTCTTCATCATCGGCCTCGGCGTCGTCGTCGGCGCCGAACTCAACGCCGCTCTGGCGGAGGTGCCCGATAACGGTCTAGAGGGAGCCGACCAGAAGGAGGCCGTGGAAGCGTGACGGGACTGATGCAGGGCAAGCGCGGGCTGATCATGGGCCTCGCCAACGATCGTTCGCTGGCATGGGGGATCGCGCAGAAGCTGGGCGAGCATGGCGCGGAGCTGGCCTTCAGCTATCAGGGCGAGGCGCTCGAGAAGCGCGTGCGGCCGCTCGCCGAGCATCTCGGGTCGAGCATATTGATCGATTGCGACGTCGGCGACATGGCCTCGCTCGACGCCGCCTTCGCCACGCTCAAATCGCATTGGGAGACGATCGACTTCGTCGTCCACGCGATCGGCTTTTCGGACAAGAACGAGCTGCGCGGCGGCTATGTCGATACCAGCCTCGACAATTTCCTGATGACGATGAACATCAGCGTCTATTCGTTCGTCGCGGTCTGCAAGCGCGCGAGCGCGATGATGCCCAATGGCGGCTCGCTGCTGACGCTCAGTTACTACGGCGCCGAAAAGGTGATCCCGCATTACAACGTGATGGGTGTCGCCAAGGCCGCGCTGGAGACCAGCGTGCAATATCTCGCGGTCGATCTGGGGCGCGACAATATCCGGGTGAATGCGATCTCAGCCGGCCCGATCAAGACGCTGGCGGCATCGGGCATCGGCGATTTCCGCCTGATACTGAAGTGGAACGAGCTCAATTCGCCGCTCAAGCGCAACGTCACGATCGAGGATGTCGGCGGGGCCGGGCTGTACCTGCTCAGCGACCTGGCGAGCGGCGTGACCGGCGAGACCCACCATGTCGACGCCGGCTATAACGTGATTGGCATGAAGGCCGAGGACGCGCCGGATATCGCGCTGGGTTAACGGCGATGCCGGTCGTCTTTCGCAACACGGCTTCCGATTTTTCTTTTCTCTTTCGAGGGGAGTCCGCGCGAGCCCGTCCATATTCACGTCAAGAGCAATGGGACCGACGCCAAATTCTGGGTTGGTCCCGAAATCGAGTTGGCTTATAATCACGGTCTGAACAGCCGCGATCTCGCGATGGTCACGCTGATCATCCGGGCGCGCCGAAAAGAAATCCAGGAAGCGTGGCATGGACACTTTCGTTAGCCCGACCGCAGTACGGTTCGACGATAATACGATGTGGGTCGATCTGTCCGACGGCCGGACGCTGGGCATGCCGCTTGCCTGGTATCCGCGCTTGCTCGGGGCGGCGCCGGAATTGCTCGATGCCGTCGAGCTTTCGCCGTCCGGTCTGCATTGGGACACGCTCGATGAGGATTTGTCGGTAGCCGGGATGCTCGCGGGTTTGGGAGCGCATACGGACCGACGTTCCGCAGCGGCGTGAGCTTCAACACCTTCGGCCGCGTCTTCCGCTTCACCACCTGGGGCGAATCGCATGGGCCCGCGCTGGGCGCGGTGGTGGACGGCTGCCCGCCGGGGCTGGCGCTGAGCGAGGCGGATATCCAGCCGTTCCTCGACAAGCGCCGCCCGGGGACGTCGCGCTTCACGACGCAGCGGCAGGAGCCGGATCAGGTCCGCATCCTCTCAGGGCTGTTCGAGGGCAAGACCACCGGCACCCCGATCAGCCTGATGATCGAGAATGTCGACCAGCGCTCGAAGGATTATTCGGAGGTCGCGCAGGCCTATCGCCCCGGCCACGCCGATTACGCCTATGACGCCAAATACGGCTTCCGCGACTATCGCGGCGGCGGGCGCAGCTCGGCGCGCGAGACCGCGGCGCGGGTGGCGGCGGCGGGGGTGGCGCGGCTGGTGATCCCCGAGGTGTCGATCCGCGCGTGGGTGGAAGCGATCGGCGACGACCGCATCGAGCCCGAGAATTTCGACGCGTACGAGATCGACCGCAACCCGTTCTTCTGCCCCGATCCGGTGGCGGCGATGCGCTGGGAAAAGCTGATCGACAAGGCGCGCAAGGCGGGCTCGTCGCTTGGCGCGGTGATCGCCTGCGAAGCGACCGGCGTTCCCGCCGGCTGGGGCGCGCCGATCTATGCCAAGCTCGACAGCGAACTGGCGAGCGCCTGCATGTCGATCAACGCGGTCAAGGGGGTCGAGATCGGCGACGGCTTTGCGGCGGCCCTGCTGTCGGGCGAGGAGAATGCCGATGCGATGCGGCCGGGCACCAACCATCCCGAATTCCTCGCCAATCACGCCGGCGGGATCGCCGGAGGCATCTCGACCGGCCAGCCGGTCAAGGTCCGCGTCGCGTTCAAGCCGACCAGCTCGATCCTGACTCCGGTCGAGACGATCACGCGCGAGGGAGCAGCCACCGAAATCCGCACCAAGGGCCGCCACGATCCGTGCGTAGGCATCCGCGGCGCGCCGGTGGTCGAGGCGATGGTCGCGCTGGTGCTGGCGGATCAGAAATTGCTGCACCGCGCGCAATGTGGGTGATGCCTCAGGCGGTGCGGCGTTCCGCGCCGGCGTGCATCGTGACCTCGGGCAGCGCTTCGAACGCCGGCCTGGCGAAATAGAAGCCCTGAATGTAGCGCACGCCGATCGCCCGCAGCGCCTCGAGCTCCCCAGCGGTCTCGATCCCCTCGGCGATCACCGTCACGCCGAGCGCCGCGCACATCTTGACGACGCCATCGACGATCATCCGGCGCGGCAGGCTGGTATCGAGCCCGCGGATCAGCTCCATGTCGAGCTTGATGATATCCGGCTGGAAGCGCGCCAACAGGTTCAGCCCGGCATGGCCCGCGCCGAAATCGTCGAGCGCGGTGCCGAACCCCATCTTCCGGTAGGTCGCGATGATATTGGCGACATGATCGGGGTCCTTCATCTCCTCGTTCTCGGTGAATTCGAAGATGAGCCGGTCGGTCGGGAAGCTCGTCGCGCGAGCGGTCTTGAGCGTCAGCTGGATGCAGGCGGCGGGCGAGTAGACTGCGTTGGGAAGGAAATTGATCGACAGGCGCGCGCCGGTTTCGATCAGTCCCGCCTTGGCCGCGGTCTCGATCGCCTTTACCCGGCATTGCTGATCGAACGCATAGCGGTTCGCGTCGGACACTTGCGACAGCACGCTATACGCGCTTTCGCCGGCGGGACCGCGGACCAACGCCTCATACGCAAAGGGCACGCCTTCGATCACGTCCACGATCGGCTGGAAAGCCATCGAAAAGTCGAAGTCCAGCCCGCCGCCCTCACGGCATCCGGCGCAGCGAGCGGGGAGAATCGTCGTTGCGGGTTCGCTGATGTGCATCTGCATGGAAATGCAGCGCAATCTTTAAGATATCGCACCCGTAACAATATCCTGGGCCATCGCTCAGTCCGCGAACGGATCGCGGACCAGGATCGTGTCCTCGCGCTCGGGGCTGGTTGAGACCAAAGCCACCGGGCATTGGATCAATTCCTCTATCCGCCGGATGTACTTGATCGCCTGCGCGGGCAGATCGGCCCAGCTGCGCGCGCCCGCGGTGGATTCCTGCCAGCCCGGCATCGTCTCGTAGATCGGCACGACGCCGGCCTGATCGGCGGCGTTCGACGGGTAGTAATCGAGCGTGCGATCACCGAGCCGATAGCCGGTGCAGATCGAGATTTCGTCGAGTCCGTCGAGCACGTCGATCTTGGTCAGCGCGATGCCGGTTATGCCGCTGACCGCGGCCGATTGCCGCACCAGCACGGCGTCGAACCAGCCGCAACGGCGCTTGCGCCCGGTGACCGTGCCGAATTCATGGCCTTTCACGCCCAGCCGCTCGCCGATCGCATTGTCGAGCTCGGTCGGGAACGGGCCCGAACCGACGCGAGTCGTGTACGCCTTGGCGATGCCCAGGACGAAGCCGACGGCGTTGGGACCAAGGCCGGTGCCCGCGGCGGCGGTGCCGGCGACGGTGTTCGACGACGTGACGAACGGATAGGTGCCATGATCGATGTCGAGCAGCACGCCCTGCGCGCCTTCGAACAGGATGCGCTTGCCGCGCGCGCGGGCGGCGTGGAGCATTCGCCACACCGGCTCGGCATAGGGCAGGACGAAGCCCGCGATCTCGCGAAGCTGCCCGATCAGTTCGGCGCGATCGATCGGGCCGACGCCGAAGCCCGCGCGCAGCGCATCGTGGTGCGCGGTCAGCCGGTCGAGCTGCGGTCCCAGATCGTCGAGATGGGCCAGGTCGCACACCCGGATCGCCCGGCGGCCGACCTTGTCCTCATAGGCCGGGCCGATGCCGCGCCGCGTGGTGCCGATCTTGCCCGATCCGCTGGCGTCCTCGCGCATGCCGTCCAGCTCGCCGTGCAGCGGCAGGATCAGCGTGCAGGTGTCGGCGATCTTGAGCGTGTCCGGCGTCACTTCGACGCCCTGTCCGCGCAGCTTTTCGATCTCGGACTTCAAATGCCAGGGATCGAGCACCACGCCATTGCCGATCACGCTCGGCGTGCCGCGGACGATGCCCGAGGGCAGCAGCGAAAGCTTGTAGACCTTCTCGCCGACGACGAGCGTGTGCCCGGCATTATGCCCGCCCTGAAAGCGCACCACGACATCGGCGCGCTCGGCGAGCCAATCGACGATCTTGCCCTTGCCCTCATCGCCCCATTGCGCGCCGATCACTGCGACATTAGCCATTTGGATGCACGTCCTCGCCTGCCGGGCGAACCCAAGCCGCCCTTCGACAGGGCTCGGCGGCTGGGCGTTCTGGAGCGCGCCGGGCAAGCCCGGAGCCGCGGCGGCAATGGCGTCGGCGGGGCCGAACGTCAAGCGGGTTTGCCGCGCGCGGCTTCGCTATGGTGGAAGGCGGGCGCAGGGCTGCGCCTAGTTACGCCGCATTGTCGAATTTCCTGACCTCGACGGCGCCTTCATCGAAATCGTCGAGCAAGCGTGCATTGATGCCCATCTTGCCGAAATCCTCGCCAAGCGACGCCCAATGCGTGCCGCAGCCGCAAACCGGGCAGTGGTGAATGCCGATCATTCGATCGCCCCAGACATAGGCTGTCGTCTCGCCGGAAATGCGCACCTGATTGGGTGGGAAATAGGCCACACGCCATGCAAGCAGGCGACAGAGCGAGCAGTTGCAGTCGGCAACCCATTCAGGCTTGCTCGGCAATTCGATCCGCACCTTGCCGCAGTGGCAGCTTCCTTGAACGCCCATAGCGGCTTGTAATCGCCGGTTCGGAATCTCCGCAAGTGATTCGGTAACAGCAACTGCCGCCGACGAAAGGGCGATAGCCTAACCGTCGAGCGCGGCGCGTATCCGCACCGCCAGCTGATCGAGCGCGAACGGCTTGGCCAGCACGTCGTCCGTCGCGCCGGAAGCTTCGCGCGAATAGCCGCTGGTGAACAGAGTCCTGAGACCCGGGATATGCGCGCGCGCGCGGACCGCCAGTTCGCGCCCGGTCATCTCGGGCATGACGATATCGGTGAACAGCAAAGACACCGGCTGGCCAAGCGCGATGATTCGCAGCGCCTCCGGCCCGTCGCGGGCATCGACCACGGTATAGCCGAGCTCGCGCAATGCCTCGACCGAATAGCTGCGCACGCGCTCCTCGTCCTCGACCACCATGACGATCTCGTCCGGCGTGCCGCGCGGCGCATCGTCGGCGCGCCGGGCCGCGACCGGCGCCTGCGTCTCGCCCTCGTGCACCGGCAGATAGACCCGCACCGTCGTGCCCCGGCCCGGCTCGGATTCGATGCCGATATGCCCGCCCGATTGGCGGACGAAGCCGAACACCTGGCTCAGCCCCAGCCCGGTGCCCTTGCCCACCCCCTTGGTGGTGAAGAACGGATCGAAGGCGCGCGCGGCGACTTCGGGGGACATGCCGAGGCCGGTGTCGCGCACCAGTATCTCGACATAGTCGCCGGGCGCCACCCCGCAGTCGCGCGCCTCGGCCGCCCCGAAGCGGGTGTTGGCGGTTTCGATCGAAAGCAGCCCGCCGCCCGGCATCGCATCGCGCGCGTTGACCGACAGGTTGAGGATCATATTCTCGAGCTGGCTGGGATCGGCCATCGCCAGCCGCAGATCGTCGGGCAGCCGCGTCTCGACCGTGACATCCTCGCCGATCGTGCGCACCAGCAGATCGATCATGCCCGTCACGGTGAGATTGGCGTCGACCGGAACCGGCGCGAGCGGCTGCTGGCGCGAGAAAGCGAGCAGACGCTGGGTGAGCGCGGCCGCCCGCGTCGCCCCGTCGCGCGCCGCGGTCACATAGCGGTCGATGTCCAGATTGCCCTGCGCCAGCCGCCGCTCGAGCAGATCGAGCGCGCCGATCACCACCGCGAGCATATTGTTGAAGTCGTGCGCGATGCCGCCGGTCAATTGGCCCACCGCTTCCATCTTCTGCGCCTGGCGCAATTGGTCCTCGGCGCTGCTCAGCTGGCGGGTGCGCTCGACGACCGCCGCTTCCAGTTCCTCGCGCGAGCGGGCGAGGACCTCGCGTGCGTCGACGATGTCCTGGATCTCGGTGCAGGTGCCGAACCAGCGCGTGATCGCGCCGTCGTTGCCGCGCACCGGCTGGGCGCTGCCCAGCACCCAGCGATATTCGCCCGAGCGGTGCCGCAGCCGGTATTCGATGCGATAATGGTCGCCGGTCTCGAGGCTGTGCCGCCATGCGCCCCAAGCGCGCTCCTGGTCCTCGGGGTGGAACATGCCGTTCCACGCCTCGCCATCGGTGCTGCCGGGGGGCACGCCGGTATATTCGTACCAGCGGTCGTTGTAATAATCGTGATAGCCGTCGGGCCGGGTCGACCAGACCATCTGGTCGATCGAATTGGTGATCGCGCGGAATTTCGCCTCGCTCTCCTTGAGCGCCGCGGACGCGCCGGCGCGCTCCACCGCGTCCCAGCAGGTCTGCCCCACCGCTTCGATCAGCGCCACTTCCTCGCCCGTCCAGTCGCGCGGCTCGCGCATGTTGGCGTAGAATACCGCCACCCATTCGCCGCCGCGCGTCAGCGGGATGCCGACCCCCGATCCGGCGATCTGCGCCGCGGTGGTGCCGGGCCGTTCGTGGGCGACGTCGCGCATCACCACATTCTCGCCGCGCAGATAGGATAAGCGGCTCTGCCCCACCGCCTCCATGTCCATCGTGCCGGTGAGCACGGGCAGGCGATCGCTGGTCCAGCTCGGGCCGAACTGGATCAGCGCGTCGCCGAGGGTGCGATAGAAACCGACGCGGTCGAGTCCGAGATGCGCGGCGAGCGTGGCGGTGCCCTCGCGCATCACCGCGTCGGCGCTCTCCAGCTCGCGCAGCCGCTCGGTCAGGGCGTGGAGAAACGCCTGCGTCTGGTTGGCCGCGCGGAGCTCTTCGGCAGCGGTGCGCGCGGCCTCCTCGGCCTCCTTGCGCTCGGTGATGTCGAAGCTGACGCCCGGGAAGCGGACCGATTTGCCCGCTTCGTCGAGATGGAGGCGGCCCTGGGTAAGCAGCCAGCGAATGCCGCCGTCGGGCCGGATCACGCGATATTCGATCGACAGCGGAATGCGCTCGGCCTGCACCCGCGCCAGCGCCGCAGCGAGCGCCGCGCGGTCGTCGGGATGGACCATTGCGAGGAAGCCATCGATCGTGGTGCCCTCGCGCGCCGCGCCCGGCTCGACGTCGAACAGGCGGGCGAAGCGCTCGTCGCCGGTCAGCCGTCCGGTCGCGGCGGTCCATTCCCAGGTGCCCAGCCCCGCCGAGGCATCCAGGGCAAGCTGCAATTTCTCCTCGCTCATCCGCAGCGCCTGTTCGGCGCGCGCACGCTGGGTGACGTCGGTCGCCTCGACGAAGATGTCGGTGGTGACGCCGTTGGCATCCTTGATCGGCTGATAGACGAAATCGACGATCCGGGTTTCGGGATCGCCGCCGCCGCGCTGCAGCTGGACCGCAGTGCCGGTTGCGCTGAACGCCTCGCCCGAGGCGAACACCTGGTCGAGCAAGGTGATGAAGCCCTGCGCGACCACTTCGGGCAGCGCCTCCGCAACGGATTTGCCCAGTATCTCGCGATGGCCGATTAGCTCGAGATACGCCGGGTTGATGATTTCCACGACATGATCCGGTCCGTGGAGCAGGGCCATCGCGGCGGGTGCCTGCGCAAACAATTCGCGCATGCGGTCCACCTGCGCCAGCCGCGTGCGCTCGGCCAGCACGAAGCGGGTGGTCTCATTGCCCTGGTTGAAGACGCCGAGCACCGCACCCGCGGCGTCGCGGATCGGCGAGAAGCTGTAGTTCCACCAAGTTTCCTGCGGGCGCCCGCCGCGCAGCATCGCGAGCATCTGGTCGTGCGCGGCAAAGCCGACGCCCGTCGCCAGCACTTCCGTCAGCTGCGGCCCGACAATGTCCCAGATTTCCGGCCAAACCTCCGCGCCGCGCTTGCCGAGCGCCTCCGGGTGCTTCTCGGCGGGGATCGGCGACCAGGCGTCGTTATAGAGCAGCCACTGCTCGGGTCCCCAATAGATGGCGGTGGGCACGCTGGACCCCAATGCCAGATCGAGCGCGAAAGCCAGTGCCGCGGGCCAGCCGGACGGATCGCCGAGCGGGTGGGATGCCCAGTCCAGCCCGGCGATTCGCCGCGCCATCTCGCCGGGATGATCGAGGAAGGGGAGCGCGGCCGGCATCGCGGGGAACCGTCGCGGGCGGGGGCACGCGTGTCAACCGCTCGACTTGGCGAAATGCGAGGCTATGCTTGGGGCCCAGAGAGAGGAAATTGCATGAAACTGGCGAGCCTGAAGCACGGCCGCGACGGCAAACTCGTCGTCGTCTCCAACGATCTCGCCTGGTGCGCCGATGCGAGCGCGATCGCGCCCACGCTGCAGGCCGCGCTCGACGATTGGGCGCATGTCGAGGGCGATCTGCGCAATCTCCAGACCGATCTCGAGCATGAGACGATCCCGATGCTGCGCTTCCACGAGCGTCAGGCGGCCGCGCCGCTACCCCGCGCCTACCAATGGGCCGATGGCTCGGCCTATGTGAACCATGTCGCGTTGGTGCGGCAGGCGCGCAATGCCGAGATGCCCGACAGCTTCTGGCACGATCCGTTGATGTATCAGGGCGGGTCGGACGGATTCCTGGGGCCGCGCGACGCGATCCCGCTCGCTGATGAGGCCTGGGGCTGCGATCTCGAGGCCGAAGTCGTGGTCGTCACCGGCGACGTGCCGCTGGGCGCCAGCCGCGAGGAAGCGCTGGCGGCGGTGCTGCTGGTCGGCCTCACCAACGATGTGTCGCTCCGCAATCTGATCCCGGGCGAGCTCGGCAAGGGCTTCGGCTTCTTCCAGTCCAAGCCCGCCAGCGCCTTCTCGCCGGTGTTCGTCACCCCCGACGCGCTCGGCGACTGGTGGCAGGACGGCAAGTTCCACCGCAAATTGATGGTCGATCTCAACGGCAAGCCCTTCGGCCGCGCCGAGGCTGGCGAGGACATGACCTTCGATTTCGGCACGCTGATCGCCCATGCGGCGAAGACCCGGAAGCTCGGCGCGGGCACGATCATCGGCTCGGGCACCGTCTCGAACCGCGATGCCGATGGCGGCCCCGGCAAGCCAGTGGCCGATGGCGGGGTCGGCTACAGCTGCATCGCCGAAGTCCGCACGATCGAGACGATCCGCGGCGGCGCGCCGGTGACGCCGTTCCTCAAGGCGGGCGACACGGTCCGCATCTGGGCCGAGGACGACAAGCACCACCCGATCTTCGGGACGATCGAGCAGAGCGTGGTGGGGGGCTAGCCAAACCTGAGAGAGTGCTGATCTGACTCGAGTCGCCAGCGGCCGCACTCAATATGCTCGGTCTCGCCAACGATGCTGTGGATCAGCACAAGTTCGATAGCCAGCCATGAAATCGGCTGGATCGGCCTTAGGAAGGGTTGGCCTTGCCAATAGAGCAAGGTCGTGTGCGGATGTAGTGACCAGCCGTCACGAAGCAGGCCCCAGTGCCCCATCGGCGCGCTCAGCTGTAAGTTGAGGTCCGAGAGTCCAGCCGGCTTCCGCGATGCGCGCAAGGCGATCGACCCGCGATTCTTGTCGTCCGGATTAGAGCTTCCGGAAATGCGGTCCAGTGTCACTCGGAACGGATCGACTGCGGCACGATTGCCGATAGCCTTCAGAACTTGGACGATGCGCTCATCATGTTTGTCGAAGTCGTGCGTGACTGCGACGGTCAGGTGAATTCGTTCATCGCTGACATGACTATAACCGCCTGGGAATGCGTCGCGGTGTGCCGCAATAGCCTCGAGCTTGGCGGGGGATGGCTGTAGGGCGTAGAAATAGCGGTGACAGATGTCGTTCATCGTTATGCGCCTCAATGAAAATCATGCGACTTGACCGGTATCCCGCCATCGTCGCGCTTGCTCCGCCGCGGCGCCCAGCTCTCCAGCGCGCGCTGCGGCGCCAGCTTCAGCGCATCGGGCTTGCGGTCGCGCGGGTCGATCGTGCCACCATGCGTCGCGCCGTCGCCGGGCATGGTCATGCGCGGGAGGTCGAGATCGCCGACTTCGCGGAGCATCGGGGTCAGATCAATGAGGCTGTCGGCGACGACATGGATGACGATGCCTTCTTTCTGCACCCGCCCCCGAATCGCCAGCATCGTCGCCGACATCACGGTGCGGCGATTGGCTTCGAAGCGGTCGGCCCACACCACGACGTTGGCGATGCCGGTCTCGTCCTCCAGCGTGATGAACACGATCCCCTTGGCGCTGCCCGGCCGCTGGCGGACGAGGATCAGTCCCGCGACTTCGACGCGGGCGCCGTCTTTCATGCTCGCCAGATCGCCGCAGGGCGTGATGCGCCGCGCGGACAGCCGGTCGCGCAGGAACGAGACCGGATGCGCGCGCAGTGACAATTGGGTCGCGCGATAATCCTCGACGACTTCGCGTCCCGCCGTGAGCGGCACGAGCGTGACCGGCGCCTCGGCGCTCTCCGGCAGGATCGCCCCGGCGCGATCGTCCGCCGCCGCGAGCAATGGCAGCGGCGCATCCTTGAGCGCCTTGATCGCCCACAAGGCTTGGCGCCGGTTCATCCCCAGCGACTGGAACGCGTCCGCGCGCGCCAGCCGTTCGAGTGCCACGGGCCGCACCTTGGCGCGGCGCCATACCTCCTCGATCGAGGTATAGGGACCCTTGGTCAGCCGCGCTGCAACGATCCGTCCGGCCTCGGCGGCATCGAGCCCCTGCACGATCCGCATTCCCATCCGCAACGGCAGCAGATTCTGCCAATCGTCTTGCGTACCGCAGAATTTGGGATGCGCGCGCGGGCGGGGACGCGGGTCGGCGGTCTCGACGACCATGTCCCACAGGCTCGCATTGACGCACACCGGCCGAACCTCGACGCCATGCTCGCGCGCATCGCGGACGATCTGGGCCGGCGCGTAGAAGCCCATCGGCTGCGAATTGAGCAGCGCCGCGCAGAAGATGTCCGGATGCCGGCATTTCGCCCAGGACGATGCGTAGGCGATCTTGGCAAAGCTGGCGGCGTGGCTCTCGGGAAAGCCGTAATTGCTGAAGCCTTCGATCTGTTTGACGAGACGTTCGGCAAATTCGTCGCTGATCCCGTTGGCGTGCATGCCCGCGAGCAATTTGGGACGGAACTCGCCGATCGTGCCGTCGGCCTTGAAGCTTGCCATGGCGCGGCGCAGCCGGTCGGCTTCGCTTGGGGTAAAGCCCGCGCCCTTGATCGCCACCTGCATCGCCTGTTCCTGGAACAGCGGCACGCCCAGCGTCTTCTTCAGCACTTGCTTCAGTGCCGGCGAGGGATAATCGACCAACGCCGGATTCTGCCGCCGCTTGAGATAGGGATGGACCATATCGCCCTGGATCGGCCCCGGCCGGACGATCGCGACCTGGATCGCGATGTCGTAGAAATTGACCGGCAGCATCCGCGGCAGCATCGACATCTGCGCGCGGCTCTCGATCTGGAAGACGCCGAGCGTGTCCGCCTTCTGGATCATCGCGAAGGTCGGGCCGTCGTCCTTCTGCATCTCGTCGGCGGCCAGCGTCAGCTGCACGCTCTTGTGCTCGGCGAGCATGCCGAAGGTACGGCGCATGCAGCCGAGCATGCCGAGGCCGAGGATATCGACCTTCATGAAGTCGAGCTCCTCGATATCGAGCTTCTCCCATTCGACGACGCGGCGATCGATCATCGCGGCGGGCTCGACCGGGATCAGGTCGTGGAGCTTGTCGCGCGTCAGCACGAAGCCGCCGGGATGCTGCGACAGGTGACGCGGCGTGCCGATCAACTCGCGCGCAAGCTCCAGCGTCAGCGCCAGCCGGGGATCGCTGCGGTCGAGATTGAGCGCGTCGCTATGCGCGTCGGAAACGTCGTTCGACCATCCCCATACCTGGCTCGACAATGCGCCGGTCAGATCCTCAGGCAGCCCCAGCGCCTTGCCGACTTCGCGCAAGGCGCCGCGCGCGCGGAAACGGCTGACCACGGCAGTCAGCGCGGCATGGTCATGACCATAGCTTTCGTAGATCCACTGGATCACTTCCTCGCGCCGCTCATGCTCGAAATCCACGTCGATATCGGGCGGCTCGTGGCGCTGGGTCGAGATGAAGCGCTCGAACAATAACTGGTGCTTGATCGGGTCGATCGAGGTGATGCCGAGCACGAAGCAGATCACCGAATTCGCCGCCGATCCACGCCCCTGGCACAGGATTTCCTGGCTGCGCGCGAATTGCACGATCGAATTCACGGTCAGAAAATAGGGCGCATAGCCCATCTCCTCGACCATATTGAGCTCGTGCGTCAGCAGCTCACAATAGGGCTGGGGCGGGTGCCCCGCGAACTTGTGCTTCAATCCGTTCCACGCAAGCTTGTGCAGCGCGTCCTGCGCCGATTTGCCGGGCAGGACATGCTCTTCGGGATATTGGTGCTTGAGATCGCGCAGCGAGAACGTGCAGCGCTCTGCGATGGCTGCGCTTGCAGCAAGCGCTTCGGGATAGTGGCGGAAACGCCGCGCCATCTCGTCGGGCGATTTGAGGTGTCGGTCGGCATTGCGCTCGCGGCGGAAGCCCAGGGTGTCGACCGTGCATTTCTCGCGGATCGCCGTGACGACATCCTGCAGCATCTTTTTGTCGGGCAGGTCGTAGAGCACGTCGCCCGTCACCAGCGGCGTCAGCCCAAAGCGCCGGGCGGCGGTGTTCAGCTGATGCAGTCGCATCGCATCGCCCGGCCGGCGATGCTGGCTGAGCGTGACATGGCCGCGGTTCCCGAAAATATCCGCCATCCAGCGAAGCGAAGCCGCCTCGTCGGGATCGGCTAGCCCCGGGACCAAGGCGCCCACCAGCCCTTCGGCGGCACCTGCCACATCCTCCCAATGGAGGAAGCATTTGCCCTTCTCTCCCCGCTGCGGATCGGCGCGCGACTTGCCAAGCGTGAGCAATCGGGTGAGCCGCGACCAGCCGTCCTTGTCTTCGGGCCACACCAGCAGCGAACTGCCATCGACCAGATCGAGCCGGCACCCGGCGATCATGCGGATCGGCAGGCCAAGCGCGCTGATTGCTTCGGCCGCGACCAGCGAGCGGACGACGCCGCCCAGCGAGTTGCGGTCGACGATCCCGAGCGCGGGCAGCCCCAGCAGCGCGGCCTGCCGGAACAACGCCTCGGGCGCCGACGCCCCGCGCAAAAACGAATAATGCGTGGTGACCTGGAGCTCGCACCAATTCATCCGAACACCCCATGGAGATACCAGCTGAGGTCCCCCGTCACCGCGCGCTCGCCGTCGCCCGAGCGGAACAGCCAGTAGCGGTGGCCCTCCTCGTCCTCGACGCGGAAATAGTCGCGGATGCTGTCGCGCTCGGCGTCGCGTTTCCACCATTCACCGTGGATGCGCTCGGGCCCGTCGGCGTGGACGATGCGGTGCGCACGCCCACGCCAGGTGAAGCGGCGCGGGGCGTGATCGGGCAGCTCGGCCATGACATGGTCGATCCGCTCGGGCCGCGGGAGCAATCGCGCGGGCTTGGGCCATAGCGGGTGCCAGGGATCAAGCGCGACGCCGCGCTGGAGCTGGCCGACATCGTCCGGCTTGGGCCTTTGCCCGCCGCGCTCGGGCGGGTCGATCACCGGCGCGCGCGCGGCGCTGCGTTCGGGCACGTCGCTCTCCACCGCGCGCATCCGCCAGAGGCGGGCGAGGCCGATCCGCGTGGCGAGCGTGTCCACCAGCGGCGCGAGATCGGGCGCGGTCTCGGCGTCGAGCCGCTCGGTGAAGGGCTCGGCGCCCAGCGGATCGGCGCGGCGGACATGGAGCGTCAGCGCGTCGATCCCGAAGCCGGGCGCGACATCCTCGATGCGGCGGACGAGCAGCTTCAGCAGATGCGCGGGATCGCGGCTGGGGCGGGCGAGACCGAGGCGGATGCGCTGCGGCATCCCGTCGATCCGCGCGGCGATCAGCTCGAGCGCGCGCACGCCCAGCCCTTGTTCCGCCAGCGCGGCGGCGAGGCGGGGGACGAGCAGGCCCAGCCAATGTTCGATCGCGTCCGCCGTGAGGATCGGCTCGGCGAAGCGCTGCGTGCGCGCGATCGCTTCCTGCGGGATCACCGGGTCGAGCGGCTCGGGCAGGTCGCCGAGGGCCTGATGGAGCCGCGTCACCAGCGCCGCGCCGAAGCGGCGAACCAGCGGCGCGCGCGGCATCGCCATGAGCTGGCCGATCCGCTCGACGCCGAGCCGGCGGAGCAGCTCGGCGGCGGCGGGCTCGATGCGCAGGGCTTCGATGGGGAGCGGGGTGAGGGCTGCGGCGTGGGCACCAGACGGACAGATCGACACTGCGCGCGATGGGTTGCGCGCGAGCGCCCAAGCCGCGCCGGCGGTGTCGGCCACGGCGATGCGCGCGGTGTATCCCAGCCGCCCGAGCAGGCGGACGATGCGGCGCGCCATCGCCTCCTCGCCGCCGAACAGATGGGCGGTCCCGGTCAGGTCGAGGAACAGCCCGTCCACGCCGGTCAGCGCGACGATCGGCGACCAGCGGCGCGCGGCGAGGATCGCCAGCCGCTCCAGCGCAGCGCGGTCGCCCTCCGGGTCGGCGGGGCGGATGTCGAGCCCGCGGACCTGCGCGCGGGCCTGGGTCAGCGGCATCCCCGCGCGCAGGGCGAGCGCCTGCGCGCGCGGGCAGGCCGCGCCGATGACGTTGCGGTTGGCTTCGCGGATCGACGTGATCAGCGGTGCCAATTCCTCTCCGGAACGGAGCTTCGGGTCGATCATGCCCCTGGCATGATCTTGGATCGCCGGGGGCAATCCAACCCGAAGCTGGGGACCAGCCGCAGGCTGGTGGAGGGGGCTCGCCACGGGCGACACCGCTTGTGGCACGCCCCCTCCACCGCTTCGCGGTCCCCCTCCCCGTGCCGGGGAGGATTGAGAGTCGCGCGCCCACCGTGCCCCCGGCCGCCACCCGCCGTTGCGGGGGGCGGGCGCGGACTGTAGCGCCTCAGGCGGCGCGGCGGTTGGCTCTGCCCGCCGCAGCCGCTCGATCGGCCAGTTCGGCAGGCAGAGCGCAGCGACCCGTTTCATCGCTCGCCTCCACCAGTTGTTCGAAGGGTGCGCCGCCCTTTTGCCGGACGCATTCCAGCCGCCAGCGCGGACGGCCGACGCCTTCCACCGGCAGCGGGGTCGATGGCGCGCACGCCACCCGCCAGCGGGTGACCGCGGCGGACGGCGGTGACAAAGGGTCCTGATCCTCGCGGGCGTGGCGGCGCAGCAGCAGCGCGATCGTCCGCCCGCCCTCCGCCGCCAGTTGCAGCCGCCGCGTCGCGGCCATATCGGCGCGCTTCGCCTCGCCGATCACCGCGCCGAGCCCGCGATGCCGCAGCCCTTCCTCCATGATCGCCAGCAATTCATTGTCGTCTGCCGCCTCGGCATAGAGCAGGCGCTTGGCCGCCAGCCCGACCTGCGACAGCCCGGGGGCGAACAGATCGCGCCGCCGCACCACCCACAAAACCGGTCCCCAGGCGCGCGCGGCGATCCCCGCAAGGAACAGGGTCGCCGCGCAATCGTCGGCCATATCGGGCGTCCCCGCCGCCGCCTCGTGCAGCGCATCGAGCCGCAGTCCCTCGTTCGCCAGCCGCGAATCCAGCGCCGCCACTCCGTACGGCAGCACCGGCCGGCGGCGGAACCCGCCGGTCTCGATCGCGCTCAGCGATTCGCGCAATTGCTTCAGGACGGCGGGATCGGCCACTAGGTTCACGACTCGTTGTGCAGAATGTTCTTGTTCTGTTCCAAATCCAACAGGAGTCAATTGCCATTCGGCCACGCCCGGCTAGGGTGTGCTATCCCCATTCCGGAGCACCGCATGCATTCGCTCACTCGCCGCCAGACGCTTCTCGCCTCCTCCGCGCTGCTCGCCGCGCCCTTTGCCGGACCTGTCATGACCTTTGCCCAGACCGCTGATGCCTCGCCCCTGCTTACCCCCTGGCCCGGCGCCTATGGCGGCACCCCGCCGTGGGACAAGTTCACCCCGGCGATGTTCCCGCCCGCGTTCGAGGCCGCGATGGCAAGCCTGCGCGCCGAAACGCTGGCGATCCGCGACGCCAAGTCGAAGCCTAGCTTCAAGACCGTCATCCTGCCGCTGCAGCTGGCGGGCGACACGATGGACCGGGTGCAATCGGTGTGGGGCGTCTACACCAGCAACCTCGCCACTAAGGACGTCCAGGCGATCGATCGCGAATGGAGCCCGAAGTTCGCGGCTTTCTATGACGAGCTCTATCTCGATCCCAAGCTCTTCGCCCGGGTCAAGGCCGCGTACGACACCCGCGGATCACAGCGACTGAACGCGCAGCAGACCCGCCTGCTGACACGCACCTACCGCAGCTTCGTCCGCCGCGGCGCATTGCTGTCGGACGCACAACGCGCCGAGGTTTCCACGCTCAACCAGGCGCTCGCCGCCGCATTTTCCGATTTCAGCCGCAAGGTGCTGGCCGACGAGGAGACCTGGACGGTGCTCGACAGCGAAGCCGATCTGGCCGGCCTGCCCGAAAGCTTCCGCGCCTCGCTCAAAAGCGCCGCCGACGAGCGCAAGCTGCCCGGCAAATGGGCGGTGGTGAACACCCGCTCCTCGGTTTCGCCCTTCCTCACCAACTCGACCAACCGGGCGCTGCGCGAGACGGTGTGGCGCAAGTTCATCATGCGCGGCGACAATGGAGACGCCAACGATACCAAGGCGACCATCGCGACGATCCTCAAGCTGCGCCAGCAGCGCGCCGTCCTGCTCGGCTTCAGGAACCACGCCTATTACCGGATGGACGACACCATGGCCGAGACCCCGGCCAATGCGATGGCCCTGATGATGCGCGTATGGCCCGCCGCCCGCGCCCGCGTTGGCGAGGAAGTCGCCGATATGCAGGCGGTGGCGGACAAGGAAGGCGCCGGCATCAAGATCGCACCGTGGGACTATCGCTTCTATGCCGAGAAGGTCCGCAAGGCGAAATACGACCTCGATGAAGGCGAAGTGAAGCCCTACCTCGAGCTCAACAACATCATCCAGGGCGCATTCTACGCCGCCGGCCGCCTCTACGATCTCGACTTCAGGGAGACCAAGGACGTACCGGTGTTCGATCCGAACGTGCGGACCTTCGTCGTTACCGACAAGCGCGACGGGCACAATGTCGGCATCTTCTATTTCGACGGCTATGCGCGCTCGGGCAAACGATCGGGCGCTTGGGCGACGCGCTATCGCGGCCAGCAGGAATTGGGCGGCCACCGCAATGTGCTGGCTTCCAACAACAACAATTTCGTCAAGGGCGGGGCGGGTGCGCCGACGCTGATCAGCATCGACGATGCGACGACGCTGTTCCACGAATTCGGCCATGCGATCCACAGCCTCCTCCAGAACGTCACCTATCCGGGGCTGGCGGGCACGCCGCGCGACTTCGTGGAGTATCCGAGCCAGGTGAACGAGAATTGGCTGCTCACCCGCGACGTGCTCGATAACTATGCCAAGCATTACCAGACCGGCGCGCCGATGCCGCAGGCCTTGGTGGACAAGATCGAGAAATCGTCGACCTTCAACCAGGGTTTCGACACCGTCGAATATCTCGCCTGCGCGATCGTCGACATGCAATTGCACGATCGCGAGACCCCGGTCACCGATGTCGCCGCGTTCGAGAAGGAAGCGCTCGACGCGCTGGGCATGCCGAAGGAGATCGTGCTGCGCCACCGCCTGCCGCAGTTCAACCATCTCTTCTCGTCGGACGCCTATTCGGCGGGCTATTATTCCTATCTGTGGTCCGAAACCATGGATGCCGATACCTGGCAGGCCTTCGTCGAGACCGGCAATGTCTGGGACAAGAAGACCGCCGATCGTTTCCGCGCGACCCTCCTCTCGACGGGCAACGAGACCGACCGCAAGGTTGCGTACCGCGCCTTCCGCGGCCGCGATCCCGACGTCACCGCCTTGTTCAAGCGGCGCGGCTTTCCGGTAAGCTGATCGAATAAGCCCCTCCCCGCCGGGGAGGGGCTCAAGTCCGTTCAGCGGAACCTGGTCCGCACCGAAAGCCCGATGATCCGCGGCTCGTTCACGAACGCGGTGTTGTTGTTGAAGTCGATCCCGCCCTTCACGTTCGATTCGTCGGTGATGTTGCGCGCGAAGGCGGCGATTTCGAAGCTGCCGTCGGCACGGGCATAACCGATGCGCAGCCCGCCCTCGAACTGGGTGTCGGTGTTGAACTCGCGCGACTGATAGAGGAACAGGTTGGTCGGCCCCTGGAATGCCCAGTCGGTGAAGGCGAAGATCTCGCCGCCATCGCCGATCGGCACCGCATAGCGCGCGGTGACGTCGGCGATCCATTCGGGGGCGTTGGGGAAGGGATTGCCGTCCACCAGCGCGCGCGCCGTCCCGCCGATCGTCACCAAAGGATCGGTGACGGTGCATTGCGCGCAAACGCCCACCGCCAGCGTAGAGTCCTGGATCTCGGTCTTGTTGTAGCTGAACCCTGCGGTGAGCGTGAACCGCGGGGTCACGCGGAACTGCGAATCCAGCTCGAAGCCCCATGCCGTCGCCCTATCGGCGTTGATCAGCTGGACGAGGTTGCCGGCGCCGCCGACCGCGGAAAATTGGGGATCGTTGACGGTGTAATAAAATGCCGCGCCGTTGATGCGGATGCGGCCATCGGCGAACAGCGACTTGAAGCCGCCCTCCCACGACAGGATCGTCTCCGACTTGGCGACCGAGGGCGGGTTGAAAAAGGCGACGTCGCGGCCCTGGATCGAAGGCGCGCGAAAGCCGTCGGCGACGCGGGCATAGAGGCTTACCTGTTCGGTCAGGTCGTACATGGCGCTGACGTCCCAGCTGACCTTCTCGTCCGAAACCGAGCGGTCGTCGGCGGGCGATCCGCCGACGACGCTGAACTGCTTGTCGTCCTCGGTGTAGCGCGCGCCCGCGGTGATCTTGAACGCGGGAGTGATCTGATAGCTGCCCTGGCCGAACACCGCCCAGCTCTGGTTCTGGTGGCGGACGGTGGTCGGTGGCGGGAAGCTGAAGCCTTCGGTCAGCACGGTGAAGTCGCTGTCGAAATAATAACCGCCGACCTGCCAGCCCAACGGCCCGGTGCCGTCGCTGGCCAGCCGGACTTCCTGGGTGAACTGATCGAGATCGATCGAATCCTGCGTGTCCGAGGGGAAGGGGATGAAGCCCGGCCCGGTCACCAGATTGCCGCCGTCGACATCGGCGCGGCTGCTGCCGTCGGCGCTCTCATAAGCGGTGATCGAGGTCAGCACCGCGCCGCCGAAATCATAGTCCATCTTCAGCGAGCTGCCCCAGCCGCGATATTCCTGATCGTTGCCGCCCCCGGCATCGTAGAACACCGTGTCGCGGTCGTAATTGGCGTTGAGTTCGTTGTTGCCCGGCCCGAGGATGTTGGCGCGGAACACCGCCGAGGTGCCCTTCAGGTCGCGATAATGCACATTGGCGAGCGCGCTGAACGCCCCGCTGGTGAGCAGCAGCTGCCCGCGCGCGGCGAATTCGTCATAGCCGCCCAGCGCGTCCTTCTCGCCGGTAAAGCCGTTGTCGATCCAGTCGGCGCGATGCTGGAGCATCGCCGACACGCGGAAGGCGAGCAGATCGGGCACGATCGGTCCGCCGACGCCGGCTTCGACGTTTGCCGTGCCATAGGAACCGGCCGTGGCGGATGCCTGCGCCTGGAAGCTGTTGCTGGGCTTGACGCTATCGAACTTGACGATGCCCGCGGTGGTGTTGCGCCCGAACAACGTGCCCTGCGGCCCGCGCAGCACCTCGACATGATCCACGTCGAAGATCGGGGTGCTCTTCAGCACGACATTCTCCATCACGACATCGTCCATGATCACCGAAACCGGCTGCGACGCGGCGAGATCGAAATCGGTGTTGCCGAGGCCGCGAATGTAAAAGCGCGGCGCGGCGCGGCCGTTCGAGCTTTCGGCATAGAGGCCGGGGACACGCGCGGCGAGGGCGGTGATGTCGTCGCCGGCGTTGAAAATCGTCTGGAGCTGCTCGGCGGGGAGCGTCGCGACCGAGACCGGCACGTCCTGGATATTCTCCTCTCGGCGCTGCGCGGTGACGACGATCTCGGTCTCGCCGGTGACAGCCGGTGTCTCCTGCGCGGCGGCGGGAGCGGCTATCATCAGCGGCGCGAAGAGCGCGGCGCTCGCCAGCCAGAGTGCGCGCGAACCCAGGCGATCATGCTTCATCGGATATGCCCTCCGTTTGTGCTGCGTTGCAGCGATGGTGCAAGCTGACAAAAAAACTAGCGCTGCGCGAGAGGGCAGAGGCCGAATTCCGGGTTTTTTCCCGGCCACATGCTTTGCGGTGCAGCATAGTTGCGCAAATGCATCATTCTGGTGGCAACAAGGTCAGTATTCCTGCCCTTGTTGCGCACGCCCTTGAAATTTTATAACAAGGCTCGTTCGCGAGTCCCATGCGTTGGGGAATGCGGGAAAACAGATCCGGAGAGCCCATGCCGTCCGAGCGCGATCGCTCCAATTTGCCGCCGCTTTCGCTGCACGTGCCCGAGCCGAAATACCGGCCTGGCGACGAAGTGGACTTCAGCGATATCGACGTGCCCGCGGCGGGCGCGGCGCGGCGCCCGGATACGGCGGACGCCGCCGATAGCTTCCACGAGCTCGCTTACTCGCTGGTCCGCGTGCTCGACGAACAGGGCCGCGCGGTCGGCCCGTGGGACCCCAAGCTCGACGCCGATACGCTGCGCAAGATGCTCCGCAACATGGCGCTCACCCGCGCCTTCGACGAGCGGATGTTCCGCGCCCAGCGGCAGGGCAAGACCAGCTTCTACATGAAGTGCACCGGCGAGGAGGCGGTCTCCACCGGCGCGGCGATGGCGCTGGCCAGCGACGATATGTGCTTCCCCAGCTATCGCCAGCAGGGCATCCTGGTCGCGCGGGGCTGGAGCCTCGTCGACATGATGAACCAGATCTATTCGAACCGGGCCGATCGGATGCAGGGCCGCCAGCTGCCGATCATGTATTCGGTCCGCGATGCCGGCTTCTTCTCGATCTCGGGCAATCTCACCACCCAATATCCGCAGGCCGTCGGCTGGGCGATGGCGAGCGCGGCCAAGGGCGACAGCCGCATCGCCGCGACCTGGTGCGGCGAGGGATCGACCGCCGAGGGCGACTTCCACTCGGCGCTGACTTTCGCCACCGTCTATCGCGCGCCGGTGATCTTCAACGTTGTCAACAACCAATGGGCGATCTCGAGCTTCTCGGGCTTTGCGGGCGCCGAGGCGACCACCTTCGCGGCGCGCGCGGTCGGCTATGGCATCGCCGGGCTGCGCATCGACGGCAACGATGCGCTGGCGGTCTATGCCGCCACGCAGTGGGCGGCCGAGCGCGCCCGCACCAACCAGGGCCCGACGCTGATCGAGCATTTCACCTATCGCGCCGAAGGCCATTCGACCTCCGACGATCCCACCCAATATCGTTCGGCCGGGGAGCCGACCAACTGGCCGCTCGGCGATCCGATCGCGCGGCTCAAGGACCATCTGATCGCTCTCGGCGAATGGGACGAGGACCGCCACGCCGCGCAGGACCTCGAACTCGCCGAGCTGGTCAAGGCCGGGCAGAAGGAAGCCGAGAAGAACGGCATCCTCGGCCACGGCATGCACCAGCCGTTCGATACGATGTTCGAAGGCGTGTTCGAGGAGATGCCTTGGCACCTCAAGGAACAATGCCAGCAGATGATCGACGAGCGGAAGGCCGCGGGCATATGAGCCGGATGAACATGATCCAGGCGATCAACTCGGCGATGGACGTGATGATGGCGCGCGATCCCGACGTGGTCGTGATGGGCGAGGATGTCGGCTATTTCGGCGGCGTCTTCCGCGCGACCGCGGGGCTGCAGGCCAAATACGGCAAGACCCGGGTGTTCGACACGCCGATCACCGAATGCGGCATCATCGGCGTCGCGGTCGGCATGGGGGCGTACGGCCTCAGGCCTGTCCCCGAGATCCAGTTCGCCGACTACATCTATCCCGCGCTCGACCAGTTGGTGAGCGAGGCCGCGCGGCTGCGCTATCGCTCGGCGGGCGAATTCACCTCCCCGATCACGGTGCGCTCGCCGTTCGGCGGCGGCATCTTCGGCGGGCAGACCCACAGCCAGTCGCCCGAGGGCATCTTCACCCATGTCTCGGGCATCAAGACCGTGATCCCGGCGACGCCCTATGACGCCAAGGGCCTGCTGATCGCCGCGATCGAGGATAACGACCCGACGATCTTCTTCGAGCCCAAGCGCATCTACAACGGCCCGTTCGACGGCCATTACGATCGCCCCTCTAAGAACTGGTCGAATCATCCCGCGGGCGAGGTGCCCGACGACTATTACAAGATCGAGCTCGGCAAGGCGTCGGTGGTCCGCGCAGGCGAGGCGGTGACGATCCTCGCCTACGGGACGATGGTCCATGTCGCGCTGAGCACGATCGAGGAATTGGGCGTCGATGCCGAGATCATCGATCTGCGTACCCTGGTCCCGCTCGATATCGAGACCATCGAAGCATCGGTGAAGAAGACCGGGCGCTGCATGATCGTCCACGAAGCGACGCGCACCAGCGGCTTCGGCGCCGAGCTTTCGGCCTTGGTGCAGGAACGCTGCTTCTACCATCTCGAAGCGCCGATCGAACGCGTCACCGGCTTCGACACGCCTTATCCGCACAGCCTCGAATGGGCCTATTTCCCCGGACCGGTGCGCATCGGCGAAGCGCTCAAGAATATCCTGAAGGACTGAATATGGCTCGCTTTACGTTCAGGCTCCCCGATATCGGCGAAGGCATCGCCGAGGCCGAGATCGTCGCGTGGCACGTCAAGGTCGGCGAGCGCGTCGAGGAGGACCAGCAGGTCGCCGACATGATGACCGACAAGGCTACCGTCGAGATGGAGTCGCCGGTGTCGGGCGTGGTGGTCGAGCTCGCGGGCGAAGTCGGCGATCAGGTCGCGATCGGCTCGGCGCTGATGATCGTCGAAGTGGATGGCGAGGACGCGATTGCGCCGTCGGAGGAGACGGTTGCCGATGTCGCACCGGCGCAAGTCGAGGCAGTAGTCGAAGCCGAGAACCCTGGCGTCGAAGAAGTGGCAGAGACTGCCCCAAGCGCTCCCCTCCCGCTTGCGGGAGGGGCTGGGGGAGGGCCTGTTGCCGTTCCCGAAGCGTTGCCGGAGCCGATCGCCCCTCCCCCGACCCAGCACGGGGTGGATCGCGCCCCGCGCGATCCAGGTCATGCCGGGGGCATGACCGATCCCGCGCTCGCAAGCGGGAGGGGAGAAGCAGCCCTCGCATCCCCCGCCGTCCGCCAGCGCGCCAGGGACCTCGGCGTCGACCTGTCCTCGGTCAAAACCGACAGCGACCGCGTCCGCCATGCCGATCTCGACGCCTATCTCCGCTACCAGTCCGGCCAGGGCTATCATGCCCCGCACGCGAGCCGAGCCCGCGCGGACGAAGTGGTCAAGGTCATCGGCATGCGCCGCAAGATCGCCGAGAATATGCAGGCGGCGAAGCGCAACATCCCGCACTTCACTTATGTCGACGAGATCGACGTCACCGCGCTCGAGGCGATGCGCGCCGATCTCAACGACAATCGCGGAGCCCGGCCCAAGCTCACCATGCTGCCGCTGATGATCGTCGCGATTTGCCGCTCGCTGCCGCAATTCCCGATGCTCAACGCCCGCTATGACGACGAGGCCGGCGTGGTCACCCGCTCGGGCCGCGTCCATCTCGGCATGGCGACCCAGACCGACGCGGGCCTCACCGTCCCCGTCATCCGCGACGCGCAGGACAGGAACGTCTGGCAGCTCGCTTCCGAGATCACCCGTCTCGCCGAGGCCGCCCGCGCCAGCAAATTGAAGCCCGAGGAGATGGGCGGCGGCACCATCACCATTACCTCGCTCGGCCCCTTGGGCGGCATTGCCACCACCCCGGTGATCAACCGCCCGGAGGTCGCGATCATCGGCCCGAACAAGATCGTCGAGCGCCCGGTTTTCGTGGGCGACGACATTGTTCGCGCGAAGCTGATGAACCTGTCGATCAGCTGCGATCACCGCGTCGTCGATGGCTGGGATGCGGCAAGCTACGTCCAGGCGCTCAAGAAACTGCTCGAGACGCCGGTCCTGCTGTTCGCCGACTGACATGACGCCACGCCGCAGGATCACGCTGGCGGTCGCGCTGTCGCTGCCGGTGGCGGGGCTATTGTGGTTCGCGCTGTACGAGCATCTCCCGCCGGTCCGGATGGCGCCGATGCCGTTTGCGCTCGGCTGCATCGGCACGGCGCTGCTGCTGACCCTGGTCGCGGGGGTCGAGGCGGTCGCGCACGAGCGGCTGTTCCACGCCTCGATCGATCCGCTCGCCGGCGCGGATTCGCGGCGGCTGGCCGTCAACCAGCGCGTCCTCCAGAACACCGTCGAGCAGGCCATGCCGTTCGCGGCGGGATTGCTGCTGCTCGCTTACTATGATTCGCTGCAGGCCGTCGCCGCCACCACGATCACCTGGGTGCTCGGCCGCTGGGCCTTCTGGATCGGCTATCATATCGCACCCGTGTGGCGCGGGCTCGGGGTCTTCTCGATGGCCCAGAGCCTGGTCGTGCTGGCGTATGGCGCCGGCTGTTTCGGCTATGAAATCTGGGGCTTGGCGGGCATATTCGCAGTGCTCGGCCCGTTCCTCGGACTCGAGGCCTATCTGTTCACCGTCCTGCGGAGACCCTCCCAATGATGCTCCATTTCCTGCTGATTTACCAACTCGCCGATGGGTATCTGGAACGCCGCGGAGAGTTTCGCGAGGCGCATCTGAAGCTGGCGCAGGAGGCTGCGGACGCAGGTACGCTGATGCTCGCCGGCGCGCTGGAAACGCCGGTCGATCAGGCGATGCTGCTGTTCCACGATCAGACCGCCGCGCGCCAATTCGCTGCGGCCGATCCTTATGTAACTCACGGCCTGGTCACGTCGTGGAGCGTCCGCCGCTGGAACACGGTCATAAATTCACTGAAGACCGCCGAAGACTGAGGTTTATTGCACCGCAGCGATAGTTGCTTGCCCCCATCGCCGTCACCGGCGATGGGGCGCGGGTGAACCCTTCCTCTCCCGATCGCGGCGGGCTTATGCTCGGCGTCGGCGCCTATGCCCTGTGGGGCGTGCTGCCGCTATACATCCATTTGCTCAACCATGTCCCCGCGCTGCAAGTGCTCGCGCATCGGGTCTTGTGGTCGCTGCTGCTGCTTGGCGTCGTGATCCTGATATTCAAGCGCGGCCTCGCGCTGATCGCCGCCGCGCGGGGGCGCACTTTGCTGATGCTGCTCGTCAGCGCGGCGATGATCGCGATCAACTGGATCGTCTATATTCTCGCGATCCAGCACGGCCATGTGCTCGAGGCGAGCCTGGGCTATTTCATCAATCCGTTGCTCAACGTCGCGCTGGGCGTCGCCGTGCTCGGCGAGCGCGTGCGGCGGGTGCAGGGCGTGGCGATCGCCATCGCCGCGTGCGGGGTAATGATCATGGCGGCGATGGGCGGCGGGGCAATCTGGATTTCGCTGGTGCTCGCGGTCAGCTTCGGGTCGTACGGGCTGGTCCGCAAAGTGGTCGCGATCGACGCGCTCGGCGGGCTGACGGTCGAGACGTTGCTGCTCGCGCCCTTCTGCCTCGCGGTATTGCTCTATGCCGGCCACACCGGTGAGTCCGCGTTCGGCCAGACCACCCGCACCGATCTGCTGCTGATCTTCGCCGGAGCGGTCACCGCCGCGCCTTTGCTGATGTTCGCCGCCGCCGCACGCCGCATGCCCTATGCCACGCTAGGCCTGCTGCAATATATCGCCCCGACCTTGCAGTTCCTGATCGCGGTGCTGGCGTTCGGCGAAGCGCTCCACCCCGCGCATATCGTGACCTTCGTGCTGATCTGGAGCGGCTGCGGCCTCTATGCGTGGGACAGCGCGCGCGCGCTGCGCCGGCCCGCGGTCACCGAAGGCCCCTAGAAGACGCGGCCCGCGCTGATATGGCGAGGCCGAATCATCGGGGAACGGCATCATGATCCGGCAGCTGAAGATACTCGCACTGGCCGCGGCACTGCTGTCCGCCCCACCCGCCACCAGCTTCGTGATGGCCGATCCCGGGCTGGTCGGCTGGGATCTGGTGGTGAAGCCGGGCAAAAAATACGATTCGCTGGTGATGCGCGATGCCCAGCATGAGTATGTGTATACGCCGGTGGAGTGATGCGTCGCAGCCGAGCACGGCTCGCAAGGAACATTCAACCGATCGGTTGACTATCCTGCCGCGGTCAATCATATTCAACCACATGGTTGAACAACGACTCGACGCCACTTTCCATGCCCTCGCCGATCCCACCCGGCGCGGCATGCTTGCCAATCTGGCGCTCGGCGAAAAGTCGATCGGCGATCTGGGGCAGCCCTTCGCGATGAGCTTCGCCGGCGCCGCCAAGCATGTGAAGGTGCTCGAAGGCGCCGGGCTGGTCACGCGCCGCAAGGTCGGCCGCACGATCCTGTGCCGCCTTCAGGCCGACCGGCTCGGCGAGGCCGATGCCTGGCTGCGGCAGTGGGAGCAGTTCTGGAACGTCCGGCTCGATCGGCTCGAGGCGCTGATCAAGGCGGAGAAAGCCGATGGCTAAGCCCGTGATCCTCAGCATCAGCCGCACGATCGCCGCGCCGCCCGAGCGCGTGTTCGACGCATGGCTCACCCCCGCCGACGCCAGCCGCTTCCTGTTCGCGACCCCGGACGGCGAGATCGTGACATGCGAGATCGACGCGCGCGTCGGCGGCCGGGCGCTGATCGTCGAGCGCCGGGAAGGGAAGGACGTGCATCATCGCATGCGGTTCGAAGTCATCGACCGCCCCAGCCGCCTCGTCTTCCTGTTCGCCGCCGATCCGGCGGAGGAAGGGCAGTGGACCCGCGTGACCATCGAAATCGCGCCCGTGCCGGAGGGCTGCACGCTGAGCCTCACGCACGAAATGGCCCTCGAATGGGCGGCGTACGAAGAACAGACGCGCCACGGCTGGACGACGATCCTCACCAGCCTCGCGCGCATCACGGAGAATTGATCATGGCAGCCCCCGACACCATCACCGCGCAGGAGCTCCGCTTCGAACGCCTGCTCGACGCACCGCCCGAGACCGTGTGGCAATATCTGGTCGATCCCGAGCTGCGCACCCGCTGGTTCATGGGCGGCGAGATCGAGCCGCATCCGGGCGGCAAGATCTTCATGGTCTTCGATCACGACAAGCTCTCGGACGGCGACGCGCCGATGCCCGAGCGGTACGCGGGCAACAAGGGCAAGCAGTGGCACGAGACGATCGTCGAAATCGATCCGCCCCGCCGCCTGGCCTATAGCTGGAACAATGGCGACGCCGGGACGGTGACCTTCGACCTCGAGCCCGCCGGCGAAGGCCAGACACGCCTCACCCTCGTCCACAGCGGCCTGCGCGGCGCCGAAGACGCCCGCAACTTCGGCGGCGGCTGGGGCAGCCACCTCGCCGTCCTCGAAGCCCGGATCAAGGGCGAATGGGTCGAGAATTTCTGGGCGATTCATGCCGCGAAGCAGGCCGAGGCGGCGGCTGCGGTGGGGCTCTGACGTTACCCCGAAACCCTCCCGTGCTCCCGCGAAGGCGGGAGCCCAAGGTTGGGCGCCGCCGAGGCTTAGCCTAAAGTAATTAGAGGCGAAACGCGGTCATAACTCCCTCTCTCCGCTTGCGGGGAGAGGGAAGGGGCCCGCCGCGAAGCGGTGGGAAGGGAGAGGGGCAGTCGTAGCCCGATGCCCACTGCCCCCCTCCCTTCCGCCGACTTCGTCGGCTCCCTCCCTCTCCCCTTCAGGGGAGAGGGAAATTACTCGGTCTCCACCGTCGGAATCCGGCCGCCCTCACCGCCCGCTCTGGATCTTCGCCACCACGCGCCGCAGCACCCAGCGCGGGGTGAAGCGCACCGAAGCCGCCACCGCCGCGTTGCGCGCGCCCGAGACCTTGACCGCGCGATTGGCCGCCAGCGCCTTCAGCCCATCGCGCACGACGACGGCCGGATCGCCCGCCATCTTCTTGAGCGCGAAATCGTCGCTGGTGCCGGCGGCATCGAAGAATTCGGTCGCGGTCGGCCCCGGGCACAATGCCGATACATGCACATTATGCTTGCGGACCTCCTCGTGCAGCGCCTCCGAGAAGCTGAGCACGAAGGACTTGCTGGCGTAATAGACCGCCATCCCCGGCCCGGCCTGAAACGCCGCGGTCGAGGCGACGTTGAGGATGCTCCCGCGCCGCATCCGGATCATCCCCGGCACCACCGCATGGCACAAAGCGACCAGAGCGGTGCAGTTGAGCGCGATCATCCGCTCGAGCGCCGCGATATCCTGATCGGCGACATTGCCGCTCAGGCCAAAGCCGGCGTTGTTGATCAGCGTGTCGACCGCGAGGCCGCGCTTGCCGATCTCGGCGATCAGCGCGGCCGCGGCGCCCGGTGCGGCCAGATCGGCGGCGATCGTCTCGACCTTCACGCCGTGCGCGGCGCGCAATTCGGTGGCGAGCGCCTCCAGCCGGTCGGTGCGCCGCGCGGTGAGGATCAGGTCATGCCCCTCGGCGGCGAGCGCGCGCGCGAACAGGGTGCCGAGGCCCGCCGAAGCGCCGGTGACGAGTGCGGTGCCCTTGGTCATCTGCGTTCCCTTTGCAATGTTGGATTTGCGCTGCTTGGCTCGCAGGGCCACCGCATGTGGCCGCTCTTTGACAATGTCGACACACGACCGATCGGAAGTTTCGCCACACGTGTAACCTTTGTCACCTACGCACTGCGATAGCGGGCGGCTACACGATCTCGAACAAGCCCGCCGCGCCCATGCCCCCGGCGGTGCACATCGATACCACGACATGGCGCACCCCGCGCTTGCGTCCCTCGATCAGCGCATGCCCGACCAGCCGGCTGCCGGTCATCCCGAACGGATGCCCCACCGCGATCGCGCCGCCGTTGACGTTGAGCTTGTCGGGATCGATCCCCAGCGTGTCGCGGCAATAGAGGCACTGGCTGGCGAACGCCTCGTTGATCTCCCACAGCCCGATGTCGGCGACGGTGAGGCCAGCGCGGGCAAGCAGCTTGGGCACCGCGAACACCGGCCCGATCCCCATCTCGTCGGGGCCGCAGCCCGCGACCTGAAAGCCGCGATAGATGCCGAGGATCTGCTTGCCCTCGGCTTCGGCGGTGGCGCGGTCCATCAAGATCTGCGCGCCCGCGCCGTCGGATAATTGGCTGGCGTTGCCTGCGGTGACGTTGTGCCCCTCGGCGACGAACTGCCCGTCCTTCCACACCGGCTTGAGGCCGGCGAGGCCCTCGGCGGTGGTGCCGGCGCGGATGCCTTCGTCTTGGGCGAGCGCCACGGTCTCGCTGCCGGTGCGATTGCCTTCCTTGTCGAACAGCGCCTTCTCGACCGTGATCGGCACGATCTCCTCGGCGAACGCGCCCGCAGTCACCCCCGCCGCGGCGCGCTGCTGGCTGGCTGCGGCGAAGGCGTCCTGTGCCTCGCGGCTGATGCCATAGCGTTCGGCGACCACTTCGGCGGTCTCGATCATCGGCATATAGGCGGCCGGCTTCCGGTCGGTGACCGAGGTGTTCACGTAGCGCGGGGCATGCTTCATCGTCATGCTGATCGATTCCATGCCCCCGGCCATGGCGACGTCGATCTCGTCGGTCATGATCGATCGCGCGGCGAGCGCGATGGCATTGAGGCCCGATCCGCACTTGCGGTCGAGGCTGAATGCCGGAACGCTGTCCGGAATGCCCGCAGCGAACAGCGCCATCCGCGCCATATTGCCGCCCTGCGTGCCCCATTGATTGCCCATGCCATAGAAGACATCGTCGATCCTGGCGGGATCGATCCCGGCGCGCGCCACCGCCGCGTTCATCACATGCGCGGCGAGGACCGGCGCTTCGGTGTGGTTGAACGCGCCGCGTCCGGCCTTGCCGATGGCGGTGCGGGCAGTGGCGATGATCGCGGCCTCGCGCATAATTCCCTCGTTTTCGAATGTTGGGTATGGCGCTCCTAGCGCAGCGCGATCAATCCGTGAAGAGGGGGCTACGCTTCTGCATATTGGCCATCACCGCCTCGATCTGGTTGGGGGTACGCAGCAAGGCCTTCTGCTCGACGCTCTCCGCCATCAGGATCGCCGCGGTATCGCCCTCCAGATTGGCGAGCCTTTTGGCGGCGCGGATTGCCGCCGGATTGCGCCCCGCAATCGCCTTGGCCAGCGCCATCGCCTCGGCATGCGGGTCCTCGGCAATCCGCGTCACGAACCCGTACCCGACGCCTTCCTCCGCGGTGAACTCGCGCGCGGTGTAGATCAGCTCGCGCAGCACGTCGGGGCGGACCATTCCCTGCCACAGCGCATAGCCCGCCATATCGGGCACGATCCCCCACTTTATCTCCATCGCCGACATCCGCGTTCCCGGCGCCGCGATCCGCACGTCCGCGCCGCTGGCGATCTGCAGGCCGCCGCCGAACGCCACGCCATGCACCGCCGCGATCACCGGCACCTCGAGCGTGCGCCAGCCCCACGCCACCTGCTGGACCTGATTGGCCGGCCCCCAGCTACGCGTGATGATATCCAGCCCCGATCCGCCGGTCGCCATGCTCGCCATGTCGAGCCCCGCGCAAAACCCGCGCCCCTCGCCCGACAGCACCACCACGCGCAGCCCGGCCGTGGCCTCGAGCTCGGCGATCGCGGCGATGATCCCATCGAACATCGCCGGATCGAGCGCATTGAGCTTGTCGGGCCGCGCCAGCCGCACGTCGGCGACGCCATCGGCAACATTTATCGTGACTCTTGTTTCGCTCACGCTTTCCACTCCTGAAAATCCCGCTTCCCCGCGGCGCTCCGGCAAGGCATGATTAATCCAAATCCCGGCAATGGGACATGATGAAGGAGAGGTCGTCCATGAAAGCCCTGTTCGCCGCAGCCGCATTGCTGCTCGTTCCCGCCGCCGCATCGGCGCAGACCACGCCTGCGCCCGCAGCCGACAGCGTTGCCATGACGGTTTACGACAAGGCGCTCGCGCCGGGCTGGCAGAATTGGAGCTGGGCCAAGACCGAGCTGAGCGCCGATATCGGCAGCGCGCGCATGCCGATCATGGTCGACGCCCAGGCCTATGGCGGGCTGTACCTCCACCATGATGCGTTCAGCGCCGCGCCCTATCGCGGGCTGCACATGCTGATGCAGGTCGTCGGCGGCGAGGTCACGGTGCGGGTGATGGTCACGGTGGGGGGCAAGCCGGTGCCCGATGGCGACAAGATGGAAAACGGCCAGCCGGTCATGCTGATGAAGCGCCTCACGCTGAAGCCCGGCGGCTGGACCGACGTGCTGATCCCGCTGGCCACGCTCGGCGCCGACGGCAAGCAAATCGACGGCATTCAGGTCATGAACGACAGCGGTGAGCCCGCGCCGCATTTCTACGTCGCGGACATTTCGTTCAAGCCCTGAGACGCCGCGCCTAGCCGGTAACCGCGGCCCTTCTCGGTGTGGAGCATCGGGGGGAGGCCGCGGCCGAGCCTGTCGCGCAGCCGCGAGACATGGACCTCGATGACATTGGTCCCCGGATCGAAGCGCAACCGCCACACCGACGCGAGCAATTCGGTCCGATCGACGCAGCGCCCCCCGGCGCGGGCGAGATGGAGCAATAGCGCAAATTCGCGCGGCAGCAGCGCAATGACGCTGCCGCGGCGGGTGACCCGGCGCTCGACCGGATCGATGCAAAGGTCGCCGATGGTGATAGATGCCGGGCGCGGTCGCAGCCTTGCGGCAAGGCGCGCGGCGATCTCGGCGGCGCTGGCGGGGAGCAGCACCGCATCGTCGGCTCCGGCATCGAGCGCATAAGCGATACTCGCGCCGCAACCCTCGGCGAGCACCAGCAGCAACGGACCGAGCCAGCCCTGCGCGCGCAGATCGGCGATGCGCGCGGAAGGATCGCCCTCGCGCGGGCTCCAGCCGAGCACCGCCGCCGCGGCATCCCCAGGCGCCGCCATGGCTTCCAGCCGCATTCCGCGCGCCTGGGCGGCTTCCGCCAGCTCGGGGATATGCAGCGCGCAGGCGACGATCACCCGTCAAGGCTAGCGGCTGCCGCGCCGATTCGGAGCGAACCGCCTCCGTTATGGCGCAGTCTGCGCCGCCAGCGCCGCGAGCCTCAGCCGGGCGTGGCCGGCGATATAGCCGCTGGGCGAATCCGCCGCTTGTCCCAGGATCGCCTGCGCGTCGTCGGGTCTGGCGGAGGCGAGTGCCGTCAGCGCGGTGACGCGCATCCGGTCGCACGGATGCCGCCGCGCGAAGTCCTCGGCGAGGTCCACGCCATTGCCACCGAAATGCACCGCGAGCGTCACCAGCGCCTCGGCGGCGGTGCAGGTCAGCGCGCGAGCAATCACGTTGTTGCGGATATCGAAGACATATTGGTCGAGCCAAGGCTGGGCCGGGTCCGATCCGAGGATGTTGAGCGAGACCGAAAAGGCATCGGGCGGCAGCTGAACGTGGACGTCGCGGCGCATGCGGTAGAGCATCAATTTGCCGGGATCGAGCCGGGCGCGCTCGGTGAAGCGCAGGCCCGCGGGCTCGCCGGGAAGGCCGGTCAGCGCCTCGATGTCGTATTCGTAATAGTCGCTCCAATAGCCCGGGCCGAGATAGCCGTAGGTTAGGAAGGGAAAATTATGGTCATGGGGAAGATCATAGAAAAAGGCGGCGGGGCCGCTGGCGCGGACTACCGGCTCGTCGCGGGCGGGCCAGAAGTTGGCGCGGAGGACATAGCGGTCACCCGGCGGGCGGAGCAGGAAGACCTGCGCGCCATAGCCGTTGGCGGCGGACTGGCCGCCGCAGCGGGTCTTGAGCTCGGCGATGGCGAGATCGGCGAGGAATGCGCGGTTGCGCCCCAGGCGGGCGAGCAGCGGGCCAAGACTCGCGAATTCGTCCTCGTCGCGTGGATCGAAGCGAGTGGCGTCGAGCGCCTCGACCAGTTCGTCGAGACCGATCACGCCGCCCTCGCCGGCATCGATCAGGCGGGGCATGCGATCCGTTCGCGGACCAGGCCCAGGGTCCGCGCGGCGGCGGCGCGGACCTCGGCATTGGGATCGCCCTCGGACATTTCCGCGAGGCGCGGCAGAGCGGCGCGGGCATCGAGCGCAAGCCATTCGCGCATCGCCGCCCAGCGGGTGTGGAAGGCGCGGTCGCGAGTCGCGTCGGCAAAGCGCGGGCCGGCGTCGGCGCGTTGCATCCGGCGGAGGAAGCCGAGCAGCATCTCGGTGCGCGAGGCGCCTTCGTCGGCGCTGGCGACGCGCGCCAACGGGCCGTCGGTGCGATATTCTCGCATCAGCGGCGCGGCCTCGGCACGGATCGTGGCGACGAGCAGCACCAGATCGGACCGCGCGCCGCCCAGCAATTGCGCCTGGATGCGCCCATCGCAGCGGTAAACGGCGCCATCGGCGGGCGCGATCGGCGGAAGCGGGCGGCAGGGCAAAGCGGTGCCGGCGCTGAACGCCGGGGTCACCGGCTCCGCCAGCCAGCGCCGCAGCGTCGCGCCTCCCGCTTTGGCATAGCAGGTCACGCTGACCTGGCCCGCGAAGATCACCGTCTCCGGCGGCGGCTGCGCGGCGAGCGCGGCGGCATCGATCACGCTGGCGGTGATCGCCAGCGCCGGGCAGTCGAACAGCGTCGCGCCGGTGCGCACCCCGTCGCGGCTCTGCCGGAACGGCGGCTCGAAGAAGGGATCCGCGGCCAGCGCGTCGGCCAGCGGCGCCAGCAATGTGCCCACCCAGCCCGTATCGGCGAACAGCCGCTCGGCGCGCTCGGCGATCGGATCGGCGCGGTCCGGGCAATCGGCGAAGGCCCGGGCAAGCGCGCGATATTCGCCGCCTTCACGCCAGCGCCTTGCCGTCTCCGCCGATCCCGCACGCCCGGCAACGATCGCCGAACGGACCGCTTCCGGGATCATCAGCCGGTGATCTCGATGACGGCGACGATGATTCCGACGATCAGCTCGAAGATGTCGTCGACCGCTACCTGACCGCCGCCGACCGCGCCGTGCATCGCGACCTGGGTGCCGAGCTCGGCGATCTGGCCGATGTCGATCTGGATGAGGCTCATGCGCTTTCTCCCGTTGGGCGGGTGTGCCCGTGCGGGAAAGCTATTCGGCGGGCCGCAGGAGGCTAATTAAATCCCTGTAATGTCGGCCCGGCTTTGGTAAGCGGCGCTCGCGATGCCCGAGCATGAATTCCCCGCCTTCGATCCCGAGCGCTTCTTCGCGATGCGGTTCCGCGGGCATGGCGGCGACCTGGGGATCGAATATGTCGGCCACGGCGCGGATTGGGCCGAACTGGCGCTGCCTTATCATGCGCGGCTGATCGGCGATCCGGCCAGCGGGGTGCTGGCCTCAGGGCCGATCCTGTCGCTGATGGACATGGCGACCAGCTGCGGGGTGTGGCTGAAGCTCGGCACGTTCAACCCGCACGCCACGCTCGACCTGCGCATCGACTATCTGCGGCCCGCAACCCCGGGCAAGACCGTGATCGGGCGCGGCCAATGCTATCGCCTGACCCGCTCGATCGCGTTCGTGCGCGGGCAGGCACACGACGGCGATCCGGACGATCCGCTGGCGCATGTCGCCGGCACCTTCATGTCGCCGGGGGGCTATCTGTGAGCCTGCCGCCGTATGCCGATTTCCTCGGCCTGATCGAGGAACCGGGCGCGACCGCGCCGCGCTACCTGATGCCCTTTACCATCGGCGTGACCGGACGGCCGGGCTTCCTGCACGGCGGCGCGCTGGGCGGATTGCTCGAGATGGCGGCGATCGGCGCGCTCAAGCAGGCGCTGGGCGAAGGGGCTGATGCGAAGAGCGGGGCGCGGATCAAACCGGTCAACGTCACGGTCGACTATATGCGCGGCGGCCGCGACAAGCCGACCTATGCCCGCGGCACCGTCACCCGGCTCGGCAACCGCATCGCCAATGTCGAGGCCATCGCGTGGCAGGACGAGCCCGATCGCCCGATCGCCGCCGCGCGGATGAATTTCCTGATCCTAAGATAGATCCCGTTCCTCCCTCGCTCGCAGAGCGGGGGAGGGGGCAGCCCGCAGGGCTGACGGAGGGGGAAACCCCCTCTCGATAGCGGGTTTCCCCCTCCGCCACCGCTACGCGGCGGTCCCCCTCCCCCGCTCTTCGAGCGAGGGAGGAATAGAGCTCATTTCACCGGCACCAATTTCATAAGCTTGCCGCCGTCGCCGTCCTCGATCAGCCAGACCGAGCCGTCGGGGGCCTGCGCCACGTCGCGGATGCGCTTGCCGAGGTTCCACTGATCGGCCTTGGTCGCGGTGTCGCCGTTCAGCGCGACGCGGATCAGCGCCTCGCCCGACATCGCTCCCATCAGGATCGATCCCTTCCACTGCGGAAAGGCGTTGCCGGTATAGACGATCATGCCGGCGGGCGAGATCGACGGATTCCAGAACACTTTTGGCGCTTCATAGCCGTCGCCGGGCTTGTGATCGGGAATGTCGGTGCCGTCGTAATTGCTGCCGTTGGAGACATTGGGCCAGCCGTAATTCTTGCCCGGCTGGATGAGATTGACCTCGTCGCCGCCCTTGGGTCCCATCTCATGCTCCCACAGCCGGCCGTCGGGGCCGAAGGCGAGGCCGTAAGGGTTGCGGTGGCCGAGGCTCCAGGTTTCGGCGGGGGTGAGCGGATCGGTGGCGCCCGAACGCGAGGGCGCGCCCGCCGCGGCGCCGGTGTTCTTCGGCGGATCGATGATCGCGGCGGTGGCCGCGCCGGCCTCGCCCGCCCATGGATTGCCGGGGGCGGGTTTGCCGTCGAGCGTGAGGTGCAGGATCTTGCCGAGCGCCTGGTTGGGGTCCTGCGCCGGGGTGAAGCGCTGGCGCTCGCCCGAGCTGAGGAACAGCGACTTGCCGTCGGGCGCGAACGCGATGACCGCGCCGAACTGGCCGCCCTTGCCGTCCGATCCCGCGCGCCAGATCACCTGCAGCCCGGCGAGCGATGGGGTGGCGGTAATCATCAGCGTCGCGCGGGCGAGTGCAAGGCTGGAGCCGCCGCCGGGTCGCGGTTCCGAATAGCTGAAGTAGATCATGTGGCTGGTCGCGAAATCGGGGGCTGGGGCGACATCGAGCAGGCCGCCCTGGCCGCCGACCTCGACCTGCGGCACGCCGCTGACGTCGAGCGCAGTAGCGCCCTGCCGCCAAAGCTTGAGCATGCCCGCCTTCTCGGTGACCAGCGCGCTGCCATCGGGCAGGAAGGCGAGCGCGAAGGGCGATTCGAAGGTCGCGACCTCGCTGACGGTGAAAGGCTGGACGCCTGGCGCGGATTGGGCGGTCGCGCTGGTGCCCTGGCTGCACGCGGCGAGCAGGGTGAGGGCGGGCAGGAGCATGCGAGTCTTCATTGGGTACCTCTCCAAAATCCTCGATCCAACGCGCCACATCGTCCGAAGCTGCGCCGTGCGAAATTCACACCGGGGTTACACCGGTTATGGGTGCGCCTGCGGCACGCGCGGTCGTGTGCGCAGGGCAGATGCGAAGTGGCGGCAGGATTTCAGGGGAAGTCATACATTGAAAGCGAAATCGTCGGATAGGAGCCGGAGTGACGTTGGCTGATGCGGGGCTGTGCTCCGGCGAAGGCCGGAGCCTTGGCGGCTTCGCCGCTCCGATCGCCAACGCTCCGGCCTTCGCCGGAGCACAGTTCACACTAAACTTCGCCTTCGCCCGCGTCCGGCTCGAGATCGCGGGCGACCTTGGGGGCGCGCAGCAACGTATCGATCCTGGTGCCTTCGTCGAAGCTGTCGTCGGCGAGGAATTTGAGCTTGGCCGCGTACTTCGTGTTCACGCGGCTCGCGACTTCGCGCTGGAGATAGGCGGTGTTGGTGCGCAGCGCCTTGAGCACCACTTCCTCGTCCTTGCCGAGCAGCGGCTTCACGAAGACGGTGGCGTGGCGCAGATCGGGGGACATGCGGACTTCGGTGACCGAGACGAGATGCTTGGCCAGCACCGGATCATGCACATCGCCGCGCTGAAGGATGTCCGAGAGGACATGACGCACCTGCTCGCCGACCTTGAGCAGGCGGACGGAGCGGTTCTCGGAGGTTTCGGCGTGTTTCATGTCACCTCAAACCCCTCTCCCGCCGGGAGAGGGAGGGGCCCGCTTGGCGAAGCCAAGTGGGAGGGTGAGGGTGAGTTGGCCACGCTTGGTCGCCCTCACCCTTCCGGCGCTACGCGCCTCCCTCCCTCTCCCAAAGGGAGAGGTAAATTGCTTACAGCGTCCGTTCGCGCATCTCGACTTCGAAGGTTTCGAGATAGTCGCCCGCCTTGATGTCGGTGAAGTTCTGCGTGAAGGTCACGCCGCACTCCAGCCCGGCGCGGACTTCGGGGACGTCGTCCTTGAAGCGCCGCAGCGAGGCGATTTCGCCCTGATAGATAATGACATCTTCGCGGGTGATGCGCGCCTTGAGCGCCTTGCGGATGATGCCTTCGGTGACGAGCAGGCCGGCCGCCTTGCCGTGCTTGCCGGCCGAGAAGACTTCCTTGATCTCGGCGCGGCCGACGACGGTTTCGAACGCCTCAGGGCCGAGCTGTCCGGCCATGCCGGCGCGGATCTCGTCGGTCAGCTCATAGATCACGTCGTAATATTTGAGCGCGACCTTCTGCCGGTCGGCGATCTCGCGCGCCTTGGCATTGGGGCGGACGTTGAAGCCGATGATCGGCGCGCCGCTGGCGCCCGCGAGCGTGACGTCGCTCTCGGTGATGCCGCCGACGCCCGAGTGGAGCACGCGCGCCTTGATGTCCTCGGTGCTGATCTTGTTGATCGCCGCGACGATTGCCTCGATCGTGCCCTGGGTATCCGCCTTGACCACCAAGGGATATTCCATCGCCTGCTTTTCCTTGAGCGCGGTGAACATGCTCTCGAGGCTGGCGGGGGCGTTGGTGGTGCGCTTGTTCTGCTTCACGCTGGCGCGATATTCGGCGACCTCGCGGGCGCGGGCCTCGTTCTCGACGACCTGCAGCGGATCGCCCGCCATCGGCACGCCGGACAGGCCGAGCACCTCGACCGGCATCGACGGGCCGGCCTGCTTGAGCTGCTTGCCCTGATCGTCGACCAGCGCACGAACCTTGCCGCTCTCGGCGCCGACGACGAAGACGTCGCCGACCTTGAGCGTGCCGCGGCTGACGAGGATCGTCGCGACCGGGCCGCGGCCCTTGTCAAGCTTGGCCTCGACCACGGTGCCTTCGGCGGCGCGGTTGGGGTTGGCCTTCAATTCGAGCAATTCGGCCTGGAGCTGGATCTTCTCGATCAGCGTGTCGAGACCGGTCTTCTTGAGCGCCGAGACTTCGACGTCCTGGGTCTCGCCGCCCATTTCCTCGACCTGGACGTCATGCTCGAGCAGGCGCTCGCGCACCTTCTGGGCATTGGCCTCATGCTTGTCGATTTTGTTGATCGCCACGATCATCGGCACGCCGGCCGCCTTGGTGTGGTTGATCGCCTCGATCGTCTGCGGCATCAGCCCGTCGTCGGCAGCGACGACCAGCACGACGATGTCGGTGACGTTGGCGCCGCGCGCGCGCATCTCGGTGAAGGCCTCATGGCCCGGCGTATCGAGGAAAGTGATCTTCGACTTGTCCTTCAGCGTGACCTGATAGGCGCCGATATGCTGGGTGATGCCGCCGGCTTCGCCGCGCACCACATTGGTGTCGCGCAGCGCGTCGAGCAGGCTGGTCTTGCCATGATCGACATGGCCCATGATCGTGACGACCGGCGGACGCGGCTGGAGATCGCCCTCGTCCTCGACGACGGTATCGACCTCGAGATCGACATCCGAATCGCTGACGCGGATCATGTTGTGGCCGAAATCACTGACCAGCAGCTCGGCGGTGTCCTGATCGATGCTGTCGGTCATCGCCGAGGGCACGCCCATCTTGAACAGCGCCTTGACCAGGTCGCTGCCCTTTTCGGCCATGCGGTTGGCGAGCTCGCCGACGGTGATCGTCTCGGGCACCTGGACGTCGCGGACCTGCTTGATCTGCGGCTCGCGCGGGCCGCCCATGCGGCGATGCTCCTTCTCGCGGGCACGCTTCAAGGCGGCCAGCGAGCGCGCGCGGGCGCCATCATTGTCGCCGAGCGCGCGGTTGACGGTGAGCTTGCCGGACTGGCGGCGGTCGTCGCCGCCCTTGCGGTCGCGCGACGGGCGCGCGGGTGCTTCGGCCGGGCGCTTGAGGCCGGCGGGTACGCCGGGCGCGACCGGGCGCGGCGCGGCGCCGGTGCTGGCGGCTTCGCGCGGCGCTTCGGGCTCGGGCGCCGGCTTGGGCGCGGGGCGCGGGATTTCGGGGCGCGCGACCGGCGTGAACAGGCGCGGCGCGGGACGGCTCGGATCGAGCTGGATGCCGACCGGAGCGGGCGGCGGCGCAGGCTCGGGTGCGGGGGGGGCTGCGACCGGCTCGGGCGCCGGCGCGGCGGGCGCTTCGGCGGCGGGTGCGGGTTCCGGAGTCGGCTCGGGTGCCGGGGCGGCGGCGCGCTCTTCGGCGCGGCGGGCTTCGGCCTCGGCGGCTTCGGCGCGCAGGCGGTCGTCGCGGCGGCGGTTTTCCTCGAGCGCGTTCATCCGCGACTCGTCGGCCTCGCGCAGCAGCTTGGTCTGAAGCTCCTGGCGCGACAGCAGGGCGTCGCCGCGCGCGGGGGCGGGCGGCGGCGGGGGTGCGACCGGCGCGGGGGCGGGCGCCGCGGCCACTGGCTCGGGCGCGGACTCGACCGCTTCCTCGGTCGTGCGGTCCTGGGGGCCCAGGATACGGCGGCGCTTCACTTCCACGACCACGGTGTTCGAGCGGCCATGGCTGAAGCTCTGCTTCACCTTGCCCGTCTCGACCGTGCGCTTGAGGCCCAGCGGCGCGCGCATGCCCAGTTTCGGCTTTTCGTTTTCGTCGCTCATGCGGCTGCTCAAAGTCCTTCAGTCGAGGTCGTCGTAATCGGCGGCTCGTCTTGCGAGAGCGCCGATGCGCTTTGCGAAGCGTTTTCGCAAGGCACGGGATAGGGTTCGGGTCCGATAAAGTGCAGCCAGCGGTCGAGCGCTTCGCCCACCCGCTTCGCCGCCCGGGCGTCGGTAAGTCCGGCATGTACCACATTTTCGCGGCCAAGCGCCAAGGACAATATATTGCGCGGCACCGGCAATGTTAAGCCCTTGCGCCCACTGCCTTCGGCATCGCTGCCGACGCGCCATGCCTGGGCGAGCTTGCCGGCGCCGTCCGCGCCCGCGTCCGACGCGTGGAGGAGCAGGCGCAGCTTGCCCGAGCGGGCTGCCTTGTCGAGCTTCTCGCCGCCGGTGACCAATGCGCCGCTCTTCGATTCAAGGCCCAGCCGGTCGAGCGCATTGCGGCGCAACTGGGTCTCGATCAGATCGGGCAGATCGGCGGGGATGCGGAAGTCGCCGGTCTTGAAGGCGCGGGCGAGCGCGCCTTTCAGCTTGCCCTTGGCCTGCGCGCGCTCCAGCTCGGCGCGCGTCACGCCGATCCACGCGCCGCGGCCGGGGGCCTTGGCGCGCACGTCGGGGAGCACGTCGCCGTCGGGCGACAGCGCGAGGCGTACGAGATGGTCGCGCGCCTCCCGGTCGCCCGAAAGTATGCACTTTCGGACGGGGCCGGTGTCGTCGGCTTCGGTTCGCCCTAGCGTATCATTGTTCGGATTCCGCAACAGCGTCCTCCGAACTTGCGGCCGCGTCGGCGCCGGGGGCTTCGTCCTCGAACCAATGCGCGCGCGCGGCCATGATGATCTCGTTGCCCTGCTCGTCGCTCAGGCCATATTCGGCGAGCACGCCGCCCTTGTCCTCGGGGCGCTTCGGCGCGTCCTCGTTGCGGCGGCGCGGCTCGACGCGCTTCTTCTGGACCAGCTCGTCGGTCGCGAGGTCGGCCAGATCGTCGAGCGTCTTGATCCCCGCCTTGCCCAGCGTCACCAGCATCGCTTCGGTGATGTAGGGCATGGTGGCGAGATCGTCCGACACGCCCAGATCGCGGCGGAGCTGGCGGTTGACTTCCTCGCGGCGCTCGAGCGCTTCCACCGCGCGGTTCTGCAGCTCGGCGCCGAGATCCTCGTCGAAGCCTTCGATTTCGGCGATTTCCGAGAGCTCGACATAGGCGACCTCTTCCAGCGACCCGAAGCCTTCGGCGACCAGCAGCTGCGCGAGCGTCTCGTCGACGTCGAGCTCGTTCTGGAACAATTCGCTGTTCTGGACGAATTCCTTCTGGCGCTTCTCCGAAGCATCGGCCTCGGTCAGGATGTCGATCGCCTTGCCGGTGAGCTGCGACGCCAGGCGCACGTTCTGGCCGCGGCGGCCGATCGCGAGCGACAGCTGATCGTCGGGGACGACGACTTCGATGCGGTCATCCTCTTCGTCGATGACGACGCGGCTGACGTTGGCCGGCTGCAGCGCGTTGACGACGAAGGTCGCGGTGTCGGGCGACCAGGGGATGATGTCGATCTTCTCGCCCTGCATTTCCTGGACGACCGCCTGAACGCGGCTGCCCTTCATGCCGACGCAGGCGCCGACCGGATCGATCGAGCCGTCATGCGAGATGACGCCGATCTTGGCGCGCGAGCCGGGGTCGCGGGCGGCGGCCTTGATCTCGATGATGCCGTCGTAGATTTCGGGGACTTCCTGCGCGAAGAGCTTCTTCATGAAATCGGGGTGCGCGCGGCTGAGGAAGATCTGCGGCCCGCGGTTCTCGCGGCGGACGTTGAGGATGATCGAGCGGACGCGGTCGCCGACGCGGACGATCTCGCGCGGGATCTGCTGGTCGCGGCGGATCACGCCCTCGGCGCGGCCCAGGTCCACCACGACGTGGCCGAACTCGACGCGCTTGACGAGGCCGGTGATGATCTCGCCGACGCGGTCCTTGAATTCCTCATGCTGGCGCTCGCGCTCGGCGTCGCGGACCTTCTGGAAGATGATCTGCTTGCTGGCCTGCGCCTGAATGCGGCCGAACTCGATCGGCGGCAGCGGATCGACGATGTAATCTCCGATCACGGCGCCCTTCTGAAGCTTCTGCGCTTCCTTGAGGTTCACCTGCTTGAAGTAATCGTCGACCGCCTCGACCACTTCGACGACGCGCCACAGGCGGAGATCGCCGGTGGTCGGGTCGAGCTTGGCGCGGATGTCGTTTTCGATGCCGTAGCGGTTCTTGGCGGCGCGCTGGATCGCGTCCTCCATCGCCTCGATGACGATGGCGCGGTCGATCAGCTTTTCCTTGGCGACCGAATCGGCGATCGCGATCAGCTCGGCCTTGTTGGCGGAAATGGCAGTGGCCATCGTACTTACCCTTCTACTTCGATGATCTTGTCCGCGCCCTCGGCAGAGAGCGGGGCGGTGGCGGCGATGAGCTTGTCGGTCATCATGAGCTTGGCGTCGGCGACCTGCGCGAACGGCACGGTAACTTCGCGATGTTTGCGCACATCGACGGTAACGTTGCCGTCGGCTGCGCCGACCAGGATGCCGGTGAGCTGCTTGCGGCCGTCCTCGGTAGGGCCGGTGAGGTTGACGCGGGCCTCATGGCCCTTCCAATCCTCATAGTCCTGGAGGCGGGTGAGCGGGCGATCGATGCCGGGCGAGCTCACTTCGAGGCGGTAGGCGTAGGGAATCGGATCGCGGCCCGCTTCTTCCAGCGCATCCATCACGTCGGAAATGCGGCGCGACAGCGCGGCGCAATCGTCGATGCTGAGCTGGCGGGTGTCGGGGCGCTCGGCCATTACCTGCAGCGTCGGATCGCTGGTGCCGCCGAACATCTTGACGCGCACGAGTGCGAGCCCGAGCGCGGTGGCTTCGGGTTCGATCAGCTGCGTCAGGTCGGCGATATTCGCCACTCAAGGTCTCCGGCAATTGTTACGCGGCTTCGGCGCCGGACCCTCGCGGGCCGGCTCGGCATGTTTGACGATGTCGAGAAGCACCGGCGATATACGCGCGGAGGGAGGCGGGGGCAAGGGGGTGATCGCGGCCCGGTGCGCTCAGCGATCCGGCGCGGCGCTCAGCCCGTCGCGTATCGCCGATTCGAGTATATCCACGTCGATGTCGTTCAGCGCCTTGAACTTGATGCAATATCCGCTGACGCTCGCCTTGCCGATCTTGTCGCCATAGGCCTGGGCCAGATATTTCTTGTCGGCGATGCCGAGGATATAGACCGAAATTCCGCTTTTATTCGCGCTGAGGCCGATCCGGTAGAACTCCCGGCTCTTGCCATCGGCATATCGTATCGTCCGCGAGCCATAGCCGATATTGGGGTTGGAGACGATCTTGCCCGCATCGTTCGTGCCATCCAGGAACCATGTCTTGCAGCCCGGCATGAGTTGCGAGACCATGCCGTGCAGCGCCTGCAGGTCGCAGCGCTTCGGCTCGGGCTGGCCGGCGATATAGGCATGGATCTGCGCTTGCACGGTCATCGGAAATCGCCTGCCCGTCAGGGCGTTGCCGGGTTATGCTTGTCGAGGAACGCGCCCACCCGGTTGAGGAAATCGGTGGAGTTCTTCGGATCCTCGAAGCCGTGCGATTCGCCGGGATATTCGACATATTCGTGCGCGCGCCCGGCCTTGAGCAGGGCCTCGTGCAGCCGGCGCGACTGCTTGATCGGGACGGTATCGTCCTCGGTGCCGTGCGCGATCAGGATCGGCACGGTCATCCGCGCGGCCTGGCGCAGCGGCGAGATCTGGTCGAGCTCGAAATCCTTGGCGCCCTTCACCCGCTCGCGCCAGTCGCGGAAATAGCGTTCGGCGCTGAACGACTTGTGGCTGAACTTGAGCTGCGAGGCCACATCCGAGACTCCGGCGAAGCTGATCGCGCAACGATATAGCTCGGGGTTGCGGATCGCCGCCCATTCGGCGGCATAGCCGCCATAGGATGCGCCCATGATGCACACCCGCTTGGCGTCGATCGTGCCGCGCGCGGCGAGCCACTTCACGCCATCGTCGACATCGTCCTGCATGCCGCGGCCCCATTGGCCGGTGCCGCTTTCGACGAACTTGCGCCCGAAGCCGGTCGATCCGCGGAAATTGGGCTGGAGCACCGCATAGCCGCGGCTGGCGAGATACTGGACCCAGGCGTCATAGCCCCATTCGTCGCGCGCATAGGGGCCGCCGTGCGGCATCACGACCAGCGGCAAATTCTTGTCCGGGCGCCCGGCCGGCAGCGTCAGATAGCCGCGAATCTCGAGCCCGTCGCGCGCCTGATAGCGCACCGGCTCCATGTTCGAGAGCCGTTTGCCGACCATCGCCTCATGGGTCTGGGCGAAGGCGGCCATGGTGCTGGCGGCGCGGTCGTAGATGAAATAGGCGCCGGGATCGGTCGCCGATCCGCTCCATACGATCGCCCGGTTCTTGTCGGTGCTCATCGATATGACGCGGTTGATGCTGCCGGGCAGCGCCTGATCGATGCGAGTCTGCAGCCGCTTGAGCGCGGGATCGAACCAGGCGATCTGCTGCCGATCGTCGGTGTAATAGACGCCGAGCAGCTCGTTGTTGGTGCCGACATCGAAATCGTCGACGTCGACCGCCGGATTTTCATAGAGCAGTTCGCCGAGCTGATCGGCCTTGAAGTCATAGCGGTAGAGCGCGAGGTGGCCGGCCTTGCCGTCGGCGACGGCATAGCCCTGGTCGCTGCCCGGGATCACCGCGAACTGCTGAAGGCCATTGTCGGCCGAATCGGCGTTGCGGCGGATCTCGCGCTTGAAGCTGCCGCTCGCGTCCGACCGGTAGAGCACCCACCATTTGGTGCCGACCGAGCCGAGCCCGGCACGGACCACGCCGGTGGAATCGGCATACCAGTTCCACACGAATTCCTGCGCATCGACGATCCGCTTGGTCTTGCCGCTGTCGAGCTCGACCCGGTAGACGGCGGGATATTCGAAGATATTGGGCTGGGTGCTGAGCAGCACGAACGCGCCGGCGCGATCGACGTAGAGCAGATCGTCGCCATCGACGCCCTGCTCGCGCGGGCCGATCAGCATCTGCTTGCCGGTCTTGAGATCGAGCACGGCGATGCGGGTGATGCGCACGTCCTCCCCCATCAATTCTTCGGCGCGGCTGAGGCTGACGAGGACGCGATCGTTGCCCGCCCAGCGCAGCCATTCGAGCTGGTGCTTTTCGGGCAGAGCGATCGTCTGCATTCGGCGCTGATCGGTCGAAATATCGACGATGATCACCATCTGCTTGCCGCGGATCAGTCCCTTGGCGGCGACACGCTGGCCATCGGGCGAGAGCCGCGGCGCGGTGAGCACCGGCAGCGCGCCGAAATCGGCCGCAGTGGGGATCGCCGGCGCGGCATCCTGCGCCGCAGCGGCGCTGGCGCACAACAGCGCACACGCCGCGATACCCGCCTGAAAAAGCTTCCGAAACATCGACTTGCCCCCCGATCAGCCCCGGGCGGAGGATAGCGCCAAGCCGCGGGGTCGCGCTAGCCCCATTCGCCGGTTAAGGGGTCCGATATGGCCAAGCTCTATTTCTATTATGCCTCGATGAACGCGGGGAAATCGACGACCCTGCTGCAGGCCGACTTCAATTACCGCGAGCGGGGCATGCGGACCTTGCTGTTCACCGCCGGGGTGCACGATCGCGGCGGGCGGGGCGTGATCGATTCGCGGATCGGGCTGAAGGCCGACGCGATCCCCTTCGACGAAGCGACCGACCTCAGGGTGATCGCCGAGGCGGCGCATTTCAGGGCGCCGCTCGCCTGCATCATGGTCGACGAATCGCAATTCCTGAAGGAGGCCCAGGTCCGCCAGCTCGCGCATCTGGCCGACGAGGTAGGGATTCCGGTGCTCTGCTATGGGCTGCGCACCGATTTCCAGGGCAAGCTCTTCCCCGGATCGGCGGAGCTGCTCGCGCTCGCCGATGCGCTGATCGAGATCAAATCGGTGTGCGAATGCGGACGCAAGGCGATCATGAACTTGCGCGTCGATGCCGAGGGCAATGCGGTCCGCCAGGGCGAGCAGAAGGAGATCGGCGGCAACGAGCGCTATGTCGCGCTTTGCCGGCGCCATTTCATGCAGCGCACTAACTGAGTTGTATCGACATTCAGATTTTCTGTTCCTCCCTCGCGGAGCGGGGGAGGGGGACCGCCGCGCAGCGGTGGTGGAGGGGGAGTAGCCGCAAGTATGTCGCTCGCGGAGAGACCCCCTCCGTCAGCTTCGCTGCCATCTCCCCCGCTTGCGCGAGGGAGGAATGAATGTCGATACGGCCGAAGGCGTGTGAGCGGCATTTCATGCTGCGTACAGGTACGGGCGGCTAGGCTGTTCCCCGTAGAGCTGGAGGAGCGAGCAATGCGCAGGATTTTGGGTTCGGCTTTGGCGGCGATGCTGTTGAGCGCGGGGCTGTTGAGCGCGGGTGCGGCCGCCGCGCAGGCGCAGGTGGCCGGCCCGACTCCGGGGCCGCGTTCGGGCGAGCGCGCGGACATTCCCTTCGCGACTCATGACGGCATCCGCACCTTCACCGCTGACCGCGATGGCAGGGGCGTGTATCTGCAGGACAATCACCGGAACTGGTATTACGCCAGCTTCTACACGCGCTGCCAGGACATCGACTTCTCGCTGCAGGTCGGGTTCAAGACCTTTGGCGGCAGCGGCGCGCTGTCGCGCGGCGATTCGATCTATGCCGGGCGCGAGCAGTGCCGGATCGCCGATCTGGTCCGCAGCGGCCCGCCGCCGGAAAAGCCGAAGAAGCCGCGCCGCGCGCGCAGCTGAGCGCTGGCTCCGCGCGCGCAACCGCGCTAACCCCGCCGCCTTAAAGAGAGGGCGGGACGCTGGACACCATCTATTCGCTGCTGACCTGGCTGCCGGGCTCGGTGGTCGTGCTTGTGCTGATGTCGATGGCGCGCGCGCATGTTGCGGACATGCTCGGCGATCCGACGCCGCGGCAGCTTGACCGGCTGGGGCTCAACCCGCTCAAGCATATCGATCCGGTCGGCACGCTGGCGGTGCCCGCGGCGCTGGCGCTGATCCATGCGCCGGTGTTCGGATGGGGCAAGAGCCTGCCGATCGACGCGCGCAACTTTCCCCGCCCGCGCACCGACATGGCGGTGGTCGCGGTTTCGGGTCCGGCGGTCGCGCTGCTGGCCGGATCGATCGCGGCGGTCGCGCTGGCGGCGGTGGCGGGTCCGGATGGGATGGGGCCGATGGGCGGGCTGAGCGGCTATCTGTTCGATTGCCTGGCGGCGTTGCTGGTGACGTCCTGCGTGCTGGCGGTGTTCAACCTGCTGCCGATCCCGGGCTTTGCCGGGGGCACGATCGTCCAGGCGCTGCTGCCGCACAAGGCCGCGAACGACTTCGCCGCGATGGAGCAGTACAGCATGTACATATTGATCGCGCTGATCGTGGTGATGCCGATGCTGTCGCCGCAGCTCGACATCTTCCGCGCGCTGGTGATGCCGATCGCGCAGGCCATCGCCGGATTCTTCCTTTGGGGCGCCGGCGTCGGCGGCTGATTACTTGTTGTCGCATCGCGTTTGCGGAAAACCGGTACCCACTTTTCCGCGCGATGCTCTAGGGGCCTCGGCGTGCATGGCTGGATCATCCTCGACAAGCCCTTGGGGCTGGGATCGACGCAGGGCGTGAGCGCGGTCAAGCGCGCGCTGCGCGAGGGTGGCTATGCCAAGCGCAAGGTCGGGCACGGCGGCACGCTCGATCCGCTGGCGACGGGGGTGCTGCCGATCGCGGTGGGCGAGGCGACCAAGCTCGCCGGGCGGATGCTCGACAGCGACAAGGTGTACGCGTTCACCGTCGCGTTCGGGGTGCAGACCGATACGCTCGATCTCGAAGGCAAGGTGGTCGCGGAGTCCGGCGTGCGGCCTTCGCTGGCCGAGGTCGAGGCGGTGCTGGCGCGGTTCACCGGGCCGATCGCGCAGGTGCCGCCGGCCTATTCGGCGATCAAGGTCGATGGCGAGCGCGCGTACGATCTGGCCCGGGCGGGCGAGGATGTGGTGCTGGGGAGCCGGGCGGTGACAGTTTACGCGCTCAAGATACTCCCCGACACGGGGAGGTGGCAGGCGAAGCCTGACGGAGGGGGCTCTCCACCAGCGGCGCCCTCTGTGGAGAGCCCCCTCCACCATCCTTCGGATGGTCCCCCTCCCCGTGCCGAGGAGGATTTAGAAGAAATCACCCTCACCGCGCACGTCTCGAAGGGCACCTATATCCGCAGCCTCGCCCGCGACATCGCCCTCGCGCTGGGCACCGTCGGCCATGTCACCATGCTCCGGCGGACCAAGGCCGGGCCGTTCGGCCTGGAGTCCGCGATTTCGCTGGACAAGCTGGCGGAACTGGCTAAGGCGCGCACGCTTGAAGACATGCTCCTGCCGTTGAGGGCGGGGCTGGACGACATCCCGGCTCTATCCCTCACCCCCGATCAGGCAGGGCTGCTCCGACAGGGGCAGGTCTTGATCGGGACCGCCGCTGAAGCCCCTCTTCTCAGGGACGGCCAACACTTCGCGCTGCTGGACGATGTTCCGGTCGCGCTGGTCGAGGTTCGATCCGGAGAAGTCCGGGTGGTCCGCGGGTTCAATTTGTAGCGATGTCGAAGGAAAATTTACATGACGATCACTATCGAGCGCAAGGCTGAGCTCATCAAGGAACACGGTCTTGTCGCGGGCGACACCGGCAGCCCCGAAGTCCAGGTCGCGATCCTCACCGAGCGCATCGTCAACCTGACCGAGCACTTCAAGGGCCACGCCAAGGACAATCACTCGCGCCGCGGTCTGCTCATGATGGTCAACAAGCGCCGGTCGCTGCTCGACTATCTGAAGGCCAAGGACGCGGAGCGCTATACCGCGATCATCGGCAAGCTCGGTCTTCGCAAGTAATACGGACGGCCCCCTCACGGGGGCCGTTTCCCTATCTGCCCCGTGCAATCCGGCGCGTGGGCCGAGGCGGACAATTCCGCCACCGGGCTCCTAGGAAGGGGCCTCTCTACAGGAACCGGCAGGCATCTGGCCGCCGGACGAAGGAAATCAAATGTTCGATACCAAGAAGGTAAGCATCGAGTGGGGCGGTCAGACGCTGACTCTCGAAACGGGCCGCGTTGCCCGCCAGGCCGACGGCGCCGTGATGGCGACGCTCGGCGAAACCGTCGTGCTCTGCGCCGTCACGGCCGCACGATCGGTCAAGGAAGGGCAGGACTTCTTCCCGCTCACCGTCCATTACCAGGAGAAGTATTCGGCCGCGGGACGCATCCCAGGCGGCTTCTTCAAGCGCGAGCGCGGCGCGACCGAGAAGGAGACTCTGACGAGTCGCCTGATCGACCGTCCGATCCGCCCTTTGTTCCCCGAGGGCTTCTACAACGAGATCAACGTGATCTGCCAGGTTCTCAGCTATGACGGCGAGAACGAGCCGGACGTGCTCGCGATGGTCGCCGCTTCGGCCGCGCTGACGATCTCGGGCGTGCCGTTCATGGGCCCGATCGGCGCCGCGCGCGTCGGCTATGTCGATGGCGAGTATGTGCTCAACCCGACGATCGCCCAGGTCAAGGAAGGCGATCTCGACCTCGTCGTCGCCGCCACCGGCAACGCCGTGATGATGGTCGAATCCGAAGCCAAGGAGCTTTCGGAAGAAGTCATGCTCGGCGCCGTCCAGTTCGCCCACAAGGCGATCCGCACCGCCGTCGAAGCGATCATCGATCTGGCCGAGCAGGCCGCCAAGGATCCGTGGGAAATGGCCGCGCAGGCCGACCTGTCGGCCGCCAAGGACAAGCTCAAGAAGCTGATCGGCAAGGACATCGCCGCCGCCTACAAGGTCGTCGACAAGTCGCAGCGCTCGGGCCTGCTCAACGAGGCACGCGCCAAGGGCAAGCTCGCCTTTGCCGATGCCGCTCCGCAGGACCAGATGGCCGCCGGCAAATTGATGAAGAAGCTCGAGGCCGAGATCGTCCGCGGCGCCATCCTCAAGGACGGCACTCGCATCGACGGCCGCTCGACCACCCAGATCCGCCCGATCGAAGCGATGGTGCACTTCCTGCCCCGCGCGCACGGCTCGGCTTTGTTCACGCGTGGCGAGACCCAGTCGATCTGCACCACCACGCTCGGCACCCGCGACGCCGAGCAGATGATCGACGGTCTGAACGGGCTCAATTACGAGCATTTCATGCTGCACTATAACTTCCCGCCCTATTCGGTCGGCGAAGTCGGCCGCTTCGGTGCGCCGGGCCGCCGCGAAGTCGGCCACGGCAAGCTCGCCTGGCGCGCGCTGCACCCGGTGCTGCCGTCGAAGGAGGACTTCCCCTACACGATTCGCGTTCTCTCGGACATCACCGAGTCCAACGGCTCGTCCTCGATGGCCACCGTCTGCGGCGGTTCGCTGTCGATGATGGATGCCGGCGTGCCGCTCAAGCGCCCGGTCTCGGGCATCGCGATGGGCCTGATCCTCGAGGGCAAGGATTTCGCGATCCTCAGCGACATCCTCGGCGACGAGGATCACCTCGGCGACATGGACTTCAAGGTCGCCGGCACGTCCGAGGGCATCACCACGATGCAGATGGACATCAAGGTCGCCGGCATCACCGACGAGATCATGAAGGTCGCGCTGGCGCAGGCCAAGGAAGGCCGCGCGCACATCCTCGGCGAGATGGCCAAGGCGCTCGATCACACGCGGGAAGAGCTGTCGGCGCACGCACCGCGCATCGAGAGCTTCACGATCGACAAGACCAAGATCCGTGACGTGATCGGAACCGGCGGCAAGGTGATCCGCGAGATCGTCGCCACCACCGGCGCCAAGGTCGACATCGACGACGAGGGCGTGATCAAGGTGTCGTCGTCCGACCCCGCGCAGATCGAGGCGGCGATCGCCTGGATCAAGGGGCTGGTCGAGGAGGCCGAGGTCGGCAAGGTCTATGCCGGCAAGGTCGTCAACCTCGTCGATTTCGGCGCGTTCGTGAATTTCATGGGCGGCAAGGACGGTCTCGTCCACGTCAGCGAAATCCGCAACGAGCGCACCGAGAAGGTCTCGGACGTCCTCAGCGAAGGCCAGGAAGTCAAGGTCAAGGTCCTCGAGATCGATCCGCGCGGCAAGGTTCGCCTGTCGATGCGCGTCGTCGATCAGGAGACCGGCGCCGAGCTGGAAGACACGCGTCCGGCACGCGAGCCCCGCGAAGGCGGCGACCGCGGTCCGCGTAGCGATGGCCGTGGTCCGCGCCGTGACGGTGGCGATCGCGGCCCGCGCCGCGATGGCGGCGACCGTGGTCCGCGCCGTGACGGTGGTGACCGTGGCCCGCGTTCGGGTGGCGGTGACCGTGGTCCGCGTCCCGAGCGTTCGGAAGCCAAGGACGACGGCGGCGATATCGGCCTGCCGGCGTTCCTGACCGGCGACCGCGACTAAGCAATACCGGCGAAAGCCCGGAGAGGATGGGGCTCGGCGGAAACGCCGGGCCCTTTTCCATTGGGTGCGGATCGGGGGGGCGGCGAAGCGGTTGGTACGGCATGCTGCGAAACGTCCTTCGCTTGCTCGCCGGCGGGCGCATTCCCGATCGTGAGCCCGCGCGGCGGCGCGCCATGCCGCTTGATGGCACCGGCTTCGATCGCGTAGCCCCGGGTCCGATGCTGAGTCCCTCCCAACTCGCGACGCTGAATCTGGAGGAGGCCCGCACCCTGCGCGCCGCCGGGCACAGCTATCGCCAGATCGGCCGGCGGCTGAAGATCAGCTCGGGCCAGCTCAGCCATATCCGCCGCGCGCTCAAACGCGAGAAGGCGGCGGCGACCCGGCTGCGATCGAGGACGCCGGGCGCGAGCGACCGTGATCTGCCGGTTAACGGATCGGTCCTCCCGCCGGGGTTGCGGCGGATCCTGGTGGCGGGCGGCTATCGCACCCTGGGCGATCTGGCCGACCGGCTCGCGGACCCGGATCGCCCGGGCTTCGAGGCCATGCCCGGCATCGGCAGGCACCGCGCGGAACTGGTGACGCGGCTGCTCGATCATTATGGGCTGGTGCCCGCGGTGGATGACCTGAAGGCGGCGGTGGCGCGGGTGTTTCCGGATTTTGGGTGAGTTCCCGCGCCTGACGCGATTGACGCCCGTTTATTTGTCGGACTAATGTGGCCGGCGAAGGAGAGGGCGCATGGCAATGGCCGGTTGGCATGCAATGGCGATCGCGCTGGCGCTGGGGATGTCCACCTCTGCCGCCGCCCAGCGATTACCCCCGCCGGGATCGAACCCGCTCTTCCGCGACAATTTCACCGCCGATCCCGCGCCGCTGGTGGTGGGCGATCGCCTCTATCTCTACACTGGCCACGACGAAGCCCAGCGCGACGAGATGTTCACGATGCGCGAATGGCTCGTCTATTCGACCACCGACATGCGGCACTGGACCGCGCATGGCCCGATCATGCGGGTCGCGGATTTCAAATGGGCGAAGAAGGACGCCTGGGCATCGCAGGTGATCCAGAAGAACGGCAAATTCTGGTTATACGCGGCGGTCGAGCATGACGACACGCATCCTGGCAAGGCGATCGCGGTCGCGGTGTCGGACAGCCCCACCGGTCCGTTCGTCGATGCGCGGGGCTCGGCGCTGATCACCAATCAGATGACGCCCAAGGGCACGCATAGCTGGGAAGATATCGACCCGACGGTGTTCACCGACGATGACGGCACGACCTGGATCGCCTGGGGCAACCGCCAATGCTATATCGCGCGGCTCAAGCCCAACATGACCGAGATCGACGGACCGATCACCGAGATCACCCCGCCGCATTTCGAGGAGGGGCCATGGCTGCACAAGCGCGGCAATCTCTATTATCTGACCTACGCCTCGCTCGATCGCGCCGCGCACCGTGACGAGCGCGTGTCGTACGCCACCGCACCTTCGATCGCGGGGCCGTGGACCTATCGCGGCGCGCTGACCGGTTCGGGCCGGTACAGCTTCACGATCCATCCAGGGATCGCCGCGTTCAAGGGCAATTGGTACCTGTTCCTGCACAATGCCACGCTCAGCATTGGCGATCTGAACGGCGCGATCGGGCGGCGTGCGGTAACGGTCGAATATCTGCGATACGATGCCAATGGCCTGATGCGGCCGGTGGCGCAGACCGAGGCGGGCGTATCGGGCCCACCGCCCCGATGAACCGTCGGATTTCCTGGAGAGGAGAATTGCCGTGAAGCGATTGATCCGCGCGATCGGCGCGATGCTTGTCCTTTGCTCGGCGCTGGCGACGCCGGCGCAGGCCCAGAACGACCGGATGGTGGCGGTCGCGATCCCCGCCCAGCCGAACACGATCATCCTCGGAACCGGCCCGTTGCCGGGAGCGGCCAACCCCGAATCCTGGCACAGCCAATATGGCAGCCTGTTCGCCCGAAATGTCACGATCGCCACGCTCACCGCCTTCCTGCCCGATCCGGCAAAGGCGACCGGCACCGCGGTGATCGTCGCGCCGGGCGGCGGCTTTCGCACGCTGTCGATGCAGAATGAGGGCTGGGACGTCGCCCGCGCGCTCGCCGCGCGGGGCGTGGCCGCGTTCGTGCTCAAATACAGGCTCAACCAGACCCCAGCCGACATGCCGGCGTTCGAGCAATCGATGCGCGAGATGTTCTCGGGCGCGGCCCGCCCGCGTCCGGCGCCGGACCAGATGATGGCCGGGCTCGCCCCCCAGATCGCCGACGCGCGCGCCGCGTTCGCGCTGGTGCGCGCCCGCGCGGCGGAATGGCATGTCGATCCGAACCGCGTCGGCATGGTCGGCTTCTCCGCCGGCGCGATGCTCACCATGGCGACCACGCTGGCCGGGGAGGATGCGCGGCCCGCCTTTATCGGCAATATCTATGGCCCGCTCAGCGCGATGACGGTGCCGGCCGATGCGCCGCCCATGTTCGTGGCGCTCGCCGCCGATGATCCGCTGTTCGGCAACGGCGGCTTCGGACTGATCGAAAGCTGGCGCACCGCAAAGCGTCCGGTCGAGTTCCACCTCTACGAACAGGGCGGACACGGTTTCGGCATGTATCCGAAGGAAACCACCAGCACCGGCTGGTTCGACGCCTTCTTCAGCTGGATCAAGATGCACGGATTCCTGAAACCGCCGGGCTGATCGCGTCCGCATCGCTCTGCACCTCTTTTCCATTGCGCTCACCCTATCTGGTAAGGGACAATGCACCATTGGTCCGCTTGTATCGGATAGGGCGCGCGCCGGGCCGCGCGCGTCGGTCGGGCAAGCGGCGGGGATCAGAGGGGGATATGGGGCAGGCCCGCACCGAAGGCGAAGCGTGGACCGATCGGATGCCCATCTGGGCAGACCGGCCGCTGCGCGCATGTGTCGCGGTCGCGGTGATCCTGGGGACCGCGTTCGCGTTGCGGATGGCGCTGCGGTCCGCGATTCCCGTGGGGTCGCCCTTCGTCACCTTCTTTCCCGCGGTGATCCTGATCAGCTTCCTGTTCGGGGCGCGCTGGGGCGCGATCGCGGCGATCGCCAGCGCGCTGACCGGGGCGGCGTTCTTCATGTCCGATCCGATGGCGCCGGGCTATTTCGTCACCGCGATGCCCTCCGTCTTCGCCTTTGCGGTGCTGGCCTCGCTCAACCTGCTGCTGTTCCACTGGATGCAGCGCGCCAACGCCCAGTTGCGCGTCGAGCGCGCGCGATCGGCGGCGCTGGCCGAGACACGGCAGATATTGTTCAGCGAGCTCCAGCACCGCGTGTCGAACAATCTCCAGGTCGCGGCGGGGCTGTTGTCGCTCCAGAAGCACCATGTCGCGGGAGCGGATGCGCAGGCGGCGCTGGACGAGGCATCGCGCCGGATCGCGGTGATCGGCGGTATCAGCCGCGAGCTTTACCAGCCCGACGGCGGCGCGCGCGGGGTTTGCGCGATGCTGGCGCCGCTATGCGCCGACGTGGTCGATGCCGCGGGCCAGCCGGGCGTACAGCTGGAGGTGACGGGGGATACGACGTTGGCACTCAAGCCCGACGCCGCGCTGCCGGTCGCGCTGATCGTGGCGGAGGCGGTGGCGAACGCGATCGAGCACGGGCTCGCCGGGCGCGACGGGGGCAGCATCACCGTCCATTGCGGGCGCGGCGCGGATGGCGGGCTGTGCATCGAAATCCGCGACGACGGCCGCGGCCTGCCCGCGGGCTTCGATATCGAAAAGGGCGGCAGCCTGGGCCTGCGCATCGCGCGGATGCTGGCGGGCCAGCTGGGCGGGCGTTTCGAGCTGGTGAGCGGTAATGGGACGACCGCGCGGCTTATCCTGCCGGCGTAAGTGGGGGACTTGGGTTGCCCGATGTTCCGCCCGCCTTGATCAAGTCCAGGGGTTTCTGTTGCCCGGCACCCCTGGAAGCCGCTGGAATCCCCTTCTGTTGCCCGGTGGGGTCCGACCGCGCATTTTAGAATAACCTTAGGCCGTTAAGCCTTGGGGTTACGCCGCAATAGCGAGTGCTTCGTTATCGTTGGCACTTGTGTAATGGACCGTCACAGTGGCCCACGCTGAAAGATAGTCGGCGCTTTTCAATACACGTCGATCCTGGTTCGGCCCCGTCAGAAACGGTGTCCAGATACACCACCGGTTATGGTGGAGCCGCCGGGTACTGCCCCCGGGTCCGCTGCATCTATTGCACGCCGTCGTTTATCCTCATAGCTGACCCGAAGGGCAGCGATCCCGATATAGGGCTTCCGCAGGGAATGAAAAGGGTGCGCGGGCCTTCACTTCGCCGCAAATAATTGGCATGCAAGCAGCATGTTGACGCAGCGTTCCCGCTATGCCCTTCGGGCGATGCTATTCCTGGCGACGCACCCGGTGGGCAGCAAGCCGGTTCCGATGAATCGCATCGCCGCCGAGGCGAACGTGCCGCGCAAGTTCCTCGAGCTGATCCTCGCCGATCTGCGCGAAGCGGGTTTCCTGCACAGCCATCGCGGCAAGATGGGCGGATATTGCCTGTCGCGCCCGACGCACCTGATCTCGCTCGGCGAGATCATCCGGGTGATCGAGGGGCCATTGGCGCTGGTGCCGTGCGTCAGCCGCACCGCCTATCGCCCGTGCAACGATTGCAAGGACGAGACCGCCTGCGCGATCCGGGTGGCGATGGCGCGGGTGCGCGACGAGACCGCGCGCATCCTCGACGGCACCAGCCTGGCTGATGCGATCGCCGAGGATCTCGCCGCGGCCTGAGCCAAGCTTATTTCCGATTCCCCTTTTCGCGGCCAGTGTCTTTCCCATATAAGACACCGTCGAACCGGGATCAGGAGACCCCAATGAAGATTCGTGTCGCGCTCGCGCTTGTGGCCACCATGTTGCTGTCCGCCTGCGGCATCAACAGCGTTCCCACCGCCGAAGAAAATGCCAAGGCCAAATGGGCCAATGTGCAGGCCGCCTATCAGCGCCGCGCCGACCTGATCCCCAACCTTGTCGCCACCGTGAAGGGCGCCGCGGGATCCGAGGGCAAGATATTGAGCGACGTGATCGGCGCGCGGGCGCGGGCGACCTCGACCACGCTGGCGCCGGGCGATCTCAGCGATCCGGCCAAGGTCGAAGCCTTCCAGAGCGCGCAGAACCAGCTCGGCGGATCGCTCAGCCGGCTGCTGGTCAGCGTCGAGGCCTATCCGCAGCTGCAGAGCCAGGGCGGCTTCCGCACGTTGATGGACCAGATCGAAGGCAGCGAGAACCGCATCAACATCGCGATCCAGGATTATAACACCGCGGTGCAGGCGTATAACACCCGCATCCGCACCTTCCCCGATTCGATCGGCGCGACGGTGTTCTACGGCGCGAAGCCGCTGGCGCCGTTCCAGGCCAAGGCGGGCAGCGATGTCGCCCCGACGGTCGATTTCGGGAACGGCAGCTGATCAAGCTCCTGGCACCGCTGCTCGCGCCGGCGCTGCTGGCCGCGTGCAGCGGCGGTGCGCCGGCGGCGAACGACCAGACCGCGGTCGCGGACGATGCGCCGCCGGTGGTGGCGCGCATCCTCGACGGCGCCGGTCTGCTCTCGGCGCCCGAAAGGGCCGAGATCGCGGCGCGACTGGTGTCGCTGGAGAAGCGCACCAGGCGGCAGGTGGTAATCGCGACGATGCCGACGCTCGGCGGGCGCGACATCGGCGATGTCATCGAGGATCTCGGCAGGCGGCTGGGGGTCGATGACGGCGCGGTGCTGCTGGTGGTGCCCAGGGAACGCGAAGTGCGGCTGGCGGTGGGGCGCGGGGCGATGAAACTGATCACCAATGCCGAGGCGAACCGCATCGTCAGCGAAGCGATGGTGCCGGATTTGCACGCCAACCGCTATGGCCCGGGGATCGTCAAGGGGACCGACCGCATCGTGGCTGAGCTTTCGGAGACGGTCGCATGAAATTGCTCAGGATGACGCTCGCGGTGCTGCTGCTGGCGATGCCGGCGAGCGCCTTCGCGCAGACATTCCCGGCGCTGAGCGGCCGTGTCGTCGATGCCGCCAATCTGCTCAGCCCCGAGCAGGAAGCGCAGCTCACCCAGCTTTCGGCGGAGGTGGAAAAGGCGTCGTCGCGCCAGTTCGTGGTGGCGACATTGCCCGATCTGCAGGGCTATCCGATCGAGGATTACGGGTACCGGCTCGGTCGCGCGTGGAAGATCGGGCAGGGCGAGGCCAACAACGGCATATTGCTGATCGTCGCGCCCAAGGAGCGCAAGGTCCGGATCGAGGTCGGCAACGGGCTGGAACCGGTGATGACCGATGCGATGTCGAGCGCGATCATCCAGGACGCGATCCTGCCCAAGTTCCGCGGCGGCGACATGCCCGGCGGGATCATGGCGGGCGCGGCGGAGATCGGCACGCAGATGAAACTGCCGCTGGAGGCCGCCGAAGCACGGGCGAAGGCGCGGATCGATCAGGCGCGGACGCGGCAGGACGATAGCGGCGACGGCGAGGGCCTGGTCGCGATCCTCTTCTTTGCCTTCCTGGGCGTCATGTTCCTGTCCTCGATATTCGGGCGGCGGAAGCGCGGGCGGCGTTATCGCGGCAGCGGCATTGCCGGCGACATCGCCCAGATCGCCTTGTGGAGCGCGCTGAGCAGCGGCAGCCGGGGTGGCTGGGGCGGTGGCGGTGGCGGTTCCTCGTGGGGCGGTGGTGGCGGCGGCTTCTCCGGCGGCGGCGGATCGTTCGGCGGCGGCGGGGCTTCGGGGAGCTGGTGATGGCGAGGTTGCAATTCACCGAGGCTGAGCGCGCGCAGGTCACCGATGCGGTGGCGGCGGCGGAGCTGGCCACCGACGGCGAGATCGTCACGATCGTCAGCGACCGGTCCGACGCCTATCACGATGTCGCGCTGCACTATGCGGTGGCGGCGATGCTGATGCTCGCCGGAGCTTACGCCCTATGGCCTTGGATTCTGGAGATGAAGCTCGCATGGCTGCATGGCGGCTGGATCGTCGAGACCGATCTCCATCAGATGCTGGCCGTGGTGCTGGTCTCGCAGGCGATCGTGTTCCTGATCGTGCGCTATGCGCTCGCCTGGACGCCGCTGCGCATGCTGGTGACGCCGGGACTTACCAAGACCCGCCGGGTGCGGCGGCGGGCGCTGCAATTCTTCAAGTCGAGCGCCGAGAAGCGCACCGTCGGGCGGGTCGGGATCCTGCTGTACCTTTCGCTCGCCGAGCATCGTGCCGAGATCGTCGCCGACGAGGCGATCCACAGCCTCGTCCCGCAGGAGCGCTGGGGCGATGCGATGGCGGCGCTGATCGCGGGGCTGCGTGGCGGCGACGCGGCGCAGGGAATGGCGGATGCGGTCGGCCAGATCGCGGCGATCCTCGAACAGCATTTCCCCAAGACGGAGCGTGACGTGAACGAGCTTCCCGACCGGCTGATCCTCTTGTGAGCGATCCGGTGGAGACCGCCTGGGAAGGCAAATGGGTGGTCGTCAAGAAGCAGGGCAAGTGGGAATATGTCTCGCGTGCCCGCGGTATCCGCGCGGTGGTGATCGTCGCGATCGACGATGACGGTCATGTACTGCTGATCGATCAGTATCGCGTGCCGCTGGGGCGGCGCTGCCTCGAATTGCCGGCCGGGCTGGTCGGTGACGATCATGCCGACGACACCCCCGAAAGCGCGGCTGTGCGCGAGCTGGAGGAGGAGACGGGCTACACCGCCGAGCGAGTCGAGAATCTGGGCGAATATCATTCATCGCCCGGGCTGGTGTCCGAGGGCTTCACGCTGACTCGGGCTTACGGCCTCAGCAGGATCGGCGAAGGCGGCGGGATCGAGGGCGAGGATATCATCGTCCACCGCGTGCCGGTGGCCGAGGTGCCGGCGTTCGTCGCGGCCAAGCGCGCCGAGGGAATGGCGGTGGATGTGAAATTGCTGCTGCTGGCGGGGACGATGCTGGGCTAGCAGGGCTATTTTCGGAAGTCGGGCCTCAACACCGTTCGCCCCGCGGCTTGTCGAAGGGCTGCTATCCGCACGCGTTTCGCTGGTGGCGCGCTGGCCTTCGACAGGCTCAGGCCGAACGGGTCAGGGTCGGTGCGGCTTACCGGAAATTGTCGGCGTAGGCCTGCAGCTTGAGCTTGCTTGTGGGCGCCGGGATGACGTGGAAGGCCAGACCTTCGCGTGTCGCATAGGCCTGCGCGGCTTCCAGCGTGGGGAAGCCCAGGCGGAGCTGGCTGGCGGTATCGCCCGAGCCGGCCCAGCCGGTCAGCGGATCGGGGATCTGCTGCTCGCTCGGCGCGAATTCGAGGATCCAGCGGCCGGTGTTGGCGCGGCCGGACTGCATGGCGTTCTTGGGACGCTGATAGATGCGGGCGGTCTTCATGCGGCTTTCCTAGCGCTTCGCGGCGGCCCTTGCATCCGCATTTTTTGTGCGCAGCGTCGCGGAGGCCGACGCGGGATCGTCGGGCCAGGGATGGCGGGGATAGCGGCCGCGCATTTCCCTGGCGACCGCGGCCCAGCTGCCCGCCCAGAAGCCGGGCAGGTCGCGGGTGGTCTGGATCGGGCGGCCCGCGGGGGAGGTGAGGCTGAGGACGAGCGGCGTGGCGCCGATCATCGGATGCGTGGCGAGGCCGAACAGGGCTTGGGGGCGGAGCTCGACCGTGGGGCCCGCCTCCGCCGCATAATCGATCGCGTGGGTGGAACCGGCGGGACTTTCGAAGCGCGCGGGGGCCTGCGCGTCGAGCGCTTGCTGGCCGTCCCAGCCCAAGCGGTTGTTGAGCGCGGTGGTGAGGCCTTCCACGGCGTCGAGGCGGCGCTTGCCGGTGAGGAGCGGGGGGAGCCAGTCGTCGAGGCCGGCGATCAGTGCTTCGTCGGAGAGCGTGCCGATTCCGGCGTAGCGCGCGCGCGTGCGCAGCGCCCGTGCGGTTTCGGACCATGGCAGGAGGGCGAGGCCGTGGGTGCGGACAGCCTCGAGCAACGCCGATTCGATTTCGGCGGGATCGGCGTTCGAATCGGGGCCGGAGGAGAGGCGGATGCTGCCGAGGCGGCGCTCGTGGAGCGCTTCGATGCGGGCGGTGGCGGGATCGAAGCGGACGGTGCGGCGAGTCTCGATGCGATCGGCGAACAGGGATTCGACGGTCGCCTGATCGATCTGCGCGGCGGAAAGAATGCGCGCGCCCGATGCCATGCCCTGCGTCTCGGCGACTGCCAGCCATCCGGCGCGGGCGAGGGGGGAGGTGGGGTCGAGCTTGAAGCCGCGGCCGCCGGCGGAGGCCCAGGTTTCGCCCGACGCGTCGCGGCGTTTGGCGATGCGGTCGGGGAAGGCGAGGGCGATGCAGGTGGCTACCTCTTCTCCCCTCCCGCTTGCGGGAGGGGCCGGGGGAGGGCGTGTGAATCCGCCGATGGCCCCTCCCCCAGCCCCTCCCGCAAGCGGGAGGGGAGCTAAGCGCGCCCACCTTTCCGCCAGCTTCCGTGCATTGTCGGCCCTTGGCCCGCGCTCGCTTTTCCAGCGGCGGAGGCGGAGTTCGAGGTCGGCATCACTCCCACCGAGGCCGCGCTCGCCGAGCAGGACCGCGACCTGTGCGGCGGTGTGGGCCATGCCCATCTCGCCGGCTTTCACCAGCATATGGCCGAGGCGCGGGGGCAGCGGCAGGCGGGCGATCGCCTTGCCGTGCGCGGTGGGACGGCCATCCGGATCGAGCGCTTCGAGCGCGGTCAGGCGTTTGCGCGCTTCGGCGATGGCGGTTGCGGGGGGCGGATCGAGCCAGCGCAGCGCGCGCGGGTCGGCCACGCCCCACAAGGCGCAATCGAGCAGCAACGCCGAGAGATCTGCTTCGAGGATTTCGGGCGCGTCGAAGCGGGGGAGGCCGGCGGTGGCGGCGGCTTCCCACAGGCGATACGCGACCCCCGGCCCCTGCCGCGCGGCGCGTCCGGCGCGCTGGGTAGCGGCGGCCTGGCTGGCGCGTTCGGTGACGAGGCGAGTCATCCCGGCAGCGCGATCGTAGCGCGGACGGCGGGCCAGCCCGGAGTCGACGACGATGCGGATGCCGTCGAGAGTGAGGCTGGTCTCGGCGATCGAAGTGGCGAGCACGACCTTGCGCTCGCTGCCGGGGGCGATGGCGGCGCGCTGGGCGGCGGGATCTAGGCTGCCGTGGAGCTTGTGGAGGACAATGCCGGGCAGATCGGCGAGGCGTTCGGCGGTGCGCTCGATCTCGGCGACGCCGGGGAGGAAGGCGAGGACGCCGCCTTGCGCCTCGCGCAGCGCGGTGCGGACGGCGGCGGCGACCGAATCCTCGATACGCGCGTCGGCACGGCCGATGTGGCGCAGCTCGAGCGGATAGCTGCGGCCTTCGCTCTCTATGACCGGCGCGTCCTGCATCAGCGCGGCGAAGCGGGCGCCGTCGAGCGTGGCGGACATCGCCACCAGCCGCAGATCGGGGCGCAGCGCCGCCTGCGCGTCGAGCGCGAGCGCCAAGCCGAAATCGCTGTCGAGGCTGCGTTCATGGACTTCGTCGAACAGCACCGCGGATATGCCCGCCAGCTCGGGATCGGATTGGATGCGCGCGACGAAAATGCCTTCGGTGACCACGGTCACCCGCGTCGCGGCGGAGCGTTTGCTGTCGAGGCGGGTGGCGTAGCCGAAGGTCTTGCCGACGGGTTCGCCGGCCTGGCTCGCCATCCGTTCGGCGGCGGCGCGGGCGGCGAGGCGGCGGGGCGAGAGCAGCAATATCTCGCGGGCGCACCAGGCTTCCGCCAGCAACGCCGGGGCGACCGCGGTGGTCTTGCCAGCGCCTGGCGGGGCGACGAGCACAGCGTTGCTGCCCGCACGCAAGGCGGCGAGCAGATCGGGCAGAACCGCGTGGATCGGCAGGGCGTGCATCCTACGCGCCATGGCACAGGATGCGGCGCGGTAAAAATCATGCGCCCTTTTGCGTCCCCGTGCGTTGGCGGGGCCGAAGGAGATAATCGATGGCGCGCACGCTTTCCCAGTTTACGATCCTGCCCGACGGCAACGGCGATTATGTGCTGAGCCTGGAGGACGACGATGGCGAGACCTTCGATTTCACGGCGAGCTTCGACCAGCTCGACCTGATTACCGAAGCGATCGAGGAAGTGCTCGACGACGATGAGGAGGACGCGCTGGGCGTGGACGACGAGGCGGAAGAGCCCGCGGAAGAATAAGCCCCGTTGCCGCGCCTGATGGGCTTCACCGCGTGAGGATCAGCACCGCGCCCGCGAAAATGCCCAGCACGCCGGCGCCGCGCAGCAGTGTCACGCGCTCGTGCAGGAACACCGCCGAGATCAACAGCGCGGTGACCATGCCGGTTTCGCGGAGCGCCGCGAGCGGCGCGGTGGGGCCGATCGCCAGCGCCTGCAGCGCCAGGCCGTAGGTCAGGATCGAGAGCGCCCCCGCCACCACGCCGGGGCGCCATTGTCCGCGCGCGGCGGCGAAGGTGCGGCCGTTCGACAGCAACCCGAACACGGTCACCACGCACGCGCCCATCAGGACGAACAGCCAGACGATATAGCTCGCGGGCCCGGGCGCCGCGCGCACCCCGGCGGCGTCGATCACAGTATAGGCCGAGATCGTCACCGCGGTCGCCAAAGACCAGAGCAGGCCGGAGGGAGCGATATGCCGCCCCGCGACCATCGCCAGCACCGCGCCGCCGATCAGCGCGATGCCGAGCAGCTCGCGCACGCTCGCCAGCTCGCCGAACACGCCGATCGCCAGCCCGGCGGTGAGCAACGGCGCGGTGCCGCGCAGGATCGGATAGGCGGCGGACAGGTCGCTCGCCTCCAGCGCACGGACCAGGGCGTAGAGATAGAAGCAATGCAGCACCGCGCTCGCCGCCAGCCAGCCCCAGGCGCCATGCGGCAGCGGCACGTAGGCGAGCGCGGGCAGCAGGATGATCGCGCTCGACCCGTCGATCACGCTGCGCCCGGCGAGCTTGTCCTTGCCGCCCTTGAGGATCGCGTTGACGACCGCGTGGATCGATCCCGACGCGATCATCATCGCCGGGGCAAGCCAGAGCGCCGGCATCCCGCTAGTGCCCGGACATGCCGAGGAACACCGCGAGCAACAGCCGCGCGATCAGCCCCGAGAGTGCGCCGAGCATGCCGCCCGCCAAGCAGATCGGGACGAACATTCCACCGAAAAAGGTGAAAAGGATCATCGGGAATGCCAAGCCCAGATACCAGGATCCGACGATGGCGACCGAAATCAGCGCCGTGGCGGCGCCGGCCATGCCCCATGCCAGCGCCGACGTGGCGGCGGCGCGCAGCAGCATTAGCGCGATCGGCACGCCGACGAGGCAGGCGGGCCCCATCCCCGCACACATCATTCGAATGGCCGATTCCGCCATGTCGCGTGCATCACCGTCCCCGACCCAGGGCTGGTAGAACAGCAGAAACAACAAGGTTACGGGAACACCGCTCAGCGCGGGCGAGCGCGACCGGAGCCGCTAGAAGATCTGGCCGATCGGTTTGTTCGGGCGCCATCGCCGGACCCTATTCGTGCCGGGTCTCGCGCGGCAAGATAAAGCGGGGGCCTGCATGATATCCCCACGGAAAACGCACGCGGTCAGGTAGCGAGCTTGCGGATGCCCTCGATCGTGTCCGCCTCGGCCGCCGGCTTGTCGGTGCGGATGCGGCTGATGCGGGGGAATCGCATCGCCAGCCCCGATTTGTGGCGCTTCGATTCGTGTACCGAATCGAACGCGACTTCGAGGACGAGGGTCTTCTCGACCTCGCGGACCGGGCCGAAGCGCGCGAGCGTATGGTTGCGCACGAAGCGGTCGAGGCCCTTCAGCTCCTCGTCGGTGAAGCCGAAATAGGCCTTCCCGACGGGCAGCAGTTCGCCCTCCGGTGTCCAGGCGCCGAAGGTGAAGTCCGAATAGAACGACGATCGTTTGCCGCTGCCGCGCTGGGCATACATCAGCACGCAATCGGCGGTGAGCGGATCGCGCTTCCATTTGTACCACAGGCCGGCGCGGCGGCCGGCGACATAGGGCGAATCGCGGCGCTTGAGCATTACCCCCTCGATCGCCGCATCGCGCGCACCGGCGCGGATCTCCTCCAGAGCGGCGAAATCCTTGGCTTCGATCACCGCGGACACGTCGAACCGCTCGGGGTCGAGCTGCGCCGCGAAGGCCTCGAGCCGGGCGCGGCGCTCGGTCCAGGTCAGCGCGCGCAGATCCTCCAGCCCGTCGAACAGGATATCGTAGAGCCGCACGAACGCCGGATATTCGGCGAGCGTCTTCGCCGCGACGACCTTGCGCCCGAGCCGTTGCTGGAGCGCGTTGAAGCTGGCCGCGCCGCCCTCCCCGCCCTGCGCCTCGCCCTTCACCAGCAGTTCGCCGTCGAGCATGCCGGGTGTCACGAACGCGGCGGCTACCTCCGGAAAGCTATGCGTGATGTCGTCGCCCGCGCGGCTGTACAGCCTTGTCTCGCCCGCGACATGGACCATCTGGACGCGGATGCCGTCCCATTTCCATTCGGCGGCATAGTCGTCGAGGCTGACGCTGGCTTCCTCCAGCGGATGCGCGAGCATGAAGGGGCGGAAGACGGGGACATTCTCAGCCGTCGGCTGCGCGCCAACGCCGTCGGCCCAGGCGAACAAGGGCGCATAGGGCGGCACCAGCCCGTGCCACACTTCCTCGACCGCATCGACATCGAGCCCGAACGCCTGTGCCAGCGCGGTCTTGGCCAGCCGCGCGGAGACGCCGACCCTGAGCGCCCCCATCGCCAGCTTGAGCAAGGCGAACCGCTCGTCGGCCTCGAGCCGGTCAAGCATACCCGCCAGCGCGGCGGGGGCATCAGACTTGGAGAGGCGGGCGAGGGTATCGACGACCTTGGAAAGCGTCAGCGGCGTGCTGTCCCCGGGCGGGACCGGCGGCTCGGGCCAGAGCAATGCGATCGTCTCCGCCGAATCGCCGACGAAATCGCGGCTCATCCGGTAGAGCACCGGATCGACCCGCGACTCGATCAGCGCGCGCACCAGCGCCGGCTTGACCGCGGGCAGATCGAGCCCCCCGGTCAGCGCCGCCATCGCCCAGCCGCGATCGGGATCGGGCGTTTCCTTGAGATAGGTGCCGATCAGCCGCAGCTTCGCGTTGCGCGAGCGCGTGTAGATCAGGGCATCGAGCAGGTCGGCGAACGCGCGCATCAGGGGGGAACATGGCGGGCGGCATGCGGTTCCGCTAGGGTGGTCCGATGATCCCGCGCGCGCTCGGCCTGATCCTGCTCATCCTGCTGGCGATCGCCGGCTGGGGCTATGCCAATATTCTCGCCGATCCGGTGGTGCGCCGCGCCAGCTTCGTGCTTCCCAATTGGCCCGCGAACACCGCGCCGCTGCGGGTCGCGTTGATCAGCGACGTGCATATGCAGGGGCCGGACATGCCGCCCGAACGGGTCGCGCGGATCGTCGCGCGGGTGAATGCCGAGCATCCCGACCTGATCCTGCTTGCCGGCGATTTCGTCGGCGACCGCCAGCTTTCGACGCGCGAATATTCGGATGCCGAGATCGCCGCGCCGCTCGGCAAGTTGGTCGCGCCGCTTGGCACCTGGGCGGTGCTCGGCAATCACGATCAGTGGCGCGATCCCGCTTCGATGCGCAAGGCGTTGATCGCGGCGGGCATCGGCGTGCTCGACAATGCCGCCGTCCGCGTCGGCGTGCTGACGCTGGTCGGCGCGGGCGACGCGGGCACGCACAGCGACGACATTGCCGCGCTGACCCGCTCCGCCGCGAAGTTCCCCGGCCCGGTCCTGCTGTTTGCGCACAGCCCCGATCTGGTGCCGCAACTGCCCGCGCGCTTCACGCTGGTGCTCGCCGGGCATACGCACTGCGGTCAGATCATGGTGCCCTTCCACGGATCGCTGGCGAGCGCCTCGCGCTTTGGCGAGCGCTATCGCTGCGGGGTGATTCGCGAGGGGCTACGGAACACGGTGGTGAGCGCGGGACTCGGCGCCAGCGTCGTCCCGTTCCGCTTCGGCGCGCCGCCCGATTGGTGGCTGGTCACGATCGGCGGCACAGGTGTGCCGGTTCGCTGAAACACTGCTCGCGGAGGGGATCGTTTGCCGCTAAGAACAGCGCCGTGGAGCGGGAACTCCACGTCACCGGCGTGGAGGGGCGCGCCGACCCTTTGGAGAGGTCCACCGATGAAGCTCGTTCTTACCGCCGCCGCGCTTGCCTGCATGATGCCTGCCAGCGCCTTCGCCCAGACGGCGCCTGCCGCTCCGGCAACACCCGCTGCGCCGGTCGCCGCCGCCAAGTTCAACCTCGACACGCCGATCGAAGTGCTGGCGGCCGACGAGAAGGCCAAGGCCGTGCTGGACGCCGACGTGCCCAAACTACTCCCGCATCCGTCGTACGCTATGTTCAAGGGCATGAGCCTGCGTCAGGTCCAGCCCTATTCGCAGGGCGAGCTGACCGACGAGATCCTCGCCAAGCTTGAGAAGGATCTCGCGGAGATCAAGTAAGCGTTCGGGGGAGCGCTCCGGCGCTCCCCTAGATCAAGCGCAGCGCGCCCGCTCCGATCACAAAGGCGGCGACCAGGAACAGCAAGCCGGTGAGGATGCGAAATCCCCGGAAGTTGATCCGCATCCACATCAGCTCGCCCATCACCGCCGCGATGAATGCGACCGCGAACGCGCCGGCGGTGGCGCCCGCCGCCGCGAACCAGGGCTCGCTGCGCGCGGCGAAGGCGAGCGTGAAGAATTGGGTCTGCCCGCCCAGCGACAGGCTGAACACGCCGAGAAAGCCGGTGAGTAACGAGCCGATCCGCCACCCATCCAGCCGCGCGGGCGGCTTGACTGGCCACAGCGCGCTCAGCCCGCCAATGAACAGCGCCACCGCGAGGAACAACGCCTGCGCATTCGGCGTCAGCAGCGGCGCGGTCGCACCCCCCGCCAGCGCGGCGACGATATTGCCCACGCCATGCGCGAGTCCCGCCGCCAGCGCGACCGTCAGCGGCCGGCCGAACCGGTCGGCGAGAATCGCGGTCAGCATCGCCGGACGGTCGCCGAGCTGGGTCAGCAACGCCGCGATAAAGGCTGGGACAAGGGCTTCCATGGTATATTAGCCTTAGCCCAACAGGGTTAAGGTCACATGATCCTTGGTGGATGTTGACTTTTGCCCCGCGCTGCGCCATCCGCCGCGCCTGATAGCGGTGCGCCCGGCGTGCCGCTTTTTCCTTTTTCTAGATTCTAAGGGTTTCGGGCCATGGCCAAGCCGACCACTGTCAAGATCAAGCTCGTCAGCTCGGCGGATACGGGCTTCTTCTACGTCACGAAGAAGAATCCGCGGAACACCACCGAGAAGATGTCCTTCCGCAAGTACGATCCCGTCGTGCGCAAGCATGTCGAGTTCAAGGAAGCGAAGATCAAGTGATCCCTGGCGCATAGCGCCACGCGATCATCCCGGCGAAGGCCGGGATCCAGGATAGGATGCGAGGCGAGAGCCTCGCGCGGCGCAAGCGCGCCGCCACCCCTCACCCAGCTTCGACTAAGGCCGGCTGAAGAAGCCGACCTAAGCCTGCGCAACCCTCTCCCCTGAAGGGGCGAGGAAGAGTGGGTCACGCCTCGGGCGGCGAATCGGCGGGCACCAACGCCCGCACCTCTTCCATGAATCGCCCCAGCGATATCGGCTTGGACACATAGGCATTCGCGCCAGCCGCGCGGATGCGATCCTCGTCTTCGTGCCCGGCATAGGCCGTTACCGCCATGATCGGGATCGCCTTGAGCTCGGCGTCCTGTTTCATCTGCAGGATCAGCTCGAGCCCGGTCACGTGCGGCATCTGGATATCCATCACGATCAGGTCCGGGTGCAGCTCGCGCGCGCGCGCCACCGCCTCGCGCCCGTCCTTCACCGGCTCCGCGGCAAAGCCGTGCGCGCGCAGCAGGTCGCAGAACAGCTTCAGATTGAGTTCGTTGTCCTCGACAACGAGCACCCTTTTTGCCACGCGCTTTACCCTATGAATTTGGGGACTCTCTAGGCGATGGCGCTGCGCGAGACAAATGCCGAGGCGCTGGCGTTGCAGGCTCTGGTATGGACGCTCGGCGATTCGGCGCGCGCATCGCGGCTGCTCGATCTGACCGGGCTGGATCCGTCCGAATTGCGCGCGCGGGCGGGCGATCCGGTGCTGCTCGCCGCGACCCTGGGCTTCCTCGAAAGTCACGAGCCCGATCTGATCGCCTGCGCCGAGGCGCTCGACGTCAAACCATCCCAACTCGTCGCCGCGCGCGCGGCGCTGGAGACCGCATGAAGCCCCTGCTAATCACCGATTGCGACGAGGTCCTGCTCCACATGGTCCGCCATTTCGGGACCTGGCTTGACGAGGAGCATGCGATCGATTTCGCGCCCGACGGCGGGCGGTTCGAAAATGCGATGACGCGGCGCTCCGATGGCACCGTGCTTGAGAATGAGGAGATGTGGGGGCTGCTCAACGGCTTCTTCCCCTCCGAAATGGACCGCCAGACCCTCGTCCCGCACGCCCGCGAGGCGCTGGCTGCGCTCGCCGAAACCGCCGATATCGTCGTCCTGACCAATCTCGGCGACCAATGCCGCGAGCCGCGCATCGCTCAGCTTGCCGCCCATGGCATCGCCCACCGCGTCGAGTGCAACCAGGGCGGCAAGGGCGCGCCGGTAGCGCGGCTGATCGCCGAGTATCGGCCATCGGTCACGGTGTTCGTCGACGATCTTGCGGTCCATCACGAATCGGTCGCCAAACATGCGCCCGAGGTGTTCCGCCTCCACATGATCTCCGAACCGAGCCTCGCGCCCAACGTCGCCCCGGCGCCGTTCGCCCATGCCCGCATCGATGATTGGCGCGAGGCGCGCGACTGGATCGCGGCGCGATTCGCGGCGGGGTTGACCGCCGGCCCGCCGAGTGGTTTTGCGGACGCATGACTGCAGCCATCGAAGCGAAACTGGCCGAGCTCGGCCTCACCCTCCCCGATGCCGCTGCGCCCGTCGCGGCCTATGTCTCGGCGGTCGAGGCGGGGGGCATGCTCTTCATCTCGGGGCAATTGCCGTTCAAGGACGGGCAGATCATGACCGGGCGACTCGGCGAGGACCGCGACCTGGCCTATGGCGTCGAGGCGGCGCAGCGCTGCGGGCTGATGCTCGTCGCGCAGATGCAGAAGGCGCTGGGCGACCTTGGCCGCGTCGAGCGGGTGGTCAAATTGGGCGCGTTCGTCAATTCGACGGGCGATTTCACCGATCAGCCGCAGGTGGTGAACGGCGCTTCGGAACTGATGCTCGCGCTGTTCGGCGAAGCCGGGCGCCATGCCCGCAGCGCCGTCGGCGTTCCCGTGCTGCCGCGCGGCGCGGCGGTGGAGATCGACGCGATCGTCGCGATCCGCGCCTGACCGGCGCGTAATATTCGTGCATCATCTGTTGCGATGCCGCAACACTCTACCCTGTTTCCTGAAACAGGACGCAAATACTGTTGTGCGCCGCAGCGTAATCCGCCACTAACCGGGGGCCGACGAAAGCTGCGCGGCGCCCCTTCGGGGAGCGCCAGACATGCAGCATCGGAGGCTGCAGGCGGGAACCATCGAATTCAAACCGAAAGGACTACGATGCGCTTCTCGATGATCCCCTTTGGCGGGCTGCTGCTCGCCGCCGCCACGCCGGCCATGGCGCAAGACGAGACCGCGCCCGCTCCGGCGATCACGGTCAGCGGCAGCGCGACTGTGGTAAGCGACTATCGCTTCCGCGGCATCTCGCAGACCAACAAGAAAGTGGCGCTGCAGGGCAGCCTCACCGTGACTCACGAATCGGGCGTTTACATCTCGGCCTGGGGCTCCTCGATCGACGATTACATCGCCGCGGGCAGCGACCAGGAACTCGATCTGATCGCGGGCTATTCGCACACGTTCGATAACGGCGTGAAGATCGACGGCGGCGTCCTCTATTATTACTATCCGGGCGGCGGCAGCGCCCCGACCGACTTCTTCGAGCCCTATTTCAACGTCTCGTCGACGATCGGCCCGGTGACCGCCAAGGTCGGCGTGAACTATGCGCCCAAGTCGGACGCGCTTAGCGTCGGCAGCGGCAAGGAAGACAACCTCTACCTCGCCGGTGATCTCTCGGCCTCGATCCCGAACACGCCGATCGCGCTGACCGCGCATCTCGGCCACACGTTCGGCCCCAGCTATCTCTCGCTCGGTGACGAATACACCGATTGGGGCCTGGGCGCATCGGTGACCTGGAACCACATCACCGCCGGCATCAGCTATGTCGACACTAACAAGGACACCTATTTCGGCACCCGCAACCTCACGGGTTCGGGCGTCGTCGGATCGATCGGCGTCAGCTTCTAAGCAGGCGAGACGAAGGTACAGGATCGAGGGGGCGGGCAACCGTCCCCTCGTTTCGTTTGTGGGCCATTCGCTGGAAAAGCGTCGTGCTCCGGCGAAGGCCGGAGCCCTGGCTATCTTGCCCTTCCGCCGGCCAACGCTCCGGCCTTCGCCGGAGCACAGCTTCAGGAATAGAGTTGGGCCCTCAGCCTTCGCGGGCGCGCCGTACGGCGTCGGCGAAGCTCTCATAGTCGGTGACGCCGGGGATCACCCGGTCGCCGATCACCCAGGCCGGGGTGCCGCTGACGCGCAGCATCTGGCCGAGGCGATGGTTGGCGGCGATCTCCGCCTCGACCTTGGGCGAATAGGCGTCGCGGGCGGCGCGCGCCTTGTCGAGCCCGACCTTGTCGGCGGCGTCCCTTATGCCCGCCTCGGTCACTTGCCCGCCGGCATAGAGCGCGTCGTGGAACGGCTTGAACTTGCCCTGCTCGGCGGCGGCGAGCGCCCAGCGCGCCGCGACCATGCTCTCTTCGCCCAGCACCGGGAATTCGCGGTAGACGATCCGCACCTTCGGATCGCGCGCGACGATTTGCGCCAGCGCGGGCAGGCTCGCGCGGCAATAGCCGCAGGCGTAATCGAGGAAGGCGACGATGGTGACATCGCCCTTGGGATTGCCAACCTCGGCGCCGGGGAAGGGGGTGACGAAGGCCGCGCGATTGGGCGCGATGACCTTGGCATTCTCCTTGTCCTGCAGCCGCGCCATCGCCTCGGGCAGGATTTCGGGATGGTCGAGGATATAGGCGCGCACGACGCCCTCGATCCGGCCGCGGTCGCCACCGCCGGGAGTCATCGCCTGGACCCCAGCGAACAACGCGGCGCCAAGCCCCGCCGCGACCAGGAAGGCGCCGCCGAGCAGCAAGGGACTGCGTGCGATACGCGCGATCATTGGCCGCGCACCGTCAGCCGGCGATTGCCCTTGCGCCGCATCTCCTCGACCGCGGTCCGCGAGACCATCATGATGTCCTGCGCGCGCACCCAATCGGACGATCCCTGCGGCAGTTGCGCCATCGCCCCTTGCGAGGCCCGAAGCGCCATGCCGGGGTCGCCGGTAAGATTGGCGCGCTCGGCGGTCGCCAGCGCGGTCCGGGCGACATCGCCGTTGCGCTCATAGACCATGCCGAGCTCGTACCAGGCGAAGGGGTTCTCCTTGTCCCGCGCCACCGCCTGGCGCAGCACGCGCTCGGCCTCGACCAGATTGGCGCGGTCCTCGGTCGCGATCAGCGCGTGGCCGAAGGTGGTGGCGATCAACGGCTGGAAATTGGTCGCCTCGGTCGCCTTGCGCAGCGGCACCAGCGAACCTTGCGGATCGCCCGATTCGAGCATGATCTGGCCCTGCAGCTCGAGGAAATAGGGGTCGTTCGGCGCCGATGCGACCAAAGCCGTGGTCTCCGCCGCCGCCTGATCGGGGTATCCCGATTTGTGATAGGCGTAGGCGCGGGCATAATGCGCGAACACCGACTGGTCGCGCGCCGGATAGATGCGCAGGGTCGCCTCGGGCTCGTTGACATAGCCGCGCAATTTGGCCTGGACGCGCTTGAAGCGGATCTCGAGCGCGGCGTCGGTCGGCTTGCTCCACGCCGGCTGGGTGGTCAGATCCTGGGTCAGGGTTGCGACGCGATCGGCGGACATCGGGTGGGTCTGCGCGAAGGGATCGACCTCGGGGTCCGAGCTGTAATAGCCGTAGCGGTGCTGGAGCGCGGTCAATTTGTTGAAGAAGGACAGCATGCCCCGGCCGCTGATCCCCGATGTGTTGAGGAACCGCGCCCCGGCGGCGTCCGCCGAGCTTTCCTGGCTGCGCGAGAAAGCCAGATATTTGCCGATCGCGGCGCGCTGGCCGCCCATCAAGATCGCGGTGCCGGCCTCGGGCGAACCCGCCGCCATCGCCCCCGCGGCGAGCAACAGGCTGAGGATCGAGATATTGCCGTAGCCGCCATCGTTCTGGAACACGGCGTGGCCGCCGACGATATGGCCGATCTCGTGCGCGATCACGCCCTGGACTTCATTGGCATTGTCGGCCGCGTCGAGCAGGCCCGAGTGGATATAGACGATTTGGCCACCGGCGACGAAGGCGTTGATCGAACTGTCCTGGATCAGCACGACGCGGACGTTGGCGGGCGAAAGCCCCGCCGCGATGATGATCGGCCGTGAGATATCGGCGAGCATCGCCTCGGTCTCGGCATCGCGCAGGATCGATTGGGCCATGGCCGGCTGCGCGGCAAAGCCGAACAGCAGCAGGAACAGCAATGTGGCTAGACGCTTCATGCGCGGCATATTCGTCTCAAACTCCCCCGCCCGCAATGGCTTGCCTCTATGGCCCGGGACGATGAACCTCCGGTGAAAACCTCTCCCTGTTCCTCCCTCGCTTTAGCGGGGAGGTGGCAGCGAAGCTGACGGAGGGGGCTTAGCCGCGCGTGAATCGCTCGCGGAGAGGCCCCCTCCACCACTTCGTGGTCCCCCTCCCCCGCTTCGCGAGGGAGGAATAGTGCTTACGCTCCGAAGGTGCGCTGCCACCAGCCGCCGCGGCGGGGACCGGCTTCGCCGGCGCCGGCGCCTTCGCCAGCTTCGGCTTCGGCTTCGGCAGAGGCCGCGTCGCCGCCGCCGGGGACGAGGTCCTGTTCGATCGGCTCGGCGTCAACGGCGGGAGCCGCTTCAACTTCAGCCTTCTTGCGGCCACGCGCACGCTTCGGCGCGGGCGCCTCAGCAACCGGTTCCGGCTCGGGCGCCGATTCGACGACTGCGGGCGCTTCGACCACCGCCTCAGCCTCGGCCCCTTCGACTTCGCTCAGGGCAGGCTTCTTGCGGCTGCGCGAACGCTTGGCCGGCGCTGCCTCGGCGACCGGCTCGGCTTCGACCACGGCACGCGCTTCGACCGCAGCTTCCGACTCGGCCCCTTCGACTTCGCTCACAGCCTTCTTGCGGCCGCGCGAACGCTTCGGCGCAGGCGCAGCTTCCGGCTCGGCTTCGGCCATTTCGGCGACGTCGTTCACCGGCTCGGCGTCTTGCGCCGCGTCGGCTGCGTCCTCGGCAGCATCGGCCGCGGCGTTCTCGGCGGGGGTGCCACCACGGCGGCCACCGCGACGGCCACGGCGACGCCGCTTGCGTGCGCCCTCGACCGATTCTTCGCTACGCTCGCCCTCGGTAGCGGGTGCGCCGCCTTCGACGGCCTCGCCCTCGACGCCTTCTTCGCCCTCGCCCTCATCGCCCTCATCGCCTTCGGCGCGCGGCGAGCCATCCTCGTTGGTGCGGCCTCGGCGGCCACGGCGGCGGCGGCGGCGCTTGCCGCGGCCCTCGCCTTCGGCTTCCGAATCGGCACGCGGCTCGCGCTCGGCGCGGTCACGCCCACGGCGCGGACGCTCTTCCTCGGCGGCCTCTTCCTCGATTTCCTCTTCGTCGACTTCCTCGACGTAATCGTCCTCGGGCTCTTCGATCAGCGTCACCGGACGCGGCGCGCGGGTCGGCGGGGGCCCGTGCGCCTCGACCGCCATGCGCGCGCCTTCCATCTCGCCGTCGGGGGTGACTTCGATGATCACGCCATAGCGCTCCTCGATCTCGGCGAGTTCGAAGCGCTTGCGGTTGAGCACGTAGAAGGCGGCTTCCTGGCTGGCGCGCAGCAGCAGCTGCGAACCCCGGCCCCGCGCGGCCTCGTCCTCGATCATGCGTAGCGCCGACAGGCCGGCCGACGATGCGGTGCGGACCAGGCCGGTGCCTTCGCAATGCGGGCACTGGCGCGTCGATGCCTCGAGCACGCCGGTGCGCAGCCGCTGGCGGCTCATCTCCATCAGCCCGAAGGCGGAGATGCGGCCGACCTGGATACGCGCGCGATCGTTCTTGAGCGCCTCCTTCATCGCCTTCTCGACCTTACGGACGTTGGAGCCATGATCCATGTCGATAAAGTCGATAACGACCAGGCCCGCCATGTCGCGCAGGCGGAGCTGGCGGGCGATCTCGGCCGCGGCCTCGAGGTTGGTCTGAGTCGCGGTCTGCTCGATCGAATGCTCGCGGGTCGAGCGCCCCGAGTTGATGTCGATCGAAACCAGCGCTTCGGTCGGGTTGATGACCAGATAGCCGCCGGACTTCAATTGGACGACCGGATTGTACATCGCCGAGAGCTGTTCCTCGACCCCGGCGCGCTGGAACAACGGCACCGAATCGGCATAATGCTTCACGCGCCGCGCGTGCGAAGGCATCAGCAGCTTCATGAATTCCTTGGCCTGGCGGTATCCGTCCTCCCCCTCGACGATGACCTCGTCGATATCCTTGTTATAGATGTCGCGGATCGCGCGCTTCATCAGGTCGCTGTCGCCATAGACCAGCGCCGGCGCGGAGGATTTGAGCACTTCCTCGCGAATCCCGTCCCACAGGCGGGCGAGGTAATCGAAGTCGCGCTTGATCTCGACCTTGGTGCGCTGGAGGCCGGCAGTGCGGACGATGCAGCCCATCGTCGGCGGCAGCTTCAGGTCGGTCATGATCGACTTGAGGCGCTTGCGGTCGGCGGCCGAGCTGATCTTGCGCGAGATGCCGCCGCCGTGCGCGGTGTTGGGCATCAGCACGCAATAGCGGCCGGCGAGGCTCAGATAGGTGGTCAGCGCCGCGCCCTTGTTGCCGCGCTCCTCCTTGACGACCTGGACCAGCAGCACCTGGCGGCGGCGGATCACGTCCTGGATCTTGTAGCGGCGGCGCAGATTCATCCGCTTGTTGCGCAGTGCGTCGGCAGGGCTTTCCTTGCGGGCCTTGCCGCCACGGCCGCGGCGGCGGTCACCACCGTCGTTGCTCTCGCCCTCGGCGGATTCCTCGCCCTCTTCGGACTCGTCATGGTCGTGATCGCCATGATCGTCGTGATGATCCTCGTCATCGACCGGACGCTCGAGCACCTCGACGTCGCCGTCCTCGTGATCCTCGTCGCCGTCTTCCTCGGCGCGCAGCGCGGCCTCTTCGGCGGCGTGCTCGGCCTCTTCACGGAGCAGGGCCTCGCGGTCCTCCTTCGGGATCTGGTAATAATCGGGGTGGATTTCGCTGAAGGCGAGGAAGCCGTGGCGGTTGCCCCCGTAATCGACGAACGCCGCCTGCAGCGACGGTTCGACGCGAGTCACCTTGGCTAGATAGATATTCCCCTTGAGCTGCTTGCGCTCGGCGGACTCGAAATCAAACTCTTCGATCCGGTTTCCTTTGACGACCGCCACACGGGTCTCTTCCCGGTGGCGTGCGTCGATCAGCATACGCATGGTCATTTATATTTCTCCGGGCGCGCCGCCCGAAATCCCGAGGGATCAGAAGCGCTGGCGCGCGATATGCATTGCGGCTCCCCCCGGCATCGCCGGTCGGGATCACGCAGGTTTCAAGAAATGCCTCTGCTGCGCTGGCACGTCCGGACACGCGGTCCGGATGCTCCGCCGCGCTCACGCTGCCGGCCGGTGTGGCCAGGCGGTGCGAACGGTGGGGAAATTGCCTCATTGCAGCGTCAACCTGAATTCGCGGACGGCATCGCCCGCGTAACACGTCCGGCGCAATGCCGGAGCGGGCGCAGCACTAGCACCGCGCGAAACGACCGGCAACCGGCGCACCCGAATTGCGACAAATTGTTACAGAGGCTGCACGAACGCTGACACCTCCGGCCAGTACGCATTCATGGCTGACGGCGCATTAACCGGATCGCTTCACCGCGACTTGAGGCGCCGACCCTTAAGCCGGGACGGTCAGGGCCTAACAAGCCGAGTATCAGTGTAATGCATTTGGACTGGACCCCCCGCCAGTCCGCGCGGCATACCGCGCGGGTGCTGTTATTTCTCGCCCTCCTCGCCGGTTGGTTGACCGGCGTCCCGAGCTGGGCGGGAGCCGTTCAGGACGTGAAGGTCCAGGGTGACCGCGTGGTCATCCGCTTCAACGAGCCCGTGCGCCAGGCGAGCGCTTTCGTGCTCGCCGGGCCGCAACGGATCGCCATCGACGTCGACGGCGCCACCCCCGGTGCCGCGACCCGCCCGGGCGGCGCGATCACCGGCATCCGCCAGGGCTGGCGCGATGGCGACGGCGCCCGGATCGTGTTCGATCTGGCCTATCCCGCGATTGTCAGCGAAGGCAATTTCGGCCGCGACGGCAAGACGCTGACGCTCGAGCTGCGCACCGTCGACGACGCCCGCTTCGCCCGCGCCGCCGCAGAGGGCAAGATGCGCTTCCTGCCGCCCTTCACCTATCTCCAGCCCTCGACGCGCCACAGCTACAGCGAGCGCGTCAGCGTGCCTGCCCGCGCCCGGCCGCTCGCGCTTCCCCGCGTCTATGGCGCCGACGATTCGCGGCCCCTGGTCGTGATCGACGCCGGGCATGGCGGGCACGATCCGGGCGCCATCTCGCCGATCACCGGCATGCGCGAGAAGGACGTGACGCTGAGCGTTGCGCTGGCGATCCGCGACGCGCTCGTCGCATCGGGCCGGGTCCGCGTCGCGCTGACCCGCGAGGACGATCGCTTCCTGATTCACCGCGAGAGGTACGAGCTCGCCCGGCGGCTGGGCGCGGCGCTGTTCATCTCGGTGCATTGCGACAGCGCGGGCAATCCCACCGCGTCGGGCGCGACGGTCTATACCTTGTCCGAAACCGCATCCGACAAGGAGGCCGCGCGGCTGGCGGGCCGCGAAAACAAGGCCGACATCCTCGGCGGGATCGATCTCGGCGGCGAAAATCCCGACATTTCGTCGATCCTGATCGACCTGACCCAGCGCGAAACGATGAATATGTCGGCGAACTTCGCCCGCATCCTCGGCCGCGAGGCACAGCCGCTGATCCCGATCAAGGCGAGCTGGCACCATATGGCGTCGCTGCTGGTGCTCAAGGCGCCCGATCTGCCCTCGGTCCTGTTCGAGACCGGCTATATCTCGAACGCGTCGGACGCGCGCTTCCTCGCGTCCGAAGAGGGCAGGAGGCGCGTGGCGCAGACGGTGCGGCGCGCGGTGGAGATCCATTTCGCCGCCCGCAATACCAGCCGGAACGCGACGCGGGTGGCGGCCAGGTAGCCGCTGGCATCGCCCGCAAATCTTGCTAAACCCCGCTCCAAATGGCGGACACCGATCTCAACAGTATCAAGCTGCGTCTCACGCGTGAAATCGGGGGGTTGCGGGGGCTTTTCGAGCGCGTGCGCCATCGCTGGTGGTTCCGCGTGCTCGCGGTGCTGGCCTTGCTCGCGGGGATTTTCTGGTTCCTCGTCTGGCTATTGGTCGCGCGTTTCCTTCCCTCGGTCGAGACGTTGCGCACCTATGAGCCGCCCCTGCCCACCTATGTCCGCTCGATCGACGGCACGCCGATCCACAGCTACGCCCGCGAACGCCGCGTCCAGCTGAGCTACTCGGAATATCCGCAGATGCTGGTCCACGCCTTCATCTCGGCGGAGGACCGCACCTTTTTCGAGCATCACGGCGTCGATTATCCCGGCATCGTCGCGGCGATGCTGCGCAACGTCACCAGCTCCAGGCGCCAGGTCGGCGCGTCGACGATCACCCAGCAGGTCGCCAAGAATTTGCTGGTCGGCAACGAAGTCAGCTATGTCCGCAAGCTGCGCGAGGCGATCCTCGCCTGGCGGATCGAGGACACGCTGACCAAGCAGCAGATCCTCGAGCTCTACCTCAATTCGATCGAGCTCGGCCGTAACGCCGGCGGCGTCGATGCCGCCAGCCACGCCTATTTCGGCAAGGACCTGAAAGACCTGAGCATCGCGCAGACCGCCTATCTGGCGATCCTGCCCAAGGGGCCGAGCAACTACGATCCCGACCGCAACACCCAGCGCGCGCTCGACCGGCGCAACTGGGTGCTCGGGCAGATGCTCAGCAACGGCTATATCGACAAGGCGCAGCACGACACCGCGATCGCCTCGCCGCTCGGCACCGTCCCGCGCCAGACCCCCAAGTTCGAGCGCGTCGGCGGCTATTTCGTCGAGGAAGTCCGCCGCCAGTTGATCGACAAGTTCGGCGAGACCGACACCTCGGGTCCGTACAGCGTCTATTCGGGCGGGCTGTGGGTGCGCACCTCGCTCGATCCGCGCCTTCAGGCGCTGGCGCAAAAGGCGCTCCGCGACGGTCTGATCCGCTACGAGCGCGGCCGCGGCTGGTCCGGCGTGCTGGGCAAGACCGAGATCAAGGGCGCCTCCTGGCAGCAGGCGCTGCTCAACACCAACATCGGCCTTGACTATGAGGATTGGCGCGCGGCGATCGTGATCGCGCGCGCCGGCGACAGCTTCCAGATCGGCTTCGACGACGGCCGCACCGGCTCCCTGCCCAAATGGGCGGCGGCGATGCCGGTGCGGGGCGAGGGCGGGCAGGCGTTCAACAAGCTCCAGCCCGGCGACATCATCGCGGTCGCGCCCGAGGGCGGCGCCTTCGCGCTGCGCAACGTCCCCAGGATCTCGGGCGGCATGGTCGTCGAGAATCCGCAGACCGGGCGCATCCTGGCGATGCAGGGCGGGTTCGATTCGCGCATACAGGCGTTCAACCGCGCCACCCAGGCGCAGCGCCAGCCGGGCTCGACGATCAAGCCGATCGTCTATGCCGCCGCGCTCGAGCAGGGGATGACCCCCGCTTCGATCGTCGTCGATGGCCCGTTCTGCGTCTGGCAGGGCGCGCAGCTCGGCAAGAAATGCTTCCAGAATTTCGGCAACGCGCGCGGCGCCGGGCCGCACACGATGCGCTGGGGCCTCGAGCAATCGCGCAACCTGATGACCGTGCAGATCGCCGACAAGGTCGGCATGGATCACGTCGTCGACATGATCCAGCGGATCGGCGTCAGCTCGCAGAAATTCCCGCCCTATCTCAGCTATGCGCTCGGCGCGGGCGAGACGACCGTCATCCGCATGGTCAACGCCTATTCGATCCTCGTGAACCAGGGCCGCGGCCTCAATCCCACGCTGATCGATTTCGTCCAGAACCGCCGCGGCGAAGTCGTCTGGCCCGAGAACTGGCGCGCGTGCGACCGGTGCAACGCCCCCGATTGGGACGGCAAGCCGATGCCGCGCCCCGCGCTGCGCGGCCGTCAGGTCGTCGAGGCGATGAGCGCCTACCAGATGGTCCATATCGCCGAGGGCGTGATCCAGCGCGGCACCGCCACGGTGCTGCGCGACATGAACCGCCCGATCATGGGCAAGACCGGCACGACGTCGGGCCCGACCGACGTGTGGTTCGTCGGCGGCACCCCGCAGATGATCGCCGGGCTCTATCTCGGCTACGATACGCCATCGAACCTCGGCGGCTATGCCCAGGGCGGGGTGATCGCCGCGCCGATCTACAAGGCGTTCGCGGTCCCGGCCTATGAGGGCATGGAAAAACTGCCGTTCGCCGCGCCGCCGGGCGTCCGCATGGTCCGCATCGATCGCGCGAGCGGCAAGCGGGTCTCGGGCGGCTGGCCGGGCAATGATCCGATGTCCGGAATCATCTGGGAAGCCTTCAAGCCCGAGAGCGAGCCGCGCCGCGACCGCAACGAGGAAGAGGAGGCCCCCAAGACGGTCAAGAAAGCCGAGCGCAAGGAGGAATCCGGCGACAAGGAATTCCTGCAGCGCGAGGGCGGAATCTACTAGCCGCCTTCCTATATTCTACAGCATGCCCGGGCCGCCGGGCCGCATACCCTGGAGTAAGAGACATGCGCGCCGAAGCGCAGGCAAGTGCCGAGAAGATCAACGCAGCGCTCGCCTTGCTGCGCCGCTCGCTCGACTGGGACCGCGCCTTGCGCCGGCTCGACGAGTTGAACGCGCGCGTCGAGGACCCGACTCTGTGGAACGACGCCAAGGCCGCGCAGGAGGTGATGCGCGAGCGCCGCCGCCTCGACGAGGCGATCGGCGCCACCCGCGCGATCGAGAGCGAGCTGGCCGACACCGCCGAGCTGATCGACATGGCCGAGGCCGAGGGCGATGAGGCGATGGCCAACGAAGGCACCGCCGCGCTCGCCGCGCTCGCCGAGCGGGCCGACGAGGACAAGGTCAAGGCTTTGCTCTCCGGGGAGGCCGACGCCAACGACACGTTCATCGAAATCAACGCGGGCGCGGGCGGCACCGAGAGCCAGGATTGGGCCGGGATGCTCCAGCGCGCCTACACCCGCTGGGCCGAGCGCAAAGGCTATAAGGTCGAATTGATCGACTATCACGCCGGCGAGCAGGCCGGGATCAAGTCCGCGACGTTGCTGGTCAAGGGCGAGAACGCCTATGGCTATGCCAAGACCGAAAGCGGGGTGCACCGCCTCGTCCGCATCAGCCCGTACGACAGCGCCGCGCGCCGCCACACCAGCTTCTCCAGCGTGTGGGTCTATCCGGTGATCGACGACGATATCGATATCGATATCAACCCCGCCGACCTCAAGATCGACACGTACCGGGCATCGGGCGCTGGCGGGCAGCACGTCAACACCACCGATTCGGCGGTGCGCATCACCCATGTGCCCTCAGGGATAATCGTCGCCAGCCAGAACGACCGTTCGCAGCACAAGAATCGTGCGACCGCGATGGGGATGCTCAAGGCGCGGCTCTACGAGGCCGAATTGCGCAAGCGCGAGGAAGCGGCCAACACCGATTATCAGGCCAAGACCGAGATCGGCTGGGGCCACCAGATTCGTAGCTACGTGCTCCAGCCCTATCAGCTGGTGAAGGATTTGCGCACCGGCGTGACTTCCACTGCGCCCTCGGACGTGCTCGATGGTGCGCTCGATCCCTTCATGGCCGCCGCGCTGTCGCAGCGCGTGACCGGCGAGAAGGTCGATGTGGAGGATGTCGATTGAGGCTAACGGGGCTGCCTCTGCTGATTGGTGCGGCGGTAGCGCTGCTCGCGGGCTGCGACGGCAGCCCGACGACGGCTGCCAGGAAGCCGCAGCTCGACCCGCAATACGGTTTCCCCGCCGCCGACCGGCCCGTCGCCACCATCGTCTCGGCGCGCTGGTCGAACGAGGAAGCGCGCGACCGGGTCAACGAAGCCGAGGCGGTGATGAACCGCGCCGGGATCAAGCCGGGCATGACCGTCGCCGATATCGGCGCGGGCGAGGGCTATTACACGATTCGCCTGTCCAGCCGCGTCGGCAAGACCGGGCGGGTGCTGGCGGAGGACATCGTTCCCGGGGTCCGCGACACGCTGGCGACCCGAGTCGCGCGCGAGCGGCTCGACAATGTCAGCGTTCGCCTCGGCCTGCCCGCCGATCCGCGGCTGCCCGAGAACAGCTTCGATCGCGTGCTGATGGTCCATATGTACCATGAGATCGAGAGCCCGTACGAATTCCTCTGGCGCCTGCGCCCGTCGCTGACCGCCGACGGGCAGGTGGTGGTGGTGGACGCCGATCGCCCGACCCAGAACCACGGCACCCCGCCCGATCTGCTCAAGTGCGAGATGGCCGCGGTCGGCTATGCGCTGGTGGCGATGCAGGCGATGCCCTCGGCGGGCGGGTATATCGCGATCTTCAAGGCCGAGGGCGAGCGCCCCGAGCCGCAGACGATCAAGCCGTGCAAGAGCGGCGCACCCACGGCGCCTGCGGGCAGCTAGAGCAGCCCCAACCGCCGAAAACTGACCATGCCGCCCTCCGCGATCACCAGATGATCGAGCAGCCGCACCCCCAGGGGATCGAGCGCCCGCGCCAGCAGCCGCGTCGCATCCTTGTCGGCGATGCTCGGGGTCGGATCACCGCTCGGATGGTTATGCGCCATCACCACCCCGCGCGCGCCGAACGCCAGCGCGTCCAACGCGACATCGCGCACCGAAAGATCGAGCATATCGACCGATGCCGAACGCGCATGGCGGATGCCGAGCAGCCGCTGATCCTCGGCCAGATACGCGAAGGCGACGACCTCGAGCGGCTCATCGGCAAGCCGCGCGAACAATTTCTCCGCAGCGGCGGGATCGGCGAGCGTCCTCGGCAAAGGCGCGAACAGGGGCTCGTAATCCGCCATGACGGCGACGCTGCCACCGGCGACTCGCGGCCCGAAGCGTTACCCGGCCCGTTTCGGACTCCATAACGGAGCTATCGTCGCGGCTTGGCGCACCCGCCGCGCCTCGCTACCGTGGCTTTATGCAGCAATATCTCGACCTGATGGCGCGCGCGCTGAACCACGGCGCCGAACAGATGGACCGCACCGGCACCGGCACCCGCAGCGTGTTCGGCCACCAGATGCGGTTCGACCTGCGCGAGGGCTTCCCCCTGCTCACCACCAAGAAACTGTTCACCCGCGCGATCATCGTTGAATTGCTCTGGTTCCTGCGCGGCGACACCAACGTCCGCTGGCTACAGGAGCGCAAATGCTCGATCTGGGACGAATGGGCCGACGAGAATGGCGATCTCGGCCCGGTCTACGGCAAGCAATGGCGCGACTGGGAGACGGCGGACGGTCGCCATATCGACCAGATCGCCGAGCTGATCGAGACGATACGGACCAATCCGGGCTCGCGCCGCATGATCGTCAGCGCGTGGAATCCCGGCGATCTCCACGCGATGGCGCTCGCCCCGTGCCACTGCCTGTTCCAGACGCATGTCGCCAACGGCAGGCTGAGCCTTCAGCTCTACCAGCGCTCGGCCGATATCTTCCTCGGCGTGCCGTTCAACATCGCCAGCTATGCATTGCTCACCCATTTGCTCGCGCAGCAATGCGGGCTGGAGGCGGGCGACTTCGTCTGGACCGGCGGCGATTGCCACCTCTATTCGAACCACCTCGAGCAAGCGCGCGTGCAGCTTTCGCGGGAGCCGGGCTCGCTGCCAACGCTCGAAATCCTGCGCAAGGCGCCGAGCATCGACACGTACGAATATGAGGATTTCGCCGTGCACGGATACGAACCGCAAGCGCATATCAAAGCCCCGGTGGCGGTCTAGCCGATGCGCAACAAGCTCCTCTGGATCTTGCCCGTAGTCCTCGTGCTGGCAGTGGGCGGCTGGTATCTGCTCACCCCGAACGACCCGCGCCCGCCGGTCTACGGCGTCGAGGTGGTCGCCACTACGCCGCACGATCCGCAAGCCTATACCGAGGGCCTGTTCTACCAGAACGGCGCCTTCTACGAGAGCACCGGCGAGGAGGGCACCTCGGGCATCCGCAAGGTGAAGCCCGAAACCGGCGAAATAGTCACGCGCGAAGAGCTGCCCTCGCCCTATTTCGGCGAGGGAATCGTCGCCTGGAAGGACCAGATCTACGAGCTGACCTGGAAGGACCAGAAGGGCTTCATCTACGGCCTGAATGATTTCAGCCCGCGCGGCACCTTCGATTACAGCGGGGAGGGCTGGGGTCTCACTCATAACGGCACCGCGATCATCATGAGCGACGGCACGCCGACGTTGCGCTTCCTCGATCCCGAAACCTTGGCGGTGAAATCCACGCTGACCGTCACCGCCAACGGCTGCCCGGTCGCCAATCTCAACGAGCTCGAATGGATCGACGGCCAGATTTACGCGAACATCTGGATGACCGACCTGATCGCGCGGATCGATCCCAGGACCGGCAAGGTCACCAGCTTTCTCAACGTCGCGGCGCTCGGCCCCGATCATGCGGGCCGCGACGATGTCGCCAATGGCATCGCCTATGATCCCGCGAAGAAGCGGACCTTCGTCACCGGCAAGCGCTGGCCCAAGATGTACGAGGTCCGCGTCGGCGCGAAGCAGGCGGTGCCCGACGAGGCCGCGGTGCTTTCGGGATGCTCGTGATCGCGTGACGATCACCTTCCACCTCGCCCGCGCCGATAACGGCGTGATCGGCCGCGACGGGCAATTGCCATGGCGGCTGCCCGCCGATCTCAAGCGCTTCAAGGCGCAGACGATGGGCAAGCCGATGATCATGGGCCGCAAGACCTTCGAGAGCTTTCCCAGCCCGCTGCCCGGGCGCCGCCATATCGTGCTGACTCGCGATCCCGATTGGTCCGCGCCCGGAGCGGAGGTCGCGCACGATGTCGACACGGCGCTGCTCGATCTGGCGCAATGGCCCGCGAACGACGTCGCGGTGATCGGCGGCGCGGAGATTTTCGACCTGATGCTGTGCTGGGCGGACCGGATCGAGCTCACCGAAGTCCATATTCAGGCCGAGGGCGACGCGACTGTCCCACCCTTCGGCCTTGCCTGGCGCGAAACGGCGCGCGAGGATCATGCCAGCGAAGCGGGGCGCCCCGCCTACAGCTTCGTGAGCTTGGAGCGGGTGCGTTGATCAAGAAATTGCTGTGGGGCCTCGCCGGCCTGCTCGTGCTCGGCGCGATCTTCTTCTTCGGCTTCCTGCCGGGGATCGTCGAGAACGGCATGAACGTGGTCAAGCCCGGGCCGCTGCCGACGGTCACCGCCGAAACCCGCAAGCTCCACGAGTCCCTGCTGGTGGCGGACATGCACGCCGACACGTTGATGTGGCAGCGTGACCTGCTCACCCGCTCGGACCGCGGGCAAATCGATCTGCCCCGGCTGCTCAAGGGCAATGTCGCGCTTCAGGTCTTCTCCTCGGTCACCAAGACGCCCAAGGGCCAGAATTACGACGCGAACAGCGACAAGACCGACAATATCACCCTGCTCGCCTTCGCCCAGCTCCAGCCGATCCGCACGTGGAATTCGCTGCTCGAACGCTCGCTGTGGCACGCGGCCAAGCTCGATCGCGCGGCGACGGGTTCGGACGGCACCTTGCGCGTCATCCACACGCCCGCCGACGTCGACCGGCTGCTCTCCGATCACGCCACCGGCATCCATGTCGTCGGCGGCATGCTCTCGATCGAGGGGCTGCAGGATCTCGAAGGCCAATTGAGCAACCTCGACAAGCTCTACGCCGCGGGCTTCCGCATGGCCGGCCTCGCGCATTTCTTCGACAATCAGGTCGCCGGATCGATGCACGGCGAGCACAAGGGCGGCCTCACCCCACTCGGCTTCCAGGTGCTCGCGCGGATGGAGCGGCTCGGCATGATCGTCGACGTCGCGCATTCGAGCCACGCCGCGGTCGCCGATATCCTCCGCGTCGCGCGCCGCCCGGTGGTATCCAGCCACGGCGGGGTGCAGGCGACCTGCAAGGTCAACCGCAACCTCACCGACGCGGAGATCAAGGGCATCGCCGCGACCGGCGGGGTGATCGGGATCGGCTATTGGGACGCCGCGATCTGCGGCACCGCGCCTTCGGACGTGGTTCGCGCGATCCTGCATGTCCGCGCATTGGTGGGCGTGGACCATGTCGGCCTCGGATCGGACTTCGACGGGGCGGTCACCAGCAGCTTCGACATATCGCAGGTCGCGGTGATCACCCAGGCGCTGGTCGACGCGGGCGTCGGTCCGGATGATATTCGCAAGATCATGGGCGGCAACGTGCTGCGCGTGATCCGCGCAGGGATCGCGCCGCAATAACCTCATTCCTCCCTCGCGAAGCGGGGGAGGTGGCGCGAAGCGACGGAGGGGGCGTAGCCGCAAGGGTGTCGCTCGCGGCTAGACCCCCTCCGTCAGGCTGCGCCTGCCACCTCCCCCGCTGCGCGAGGGAGGAATTTTGACTCCACAGCGCCTCCCCCTATAGCCCGCCACCATGACGCGGCTGGACGGCGGCTCGGCGGTTCCGCCTCCTTTCCGGGGCGCCATCGTCGCGCTCGGCAATTTCGATGGGTTTCATCTGGGGCACCAGGCGGTGGTGGGCCGCGCCATCGCGCGTGCGCGTGCCGAGGGGCGCCCGGCGATCGTCGCCACCTTCGATCCACACCCGAAGCGCTTCTTCCGCCCCGATTCGGCGTGGTTCCGCCTGACCCAGATGGACCAGCGTGAGCGCTTGTTCGCCGAAGCGGGCGCGGATGCGATGCTGGTCTTCCCGTTCAACCAGGCACTCGCCGACCTCACCGCCGGGCAGTTCGCCGCCGAGCGCCTGGCCGGCATGATCGGCGCGGCGGGCGTCGTCACCGGCTCCGACTTCACCTTCGGCAAGGCGCGCGGCGGCGATGTCGCCACTCTCGCCGGGCTGGGCCAAGCGCTCGGCTTCACCGCCGAAGTCGTGCCGCCGGTGACGCTCGACGGCGAAACCATCTCCTCCACCCGCATCCGCCAGCAGCTCGAATCGGGCGACCCGCGCGGCGCGGCGCGGCTGCTCGGCCGCCCGTTCGCGATCGAGGGCGTGGTCGAGCATGGCGCCAAGCTCGGCCGCACGCTCGGCTATCCCACCGCGAACATGGCGCTGAGCAATTACCTCCGCCCGGCTTACGGCATCTATGCGGTGCGCGGGCGCTTGCCGGATGGCCGCATCCTCGATGGCGTCGCCAATGTCGGAATCCGCCCCAGCTTCGATCCGCCGCTCGAACTGCTCGAAAGCTTCTTTTTCGATTTCGACGAAGACCTGTACGGCCAGACAATCGAAGTCGCGCTGATCGACTATCTCCGCCCCGAGGCCAAGTTCGACGATCTCGCCACCCTCACCGCGCAGATGGACCGCGACGCCGCGAAGGCGCGCGCCTTACTTTCCGCCTGACACCGCCGCCGCCATTTCCCGCTGCTGCTGCATCCGCATCAGCCGCAATTTCACCCGGTGCCACTTGCTCATATCGTCCCAGCGCGAATCGGCCATCGCCTCGGCGATGCGCAGGTCGATCTCGCAGACGCCGCCAAAGCCGGGATTGTTCAGATAGCGCTGCGCGAGCTCGCCGACTTCCTCGCACCGCCGATCGGCCTGCCCCCGCTGTTGCGCGCTCTCCATGACAACCCGACTCTTCAGGACCGTGCAGGTTCCCCGCATTCGTGCTTAACAAGGCGTTGCCACCCAGGCTAAGTTTGCGCGTATCACGCGATTTCGTAAACTTATCCCCTCCCATTTCGCGCAATACCGCTATGGGTGCGGTGACCGTTTGGCCGGGGCGATGCGCGCCTCCCCCCGGCACGGCCACAGCAAGCAGGCGAAATCCTACATTACAAGCCGCTTTGCATGTTCCCCCACACCCTGTAATCGCCGCGGACCCATGACCGACGCACCAGATTTCCGCGACACCGTCTTCCTCCCGAAGACCGATTTCCCGATGAAGGCCGGCCTCTCCGCCAAGGAGCCGGCGATCCTCGAGCGCTGGGCGAAGATCGGCCTCTATCAGAAGCTGCGCGAGCAGCGCGCGGGCCGCAAGCGCTTCATCCTCCACGACGGCCCGCCCTATGCGAATGGCGACATTCACATGGGCCATGCGATGAACAAGATCCTCAAGGACATTGTCGTGCGATCGCAGACGTTGCTGGGGAAGGACGCGCCCTACATCCCCGGCTGGGATTGCCACGGCCTGCCGATCGAATGGCAGATCGAAAAGCAGTACAAGGACAAGAAGCGCAATAAGGACGAGGTCCCCGCCGCCGAGTTCCGCGCCGAATGCCGCGCCTGGGCCGCCAAATGGGTCGGGGTGCAGCGCGAGCAGTTCAAGCGGCTCGGGGTGATGGGCGATTGGGACGATCCCTATCTGACGATGGACTTCGCCGCCGAAGCCACCATCGCGGGGGAATTGCTAAAGTTCGCCGAGAGCGGCCAGCTCTACCGCGGCGCCAAGCCGGTGATGTGGTCCCCGGTCGAAAAGACCGCGCTGGCCGAGGCCGAGGTCGAATATGAGGATATCGTCTCGACGCAGATCGACGTGGCGTTCGAGATCGTCGAGGCGCCGAACGCGCCCGAACTGGTCGGGGCGCATGCGGCGATTTGGACGACCACGCCTTGGACGATCCCGGTGAACCAGGCTTTGGCTTATGGGCCGGACATTGAGTATGTTGAGGTTGCGGTGCTCAGCATCGGGCAAATTTCCAGTCAGTCCGGCATCGATGTCGATCTATTGGGCGATCTTTCGGCCGCTTGGCGCGGCCGACGATTCCTTGTCGCACGCATGTTGCTCGACGAGTTTAAGGACCGGCTCAGCAAGTCCTTGTCTGTCGGACAGCCAGCTGGACACTATCCGATCTTCCAAGAGGGTTGGAGCGGCAAAGGCTCCGATCTCGCCGGCGCCACAGCCCGCCACCCGATGCACCATCTCGGCGGCTTCTTCGCGCGTGCCCGCCCGTTTCTGCCCGGCGATTTCGTCACCACCGATGCCGGCACCGGCCTCGTCCATATGGCCCCCGATCATGGCGAGGACGATTTCCTGCTCTGCAAGGCGCACGGGATCGAGCCGGTGTTCGCGGTCGATGGCGGCGGTTTCTATCGCGAGGATTGGGGCTGGCTGCCGGGGGTGGGCAGTGTCATCAACAAGAAGCTCAACGCCCCCGACGGCCCGATCTGCACCGATTTGCGCGAAGCGGGCGGGCTGCTCGCGGCGTCGGACGACTTCAGGCACAGCTACCCGCACAGCTGGCGCAGCAAGGCCAAGATCATCTTCCGCTGCACCCCGCAGTGGTTCATCCCGATGGACAAGCCAACTCAAAGCCCCTCCCCTTCAGGGGAGGGGTTGGGGTGGGGCCTATCCGCGGGCGACACTCTCGGTGAGACATCCCCCACCCCCAACCCCTCCCCTGAAGGGGAGGGGCTTAAGTTGAGTAACGGGCCCACCCTCCGCAACCTCGCGCTCGACGCGATCGAGCGCACCCGCTGGGTCCCCGAAAAGGGCCAGAACCGCATCCGCTCGATGGTCGAGGGCCGCCCCGACTGGGTGATCAGCCGCCAGCGCGCCTGGGGCGTGCCGATCCCGATCTATGTCGACCGCAAGTCCGGCGACTATCTGCGCGACCCCGCGGTCAACCAGCGCATCCTCGACGCATTCCAGGCCGGCGGCGCCGATGCCTGGTTCGCCGCGGACCATCAGGATCTGCTCGGCCCCGATTACGCGCTCGACGACTATGAGGTCGTCACCGACATCCTCGACGTCTGGTTCGATTCGGGCTGCACCCATGTCTTCACCATCGAGAAGCGCTTCGGCGAGGGCGTGCGCGCCGATCTCTATCTCGAAGGGTCGGACCAGCATCGCGGCTGGTTCCAGTCGTCGCTGCTCGAATCGTGCGGCACCCGCGGCCGCGCACCATACGACGCCGTCCTCACCCACGGCTTCGCGCTCGACGGGCAGGGCAAGAAGATGTCCAAGTCCGACGGCAATGTCGTCGATCCGCTCAAGATCATCGGCGAGAGCGGTGCCGACATCCTCCGCCTGTGGGTCGCGCAGACCGATTATTTCGAGGACGTCCGCATCGGCAAGGAAGTGCTGGCGGGCACCGGCGATACCTATCGCAAGCTGCGCAACACCTTCCGCTACCTGCTCGGCGCGCTCGACGGGTTCGACGATTCTGAGAAATTGCCGGTCGCGCAGATGCCCGAGCTCGAGCGCTACATCCTCCACAAGCTCGCGGTGCTCGACGCCGAGCTGAAATCGGCTGCCGAGGCCTTCGAATTCAATCGCTACAGCCGCGCGCTGACCGATTTCGCCAACGAGGATCTCTCGGCCTTCTTCTTCGATATCCGCAAGGATTCGCTCTATTGCGACGCGCCGGGCGACCCGAAGCGCCGCGCCTATCGCACGGTGCTCGACACGCTGTTCCACGCATTGGTCCGCTATGCCGCGCCGATCATCAGCTTCACCGCCGAGGAAGTGTGGCAGGCGCGTTTCCCGAGCGAGGAGGGCTCTGTCCATCTGCTCGACTGGCCGGTGCTGCCCGCGCTCGGCGGCGCGCTGTCGACCGATTGGGCCGAAGTCCGCGCGCTGCGGGAGAAGGTCACCGAAGCGATCGAGCCCTATCGCCGCGAGAAGGCGATCCGCTCCAGCCTCGAGGCCGAAGTGACGGTCCCCGATCTGCCGCTCCCCGTCGAGTCGCTCGCCGAGCTGTTCATCGTTTCGTCAGTCGCAAAGGGCGATGAGCGCGTCACCGTGACGCCCACCCACCGCCTCAAATGCGGCCGCTGCTGGCGGCATCTGCCCGAAGTTGCGCAGGACGGCGCTCTGTGCGACCGATGCGCCGGGGTGGTGACGCAATGAACGTGACGATGAATGTGACGCGGGGAATCGGGCTGATGGTGGCCGTTTTGGTGTTCCTGATCGATCAGGGCACCAAATATCTCGTCACGCACACGCTCGGCCTGTCCTATGATGGCGCATTCGTCGTCGTCACGTCGTTCTTCGACGTGCGCTACGTCCAGAATATCGGCGTCTCGCTCGGGCTGATGCGCGCCAACAGCGAGCTGATGCGCTGGGCATTGGTCGCGCTCACCGGCGCGATCGCCGCCGGCGTGGTCGTCTGGATGTGGCGCGAGCGCAAGCTGCCGGACATCGCCGCGCTCGGCATGGTGCTGGGCGGCGCGCTTGGAAACATCCTCGATCGCACCCGTCTTGGGTATGTTGTCGACTTCGCCGATTTGCACTTCGGCCAGTGGCGCCCTTTTTTGGTCTTCAATGTAGCCGATGCCGCGATTACCATCGGCGTGCTGATCCTGTTGATCCGCGCGCTATTCGTCCGGGAGAAGGCCCCGGCGACTCAGGATGCTGTGGAGAATTTGAATGCGTAAGCTCGTTTCCGTCGTCGCCAGCCTCGCCGCGCTCGCATCGCTTTCCGCCTGCGGTGGCAGCAACGGCTATAACCGCGCGCGCCCCGACGAGTTCGCCGTCGCGCGCCAGGCGCCGCTGGTGATCCCGCCCGATTTCGCATTGGTGCCGCCTTCGCCCGGCGCCCCGCGCCCGACCGACGGCAATTCGCAGAACCAGGCGCTCGACGCGATGTTCGGCGGATCCGCCGCGCGCAGCCCGAGCGAGAATGCCACGCTCGACGCCGCCGGCCGCACCAGCGCGGACCAAGGCGCGCGCACCTCGGTGGGCAGCCCCACCACCAACGTCGTCGACAAGGGCTCGACCACCCGCGATATCGTCGCCGCGCCCGAGGGCGACGGCCAGGACGCCAAGGCCAGCACGCCGAAGTAAGCGGGAGCGGGCAGGGGCCGGCGTCGATCGCCGGCCGCGGTCAGGCGGGCTTTCCTTGGGAGAATCGTTGCGCGCTCCGCGTGGCGCACGAACCCGTGCCTCCGCTCGGGGGAGCCGCGCAGAAACAGACGCCCGAATCCAAAGGGGCGAATCAAAAAGGGCCGGGAGTTTCCCCCCGGCCCCGATTGTCTGGTCTGGCTGAAGCTCAGCTGCCCGGCGTCAGGTTCACCGCGGCATATTTGCCGCGGCGATCGACTTCGAGCTCGAACTCGAGCCGGTCGCCTTCGTTGAGCGTCGGCATACCGGCACGCTCGACCGCCGAGATGTGCACGAATGCATCCGGCTGGCCATCGTCGCGCTGGATGAAGCCGAAGCCCTTCATCGCGTTGAAGAACTTGACCGTTCCGGTCGCCTTCTCGCCCGTCAGCTGGCGCTGCGGACCACCGGCACCGGCGCCGCCCGGAGCGCCACGCGGCGCGTCGCGGTCGCGCGGGGGACCTGAATCGGTCACCGCCATCGGCTCGCCGTCGATCTTGAGATCGGTCGCCGAGATGCGGCCGCCCCGATCGACGAGCGTGAAGCCCATCGGCTGGCCTTCGGCCAGACCGGTCAGGCCCGCCTGCTCGACTGCGCTGATGTGCACGAACACATCCTCGCCGCCGTCATCGCGAACGACGAAGCCGAAGCCCTTCTGCGCATTGAAGAATTTGACGATGCCCGTGGCTTCGCCAACGACCTGGGGGGGCATGCCGCCGCCGCCGCGGAAACCACCGCCGCCGCCACCGCCGCCGCCGAAGCCGCCACTTCCGCCGCCGCGGCATCCACCG